>Ga0213835_100002_pt1 | contig 933489 bp, 822 predicted proteins | sample SWPATP01_FD_160576 | JGI IMG/M metagenome (GOLD analysis project Ga0213835, IMG submission 160576) | Coastal seawater microbial communities from Marineland, Florida, United States - SWPA TP0 #1 | ecosystem: Environmental > Aquatic > Marine > Coastal | place: USA: Florida | collected 2016-08-05
TAGAAAGTTTTTGTAGTATATGAAAATGCCTAAATAACTTATCGAGATGTGGCTTGCGTTTTCTAAAACTGCTGTTCCCATAACCATACCAATCAAAATGTGTATGCCATAAGTCAAACCACGCCAAATCAGTATTCGAAAAACTCAATCCACTCCAATCATCAGTCTTAAAATTCAAGTTTTTATAATACCTCCTTAGCCCACGATGTTTTTTATATCCATGCATTTGGTTTTAAAGATAGAACGCAATTATTATAGATCAAAACAATTACAGGCTTTAGATAACTAAAATATTTTCCGTCTGAATTTTATCTCATAAAACGAAGATGATAGAATACCCTAACTGAGGCTCCTACATTATGGTCATATCTGGTTATCATATAGCCTTATTATTTAAGCTTATCTAGGATAATATCTACCCATTCGTTTTCAGGATAGGAACTTAAATCAATATCTGGCAAAATTCCATTATTATCTATTGGACAGGTATCTGTCCAATATGATTTTGTAGTTGGACGCATAAAGGAATAATCTTTACAGGAAAGTTTTTCTGGCTCAAATAATTCGCTATAATCAAGTGTTCCTGCAGTATGTCTTCCATAAAGTTTAACTTTTGTGCTATATTTTGCGAAAATCAAAAAATACTCAGAACTGCTTGCAGAATTTTCATTGACTATTATGCTGATTTTTTGAGGATGTTGATAGTTTTCCTTAAGCGTAATTCTAAGTGAGTCTCTTTGTACAAATCCACCCATGCTAGCTCTTAGTTTGGGAAGGAGAGCCCGCCTAAATGGGCTATTGAATATTTCGTAATTTTGAAGGAGTTTAGGGGAAGCAAACAGAAAATCGCCTGGAATAGAAAATGGTTTTTCATATGCAAACCTCATAAGTGATAAGAATGAACTGTTTACTCCAACATTGTTCCGGAGATCGATAATTAGGTGTTTTATTTTATTTTCCCCTATTAGCGGGATAATCCGATGGACTATAATCGAATCAAAACTTTCCGCGTCTGTATTAAACGATGGTATCCCTAAATCGAAAATATCTTCCTTAACTTGTTTGTAAATAAATTTTTTATTGACAGGATAGGTTGATGTTTTATTTTCTATACGGCTTTCTTTGATGTTCATTTTTTGCCAAATACCATTTGGTTCAATCAGTAGGTTTTTTAGCCTTCGCCCCCGAAGCAAATCTGTAGTTAATGGGGTATTATAGTTCCTAATTCTGAATTCATGCTCATTTCCGATAAGTTCAAAATAAATGTTCCCTAATTTGTCATTTGATTTCAAAATGTATCCTTTATACCTACTATCCGAGCCTTTTACTACACTAACCATCAGCGAATCACTATTTCTGCACCAATTGCCAATAAGTTCTCCGGATGTTTTCTTAATTGTTTTTCCAGAAAATAAATGCTGTACGGGTAATGTTTTTCGGTCACTAAAAATAATATGATTATCCTTAAAAAAATGGATGTACCTTTCTATTATATAAAAGCAATTTTCACGATTACAAGAAGTCATTGCTTTTTTGAGAACCTTATTTTTGAATTCTTTATAGACACTCTTATTGGAAGCATTTACTTTAGAAGGAAAACCTGGATAGTTGCTCTCAATATCGGATATAATTTCTTTTAGGGCTATTGTGCAATCGCACTTATTTCCGTCTCGAGAATACACTGAAATAAAATTTATAACTAATAAGAAAGTTATTATGATTTTGCTTAGCATTTGCATCTTTTTATATTAGACGTATGTACCGTCAATAAAGTTGCTTATTCATTATCACTAATTATGAAAATAGATTGATTTACGTAAAATGGTATTGTCAATTATGAGATTAGTCTCACAAAACGAAGGCTATCGTTTTTTCGGAATAATTGACATTCATTTTAAATGTAGGCTCATATTTGCCAATAGATTTTGGTTCAATCTTGCTGCCTACCAAACTAAAATTCTTGGACGTGGAAAACTTGAACGATGTTTTAAAGGGCCGCGTTCTTTAACATTTTGGGAATAAATAAATCAGCCTTTTTCAATTACCGCTTGCATATATTCTCACTTCTGCTTTATTGTTCTTTTTAACAAGATAAGACCAGACAACAGGTTTTTCGATCTGGGGGAAAGCTGCTGTCGTCATAAACAACAAAAGCGCAGCAACAGTTATTTTATTGAATACTTCCACTGAATTTTGATTAAAATAATATTTTCATAATTCCGTATCGAAGTAATAAAAGGCCTCCAAAGTTAATCATGTCAGTAGATATTACAACGGTGATTAGAATTATATTTTAATCCATGTATATGTTAATCAGGATTCTAATAAAAATGTGATCAAAAATAACTGGTGCTTGTTTAGCAGAATCTATTTGCGTTCTCTATTGCTTTATATGTTTTCAAGTGATATCAATATACTTATCTCAAAGTTTTTTGATTAGATATAAACAAACAATATATCGGATAAATCAATGATATGGATTCATAGATCATGAATTAATATATATGACTAAGTGAATGTATACACACGCGGTATGTATTGGTGAATTTGAGCGCGGAGGTTCAGTCACAATAAACTGAGTTGCGCTAACACGCAGACCACCCGTATTCATTATTCCAAACTAGGTTAATTAATCCCAAATAACCAGTTAGTTTTATCCTGGAAACTGAATTTTAAATCCTACGCCCCTAACTGAATCAAACCTGATTCTACTGTCTGCTGCAAAATATTTGCGAAGCCTGCTCATAAAAACATCCAGACTCCTGCCCAGAAAGTAGTCATTTTCGCCCCAAAGCTTTTCCAGAATTTCTTTTCTACTGACCACCTGTTGATTATATTGCAAAAGTAGCATTAAAAGTTCTGCTTCTTTCTCTGTAATATTATGAATCTTTTCGTTGATCTGAAGCTGATATTTTGATGGAGTGAAGCGATAATACCCAATGGCAATTTCTTCCAGTCCAGTTGATTTCTCACTCCGTTTTAAAATATTTTTCACCCGAAGCAAAAGTTCCTCAGGCTCACAGGGCTTAGGGATATAATCATCAGCGCCCAATTTCAAGCCTAAAATCCTATCTATGCTTTGAGATTTGGCCGTTAGAAACAAAAATGGCAAAGGAGTATGCTGCTTGATAAGCTTTGATAGCTCAAATCCGCTCATCCCCGGCATCATCACATCAATGATAGCCAATTGTACGTTCGTTAACATCCTCAGATCATTAGCTAAAAGCAAGGGGTCTAGCATCCAGGACACTTTATAACCAGAAAATTCCAAATACTGCTTAAGCACCGAGCCCAAATCATGGTCATCTTCAATGAGCAGAATATGATTATCCATTTGGCAAAGAAATTTTAAAAGTGACGCCAGCTACCGAATTGGTAGCGACTGCGATCGTGCCCTTGTATTTTTCAACTATCATTTTGACAATATGCAAACCTACCCCAAGCCCATTGATTTGTAAATTCTCCGGCCTGCTGACACGATAATACTTATCGAATATATAGGGCTGTGCATCCTTTGGGATACCCATGCCATTATCAGATACCGAAATGACAATCTGGGTTGAAAATTCAACTTCTATATTCACCTCGTTTGATTTGTATTTCACAGAATTTTCGACAAGATTATCAAGGAACTGCTGAAAGTCCTGTTTCGTAGTCTTCTTGTTGCGTTCATACAACGTTTTAATATCAAAACTTATATGGCCATAACGTTGCCTTAGTTCAATAAAGTAATCATCCAAATCCTTTTGGTTTAACAGCGCACTTTTATCGGCAGTATAGTGAATAGAAGATACCACACGCTCTAAGCGCAATATCTGCCTTTCAAACAAGTTTGTGTTTTCATTCTTTGGCATAGACGCGAGGGTGAATTTTAAAGTTGTCAGCGGGGTATTCAACTCATGGGTAATAGAGTCAATTGAGGTATAAAGCTGAGAAACCTTCAACTCCTGCGATTTGAGATTTTTTGATGTCCGCCAAAACAGATAGCTCAGCAGGGAAACTATGAGCATACTAATTATTAGTAAGGGCAACAGCTTCATGAGCACCAGTCCGCGGATATTCAACAGCTCTGCGAGCACCCTGGATCGGATCACGTAATGGTATTTCTGATCAATTTTAAATTCCGTATCTCGCTCAGAAAAATTGGAGTTCCACTTCCCTTCATTGAATACCAGCCCTTTATTAATTACTGCGCTTGTCTTGAACAAGATCAACGGGGCATTTTTCGCCACAAGCTCCCGATGCCGGATTTCGTCATAAACCGAATAAATTTCGCTTTTCATTGCAATCCTGAAACCTGTTCCAGCGGTTTCCTTACCTAAAATAGAATCCACTTTAACCTCAAAATAATTTTTATAGGCATACCACTGTTTCTTCTCGGCAACCTTTTGTACCATGAACCGCTCATTTTTCGAGAGTTTCTTTAAGCTCAGAATGACCGAATCCTCACTGGCATCACTCTCAACTTTTTCCAGTTCCGTCAAGACTTTAGTCACAGTTTCCTGCAGCTCTTTATTCAGCTCCCTTTTTTCCAACTGATAGGAATTGTTAAGATAGTAGCTTTGCAAAGCTATCAGCACCAGAAAGCTGATCAGAAAAAGCAGCGTTGAACCAAGTTTTGTACCCATTATTCAAAAATACAAAGCAAAAATGAATCTCCCGCCACATTAACACTTCGTTAACCCTTCATTAACAAAGCCCCTTCAATTTTTACAGCAATTTCGTGGAAAATATATACAATATGAAATTACTTCTAAACCTAATCCTCTGTTTTCCTTTATTCGCCTTTTGCCAGACAGATACCACTAAAAGTGCTGCAAAAAAGGATTCCGCCATCATACTAAACACCGTGAGCATCAACGCAAGAAAACCGATGCTTAAACGCAAGGCTGACAGGCTGGAATTTAACATTGAGCAGACCCCACTGCAAAACCTCAACGGATGGGATATCCTTAAAAACACGCCAAGTGTTGTGGTTAAAAATGATGCACTTACCGTCCGTGGCAGTAGCCAGATTTTAGTGACGATCAATGATAAGCGGACCTTGATGAGCCCGGAACAGCTTAAACAACTTCTGGAAAATACAGATGGCAGCAGCATCAGTGCAGTGGAAGTGATTACCAATCCCCCTGCCAAATATGACGCCCAGGGTGGCGCGGTGATCAACATCAAAATGAAACAGAATAAACTTGGCGGCTACAGGGGCCGCCTGTCAGGCCGTTACCACCAATCTATTTACGCCAAAGGCCGCATCGGCCTCATGCAATCCCTAAATACCAATAAATGGCAGCTAAGTGGAGATTATAACTTTGTATCGGGAGACTACGTCCGAAAAAATAAGGACGTTGTTATTTTCGATCAGGATCAGACCCGATGGGAAAGCGATATGGTGCGCAAAACCCAGGCACCGGCGCAGCACGCCTACAATTTCTCCGCGCAGTATGCAATCGATAGTCTGCAGAATATCCAGGCAGGTTTTGATGGCAATTTTAATCCGGCCTCTATTGGAAATTATAACGTACCCACCAATATTTATAATACAGCTACAAATGCACTAGAGTCCAGCTATCAAACGCTAAATGATAGAAACCAACGATATGGCAGCTTGAACACTTATTTGAGTTATGAGCGAAAATATGGCCCACATAACCTTACCTGGACCAACAACTTTAGCAGTAATTTCTATAATGAGCGACAACAGGTTTCCACCTATTTCCGCTTTGTAAACCAGGGAGAACGCACCGACCGCTTCTCAAACGAAAGCCTTCAGAAAATCAGGCTTTATTCCTCACAATTTGACTACCACTATAGCCTGGATAAACTGATGGTAGAGGGTGGTGGCAAATATAGTTATGTCAGCAATCAAAATGAGCTGGATTTCCTTGCTTCTTCCGGAGCGGATCTTGTACCCGATCCTGCAAGAAGCAATCTTTTCAATTACCGGGAAAACATCTTTGCAGGCTATGCATCGTTAAGCCATCAATGGACAAAATGGGAAGCAAAAGCGGGTCTGCGTACGGAGACCACCCTGATCAGTAGCATCTCTGATCAGCCAGCCATTGAAAACCGCAATACAAGGACAAGCTTATTCCCTACCCTATACCTGATGTATCACCTGGCAAAGGATGAGCAGCTGGCCTTATCTTATGGCAAGCGGATTAATCGTCCAAACTACAATTACCTTAACCCTTCTAAATCTTATTATAATTATTTTTCTTACTTTCAGGGAGATGCAAACCTACTGCCCACCATTATCCATAACCTAAACGCAAGCTACACCCTGAAAGACTGGAATTTTGAGTTCTACTATAGCCACCGCATCAATCCTTCCATGGAGATATCCATTCAAAACCCAGCGACCTTCGAAACGGTATATAACTACACCAACATTGAAAAGAGCAATAACCTTGGCGCCAATTTTTCGAAAAGTTTTTCTCTTGGGAACCGGTGGAAAGTGAATGTATATGCCATGGGCGAATATAATGATGATTACTACATTGGCGTAGACAGGGCGCTCTATAAAAACAAAAACTTTTTTTATTATGGAAACCTCTCTACCCAGGTTACCCTGGATAAGCAAAAAACTTGGGATTTAAGCCTGTTGTACGTTTATAACTCCAAGTCCATACAAGGTACCTTCAACATCTCCCCATCACAAAACACCAATATCGTCCTTAACAAAAAAATGTTCGATAAAAAGTTCGAGGCCGGACTCACCATCAATGACATCTTTAAAACTGATAACAGCACAGTTTCCACCAGGTATGCCAACCAGAACCAATATTTCACCGATTACCGTGACACACAATATTTCATGCTGAACTTAAAATACAATTTTGGCAATCAGACAGTAAAAGAGGTAAAGACTAAAGCAAAAACAGAAGAGCAAAAAAGAATGTAATCCACTGCACATGCTACTGAATCAATACAGCAAAACATAATCGGGTAGTATATTATACTAGTATTTCATACAATCTACATTAAATAATTTAATGCTTTACTATTGAAATCCTTTAGTTATTTAAGGCAAATTTGTTTATCTATCACATTTTCGTGCGCGTTCATTACATTTTTCTATCACGTAATTTTTCAATAATTAATTTGCGCTCATAGCTTGTCAAGCAAGTTAAAGTGACTGTGAAAATAAAAACTTAGGCTTTAAAAGGATGCAATACAGTTTTTCACATGCCATGTGTCTAACTGCATGTCAAATAATTTTGGGACATCATTTTATTATCTACTGCAGATACCCATAAAATCAGATATGATTAAAACTATTACTAATAATGCTAATGATTTCAACGAAACTGCTTGCTCAGGAACACAGCGTAGAGTTGACTGTGAAAATCATAAATCCGAATTCAGATTGTATAGTGATCCATAATAAAAACTTCAAGACAACTATTAAGAAGTCCAATGGAGGATTTACATCATCCTTCAATGCCCCCGAAGGGAAATTGAAGACCTGAGCCTATCTCTGGATAGAAACTCACCCATCATTTCCAACCTTTCCCAACTTACCGCAATTGTTCCTGCGAACTCATTTGCCAAGGTATCCAAAGCAGGGCGAAAGACCAGGTTCGGAGATCGAATTAACCTTTTTCCTACGGCAGCACACCACACGGAACATGTAGATTTATCTGCGCCAATATCTCCAGAAACCTATTTGTTATTTACCTATAAGAATAAAAATGTAGCCTTTAGTTACAACTAATAGCATTTGCGTTGGACAAACCAATCCATTTGACACCATCTTGCCAATTCAGTAATATGCTGACATTCAATAAATTGCAGCAAATATAATTCTGACGAGATTGGATCAATTTATTCCAGTTTATCCACATTACGTTGTTATATCCCTTTTTATTTTAAATTTTTACTAATTGTTAATTTTGGAGAAGATTAAATACCTATAAATTGACAATGCTGATTTTATAATATCTGTTAGTTAGAAGTTAGTGTTCGGGGCAGCCAATTTGGATGCCTTTTTTATCTAAAAACATTATATTTATTAAAATAAAACGCTCTTTTTATGGCTACTAATATCGACAAATACAAAACAGACTTATAAAAACTTGTGGAAAATGGGGAAAGTCTAATGAATGCTATGCAGTATGAAGTATTTCCTGAAGAATTTAAAAAACAGGCAAAAAAACACCTTCTAACAGCCGAAAAAAAAGACGCTTACATTAACAAACTTCCCGATTTTGGCTCAGGTTACCAAAAATGGTATTCTGAGTCTCTTACGCTAATTAAATAGGTTTTACCTGATCGTTTAGCGGACTTCATGAGATACTATGAAAAATCAAAAACTCGTAAAGAACTGTCTTCCGTAAATTATGTTCTAGAGGATTATCTTCTGGGGACGACCGTTACACGCGGATATGACAAAATTAAAATTGTGGGTCCAGAAGCCGCAATTCCACAATTTCGTCATCAAATCAATATCCTAAAATCTCTTGAGGGGCGCTTTGAAAGTACTCTTTTTGACATCAAACAGTTAGTACAGGCCGATCTTTTCGACACAGAACTGCAATCGGCTAAAGAACTTCTTAAACATAAATTTGTTAGGGCGGCCGGAGCGTTGGCAGGGGTAGTCTTGGAGAAGCACTTGGCACAGGTAGCAAATTCCCATAACCTAACATTAAAAAAGAATCTCACAATCAATGATTTAAACGAAACACTGAAGAACAATAACGTCATTGATACCTCTCAATAGCGGTTCATTCAGCATCGAGGTGATATCCGCAATCTCTGTAGTCATAACAAGGACAAAGAACCTTCGCAGCAGGATGGGGAAAACTTGATTTCAGGTGTAGACAAGATCATTAAAACCATTTATTAGCTAGAAGCGAAAAAATGCCCTGATCATAACCATTACCCGAAATAACAAGGTGCTGGCCGAGGAAACTTAAGTTAGGGAAAAAGAAAGTATTCATCCCCAACCATGTTATATCTTTCTTCTTTAAATCTAGCCGCCAGATATGGCAAATAAAAAAGCCTAAAAACTCGAAGGTATTTTTTGTTTATTAGTACCGCAAATTGGGGGATTTTTTACCCCTGCAGTGTCCAATGGAGATGAAATTTGCTACCTTAGCACATGTTCGAAAAGCTAGTTAAGTTTTTTATGCCAAGGGAGACGGTCGGCAATCCCCGCCATGAACGCTACCACGAGTTTCGTGTGCTGATCAGCACCTGCCTGATCGGCCTTCCGCTGATGCTGCTCTTTCCCATCCCCATATACTGTACGGGACGGGATGTTACCGGTTACCTGATCAACGACCTGATGGTCATCGCCACGCTCCTTTGCTCCAGATATTTTGGACACTACCGCATCCCGATGTCCATAACTGCCATTGCCACTTATTACATCATCTACGGTTGGATCAGCGACTCTGGGCTGATCTTTTCCACCAATGCCACCCTGCTGCACATGTTTGTGCTTTGCGCGATCTGGGCGGACAAACGCTACGGGTGGATCACCATCCCCCTGAACCTGGCCATGTTTGGTCTGTTGTACTACCAGACCACCTGTTCCATTGATGCCGAACAATTCCAAACAATAATCGGAAGTGCAAGCTACGCCCTGGCCATGAATGCCTTGGTCACCATTTTCTTCGGTGGCTTCCTTGCCTACCTCCAGATGGACCAGGAGCGCGAACGCCTCAGGTTCAAAGCGCTACAGGAACAGAAAATTGAGGAACTTGACCTGGCGGTCAAGGAACGCACCCGGCAGCTGGGATCCATGCGAGAATCCATCGCCTCGGACTTTCATGACCAGACGGGTAACCTGCTATCTGCAATTACCAGACAGGCTTCCCTGCTCCGTCACAAATACGACCAGCTCCCAGAGGCCATCCCTATCGTCGAGGGCATTATCGCCAACAGCGCTACCCTTTACGCCTCTAGCAAGGACTTTCTTTGGCGCCTCAACCACCAGAGCGATGACGCCGAAGAGCTTTTCGGATACCTCACCGCCTTTGGCCAGCAATATTACAACAACTTCGATATTGCCTTCTCTTCCCAGGCAGTACCCATAAAAGGCCTCCGGCTCCCGCCTTCTTCCGCACTAGAGCTAATTTATATCTTCAAAGAGGCGATGACCAATGTGGCCAAACATGCCCATGCTTTAGAAGTGGTCTTCCACCTGAAGCAGAACGCAGACCAGGTTATCTTCTCACTGGAAGACAACGGGAGCTGGAAAACTCCCGACCCCGGCCAGTCCCACTATGGACTGGACAACATGCGCCGAAGGTGCGCCGCACATGGCCTGGATCTCCACCTTACCAATTCCAAAACCGGGACGCAGGTCATCGTCAGCGTTCCCGCCATAAATCCCCATCCATGAAAAGAAGAATCGCCATCATCGAAGACAATGCCACCATCAGGGAAGGGTTCGCCCAGCTGATTTCCGCCGACAACAGGTACGAGATCTGCGGACTGTATGATGCCTGCGAGCCCGCACTGACCGCGCTAGAGGATGACCGCCCCGACCTGGTGCTGATGGATATCGACCTGCCTGGCATGAACGGCATTGATGGTACAGAAAAGCTCAAAAAGGCAAGACCGGATTGCATCATACTGATCATCACCGTCCTGGAAGATGGCGACAAGGTATTCCGTTCGCTCTGTGCTGGAGCGGGCGGCTACATCGTGAAAAACTCCGAGGCCGGCCATATCACCGCCAGTATCAGCGAAGCCTTTTCGGGCGGTGCTCCGATGAGCCTGAACATCGCAAAAATGGTGGTCCAGTCCTTCAACAAAAAGCACGATTCGCCACTTTCCGAACGTGAGAACGAAGTGCTCAAGGGGATCTCAGAGGGTAAGAGCTATACCAAGATCGCCCTTGACCTTTTCATTTCCAGGGAGACCGTACGCACCCACATCAAGAACATCTACCAGAAGCTCGCGGTCAACAGTAAGGCCCAGGCGCTGAAGGTTGCAGGTGAGAAGAGGTGGCTTCGCTAGCACGAAAACATCACAAAATCCCCCAGACTGCGGTATTGTATCTCACAAGGATCTGAAGTAGCTTTGGATACTTTATTAGCCACGATGAAAAAACTGCTACCCATGCTTCTGCTGCTGCTGATCTGCGCGGCCGCCTGCAAAAAACAAAAAATACAGTCACGGGAAGATATCAGTACTCCACCCCAACCTTCAAAAACGAAAAGCACCATTTCGGGCACCATTTCCCCCATAGGCTCCGTTGCCGAGGTCAAGCTCATCGGCAAACTTGGCACAGACTACCAGCAGGTCACCGTGGTGCCCGACGATCAAGGAAAATATACTTTCCCGAACATGGAGGACGGGGAATATGTACTCAGCCTGTCGACAACGCCGGGCTTCCTCACCCCGACAGAGCTGCGCTTTTCAGTGCCAAGGGCACAGGACCTTAATCTGGCCAATATCGACGTAAAGGCTGTAAGACCACTGGGCACCAGCAGCATTTCTGGCAGAATCTCACCCGCTGATGCCGCCTATTCGGTCACACTCACCGGAACAAAATCTGCCATTACTGTCATAGTCAATCCATCAACCGGAAACTTTAAGGCAATGCTGCTACCGGAGGACACCTACACCCCGAGCTTTCAGACAGGGGGAAAGTACATTGCTCCGGCCATCAGTGCCATCACTACACAGGCCGGCAGGATCAGCGAGCTGGGGACCCACAACTTCGCCGCCAACGTCCAGCTGTCGGCCGTGAGCGTTTCAGCGGGCACCACTACTAGCTTCACCACCCACCTCAACCCTACGGCGAATATGGGCAGCATTACCGCCAGCCTCAACGGCGCAGCGCTATCAATCAGCTGCCTACGATCCAGCGGCGCCCTAGGCACTGCCGAAGGCGGGACGGTCACAAGACTTGGCATAAGAATCAACGATTTCAAGGGAACGGGAACTTATACATGTGACCAGAGCACCCAGTCCAAGATTACTTACTATTATTACAATACGAGGCTATCGATTGCCCCCGCCACCGACTGCAGCAGCGATCTGGAGGACGCCAGCGCTACCATAACTGTTACTGCATACGATCCAGTCAAAAAAACGATCCGTGGTACCTTCAAGGGAACCCTCAAAGGGAAACGCTCTGGGGTAACTTATGGCCAGGAAATCTCAAACGGAAGCTTTGAAATCAGCCTTTAGGCCTTCAGCCAACACATGTATAATGCCCTTTAATCAGTTAAATGATGATTACGCTTCCAGTAATGATCTTCAATTTCTTGATTGATTAACAGCAACCATGTGGCTACGTGATCCAACATCAATACCGGCTGCATTTAGATGGATAATTGTGTGGTAAATAAGAGGTTAAAACTTGTATCAAAACACTGTTTTTCCGCTTAGATGATGTTTAAATTCCCATTTTAAGAATTGATTTCTATGACAACTTTCCCCACAAAACCGCCTTTTTCCGCATATTGATAAGCTGCTTGAGTTTCCTCAAGTTGAAAAACTTTGTTGATCTCGATCTGCAATCCATTTTCTACTGCAGGAATCAGTTGCTGAGCATATTTTGCTGAAGGACTTGCCAAAACAACGATGTGTTTTTTGCCGGTAAATAAATTTCTAAAAAGTGAGGTTGGAATTTCGATGGGTTGTGGCGTAGGATTTAGAAACTTCGATTGAACTTTCATTATCTTTTTAGCCGTTTCATAACCCATTTTCCCCGAAAGATCAACTACAATGTCATAGAGATAATTTTGAGCAAGCACATCTTCTTTGGTATAATCGATTACTTTTTGAGCGCCCCATTTTTTAGTGAAATCTATCCCCTTAGTACTGGTTACAGCAGTAACTGTTGCGCCTTTCTGTTGAAGTAACTGGAGTAAAAACATCCCGAAACCACCTGTTGCACCATTAACTAAAATTTCTGTTTCTGCATTAACATTACCCATTTTTTCCAGCGCTTTCAAAGCCGCAGTTCCCACAACCGGAATCGATGCAGCTTCTGAAAAGGTAATCTGCTGAGATTTTTTCCAAACCATAGAGCTGGGAACAGAAACGTATTCGGCAGATGCGCCGTCTTTCATCAAGTTTTTAACCACTCCAAAAACCTCATCTCCTCTTTTGAACCCGGAGTTTCCGGCATTTTCTATTATGCCTGAGAAATCAGCTCCCGTGTTTTTCGGAAAGGAAGAACCTGACATCAGTTTCATTTCACCTTTTCTGATTTTCCAATCCATCGGATTAATTGAAAATGCTTTAACTTTTACCAGAACCTCATTGTCTTTGATGATTGGATTTGATTGCTCGATAGTTTGTAATACCGCTGTATCTCCAAATTTTTGATAGGCTATTGCTTTCATACTATTTATTTATTTAAATTGATAGTACAAATTTGCAAACAAGCCAGATGGGAAACTTGTATCAAATCACTGTAATGAAAATGCAAGCCGATAGGTAGCTCAGTGGGAAACAATAGCTACAAAAAAAGGCGTCAGCATGATGCAGACACCCTTACATTTATCGAAATCTATGGGCTAAAAAACCTTTATCAAGTCACTATTGAGCTTCAGCGCCTTGGGTGGCATTCCAAACATTTCATACATGTATTTATTCCATTGCGGAAGGTCATAAAAACCCGCATCATAAGCAATTTCCGTCAGGCTTCTCTCTTTTTCGGAAAGTGTCATATAAATTGCCTTTCGCATTCTTGTCCACAATAGGTATTTTGAACGACTGCTGCCTGTCTGCCTCTTAAAAAGCGATGCTAAACGCGATGCAGAAAGAAACACGATTTCAGAAAAAGTCTGTGGCGTGATGTCGGATTTAAAATAATTATCTTTTATATATTCCACTATTTTGGAAACCCGCTCATCGTAATCATTTGGAGGCGAATTGGAAATTAACGCTTTCACAATAACATTGATATCCAAGCTATCTTCAGGCAAATTAAAAAAGGTACTGGATACAGATGGATGGTTAAAAACTATACAGTCTTGGTTTTCTTGAAACCTGTTCGCCAAATCCAGACCAATATTGGAATAAGGTTCGATATTTAAGATATTCAAGGTCCCTTTTTCGGCAACACAGAAGTGTGCAATGTGTGGCTTTATCAAGAAACCATGAATCCCTTCAAATAACTTTCCGTCAATCGTAGAGGTGAATGGTGTATCATTGGAAAGACCAATTTGGTATGCAGAATGACGGTGGATTTCCACTGTCAGGTTTCTGGCTTGAAGCGCAAGTATAAAAGGATCCATTGCATCTAATATAGCCTATAAAAATGCAAAATATTTTGTTCAAGAATGTCTTTGCGTTGAACTTCTTAATTCACAGCTCATTTATTCTCATTAAAAGAATTATTAAAAACATTTTCTTTTGTGCCAAAGCAAGCTTATACATTTTCGAATTCACTTCCACTAGCAAATTATCTTCCTCAATCAAAAGGCATTTGAGCTTAATTACAAGCTTTGGGGATGCAATAAAGTGTATTTATGCATCAGATATTTTAATGACTCCGCGACATCGAGCTATAATCGCCTTTAACTGTCATAGCTAAAATTGTGGAATTTGAAATGTTTCAAGCACCGATAATATCAAATAACTCGATTGATATCCCCTCTAAAGATTGCCAATAATCCAACCCATTTCTAATGTATAGGCTTATGCACATAATGGACTGATGATTCGCCTTCGAAAATCAGTTTTTAAAAAACAGAAAATAGTCTATATAACGCTTTATTAATTCATTTTGGGGTTTGAGAACAAATGATTCCATTTTTAATTCAGTTTAGCCAGGCAAAATGGCGAATGCAAAATAGTGTTATTTTAGCAATCAATCGATAACAAATACGGTTTTTATTTGCTATAGATACCCTCAGAGCAACTGCCCCGCCAAAAAATTAGCTTATAATACTTGTCCCCTGGTATAAATAATGAAAACCGAGGTATGGGCTTTCCGGTATTTTCTCAGCTTGGTCATAACAAATCAAAACTATGGTCCGAAAAATAAGCATTATGGACCCATAGGTTAATATGGATGAGCCTAGTACAAGCATATTATTCCTGTTTAATAAGCGTATCTGCAGAACTAAAATGAGTGTCCAATTGGTTTACGCTATTTCATTGTATGATCTCGTATAATAATCAATCAATCGACTGACCGCAAAAATCTATACCACGTATTTGATGGGGTATAAATATTACATAACAGTGTCAATGCAATTTATATCTTTATGGCCAAATTTTGAAGCCTATCAAAAAGATATTGTTTATAGATGACGAGCCCAGCTTACTGGAACTTGCTCCACTCATGTTTGATGAATATGAAGTTTTAGCGAGCGATGCTGCCGGCTCAATACTGGACTTGATTAAAAATTTCAATCCAGATATTATTTTGCTTGACATATTTATGAGAATGGGGGGCGGCTTAGAAATCTGTCAGACTATTAAGTCGCATCCAGAATACGCATCGATACCAGTACTTCTGATGACTGCGGGAACGATAAAGAAAGAGTTTTATCAATACGGTGCCGATGGAATAGTTGAAAAGCCCTTTGATACTCCTGCAGTTATAACGCAAATTTCTTCTCTGATTGGGTAACCAAATAAACTTTGTTTTACTTCAAACTTCCTTAGCCAATCCATGTTAATGTAGTACAACAAATAGGAGACATGAAGACGATTCTTTTACTGGAAGACGATAACGATATTAGAGAAGTAATACATCTGATTTTAGAGGAAGAAAATTATCAGGTTATTTCTTTTAGTACAATAACTGAATTTAGTAATAGGGATAGATCCATACAAGCGGATCTATATCTGCTTGATGTGATGTTACCAGATGGTTCCGGATTGGATGTGTGCGAACATTTAAAAGCTGTACAAAATACTCCTATACTGGTCATGAGCGCACACGCTACTTTGAAGGACATTGAACGTAAATGTGAACCTACGAATTTTATCCAGAAGCCCTTTGATATACAAAACCTATTAAGCCAGGTTAAAAGACACATCAACTGATAATAACTATACTAATATTCCAGACCTGAATCCATAAGCTACTAAAAACCTTCTGTTTCGGTTTTAGTTTTAACAATCGTATTAGCACGAATGCCTTAAATTGTTCGTTTGCTTAATGATAGCTACTCACTTGTTTCAGAATTTGTGAATCCTCTGGCCAGAAAATCAAGAATATTAATTCTTTAACGGAAAATGTAACATTCAGCATTGAAGAATTACATTTATTGCACATCGCCAGTTGACTTATAATCTGATATCAAACTTTTCACGCGGATAGCCGCAACTTTACCCCAAGGGTTGATTTGATGAACTTTTGAAGGCTTAACCTTCCTGTAGGTGATTGAAACACGCCTTGCCCGATGGGTAATAGTGCCATTCACATTATCCTTTTTTCGCGGTGGTATTTCGTGAGTCCATATTTTTCGAGCATCGTCCTGCATGATATACATTGATCGCTGTGGTATTTCAATATCTATAACCTCTAGATTTTTCCCTCCTATAAAGCGCATAATACAGCTACTACCTAAGTTAACTCCGCAAATTTGATTCTCATAATAGTTTCTATCCTTATGAGGCCTGATTCCCTCGCAGGGTACATATTCATTAATGATTACCTGGTCCGGCTGAAGTTCTAATAATTTTTGATCATTAATCTCCTGTTATAGCGAATAAATTTCTTTCGGAATTGCTAATGGTATGCTGATAAGCTGATTGGTTCTTCCAGCTCATTCCTAAATCCATAATACTGAAGCCTGCGCGCATAGTCTACCATCCAAATCTGGTTGTCAATCTCAGCTAACAACTGATCTTCACGTTCTTTTGTAATAAAATCATGCTACAAAATAATCCTGATACTGCTATTTCCATCATTTGACAACAGCGATATTAAGTGTTTTGTGTTTAAATAAATAAGTTATAATTTCGTGTGAGAAGGGATGTCTTATGCGTGTGCCCCTATCGTTTTGAAAGTCTGAGTAAATCCCTAATATTCTATATACAATTGATGTTATTGATACGTGATGTAGGAGACGACCATAATGGGTATTGACAAATCTAAATAAAATTCAATCAGTATGACTCGCGTTGTATTGATTATAAATAAGCCTTTTGGCAACAAATTTAGCCACACAAATAGCTTCAAATTTCCACAACTTTTTGCTATATTTAAATATGGAAATTTTCGATTCAACTCCATATGTTGTTGAGAGGGCCAAACGCTTGGCTCCGTATTTTGTCAAAAGAAATTGGTTTGTGACTGCAGGAAAAAGCAATTCTATTCTTATAAATATGATGGAAGATCCGCCACTGTCTTATAACGCCGAGCAACTGGCCCAGATCATTGCAGAATCCGATATGCACATAGAAGAAACAGGTCTGGCGGTCAATGACATAGAATACATCTTTTACCATAATGGCCGGCAATACAAATCATTTACAGTTTATGACATCAGGAAGTTCGATGTGTGGGATGAATAACAGATAGCCCTAGCACCAACAGAATATTCCTTGAATACACACGTTATCTCATTTACATCGTAGACATGAATCACCTTGACCGCCCGCAGCTCGCGGTTGCTAAAGGATAATTTTATACTTTCAACGCCTTTCAAAAACACCTCTGACCTACCTAATATTAAATTTTATCTTTTCGTTATTCTCATCATTGTTATAACTTCTTTACCCGCATTATTATATGCGGCTATTACCGGCACCTGTTATAAATTTTTAACTCCCTTACAAATCCTGTTACCATTACCCACCTGAAATACAACATTGATCAACGGCAAGCCGGGCTTGAACTCAGCCTGGCGTTCTGTAAGTCTACAAGGATATATGGCGGGTGCATCATAAAAATTTTAAATTTTAAACAACAACTAATGGCTCAGTAGGGATATAAATAGCATTTAAGCACTTATTTTTAATTTTGAGCCGCTTTTGATGCAGTAAATCCGCGGGAAAGGCTATTAATTACAACAAAACAACATTCATCCCTGGAAAAATTTAGGCTTTCCTGGTAGTATGAATACTATATCCTGCAAATTAGAATCAAAAATAATCCCGGTTTTATTCAATGGATCTATTGATTCGATGATCACATGTCTGATCATTAGGCACAAATACATTTCGAAGTTCGTAAATTGCAAAATTGGACCGATGTGATAAAATGAGCACCTTAACTAAAAATTACAAAAGATGAACCCTTCCGCCAATAATAGTTTAAGCGGATTATGGTACCGAGATACATATTTAATCTATGATTTGATTCGGACGCCATCAGTCAGGGCTGTAATTGCCTTTCGAAAATACTCAATCAATAAGTCTACTAAATCCATTAAATAAATCTGAGTGATGGGAAAACAATTTATCTCCGTGGATTTGCATCCCTTTATACTTGAAAAGCGTGCAGCTAAAACGGGAAGAAATATTTCCAAAAATACGGCTCTGGGAATACCAAAACATGATATATCATATTTCAAGCCTTCTAAAGAATTCCAGAGCATAATAAAAGAAAGATCTTCTTAATTAGTTGGGAATGGTCAAATTTTCCAGGGCTATTCTGAGCTTTGGGCTATGGAAATCCAAACCTCTGAAATAATCAAAAAAGCATCCCGCGGCCTTATTTGCTTTACTTTTGACTCAACTATTATTAGAGTGAATGACTAAATTTTTGAGAACTTGCATAGGCATCTTATGGGTCAAATCATGCTACAACTGTCCTATAACTTATTGAGTTATTAGATCAAATTGGAGGCGTCTTTTTAATTAACCAACCTCATCCTGAAAAACTCATAAGGCATCGCCACTTCTAAACTAATTAAGGATCAAGGATGGGCGATATCGTCCAGCCTTGACCAATTTTCCCAAAAACCAGGTTTACTCTTATTTTGCGTTTTTCTTTTCAGTAACTTCTTTTCGAATATCGGTTGCAAAGACTTTCAGATCCTGCATGGCTCTACGGACTCTGGTTCCTGCAGCTCCGTTGTTTGCGTTATAAAATTTCTCGACATCTTTTTCAACTAAAGAAATAAGGTCTTTTATTTTCTGAAAACTTTCCATTTCTATTTAATTTAAATTAAAACGATATATAAAGATACCATTCCAAGCTTAGAATTACAGAATCTTGAAAAATTTGATACAATTGCACTGCTGATATCCACGCTGGTGAGTCATGTGAATTGGAAATTATGATTACAATCTTTCGTTTGCATGAAGTAGATCTATTAAAAGATCGAGCAAATAATAATACGAAATTGAAAGCTATTACTATAACCAACTTTACAAGAATTATATAGCACTGTTTTCAAAGTAAGCAGCAAAACTGTTTTAAAATAATACGGGATACTTTAATACAGATTCAAGAACACCAGTATTACTATTATCGATTCTTTAATCATTGTCAAATTCTGTTATTCGGATTACGAAGTAGCTTGATGAATGCTAGTGTTAAAGTCACTAAAATAATTATTGTGGCAAGGTTGTTAAAAGTTTCGCTCATGGCTCAATTTGGGTAGTGTTCTAAATTAAACTAAAAACAAACTAGTTTTAGTTCATAAACATAAATGGAGTGAGATATCATTGCTTTTTTGATAATAGTCAATTGCAATTTCATGCCACTGAAGGTATAGATGATTAACCACTGCATTGCGAGAAATTGAGTATACCATGCAAAACCAATCGCAGTAATGGTTCGTGCTTTTCATTGAACTCTGGTAGAAAACCAAATTAGGATGGTTGACGTGGTAAAATGATGCCTTATAAATTGTTTATCATCAGGGTATTGTGTACTTAGTATTTTTTTGCTTAAATGTAGCTATGAACACCAGTATGCTCTATGAAAACATAAATACTTTAATGTTATTGTTATGTTCAATCATCATCGGCTGAAAAAAAGTTGAATCCGAATCGGTACCTGACACAAAGCCAGAATCAGCATTTATTATCCCATCCCCTGGACATGAAACTAAAGGTAGTCGATCGGAACTATAACTTCTTTAGTATGAATATCAAAAATTACAGCTATACTAGCGAAAATGCTCATAAATATGATGTGCAAATGGCAGCGAGGGTGTATTAACGGTGAGCAGCCTTGCTAGAGGACATTAAAACCTTGACTTCACGTCAAATAATTTTATCAGAAACCTGAAAATAATATAATAGAAATAAAGGCCGATAAAAATGTAAAGGTAGAACTTGCCAAGATGTTAAAAAACTTGATCTTAAAAATTATCCATCTAATTATCATTTGATCGTGAATGGTTGCGAAATTTCTGATCGAATTCATGGGGAAAAATTATTGCGTGGCAATCTTTCATGAGTATATCTGACCAAGATTGACTCAATTTATTTTATACTTTATGGATAACAAACATACTGGAGTGGTAGACTTATTGAATGATGGCTGTTCTGATGCTGGATTGTTGGCCTAACTGGAAAACGAGATAAATCACTATATGATAATTACAAAAGGGATCTAATAGGAAATTTAAGCAATAATAGCTCCGAGGTAAAACTATTGGCTGATAAAATATTAAGGCGGTTTAAGATATCCATCCTAAACCGCATTCATTCATTAATCAAACTTACCGCTCATGACAGCGGCATTATTATAACCACATTAGAAAAGGTCTTGTTCGTAAAAAAACGGATAGAATTGTCGGCTTAGCCGCTTGGTATGATAGGTAACTAACTTTAATATCCCCTGCTACGCTGATAACAGGGGATGAACTTTCCTCGCGAAAGAAGAGAATCGTCATCCATTGATTCTCAAGACACCATTGTCTATTGCAATATTAGACAATCTTATAAATAAAATCAATACTCATATATAAGTATATACCTTGTCACATCCATGACAAGGTATAGTATTACTAGTAAGTGTCATCCCACTAGTTTAAGGTGATTTAAATATAATAAAAAAGTTGTAAGTATAAGTACGCGACAATAAAATGAATGCGATGAATAACGAGCTCATTTGGTAAGTGAATCATGTTGCTTAAATGATTTGAGATGTCTGAAGATTCGTTAACAAACAATATGGCGATTTGAAACATCCATTTCTAATCGCCATTACTCAATCTATCTTAATGTTTGCTGAATTCAGCAGTTTATATACGAAATAGAAATTAACGTAGTTTTTACAAAAAAAGGCTATCTCACGACAGCCTTTAACTTAACAAACAATAGAATTAAAAAAGGCCTCCGGTGCGGAAGCACCTTTCTTATGATCATTAACTAACCAAGATAAATGATCAAATGTTTTTCATAGATATGGTATAAAACCACAAGTATCTACTTTTGTTTGATAAAATCATTTTTTTAGACCCTTATAAAACTACGCTAGCAATTACTTAATGCTTTGATCTCGAACATGATCCAATAAAGGTTCGAGGTCACCTGCAGAATAGTCAGGGTTCGAATTTTGCAAACGGACCTGCCATCCTGTTGTATAATACCCTATAATGCCCCAATAGCCATTATTAACCATTAAATGATAAGTCTACTACCACCGCCATTAGGTGAGGAAATAGTTACTACTTTATTACCATCCGGAAACGCACCAAAAAATGTGGTTGAGACTAAATACATAGTCCATTTTGAATACACTCTAAAATCCGGCCATAGATTACGGGATGTATCGCGGATTGTCCTGTCAATGAGTACTCATCATTTTTTCTGATTACATAGCCTTTAAAAGCGTTGTTGATATTGATCCTAAATAGATTTTCATCTCCCTTAACTGTTTCGATAGTGATTAAGTCTGGACCAATTTTGATGTCTTTTTTATCTGTTGCTGCTTTACTTTTCATACCGCAAATCTTACTAATATTTTTAGTAATTAAAATAAAAGTTATTAATCCTCTGTTTTTTTCTTAAAATTTAACATATGAACTTATATGAAGATGCACCCCAAAGTATAATGGGAATAGACGAAAAAGAACTCAAATTAATTGAATTGATCGCTAATGGAATGACAACAAATGAAGTTAGCGAAATTCTCAATGTTGAACCTGCCAAAGCAAATTTGCTTAGAAAAAATCTTATGATCAGAACCGGAACGAAAAACTCAGCATCGCTAGTTTCGTTTGCATATAGGTTTGGTTTATTAAGGGTTTAAAGGAAAAAAGCCTCTCATTTCTGAGAAGCTTTTCTATTTAAACTAAATCGTCCCGAGATTTAATCATTCCCAAAGATAATATTATAAATTATACTGAAAGCCAAAGTTTTGTAACTAAAACGTTTCAGGTATTTTGTTCATATTATTTTCATCCAAAATTAATGTCAAATATTTGTTTTTAAATTTTTGACGCATATCTTTGAACCGTAAAGAAACTCAGAGCTAATTTTTCAATCGTCCCGATTTTATTAACTCGAACTAGCAGGTAGATTAACATTTATCTGCTTTTTTTCTAAAGAAAAAGCCCTACAATCCTGCAGGGCTTAAACATTTACTAAAACCGTCCCTGGTTTTATGAATAACGCAAGGTAAGGTTTATGAGTAAAAACCTATTGTATAATATTATCTACGTATTTTGCGAGCCAGGATACGTTAATTCTAAATCATAGCTAAAATGGAGATCTAGATAGCCTTGACGATATTAGTTCGTAATTTAGGGTTAGCATGTTATGATCTAAATTGACCACCCCAATAGACTAATATTTCAGAGAACTTAGAAATAACTCATATATTCTCTTAAACTGGTCAATCCGATACGGTATAGTTTGATTATTGAAGCCGAAATCTCCATATTCCTTTTTTTGCAAAGTTTGTGTTCTACTGGAAATGGTCGAAAGCATGAGATGCCTTTACAAATTAATCTATGCTCACCGAAAATATATAATATGCCCATAAGCATTCCTATTTTTTGTCATATGAAAGAAATCCCATATCATCTGAACGCTGTATTAGCAATACTACCATAAAAATCATGATCCAGGGAATAAGTTTCAAGGTGTTACAGCTGATGAGTTTCTTGAGTAAAATACTCCAAATGGGATAATGAAAATTAGTTATGCCTACAATAAACATATAAAAAATGAACATGGCAGAGGCAAGAGGTAAAAATCCTGTGGGGTAATATAAATCCGATAAGAACAAATTTTCGCGCTATAAAATTGGGAGTACTATTATTCGTCTCCAATTAATCGTAGTTTTTAACAGTGATTTAAACCTCCTATATATCCAGCCACGTAAACTATATAAAATATAACTGAAGATAACATCAATAGAACATTTTTTATAACATGTTGTTATTCGACTATGAAAAATCTAAAATTAGCTTTACTTGCAACAATATTGATGCTTCAAGTAACAGACAGCTTAGCCCAACAAATAGAGTCTAGACTGAAAATTCAAATGACAATAATGCATTCGGGAAAAAAAATCCTTACTGAGCTCACCAGCGTGAACACCGCTATAGCGCGTTATCCTGAGGAGCCAGCGCGGCAGCCGGTAGCTAATCCCAAAGATTCTACGGGTTTTAAGCCTCTTCAGTCAGCATCGATTTATAATACCGGTTCATTATACCTGACTATAGATACGAAAAACATTACCACTGAACTATTGAAAGCATTTTCTAAAAGAAATACGTCCTTCGATGGTATTATCACTATTGTTGACAGTTTCAATAAGATACCTACCAAAACCATTAAATTTACAAAAGCAGACCTGAGTTCCTATAGTGATCAGGTATCTTCAGGGTATTATGGAGACAGTTATGGTGCAGCTTCTGTAACCATCAGTTGTAAAACAATCGCGATAAACGATGTAATTATAGAGCAATAAATAGTTTATAACCTTTTAAACGAATACTTTAACAATTGAAATATCAATCTCCCAACTGATAAAGTTCGGGATTAGGTTAAGATTTGATGGGTTTTTAAATATATTGATGGCTTATTCAAGCCAGCCCAAGATGAAATAGGCGTACTTTATGTAATGATATTTACGTACTTCGTTTAAATAGTGATATATCTTAATATAGATGCTAATAAAAGGGTTCCCACATCAATAGCAAAATACTTGAAAGTAATTATTAGCCAATCAGTTCACTACGACTACTATATCATTCAGCACCTGCTTTCAGGAATAGGTTCGTTTTTGGTCTTAAAAATTTTGCTAAGTCATATATAAATAATTACGATCAAAGTTTTCTTCAAATCGTACATCGAACACCCATGAAACCGCTTTCACTTAATTGAAGTAAATATTTCTCAAGCGTTGACTGCCCGGGGCTACAAAATTGGATTTGATAAACGGATAAGGAATTTTAAAAATGATGGACTGGAATCTCTTCTTTGCAAAGCTCAGATCTCTTCATTGAGCCATATGGAAGTTCCTGCCTTTGTTCTAAGCCTACTGAAATCAACTTTCTATCCTGTTTTCATTGCTGTCCGGACCCCAATCCAAGCGATTTCATTTCGAAACCAGCCAGTACCTTAAGCGCATCTCGACTGTATAATTTAAATATATTGTCGAGCAGCTGGGACTTTGAGTTACGTCTTTATCAAAACCGCATCCGGGTGCTGGCTGTCACCTTTTGCAACTTCATCAAGTTCTGTTTGCCTTTTTTACGGCGAAAACATCAGGAATGCTGGTTCTATTACTGTCTGTGGTTCTCCGAAATGAAATGTATCAATAGTATAATTTTAACATTAAAACAAAAAGTGTTTACTGTAAAAGAGTGAAAGTAGCAGGATGAGCGCACAAATAGTAGAAAGAACAGCGCGTATTGGCGGCATATAGCTAATTAAATACGACTGATATACAGAGTTATTCCAATTCCCTGGATGGCAAAGCCGGTTCGAATAGGATACCACTTAAGGCATTCTAACTCCACTCTTTTTGAAAATCTTTAAAATTCGCAAAGCTACTATCACCTTGTTCGAATGATTAAACATCATTTATTTCATGTTTAAAAACCTAGTGGCCATTGGAATAGAATCATTTTATCTATTTTTCATTTACCAATTCTCATTGGACATTTATTACATTTGCTGTTCCAAACTATCAAACTATTATTATTATGAAAGCCAGCTCTGTTTGTCTGAACTGTAACAATGAAGTAATTACGAATTACTGTGGAGACTGTGGACAAAAAGCAAGTACACACCGCTATTCCATGGTCCATTTTATTGAGCATGACTTGGTTCATGGAATATGGCATGTAGATAAAGGTATATTGAGGACGATAAAGGCCTTATTCAGCAATCCCGGACATAGTGTAAGGGGATTTATACTTGGCAAGCGTGCAAATTATTTTAATTTTGTTACCCTACTGCTTACGGTACTTGCTGTATCTGCAATAATAGCATCTTACGCTCATTTCAATATATTCGATCTGATGTCCCCTGAAGTAAAAAACAGCATGAATAATTTTCAGAAGTTTACTACCAAATACCCAAAAGCTATGCTGCTAATTACAATACCAATATATTCTTTGTTTAGCATGTTATGGTTTAAAAAATCAAACTTCAATTATTCAGAACACCTGGTACTTAATTCTTACAAAACGGCAGCCGAGATGATTATAAGCCTGATTTTTACTACTATTACCATATTTTACTATAACAAGGTTGTACTGCTTGCAATTTATTCGATTACTTCTGCTGTGATACTGATCTACACGGTATGGTTCTACTACCAGTTTTTTTCCAAGTCAGGATATTCAAAATTTCGTTTGATTAGCAGAAGTGTGATGGTGCCAGTTTCTTACTTATTGCTTTCTGTATTATTCGGAATGGCTTATGGTATCGCAATGAAACTGGGGAGTTAATTTAATAGGGACGCTACAATTGCTGGAGTATTTTATCTGACTTTTGATGAAAAAATCTCCGTATGACGTAATAAGCCTATCGCATCCGATAAGCGTGTCTTTAAAGTCTCCTCTAACTAATTTGATAGTGCCGAATTCGGCACCCATTTTAAGTTTTCAACTATTGCTGCTTCACTTTTTATAGAGCAAATCTGACTATTATTTTCAGTAATTGCAAACTAGATTACAGATGTCAGGTCCACCTAATACTATGACAATTTAGAATAGCATTCTTATTTTAGATATAAAAAAAAATTGATGATGTATTGAGAACCAACCGAAGATTACCCAAATGCAGAATGATGCACTTTAGCACATAGCCGTAGGATTGACTAGCGACGAGATTGGGGAAAAAGCTCTTCAAGTTTTGATATATAGCAACATAATATTTGATTAATCTTGAATACGACGCAAGTTGACTATATATTTTATGGTAGTACCATTGTAGGTTCTCCAATTGTTTTTGCTACACGAATGCAAACTCACAAGCCAGATTGGTGAGATTATTTTAAACGAACACTTGCCCATATTAACTCTAACCAAAGTTTCGTAGCCGATAGATAAGTGAGAACATAAAATATCTTCCTAAACGGTTTACCTGCCTATCTATAATTACATTATCAAAAACATCCCTTGATACCCCGCTATTTTGATTAAACAGATCAAATCCCTCTACCCTTACTGCGGCAGCATTGTTTTTCAAAAATCTATACTCCGAATATAACCGTAATAGTGTAGGATTTCTGACTGATCCGTTATCGTAACCCATATTAACCTGCTTTGTAAAATCATAGCCCAGTGTTAAATCACTGAAAAGATATGTACGGCCCTCGATTCCATACTCGAAGCGGTCGGTACGCCGATCAGAGAATAGATCAGTTGAATAGCTAGTCAGGTTTTGACCATAGGAAGCTTCAGCTTCGAGATTGACTATGTTTTCAATATCTACCCTAAATTCAAGTTCCTGCCTCCAGGAGAAGTTTTTTGCTTCTATTTTTGTATCATCTGTAAATGATATATTATTATTAAACTGAGCTGAACCAGAAAGTCCAAGACTAAGCCTTCGACCTGAATTCAGGGGTTGGCTAACGTCGTAGTCTCCCCTTAAAGTATAATATCCATCGGTATTTATATAACTGGTCTGCTGATAAACGCTTCCAGGCGAGCGTCTTTTCGTAGCTACAATCCTGTCCTGGATGTTTTCATAGCACAAATTTGCCAGAAACACTTTTCCGGTATTCCAGTCCGCTTGTTTATAGTGTGCATCTATTCCGTGGATGAATTCTGGAGACAGGTCTGGATTTCCGGTTACCACATTTTGTAAATCGGTATTATCTGATATGGGTTGCAGCTGAAAGAAGCTCGGCTGATTATTTCGACCCCGGTAATTCAATTCCAGTGAGCGTTGCTGAGAAAATTTGTAACTGAAGCGTAGGGAAGGAATCAAATTAAATGATTTGCTCATGGTGTTGATTTGCCTGGTAATATTTTCGCCAGTTAAGATAGCTGGCTGCGCGCTCAATCCAAGTGTATATTTTAATTTTTCGCTGATATGGCGATAGTTGATTCCAACTCTGTTGGTTGTAAACTGATAATCATAAAGGTTGCTCAACTCATCGTTATGAACGGGCTGACCCAAAGCATTATCAGTAACTTCACGGGAATTACGTGTGGAAGAGTGGTTCCAGCTATAATTGATTTAAATGTAATTCGATTTGCTTAGCGGCTCCATATAGGATAGTCCGAGATTTATCTGCGTATTACCGGACTGCTGCAAGTTGGTCTGATTTTGGTTAACTGAGTCGAGCTGTCCCGCTGTACCATTGAGATACTGATTAATAACGTCTTTATCATTTAAATCATTTACATAAGCAATACTACCCCAACCAGTAACGCTCCGGCCAGGCTTTGCAAATTTATGATTATAAAAAAGGCTAGTGCGAACATTTAAATTGTCAACATTGCTTTGCTGCGATCCTATTCTTGTTGTTAATAGGGTTTCCTGTTTGGTAATCGAATTTGTCGAATTTGCTGCCGAGTTTTGATCGAACGAAAGATTTGGAGAAATTTTTAAATAATTGTTGCTATCTAATTTGTATTCAAGATTCCCACCCATCCAATGTCTAAAATTATCCGTAACAATATTGCTATTTGCATCTTCTATACGTGTCACTGCATTCATCAGGCTATCCTGAAGAAAACTTTGGGTATAGCTACTACTAATAGTATTATTTTTGAAGTTTTCAAAATTGTAACCTACATCTGCTGACAATTTCTTGCTAAACTCATTTTTGTAGTTTAGTCCGATTTTATTTCTGGTTGAAATCCCATCTCCCCCACCACCTCTGATGTTGGCATTTGCCAGCGTTCCATCCACAGATAGCTGCCGCTCTCCTTTCATGCTGTTCCCCCTTAAACTTAAGTTATACCTATCCATGTTACCCAGTCCGGCAGCGGCCCGAAGAAATAACCTTTCTTTTTATCTTCCTGGATGGTGAGGTTTAAAATTTTCTCCGGCTCTCCTGATTTTACACCGGTTAGTCTCGCCTGATCACCATAATCATCGATAAATTGCAGATTTTTAATAATGTCAGCAGGTAAATTTTTGATGGCGGTGGCTACATCTGTACCGAAAAAATCTTTTCCATTTACACGAATCTTAGTTACTGGAGTACCCTGGCTGGTCACGTTACCATCCTTATTAACCTCAATGCCGGGTAAACGTTTGAGCATCTCATCAACTCCATCTCCATCCCTGACTGGAAATGCATTGGCATTGAAACTTACAGTATCTTCAGTAATTCTGACCGGTGGGGCACCAGAGATTATGACAGCATCAAGGGTGTTGGACAATTCCCTGAGTTGAATTGGCGGGATTATTAATACTTTTTTTATAAATTTAAACGATCCCTCGAAAGGCTGATAACCTATATATCCTGCCTGCAGATTGAATGAACGACCGGAAAGGTTATTGATCGAAAAATTCCCCTCCGCATCTGTTGAAGCGGCCAAACTATCTTGCCCTTCATAAACTTTAACAACAGCACCCGGCAAGGCAAATCCGGAGGTGTCAACTATTTTTCCCCACAGGATGAAATCCTGCGCCCTTAGCTTTATGCTAAATAAGCAAACTGTTGCCAATAGCAATACAATTCTGGTCTTTTTTTTCATAAGTGTGTGATGCTAAAAGTACATGGTACCTATGCGGATACCAAAAGGGTAATAGATATATTACTTCTTAAAATCACATATTGAGATAGGATTCAAAAGCTGAGAACTATGAAAGATCCCGAACATCGGCAGGAATGAATGATTTTGTCAACTAAATCCTGTTGTGTATCAATATTGATGCAGGTACTACCCGTTTGTCCGCAATAGGGGACACAGCGCAACTCAATTTCACCATACTTCACCTTCTCATGTCAGAGGTAAGCCAACGAGAAGCAAGTTAAATGCTATATATAATAATCCCGAATTAATAATGTATCATCACAAATCAAAAATGAATTCCTACTACATTATCTGGATTTTAGGGCATACTTATTCGAACATATTTAAGCACTTATTTGTTAATCAGTTAACCTTAACTGATATCTATGATAAACAAATTTTTAGACCGGCTAATATTAGCATTGGTCGCCATATTACTATTGAACGCCTGTAACGAACAAAGCCGTAAAGACAGTAGCCATTCAACTGAAAAGGATGCTAACAAAATGGCGCGTAGATCAGCAGATACAATAGTAACTACCTACATAGATGACTTTGAAAATTTCAAAAATGCGATTTATAAACAAGATGTCACGAAAATGAAGACCTTTTTTGATTTTCCTCTACGCGCAGACACTACCCAGATCTGGGAGGCAATTTATGACAATATGGATCAAGGTAAACGTCCGGAAACTATCCCGGTTACCTTTACCAGCGAAGATTTTGAAAAAAATCACAAATATCTTTTCAACGATGCATTTGTGCAAAGCCTTCAGAAAATAGATGGGAAGCAGCTATATGAACAGGGTGAGTTCACTACAGCAAAAACCTCAACACAAGATCAAAGCTTTTATATGCTTGCCCATTTTGATAATTCAATTAGATCATTGCAATTATCCCTTATGTATTCGGGATGGAAGGATGAAAATGGTGAGGAGATGAGTGAAGGGGAATCAGCGATTATATTCTTCTTCAAAGTTACTACAACCAATCATTTAGTGTTTGATAAGGTATTATTTGCTGGTTAATAACCAATTGATATTATAAATTATTGAACACTATCAAGATAAAGATTAATAACAACTACTTTTTAAGAGCAATTCTAAAAAGTAATAATAATTGATTACTTCCCCGCGCTGGAATCCACGTTGATATACCCCATATAGGTATTCACTTTTAGCTAGATAAAGCATCGATAATTCAACCAGCTGTTTAGTAATAGTCAAGTTTTGGAGTTAGTGAATGATTAACTGTTGTAGTTATTCCGGCAAGGATAGACTTAAAAGTGCAAATTATTCGACGGAGCTTAACCCGTAAGCGTTTCATACTTGATCGTAACAACACTGCATTATGCCTGCGCTATTCAATCTTGCCTCCTTTTTTTAAGCCGCCTATGAGTATATTCGAGTAATTTGTATCACCTACTATAGGCAGATCAATGGTACAAATGGTAAGCTCTTTGTTCCATCTTACTACAGGCTGACCGGCTTTATTCAAAGTATTGATATTGATCAAAATTTTACTTGCTGTAGGTCTCCATCCTGCTGCTACGCCAACACCCCTTTCAGGATTTAGGAATTCACCAATTGTGGTCAGCGTCGTCATGCTAAGTTCATAACCATTATCCGTCAACTTGGTATTTTTAGCATTCAAAGTAATATGTAATTTTCCTTTAATTTTGGAAATTTCTTTCGCGCATGCGGATTTTTGTTCAGCGGAGGTATTCACGGAAGTCTTTTCAGCGGAGTTTAAGATATCGGTACCATAAACTTTATCAAAATATTTCCCCAGGTATACGCTCAAATAAGAAAATGTTGAGATATCAAAAGAGCGTTTATCAGCCAAGATACGTGTAAACATTTCAGCAGGGCCATTCAAGGTTACAGTCTCTTCGATCATCTTTGCCCTTGCCCAACTATACTTCTCTTCCAGGGTTTTCACAACATCTGCACTTGTTTGCGCACTCGCATAAAAGCTTGAGGCGACAATAATCAAGGCACATAATAAAAATTTTCTCATTTCTTCAATTAATGGGTGATGGATACTTTATAAGACTATATATAAGTTAGGTCTAGAACAACTTGTTCACCACTTTGTTTGTGATTTAAATTAGTTATTACAATAAAATTAGCCTGCAAATGAGGCGTATATTATTCAATTAATTTAATACATTAAATTAGCAGCATATTAATAACCATTTGTATGTTGTGGGCTAGCGGCGCTGCCTCCCAGGAGCTGAAAGCAAATAAGCTAGAGAAGATTTTATACTTTCTAAAGTGGCAGCTTTACCTGAAGTTCAGCGCAGGGCGCGTGTGATAAAAACTAAGGAGTAAAGGCAAAACACATATCCCGCTGATGGTGAGCCCGGAACCTGATCGCAATCTTCCATACTATCAGCTTAACGTCAGTGATAATGCACCGTCATATGAAAACTATTATCAGTTTGCCGTAGATCTTACGCCATTTGAGATATTTTATTATGACGCTGAGGCGAACCGGCAATACAGCTTAAAAGATTTAGTAGAACCAACGTGGTAATCGCATGAAGCGGTATTATTAACTTTTTTTAGTTTTATCCATTATACTATAAAACTCCTTAATGAACCGGTCAATGCTTTTTTCTCTGAAAAGTGAAGAGATGGTAAAGGGAATTTCCTTGTTATTCTTTTCCGGTAAGACAAAAATAAGATTGACCGAGGTCCTGACATAAATCAGGTTCACGGTATGCCGGATGGTTTGAATACCTACAAAATTTTGGAAATTGTATTCTTTGTGCAGAAAGCTAAAAAGCCCTGTGCGCCTCACCGTTCCTGCATGGGAATCGAAGATTAGTTTTGTAAATGCGGCATTAATAAATACGATTCCAAACAGAAATAACAGACCAATGCTGAATACCATTGCTAAAACACTATCAGCGGGTATCGTCAATAAATACAAACCCAATCCAATTAAACCTATCCCTGCTACTAGCGCACCCGTTTTATTGCTTTTTACAACGTACATCCCCCCCTCATTTCTGAAGTATTTATAAGAGGTAATGGGTTCAGCAACAAAATCACCTGGGGTATCGTATTGATCAAGATAGCCATGAATAATTGGTACAGCCTCTTGTGTAAAAGCCAGGGCATTTGGATCATCATTCCGGGTATAGGCTGATGATACTATAATACCTTTACCATAACGTGCATTCTTACGGTACAGACTATAATGGTAACTGCCATTGGTTATACCGCTCACAAGATCTATCCCATAAAGTTCGGAAAAATGCACATTTTTAACAGGAAGAAATCCCATAAATAATTTACGCATGCGACCCTGATGATTATCAAATTCCACAAAAGTGTTTGCTGCACCCCAAAATAGCAAAACAAGCAACAGTATGAGTATTACGATAGGTAGTGATTCCATCAGGGAAACATTTTGATAATAGGTATATAAATAGAGTAGACCGATTCCAAAAAGGGACATCAAAAGAACAAAGATGTAAAATACGCCGGAAGGGTAAATAATAACGCGATTGGGCTCAATCTTCCAACGCGTTTTAGCCAGAGTTTTTAGTGACATGAGGTTAACGTTTAATTATTCTTAAACAGAAACCATTAGATAAGGTTTGTGCAATAACCAAGTTTACAATCAAACATTTCATCATAGCAAACGTTTGATACAGCAAAGAATTAATGTCTGTATTTGTTTATGCAATTAAAAAATCTTCTCCCGCTTTTACTGACCGTTACCAGTTTATCAGCTTTTGCACAAACGCCTAAATTAGCAGTTTCTGTGCCAGCTAATATGAAGCGTTTTGTATTAAAGGACTATGAGGTACTTAACATGACCAATGGCGATTTGAACAGAGATGCTTATCCCGATGCGGTGATGGTACTCTATAAGCAAGGCGAAGAAAAAACATCCAACGTCATTGATCATCCGGAGAAGAGACCATTACTTATTTTATTGGGACAGGCTGATAAAACATATAAACTCGCATCCCGAAATGATAATGCAGTTTATTGTGTGGATTGCGGAGGACAAATGGGTGACCCTTTTATGGAGATTGTCATCAAGAATGGATACTTTTCGGTTGAACATTATGGCGGATCTGCCCAGCGGTGGACACGTATTATTACATTTAAGTTTAATGCTGCCAATAAGAAATGGCTGTTACATAAAGATGGACATGAATATTTTGATGCCACTGCGCCTGATAAGCCTGTATCAAAAATCCAAACCGCGAAAAATTTTGGAAATGTGCCCTTTGAAAAATTTAATATCTATAGAGAACAATAATTATATCCACCACAGATAGCTGGAAGTGATCCACGTCCCCGTCGATATTTAAGATTTCAGATGTGCATGATTCCCTTTTTTCTCATCGAAACCAGCCTGGCTGTTCCGGAAAAAAGCACCATAAATGATAATCAGTAATAGTGCGGATATACCCAAAAGGATCAGCGTAAAACTGTTTCGGAGAATTGTCTGCAAACTGAGTATCTCTATATTCCAGATACGTAAAATCAATACAACTATAAAGGCCAGTGAAATCACGGCGGCAAATAATCCAATCAATCTTTTCATAATTCTCAGTTAAAGCTTATCGAGCCACTCTTTCTTTTTTGCGACAAATTCTTCCTGTGTAATGATACCTTCGTCGAGCAATGATTTTAACATCTTCAATCTGGCAACTGGATCTGGCTCGTTTTTACTTAGCGTTTCTTCTTTTCCTGCATTGAAGGTTTTACCCAAATCCATCCCTACTCCCAACTGTAAGCCTGCGCCTGCCAGTCCTCCCTCGTTGCGGGCAGCATCACGTAGGGCTTTTAATTTCTCCATTTCTACATAACTCAGGCCTCCCTCACCAGCAGCCCTGGTTGCTGTAGTAATATCAGCAATACTATCGATACGTTCTCTCGTAGATTGGTCAAAAACAGTTCCATTCAGTTTAAAATCGGTTAGTTCAAAACCCAGTTTGTTTAGCTCCGGATTAAGCTGTTCTTTTATAAGGAGAGATAATGCAGGTAACTGCGCGTCAATTTGCTGATAAGATATACCCCTCCGCGCAAGCACAGATGAAAGCTGCTCCGGAAAGCGGTTTTGAAGCAGTTGCCTTGCTTCTGCAATAGTATAAGCATCTTTTGCACCAATTACATTGGAAAACAAATAAAGTGGGTTGGAAATTATAAATGAGAACGAGCCGTTTGCACCCAGTTCCACCGGAATTTTGTAAAACGGATCCATATACTTAATCATTTGGGGAGTACCCCAACCCTGATTAGTGGTTTCTGCCTTGCGGTAAAACCAGATTTTCAATTTATGCTCACTTTCGAAACTAGTGCGCAAGTTTAACAGCGTGGTCAAAAAAGGGTGGTTATCGGTTTCCAGGTCGAATAAACCCTCTTTAGTTAAATGATCCACTACCTTTCCCTCGTAAACCAGGATAGCGCCCTGACCGGGCGAAACAATGAGTCTACTGGCATTCTTAATCTCGTCATTTACTGACGGAAACTTCCAGACCAATATATCTGAGGGCTGATCTTTCCATTCAATAATTCTGGAAAGTTGATCTCTAAAAAAGCTTCCTATACCCATGTTAATTGATTATTTTAAATTCTTTAATTATTTTTCCCTTCATATCAGTGATATACATCGCCTCATAAGTTTCCAGCACAAAACCATTTTTATACCGATAGGCCTTGTGATCTATTGATTTCGTTTTGTCTACCGGCATGGTGAAAATAATTTTTCCATCGGGCACAGACAGACACTGAATAATGGTATTTGAGCTTGCCGCTGCTGTTGCTTTGAACATGATGAGCACATGCTGATCGTCATAATATAGGATCTGCGGAGTAAAATAGGATCTTCCAGGGGTCAGATCTTTATAGCTGATTACATAGTCTGCACCCTGACGAAAGTCGGAAATCACCTTTTTCCCGTAAAAGAAAGTATAATCCTTCTTTTGAAAGAAGGGCCTGGTATTTGGCCCACCTTTGTTATCTTTTTGCGTATACATTATCAGCTTAATGGACTCATCCGGAAAATCATCACTAAGCTCGCTGAATAGAAAATAGGTCCGGGTTTTCGCACCGGGCTCTTTTATGGCAAGCGCCTTTTCAGCGGTGTAACTGCTTTTCTCCGTGAAAACTTTATCTGCAATCGGAAAAAAACTTCTGTTCTTACCGTCATTGGTCACGAGTTTTAATCCGTCTCCCCATTCACTTCCAATAAATTCTATCTGCGCAATCCCTGCTGCGAGTTCCTCATGGCGGGAAAAGAAGTCGTCCGGCACATCAACCAAGCGCGTATTTATCTGATCAATTTTATAAAGTAAACTTTGATTGCCAATAGCATAAATGTCACCATTTTGAAACCGTCTGAAAGCGGCGTTATTTAACCGTTCCTGCGGAAGTTTCACTAATCGCTGTTTACTTAATTCCTTTCCAGTGTTTGCATCATAAAAAGCAATATAATTCGCTGTTTTTTGTTTGTTTTCATCAAACTCATATTCTCGGTAACCTATAATCGCAATGATCAAATTATCTGCCCTGTTTTCAAAAGCAATTACTTCCCTATCACCCCAGCGATAAGCGTTGCTATCCACCGATATGGGAAGGTGAGTTGAATTTGAATCAGCCCGTTTGCTACTAAAAAGCAGTGGTAAGATAATACCTGCCAGTGCAATAAAAATAACCAGCACCACAATGGTCATGATAATCTTTTGTGGCGAAGTTGTGGCAGATTCAATTCCGCTACTATAACTGATATTGTGGTTGATATTGATATCATCATCGTCCAGAATATACTCCGTATCGCAGTTTTGGCATCTAAAATATTCTGGCCTTAATTCCTCTTGTTGAGTAGAGCCACACTTAGGACATTGTATCGCTTTTATTTCTTTGGGCATCAGGCGTCTAGTCTAATACAATAGTAACAACTACTCCCCTCCAATGTTTGGTATTCAAAACCTTATTCTGCCCTGCCAAGTTGATAATCATTTATCAATTTACCGCTATTTGAAACCACCAATACCCCGTGCACATAATCAGCTTCTTCGCCCTTGCGGTATTCTATGGCGAAACCTTGCTTGCATCTGGATGTGCTGTATATGTAATATGTATCTGGAGCTAAAGTCCAGTCTATTTTGCCTGTAGATACATTAATTTTCTGTATAGTAATCGGCGAACTTGTAGAAGCAGTTGTATTTACTGTGATGAGTAAATTTTCCCTATCCTGGTAAATAATCTTAGGTCCAAAATATTTTCTTCCTGGGGTAAGTTCGCGCTGCGTAAGCTTTCCTATCGAGCTTGCATACTTATTCTCAACCAGCTGGTTATATTTATGCTCATCGGTCCAGTCGCCCAAATAGCCAAATTCGAAGAAATGCCGATTAAATTTGGTTTTCCATACTTTTTCGGCTTCTGGCGCCGAAGAAACCAAAACTTTCAAGGTTGGGAAATAATAGTAACTGTTACCTTCATTATTCATAATGTTAATCATTTCCTTATTATAATCAAACTCGATGCGTGCGATGCCGGAAGTTAGCTGTGAATAATCCTTGAAAAGACTTTGGGTAATATTTTGAATTTTATTATTTCGGGTGTCCAGTTCGAATAAATTCGTGTTGCATCCGATGGCATAAATCATATCGGGCCGGTAGGTCTTAAAAGTTAAGCCGCATCTTAAACTGGTACGATAATCACCCTCCATCACCCTGTCTTCAATTATTTTCCCGCTCACTGCATTAACGAACTGCGTATGCATTTCGAGTTCGCTTTTGCCATTGCCCTTATCGATATGGTCAGCGCCGATGCGAAGGTAGATAGGGTCGCCAGTTGCGATACTTTGAAAAACGAAACTGCTATAATGCATACGCGGCGTTTTATAAGTGACGTTAGCATTGTAACTGTTTTGCCTTCTGGGTTGAAAAGTTATGGCTAAAAGATAGGCTACAGCGATAAATACCACAGCTCCGATGAGAATAAAAACTGGTAAATTGGTATTCACTGGCGGAGCACTGCCAGAACGAATTGCAACTGGTTCCTGATGGTGGTAGATATGTAGATCATCACTATCAAGAAAATATTCGGTACTGCAGTTCTCGCAGCGGTAAAAGTCTTGCTTGATCTCTGTTTTGTGTACGCTGCCGCAATGTGGGCATTTTATTGCTTTAATATCTCTCGCCATTCCCTCCATTAACAAATAACATCTACTTTGAGTTTTAGTGCTACGAAAACTCCTTATTCTAACCTTAATTACATTCGCATTGTTAGTATTTTTTGTTTCATCGATTTAAGTCGATAACAGATTACCACAAATACGAAAAACTTGCGGAAACAGCTAAATTTCCATTCAGGAATAAAGGAAAAGATATAATTTCTTTATCTCACTTATCATGCACAAATAGATTCTATCGAATTCCATTTCGTCTTAAAAAATTCATTTATGCATGATTATATATAAATTTCCGTGTCAAAAAATACCATCTGGATCTAGTCACCCTAGATAATCAATCGAGGAAAGTCTGAATCAACATAGGGAACGTTCCAATTTATAATCAGCGGCTGCCGCTAGGGGAAATCAGGAGTTGGGTGATTCTTAAAAAAATGTTCGTTTAACAATTTAACTAACAGCTTATGTTGGTTATGTTTCTAGGGCGCTGTAAACTAAATAGATTTGGTAACTTGTTCATCAATAATTCACCAAACCTCTTTCAAATAAAGATTTTAAAACAAATCTGCCTACATATCGTAGTACTTTAAAATAATTATATGAACAGCAGCAAAGACCTAAATCCCGAACTACAAAAATTTATTGACGCATTTGAGCCTAGCAAATTTAAAATCCTAAAGTCAGGCATAGAAGTAAGAGGAATCAATAACATTCATAGTGGAATTAATTATGCTAGAGAGATAATTGAAAAATTTAAATTAAATCTGCTCATCAGGCATACCGCTGATATGGCAATGTATGGGGGATTTGAAATCTTAAAAAAATAAACGTTCATAAAAATTCTACATCTTTGAAGGGATCAGTATTAAACTTATAAAATAAGGTTTTAGCCAGATTATTCACATGATTGCATGTGACGAACATTAAAATATTTCTTTACTGCAGCTATATCACTACTGCTCTATGGTAATTCCATTTATTGAAACTGAACTACAACTTAGCGAAATCGACATGCTCCCGATAGAATCACCATAATAGGATGAAGAATATTAATCTGAGAAGCTATAAAGTAAGGCTTTAATGAATTTGATAGTTCTGGTAGGCAATTTACCATAGCTATCACTGATTGTAATCGTCCCATCAAAGTTACTTTTTTTAGCAGCCATCACGTTAAGTATTTCATCAGGCAGGCTTTTTGCATCCAAGTTCAGATAAAATACCCCACTTTTATAGTTCGCAGACTATAAGGCGGTCTTTGTAGTTGTCGTATCTTTTGTATTAGGTAATGCGGGCATAGTCGGAAGGTCTTCGTAATATCTTGAAATTTACATAGATACACTATTTAGCGCAGTTGTCATGTTTTTACGATTTGCCATAATAGCCATAATAATTTTTATTCTCGATTCCTCCTGAGCATAGGAAGCTGATAAAAATAGCATAAGGCAGGCGGCAAAGGCTAACAATTTTTTCATAGCTGATTTATTCGAAAGATTCTAAAATTCGTTTAAATGAATTATACAACTTAACATGTTAAGGTATAATTTGGTTTTTACTGTAACGGATATTTAAAGGCGCATTAAAGGCAGTTAATCCTACATACCTATCCATCGACAATGAACCTCAGGGAAATTATGGTGGACATGTTCGTAATAGCCAGTTATTAAAAAAAATGCGTTTGCATTGACCTGTAATTGCAAGATTAGCTTGAATAGGAATCCCAGACAAATTCCACATACAAGTTTAGCAAAAATCCATGAAAATTAGTCTCAGATTTTGTTCAAACGATATGATTATGTCAGCGGCACAGTGGATTAAAAAGTTAAAATACAAATTAAAGCAATGAGCAATAGCATACCTATCGTAGGTTGTAACTATAGACAATGAATATAACATTCATAAGTGCTAAATAGGTTCAGCACAACTATTTCCTTTCATTTTTCTTCTACCTATTTAATTATATAAAGCTTTTTATCACTATTGGTAAATAAAGCGTAAAATAGCTTCGGGTGACTATAATACATATAAGCCTCGATAAAGGATAGCGGCCGGACTTTGTTTTTTGTGAACGTACCTAGACTTTTGCTAGCTATTTGAATCGATGAAGAAGCCCGGTCCTGTTCCAGATACATGAACTCCTTCACTCGTAAAGTGTCATCTTTATACACCAAGTCGGTAAAAAGGTTCCCGTAAAAAAGAATTTTATCATAACCTGGCGTATTACCACCACCTCCTGGAAAGCGCACCTTTTCCCTTTTAAGCTTTTGAAAGTAACGGTACCGGATAAATGGCGTTTGGATAATTTCCTTGTCCCCGCTTACCTTTGTGTTAATCCGCTTAAAAATATTATTCAGCAACAGTTCTTGGGTGGCAGCATAAGGGAATTGTTTATAGACGTTTAGTGTTGTAAAAAACTGATAACAATTTCCCCCGTCAAAATAGGTTAATTTTGCAAAAGTTCTCATCGAAGGTATTGTCTGAATTTTATCACCTGCCATCTTTTGTGGCGCAGGGCTATCCGAATCATACTCAACGTAAACACTTTTGGCAGTATGTACAACATTTTCCAAAAGTTCCTGCTGGCGAGTCGAATTCCATTTAAGATCTTTATTCTGCAAGACAATATTTTTCGCTTCGCTGTTTCCATCAAAGCTCCATTGGTAATATTGATGTTTTCCTTTATTGATAACGAATCCGTTAATGAAGGCGATATCAGACGGTTTGCAATGTATGATTAAGGAGTCCGTTAACTCGCCTTCCTCATTTAATTTAAAAAAAACATTTTCTTCAGGCTTTGGAACTGCATACACAATAAGCTGGTTAGACGCTGTCATAAAATATTGAATATCCGCTGTACTTTCTATAACAAGTTTCATAGAAACCTTTGAGGATGTGATTATTTCCAAACTATCCAGCGACTGATATTGCTTAAAGTTTTTCGGCAATTCATCTATCGCTGTCTTACCGTATTTAGAAAACTTAACTGCAGCGGCCACCAATACACCCAAAATTAAAACGGTAATTACACAATACCACATCTTCATAGTTTAATTTTTTAAGTAACTTGTCAAATTCCTTATCAGACAAATCTAACACCACCAGGAATGCCCTTAAATTTCTGTCTACCTGATTTTAAACTGATATGAACGCCGAAGTATACATCTTTATATAGGTTGCACTAAAATCCAGGTAAAGTTAACTCATCCATCAATAAAATACAGACAACGGGAAAATTTTCATCATTATAATCAAATCTTTATCAATCACTGCACTTGCTATAACCTTTCATATATCCTCAACTTCCAAATCAACTTTTTTGAATGCTTCACAATATTCCTTGAAACCTAAGGCAATGATCTGACGCACTTCTTTACTGCCTTTGAGGGTAAAAATGATCTTTAGCTACAGTAAATTCAGCGAAGATACCGTTATGCTTCACAGCATCCATTATACTTTGCATGCCACCATAACTTGTATTCAATTAGTCTTTGCTAACTACGATTACCTTAAAAGTCGCTCAAATCCTAAAAAATTATTGTTATCCCGCCCTTGTCATTATCAATCACTTGAATTCAGTCATCCAGTTATTTGGTAATAAACTTTTTATCAGAACTTATGTTTAAGATTAATGGCAGATAGCGATGTAAGCAGAATTTGATCACAACTTAGAGTAATAAAACATGCTGAATGAGTTTCTAGCTCAAGCAATCTATTCGCAAACAACAAGAAACAGACAATAACATCTTCGACCTATCCCTCTCATGAAAAGTAAATTCCCCAAACTGCTATTGTGTCTTATGCTGATCACGCACTTCACCAATGCAAAATCATTTTTGCTGAGTCATACAAGCAAATCGAACTCCTTTAGCCTGGAGATCAATTGTCTTAAGGATGGTCAGGCAGCCTTTGCACAGTACAAAAGTCAGAAAGGATACATGATTTTAAATCTGAGAAAATTTACAACCAGCGTACTCACCAATACCAACCGCCAGCCTGAAGGATACTATTACCAATGGGACGAGCTGATTGGCAAAACGGTGAATGGCCGTTATGGCATCGTTGAACAATTAGGCAAAATTACAGATGCCTGGTATATCTGTATCAGAGATGGCAAACAATATAAGCTCACTGGAACAGTGACGAATGCGGCTATTGATCAAACGCAGAAATTGCTATTGCATAATGTTAAGATTACCTTTGCCTATACGGGCTTAGATAGCCAGTTTATGTTTAGTTATCCCGATGGGAAGGTTAGTAGTCCTAATTTTTCATCGCTGGACGCCGAAGGGTTGGCGAGATCGTGTTACATTAAAGACTATAATTTTGATGGCTACGATGATATTGCTTTCTCTATTGCAGATGCGGGGATGGGGGTTTACCAGAATTTTGACATATGGTTGTATGAACCTAATACCAAACGTTTTGGGCCCTTAAAGGAAAGCCAAGATCCGCGCGCAAAATGTTCAGGATTATGTGAGGTGAGTATAAATGCCAGACAAAAACTGTTCTTTACAGCCTGCAGGGGTGGCGCGAGGTGGTGGCAAGATGTCTACCGTTTTGGAAAAAACAACCAACTCATCTGGCTCAGGTCGAGCGAGAAAAAGTAAAAACTACAACAATGACGAGCGCACACCTTTTCCACAATCAAGTTCAAATGCTGCATACATTAAATCCGTATCGAGAAAAAAAGCTGTTAAACCCTGAGCATGAATGAATTTATTTATGCATTTTCTTCCAATCTCAACCACTTAAGCTGCTCATAACAATTAAACACGAATTGAACATATCACAGCAGGATACAGTTAAAGCTAATTAAAAAACTATCTCCAAATTTTGCATTTAACTTCCTAATCCTTGCGCAACCTATCAACATAAAAGCATGCAAATGGCCAATCAACTAATGTTTTGAATGTGAAAAAAAATTTCGGGTTACCTTTAAGCTAGACAGCTACAGATAGCAAAAATTAAGACGTTTTTTGATCAGTATAGTTCATATTAAAAGATTGATTGGGCATAAGATAAATGACATCTTTTTGGAAGTCAAGGAAGGTATTAAACCGTTTCAAAATTTCGTTGCCCGAAATATGGATGTTAAACCCCCGCATGGGTTTATTTTCTCCCAATAACTGAGCTGGAACATTCTTAAGCAAAAAAGGGCCCAACTTTAAGTTATCAAGATTTGTAGTAATTACTGGAATTTCATTATTTCTGGTCCCGTGCAGCATTTCCTTATTGATGACCTTCATTTTATCAGCAGGAAAGTTATTTTTTTGCAATAGTTCCGTATCAAGCATAACGGTTCTTTGGTAGCCTAAATCAAAAAGAAACCAATTCTTATTAACTATGCCATTCTGTGAAATTTTGCTTTCTATGAATGGCTTATCATTAATATAATTAATTTTAAACTTAGAAAAACTGCGGTTTTGTGAAACAGCCCTAGGTAATTTTGAATGGATGACAAAGACGTTTTTATCATAATTTAGCTCTACAATATATCCATCAAACAAATCCCAACCCATTAATCCATCTGCCTGGTCCCCGACATTCTGCGTATCGTATATTTTACTGTAATAGCTACGATGCCCTAATCTTATTTCATTAAAGGAATTATAAAGTTTTGGTTTTAATTTTACTTTAGTTTTAAGCACTGTGCTAAGCAATGAAAATTCAGTTGCCCCCGTATCAAAATTCATCGTGAGGGTATCGGTATTATTTAACACCACATTCACCAGATTGGTATTGAATTAGTTTACATGAAACGGGATTGAATCGGCGATTTCTGGCTTGAGGGTGCTATAGTTTCTAGCTTCACGCGCTTGTATCCTGGTCATGCAGGAATCTTTCCCGTTTAATAAAACAATAAAATCAAACTTTTCACCCTGTTTTAGTTTAACATCAATAGAATCGATATCAGTTTTAAATTTAACAGTTTTTTTACCGCAAATTTTCCCTGTGAGATAAGTGTCCAAAGGAACCTTTGGATCAATCCCCCAACCTTTCACCGAATTTCCAGCCTCATAAATCCTTGCACTTCTAGAATGCGCGTTGATTACAGGCAATTTCTGCTGAGCGATGAGGTCAAAGGACAGTAGGAATAGTAAAATAGTTAATTTACATTTCATTTGCGATTGATTTTAAAAGCGCAAAATAAACAATTTGAAGGGATTAGGTAACAAATGCCAAAAAAAGCTCACCAATTATATCTTCCGCTATTTCCTCCCGGCATAGCTTATGAAGCACTCAATGCTTTCTATTGTTTTATAGTTAGTGTGCTCTTCGATCACAAATTTTTTAGCAAAAAAAAATAACTATCTAGCAAATACACTCTCAACCATCCGTCATCATGCTCTGAAGCAAATTCAAGAGACAGCAGTAGTTCTGAACATAACATGCGGTAGTATCAAAACCAAAGACCATGCAACGAATATTTTTTTTCGGTGTCTATTGATAAAAACTATGACCAGAGTATTTACTATCTTTTTTTTATTTTTAAATTCAATCATTTTTGCCCAAGACATCAGTCCTAGCCTGATTGGTCAAAAAATATCCTTTACCGGTGACCATGAAATTAATTACAAAGCAAATTTCAAAAAAGGTGGAATCTATCTGATACAAGTATATCAGGAAAATATCGATGTAGAAATTAGTCTCTATGATGAGGTCAATCAAAAAATATTGTCAACTGATCTCGCGGACGGCAATAAAGGAACGGATAAGTTAGAGTATGCGCCGAGCTTGAGCGGGGTTTATAGAATTAACATCAAATCTGTCTCACCTAAACCTATTCAAAATGGTATGGTCAGAATAACTTTAGACCGCTTAAGCCAAGCAGAGATTTTGCGCAGGCGAAAGATCGCTAAAGGACTCGAAGCTGAAAATGCAAAAAATATCTCGAGTGTTGACATTATACACTTCTGGGAAGCATTTGATGCATTGAAAGAGGCAAAGACTTATGGTGATAGCGTTAAGGTTATCCAGCGGCAGTATCTAGATCGGGCAACCAACGGGTTAAAGGAATTCATGAAAGTGAGGTATTTTTCTGCTGAATTTTATACCGACAGAATAAAAAAGTATAATAAATTTTATAGAAGTGTTCGGGCGAATACTCAATTATTTTTAAGTCCAGAAAAGCTATCTGATATTATTGAACACACCCGACTACTATATCCGGAAGGAAAGCCCGCAAAGGTTGCTTTAACAATTGGGCCAATGTCCTCAGGCGGAACCATATCTAACGACTACGTACTTATTGGACTGGAAATGATCGCCGGAGATAAAAATTGTAATGTTTCCGAAATTACCAACGAGAACTTGAAATCAGACATACTATCCCGTTCTGATCAGGCAGGCGTGCAAAATTTCGTGCACGAAACCATTGCCCATGAATATATCCACACACAACAGCGGCCAATTAAAACAAGCGCCTGCCAATGCATTTTGCTGGAGCAGGTCATTAAGGAAGGTGTTGCCAGTTTTATCTCTGAATCTCTCATTATGAGAAGAAAACATGAAAACAAGAGTCGGGCTGCAGTTTATGCAAGCGCGAACGAAGAAAGCCTCTGGAAAGAATTAAAAGGTGAACTTTGTGCCACCGGCCTTCAGAATTGGCTTTATAACGCTGCAGGCAGCAAGAAAAGGCCGGGGGATTTGGGCTACCGGATTGGATACAAAATTGCTGAATCTTTTTACATCAACGCAGCGGATAAAAACACAGCAGTTAAAGAAATGGTGGAAACTGATAATCCTTTACTTTTTTTAGATAAAAGTAAGTATGACTTGAAATTCCGTTAATTAACCGAGGCGCTTACCTTACAAGGAAATATCAATGAGCACCAAAATTCAAACATTGCATTAAAACCAGCCAGGCATTGCAGCTATACCCATAAAAACTACTTTATACACTTTTTTTTAGCATCACAATGAACACTTTACTTTTTACTCTGCTCATCCTTTTTGCAGTCAACAGCGGCATTTATGCCCAGGAATCCCAGTACTTCCAACACCTAGATAATGGTGTTGAGTTATATCAGAACCAAAAATATTCAGATGCAGGAAAAGCATTTGATCTGGCCATAGCCGAATTAGGAGGCATTACTACACAAACAAATTTCTATAATGCCGCATGCGCATGGAGTCTGGCAAATGAACGCAATAAATCATTTTTTTACCTGCAAAAAATTCTACACGGAAAGATGATAAGAGGGTGGGATGACCCTGTAGAGTTTTACAATATGCTAATTAAGGATGTTGATTTTAATAACATCAAAAGCGATAAGCGATGGGTAACCATAGCAAAAAAGGCAGAACGAAAAAAAGATATCTTTTTAAAGCGTTTAGACAAAGATATCGCTATCCGGATTGAGCGTATTGGGGAGGCAGACCAGAAGATAAGGACCGAACTAGACTCGATTAGAAAAAAAGATGGCCTGAATTCTTCAGCCGAAAAAAAAATAATCAAAGTGATGAGGCAGCAGGATTCAACTAATTTTGCCGCCTTTGAAGAAATTGTTAAAAAATTTGGGTGGTTAGGTCCAGAAGACATAGGCTATAAAAATAACCAATATCTTTTTCTCATTCTTCAACATGCTGATTTGGAAAATCAACAAAAATATTTACCTCTTTTCAGGAAAAGTTTTCAGGCTGGCAAGATCCTTCCTAAAGATCTGGCTTATCTCGAGGATAGGATAAATATGAGACTAAAAAGAATGCAACAATACGGCTCACAAACGATAATAGACAACGTTAGTAAAAAGTATGTACTTTATCCGATAGACAATATAGATGGTGTGGATTACAGAAGGGCAATGGTTGGACTTGAATCATTAAAATCCTACATAAAATCATCTTTTAATATTGATTTTGATATTGAGCAGTATAAACGAGAACTACCAAAGTTGAAAGAGCGGTATACTGATAAGCAAAATAATTAAAGTAAAAACAATCCTTGATGACCGACCCTGCAGCGTATCAATGAAACTAAGCTTTATATTGCCGAATCTCACGATAATTATAACTGAGGCATCATGGTATACAAGTCACAAAACGAGGGGCGCAAATCGCATAAAGGATAAAAGATATATAAGGAAAAAATAGCGGTACTGATAAAAATACTTATTAGCAGAATACTAATCAATAACAATACCAGCAAACGTTCAAATAAATCCAAACTTACCCTAAAATGAATAACCGATAACAGGTCTGATGGGTGCTTAGTGCCATTACGACAAATCGCTATATATAAGGTAATAGAGGATCTCAGAAAAGCATGGATCGAATTTCCATCTTTTTTAAACACCATTAAGCAGCTATTTTCATCTAATTATGTTATCATCATGATTTATTTTATAAGCAACTTTGGCTATCGTGCCGCTAATATTTGCACGAGGTTAATTATTGTAGATCTAAATGATAACCCGATAGACCTAAATGGTTGTGCTTTACAACAAATCATTTAAGGCTCCTGATAGCTGCTTTTGAGCATTGGAAATCTCCCCATAAACATCAACAACCCTACCGTTTTTATTCAGAATAAAGTTTGCTGGGTAAGCTGAGATTTTTAAAAGCTCTAACTGTAACTTCGCATCGGTCACCTGGAAAAAATCAAATTCCACTTTTTTTAAAAACGAATCAACCACACTTTTACGCTCAAAAGTAATGGCAAAAAAATTGAACTGGTTCTTCCCCGAGGTGCGTATGGAATTTAAAATTGGAATCTCTGCTACGCATGGTACGCAAGTTGTGAACCAAAGGCTAATTAGCGATGGCTTTCCTTCAAGCAAACCCTTTGCGAAGTGTACGCCTTTATCGTTTTTAAACTGTTCAATTGGAAACCGGTGACCGATTAATTTTTTGGCCGCTCTATATGGATCAACGTAATTACCATCTTTATCTTTCTGCGTTAATACAGTAATTCTTGGCGTAATGATAACTGAATCCTGACTTATTGTCTTTTTGATAATGACTTCTTCTACCTTGCCATTCCTGGACAGGTTCTCTTTTACTTTAATGTAAGTTTCGGCATCGATTATTCTTCCATTTGGCATCTTATAATAAGTGAGCTGTCCAAATGCGCAAGACGAGAGCAGAACTAAAATTGTTGTTAATAGTGAATTCATGTTTACCTTGTTATTTACTTAACTTAAATTTTGAGTATGTTTACTCCAAGACGCAGTTTTATTAATTGTGTTGCAAAAAATTCAATATCCAGCATATGAAAGTATAAGATAAAAGATATTATGCATCAAGTTATCTCGTTGCTTGAAAGTACTATAGCTTTTTTTCAGTATGAAATAGACCAGAAGTTGAAGATTGAACCGTTAAATTTAAGTTTTTTCACCTGGTATAAAAGATATCCATACTACGGAATAATCTTCTTTGCCAATGAAAATTTTTCAGACTAGACTTAAAAAAAGGTTTTTAATACCAGTTTACCGAGTAAGCCCGCCAAAACGGAAGCGATTGATATTCCACATTTAGCCTATTCAACCTAGTTCGGATTTGAAAAAGCAAGGTCACTGACAAAAAGAGACATGCTGAAACCTATGCCGGCAAGCAGTGCATTCCCAACCCATATGTTATCAGATTCCGCCCCCAGGCAATCTGGCAATACCCAGCTTGACGATGATGACACAGCATATTAATCCTCGTGAGAACTTACCTAATATAAGCCCTTATGTTACGCAAATTGCGACTGGATTCATGACCGCTGAAAAAAATCAGCCCCGTTAATTATTCCAGAGTTGGCCATTGCGAAAAGTGGAATACTTAAAAATGCTACTTAGGGGTGCAGAGCATGCTCAATTTTTTGAAGGTGCGTTTGTTTCAGCGGCTAGGCTGAAATGCTTGACCAGTTGTATGGAGCGGTGCTGATCAGGCGTCCTCAGTATGTTGTTACTAGAGATTTCACAATCAAAATAATCAGTTAGTGAGCGCAAGCTTTTGGAACTTATTGTAATAGCGACGCATAGCACTACAAATTGATTTTTCCCTTTATTCCTCTGATTATCTATGATATTAAAAAAGGCTAACTTATGTTCGATTGTTTTTAATCCGGAGCGTTATCTCCCTGAATCAGTAGTCAACACATTTATTTAATTTTTAAAAAATGTAAATGAATGTCTGGCTATCAATGATAAATATGCGAAATCTGCTATGCTGGATTTGATAAACTTCCATACTTATACTTTCTTCGGATCATGTCGAATAATATACGCTTATCTGACCTCAAAACCATAGCAATAGCCACAGCTTAATTATATATGAAATATACGAAACATAACAAATACTCAAATAAATATGTTCCTGCTCAAATAAGCGGCTCTTATTCCGATGCAACTGAATCTATTGAATGTGGCAGTTTGGACAAAGCATGAAACTTTTATTCAGTCGCAAAAGCACGATTAGCGGAGCTAGAGCATTAGGCGGGTATCTCTAGTGTGAAAATGTCATCATATAGCTTATTCGATGAACGAAGAAATCCTGTAACTCGGCATGTCATAAAGGGCGATTATATAGGAATAGATGTTCCTGGACCCGGGCTCAAAATCGGTAAAGGTTATGACTGGGTAAGTGTTGAGTAGGTATTTGGGGAGGAAATTAGAAGACGGTCACCTATTCATCCTGAGGGTGAGACCTTCGGATTGTCCTATTTCAAAGCACAGACGCATCGCGCATTTCTTGCTACCACTTGCAACTTCCACTTTCCAGGTGGGAAGCAGTTGCAGTCTGGTTTGGGCCAGTGAACATGCCAACAATGAAAAAACAAATCTGCGTACTGGCAACTGTCTCGACAATTTGCGTAATGCGGTCGTCGGGACCGCAGCAAGGTTGGGCTTTTCTTACCAATGGAAGAGTCTTGTTAACGGTATTATACATGAATAATTGAAATATAAACGTAAAGACGATAGATAAATCCCGCTCAACCTTTTCAAAATTATTATTTTGGCAAAGCTTTGCAAACATCTAGAAGATTTCCAATCGGGATCTTTGAATGTGTGCTAGAAATAAAGAAGTTGTCGTTTGGGGGCAGCATCATTTCAGATACGCTCATTTTCTTTTAATAATGTTGTCCAAACTGGTAAAGGCTATTGCCTAAATCGAAAAAATTGGACATAATTTTTTAAACTATTATCTATCCTAAAATTTATCTGAGCAGAATTCAGAAATCTCCCAATCTGCCCGACACATCATCACTTAGGCCTATATTGTTTCCTCATTCAATTTTTTTTTCGATTTAGAATATTTGCTGATGAGTAATTTATAAAAATCAAAAATTAATTCCGTTTTTATTTTACCGCTTTGCAAGCTTTTATTATTTTTGGATAGACTAAACAGAGCCATGCAAAACATCCTTACGCAACAGGATTATAAAAATGTGTTAAATCGCATTCAGTTCCTACTCAATAAAGGCAGTCAGGGAATCAGCAGTGATGAAATTCACGAAATTACCAGCCTGCGCCAACGTGCTTCGCAATTTGAGCGAGAATTTTATGACATAACCATTCATGATAAATCCTTGCAGCGCACAGGTTAATATTATTTATGGCATTAAGTACTTTCCAGTGGTATAAATTTTAAAATTTGTATAATAAAAAGATTAAAGTTCAACTCATTTACTGCCTGATCTGCACTTAGTATAGCATACTGGTAGACCAAATTGAATACCTATCAGGATGAAGCAATTAAAGACTATGCTAAAGGACTTCGATTATTGAAGATAAAAAACTTATTTAACATAGTTCCTTATTCAATAATATTTCTTCTAAAAAAAGATTTTTAAGAATTATATAATAACAGTCTGTAAGTTCGTTAATAGCATGCTCATATTCCCGTTGTTTCAATCCAAGCGCATAGATTTCGTTGGCAATAAATGAATAATCGCTTTTGGCCTCCATGATTCTAAACTGAACATTGGCCCGCTTTTCTATTTGCTGCAAATATTTTTCTCGCATTAGCTATATTTTATTAGTAATTATGGACCGCGTAGATCAACATCCGAACATACCAGGTTAAATATGTCCAATCGTATTTGAGATTACATAAAAACGTTAGCAAAATAAAAAAATTATTAGAAATCCCTCAGCTTTAATCACAATCTTGGAATCATTTTAAAATCAGGCAGCCACCTTGTTCTCTAGGTTCTGATGCCAAAAGCTGTTTTAGGTTTTCTATTTCCAAAGGAAGCGCTGCAGCGTTTAATTCCTTTGCAACAATTATTCCCGCCTCTGGCTTCTTTTCATTGCTGAGGTAACTATACTTCTTCTCAAGATATTTAGCAAGTTTATTATTAATAAGGTAATACCGTTTTTCCGTTATATTTTCTTTCGTAATGCCCTCAGCAGCCATCCCCTCAGCGAAAGTCCAGGTGTAATCAGTCCTGAAAATAAAGAAAGGCTTTCCATTAGAGAGGTAAAAAGACATGTCGGAAGAATAGTGGTCATGTTCCTGATATTCTACCCTAATCATTCGGAGTATCTTTCCCTGATAAAAATATACCGCTTTAGCGCTGGCTTCCCCTTCACAGTCAAAATCTTTTTTGATAGTATCCAATTTTCCTTCAGACCGCCAAAGTTCTAACCTATTAAAAGACTTTTGGATGTCCATTATATTTTTAGGACTTTGAGTGTCAAGGGTTGCAGATGAATCTGATGCTTCCTTTGACTGATCGTTCCGAAGTATTTTATTCACCGACTCCCCATCCTCCTTTGCACTTTGACAGGCACTAAGTAGGCAGGCAAACAAAAAAAAATTAAAATATTTTTTCATCCTTTTTTAACAGACAATTTGATTCATTGTTCTTAAAATAGATCAAAAACCTGAACCCTAATTACCTAACCGAACGTATGACCTTATTTGCAAAGTGTTTCAAAAGGAATTAGAATTTTAATGAAGAAATAATCTTAGGCTTTTCAACAGAACAAATTTTAATTTTCATTGTTCAAGTAGCTGAAATAATGTTTCTCCTTACAATTATGAAAAAACTGCAATATCTACTTATCTTCTCTCTCTGTTACTTCACCGCGTGCAAAAAAGACACAGCTCAATCGAATCCAGAAAGTATTTCAGAAAATCAGCAAAAAATCCAGGGCCGCTGGACGCAGGTGTATTTTAAAAGATTTGATTACACTAAAGGCAATGTCGACCGTGTTGTAGAAGGAGAAGTCAAGTCAGGAGAATATGTAGAATTTTTCGGAAACCGTTACAGGTTTCATAACGGCACTCAGATGGTTGACAACGGCAGCACTTTTTATTTTGATAATGGTGAACTGGCCATCAGAGATGGTAATACTGTATTTTATTCTACAATTAGATGGCAGTCCGCCGACGCATTTATTGAGGTGCGGGATGATGGAAGCGCCGCCGGCGGGCCTGAAAATAAAAGTGTATTTGAATATTCATATGTCAGAAAACTAAACTAGCATTCGAAATGAAAAGATATCTCCAAATATTATTATTCTGCGTACCATTTTTATTTGTTTCCTGTAAAAAAGAACAGCAATCAACAGAGGGCACTGACCAGCAAATTTACACAAAATTGCAGGGGCAATGGCGCGCGACGCAGCAAAGCAGCACAGTAAACGGTTCACCAAGCGGCCAAAACCAAAATTTTAATGGAAATGAACTGATATTTAGATTTGACAACAATGTTCTGCTCATCTATAATGGGGAAGACAAAACCGCTATTATGAAAAAATACAGCTGGAAGGTCATCGATGGCGAGGTTTTCTTAAGGGAACAATATGCTGACAGCGCTAATATTTATACCACTTCTTTTGAAGATAATAATCATTTTCTCTTAGTCGAAAGCTATCAATCAGGAAACAATAAAATTACCGTAACCATTCACTTCTCGCGTTTTTGACATCAAGCCTACCAATATGGATCTGACAATAATACGAAATTGCAATTCTGTCAATATTGAGTGAAGTGGATGTGATAAATTATCTGGTAGTGGCTTTGAATCCTCAAATGCGTATATTTTTTAATTCCCCATTTGAACTTGTTTTTTATTTTCGTAGTTAAACCGTTTTATTAAATTAATTATAATCTGCTTAGCAATTCGCACTTTATTTTGAGTTCTTAAAGTTAATCCAGTCATTTTATGACGTCGAAACTGTAAAGTCGGTTTTAAAAGACGACCTGAGGGTCACTAATTTATAACATAACGCCGATGGTTAATGAGAAGGATTTTATAAGTTTTTAGTAATGAAGAATTTTTTTTGTCATAAGCTAATGACACTCTAATAATAATAGCTTGGGGAAAGCTTAGTTAGAAGCAAATTATTTTAGCTAACTTAAAAAATACAGAAGTGATACATTATATGTATAAACAATAGCAAATTAATGTCAAAAGCGCTTAAACATTTATTATCACCATTATTCGTGCTTTGCCTTGCTCTGTTGTTGGTTAATGATTTCATGCTTAAGACAATTTTCCATAATGCGATCACAGGCAAAATTTCAGATTTTTGTGGACTATTCATTTTCCCTATCTTCTGGTCTGCCATATTTCCAAGGCATAAAAAATGGGTTTTTATTTTTACGGGATTAATCTTTATCTATTGGAAAAGTGATTATGCCACCCCATTTATTGCATGGCTGTCGCCAATATTAATTATTCACCGAACTGTTGATTCATCAGACCTTTTGGCCCTGAGCATTCTTGTTTTTGCGTGGATAAATATGAAAACGCCATCATATTTAATCCATAAATATTCCTTCTCACATCGCTTAATTGCTCTATTTATTGGAGTAACTTCAGTCTTTTCATTTTGTGCTACCAGTCAGCAACGTTATATACAGCAATTTGAACAGCCGCAATATGTGTTGTTACAATCAGATTTGAAAGTTGAAAATCAATCTGGAAGTCAATACGAATTTTACAACAAGGGTGATCTGTTAATTGTCAAAATACAACAGTTATATATTTCTAAACCGCCAATAGTAGATGATTTTAATAAAAACCAAGCAATTCATGACCTTGATAAAACTGTAGCGGCAGATTTAGGTGATAGTGCGAAACTTATTCCGGTAGGTCAAATCAACACAGTCAGCATAGCGACGCCGGAGGGTAGAGACGAATTGAGATTTAACGGCGGGCGTTTAGATGGGCGGTTCAGGAGATTTGAAAACGGTAGAGTGATCATGCAGGGCTTCTATAAAATGGGGCTCGAAGATTCTGTCTGGACAAACAAAAATAGTACTGACGGGTTAGTGACCGTACAAACTTTTGTTCATGGAGAACGTACCAGCATCAAACAGTTTGACAAGAAAAAACTTTTATCTCAAAAGCATATTAACACCCGGACAGATACCATACGGGTTAAGTATTTCCAGATAATACTCCTTATTATGCTCGCTTCTGCCCTAATCATAATGATTGTCCGGAATTATAGGATGAAATATCCTCAAGTGCTACAGCTTGGATTGGTGTGGAAATTAATGTTATGCGTAACCATACCGATAGTTGCCTGGCTGATGCATGCTATGATAAGGATTTTGTTTTCCGATTTGAATCAGGATATTTTTGCAATGATTGCAAGCATTATCATCGTTTTCATCATAACTTGTCCAATACTATTCTTGATAATCTTTTGGATTAAGCTCAGAAAAGAAATTGATATTTTTTTATACAGTCTGCTTTTTGCTTTTCTAATGAGCCTATGGTCAACTTACCATACATTGTCTGTGTTATTATGATAATTTATACCAAATTAGTTATCCGCTTTATTCAGGTATTTTTTAATCTGATTCCGTTTCTACCTATTTTACGTTAAATGACCTCTTCTGGATTCGTTTTATAAAATCTTACGGTTTGAAGGAAAAAGCTAACTAACTCTATCCAGTATATGAGAGGCGTGATCAACTGAAGATAGCACATACTTTATTAAACTTCGCTCAACTATATCAAATTTACCTGATCAACCTTCCTGATGTTTCTATGCTGTCAAGCACAAGGAATATCCTAGAAGCCTTATAAAAACATCGCATATTTCCGTTATGGGAAAGGTGTCAATAACCAAAAGCTATTCAACCAACTCAGGTAAAGAAATAAATGATTTCTTACAAAGCTTTATTTAATCCTTTAAAAATGCTTTCTATTTCATTTATTAAACACCAAAGATAAATAGATTGTTGTAAGCTTTAAAGACCATAAATGACAGTTTTCAATTGTCCGGGTTTTGTGTAAGTTTAAACATGAATAAGCCTCAGAATATCCCCGAATTATTGGACTGGCTCCGGATAAATTGTTATGCTGAAAACTATGCGATCGGAAAAATACAAATTTATGAAGGTTATGGATTAAAATTCGACGGAAAGGGTTATTTATGTTATTACCCTGAACGTGGGATGCAGCAGGACCTTCATTTTTTTGCTCAGTAAAAAGATGCCGCACAGTTCGCTTATGAACAGATTTGTGCAGATCAATATGCTAACAGACATATGATTGGTTTTCTAACAACAAAGCATAAACTACAACAATTGACCAGGGAACTTGACCACCGGAATATATTTTACACCGAGGATGTAATACTGTATAGCAATCAAGAGCCGAAAAATCGTTACCGGGTGTTTGTTTTTGGCTGTGATGTCAAAAATGTTGAAGATTTAGGCCACCGCTTTCTAAACGAAAAAAAGCCGTGGTGGAAATTATGGTAAACTGTGGTAGTGCCTGTTTTAACGGGTTTTCAAATATTAACAAGAAATTTTGCTAAATCTTTTTTTCAGCTTTCAATACTTCAGTTTCAAATAGTAAATGCATAAACTATTGCGTTGCTCCGGGATAATGTTGTTTAATTTTTTGCAGCAATATAGATAGCGACTTTATTATCCGGAACCAAGTGCTTAGTTCTAATAAATAATTCGATGAATAATTTGTCAGATACTTAAAACTCTTCTGTAAAAAACAATCAAGATTACCTTACACAAAAATTGTTGTTCTTAGCTATCACCCGCGAATTTTTATTGATTAATCCTAAGTAGGTTTCACTTCTGCGGCTTCTAATCCCGATACACAAAACTGAATGATAAATGTAACACTTTGACCAGGAAGCAAACCAGGTTCTGATGAATCCAAAGTAAAACCAATATCCTGGAAATTAGAATCCTCGATGATTCCAGTGCCTGCTGTTTTATCTATTGAGATAACTGTTCCAATCCTAACCTCCATGACATTCCATTTCTGAAATTAAATAACGAAACTTTTATTCCTCCAGAAGGAGTGTTGTTGGGAGCATCAGATTATCCAAATATACCTATAATAAATAAATAGGGTATTGTTTCTGGATCCATAGCCTAATAGATTTGCAATGACGTAAAAAACTGGTTGGGAAGTATATTTTCGGAACAACTAACAAAAAAAGTGGCGGGGTGAAGAAAACTTGGCAACTAAATTTTGACACACCTTTTTAAGCTCAAGTTAATAATATTGTTTAATTTGTATATTAGAGTATTTATAGGGAAATCTGTGCCTAAACCTATTTGGAAAGAATAAAAGCATTATTTTATTGATCATATATATCACAAGCACATTTGAGTGATATTATGCTAAAATTTTGAACATTGAAAGGGGGCATAAATAATATTTCGTACATAAAAACAATCGGTTTGGGCTATTCAATTGGCTTAATTACTTATTATAATATTTCATAAATCGCACGTGGCATTAAGGATTGCTTGTTACCTCATTTATTTATTTATTTTTAGCTATTGCTATTGTTTTTTGAATGCAAGGCTGAAAATAAAAACCATATTAATTGGCTATCCAATATTTTTTATAGTGAGCATTTATCCCGTTAAAATCTGGCTTGATCACATACGACCAATTTATAATGAATCTTTTGCGCAGAGCTGGCTGAAGATTATCTTAATGTCCATAGCAGCATTTACGCTCTTTAATTTTGCAAATGGGATTGTAAGGCTCATGGTAAACACTCAGGTCGGCTTCCATCAAAAGTATGGGAAACCACATAAAAATCCAGTTAGATTTTTGCTTGCAAATGCAGATACGATTAAAGGCGCCTATCTTATTTTCTTCTATATTGGTGGAATATTACTCGGAGGAATAATATTTTGGAAATATTAGGAACGATTTCGTGTCGAAATTAAATACTAAAATCGAAAAGGATATTTTTCTTCAGTTTCTTCTGTACCTCAGGCGGCAAGAAATTTAAATGGCATGAAAGGCAAATTTCTTACAATCCAAAATAAGATGACGATGGTAGCAATAATCACTGGAGTTTTGGGATAATACCAAAATTTAAGACCATTACCAAGTCCGGTTAGCCTGTGATAAATTTTACTTACCCCATGGAGCATCAGCAAAGGTAAACTAAGCACCAGCAGTAAATTATAATCCATGGCCTGATAAAAATGTAAATTTAATAACGAATGTATCGCTCTTTGAGAACCGCAGCCCGGGCAATCCAGATGGAGGTATTTGTGAAAGGGGCATTCTGGAAAAAAGCTGTACATTTCCGGATCAAATTTGTAATACACTATCGTCAGTGATAATAACAAGATACCCACGAAAATGTACAGCAATGGTTTCATTAGTTGCTTCCCATCATTGCTCCACCTACACCCAGAACGACGAAGAATAGTATATAGAGTACGAAAATCCCGATACCGATAAAGAATCCTATCTTAGTCCACTTACCCGCTGCCTGAGATGCAGCCAGCGCACCAGAATAATCTCCAGCAGCGTATTTAGTATTTACACTGGTTGCATTTATAATGCCAGCTATACCTAGCGGTAAGCAGCAAAATAGGGTTACAAGAATGGATTCCACGAGCCAGTTTTTGGGAATAGGGTTTCCGAAGCCTTGCTGGCCAAAAGGTTGCTGATTAAAGGGTTGCTGGCCAAATGGAGCCTGCTGATTAGGTTTTTGTTCTTCCATATTTTGAAAATTAAAGTTATCTACAGTATACAAAGGCCTTAAAATATTGTTTTAAGTTCTTGCTAATAGTATGAAAATAATTAATTGAAAAAATCTATTTTGATATTTCAAATTCCTTGACTAGTTAATAACAAAAAATCGATTAAAGTGCAATAAAAATCCTCAAAATATACGGCAAACTATTTTCAGCTTCACTTCCCATAAACAAATTTACTCCGGTAAGCGCTCGGCAATGGGATAGCTCCAAAATATGAAAAATGATTCAGGAGTGCTTATACTCAGCATGGTTTTGTTCAGAATAGGCAATAGTATATGAGTTTTTAGATAGAGTGTCTTAAATAGATTAAATTCGACAATAAATATTTTTAACTGCTATTACTTATAACACATTTGGTATTGTGAACATGGTGCTATTTGAATAAACGGTACGCATTTGAACAACAAGCAGATAGAATACGTAGAGTGAAGTTTTATCGCATACTTTCTGATAGCTAATTTTTTGAGGTTTTTAAATGTTTCACGACCTTATCAAAAACCAAAAACAAGCCTGCAACGAATATAAAGTTTGCAATTAAACTCACAACTCCTAAAACTGTAAACAACGTTGACATTTCTTCAAATGTTATGGCTCTGTCTTGGGCATAGTAAGGTGCATATGTGTAGATTACACTCACAACAAGTGCGACTGATGATCCGATAATTAATAATACGGAATCCAAAGCTACTAGTCTCAGTATATAAACTAAGCATGCGGCAAATATTAGTAAAGGTGCAATAATAGGTAACATCGACAGAACAAGATCAATAAATTTCATAGTCTTTTGATTAATACGTTCTTTTAAAACTAATAAATTTTCAATAATCATCGAAAGCCAGCGATAATAAAATCTGTTTCTAAGTTGCAACCTTGGATTGATTGAAATTCGATCGTAGACTGAACTCAGACCATAGGATTCTATAATAGTATCAATTAGCTTTACTTTTGCAAATTCCACGAGATAGCTTTGATAGATCACACCATTGGTCCCCATATTTGTTATAACTAACTATTGAAGTTTCATTGTTTTGCTTGTCGTCCGAACATCTTCTCAAAGTCAGGCTTGCTTTTTACGTAAGATATATAGTTTCTGACATTATAATGAGTCATATAGGATCTAAACTCATTTTCATTGCTGTAGTTTGATTTTCCCTCATCTGCAACTAAATTATAAAAGCTATTCATTTTAGCAGGAACATCATAATAAACAATAGGTATTGGCTTTAATTTTGTTCCATAAGTATTATCCCCAAGTTCGACACGATTTACATATGCGATTATTATAGCGCCACTTTGATCAATATCCGACAGGAAGGTTTCATACATCTGGCTTGAAATTGAATTGTTTGGAAAAAAGTAATAAATGCAAAAATATTTTCCTCTTTTTTTATCGAAAAAACCAGTAGTCTGTTTGTCTAAGTAAGCTGTATTATCTGCGTTTGAAATATCAAACCCACCCCTTACTTTGAAATCCTTTAATTTTGTAGTAAAATTTCTCATTACTAAATGCATAGTGTCACATTGGTTAAGATATGTCAAAACGAATGGTTTCCCAATGTTTACGCGTGTATCTGGATTATCAATCAAGTTAACTATCCATCTGCCAATATACTTTCCAAAGATAAGCCCTACTGCTAAAGCTCCTACAGCAAAATATTTTAAGATTTTATTCATAAGCTAATGATTGCGCTATCAAGGCCATGCTACAGTAATTATCCGAATCTTTTGTCAAACAAGTCCGCTCTCAGAGCTTGAGTTTTTGAATGAGGTCTTTTATCATTTTCTCTATGGATACATTTTGTATGTTGGCTGGGATTTGGGTCTACCCGACGACTCATCTCGAACCTATTCCAACATTTTTAAAAATTTTGCCATCTTGGCCTTCCTAAAATTTTTAGGAACATGCTATCAGTGCCCAGTTATCCCCAAATATTATCTATCATCGGTAACAAATGAAGCTATTGTAAATCCGGTAATTTTTTAAGAAAAGCGTCTGCATCCGTATTACCTAACTTTCTTGCATTCGTTAAATGTTGGTGAGAAAGGTCATTTTTTCCTTGATGATAATACACGACACCTAAATTGTACTCAACCCCTGCATAATAGCCCTTTAAATAACTTTCTCCATCAGTTACTTCAAGGGCGGCTATTAGATGGCGCTCCGCTTCATCATATCTCTTGAGGTGCAGTCTGCATTCGCCTAGCAGTGCATGAGCAACCAAAAATCCATTATTTAAAGATTCTGAAAAACACTCTGATGCCTGAACGTAGTTCTTCTGGTCGTAATAAATAAGCCCTTTATCGAAAATCTCCTCAGCTTTTTTCATTTCTAAATCCTTATTGATGGAACTTAGATTTGAATTTTCTGAACCGCGAAAAATAAAATATCCAATTAAAATCATAAACACCCCAAAAAGAATGCTAAATGCTAGTAATTTGGTGCCTTTCAGAGGCGTCTTTAACTTAGTCATATTAATAAAGGGCTATCAAAGCGATGAAAAGAGCATTAAAAATATATGTTTTAGATATAATGGTCTGATGTTGCATAGAAACATATTTATAATCGTTACTGTATTCCTTAGAACAAATTATAAATGTGATTACTAAAGGTATGCAGATTATCAAGGTATAATTATTAATTATATAGGAAATCATTTCCAACAATATCCTAAACCATCCAGGTCGTTTATCAGATATGCTAAAAAGTTCATAGTTTCCTTTACTAGATTTACCAGTAGAAACGACAGTCCAGATCTTCGAAGCATTTTGCAGCTTGCTGTAGTCGATAAATCCATTTGAAAGCGCCAAAGTTTTATAAGACCGTGTAAATACATCGGAAGATTGACTGGTGAGGGATACCTGAAAACTAAATTTCCCATATGTTCCACTACTTCTCTTATCAAGTCGAACATCCTTATCATCAAAGGAGATGACTTTAGATTCAGAAAGTTTGATGACCAGCATAACCAGGAATAGACCCCAGGTAATTGTCGTCAAAATTGGAAATTTATAAAGCATCAGCCAACTCATATATCAGTTTCTATGATTGTCACACCCGCTTTCGCCTTAGCCTCTTCATTGGTCAGGGCCTGGATATATTCAAGGACGTCGTCTTTAACGAAAGGGTTAATTAAAAATTTGTATACATCCGGAATCAAACCCATACCGAACCCTTTCCAATCTTTGAAAACATTTGCAAAACCTGATCCTGTTCCCTTTGCTGCGCCAGTTCTGGATAATCTGGACCACTGGTTGTTTGTTGTCACATGCTGAATCTGTCCGTCTGAATAACTTCCTGAGGCGTCGGAAAAGTGTGTACTTTCATTATAGCTAGTCGTGGACTGTGGCCGATTTCCCTGTATCGCATCTGGGTCAACGGATGTATACGTACGGGTCTCGCCATATTGCTCTATATCATTTAATCTAGCATAATCTTGGGACACATATGTATTAGACTGGGAAACGTTTTTTTGTGCAACTTCACTACCCTTACCAGAGGCATCCGCAACCTTTGTACTTTGATCCAGTACCTTTTCGGTGGTATTTGTCTCATGGACAGCGACCTTATCATTTATTACCGTAATATCTGTTTCAGCCCCGTCGATGCGGTCTTTGATTCCGGCGGACTCGTATATTTGGTCTTTTGATTTAGTGATCACAAAATCTGCACCATAAGCCCCCGCCCCACCAAGCAACGTCAATCCTACATATTCAGCAAGCGCAACTTTACCAAAAGTGGATAATATTGTGGAACCAGTGGAGATCGCGCTAGCAGCGCCTTGGAATGCACCTCCTGCTACGAAGGCGGAGGCCATCACTAATCCGACATCTGCAAGCGTTTTTGACCGTTTCAATTCAACAGCTTCGTCTGCTGCTTTTGCAGAGTAAAATATCATTACCTGCCCCTTGAAAAAGCATTCGACTCTGGAACTTTCTATTAATGCCTGTTTCTTTTCAATCAATACCTTGGGATGCACAGGAGACCATTTGTGGCCAGAGGTTAAAATGGCACAAATACAGGGAATGAAACCAGCGCCTAAACCAACTGCTGCGCCCCCGGCAGCGCCTCCTGCGGCAATAGCTCCGATTATTACTGCGCCAAGAAAACCTCCTGTAGCTACTGTCGCCGCAGCGATTATCCCAGCAACAATTGCTCCAATGATTGCTCCTGCAACCACCATTTTTGCGCAATTAAAATTGCCACCCATCCGGTCATCGATTGTGCCGGCAAGTCTTCCTCCGGCGATTTTGATCGTACCCTGACTGGAAACTTTAAGCTGTTGTTTAGTCATCCCATCAGAACATACCAAAAATGATTGATCCGGAACATATATCTTCGCCATAATTTATTTCTTCAATGTCAGTTCATAATTCGATGAAAAAAGAAATTTATCATTAAGTCTTTCATCAATCTTATAATTAGAATATTCAAGAAGGCCTGTACTTCCATCAAAATGATAGGTACAATCTACCTTATAACTGTAGTTCAGTTCGGCATTTAATACAGGCTTAAATTGTGTATCATATGTCTCTTTTAAAAATGAACTATGCCCTCCATAAGAATTATCCTTAAAACTTTCCTTAACAATTACCCTACCATCTTTCTCTACAGATATTTGTTTCCCTTCAAATTCTATTTTTTTATCATTTACAATATTTGAAGGGTAAAAATGTTGTTTTATGATTCGTTCCTCAGGAACTGTAATTCCATAAACGCCTGGAAACATCATTCGATAAATGACACCATTGGATACAAGTTCGAGCGTATTGCTAAATTCTTTATCTCCTGCATGAATAATAGCCTCGCTTTCGGAGGTTTTGGCATTAATAACTGGCAATAATTCTTTTGCCTTGATATCATTCCATATAGAAAAAATTTCGTTTTGATTGATAATCCCGATAACTATTCCCGAATCGTCTAATTTTAATTCCAACCTGGCAACCGGAGCATTAAATAACTTCGCAAAATCTGATAATTGTGAAAACAACTGATTGGTCCTGATCACATCATGTTTTGCAAGATTAAGATTAATCTGATGATGGGTAGGAAGAATTTTAACATGTTCATGCTGCCATAACATCACCGTTTTAGTGTCAGATATTACCTGTTCATTAGCGATAGTTAGCTGCTCTTGGATAAGTTGATATTCCAAGGTTCCTAAATTAACATTGTAGCGCAGGATATTATCCGTTATATTTTTGGCAGGTTCATCTACACTTTCAAAAAACTTAAATCTGCTCATATTAATTGATATCTACTTGGCTACCGGTTATCGTTTGTTTTCCTGTGGATGTCTGTGTAATGGTAGTATCCGAATTTGATGTGATGCCACTACTAGCCTTAGAACTGATGTTTTTGGTATCGATTGTAACCGCGGTTGTTGCATTTTTTCCGATGTTAACAGCATCCCCAGGCATTTCACCCGCGTTTGCATTAATCACCTGTGTTCCCTGTATATTTATTATTTTACCTATAATGTCAATTGTTCCATCACTATTCAGTGTGATACTGCTTCCATTCTTGCCTCCGGTACTAAATGTAATTTTTGTAGCTGCCTGTCCGGTAATTACCCCTCCTCCGTTCTCTATTTTGACGAAATTGGCTGCATTTGTCCCTAGGTTTAACGCATGATTAAGATCATCAAAAGTCAAAGCACTACCTTTTCTGGAGGTCATTCCTTTTGTATTACTATTCTTAAAACCACTACTATCCCCGCTCTTACCATGGTAAACACTACCCATTACAACAGGGCGCGCAACGTTGCCTTCTTCAAAGCCGATAACCACTTGATCATCAATTTCGGGAATAACATGAAAACCCCGGTTTTTCCCGGTATCACCGTTTCCCGCATTCGGACTTACCACCCTGAGCCATTCTGTAGGATCATTAGTCTGACATTTCCACTTAAATCTTACTTTAATTCTCCCCTGGCCTTGCGGGTCATCATTTGCCAAAACATCGGCTAACTGCATATCCGGATATGGCTTTTCAAAATTCTTTACAAGAAGTTTCTCCGTAGTGGATACTAATCCCTCAAATGTATTGTGATATTTTCCTGTACCGTCGATATGATGTGATACTTGTGTGATGAGAAACTTTCCTAAACTTTGAGTCACAAAAGCAACTTCCTGACGCAGACTCATCGTTACCTGAGCTATAGAACCGATACCCAGACTTGCATTATCTCCACTTCCGGTAATTCGCAGAAGTTCGCTGATATGCGCTTTTTCTTCATTATCCACATGACTTTTAATATCTGCCCCACTATCTACACGAATTAGAGAGGGTTGGTTAAAAGTTTTGCTATACATTTTATTTGATGCTTCGATAGCATGAGCTAAGTCAGGATGGCCGTCAGGTTTACCGCTGCTTTCACTTTGCAGAATTTCATCCTGACCCGGATGATAGGCGAAGCGTCGATTTTTAATCGGCGCAACTTCTATGGCATACTGTAAATTGTGTACATCGCGACCATAGAATAATGACACCTGCTTTTGCTCATCCGGTTTTCCGAAGTTTAGTTGCTGCCCATCATAAAAAAACCATTCATAGTACTCTCCTGAAAGTCTGTTTAGAAATTCAAAATCGCTTTCTCTATATTGGATGATATAATCGATAGGCGTTGTCCTGGAAGCATTGGCAACAATTTTTAAATCATTAGCCGGCGTATCTTTTGTTGCCAGCTTTACAATTTCATTCAGGTCTTTATCGAGATAAGATCCCAAATCCGGACCTCTGTCGATCAAAATGCTTGGACTATATCCACTTACAATCAAGATGCCGTGATAGCCATGACTTTGCGCGAGTTCCACTTTGGTGACTAAACCCGAAAAAGTTTGTAAGTCCCCCATGGTATGTCCAAAAGAAATAGTGAGAGTTTTGCCAACGAAATCCCGACTGTCGTCCAGAGAAATCATTCCCGGAGCTCCCATCTGATCATGATTAAATCGCAGTTCAAAATAGTGATGCTCATTAAACTCTTGTTGCAGCAAAAATGAAGAGAAATGCAAAATAGACTTTCCTTCAATATTTATTTCGGTGATTAATTTTTTTTCCATATTGCAATTACTTTATAGGCCATTTTCCGTACATGCCTACTGCCTTATATTTTCCCTTTACTTTTCCAAATACAAAACCAAAGAAGCTTTCGGCATTTGTTCCGCTTTCTGGATATTGAAAGTAAACTTCGTAAAGATGACTTCCGGAATCTGTTAATTTAGCTAAAGAGGAATAATAGGGATCATCTGTTTTCAGGTCGATTTCTGATAATTGCTCCTCAGAGTAGGAGGGCAATAGTCGAACAACGTCGGTATTAAAAATGTCATTTATATATTCAGGGTACTCCCCTATAGAAATAGGATCTATTGCGGGGCCACTCTTATCATTTAGGGAAGCTCTTGATGAAAAAAAAGGAAAATTCATTAGCTCAGAAGCTTTAGTTAAATTCTTTTTTTTCAAAACTGTTCTGAGTTGAGACAATACTGATCTAAACTCCTGTTCATCATTTGCTGCAGGCTTTGATGCTAATGAGGGCGGGGCTGAATCATCACCGCGCTTAGATTCAGTAGCACTGCCTTGACAGGATACCGTGCTCACCAATATGGTTATGGCTAAAAATATATTATATATATATCGCATATCAAATTAATGTCTGGGGATGGATATTAATGCACGCTCCTCCATTCTTTTTAAAATAACAGCAGATCCCATTTGTTTTGATACCGCTTCCGAGTCGAACTTGCCGTCCGACACGTATTTCCCTTTAGTATATTGATTGGAATAACTCCATAAATACGGGGAATTTATCTGATGGAATTTGAAATACCCAAATCCATTATAAGCTTCTAATTTTCTGAGTACTGTAGGTAAATTCCAGTTCGTGATCTCATTGAGCTTCATAAGCTTAAGTGCATCAACAGCACTTTCTTCAAAGGTAAATGGCGGAGCATGGCCGACTTTAGGGCGATTGGCTGGAACCCTTACGGTATAATTCGTTAGGGGGTCTCCATTGTGCAGATGTTTTTTAAAACTGAAACTACATTCCAGATAGTGGGCACAAGCGATAAAATACCACGGAATTTGTGTACCCCCGGTAACAAAGTTACTGAAAGAAACTTCAAAAGGATTTTTAAATTGAAATGGACTTTTATTTACAGGAAATGTGAAAGGATTTTCTAAAAAATCGATCGTCAACGGTCTCGTATTTAATGTGTGTGCAGGAGTAAAATTATAAAAAGCACTATTTGATGCAAAATTACTTCGCCCTGCAACTAAATCAGAAATATCGGTATATCTATTCTTATTTGAATTGATTTGGTCATCAATGGTTTTATCAATTGTTCCCAGGTAAGCTTTATCAATCTCGCAATTCTCAAACAGCTTGATATACTCCAAATCCGTAGGTTGAGAAGGCTTAATATTTTTTGTAACGGATTTCTTTTTTTTCATTCTTCAAAAATCTGATTTGAGCAAAATCCAATTAACGTTACTTAAATCTTCTGTCCGACTTTAAGAATTATGTTCATAAGAGAGTTGAGCTGAGTAACGCCAATAAAGAAAAATAGGTATCAGAAAAACGGCCGGAAATATCCGGCCGTTTCCATTCACATCTTATCCTTTTGGCCAATCATTTTCATGATGAGCATTTCCTAATTTAAGTGAGCGTGCTGAAACCACAAAGCTTAGCGTCATAGGTGTATTATCATTTACAGCAATACCTTCATTGTATTGAATGATATAACCATCTTCGAATGTAAGTTCTTTCATTTTTGCATCTTCTTCACCTTTTTTGAAGATTATGCTACCCGATTGCGGCTTATATTGGTTATTAACCATAGATTCAATTACAGAAGTATCCTCTGTAGATTCAATTTCTATATTAATGGTTCCACCATATACACCAGAAGATGGGCGACCTTTCGCGTCAACATCGCGGTTAAGAGAAAAACTGCACTGAAGGACATCAAATTCTTTTGATCCTAAAGTTAAACGGGATTTAAATGCCATTTTAATAAATTTAATTTTTGAAAAATTAGTACTTTATGCTCAAGTACATACGCTTTAATTTTGAAAATAATGGTTTAGACTAAGACTTAGGCCAGTCATTAACCTGCTCAGCATTTCCAATTTTCAGCTTTCTGGCTGAAATCTGAAATTTGAGTGTCATTGGATGATCGCCCACAATATTAATCCCTTCGGAATATTTAACAATGTAGCCATCCTCAAAATCAAGCTCTTTCATTTTTGCATCTTCCTCTGTCTTTTTAATCAAAAGAGTGCCCGAAATTGGTTTGTATTGGTTGTTTACCATCGCCTCTATAATAGAGGTATCTTCGGTTGATTCTAATTCAACATCGATAGTTCCTCCGTAGACGCCGGAAGAGGGTCTTCCTTTTGCATCCACATCACGATTTAGCGCATAGGCACAATGGAGCACATCGTACTCCTTGCCTGAAAAGTTTAATCTAGCTTTGAAAGCCATAGTTTTAAAATTTAAAGGTTAAAATAATTAAGTTGATGTAGCATCTCGCTACAAAGATTATCGACCAAATATTAAGCCAAACATTTAAATGTGAGTGCTGAAAACTTCATGAAAGGAAAGCAAATACTAAATCTAAGCCCTTTCAGCATCAGAAATTAGGATAATATTCTACAATTTTCATACAACCAATAGTTGTAAATGGATCTCTTCCAATTTTGTATGTTGACTATTTCCCCATTTTGAGTAAAAACTGGGCACAATTCCAACTTGAGACGAAATGTGTGCATCACAATGATTTACGAGAAGCGGCAGAACAAATTTAGTTAAACGATCAGATGAGTTGAGCTCCAAATTTTTCCATTTTGGATGCCCACTTTTGGCTATAATGATTATCAAATGCATGCAGCTCACCAATGGTATTACTTAATACGGGACTAATACGCCTTTTTTCAAATACAGTTTTTTTTATTGAAAGATAGGTAGTGCGTTTGTTGATTTTCCATTCTTTAAAAGTATGCTCATCCAAAATCGAAACTATCCGGCCTGACTTACCAGCGAAATCATTATTAAAATTTAGTTTATTTGATTTAAACAATTGCTCTGGAACAAAAAGACGATCAAAGAAGCCTTTAATTTTAGCTGGTATATAATCTACGTATACAGGGCAAAAAAGCACAATGTGATTACTGGTATGAATTGCCTGTAAAGCTTTAATTAAGTCAGGTTCCAATTCTGCAATCTGTCTATTATTAAAAAGCATATTTGAATTAAATATCAAATCACTTATCGCTAATATCCTTACTGTTGCCCCAGAAGACTCAGCTCCATTTTTATAAGCCTGAACCAGAAATTCCGTAGATTCTTTTTTATCTGTATCCCCATTAAGGATAAGTACTTGCTTCATTTATGTATTTTATTAACTATTGAGGCAGATAGATGTTACAAAATTATAAAGTTTTCGTTAACCCGCCATATAGTAATAAAAAAACCCAGTCTGGGACAGACTGGGTTTTATCTAACATTGTACTATTTAAGATTGCTGAGCATATTCAGATGCCCATGTTGTACTTTCATCTTCCCCCTTTTGTCCGTCTAGTTTCACTACAAAACTTTTTGCAGGAAAGTATGGTGTAATGTGAATATCCAGGTGAATGCGATCTTTTTGCTGTTCGTCCCTTTCAAAGCGCATAATTTTGAAACGTTCAATCAATCTATCTGCTCCCTGGATGCCATCTAAAAACTTCACGATCTGAGCCCTCAGATCCTGTTCTGTCTTTGATGTCCAGTTTTCAAAAGCCCTTCTATTCAGAAAGTCAAACAATACTTTGGTGATGTAATCAAACACGCGAACCACTGAATAGGTCTGTAAACCGATATTGTCTCCATTAAATAAAGTTTTTGCGGAAAAAGCCATTACTTTACCATATTCATTAACCATAGGAACCAGTCCTACCCGCTCCAGGTGAGAAATTTCACTTTTCTTCAAATCAAATTTTACGCCGTCTACTTCATTGATTGCACCGTGTTTCTTACCTGCAGTCACCTGTGACATCAGCGTATAATACATCTTTCCGGCAAGTGCTGCCGAACCCGGTACGGTAAGATCATCTTCCTCACCAACTTCAGCAACTTTGCCCCTGCCAACTAACCAGTTACAGGTCATGATTACATTCGACCGGAATGCATCAGCTCCAGTCATGTTTGCCGCGGTAAACAAATCAATCACATCATCAGGCTGATCCAGATCGGCAAAGTCAGTTACTAACATGGCTTTATTATTGTAAGCAATTTTTCCCCAACGTTCTACCACTTTATTTGAGCCCATATAACCAGGGACAACCATCAAAGAATAGTTTTGTCGAAGGTCAAGGCGGTCGTAATTTTGTTTCAGTTCATTGTCTACATAGTCGATAAAACGCGGGTTATCCAGGTCTTTAATCTGATCCATTGAAGCATTCAATAACACTACATTTTTAAGTTTATCAGCTTCTGTATTTTTATAAAACAAGTGGACCGTGCGGTAGGCCTGTTCTAGTGACCTGGTTTCTTCCAAAGCCGTTGCCACATTCTTAGCGAGGTTTTCCTCCGCAGCATTTAACTTGTCAGTACTTTGCTCAACCATATCAGCTACTGAGTTTGAACCTTCCAAAACATCAATCCACAATTGAATTTTCTTTTTTAATTCTTCGCGTTCCTTTTTCTTTTCATCACCGGTAAGAAATATCTGCTTTCTTGCCTTTCTTTCAGGATTGAGATTTTGTAATCCATCCACTGTTGCTTCCAGTAAATCAAATCCACCGACGCGCGCCAGTTTAGTCAAATTATCGTTAAGCGTAGATTTTTCCTTTGTCTCAGCATTTTGGTCCTGATAACCGAAATTGCTATGCTGTTGATCTATGTGGTCTTCTTGAGGGGTTGCCATATCTTTGTTTTTTTGATGAGCTTATTTTGTTGACTCTAATTCGTCTATAAAGTTTTTTAATGCACCAATGAATGCAGACTTTGTTTCCTGATCGTCTAGGGTTGCCTTCAAGGTTTTATTGGATTTTAACTGCTTTATAACATTAAGTGACATTTCTTTTTCAATATTGACGTTTGTCAAATAATTACTTTGTTGGATCACACTCTTAACGCTAAAATCTCCCATGTTTCGAAATTGAAGGGTTTCGGGCACAGTAGATCCGTCTTGTTTTTCAAAGGCTACCTGCACATTAGGTTTGTAGTGCTCAAATACTTCATCGACTGTTTTTAATCCCTCAACCTTTTCAGGTTTTATCGGCTCATTGTTAGTCAATTGCTGAACAAATAAAGTTTTGTTATAGGCAATATCAGCAAATGCTTCAGAGGTGTCAATTTTCCTTTCGTTGCCTCCTATTTCGTAATTGAACATAGTATGTAGATTTAATATTAGATTATATATTATTTAAATTCAAGATTTTTCTATTTATCCATTAATGTTAAGCCTCTTGGATGTCCCACTCTAATTTTTCTTCCCCGCTCCCCTTACTTACCGAAATCTTCGCCCCTTTTTTGAGTGTTCCTGAAATAATGTATTTTGATATTGGTCTTCTCAGTAAGTTTCTAATTACAGCTGATAGTTGTCTAGCACCGTACTTTGGTGTAAAACCATCCAAGGCAATTAACCTTTTGGCCTCATCTGTGATATCAAAAGTTATGCCCATTTTTTCAAGTGATTCAATGAGACTACGCAGTTGTATATCAAAGATTTTCACTACGTTAGCTTCCGCTATCGGCGCAAAAGGTACAATTTCAGTAATCCGAGCTAAAAACTCGGGTCTGAAGTGACCAGCCATTACTTCCATGAGTTCATTTGAGGAAGGCTGATGGGCATTGCTAAATTGCTGCGCAATCCACTCACTACCAATATTTGAGGTGAATAAAATCAGTGAATTACTAAAATCACCTTCTTTGCCCAATCTATCATGCATGTGTCCTTCATCGAGAATCTGAAGAAATGTATCAAAAACAGAAGGGTGAGCTTTCTCCACCTCATCGAATAGCAAAACAGAATAAGGCTGTCGTCTGATTTTATTAACCAGCAAACCACCCTCTTCATAACCAACATAACCTGGAGGGGCTCCATATAACAGCGCTGCACTATGCTCTTCTTTGAATTCAGACATATCAAATCTAATCATAGCTTTTTCATCATTAAATAGAAATTCTGCTATAGATTTGGCCAGTTCGGTTTTACCTGTCCCTGTTGGTCCGAGGAGAAAAAATGAACCTATGGGCTGCCCCTTTTTGTTTAATCCACTCCTCGATTCCAAAATGGCATCAGAGACAGCCTTTAAGGCCTGATCCTGACCCACTACCCGCTTCTTCAGGTACTGCTCCATATTCAGCAGTTTTTCTTTCTCTCCAGCCTGCAATTTTCCCATCGGAATGCCTGTTTTATAGGAAATCACAGACGCTACATCCTGCCTGGTAACTGCACTGCTTTTTGTGAGGGCAAAGTTTTCCAGCTCGTTTAGGCATCTTGATATATAATTATCATATTCTTCGACAGATTCGAAGTGATCTGTTTGTGTTTCGTCATTCAAACGCCCTAACAAAATAGGGCTAAGCTTGCTTTTCAGTAGTGATAATCTCCATTCATATTCAGAAAGAAGTTCTATCGAATCCATTTCATGATTCTTCTGGAGCAGACCAAGATCACCCTGAAGATCCGCTATTACCTGCGTAGAGGTATCATTCATCATTTTAATGGCAGCCATAGTGCGATCCAGCAGATCAAAGGCCGAGTCTGGCAGTCTGCGGTCCTTAAGATATCTCTTGGACAACCTCACACAATCTATCAGCGCCTCGTTTTCCACCTCTAATTGATGGTGGCTTTGATACTTTGTCTTTAACTGCTGCAGCATTTTAATAGCGCCCTGCTCGGTGGGTTCTTCAACGTGCAGGACTTCAAACCTTCTGCTGAAAGCCTGTTCGGGTTCTATAATTTTACGAAATTCATCAACAGTGGTTGCGCCAATGACCGTAATTTCGCCCCGAGCCAATTCTGGCTTCAATAGATTTCCGATACCTGAACCCACCGGGCCTTTATTATCCAGCAATGTATGAATTTCATCAATAAACAATATTGCTTTATCGAAACGTTTGATCTCGCTGATGATGTTTTTTAATCGGTCTTCGACTTCTCCTTTATAGGATGCACCTGCGATGAGCGAGCCTAAGTCTAATTCGAACAGCTGAACAGATTTGAGGCTTTCCGGTACTTTCTCATCTACCAAATCTCTGGCAAAGCCATCAACGAGCGCAGTTTTACCTACACCAGCATCTCCGGTTAAAATTACATTTGGCTTGGTGCGGCGACAAAGAATTTCCATCATCATACGGGTTTCTTTATCCCGCCCTATGATTTCATCGGTTTTTCCATTTCGCACCAACTCTAAACGATCGATGCAAAACTTATGAAGTGCGTTGGCCGTGCCCGGAGCAGTTTGCGGTGCTTTATCAGGGGTTCCAACCGCCTGAGCGATCTCATCCTCTTTTACATATAAATCAAGGATTTCGCGCTCTTTTATCGGGAAGGATTTCAGCTGATCTGCTGGAAATCCAATGCCAGGCTTAGATAGTGCGGTCAATAAACATATTGGCGTGATTAAATCAAGTCCAAGCTTGATCCTAACAATATCAGCTTCATCAAATATTTTAGGGATTTCAGCGGTTCCTTTAGGAGGATCTTCAGGTGAAGCACTTTTATCCAGATCATCAATCCTTACTTCTGCCCAGTCTGCCAGATATTCGAAGTCTTTGCCGATAGATGACAAGAAGGGCCTTAAATTGACTTCTTTGTGCATCAGTGCTTTAAGAAGATGTGCAGCTGAAAAACCATTATTGCCATATTCCCTGGAGAGTGACTGCGCAATATGCAGCGCCATCTTAGCAGATTCATTTAAATTCGTGATTGCCATATTTAGTTGGATTTGCTTTGCTTGGCAGCATCAAAATTACTTTCGGTGATGTAATAATATGTTTTGCCATTAGAAATGAATTGCTGATTCCTTTGTGTTGCCCTTTTTATATCTTGTACCGCATTTGATAAAAGTTTAATATAGGATTCAAAGTCCGCTAATGGCATCCTAGAACTGTTTCTCAAATTTGATACGGTATTTTTTTTCATAATTTCGTTCTCCACAGGTAGACCAGTAAGGAGTGACAGGTATTTCTCTAGCGATAATGACTTGATACTGCTTCTGGACAACTTGCTACCAACTAATGCCTGAGGCATTTCTAGATAATTTTTAACCAGCTTACTTCTGAAGTTTGATTGATCTGGCTGAAGGTTTTCTCCAATCATTCTCGATAATATCTCCATTGTCTGTCGGTATTCCATCGTATTTAAAACAACAACATGCTGCAGATTTTGCGTATTACCCTTCACCGTTTCCGGGGAAAAATTCGCAGAAGCATAGTATTTAAATGCATTATGTGGCATTCTGTCCGCTACCAGGTCGCTCACTGGCGGCGTCAACATGCTTTCAACGATAGGATTTAGATTTTTTCTGGAGATGCCTGTGAGCCTGAAAGCACTATCAAGGGAGCTAATTTGATTGGTTATATCCATGTTAGTTTCCTTTAGAAAACGTCTGAGTGCTGAAGTCATACTCAGGTTTGAGTTAACTGAACCTTTGGTCGGGAATACTACGCCTCCCTGAATGAGGCTATTTTTTGGATAATCCAGATAATAGGATATTGAATCCTGAAGAGAAGTATTGTAGGGTTGATAATCTTTTAACCCCTCACCTTTTACCATTGTACCTTTACGGTATTCCGCTGACTGGACCGCCGCTTCTGAGACCAGCTTTCTTGATTGAATTACAAAATTGTTAAATGACTGATCAAAATCGCTATATACCTGAAGGGCTAGAATCCTCGCGTCCTTTGAACCAAACTGACGACCGAGTTCCCTTATCGCAGTATTATTTGCACCATCAATATTTCCGGTGCTACCTATCAAGATAATTAAATTTGTCTCATTTTTCCTTCCTTCAAACATATTCAGCCCGGCCTTAACAGCTTCGAAGACTGGTTGTTCGCTTGGACTTCCATCACATTGGTTTACTTTATTATTTTGCTGAGACAAAAAATTCATTAACTGCCTATAGTCCGCACGCAAAGGGCTGACTGTTATATCAGGTAAGGTACATCCGGAAGCGCCTTGGTAGACCACCCCCCCAAATGAAACAGTCTTAGTAGATGACAAATCACTAAAAATATTTTCAAAAGACTGTATAGTGTTGGTAAGCCCTGCATAATATTTTTTCATTGGACTTCCACCGTCCACGACAAAAATCACATTTACATTATTCTTATTCTTACGCAGGGAAACATAATCATCATAAGATAAGAGCGACCCGTTGATGGTTAATATTTTATTATTTTTTTTCCTGAAGACATCATGAGCCAAACCGACTTTATATGAACCATTTTCGATGGAGATAACAGGCAAGCTTCGAAGGAGAATATTATTTGGCGGAAGCAATGGATCGATTTCAAAACTATTGCTAACAGAAAAACCTTTACCCATCGCTATCGAAGTAGAATCATCTTTAGCGTATTCTCCGGGTTTTTTAGCAGAGACATATAAACGATCACCCCATGAATGAACAGCCTCAGCAGAGATCCAACCGTAGATGCTTCTTGCTGAACTATCTGCTACTAGCTGATCATCACTGCCTATAAGGTATGTTTTTCCATCTTCAGATTTCTTATAAACATAAACTATTTCATGAAGCCTGACTTTTGTTTTTTTGTCTTTCAACTCAGGAGTGGTATATATTAATACAGAATCAGTATTGTCAAAATAAAAACGGGGTTCCAGAAGAGGGTTAGTGCCATTAATTATACTTAATGACTTTTCGGGGAAGCCATTATACTGATTGGAATAGGAGCGTTGCCATAATAATAATCTGGATTTTGGAATCCAACCATAACTTATAGCGGATTTTTTATCACTGATTTTTCGACCACGAACCATACCAGCTTTATATTTTATAAGTTTGAGATAGCCATTTTCTTCTTTCGACACAAAAAATGGCTCCATAAAACCAAGCTTTTTCATCATCAGACTACCTCCCGGAACAGTCGTCGTATTATTATCAGCTCTGTCGGAAAATACAATCCAAGGTAAACTACTGTTATTTCCTCTATCACTAGAGTTGGTTGAAGCGGATGGGCGCTCAAATGCTTTAGGCATATATACTACCTTTCTGCTGAACGATAATGGAGATTGTGCCAGAAGAAGCTGAAAGCTAAAGGTTAGAAAGAAGGCTAATAAAAAGTGTTTTTTCATTTTGGCTTGGATAAGGAACGTAATTTATTTTATTGGATCGGGAGATGTAGCTGGTTGGGCATCCGTCGGAGCGGGCTGGGCTGCAGCGGAATGTTGTTTGATATTGATCAGGCTTGCACAGCTAGAATTTGGCTTAATGGTGAGTTGCGCTTCATCGACAGCAATATCGCCACCAAAAGTTAATCCCATACAATAGGAATAAAAGTCTGTTTGTTTACGTTTACCATTCATCTCAACATTAACAGATACTTTTTCATTACCGCACATATATTTTCTTATGAGATAATAGTAATTTGAGTTAAAATCAGCTCCATTGGCGATGGCCTGTAATCTCGCACGGATGTCATCGATAGTTTTTCGTTCTCCATCACCTGGCGCCACGATATTATCAACAATTTCTGCATTAGGGTCGGTTATAACAATGGTGTGGAATACGGGACGTCGGCTCTTATCGGTCCTTAACCTGACCATAAACCTCCCGGGCGTTCTATAAGTGTAGAGCGCTGTTTTTCCCTTAACATCAACGCGGCCCGTTTCGCCGAAAGACCATTCAAATTCTCTTCCCTGTCCTTCTCCCTCCAAACGGATTTCTTCATTTACTAATCCAGATGTTGGCCCGCTAATTGTGAGTAAACTGTCAACGAGAATCTTCACAGTGTCTAGCACATTTAGAGGAAACTGTTCTTTCAGCTCTCCGTCTACGGTAAGTCGTACGATATAGGACCCAGGCTTATCGAAGTGGTAAGATCCATTTTGTGTAGCTGATTTTGCCCCATTACCAAATTCCCATAGCCACTTCTTTGCACCAGGCGTATTATCGGTGTAAACCAAATTTTCATTCAGAAATATTTCACCCTTCAAAATACGGGCTTGAACTTCCCTCTTTTCGAATAGGGAACTTTTAAACAAAAAAATTAGCCCTGTGAGTAGCAATACGGCAAGAAATATATATAGGATAACATATCCTTGAGCATTCGAGCTTACTTGTTTGGTATCGGATGTTGACATCGGTAGCGTTTTTAACGAGTTATAGATTGATTATTATCTTGACTGAAGTGTTTGTTGAAGTTGGCGGCGGGAGATAACGCAATCGTCCAGTGAACGTTTGACATCTTCCATGTCTCGAAGATTACCTCTCAGCTCCTGCCTGTCGAAAAAGAGCGTGTTATAAAGCTGTGAGGCTTGTATGAACACTTTATAACGATAATCTGAGGCCTTGCGTTCATATGCGGACTTAATTGAGTTCAGGGTTATCTGAATATCATTCTTAAGGAAAACAGCCTGGACGTTTGGATTAAAACGTATAATTTGTTTAAATGCTGTGTCTATGGTAGGACGGGTTTCCACAACCATTTCCTCAAACTTCTCATTCTCTTGGATGGTGCGTTCCAGGTCTTGCTTGGAAATGGCATACCTTGATTTCGAACTATAAAATATTCCAAAGCTAAGGAGCCCGGTAGTGACTATAAACAGTGCTAAAAAAAACTGGAACTGAATTCTTCGTTCCTTGATACTAAGTTTTATCATGATCTCTATCTTCTAAATCTACCGTAACGTATTTTATCCGCTGCAGTTTTATTCATGCGGGCGCAGTCATTCAATTGCTCCCGATAGCTCTCTATTCGAAAACGCGATTCTGCGAGTGAGTCCTGCTGTACGGCCATCGCACCGACATCATTATTTAGCCGTTCATAGAGTAAAAAACTCGGACTGTCTTCTGTTTTTTTGGAGATGAGTTCTTTGAGTTTTGCGTTTGCATCTGTAATATCCCCAAGCAAAATTGCCTGCTTGCTCAGCTCATCAGCATTGTATTTTCTAAATTTAGAAAGTTCTTTAAAACGCAAAAGGATGACATCAAATTTGAGATTGATTTCTTTACGTAAAGAAACAAGTTTTTCGCTTTCAGCGACTTTTCGCTCCAAAAGCACGTATTCATGGTCTGAAGCTGCGAAAAAAAGATAAATGCAAAATATAGCACATAAAGTAAGTATCAGAAAATGTAAGATAAAAAGCCGGTAAGATCTCTTTATCTCGAAAGCGTTAATGGGTTTCATCTGCCTGGATAAACTGTTGCGTTAATACAATCCGGCCAATTTTACAAGTCCCCAGCACCGGCCATTCAATATTCTGTATAAATCAACCAGGTTTTACAACAATTATTGACTTACATTGTTTGATACAATAAAAATATTTACATACCATCGGTAAAATATAATCTGAAAACGCTATATGTCCGAACATTTTTACAGCAAACCACTTAGGGTTGGGTCCATTATGAAGGGCATGGATACCGATGATTCCGAAGTTGGCCGATCCATCTCTGATCATATACAGCTTATTATCTTTACAAGATATGGAGAAAATCGCTATAACCCTGAATTTGGTTGCGAAATCTGGGATCTGGACTTTGAGCTTATTGTGAGTGAGTTGCTATGGGAAGAAAAATTCAGGAAGTCTTTGCTTCGCTCGATTTCAGAATACGAAAGCCGCTTGGACCATATTAATGTTGAAGTAAAGATTTCTGAAGTGGAAAATATTTTCCCTTTAAGAAGAATTACGGAGATAAAAAAAAAGGTAGATATCACAATCCGTGCATTGTTAAAAACCACAGGCGAGAAATATTACTTTAATACCAGCCTTTACCTAAGCCCACTGACCACATAAACAACCAAACCTATGAAACCTATTTTCTATTCCTCAAAAGAGGAAATTAAGAATAGAATTATAAAGAATGCCCAGGATTTTTGGAATATCAAACACAACAGTGATTTTGATCCTTTAGTCAAATTAATCCTGGAAGCTTTAAGCAATGAGCTTTTTAATGTTTCCAATGATGTTAAAAACCTAGAAAACCGTATTTTCGATAAGATTAGTAGAATCTTAGCACCAAATCATCTTATTTCTGCGCTCCCGGCACATGCCATTATGCATGGCCGTACTTTGGAGAATACAGAGCAAATTAATTCAAAATCACAATTTTATTTTAAAAAGGCCTCAAATTTGGGCGATCAACAGAAGAAAACTGAAATTTTTTTTAGTCCATTGAATACAGTTAACCTTCGGAGAGCCCGCATTAAATATATGGCTTCTGGTCATTTTGTTTCTGAAATGGACGCTGATCACAAAAAAAATGTCTATCCAACAATTTCGGGATCATCATTTGAGCAAAATACGGCTTACATAGGCATTGAAGGGCTTACGAGCATAAAAGATATCGAAGGAATGCATCTTTTCTTTGACTGGAAAAATTTCTCTGTTCCTTCAAATAGTTATGACTTGTTATCGTTGAATAAGTTCTTTATTAATGATAATCCTTTGTCATCCTTCCGTGATCGTTTTATGGAAGATGATATAGAGCATAAGCAAGAAGGGCCTTTTCACCACAAGCAATTGATGGGAGTGATAAAGGCAGATGTGCAGAATTTTTACAGCTCAAAGTTTTTAACTTTGGATATTAATGGAAGTAAAGATCAAGCTATAGTTGGAAACTTACCGCCAGTTTTCAACCAAGTTTTAAATTCAGAAGCTAAAAGCCGTTTGGAATTGGGCATAACGTGGATAAAAATCGTTTTTCCCGCAGCAATTACTATGGAAATGCTACATGAATTGCATATTTACATGAACGCTTTTCCTATTGTAAATAAAAAATTATATCAGATCAAGCACCGATTAAAAAATATGACAAGCATTTTGCCGATTAAAACGGAAGGGAATGAGCAAATGCTATCAGTTGAAAAATTACAGGATAATCAGGGATTGATCTATACCGAGATTCCATATACAAGTGAAACTCAAAAAGCAGATGGCTTCTTTTCTACGCGAATAGGCGGAACGGAGCGGTTTGATAGCCGGAATGCAAAGGAGATGGTTGACTACCTCTTTGAATTGCTTAGGGATGAAAAAGCAGCATTTTCCGCTTATGGACCTGACTTTCTGGAAACAACGTTAAAAAGTCTGGAACAAACTATCGCTTTGATTGAACAAAAGAGTAAGGGGTTTTTAAAATTCATAAAAGAATTACCTACGTATTTAGTGGTAAATCCTATTGATGACGCTTCTATAATGTTTTTAGATATTTGGATTACTCAAGCTGAACTAGCCAATGGTATTCAAGCCGGAACTTCCTTGGCCGTTTATGAAAATAATAGATTTATACCGGAAAGTTTGTATTTGCTTAGCCACACTAAAGGGGGCCGGTCAAGGTTGAACCAGACAAATAGAATCCAAGCTTATAAATATGGACTTACCACAGCTGATAGAGTTGTAAGTAGAGCCGATATTATCAATTTCTGCAAATATGAGTTAGGTGAAAAGATTGCGGAAGTTGTTCTGGAAAAGGGGGTTGTACTGGGAGGTAAACCCAGTCTGGGCTTTATAAAGACTACGGATATTATCATTTCCCCCGCGCCAAACGCAAAACTAAGCAGGCAGGATTGGGACGACCTTTTGGAAATTACTACATCGAAATTGTATCAACGCAGTACCATGAATGCTAATTTTCGAATGAAGATTCGCGAGTTGAACTAGATATAGACCGTATATCCCAAGTATACCTCAGCACTTTCCTCATCCAAAGATGAAGATTGATTTCGTGGATGGTGAACAAAGGTAAAATCAATATCGGTGTCAAAGGGTATAAGATAATCGACTACCATGTCCAGGATTTTACGTTGATGTCTTCCAGGCATAAATGAAACAATTAATTCAGGTGAACATGGCCCGATGGTAATATTAATACGATCATTTTCAGAAGGAAACTCATCCCCTGATATCGTGTCGATTCCAAGTGAACCTTGCCCCAAAACCTGAAGATGCTCTGAAGAGATTGAAACCATTCTTTTCTTATCATTCATGTCAGTTATTGTAAATGAGGTATCAAACAAAGCGTTTAAAATCTGCGAGAGAAAATTGAAATCATTACGCCTCTGACTGATTTCAGGTAATAAATGCATCCAAATAATGCTTTGTTTATTATTGAGCAATCGAAATTCTTCCCAGCCAAGTTGAAAGATTTGATTCATGTCATTATAAATATTCCATTTATCCAACCTGTTCTCATACAGCTCAGCAATCATTCTGATATGATTGATTTCGATATCAAAAGGGCTAAAAAACAGCCGAGCATTCTTTTCCTCCTCTCGGCGTTGAATAATGTCTTTTATCATCTCCTCCTCATCCAAAGCACTATTCCCTTTAGGAATATGATGAAATAAACCTTCTGGGAGCATATCGTAAAGTCCTTCCCTATTAATTTCGATTCTGTGCCGGGTACTTAAACGGTTGTCAGAGTAATAGTCATGACTGCCTTTAAGATCTTTGGAAAATGCCCTCGTATCTCCACCAACAGGAAGAATTTCGATTTTATCTATATCTACAATACCACCTTCAACGAGTTCGGCACCAAAGGTGACAGCCTTATAATCCGTGAATAGCTCGTTTGAAGCCAAAGATTTTTTTTTCATATAAACTTTACTCTTATATGTTTGTTATTATTGCACTTTAAAAATTACTAAATAAATAGTATTGCTAAATCATTACTAAGATAAACCTTTTGTAATAACACTTTCAATCTAGATGGACGTCCAATCATTTTTTATCCGCTACCTTCTTTTCCCATTGGTAGCTATAGTATCTACCGCTATTCTAGCTGTACTAAACAGAAAAAATAAGTTTCTTAGTAACAAAAAACTTATCATAAGTGTTCTGCTTCTTGCAATTATTCTTTCCCTACCTGGCCTGCTCGGTTTTCTCGACTTTAATTTTATGCCTTGGGGCTATATTATATGTCAAATTTTTTATGTTCTTCTTGGCAGCTTATATGTGTACCTACTCACAAAATACTATTCAAAAGAATTACTCGAACGCAAAGGGTTTATCATGTTTGGTACTTTTATCGCCGCTTTATTAGGAATCTACCTATTTCAGCTACTTTATCATTGGTTGGGTGAAGTTGATTTTGGGTGGTGGGCAGGTGGTTCAATTACTTCATTTTTCATTCCCATTATTTTTTGGTGGGCTTATGTATCTTTATTGAATATCCCGCAGGAGATATATAAAATATGGAGATATCCTGATACACCACTAGAAATTAATATGGATCACGTTGACTTTGACAATCTGCTGGTTTTGGAACTGGAATTATATAAGAAAAGCAGTGATCCGGAGCCATTAAAAGTAAAAGTTAAAGCGCCTGAAAATATGAATTTTGGAATGTGGTTTCACAAATTTATTGATGATTATAATTTAAAATTTGCGAAGAACCCAGTTGAATACAAAATAGCAGCGCAGGAAAACTATAGTTGGATATTCTTTGTGAAAACATCCTTTTTCAAAAGCAATCTTTTTATCGATCCCGATTTGGACATCAGGCAGAACAAGATAACCGAGAAGATGACGATTTATGCAAAACGGGTTTCTGAGAATGTGAACCTACCGAATGAAATCGGAGAAAATGCTATTATATTATAAACTAACTTAACTAAAAATGATTAAGCCTTTGAAATATAAATCGATTAACTGGGTTAATGGCATGAAACTGTCCAGCAGCCAGTTTCTACATACTGATCTATATACGCAAGATATGATTAGGGATGCGGTGTCACTGCAGTTGCACAATAGCAACTATGGTTTATTGCCACCCTTTGCCGGCTATCCATCCTCTCATGATATTGAACTTCTTGAAAAGGCGACAAACCACCTTGAAGTAAGAGTAAATTACTGTAATGCAGTTACACCTGAAGGATGTCACATAGACATTGCAAAAGGAAACTTGGATGGGGCAATTACTTTTCAGCACTATTTTGGACAAAGCGAGGCTAAGCACTATCATGTTGTTTTGGAAGTAAATCCTTTCAACCCGGAGCCCAGCGGCTTACCTGATCCAGAAGAAACGCCTCTTCGGTACCCCAATTTAAGTAAAAGCTATAAGATCTCTGTAATTCCAGAAAATGAGATATCATCGAAAATTCCCGAAAGCTACTATATTACTATTGGTAAAGTTTATTATGACGGTCATGCAATATTAATAGATAAAGATTTCATTCCGCCGAGTACAACTATAACCAGCCATTCAGCATTAATCAGGTTCTATGAACAGTTCAGTGACTTGATGAATGATTTACAGTTAGCATCTTTTAAGATTATTGATAAGACCGGAGGCAGGGATAATGTAAGTACACTGGGAAAAAACATCAGACTGATATCTGAAAAAATGAATGACTATATTGCAGGAATATTTTATAACTACCGTAATGTAGCATACAGGGAGTCTCCGTCGGAACTTGCTGGTTACTTTTCTAGTCTCGCTCATCAATTTTTTACAGCGATTAAATTCATAGATCCTAAGGAAAGAGAAGAACTATTGAAATATTTTTATGAATGGAAAGATGTCACTCCTGGAAATTTTGAAGAATTGCTTTCCAGAACTATAGAGTTGGTATATGATCATAAAAAGATAAATGAAGCCATGAAAACAGTTAGTGATTTCCTCAACGTTTTAGTTGCGCTATGGAATAAATTAAGTACATTGGAATATATTGGTCAACGGAAAGAAAATATTGTGGTGGCTGAACAGCAGGTCGTTCAGCAGGTTCAAGCACGCAAAACTTGGACGCTGCTAGATTAACTTGCTACCTGTTTCACTTGTTTCAGATAGGCGCGCAGACATCGCCATACTTGAATCTTCAGAGAAGGCAGTTAGAAATCATGAATAAGTTACATAGATTTGAGAAAGAGTGATTGTGTTATGCAAACTGTATCCTCGATTAATGACTACTTACTCACAGTTATCAAAATTAGGCAACATTAGAAAATAAGCTCCTATTCCATTTTTGTTTTGGGATAGTCCCTTAACTCAATTTCTTTTCTCGGTTTAGATTTATTTTTACCGAAAAGACTGGTAATAAATTTGGCGGGCGGACTAGCAACAACGGAAAAAAGATATTGAGAATGGCAACTCCTAACTTTGATTTTGGATAAACGAAATCCGGAACTCCGGGTGGTCGCTTTTGTTTCTTATCTATATTTGGTCTCCTCGAAGATTGATAATTATTGGCTCAATGACATATCACGACTTGGATATACCTAGACTTATATCGGGGGAACGGGTTAAAGTTACATGTTTTGAAAATTATTTTCCATGAAGAGCAATTACATGTTAAAGTTACCACCTCCTATAGTTGCTTGCTATTATGTAATGTAGTATAAACAAATCTTTGAAGGCGACAATATGTCCAGCATACCAATATATCACACTAAACCCTGGCAGGTTTATTAACTTAGGCACTAATTATTAAATTATGCATTAAACCCTGCTCCTTTTATGGGATATTCTAGAAAAAATTATGCTCGACAAGAAATTAAAGGATACAAATCATGTTTTCATTCATTCGAAATTTAAACAGTCTATATTTTATTTTTATTGTTTTCCCTTTTAAATGTTAAATATACTGAAATGATAAACACAATTAAATATAACATGCCCAGCAATGTATTGTGAAATTTAAGAGCCTTGAAATCAAATTTACTAATCAATGCTCATCCAAGTATGAAGGAAATTATTGCAAAAAAAAAGTTGAAACCAAGTCTGTTTATCATTTTTAGATATTATTTATTGACAATATCTATGACTATTCCAATTATTACCGGGAAAATCCAAAAGGTAACCATTCCCAAAACATATGCAAAAAATGCTTTTACATAGCTTGACACCTTACTCTTAATGTAAAACTGTCCAATTGCCCAAACACAATAAGCAATCCCAAAAGCACCGGCAATGCTCATTACATTAAAGCGAGTGATTGCTTGCAAAATTACAAAAACTGAGAATATAAGCATTCCCATCCCCATCACAAAGCACAACATAATGAGGACTTCATAAAAGTTATAATTAAACTTTCTGAAGAATAGCCGTAACCATAAAGCGATAAATATACCCATCATAATATTCGCATATCCGTAGTGTTCCTGAATCCATTTCACCAGATTGCTAACCGTACTCATAGTTCCATGATTAACCTCATGATATTTTACATAACCATCCTCAATATGAAATAAGTGTGTCAGAACTGTATATATTAATGAAGTTACGATAATGAATATGATAGGTTTTACCAACCGGCTCCTATTCTCAGATAAATACTTGCGGATATTCTCGCCAGGCTTCAATATTAGTTCACGAATCGTATATAAAATTCCACGTTCGAAATGCAGTACGTGCTCGATTTCATGGATGATATATTTTCGGTCTATTCTTTTTATACTAGATGGATGTCCGCAATCTGGACAGTATTTTGAATTAATTTCGTTATTACAGCTTACACAATTCACTTTTAGTAGTTAATGAAGATTGGTTGGTTTAGAATTTATTTAGATAAGGGGGATGTTAAAGTTAGGCTGTTTCGGGACCATTTCATTCTCTAACTGATAATACTTTATATTGGTTATTTAACGTTTTCAATATTACAAATATAACGCAAATAATTAGGACAGCAACGATATTTTGTATTCTGCTGCAAATAACCGAGACCAAATAATGCTCTTAGAATGTGGCCAGGCAATATGTCCTGATTATGAGTCAGCGAACCAATGATGGTCTGATGAGGCTATACGAATGAGTTAAACGATACCAACATAAATCATATCGATTCTAAATTAAATCTCACGATCGTGAAACCTAAATCCAATGGAAGATATCAGCAAAGTGGATTAATCGTGTGGTGCGTGTCTGAACATAGTGTAATTATATAACATAGAACAATGACATTAAAAACCAAACCATTCAAGGTTTGGTTTGAATCAACTCTGAATTTCTATTTAAAAACAATTTGAAACAAAATCAATATTAGTAAGCCGATTGCTGGGCATATACTCACAACATAGTAGCAGGCTATTGCCCATATCACTCCATTCTTCATCGAACCCCATTGATATTAGCTGCCCAATGCGGATTTAATGATTTTAATGCTATTCTAATAGAAATGATGCAGCTATCAGTGCTGTAGATAAACAATCACGCAGTGCACTGGATTTTGCAAGCTAAAGAGGCTTTACAGAAATAGTTGAGCAATTACTAATAGCTGATGCCGATAATAGATAATTCTCTACTAGACATGTAATCCAGTAACTTGAATTTCTTTAAATTAATAAACTCATTTATTTAGTTTAGCTAAGTTGATCTCCTAAAACCATAATATTAATGACGGCCAGACGCCGTAGCAAATATGTAGTAAACAACCATTTGGTCAATTTAAGTTTTACCCGGTAATTAGAAAATTTGTAATAAATGTTTGGGTAATTGCTCCTTTGATATTCTTTCAATTATAATATCAATTATGCAAAAAGGTATATGTTTTTTACAGATATATATCTAAAGAAAATTGATCGAGATTATTATAAAAAAGAAAAACTAAGATTCTGACGTCTTCGTATATTTGCAAGGTTGCAAAACCTAGACTATATAACAGAACATACTAAGTGAATAAAAAAGAAAAAATCCAGCTGTTGAAAGAAAAGCTTCTCAGCCAAGCTTTAGAGCTGGAAATTTTAAATCCTACAGCTCAATCCCTAGCAAGAGGAACAAATACTCTATTATTGGAAAATCAGCCTACGTTAATTCATACATTTGATTTATTTCGACAGCTAATCGACTGTTTTGAACAAACTAAATTGATGGAAGCAATTGCTCATGAATTATTATGTTCTAATAACTATGACAATATAAGTTCGTCACAAATGTTGAAAATTTTATCTAACAGAAAAGCTCAATTAAGTTCGAAAATTCGAATTCTACGACCAATTCTTTTCAATTGTATTGCTGATATTGAACCTCTAGAAAGGAAAGTTATGTTTGATTCGCCACCATACAATGCATATTTAAAAAGATTTGAGGAGTCAGCTTTTGAAGCGGCCCATTTATTATGACCTCCTATACTTATATCTTTAGACTTTAACAATTGCATTTTAAGTTTACTTAATTATTAAGCCACATAGTATCCTCCAGAAATTATTTCGACTGAAAGATTTTGGTATTTTAACCATAAAACTTCTTGCTATAAAGTAAAAACATTTGTATAACTTTAAGTAAGAATTTAGTTCTTTGAAACGATTAAGATTAATACAAGTTACTAGATAATTCAAGGTTGTTTTATAAGGGAGATAATTCGTCTGCACTATGGCATTATTGTGGCACATTTCGAAATACCATTATTATTATGCCTTAAAACGAGTGCCAGATAGATGGTTCGAATCCCGCCCTCTCCGCAAAAATGCCACCTTGAAAAAGGATGGCATTTTTTTTTGGTATACTTCCGAGCTCCATTTTGGCCTTTATCATTTGTATTATTCTTGCTAAATTAAGCTGATCTGCCAAAACAGTATTAATTTTATCCCAAAGATCAACCAACTAACTATTATGAATAAATATTGGCTATTCTTATCAGCCTTTGCACTTGCTGCTACCGCAAATGCGCAGCAAAAAGTTTTAACTGCGAAAGATTATGAACATGCTGAAAGCTTTATGGCTTACAACACTGCAAAATACATCGATAATGGCAGCGTTTCTCCAAACTGGCTGGAAGGAGATAAGTTTTGGTTTACATTGAAAAATGCTACCGGAACCCAAACTTTCTTAATAGATCCTGAAAAAAAAACTAAAACAATTACTACTGACTATGGCAGTAGCACATCTGCACCAGCGTCGCCTAATAGAAGAAGGAATTCCGGAAGTGAGGTGCTTTCTCCAGATGGCAAAAAGGCAATCTTAATTAAAGATTACAATTTGTACGTAAAAGATGTTGCATCGGGAAAACTTACGCAATTAACCACAGATGGAATAAAAGATTACGGTTATGCTACTGACAATGCTGGTTGGAAACATAGCGATTCCCCAATATTGCGCTGGTCGCCGGATTCGAAAAAGATTACCACTTTTCAGCAGGATCAACGAAACTCAAAAGACATGTATTTGGTAACCACAAATGTAGGTGCACCAAAATTAGAGGCCTGGAAATATCCTTTGCCTGGAGACAAATCGATCGCTACCATCAGAAGAGTAATCATTGAGGTAGAAAACCCAAAAGTGATTGCAATCAATGTTGCGCCTGATCAACACCGTGGTACCTTGAGCGATGATATTTCGAGCAGTGGAACATTCGATGATATTGATTGGAAAGCAGATGGTTCGGAAGTGGCATTTGTTTCGACTTCACGTGACCATAAAAACGAAAAATTCCGTATTGCGAATGCTCAAACCGGAGCAGTACGTGAAGTTTTCGCAGAAACCGTAAAAACACAATTCGAATCCGGACAGGGAACTATTAATTGGAGATACCTCCCAGCAAGCAAAGAAATTATCTGGTTTTCGGAGCGTGATAACTGGGGTCACCTTTATCTTTATGATGCGACTACAGGAAAAGTAAAAAATCAGATTACCAAAGGAAATTGGGCAGTTACCCGCTTGATAAAAGTTGACGAGAAAACACGCACCATTTATTTTATGGCAAACGGTCAGGATAAATTAAACCCGTACTTCGGTCACTTTTATAAAATCGGTTTCGATGGTAAAAAACTTACAGATCTTACTCCTGAGCCAGGAAACCACATGGTGAGTTTTTCTCCTTCAGAAAAATATTTTATAGATAATTACTCACAACCAAACGTTCCTGCTGTTGTAGCGCTTAGAGACATAAACGGAAAGTTAATTACCGAACTGGCAAAAACTGATGTTTCCAGATTGAGCGCTACAGGATGGAAAGCCCCAACACCTGTTTCAGTAAAAGCAAATGATGGTAAAACTGATATTTATGGCTTAATTTTTACGCCAAACAAAATGGAAGCCGGCAAAAAATATCCGGTAATTGATTACATTTATCCTGGTCCGCAGGGCGGAAGTATGGGTAGCTGGTTTTTTTCAGCATCACGTGGCGATCATCAGGCTTTGGCTGAGTTAGGCTTTATTGTAGTAGTAATTGAAGGAACAAGTAATCCCGGTCGCTCAAAAAGCTACCACGATATGAATTATGGTAATATGGCCGAAAACACATTGCCAGATCAGATTTCAGCCATTAAACAACTTTCGGAGAAATATCCGATTGACACGACAAAAGTTGGTATCTGGGGACATTCGGGTGGTGGGTTTGCCACTGCAGCAGCCATGTTCCGTTACCCTGATTTCTTTAAAGTTGGAATTTCTGAATCAGGAAATCACGACAACAGAAACTACGAGGATGATTGGGGCGAACGTTACAATGGCTTAGCAGAAAATGTAGATTATGAAGCACAAGCCAACCAAACTTATGCTAAAAATCTAAAAGGAAAGCTAATGTTGGTTCATGGAATGATGGACGATAATGTGCCACCATACAATACTTTATTGGTTGTTGAAGCATTACAAAAAGCAAATAAATCTTTTGATTTAGTTATTTTCCCAAACAGTGCCCATGGATATGGTGCCTATTCTCCATATATGATGAGGAGAAGATGGGACTATTTTGTACAACATTTGCTGGGTGCAGAGCCACCGAAAGATTATAAAATGCAAGGTACAGTAATCAGATAAAAAAGGGGTTCGATCAACAGTCGAGCCCCTTTTTTTATGAAGAGAAAAGTTAAGCTTTGTTAAACTTCTACACTGTAATCCGATATCAATTAACTTAGCTTAACATGAGGTATTTATTTATCATTACGCTAATCATCACATCCAATCAATTATTTGCACAACAGCAAATTAATGGTCAGGTATTGGATCACCTTTCCAAACTGCCTGTAGAAAACGCAGTAATCACTTATGGCAATCAAGTCAATATCACCTCGGGTACTGGAAAATTTTCATTCTCAAGAAATGCATCTGCTCAAATGATTAAAATCAAAAAGCTTGGCTACGAAGATTACGAACTAAACCTGAACAATAATTTTAAGGATGTAGTGGTATTTTTAAAATCTACTGCATTTAGTTTAGATGATGTTACCATTTATTCTAAACGAGATTACCTTAAAGACTCCCTTCAAATGAGAGAAGATTTTGCCAAAGTTTTTGCCTATGAAGCCCCAACAATTAAAGATGTTTTGGTAAAAAAAGGTTTGCGTTATCCAACTTTCGGTTCTAACCTGGTATCGAATTCCACCTCATCTATATTAAGTTTTGATGTTTTAAAAACCGTTGGCTTATTAAATAAAAATCAATCATCTATTTCAAAGCTTAAAAAAGTTCAGCTTAAAGATGAAGAAACCAATTACATCAATAACAGATTTTCGCCTGAAAAAATCAACGCTATTACTAAATTAGAAGATGATTTATTAGAAAGCTTTATTGATCGATATCGTCCTTCATCAGCAGAAATAAGAAAAATGAATGATTATGAGATATTGATTTATGTGAAGAAAAGTTATGCCGAGTTTGTTAAATCAAACAAAGATTAACTTTATCAGTTAATTATTTAAACATCAATTTCAATGGGAAAAACAAGAGCAATAAATAATGTGATTATTACCGGAAGTACCGGAATGGTTGGTGAGGGTGTATTAATACAATGCCTGAATAGTCCAGAAATAGATGCTGTTTTAGTAATTAACAGAAAACCTTGCGGGTATAATCATGCAAAACTCAAAGAAATTATCCATCAGGATTTCTTTAACTTTTCATCAATTGAAGATCAGTTGAAAGGTTATAATGCTTGTTTTTTTTGCCTTGGAATTTCATCGGTAGGCGTAGATAATGATACTTACTACCGGATGACTTACACTTTAACGCTTCATGTAGCAGAAACCTTGAGTAAACTGAATGATAAGATGACTTTCTGCTATGTTTCTGGAAGTGGTACAGACGAAAATGGTCGGTTAAACTGGCAAAAAGTAAAAGGGAAAACTGAGAATGACCTTACAAAATTACCTTTTGAGCAGGTTTATCATTTCCGCCCTGGATTTATTAAACCCATTAAAGGACAAAAATACGCCCATAATTTCTATAAATATATTAACTGGATTTTCCCAATCGGCAGAAAGTTTTTCGCTAATGGTTTTTGTACGATGACCGAATTGGGTGACGCAATGATCAACACTTTAAGTCATAACAGCGAAGGAAGAATTTTAGAGGGAAAAGATATTATCGCATTGGCAAATGAGCCGTCTTAGGAATGGAAAATGGAGGATGTAAGAGGGAAGAGGCACTATGTGATCGAGAAAATGTAAGATGGAAAATGTGGAATGGAACACTGGTCCATCTTACATTTTCCACCTGACATCTCAACTATTTTTTATTGTCGTATTTACGCTGGTTGTCTTTATTCGAAGTCTGATCAGAACGTTGACCCCCACCATTGGTTATTCCCTGTATTTTTTTATCTACCTTAACATCGTGGTTTGCTCTGTCTGCTATTGAACTTCCTTGTGTTGTTGGATTGTTCTTCGGTGTATTTACATTTTTCATGGCTATAAATTTTAGTTAAACATTATTCAAAGCGTTATTATATTAACTTTTGATTTTAGATTATGTTTTAATTTTTTTGCTCCCAGCCTTTTTCATCCGGACTTGCTATTTAAAACACAATCTTTTGTTAATAAACCTGATTGCCGTGAAAATACTTTTTGATGAATAACGAAAAAGATCGTTACGTCTTCTTGTTACAGCAATGACGATAATACGAGAATGGCAGTATTGCAAAAAGATTGTAACAGAAAGCAGGACTGCTGTTGTGATCGTATTACTGAACGTCCGTTTTCCAAATTATTTTCAGCATAAATGATAATTAAGAATTTCACAACTCATCCTGTTAAATTGTATTAAATCGATTACTTGGATTGGTTTTTGTTTTATTCGATTATTACTTATTAATTTAGCCGTTACAACAAAACAACGTGAAAAAGAACTTAATCCTGGTTGCAATACTATGCATTGCTACCTTTTCGGCGCATGCGCAAAAGCCATCCTATTTACAAATGCTGGCCAACCAACCTCAATGGGTTGACTCCGTTTTTAAAAAATTAAACCGCAGGGAAAAAATTGCACAAATGTTTTTTGTGCGGGCGCATACAAATTTAGGTCAAAAATATATCGACTCTGTTGGTCTGGTAATTAAAAAAGAACAGCTGGGTGGTGTAATCTTTTTTCAAGGCGGACCTGTAAGACAGGCTCGTGCGACTAATGCTTACCAAAAAGTAAGTCATGTACCTTTAATTGTGGCAAATGATGGCGAATGGGGATTAGGAATGCGTTTAGACAGCACCATTTCTTATCCTTACCAAATGACTTTAGGTGCTATTCAGAATAAGGATTTAATTTACAGGATGGGGCAAGAAGTTGCAAAAGACTTTAAACGTTTGGGTATGCAAATGAACCTTGCTCCCGATGCAGACATCAATAACAACCCTAAAAATCCGGTAATCAATTATCGTTCATTCGGTGAAAACAAATTTAATGTTGCCACAAAAACCGCTGCTTACATGATGGGTATGCAAGATGGTGGTTTGCTGACAACATTAAAGCATTTTCCAGGTCATGGCGATACCGATGTAGATTCGCATTACGATTTGCCACAACTTACTTTCAGCGCTGCCCGTTTAGATAGCTTAGAAATGTATCCTTTTAAAGAGTTAATTAAGCAGGGTGCAGCTGGTGTAATGATTGCCCATATGAACATTCCTTCATTGGATAATACTCCAAATTTACCATCTACTTTATCAAAACCGATTGTTACCGGCATTTTAAAGCAGCGATTAGGCTTTAAAGGTTTAGTTATTTCGGATGCGATGGATATGAAAGGTGTAGTAAAGTTTTTTAAGGATGGCGAAGCTGATGTAATGGGTATTGTTGCCGGGAATGATATTTTGGAGCTTTCGGAAAACAGCGACAGAGCCGTAAAATTGGTTAGAAGAGCCATTCGTCAGGGCAGGATAAGCATTGCAGATATTGATGCAAGCGTTCGGAAAATTTTGACTGCAAAATATTGGGCGGGTTTAGCAAATCGCGATACCGTGGTAACACAAGGCATTATTGCCGGAGTTAACCGCAGTAGCAGCAATGCGTTAGTACAGGAATTGGCAAATGCTTCGGTTACAATGTTAAGAGGAAAAGATTATATCAAAAATATGGTTCCGATTAGAAGAACAGCCATCATCAGTATTGGCGTACCAACGGTAACCAGATTTCAGAAAGAGATTTCGAAAGGATTTTATAACTCTGTTTATTACGTATTGGATAAAGATGCTACCGCCACGCAAATTTCAAATGTTGCCCGCGAAATCGGCGCCTTTGATCAAATTATTGTAGGTATTCACGATAGCCGCTCAAGACCAGGAAATAACATCCCTTTGAATGCTGGAGTTAAAAATTTCATCAAAGAGCTATCCACAAAAAATACTGTATTCTCATTGTTTGCAAACCCATATAACTTATCGGCATTGCCAGGTTTAGAAAACAGCAAAGGTTTGGTGGTGGCTTATCAAAAAGAAGATTACATGCAGGTTTCGGCAGCTGCCGTGATTAATAATCGCCTGGTACCAAAAGGAAAATTACCAGTAAGCATTTTGCCAAATTATAAGTTTGGCGATGGAATGTAAGCCCCTCCCAGCCTTTCCCTAAAGGAAGGGCTTAGCAAAGTTCAAAAATTTCCAGAGAAAAAGTTAATGCCAGATTTATTCGTCTGGCATTTTTTATTGCATTTCGCCACTCGTCTTTACAAATGGAATGAGGTCCCGAAGCTTTGGCAAAGAAGTTTTTGTGCCAGACTTTAGAATTTCAAAGATTCCGGGCTTCACTCGAAATGAAAATGACGACTTTATAGTAGTCGGTAAAATTTAAAACAATTCTACACTTTGAGTCATTATCTATTTATAAAATTTAATATTATGATAGACCCAAAAGACGAAGATTATTCGAACGACCCAAATGATGCGCTACGTAGAGAAGATGATACCGAAAACATCAATGAACTGGATGGCGATGATACCAATATTGAACACGATAAAGATATGTTGGAACAAGCTGATGAGGCCTCAAGATCATCATACGAATTAAATGTAGATGACCTGAAAGATGATGAAGACGATTCAGATGATTAAAAAAAAGCCGAAAATTTCCAGATTTGTATCTGAGAATTTTCGGCTTTTCAATTAAGCAATAGTTTCAGCTTATTTTGCCTTCGCCTTATAAGTTTCTGGATTAACAGCGGCTACTGTCCATCCTTTCAAAAATGAAATGGTTTTTTTCACATCATGACCAACTTTCTTTTTCCCATTGGCACCAATTTCATCGGTTTCTAAATAAGCGGAATTTTCGATGTGCAATACTTTTCCCTTTCCATCTAAAACTACAAATACAGGGTAACCAAAACGATTAGGAAAACCTAAAAATTTCATTGCCTCATCGTTGTGGTGATCTTTATCCCAGTTAACCAAAACAAATTCATAATTATCGTTAATAGTTTGCTTCAATACGGCTGTAGTATCAACCAGATTATGAAAAGCAATACACCAGGTGCACCAGTTTCCTCCTACCTGAACAAGAACATGTTTATTTGCTTTTGCGGCTTTTTCAGTGGCAGCTTTTAAGTCGGCCATGGCATTTGCCTCAGGATTGTAAATGTGAACGCCTCCGGTTTTAGTCTGGCTAAATGCAGCTGTTGATATCAATATAGCCGCCAATATGGTGAATAATTTCTTCATGATTTAAGAATGATGAAACAAAAATAATAAAGTCGACTAACTTAATAGATTACCATCAAATTCTTTACAGAAGAAATACATTTTACAAAAGTTATCTTTGCGTCTTGATGGACTTTCTAGATATACATACGCATAAAAGTGCTCAGCGGAAAGGCGTGGAAAGCATCCAAAGTTTATCGCTAACAAGTGATATATTTTTGGCAATGCCGAAAACGAAACCAATTTCTATTGGCTTACATCCCTGGTATGCATCAATCGAAAAATTAGAAATTCAGTTAAAATATTTGAGTGTGTTGGCCAAACAAACAAATGTTAAATTGATTGGCGAATGTGGTTTGGACAAGCTCAAAGGTGAAAGTCTGAAAAATCAAATCCTTATTCTTGAACATCAGGTTGCATTGGCTGAGCGATTGAATAAACCTTTGATTTTACATTGCGTTAGAGCTTTCTCCGAACTAATGGAGTTAAAAGGAAGATTAAAAGTTAAAGTGCCAATGATTGTTCACGGTTTTAATAAAAATGAGGAATTAGGCAAACAGCTAATCTCAAAAGGCTTTTTACTTTCCTTTGGAACCGCAATTTTGAAAGAGAACTCCGGTGCTTCAAAATTGCTTAAAAGTTATGATGATTTTTTTCTTGAAACTGATGATGCTGAAACCTCTATTGAAGAAATCTATGAAACTGCAGCTAATTTGAAAAAATGTTCGGTTGATGAACTGAAAGCACTTATTTTTGCAAACTGGAATAAATTGAGTTTGCTATAACTATTTTACCTTCAGTTTTTTACTTTTTACTTTACACTTTTGACTTAAAACAATGTCTGATATAAGCTGGCTTTCACGCTCTGCACTTTTAGTAGGAAATGATGGAATTGAAAAACTTCAATCAAAACACGTTCTAGTGATTGGTTTAGGTGGTGTAGGCTCTTTCGCAGCCGAATTTATTTGTCGTGCTGGTGTTGGTGAAATGACCATTGTAGATGGTGATGTGGTTGACCCAACAAACAGAAACAGACAGTTGCCTGCTCTGGCCACCAATCACGGGGTGAGCAAAGCGGCAATTATGCAAGAGCGTTTGTTATCCATTAACCCGGAACTAAAACTTCATGTAGTAAATACTTTTTTAACTCCAGAGAAATGCAGGGAAATTCTGGAGTCGAAATTTGATTACATTATGGATTGTATCGATAGTGTAATGCCGAAAATCACTCTACTTTCTACTGCTCTGGAGAAAAATATTCCGATTGTGAGTTCCATGGGTGCGGGTGGTAAAATGGATCCAACCAAGCTGAGAATAACTTTGCTCCCAAATACCTACCAATGCGTATTTGCAAGTTATGTACGGAAACGGTTAAATAAACTGGTTGGCGCCGATAAAATAAAAGCAGTTTTTTCTACAGAGGAAACAGATAAAAGTTCGATGATTATGACAGATGGAAGCAATTTCAAACGTTCTGCCTACGGAACCATTTCTTACTTACCGGCAGCTTTCGGAGGTGCTTGTGCATCTGTTGTAATTCGCGATTTATTAGGTTTAAAAATAGAGATGGCAGAACGTCCCGCAAGAATTAGCCATAAAACCTTAGTAAAAAGAAAAAAGAAATCAAAATAGCCTACTGCCAATTGTTGATATCCTGATTTCGGGAAAATTTTAAATTGTTGTAAGTTTAAAATTCCGAAACGAAATCATTTATGCCTCAACCCCTTAAAATTCTTCAAGCTTCTGCCGGTTCCGGTAAAACGTTCAGCTTAACGGCCCATTACCTTACCCTGCTATTTTCTGGTGAAAACAAATACCGCGAAATTTTAGCCGTAACCTTTACCAACAAGGCTACTGAAGAGATGAAATCCAGAATTTTAGAGGTTTTGGTTGGTTTAGCGCAGGGAAATCCTTCGAACAAAATAGAAGATTACCGTAAACTGATTTTAAAAGCTTACCCGGCGCTGGAAGCTGCAAGCTTAAAACTCAAAGCAGATAAAATTTACCGAAAAATCCTTCACGATTACAGTCGCTTTTCGGTAAGTACCATTGATGGTTTTGTGCAAAAAGTAATTCGTGGTTTTGCATTTGAATTAGGTTTAAACGCCGATTATAATTTAGAAATGAATTATGATAAGGTAAAAGATGATTTGGTTAATAAACTTGATGAAGCATTAAATGATAATAAACAGCTTTTACAGTGGATTATCGATTTGGCCATTGAACGCATCAGTGATAACAAAAGCTGGAATTATAAAATTGAGCTTTATAACCTAATCGGTGAAATCTTCTCCGAACGTTTCCAGATTTTCGAAACAGCTGTGGAAGAATTAGGATTAGAGAACATTGATGAACTCTTCAAAAAATACATCAGCGTTACCAGGGATGAAATCAAAAATTTCGAAAGTGAAATTATTCAACTGGCTAAAGATGCGCATGAGGCGCTAGAGGTTTTAGGTGTAGAAACCGACCAGCTGAAAGGAAAATCTAGAAGTCCACTTACTAAACTAATCGTTATTGCCCGCGGCGATTTTTCGAAAATAGAATCAATTTTCAATATCATCGATGAACCTGAAGAATGGTTTCAAAAAAATGCAGGCGTAGCTGAAGCCTATGATACGATCAATCCGATTCTTCGGAAGATTAAAATGCATTATCAATCGCATTTACCAAATTATCAGCTTGCTATCGCTTTCAATAAAAACCTTTATTATTTGCGGTTAATGCAAGAAATTGCTGTTTTGTTGAAGGAATATCGGGCAGAAAATGATAATCTTTTAATCAGCGATGCGCAAAAATTAATCTCTGGAATTACGGAAGATGCAGGCGATAATCCTTCCTTCATTTGGGAGAAAGTGGGTAACCGATACCGTAACTTTTTGTTCGACGAATTTCAGGATACATCAACCAGTCAGTGGGGAAGTTTTAAATCGCTTCTAAGCAATGCCATTGCCACGCCTAGCCTTGATTTAACCGACCATTTAATTGTTGGCGACACCAAACAATCCATTTATCGCTGGCGAAATGGCGACTGGAACATTTTACACAAACATGCCAGAACAGATGTTGGGGCGCACAATGTAATTGAAGATAGCCTGGAGGAAAATTATCGCAGCACGGAGAACATCATCTCCTTTAACAATTTTCTTTATCGCTCTATTCCCATTACCTTACAAAATGAGCTGAATCAGAATTTAGAAACGAAACCTGAAAGTATTTCAGATTGGTGGCAGGCTAATCACTACCATTCTATCATCACTGATATTTACACAGGCTCGAAACAAAATTTCGCCACCAGTACCGGTAAAGGTGGAACCATAAAAATTAAAAAATTCGGCAAAGACCATGCACCAGACGAAGCTCGTTTTTCGGAAACCGTTTATCGCGAAATTGCCTTAATTGATGTAATTGAGCAAGTTTTTTATTTAAAAAACGAGCAAAACTACGCGTTGAAAGACATCGCCATTTTGGTGCGTTCCAATAGTGAAGCCATGCTCACAGTCCAAAAACTGATGGAGCAAAATCTGCCTGTATTGTCTGGTGATGCGTTGTTAATTTCCAACAACTCGGCGGTTCAACTCATCATCAATACATTAAAAGCACTAATTGGTTTAGATTCACAAACCGCATTATACAAGGCTAATTGCATTGCGCTCTACCATTCGCTACATGAAAAGGAAGCCAACGCAAACCATTATCTAAATTTAAACAATGTTTCATTAAGCACGTTAACGAAGGTTTTACCAAAATCGCTTTGCGAAAATTGGCAGTCGTGGTTACAATTACCACTACCAGAATTAGTAGAAATTTTGCTCGAGGCTTACGATTTAAAAAATCTTACCCAGCACCTGCCCTATTTACTGGCTTTTAGAGATTTAACGGCAAATGCTGGGAAACTGGGCGAAAAAGGCATTATTTCATTTCTAACCTGGTGGGATGAAGATGGCGTTAAAAAATCACTTCCATCTCCGGAAGGTGCAGATGCGATACAGATTATCACCATCCATAAATCAAAAGGATTGGCTTTTAGGGCGGTTTTTGTTCCATTCTGCAATTGGGAAGTGAAAGGTAAAACAAACTCAACTTTCTGGGTTTCATCAGAAGATACCGTTTACAAAGAACTTCGCGGTATTCCGTTAAAATACAATAAAGATTTAGCCGATTCGTCCATCGCGAAAGCCTATTATGAAGAATTGCTTTACAACAATATGGATGCATTGAACATGCTTTATGTTGCTACAACGCGTTCTAAAGACTTCCTTTATATCGCTACGATGGGAAAGGCAGAACCGAAAGGAAATAAGGAAGTGAGTTTATCAAATATGGGTGATGTGATTAATCTCACTTTTGATGGTAAATTTGATGAAAATGGCGTTTATGAAATTGTAGATTATGTATCTATTGAAACCAAATCTGAGGGCTTGAATTTCATCAATTTAAAAAGCTATCCAACAACCTCCCGATTATCTGAACTTTACATTCCATCAGAAGAGAAGCATTTAAAACATTTGGTTAACATCGAGAAATCAGGAAGAAAAGGTTCTTTGCTTCATGATATTCTGGCCAGTGCAACTACCGAAAAAGGTGTAGAAGACTACACCAACAACCTCGTTTTACAGGGAGTAATCAAAGATGAAGAAAAGCAAAAACTGATTGATTCGGCTTTGGAAGTTTTAAATCACCCCGAACTTAAAGAGATTTTAAGTAGGGCCACTGAAAGCATCACCGAGAAAAATATTGTTGATGCCAATGGAAAACTTCATCGTCCAGACAGGGTGTTAATTAATGCCAATGAAGTCATTATTCTGGATTATAAATTCACGCTTGAGGAAAGCGACAAACATATTCAGCAAGTGGACAATTATCGGAATCTGCTTTCAGAAATGGGTTACCAAAACATCAAAACCTATCTTTTTTACGCAGTTAAAGGCAAATTGAAATTAGTATAATATGCAGATGAAACCATTTTTACAAGAAGTTGCCGAAGATTTAGTGACCAGGTTTGGAAAGCAGCTGGAAAACTGTGCGATTGTTTTTAACAACAAACGCCCCGCCGCATATTTGCAAAAACACTTTGCCAATATTATTGGAAAGCCATTTTTTAGTCCTTCATTTTTTACCATACAGGAGTTTTTTGCCTGTTCAACGAGCTATAAAATTGCCGATTTTTATCTGCAGTTTTTCACCTTGCATCGAATATATAATCAGCTATTGGCCGAAGAGAAACTGGAAACCATTTCCAGTCATAAGTTTTTCCCGCTGGCGAAAATTATTCTAAGTGATTTTAATCAGATTGATGCAGATTTAGTAGATGCGGAAAAATTATACCGCGATTTAGAAGATATTTCTGTGATTAACCAAGACTTTGACTATTTAAGTCCGGAGCAATATCAGTTTCTCTCTCAATTCTGGACATCTTATTCCGAAGGAAAACATAAAAAACAGCAGGAGCTTTTTATCAAAATGTGGCGCAGAATGCCTAAACTTTACCATAAATTTCATACTACGCTGAAAGAGCAAGGATATTTAACCAATGGTTCAGTTTATCGCCATCTAGCGGGAGACATCGCCAGTCACGAGAAATTCATCTCAAATTTCGATAAGGGTAAAATCATTTTTGTCGGTTTCAATGCCCTGAGCAGTGCCGAAGCTAAGATTTTCACGCAGTTGCAGGAATCTGAAAAAGCATTGTTTTATTTTGATGCTGACAGCTACTATTTAGATGATGTTTCGCAGGAGGCAGGTTTGTTCTTAAGGAAAAACTTAAACCTCCTGGGCTTGAAAAACGAATTTGCAACACAAGCAAGTTTAATGAAAACGCAGCAACATGATGTAAATGTGTTCAAGGTTCAAGGCCAATCGGCACAGGCCAAAATCCTCAATAATATCTTAAAGGAAGATTATACCAATGCAGATGCAGTTGGCAAAACAGTAGTAGTTTTAGCCGATGAAAGTCTGCTCATTCCAACTTTGCAGACTATCCCTACGAGTTATGAGGGTTCGGCAATCGAGCTGAATGTTACCATGGGTTTTGCCTTATCAACCTCCAGTATTTTTGGTTTGGTAGATTTGTGGTTGACCAGTCAGCTGGAGATTTTACAAGGCGACAAAGTGACTTATAAAAATGTTGAAGCATTTTTAACCCATCCATTAACAGGCTTAACGCAAAAAATGCGTGATAAGATTCTGACTGCCTTGTTAGCCGAAAATCAGGTTGAAATTGACCATAATCGTTTGCTTAGACAGAGTGGTTTATTTGAGGTTTTCTACAAGAAAATCGAAAATCCACAGTTTGTGGTTACCAATTTATTGGAGGTTTTAGACTTCGTTTTAACCCGATTATCCAATGCAAAAACGCTGAAGAAAATCGATGCAGAATTATTTGTAAAAACCATTCAGGAGTTAAACCGACTACACGATACCTTCAGCAATCACATCAGCAAGGAAGAGATTCCATTTGTTATTTATTTGGTTCAGAAATCCTTGCAGGCTATTGCGGTACCGTTATCCGGCGATCCACTGAATGGTATTCAGGTCATGGGTTTGCTCGAAACCCGGAATTTAAATTTCGACAAGGTAGTGATTTTAGGTTTCAACGAGGGGATCATTCCAAAATCCTCTATCGGGAACAGTTTCATTCCCGATTCCATCCGCCGCGTATATGGCTTGCCGGTTTTGGAAAATTTAGATGCCATTTCTGCTTACATGGTTTACAGGTTGATGCAAAGAGCAAAAAACATCAACTTTGTTTATAATAGCCTAACGGATGAATCAACATCTGGCGAAGCCAGCAGAATTTTAAAGCAACTGGAGTATGAAAGTGGTTTTAATTTCACTTATAATGAATTGAATCTCGAAGTAAAAACTGAGCAATTTAGAGAAGTGCATATTGAAAAAACAGGTAATGCATTTATTCAGGAAACCCTGCAAAAATACCTCGACAAAAGAAAAATTTTGTCGCCATCAGCTTTAACACAATATATTTCCAATCCGATTGATTTTTTCTTTAACTACATCGCCGGCATTAAAGAACCTAAAGAAATTAGTGCCGTTGTGGAAGCAAATGAAATTGGTTCGATTTTACACAAGGTGATGGAATATTTCTATCAGGATTTACAAAACGCAGAAATTACTGAAGTAAGAATTAAAGAAAAGAAGAAATTAGTTCCTCAACTCATTCAAAAAGCTTTCAATGCGGTAATGTTTAATCATCCTGATTTGGTGATGGAATATAAAGGTATGCAAAAAGTGATTCTTGCTATTGTTGATGCTTATGTAAACATTATTCTCAATCAGGATATCACGCAAACGCCTTTTACAATTATTAGTTTAGAGCAAAAAGTAGAAGCCGAAATCAGTTTCCCGCTAAACGGAAAAGAAGAAAGTGTTAAAATTTTCGGATACATTGATCGGGTGGATGTAAAAGACGGCGTTACAAAAATTGTAGATTATAAAACCGGCAGTGATAAGTTAGCTTTTAAGGATATTGATGAACTTTTCAATTCGGATGGAAAGCATATTAATAAAGCGTTGATTCAAACTTTGCTTTATACTTATGCATATGAGCAATCGGCTAATAAAACTTGTGTTGAGCCAAATTTGTATATCGTAAAAACCATGAACGACCCGATTTACGGCGGCGTTTGGTTTAAATCTAATCGCCAGGTTTTACGTGGCGACTTTTTGGAAGAAATTAAACCTTTGTTTTTAGCCCGGCTGAAAGAGAAACTAACTGAACTTTTTGGGGCTCCATATTTTAAAGCAAGTGAGATTCCTGATAATTACAAGTATTCGATTTATAAAACGCTGTTTGGGAAGTAAGTTGGCTAAAGCCATTGTTTCTATCTTTTATCTTCGGCCGTTGGTTGAAACCAACGGCAATGAATATCTGGCAATCATACAAAGAAATCGCTATCTGCACTATCCATTTCTTTGCCGTCTGGCTTCAGCCGACGGAATAAAAATAAATCCATATATTGGCTTTTAGCCAAAACATAAAATATGTCGTATGTAAAAATTTGGGTTCACTTGGTGTTCTCAACTAAAAACCGACATCCCTATTTAACTAAAAACATCCGCTACAAACTTCAAAATCACATAATAGAAAATTGTAAAGAGAAATCAATTTTCCTGAAAGCTATCAATGGTCATACTGAACACTTGCATTGTTTAATATCCCTCGGAAAGGAACAAACCATAGCTAAAATTGCACATCTTATTAAGGGTGAATCAGCCCATTGGATAAATAAAAATAAACTAACTGACGAAACGTTTATCTGGCAAGATGATTATTTTGCAGTTTCGGTTAGTGAATCTAATTTAGAGATTGTCAGTAACTATATCAAAAATCAGGAAAATCATCATCGTAAAAAATCTTTTGAAGAAGAAGTAAAAGAGTTTGCTGATAAATATAAATTTGAAATAAGAAAAGAATAGAAAATGCTTACCCTTAATTTCACCAATTTCCCCACGCTTGAAACCGAACGACTAATTCTTCGTGAGCATGCACTTGCTGATGCAGATGCATTATTTGCCATGCGTACCAATGAAACGGTGATGAAATATATCGACCGCGAAAGACCACGAGATTTGTTAGAAATTAAAACCTTCATCAGCACATTTAACGAAGGATTTGAAAACGGCGATAATTTGGCCTGGGTAATTGCCCTAAGAGAAAATCCAAATGAAATGATTGGCTCCATCGGCTATTGGCGAACAGATTATGCAAATCATCGGGCAGAAATTGGCTACATGCTTCACCCTGATTACTGGCGAAAGGGAATTATTTCCGAGGCACTCAAACGGACAATAGATTTTGGGTTTGAAGACATGAATTTACATACCATCAAAGCGAATATTAATGTAGAAAACGATGCATCAAGGCAGATGCTTATCAAACATGGTTTTATTAAAGAGGCACACTTTAAACAAGATTATTATTTCAGAGGGCAATTTTTAGATAGTGAAATTTATGGGTTGATTAATCCTAATCATTAAAATATGTTCAAAGCGGCAGTACCAATACTAGCATCTCTTACTACAGAGGAAACCATTAAATTTTACACCAAAAAATTAGGTTTCACTTTTCATTCTGAATGGGATGGTTATTTAATTTTTAGTAGAGACGGCATAGATTTACATTTCTGGTCGACCGATAATCCTGAATATCCTAAAAATACAGGCTGTTACATTAACGTCACCGAAGTTGATCAATTGTATGAAGAATATATAATCCAAAATGTCATTCATCCTGATGGAGCGCTAAAAGATATGCCCTGGGAAATGCGCCAGTTTTCAATCCTGGATAACAACGGCAACATCATCCATTTTGGACAGAATATTTCGGAAAAGCCTTAAACACTGATACAATTACAACGTCACCAAGTGATATCCGCAATATAATTTTCGAATATTAATTAAAGTCGGAAGTTATTATAATTCATCAACTGAAAACCGGCCTCCAATCAACCATAATTATTACAAAATACCCGCATTATTGCCTTTGGTTTCAATGCTTTTAATAATTATATTTGCCACCGTTATTAAAATTTACAATGAGAGAAATCCAATTTAGAGAAGCACTACGCGAAGCCATGAGCGAAGAAATGCGTAAAGATGACCGCGTTTTTTTATTAGGTGAAGAAGTAGCAGAATATAATGGAGCGTACAAAGTAAGTCAGGGCATGCTTGATGAATTTGGTGCGAAACGTATTATCGATACCCCGATTGCCGAACTAGGTTTCGCTGGTATTGCAACTGGTGCTGCAACTGCAGGCCTTATTCCAATTGTGGAGTTCATGACGTTTAACTTCTCATTAGTAGCCATCGATCAAATTATTAACGGTGCTGCTAAAATTTTATCAATGAGTGGTGGTCAGTTTTCATGCCCTATGGTTTTCCGCGGCCCAACGGGTAATGCTGGTCAATTAGGAGCACAACACTCTCAAAACTTCGAAAACTGGTTTGCAAATACGCCAGGTTTAAAAGTGGTGGTTCCATCAACCCCTTACGATGCAAAAGGTTTATTAAAACAAGCTATCATTGATCCGGATCCGGTTATTTTCATGGAATCTGAAGTAATGTATGGTGATAAAGGCGACGTTCCTGCGGAAGAATATTATATCGAATTCGGTAAAGCAAACGTAACCAAACAAGGTACTGATGTAACCATTGTAACGTTTGGTAAAATGTTAACCCGTGTGGTTAATCCAGCTGTTGAAGAATTAACTAAAGAAGGAATCAACGTTGAGGTGATCGATTTACGTACTGTTCGTCCTATTGATTACGATACCATTATCGAATCAGTAAAGAAAACGAACCGTTTAGTGGTTGTAGAAGAAGCCTGGCCATTGGCATCGCTTTCAGGCGAAATTGCTTTCATGGTACAAAAAAGAGCATTCGATTATTTAGATGCGCCAGTTTTACGTATCACTTGTGCTGATGTTCCGCTTCCATACTCACCAACCTTAATTGCTGCCAGCTTACCAAATGCTGAAAAAGTAATTAAAGCGGTTAAAGAAGTGATGTACGCTACAAAATAATATTAACAGTTTGCCTTGAGCCTTCTGGATCATGTCTGGAGCAATAACGGGTAACTAAATTATAAAAAACCTCCGAAATGAATTTGGAGGTTTTTTTTATGCGTTTTTAAGAAGGTTTTATCGTTTATATCAACAGGCGATTATCAGGAATAGATATCTTCAAAATAACTTACCACTAAAGATTTCATTAGCATCTCTTGCTCAAGCATGGTATAAGGAGGAATCGCTTTAACGAGTTTCCAATGCGGCCAGCCATCCTGATCTACACCTTCCAATTCATAAAAATCCATCTCACTGAGCAAACGACAAGTTGCAATATGCATCAGCTCTTCCTTTTGCCTTTTGCTATATTTCTTCGGGCCTTTCCCCAGCTCCTGCACACCAATTAAAAACAGCATTACTTTCAAGTCTGGAAAATCAGAATCAAACTCCTGAGCAATTCGCTCTTGTAAAACTTTCCACTTGGCATTAATCTCTGACGGTTTCATGCTGTAAAGATAAGGTTAAAAAGAACGAAGCTAAAAGATGAAACCAGAAAGCCGAAACTTTGACTTTAAAAAGTAAAACTTTTATCATTCAACGTTTCCGATAGCCCGCCAAAAAGTATTTTTGGCTACATTTATCTTTATGAGCACAGATTCAAAAAAAACAATAACAGCAGGCTTATTGGCATACGGCATGTCGGGAAAAGTATTTCATGCCCCGTTTTTAGATACCCATGAAGGATTTTCATTAAAGGCGGTTGTGGAGCGCAGCAAAAAAAATGCTAAAAATGATTATCCTCAAATAACAAGTTATAATAGTGTAGATGAGCTCTTAAACGATGAAGAAATTGAGTTAGTAATAGTGAATACACCTAACAACCTTCATTACGAACATTCGAAAGCGGCGCTACAAAAGGGAAAAAATATTCTGGTTGAAAAACCATTTACAGCTACATCTGCACAGGCTAAAGAGTTGTTTAAACTGGCCGATGAGGTTAACAAACAAATCATATTTTATCAAAACCGCCGTTGGGATAGCGACTTTGCGTCAGTTAAAAAAGTTTTGGCAAGTGGAAAGCTTGGAAAGCTGAATGAGATGCATTTGCGTTATGATCGCTACAGGAATGTTATTGGCCCTAAAGCATTTAAAGAACAAGCCATTGAGGCAAGCGGCTTAATTTACGATCTAGGTCCACACCTTTTAGACCAGGTAATCAGCATTTTCGGCAAACCGTTAAATTATCATAAAATTCTGGGTAAAAACAGAATAGGCACAGCTGTTGATGATTACTTTAGCATCCAGCTCACTTATCCTGATAGTATTTTTGTTTTTGTTACTTCCAGTATGCTGGTTGTTAATCCGCAGGCGGCATTTGTTTTACATGGCGTAAATGGAAGTTTCATCAAACAACGGGCCGATATTCAGGAAGAACAATTGCTTGCCGGCATGAAACTTAACGATGAGGGCTACGGAGTAGAACTCAAGGGAAATGAAGGCATATTAACTACAATTGATGCTGAGGGAAATAAAATAAAAGAAATAATTCCTTCAGAACTGGGAAGTTATTTACCATTATTTGATGCTGCATACCTGGCGTTAACCCATGAAAAACCCTATCCGGTTACCAGAGAAGACATTATTACCCAGTTGGAAATTTTGGAAAGTTAAACCTGCGTAAGTTGGCTTTGCTAGTGACTATTGCTTGCACTCAAAGCCAATTTAACTTTCCAAGTCCCCTCTGTTCTGCCAAACCCAACAAAATCTGACATCAATAAACCAAATATGAATTCACTGCCCTTTGCGTACCTTATTCCCATATGTATAATTGCCCTTTATCTGATCCTTAAAAAAAAGAAGCCAAAAATTGATCCTTTAACTGATACCGATAAAAAGATTCTGGACGATTATGTAGCTTATTACCACAATTTAGATTCAACTGATAAATTAAGGTTTGAAAAAAAGGTAGCCACATTTTTTGCTACTGTTAAAATTGAACCTGTGGGATTAGAGATGACCACATTAGATGAGCTCCTGATAGCTTCGAGTGCTGTAATTCCAATTTTCGGTTTCACAGATTGGCAATATAAAAACCTCAGCACGGTATTGTTATATCCAGACACCTTTAATCAGAATTTTCAGTTTGAAGGTGGGGAAAGGCAAATTATGGGCATGGTAGGAAGTGGTTACATGAACGGACAAATGATTTTATCTCGCTCGGCCTTGCGACACGGCTTTTCTAAAAGTGCTGGAAAAGAAAATACAGCAATACACGAATTTGTGCATCTTTTAGATAAATCTGATGGCGCTACCGATGGTGTACCGGAAAATTTAATGGCTCACGAATATACTTTGCCATGGATAAAGATGATGCATGAGGAAATGCAAAAAATTGAGGATAACAAGTCAGATATTAACCCCTATGCCATCACCAACCAGGCAGAGTTTTTTGCTGTAGTTTCTGAATATTTCTTTGAAAAACCAGATTTATTAAAAGATAAACATCCGGATTTGTATCATCAGTTAACAAGAATATTTTCCCAACAACCAGCTGGCTGAAAGTAATTATCACATTAATCTCCAAAAAGTTAAACCAATCTCCCAAATGAAAACATTTAAAATATTTCTTCTCTCTTTTTTATTCCTTTCATTTGGCGCTTTTGCACAGAAGCCATATGTACTAAAGCAAAATCTACCGATTGGAAAAAAATATAATTTCTCTATGGCTTCTGATCAAATTATCAATCAGGAAATTTCCGGCCAGAAGATAAACCTTACACAAACCATCGGAACTGATTATACTTTCGATATTAGAAATGGCAGTGACTTGGATAAGGATATTGATGTCGTTTACGATCGTATTTTTATGAAATCGTCGGCTATGGGAAATACGATGGCCATGGATTCGGATGATTCGGATACGACCAAAAAAAATCCTTTCCGTGGAATAAAAGGCGCATCTTTCAGAATGGTCATGGCACCAGATGGCTCCATAAAATCATTAACCGGAATTGATGCCATGTTAACCCGCATGGCTTCTAAAATGTCTAAAGACTCTGTTGTGATGAATAGTGTAAAGGCATCATTGGCCAAACAATTTAATTCTGAAAGCATGAAACAAACCATGGAGTCGTCGCTAAAAGTTTATCCGGAAAAACCTGTTAAGGTTGGCGATAGCTGGACTGTTGATACCAAGATGCAAATGACGATGCCCATCGAAACGATTACAAAATACACGCTTAAAGAAGTAAAAAATGGCATCGCTTACTTGAACATTTCAGGAACACTAACCTCTAAAGGTGATTTTGAAACCATGGGCAATAAAATGCAAACGGATTTAACAGGAACCAATAATGGCGACACCGAACTCGATTTAAAAAGTGGCTTAATCCTTAAAAGTCATCTGCGAATGGAAATGACTGGCACGATGACTGCAATGGGACAAAAAATTAATTTTGAGTTACAGGGCATTAACAAAATTGTTGGCAAAGAAATTCCGTTATAAACTTCCTGTAAGTGCCACTAAAAATTCAGTGGGTATTTCGATGTGGGGAATATGACCGCAGGCTTCGAACTCTATAATTTTTGCGCCTGGAATTTTTGCTGCAGTTTGCTTGCCTAAAAATCTATACTGCCCATGTAGCACTTGCTGATCAGGCGTTAAAAGCCCCTTGCCAACAATTGTTTTATCTTCTTTTCCAATAAATAAAACCGTTGGCACTTTTAGATTTTGAAATTCATAAACCACAGGCTGTTCGTAAATCATCGTAAATGTCATGGCGGCAACCTTTGCCCAACGTGGATAATCGGCACTGAATGTAACCCCTCCGGCAATATTGACCAAATATTCATATTCTGGTTTCCAATAAGTAAAATACGAGCTTTGATAATATTTCCGAACGCTTTCTGCCGTTGTTTTTAACTCGGTTTGATATTGCTGTTGGGTATTTACATAAGGTACAAATGTTTTATAATCCTCTAACCCAATAGGGTTTTCAAGTAACAGCTTTTCAGTTGTATTAGGATAAAGTAAAGCAAAACGCGTGGCCAACATGCCGCCCATGCTATGGCCAAGTACCACCGTTTTCTGAATACCCAGGGTATCAAGTAATTTTTTGTTCCAGGCCGCCAGCTGGTGGAAACTATAATGAATAAATGGTTTAGATGATTTTCCAAAACCAATTTGATCAGGAACGATTACACGATAACCAATAGCTGTTAATGCTTTGATTACATTGCCCCAATAGTAACCGCCAAAGTTTTTACCATGAAATAAAATCGCTGTTTTACCATTAGCCGCTATTGTTGGCGCCACATCCATATAGGCCATTTTTATATCCTGACCTTCAGTGCTCAGCGGCAAAAATTTTACGGGATATGGATATTTCACGTTTTCCAGAGTGATAGAAAGCGTATCTGTTTTTTGCGCTCTTGATGTAGTTAAAATAAATATGGTAAGTGCAAGTACAACGAAAATTTTCTTCATGAGTAAAATATTTTATGCGATGATAAAAAGCGAATCGGCCTAATTTAATACTTATTTATACTTTTGAGCAACCAAATAGTTTAAATATGCCTGTTTTTTATATTAGCGAACAGCCGCTAACATTAAATGTTTTAAAAGAAATTATTCTGAAAAACAAGCCGATCGCATTAAGCCAGGAATCTGTTGAGCGCATTCAAAAGTGCAGAAACTATCTTAACAACAAGCTAAAACGCCATGAAGACCCCATCTATGGAATTAACACCGGTTTTGGGTATCTACAAAATGTAAAAATTGAGGAAGAGAACTTAACCAAACTACAGCACAATTTATTGCTTTCTCATGCCTGCGGTACCGGAACAATGGTACCACAAGAGATTGTAAAGTTAATGTTGCTTTTAAAAATCCAATCTTTGAGTTACGGTTATTCTGCCATTGCACTCGCTACTGCACAACGCCTAGTTGACTTTTACAACCACGATATTTTGCCTGTCGTTTACACACAGGGGTCGCTCGGTGCCTCAGGCGATTTAGCACCACTGGCACACCTGGCACTTCCGTTAATTGGCGAAGGCGAAATAACTTATAAAGGGCAAAGGCTTAACACCGCTAAACTTTATGAACAGTTAAACTGGCAGCCCTTATCACTTCAATCTAAAGAAGGATTGGCTTTAATCAATGGTACTCAATTTATGAGCGCTTATGGTATTCATATTTTGCTGAAAGCTGAAAATTTAAGTGATTGGGCCGATCAGCTTGCCGCCATGTCAATTGATGCTTTTGATTGTAGAATTGATCCATTTGATCATTTAAGTCATCAAATCAGGCCGCATAAGGGGCAGTTGGAAACTGCAAAAAAGATTAAAGATTTATTACATGGTAGTGAAATAATTCACCGCAGCGGAAAACAGACTCAAGATCCGTATTCGTTTCGCTGTGTACCGCAGGTACACGGAGCAAGTAAAGATGCCATAGCATATGTAAGAAATGTATTTGAAACGGAAATCAATTCCGTTACAGACAATCCAAACGTTTTTCCTGATAACGACCGGATCATTTCTGCAGGAAATTTTCATGGACAGCCTTTGGCTTTAAGTCTTGATTTCTTATGTATTGCCCTGGCAGAATTAGGCTCTATTTCCGAAAGGCGAGTGTTTCAACTTATTTCAGGTCAGAGAAATCTGCCGCCGTTTTTAATTAAAGATGCAGGGTTAAATTCGGGCTTAATGATCGCACAATATACCGCTGCATCAATTGTAAGCGAAAACAAACAGTTGTGCACACCATCATCTGTTGATAGTATTGTAAGCAGCAACGGCCAGGAAGATCATGTAAGCATGGGCGCCAATGGTGCAACGAAATGTTTGCGGGCGGTAAATAACCTCGAAAATATTCTGGCCATCGAACTGCTTACTGCTGCCCAGGCGTTAGACTTTCGAAAGCCTTTGAAATCTTCTCCGAAAATTGAGCCACTCTTTTCTGCGTACAGAACGGTAGTAAGTTTTAATAATGCAGATCGAATACTAGCAGAGGATATTAGAAAATCAGTACAATTTATACAACAACACTAAAAGCGAAGCTTCCTAAGCGGAAGCTTCGCAGCGTTAGTTCGAGAGATAGTCGATCAACTCCTTCTTCTCGTATTTTCGGGCGTAATCAAGAGCAGTTTTTCCTTCCCGATTTTTCAATCCAACATCTGCGCCAGCTTTGACTAAAGCCTTAGCGGCTTCTAATTCACCATATTTCGCGGCATACATCAATGGGCTTTTATCGTCGCAGATTTTATTTACATCTACTTTAGTTGATATTAAATCCTGTAAAACCTTAATTGACTTGCTTCTGATGCTGATCGCAAATAAGGAATATGGCTTCTGTTCAAGCAGTAAACAGGAATCTATCACGATTTTATCTTCTTTAAGCGCTAAATTAAATAAGCTTACATCATCTGTTTTAAAGGCTTGTTTTAGCTTGGCAGATAGGCTTTGAGCGTTAGCGGAGAAGGAAGCCAAAATGAGTAAGGCATTGATTATAAATAGTTTCATCATGTTAAAATTTAGATTTTACTTCTGCAACATTTGCTTCAGGTTAGCAATTGGCACCTGAATGGAAGTTGAATTAGAGATATCCCCTTCTGCATTGTTAATTTTGATATTCTCAAAATTTACGTTGCATTCTCCAGTCGTTTTAAGCACCAAATTTTCTATAGGGTCATGCGTTTTACCCTGCTCATTGCTCACTTTAACCTTCGTAGTATTAACATCTAGGTCTAACGTGCTGATCGCCGAATTATAAATATTTAGCGTCGACCTGTTCAGGCTAACATCAAGTTTTGTGATGCCTGAACTGTAAATATTATTATCGATCCTATATTCATTAAGGGCCTTCAAATTTTTGTTTGTAATAGATAAGTGTTTAATTTTTGTACCTTCTGAAATGCTAAAACTCGCATTTTTACCTAAGTCTAAAGTTAAGCTGTCACCATCTTTCACAAATAACTGATTGAGGTTAACATCATCAATTTTAATCTGGGTTAAGTTTGGAGCAAATACGATAATGGTGCCACCTCCATATATTTTAGCAGAAGGGAGTTTTATTTCGATTTGCTGGTTGACGTTTTTGAAACTTAAAACTTCTTCTGAAAGATCTTTAGTGATTTTAACCGCAAACTTATTGCTCTTAAATACTTTAATTTTTAGACTAACAAAATCAGTTCCGTGAATGGAGATTTTATCAAAAGGTTCGGTATCATATTTCTTCACATACCTGCTACCCTCTTTATCTAAATCTTCCTCTCCTAAAATAATTTGATTGTATTGTTGCGTAGTTATTCTGTTTGTTTTGGCAACCAAAATCATTATGGTTAGTGGCACAATCAGTAAAGTAGCAGCCATACCAATTAATATTTTATTACTTGTTTTCATTTTCTAGGCATTAAAATTTTCTGTTACAAATGTTTGATATCTGTTTTTCAATTCCTCAAAATCTATTTCTAACAAATACATGTTTCTAAATAGCTGTGGCAATTCATCTTCGATAAAAGTAGTTTTACGATAAAGATTTACGTTTGCAATGGCATCTTGAGCTAAGAAAAAACCAATTCCTCTTTTGTTGGTGATGATGTTTTGCTTTTGTAAAAGTTCATAAGTACGCATCACTGTATTTGGGTTCACCTCCATATCTACTGCCAACTCCCGTACCGATGGTATTTTATCCTGAGGTTTCCATTTCCCCAGAAGAATGTGTTCACACACATATTCTGCTATTTGCAAATAAATAGCTTTGTTATTACTAAAATCCATCTAAACCTCCTTCTCTTTTAATCGAATGTATGTTGTAATCCAGAATGCAATTGTAACTACCAGTGCAACCAGGCTGAAAATTAAAAAAATATGGCTATCATTATGCCAGTATTGATTACCAATCCACACCGTATCAGCGATCATTAAATTCATGAAATAAAAGGTTAGTGATACCCACAAAACTGTGAATAATATCACTACTATAGCCGTTTTGATATAATGAAATCGTTTAAAATAGATTGATCCAAGCAAAAATATGCTGGTAACAGTGAAGGGTGAAATCAGGTTGTATCCAAAATAGCGAAGAGCGGTTTGGTCTCTCAAAATTTCCGAAAGCATGCTTTGAGCTGGCTTCGCTTGCCCGCTGTGTATAGCCGCAGTCTGTTCCGGATTTAAACTGGCGTTTAATAAGGTAACAAATGCTAAATCGACCAGATAAAAAACCAGTAAAAAACTGCAAACACTAACTATTGAGGTATAAAAAATAGCCGTCAAAAATTTTTCGAAAGTAGACGCAGGTGTCATCAGCTCTAAAATCGAATTTGCTTTCTGTCCAAGATTATTAAAATAATTGCTTGCAATGATGCTGGTGAAAAAGAATCCTAAGAACATAAACAGAAGATATCTGAATTGTAGGTCAGGCCTATTTTTATCAGAAAAGTAAATTCTGTCTGTTGAGGGCATTAAAAACCAATAACAAATGATCAGAATTCCAGTGAGTACAACCAGCGTTCCTAAATAAACTTTCCCAAAATCCAGCCATTGTCTTTTGAGCAATAAGCCAAATCGATTAATATTAAATGTGTTGTTCATGGCTTAATCAAATAAAGGTTTAAATTTTGTTTTCTCAGTTAAAATGGCATTGAAGAGTAATTCTATATCCAGTTTGCTCTCTTCCTGATGGTAGTTTGGCAATACCGCATTGTAGCCGGAAAGTGATTGCTCGGCATAAATAATACTGGCATCTATTTCTTTCACTTTTTTAAAAGTAAGTTTCTCGGTAATTTCTTCAACGGATGCTTTTAAAGCAATATCATTTTCATCCAGCATAATTACGGTGTCAATCAAATTATCTAAATCCCTAACCTGGTGCGTGGAGATAATGATGCAACAATCATCGGTTAAGGCAGAAGCCATAATTTTCCTGAATTGTGCCTTTGAAGGAATATCCAATCCATTTGTAGGTTCGTCCATAATAATTAGCTTCGCCTGGGTAGCCAAACCAAAAGCGATAATGATCTTTTTCTTTTGGCCATAACTCATATCAATTAATTTTTGCGAAACCGGAATGTCAAATTCTTTTAATAGCTCAGCAAAATAGTTATGATTAAATTTTTTATAAAAAGGCGCATTGGCTTTGAGGTAAGCATCAATTTTAACGGCAGGCAAATAAAATTCTTCCGGGATGAAACAGATTTGTTCTAACAATGCCGGCTGACGTTTTTTCGGATCGAAACCCAATACATTTACTTTTCCGCTTTGCGCATATACCAAACCAGCCAAATTTTTAAGCAAACTGGATTTACCCGCTCCGTTTTTCCCCAGCAAACCATATATGTGTCCGGCATTTAATTGCAAACTCATATTTTTGAACAATGGCTTATGCTTACTGTAACCAAAATTAAGATTGTTAATTTGAATCATGTTTACTGTATTAGTTAAATAATACACTAAAGTATGACTTATTTCTTTACATCCAAATTTTTAGTATATTTTTTTTATAACGCCTTTGTAAAACTTGAGTTTAATATCCGTTGCATTAAAACATCCTTAACATTTGGATTGTATGTTTGTGTAAACACGATAAATGATGGATAAAAACTGGGCTTACTTAATTAGTCGGTTAGCAATTGGCTTAAGTTTTTTCGGACACGGCCTGGTGCGTTTACCAAAACTTGCCGGCTTTAGCAATTGGATGGTTAGCCAGTTTTCCAAATCATTACTACCAGAATTCTTAGTAGTTCCCTTTAGCTATATTTTACCTTTTGCTGAATTCATTGCAGGTCTATTGATCATCATCGGCCTGTTTACCCGACAGGGACTATTGCTTGCAGGCCTCGTTTGTTTAGCACTAATTTTTGGAACAACAATGATCGAAAATTGGGAAGCCTTACCATCTCAGTTAATTCATGTGGCATTTTTATCCGTGTTGTTAGCTTATTTACCGCATAATACCTATGCGGTTGATCAAATCATTAAAAAATAATATGGAATACAGAAAAATAGGAAACTCTGATTTAGAACTTTCAGCAATTACTTTCGGCGCCTGGGCGGCAGGTGGATGGATGTGGGGCAGCACAGATCGAAACGATGCCATTAAAGCTATTCAGGCGGGTTACGACTTAGGGGTAACTTCCATCGATACTGCTCCAATTTATGGACAAGGAGATAGTGAAGAAATTGTTGGCGAAGCAGTCAAAGGAATTGCAAGAGACAAAATCCAGCTGGTAACCAAATTTGGCATGCGCTGGGATTTAGAAAAAGGGAAATTGGCTATGCAAACCAAAAACAATGATGGTAAAGACATTGATGTTTATAAGTATGCCGGAAAGGAAAGTGTAATTTTCGAGTGTGAACAATCTTTGAAGCGGTTAGGAACAGATTATATCGACTTATATCAGATACACTGGCCGGATGTGACTACTCCAATTAGTGAAACTTTCGAAGCAGTTAGCCGATTGATTGAACAAGGGAAGGTGCGGTACGCTGGAGTTTGCAATTATGATGTGGCACAGTTGAACGAAGCTGATCAGACTTTGGAGATTATTTCCAATCAGATTCCTTTTAGCATGGTTAATCGGGCTGTTGAAGAGGAAATAATTCCTTTTTGTCTTCAACACAACAAATCGGTTTTAGCATATAGCCCGATGGAAAGAGGTTTGTTGACTGGTAAAATGACTGCCAACTATAAATTCGAAGAAGGTGATCATCGCCAGGGAAATAAATTCTTTACTCCGGAAAGTATTCAGAAAACCAATGCGTTTTTAGCCAAACTTGAGCCTTTGGCTGAAGAGAAAAATGCAACCTTATCCCAATTGGTTTTACGCTGGACCATCGAACGGCCAGGAATTACAATTGCTTTGGTTGGTGCGAGAAATGAAAAACAAGCCATCCAAAATGCCGAAGCAATAAATGTAAAATTAAGTGCTGATGAAATTCAATTCATCAACACAGCATTAAAAAACGCCGGTTTTTAATTTCCAAATAGTAGCTAAGACACTACTTTCTAAAAAAGCACTAATTGCCTTTGTAGTTAAACAAAAATATATGTCAAAATTATTCTCTCCTTTTACCATAAAGGATGTAACCCTAAAAAATAGAATCGTTATTTCTCCAATGTGCCAATACTCAGCTATTGATGGCTTTGCCAACGATTGGCATTTGGTTCATTTAGGCAGCAGAGCTGTTGGTGGTGCCGCCTTGATTATTCAGGAAGCTACAGCAGTAGTTCCGGAAGGCAGAATTACTCATGCCGACTTAGGCATCTGGAAAGATGAGCATGTAGAAAAGTTGAAGCAGATTGTTTCTTTTATTCACGAAAATGGTGCTATTGCTGGTATTCAATTGGCGCATGCTGGCAGAAAAGCAAGTTGCGACCTGCCATGGAATGGCGGAGAACAGCTCACCGAAGGCGAAAATAGCTGGCAAACCGTTGGCCCGTCACCGATACCTTTTAAAAAAGACCAGGTTGCACCTCATGAATTAAGTATATCGGAGATTCAGGATATTGTTTTTGCTTTCAGAGCTGCTGCAAAACGAGCTTTAGATGCAGGCTATAAAGTGATCGAAGTGCACGCTGCTCATGGTTATTTATTGCACGAGTTTTTTAGTCCGCTGAGCAACACCCGCAGCGATGTATATGGTGGCAGTTTCGAAAACCGCATTCGTTTGGTAATTGACGTTGTGGAAGCCGTTCAATCGGTTTGGCCGGAAAACTTACCTGTTTTTGTGCGTATTTCTGCAACAGACTGGACAGCGGATGGCTGGAATGAAAATGATTCCCTTCAGTTGGCGGCGGTTTTAAAAGATAGAGGCGTTGATTTAATTGATACCTCCTCGGGTGGAAATGTACCGGATGCCTTTATTCCTGCCGGTCCCAATTATCAGGTTCCTTTCGCTGATAAAATCAGAAATGAAATTGGTATTTACACAGGAGCAGTTGGCGTAATCGTTGATGCGCAACAGGCCGAAGATATTTTGCAGGAAGATAAGGCAGATTTGATCTTCATCGCCCGCGAATCGTTACGCGATGCCTATTTCCCTACACATGCTGCTCAAATTTTAGGCGATGATATCGAATGGCCTAATCAATATGTAAGGGCAAAAAGAGAAACTTTTAAAAAATAGATTTATCATTTAAACAAAAAGCCTCCTGGAAATTATTTCCAGGAGGCTTTTTGTAGATAGGGGGATTTTCCTCGTTATTTCACAAGAGTAAAGGGAACATATAAGCCGAAAGTGATATTTCTTCCAACATTATAAATTCCAAAATTTGGATTTTCGTAATCCAAACGACCAGGCTTATACCTGCTTAAAGCATCATAATATTTCTGGTTTAATACGTTGTTTGCCGAAACAGATAACTTCACCGGCTGTTTGCCTAAGTTAAAAGTTGCACCAATACCAGCATTTAGCAAAGTATATCCGCTAGTTGGTGTTTCAAAAACGTCATCAACCCGGTTTTGCTTAAAGGCCGAATTTATTCCGACTGATAAATAGGCATCGTTTGTTCCTTTAAGTTTTGGTTCGAAACGCAATTCGTTGCGCAAGGTTCCCGCTGGAATGAATGCTAGAGGCTTATTTAATGAGGTGTTTTGCGCATGAACATACCCAAAAGTATTTTCGAAGTGAATAAAAGGAACCGGATGGATGGTTAAAGTAGCTTCAGCTCCATAAAGGTTAGCGTTTACCTGGCCATAACGGTAAACCGGATAATCGTCGCCCTCAGCGTTGATGATTTCTGCATTGTTTGAAGCATAAATAAAATTGTGCACATAGTTATTGTAGATACTTGCACTTGCGCTTACCACTTTACCTTCGTATTCTAAAGCAGCATCAACCTGGTAACTCCTTTCCGGGCTCAAACCCGAATTGCCAATTTCATACCTGAACGTTCCCTCATGTACTCCATTGGAAGCCAATTCTGCCGGATTAGGCGCACGAAATGCAGAACCTGCATTAGCTTTAAAGTTCCATTCTTCATTAAACTGATGAGTAAAACCCAGTGCACCACTTACGTTTGAAAACTTGTTTTGGAAGGGTGCAAAAATCTCTTCACCATCTTTAATAAGTTGTTTCCCATCATTTTTACGATAATCGTAACGGGCTCCTATGCTAAACGTACTGTTTTCCCAGTTCTTTTTAGCAAAGGCAAAAACACCGATTCCATAAGTATTGTAGTCTGGAATCAAAAACTCATCATCTGCTTTATTCTCACTGTTCCCTGCATCGGCACTTAATCCAAAAACAGGCTGCCAGCCATTGATTTCATGGATATAATATTTTAAATCGGCAGTGTACGTTTTAAGATCGAAGAACAAAGCCGGTTCTGTACTTTCTTCGAGCTCCCTGCGCTGGTTCTGCTGGTATCCAAAATCAGCTTTTAAATTGCCATTGCCCAAAATAAAGTTATTATTCAGGGCAATTTTGAAATGGCGAATATCCTGACGTGGAAAATCCAGTTCACGATTTTTGAAATCCTGTTTAAGGAATGCTTCACCGCTTTCTTTAAGGAAATTTCCATTATCATCTAAAGCAGGTTCGTAAAACCCAATATTGTTACGGAAACTCGACACGTTCAAATGAGTATAACCCCAGCTTTTGTTCAAGCCAATCATTCCACTCAAATCAGTTTCATTAAAGCCCGAATTTGGAAAGTAACCTGTAGGTGTTTTAAATGAATAAGCATTTTTATAGGTACCGCGAGCTCGCCATACAAAACCGTTTTGATTTCCATTCAACATTAATGAATTTGCCGTTAAGCCATTGTTGGTAGCGTAATTTGTAATAAACTCCCCTTTTACCTGCCCTTCGGGAGCAGTGCTCGGCTCCAGAATGTTAATTACACCACCCAAAGCATCAGAACCATACATTAATGAGGCTGCGCCACGTAGAATCTCAATACGATCTGATTTAAACTGATCAATTTCTATCCCATGTTCATCGCCCCATTGCTGTCCCTGTTGTTTAATTCCATCATCTAAAGTTACAATTCGGTTATAACCCAAGCCGCGAATGACTGGTTTTGAAATGGACGGTCCTGTTGTAATTTGCGAAACGCCAGGCACCCTCGTCAATGCATCAATCAAATTGGTAGAGGGTTGCAACAATTGATCTTTCCCAACCACTGCAGATGAAGCGCTGTTTCGCTTGCTGGTACTGCTGATTAAACTGCCTGTAATTACAATTTCTTTAGTTTCAATGGCTGTAGGCTGCAAGGCAAAATCCAGCGTTACTGTGCTTGAAAAGTTAACGATTTTTGTTGCTGTTTTATAACCAATGTAATGTACTTCCACCAGGTAACTTCCTTTTGCAGGAAGATTGTTTAGGGTAAATTCTCCGTCGTTATTGGTTACCGCAGAAACCTTTAAATCGGGAATGTAAATGCTTGCACCAGGCAAAGTCTGGCTGTTACTCGCATCGGTAACTTTACCTTTAATATCTTTCAAAGCAGATGCAAAAGCCGTGCTGCTCAATAATATATATAGAATTACTAAGCCAATAAGCTGTAATTTTTTCATGATTTATAATGAATAGAAATGATGTCGAACGCCAAAACGGAAGCTTACAAGCCTTGTTTCAGATCTGACAAATAAAATAATTGGTTTTCCGATAAACGGACAATAAGTTCGAAAAGACTAAACCATAGGAGGACCACGCAAACCAGTGCTTAAAAGCTCAACATAAGAACTTTTTAAGATGGGTTGCTTCGGGCTGATGAGTTTGGCAGAAAGAAATATTCTATAAATGTGATGAACCTGCACATAGTCTTTTTCAAAACTTGCACTACAGATTAAACAGGTATCGCCATGCGACTGTACGTGACTAACGTGATGGCAATGAATCTCTTTTTTAGGTATCGGTATTTCCTGGTGGTGATGAAGCACACTCCAGGGTGTTAAGGCAATAGCAAACACAATCAGCATAAATGCCGATAAATATTTTCTGATGTTTTGCCTATGCTTTTTCAATGTGTCAAAAGTAGCAAATGTTGTTCAATTCTATATCTTTGGAAAGTAACATTGCTTTTATCTATGAGCCAAAATCTAACCAATGGTTTAAACTTAAGCCAAAAACAAACCCCAAACGGAACTGAATTAAATTGCAAGGGATGGATTCAGGAAGCGGCGTTACGCATGCTTTTAAATAATCTTGATCCCGAAGTAGCAGAACGTCCTGAAGATTTAATTGTTTACGGCGGACGAGGGAAAGCGGCTAGAAATAAAGCATCATTAAGTTTGATTATAAAAGCTTTGAGAGATTTGGAAAATGATGAAACCTTATTGATCCAATCAGGAAAGCCAGTTGCCGTTTTACCTACTCATGCTGACGCACCAAGGGTTTTAATCTCCAATTCGCAATTGGTTCCCAGATGGGCAACGCAAAAACATTTTGATGAATTAGAAGATAAAGGACTAATGATGTATGGTCAGATGACTGCCGGCTCCTGGATTTACATTGGTTCGCAAGGTATTGTACAAGGTACTTATGAAACCTATGCAGCCCTGGCAAAAAAGCATTTCGGCTCAAGTTTGAAAGGAAAATTAAATGTCACCGCTGGTTTAGGTGGGATGGGTGGTGCACAGCCTTTGGCCATTACCATGAATGAAGGTGTTTGCTTAGCTGCAGAAGTGGAAGAATGGCGCATCAAAAAACGCCTGGAAACCCGCTACATTGATGAAATCAGTTATGATATTGACGAAGCAATAGACCAAGCTGTAACTTACAAAAATGAAGGCAAAGCGATTTCTATTGGTGTGGTATGCAATGCTGTTGAGCTATTGCAAAGATTAATCGAGCGAAATATTGTTCCTGATACGTTAACTGATCAAACGTCTGCTCACGATCCGTTAATTGGTTATTTTCCTGAAGGATTGACTGTAGCCGAAGCAGCCGAATTAAGGCAGCATAACGCCGAAGAGTATATAAAACAAGCGTACGCCACCATGGCAAAGCATGTGAAGCAAATGCTTGAGTTACAAAAACGTGGTGCCATTACATTCGACTATGGCAATAATTTACGAGGAAGAGCCGTAGAGGCTGGTGTAGAAAATGCTTTTGATTTCCCTGGTTTTGTGCCTGCTTATATCCGTCCGTTATTTTGCGAGGGTAAAGGTCCATTCAGATGGGCAGCTTTGAGTGGCGACCCTCAGGATATTTTTGAAACTGATAAGCTGATTTTAGAACTATTTCCCGAAAACGAAAGTTTGCAACGCTGGATTAAAATGGCTCAAGAGCGAATTGCATTTCAGGGTTTACCAGCCCGGATCTGTTGGCTGGGCCAGGGAGAACGTGAAAAAGCAGGCGTAGCTTTTAACAAACTGGTTGCTGAGGGTAAAGTTAAAGCACCCATTGTAATTGGACGCGATCATTTGGATACAGGCTCGGTAGCTTCACCAAACCGGGAAACTGAAGCGATGCTCGATGGCTCAGACGCGGTGGCAGACTGGCCTGTTTTAAATGCGTTGATGAATACCGCTGGCGGCGCAAGCTGGGTATCATTACATCATGGCGGCGGTGTGGGTATTGGCTATTCCATTCACGCCGGTATGGTAATTGTTGCTGATGGAACCGCTGAAGCCGAAGCCAGATTAAAAAGAGTTTTACATAACGACCCGGCTTTGGGCGTAATCCGCCATGCCGATGCAGGTTATGATATCGCACAAGATACCGCCAGAAAATTTAGGTTGGGATTGAAGTTATAAAATATCATCATTCCGTGGCACGAAGCAATCTGGCTGGAGAGGTCGCTTCATACTTGCAATGACGAAAATTAAGAAAGAATGAAATTTATAAGAAAAAACATATTCAATGCCCTTTTCGTTGCTTTTCTTTTGATTATTGTTTTTGTACCCGATGCAAAAGCTTTGTTGATCAGAGGCCTGATGGAAATTGGACTTTATTCACCTTCTGTCAATCAGCCCAGTAAAACAGCAATGGATTTGGGCGGGATCAGGTTTCAGGATATCAACGGAAAAAATGTTGATTTGGGAGCATTAAAAGGTAAAGTAATCTTTCTTAATTTTTGGGCCACCTGGTGTCCACCTTGCCGGGCAGAAATGCCCTCAATTAATAAATTATATACCCAGTTTAAGGATGATAAAAATGTGGTATTTATTTTTGCCGATGCAGATGGCGATCTGGAAAAGTCGGTAAAATTTATGTTGAACCGGAAGTATCAAATGCCTGTATTTAAGGTGACAAGTAGCGTTCCCGATCAAATTTTTTCAGGTGCTTTACCTACAACTGTTATTTTCGATAAACAAGGAAGGTTATCATTTAGGCATGAAGGAATTGCCAATTATGCCGATAAAAAAATTGTCGATTTTTTAAATAAACTAAAAGTTAGTGATTAGCGGATTGGTGATGTAGTTTAAAGCTGTATGTTTTTAAATCAATGCCATAAATCCCATTAATTTTACCGGGCAGATTTTCATAGTCCTCTTTTATATTGTGAAGGATAAAATTATCACGCTTTCTTATTCTAACGGTTTTGTCATTACTGTCTGGCAAAAACACAAGGCTGTGACCATTGTTATTTGGAATTTCATTCGGGAGATATTTTACCATCTTTCCTGTTTTGATGTCGGTTTTGATAATTTCGCTGCCTAAAATGTAACCATCAGCTAAGGATAATTTAATCTCAAAATTTTTGGTTTTGCCATAATAGTATGCAAATTCAAACGCTTTTTGGCTAAAGGCATAACTGCTTATTGTTAACAATACAGTGGTTAATACAACTCTCATCTATTGAAAAATTTATACGTTAAGTTAGGCAATTTGCCCGGTTTCCCTACAGGCACTAGCAGATTTTATAAACCTGATGGACGCGGCAGCCTCCGATTTTTTCTATCGGAGCTATAGCAAACAGCAGGACTATTTTAACCTATCGGCTACTGTTTTTGATTTACAAAAGATATTTAATTTGGTTAAACATCGCTGATTATTTACTTACTTTTGCCGCCATGATTTCATTTTTCGAGGCGAACTTAAAGCAACTTTCTATCCATCATACCGGAAACAAATTGGTAGAGGAGTATTACAAATTATCTGATGCACCATTAAATATTGATGATGAGGTGTTGGGCAATTTGTTAATGCAATATTTCCTTAAGCCTTTCGAAAAAGTAAATGAGGTGTATCGTTTTTTTCATCCGAACGACAACCTGAATTTGAATGAGGTTTATCATTTTGCGCATGAAATTTTTGAAAACAATGAGCTTTTTCACGAAGATTCGCAGCAACTGGCTAAATACTTATATGATGTGGCCAATCATCCGAAGATAAAATCGGGAGAACTGTATGTAGCGTATTTTGAAAAAGTGCAAATTGAAGGGGAGCAGTTGGATGTGATTGGCATTTTCAAATCCGAAACAAAAGATACTTACCTGAAAGTTTTCCCGAAGGATGACGGCTTTAATATGAGCTATGAGCAAGATGCCATAAGTATCAATAAGCTAGATAAAGGTTGCCTGATTTTTAATACTGATAAAGAAGAAGGTTACAAAGTAGTAGTACTCGATCAGGCCAAAAGCAGTAATGAATCTGCCGTTTACTGGAAGGATGAATTTTTAAAACTGAAGATTAGAAATGATAGCTACAACCAAACCAATAACGTTTTAGGCGTATACAAAAACTTTGTAACACAGAAACTGGATGACGAATACGAAATCAGCAAAGCGGATAAAATTGATCTGTTAAACCGCTCAATGAAATACTTTAAAGAGAAGGAAACCTTCGACATTGAAGAATTCGGCAATGAGGTAATCGGTAATGCAGAAGGAATTGAATCTTTTAAAAATTACAAAAAAAGCTACGAAGAGGAATTTGAAAGCCCTATTGCTGATCATTTCGAAATCGCAGAATCGGCAGTAAAAAAACAGGCCAGAGCTTATAAAAGTGTTTTAAAACTGGATAAAAACTTTCACATCTATATTCATGGTAACAAAGACATGATTGAAAAGGGTTATGACGACGATAAATCGATGAACTTTTACAAAGTGTACTTCAGGGAAGAGGAATAGTTTTTAATTGGCAGTTGGAAGTTTTCGATTTTTAGTTTCAGTTGGTAATTGGCCGTTTTCAAGGAACGATTCACCAGTTAGACAATTGGACATTTAACCAAACACTCAAAAACCAATCAAATTCGCTGTTGTGCTTTTAAAGCCAGATATCTGTTGATCACATTTAGTGTTAAATTTTGAGGCGATGTCAATATGGATAAAATGCCATGTTTATTTAGGGCTTTAACCATTAATTTCTTCTCGTAAATAAATTTTTCTGCGATGGTTTTATGATAAATGCCTTCTACATCTTTCGCGGGCGCATGGCTAAGGGTTTTCAATTCTGTGTTCTCAAAAAATACAACCAGTAATAAATGATATTTCGAAAGTCTCTGCAGGTATGGCAGTTGCCGCTCCAAGGCCGATAAACTTTCGAAATTGGTAAAGAAAACCAATAATCCACGCTGTTTAACAACTGCACGGACACTACTATACAAAGCTTCCAGATTGCTTTCCAGATACCTTGTTTTTTCTTTGTAAAGCACGTTCATGATATTGCCAAGTTGAGCAGATTTACGGTCGGCCGGAACGATTGAGCCAATCGTTTCAGAAATAGTAATCAAACCTGCCTTATCCTCTTTCAGCATGGCTACTTTGGTTAGCGCCACCGTTGCATTAATGGCATAATCCAATAAGCTTAGCCCTTCAAATGGCATCCGCATTACCCTCGATTTATCGATAATGCAATAGATGTTTTGTGATTTCTCGTCAGTATAATTATTTACCATTAAACCGCCTTTTCTGGCAGTGGCTTTCCAGTTAATGGTACGAATATCGTCTCCTCCAACATAATTTTTGATCTGATCGAATTCGCTGCTGTTTCCGATTTTTCTAATCCGCTTAATGCCCATTTCTGTTAAATGCCTGGAAACGGCCATTAATTCGTATTGACCAAGATTAATGAATGAAGGATAAACCGGGAGAACTTTGGCCCCATCGAAATTGTAGCGCCGGCTGATGAAACCCAGCGGCGACCCAATATACGCCCTGATGAATCCGAATTCATATTCCCCACGTTTGGTTGGCCGCAAGTTATAATGGATGGATTTTACTTCAGCTGATTTCAAAATCAGCCGAAAATCCTTATCTCTCAACTGGAACTGGTAAGGAACTTCATCAATAATCCTTACGTTTACACCAAAGCCATACCTGTTTTTGATTTCAATTTGAATGGGATTTTCATCGCCATTGCTCAAACGTTTTGAAGTAAACCGTTGCGCATCAATTCCCTTTGGAATCCGGTAAAGAATAAAAATATCAACAAATAACAGGATGAAAACCACAGCTATAGCAATTTCGGGAATGTCGCCAAGCCAGGTGAAGAAAAATTTCAGTAGAAAAAGCACAACACAAAACCCCAGGGCGGCAAAAAACCGATCCTTGAGAAATAGATTGATGTAATATTGCTGAAAGAATTTTTTCAAATGGTTAATTGTTAGAATTGGTTAATTGTAGGAATTGGTCAATTATTAGAAGTGGTTAATTGTTAAGTTGTTTAATCAGTTAAGTGGTAAATTTTCCGAATTGTCCGTTGAAAACTGCCAACTGAACACTGTTAATCGGTAACTACCAAATGAAAACTGCTAACTTTAAACTGCCAACGATCTACCTTGGTACCTCTATTTTTTTAATAATCTGATGAACGATGTCACTGGTAGTTAAACCTTCCATTTCTTTTTCAGGAGATAATAAAATTCGGTGTGCTAAAACCGGTATAGCAACGGTAATGATATCTTCTGGTGTGACAAAATCCCGGTTTTGGATGGCTGCCAATGCTTTGGCGCTATGCACAATAGCCAATGATGCCCTTGGTGATGCACCCAGATAAAGCGATGCATTGTTGCGTGTTTCATTTACAATTTTCGCAATGTATTCCAACAGCTTCGGCTCTACAAACAAATTGCGGATTATCGCCCTGGCTGACTGAATCTGCTGCACTGATAGAACAGGTTTAACATCGCTGGCTAAAGTTTTATTTACTAAACCATGTTGCGCCAACAAAATAGCCGTTTCTTCTTCTAAAGATGGGTATTTGACTTCAATTTTGAATAAAAACCTATCCAGCTGTGCTTCTGGCAAACGATAAGTTCCTTCTTGTTCAATCGGGTTTTGCGTAGCCAACACCATAAAAGGCTCATCCATGACGTAAGTTTCTCCATCAATGGTTACCTGTCGCTCTTCCATTACCTCAAACAATGCAGATTGGGTTTTGGCCGGGGCCCGGTTTATTTCATCCACTAAAATGATGTTCCCAAAAATTGGTCCTTTTCTAAATTCGAAATCGCCGGTTTTTGTATTAAAAATTGGTGTTCCTAAAACATCTGAAGGCATCAAATCTGGCGTAAACTGAACTCTTGAAAACTGGGCATCAATAGATTTCGCCAGTAGTTTTGCGCTAAGTGTTTTGGCTACGCCGGGTACCCCCTCAATCAGGATGTGCCCGTCCGCAAGCAAACCCACAATTAAAAAATCAATAACCTGTTTTTGTCCGACGATGATATTCCCAAGTACATTTCGAATTTGATCTACTGCTTCGGTTAAAGCACTTAAATCTGTACGCTGATTAAATTGTTCTTGCTCCATGGGCCTGTGTGTTATGATAAAAATTTTCTATGCTTTGATTTAAGTTGATGAGCTCATGATCGCTCAATTCACTCATTGTTGGTATCTGCGTAAAATATCTGGTAAGTGTTTTTGCAGAGGGTTCGTTAATACCAGTTTTTTCCATTAATAGCGTTGCAAAATCAGCACCAATTTCATTGGTTTTGATATAGTATCTGCTTCGGAGATATTCCAAAAAATAATTGATTTGCTTTTTGGCGATATCTAAATTATTCCTTTCGTGATAATATACACTTCCCACTACATTGGCAAATTCTACAGACGAATTTTTAAGGGGATCGGCAACCGGAATAATGCGTTGCCTGCGTTTAATTTCATACAGTACAAAAATAATCAGACCAAAAATGGCAAGATAATAAGCCCATTTAAGTTCGGGATGCTTAAAAAACACTCTTAAAACATCTGTGCTATCTTTTTTCTGAGCAGAGAAATAACCATCAAAAATAATTTGTTTACTATTTTGAACGTAGCTGAGCGTTTTGGCTGCGTATTCAGCGCCATATTTATCTAACAGGTTAAAGTTTGTATAAAAACCAGGCTCTGCAATTAAATAAAGCGCACCTTTTCCATAATTGTATTTAACAAAATTTGGCTTCTGCACATTATTAATGCCTAAAATAATTGCCTTTTTATAGTCGATTTTGCTAAAAAACTGTGTCCCTATCCCACGCTCAAAACCATAATTGGCATCAGTTTTTAAATTAGGATTGGTAAAGTTAAGCGAAGGGCGATCGGCTGACATCGTTGTTGATGTGGTAATTTTGAGTTCTTTCTCCAGTTTCCCAAAGTCGTAACTGGCAATAAATATCGTATTCCCAGCCTGCATGAATTTCTTCATTTGCTCGAAATCCGTTTTGGAAACATCTACCTTTTGCGCAACAATGAAATAGGTTGTGTGACTAAAGTTTTTGTCCTTTAGTGTATTATAAACAGCCCTTCTCGAATCGATTTTTGTTGCATGAGGTAAAATATCTTTTATCCTATCATGTAAAATAAACGTACCATAAGGAATTTTATCAGATGATAAATAAGTTGGCGCCCAATTGGTTGGGGTAGGCTTATTGTATTGTGCCACAAGATAAACCAATATCAGGACAACCCCTAAACCGAAGTAAATTTTAAACCCTCTCATTTAATTTTGTTGTTAAACTGGTTAAATGATTGGTTAATCGGTTCGAATTTATGTTCATCAACAGGAAAATCGCCATACCAGATATAATCAAACTGAAGCGTAAGCCTGCTAAAATCATCTTTTAATTCCGGCCTGGTGATTTCTGTTAAATAGTTATAGTTCGTTTTATCAGGCTGCCAATAGATAATTTCTGCATCGCTCAGCTTTTTCAAAGCTTGCAAATAAAGCAATCGTACAGCCAGCCGGTATTTCTGCGCTGCAATTAAACGCTGCAGTTCGGTTTCAAAATCAATTTCGTGAATGTTCTCCGAAATGATATCATAAGGTAAAGCCGCTTCTTTCGATTTTTTGCTAAAGATATTTTCAGTGCCAATTGCTTTGAAGATGAAATATAGAACCAAAGCAACACCCAAGCCAATAAAGAAGTATCTTGAAACCGTGTTGGATGCCGCACTGGCAAACAATTTCATTATGGTGTTCCAAAACCACATCCAGAACCGATCCCAAAGCGAAAGTTGCCCGACCTGAAGTTCATCATATTGAAACTCCCTTTGATCTTTATAATTACTGATGGCTTCTTTATCAAACTTTGCGGGCACAAGCTTGCTGCTGTCTGTTTGCACAACAGGCTTTTCTTGTTTAGGCTGTACCACAATTTGGGTATAAGCATTTGCCGAAAGAAAAAACAGCAGGATTACTAAAGCATATCTAAAAAAGAGTTTGTGCATTTTAATATTCCTCTGGTCGCGTATCAATTGGTTTTTCTGTGCTCCCGAAATTGGTGATGCGTTCCATTAAGCCGGTGTTTTCTTTTTGCTCCAGCAAATTGAAGTAAGAAAGTGAAATGGTAATAATTGGTATAATGGTAAATACTTGGCAAAGCGATTGCAAAACTGTTGTAGCCATACTTAACGGTAATAACATGTGTGGCGTTTTACTGGTAAACATGCCAATCATACTAAACAATGTGGTTGGCAAAACCACCATGCTCATGCAGGCGTAAACAATAATCCACACAACGATTAAAGTGCCGAAAGTTACCCAAAAGTTTTCCTGAATCATTTTAAAACTTCTGCTAAAAGAATAGCCGAATGTGCCATTTTCAATTACCATTATTGGAAACATCATGGCAACAAATGGAAATAAGTAAAACCCTGGAACCAGACAAAAGATAAATGCGACGATCAACATCAGGATTAAGACAATCGCACTACCAAAAACCCTGAAAAAGTAATACTTGAAATAACCCCAAACTTCTTCGGTAGTTGGTGCCTGATTCCCTTTTTGAACATAAAGAGAGATAAATGATAAGATTGCCACCGTCATGCTGGCATAGGTTGCCAGCGAAAAAAGTAAAGAAAGAAAATATTCGAGCCCGTAAATGCTACCAAAGCCGAAACCTCTGGCTGTTCTTCCATTGCCTATGGTATTGATAATATTGACCATTTTATACTGATAAACCAGCATGGAAGACATGCTGGCCAATACAAAAAGGCCACAAAATGTAAAATAAGTTTTTATTAAAGCCTTGAAATTCTGACGCATAAAAGTAAATGTGTCATTAATTACCTGGCCGAAATCTCTACGTTTTTTAAATTCGATTTTTCCTATCATGTTAATTTAGCTTCTTGATAATTTTTACGGGGTAGATGAATACGTACCAAATGATAAATGCTGCAGATATGGCCAAAATAGTTATACTTAAGAACAATGGCATTTCAGTGTGGCGGGTAATGAAACTTTCGAAAAATGCTGCGACAATAAATATGGGCACCAATCCTAAAACTATTTTGATACCATCTTTCGCTCCCTTAATAATCGATTCCATACGGGTATAGGTTTTTGGAAATAAAAAACTATTCCCTAAAACAAGTCCGGCTGCGCCTGCCAGTACAATGGCCGAAATTTCAAGTGTTCCGTGGATCCATATCACCAAAACAGACTGTATGCCTAAGCCCTTACTAAAAAAAAAGTATTGAAAAGAACCCAGCATGATGCCGTTTCTAAAAAGCGAAACGATAGATCCAAAGGAAAAAATAATCCCTAAAACGAATGTATACAAGGCAACGTAAATGTTATTTAGTCCGATCTGTATAAACATTACAAATTCGTTCGATTGTTTATAAACTCCAAATGGATCGCCTTTGGCAATATTTTCATTGGTCATGTTTACATACGCGTCACCCATAATCAGGCGCACAAATGTATCATCATATTTAGCAGATATTGCGCCTATTGCGCATGATAAGATAAAAAATAGCAAAGCATAAATAACTTGCTTACGGTGTTCGAGAAACAGAAGCGGGAGTTCGCTTTTCCAGAAGTGAACAAAACGGTTAGATTTTTCTTTTTTGTTTTTATAAACAGATTGATGCAATTTGGAAGCCAGTCCGTTTAAATAAGCGGTAGTGTTTGATTTCGGATAAAAAGTTTTCGCGTAAGCTAGGTCATTGGTAATTTCTATAAACTGATTGGCCACTTCATCAGGATTTGCCTGCTGCATCCGATCGTACTGCTGCCACTTTTCCGTATTCTTTTTAACAAATAAAGCTTCTCTCATTTAAAGACGTTACCAAATCCTCGGTTAAAATAGTTAAATTTTTATGGATATGGAAAATTAAGCTTAATACTGAAATTGATAACAGTTTCGTTGCAAAGCTATTTCTACCGGAGACTATGAAAGGCTTTTCTCAATAATTAAAGGGCAAAAAACTCTGTAAGTTATCAATCGGTTACAATAACAATTCCTGATCATATTGAAATCGCGATATTAATTTTCATATGGCACCAGGAAATCCAAACCCGCCATTTACGATCTTATATCGCTAAAAAATAAAACTTCATTGGTACATTATTTGTATAACTCACCTGAACGTGTCTATTCGTCGAAAATTTTCGTTTAATAAGGATATAAAATCTCCCCATTCATGGCAGCCGCAATACAAAAGCGTTTCTTTCGGGCAATAAAAAGTAAAGTAATTATCGGGTTTCTATTTGCCTGCTTTGCTTTGCTTTTAGCCTGGGGTATCAGCAAATTTGCGTTTACCAGAATGCTAAATACTGTTGAAGTTATTTCGGCACCTAATGATAGACTTCGGCTTGTGAATGATTTATCGCATAAAATAGCCCGTTTAGATCAGCTCCAGCGAGACGAAGCTTTTAATAAACAGGGAGATTATAATTTTCTGAAAGAATCGCGAAGAGTGCGGGTAAGCCTCGATTCACTTCGTAAATTATACAAGGGAGATTCTGCACAACTGGGTCGAATTAAATCAATTATTAACCTGCTAGCTCAACGCGATAAGCAGTTTGTTTCCTACCTGCAGGTCCGCGAAACTTTGGTAAACACAAAATCATTTTCTAATGAGGTAAAAAAACTGAACGAGCTGGTGGCATCACGCAGTTTGCAAACCGACAGTGCGATTTTAACTACTGAAACCACCACTTCTACCACCACTGTTGCGCCAGAGGAAGAAGAAAAATCCAGAGGTTTTTTGAGTAAACTCTTTGGAAAAAAGAAGGCCGACGTTTACAAGATTATCAATGAAGAATTTAAAGTAAAACGCGATACCCTCAATGCTAAAGCGGAAGACAGCATTATGAAAAGCATGACAGGTTCATTGAAAAACATCGAACTGGAACAAAAAAAGAAAAGTCAAAAATTCATCAGGCGTGAAGCGGAACTCTCTGGTGCAAGCAACAAACTAACCAACCAAATCCTTCAGATTTTAAGACAGGTTGAAGGCCAGGCGGTGGCACAGGTAGATTTAAATGGCATTCAGGCGAAGCAGGTGGTTAATGATGGCATTACACAAATCACCGCCATCATCATCACTTTCTTTCTGTTAACTGTAATTTTGCTTTACCTTATCCTGGCCGATATTACCAAAAGTAATCGCTATCGCCGGGAGTTGGAGCTGGCAAAAGATGAAGCAGAATATCATGGAAAAGCCAAACAGCGTTTTTTATCGAACATGAGCCATGAAATAAGAACGCCGCTTCAGTCTATTTTAGGCTATGCAGAGGTGATTTCACAACAAGATCATCCTAAGAAAAAAGATATTGATGCCATCTATCAATCATCCATCCATTTATTGCAAATTGTGAATGAGGTACTCGATTACAACCGCATCATTTCAGGCGAATTTAGTTTCAATAACCAAGCCTTTAGTGTGCGGAAAATTCTCGATGAAGTTACGGCGGTTGTTCGCCCGCTGGCGGAAAAAAAATCATTGCGACTGGTTACTCATTTAGATTTGGGTGATGTAGAAGTGGTGAAAGGCGATGCTTTTCGGCTAAAGCAGATTCTTTTCAATTTATTAGGAAATGCTGTCAAATTCACTCTAAAGGGAGAAATTAACTTAAATGTTTCCTGCAAGAAACAAATGGATAATCTCCATTTCAATTTCACTATAAAAGATACCGGCATTGGTTTCGAAGAGAAAGACATGACCAGAATATTCAATGAATTTGAGCAAATTGAATCTCCTGAGCAATATGTGCTTAACCAAACGGGTACCGGATTAGGGCTGCCCATCGTGAAATCACTCATTGAAGCACAGGGTGGAAGGATCCATGTTAAAAGCAAACCCGGAAAAGGTACTACATTTAATATTTATCTAACCTATGAGGAAACCTCAGAACGTATCATCGACCCGCTTGATCTTAGCCATTATGCTATTGTTAACCCGGGAACAGTTTGGGTAATTGATGATGACCACCTTATTCTCGATTTATGTGGATTGATTTTCGAGCGCAATAAAATCCCGTATAAAATCTTTAATCAAGTGGCAGACATTTTACATGAAACCCCTGTTGCGAATTTGAAGTATGTATTGGTTGATATGCGCCTGCCCGAGATGACCGGCATTGAACTTTGCCATCTGTTGAAGAAAAAACTTCCTGCAAATGTGAAATTTTATGCCATTACAGCCCAGGTTTTACCAGAAGAACGTGAAATGGTATTAAGTGAAGGTTTCGACGGCTTAATTATGAAACCATTCCAGGCTGCAGATCTCCTTTCTATTTTCGAAAAAACTGAAATTTTATCAGCGCAACCAGAATTCGATTTTTCTTCCATTGAAAAAATGACTTTTGGTGATCAGCAAATGCTCGAAAAAATCCTGAACAGATTTAAACATGACTGTATCGAAGATGCTGCAGAGTTAAAAAAACATTTGGATGAAGGTAATCAGGATAAAAGCCGGTTGATCGTACATCGCCTTGCAGGTAGAACTGCGCAAATGGGATCTAAAACATTAGCCCACGATTTCAGAACTCTTGAAATTGAAATTGCCGAGAAAGGATTGCTTGCCGAAATTAAGTACGAAGTTTTAAATCAATTGAAAAAACTCGACGCTCTAATTCAGGTGATGGAAGAGATGGAACCGATTGGGGAAAAATAATTTGCCCCTGCCCATCATCATCTAATCTAAAGGTTGATAATGCATGATATCATTATTCAATGCCGTATCGCTCCATCTTCGCATAAAGCGTTTTGCGGTCGATATTTAGCATTTTGGCGGCTTTAGATTTATTATGTTTTGCTTTAATCAAAGTTTCGGCAATTAACGTCTTTTCATTTTGTTCGTTAACCGCTTTTAAATCTGATGAACTTCCGGGTAGCGTTTGCTGGTTTACCGAAATCATCATTTCATCAGGCAAAGCCGAAACCTGGGCTACATCGCCAGGTGTTAGCAAAACCATTCTTTTAATCACATTGCTTAACTCACGCAGGTTACCCGGCCAGTCATAATTTAACAACAATGATTTTGCTTCGGTAGAAACGCTCTTTACGTTTCGATCTAAATCGCGGTTTGATAATGAAATGAAGTGGTTGATAAACAGTTCCAAATCGCCGCCCCGATCTCGCAAAGCTGGCAATTGAATTTTAAATTCATTTAAACGGTGATACAGGTCTTCCCGAAATTCTCCACCCGAAATACTGTTTAGTAAATCATCATTGGTCGCCGCGACAATCCGGACATCAACAGCAACTTGCTTGGTACTTCCCAAAGGTTGGATTACCCTTTCCTGCAAAGCTCGGAGTAGTTTAATTTGCACTTCGTAACTTAAATTTCCGACCTCATCTAAAAACAATGTTCCGCCGTTTGCGGCTTCAAACTGGCCCTTTTTATCATTTAAAGCACCTGTAAAAGCTCCCTTTACATGCCCGAACAACTCACTTGCTGCCAGATCTTTTGATAGCGCCCCGCAATCAATTGCAACGAAAGGTTTATCGGCCCGTTTACTTTGTTGATGCAGGGTTCTGGCCGCAAATTCCTTCCCTGTTCCGCTTTCGCCCTGTATAATAACCGACATATCTGTTGGCGCAACCAAAGCAATATGTTCATAAAGCCTATCTGCCGTAGCGCTTTTACCTTTTATAAAATCGGCATCTGTGGCTTCAATTTTAATTTCTTTATGATCTTTTTTGCTGAGTGAATTTTTAATCACCATCAAAAGTTCATCCGGATTTACAGGTTTTGTAATGTAATCAAAAGCCCCCATTTGCATGGATTTCACTGCTGTTCGAACATCGTTAAAACTGGTCATGATGATGATAGGCGTAGAAAGCCCCAGATTTCTGGAATGTGTAATTACTTCAAAACCAATTCCGTCGGGCAGGCGATAATCAATCAGAAACAAATCAAATGCTTCACTTTCAATGAGTTTAAAAGATTGCTTAATATGGGTTACGAGCGTAACCGCATGGTCGTTTTTAGTTAAAAAACCTTCAAGTAATTGAGCAAATGTTGTATCGTCTTCTAAAATCAGGATTTTCGCCATACAACAAAAATAAGAAAAGCCAGTTAAAAACTGGCTTTTCTTATACTAGGTAGATGTAATATTTGGGGATTATTGAACCGGTTTACCGTCTTTATCAATTTTTACAGAACCTGTTTCTGCTTCTTTTTTAACATTGATAAGGTAATATTCTTTTGTGCCCTCTTTTACCGACCAGGCTTCGGTTGCAGTCCAACCTTTATAAGCATCAGATTTTAATGCTGTTGTAACTGGCTCAGGCAATTCTTCCAATTTCACTGGAGTTTTTACGGCACTATCTTGAACTGCAACAATTGCAGCATTTTTAATTGTATTTACTTCACTTGCTTGTACTGCTGAGAAACCTGCAAAGGCTAAAAACGCAGCTGATAAAATTAACTTTTTCATGGTATTTTGATTTAAAATGAAACTGCCGAAACAATTTCGTGGTTCTACTTGATTTAAAGTGCAGCCGAAGCCACGCTTTGGTTAATTATGCCTTTAAAGGCGATTATTATTGAACTGGTTTACCGTCTTTATCAATTTTCACAGAACCAGTTTCTGCTTCTTTTTTAACATTGATAAGGTAGTATTCTTTTGTACCTTCTTTAACAGCCCAGGCTTCAGTAGCCTCCCAACCTTTATAAGCGTCAGATTTTAATGCTGTTGTAACTGGCTCAGGTAATTCTTCCAATTTTACTGGAGTTTTAACTGCGCTATCTTGAACTGCAACAATTGCAGTATTTTTAATTGTATTTACTTCACTTGCTTGTACTGCTGAGAATCCTGCGAACGCTAAAAATGTAGCTGATAAAATGAACTTTTTCATAGTATGATTTTTAAAATTTAATGTTTGTAACAATACTTGCTATGGTTTCATAATGGTGCCAAAGCGGGCGCAAAAGCTTAATTCATTTATTTTCAGCAGATTAAATATGTGCCAAAATTCTTTAGTTGTAGACTTTCTCCACACATTGGGGGTAATTACTACAAGTTTTTCGCCCATTGAATAGATTGGAGTGTATTTCAGCTGCTATTTTATTAAGATCTTCCTTTACCAACACTTTTTCGTCGAGGAATTACAGGCGTTGGTCTACGAGCTTATGCTGCTGGTATATTACCACGTTTCTGACTGAAACGTTTGGTGCCTGTTGCCGTCTTATTATCAGAAAACATTTAGAAACTTAAAATATAAAGTCATGAAAACATTAGCCAAAACATTATTCGCAACAGCATTAACAGTAGTATTATTTGCTTCATCAGTAGCCACCACATATGCGGCCGATTCAGCTCCACTGGCAAAAACTACATCCGTTAAAAATGTAAAACGCATTTGGGTAAGCGGAAATGTAAAAGTAGTATTAACACAGGGTGATCAAGAGCACATTAAAGGTTCTGAAAATTATGATGCTACTAAAACTTCGGTATTTAGTAACGGACATACGCTTTACATCCAGTCAATGGAGTCGCAACAAGTTACAGTGAATATCACCGTTAAAGACCTCGAACGAGTGGAAGCTTATGGCCAATCGATGGTGGTTACAAGTAATAATTTTGCAGTAAAAAACCTGCAATTGTTCTTATACCAGAGCGCTACCGCAAAAATTAAAACCACTGCTGCAAGTTTGTACACAGTTGTTAAAGAAGATGCCGTATTGAAATTGAATGGTACAGCTGTGGAAAGCACAATGATTGCCAGCAATATGAAAAACGTGAAATTAGCCGATTTTGCCAGCCGCAAATCTGAATCTTTCATCACTGATGATTTAATGACAGCAGATCAAACGGCAATGACATTAGCAAAATAATCATCCGGATTTTAAATATACAGGAAGCTGCCTCTAATGGTGGCTTTTTTTGTTTAGCGGCTTGTATGTTATGCTGGAATGTTCAGGCAATATGCTTATTGCAAATGATTACGAGCAATGAAATGATCAGCTTAGATAAAAAAATTCTAAAAAATTTTTATCAAAAGAATAATTTTTTCTATACTTGCAGCCCGATTAAAAGCCTCCTTAGCTCAGCTGGTAGAGCAACTGACTTGTAATCAGTAGGTCATTGGTTCGATTCCGATAGGAGGCTCTTTTTAATTTACGATTGTAGATTGAAATCATATCTAAAATTCCTTAAGCATTTTACTTCTTTGCTGCGTTACAAATCAAAAATCTTAAGTTTGTTTCATGCTTAAATATCTAGCTGCCGATTGGATTTTTCCGGTAAATAATTTACCCATAAAAAACGGCGCAATTGCTGTTGATCACGACGGTGAAATAAAAGAAATTTTTACCGCAGATGAAGTTGAAAAACTTGATGTAATCGTTGAGAAATTTATTGGCGCCATTGTTCCAGGTTTTATCAACACCCATTGCCATCTGGAGCTTTCGCACATGTTAGCCCAAATTCCACAGCGTACAGGTTTGGTAGCTTTTGTACAGCAAATTATTAGCAGCAGGCAAGCAGATGCCGAAAAAATTGATATGGCCATGCGAAACGCTGATAAGCAAATGTTCGAAAATGGCATTGTTGCAGTTGGCGATATCTCCAATCAAACTGCATCGAAAGAAATTAAACAACGTAGTAAAATTTATTACCACACTTTTGTAGAGGCGATGGGTTTTAATCCGCAAAGGGCAAACGTAATAATGGAGTATGCCACTGGAATAAAAAACGAGTTCACGCCCTTGGCTGCTTCTGTTGTGCCACACGCACCCTATTCTGTTTCGCCACAACTTTTTGCTTTAATAAATGAAGCGGCAGAAATAGAGGATGCTTTGATCAGCATTCATAATCAGGAGACCACCAATGAAAATGATTTCTTTCAGGATAAATCGGGTGGCTTTTTAGCGCTCTATAAATTCCTTGGTTTAGATATCGATTTTTTTAAACCTACAGGAAAAACTTCTTTGCAGAGTTGGCTGCCATTTATCAAAAAACAAAAAACACTCTTAGTTCACAATACTGTTTCAAGCAAAGCAGACATCATATTCGCAAAACAAAGCCATCAGAATTTATATTGGTGCCTTTGTCCTCAGGCTAATTTGTATATCGAAAATTCGTTGCCTGATATTGATCTGCTCATTGATGAAGAAGTTAAAATCACGCTGGGAACAGATAGCTTGGCCAGTAATAAGCAGCTGAATATTCTATCAGAAATGAAAACATTGCAGCAACATAAAAATGTATCCTTTGAAAATCTTTTGCAATGGGCAACCATAAACGGAGCAGAATTTTTAGGTTTATCTAGCTTGTTTGGCAGTATCGAAGTTGGTAAAAAGCCAGGTTTGAATCTTATCCAGCTATCAGAAGATTTTAAAATTGAAAATGATCAAGTGATTAAACTGGTTTAACAAGCCAAAATATATTCTATTGTTCAACGATAAGTTTTACGTAGTTTTGAATGTATGGAAAATTTAAGGATGAGACTATCATTGTTCATTCTCTTCGAGCACATTTTCTTTAAATAAGCAATTGCTTATGAACCCTATCTGCAAACTTTTTAATATCAAATATCCAATTATCCAAGCCGGAATGGTTTGGTGTAGCGGTTGGAAACTGGCCTCGGCCGTTTCAAATGCTGGTGGTTTAGGCATTATCGGTGCGGGCTCCATGTACCCGGAAGTGTTAAGAGAACACATCCAGAAATGTAAACATGCAACAGATAAACCATTTGGGGTAAACATCCCGCTCTTGTACCCAAATATTCAGGAAATCATTAACGTGGTATTGGAAGAAGGCGTCAAGATCGTCTTTTCGTCTGCTGGCAATCCTGCGACCTGGACCAAAATTTTTAAAGAAAAAGGAATTACAGTAGTTCATGTCATCGCAAATACCAGGTTCGCATTGAAAGCTCAGGAGGCAGGCGTTGATGCTGTTGTTGCAGAAGGTTTTGAAGCCGGCGGACATAATGGACGCGAAGAAACCACCACGCTATGTTTGATTCCCATGATTAAAGCTGCCGTAAATATCCCCGTAATTGCTGCTGGTGGAATTGGAAGTGGAAAATCGATGTTGGCGGCCATTGCATTAGGAGCCGATGCAGTTCAAATTGGTTCTGCTTTTGCTGTCGCAGAGGAATCATCGGCGCACCCATCGTTTAAAAATAAAATTATTTCTTCAGCCGAAGGCGATACAAAACTGGCCATGAAAAAACTTGTACCCGTGAGATTATTAAAAAATGAATTTGCCGATGCCATCGCCCAGGCAGAAGCAGCGGGAGCTGATCGAACTGAATTATTGGAGTTGTTGGGAAGAGCCAGAGCAAAGCTCGGCATGTTTGAGGGGGATATGGAAAATGGCGAACTTGAAATTGGTCAGGTATCAGCCATGCTGAATAAAATTAAACCAGCCAGAGAGATATTACAGGAAATTTGGCAGGAATACCTATCGGGATTAAAATCATTTAGAGATTTATACGATGTGACCATTTAATGCGTATGGGTTTAGTAACTTTGCAACATAAAATGTGTTAAACCTCATTATCAATGAAACATCTCAATATTAAAGTAGTAGGCAAAGTGCAGGGCGTATTTTTTAGGGCAAGTACAAAAGCAGTGGCCGATCAAATGGGTATAAAAGGATTTGTGAAAAATGAAAAAGATGGGTCTGTTCATATTGAAGCAGAAGCTGAACCGTTTATATTGGAGCCCTTTGTAGACTGGTGTAAAGAAGGACCTGATAAATCGGTAGTGGAAAACGTAGAAGTGACCGAGGGCGAACTTAAAAATTTCCAGAATTTCGAAGTGGTGAAAAAAAACCTGCTGTGGTAAACATACTTACGATTTTAGATTGAAGATTTACGATTTCAATACCTAAAATCAATCAATAGCGAGATCGTGTAAAATAAATTAACAGATTAAAAATTATAAATTGGCCGAACCAATCTACAATCGTAAATCTAAAACCAAAAATCCTCTTGTCAGTATATAAAAAGTTTCTGGGTCAAACAATGGTGTATGGAATTAGTACCATTCTCTCACGTTTGTTTAACTTCATTTTAACACCTATTTACACCACAGTATTTGCTCCAGGCGTGTATGGCGTTTTCACTAAGATGTTTAGTTATGTTTCTATCATCAATCCCATATTGGCATTCGGGATGGAGACCACTTTTTTTAGATATTTAAATAAACACGAAGACAAAAAACAAGAGGTTTACAATAACAGTTTTTTAGTTATTGCATTCATCTCAACATTGTTTTTAATTACGGCATTAGTATTCACAGATTTCTTAGCAAAATACACCCTAAATGGCAACATTTCTGGCCTTGCAGATCAAAAATCATATATACATTTTTTTGCTTGGATTTTATTCGTAGATGCTATAAGTGTTATTCCTTTTGCCAAGTTAAGAGCCGATGGAAAACCCTTTAAATATAGTTTAATAAAATTTCTAAACATAGGAACATTTATTGGCTTCAATTTAATATTCATATTTGTTTTACCCCTACTCATTAAACATCACATTTTAGCCGACTGGTTAGTTAGCTGGTATAGAGGCAGGTGGGTCGGTTATGTATTCGTAGCAAACTTAATTGCAAGTGTAATTACACTTGTTATGCTTATACCGCAGTTTTTGGAGCTTCGATTAAAGTTTAGTAAAAGTTTGTTTTACAATATGTTTGGCTATAGCTGGCCAGTTTTGGTTGCGAATTTGTCCTTCATCATAAATGAAAATCTTGATAAGATTTTATTAGGTAAATATCTACCAAATAGCATTGCCAATCATGATGTAGGTATTTATGGCGCCGTATGTAAGTTGGCCGTTTTCATCAGCATTTTTAATACTGCATTCAGATTGGGTGCCGAACCCTTCTTTTTTAGTCACGCTAAAAACGAGAATGCAAAGCAAACTTACGCCACCATTTTGTACTATTTCGTATTGGCATTATCTATTTTATTCCTTGGGTTAACTGCCAATATTGAAATCATAAAACATTTTATTGATTCGAGATATTGGGAAGGTTTAAATGCGGTTCCTGTATTGCTCTTCGGGTATGTTTGCCTGGGCATTTACATGAATTTATCAGTTTGGTATCGCCTTTCAGATCAAACCAGATATGGCTTATACATCTCTTTGGTAGGTGCTGTATTCACAATTGTGATGAACATTATACTCATTCCCAAATACAGTTATATGGGCTCTGCATGGGTATCAATGTTCGCATACTTTATTATCATGACCATTTCTTACTGGTTGGGACAAAAACACTACCCAATACCCTATAAACTGAAATCGATGAGTGTTTATATCATAATTTCTGTCATTTTTGTTGGTTTATCTTTCTGGATATTTCATCGTAACATTTACATTGGCAACGCCATTCTAATTGTATTTTTGGCAGGAATAATTTATTTCGAGAAAGACAATATAAAAAACCTACTAAAAAAAGGATCCTAGTATTATAAAGTTTGAGACTTATAAGTCATCTTTTTATTGAAGCACTTTTTAAAGAATGATAACCAACATGAACATTAAAATCATCAATAAATCCGACCACCCATTGCCACAGTACGAAACAGCTCATGCTGCAGGAATGGATTTAAGGGCTTCAATTTCAGAAGATATTACCTTAAAACCGCTACAAAGGTTATTGGTACCAACTGGTTTGTTTATTGAATTGCCAGTGGGTTACGAGGCACAAATCCGTCCGAGAAGTGGTTTGGCTTATAAACATGGAATCAGCATCATCAATTCTCCTGGAACCATTGATGCAGATTATCGTGGAGAGCTAAAAGTTTTATTGGTAAACTTATCAGATATGGATTTCAAAATCGTTAATGGAGATAGGATAGCACAAATGGTTGTGGCTAAACACGAAACTGTTAAGTGGGCGGCTGTTGATGTGCTCGGTGAAACGGCAAGAGGTGAAGGCGGTTATGGGCACACCGGGAAAGGTTAAATTTCGAATAAATGAGTTTAAATGAGTGGATGTTTATGCAAACTTGAATTCTCTCATTCGGCTAATTACTCATTTTTTCATTTCTTTAAAATATGAATAAAGCAGTTATTTTTCTCATCGCCATAACCCTTAGCCTAAAAACTTTTGGGCAAATTCCTGTGGTTTCAACTGCAAGCAGAGACAGCAACATGGTTAAGCAGTTGTTTTTTGCAGGCTTGAGAGAGAAAATGGCTGACAATTATTTAATGGCGGTCAGCAATTTTAGTAAGGTTGTGGGTATGGATGCGAATAACCACGCTGCTTTTTATGAGTTGGCTAATGCAAATATCAGATTAGATAAACTTCCTGAAGCTGAAGAAAACATTAAACAAGCCATTAAATTAAACAACAATAATCAATGGTACTATCGGTTGCTGGGCGAAGTTTATAAACGCAATAATAAAATGCCTGAGTTGGTAGAAGTGCTTTCACAACTCATTCGCATCAATCCTGAAAATGATGGATATTATTTTGATAAGGCGAATGCACTTTTCCTTTCTAATAAAAGCGAGGAAGCCAAAAAAATCTATGATCAAATTGAAATCAAATTTGGTGAATCAAGGGATCTTGCAACGGCCCGAAAGCGGTTACAATCTAACGGATCAGCTTCTGAAAGTGATATTGTAAAGTTGCTGGAAGGCAATCAGGCCGATGTTAAAAATTATCTCTATGCCGCTGGCTTGCTGTTGCAAAAACAAAACTATCCTGAGGCGCTGAAAGTGTTGTCAAAAGCCCAGCAATTAGAGCCTAACAACTTTGAGGTAAACCTTGCTTTAGCTGATATTTATCGTAAGCAAAAAAATGACGATGCTGCATTTTCAGCACTAAAAATGGCTTTCGAAAGCAATGATATGCCCTTAACTGAAAAGGTAAAAATTGTTGCTGCATTATTTCCGAGAATAGATCAACCCGTTGTGGCTAAAAATTTAACTGATTTAAGTAAAATCGTGGCAACTCAAAATCCGGGAGATGCAAAAGCTTTGGCCCTTTACGGTGATGTACTTTACCAGCAAAATAAATTGAAAGAGGCATTATTGCAATACCAGCAGGCCTTAAAGCTAAATGATCAGGTTTATGTGGTTTGGGAACAGATTATTAACATCCAAACGCTTATTGGTCATTATGATGAAGCGGTAAAAGTTGGCGATGAAGCGCTAACCATTTATCCGAACCAAGCGAGTTTATATTATTACATGGCCTATGCACAATATAAAACCAATAAGTTGGAGCAGGCTCAAAACAATTTAAAAACAGCATTGCAGTTAGATGCGGATAACAAAAGTTTGCAAGCTCAGGTTTATGCCCTTCAGGGAGATATTTTTATCAATCAAAATAATTTCAATCAGGCGAAGATTGCTTTTGAAAAAGCAATTGGTATCGAACCTGATAATTACCTCATCATGAATAATTATGCCTATTATCTGGCACTAAAGAATGATGATTTGACGAAAGCTGCAAAATACGCCGAAACTGCTGCTAATGCAATGCCCACAAATTCATCTGTTACTGATACTTACGCATTCATATTATTCAAGCAACAGAAGTACGATTTAGCCAAAACCTGGATCGAAAAAGCGCTTCAAAACAATACCTATAAGAATGGTGTTTATCTGGAGCATTATGGCGATATCCTGTACATGAAAGGTGAAAAAGATGCCGCACTGTTACAATGGCAAAAGGCAAAAGAAGCAGGCAACCATTCTGAAGTTTTAAATAAAAAAATTAATGAAAAGAAATATTTTAAATAGCGCTCTAATTTTAGGAACAATTGTTTTTGCAACTGCTTGTAAACCAAAAAAAGAAATTGTTACGGCACCAACAAAACCTACTGAAGCACCTGCCGATAATACAAAATCAGAAGCTTTGTCTACGCTTAACAACAAGCAGCTAAAGTTTAATACGCTATCATTAAAGGCAAAAGCAAACTTAAATATTTCTGGCGATGCCAATGAAGTTACCATGAATTTCAAAATGAAAGACAAGGAAACCATTTGGGTAAGCATTACCGCATTGGGTGGTTTAGCAGAAGTAGCCCGGGCTTTAATTACACCTGACAGCATTAAAATTATGAACAGGTTAAAAAGCGAATATGTAAAAAAACCATTTAGCTACATTTATACTTTCACCAATAAACAAGTAAACTTTAATACACTACAGAGCATTTTAACTGGAAATGCCATGGGTGAGTTTTTAACTGCTCAATCTGATGTGAAGCAGGAAAACGGGGTTTGGGTAGTTTCGGGAAGAAAGCAGGAACTGGATTACCGTTTGCTTTTCAACACGCTGTTAAAGGTTTCGGAAACAAACCTTAATGATTCTAAAAACGGACAGGCATTAAAAGTCAATTATACCGACTATCAGAAACTAAATGAATCACTTTTTCCAAGTGCATTGCAAATTAATACGTTATCTGGTGCTAAAAAAATCAACATCGATTTACAATATGTAAAAATAGACGGCAATGTTCCGGTTGATTTTCCGTTTAGTGTTCCAAAGAGATATACGGTAATTAAATAATATCATAATGATTTCGCTATTCCTGGTTGAGCTTTCTACGGCTTGATGAAGAATGAATGAAGATCATTAACGATTGGGCTGTTAAGGTATAAGTATCTCAATTTTAATATTTTTTCCTGTAAAATTTTTATACTTTTGGCTCAATGAAGCTACATAAACTCGTATTCATCCTGTTTTTAAGCGTTTTTGCGTTTTCTGCCATAGCGCAAACTGAAAGTCAATTAAGAAGAAAAAAAGAAGCTATACAACGTGAAATTGAACAGCTTCAAAAGAATTTGAATAAAGCTGCAAGTGGTAAAAAGTTAACTTTACAGCAAATCAACACCATTAATGCCCAAATTCGTCTGCGTCAGGAAAAAATCGGAACCATCAACTCTGAAATTAAAAATCTTGACAATCAAATCTCTCAGAACACGAATACCGTACATACATTACAAGGCCAGTTAGGCGAACTTAAAAAGGAATACGCAGGCATGATCCGCTTTGCGCAAAGAAACAGAAACTCATATGATAAAATGATGTTTGTTTTTGCTTCCAGAGATTTTAACCAGGCCTATAAACGGATCAAGTATTTACAGCAATTCAGTCAATATCGTAAAAAGCAGGCGGGTTACATTGAAAACACCCAGCAAGATCTGAATGGCAAAATTAAGGTCTTAGATAAAACCCTTCGTGAAAAAAGTGAGCTTTTAAGAGAGCAGGAAAAAGAACGAGAGCGTTTAGGTAAAGATAAAAATCAGCAGTCTGCTGTTTTGGGTAAACTCAGCAAGCAGGAAAAACAGTTTGCGCAAGATATTGCTTCGAGAAGAAGGCAACAGAAACAAATTGATGCCGCCATCAGCGCAGCCATTCAGCGGGCAATTGAAGCGGCAAAAAGAAAAGCAGCGGAGGAAGCAAGGATAGCCGCAGCGAAACGTGCGGCTGAGGAAAAAGCAGCTGCCGAAAGAGCTAAAGCTGAAAACAGACCTGCACCTGCAGCAACAAAAGCGCCGGTTGTAAGAGAAAAAACCACAAGTGAAGCATTGACGGCCACACCAGAAGCTGCCCGTTTATCTGCCGGTTTTGAAGGAAATAGAGGAAGGTTACCATGGCCCGTGGCTACAGGTACGGTTACAGAACGCTTTGGATTGCATAAAGTAGACCAGGCTTCTTATACAAACGATGGAATAGATATTACTACTGCCGATGGGGCCGCAGTTCGGGCCGTTTTTGCAGGCAAGGTGCTTTTGGTTCAATATATCCAGGGCCGTGGGGTAGTGATTATTATGCATGGTGAATACATTACGGTTTATCAAAACTTAAGAAATGTTTCGGTGAGCACAGGAAGTAATGTAGATACAAAACAAACCATTGGAGTTGTAGCCAATACAGGTGATGATGCCATCTTAAAATTCCAGGTAAGAAGAGGTAATGCCGTTTTAAACCCTGAAGCTTGGATTAGTAAATAAAACAGACAGTTATAAATTGTTTATATTTGTATAAAATAGATTAGTGATGTATCAAGGCACGTTATTAGAATTTTTAAACATGGGTGGATCAGAGATCGTACTCATTTTAGTGGTGGTTCTTTTGTTATTTGGAGGTAAAAAATTACCTGAATTAGCGAGAGGCTTAGGAAAGGGGATCAGAGAATTTAAAGATGCATCTGATGGTGTGAAGCGTGAAATCCATAGAAACATCAATGCGATGGATTTAGACAAAGAAGAAGCAGAAGAGACTGTTGCAAATAATAACAATCAACGCCACCACCCAACCGAAGAAACGCCGGTTGATGAAAAAGTGGGGCCGGATTTGAGCAAACCTCATCCCTCAGTTAATCCCATTGATGAAACAGTAACTGACAATCAAAAAGTTTAAACAAAAAAGTTATGTTAAATACAACAATAGCAGCAATGCTTGGAACACCAGAAATTATCATTATCGCTGTAGTGGTTTTGTTATTGTTTGGTGGTAAAAAAATTCCTGAACTGATGAGAGGATTAGGAAAAGGTGTTAAAGAATTTAAAGATGGTAAAGATGGTGTTGATGGCGATCAGGTTGATCCTTCAAACCGTGATAAAACCATTTAATTTCAATAATTTTTAGTTTTGAAGAAATACAGCTCTCTTAAAGAGATACAAACGCTCATTTCGCAAAAGCAGCTAACTTTAACCGATTTATTGGCTTATTATTTTAAGCAAATTAAAGAAAATGAACACCTCAATGCATTCAACGAGGTGTTTTTTTATTCGGCAGAAGCTCAGGCTAAAGCGGTACAGCAAAAGATAGAAAATGGTACGGCAGGGAAACTTGCTGGGATGGTTATTGGCATCAAAGATAACATCTGCTACAAAGACCATGTTGTTACAGCATCATCAAAAATGCTTGATGGTTTTGTTTCACCCTATTCTTCAACTGTTGTGCAAAGGTTATTACAAGAAGATGCGGTTATTATCGGCCGCTTAAATTGTGATGAATTTGCCATGGGTGGCTCTAATGAGACTTCATATTTCGGAGCTGCAAAAAATGCAGCCAATCCTGAATTGGTTCCTGGTGGTTCTTCCGGTGGATCGGCTGTAGCGGTACAGGCAGATATGTGTTTAGCTGCTCTGGGTACTGATACCGGCGGTTCGGTAAGGCAACCTGCTGCCTTTTGTGGTCAGATTGGTCTAAAACCCACTTACGGCCGAATTTCAAGATATGGTGTGATTGCCTACGCGTCTTCATTTGATCAGGTGGGTCCTATTACGTCATCTGTTGAAGATGCCGCACTACTTTTACAGGTGTTAGCTGGCGCAGATGAAAATGATTCAACCGTTTCACCTTTAGCAGTTCCAGACTACCCATCGCTTCTTGAAAATAAGGAAAAACAAAAAATTGCCGTTTTAAAAGAGACGATCGAAAGCGATGCGCTCGATCCGGAAATTAAATCAGCTATTTTAAAATCAATTGAGGCTTTAAAAGCCGATGGCCATACTGTCGAGTATGTTTCTTTTGATCTTTTAGATTATCTCGTTCCTGCTTATTATATTTTAACCACAGCAGAAGCTTCTTCAAACTTATCGCGTTATGATGGTGTGCATTATGGGCACCGAAATACGGAAGCAAAATCATTAACCGAGCTTTACAAATTATCACGTGCCGAAGGTTTTGGCGAAGAGGTAAAGCGTAGAATTTTGCTTGGAACATTTGTGCTTAGTGCTGGTTATTATGACGCCTACTATCAAAAAGCGCAGCAAGTGCGTAGGTTAATCAGAGAAAAAATGGATAACCTTTTTATAGATTATGATTTGGTTTTATCTCCGGTAGCACCCACACCTGCATTCAAAATTGGCGATCATGTGCAAGATGCCTTAGTGATGTATATGGCCGATATTTTTACAGTATTGCCTTCATTAAGCGGCAATCCGGCGATTGCGTTACCATTGGGCAATAATTCGGAAGGTTTGCCGTTAAGTATTCAATTTACAGCCAAACATTTTGAGGAAGATAAGCTTCTGGCTTTTTCTCAGGCATTTTTATTAAGCTAGTCCGGAGTCCAAAGTCTGGGATCCGAAATCATCATTGAAATAGCCCATGATTAAAAAACTACTTTTTACCTCTATTTGTGCTTTCCTTGTTAATGTTTCCTTTTCAAATGCGCAACAAATCTTAAAATTAGATAGTCTTGCTAAAAAGCAGAACAATATTTTTATCAATACGGATACCATAGCTGTTCCCTTAATTTACGAAAACCCATTGATGATGGGGCAAAATTATATCTACAAGCTAAGATTGGATTCCATTGTGAAAACGGTTCCTTTGCCTTATAACGAATATGTGCAGCAGTACATTGATATCTATGCTAAACGCAAAGACATGTTTGGCAAAATGATGGGGCTTTCCAATTACTACTTCCCCATTTTTGAAAAGGCATTAAATGATTTCCATATTCCGCAGGAAATAAAATATTTAACAATTGTTGAATCACAGATGAATCCTCACGCCATCTCGCGTGTGGGTGCCACAGGTATCTGGCAGTTCATGTTTGGCACCGGTAAAGCTTATGGCTTAAAGATGGATAATTTTGTTGATGAACGTAAAGATCCCATTCAGGCAAGTTATGCCGCGGCACAATATTTCAGAGATGCTTATGAAGAACTTGGTGATTGGCTTTTGGCTATTGCTGCATATAATTGCGGCAAGGGAAATGTAACCAGGGCCATGATTAAAGCCAACTCCAGAGATTTTTGGGAGATTAGACAATTTCTGCCTAAAGAAACAAGGAATTATGTTCCGGCCTTTATTGCTGCGGTGTATGTAATGAATTATTCCAAACATCACCAGATTACGGCACAGGCTTGTAACATGTTTCTGAAAACAGACACGGTTCAAACCAGTCGATTTGTTTCATTAACCAGTTTGGCTCAGGCTTTAAATGTTGATGAAACTGCACTTTTTGCACTCAACCCTGCATATAAGAAAAAGATCGTAAACGGAACGGAAGATGAACCTAAGCGTATTGTAATGCCTAAACTCAAAGATATTGATTACGCCAATGTTTATGAGGTTTTGTACAATACTGATCTTGATGTAAGCATGCAGGTCATCCAGGCCAGTACCGATGATGTACGAGATTTACGTAAAAAAGCAGTAAAGCCATTTTCATCAAGCACAGTAGTTTATCATAAAGTTACGTCCGGTCAAAATCTGACTGCGGTAGCTAACAAATATGGCGTAGAAGTACAGGACTTGCGTGTTTGGAATGGGCTAAAAAGCAAGACCATAGTTCCCGGACAGAAATTAAAAGTTTTCGCAAAAAACAGGATGCCACTTAAAGCACCTGCCTCATTTTTAAGTTACAGAGTTAAAACCGGAGATACCCTATCAGAAATTGCTGAGAAATTTAACGGCGCAACAGTGCAGAGTATCAGACGAGACAACAAGTTAAGCAAAGCTGGTTTACAGGCTGGAATGGTACTTAAAATCAGCAAGGGCTAGAGATTAGCACGCTGCATTTTTCTGTAACATTATCATCGATTTACATACAATTAACTTTCGGTTTATTTAAATTGTGTTAAAATAACTTTTATTTGCTTTAAATTATTTTAACAGAACATGGATACCAGAAGAGAATTTCTACGTAAATCTTTACTGCTTTCAGGCGCAACAGGGTTGGCAACTGTGATGCCTTCATCAATTCAAAAAGCCTTTGCTATCGATCCTGCTCCAGGTAGCACCTTTCTTGATGCCGAGCATGTAGTCATTTTGATGCAGGAAAACCGATCGTTCGACCATACCTTTGGCAGTTTACAAGGCGTTCGTGGATTTAACGATCCAAGAGCGATTAGCCTGCCCGATCAAAACCCTGTTTGGTTTCAAACTGATGCTACTGGAAAAACCTATGCGCCGTTTCGTTTAAATATTAAAGATACAAAAGTAACCTGGATGGGCTCATTGCCACATTCAAGAGCCAGTCAGGTTGATGCTTATAACCAGGGCAAATACGATCAATGGCTCATCGCCAAAAAATCGGGCAATAAAAGTTACGCCCACATGCCGCTAACATTAGGTCACTACGTACGCGAAGATTTGCCTTTTAACTATGCCCTGGCCGATGCTTTTACCGTTTGCGATCAGAACTTTTGTTCAGGCATGACCAGTACCACCCCAAACAGGTCTTTCTTCTGGACCGGAAAAATTACCCATGAGGAAAATGGAATTTTAAAAGCGAATATCAGAAATGATGATTTTGCTTACGGAAAACATGTTTGGAAAACATTCCCTGAATTGCTGGAAGAAAACAAAATTGCCTGGAAGTTTTATCAAAATGAAACGAGTTGCGGCGGTGGTTTCAAAGGCGAAGAACGAGCGTGGCTGGCCAATTTTGGTTGCAATTTATTGGAGTTTTTTAAAGCTTACAATGTTAAGTTTAAAGATAAATACGTAGAAAACCTTCAAAAGCTTGTTGATATTTTACCGGGAGAGATTAATAAGCTGCAGGAGGAAAGTCCTTCGAGCGATGCTGCTGCGAAAAAAATTCAGAACGACCTTAAAAATAAAATGAAGGCCCTGGATGATGCAACAGCTGATTTAGAAAAGTGGAATGAAAAAAACTTCGCTAAATTAACCGATGAGCAAAAAAACTTGTTTTATCGTGCTTTTGTAGTAAATAAAAATGATCCGGATTACAGAAGCGTTTCTACAATAAAATATAGTGATAACGGCAAAGAAAGAGAAGTAACCGTTCCCAAAGGTGATGTACTGCACCAGTTTAGGGCAGATGTAAATACTGGAAAGTTGCCTACGGTTTCCTGGTTGGCTGGTCCTCAAAATTTTTCCGATCATCCGAGTGCCCCTTGGTACGGTGCATGGCTGGTTTCGGAAGTAATGGATATTCTAACTCAAAACCCCGAAGTATGGAAGAAAACAATATTCATTGTAACATATGATGAAAATGATGGCTATTATGATCACGTTGTGCCATTTTCAATTCCGGATAACAATAAACCCGAAACCGGGAAGGTTTCTAAAGGGATTGAAACCGAAGTGGAGCATGTGCGTTTGGCAAATGAGTTAAAGCAAGGCGTACCAGAGAAAGGCGCAAGAGAAGCGCCAATTGGCTTAGGTTTCAGGGTGCCTATGCTCATCGCTTCTCCATGGAGCCGTGGAGGAAAAGTGAATTCACAGGTTTTTGATCACACCTCTACCCTGCAGTTCCTGGAAGAATTTGTAAACCGCAAATACAATAAAAATATTCGCCTGGAAAACATTAGCGAATGGAGAAGAACCATTTGCGGCAATTTAACTTCTGCCTTTACGCCATTTGATTCAGCAGCAGATAAATTACCATTTTTACAGCGTAATGCTTTTGTAGAAACCATTTTCAATGCAAAATTTAAGGAAGAGCCCACAACATCAAGGGCTTTATCTAATAATGAAATAAAAGAGCTAACCAAAACATCGAATTTTGCTTCGGTGATGTCGCAGCAGGAAAAAGGCATTCGTAAAGCTTGTGCACTACCTTATCAGCTGTCAGGTATAGGGATGTTGCAGAAAGACAAACAGCACTTCGAAATCAAAATGGCTGCGCAAACCAACTTGTTTGGGAAATCTTCTGCTGGTGCGCCTTTTACGGTTTATGCTCCGGCAAAATTTAAAGATGAAAAACTTGAAGAAGTTTGCAGAAACTGGTCGTTTGCAGTAAAAGCGGATGATGAACTCACTTACAGCTGGCCACTTCAATCTTTCGAGAATGGAAAATACCACCTTCGTTTAAATGGACCAAATGGTTTTTACCGGGAGTTTATGGGTACTGCAAATGATCCGCTTTTATCCATTTCAACGGAACATGAGCTCAATCGCTTAACAAAAGCGCCGACAGGAAACATTAAGGTTTTGATTAAAAATAGTGGTGGAAATGCAGTAAACATTCAGGTGAATGATTTGGCATATAAAACCAATGCTGTCCAAAAAAATATAGCTGCAAACAGCGAAGCGGTTCTTATTTTAAATTTAAAACCGAGTTTCGGCTGGTACGATTTTGAGATCACCACTGCCGCCAATAGTTTATTTGCACAAAGGTTTGCTGGCAGAATGGAAACTGGAAAAGAAACTTACACTGATCCACTGATGGGAAGAGTATAGGCGATTTGATTTGCGTTTACGATTGATGGCAATAAACTTTGTTATTAAACCTTATTGCAGCGATATCCTTTTTGTTGCAGCCACATTGTACTGTGCTCAAAAAAATGAACAAAAAGATTAAGCTGAAAGAAGGGCGAACAATTATTGCTTGTACTGCCCTTGTTTTACTAATTATTAATGGCCAAATGAAAACGCTTCTTTTCTATTGAAACATACTGATGTAAAAGGCATTGGGAATTAGATATTTTGCTGGGATATTTGTTTTTCTGCCTAGTAAAAGAATTGTACCTTTGCGGCGTCACTAATAAGTTACTTAATGAGTAATACGAATAGAAAGCAAGATGCGTTGGATTACCACTCGCAAGGTCGTCCGGGAAAGATACAAGTAGTACCTACAAAACCTACAACATCGCAAAGGGATTTAACTTTAGCATACTCTCCTGGAGTTGCAGAGCCCTGTTTAAAAATAGCAAATAACACGGAAGATGTTTACAAATATACGGCTAAGGGCAACCTGGTAGCAGTAATTAGTAACGGAACGGCCGTTTTAGGACTTGGTAATATTGGTCCGGAAGCCGGTAAGCCGGTTATGGAAGGTAAAGGCCTGTTGTTCAAAATATTCTCTGATATTGATGTGTTCGATTTAGAACTGGATACACAAAATGTAGATGATTTCGTGAAAATAGTAAAGGCTTTAGAGCCTACTTTCGGAGGAATTAACCTGGAAGATATTAAAGCGCCTGAGTGTTTCGAAATTGAAAGACGGCTGAAACAGGAGATGAAAATCCCTGTAATGCATGATGACCAGCATGGAACAGCGATCATTTCTGGTGCGGCATTGTTAAATGCTATCGAAATCCAGAAGAAAAAAATTGATAAAATTAAAGTGGTGGTGAGCGGTGCAGGTGCTGCAGCAGTTTCTTGCTCCAAAATGTATTTATCGCTGGGTGTAAGGAAAGAAAATCTGGTAATGTTTGACATTAACGGTCTTATTGATATTCACCGTACCGATTTGGACGAGATTAGAATGGGTTTTGCCACCACCAGAAAAGATATTGGTAATATTGGCCAGGCCATGAAAGATGCTGATGTTTTCATCGGGCTTTCTGCAGCCAATGTAATTACACCAGAGATGCTTTTGGGCATGGCGAAAAATCCAATTGTGTTCGCAATGGCCAATCCAAATCCAGAGATCGCTTATGATTTAGCCATTAAAACCCGCAAGGATATCATTATGGCTACCGGCCGTTCTGATTATCCGAACCAGGTAAATAATGTATTAGGTTTCCCATATATTTTCCGTGGTGCGCTTGATGTTCGTGCAACAAGCATTAATGAGCCAATGAAAATTGCAGCGGTGAAAGCCATTGCAGAACTGGCGAAAAAATCAGTTCCAGAAGCTGTAAACCTCGCCTACAATGCCCGCAACCTTAAATTTGGTAAGGATTACATTATTCCGAAACCTGTAGATTTCAGGTTGATTACAGAGGTATCTACCGCAGTGGCTAAAGCCGCCATTGAAAGTGGTGTAGCCCGAAAAATTATCACCGATTGGGATGCTTACACAGAAGAATTAAGAAAGCGTTTAGGCCTGGACGATGCGATTATGCGTTCCATTACGACCAAAGCGAAATCAGATCCTAAACGTGTGGTATTTGCAGAAGCTGATAATTACAAAATATTAAAGGCGGCACAAATTGTGCGTGAAGAAAACATTGCCATCCCGATTCTACTGGGTAACCGTGAAAAAATCCAGGCAATTATTGATGAGCATGCATTGGAGCTAGAAGGGGTAGAAATTATCGACCAGATGCAAAATCCTGCGAAAACCAAACAATATGCTGATGCACTTTATAAAAAACGCCAGCGTAAAGGAATTTCCATGAATGATGCTACTAAACTATTGAGAGACCGTAACTACTATGGTGCATCGATGGTTGAATTTGGCGAAGCCGATGCGATGATTTCTGGTTTAACTAAAGATTATGGCTCTACCATTAAACCTGCTCTACGTGTAATTGGCGTAGACCCAAGCGTAAAACGTGTGGCTGGTATGTACATGATGATGACCAAAAAAGGTCCGGTTTTCTTTGGAGATACTACTGTAAATGTTGATCCAACGGCCAAGGAACTTGTAGACATCACTTTATTACTGGATAAATCAGTAAAGCAATTTAACATTAAACCTCGCATTGCTTTATTATCGTATTCGAACTTTGGTTCAAACGATGGTGTTACGCCAAACAAAGTGAGAGAAACGGTAAAAATGCTGCATAAAAACCATCCGGAGGTAATTGTTGATGGTGAAATGCAAGGAAACTTTGCCATTAATAATGAATTACTAAAAGATAATTTCCCATTTAGTAGATTGGCTGATGAACCTGCAAATACGCTGGTTTTCCCTAATCTGGAGTCGGGAAACATCGCTTACAAATTATTACAGGAACTGGGTGGTGCAGAAGCCGTTGGTCCGATTTTATTAGGCTTAAACAAACCTGTTCATATTGTTCAATTAGGAAGTTCGGTACGGGAAATTGTAAATATGGTTACTATTGCAGTGGTAGATGTTCAGGCCAAAGAAGAAATTGCAGGAACATCAAAACGAAAAGGTATATTTACAAAAACAAACAAGAAATAAATCTCCAGGAGTTATTTCAGATCTAAATTCGTCACGTAAAAATTATTAAGTAATGTACGCCTATATCGATGGTAAACTAACATTCAAAAACCCTGCTTATGTAGTGGTTGAAGCCGGTGGTATAGGCTATCACATCAACATTTCATTAAATACTTACAGCGCTTTGGGCGATGCAGAAAGGTGTAAATTATATACCTGGCTGCATGTTAAAGAAGATGCACACACATTATACGGCTTCGCAGATGAAGGCGAACGCCGTTTATTTTTACACCTCATATCGGTATCAGGAATTGGACCAAATACAGGAAGAATGATTTTATCATCCATTACACCTGTTGAAATTCAAACCGCAATTGTTAAAGCAGATTTACCTCTTATTCAACGCATTAAGGGCTTGGGCGCCAAAACTGCCCAGCGTTTGGTTTTAGAATTACAGGATAAATTAAAAAAAGAAGGCGCAGATTCATTAATTTCTATGCCTCAACACAATACAGTTAAGGATGAAGCGTTATCTGCTTTGGTAATGCTCGGATTTGCCAAACAAACCGCCGAAAAAACTATTGACCAGATTTTAAAAGGAACAGAAGGAACGCTTTCGGTAGAGCAACTAATTAAACAAGCTTTAAAAAATTTATAGATCTTACGGCCTTTGAAGAGAATTTCTACACTCCTATTTCTCATCCTCCCTTTCTTATTTGCTAAAAAAAACGCCTTCTCTCAAGTTGTTCCGAGCAAAACAGATACTGCTACGCTTAAAAATAATTTCAGCTTACGTGAAAAACAAACTTTGGGTTTGGGCTCATCAACCAATCCCTTTTACCCATTGCCATCCAATGTGAAAAGATTAGTGGAGTATGATGCTAAAAACAAACGTTACATTGTTAAAGAACTTATTGGCGACAGGTATGTAACGCAACCACAATACTTAACCATTGATGAATATTCTCGTTTAGTTAACAGCGAAATTAAAAGAGAAAATTGGAGAAGTATCTCCAACGCTGAGGTAAGTGATTACAGAAATACAGGCATCATCCCCAAAATCCAGGTCAACAGCAAGGCTTTTGAAAAACTTTTTGGTGGTACTACCATTGATATTCAACCACGTGGGGAAGCTGAACTGACGTTTTTGGGTCGAGTGAATAAAAACGAAAATCCGCTTTTTAACGAACGTCAACGTGTTCAAACCAACTTCGATTTCAACCAGCGGATACAGATGGATCTGGTTGGAAACATCGGTACGAAATTAAAAATCAAGAGCAATTACAATACCGAAGCCCAGTTCGATTTCGAGAATCAAATTAAGCTGGATTATACCGGTGGTCCGGATGATATCATCAAAAAAATTGAAGCGGGTAACGTAAGTTTACCGCTAAATACCTCTCTCATTACAGGTACACAAGCACTATTTGGTCTTAAAACCCAGCTACAGTTTGGCAAGTTGAACGTAACGAGTGTGTATACGCAACAAAAATCAGAATCGCGTGAGCTTAGGATTACCAACGGTGCACAGCAAAATGAATTCAGGGTAAGTGCAGACAGTTACGAAGCCAATAAACATTACTTTTTGGCGCAGTATTTTCGCAACAATTACAACAAACATTTAGCAAATGCGCCAATCATTACCTCTCCTATTCAAATTACTAAAATTGAAGTTTGGATTACCAATAAGGCTGGAAGCACTACCGATTCGCGTGATGTACTGGGTTTTCTAAACCTTGGAGAAAATCAGCCATTTAATCCCGGTCCAATCACTGGGGGCGGTTCTGCGTTACCTGCCGGAACAACCGCTACCGGTTTCCCTCAGCAATCGAACTCTTTATTAGCCAACTTACCTGCTGATGCGAGATTCACCAATTCAAACGCCATTATTCCTTTTTTCCAGGCAAATGGCGGAACCGATCAATACGCAAAACTAACCTATGCCAGAAAATTAACTGATCGGGAATTTACTTTCCAGCCTCAGCTGGGATATATCTCGTTAAACAACCCTTTAAATGCTGATGAGGTTCTAGCAGTGGCTTACCGTTACACCTATAATGGCGTAGAATATCAGGTGGGAGAATTTTCTACCGATGTAACTTTCGATGCCGCTAACCCAAAAGTTCTTTATGCCAAATTATTAAAGAACGAAACCATGAAAATCAATCTGCCTACCTGGGATTTGATGATGAAAAACATCTATTCTATCGGCGGATATCAAATTAGTCCTTTAAATTTCAAACTGGATATCTTTAGAATTGATAATGAAACTGGTGTTGAAAAACCCATCATGACGGAAGGACAAAACACGGCAAATAAGCAGTGGATCGCCCTGACTGAATTTGATAGGTTAAATCAGCAGAATGAAAAAAAACCAGATGGAATATTCGATTTTGTTGCGGCCAATAACGCTTTTGGATCTTATTTTTCATCCAGTAGCCAAAACCTTAACAGTCCTTTTGGTTCAAATTTATCAAGTACTGGATTGGCATCGCTCACCAACAACACCAATACAGGGTATATCACCATCGATCCTGCAAACGGTCGAATCATTTTCCCTTTGATTGAGCCTTTCGGGAATGATTTGGCAGCGAAATTTTTGCCAGGCGAACAGGCGTTGATTGATAAGTACACCTTTACTGCACTTTACGATTCTACCCAAACCATCGCAAGGCAGCTGTTTCAAAATCAAAACCGATACGTTATTAAAGGTAATTATCAATCAGAAATCTCTTCAGAATTTAGCTTAAACGCTATCAACGTGCCTGAAGGTTCTGTAAAGGTTTTTGCCGGTACCATGCCATTAACCGAGGGTGTTGATTTTACAGTAGATTACCAGGGCGGAAGAGTGAGCATCATCAATCAAGCCTTACTCACATCTGGTCAGCCTATTAGAATTACCACGGAAAATAACGAGTTATTTGGCCTACAGCAACGATCGCTCTTTGGAACGCGACTGGATTACCGCGTAAATAATAAGTTAAATTTGGGCGGAACGATTATGAATCTCACCGAGAAACCGCTTACACAAAAAGTCAATCTTGGTGAAGAACCCATTTCTAATACGATATGGGGCGCAGATATTAACTATAGTTCGCCATCCAGGTTTTTAACGAAATTGGTTGATAAACTGCCTTTCATTTCTACTAAAGCGCCATCGAGTGTTACATTCTACGGTGAGTATGCTCAGCTTATTCCCGGACATCCAAGGGCATTAAATTTTGCCGGAAGTAGAAGCGGTGTAAGTTATCTGGATGATTTCGAGGCTTCAAGATCAATTATCGATTTAAAAAGTGCTATTTCATGGCAACTTTCAGGAACCCCTCAGGATTTTCCTGAGTCGCAGTTGGTCGATAATTTAGCCTACGGATATAACCGGGCAAGGATCGCATTTTATAATATCGACCCAACTTTTTACAATTCAGCCGCGTCTACCACGCCTGCAAATATCAGGAATAACAGAAATGAGCTTTCTAATCACTATGTAAGGGAAGTAATTGAACAGGAAGTTTTTCCTTTTAAAGAAACGGCAACTGGCCAGGCATTAAATATCACTACACTAGATGTGGCCTACTATCCAACCGTTCGTGGTCCTTATAACTATGTTACTACCGGCTTCCAGCCCGATGGTAAATTCATCGCACCAAGAACCAAATGGGGCGGCTTTCAACGTAAAATAGAAACGAACGATTTTGAAGCTTTAAACGTTGGATTTATCGAATTTTGGGTATTGGATCCATTTATCTACAACAAATCAAATACCGCCGGTGGAGATCTTTATTTCAACCTGGGTAACATTTCAGAAGATATTTTAAAAGATGGAAGAAAATCATTAGAAAATGGTTTGCCTGCCGGAGAAGATCCTTCAAAATATGATGAAACCAACTGGGGAAGAGTTCCTAAACTGCAACCGGTAATTCAAGCGTTTGATAATGATCCTGCTGCCCGTAGAGCACAGGATGTTGGTTTGGACGGTTTATCGGATGCGAATGAAAAAACAAAATTCGCGTCAGCCATTAACCAGATAAAAGCACAGTTAAACGGAACTGCAGCCGCCGCAATTGACGCCGATCCATCATCTGATAATTATGCTTATTTCCGTGGACCCCAGCTTGATGCCATCAATGCAGGTATTTTAAAACGTTACGAGAAGTATAACGGACCCGAAGGAAATTCTAAAACATCACAACAATCGCAGGAAGAACTCGGAATTGAAAATTCAGCTTCGACAGCATTACCTGATGGAGAAGACATCAACCGTGATAACAATATGACGCAAAGCGATGAATATTTTCAGTACAAAGTTTCGATGCGCCAAAATGATTTGGTTGTCGGACAAAACTTCGTTACTGATAAGGTAACTTCGCAAGTTAAATTGGCCAATGGCAATACGCAGCCTGCCACCTGGTATCAGTTCCGTGTGCCGATTTCACAATATGAAAAGAAAGTAGGTAACATACAGGATTTTAAATCCATCCGTTTCTTCAGGCTTTTCATGACGAATTTTGCCGATACAACCATTTTACGTTTTGCAAAATTACAGTTGATCCGCGGCGAATGGAGAGAGTTTAATGCAAAAAATGAAGCTGATCAGGTAATTGTTGATCCTGCTTTGCCTGCACTAACACCAGATAATTCTACGGTTCAGGTTTCAACAGTAAACATAGAAGAAAATGGTAAGCGTTCTCCGATCCCTTATGTTACTCCTCCGGGAATTCTTCGCGAAAGAGATTACAGCAACTACCGTGGCGATACCAGGTTAAATGAGCAATCACTTTCAGTAACGGTAAAAAGTTTACGTGATGGTTATGGACGCTCGGCTTTTAAAACCGCATATAGCGATTTCAGATCATACAAGCGTTTAGAAATGTTTGTTCATGCGGAAGCCGTAAATAACCAGTTATTAAATGATAGAGATGTTTCTGCTTTTTTAAGGATTGGTACGGATAATATTGACAACTACTATGAGTATGTAATGCCTTTAAAAATTACGCCTCCTGGAACAAGTGATCCGGATGCCATTTGGCCGGAAGCCAATAGAATGGATATCGATTTAACTTTGTTTCAGAATGCTAAACTTGCCCGTAATGTTGCCAAACAAAGTAACGGGCAACCATGGCCAATTAATGTTCCTTTTACCTACACAGATGGCGACAGAACCATTGTAGTAAAAGGTCAGCCAGATATGAGTAAGGTTAGGGTATATATGCTCGGCGTTAAAAATCCCCTTCGTGGTTTAAACAATGCTGAAAGCGATGACGGGCTGGATAAAGATGCGCTGATTTGGTTTAACGAGTTGAGGTTAACAGAATTTGATGAACGTGGAGGTTGGGCAGCAACAGCACGTTTAAACCTAAAATTAGCTGATTTTGCTGATGTTAACATTTCCGGAAGTAAATCAACCATTGGTTTTGGTACCATCGATTCAAAAGTAAGTGAGCGTAACCGGGCAGATAATGTTTTATTGGATGTTTCTTCTGCGGTTGAATTGGGTAAGTTCCTGCCTCAGAAATCTGGTGTTAAAATTCCGATGTTCGTGAATTACTCGAAACAGGTTTCTACGCCTCAATTCAATCCACGTACACCAGATATCGAACTTAAAAATGCGCTTGATCAATCAACAAGAGAACAAAAAGATTCAATTTTAAACTTTGCTCAAGACTACACGATCCGTAGGGGAATTAACTTTACCAACGTACGTAAAGAGCGCACCAATAACAGCAAACCGGTTCGTTTATGGGATATTGAAAACTTTGCTGTAAGTTATGCTTTCACCGAATATAATCACCGCGATTTTATCAATCAAAGCAGTATTCAGAATACTTACAGAGGTTCATTGCAATATAGTTATTCTAAAGAGGCAAAAACGTATGCCCCTTTTGAAAAAATTATCAAATCAAATACGTTAGCACTTTTAAAAGATTTTAATTTCAGTATTTTTCCAAGTGCCATTAATTTTAGAATTGACGTAGATCGATTGTATTCTGAAAACACGTTACGGAATAATGATCCGAACAACACCATTCCGATTTATCAGAATGGCTTCGGAACAACTTTTAACAAGAACTTCAGAATGAGCAGAATTTACGGCATCGCCTGGAATCTTACCCGCTCCTTACAACTTGATTTTAATGCAACCAACTACTCGATTATTGATGAACCAGATGGCAGAATTGAAGGTTTAAAACGCGATACAGTTTGGCAAAACCTAAAACGCCTTGGCCGTACCACTGATTATAATCACAATTTAAATGTGACCTATAATTTGCCCATTGATAAAATTCCTGGATTTAACTGGGTAGTTGTAAAAACGCGTTACGGAACCAATTTCAACTGGCAAACTGAACCACTTTCTACATTATTAGATCCGAATATAAATTTAGGAAACACCATTCAGAACAGCAGGAATTTACAGATTAATCCTAGCTTAAACCTGGTTACGCTGTATAACAAATTTGGCTTTATCAGAAATGCCGCCAACAACGAAGAAGGCTCAAAAGTTAAAAATTTCTTCATCAATCTGTTAACCAGTGTTAAAAATGTGAACGCCAATTATGTTCAAACCAAGGGTATATTTTTGCCTGGTTATCTGCCTACAACAAAATATTTCGGTATAGATAATGCTACCGGCGCACCAGGTTTAGGCTTCGCTTTTGGTAGCCAGCGAGACATTAGAGACATGGCTTTAAACAATGGCTGGCTCACTACCGATACCTTACAGAATCAACTTTATGTAAATACGTTGAGAGAAGATTTACAGTTTACCGGACAAATTGAACCGTTTAAAGATTTAAGGATAACGCTAAGAGCCAATAAAGCGCAAACCCGAAACTTCTCTACCAACTTTAGGTATGAGGCAAGTGTGGGTTCTTTTGAGAATTTAAGCGCAATTACTACTGGCGATTATAGCGTATCTTATATCGCCCTTGGTACAGCTTTTAAAGAAAAAAACTCAAGCATCATTTCTACTTTGTTCAATCAATTTATGGCCAACAGGATTATTGTGTCCAGAAGATTGGGCGCACAAAATCCAAATTCAGGGGGGCAGAATAGCGGTTACGCCGATGGTTATAGCAAGGAAAGTCAGGATGTAATTATTTCAGCTTTTATGGCTGCTTATACAGGTAAAGATGCAAGCAAAACTAAACTAAATGCTTTTCCTCGTATTCCTTTGCCTAACTGGAGTTTAACATATAACGGCTTAACACGAATCCCTTTTATTGCCGATAAGTTTTCTTCGGTTGATGTTCGTCATGGCTACCGTTCTGCATATAATATCAATGGATTTAACTCTTTGCTGAGGTACCAGGAAAGTAACGGCTTCTCGGTTAACCGCGATGCCAATAACAACTTCCTGCCTGAATATCAATTTGCACAGGTAACCATTTCTGAATATTTCTCACCTTTAATTGGTGTAGATACCAGATTTAAAAATAACCTGAGCGCTACTTTCGAATTAAACCGATCGAGGTTATTAGGTTTAAGTTTAGCGAATAGTCAACTGGCACAACTATCAGAAAACAATATGGTTTTAGGTTTAGGTTACAGAACAAATAAATTCCGTTTTCCATTTGGCTGGTTTAAAAGCCTGAAAATGGATAACAACATGGATTTCAAATTGGATGTAGCCATCCGTGATAATAAAACGGTAATTTACCGTGCAGATGTGACTGAAGCAGAAATTTCTTCAGGAGCGAAAAATATTACTTTAAGGCCAAGTGTTGATTATGTATTGAACCAGAAATTTAACATCAAGTTATTTTACGATTCGAACATTACCAAACCTTATACCTCGCAAACATTTAATACCGCATTTAGTAATTTTGGTTTTAGCTTGAGGTTTACATTAAATTAAAAACATAGCGTAGAGAATGGAAGAATTACATTTCAACATTATAGCTGAACTGGCAAACTAATTTAAGACAAATGAATTTTCCATCACAAGGAAAATTGCGAGTATTTTCCTCCATTTGCTATTATTTATAAAATCATTGAAAGCCTTATAGACATAGTTTGTAAGGCTTTTTTATTTGCTTTGAGATTTTGGAGATTGCTGCTGTGCATTTCAAAGGCACCGTGGTAATGAACTGAAAGTTTATAGTGACCATTCAGCCGGTCGGAAATGCTGGAAACTTGACAGAATGCTTAAGGACTCAAACGGCTGGGGAATTGTCGAACCTTTGACCTGAAAGTGATTTTGATATCTTTGATCGCATATCGGTGCACGAATCACAGACTCCGGAAACAAAAGCCGGGTGCAAGTATTGTATTTTTCACTACCGATTTTTCTGGTTCATTTTGAAAGCGGTTTATTGGCTTTGGCTGAGGCTAATTGGTATAGTAGATCTTTCCTCCCATTTGATCAGCCACTTCCTTCATTTTGGCAAACATTATGATGCCATTCTTACGATCGTAGTCCTTTCTTTTTGATTTATCCTGACACGTCATGCGTAATTTATTGTCCATGCACCATATTGTTATCGTGTATTTAGCTAAATCTGGCTTGCCCTCATTTATAGGGATTAGATTAGTTACGATTTGCTTAGGCCCCCTTTTATCCTTGATAAATTCTATCCCCAATCTTACCATCGCTTCTTTAACCAAACGATAGTTTTCAAATTTGGTAAAGTCGTTTTCGACTAACAGAATGCAAGCGTTCGAAAAAATAACTGAATCTCTCACTTTTGCGAAAGGGCCCTTAATCTTTTTGTATTGTAGCGTTTGATCTTGACCAAAACATAGGCTTGCCATGAAGCACAGTACCAAAGTGACAAAAGTTCTCATGGCGCTATTTATTAAATGGATACTCAGGGAATTCCCCGCCAAGTGATATAAATCTTGAGGACCAGATTTCATGTAACTCAGCATGTTTCTTTTTTGATTGGTCTTTTATCATCTCAGCCCAAACATATTCTTGTGCTGCATATAATATTTCTTGGTTTGACCTTTTCATCAGATAAGCCTTTTTGTAATCGCCATAAAGGTCCTTTTTGCCGGATACCAGAAGTTGCGTTTTTATCGCAGCCAAATTGCTGGAGATGTTAAATATGGCTACTAAAACAAAAATGCCTAATATACCTGATATTAGAAGTAATACGTGATCCATATTGAGAGATTGATTTTTTCAAACATAATGATTTAATCAATCATTTGTTAACGCCCTGATTAATTTATCCTCATATCAGCTGCGACAAATTATCTAATCTTCTTTGACTCTGTTCAATAATATAGCTGGCAAAAATGAAGTTCCTGGCAATTTATAATATGGAGTAGTTTCCCATTTAACTACGTTTTTAGAAATAAGGGTAATTTTCATATTAACAAAATTAGTTTTTGTTGTATCACCATCGATTTGGCTTTTGATAATATCATTGAATATTCCGCTATAAACTGCACGATCTTTATTTTCAATAATGGTGATCGGATCAATGATAAATTTTGAAATGTCCTGACCATCGTAATTATATTGATTTATTTTGAAAAGCAATACATCTGTTTCAAAGTTTAATACTCCTGATTTAATCCTTTTTCTTTGTTTCGAAATGTTTACAGCAATTTTATTCCCATCAACAGTTGCAATCCAGTTCCCGACAAATTTTTTAATCGATGTATTTTGGAAATACTTTCCAGAATTCAACTCCTTAAAAGTTGTTTGTGCATTCAGAGAAAATGATGCTATCATTAAGCATGATAAAATAAATAGTTTTTTCATGGTTTCATTTTATTATATCATTCGTTAATGCAACTCGGGCCATGCTGCCTTGAGTTCGTTAAATCAGTATAAAAAGCAATATCACTATCTAAAGTATCAAATTTATAATTATCGATCGCATCGATTGTTATTTTCAATCCACCTTTAATATTAACAGCGTTATACTTGTAATAAGAGGAAATACAATAGCTGCTGCTCCGAGTTTTAACCGTCGTTCTCATGAGCGTTTTTGTAGATTTAGCCTATAATTCTTGCTTTGCTGTCAATGTCAGATATGCCTTTCACGATCAAGTGCCAACTGCTCCATCTGAAAAGGCAGATATCTGTACATAATCCATTGAAGTTAATTTTAGGTTGATAGCTAAATTATAAATCTATTCTTAGGTTAGCACAAATTTAGCGCTCATGTTTTTTTAACTTTCTTTCAAAACGTTAAAGATAAATTGACTAGTCCACTTTTTGGCACATCGTCATTTGTCATTTTAATTCACCATTGGGAATTTTGGTACAGTCTGTTTTTGGCTACATGGTCCATTCCATCAAGCAAGATGGCGTTCGGAGTAGTAGCTAAAAAAGTAATAATTCCAATTGGATTAGCACTTACTATGTTTAGTTTTGCCTCTTGCCTTTATGCTATAGAATATATCGTACTACACTAATATGAATGTAACTTATTTATTGTTTGGTTTTGCTATCATGATATTTTTTCCAAAAAAGATAAATGATATTGTTAGAAACATTAGAAGTAACGATACCGGCAAACTAAAAGCCAATTCATTTTTTTTGCTACTCATGATTTTAGCAACAATCGTAGTGTTTTTTGCATTATTTAAGCTAAATCAAAGCACCTAAAGTTTTCATTACAGTTGCCCCTTAATGATATGAGCTAGGTGAATATAAAATATCCATATATACTGGGCGGTTAAATGATCGACTCGAGCCTGCTGCAATGCATGATACTGAACTAAATTCGAAGAATTTGATTTTGATGTGAATTTCAAAAAAATCAGCCGGTTTTATTATAAATTGCATTATTTACCATTATGAAAAATCTTATTGGAATATTATTGCTAACCATCGTCATGGGTTGTTCAAATAGCAATCAAGCAAATACTGATATTTCGTCAGACAAAAACTGTTTAATTAATTTGATGCTTGGATATCCAGATTTAGTTAAATTTATTAATAATGGCGAGATTGACACTGTATATCTTATTAAAAACGAACACTTGAATAACGAAAATGTTAATCACAAATTAATTAGAAAGCCAGTAGTCTTTATTAATAAACCTGAGGGTTATCCAAAATATGGGAAATTCGACAATACTAAATTTCAGATATCATTCGAGTTATTGAAAATAAAGGGTGATGATGCTGAAGGTTCCATCCTGATAAAGTCGGTTGGAGTATTAAGCTTTTTTAAGTTCATACGTCATAACAACAAGTGGAAGGTGTCTGGATATAGCGAAGGAATGATTTAATTTCAAGACTCGATGTCAAGCCATAATCTTAGTAACAGATTGCACTATCAAACTCTAAATATCAATGAAAAAACTATTTCTCACATTAATCAGTATTCTATTATTTAGCAACTTATACGCTCAAAGTCCGACTCTGGAAGAGTCCAATCGAGTTAAGGATCTAGTTATAAACTTTTTACAATGGTATAAAAAAAATGAAGCAAAGTTGGAGTCTCTGCCTATTTTAACCGGATTTAATGAGGATTACACAAAAAAGACTGATAGTGTAGTTAAAGTAGATGACCGTGCTTTAGGTATTTATCTTAATAATTTAAAAAAATCCAATTACTTATCCTCAAATTTTATTGGAACAATTAAATCGGTTTATGATTCGGTTGGTGTCTCTTTAAAAAGAAAACCACTAACTAACTACTTCGGACCTATTCCAGAATTAGAAGCTGATCTTATTTTTGGCTTTGAACCGGATGAAACTTTAAATTTTATTAATAAAATTGAATTCATAAATATTGTAATAATCGCTAACAAAGCGTTAGTACGATTTAGGATATTAAAGCACGATCATAGAATAGTAGCACTGACGAAGGTTGAAAATGATTGGTTAATAGATTATATTGGCTTTGATACAGATTACTATTCGTCACAAGGAAAGAGAAAGTAACTTTTTTTTAACGCTATAACAAAATGCCACCATAGAGATTTGTATAGTTGTGAATCTGATTTGCGAGTTTAAGGCAAGAAAGGCCTATATTGTCTAGTATCAGATATTATCAATTGGGCAAGCAGCCAATACGCTACGCGTGAAACAATGTCATTTTGAAGGACCTGTAGATTGCATTTCAAACAATTAAATATGAAAATATCACAACTATTAGTACTAGTTTGTTTATTCCTTTTTTGCTCTTGCAGAGTTTCCCACCAGTATTCAAAATTTGATTTCAATAATGGACCCAACCCATGTATAAATGCCTTCAAAGACAGAGTATTTTTATCCATATTGACTGAGGCTTATAAAGGTACAGATGCATTGAAAGAAATATCAAAAAAGGATGTTGGAAATCCTTATGATGGAATCTACTCCCCTGAACTCTTTAAAAAGATAGATTCTATTGGCCATGATTTTTTTAAAAAAATCCCGCCACCTGAGTTATGCGAGTGTGAAAAAGGTCAAAACTACTTTATGGCTCAAGCGTTGCATTTTTATGCCAGTAGAGAATTAGATTCCGTCGCAAAAATTGAATTGAAGAATTTCTCAATTAATTGTTTCAAAAAATAAACCCTTCAATAAACCCATCCTTATTTATAGAGAACCAAAAACATTATATCCTGGAAAGAGAAGGATAAATAAAACTTAATTTTTCAGCCTTTGCGAATGGTTAAACTAAATTGTATTTTTGAGCCGTTGACATACTTAGAATTATGAGCAAATAAGAAAATGTTTGCAATTATGTGTGCAACACTTAAAATTGAACTAACACAAAATATTCATAATCAATAAGTTAAATTATAATGAATTTTCCATCAGAATTAAAATACACTAAAGACCACGAGTGGGTTAAGGTTGAAGGTAACGAAGCTTTTATCGGCATAACTGATTTCGCACAACGCGAATTAGGTGATATCGTTTATGTTGATATTAACAGCGTTGGCTCTGAAGTGGCTAAAGAAGAAGTTTTCGGAACTGTAGAAGCCGTTAAAACGGTTTCAGATTTATACATGCCGGTAACAGGTACAGTTTTGGAAATTAACGCTGAATTAAATGATAACCCTGAGTTAGTGAATTCTGATCCTTATGGTAAAGGCTGGATGGTTAAAGTTTCATTATCTGATTTAGCTGAAGTTGAAGAATTATTAACCGCAGATGCTTACCAAGCTTTAGTAGGCGCCTAATCTTAAATATTTTGTATAAAGCACTAAAACAACAAAAATGGGCCATCTTCTGGACAATTGTTGTTTTGGTGCTTTGTAATATCGAAATGCCTGCAACAGAGGGCGAAGGTTTTTTCTTCACAGGTTTCGATAAAATGACCCACCTCGGGTTTTTCTTTGTATTGTCGGTATTATTGTTCTACGGAAAAATTAAATACCAAAATAATTATGGTTTCCGAACGTTAACCATTTTTAAGATCATCCTCATTAATATTGCTATTGGAGGTGGTATTGAATTATTGCAATGGAAAGTTTTTACCTATCGCTCAGCAGAATGGTGGGATTTCGGTTGCGACATGTTGGGCTGCCTAATGGCTGTATTCAGCTACATTTTACTTCACAAACTCAATTTCGATGAGAAAAATAGTTAGTTCAGTTTTGATTTTGGTAACGCTAAGTTTAAGTAGCTGCAGTATTTTTAAAAAAAACTGTAACTGCCCAAAGGTTTATTACAAAAGTTATCCTGCTCAACAAAAATAATTACCGTTAACGCTCAACCTGCAGCTTGATCCCATAGGCTGTATTTAAAATGTTACTTATCATTTAACACATCTTAACCAAACCTTTTAAACTTAGCTTAGTCTGATAGCTTAGTTTTACATTCATATATCCAATTTTTTCTAATGAAGAATAACGTTCAGAGGGCAATTTTCATTGTTCTCCTATTTTGCGGTTACGTCGCCCAAGCTCAAAATACCGGCGCAATTACGGGGAAGGTAATCAGTGCTAAAGATAAAAAACCTGTTGATTTTGCTACCATCGCAGTAAGAAACCTGAAGGATTCTGCAGTAGTAGCTTCTGGTCAAACCAACCCCGACGGAACATTTAGTTTCAAAGCTATTGCTCCCGGTAAATATCGCATTTACGCAGCGTTTCTCGGCTTAAAAACAGCAACAAAGGATGTTGAAGTGGCAAAAGCATCGGTGAATGCCGGCGAAATCCCAATGGCTGATGATGGTGTGGATCTAAACGATGTAAATGTTACCGCCAGCATTCCTGTAGTGGTAAAAAAAGACACTTTAGAGTTTGATGCAAAATCAATCAAAGTTCGTGAAAACGCAGTGGTTGAAGATGTATTGAAAAAATTGCCAGGTGTAGAAGTAGCCAAAGATGGTAGCATTAAAGCTCAAGGCGAAACCGTAACTCGGGTTAAGGTTGATGGAAAGGAATTTTTTGGCAGCGACCCATTGTTGGCTACTAAAAATCTACCGGCAGATATGGTGGACAAAATTCAGGTAATTGATGAAATGTCTGAACAATCGCAGTTTTCGGGCGTTGATGATGGTACCAGAAATAAAATCCTGAACATCACCACAAAAGCCGGAATGAAAAAAGGTTATTTTGGAAATAGTACCGTAGGTTATGGAACGCAAGATCGATATGATGCAAGTATCAATGTTAACAAGTTTGATAACGACCAGCAATTCAGTGTGATTGGACAATTTAATAACGTTAACAAACAAAGCTTTGGACAAGGTAATGGCGTTGGGAATGGTTTTGGCGGCGGTGGTCGTGGTAATTTTGGCGGTGGTGGAAGCGGCGCCGGTAGCGGTGGCATTACAACCACAAACGCAGGTGGTTTAAACTTTGCCGATACCTATAAAGATGGTACCCAAATTCAGGGAAGTTATTTCTTCAACAAATCGGATGTTTCTAACCAGCAAACGAGTTTTACCCAAAACTTATTAGGAAATTCGATTACAACGGTAAATAACGTAGCGGATAATAATACCGACCGTATGAATCATCGATTTAACTTTATGATCGATACCAAATTAGATTCTTCAACTACAATCAAATTACAGCCTAATGTTTCTTTCACTGAATCCGACGCCACAAATATAAGTTCCTATAACAGGAATTTGATTGCGTCTTCTACCGTAGGTGATCAGCGTTACATCAGTAATTCAACCACACCAAACATCTCAAATAACTTGCTAGTACGTAAAAAATTTAAAAGACGTGGAAGAACGCTTTCATTGAACGTAAATACAAGTATTAACAATAATGATGCAGATACTTACAATTACATTTCTGAAAGCAATACGGTAAATAACGTTACTACACCATCACTTATTGATCAATTGAACAAGGTAAATACCAATTCAATTAACAATACATCGAGAGTGGTTTATACCGAACCACTTTCTAAAACCACCAGTTTAGAATTTAACTATCAAAATGGCTATGCGCATGATAACCAAGGTCGCCAGGTTTTAGATTTTAATTCTTCAAGCGGACAATACGATTTGGTTAATGTTGATTACACCAACATCTATGAAAACCAAACGCTAACTAATGCTGCAGGATTAAGTTACACCACCAACGAAAAAAAATATAACTGGAATATCGGGTTAGCCGCACAACAAACCAACCGTGTAAATACTAATGTTACAACAGGTTTAGTCAGAACGCAGAACTTCATTAACTTAACACCTTCAGCAAATTTCAGATATAATTTTAGCAATGCCAGAAGGTTAAATGTTCGATACAGAGGAAACACACAGCAACCATCGATCAGTCAAATTCAACCTATTCCAGATAATACAAACACACAAAGTGTTTTTGTTGGTAACCCAGGGTTAAAACCAGCTTTTAATAATAATCTAACGATTAACTATAACAATTTCGATTTTGCAAAAAGCAGAATGTTCTTTGCGTTTATTAATCTGAGCCAAACATTTAATGCAATTGGTAACAGCAGTCAGCTAGTTACCGATCAAAATGATGTAGATTTCGGTAAAATCAGAACTACCTACGTAAACGTTGATGGCGTTTATTCAGGTAATGGAAGTGTAAATGTTGGTTTACCACTTTTACCAGAGCGAAAACTGAACTTAAATGCATCTTTAAATGCAACATACAACAGAAATGTGAATTTCACTACAGCCAATAACAATCCGGCTGATTTGGTAAGAAACGTAACCAATACCTATGCTTTAACAAACCGCTATAATTTTGTAACCAACTTTGATAAATTCGATTTAACAGGTGGTATTTCAGGAACATATAACCGTGCTACCTATTCGGCCAATCCAGCTCAAACTACCAACTTCTACACGTTAAATCCAAGCTTTGATATCAGTTATCTTTTCCCTGGAAATATACGTTTAGCAGTAGATTTAGATTACATTAAAAATACTGGTAGAGGAGAAGGTTACAATACTGAATTCACTTTGGTAAATTCTTACATCAGCCGTCAGTTTTTCAAAAACAGGGGAACGTTCAAAATTGCGGTTAATGATGCTTTTAACCAAAATCAGGGGATTAGTAGAACAGCAACCAATAATACCATTACCGATTTAAATTACAATGTTTTAAAGAGATACTATATGTTCTCATTCACCTATTCATTAACACGCATTGGCGGAAGAAATATGAGTGGCGATGTACAGATGCCAAACCAGGGTGGTGGCGGTGGAATGCGCATGAGAATGTAATATTCCAATCTAATTTCAAGTCCCGGTTTTCATCGGGACTTTTTTATTTAAGAAGCTTATAACCGTCAAACTGACAGTTATGTATTTCAATTGTTACCTAAGCAAAAATAAACCTTTAAAGTGGGGAGTAGTCTTTATTTTAGAACCAGAAAACTAACCAAATGAAACAACTCTTTACCTTAACTTTAATTGTATGGTCATGTCTGGCGTACGCTCAAAATAGTGGATCGGTGGCTGGAAGAGTGCTTCAATCAAAAGATAGAAAGCCAATAGATTATGCTTCAATAGCGGTAAAAAATCTTGCTGATTCTAGCATGGTGGGTGCAGTAAGTACCACTGAAGATGGTAAGTTTATTCTAAAAGGATTAAAACCAGGCAATTATCGGCTTTATGCTGCCTTTCTTGGTTTAAAAAATACAACCAAAGATTTTGTAATCACAGCCGATCGACCAGTAGCCAGCATTGGTGATATCATTTTGGAAGGCGGTTCGATTGACCTACAAACCGTTGAGATCAAAGCAGAAATTCCACCGATAGTAGTTAAAAAAGATACTTTGGAATTCAATGCCAGTTCATTCAAGGTGGTCGAAAATGCAGTTGTGGAAGATTTATTAAAAAAGCTTCCGGGGGTGGAAGTTGATAAAGCTGGAACGGTGAAAGCTCAGGGCGAAACCATTACTAAAGTGCGGGTTGATGGAAAAGAGTTTTTTGGTAATGATCCATTACTGGCAACAAAAAACCTTCCGGCAGATATGATTGATAAGATTCAGATTATTGATGAGCTCTCCGATCAGGCACAATTTACAGGGATTGATGATGGAACGAGGACAAAGATCATCAACATCACCACCCGAAAAGATAAGAAAAATGGATATTTCGGTAACACTACAGCAGGTTATGGTTCAGATGATCGTTATGATGTTAACGCAAATATCAATCACTTTAATCAGGATAGAAAATTAAGCGTTATAGCGCAATTTAATAACGTAAACAAACAAAATTTTGGTGGCGGTTTAGGCGGAGGTAACGGTGGCGGCAACGGTGGTCGCGGAGGGATTACGGATACGAAGGCTGCCGGATTTAATTTCAACGATACCTATGCCGATCAAACCGAGTTTAGCGTAAACTACTTTGTGAATAAATCAGAAAACTTAATTCTCCGAAACAGTGTTACCCAAAACTTTTTAGGTGATGTAACCACCATTTTTAATAATAATCAAACCAATAACTCAGAGCGTTTAAATCATCGCTTAGGCTTTATGGTTGATACCAAAATAGATTCGCTAACGTCATTACGCATTCAGCCCAATTTGAGCTATACCAATAATGAGGGCAACAATTTCAGTCAGTATACCAGAGACTACAACACCTATCGCATTAACGGTTCTCAAGCGTTAACCAACCATGGCACCTCACCATCCCTCAGTAATAACATTTTACTTCGCAAAAAATTCATGCGCCGCGGTCGTACCTTGTCATTGAATTTAAATACAAACATCAATAACAACGACGCCGAAAATTACAATAATAATCCCGAAACCAGGATTGAGGGTAATACCACGACCCAAAAACTCACCAACCAGTTAAACGACCAGGAAAGTGAGTCAATTAATCATAATACAAGGTTAGTTTATACCGAGCCTTTAAGTAATACACTTAGTTTTGAGTTGAATTATCAGAATGGATATAATCACAATACTTCTGATCGTTTTACTTATAATTTTAATCCGGCAACATTGCAGTATGATTTGCTCGATCAAACCTTCAGTAATTCGTATGAAAATACCATTCTCACTAACACTGCAGGATTCAGCATCAATAAATCAGCTAAAAAATATAACTGGAACGCAGGCATGGCGGTCCAAAATACCGACAGAACCAATAACAATATCAGCCGCGGATTCATTTTAAAACAAAATGTATTTAATTATACGCCATCGGCCATGTTCAGGTACAATTTCAGCAACAGTAAAAGATTAGTTTTTAATTATCGTGGTAGAACAAACCAACCAACTATTCAGCAATTGCAGCCTATTCCGAATAATACCAATACGCAAAGTATTCCTATAGGAAACCCCGATCTAAAACCTGAATTTGATAATACGCTAAGGGTAGCATACAATACTTTTACCGTTGGCAAAAACCGGTCACTTTTTGTGAATTTAAACCTTACTCAAACTTCAAATAAAATAGCCAATAGCAGTAGCTTGATTCAAAGCGGGCCAGACCAGGGTAAATTGGCCATTACTCCGGTGAATGTAAACGGCGTTTATGCAGGAAGCGTTTCATCATCATTGAGCCTACCATTAATGGCGGATAATAAACTTAATTTTCATATCAATGTTTCTGGAAATTATGACCGCGATGTCAATTTCACCAATTCACTAAGAAACATCACCAACAGCTGGTCAGTCACTAATGGCTATCGACTCGTTTCGAACCTGGATAAACTGGATTTAACGGCCGGTGTAAATGGTTCCATTAATCGGGCAACATATTCTGTTCAGCCAAATTCTAATACCCGGTTTTATACTTTTAGCCCCAATATCAGTGTAAGTTATCTCTTCCCTGGCGATATTCGTTGGTCTGTAGATGCAGATTATAATCAAAACACGGGCCGTGGTGAAGCTTTTGATACTCATTTCACCTTAATCAATTCATACCTCAGTAAACAGTTTTTCAAAAACAGAGGCACACTTAAAGCCGCTGTTAACGATTTGCTTAACGAAAATCAAGGGATCAGCCGAACGGCAAATAATAATACCATACAGGATGTAAGTTATAATGTACTTCAACGTTATTTCATGTTTTCCTTTACTTATTCACTAAACCGAATGGGTGGCAAAAATAGAATAAGAGGCAATGAAGACGGCGAAAGACGACGAGGAGGGAACGGTGGTGGCTTTGGTGGTGGCCGTCAAAGAAATTAAATCATCGTTTAGTAAAAGCTTGTTTCTATCAGGAATGTTAGCGCTTGTTATTTGGAATAAATCTAAAGAAAGGGTAACTTGCGCCTAAATTATAGGAAACCGCAAAGGTTTTAAATTTCATCAATTGCATTCCTTTTTTGAAATTAAACATTGTGGTAGCCAGCTGACATCGAAACAAAATACACATATGAAACTTTCCAATCTCAAGGTGGGAGAAAAGGGCACAATCATATCTTTTACAGATCTTGATCTTTCAGTAAAACTGATGGAGATGGGTTGCTTGCCAGGTGAAGTGGTGGAGGTTGAACGTTTTGCACCACTCGGTGATCCGATGGCTATTCGTGTTGCTGGTTATCAGCTTTGCTTGCGTAAAAGTGAGGCTGATGTTATTATCATACAATAAATAGGCAGGTTTGGATATTAAAGTTGCGTTAGTTGGTAATCCCAATACAGGAAAATCTACACTTTTTAACCGTTTAACCGGGTTAAACCAAAAGATAGGAAACTTTCCCGGCATCACGGTAGATAAGAAAACAGGTTTCATGAAAATGATTGATGGCGAACATGCCGAAATCATTGACCTTCCTGGCACTTATAGTTTGTACCCGAAAAGCAGCGATGAAAGTATTGTTTTCCAGGTATTGGCCGATCAAAAAAACAGCGCACATCCTGATGTGATCGTACTCATTGCAGATGTTTCAAACCTTAAACGAAACATGCTTTTGTATTCGCAGGTTGCAGATTTAGGGATTCCGATGATATTGGCCTTGAATATGATTGATTTGGCTGAAAAGCAAGGTATTGAAGTCAATATAGACAAGCTCGCTCAAAAACTGGGCATTCAGGTTGTTTCTATATCTGCAAGAAATAACATCGGTATTGATCGCTTAAAACAGGCAATCGCCAATACCACTAAAATAGCAACACAGTTGCAGGATGTTGATGTAAATAGCTTAGCGCCAGAAGCAATCAATGCGATTAAGTCGAAATTAAATTCAGATAACGATTATTATGCCTTGCAGGTTTTGCACCAGCACGAGTATTTAAATTTCTTTTCTGATCAGGAGCAGGAAGAAATTGAGCAGATTGAACAATCACACAAGTTTGAATCTTCTAAAGTTCAGGCGGCAGAAACTGTAGTTCGCTACCAACACTTAAGTAAACTTTTAGCTGATGTAGTAACCGATAGCGGCAGAGCACAGAAATTCTCTTTTAGCGATAAACTGGATGCGATACTAACCCATAAAGTTTGGGGTTTTGCGATTTTCCTGCTTATCCTTTTCATCATCTTCAACGCTATTTTCGCCTGGTCATCGTACCCAATGGATTGGATTGAGGGAGGGTTTGGCTTTGTAACTGAAATGGGCCATGAATATCTCCCGGCAGGCATGTTAACCGATTTGCTTTTAGATGGCGTTATCGCTGGTCTCGGCGGGATCTTTGTTTTTATTCCTCAAATTGCGATATTATTTGCCTTCATTTCAATTTTAGAAGATACCGGTTACATGGCGAGGGTTACTTTCATGATGGATAAAATCATGAGCAAAGTAGGCTTAAATGGTAAATCGGTAGTACCGATGATCGGAAGTTTAGCTTGTGCGGTACCCTCAATTATGGCTGCCAGAAATATCGAAAACTGGAAAGACAGGATGATTACCATCATGGTTACACCGTTAATCAGTTGTTCGGCAAGGCTTCCTGTTTATATCCTGATCATTTCGCTGATTATACCTTCCGAAAACCTTTTTGGCATTTTCAATATGCAGGGCTTAGCATTAATGGTGATGTATCTGGTTGGAATTGTTGCTGCTGTCCTTGTGGCCTGGGTAATGAAATTCATCATTAAAACCAAAGAACGTTCTTACTTCATTATGGAGTTACCGATCTATCGCATGCCAAGATGGAAAAACGTTTTCTACACCATGTATGAGAAATCGAAAACCTTCATCATCGAAGCCGGTAAAGTGATCATCGCCATTTCCATCATCCTTTGGGTAATGGCTACCTTTGGTCCAGGCGATCGTTTTGAAAATATCGATAAAAAATATGCTTCTGCATTAGCTGATACTACCAGAAATACGGCGCATATCGAAACGCTTATCGCGACAGAAAAGTTAGAAAACTCCTATGTTGGCATTTTAGGGCATTGGATTGAGCCAGCCATCCGTCCGCTGGGTTACGATTGGAAAATTGGCATCGGCCTAATCACTTCCTTCGCTGCCCGAGAAGCATTTGTGGGTACTATGGCTACCATTTATAGCGTAGACGGTGGCGATGAAGATACCTCGACCATACGCGAGCGTATGGAAGCCTCTATAAACAGCAAAACGGGTTTGCCGGTTTATACCTTTGCAACCGGAATTTCGCTCATGCTCTTTTACGCCTTTGCCATGCAGTGTATGAGTACCGTAGCCATCGTTTACCGCGAAACAAAAGGCTGGAAATGGCCCATTATTCAGCTTAGTTACATGACGGCAATGGCTTATGTTGCAGCCTTAATTGCTTACCAATTACTGAAATAATTGTTGCAGAGCAGGTTTCTCCCCACCTATTAACCTTTGCACCCGCTTTCCGTTTTACTCCGCTCACAGCAGAAAAAGCTGTGGCTTCGTGCTCACTGCAATCGGGTCTAGTAAGAAACTATTGTGCAAATATTAAAAGTTTAACCGCCTAAATTTTGAAGTTCGGTATTTCTGCTGTTAACTTTCCGCTTTAGTCTTTAAACTTTCCACTTTCAATTCTGCACTTTCAACTTTGAACTTTTAACTTCCACTTCCCACGCTTACCCCAGTTCAATCTGCCTTTTAATGCTTTCTTCAAGCGAAATTAAAGTTTCCGTACGTTGAATTCCATTCACAGCCTGAATTTCTTCATTTAGCACATGTCGCAAATGATTGGTATCTCTGCAGATAATCTTCGCGAACATACTGTAAGATCCGGTGGTATAGTGAAGCTCAACTACCTCTCTGATTTTACTCAATTGCGCCACAGCATCCTTATACTGGATCCCCTTCTCCAGGTAAATACCTAAAAACGCACAGATGTCATAACCGGCCTTTTGTGGATCGATAATGAGGTGAGATCCCTTGATAATACCCATTTCCTGCAATTTCTTCATCCTAACGTGGATTGTACCACCGGAAACAATTAAATCCTTTGCAATTTCAGTATAAGGCTTTGTGGCATCCTGCATCAATTGTTTTAATATGTCGATGTCGAGGTTGTCAATTTCTAAATTGGAATTGTCTTTTTTAAGCATATTTTTGAATTATGATAAGCGAATTTACAAATATTTATCAATATTATAAAAATAAAATTAAATGTTTAAAATATTTGCAAGGCATTGAATGTTCTTTTACATTTGTATCAAGCAATTAACAAAAAGGGAACGTTCTTTAACAAATTGTTTAACATAATGTAGGGTGGTGAAACAGGCAGACACACCTCCTTGTCTCGGTGGCGGAGAATAATGGGAAAACCAGCAATGGCTAACCACTCCTTGAAGGTTCGATTCCTTCCCCTACAGCAGCTTAGTCTGGAGTCCTTAGTCTGAAGTCATGATTAGACTATGGACTAAAGACTTCATACTAAGGACTAAAATGTTGGGTGGTGAAATTGGCAGACACGCCTCCTTGTCTCGGTGGTGGGGAATAATGGGACAAACGCAGTTTATTGGGTTGACCACAATTAATTTTTTGAACTGTAGCTAACTACCCCTTGAAGGTTCGACTCCTTCCCCAACAGCATTTTTTATGAATAATAAGTTAGTTAATTGAGCAATCCTGGATAGGTTGCTCTTTTTCTTTTTAAGCTTATTTCAAAAAGCACGAATCGCAGCTAGCCTATTTCTTATCCGATTTTACTCAAATAATTCCTATATTTCCGGTTGTTGAATGTGTAGCGCTATTAATGAAGAAAAAAATCCAGATAAAAGATATTGCGAATGAATTGAATATATCCATTACCACAGTATCATTCGTAATCAATGGTAAGGCTAAAGAAAAAAACATCAGTAAAGCACTTACCAAAAAAGTACTCGATCTTGTTGAGAAATGGGGTTATCAACCCAATACCCTTGCTAAAAGTTTGCGAACAGGTAAAACAAATGTAATTGGCTTCTTAGTGGATGATATATCCGAGCCTTTTTTTTCCAGCATTGCACATTTTCTGGACCAGAAAGCTTCAGAAAGCGGATATAAAATTTTATTTAGCAGTACGCATAACAATCACAATAAAGCGGTTGAGCTACTCCAGATTTTTAGAGACAGGCATGTAGACGCATATATTATGGCTTTGCCAGAAGGACTGGAACAGGAAATCAAAAACCTAATTCAAACGAATGTTCCTGTGGTATTATTCGATCGTTATGTGCCCGACCTGGAAACCGATTACGTAGTGATTGATAATATTGAAGGTACATACAATGCCACACAGCATTTAATCAATAATGGCTATAAAAATATCGGCTTCATTACGCTTGATACTGACCTGCAACAGATGGTAGATCGCGAAATTGGATATGAGCGGGCAATTAAGGAGCACGATCTGCCATTAAAAGTTAAAAAAATTAAATACCGAAATGCAGATCTGGGATCGATAGCGCAGATGACGAGTTTTTTCGAAAACGAGAAACAACTTGATGCGGTAATTTTTGCAGCGAACTACATTTGTTTGGATGGCCTAAGAACTTTCAAACAAATGGAGCTGAGTGGATCAGCGCCAAAACTCGCTTTTCTATCTTTTGATGATTTCGAATTACTTGAATTTTATAAGCCTGCTATCACTGCTATTGCTCAGCCCGTGCAGGAAATTGCTGAAAATTTGATGAAAATATTATTATCTAAACTTAAGGCGAACGATAGCGGTAAACATTTTAGACAAGTGGTGCTTTCTACAAGTTTAAATATCAGAGAATCTACTGAGCGGAAAAAGTTAGGATAAAAAAAAGAGGAATAAGTATTTGCCTATTCCTCTTTGGTATGTTAATAATGGTGTTAAACCGTCATTACATCTTTTTCTTTAGCTTCTGCATGTTTATCAACCTTTACAATGTAAGCATCGGTTAATTTCTGAACTTCTGCTTCACCGGTTTTAATTTCATCATCAGAAACACCATCACCTTTTAATTTTTGAATTTTGGTATTGGCATCTTTACGGATGTTACGAACCGTAATTCTTCCGCGTTCAGCTTCTTCTTTTACCTTTTTAACTAAATCCTTTCTACGTTCTTCAGTTAGTGGAGGTACCACCAAACGGATCACAATTCCATCATTTTGTGGATTGATACCAATATTTGCAACTTGTATCGCTTTTTCAATAGTGGTTAAAAGCGATTTTTCCCAAGGCTGGATCACGATAGTCCTGGCATCAGGCGTGTTGATACTCGCTACCTGAGCCAGTGCTGTAGATGCGCCATAATAATCCACAAAAATACCATCGAGCATACCTGCTGATGCTTTACCGGCTCTAATTTTCGTTAATTCTGATTCACAATGATCGATTGCCTTATCCATCGAAGATTGAGCATCCATTAATTGCAATTGTATGAGTTCGTTCATAATGTGTGTATTTCTACAAAAATAATATTTCTTTAAAGGTTATTTAACCAAAGTACCGATTGGCTCACCATTGGCAATTTTCATAAAATTACCATGTTTGTTCATATCAAACACAATAATTGGCACCTGGTTTTCCTCACAAAGCGTAAAAGCAGTCATGTCCATTACATTCAAACCTTTAGCATAAACTTCTTTGAATGAAATCTCTTCATATTTAGTTGCCAAGGGGTCTTTTTCAGGATCTGCAGTATAAATTCCATCAACGCGTGTTCCTTTTAATACGGCATCAGCTTTAATTTCAATTGCTCGCAGTGCAGCTGCAGAATCGGTAGTGAAGTAAGGGTTTCCGGTTCCAGCGCCAAAAATGACTACACGCCCTTTTTCTAAATGACGAACTGCTCTTCTACGAATAAACGGTTCACAAATCTGTTCCATTTTAATCGCAGTGAGTAAACGGGTTTTAATACCCACTTTCTCCAGGGCATCTTGCAACGCCATTGAATTGATTACCGTTGCCAACATCCCCATGTAATCTGCTTGTGCCCTATCCATCCCGCTTTTCTCGGCACTTAGGCCTCTGAAAATATTTCCACCACCAATTACGATTGCAATTTCCAAACCTTTATCGTGAACGGCCTTGATATCTTCAGCGTACTGCTTAACGCGTTCATTATCAATACCATATTGTTTATCGCCCATTAGCGATTCGCCGCTAAGCTTTAGTAGGATGCGTTTGTATTTCATGACTTCAAAAATATTAACATTTTTTTAATACCTGGCTATGCTTTTAAACAAATGATGTAAATATTTAGATTGATAGTTTCTGCCCTTTAAAAATAGTCGATTGTAAGTTTAGTGCTTCGTCCAAAATCAAAATATTGGCTTCACTTCCAGCTGCAATACCCGATGTTAAATGCTCAAGACCGATAAGTCGGGCGGGATATTTAGTGGCCATGTTAATCGCTTCGTTAAACTCGATCTCACAATGCGTTACGCAATTTTTAACAGCTTGTAACATCGTCAACGACGAGCCTGATAATGTTCCGTCGGGCATTACAAATTTATCGCCATTTTTCACGTGTTGATAAGGTCCGGATGTGCATTCTGTAACGGCATCAGTAATTAAGAATAAACGTTCTTTTAATAATTTCTTCGCAAATTTTACCACTTCAAAATCCACATGCTGGCCGTCTGAGATAATACTTGCCATTGCCCGATCATGGTTAAAAACGGCCGTTGGAATACCAGGCTGACGGTGGTGAACCGGACTCATGGCATTGAATAAATGTGTTGTGGTTTGGATGCCACTATTATATGCTGAAGTAGCCTGTTCAAAAGTAGCGTTACTATGCCCAAGTGAAACCAAAACGCCATGATCAAGCAAATATTGAATTACTTCATCATCATTGCATTCGGGCGCAATGGTCATCATTTTAATCACACCATCACCGAAATCCAATAATGATTTTATTTCATCTAATGTTGCCCGTCGTACAAATTCAGGCACATGAGCACCCAAACGTTTAGGGTTTAAAAATGGACCTTCCAAATGTAAACCCAAAAAGTTTCTCGCCTGCCGGCGATATTGTTTTGCCGTGGCAATACAGGCATTGAAAACTTCCGGCGTATTGGTTGCCATACATGCCAGGAAGCCTGTTGTTCCCTTTTTTAGCAAATCATCTTCCATGATCGCCAAAGATTCAAGCGTTGGTTCTGCAGAAAACAATCTTCCACCAGCACCGTAGATTTGTAAATCAATAAAGCCCGGAACAACCAACACATCAGATAAATTTTTAGATTCTGAATTTTCTATTGATACGATTTTACCATCCTGAATATTTATGCTTTTTCCTTCTTGTAACGAATCGTTCAGGTAAAATTTTGTGTTTGATAGATTTAGCATAGATTTATTTTTAATGGGCCTAATTTACTAAGTTGGTAGCGAAATTTTGGTGTTTATGCAGAAACTGCAATCATAAACCCGATAGCGTGGGAATACTTTTTGTTGCACTGTCATAATAGATTGCCACTTCGTTTCTAATCGCAATGACGATGTAGGAAAAAAAAATGAAGCCAAAAAGATTGAAATAATAGCGGGGCTGCAGTTTCCGAAGGATAACATACCTTTCGTTTTCTAAAAAATAATAAGCATAAAAAAACCGCCCTGATATACATCGGGCGGTTTTCTATAATTTTATATGTGCTTATGCACCTAGTTGAACACGTTTGAAAGCTGTTACAGTTAAGCCTTTAGCAGTGCTATCTAAGAATTTACGAACATCCATAGAACCGTCTTTAACAAACTCTTGGTTTAATAAAGTACTGTCTTTGTAGAATTTGTTCAATTTACCAGCAGCGATTTTTTCAACCATTTCTTCTGGTTTGCCTTCTTGACGGATAACGTCTTTAGCAATTTCGATTTCACGTTCGATAGTAGCCGGATCAACACCGTCTTTATCAACAGCAACCGGGTTCATTGCAGCAATTTGCATTGCCACATCTTTACCAGCTTCAGTAATATCTGCACCGTTAGCACCTTCAAATACTACCAATACACCCATTTTACCGTTAGAGTGGATGTAAGAAACGATTTTCTCACCAGAAACATTTGCATATTCCTGAATAACGATTTTCTCTCCGATTTTACCAGTAAGTTCAGTGATGGTTTCCGCAACCGTGCGTCCATCTTCTAAAGCGATAGCTGATAATTCTTCGATAGTAGCAGGGTTGTTAGCTACTGCAGCAGCTAAAACAGCCTGAGCTAAATTACGGAAATCCTCAACTTTAGAAACTGGCTCAGTTTCGCAAGCTAAAGCAACTAATTTGCCGTTTGTACCATCTGCTGAAACAGCGATTGATACCAAACCTTCAGAAGTAGCATTGCCAGAACGAGCAGCAGATACTTTTTGACCTTTTTTACGCAATAAATCAACAGCAGCTTCGAAATCGCCATTAGCTTCAACTAAAGCTTTTTTGCAATCCATCATACCAGCGCCAGTTTGTTGGCGTAGTTTATTTACATCTGCGGCAGTAATTTGTACTGTAGACATTTTTAAAAATTTATAAGTTCCTTAAAATGTTAAAAGTTACAGGTTACAGGTTGCGGGATTTACCTACAACCAATAACCTATAACTCATAACTTAAATTATTCTTCTGTTTTAGTTTCTTCTGATGAAGATGCTTCAACTTCTGCTTCAGCAGCTTTTTTGCGTCTTGGTTCTTTAACCTCTGGCGCATCAGCCGCAGCTTTAGCAGCTACTGCTTCTTTTTCTGCCTCATCATCTTTTTCGCGTTTACGCTCATCTAAACCTTCTTCAATCGCTTTGATAATTACATCAGTAATTAAAGAGATAGATTTTGTAGCATCATCATTCGCCGGAATTGGGAAATCGATGTTTGAAGGATCAGAGTTTGTATCAACCATCGCAAAAGTTGGGATGTTTAATTTTAACGCTTCAGTTACTGCAATGTGCTCTTTCTTAACATCAATTAAGAATAAAGCTGCAGGTAAACGGTTTAAATCAGCAATACCACCTAAAAGTGATTCTAATTTAATACGCTCACGCTGAATCATTAAACGCTCTTTTTTAGATAAGATCGCATAAGTACCGTCTTTAGTCATTTTATCGATGTTAGACATCTTTTTGATTGACTTACGAACTGTAGCAAAGTTAGTTAACATACCACCTAACCAACGTTCAGTTACGAAAGGCATGTTTACTTTTTTAGCTTGCTCAGCTACGATTCCTTTAGCTTGTTTTTTTGTTGAAACAAATAATACTTTACGTCCTGATTTTACGATTTGTTTAATCGCAGCCGCAGCTTCTTCAGTTTTAGTTAAAGTTTTATTTAAATCTATAATGTGAATTCCATTACGCTCCATGAAAATGTAAGGAGCCATTTTTGGATTCCATTTACGGGTAAGGTGACCAAAGTGTACACCTGCATCCAATAAGTCTTGATAAGTTGTTCTTGCCATTGTCTTTGCCTCCTGTGATTAACGTTTACTGAATTGGAATTTCTTACGAGCTTTAGCACGTCCTGGTTTCTTACGCTCAACCATACGCATATCACGCGTCATTAGGCCTTTAGCACGTAATGCAGGTTTTTTCTCCGCATCTAGTTCAACAATCGCTTTAGCAATAGCTAAACGAACAGCTTCTGCTTGTCCTTTTACTCCACCACCTTGAACGTTTACAGTAATATCATAACGACCTGTAAGCTCAGAAACTTCTAAACTTTGGTTTACGATATATTGCAAAGGTAAAGTTGGGAAATATTCTTTGTGATCTTTACCGTTAACGGTAATTGCGCCAGCACCATCTTTTAAGTAGATACGTGCAACAGCTGTTTTTCTTCTTCCTGAAGTGTTAGTAACTGACATTTCTTAAAGTTTAATGGTTTTTGGAGATTGAGCTGCATGAGGGTGAGTTTCACCTGCATACACAAAAAGATTGGTGTAAAGTTTTTTACCCAATTTAGTTTTCGGTAACATACCACGTACCGCTTTCTCGATTACACGTTGAGGGTGTTTCGCCATTAACTCCTTAGGAGAAATAAAACGTTGACCACCTGGATAACCAGTGTAAGAAACATATTGCTTTTCGCTGAATTTGTTTCCTGTCAATTTAACCTTGTCTGCATTGATAACAATCACGTTATCTCCGCAATCTACGTGTGGGGTGTACTCAGGCTTGTTTTTACCACGGATGATCATAGCGATCTTCGATGACAAGCGCCCCAAAATCTCGCCTTGCGCATCAACAACAATCCACTGTTTGTTAACAGTTTTCGCATTGGCCGAGACAGTTTTGTAACTTAACGTATTCACTTGCTTGTATTTAATTTATTAAACAATTTATTATTCCCATTAAATTTGGGACTGCAAAGATAGATAGAATACTTTTATTATCAAATAGTTGAAGAGAAAAATTTGAAAGTTATGAGTTAAAGGTTTAAAGTCACGGGCTAGTGCCTGAAGATTTTAGCTGGTTTTCATGCTGATTCAAAGATTTCTACTAATTTTATTTAACGCTTATTTAATCTAATGATGTTCAACATTGAATTTTTATCTTCTTTAGGAAAAAAAACTGAATTGCAAAACCGAAACGGATTGGAAGTAATTAAATACTGTAAAGAAATTGATTGGTTGCAAGAATGGAAAAATTATTACCACGCATACCGGAGCAGCGAATATATTCCTTATGAAGACTATTGGTTTTTAGATATTTCAGATCCTGGAAACAAGCGCAACTTAGATGTTTCCTGCAATTATATTGATGAGCGAAATTTACTGAAAGAGAACTTGAGCCTGATTGTAACTTTTTCCTGGTATAGTTTGGAGAAAGCGGGCTGGTTTACAAAACTCCTTACCAGACGCGAACACACAAAGGTTTGGTATGCAAGACACTCAAGTGAAATTTCAAGTCAAGATTTGCCTCAAATTGTAAAATGGTTTGTAGATGGAGATATTTCACAACTTGATTTAATCTTGCCAACCCCAGGTGAATTTCAATTTGATGTAGATTAGTATTAAAACTCATTTATTTCTAACGTCTGTAATTATTCCTCCAGAATTAAATCAACTATTGCTTTTACCATTTCTTCTCTGTTGTTATAATCTCCGCTAATCAAAATGTAACTTATCTTACGTCTTTCCAGTTCAGCTTTAAAAAGGTGAAACATTTCTAACCTTTTATCACCGAAATCCCGAAGATCATCAGCAATCCACGCTACATCAATATCGAGCAAAAAATATACGTCATATACAATTTCATTTTCGAGCCTGCTTAAAATTTCAGGTATTACATTTAAATATAGCTTTGAATAAATTTGAGTGGTGATCACATCTGTATCACAAAAAAGGATTTTGTTGGAAATTTTGGTTTTATCCTTTACCCTTTGAGTTTGTGCTTTTCCTATTTTAATAATGTCATCAACTGAAATATCATTTGAAGTGATCAGTTCTCTAGCAACTTCCGGAACAAATTCAGTTTGATAATAGGAAGCCATCTTTTCAGCCAATGTCGACTTTCCTGTACTTTCCGGACCGTAAAAGCAAATACGTTTTACAAAATGAGGTTTAACTACATCGGGGATATGTTCCCAAAATCTGAAAGGATGATTGCGGATCATCGTGGCAGAAACAGGGGTTTTGTTTCTCTTTAAATCAAATAAAATATGCCTGGCCTTCATATTTAACGCAAAGGGCTCTCCATATTCTTCCGAGCTGATAAGGACGTCAATTTTAGGATAAACTTCTTTCATGCGTTTCGCCCAAATCTTTGTTCGGGGTTCAAGCATGAGCGTTTCATCATCAAAATCATCACAAATAATTGCAGGTTTTATTTTGGGTTCATCTTTAAAAATTTCCTCAATCCAGCTAAAACGCAATTTGGCCTCAATGGGATCATTAGGTGTAAAACTCATCGAAATAATGAGTTCATCACATTGTGAAGCGGCAAAATTAATAAGCGAAATATGCCCATTATGGATAGGCATAAACTTTCCGATTACGAGCCCTCTTTTCATGCGGCTTTATCATAACTTTTGTATTCCTTCATCCAGTTCCACAAAGCAAAAGCGGCAATAATAGTAAACAAGATATATTCCACTCCGAAAAACATCGCTCCTTTTAAAAAATACAAATAGGTGGCTACTATGTCAATCATTAGCCAAATGATCCAACATTCAATTCGTTTTTGTATCATCAAGAACGTGGTAATTACACTCATTACTAAAATGAATGAATCAACAAAAGGGTATGCACTTGGCAAATTAAATAATAGAGGAAACCAGTTGTGCAACTGGCTAGCTAAAGCACCTATCAGTAATGTTCCGGCGATGCCAACAGCGAGCCAGGTATAAAATTGCTTTCGGGGCATGAAACTCACCTTCAATTCCTTTCTCTTGTCTTCTTCTTCAGGCTTTGGGTTAGCCCATCGCCACCAGCCTAAAATATTGGTTACAAAAAAGAAAGCCATTAAAAACATATCAGGATAAAGCTGAATTTGGTAATAGAAAAAAGCCGATAGAAACACATTTACAATTCCTACGGGCCAGCTCCAAATGCTCGCTTTAGCCGAGAGGATGACAGAAAGAACACCCGTTACTACGGCAAAAAACTCCAGGTAACTCATTGGGTAACCTAAGACGGTGAAAAAGATACTGTGGGTGTTGAAAAAATCCATAGTCGAATGCCGATTATAAACAAAGTTCTAATCTAGAATTTATTAATGGAGTTCAAAACAAGCCACAAACAAAAATCAAAAGTGTAATGTTATTTTAATAAGCAATCAACTTTCTAACCGAAATAATTAATTATAGCATACTGCCAGTTCGATAAAATTGCTTTCTTGCTACTATAATTACTGGCAATTTATCTAAGTTTGTACATATTACATGGGAAAACAGAAATTTTATGATACTGCGATTAAGCAGGAGCGAGCCATTTTGGTTGGAGTAGTTACGCCAGGCGAAAAGGATGAGCAAACAAAAGAATATTTAGATGAATTAGCTTTTCTGGTTGATACAGCGGGAGGAAAAGTAGAAAAGGTTTTTACTCAAAAAATGCTTAAGCCTGAACGTGCAACTTTTGTAGGTACGGGAAAATTAGAAGAAATTAAAGCTTACGTTAAATCGGAAGAAATTGATACCGTTGTTTTTGACGATGAGTTATCACCTTCGCAATTGCGGAATATCGATCGTGAATTGGGCGTAAAAGTGCTAGATCGAAGCAACCTGATCCTGGATATTTTTGCCAGCAGAGCACAAACCGCTCAGGCGAAAACTCAGGTAGAACTGGCCCAATTACAATACGTACTGCCACGTTTAACGGGTATGTGGACTCACTTAGAGCGCCAAAAAGGTGGTATTGGAATGCGTGGACCTGGGGAAACGCAGATTGAAAGTGATAGACGTATCATTTTAAATAAAATCTCATTGCTTAAAGAGCGTTTAAGAAATATCGACAGACAAAATGAAACGCAGCGTAAAAACCGTGGTCAACTAATTCGTGTAGCTTTGGTTGGTTATACCAACGTTGGCAAATCAACCATTATGAACATGCTTTCAAAATCGGAAGTATTTGCGGAGAACAAACTGTTTGCTACCTTGGATACAACCGTACGAAAGGTAGTGATTGAAAATTTGCCTTTCTTACTTTCAGATACTGTTGGTTTTATTCGCAAACTGCCCCATCATTTGGTGGAGTGTTTCAAATCCACACTGGATGAAGTTCGCGAAGCAGATTTGTTAATTCACGTAGTTGATGTATCGCATCCAAATTTCGAAGACCAGATTAATACGGTTAATGAAACATTGAAAGATATTGGCGCCATTGATAAAGACATGATTTTAGTGTTTAACAAAATTGATGCATACGTTTCGCCAGAGGTTGAAGATGAGGATGACGATGGAAAACTGAGCATTGATGAATTTAAGAAAAGCTGGATGAGTCATGGAAAAGTGCCTGTTTTGTTCATTTCAGCAACAGAAAAAGAGAATATAGAAGAGTTTAAAAATTTGTTATACGATAAGGTAAAGGCGGCACATATTGCCAGATATCCTTACGATAGTAATTTATTATATTAGTAAATAAACCGTCATTGCGAGGTACGAAGCAATCTCCTTCAGATAAGATTGCTTCATGCCTAGTAATGACGAAAAATAAGATTTATGGAAAGTAAACGTCAGCAAAAATTTGCAGGAGTACTACAAGAGGAGTTAGCACAGGTTTTTCAGCGTGAGGGTGCTGCATTCTTGCCAAATACATTGGTTACCATTACCCGCGTACGCGTATCGCCAGATTTGGCGGTGGCAAAGGTATATTTGAGTTTTTTCAATACAAACAATACAACGCTTTCCATTAATACGGTAAACGCTCATGCTGGCGAGATCAGGTATAAATTAGGGGCTAGAATTCGCCATCAGGTTAGGGTGGTGCCAGAACTTACATTTTTTGTAGATGATACAAATGAATATGTAGAACGCATGGATCATCTGTTCGATAAAATAGCAAAAGAACCGAGACAAAAAGAAGAGGGAGAAGAATAATAACCGTGAGGAAATTAAGAGAACCCGTAAACTTCTTTACGCATTTTATACCCGCATTGGTAGCGATACCAGCGGGTTATTTTTTGCTTGAAAAATGTAATACTTCAATTGAATTTACTGCTGCCTGGATATATAGCATTGCGACTTTCATTTTATTTGGCGTAAGCGCAATCTATCATGGTTACCCGGCAACGGATTATGGAATACGCTTTTGGCAAAAATTTGATCATTGCTGTATTTACATCATGATCGCCGGCTCCTATACGCCTACAGCTTTGTTGGTATTTGATGGCTGGTTAAGCTGGGGATTATTTGCCATTGTGTGGATCATAGCCATTACGGGTTGTCTGCTAAAAATCTTCAACAAATTAAAAAGCACCGCTATCTCACTTTCCATTTACATCTTGATGGGATGCCTGATTGTTCCATTATTGCAAAAAATGCTGGACACCTTGCCCATTGGAGCAATTTTCTGGTTGCTTCTTGGAGGTTTATTTTACATTGGTGGAACTTACTATTATGCCAAGGATAAACCAATGTACCGATGGATGCACAGCCATGAGCTTTGGCATTTATTCGTAATTGGCGGAGCATTATCTCATTATATTTATAATTACGTTTATATTTTCAATTAATTCGTTAATGAAACCCTTCGAGCAAATTATTGATTCAAATATATCAGCAATAGGAAAAGTTGTAGATTTTGATCCCACAAAAGACAAACTTCTACCGCTGGATTTTACATCCAATAACAAAGAATTAACTGATGAAATTTTAGATGACACGGATTTGTTCAGCAATTTCATTAATCGGAAATTAAAAGATAGCGGTGCTTGTTATGGAATTGGCGGATATGATGAACATCGAACCATTTATTCCAGAAGCACTCATTTTGATACGGAGGAAGAACCCCGCCGCCTACATTTAGGTGTTGACATTTGGGGACCAAGCGGAACGCCTGTATACAATTTCTATGATGCCCGGGTGCACAGTTTTGCAAATAACAATCACTTTGGTGATTATGGTGCTACCATCATTCTGACTTATGAAATTGATGGATTGACATTTAATGCACTTTATGGCCATTTAAGCGCAGCTTCTTTGGAAGGACTTGAACCCGGACAGTTCATTTCAAAAGGAGCAAAATTTGCTGAATTTGGCATTCAAAAAGAAAATGGTGGCTGGCCTCCACACCTCCATTTTCAAATTATACAGAACATGTATGGCTTAAAAGGCGATTACCAGGGCGTGTGTAAGTTTAGTGAAAGAGAAAAATATCTAAACAACTGCCCTGATCCAAATGTAATACTCAAGGCTACCTTTGAAAACGAACATAGCACCAGGTTCTAGATGTTTTCAATTACGGTCAGCATTTTTTAGTAAATTAGTGAAATGAGAAAGTTAATTACCATAATCTTAATTTTTTGCTGTTCGGCCGTGATGGCGCAATTACAGTTTAAAACGGGCAAAGATGGTTTTACCTCATTCTTAAGAGAAAACACTATATATCCAGCCTTTTCAAAAAGCAATTGTGTTCAGGGTACCGTGAACATTAGTTTCAAGCTCGATAAAGACGGGCGAGTGTATTCCTCGAGAGTAACCAAAAGTATTTTAAGCGAACTTGATGAAGAAGCTTTGAGACTGGTTCGCATGAGTAGCGGCAAATGGAAAGTACCTGCAGGTTACGATACCACAACTGCGGTTGTAGTGCCGGTAAACTTCAAACTCTCAGGTTATAATTGCGAACGTAAATCAAGCAAAGATATGCAGGATGCCATTCGAAGTTACCAGGCTGAAGAAGGATTGACGAATTCGGTAATTAATTTCTATAAGAACATCGACAAAGCAAAGCCAGGCCAGGAAGCTCAGATAATAGCCATTAAAAATCAGCTGGGTATTGATGACGAATATCTCCAGGAAAGAATTAATAACGGATTAAAGAAAATTAAGCAAGGCGATAAACAAGGGGCCTGCGAAGATTTTTTGTTTGTTAAACATATGGGTAGTAGTTTAGCAGACCAGTATCTAGCCAAATACTGCAAATAAATGAGAATTACTACCAAGCTTTTTGCCCTTCTTGATGTTGTTAGCATTTTACTTCTTTACAAACAGTTCTGGGGTATTATCACGCATCTGAATGAAATTCCCGATCAGGTGCTTTCTCAGGTAAGAGTAATTTTGACTTTACCTTTATTCGTTTCACTTTTTCTTTCTGCAATCGGCTTGTTCTTATTTAGAAAGTTTGGCTTTATAACTTATTATATCCAGTTTCCATTCAGGTTAATTGTGTGGATATTCTCTATTGGCTTCATTACTTTCTTACCGGAGGCTTTAAATCTTGGCGAAGGGTGGTTTGACATTCTATTTAAAGTCTGCTTCATTGCTGAATTTTTTAGATTGTATTTTACCATCCAGATCCACCGCAACGAGCTGAACTAAATGATTACCGTAATGGCCTCAGGTAAAATCTTCGCTTCAACTGCATTTATTTTACCAATGTATTCTCCATCAACCTGAAAATGCGCTTGATGTTTGGAAGATATCTTCACTTCTGAAATTTGAAAAACCTCAATTTTTTTAGGGTTGAAGGGTAGCCTGGTGAGCCATATTTTCAGAATTTCAAGGTAGGAGTAATCCTTTACCAGAATAATTTCGAAAAGATTATCGTCCAATTTACCATCTGGATTTATTTTTAAACCCGAGCCATACATAGTTGCATTTGCTATAGCCACCATGGCTGCTTTTGATCGGATGATTTCGCCATTTATATTTAACTCTACCTCCATTCTTTTATGGTTCCATAGGGCATGCCAGGTAGCTTTGGCATAACCCCACATTCCACGTTGTGGAAGTGTGTCAAATTTTTTAACCAGATAGGCATTAAACCCTAAATCGGATAAATGAATACAAATTTCATCATTTAGTTTAACTACGTGAATTTTTTGAAGCTTTCCGGTTTCCAATAAATTTAACGCATCCTCGATCTCTGTTGGTATTCCAAGTTCCTTTGCCATTCCATTTGCGGAGCCGGCCGGAATAATGCCTATTGGCGTACCGGTATGTAGCAAACACTCAGCAACCAGTTTTAGTGTACCATCGCCACCTACGGCAACCACCCTGTCGGCTTTCGATTGATCAATTTTTGCTTTGATCTTGTCCAAAGAACAATCGTCAGGGAGTTCAAATAAGTCTATTGCTGTTTCCTTATCTGAAAAATATGTAGAAATTACTTCCTTCAAATTAATATCATGACTACCTGAACCTGGATTGATGATGAATAGTAATCTCATGTTTTGGCTATAAATGCGTTACATCACAAACAACTTTTAATTCACTCTGTTTTAATGGCAATGAATAAATCTGTTAGTGTAAAAATTTATCACGGCTACGGGCACAAAAACAACCTGGTGGTTTATGGTCATGTTTTTAAACGCAAGGCTAAGGCAGCACAGATTTTTAGCAACAATATTTTCGTTAATATCGTTCATCTCTTTAAGCTTTTTGTACTTAAACCCTATCCATTTGTGAGGGTAAGGCTGCAATTTTTTGATCAAACAATTGATAACAAAACCGAGCACGACGGTTTTTTCAAATTTGAATGGAAGGCAGTACAGGATGTGGAAGCTGGCTGGCATTTTGTAAAGGTTGAAGCCATAGACGAAAATGACAACGTATTAAGTTCGAGCGAAGGAAAAGTATACATACCGCATATCACACAATATGCCTTTATTTCTGATATTGATGATACCGTAATGATTTCGCATTCGGCAACAATTGGAAGAAGGTTAAGGGAATTATTTATTAAAAATCCGCGTACACGAAAAACTTTTCCTGATGCGGCAAAGCATTACCAGCAACTGGCCCTGTCGCATACAAACCGAAATCAACCTAATCCGTTTTTTTATGTGAGCAGCAGTGAATGGAATCTCTACGATTATTTGCTTGAAACATTCAGGTTTAATAAGCTGCCCGATGGCGCCTTTTTATTAAATACCTTGAAACGTTGGAGTGATTTGGTGAAGACTGGAAAAACCGGACATGAAGGTAAACTGCTACGGGTAATGCGAATTTTAGATGCTTTCCCAAATCAGAAATTTGTATTTTTTGGCGATAATTCACAGCAGGATCCAACAATTTACACTTCAATTGTAGAAAAATATCCGGATAATATTGCGGCTGTTTATATCAGAAATATTCGCCCTGAAAAGGAAGAAGAAACTCAAAATCTACTTCAGAAAGTGAAGGCTAAAAATGTAAGCGCACTTTTGTTTAATGATAGTTCGGAAGCGATTGAGCATTCCAAGTCAATCGGTCTCATTCAATAGTTTTGGATTGAAGGATCGCTTAATGCTGCACTAAGAAATCGATTTCCCAAAAGGAGTAAAAGCTAGGTTCATCAACTTAAAATGCTGTCGACCGAATGGAATTCCGATAATCGTGATGCAGAATAAAAGTCCGAAAAGCAGGTGAGTTAAAGCTATCCAGAAACCGCCACAAACCAGCCATATAACGTTCATTATTGTTGACAGACAACCTGTGTTTGAAGATGTATCGGTTATTTTAACGCCAAAAGGAGCTAAACCTACGATCGCAAATTTAAAACATTGCATGCCAAAAGGAATCCCCACGATGGTTAGGCAAAGGATTAGGCCACCAATGATATATTCAAAAAAAATAAAAATTCCCCCAAAAATGATCCAGATAATGTTGCCTAAAAAATTCATCTCGTTTTTAAATTAAGATCGCCTTTAGCGATAAATGTTACAAACAGGCAGTTGATTTCACTTTTTTCATTATCCAATTCTTTTTAACTTAACCTCACACACAAAAGAAACACATTATGAAAAAATTGTTAATTTCTGCAGCGCTAGCTGCCTGTTTTGCGTTGGGTAATGCAAAAGCACAAACGGTTAATGGTTTAAGATTGAGTGAAATCAAATCTGATTACATTCAGGTTAAAAGCGTAAAGCGAACATTCTCTGATAAGGTTTTCATCTCCTTAGAATATGGTCAGAACGTACCTCATATCGAAGATAGTTATGTGAAAGATGATAATGGTAAAAGAATGGAATTTGATTCAGCACTTCAGTTTGTGAACAGCTTAAAGCACTCTAATTTCGAGTTATTTCAGGTTTTTTCTGAGCAGGCAGGAGCTGATTATAGTAGACATGTATATGTGTTTAAACGAAAATAAATCAGCGCTTTTTTAAGAAATTAGAGATAACTACTTAAAAGATAGCTATCTAAAGCAAAACGCCAGCAATAAATTTATTGCTGGCGTTTATCATATTTTCACTTATTTATTTCAATCAGATTGAACTTAAATTTATCAGAATTTAAATAAAATCCAGGGTGTTAAATTTCTTATTTAGGATATCGGCATTATTTACATCGAGCCACTTATCTAAAATTGTTCCATAAACCTGTCTAAAATCGAGTTGATATTTCAAATCTCCGGTATCCAAATCGCCTAAGTTCGGAGCGGCGTTGAAAATGCCTTGTTTTTTCAATCTTCCACCAAACACAAACATATTGTTTGCAGTGCCGTGGTCTGTTCCGTTACTGGCATTTTGTTCTACACGACGTCCAAACTCTGAAAACGTAACCACCAATGTATCTTCCAGTTTATTATTGGTTTTTAAATCTTTTAAGAATGCAGCCATGCCTTCGCTATATTGTTTAAGTAAGTTTCCTTGTTGATTGAGCTGATTTACATGGGTATCGAACCCACTCAAAGAAACGTAATACACTCTGGTTTTTAATCCCGAAGAAATGAACTTTGAGACTGTTTTTAACTGATTGGCAAAACCACTTTGAGGATAGCTAGCCTGTGATTTATAAATTTTTGATGTATTCTGAATGTAACTGGCTGAAGATTGCGTTTCGATCATCGTTTTATACAAATAACCCAAATTATCTTCATCTAAATGTTCTTTATCGCTTTGCAGCATGGCTTTGAAAAACGGGTCGTTGGTATTGCGATAAAGGGCTGCAGGATCTTTCAGTGCAATTCCTTTTTTGGTTTGCCCTTTCATGGCCAGCGAGAGCGAATCATCAACTTCAATGGCCGTGTACGGAAACTTACAGGTTTGGCAATTGCTATCTAAATATCGGCCAATCCACCCGGTTGATAAAAACTGATTGCTATCGCTTCCCGTTTGCCAAATATCCATTGAGCGAAAATGCGAACGATCGGGATTTGGGTAGCCAACATCATTGATAATGGTCATCCAACCCTGATCATAAATTTCACGTAAAGCCTGCATATTCGGATTTAAGCCTTGCATATCATTCAGCTTAATTACTTCCTCAGGTTTAATTGCTATGCTTTTTCGTTTTTGATAATAAATGTCGTTTCCAAAAGGTATAACCGTATTTAAACCATCGTTGCCACCAGAAAGCTGTACCACTACCAAATTTTTATATAAGCTAAGTTCATCCAAAGCCATTGCTTCGAGCGGTTTCATAAATGCCGGAACGAACAATGAGCCAGCGGCTACGAAACCAGTATTTCTTAAAAAATTTCTTCTGTCCATTTTAATAGTTCTTTACTGATGTTTGGTAAATAGTTTATAATAGGCTTCGACCATTCACGATCATGTTATTTTAACAAAGTTGATATTCGGGCATGCTGGTAATTTCTACGGCCGTGCTTCTTAATCCCTTATTATCGCTCACCATTTTAACAATTTTATCTGTCAGCTTAGGTTGCAATAAAAATTCAGTTAATTCGAGTGGTGTTAAACTTTTTGGAAGCGTATCTAAAAACTTCGGCCAATCTGCATTGGCATTAACATAGGATTTTGGTTTGCCATTATTTGCATTAGTGGTGGCAGTTCTACTCAAAGCAATAACGGCCTCATCTTCAGGATCTGCTTTGCCGCTGAAATCTATCTCTCCGTCATTTAGCACGAGTGAAGGAATACGCATTCTTAGCATGAGCGAAGAACTGTCAATCCAGTTTTGACCACCTGGCCAACCGGCCACATTTGGAGGATTAAATAAATATTGCCCCAGACTACTTTGCAATTGAATTAGAACTGATGGTTTGTTATACGTTACAAAAAACTCACGGCTCAAACCAATCAAAAATTCTGCAGGAGATTTAATTTTAGTGCCCACATTCTCCGGACTGTAAAACCATTCAGAAGTAAACATTTTCTTCATCAACTCACTGATATCGTATTTCGATTGGTAAAAACGTTCAGCCAACTCTTTTACATGGGCTTCGTTAGGATTATCGTTCACAAAAAATTTATAAACTTTTCTGCTGATGAAAGAAGCTGTTTCAGGTTTTTCGAGGATAATATCAATAATGTTTTCACCTTCAAAATTTCCAATTTTCCCGAAGAAAGTTTTAGTACCATCATCGTGTTGGTTTTTTCTGAATAAGAAAGTTCCATCCTTATCGTAGGTCCAGCCTGTAAAAGATCTTGCCGATTCCTTTATGTCTTTTTCTGTGTAATTACCTCTCCCCAAAGTGAAAAGCTCCATTAACTCACGGGCAAAGTTTTCGTTTGGTTTACCTTTTTTATTCTGCTGGTTATTGAGATATTGCAACATCGCCGGCGATTTGGATACCTCTATTAAAAGTGTTCTGAAACTGCCTAAACCATGCTGCCGCTGAATATTGTTCAGCTGTTGCGCATACATCGGATTGTTATTCCGGCAGGCAAAGTGGCCATGCCAAAATAGGGTCATCTTCTCCCGCAAGGGTGTTTCGGTATTGATCATCTTACTGATCCAAGCAATGTTCAAATCTCGGCTAACCTCATTTTGCATTTGAACAATCTCCCGACGCATTTTTTTCTCCTCATCTGTCAAATCCTTTTTTGCATAAAGCCCAGCCTGTACGAGCATCTGCCTTTTGGATTCACTATCATTCACTAGCGTAATGGGATCATCTTTTTTTGAATTCTGGAGCAGAGCGTCCACCACTTTATTGATGTTTTTTTTGCTCAGTTTGCTTAAATCGGTATATGAAATACCGAAACCGGCTCTGTTGTAAAGATGCTTTACTTGGATAAAATTATCTTTAGCGCTCATAATCATAATGGACAATTTAACAGTATGACTTAATTAGAACGCTTAGGTTTAATGTTTGTTTTGTTTCTTATTTTTGCGCATGTTTTTCCAACTCTCTGAAGATGAACTTATTTTTCCTGATCCCCGCCTTGCAGAAGCCGATGGTTTGCTTGCTATTGGCGGAGATTTGAGTGTAGAAAGATTGCTAAATGCCTATTCCAACGGAATATTTCCCTGGTTTAGTGAAGGAGATCCTATTTTATGGTATGCCCCGCTTGAACGCTGTGTGATTTTTCCTACCAAGATAAAAATCAGTAAAAGCATGAAAAAGGTACTATCTGATGAGACTTTTATAATTACTATTGATGAGGCTTTCGAGGAAGTAATTGTAAACTGTGCCAACACGCCGAGAAAAGGGCAAGATGGAACATGGATTACCAATGAAATGCAGGAGGCCTATATTAATCTCTATAAACTAGGATTTGCTCACAGCATAGAAGTATGGCTTGATAAAACTTTAGTTGGTGGTTTATACGGTTTGAAGATGAATAGTGTGTTCTGCGGCGAAAGTATGTTCAGCCATGTAAGCAATGCCTCAAAAGCCGCATTAATTTATTTAAGCAAGCTGAATATTGATTTGATTGATTGCCAGTTGCCGAATGATCATTTAATGAGTTTGGGAGCAGAAATGATCAGCAATGAAGCTTATTTAGAAATTTTGCAGCAAGAACAGCCTATATAAAAAAACCTGCAGAGTATAGCTCTGCAGGTTTTGATTTATAATTCTCTTACCCAAATATTTCTAAAACTAATCGGAGGGCTTGGGTCGCCATGATCTTGTAATTTAATCGAGGCTGCACCATGTTTTTTGTATTCCGGAGCGCCAATCCATCTGGTTTCTCCTTTTAAAACGTAGTTGTTTTGAAGCAAAATACCATTTAAAAATACCGTAACCGAAGCTGGTTTCTCGACTGTTCCATCAGCTTTGAAACGGGGAGCATTCCAGATGATATCGTAGTATTGCCATTCACCCGGTTTTTTATTCGCATTTGCCAAAGGGATACTTTGTTTATAAACGCTTCCGGTTTGTCCGTTTACATAGGTTTTATTATTGTAAGTATCCATAATCTGGATCTCATAACCATCATCGCCACCACCTGTAGAAGCTAAAAACACACCACTGTTGCCTCTAGCCTGACTTTCTCCAGATATATTGGTTGGAATTCTCCATTCCATGTGTAGTTGATAATTCGTAAACTTCTTATTCGTTTCAATATTTCCGGTTCCTTTTTTCACGGTAAAAAAACCATCGTCAATTGTCCATGCAGCTGGTTTTGAAGGATCTTTAACCGAATGCCATTCATCCAGATTTCTTCCATTAAATAACACGATGGCATCTGAAGGCGCATCCTGAGGAAGATTTCCCGGGGTAACCACTTTCGGAACGGGTTCCCAGATTTCTGTTTTCGCTGCCTCTTTTGCCGGATCGGTTTTCTTTTCCTGTGCAAGTGCTGACATGCCAAATAATGTTGGAATAAAAAGTAATGCGTACTTGTTCATAATTGGTATTTAACTTTTTAAAGTTAACCAGTTTATTAAGAAATGGAAATTTCGTATTGAATTTATTACTACAAATCGCTTGAGATGATCGTTTCTTTGATAATGATCTCATCCGGTTCTAAATCTAATTCCTTTTGTTGCTCTGCCAAATCACGCATTGGACAATAACCGGTTAAACCGCGATATAATAACCCGGCACCAACAGCTGCTCCGGTTACACCAATTACAGGGTGCGAGAAAACACTGGTAATACCTTTGAACAATAAGTAACTTCCAACTATTCCTGAAAGGATTCTTTCAGATCTTGAAGTGTTTTGAAATAATTCGGGATATTTCCATGCCTCTTTAACATTGTTAAGGGCTGTATTTAAATTTTCATTTGTCATGATGGTACATTTTATGTTTACCTAATAACAAATTGATCTTAATACAGTTTTAATAAAGATTTAGTAAAATTTATTTCAGCAAATCGCGTATATCGTCTTTACTCAACGATTTAAAGAAACTTTCTTCTGTGGTAATTAGCGAACTCGCCAGCGATTTTTTGCGGTTTTGCAACGCAAGAATTTTTTCTTCAACCGTATCTTTTGCGATGAACTTATAAATGAAAACTTTTTTGTCCTGCCCGATACGATGTGTCCTGTCAATGGCTTGTTGTTCTACTGCCGGGTTCCACCATGGATCGAGGATAAAAACGTAATCAGCCTGGGTTAAATTTAAACCCACACCGCCAGCTTTTATGGATATTAAGAATACTTTCAAATCGGTATTCTGCTGAAATTCTGAAACAATTTCACCACGGTTCCGGGTTGCGCCATCCAGGTAAGCAAAAGGAATGTTTTCGGCTTCAAAATGTTTCTTGAAAATATCCAGGTGTTTTACAAATTGTGAGAACACCAAAACCTTATGACCGCCTTTGAAAACATTATCAAGGGTATGGATAACATTTTCAAACTTTCCGGAATCAGATTCGTACTCATTATCGATCATCACGGGGTGGTTAGCCAATTGGCGAAGCGCTGTTAAACCCTGTAAAAGCTGAACTTGTTTTTGAGCAAAAGTGCCATCATCCATGCTTTGCAATAAATCGTTTCGATATGCCGATTTTGTTTTTTCGTAATAGGCCGCCTGATCCTCACTCATGTCGCAGTAAATCACCTGTTCCGTTTTTGGTGGCAATTCGGCTGCCACCTGTTCTTTAGTTCTGCGAAGCACAAATGGCTTTATAATAGATTGAAGCTTACGGGCTTTCTCCTCGTCCTTTTTCTTTTCTATCGCCTGAACATATTCATCGTAGAAAAATGCCTGGGTGCCTAATAAACCAGGGTTGAGGAAGGTAAGCTGCGACCATAAATCGCCTACAGAGTTTTCAACCGGAGTACCACTTAAAATTAGCCTGTATTTGGATTTTAAACTTCTTACTGATTTGAAAGACTTTGAAGCCGGATTTTTAATATTCTGGCTTTCGTCCAGTATGACATAATTGAAGTAGAAATTTTTCAATTCTTCTACATCCACCCGGGTAACCCCGTATGTAGTAATCACAATATCGTAATTTGCGAAATTGGCCACATCCTTGTTTCGGTTACTACCGGTGTGGGCATATATTTTAAGTTTTGGCGTAAACTTTTTCGCTTCTGTTAACCAATTATAAATCAATGAGGTAGGCATGATAATTAGCGAAGTTGCATTCAAACCCTTAGCCTGGTCGTCTTCTTTCACTTTTTGCAGCATCGCCAGAGTTTGGATGGTTTTACCCAAACCCATGTCATCAGCCAGGCAGCCGCCAAAATTATATTCCCGTAAAAAACTAAACCAGTTATAACCTGCTTTCTGGTAATCACGCAAACTGCCTTTAAAATTGACGGGCATTTGTGTATCAGCAATATCTTCGAAATCCGTTAAACGTTGAAGTTTACGCTCTAAAGTCACATTTGCCAAGCTATCTTCAGCTAAATCGTTAATTAAACCAATATGGTGTTTCTTAAGCTTCAGGTTAGCACCTGTTTCGGCAAGACTAAACAAACTACCATATTGCGTAAACCATTTTTCCGGAATGATGGCCACCTCGCCATCGGGCAATAAAAACTCACGGCGTTTATGTAAAATGTGTTGTTTTAAAGATAAAAACGGAATCTGGTATTTCCCGAACCACACCACGGCATTGATATCAAACCAATCGTTACCTTCTTTAACTTCTAAATCTATTTTATTGGCACCAAAAACGAAACGTTTCTGCCCTGTTGATTGCTCAATTTCAAAGCCTGCAGCTTGCAGTATTTCAATATGCTCGTTTACCCAGTTAATTGCCGCATAACTAGGATTTTCCTCTTCCGCAGCAACCTCGAGATTGCTAAAAAGTGAACTTGTTTTTTTTAACCCCAGTGATAACAGCAAATTAAACTGCTTCTTTTCCCAGTCTGCCGATCTTTTAATGCGGTGGAAAATATAATTATCAGCAGTTTTTTCTAAACGTACCGTTACCTTATGTGCATTTTCTACAGGAAAAGTATATTCACCGTACTTGAAGAATAACTGTATTTGCGATAGCCCACCATCAACATATAAAACTTTAATTACCGGTGTGGCTTCAAACTGCTCTGTTCTGATTTCAAATCCCTCGGCATAAACATGGTGCTTTTCAATCAATGGCGCTACAAATTTTTCGAAATAAGTTGCTTCAGTTGATTTTGGTATGGCAATATACCGTTTAGCTAAAAATGGCTGGAGTTTTTTTCCTTCAATATCCTGATCAAAAAAGTAAAGCACATCATTTAATAATAACCATGCAGGTTTATTACTAATGATTTGCGCTTCCTTGAACATGAATTCGATCCGCAGGTTTTGATATTTGATGGTCGGAAAATATCTGGTTTCGGTTTCATTTCTACGAAAATGAAAAAGGATTGACGCGGGTTCGGTTGCGAGTTCTATTTTACGTTCCACCGGCCAACCGTCTTTATCCATTACATAAAGCTCATTTTTTATTTTAAGTATCTCAAGTGCTTCAGCGAGTTTCTTTTCAATTTTTGGCCGTACATTTTCATAAAACTTCGTATCGAAAATCTTTGTAAAAAACTCGGTTGGCCTGATTAACTTTTTATAATATTTTTTGATGATCGAATCTTGTTCAATATCGTCCAAAATCTTAATTAGTTTATAATCGGTATCGGTCAGGCAGGCGCCGAATTCTTCAGCCGTATGCGTAAAAATTCGTTGATAGGTAAATGAAAAATCACCTTGCGGATTTAACTGAACAATGTGAGGTTCAATTAAATAGCCTAAATACTCATGTTTGCACAAGGAGTACACCACTTTACAAGCTTTAGAACTATCGACGCGTAACATTGATGGGAAATAAAATTTTTATAAGCTACCCGCTTAAAAAACTCTAAACTTACAATATTTTAGGATTACATCAAAAGAAGTGTAACATTTTTAGGAAAGAAAGATAATAGCGTTTAAACCTGTTATAAGGACACTATTGACTAATGACGATATCATACTTGTGCAGCAAGCCACCCAAACCTGCCTGCGAAAATCTGGCTTTTTTGATGCGGTTTTTGTCTGGATCGATGGAAAAGTTACTGGCGCTTCTAAAATCAACTTTATCCAAAATCGTCCTATCGAAAGTTGCTCCCGATAAATCACAGTTTTCAAAAGATGAGTTGGATAAATCACTCTCAGAGAAATCCACTTCTTGCAACTGCGTATTTTTAAAGGAAGTTTTTTTTAGTTTGAGCTTGTAAAAAGAAGAGTGATCGAGTTTGCAGTTATTGAAACTGAAGGCTAAGCCGAAATCATTACAGTTTTCAAAGCGTAAACCTAACATTTTGCAATCGCTGAAATGAATATCATTTAACGCAGTTTTAGTTAAGCTTGCCATACTCAAGTTACAGGCATTGAATTCACAATCAAGAAACTTTACGCCGCTTAAATCAGAATTAGCGAAATTACAATTGATGAACTTGCAGTTCTCATATTCTGCCTTTGGCAAAGCCCTTATGCTGAAATCTTCTCTATCAAATGTTTGCTCGGCGATATAATTTTCGGACATTGGAAACCTTCGTTATGCATGCGAAGATAAAAATTATACCTTATTGTTTGCCCCTTGATTAATCATTTTCTACAAATGACCAGTTGATTTTTAACAGCTTGGTATACTGCTAAAAACAAAAAACCCTGGTGTTTTGCACCAGGGTTGGATATATAATGACCTCATAGGTAGAGGGAATTTTCAAATATTATCCTTGTGTTTTTGCTGTGTTTTTTAAAGCATCGTTAGCAACGATTACAATTTCTACACGACGGTTAGCTGCACGACCTGCATCAGTTTCATTATCTGCAATTGGTTCTGCAAAACCTTTACCAATTGTTACTAATCTTGAAGCCGGAACACCTTGTGAAACCGCATAAGCTTTAACAGCTGCTGCTCTTCTTTCTGATAATCCTTGGTTATATTGTTCAGTACCACGGCTATCAGTATGTCCAATTACTTTAATATCAGTATCCGGATATTGATTTAGTGAAGCAGCTAAACTCTGAACATTTGTTTTTGCAGCATCTTTAAGCGCTGTTTTATCAAAGTCGAATAAAATTCCGCTATCAAATTTTACAATGATACCTTCTCCTTCGCGAATAACTTCAGCGTTAGGAATTGCTTTCTGAATTTCTGCAGCCTGTCTGTCCATTCTACGACCAATAAAAGCTCCAGCTGTACCGCCAATAGCACCACCAATTAATGCACCAACAGCCGTATTACCAGCTTTTTTACCGATTAATGCACCAACAACACCACCTGCAGCAGCACCAATACCCGCACCTTTTTGTGTTTTAGTTAAACTATCACAACTTTGGAATGCCATTGAACCTACCGCTAATCCTATACTTAATGTTGCTATTTTTACTTTTGAAATACTCATAATAATCTAGATTTATAATTCTACAACACGTATTCAAACACAATGCCAAAAAACATCCTGTTGAAGTTTTAATTAAATTTTAATGTTGCGACCTACTCAAAAAAGTTGTTGAGCACAAAAAAAGAGCTTCTGTTAATTGAAGCTCTTTTAGATTGTATCATTCTTAGTACAAATGTTAAGCAGAAAAATAACTCTCTAATTCTTTAAGTGTATTTTCATCTGTTGCAAAATCTTTGATGATTCGGCCTTTTTCAACCAGAATTATCCGATTGCACACGTCCGTTACATGATTTAAGTCGTGGCTGGAGATGAAAGTGGTCATGTCGCCAGGATATTCCTTCAATAATTTTTTTAATCTAATTTGCGTCGTTGGATCAAGGTTGGCAAACGGCTCATCCAGAATAAGTAGTTCGGGCTTTTGCATCAATGCCGCAGCAATACCTACTTTATTTTGGTTGCCTTTGCTAAAATCGCGGATATATTTCCCACTATTTAATATCTCACCATTAAAAAACTCCCCATATTGAGTCAAATAAGTCCCTACATCGGCTACGCTCAAATTATTTAAGCTACCAATAAAGGTGAAATATTCTTCAGGTGTGAGGTAATCGATCAAAAAGCCTTCATCCAAAAAAGAAGCTGTATAATCTTTCCAGCTGTCGCCATTCATTACGTTTTCGCCTTTTGATAAAACGGCACCTTCTGTCGGGCGGATCAAATCCAGTAACATCCTGAAAAATGTTGTTTTTCCGGCACCGTTATTTCCGACCAAACCAATCGTTTCGCCTGGTTGAATTTGTAGGTGATTAATGTCTACAACTGTTTTGTCGCCGTAAACTTTCTTCAAACTTTTTATTTCAAGTATCATAATTATTCTCTAAAGCCTTCGGCTATTTTATAACGTTGTTTTTCAAATTTTTCTGTGATCAGGTTAACCCAGAAACCCCGCATCAATAGGTTAACTAATCCAAATATGCCAACTGCAAACAATCCCCAATAGGGTTTATCTGTTAAACCAAATGGCAGATAAATTAATATGGGAAGCAACAGGAACGGAAAACCCAATATCCACTGCGTGGCACCTACGCCTTGCCAGTTAAAACTTGCACTTTTATTAATTTCTAATCGTTTGTAATTTAACGTTGCAAAGTATAACACAATGACCGTCCCAAAACCAATGTTGTATAAAAAGGCCGCCAGATGAAGTAACAAAAGTTTTGGACTTAAAAATCCGTAGAAACTAGCTAACAAAGTAATGATGATAGAGGCAATTGTGAAGAGTAAAAACTTTGCTTTTATAAAATTTTTCAAATCAATTTTATTGGTGAGTAAGCCATCGAAATGAGCACTTTGCCAGGCAAACATAAACTGCCCGTAGGTTAAGATTGAGAAACCCGTCATGAAGATCGCCGCAAAAATCATCATACCAAAAGAATCGGCATCGATCATAGGTTTTTTGTAAAAAAGAAACCCATAAAACAGGAAAAGAAATCCCATAAGCACCGAATTTCGAGGCCGTTTATGGCGAATAACCAGTTTTAATTCTAGTGCCGCTAACTCTCCAACTTTTCCAAAACGATTTAAGAAGGCATAGTCTGTACTTACTTTTTTCTCCTGTTTGGAACCAAGTTCTTCGATATATAAATTGCTACGTAAAAAACTGGAGTTAACATAGAATACCACAAAAGCCGCTAGGGTGAAACCAAATCCCAAATACGGCCTTTCTCCAATGGCACGGAAAACAAAGTCGGATACGTTGATTAACGAAATAACTTTAAAATATTCCAGGGCGGCAAAAATGGCAATAACGATAATGCCTCCCAGCGTGAAAAGCAAATTTGTAATTGATTTCCTTTTGATGTAAAGGATGAGGTAATTGTTAAATAAAGTAATCGAAATAATGGAAACAATATACATAACAGCAGCAAAACCGCCGTATTCATCAATAATCTCCATGAAAATGAAAGGGAAGAACAGAAAAATAGGCCAAATATTGAAGGCTGAAAAAAGTGCCTTGATATTTAAAAAATTGATGATTTTACCTTTCGGAACTTTTAAATGCAAATAAGGAATGATGCTTAAAGTTGGGAGCTCCTGAAGCTGTAAACGCATCACAAAATCTAACGCAAAATAGTATAAAATAACTCCATTAAAACTGGTAAGGATATCTACACCTTTAAATATCTCAGGCAAAAAAATCGACATTCCAAAACCCACGCCCAAGGCAACTGCCAAAAAATAAAGCATAAAAAAGCCCAGAACAACCTGAGCGGCAATACTACCACCCCGGTTTCGCGAACGCCAGAAAGATTTCCTTTGATGGCTTAAAAAAGTACTCAGCATATTATAAGTTTAGTGTTAGTTCTTTTTATTAGTAGCCATTTGTAGCGAAATGTTACACTAATAATTGTATTTGTCTTTCCAGTTGTGTTTTAACTTTTCACGTAGCTTTTCTTCTGCCGGGTTTTTCCCCGGATCATATAATTTTGTTCCACTTAGCTCATCAGGAAAATATTCCTGAGCTTCAAAGTTCCCTTCATAACCATGAGAATATTTATAGTCTTTTCCATAGCCAATATTTTTCATCAGTTTGGTTGGCGCATTTCTAATGTGAAGTGGAACGGGCAAGTTACCTGTTTGCCTCACCAGTGCCTGAGCATGATTAATGGCTTCGTAAGATGCATTGCTTTTTGCAGAACTGGCCAGGTAAGTAACGCATTGCGATAAGATAATCCTGGCTTCAGGATAACCGATTACATTTACTGCAGTGAAACAATTATTGGCCAAAAGCAAAGCATTCGGATTGGCATTACCAATATCTTCTGATGATAGAATGAGTAGCCTACGGGCAATAAATAGCGGATCTTCACCGCCTTCAATCATTCTGGCCAGCCAGTAAACAGCCGCATTAGGATCGCTACCACGAATGGATTTAATAAAAGCCGAGATGATGTCGTAATGTTGCTCGCCAGCTTTATCATAAAGCGCCAGATTTTGTTGCGCATGTGCCAGAACATTCTCATTTGTTAGCGTAATTTCATCTCCACCGATTCCATTGATCGCGATTTCTAGAACGTTCAAAAGTTTACGGGCATCGCCGCCACTCAATCGAATTAAAGCTTCATGTTCCTTAATGGTAATGTTTTTTTGAGCCAGAACAGAATCTTTTTTTACTGCCGTTTGAAGCAACCCCGCCAATTCATCTTCAGTAAGAGATTTGAGGATGTATACCTGGCAGCGGGAGAGCAAAGCAGAGATGACTTCAAAGGATGGATTTTCGGTAGTCGCACCAATCAGCGTTACCAACCCACGCTCTACAGCACCAAGCAAACTATCTTGTTGCGACTTACTAAAGCGATGAATCTCATCTATAAATAAAATCGGTAAACCTAAAAAACTATCTTTAAGCTGTGCTGCCCGATCAATAACTTCGCGAATATCTTTCACACCACTGTTAATTGCGCTTAAGTTAAAAAATGGCCGATCTAAGGCCTGAGAAATAATATAAGCGAGGGTTGTTTTGCCTACACCCGGAGGCCCCCAAAAAATCATCGATGGGAGCTGACTGCTTTCAATTGCCTTACGCAAAACGGCATCAGTTCCAACCAGATGTTTTTGCCCAACATATTCATCTAAATTTTGAGGGCGCATTCTTTCGGCTAGTGGAGCTTGGTTTTGCATAATGGTAAAGATAGAAAAATTGAGGTTTTTAAAGGCGTTTTTGCTACAAATTTCAGCCGTGATATTCAACGTCGTACGAGATTTTTAATCTTTAAAATCTTAATCTATGCAATTCACCTATTGATATTTACAGGTTCAATTTGAGATAATTATGCAGATCCCAAAATCATATTATTTTAGCTCAATCCTCTATTTTCGAATGGTGTTTGGTATCTTTCATCGTGGTATATAAAATTAGAGAAATCAAAATGCAGGCCGTAACATACCAGTAAAAATAATTTTCATGACCGATGTTTTTAAACCACAAAGCGAAATATTCTGCCGTTCCTCCGAAAATGGCAACGGTTAGCGCATAAGGCAACCCCACACCCAAAGCCCTGATTTCTGCAGGGAACAATTCTGCTTTTACTACAGCATTAATACTGGTGTATCCACTCACAACAACTAATGCACCGATCATCAACAAGAATATAATTGTGGTGTTCGTTTCATTTGCCAGACCAGTTAATATTGGAACAGTACATAAAGTACCCAATACCCCAAAGCCAACCAGCAAAGGTTTTCTACCGATTTTATCTGACAATAATCCGAACAGTGGCTGCAAAACGGCGAAGACCAAGAGCGAAATAAATGAAAGCATTGTTGAGGTTTCTTTGCTCAGATGAACCGTATTGACCAGGAATTTTTGCATGTATGTGCTAAATGTATAAAAGGCGATGGTTCCGCCCAAAGTTAAGCCTACAACAGTAAAAACTTCTTTTGGATATTTCATGAGCACTGCAATGCCTCCTTTTTTCTCTTCCTTATTCTTATTTTCAAACGCTGATGTTTCAGCAATGTGCCTTCGAAGATATAACGCAATGAAAGATAGAATCGCCCCTATAAAAAAAGGTATTCGCCAACCCCATGCACTAAGTTCTTCTGGCGTAAGCAACCAGTTTTGTAAAATCAATTGTATCCCCAATGCTAATAATTGACCACCGATTAATGTTACGTATTGAAAACTCGAATAGAAACCGCGATGTTTCTGGCTGGCCATTTCGCTGAGGTAGGTGGCAGATGTACCATATTCACCCCCGGTGCTTAAACCCTGAATTAACCTGGCAAATACCAATAACAAAGGAGCAGCAATTCCGATCTGTTTATAGCCTGGTGTTAAGCCAATAATCAACGAGCCAATTGCCATAATCAGTACCGAAAGTGCCATCGATTGTTTTCTGCCTTTTTTATCGGCAATGCTACCAAACAACCACCCGCCAATCGGCCGCATTAAAAATCCTACAGCGAAAATCCCTGCTGTATTTAGTAATTGTGCCGTTGGATTACTATTTGGGAAAAATATCGGCGAAAAGTATAAAGCAAACGCAGAATATGTGTACCAATCGTACCATTCAACCAAATTACCCACCGAACCACCAAAAATAGATTTAAGCCTATATTTCACATCATTCATTTCTTCTGGCCTAAAATCGTTCAAGGTATTATTCATGCGTTTGGAAGTACTGATTTCAATAAGTGATTTAAACACTAATTGATAACTTTTGTTTAATTTGTAAGATAGCTATTAGCATAACTGATTTGCAAAAAAGTATTCAAAAAATCACTTACTTATCGAAATTAAACATGAAAGACAACTTCTCTACACAGGCGGCTGAATATGCCATTTATCGTCCAACTTACCCACAAGAGTTGTATGACTATCTTTTTTCTTTAGTGAAAAGTAAGGATACCGCATGGGATTGCGCTACAGGAAACGGACAAGTTGCCCGTGTTTTAGCGCAACATTTTCAAAGTGTTTATGCTACCGATATCAGCGAGAAACAATTGAATCAGGCGATGAAACTGCCTAATATAATTTATCTGGTAGAATCTTCAGACAAAGCAAATGTTCCTGATCAAAGTTTTGATTTAATTACAGTTGCACAAGCTATCCACTGGTTTAATTTTGATGCTTTTTATGGAGAAGTAAAGCGTACACTTAAACCAGATGGATTGATCGCCGTGATTGGTTACGGCCTGATGTTTATTGATAAAAAAGTTGATCAGGCGATTCATAAATTGTATGAAGACATTTTAGGAAAATACTGGGATAGCGAACGTCGTTATATTGAAGAAGGCTATAAAACCATTCCGTTTCCTTTTGAAGAGATTGTTGCACCACATTTTCAAATTAAAACATCGTGGAATTTTAACCAGATGATTGGATATTTGAATACCTGGTCATCATTGCAGCATTATAAAAAAGCGAATGACAGAAACCCTTTAGAATATATGTTTACGGAATTGAAAGAAGCCTGGGGCAATGATGCTATTAAGGATGTGCATTTCCCAATATTGCTGCGGATAGGAAGATAGGTGTTAACCGAAAGAAATAGCAAAGGAAAACGCAAAGGGCTGCAAAGTTGAAGGTTTAATTTCTATCTCAGCTTGGCGTCCTTTGCGGTTAGGCCCTATTTCAATACATCCAGAATACCCAAAACCGTCAACTTCTTTTGCTCGCCACTTTGCATATCCTTTAGCGTCAATTCGCCGCTTGCAATTTCATCGCCACCAATTAAAATTACATGAGGGATATTTTTAGCATCGGCGTAAGCCATTTGTTTTTTCAGCTTTGCTGATGAAGGATAAAGTTCTGCGGAAATACCAGCACTTCTTAATTGTTGCAAAATCGGCAAGGCATATTTTTCGGCTGCAACATCGAAATTACTAATCAAAACCTTTGTACCAACTTCTGCAGCTGCCGGGAAAAGATTCAATTCTTCCAATACATCGTAAATTCTGTCAGCTCCGAAAGAAACGCCTACACCTGTTAAATCTTTTAGTCCAAACATGCCGGTTAAATCGTCGTAACGACCGCCACCACCAATGCTGCCCATCGCTACTTCGTTGGTTTTAACTTCGAAAATACAACCTGTATAATAGTTTAAACCACGAGCCAAGGTAATATCTAACTCGAGTTTTGCCGTTAATGGCAGTCCATAAGAAATTAAACTTTCTACGTATTCGAAAACTTGCTCAAGTTCTGCAATCCCTTTCAAGCCTGTTTCTGAGGTTGCTAAAACTTCTTTTAAGCTTGCTAATTTTTCTTCGTTTGTTCCCTCTAACAAAATAACCGGACGAAGTTTTTCCAGGTCATCTTCTGTGAAACCACGCTCCAATAACTCTTTACTCACCCCATCTAAACCAATTTTATCCAATTTATCGATGGCTACGGTCATATCAATAATTAAATCAGGTTTACCTATAATCTCGGCAATGCCTGATAGAATTTTTCTATTATTAATTTTGATGGTGAAATCTTTTAAGCCTAATTTGCATAAAGCTTCATTGTAAATCAGGATGAATTCTGCCTCGTTTAATAAACTTTCCGAACCTACTACATCTACATCACATTGGTAAAATTCACGGTATCTGCCTTTTTGTGGTCGGTCGGCTCTCCAAACCGGCTGCACCTGAAAACGCTTGAAAGGTAAAGTAATTTCGTGTTGGTGCATCACCACGTAACGAGCGAAAGGAACGGTGAGGTCGTAACGAAGTGCTTTTTCAGAAATTAAAGGAATCAATTGATTACTGTTATCATCCTCAGTAAAATCAAAGGATTTCTTCTTTGCATCTTTCAAATACTCACCACTATTCAGAATTTTAAATATCAGTTTATCGCCTTCATCACCATATTTTCCGGTTAAAGTAGAAAGGTTTTCAAAACTTGGTGTTTGAATTTCCGCATAACCATATTTCCTGAAAACCGATTTAATGGTATCGTAAATAAAGTTGCGTTTTACCATTTCAACAGGCGTAAAATCGCGTGTACCTTTTGCTAACGAGGGTTTAATAACTGACATAGCCGCAAAAGTACAAAAAGGTTTATTAACCATGGATATGTTTTACTGCAAGATTAGAACGGTCGGCGTTGCGAGGAACGGGGCAATCTTCATGCGATCGCTATGACTTAATTCTTATTAAAAAGATTTCCTACTATCGGTAGAAATTAGGGTAGAGACGCTAACGATTGTTTCTTTTCACAAGATAAACAATTAACCAAACAATCAATCCTACTGGGACCATTAATAAAATGCAAACCACAAGAAGTATGATTATTTCGGGAGTGCCTAGCATTGCTGCGTAAGCAAAGTTTATCAAGCAAACTAAACAGAAAGTTAAATAGAGCGATTTTAGCGTTTTCATAACTTAAATATAATAATATTTGTTAAATCTTACTTCCCCAAAACGGCTTTTACCATTTCTCTATTCGGTTTCGAAACCGGAATTTTATCCCCGTTATTCATCAATAAAGTTCCGCCATCTTCTTTAAGCCAGCTTTTTACATATTTTGGATTTACCAAATGACTTTGATGCGCCCGAATGAAGCCCTGAGGTTTCAGCAGATCAGCATATTCTTTCAAGGGTTTGGAAATTAAGATTTTTTCATCCGAGGATAAGTAGAAAAATGTATAAGTATTGTCTGCAACGCAACGTACGATATCATCAATCGAAACATAACGGATTTCATGTTGCTGTGGCAATGCAATTTTTGGAACGGCAGGCTCGCTTCTTTTGATTTGATTGAGCAAAAAACTGAGCTGCTCACTATTCATCTTATTTGTAATTCGTTCTTTGGCTTTTGAAACCGCAGCAATTAACTCATCAGGATCAACAGGTTTTAGCAAATAATCGAGGGCAGCAAACTTTACGGCCTGGATGCCATAATTGTCGTATGCCGTAACAAAAATCACCTCGAAAGTTTTTTCAGGCAACAAGTTTAGCAAATCAAAACCTGTGGTTTTGCCCATTTGGATATCAAGAAATAGCAAATCTGGTCGATGCAGCTTTACTTTTTCAAAGGCATCATTTATGTTGTTGGCAATAGCTACAACCTTAACTTCTGGACAGTTCTTGGCTAGCAAAACCTGCAAATTCTCCAAATTTGCCCGCTCATCATCTACTAAAATTGTCCTCATTTTACAACCATTGTGTTAAAGTTATAGTAACTGTGGTTCCGTTGGTATCAGATTGAATATCCAAAGTGAAAGGTGTTTCTTTATAAATTGTATTCAGTAAAGATATTCGATTTTTACTCAAAGCCAAGCCTAAGCCATTGTAAGTTTGAGTTGTATCGAAACCTTTGCCATTGTCAGATATTTTTAGCACTAAATTCGACACTTGCTTTTCAAAAGTTACTGTAATTTCGCCATCATTACCTTTTTCTGCAATTCCGTGTTTAACTGCATTTTCTACAAAAGGCTGTAAAAGCATGGCTGGAATTTCTATATTTTCTTTGTCTAAATCGGTTGAAGCATTTATTTTGTATTGAAACCCAAAGCGTAATTGTTCCATTTGGAGATAATCATCTAATAAGGTTTTTTCTTCAGTTAAACTGATGAGTTCTTTACTATCTAAAACATTTCGTGTTAGGCGGGCGAACTTGCTTAGGTAACGATTGGCGTTATCAATCTCGTTTTTATTCATCAAGTTTTGAATGCCTGCTAAAGCGTTAAACAAAAAGTGCGGATTGAGCTGCGAACGGACTGAGTTAAGTTTGAGTTGAGCCACCTCCTTTTGTTTGGCCTCACCTGCAACTTTTTCTTTAATCTGTTTGTTTTTGACATAAACAGCTAGGCCTCCAGTTATTGCGCCTACTATTAAGGAAAACAGTAATGCTGAGGTGATAAGTTGTTTAGTAGAGAAAAGCTTTTCAGTTGACACATCGAAAATAATCTTTTTAGCTTTATTTGATGTCAGTCGTCTAAATCCAATAGCTGGAATAATCTCCAGCTCATATTTACCTTCCTTACTTAAATTATCAATATCTAGTTTTGCCACCATGTTACCTTCAGAATCGTAATTCCAAGAAGGTTGAACGAGTTTACTGATCACTTCACTACTGTTGTTTATGCGCTGCAGTAGTACCTTGTAAAGAAAAACATTTTCTACAGGCTTAATTTTAATTTCGACGTAAGAAAGATTTTTAGAAAAGAGTATAGAGCCATTATTTAAAGTTAAAACTTTACCAGTAGTAACTTCTCTGCGCACAAATTTACCTTCTTTGTTTTTGAAGTTTTTAATTTCCGGATTTTTAAAAACTTCTATAACTTGGGCACTTAACAAATCAACAGGCTTAACATCTTTATTATAAAAGGCAAATTTGTAGTCAGATTCAGATTTGTTTTTTTCGTAGAATACGATTGATATTGTTTTATCAACAATATTAAATCTCCCAAAATCAATGTAATATGAGTTTTTGTTTTTACTAACTGTTCTTGGTATTACATCTTTAGCTAGAATAACTGAATCATTCTCTAAAATCGTGTACTTAAAATTATCCAAGCTCTTTGCGTAAATCCAGCACATCAATGAAATATTTTTAGCCCTATCAAGATAAATTACTGAGCGTCTTGCAGAAAGTGGATCAGCAATTATTGAACTTACGTTTTTAGTTTCATTGTCTACTGTAAAGGTAAATGTATACTTGGAACTCATACCATAAGACCAATATTGGCTACCTTTTTCAAATGGCCTATTGTATAAGGTATCTAGTCGAACCTGTGCGTACGATTGAAATGATAAGATTAAAATCCAAGAAAATAACAACTTTTTCATATAATTTAATTTTCCATAAAGCTCCGCGATACATCTGGCTTAAAAAACCCCAAAATAGTAAATGAAACCATTAACTTAGTAATTGAATGGTTTCGGGCAGGATTTAGATTCCGTTGGCTAAAGCCGAATGGCAATGAACTTTCTATTTTGTTAACCTTTGCCGTTGGTTTCAACCAACGGAACAATGATTAAACGCTTTGGCTTTAAGCCAAAATCTGCATTATGCTCCTTTATTGATTGTAGTTTCCAGGCCACCCCAAACCCGATGGCAGCGGAAAGCTTTTTGTTGCCGTGTTTCGACAAGCTCAACATAACAATCACAAAAACTTTAAGCGAATCAGCGGGGCCGAACCTGACAAAAGAACCACTTCAGCACCTTTCCATAAAAATCTGCATGATTTATTAATCAGACTAGTCAAACCGGAAGAAAAACAGTTACATCAACCGTTAGTAAATATCGAATATAATACCTTGCTTTATAGGCAAAAAACTTAAATTTGCGACAACAAAAATCAAATTATAATGAGTTTCAGAATAGAACACGATACCATGGGCGAGGTTCAGGTGCCTGCCGACAAATACTGGGGTGCACAAACCGAACGCTCACGCAACAACTTCAAAATCGGTCCTGAAGGTTCAATGCCTAAAGAGATTATTCATGCTTTTGGCTACCTGAAAAAAGCTGCGGCTTTGGCAAATACAGAGCTTGGCGTACTTTCTGCAGATAAAGCTGATTTAATTGCCAAAGCTTGTGATGAAATTATTGCAGGCGACTTAGACGATCAATTTCCGTTGGTAATTTGGCAAACCGGTTCTGGTACGCAAAGTAACATGAACGGAAACGAAGTGATTGCAAACCGTGCCCACGTAATTAATGGCGGCGAATTGGCTGATGATAAAAAAGTGCTTCACCCGAATGATGACGTGAACAAATCGCAATCATCAAACGATACTTACCCAACTGCAATGCATATTGCCGCCTATAAATTAACGGTAGAAAACACCATTCCTGGCTTGGAGCAATTGCGTAATGCTTTAGCTAAAAAGGTTGAAGAATTTTCTGGCATTACCAAAACGGGCCGTACCCACTTTATGGATGCTACGCCTTTAACTTTAGGGCAAGAATTTTCAGGTTACGTTCAGCAAATCGACAACAGCATCAGAGCCATTAAAAATGCTTTAGTTATGGTTGCTGAGTTGGCTTTGGGTGGTACAGCTGTAGGAACTGGCTTAAATACACCAAAAGGTTACGATGTTTTAGTGGCGCAAAAAATCGCCGATTTAACAGGTTTACCATTCGTTACGGCGCCAAATAAATTCGAGGCTCTAGCAGCTCACGATGCCATGGTTGAACTTTCTGGTGCTTTAAAACGTACTGCGGTTGCCTTAATGAAAGTGGCGAATGATGTACGTATGTTAAGTTCTGGTCCGCGTTGTGGGATTGGCGAAATTGTAATACCAGATAACGAACCTGGTTCTTCAATTATGCCAGGAAAAGTGAATCCAACGCAGCCGGAAGCCTTAACAATGGTCTGTGCTCAGGTTATTGGTAATGATGTGGCGGTTTCTGTAGGCGGCATGTCTGGCCATTTTGAGTTAAATGTTTTCAAACCTTTAATCGCGGCAAACGTTTTACAATCAGCTCGTTTAATTGGCGATGCTTGTGTTTCTTTCACCGTGAAATGTGCGGAAGGCATTACGGCTAACTTGCCAGAAATTGAGAAACATTTACAAAACTCCTTGATGTTGGTTACGGCTTTAAACCCGCATGTAGGTTATGAAAATGCGGCTAAAATTGCAAAGAAAGCACACAAAGAAAATAAAACCTTAAAAGCTGCAGCAGTTGAATTAGGCTTGTTAACCAACGAACAATTCGATGAGTGGGTTCGTCCGGAAGATATGGTTGGTAGTTTGAAATAATCCCAGTAGCCTAAGAAGCGGAGCTTCTTTCTATGGCTCAATTATAGTCATAGAGAAAAGTTCCTTTCGTGATTAGGGAAAAGCAGGGCTTTCATTCTTCAGATTCGACAGCCCCGCTTTTGCTACAAGTTTTTTTTAAACTCCTGTCATACTAACAATTATTCAACGTTGATGCAATAAAAAAAGGTTTCCACGTCAATCGGGTTTATTTAACAAATACAGTGATTCAAATTCAGTTTGCATAGCGCATAGAGAAAAGACTTAAAATATGGGAAGTTCGTTCACCACAACACTATTCAGTTTAATTTCGATTGTTCCGCAACTAATCGGTTTTATTGCTTGCTGCTATTACATTTCGAAGCAGGTAAAAGCCGATTCGATACTACTGATTATTGGATCTGGTATTTCGTTATTACTAACAATATTCTACCATTTTGTGATGCCATATTTCACACAGAGTAGTGGTCTTTCAATACTCGACGCGACAAGTTATTATACGATTGCCGGAGTGATTGGCTTTTTCGCAGGAATATGTTTTTCAGTAGGTTTATTCATGCTGGTTAACAATACTTTAAACGCGAATAAAAATTTTCCAAAGCAATTCCCACCGAATGAGTTTAAATAGTATGCTCACTAATATTAAGTTTAATCAATTGGGAAAAATCGAAAGCTCGATTCAATTTAAATATCTTTACCTTTTGGCTTTCGCCCTTTACCTTTTACCTCTTTTAAGCGCCTGTACCCGCTTGCCAAATGTTCAGGGTAAGGGAGAAGATTTTATGCAGGGTGTGTGGAATCAAGATTCTGTAGCCTATAGCAACAAATTAAGCAATTATACCAAACACCATTTTAAGTTCACCTGCGATTCGGTTTACATCGATTTTGAAACCCACAGTAAAGTGAATTTTTATGAAGATTCTTGCTACAACAATGGCATTTGGAAAGAATACGCGAAAGGTGTTTATGGCGTTAAAGGCGATACTTTAATAGTTGGTGCTACATTTACTCACGCCAATTACAAACAAAAAATTTCAGGCTGCTACCGCATTGGCCGGTACGAAAGAAATTTCCTGATCAAGAAAAAATCAGCAGATACTTTAGTTTTAGAAAGCATGAGCGATCAGCGAGAAATTACATTATCCTTAAAAGAAAAAGTTACCTGCGTACAAAAAGAATTATAAAATGACATTTACATCAATTAAAAAGAAATTAGCCACCGTTGCGGCCATCGGTTTTTTAGCTTACTTGCCCATTCAGGCTAATGCCTGGGGCATGATTGGTCACCGTGTGGTGGGCGAAATTGCCGATAGTTATTTGAAAACCAAAACCCGCAAAGCAATCCAATCCATTTTAGGCTCAGAAACCTTGGCCATGTCGGCTAACTGGGGCGATTTTATTAAATCAGACTCTACCTATAATTACCTATACAACTGGCACTTTGTAAACTTACCCGCAGGGCAAACCAAAGATGGTATCTTCAATTTTTTGGAAACAGAAAAATCGCCAAACCTGTACAACAAAATCATCGAATTAACAGCTGTTTTAAAAAAATCAAGCAGCACAGCTGATGAGAAAAAATTGGCCTTACGCATGTTGGTACACATGGCTGGCGATTTATGCCAACCAATGCATGTAGCCCGCAAAGAGGATTTAGGCGGAAACAGGGTTTCGGTTTTATGGTTTAACGAAAAATCGAACTTACACCGCGTGTGGGATGAACAATTGATCGAGTATCAACAATTAAGCTATACTGAATACGCAAAAGCCATTAATCACCCTTCTGCTGTTCAGTTATATAACTGGCAAAACACCAGCCTGAAAGAGAATATTTATGAATCTTATCTGGTTTGCAATAAAATCTACGAAACCACTAAACCAGATTCGAAATTAAGCTATCGCTACAATTTCGACTGGGTTGAAACTTTAAATCAGCAGTTACTTAAAGGTGGCGTTCGCCTGGCGAAAATGCTGAATGATATTTATGGATAAGAATTCCAATGAACATAAAAAAAGCGCTGATAATCATCAGCGCTTTTTTTAATACCCTGAATAATTCAGAGTAGCATTTATTAGATCACTACAAATCAGTTTTGATCTTCAATTCTTTTAATTGTTTATCATCAATTGTACTTGGGCTATCGATCATCACATCTCTACCTGAATTGTTTTTAGGGAAAGCAATCACATCACGAATCGAGTCCAAGCCAGCAAAAATCGAAGTTAAACGATCGAAACCAAAAGCGATACCACCGTGTGGAGGTGCGCCGAATTCGAAAGCATCCATTAAGAAACCAAATTGTTTTTGGGCTTCTTCTGCGCTAAATCCTAAATGTTTGAACATTAAAGCCTGTAATTCTCTGTCGTGAATACGAATAGAGCCACCGCCAACTTCAGTTCCGTTAATCACCATATCGTAGGCATTCGCACGAACATTTTTCGGGTCAGTATCTAACAAAGCAATGTCTTCTGGTTTTGGTGAAGTAAACGGGTGGTGCATGGCATGGTAACGTTCGGTTTCCTCATCCCATTCCAATAGCGGAAAATCAAGCACCCAAAGTGCTGAAAAAGTATTTTTATCGCGTAAGCCCAAACGGTTACCCATTTCTAAACGAAGTTCGTTTAGCTGCTTGCGCACTTTATCAGTAGAACCTGCCAGGATTAAAATCAAATCGCCTTTTTCTGTAGCAAATGCTTCACTCCATTGCTTTAAATCTTCTTCATTAAAAAATTTATCCACTGAAGATTTAATGGTTCCATCTTCATTATGGCGAGCATAAATTAGACCTGTAGCACCAATTTGCGGACGCTTGATAAAATCAGTTAACTCGTCTAATTGTTTACGGGTATAACTGGCTGCACCTTTTGCATTGATACCCACCACCAATTCAGCATTATCAAAAACAGGGAAACCTTTTCCTTTTACCAAATCGTTCAATTCTACAAACTGCATATCAAAACGCGTATCTGGTTTATCAGAGCCATATAAACGCATTGCATCAGCATATTGCATACGTGGCACTTCAGGTAAATCATAATTGCGAACTTCTTTAAACAAAGTACGGATTAACCCTTCGAAAGTGTTTAAAATATCTTCTTGTTCAATGAACGACATCTCGCAATCAATCTGTGTAAATTCAGGCTGGCGATCGGCTCTTAAATCCTCATCTCTGAAACATTTTACAATCTGGAAATACCTATCGAAACCAGAAACCATAAGCAATTGCTTAAAGGTTTGCGGCGATTGAGGCAAAGCATAAAACTCACCTGCGTTCATACGGCTTGGCACCACGAAATCTCTTGCACCTTCTGGCGTAGATTTGATTAAAACTGGTGTTTCAACCTCAATAAAATCTAAAGCATCTAAATAACGGCGAACCGATTGTGCCATTTTATGACGTAAAACCAGGTTGTTGCGAACCGGGTTACGGCGTAAATCCAAATAACGGTATTTCATGCGCAACTCATCGCCACCATCCGTTTCATCATCAATCATGAATGGCGGTAATTTTGCAGCGTTTAAAATTTCTAAAGCAGAAACTTTAATCTCTACATCACCGGTTGACATTTTTGGGTTTTTGTTGCTGCGTTCAACAACAATACCAGTGGTTTTAATTACAAATTCGCGACCTAACGAACGTGCTGCTTCGCAAAGTTCACGGTTATCATCCATGTTAAAAACAAGCTGTGTAATACCATAACGATCGCGGATATCAATGAAAGTCATACCGCCTAAATCTCTTGATTTCTGTACCCAACCACACAGGGTTACACTTTCGCCTAAGTTATTGAGGGTAAGTGCACCACAAGTTACTGTTCTTAACATATATTGTAATCTAAATTAAGCGGCAAAAATACCGAATTTGTTTTAAAGTTTTTGAAAGAAGATTTAATGAAATTTTGAGTGGGTTAAATCAATTATAATTTAAGGATACTGCTTAAAGAAATGGACATTCCACTGCTAGATACTTGTCGAAGGGGAAGATCAGCACAGATATTGCCGATGAGTATTTTCGCGATGGCAGCTTTAAAAGATCAGGAATTTAATATTTCTCTTCCAAAACTACCTCAACAGCAAGCACCTTCCATTCGCCACCAACGTTTTTCCATTGGTAAACTTCTTCTATTTGTATGGTTTGCTTTTTAGAAAAAACAAGCAAATTGGGTTTAATGATAATTGATTTACGGGCAATTTTTTCAGTGAACACCTCATTTTCAAAGGCTGATTTTATCCGGTAATGACTTGTTTCAATGCTTTTTGAATTTCTAAAAAGACTCTGAATATCAGCTTTATAATCTCTTAAGTTTAAGGTAACCGAATTGGAACCAGTGAATTGAAAAGATGGATCGAAGATTAAAAAGTATTGATCTGCATCCTTAGCTTGTAAAGCAACATCTTGCTTTTTGTGTAAAGCATCAATTTCTGAAATGATTATATCGGTTTCCATGGCATGAAGTTAACGGTTTGTACTTTGTTTTCAAATTTAAGATGAAAGCATTCATCACATTCCACAAAAAAACCACCAATGGTTATTGGTGGCTTGAGATTTAACTTCAGTTAATTTTTCATTCTTCCCTGCTCGGCTTCTAAACCGGTGCTCCTGTTGCGGGCAGGCTTAATTTCATTCTTACCAAAACGATAAGTAAAAGTTAAACTTACATACTGCCTGTCGTTAACACCATATAATGTGTAATAAAGCCCAGGGAAAGCGCTGTTGATATTATTGATTTGAGTATTGAAAATGTCGTTTGCCGCAAGTTTTAAACTGGCTTTTTTATTCATTAGCGATTTGCTGATTCCAGCATCAAATCCATAACGCGTTCCAATTTCCATTACGCCAAAAGTAACCGGACTATCATAGCTAAAATTTAACTCTGCTGATAAGCCTGGCTGAATTTTAAAGCTATGTTGCGACTTAAACTGAAATGATGTACTCTTATTGTCGAGCCTTTGCCCGGCAATATCTGGTGCTTTGAAACCAATGTGAAATAAATTCAGGTTGTTGTTGCTGCTCCACCATTTAGTTAAACTTACAGGCACATTAATCACCATCGAATAGGCATTTTGGGTAGCAATGTTCTGATTGGTTTGATACAAAGCTTGCTTTTCATTATCAGGCAAAATTACCTCTGTAATTACGTCAATCGTTCTGCTATAATTTAAGGTTACCGAATATTTCTTTTTAAGCAAATACGTAAACTCAAAATTATTCGTATACTGAGGATTTAAAAACGGATTGCCCTGGCTGTAAGTGTATTGATCAAGGAAATAAACAAAAGGATTTAGCGCATCATAACTCGGGCGGTCAATCCGGCGACTATATGAAAGACTGATGTCGTTATTCTTATCCAAGGTTTGATTAACAAATACACTCGGAAAGAAATTTAAATACTCCCGCTCAATCACTTTATTGGTGGTAATCGAATTTCCTTTTGATGTAGTTTGCTCAGCCCGTAAACCCAACTGAATGCTGGTTTTTTTAAACTGCTTGTTAAAGTTCACGTAAGCTGCGTTTACATTTTCATCGTATACAAACTGATTGCTGAGCAATTGGTTGTTTTGCCAGTTGTTGTTTAAAAACTGCTCAGCGATTAAGTTATTATCTGTAGTTACCCAACTGCTTTTCAAGCCGGCCTCCAATTTCATTTGCTTTTTTAGGGGAAGTGCGTAATCAATTTTGAAGGCTTTAATGTTGATGACAGATGGTGTAATATTTCTGGTAATCACCGTTGGTCGGATTACACTTCCATTATTAAAAAAGTAATCACTCACATAATCGGCATCATCGTTGCCTTTGTATCGCCCATAATCCAAGTCAATGGTCAATTCCTGTCCTGCACTATCCAAAACTGATTTATAGTTTAAGTTGTAAGACAAGTTGTTGTATTTATTCCTGATGACATTGTTGGCCAACACTGAAGAATCTTGTTGAGCAAACGATCCACCAATCCGGGTTCTGTTAACCGAAAATTCCTTATTGCTGCCTTCATAACCGGTTACTAAAACGCCTATTGTGTTGTTTTTATTAATGAAATAATCTACGCCAGCTTTAAAATTTTGCCCATGGTTTCGTTTACTAAAATCACTTCTTTGAGAGAAATACCGGTTGCTCGGCGATACTGTTGCAATCCTGTCAATCTCCATAAAGGTTTCCCGGTCTCGTTGGTAATAGTTATAGTTCCCAAATAAATTCAGAGACTTTGTTCGGTGATTGATGCTTCCACCCGCACTCGATCTGAATTTTGTACCGCGACCGAAAGCACCTGTTAAACTTCCGTTAGTACCACCGCCTTTGTTCTTTTTGGTTTTAATGTTGATGATACCCGAATTTCCTGCCGCATCGTATTTTGCCGATGGATTGGTAATCAATTCAATGGTTTCAATCTCCGAGCTTTGCATGCCCCGAAGTAAATTAGCCACATCGCCGCTGCTCATGTAGGTTTGTTTTCCATCTATCTGAATCAATACACCCTGCTTGCCCTGCATTGAAATATTATCATTCTGATCTACATTTACACCAGGTGCTTTTTGCAATAATTCCAGCGCTGTGGATCCTGAAGCGATTGAACTGCTGGCCACATTCATTACCGTCCGGTCCATTTTGCGTTCTACCAATGGAACATTGCCCGCAACAGTAACTTCTTTTAAACTCTGACTGGTTGGGCTCAGTTGAGCTGAACCAAAATCAATTTTCTGACTATCATCAAGTGTTACAACTTTACTTTTCAAGGTTTTATAACCCATGCTACTCGCCTTGTAGAAATAATTGCCTTTCGTATTCACCGTAAAACCAAAAGTCCCCGCCTGATCAGTAAATGCTGTTTTTACAATGCTGGAATCTGCCGCTTTGAAAAGCACAACGGTAACATAATCGGCTGGTTTTTTATTTTCATCCAGAATAATTCCGGTAATATTTGCTTTGGGAGTAGTTTGTGCTGTAACCTCAAAAGAAGTAAAAATGCTTAATATGATAAGTGATAATTTGTAAAAGGTTTTCATCTTTCCTGGTATAAATAGTTTAAAATTTGGGCAAAACAATCCCATAGCCACTTATTTAGCGCTTTTCAAATTTTGCCTTCTTATTTTAAAGTTTAGTTTGGAAACGAACGGTTTCCATTGTTTAGTTATGAATAAGACGATGGTTTTTCAGAAAGGTTACAGCAGGATGGAAAAAAGTGAAAACTTGGTATTTTGATAGAGCTTTTTATGACTAGGAAGGTAATGTCAGTGAAAAAAATGGCCAATGTGGTCCTGCCATTTACTACAATCTTTTAAAAGGTAACGTTTGAGGGACAACGAAGTCGTGCAACCTTTTAAAAGGATTTTCGTTTCTGTCAGGCTTATCGAACAAAAGGTAGTGCACAAAAAAACCGCAGACTAACAGAGCAATCTGCGAATCTGCGGCTATTTTATAATTGAAATAATTTCTATTTCACTCCTAAAACATCAACCCCTTGTTCAAAAACAACATCAACAGGAATGTTCTTTCTGGTCAATCTATCCAAATCTTTTTGAAGTTCTGCAGAAATAACAGCTTTCTCTTTTTGTGCTTTCTCCACAGCCACCTTATCACCATTACCTTGAAGGGTGATAATGAAAGCACTAAGCTCATTCATGGCTGTCGCAAATTTTTCAAAATTTACTTTGTAAGTCCCTTTGCTGGTACGTTCAAAAGCACCCTTCTCTTGAAAATAATTAAAACATTGCATGTTGGCTTTACCATGTGCTTCAGAAACTCCAAAACGAACAGAGCGTAAAATGCCAGCCATAAAAGTGGTATAGTAATCTTTAACATCGCCCGCTAACTCTCCTTTTTTCAAAAGGCCTGTAACCATATATAAACCCAAAACATCTGCTTTTCCTTCTTCCAGCCAGCTGTATTGTTCTTTCAAAGCTTCGCGTACAAATCCTTTGCCGGTAATGGTTTTTTTAATCCCTAACCCATGCGCTACTTCGTGAAACATCACATTGGCAAAAAAGGCATCGAATTTGATGTATTTCTGCTGATCAGCATCAATTAATTCTTTCGAAATGGGAACCAGAATTTTATCAAATTTGGCCTGCATCGCATTTTTTAGTTGAGACCTACGCGTGCCTTTTTCCTGTTGAATCTTCTCATCATTTGGCAAGTTAACCGCAATGGTTTTCGAACCTGCATTGCAATCTCCGGCATAATAAACCACATCATATGCGTTTAGTTCTGAATCCGTTCCAGGGCTTTCAGTTTTATATTTAGCCGCAACAGGCAGGTTTTTCTGCAATTCAGGAAGCATTTTAACATACTTCGCTAAACGCATGCTCCACTCCTTATCTTTAATCAACACATACGCCTCATAACTGGTGCGGGCATTGAAAAGTTTGTCTTCATAATTTTCAATCGGACCAATGATAATATCCAAACCATTGGTTTTCATATCCAACCAGGCGTAATCACTTGCAGTAAAATTATCGGTAACTAAAGCATCAGCCCTTAAATTCAGGTATTTTTTTAAACCAGCATCTTCAGCTATTAATGCAGCCTGCTTTAGTAATGAGCTGGCTCTTTGTAATTCTGCAGCAAATAAAACATGGTAAGGAACGGTGGTTAATTTACCTGCAGTATCCTTCTGAATAACCGAATAAGCACCAAACTTATCTGCTAAATCAGATTTTTCAATTTCTGCTTTTGTAATCCCGTAAGGATAAAACGAAGCGCCTTCTGGCTTGGCACCTACACCAGCAACAAAGGGTTTTTCATTATTTAATCGATCCCATGGACCGTAGTTAATATTCACGAACTCACGGGTTTTCTCATCTTTAATGGTTGCCAACAAGCTATCGCGTTGCGGATAAGCCTGTTTCCAATACAAATCGTCCATAATTTCGGCAGCCTGTATTAGCAATGGCAAAATTTTTCTATCGTTAATGCTAAGTTGATTCAGGTTCGTGGTAAGCTTAACCTTTTCATAAATTGGCAAACGCTGTGCGACATAATCAATTAAACTATCAGTTTGAACAGTTGCTTTATTATTATTTTCTGCTTTATCAGTATTGGTGCAGCCAGATAATAACCCTGCTGAGATAGCCAATGCAGATAAATATGAAAGGGGTTTGTATAGTTTCTTCATTATAAATGTATATCGCGACTAAATTAGTAAAATTTGAAGGCTTTGTATAAAGTTTGATGTAATGAATGAATTTAACCTAACTTTGTAATCCATCAACTAAAATCAAAACATGTTTTCAGTTAAAACCACTAGCCTTAAAGCTATATTATTATTGGGATCGGCCATTGTTATCTCTTCTTGCGGCTCGAGCAAATATGCTGCAACGGAAAAAATCTATAAAGAAAAAACTAAAGAGTTTGCAAAAATTATAACAAGCACACCCCCGGTTGGACAGCTTTATGACACTTTAAACCCAACAAACCAACAATGGATTGGTTCTGTAAATTTCGGGATACGCAAACCAAACTTCGTTATTCTGCATCATACCGCCCAGGATAGTTTGGCACAAACGGTTAAAACATTTCATTCTACCAGAGCAGGTACCAGTGCGCATTATGTGGTGAGCAGAGATGGAAAAGTGGTGCAAATGGTAAATGATTATTTACGATCGAACCATGCTGGAGTAAGTAAATGGGGTAAAGATACGGACCTGAATTCCTCCTCTATTGGGATAGAGTTAGATAATAATGGTACAACTGATATTTGGACGGATGCACAAATTAATAGTTTGATCAAATTATTAACCACGTTAAAAAAGAAATACAACATTCCAACGGCAAATTTTATCGGTCACTCTGATATTGCGCCAAAGCGTAAACCTGATCCAAATAAATTTCCGTGGAAAAAACTGGCATTAAAAGGCTTTGGTTTTTGGTATGATGATATCTTAAAAAATCCGCCCGCGAATTTTGACACTACAAATGCACTGAAACTAATGGGCTATGATACCAGTGATATTGGCGCAACCATTACAGCTTTTAAGCGACATTTTATCCAAACCGATATTACGCCAAAGCTAACACCTGTTGATATTTTGGTTTTATATAATGTTTATACAAAATATTAAACAAACAACGCCCTTGAAAGATAATTCAAGGGCGTTGTTTTTATTTAGAAGCTTCAGCAATTGCCCGCTCTAATATTTCATCTCTACCTTCCGTTATCCCTTTTATTGTTTGATTAACATAAATATTGGGAATAATGCCGACTCCATGATGCTGCGAACCATCATGTTTTAACACTTTCATCCCTGTAAACCACATGCTAAAACCACCAGGAAGAGTTATGGAGTTCACATTACCGTTTGTGCCAGCAGTTGGTTGCCCAATAATTGTAGCCAGTTTGTAGTGTTCAATAAAACTCATGTAACTTTCTGCATAGCTGATTGCTTGGCCATCAATCAGGAAAAATATTTTGGCATTTAAGTGAGGAGATTTTGCTTTTAGTGGCCACCGCTCGTTTTGATAGGTAACTAATTTCTCCTGATCTGGATAGATAATTTGAGGAATCTGCATCCACTTAGATGAGGTATCGTCACTTACCATTAGATATTCGATTAAACCAGTATTGTCAGTCGGGTAACCACGTAAGTCGCAAATAATGGCCTTGCTGCTTTTCAACAGCTCAATCGATTCATCAATCTTTTTCATCTTTGCATTACCAATACTGATGTAGGTAATATCGTTCCCTAATGATTTGATGGCTTCCTGCTTGGAAGCATCAGCGTTATAAGAAGATGAATGAATTTTTCGAGATGTACTTACTTGTTGCCCATTTGCAAGTACAATATTGAATGGCGAATCTTTTTCTCCTATTAAAGATTCAGTTTTTGCCCGGTGATTAAGGTAGCCAGGCGTAGCAGCAGAAATATGTTCGTATATATTCTGGAAATATTTCCGGGCATCCTGGCCATTTATTTTTTCAACAATATCGCCTTTTTTAAGCTTCAATGTAGAATCCATCACAGATTTGACCATCAACTTATTTTCGATCCAATCCCATGCAAATGGTGGATAGTATTGATTTTTATTCCCGGTATACCAAACACTTATATGCCCGTCCTTTAATTTTGCAGTCATCTTTTTCAAGATATTGGCATATTCCACATCAGAATTACTTTGGTAGCTTTCCGTTAGCGATTTTTCCAAATCAGCAGTCCAGTTAGTTTTGGCCACATCGAAATAGGGATAGAAATGTTGGAATATGTTCCATGTATTCGTAATATCTCCTATTCTCAAGTAAAGATTATTTACCGTTAATTTATCTCCCGATATTGAATTTATTGCAGATAATTGCTTGTTTACTTTTACACTATCCGTTAAGGGGAAAGTTTGGTTTTGAGTACCATAGAGTACAATTGGAACAAATATTTTTAAATTCTTACTAATTGGCTTCTCAACGTATTCACCAAACTTTGCATGCCGCTGAAAAGGTTTTATTTCCAGACTTTCGCTTTCAATGATCGCCGGACTGGCAACTTCAGCAAACTTGTTTTGCTGTTCTGTATTGACGGAAAAAACATATTTAGCATTTTCGACACTCGACCTGCCTGTAGAACCTGAAATTGTTTTTGGCTCGCTGCCAACTGTTTCATCTTCAAAATCCCTATGGTAAATTTCTTTCCCATCCACTTTTAATATCAGGTCGTCTATAGCAAACTTCCCACGGTTAACCAGAAAAGCCCCAAGCAAGAGTTGCTTTGCGTCTTCATTAATTATGCCCTTAATTTCAAAATTTTGCCAGGTTTTGCTTTTGATTGGCCGACTATCCATATTCTCAAAAAATCCCATCTGCCCATTTTCTCTATCAACCCTTACCCAGAATTGTCCTTGCCCATCATCACTCAACATTTTTCCTCTTCCTGATAAAACGAAGTTTTTTCCTTTAATGTCCTTGGCGGGTAATAGTGTGCTTAAATTGCCAAAACCTGTAAATTTATTTTTAAAAACAGTTTTTCTATTTGTTCTGGCGCTTTGATATAAGCTTCGTTTATCATTCAATAAACCAACGCCTAAATGCTGCCAGGTTATCTCTTGATAGCCATTTAAATTTTTCGGTTTCAGGTTAGCAGGGAAAACAATTTTTTCACTGCCGGGCACTATACTTACGCCAGGCATTAAAACCTTCGCCATTGCGTTTAAATTTTCTTTCAGCTCTTCATCTGTTTTGCATCGGTCTACCTGCTGAGCACCATAGATTGCAAATTTATCCCAGTCGATTTTTGCCGCATCATCGCCTGGATAAAAATACCGTACGTAACCGTAAAATTTGGCAAAGGCCATTTGATTTTCAATTTGTCGCTGCGATTGGGCGAAACAAGCATATCCTAAAAATAGGAATAGGGCAGTTGAGATGGTTTTCATAGATAATGATTATTTAATGCAAGGTAATCAACTGCTATTAAAGCATTTGTTAAAAAATGCTAAACCTTTCTTCCAAAACCTTTAACAAAAAAAAACACGGATGAACATAAATTCATCCGTGTTTATCTATTGCTAATCAGCGCCGTTTAATTTGGTTTCTTAAACGTATCTTTCAATGTAACCGTCCTGTTGAAAACCAATTTATCGGTTGTGGAATCTTTATCTAAACAGAAATAACCTTTGCGAATAAACTGATAACGACTATCTAAATCTGCATCTGTTAAAGCAGGTTCAATGTAAGCGTTTGGTAGGATAGTTAAACTTTCAGGGTTTAGGTAATCCTTAAAATCGCCTTCTTCAGCATCTGGTGTTTCTGACGTAAATAGACGATCGTATAAACGAATTTCAGCAGTTTTTGCATGTTGTGCGCTCACCCAATGGATGGTTCCTTTCACATTTATGCCGCTGGTGTCATTTCCACTTTTTGATTCAGGGATGTAAGTACAATGAATTTCGGTTACGTTACCGTTTTCATCTTTCACAAAATCCTCACATTTTACAATGTAAGCAAACTTTAAACGAACCATTGCGCCAGGTGCCAAACGGAACCATTTCTTCGCCGGAACTTCCATGAAGTCTTCACGCTCAATCCATAATTCGTTGCTGAAAGGAATTACACGAGTACCGCCACCATCTTCTGCTTCAGGATTATTTTCACCAATTAAATCTTCCGTTCCTTTTTCATAGTTGGTGATAATCAATTTAATTGGATCCAAAACCGCCATCACACGATTTGCTGATTTGTTCAAATCCTCACGGATACAGAATTCCAATAAACTCAATTCTATAAGGTTTTCGCGTTTGGCAATACCAATTCGCTCACAGAACTCGCGAACACTTTTTGGCGTAAAACCTCTTCTGCGCAAACCGGAAATGGTAGGCATGCGTGGATCATCCCAGCCGCTCACCAGATTTTCATTCACCAATTGCAACAACTTCCGTTTACTCATTACGGTTGAAGTAAGATTTAAACGGGCAAATTCATATTGCTTAGATGGAAAAATTTCCAACTGCTCAATAAACCAGTCATACAATTCCCGATGTGAAACATACTCTAACGTACAAATAGAGTGTGTGATATTTTCGATGCTATCGCTTTGTCCGTGGGCAAAATCATACATCGGGTAGATGCACCATTTGTTACCTGTACGATGGTGTTCTGCATGTTTAATGCGATAAATAATCGGATCACGCATTAACATATTCGGACTGGCCATATCGATTTTAGCCCGTAAAATATAGGCGCCATCAGCAAATTCACCATTTTTCATTCTGGTGAAAATGTTTAAGTTTTCTTCCACACTGCGGTTGCGGTATGGGCTATCCTGACCAGGTTCTGTTGGCGTACCTTTTAAAGCTGCAATTTCATCTGCAGAACTTTCATCAACATAAGCCAAGCCTTTTTCGATCAGTTTTACTGCAAAAGAATACAATTCATCAAAATAATCTGATGCATATAATTCGTTTTTCCAGTTAAAACCCAACCATTTAATATCTTCTTGCTGGCTGTTAACATATTCTGTTTTCTCTGTTACCGGATTGGTATCATCAAAACGCAGATTGGTGTAGCCGCCGTATTTCTGTGTTAGTCCGAAGTTTAAGCATATTGCTTTTGCGTGGCCAATGTGTAGGTAACCATTAGGTTCTGGCGGAAAACGCGTAACCAAGGTTTCATACTTACCACTATTTAAGTCGTTCTCAACAATTTCTTCAATAAAGTTCAATGACTTTTCTTCACTCATAAAAACCTGTAAATTAGGAATGCAAATGTAAAAATATTAGTGCAATTCTGGTTGTTTTGCCTAATGATTAATTTGAGCATCAAAATCAATACATTTACATCAACTTAATATTCATTATGAGCAAAGTATTAAACCGGCCAATACGTGTTTTGGTGGCGAAAGTTGGCCTGGATGGCCATGATCGAGGCGCCAAAGTGATCGCCACTTCCCTTCGAGATGCGGGTATGGAAGTTATTTATACCGGCCTTCGCCAAACCCCAGAAATGGTAGTAAATACAGCCTTGCAGGAGGATGTGGATGCTATCGGAATTTCCATCTTATCAGGTGCGCATATGACGGTTTTTCCCAAAATCATTCATTTTATGAAAGAAAAACAGCTCGATGATGTGTTATTAACCGGTGGAGGGATTATTCCGGAGGCAGACCGGATTAAACTTGCAGCATTAGGTGTTGGTGAATTATTTCCACCCGGAACAACCATGGCGAGCATTGTAGATTATATTCAGAATTGGGTTGCACAAAACAGAAATTTTTAAATTATGGCATATCAGAATTTATTATCAGAAGTAAAGGATAACATTTTATACATCGTTATAAACCGAGAGAAGGCATTAAATGCACTAAATAAAGAAACACTTCAGGAACTTGCAGACGTTATTGCATTTGCAGAAAAGAACGAAGAAGTTAGAGGCGTAATTCTAACCGGCGCTGGAGAAAAAGCATTTGTAGCAGGAGCAGATATTAAGGAATTTTCTAACTACAACGGAACGCAGGGAGAGGAACTTGCCAGAAAAGGGCAGGAAAATGTTTTCAACGCAATTGAGAATTCATCGAAACTATTTATAGCTGCCATAAATGGCTTCGCGTTAGGCGGAGGATTAGAACTTGCCATGGCTTGCCATATCCGAATTGCGGCAGATAATGCTAAACTAGGTTTGCCAGAGGTTACATTAGGCCTGATTCCCGGCTACGGGGGTACGCAGCGTTTGACACAACTTGTTGGCAAAGGTAAAGCAATCGAACTTATCACTACCGCAAATGCGATTTCAGCAGTCGAAGCTGAAAAAATCGGATTGGTTAATTATACGGTACCCCAAGCCGATTTAATCAATAAAGCCAGAGAAATTTTAGATATCGTGAAACAGAGAGCACCACTAGCTATTAGTGCAGCCATTCAAGCGGTAAACGCCTCAATAAACACTGATCATGGCTTTGACACGGAGATCAAGGCTTTTGGCAAATGCTTTGAAACTGATGATTTTAAAGAAGGCGTAACCGCTTTTATGGAAAAACGACCAGCGAAATTTTCCGGAAAGTGATAATAAAGTCTAATTAATTCTATAGCCGAAAAAAATAAGTGTAGAAAAAATTTCCCATTTTCAAAAAATTTGAGTAATTATGCGCTGTCTATATAACTCTCTAAAAAGTGCATTATCTTGTTGATTTAAGGGATTCTATAGTTTATTTAATAGGTTATTCTGAATGAAAAAGAAGATTCTCATAGTCGACGATGAGGTAAACATCGGTTTATTGCTTTCAAAATTTCTGACAAGGAATGGTTTTGAGGTGGCAAACGCTATTACTGGCTCCTCAGCTTTAGACATCATGTCAAACGAAACCTTTGATTTGATCTTGTGCGATTATAGATTAGATGATACCGATGGCCGGGAAATATTAATTAAGGTAAAAGAAAACTATCCTACAACCGGAGTAATTATTATTACGGGTTATTCAGACATCAAGCTAGCCGTAGAATTAATCAAATTAGGGGCTTACGATTACATTACCAAGCCATTATACCCTGATGAAATCCTAAATACCATTAACAAGGCACTGGAAACACAAAGGGCCTTAAATGAAAATAAAGGGTCTTCAAGCAAAAGAAATGAAACTGATTCTGAATATGTAAACTTTACGGAATACATTGATGGCAATAGTGAGGTTTCAGCTACGCTATTGAAGCAGATACAGTTAATTGCACCAACATCTTACAGTATTATTTTAACAGGAAAAAGTGGTACCGGGAAAGAGTGTGTAGCCAAAACGATTCACCTCAATAGTTTAAGAAAAGATAAGCCGTTTATTGCGATGGATTGTGGTTCGTTAACCAAAGAACTCGCGGGAAGTGAATTTTTCGGTCATGAGAAAGGCTCTTTTACAGGTGCGCTTTATACAAAAATAGGTCACTTTGAACAGGCAAATGGAGGTACTCTGTTTTTGGATGAAATTGGAAACCTTTCTTACGAAATACAGGCTACATTACTTAGAACTGTCCAGGAACGCAAAGTTAAACGCATTGGCAGTACGAAAGAGATTGATTTAGATGTTCGCATTATTGTAGCCACAAACGAAAACCTGGTTGACAATATTGGAAAAGGTACCTTTAGAGAAGATTTGTATCACCGCTTTAATGAATTTTCAATCCACCTTCCATCATTAAAAAAGCGTGGAAATGATATTCTCATTTTTGCGGATAAATTTTTAGCCGTGGCTAACCAGGAATTGAATAAAAACATCAGAGGCTTCTCTGATGGTGTTAAAAATTGTTTTTTAAACTATAGCTGGCCAGGAAATGTTCGGGAGCTAAAGAACGTAATCAGACGAGTTGCTTTACTAACAGACGGAAATTTGATTCAGGTTGATGTGTTGCCTCTGGAGTTATCAAATTATATTAAAGATTTCGACAATGAGGAATCTTTAAAGCAAATGAAACCCAAAGCAATCGATAAACCGAAAGACTTGAAAAATGCCGCTCAGGAAGCAGAGTACGATACTATTTTACGGGTATTGAAAGAAGTTAATTTCAATAAAACAAAAGCAGCTCAGATTTTAAAAATTGATAGAAAGACACTTTATAATAAGATCAAAGCTATTAAATTCGACGAGTAGCAATATTTTCGGCAACTAAGAAAACAAAAGCATACGTTTTAATATTAAAAGAATACCAAACATCTATTTATGTCGGTATTCTCTTACAAACAGCGTAATAATATTAATCTGCTTATTATAATAGCACTTGGGCTACTAATTGCCTATTCATTGCAGGGAATTTTTAGTGCCATTTTAAGTACGCTTGTGCTTTACACCATTATGCGGCCTGCTTATATTCATTTAGCTGAGATAAAAGGCTGGAACAGGAGACTTGTTGCTGTTTTGTTAATTACAATAAGCATTGTATTAATTGTGCTGCCGTTTTATGCGCTAAGCAGCATGGTGATCAGTAAAATATCAGAGCTTAAAAACAACGAAATTTTCTTTAAAAATCTGCTGGTTAAACTTCAACACCTGGTTCCATTTAAAATTAATCAAGATCTTATCCAGGACGGATTAAACAGAGTAGGCAGCTGGGCAACAGATTTATTTCCTTCATTAATTTCCAGTGCGGTAAATATTATACTGAGCCTGCTGGTGATGTACTTTTTACTATACTTTATGCTCATCGAACGTAAGGTATTCGAACGGTCGCTAATAAAATATGCCCCGCTGAGAGAACAAAATGCGCTTCGTTTTGGAGATGAAATGCGGAATACCACGTATGCAAATGTACTCGGCCAGGGATTGATTTGCCTGGTTCAGGGATCTTTGGTGAGTTTATCTTTTTATGTTTTAGGATATAAAGACCCGGTGTTTTGGGGTATAATTACAACATTCATTTCCTTTGTTCCTATCCTGGGCCCTCCTGTAGTGTTTGTGCCGGCTGCAATTTTGCAAATAGCAAATGGAAATAATTTTGCAGGGTGGGCAATGTTAATTTTCGGTTTTGTGGTCATAATTAATATTGATAACGTATTAAGATTTATCATTGCGAAAAAAGTTGGCAACATACATCCTATAATTACGGTAATTGGCGTAATTATTGGTATTCCTTTATTCGGAATTTTGGGTCTTGTTTTTGGCCCATTACTCTTATCTTATTTTATTTTGCTTGTTAAAATTTATGAAACCAGCACGCTGGCGTCAGAAAGATTGGAAAGAATTAAAACAAATAACGAGCATAACGAGTTATAATTTATAGCTTAACAATAAAATAATATAGTAGTTCTTATATTGTGAATGTTAAACCCTTAAAATACATTATTATGAATGATAACTCAAAAGTTGTAGTTGCTCTATTAGCAGGCTTAGCTGCTGGTGCCGCTTTAGGTATTTTATTTGCACCAGATAAAGGTGAAGAAACACGCGACAAATTAAGTCAGTCTCTAAAAGATTTAGGCGATTCTATTAAGGATAAAGCAGCAGACGAAATCAATAACCTATCAAGTTTGAAAGATAAAGTTGTAAGCTCTATCAAAACTAAATTGAGAAGTGTTGAAGAAGAATACAGTGATGACGTTGAGCACGCTTAAAAATAAATTATAACTGAGCACCTTAACGTGCTCAGTTAAACCCATCTAAACTATGCAAGAAAATAAAGATAAAAGTATTGAAGATCTTGTTGAAGACGCCAAAGGTTTTTTGGAAGCAAGAATCGAATATACAAGACTTTACCTTGTAGAAAAGGTATCTAAAATATTTGCGGATCTAGTTACCAATACTGCCGTTATAGTATGTTTTATATTGGCTTTTTTATTTGGTAGTGTAACGTTAGCACTATTTCTATCAGATGTTTTAGGTAGTTATACCAGAGGTTTTGGTTGCGTTTCGGGAATTTACCTTTTACTTGCTGTTATTGTTTATCTTACAAAGGATAAATACATCGAGAAGGCAATTATAAACGTAGCAATTAGAAAATATTTCGACAAACTTGCAGATAAGGAGGAAGAAGATGAGAAAGTATAACATCAGAACTCTCGAAGATTTGAAAGCCGCAAAATTAGAGCTGAAAGTAGAATATACCCTGAAACAAAACATGCTCAAAAGTGACGGAAAATCATTTTTGAAGCAATTTACCTTGGGTGCGTTGATTAAAAAATATGCTACGCCAAATAACCTGTTTAAGGCAGATGAAAAGTTAAACATCAGTGGTACAGCAATGTCATTGCTTTTACCAATGGTTATGAATAAAACGCTTTTCAGAGGTGCTGGCTTTTTAACAAAAGCGGCCGTTGGTTTGGTGTCAGGTAAGGTTGGTAAATCGCTTGATGCAGAACATCTTTCAGCAATTTTTAATTCAGTAAAAGGCTGGTTTGGAAAAAAGAAAGACCGAAAAGCAAAGAAATTTGTAGATTATGGCATTCCCCCAGACAGTGAAACTTATTAAGTATTTATAAAGCCTCTTATATTAAATATGGAGGCTTTTCTTTTTATGAAGATTTTATAACTTTACTTGTAGCGAAATTATGATTTCAACCGTTTTCATAAGAAAGAGATAAATGAAAAATCTATTATTAATACTCGCTATCTGTTTAACACTTTCATGTAAAAAGGATTTAGACAGAAGACTTACAACAAATAACTGGAACATTGAGTCGGCCAAAATTAATCCGGCCATGACTATTGGAACAAAATCAAGCACCAATTATTTGGAACTCATGGGTCCTGCGAGTTGTGCAGCCACAACAACATTAACCTTTTCGGAAGATGGCATCTTTACATCAAGCGCAAATGGTGCCTTATGCGATAGGTTTTATGACCTGAAGGCTGCACCTGCAACCTGGTCACGTGAAGGAAACCAAATAATAATTTCTTCTATGACCGGCTCGCCATATACAATTAAAGGAAATAAACTCACTCATACGACAACGTTTACATCTGGAGGCGCAACTTACACATTGGTGGAGGTATATAAAGCAAAATAATACAAATTGAAAATTTTAATGATTTGCCTAGGCAACATCTGTCGCTCTCCATTGGCAGAGGGCATGATGCGTCATCTTGTCAAACAAAAAAATCTGAATTGGGAAATTGCATCTGCCGGTACCGGAAATTGGCATATTGGAAAAGCCCCGGATCATAGAAGTATTACTGCAGCTAAGGCTTTAGGTTATGATATTAGCCAGCAAAGGGCGCAGCAGTTCAATCAATTGATGTTTTCGAGGTTCGATCTTATTTTAGTGATGGATCGAAACAACTTAACTGCTGTGAAACAGCTAGCTAAAACAGCTGGAGAGCGAGAAAAAGTTAAGCTTTTTTTAGATGATGATGAAGTAACGGATCCCTACTGGGACAATCACTTATTTCAACCAGTTTGTAAACAAATTGAAGATAGATGCAAGGAAATTATCAAACAACTTTCGTAAGTTAGTGACCATTACCAAACCACTAACCAATAATGAAGAAATTACTTTTCTTTTGCACAATTTTAACAGCATTTATAACCTTTCAAAGTAATATCATCTTAAAGAAAGTTCCGCGAATTTTGGTTTTCTCAAAAACTAAAGGTTTCAGACATAATTCTATCGAGGCAGGGAAAACAGCGCTCATTAAAATAGGAAAAGAAAAGAACTTTGTTGTAGATACGACTGAGAATGCAGCTCTTTTCACCAGCGATCTTTTGAAAAAATATGCTGCTGTAGTTTTTCTAAACACAACCGGTGATGTTTTAGATAATCAACAACAAACCGCATTTGAAAATTATATTAAAAACGGAGGCGGCTACGTGGGTGTACATGCAGCTACCGATACGGAATATGATTGGCCTTGGTACGGAAAATTAGCTGGCGCATACTTTATTAGTCATCCAGTTGTACAGGAAGCCCGATTCATTGTAAAAGACAAAAAACATCCATCAACAAAGTTCCTTACTGACTCTGTTTGGATACACAAAGACGAGTTATACAATTTTAAAGATATTAATCCTGATATCAATGTGTTGTTAACCATCGATGAAAAATCATACAATGGGGGTAAAAATGGAACTTTCCATCCCTTTAGCTGGTATCATGATTATGATGGAGGCAGGGCATTTTATACATCAATGGGCCACATGAAAGAAACCTGGACAGATGAAATGTTTCTGAAACACCTCTATGGCGGCATTACTTACGCCATAGGACAGAAAAAGTAACGACTATATTTTCAATGTGCAATGAATTTGCAGTTGTCACCATATTAAACAAGCGATAAAATCAAGACAGTACATAAATTGGAAGAAAAACATTATCGATCAATCATTTTATGATTAACCAGGTAAATGTAATTCAGCATACAAAAAGCAGCCACTGCGCCAAACGTATGCCATAAAAAGTGGGTGCCGATTTCTAAAATTTCCCATTTATCAGCAATACGAAAGGTTAAGGCAAAGATAAAAGCCAACAATGCAAAGCCCACCCATTTTCCGTTACGCCATTCTGTTTTCATGAGATAGCCAAAAACCGGGAACAATACCAATGCGGCCATAAAGGCGTAGTTGATGTTAATGAAAATCTGAAAATCGCCGTTTGAAAAAAGCCGTCTGACATAGAATTGAAAGAAAGCATAAACTACAACGATTAAAACAGCATAATACCACCTGGTTAATTTAGCTAAAAAATAAACTCCTGCAGAAAGGCAAAGCAACATGATCGGCATCCAATCCATCATAATAAATATTGGCCATCGTCGCAAGCCGTGATAGGTTGTTCCGCCAATTCCTCCGATATAAAGAAGCACCAACGCTATACTTAAAAATGGGTGTTTTTTATAGTTTCCCCATAATTTAAATGTCCAGTAAACTGCAATCATTAAAAAGAAAAAACTGGTGATGGTATTTAATGGCTCTGGAAATAAATTATCCAAATTTGTTTCTGTGTAGGTAGTTCCACCATCAGGCGGATTCTGTTTAAAAGCGTTCATATCGGTAGATATTTTGATTGTGCAATCTGCATTTATAAAACAAAAACACAGTAAAAAAGAGCATGTATTTTGAGTAAAAAATTTGCGACTTTGCCCTAACAGTATGAAAACATCATGATAATCTCCACATAACTTTTCTAACGATTCACAATAAATCATCTATTATAAAAAATGACAAACCTTTTCATCTGCCTTCATGTTGGAATAATAACATCAAAACTTATAAAAACATGAAAACTACAACAGCAATAGCAGAGGTTTTAAACGACCTGGTTCAAATTAATAACGACCGCATTGAAGGTTATGAAAAAGCACGTAAAGAATTAAAAGATGGCGACGCAGATTTAAAATCGTTATTCTTAAATATGATTGAAGAAAGCCAAAAATATAAAATGGCTTTGGCAACTGAGGTTGCAGCTTCGGGTGAAGATATTGAAACAGGTACCACTACATCTGGTAAAATTTACAGAGGCTGGATGGATGTAAAAGCTTTATTTACTGGTCACGATCGTCAAACGGTATTAAACAACTGCGAGTTTGGAGAAGATGCTGCACAAAATGCTTATAAAATGGCTCTGGAAGAAGAAGATTTACCTTCAAACATCAGAGAACTCATTGCTGATCAAAAAGCATCGTTAAGAGTATCGCATGATGAGATTAAAAGATTACGTGATTCTCAAGCTTAAGACTAGCCTTGGTTGAAATAAAAAATGCTCCTGATAAAATTTATCAGGAGCATTTTTTTTATCTAACGGGTATTTTATGATTCCAGTTCTCGATCTAAATGCTCGGTAACACGTTGAATAGTATTATCAATTGTATTACTTAGAATTGTTAAATAAGAGCCTTTTTTGGCATTGTCGATTGCGTCTTGCAAACAAGCGGCACTTTTATTATTGATAATGATTTCTTTATTAGGATCCACTTCTTTAATACCACTTACCAAAAGATCGATCAGTTCCTGCTGATCGCGGCCACGTAAATATTTTTCCTGACAGATATAAATTTTATCAAACATTTGAGCGGAAATTCTGGCTGTTTCCCTAATGTCTTCATCTCTTCTATCACCAGTTCCAGAAATAATCCCAACGTGTTCGGTAGATTCAACGCTGGCAAGGTAAGCCTTCACACCGTTAAAACCGTCAGGGTTATGCGCAAAGTCAACTAACACTTTAAAGTCTTTGAATCTGAAAACATTCATTCTTCCCGGGGTATGTGCTGCAGAAGGGATAAATGTTTCTAATGATAAACGAATATCTTCTGGTTTGTATCCCCATAAATAGGCCGCCAGTGTAGCTGCTAAAACATTCTGAATCATGAAATTTACTGATCCCCCGAAGGTTAAAGGAATATGTGTCGCCTTATCAACCCTTAATTTCCAATCGCCGGTTTTAATGGTAATATAACCATTTTCATAAATGGCAGCAATTCCCCCTTTTTTGCAATGGTCTTTAATCACCGGATTATTTTCATCCATGCTAAAATAAGCCACATTACAACGGGCATCACGGGCAATTTTTACACAGTAACCGTTGTCGGCATTTAAAACCGCCCAGCCTTTTCTTCGCACAGCGCCAATTACTACGGCTTTTACACGCGTTAAATCATCTAAATTATGAATATCAGAAATACCTAAGTGATCTTCCTGAATGTTTGTAACTACTCCTATATCGCAGGCATTGAAACCCAAACCCGCCCTTAAAATACCTCCACGGGCAGTTTCTAATACCGCAAACTCAACCGTCGGATCTTTAAGAATAAATTCAGCACTTACCGGACCAGTTGTATCGCCTTTCATTAACATGGTATTGTGAACATATACACCATCACTGGTGGTAAAGCCTACACGTTTTCCATTACTGCGAATGATGTGGGCAATTAATCGTGTGGTAGTCGTTTTCCCGTTTGTTCCGGTTACGGCAATGATTGGAATTTGCGATAACCTGCCTTGTGGGTATAACATATCCACCACTGAAGCGGCAACATTTCGAGGTAAGCCTTCGCTTGGCGCCAGGTGCATCCTGAAACCCGGGGCTGCATTCACCTCTAAAACTACCCCACCATTTTCTGTAAGTGGCTGGGTAAGATTTTGCGCCATAATATCTATACCGCAAATATCTAAGCCAATTACTCTTGAAATTCGCTCACAAATAAAAATATTTTGCGGGTGAACAATGTCGGTAACATCAATTGATGTTCCTCCGGTACTTAAATTAGCCGTAGATTTTAAATAGACAATCTCCCCTTTTTCTGGAATGGTTTCCAGCGTATATTCTTTTTTTGCTAACAAATCCAAGGTATCACGATCAACAGAAATTTCAGTCAGCACATTTTCATGTCCGTAGCCGCGACGTGGATCTTCATTTTCCTTATCAATTAATTCCTGAATAGTATGAATGCCGTTTCCCATTACATGCGCAGGATCACGTTGTGCCGCTGCAACCACTTTATGATCGATCACAAGTACACGAAAATCGTATCCGGTAATAAATTTTTCAATAATCACCCTACGCGAGTAGGTTTTTGCATATTCGAAAGCTGCCTTTGCAGCTTCCATCGTTTTCACATTAATTGTTGCACCTTTTCCATGATTTCCATCTAAGGGCTTAAATACCAATGGAAAACCAACTTTATTAACCGACGCCTCTAAATCATCAGGATTCGAAATGGTAACACCCGAAGCAACCGGAATGGCTGCCTCTGTTAACAAACGTTTTGTCTCCTCTTTATTACTGGCAATATCAACGGCAATGCTGCTGGTTTTTTCAGTCATGGTGGCTCTAAAACGAACCTGGTTTTTACCATAACCTAACTGTACTAATGAGCTTTTATTTAATCTGATCCAAGGAATATTCCTGCTTACCGCCTCCTGCACAATTGAACCCGTGCTTGGGCCCAAAGCTTCCAATTCTCGGATTTCTTTCATTCTTCTGATGTCGTGCTCTAAATCATACTCCTGATTTTCAATCAAAGCTTCAGCAATGCGAACCGCTGCTTCTGCTGCATATACACCAACTTTTTCTTCCAGATAACTGAACACCACATTATAAATGCCTTCGGTTTTAGTTTGTCGCGTACGTCCAAATCCGGTTTCCATCCCGGCAATCGTCTGAATTTCCAAAGCAATATGTTCAATAACATGCCCCATCCAGGTACCTTCTTTTACACGAGTGAAGAAACCACCCTCAACACCTTTAGAACAACGGTGTGTGAACATGCTCGGTAAAAGTTTTTCAATGCGCTCGCTAAAACCCTCAATGGTATTGGTTGGGCGTTGCTCCATGTCCTCTAAATCCAGGCGCATTTGAATTAATTTTTTGCGACTTATCGACCAGATATTTGGCCCTCTTAGTACTTGTATGTTTGATATCTTCATGTAATATTTTGTCGTTTTTAGTGTTAAACAAGCGTTGGGATGGCCTTTTAAATCAGTTTTTAAAGAATGAAATTAATGAATGTAAATTATACATTTATTTTGAAAAGTGACATCACAAATAGCTAAATCAAAATAAAAGGGTATTTGTTTTAGTATCAACCCTTAGAATACTGGATTTTATTAATAATTATTTTAACGATTGTTAATAATTGCGTAATTATTGACAAAAAAAGTCGTGTTTTTTATCTTAAGCTGATATATTTGGGCTTTTTGATACAATAATAATACACAAAGAATGGTTCCAAAGGGCAAACTTATCATCATTGGTGGAGCAATAAACACAGGCAGCTTTGCTGAAACGCAATTTGGGTTGCCTGAAAACATGAATTTTTTTGAGCGTGGGATTTTAAAAAGAATCACAACAGAGTCGGTAAGAGACATCGAATCACGTTTTGAAATCATTACAACAGCTTCTTTAATGCCTGAAAAAGTAGGAGAAGAATATATCAAAGCTTATGCGCAGTTAGATGTACATAATCTTGGTGTGCTTAATATCACCAATCGCGAGGAAGCGAATTCTGAAGAAAACTGCGCTAGAATAGCTGCTGCTGAAGTAATTATATTTACCGGCGGAGATCAATTGCGTTTATCATCCATTTTTGGCGGAACAAAGATCCATCAGATTTTATTAGAGAAATACAAAAATGAGCCTGTGGTTATTGCTGGAACATCTGCCGGCGCAGCTGCAAGCTCAAAAAACATGATTTACCAGGGCAGTAGTAAGGATGCTTTACTTAAAGGTGAGGTTAAAATTACTGGTGGATTAGGGTTCATCGATGATGTGATTGTAGATACACACTTCGTTCAACGCGGAAGAATTGGACGTTTGTTATATGCAGCGGCAAGTAACCCAGGTATTTTAGGAATTGGCTTAGGTGAAGATACTGGTTTATTTATTTCTGACGGACATGTAATGGAAGCCATCGGATCTGGAATGGTAATTTTAGTTGATGGCCGACAAATGGCCGATACTAACCTTACCGACGTGGAAATGGGGCAGCCCGTATCCATCAAAAACATGGTAGTGCATGTAATGTGCGATGGCGATGTTTATGATTTAACAGATCACAGTTTGGTTATTCACCATCCAAAAGTTGTTCCGATAGGATAAAAAATCAGTTTTTAGTTAAGCGTTTAAGTCTTACTATTACTGAAAATCTTAATATTAATGAAACTAATTATACATGGTGGCTTTTTCAGCGAGTCATCAACAAACCAGGAGACAAAAAAAGCAAAGCAAGATGCTCTAGCTGAAATTGTTACCCTCGGATATGAATATTTAAAAACACATAATGCATTAGAAACGGTGGTTTATACCGTTGCGCTATTGGAAGATAATGAACTTTTCAATGCCGGGATGGGTTCACAAATTCAAAGCGATGGAAAAGTGCGTTTAAGCGCATCGCTGATGGATGGTAAAACTGAAAAATTTAGTGGTGTGATCAATGTGGAAGATATTAAGAACCCCATCGAGGTTGCTAAAGATTTAATTAGCTACGACGACCGCGTGTTAAGTGGCGAAGGTGCGCAAAACTTCGCCCGGAAAAATGGTCATGCGTTTTTTAACCCAATAACTGCGCAACGACAATCAGAATACGAAGCTAAATTAAATCAAAGTAATAATAAAGGAACTGTAGGTTGTGTTGCTTTAGATGATGAAGGTAACCTCGCTGCTGCAACCTCAACAGGTGGCAAAGGCTTTGAGATTCCTTGTCGAGTGAGCGATTCCGCTACAGCTGCCGGCAATTACGCCAACCAACATGCAGGTATTTCCTGCACAGGTGTTGGCGAAGATATTGTAAGCAATGCCACAGCTGCAAAAATAGTAACGCGTGTTACCGATGGATTTTCTTTAAAAGAGGCTTGCGATAAAACTTTTACAGAATTAAAAGCCTTTGATGGTTTTGCTGGCGTTGTTGGCATCTCATCTACAGGCGAAATTTATCACTGCGATTCACATCCATATATGGTCTGGGCATCTTTCGACGTTAATTTACAGGTATTTAGCTAAAATTGAATATAAAGTATTATTTTTGTTGCATGTCCAAATATGTATTGGCTTTGGTAAGCCTGTTTGCCTCATTTCAACTGCAAGCTCAAAATATTGATAAAGCTGATTTCCAGGAGCCAAACGGGGGAAGTGCGATTACAATTTCGGTTTCAAAGTTCGATCTGGAAGAGGGAAATTCATTTTTTGAAGATGCCGAAGATTTAGAAAAGAAAGGTGATTTCAACGAGGCGCTTACCCTCTTTGGTAAGGCAGCTTTTGAATATAATGCTGCAAAAAACTTTAACAAATACGGACAGGCCATTATAAAAATGAGTAATATGCATTATCAGTTGGGCCGCTACAGTGATGCCGAACAAATCTTACTCAATGTTGCGCTTAAAAACTATTCAAAAATGGGTAGCAGGAGTGGCTTAATGAATACCTACAGTTTGTTAGGAAAAGTATATCTGGCCAATAATAAATCTACTCAATCCATGTGGTTTTACACCCAGCAAGGCATTTTGGCAAAACAACTTAAAAGCAATAACTCATATATCGAATCTATTTTGGGTATTGTTCAGGTAAAAATTAAAAAGAAAGATTTTACCCTGGCATTGAGAGATTTGAAAACCGCTGAATGGCTGGCTAGTTCAATTAAATCGACACAGTACAAGGGCCAAATAAATGATGCCCGGGAAGCTATCGCGAATAAAACATCTCTAAAAAAATCTTAAAAAAAGATTTTCAATTAAATTTACGTTATCTATCAAGTGATAAATAATGTAATTGTAATATTCTATTTCAGAATACCTTACAGCGATATTCTCAAAACAAAAGCCATAATATTTCGTTAAATTTCAGGATTGTTAAATAAAAAGCTTTTAGCTAGATTTGATAAAATTTTAACAAGAGACGGTAATAATGCTGTCTCTTTTTTGTTTTTTCGTTAAAATGGTACCATATTGGCTATATAGAATTGAAAATGGATTTTAAATCGTTTAAAGAGATGTTGAAGAGAATATTTTTTGTAATTTTTACAGCAGCAGTACTTGCCTGTCATGCTGACCCTAAACCACAACCAATTGTGGAGGGCGTTACAAATGTGATGCCTGATGAACAACAAAAGTTGGTGATTAAGGAAGTTGTAAATCTTATCGAGAGCTACAATTATAAAAAAATCCAAATTAATGATTCGATTTCATCATTAATTCTTGATAAATACATTAAATCTCTGGATCAGGGTAAAAATTATTTCCTTGCTTCTGATATAAAAGAGTTTGAGAAATACAGAACCACACTTGATGACGACTTTAAAAACGGTGATTTAAGTGGGCCATTCTATATTTATAACGTTTATGCTAAACGATTGAATGAGTATTTTAAATATTCATTGGCTCAAATTAAGAGCAAATTCGATTTCAATCAAAACGATACTTACGTTTATGATCGGGAAAAATTGCCTTGGGCAGCGTCATCAACAGCGTTGAACGAAACCTGGAAAAAAAGAGTTAAATATGAGTTAATCAATTTGAATTTAGCGGGAACGGCTCAGGATAAAAATGTAGAAACACTTACCAAACGTTATCAAAACCTTCAATCACAAACCTCTAAAACAAATAATCAGGATGTATTTCAGATCCTGATGGATGCTTTTACAGAATCTGTAGATCCGCATACCAATTACTTTGTGCCAACAAGAGCCACTGAATTCAACGAGGAAATGTCTCGTTCATTCGAAGGTATTGGCGCCAGGTTACAATTGGAGAATGAAGTGGTTAAAATTTCCGAAATTATTCCGGGTGGTCCTGCTTTTAAAGGAAAACAATTAAGCGCTGGCGATCGAATTATTGCGGTTGCGCAAGCTGATGGAGAATTTGTTGATGTGGTTGGGTGGAGATTAGATGTAACTGTAACCAAAATCAAAGGACCTAAAGGCACAAAGGTTCGTTTAAAGGTAATTCCCGTTGGAAAAGAGATGTCTTCAAAGCCTGTTATTATAGAGCTTGTGAGAGAGAAGATTATCCTGGAAGACCAGTCAGCTAAAAAGAAAGTGAAAACCGTAACTACAAATGGTAAAGATTACAAAATCGGCATCATTTCTCTACCTGCGTTTTATGCTGATTTTAAAGCCGCAAATTCAGGCGATAAAAACTATAAAAGCACTACACGTGATGTAAGAAAGCTGGTTGACTCCTTAAAAAACATCGATAAAGTTGATGCAATTGTGATGGATTTACGTGGAAATGGTGGTGGTTCTTTAGTTGAAGCCATTTCGCTTACAGGGTTGTTTATTGATAAAGGTCCTGTAGTTCAGGTAAAAGATTTAAGAGGAAAAATTGAAGTAGATGAAGATCAAACGTCAGGCGTTGCATGGGATGGTCCATTTGGCGTGATGATTGATCGTTTAAGTGCCTCAGCCTCTGAGATTTTCGCCGGTGCAATTCAGGATTATGGCCGCGGTATTGTGATGGGCAGCCAAAGTTATGGCAAAGGAACCGTGCAATCTTCTATTGATTTAAATAAACTGGTTAACCCGGGCATGCTTCAGAAAATTGCCGGCTTGGTTACCAGAGATAAAACTATCGGAACTTCTCCTAGTACCGCTAACCCTGCAGATATTAATCTTGGCCAGATCAATTTGACAATGGCAAAATTTTATCGTGTGGCCGGAAGCAGTACACAACACAAGGGTGTTACACCCGATATTGTTTTCCCATCACTTTACCCAATGGATAAAATTGGAGAAGATACTGAACCATCAGCCTTACCTTGGGATGTGATTCCAAGTTCTAATTTCAAAGCTGTTGCCAATTTAACGGCTATCAAAGCAGGTTTGATTAAAAATAGTGAACAGCGTATCGCTAATTCACTTGATTTTAAATATGTAAAACAAGATATTGCCGAATTGAAAAAACGTGATGCTGAAGTGTCTGTTACTTTAAACGAGAACAAATTAAAAGCAGAACGGGATGCACAGGAGGCAAAATCTTTAACGAGGCAGAATGAATTAAGAGCTTTGCGAGGTTTACCAGCTATTAAAAAAGGTGAAAAAGTAACTAAGCAAGATGCATTTGATTTTATTGAAGATGAATCGCTCAAAGTAATGGGCGACTTCATGCAGCAATCGGGAAATTATGTAATGAATTTGGGCGTTGCAACTGCACCTAAACTCTAAGCAATACTTCATAAAAAAAAGCGAGCCATCTGATTATAGATGGCTCGCTTTTTTTTGCAACAATATATTCCTACGTTGTCAGTTAAATGATTGCCTGAAGGCTGAAGGCGTAAGATTTGTTTTCGATTTAAATAATTTTGTGAAAGATTGCAAATGTTCAAAGCCTAAAGCGTAAGCAATTTCGCTAACAGAAAGATTTGTTGTCGATAGTTTTTCTTTTGCCAAATCGATCAGTTTTTGATGTAAATACTGCTGTGTATTTAACCCAATCAATGTTTTCAAAAGCCCAGACAGATACCCAGGTGAAACATTTAGTTTTTCGGCAATATAAGCCACGGTTGGCAACCCTCTTTCACCTAAATCATCCTGCTCAAAATAATCTCTCACAATATCTTCCAACCGGTCCAACAACTGATGGTTTATAGCTTTGCGTGTAATAAACTGCCGCCCGTAGAAACGTTGAGCATAATTGAGCAGGAGTTCCAATTGTGCAATCACCACATTTTGAGTAAAGCGATCAATATTGCTATTGGTTTCAGTTTTGATTAGTTGAGCAATTGAATTCAGAACAGTTTCTTCATTTTCTGAAACATGTAAAGCTTCAAATAACGAATAGTCAAAAAAGTCATAATTTTTAATTGTTCTGGCCAATGTTGTGTGCCACAGCAATTCGGCGTGAAAAAGAATCATCCATCCAGTGGGGCGATGTTCTTTATCTTCATTTATTTCAACGGTAAAAACCTGGCCAGGTGCCATAAAAAATAACACGCCCTCATCGAAATCGCTTATTTGCTGACCATACTTAATTTTAGCATCGGGAACACGTTTGAGTGCAATGGAATAAAAATCAAAAATCATTGTTTTCGACCGGCCGGTAACCGGCATATGCACATCTTCCATATTTACCACACTCACCAGCGGATGTCCTGGCTTTGGCAGTCCAGCAAGTTTGTGATATTCTGATATGGTTTTAAAACGATATCGGTTTGAAACTTCCATCATACAATTTACTGAAAATAAACTCCATTCTCCAAGTCGTGAATCAAATCAGGATGAGTAGGCTTCCAATTTAAGCGCTTGCGGGTCAATTGCCCGGATGCAGGACCATTAACACTTACGAAATGTTCAAACCAACCAAAATGTTCAGTTACCTCATCCCCTGATTTAGCCACCACCGGTAAATTAAGTTGTTTACCAATTGCCTCTGCTATTGATTTAAGCGTAATCGATTCTTCAGCAACCCCATGATAACGGGCACCGGGTGTGGCCTGTTCTAAAGCTAACCTGTAAAGCTTAGCGGCATCGAGTCGATGGACTCCAGTCCATTGGTTTTCTCCATTGCCTACATAGGCGGAAGAACCTTTTTCTCGTGCAATATTGATTAACATTGGAACAAAGCCGTGATGATCACCTTCTCCATGAACAGATGGCGACAAACGAACTACTGCTACCCGAACATCTTTTTCAGCAAGCTTATCTACCGCCTTTTCTGATGCCAGTCGTGGATTTTGACCGTTATAATTTGGCAACATGTCTTCGGTTGCTAAGCGGCCTGGATTAACCACAAGTGTTCCTGAAGTTACAATAAAGGGTTTGTCAGTTCCTATAATAGCATCACCAATCGTTTCTATCGCTATACGATCAATTTCACAAACTGCTGCAAATCGGGTAAAGTCATGAATGAATCCGGCATGTATAATACCATCGGCAGATTTTGCCCCTTGCCTTAAACTTTCCAGATCTTCAAGATCGCCTTTATGTACTTCAGCGCCTGCTGCTAGGAGGGCCTGCTCAGCCTTTTCGTTTCGGGCGAGGCCTAGAACCTCATGACCAGCATGAATCAATTCCTTTACTACTGCCGAACCCACAAATCCAGTTGCCCCTGTTACAAAAACTTTCATAGTTGATTACTTTTAATTTTTAAACTAGATTAATATGAATGATGGATGAAATTAAGCTGCATGCCTCATCCGATCACCACACAAAATTCAATCAATTTCATTATAGAAATTTAGCTTAATCTGGTTTTGATTTAGCCAAAACACATATAACTTAGGCAAAAAAAAGACTGCTGCTTAATAGCAACAGTCTTTTTCTAATTGAAAGATTTATTTTAGTCTTTTTTTATAGGATTCTGACTCAATTGCATGGCCATCATCTCTTTCATGGTTTTGTTCATGCCTTCCGTACTGCCATCCAGGAAGATGATATTCCCTTCGCCGTATTCAGCAAATTGTTTTATCGCTTCAGTCCACATCGTGAAAAGAATTACCGAAGTATCCAAATTGGCTTGCTGCATTTCATGTGCTGCATTGGTCATACCTTTTGCAACCTCTTCTCTAAACAAAGCAATACCCTGCCCACGAAGTTGTGCAGCTTCACGCTCGGCGGTTGCGGCAATTTTGATGGCATTTCCATCTGCTTCAGCGCCTTTGGTTTTGGTAATTAATAAAGCCTGACCTTCATTTTCAGCAGCCGCTTTTAAGTTGTTGGATGCCACCACGCGACTCATAGATCGCATAATTTCTTCATCAAAAGTAATATCGTTTAATTGAAGATCTTGTAGATGATAGCCCCAGCCATCTAAAACCTGATCAATTTGTTCTTTTACATGTAATACAATTTCATTCCGTTGCGCCAATACATTTGCTTGCTTTTGCGTAGCCACATAAGCACGAATCGAGCCTTCAATGGTTCTGATCAGCGCTTGCATCAGGTTTGTAGCATCTACGAATTTAAAAGCTACGTTTTTAATGGTTTCTTCATCCTGATTAACCACAGAATACAAAAGCATTGCCTTGAAGTAAACATTGGCCTGATCTTGAGTAACTGCCTGAAATGATAATTCGACCGAACGATTTTGAATCGAAATCCTAGAATAAATTTGTTCTATTAAAGGAATTTTAAAATTTAACCCCGGGCGAAGTTGTCTGCGGTATTTGCCAAAAACCGTTACCACCGCTATAGTGCCTTGTTTAACGGTAACAAAGGAGCTTAATAAGATAATAAGAAGGAGAAAACCGAGAATGTAAATAGTGTATTGCATAATTAGATTTTTTTATGAAGTTATAAAAAATAAAATACAAACATCACGCTTTAGCGAGCAGCCAAACAAAAGGATTTATTTTTTGTCTATATACTACTAAAAAATCTAATCATGAATGTAAAACGCACTTTCGGAACAGTACTTACCATCTTAGGCATTATTGGGCTAATTTATGCAGGCTGGGGCTTTGTAAATCACAGCCAACAAACCAGAGGATTGCTTGTGTATGGCGTAATCGGTTTAATATTCTTCGTATCGGGAATTGGCTTGGTTAAAAATACCAAGGATGAAAGTTAACAGGCAAATTACTGCTTTTTCTTATGCCTTATAATTTGATATTGGCTGAAAGCCACCAGGCATCCGGCCAATATTATAATACCAGCTGACCAGATATTTTTTGGATTTTCATTAATGTAATAAGCTGCAACCAACACTAAGATTGCCGCTGAAATGGCAATAATGTAATGGAGAATTAATCCTTTTTTCATGTTTTTTAAAATTGCGGTTTAGCTTCGGTATTGAGTTTAATTTTCTTTCATTTCTATCCTGTTATCCTCAAACTTCAGCTGATGACCAATAAAATCGATATCAGTTAATTCTTTTATACGCTTAAAAGCCCTATTATTTTCATCGACGGTTAAACGGTTGATTTTGTCCTGTTGTATGGAAACTATATCAGCATACAGGAAATCACCCTTAGCATTAATTTTCAACTGAAGTAGCGGAGCAATGCCGTTGTTACCCTTGAGGCTAAACATGCCATAGGTACAAAAATTACCCAGGCTGTAAGCGATAAATTTATTTTTATAAACTTCTACCGCCCGGGTTACATGCGGGCCGTGTCCTAAAACTACATCAGCACCTGCATCGATAACTGAATGGGCAAATGCATATACATTACCCCGATTTTCTTTATAAAAAATTTCATTTTTGCGTGGTACATGTTCAAACCTGGCACCCTCACCTCCGCCATGGAAGGAAACAATCACGATATCTACCTGTTTTTTCAGGCGGGCAATCAAAGCTTTAGCACTATCAATTTTATTAATTGAAACCGTATTTTCATTTGGCGCAAAAGCACAGAATGCATATTTAATGCTATCTTTTTCGAATATTTCGAAAGGTTTGTTCAGTTGCCCGGCATAATGAATCTGTAGTGAATCCAGAATACGAGCGGTATTTTTCCGGCCTTTAGCATCAAAATCTCCAACATGGTTATTGGCAATACTTAAAACGTTAAAACCTGCCTTTTTATAAATTCCGGCATAACGTTCAGGCATTCTAAAAGCATAACAATTATTCGGATTAATGCCATTGCACTTGTTTGAATTTCCAGAGTTTAAAAAACAGCCTTCTAAATTTCCGAAAACAATATCGCCCTTAAGCAAACTGTCTACCGCTTGAAAACTATTTACAGCATCATCCGGCGGTAGATTCGTTTTTGATGGAAATGCAGAACCCAACATGATATCGCCCACAGCAGTAATTGAAATCGTGTCTTTTAGCTTTCTTTCGATAGTATCTTGTTTCGCCGCCGGAATGTTAACCTGTGCGTTGTTATTGGTACAACTTAAAACGATAATTATGATAAGAAACGATAAAAGTAAGTTACTGGAGAGTTTCATTAATTAATTTATGAGGTATAAAAAAATCCTCCAAAATTACTTCAGGAGGATTGTATGTGTTCAATCTAATTGTAAATCTACAATCGTAAATTGTTATTATTCTACTGTAAATTCTTTCTTAAACGATTCTAAAATTCTTCCGCCTTTGTAAAAATAGCGGCTGTAATAAGGTTCATTTAAATTACTGATAACCACACCGCGTGAGCTGGATGCATGAGCAAATCTGTTATCTCCCAGGTAAATACCAATATGAGAAATACTTCTGCTCTTTATTTTAAAGAAAACTAAATCACCTTCTTTTAAATCATCTTTAGCTAATGGATCAACCATACTAAAAATATCACGTGAATTTCTTCTGATCGTAGTGTTGAAAACTTTGTCGTAAATCGCTTTGGTGAAAGCCGAACAATCGATCCCTTTTTTGCTCGATCCGCCGTAGCTATATGGCGTTCCGATCCATTCGTACACAAACTTATATAATTTCAAGTTTGAAGTTGCATCAACGGCAACACCCATTACTTGTGAAAAATACTGAGAGGCCAGGTTGTCGGGATCATTTAATTCTTTACCAGATTCTTTTGTTTTTGTTTGCGCAAATGCGGCTGAGAGCGTGCAGATAGCGATTAGGGATGAAAACAAAAATTTTTTAATCATGTTATACAGTTATGTTTGGGTATTCACTTACACAGTAACGTAAACCACATGGGCTTATTGTTGGTTGCCAAAAGTATTGATTATACAAATGTTATCCAAATGTTACCTGTTAAAAAATGAAAGTTATTAACATTTGAACGATTTCGACTTGTTAGGAAACAAGATTAAGATTAAAATATTATTTCGAAAAACAGTTTCTGTGCTTATCGGTTTCGAAAGTCCTGCTATCCCTACAATCTTTTGCGATCGTTAATTTTAAACATCAATGCACCTGCCTCAAAAGTATTTTCGTTCTATCAGGTTTAAATTAACTAGGCTTAATGTGCTTTGGAATTTTAACCACCATGATATCTTCAATTTAAATAAAAAAAATATTGTTATCCTAACTTGCCAAAGTTCAGCACAAGTAAACGAAGGACATATTTTGTTTTTTGGGTGGAAATAAGATTTTTTACAGGCTCAAACCCACAATGACTTTTCTGAAGTTAATCATATCGGAGCTTTAACATTGGAAAAGTGGTTTTAAAACCGTAACCAAATGCAGAAAGCTAGGCTAACTTAAGCCCAACAGCAGCATTTATCCTTTTTTATGCGAAGATCTTTCCATTCCCAAAAGAAATTCACAAAAAAGATAATGTAAATGGCGGGGCCGCTTTAGCATAGAAGCTACTGAAATGCCTTCCAAATAAAAATATATAAATTACGGTAATGCGCTATTTTACAGAATTATATTTCATCATTTACCTGAACCATTACCTTGATAAACTGTCAAATCAAAATATGTGAAATCGATGTTTTGAGGGAAATAGAAAGGATGAATAAGTTTTTTCGATGAAACAACCGTCAATTCTACAATTGTATGAAAGTGTATGATGTTTTTACGCTGAAAAGTGCCAAAAATTACAATAAAAAAATTAGATTTGCTGTCGCAAAAAAACAAATATCCTAAAATGAGTGCAGTAGAAATAAATAAAGATACTTGGTTAAAATGGTTCGAATCGATGTTGCTGATGCGCAAATTCGAAGAGAAAACTGGCCAATTATACGGACAACAAAAAATTCGTGGCTTTTGTCATTTATACATTGGGCAAGAAGCTGTGGTTGCAGGAGCAATTTCTGCAATGCAAAAAGGCGATTCAATGATTACTACTTACCGTGATCACGCTCATGCTTTAGCTTTAGGTGTTAGTGCCGATAGCATTATGGCAGAAATGTATGGTAAAGCTACTGGTTGCTCTAAAGGTAAAGGTGGTTCAATGCACATGTTTAGCAAAGAACATAATTTTTATGGTGGCCATGCCATTGTTGGAGGTCAGATTCCACTAGGTGCTGGTGTTGCTTTTGCAGAAAAATACAAAGGAACAGATAACGTTAACATTTGTTATATGGGCGATGGTGCAGTGCGCCAGGGTGCATTAAACGAAACGTTTAACATGGCTATGTTGTGGAAATTGCCTGTAATTTTTGTTTGCGAAAACAATGGTTACGCAATGGGTACTTCAGTACAACGTACTACCAACATGACTGATATTTATAAAATTGGTTTAGGTTTTGATATGCCATGTGCTCCGGTTGATGGTATGGACCCAGTTGCCGTACACAATGCAATGGACGAGGCCATTCAACGTGCCCGTAAAGGTGAAGGACCAACTTTCTTAGAAATGAGAACTTACCGTTACCGTGGCCACTCAATGTCTGATCCTGCAAAATATCGTACTAAAGAAGAATTAGAAGATTATAAGGCAAAAGATCCGGTTGAACTTGCAAGAGAAACTATTCTAAAAGAAAAGTATGCAGACCAGGCTTGGATTGAAGAGGTAGAAGCTAAAGTTAAGGCTACGGTAGATCAGGCTGTGAAATTCGCTGAAGAGTCTCCTTGGCCAGATGCATCTGAGTTATACAAAGATGTTTACATGACTGAGAACTACCCTTACGTAATGGACTAATTTTATAAAAGATTTCAATTAATTAGATATAATGGCTGATGTAATTAAAATGCCCAAAATGAGCGACACCATGACCGAAGGAGTTTTGGCGAAGTGGCATAAAAAGGTGGGCGATAAAGTGAAAAGCGGCGATGTTTTGGCAGAAGTAGAAACTGACAAAGCAACAATGGACATGGAATCTTATTGGGATGGTACACTTTTATACGTTGGTGTAAAAGAAGGTGAAGCTGTTCCGGTTGATGCTGTTATGGCCGTTATCGGTAAAGAGGGTGAAGATTTCCAGGCAGCTTTAGATGCTGAAAAAGGTGGCGAGGCTCCAAAAACAGAAAGCACTGAGACACCAAAAACTGAAGATAAAAAAGAAGAAGCTGCCCCAGCTCAAGGTGGTGGTTTAAGCGAAGAAGAATTAGCCGCAAAAGGTGTTACCGTAATTCGTATGCCTTTGTTGAGCGATACCATGACTGAAGGCGTTATTGCTGAATGGCATAAAAAAGTTGGCGACCAGGTGAAGGATGATGATGTTTTAGCTGACGTAGAAACCGACAAGGCAACTATGGAGGTTATGGGTTATGCAACCGGAACTTTATTACACATTGGTGTAGAAAAAGGTCAGGCAGCTAAAGTGAACGGTATTATTGCTATCGTTGGTCCGGAAGGAACAGATGTTAGTGGAATTTTAGCGGGCGGTTCTGCGCCAGCAGCGAAAGCTGAAAGCAAGGAAGAAGCGCCGAAAGAAGAAAAACAAGCTACAACTGCTGATGCAGGTTCTGCTGCGCCTGTTGCAGAAAGCTCTTCTGATAGCCGAGTAAAAGCATCTCCTTTGGCTAAGAAAATTGCTAAAGATAAAGGAATTGATTTATCGCAAGTTGCAGGTAGTGCAGAAGGCGGACGTATCATCAAAAAAGATATTGAAAACTTCAAGCCAGCTGCTGCTCCAGCGAAATCAGAGTCAGCTCCAGCTGCTGAGAAATCAAGCGCTGCTGCTCCTGTAATTCCAACATTTGTTGGTGAAGTTAAATTTACTGAGCAACCTGTTTCGCAAATGCGTAAAGTAATTGCAAAACGTTTGGCTGAAAGTTTATTTACTGCGCCACATTTCTACTTAACCGTAAGTATTGATATGGACAACGCAATGGCTGCCCGTACGGCAATCAACGCAGTTGCTCCGGTAAAAGTTTCATTCAACGATATCGTAATTAAAGCGGTTGCAGTTGCCTTGAAAAAACATCCTGCCGTGAATTCTTCATGGGGTGGTGATAAAATCCGTTTCAATGAGCATACTAACATTGGTGTGGCGATGGCTGTTGAAGATGGCTTATTAGTACCTGTAGTTCGTTTTGCTGATGGTAAATCTTTATCACACATCTCTGCTGAAGTAAAAGATTTCGGTGGAAAAGCAAAAGCTAAAAAACTACAACCTGCAGACTGGGAAGGTTCTACTTTCACCGTTTCTAACTTAGGTATGTTTGGTATTGATGAATTTACATCAATCATCAACTCTCCTGATGGTGCTATTTTATCAGTAGGTGCTATCCAGGCAGTTCCTGTTGTTAAAAATGGTGCTGTTGTTCCTGGTAACGTAATGAAATTAACTTTAGGTTGTGATCACCGTGTGGTTGATGGTGCAACCGGAGCTCAATTCTTACAAACGTTAAAAGGTTTATTAGAAGAGCCGATTAGATTATTAGCTTAATAAGCTGTCATCCTGAGCTTGTCGAAGGATATTATGAATATTAAAGCCATTCCATTAAAGGAGTGGCTTTTTTGTTTAAAAGGTCTCCCGCAGATTTTTTAGGATTTTCTCCAAGTTAGTTCAATGTTCAAATTTGGAAGAGCTGAAATATTCATCATGACGATGACGCATATTCTGCACATCGTTTTTTAGCATTGCATTTGCTAGTCGCTATGGCCGCTTCATCATGCTGATTTTATTTCATCGTTTTATTTGTACTTGCAAGAAATTTTAGAAACAAACAAATCCTAAACCCTTTCTGTCATTCTTTGTTACTTATGGAAACCCCACAATCATGGACAAAGAAAAATTAATACAAGAAGCTTATCTTGTTGCACATAAAATAGAAGAGAACGGAAATTTTCCCAACAATCCGAATTTGCCTTTGATGATTTACAAAGGTGCATTCTTAATTCATCCAGATGAAACCGAAGAAGTGATTAAAAAAGTTTTCGCTCAAAATGGCTATACCAATGCCTGGGTGGATGGTATTTTTGATTACCAGCATTATCACAGCAACACTCACGAAGTGATGGGGGTATTTTGCGGTAAAGCTGATGTGCAATTCGGTGGCGATCATGGGGTTTGCATAGAATTAGATAAAGGCGACGTTGTAGTGATTCCAGCTGGCGTAGCACACATGAAATTAAATTCTAGCGATGATTTTACCGTTGTTGGTGCTTACCCTGATGGATCAGATTATAACATTAAATACGGCAAAGCAGAGGAACGTCCGGAAGCTGATGAAGATATTGCAAAGGTTAAAAATCCAGATAATGACCCTGTTTATGGAAGTAAAGGTCATTTGTTTGAGTGCTGGTACAAACAAAATTGCGCAAATGTTTAAAACTCTTTCCATTTAACCGTCTAAAATTCTTTAATTTTCGGGTTTTAAATACACTATCCTATATAATTAATGAATTTTAGATTTATATGTTCAGCATTAGCACTCTCTGTATCAATTTTTACCGCTTGCAACAGCAAAAAAGCAGAAGAGCAAAAAGCAGCTGACGCCAAAATCCGTGTTAAGGAAGATGACAAAGCGGATAGTCTTTTAATAGCCTATGATCCAGCCAAAGGAGATAAATGGATCGCCGATTTCGTTCAAAATCTTCATAAAAAGTACGGATTTAATGGGAACATGCTCGTGGCTAAAGACGGCAAAATTCTTTATGAAAAAGCGATTGGGTGGGCCGATTATCTACATCGCGATAGCTTAAAAATCACTTCTGAATTCGAACTGGCATCCATTACCAAGACTTTTACCGGAACGGCCATTATGCAATTGGTAGAAGCAGGCAAGCTTTCGCTAAATGATAACGTGAAGAAATTTTTCCCAAATTTCCCTTATGATGGAATTACGGTGAAACTTTTGCTAACACACCGTAGTGGCATGATGAACTATGTTTATTTTATTGATGACATCTGGCGGAAAGAAAAACGCAATATGAAAAAGGGCGTAAGCAACCAGGAGGTAATGAATGTAATTGCAGAACGCAAACCTAATCCTTACGTAAAACCAGATAACCGCTTTCATTACAATAACTCGAACTTCATGGTGTTGGGCGCCATTATTGAGAAAGTAACAGGTCAGCGTTTCTCTCAATACATGATGGAGCATATTTTTAAACCAGCAGGTATGAAACATACCCATGTTTACAGCACAACAGAATATGAAAAAATTCCTGTTGATGTGGTTGGCCATGACCGTACCTGGAGGTATTCAGTAGCCCAAAATTTTCTGGATGGACCAGTTGGTGATAAAGGAATTTATAGTACCGTTCATGATCTGGTACTTTACGATAAATATCTAAAAAATGGCCGTTTACTCACCAAAAAAAGCACAGATTCATCTTATGTGGGTCGCAATAAACCTGTAAATGGTCATTTTAACTATGGTTATGGCTGGAGAATGTTTGATGGCGACAAAATGGATAAAGTGGTTTACCATACTGGTTGGTGGCATGGTTTCCGCCATATTTACGTACGTGATTTAGATAAAAACATTATCGTAATTTTCTTGGGTAACTTAACCAATGGAAGTTTAATGCACCTCGATGATTTGTATAAACATTTAAATATGCCAATCATCCGCAAGGGAGCTTACCATGGAAATGGAAGCCTGCCGGGAAGCGATGAAGACTAAAAAGATAAACCTCGAAGATTTGATTTTCGAGGTTTTCTTATTTTAAATGACATTGATTTACATAAAAATAGCTTAGTAAAAAACAATTTAGCCTAAATTCGTTTTATAATAAAAACAACAAATTATGTTCGATAAATTATTCGCGGCACAGCAAAAAGCCGAAGAGATTAAGAAACGTTTAGATACCATTTCAGTATTTGGCGAGGTTGAAAACGGTGCCATCAAAATCACAGCTACTGCTAACAAAGCCATTACAGGAGTTTCAATTGATGAAGAATTTTATAAAAATGCTGATAAAGAAGAGCTGGAAGAACTATTACAAACTGCGATAAACAAAGCCCTGGCAAATGCTGAAGAAGTGAGCTCCACAGAAATGCAAGCTTCTGCAAAAGATATGTTAGGCGGTTTAGGTGGAATGTTTGGTCAATAAGCATTCTTTCTTTGCGCATTCGTTTATCCAATCTTAAAATCTTAATATGAAATATACTTATTACGGCCAATCATGCTTTTTAATTGAGGCTGATGGCAAGAAATTCCTATTTGACCCATTTATTAAATCAAATCCATTGGCGAAAGATGTGGATACGTCTAAAATTGAGGCCGATTATATTTTGGTGAGCCATGGCCATGGTGACCATGTTGCAGATTTGGTTGAGTTAGCCAAACAAACCAATGCGGAAGTGATTGCAATGGTAGAGGTTGCCAAGTGGATTAAAGAACAAGGTGTAGATAAAGTAACAGATATCAACTTTGGAACGCAAAAATTATCTTTCGGCAAACTTCGTACTGTATGGGCAGTGCATAGCAGCTCAAATCCGGATGGTAGTTATGGTGGAAATCCAGCTGGATTCGTATTGGAATTAGCAGGCAAACAAATTTATTTTGCCGGAGATACAGCCTTAACAGTTGAAATGAAATTGCTGTCAGAACTTTACAACCTGGATTACGCTATTTTACCTATTGGTGGTCATTACACCATGGATGTTGATGATGCGATTATTGCCTCGAAGTATATTGATTGTGATCAGATAATCGGTGTTCATTACAATACTTTCCCCCCAATTAGTATTGATACTGAAGATGCTACGGCAATGTTTAAACGAGAAAGTAAAACCTTGTGGCTCCCTCAAATTGGTGAAACAATAGCACTATAAAATAAAAAAAGGGGATTGATTCACATCATCCCCTTTTCCAAAACTATAAATCTAAACCTAGTTCTTTTTAGCAGCTGTTTTGTTTGCTTTGTAACGCATATCAGCTGTTCCATCTTTTTTAGTAGGACCTACAACCTTAGTTACTGCTTTTGTTTTATTTTCTTTGAAACGCATATCTGGCGTACCATCTGCTTTCAGTTTTGCAGCCGTTGTAGTTGTTTTTGTTTCAACTTTCTTTGCTTCCTGCTTTGCACTTGCTTTTACCGGCGCAGTAGTTGTTTTCACTTCCTTTTTAACAACTTGTTTAGCCTGTGCTGTTGTTGCTGGTGTTTGTGCAAATGCTGTGGTTAAACCAAATGCTGCGATTGCGATTAAACTCAATAACTTTTTCATACTCGTTTTTAATTTGTTAATATAAAATTGATTAATCGGGATGAAGTTTTAATGAAGATAGGAATAAATTTATTTTTAATGTGCTGCCAGCCAATTTTCTCCCTCACCAATTTCAACTACAATTGGAACAGTTAATTTAATTGCATTGGCCATTTTATCTTGAATGATTGCTTTCATAACTTCTTTTTCTGATTTTACCACATCAAAAACCAGCTCATCATGTACTTGCATGGTCATCGTTGATTGTAAGTTTTGTGCTTTCATTTCTCTGTGGATATTAATCATTGCTATCTTAATCATATCGGCAGCTGAGCCCTGAATGGGTGCATTGATGGCATTTCGTTCCGCAAAACCACGAACAGTTTGATTAGCCGAATTGATATCTCTTAAATAGCGTCTTCTACCCATAATGGTTTCTACAAATCCATTTTCACGGGCGAAATTCATCGTATCACTCATATAACGCTTAATGCCTGGATACTGAGCGAAATATTGTTCAATAATTTCTGCCGCTTCTTTACGAGGAATGCCTAAATTTTGAGATAGCCCGAATGCAGACTGACCATAGATGATCCCGAAGTTTACGGCTTTTGCGTTTCTACGTTGTGTGCTATCTACATCTTCAATAGCGATGCCATATACCTTTGCAGCGGTAGCGGTATGGATATCAATGTTTTTACTAAAGGCATCCAGCATATTTTCTTCTTTGCTAATCTCTGCGATAATCCTCAGCTCAATTTGCGAATAATCGGCCGATAACAAAATATGATTTTCGTCTCTGGCAATAAAGGCTTTACGCACTTCCCTTCCACGCTCAGTACGGATTGGAATATTTTGCAAATTGGGATTATTTGAACTTAACCGACCCGTGGCAGCAACAGCTTGATTATAGGAAGTATGAACACGACCAGTTTTAGGGTTTACCATCAATGGTAAAGCATCAACATAAGTCGATTTGAGTTTCTGCAACTGGCGAAAATCCAAAATATCCTGAACAATATCACTTTTGCTGGCCAAAGCCGTTAATACATCCTCCCCGGTTTGATACTGTCCGGTTTTGGTTTTCTTTGCTTTTGGATCGAGCTGAAGTTTATCAAACAAAACCTCCCCCAGTTGTTTCGGTGATGCCAGATTAAATTTGATTCCAGCCTTGTCATAAACATTCTGTTCAAACTTAATAATATCAGTTTCCAGCTCCTTAGAATAAGCTTTCAATGTTTCAATATCGATACGAACACCTTCTTTTTCGATGTCGGCCAAAACATAAACCAATGGGTTTTCAATTTCATCAGCCAATTTAGCCGCATTCAACTCCTTTAATTTTGGTTCAAAAACATGAGCCAATTGCAAGGTTACATCCGCGTCTTCGGCGGCGTAATCAACCACATCAATTACAGGAACATCACGCATAGTCAATTGATTTTTACCTTTTGCCCCGATCAGTTTGGTAATTGATATTGGTGAATAACCCAGATAGTTTTCTGAGAGCACATCCATGCCATGGCGGGTATCAGGATCGATCAGATAATGTGCCAGCATGGTATCGAAAAGTTTGCCTTTTACTTGCACACCATACCATTTCAATACTAAAATATCGTATTTGGTATTCTGACCAATCTTTTCGATTTTTTCATTTTCGAGTACAACCCGGAATTCATCTACAATAGCCTGAGCTTCTTCTCGGACTGCTGAGACCGGAATATAATAGCCGGTTCCTGGCTTTATTGAAAACGATAGGCCAACTAAATCTGCCATATTCGCATCAGTTCCCGTAGTTTCTGTATCAAATGATATTTTTTCCTGCGTAAGCAACAGTTTTATCAAATCAGCACGCTGCTCCGCGGTTTCTACTAAAACGTAATCATGCGCTGTATTTTCTATTGTTTTCGCAGGTAATTTTTCAGCAGGCTCTTCTTCTAAAGTATTGGTATACTGAATGGTTTCACCAGACTGATTTCCAAAAAGATCGGTTTGTGTTCCTTCTCCAAATCTTGCTGTGGTAACCGAAAACTCATCGCCAAAAACCCGGCGCCCTAATGTTCTAAACTCCAGCTCCGTAAAAAGTGGTTCTAATAAATCACGACTTGGATCGCAAAGTTCCAAACTTGCTTCATCGAGTTCAACGGGAACATCCAATAAAATGGTTGCAAGCTTTTTTGAAATTAATCCCTGCTCAGCAAAATTCTCTACATTTTCTCGCTGTTTTCCTTTAAGTTCATGAGAATGCGCAATGATATTCTCCATCGAACCGTATTGTTTAATTAAGGCTTTTGCTGTTTTTTCACCAATCCCTGGAATTCCAGGAATGTTATCGACCGCATCACCCCATAAACCTAAAATATCGATAACCTGTAATACGTTTTCAATTTCCCATTTTGCCAGCACCTCCTTCACCCCCAAAATTTCCATATCGTTACCCATTCGGGCTGGCTTATAAATAAAAATATTTTCAGAAACCAATTGGGCAAAATCCTTATCGGGAGTCATACAATAAACCTGAAAACCTTTCGCCTCTGCTTTTTTTGCAAGCGTACCAATGATATCGTCTGCTTCGTAACCATCTGAAGTGATCACCGGAATATTAAATCCAGTGATTAACTTAATTACATAGGGCATTGCAGCAGCTAAATCCTCAGGCATTGCCTGCCTATGTGCTTTGTATGCTTCGAAAGAAGTATGTCTTTCAGTAGGTGCTTCAGTATCAAAAACGACAGCAATATGCGAGGGTTTTTCTTTCTTCAGCACATCGAGCAAAGTATTGGTAAAGCCCATTACTGCCGATGTATTAATCCCTGTTGAAGTAAAACGAGGATTTTTACTTAATGCGAAGTGTGCCCGGTACATGAGCGCCATTCCATCTAGAAGAAAGAGTTTTTTATTCATGTGATAAAAGTAGCTAAAGTTAGCGATAAGGTTAAATTGCTTTTTCAACAAAAAAGCTAAAATCTAATTATTGCATTCTGGTATTTCATCGTTAAACTAAAACGCCCAATGAAACGTTTCACATCATTATTTTCTGCTTACTTCGCCCGTCGTAATAGGTTGATGACAAAATGAAATCAGATCTTTAAAATTTCAGCAAAATCATTCTGGTGTAGAAGTTGGAAATATCAAAATTAATTTGAACTCGCAAGATTTAAAAATTTGTTGCGTTATTTGTATTAAGCCTTATTGATATGAAATTTCCATTTTTAACATTCATACTTTTTCTGTTCGCTAATTCGGGTTTTGCCCAGGATTTTATTGTTAAAAATAATGATGATGTAATTCGCGGAACTGTAAAGGGCACCGATTATTTTTCGGTTTACATCAGCGCAAATGACGAAGCGGATGTGATTCTCCCTGCAAAAGATGTGAAAAACTTCTTCTGGAATGGGAACAGTTTTGTGAGCAAAGGTTTTGCAAACGGAAAAAATTTCGAATACCGTTTTGTAAAGCTGATCGAGATGGGAACCGTAAATCTTTATTCTTTTGGTGGCGGAACGTTGGTTCCCGCAGTTAAGGAAAAAAAGGTGAAGTTCAGGCCATCTGTGGGCATTGGCACCGGAACTGGCGGTTTTGGCGGCATGGGAATGGGCGGCGGAATTAGTATTGGAGGTGGTAGAAGCACAGCACCTGAACGCCCTGCCGGTGCACCTGTAATTCGTTATTTTATTGAAAAACCTGGCGCCGGACCATTACAGGAAGTGCCTATGAAAGCCATAACTGATGAGGATAAAAAAGCAAATGTAAAAAGCATATTGCTTCAAAAACTGGGAGACAATGCTGGTTTGAAAGCAAAAGTTGAGAGCAGTACCGATTTTAACAGCCGCGATGTGATTGAATGGGTAAAGGAATATAATGCAACAAAAAAATAAAGCAGGATTTTGGAAAATCAATCTTCACAAGGTTGTTCATTACAAAATCACTTTTTGATTATCTGGCACAACAGGTCATTAGGTGGTCGTTTACCATTCCTGTAGCCTGCATAAAGGCATAACAAATTGTAGTACCAAAGAATTTAAATCCCCGCTTTTTCATGTCTTTGCTAATTTGATCTGATAATGCTGTTCTGGCCGGAACATCACTCATTTTCTCAATTTTATTTTCGATGGGTTTCCCATTGGGGATAAAATTCCAAATGTACTTTGAAAAACTTCCAAACTCTTTTTGAATTTCGATGAATAATTTAGCATTGGTAATGGCGCCATTTATTTTTAAACGATTCCGGATAATTCCTCCATCGTTCATTAACCGATCAAAATCTTGATCATCAAAAGCAGCTACCTTCTCTACCGCAAAATTCGCAAAAGCCTTCCTGTAACTCTCTCTTCTGCGAAGGATGGTTATCCAGCTTAAACCCGCCTGTGCACCTTCCAAAATCAAAAACTCAAAGAAGGTCTTATCATCATAAACAGGCTTTCCCCATTCTTCATCATGATATTTGATGTAGAGCGGATCGGATCCAGCCCAGGAGCAACGAATTGAGTCATGAGTATTGAGTGCGGAGTTTGGAGTCTGCATAATAAAACTTAAATTACATGATGTAGGCTGTCGTCATCTAAAATTTATTTCAGGGTCTTAAATAAATTGTAAGAGATGCTGAAATGAATTCAGCAGACGACTGGAACCGAATTGTTCAACTAAGAATTCCTAACCAGCCAATAGTTCATCCCAATACTCTACCGCTCTTCTATAATGCGGAATAACAATACTTCCTCCAACCAAATTTGCAATCATAAAAATTTCATTCATTTCATCGCTGTTTACGCCTGCATCGTGGCATTTTCCCAAATGATATTTAATGCAATCATCGCAACGTAAAACCATTGAAGCCACCAATCCTAGCATTTCCTTTGTTTTTACATCCAGGGCACCATCCGCATAAGAAGTGGTGTCAAGCGCAAAAAAACGTTTGATGTTGGTATTCGCAGTTTCCATGATTCTATCGTTCATTTTTTCGCGATAGCCATTAAATTCTTCTACTAGTTTTCCCATATTAATTATTGAGTGAATGATTTTTGAATGAGTGAATGAGTTGGCGTTAACCCCGAAAATTCTATAATACTAATCCTCAAAATTAATTTCTTCCATTGGATTCCAGAATACCTTTTTAAAATTGACGACCTTATCGTTTTTAACCTCAACGCCTTCTTTGAACAAAAGTTCAGCCATCGTTTCTGGTGTTTCAAAATGAAATTTTCCCGTAAGCAAACCGCTACTGTTTACCACCCGGTGCGCAGGCACTTTCGGATGAGCCGTTCCTGCATAAGCCATTGCATGCCCTACCATTCTTGATGATTTGGCTGCTCCTAAACTTTTAGCGATGGCACCGTAGGAGGTTACTCTTCCTTTCGGAATTAAGCGGGCAACCTCATAAACCTGTTCGTAAAAGTTTGTATTCATTTATTCAAACGAAAATTGAATGTAATTGATGTTTTTATCGTGAAGCAGGTATTTCTTTTCGTAATAGGTCTTAATGGATAACACATCATCAACTAAATCCGAAGTATATAAATGATCTGTATTTTTATGAACCTTTAAACCAAGCGCTTCTACTTTCTCACAAGTATAGGCATAAAGCTGATCATTATCTGTTTTAAGGTTTACCTTTCCGCCAGGCTTCAATACCGTTTTATAACGTTCTAAAAATACTGGAAAGGTAAGGCGTTTTTTTTCTCTGCTGTCTTGTGGCTGAGGATCTGGAAAGGTAATCCAGATTTCATCTATTTCGCCTTCAGCAAAATAATCCAATAGGTTTTCGATCTGAATTCTTAAAAAGGCCACATTATCAATCCCATCTTCAATGGCTGTTTTTGCCCCACGCCAAATTCTGTTTCCTTTGTAATCAACACCAATAAAATTTTTATCGGGGAACAATGTGGCCAGGTTCACAGTATATTCACCTTTTCCACAAGCCAACTCCAACACAACGGGATTTGAATTTTTAAAATGTTCAGCAGCCCATTTACCCTTTAGGGTTTTCCCCTGATCTAATTGATATACGTTTGCAAAGGTCTCTATCTCGGCGAAACGTCTAAGTTTATCTTTACCCAAAAGTTTTTTTTCGGCAAATTTACAATTAAATCAATTATGAAAACAGGTTTTTGCATGCTTATGTTGCCAGTTTTTAACTAATCAATTGTATTTTTGCAATCGATTTAAAGAAACATCACATTGGAAAAAAGCGCCAAAATTTATATTGCAGGTCATCGTGGCATGGTTGGGTCAGCAATTTATCGTAAGCTTCAAAAAGAAGGGTTCGAGAATTTATTAACCAAAACATCCGAGGAACTAGATTTAAGAAATCAACAAGCTGTTGCCGATTTTTTTGCACAAGAACGCCCGGAATATGTTTTTCTTGCAGCTGCAAAAGTTGGTGGTATTGTCGCCAACAATACCTACAGAGCCGATTTCCTTTATGAAAACCTTGCCATTCAAAACAATGTCATTCATCAATCTTATTTAACAGGGGTTAAAAAATTGATGTTTTTAGGATCAAGCTGCATCTATCCGAAGTTAGCTCCACAGCCTTTAAAAGAAGATTATCTGCTTACTGGAGTTTTAGAGCATACCAATGAGCCTTATGCCATTGCCAAAATTGCTGGTATTAAAATGTGTGATGCCTACCGCGATCAATATGGATGTAATTTCGTTTCGGTAATGCCGACAAATCTTTATGGTTATAACGATAATTATCATCCGCAAAACTCTCATGTTTTACCGGCACTGATCAGAAAAATTCATGAAGCTAAAGTAAACGATGAAAAGCAAGTAACCGTTTGGGGTTCCGGAACGCCATTAAGGGAGTTCCTATTTGCTGATGATTTGGCTGATGCCTGTTATTTCCTGATGCAAAACTATAATGAGCCAAACCTGATTAATATTGGTACCGGACACGACCTGACCATAAAAGATTTGGCTTTATTGATTAAAGATGTGTTGGGATTTGAAGGAGAACTCGTTTTCGACACGACAAAACCCGACGGTACACCTCGAAAATTAATGGATGTAAGCAAGCTGCACAACCTGGGCTGGAAACATAAAATTGAGTTAAAAGAAGGTATTGAATTAGCCTATCAGGATTTTCAAAGCAGATATTAAAATGTGATAGTTAAAATTGATATATTTGAAAAGATAAATCAATTTTAACTATATGACTTTAGTTCAACTCGAATATATTGTTGCCGTAGATACTTACAGAAGTTTTGTTACCGCTGCCGAAAAATGTTTCGTCACACAGCCTACCTTGAGTATGCAGGTTCAGAAGCTGGAAGAATTACTGAGCGTTAAAATTTTCGACAGAAGCAAACAGCCTGTATCACCAACGGAGATCGGTTCTCAAATTATTGCTCAGGCGAGAATTATTTTACAGGAAAGCGGGAAGGTAAAGGAACTCATTAGTAGCCAACAGCAGGATGTATTGGGTGAACTTAGAATTGGTGTAATCCCAACTGTAGCGCCCTATTTATTGCCACAGGTGATTTCGGCCATGTTGGAAAAATATCCCGAACTCAAACTGCTGATTTGGGAATACACTACTGAAGATATTATTCATCATTTAAAAACCGGCGTGTTGGATTGTGGTATTTTAGCTACTCCATTAACAGACCCTAACATTTCAGAAACGCCATTATACTACGAAAATTTTGTAAGTTATATCAGCAAAAACAGCAAGCTTTACAAAAAGAAAGCTGTTGATGCTGAGGATTTAAACGACGAAAATATTTGGCTGTTAAACGAAGGGCACTGCATGCGAAATCAGGTTCTTAATATCTGCCGTTCGACTAAAAATAACAGATTGCAGGGCTTAGAGTATAATACCGGAAGTGTAGAAACCTTGGTGAGGATGGTTGATTTAAACGGTGGAGCTACTTTATTACCTGAGCTGGCTATTGCAGAATTAAATGCTAAACAAACCAACAAAATCCGTCACTTTAAATCTCCTGAACCAGTGAGGGAAATTAGCCTGGTAACACATAAAAATTTCATCAAAAAAAGAATGTTAAATGCTTTAAAAGAAGAAATTTTAGCCATCATCCCGAAATCAATGAAGCAGAAAAAAAAGAAAGACATTGTTGGTATCTAACAACTAAGATCGTTTATCTTCTATTTCTTATCTACATGATCAGCCAACTGATAAGCAGCGGTCTTTGGGTTTTTATCCTCTAAAAAAATGAGGATCATCAAAGAAATAATTGGGATCAGAAAGGAAATTAGAAACCAGAACCAAAAATTTCTGCCGGTGCGTTTAGCTAAAAAATCAGCCAGTAAACTGAGGTGAAAGTAATAAGCCAATAACAACCGTACCGAGGATAATCTCTGGCATAGTAGTGTCTTATTGTTTTTGAGGATCTAGCGGAGGTGCGGAAAGCAAGCCTTTGATATCACTTTCAACCTCTTCTTCTTCACCTTTTTTCTTCTTTTTCTTTTTGTCTTTATTCGATTTTCCGCTTAGGCGCTCTTCAATTACTCTGTCGTATTCGGTTTGTTGCTCACCTTTTAATACGTTGCGGATATTTTTAGAGGTTTCGTTCTGAAGTTTATAAAATTTATCTACATCCTCTTCCCGAGAATTACCTGCTTGTTGCCTTTTTATTAAATCTGCCTGTTCTTTAGCCTGATTAAAAGTGAAACGATAGATTACACTTTTCTGCGTATCATTTAGCTTCAAACGTTTATCCAGATCCTCTACATTTTTCTTCGCAATCTCATCTGGTGTCGGCATTTTGTTTTGCTGAGCATTTACCAGGTTAATTAAACCAAACACCATTAAAAATAAAAATATAATCCGCTTCATTTTGAACATTTTAATAGTTGCGAAGTTACTTAATTATCTTAAAACAAGAAAGTCCCGATTTTCACCGGGACTTTCTAAATTTTATAAAAAGGATTGCTTACAAAGCTTTTTTATAAAGTTCTGCAACTGCATCCCAGTTAACTGCATTCCAGATAGCCGCCAGATAATCAGGACGTTTGTTTTGATACTTTAAGTAATAAGCATGCTCCCAAACATCGATACCAAAAATTGGGGTACCTTTTACTTCTGCAACATCCATCAAAGGGTTATCCTGGTTTGGAGTAGACGAAACCTGAAGTTTTTTATCAGCGCCAACAGATAACCATGCCCAACCCGAACCAAAACGCGTTGCACCAGCATCTTGTAATTTAGTTTTTAACTCAGCAAATGAACCAAAAGCCTCATTAATCGCCTTTGCTAAATCGCCAGTAGGCTCGCCACCTTTGTTTGGACCTAAAACTTTCCAGAACAAAGAGTGATTATAGTGACCTCCGCCATTGTTTCTTACAGCAGCAGGATATTTAGAAATGTTTTTTACAATTTCTTCGATGCTTAAACTTGCTTCAGGCTTACCTTCAACAGCTTTATTTAAGTTAGTAACGTAAGCTTGATGGTGTTTATCATGGTGGATTTCCATGGTAGTTTTATCAATATGCGGTTCTAATGCATCGGTTGCGTACGGTAACGCAGGTAATTCAAAAGCCATAGTATTATGTTTTTAGATTTTAAAATGTTTCTAATAGCAAATATAACATTCGTAGGTTAAGATTTGTTCATGTAATTATCATCAAATCTTTTTTCATGAAAAGTTTTCAATCTTTGATCGATAAAAAAATTGGAACAGCGAAAAATTAAAATCAGATCGGATAGCTATAAGCCATTTTAGGCTATCTTTTCTTTGCAAAGAAATTTTTCATCAGTAAGGCAGATTCTTCCGCTAAAACGCCACCCTTAAGCTCGGTTTTCGGATGCAATAAGTTTGCATTTTTCGAAATAAATCCACGTTTCTCTTCCCTGGCGCCATAAACAATCCGGCTTATTTGCGTCCAATAACTGGCCCCGGCACACATTACGCAAGGCTCAATGGTAACATATAACGTACAATCTCTTAAATATTTACCACCAATAGTTTGGGCGGCAGATGTAAATGCCTGCATTTCGGCATGCGCTGTTACATCGTTAAATTTCTCGGTTAAATTATAACCTCTCCCAACAATACGGTTTTTGCTCACCACAATTGCACCAATCGGAATTTCATCTTCACTTAGTGCTTTCCTAGCTTCTTCCAAAGCCAGTTTCATGTAGTGAATATCTTCTTCCTCAGGGTTGGTATTTTCGAAATTATAAAAACTCATAGCGCAAAGATAACGAAAGGCCTGAAACCACTATTGTTTAATCGAACCCAAATTAAAATGGTTTTGCTGCAGGTTAATGCGCCGCATGCATATTGAATTTGTTTAAAAAAAATGAGGAAGCGGAGCGCTATTGCTTATCGGAAAATGCCCTCCTGCTTTACATTATAGCCCCGAGAAATCGGGGGCTGCCATTTCAATCAGGGCTAAAAACAAAGGATCAGCAGGAAACCAGTTCCTCGCTACAGCGCTGATACCTAGTGTCAATCTAAACCAGTTTACTTCCGTTGGGCGTTTTTTTATCTACAGCCGTCAGAATGATATCGCCATTTTCATCAGCGAAACCCGTTACCAAAAACTCTGACATAAACTTACCAATTTGTTTCTTCGGAAAGTTAATTACCCCTACAATTTGTTTTCCCGGCAATTCCTCGAGCGTATAGTGTTTGGTAATTTGAGCACTACTCGTTTTAATTCCAAAAGTCCCGAAATCAACCTTTAACTTATATGCCGGCTTTCTGGCCTCCGGAAACTCGAAGGCTTCTATAATTGTTCCAACACGCAACTCTACCTTCTCAAAATCATCCCATGTAATTACTTCCATTATTTCCTATTTTGATTTTAATATCGCTAAAGTATCAATTATGCTTCAATTGTTATCCGGAATAAATTGTATTCTTAAGCAAAGTTGACTTGAATTTGGAAGCATTTAACTCCATTACAACCTTCATGTTGTCAGACAAAAATTTGCGCATTTGAATTTAAGAACTATATTTATGCAACCGTTTGCATAACCAAATACACTAAACCATCCAAATGTATTTATTAGGTATTGATATAGGCACATCATCAATTAAAGTTGCAGTTGTTGATGTAGAAACCCAAAAAAGTATTGCAACCGTTCAATATCCCGAAGCCGAAACAGAAATTAAATCTGTTCGCCCTGGCTGGGCAGAACAATCTCCCGCAGATTGGTGGGAAAATACAAAGCAGGCTATTCTTAAGCTAAATGCTACAAGTTTATTTGACCCGAAAAATATTGCAGCTATAGGCATTGCTTATCAAATGCATGGTTTAGTTGTGGTTGATGAAAATCAAGATGTATTGCGTGATAGCATCATTTGGTGTGATAGCAGGGCCGTAGAAATAGGTGAAAAAGCTTTTGATCAGATTGGCCACCAGAATGCATTAAGCAGCTTGCTCAACTCTCCTGGCAATTTTACCGCATCAAAACTGGCTTGGATCAAAGAAAACGAACCTCATATTTATCGAAAAATAGATAAAATCATGCTTCCCGGAGATTTCATTTCAATGAAATTAACCGGAAATATTACCACAAGTATTTCGGCATTATCTGAGGGTATTTTCTGGGATTTTCAACAAGATAAAATTTCGAAAGCTGTAATGGATTATTACGGGTTAGATTATAATTTTATTCCTGAAATAAATGAATTATTCTCCTCACATGGCAAATTAACGGAGGAGATAGCCTTATTTTTTGGCTTGACCGCAGGAATCCCGGTGACATATAAATCAGGAGATCAACCTAATAACGCTCTCTCATTAAATGTAATGAAGCCAGGTGAAGTTGCTGCAACAGCTGGGACTTCAGGCGTCATTTACGGCGTGAGCGATAGCCTAACTTACGACCCACAGTCGCGTGTGAATACTTTTGCGCATGTAACCTATTCTCCCGAAGAAAAAAATACTGGTGTATTACTTTGCATTAATGGCACCGGCAGTATGTACCGTTGGGCGAAAAACACCTTTGCACCTCATTTAAATTATCAAGAGTTAAATACTTTAGCAGCAAAAGCTCCTATTGGTAGCAAAGGATTAAACGTATTGCCATTTGGAAATGGAGCAGAACGAATGCTCAATAATCAGTATACAGGCGCCCAGTTTTTAGGTATCGATTTAAATATTCACAGTCAGGCAGAAATTTTTAGAGCCGTTCAGGAGGGCATAGCATTCTCATTCAGGTATGGTATTGATATTATGCGTGAAATTGGAATGGAGCCGAAAGTAATCCGGGCAGGTAGGGCCAATCTTTTTCTTAGCGAGGTTTTTGCGCAAACCTTTGTTGATGTTACCGGCGTTCGGGTAGAACTTTACGAAAATGATGGTAGTGTTGGCGCAGCATTAGGAGCGGGCATTGGTGCAGGCATTTTCAACACTGCAGAACACGCATTTACACATCACGAGGTAGTCGCCACACTTGATCCAAAAAATTCTGCAGATTATGAACCAATCTACCAGGAATGGAAATCATTACTAATGAAAACTTTAAAATAGAACCACAAAAAAATATACAATGACAAAAGTAGTAACAGGAGCAAAAGAATTTTTTAAAGGCATAGACCAAATTCAATTCGAAGGGTTACAAAGTAATAATCCATTAGCCTTTAGATGGTACGATGCGAACAAGATAATTGCAGGTAAAACCATGAATGAGCATTTCAAATTTGCATGTGCTTATTGGCATTCTTTTAATGGAAACGGTGCTGATCCTTTCGGTGGTGCCACGCACATTTTTCCCTGGGATGAAAAAAATGATGTGATCGAAAGGGCAAAAGCTAAAATGGATGCTGCGTTTGAATTTATTACAAAAATGCAGTTGCCTTACTATTGTTTTCACGATGTTGATGTTGTTGATTATTGTGATAATGTAGCTGAAAACGAACGTAGATTACAGAGTTTGGTAGAATATGCTAAACAAAAACAGGCTGATAGCGGCGTAAAGTTACTTTGGGGAACTGCAAATTTATTCAGTCACAAACGTTACATGAATGGCGCTTCAACCAATCCCGATTTTCATGTACTGGCACATGGAGCTGCACAGGTGAAAGCGGCGCTGGATGCTACTATTGCTCTTGGCGGCGAAAATTACGTTTTCTGGGGAGGCAGAGAAGGTTATATGAGCTTGCTGAATACCAATATGAAACGTGAACAGGAACATTTGGCTAAGTTTTTACATACGGCAAAAGATTATGCCCGTCAACAAGGGTTTAAAGGTACTTTTTTTATTGAGCCTAAACCTTGTGAACCCTCTAAACATCAATACGATTACGATGCGGCTACGGTAAAAGGCTTTTTACAGCAGTATGATTTATTAAATGATTTCAAACTTAACTTGGAGGTTAACCATGCTACTTTAGCTGGCCATACCTTTCAACATGAACTACAGGTAGCAGTTGATAACGGACTGCTGGGTTCCATCGATGCCAATCGTGGCGATTACCAAAATGGATGGGATACTGATCAGTTTCCAAATGATATCAATGAATTAACAGAATCCATGCTGATTATTCTGGAAGGCGGCGGCTTACAGGGCGGCGGTGTAAACTTCGATGCAAAAATTCGCAGGAACTCCACCGATCCTGCAGATTTATTTTATGCGCACATTGGCGGCATGGATATTTTCGCCAGGGCTTTGATCACCGCAGACGCCATTCTTCAACAGTCAGATTACAAAAAAATCAGAGCAGATCGTTACGCATCCTTTGACAGTGGAAAAGGAGCAGAATTTGAGCAAGGCAAATTAAGTTTAGAAGACCTGAGAAACTTCGCCGCCGAAAACGGAGAACCTGAAATGAGAAGTGGAAAACAGGAATATCTGGAGAATTTGATCAACAGATATATCTAATTGGCAGCATAGAAAAATAATAAATGTCGTTTTAACATTTTTAAGTTAAAAAAATTAAAATTTAATTTATGATTTCACTACATTTAGCCTTCTAAACCAAATAACTTACTTAAATGAAAGTAACAGATTACATTATTTTTCTAGCCTATTTTGCTGTTGTGGCAATATATGGTTTCTGGATTTACCACCGTAAAAAGCAAGCGCAAATGAGCAGTAAGGATTACTTCCTTGCTGAAGGATCACTGACCTGGTGGGCCATAGGTACATCATTAATCGCTTCGAACATTAGCGCTGAGCAGTTTGTAGCCATGAGTGGCGATGGATTTAAAATGGGATTAGCCATTTCCACTTACGAATGGATGGCCGCTGCAACACTGGTTATTGTGGCTACATTTTTTATTCCCGTTTACCTCAAAAACAAAATCTATACCATGCCTCAATTTTTGAGTCAGCGGTATAATGGTACAGTTGCCATGATTATGGCCGTGTTTTGGTTATTATTATATGTAGTGGTTAACCTAACCTCGATACTTTATTTAGGTGCCTTGGCCGTAAGTAGCATATCAGGTATCGGTTTCTGGTATTGTATGATTGGTTTAGCCGTTTTCGCAGTTATTATTGCCCTGGGCGGAATGAAAGTTATTGGCTATACGGATGTTATCCAGGTTGCTTTCTTAATTTTCGGAGGTTTAGCCACAACTTATCTCGCCCTTAATTTAGTGAGTGATCACTTTGGCGGAGACGGGGTTTTGGATGGTTTAGCATTTTTGAGAGAAAAAGCTCCGGACCATTTTCATATGATTTTCAAAAAAGATAGTGCCAATTATGCTTCTCTTCCGGGAATGACGGTTTTATTAGGTGGTATGTGGATTGTGAACTTAAATTATTGGGGATGTAATCAGTACATTACGCAGCGTGCTCTAGGTGCTGATTTAAAAACTGCACGAGCAGGTATTTTATTTGCAGCATTTTTGAAGCTTTTAATGCCTCTCATTGTTGTTTTGCCGGGTATTGCCGTTTACATGTTATATCAGGAAAAAACGGGTATTGATGTAAATTCAATGATGCCGGGGGGCGAACTTCGTCCGGATCGTGCCTACCCAACCTTATTAAATATTTTACCTACCGGATTAAAAGGTTTATCATTCGCTGCACTAACCGCAGCAATTGTAGCCTCTCTTGCTGGTAAAATAAATAGTATCTCAACCATTTACACTTTAGATATTTTTAAGAAACACATCAGAAAAGAAGCTTCTGAAAAAAGTTTGGTAAGAACTGGCAGATTGGTCGTTATTGTAGCCATGGCCATTGCAATTGCAATTTCTCCATTCTTAGGTATTGATAAAAAAGGTGGCTTCGAATTTATTCAGGAGTACACAGGATTTGTGAGTCCCGGTATTTTTGCCATGTTCATTTTAGGTTTCTTCTGGAAAAAAACCACTTCAAATGCAGCTTTATTTGCTACCATTGGTGGCTTTGGGTTATCAGTTTTACTGAAATTTTTACCTGGAATGATGGATTTATCATTCTTACACGATTTCGGTTTCTCAGTAGCAAATGCTGAAGGCATTTATGAAATCCCTTTCTTAGATAGAATGGGCTTTGTTTTCGTTATTTGTATCGTGGTGATGTTTGCGATTAGCATGATCGAAAATAGTAAAGGCGATAAATCAAATGGTTTAGAAATTGATTCCAGTATGTTTAAAGTTCACCCTAGTTTTGCCGTAGGATCCTTATTGGTTTGCGGTATTCTGGTAGCGCTTTATTCTATCTTCTGGTAAATAGAAGAAATATAAGATAAGGAAAGGCTTTCTGGTTAAACCGGGAAGCCTTTCCTTTTTAGAAAACTTTTCTAACCAATTCCCTGCTTGCGCTCGTTTCAAACGAGCGCATCAATAAAAAAGCGATTTAATCGCCGTTAATATTTGTAAAATACGAAAAGCTATTTTCACGCTCGTCAGAAACAAGCGTTGGCTAAGAACGTTTTCTTTACGACGAAGTTGAGGGGCGTTTATTAATCATTTTTTGAGATAAAATCGGTAACTTTAATTAAACGGTCAACCTCAGCATATTAAGATTGCCTTAACAGTTGCAACATTCCTTGATTCTCCCGGGAATATAGCGGGAGGCGGGTTGAAAAAATGAGGGCTAAACTAATTCAGCATGAAATCACCAGATTATTATCAGACAATTATGCCTTACCTTGTGGTAAAGGATGCCGAGAAATTTATAGATTTTTTAAAGGAAGTTTTTAACGCTGATATAAAGTTAGTCGTACCTAGGGAGAATGGCTCCATCATGCATGCTGAAGTTGTTATTGAAGGGGGAACAATTATGTTTGCCAATGCAAATGATGATTTTCCGCCCTTTCCAGCAGGAATGTTTATACACTCGCCAAATGCAATAATTTTCTACGATAAAGCCCTTAAAAATGCTGCAACCTCTATACAGGAACCTGCTCAAAGGGAATATGGCTTAAGTGCCGGCTTTGAAGATGCTTGGGGAAATGTTTGGTGGGTAACCGTTCCTGAAAATAAATAAATTATTGTGCACAAGGCCCGTCAGGAATTTCTTTACTGATTTTGATCACTTTAGTAACTACCAGTGTCGAATCGAAATCAGCTGAAACGGTTGCGGTATCAGATTTGGCAATATAACCTTCCAGCTCTACATAAACGGGTTCATAAGGCTTTTCAAAACCTAAATTACTGTAAGAAAGCTCCAGGTTTTTAACACTGTCGGTCACCCAATATTCTCTACCATCTTCACAAAGAGTAAAAGATTTCATTTCAGGACCAAAACTATAAAGCCCTTTAACAACTTTTAATTTACTGTTTTCGCCCTCAGCTTTCTCTGTTCTATTACAAGCGGTAGCCGCCACGCCAAGTAGCACAACAAATACAATTGCTTGTTTAAATAACTTCATTCTATATTGATTGATTAATTTGATCGATCTTTTTGACACTTAGATTTGATGACAAAGCCGATGCCAAAAATGAAAAAATACCCACTGTAATAAACACTAAAACAAAATCCTGCCATTTTAATCCGATAGGGTATGCATTTACCATAGATCCTTCACCCATGCTGATTAGCCCAAATGTATGCTGGACATAATAGAAAAGCAAACCTATGATTAAACCCAACACGCATCCAGACATGGTAATCATCATTCCTTCAAAAAGAAAGATGCGTTTAATTAATTTTTTGCTGGCGCCCAGGCTGCTCAGGATAGCAATATCCTTAATTTTATCGATAACAAGCATGGTTAGGGAGCCAACTACATTAAATATAGCGATTATTAAAATGAATGTTAAAATAATATACACCATACTTTTTTCAGAATTAAATATATGATGTAAAGAACTATTTTGTTCTGCCCGGTTTTGAACAACAAATCCACTACCAAGCTTTTCTGCAATTTCGTCTTTGTACTGATCGACGTCTACATTTTGATTAAAATCGATTTCTATAGACGAAACATTTTTGCTTTCATCCAACAACTCCCTTGCAAATTCCAGCGGAACGATGATGCCGTTATCAAAATCTTGCTGCACCTCAAACACACCGCTTACGCGAATGCTTTTGGCAATAAAATCATCAGTAGGGTTTAAAGAACTAACGGATATCGTTTTTTTGGGCGAATAAATTTCTAATTCTGTAAAAGGATCTAAAGTATTCACGGCCAGATAACTCTGCAATGCTGATCCCATTACACTACTAAAACCACTTTTGTTTTGAAGTATAAATCGACCTTCTTTAATTGTACTGTCTAATTTGGTATTCTTCAAATAATCAGCACTAACGCCCTTAACTAGGCCCACAGCCTGTTTATCATTGTATTTTAACAAAGCCTTTTCCTGTAAAACTTCGGAAAATGCGTATACATCCTTATTTTCTCTTAGTGCATTGAAGTATGCCGTATTGGGATCGAATGTTTTGCCTTTTGCAGGTGTAATTGCAATTTGAGGAGTAATGGTATCAAACATACCCAGCACTACTGTTTCCAAGCCGTTAAATACTGATAAAATAATAATCAGGGCCGCACTGCCAACCATTACGCCGGCCATTGATATTCCAGATATCAGATTGATGGCATTGGTAGATTTTTTGGCAAACAAGTAGCGTTTGGCAATATATAGCGGCGTATTCACAGTGGCAAAGATAGCTAAAATGTAAGATGTATCATGTAAAACGGCACGTTAAACGCCCAGATTAGCTGATACAGCCTAGATCTAAAAAAACGGATTATTTTGCTTTTCGAAACCAATTGTTGTCGCCGGACCATGGCCAGGATAAACCTTCGTTTCATCTGGTAATACAAACAATTTATCGGAAATGTTTTGGAGGAGTTGCTGATGATTGCCACCGGGCAAATCTGTTCGGCCGATGCTACCATAAAACAATACATCACCCCCAATCAAAATATCTTCAGCTTTGCTGTAAAAACATAAGTGTGCCGGAGAATGGCCAGGAGCAAAAATTAAATCAAGTGTACTATTGCCAAACGTGATCGTGCCTGTTTCTTCCAGAAACTCATCCGGAAGTGGCGAAGTTTCATATTTGTAAAACCCCATTGATGGAGCGTATCCTGGAACGGCTTCCAATACCACCAATTCTCCCTTATGGAATTTTGGCTTTAATCCATAAGTATCAAAAATAAACTTATTGCCGAAAACGTGATCGATGTGGCAATGGGTGTTTAATAACAAAACCGGCTTAAGGTTTTGCGCTTTGATAAAAGAAACCAGTTCATTCTGTTCGAAGCCATCATACATGCCCGGATCGATGATAACGCACTCTTTTGTTTCATCGTAAAGAACGTAGGTATTTTCGCTGTAAGCGTTAAAGGTGAATATTTTTATAGTAATCATAGCTTGTGATGCCTAATAGAGAATAATCGTAACAACTAATTTTTCCATCTAAAGGTAGAAATCAAAGTATCGATATCTGTTTTGATAAATTTAACAACTGGAGCAATAGAATCATATTGAGGGCGCTCATTAAAATACAATGCTCCTCTGAAATAATGTTTCGCACTATCTGTGAGAAAAAACTGAACCGAGGATGCTGTATTTCCCTCAATGGCATAATAAATTCCATAAACCTTTTGCTGAGGATAATTAATAATTCGCTGATCAATTGCGCTTGCTTTTATGGTATGTTTGAAAGCGAGTTTCCTGGCATCTTCTACCATCTGATCATATTCACCTTTGGCTGATACATCATAATAGGTAAGGTGCAGGTAGCCATTAAACTGCTTAAAATGCAGGTTATACCAATTTGCTCTCGCATCCCGACTCTGATCTTGCTCAATTGTGGCATAAACAGGATATTGAAACTGGTAAGGAACAGGTTTAGAGAATGCTGCGTATGCCTTCTTAGGAAATTCAATTCTATAATAACCTTTAGGCTTAGGGCTATAGTCATTATTCTGGCAAGCAGAAAAGCACAAGAGCAGCATAAATGGCAGAAAGACAAAAGATTTCAATTTCATAAAATAACCAGCTTAACAGATTGCCTTATCGAAAGTCGGCATTCGCTTTCGCAATAACGACAGATAAATATTATTTATTCCAAATGGCCCAGGCTTTTTCTGCCTGCTTATACAACATTTCTAAACCGTTTTTAACTTGCGCACCGCGTTCTGCTGCTTTAGAGAGGAATGCCGTTTCCAGAGGATTATAAACCAAATCGTAGGCTAAGTGATCGCTTCCAAGTTGTGTATAATCGATATCAGGGAAAGTATCTATATGAGGCGACATGCCCAATGGTGTGGTGTTGATTAAAAGCTTGCGGCGCTCTAACAACTCTGGTGTAACCTGGTTGTATAAAATAGCTCCAGCGGTTGCCTTTCTTACTACAACCTGATATTCAATACCCAACTTTTGCAGTACATATTTAACCGCTTTGGCTGCACCACCATCGCCAAAAACCAATGCCTTTTTATGCTTAGCCGTTAATAGAGGTTTCAACGATTCTTCAAAACCGTATGCATCGGTATTAAATCCTTTTAAATATGTTTCGCCCTCGAATCGTTTAATACAAATGCAATTTACTGCACCGATTTTTTCCGCAGCTTCTTCAATTTCATTTAGAAATGGTAAAACGCCAACTTTATGTGGTATCGTCACATTCAATCCGCAAAGCGATTGATTTTCAGCGAGTAAATCTGCAAGTGATTTTATGTTTTCTATTGGGAAAAGTTCATATTGACGATCAGTTATCCCCTCATTTTGAAACTTTTCGGTGAAATATTTTTTAGAAAATGAATGTGAGAGTGGAAATCCGATTAGACCGTATGTTTTCATATGTACAAGGATTCTTTATAAAGCATAAAGCAATCTTACAGCGGTAGTAAATCAACTAACATTGTAAGATTGCTTCCTGGCCCGCAATAACGATATATTTTATTTTGTTTGATTCAGGAAATAATCGAAAGTATCTCCACGTAAGCCCAAACGAATAGTTTCTAATGGAATCACTTCGGCCGGCGCAATGTTCCCCAGGTTTACGTTTGATCCGATAAGTTTGATGAACCAAACCTGTTGTTCTTTTTGTGGCGCTTCCCAAATAATGGTTTCCTCCGGAATTTGCGTTAAAATTTCATCAACTAATCCCTCACGTACTTCGCCACTTCCACGATAAATTCCAACATTTCCACCTTCACGTGCTTCAGCAATTACCTTCCACGATCCTGCTTGTATTTCGGCCTGCATTAATTTTATCCATTTGTATGGAGCGAAAATTTTTGCAGCGTCTTTACTTCCCACTTCAGAAATTACAGTTACCTGTTTAGATAATTCGCTGATATAATTACACTTTTTATCATGTTCTATTTCGATCGACCCATCAGAAACTTCGGCATATTCCATCCCGTACTGATCCAAAACACGCTGATAATCTGAAAACTGATTTCTGATGATAAATGCTTCGAATAATGTTCCTCCAAAATAGGTTGGAATCCCGGCACTCTTATATAAAGCTAATTTCTCTTTAAGGTTTGGCGTAACGTGTGATGTAGCCCAACCTAATTTTACGATATCTGTATAAACGCCGGCAACTTCAATAAAATCTTCTACCTGGCGCAGGCTTAATCCCTTGTCCATAACCATTGTATAGCCCTTTTGGCGTGGTTTTTCCGGACGTTCAGGAACGTTTAATAATGGGTAATTCATATGCGTACAAAAGTGAAAAAAATTTTGAGATTTATTTGTTAAATTTTTCTCACAAGACTGTTACCTGATATATCGACTTATTACGCTGATAATGGCACTGTTATCCTGAAGTTGCGGCAAATATTCAAACAAAATATAATGTTTATCCGGATCGGTAGTTAAAGCTGTTTCCAAATAACCCAATGCATCGGCATAATTGCCCATTGCAAAAAGATAGGCTACCATGCGATAATATAGCTCTGCAGCTTCTGGATTATTTTTAATTGCTTCAGCCATCGTTTCCGATGCTTCCAATAATTTTCCTTGTTCGTATAACACCGTACTAAAATCCAGCCATGCTTCAACATCTAAAGGATTATATTCCAACACCTTATCATAAGCAGCGATTGACTCCTCAATCTGCCCCAATTTGTAATACGCATCAGCCATCGCAAACCAGAAATCAGCGTTTTCTGCTTCTAAATCGATTGCTTTTTTGTAGAAATGTAACGATTCAAAATAGCGTTCTTCATGGTTTAATGTTACGCCAATTCCAAACCAGGCATCAGCCATTTTTGGATCCATTTTTACTGACTTTTTGTAGTAAGAACGGGCTTCATCCATCTTTTCCAGTTTCTCATAACATTCGCCCATTGCACAATAAGTATCAGCATTGGGTTGCTCATACTCAAAAGTCTGTTTATAAACTTCAATGGCTTCATCATATTTATCCAGCTGAACCAAAGCGTTGCCTTTATTAAAATAAGCAGAACTAAAATCCTCTTTGATTAAGATGGCATAATCATAAGCATCAATCGCCTTTTCAAAAAGATTGAGTTTATGGAAACTGTTTCCTAAGTTATACCATGCAGCGTAAGAGTAAGGATCAGTATCAATGTATTGCTGGTAAAACTTAATGCTTTCTTCCTGTTTATCTAAAACATCGTAGCAAAAGGCCAGCTCGTACAAACCGTCCTGATTTTCCATGTTTTGTTCTAAACTCAGTTTGATATAGGTAATCGCACTTTCATAATCGCCCATGCTTTGGTACACATAAGCCATTTGTAAAAGAATCTCATCTGTACTTTCAGCTAAACCTAAAGCTTTATCATAATTTTCTAATGCTTCGCTAAACCGTTCGGTATTTTGAAAAATATTACCACGCAACAGATAAATATCTGGTTCTGATGGCTCCAATAACTCTGCTTTTTGCAAAGCGATAAAAGCCTGTTCATTGTTGTTGGTTAAAATGAAAAGATGTGCTTGTTTAATAAGAAAAACAGTGGCATACGGATGCTGGCTGATGGCAAAATCAACTACCTGCAGTGCTTTAACCGGATCATTTTTCTCGATGTAAAAATCTACAATATATTCGAAAGCGCCAGCGTCGAAAAAATACTGATCCTGATTACGGAGCATTTCTTCGTAACGTTCTACAGAGCGTTGTGCATCTTCGTTGGATTCAAAAAAGAATTCTTCTTCCATATCTAATAACTATTAAAGAACCGTGCCATTAAGCAGAAAAACACATTATAATTTTACCGATTTTAATTATCGCTTTTATAAATAATTATTAACATTAATTGTTAAGACAATCGTAAATAGCTGAAAATAAAGCCTATCGGCAGTGATTAAGATGTGTGAATTAAGCTAATATTTTATCAACATCGCGGTTCCTTTCCCCTTCTTTCACAAAAATAATATAAATTTATTGTAGTAAGGTAATCAACAAGTCATGAAAAACTGGACAATATTAGCTTTCTTCCTGATTTTTTTAAGTACAAAATTACTGGCTCAGCATGAGGAGGAGGCAATTAAAACGGTAGTTACTCATCTTTTTACCGGAATGAAAACCGGAGATAGTACACTTAGCAGATCAGCATTCGCAAAAAGTTGTATCATGCAAACCATTGTAAATAAAAATGAGAAATTATCCGTTCGAACTGAGCAGCTAGATGATTTTATAAAGTTTATTGGTTCGCCACATAAAGAGAAATTTGATGAGCGAATTGTATTTTCTAAGATTTTAATTGATGGACCGCTTGCCACGGTGTGGACCGATTATAAGTTTTATATCGATGAAAAATTTAGCCATTGTGGTGTGAATTCTTTTCAACTGGCAAAATTGGATAATCGCTGGCAAATTGTTTATCTGATTGATACCAGAAGGAAGGATAACTGCAGTTCGATGATTCCTTAGCTATTGCTATTCCGAGCAAAAAAAAGCGCTACAGATTTTTACACCTGTAGCGCTTTTTTCTTGATAAAAGATCTTTCGGTTATTCTTTACCTAGTTCTGCCGCAGCTTTTTTAAATATATCTGCTTGTTTATTTAGGTTTGACTTCACCTCGCCGCTTGCTGATTTAGCTTGCTGTGTTTTGGCCTGAGCGGTTGCTTCATAAGCACCTGAAAGCTGTTTATTCAAGTAATTTTGCAATTTCAAACGTTCAATAGCTGCACTAATTCCGTTGATGCCTTTTTCCGTAACTGTAGGATTGGTATTGGCCCTTAAATACTGAAAATATTGGCCAATCACTGCGAAAATTTTGTTGCGATCGCCGTTGGCCATAATGTTTTCATAAAATGCCTGATGCTCATCTTTCGGATCGCTGATGTACAACGAAGCGATAGAAGAAGCAATATGGTCTTTCGTATCCTGATCCAATGAAGATAACGCTGTCATACCTTCTTGCGGTGCAACTTTAGTTAAACCGGCAATCGATGCTGCAATTACCCTGTAAGATCTGTCTTTCACACCGTCCAGCAATAGTGCCTTGTAATTTTGGTCGCCAGTTTCGGCCAGTTTAGTAATTGCCGCAGCCCTCGCTTCAGTATCTTTATCGGTTTTGGCCATTTGCAACAATACCGGTAATGCAACAGCTTTAACTTCAGCGTCTTCTAAATTCAAACCCTCAATACTTAATGCCCTTAAATCTCCAGATTTATCTTTTAAAGCACCCAACAAAATCTGCTGGCCGCTTTTAGCCTTACTTTGCATTATAAATTGCAGAGCTTCAATCCTATTGGCATAAGTCGGTGCATTTTTATACTGGAAATAATAGTTTTCTGCAACCTTATTGTCGTTAATTTCGCCAACAATGATTTTATCAGCATCGAAGTCGATTAGATCTGGTTTGGCACTCAGCTCAAAAGAAAAAGTTTGCTCGCGGCTGTTGATCAGTATCTCTTTAGTTACCTTTTGCCCACCCGTATAAATCACGACTTTAACAGGCAAAGTAAAGGTTTGCACGGCTGCATCCTGTGTTTGTTTTACTTTAATGGTAGCCTTTCCATTCTCATAACCATAATCAACTGCTAAAATCGGGTGGCCTCCTGCATAATACCACTGGTTAAAATATGGGCTCCAATCTTTTCCGGTGATGTCTTCCATAGCCAAACGCAACTGATGGGTTTCTCCATTTTTGAAAGCGTTGGTAGTCAGATATTTGTTTAAACCTTTATAAAAAGCAGCATCACCCATTTGATTTTTCATTGCATATAAAATCACCGATCCTTTAGCATAGCTGACATTATCAAACATATCCTCTTTATCATTGTAGTAAAAACGAGCTAATATTGGGCTTTCCCCGTTTTTTGTAGAGCTGATATAGGATTGTAATTTTTCATAACGTGATTTATCTTCCGCATCTTTCCCTTCATCATATCCATGCCAGATGATTTCGCCAAAAGTGGCAAAAGATTCATTCATGGTGAGGTTAGACCATGATTCTGCGGTAACATAATCGCCAAACCATTGGTGAAAAAGTTCATGCGCAATCGTACCTTCTTCGTTTCCATCCAATAACTCACGATCAGTTTTTTGGATGTGCTCACCATGCAGTGTCGCGGTTGTGTTTTCCATAGCACCCGAAACATAATCTCTTGCTACAACCTGTGCATATTTATTCCATGGATAATCTACGCCTAAAACATCGCTGTAGAATTTCATCATCGTGGGCGTTTTACCGAAAATCTGTTTGGCAAAAGGTGCATATTTTGGCTCCAGATAGTAGTTAACCTCTTTGCCTTTGTAGGTATCTTTAGTGATTTTAAAATCGCCAACTGCCATCATAAATAAATAAGGCGAGTGCGGTAGATCCATTTTCCAGGTGTCGGTTCTTGTGCCGTTAGCGTTTGGTTTCTGACTAACCAATTTTCCGTTAGATAAAGTGGTATATTTCGATTGAACCGTCATCGAGATTTCCTGTGTTGTTTTTTGGTCTGGCTTATCAATGGTTGGGAACCAGGCCGATGAAGATTCCGTTTCACCTTGAGTCCAGATCTGGATTGGTTTATTTTTATCTGCACCATCAGGGTTGATGAAATACAAACCTTTAGCATCCGTAATTGCTGCACTTCCCTGAACTTTCAGTTCATCCGGCTTTGCCGTGTACGCAATGTATACGGTATATTTTTCGGTATTGGTATACTTCTTATTTAAAGTGATGTAAAGTTTGTTATCGCGATAATCATATTTCAAAGGTGTATTTCCCTTTGTACCAACCAGTGCAACCGTTTTAATATCCATGCCCTGAGCATCAAGCGTTAATGAATCTGTAGCATAAAAATGAGGCTTTAACGTCACCCACTCTTTGCCGTAAAGATATCGTTTTGCATAATCGAAAGATACATCGAGCTTGGTATGCACCAGGTCGTTTATTTTCGCTGGGGTTACACGGTAAACAGATAATTTTGCTGATTTTTCAACAGCTTTTTCCTGAGCAGATAGCGTGTTTGCCACAAATAGAGAGACAAATATTGCACTACAAGCCAAAAATTTTTTATTCATGTTTTCTAATTTAATAAGTCAGTTGCGTTTAAAGCAAGATATTAAGAATTGTGATAAAGTATCGAGTCAAATGTAACTTGCTTTATGGTAATTTTTTGTTTTTTTGTGTAAATCGTTAGATATATGAATACAGATATTCAATCCATTTTAAACAAACTTGGCATAGCAGAAAGTAATGCCGCTTTCAGCACTGGAAGTAGTTGGGGAGGCGAATCGAATGCAGAAACGTTGAAAAGTTTTTCTCCGGTTGATGGCAAGCTTATAGGTGAAAGCAAAATAGCCACTTCAGCAGATTATGAATCAATTATTGCGAAAGCCCAGTCGGCATTTGCAGACTGGAAAACTGTTCCGGCACCAAAAAGAGGAGAGATTGTTCGTCAGTTTGGCGACGCTTTAAGGGAAAATAAAGACGCCCTGGGCACTTTGGTTTCCTATGAGATGGGAAAGAGTTTACAGGAAGGTTTTGGAGAAGTGCAGGAGATGATCGACATCTGTGACTTTGCGGTGGGATTATCGCGGCAGCTTTACGGCTTAACCATGCACAGCGAGCGGCCAAGCCATCGCATGTATGAGCAGTGGCATCCGCTGGGGATTGTGGGAATCATTTCAGCATTTAATTTCCCTGTGGCGGTTTGGGCATGGAACTCGGCATTGGCCTTGGTTTGCGGAAATGTTTGCATCTGGAAACCTTCAGAGAAGACCCCTTTAACAGCCATTGCCTGCCAACATATTATTGCTAAAGTTTTTAAAGCCAATGATGTGGCTGAAGGTGTTTGTAACCTGATTATCGGCGACAGATCCGTTGGCGAATTAATGACCAACGATGGTCGTGTGCCATTGATTTCGGCGACGGGATCAACCCGTATGGGCAAGCAGGTTGGTGCTGCTGTAGGTGCACGGTTGGGCAAAAGTTTATTGGAGCTAGGCGGAAATAATGCCATCATTATCTCTGAACATGCAGATTTAGACATGAGTTTAATCGGTGCTGTTTTCGGTGCGGTAGGTACTGCAGGACAACGCTGTACCACAACCAGAAGATTAATTATTCACGAAAGTGTGTATGATGCCTTTAAAGAGAAATTGGTAAAAGCTTACGATCAATTGCGCATTGGTAATCCATTGGATCAAAATAATCATGTAGGACCGCTAATCGATACCGACGCCGTTGATGCCTATCTCGACTCGATACAAAAATGTAAAGCCGAAGGCGGGAAATTTGTAGTAGAAGGTGGTGTATTGACCGGCGATCATTACAGTAGCGGCTGTTATGTAAAACCTTGTATTGCCGAGGTTCAAAATAATTTTAAAATTGTACAGCACGAAACCTTTGCACCAATTTTATACCTGATTAAATATAAAACACTGGATGAAGCGATCGCTTTACAAAATGGTGTACCACAGGGTTTATCATCAGCCATTATGACCTTGAATTTAAGAGAAGCAGAGCAGTTTTTATCAGCCAAAGGAGCTGATTGTGGAATTGCAAATGTGAACATTGGTACATCTGGAGCAGAGATTGGTGGTGCTTTTGGCGGAGAGAAGGAAACAGGAGGCGGCAGGGAAAGTGGCTCGGATGCCTGGAGAGCTTATATGAGAAGACAGACCAATACGATAAATTATTCAAATACTTTACCATTGGCGCAAGGCATAAAGTTCGATTTGTAATGAAAGATTCGTCATTGCGAGGCACGAAGCAATCTTAAATGATCGCTTTACTTTTAATCCCAATGCAATAAGATTGCTTCGTGCCTCGCGATGACGTGATGATTAAAAAACAAAATTAAAATGGAAAACATATCAGGAAAAAATGCACTGATTACCGGTGCGGGTAAAGGCATCGGGAAAGCGATTGCAATTGCTTTAGCTAAAGAAGGTGTAAATGTTGGTTTAGTTGCAAGAACCAAAAGCAGTTTGGATGAACTGGCTGCAGACCTAAAACAATATCATGTTAAAATTGCAGTAGCCACGATGGATGTAAGCAACATCGATTCTGTAAACGAAGCGGTTAAATCGGTACAGTCTGAATTGGGCTTTATTGATATTTTGATAAATAATGCCGGCGTAGGAAAATTTGCGAAGTTTTTGGAAATGGAACCAGCAGACTGGCAAAACGTGATACAAACCAATTTACTGGGAACTTATTATGTTACCCGAGCGGTGGTGCCAGAAATGATTGAAAAGCAAAGTGGAGATATTATCAATATTTCCAGCTCATCAGCATTTAGTCCTGCAGCAGTAACCAGTGCTTATTCGGCATCAAAAGCTGCGATTAATGCTTTGTCGGTTTCTTTAATGCAAGAAATGCGAAAACATAATATTCGCGTTACTGCTTTGGCACCTAGTACCACCGCTACAGATATGGCTATCGATTTGAAATTGACAGATGGCAATCCAGATAAAGTGATGCAGCCCGAAGATCTGGCTGAACTCATTGTCTCTCAACTGAAACTAAACAGAAGGGTTTTTATAAAGGATGCTTCAGTTTGGTCTACAAACCCATAAACAAAAAGAGGTGCTACTTAATTTTAGCACCTCTTTTTGTTTCACTTGGAAGCGAACTCAATAGCTTTTCTAATAAATCCGTATTAATCACCATAGTAATTTTTGATTTGCTGCTAAAGAGGCTGAACTTCAGCTTTTATACTGCTTCTGAGTTGCAATTTGCTCATTTTCATCATACATGCTGCAGAAATAATAGCGGATTTTGGAGCAAATTGTAATGATTTAGAGACGTTTGTTAAAAAAGGTTAAAGCATAACACACAACTAACATATTAGTTCTATATTCGGAGACCAAAACTAATCCAAACTCGCTCCATGAACAAACTACTACTCTCAGTCTGCTTTCTGATTTTTCTTTCTTCGTACGTGAAAGCACAACACATTATCAAAGGCAGAACAATTGACACTGCATCTACAACTTTATTATCTGGATCTACCGTGGCTGTTTTAAACGCAAAAGATTCAACACTTGTTAAATTTACGCGTTCGGCTGAAAATGGCACATTTGAACTCAACGGCATTAAAAACGGCAAATTCATCTTATTGGTTTCTTATCCAAAATACGCTGATTTTGTGGATCATTTTACACTTGATTCTACCACACAGTTAAAAGATTATGGCAAAATAAACTTAACGGGCATGGCCAAAATTCTGGCTGATGTAATTGTTAAAGGAAACCGAAATGCCATCAAAATTAAGGGAGATACAACAGAGTTCGATCCAAGGGCATATAATATTGAGCCTAACTCAAAAGTAGAGGATTTGATTAAACAATTCCCTGGGATACAAGTAGATAAAGACGGAAAAATTACTGCTCAAGGTAAAGCTGTTCAAAAAGTATTGGTGGATGGGGAAGAGTTTTTTGGCGATGACCCTACATTGGTGACGAAAAATCTTCGTGCTGACATGGTTGAATCTGTTCAACTGTATGATAAAGCAAGCGATCAGGCCAGCTTTACGGGGATTGACGATGGCGAAAAAACAAAAACGCTAAACGTTAAACTTAAAGAAGATAAGAAAAACGGTTACTTCGGAAAAGCACAGGCAGGTTATGGAACTGATGATTTTTACACCGGCCAATTGATGTTCAACAAGTTTTGGGGCAAAAAGAAATTCTCTGCCTATGGTATTTTCGGAAATACCGGAACTGTGGGTTTGGGTTGGGACGATCGAGATAAATACGGTGGTTCAAGCGGTATGACCATGACCGATGATGGTGGAATGTACTTCAGCAGTGGTGGCTCTGATGATTTTGACAGTTACGATGGTCAGTACAATGGCCAGGGTTTGCCAGTGGCCCGAACCGGGGGATTGCATTTTGATAGCAAATGGAACAAAGACAAAGAATCATTAAATACCAATTATAAAATAGGTTCGATCAGGGTTAGTGGTAATCGGAACACCATTAGCCAAAACAACTTGAGTTCGGGCGTAATCAATAACGTATCTGATCAATACAATGACAACGATATGTTCAGACAAAAATTGGATGCAACCTATGAGGTCAAGTTAGATTCGACATTAACCTTAAAAGTTAACATTGATGGAACTTTAAAAAAGAGCAATACCTATAATCAATACAATACCTCAAGCAGAAACGGGCTCGATAGTTTGCTGAATACCACCAACAGAACACTTACCAATAAAGTGGATGAGCAGATGTTTAATGCCAATGCCTTATTTACAAAACGCTTTCAGAAAAAAGGCAGAACTTTATCATTAAACTTTAACCAAGCCATTACAAAGAGCAATAGCGATGGTTATTTAAATTCAGAAAACAGTTATTTTGAAACCACCGGCAGAAGAGACAGTTTAATCAATCAATATAAAGTCAACGACATCACCAACAGTGCTTTCAAATCTAATTTGGCTTATACTGAACCATTATCAAAAACCTTAACGGTGATTGTAAATTATGGTTTAAGCTTGATGAACGGAAAATCAGACCGCAAATCGTTTAACAGATCGGGCAGTGGCAATTATGATATTTTAGATACAGAATTCAGTAATGATTATGAACTGGATCAAATCATCAATCAGGGTGGCGCTATCTTTAACTATAAAAAAGGTAAAACCATTATCAACTTCGGTTCAAAGTTTAGTGGAGTTAATTTTAAGCAAACTGATCTCTACAACAACAGAACTTACGACCGGGATTTTGTAAACTATATGCCGCAAGCTTCCTATCAGTATCGGTTCTCGCAACAGAAATCATTCATATTAAGCTACAATGGTAATACGAATCAGCCTTCATTAGATCAAATTCAACCAATCAGGGTGAATACCGATCCATTAAATATTTCGTTGGGTAATCCAGATTTAAGACCTTCTTTTAGAAGTAATATCAACGCCAATTTTAACTCATACAAAGTATTAACCAATCAATCCATTTGGTTAAATGCATCCTACAGTTTCACGGCTAATCCAATTGTAAGCGATGTATCTACAGATGCATTAACTGGCAGAAGTACTTACAGATCGGTAAACATCAATGATAAAATGGCTACTAATTTTTATGCATATGCTCAAACCAGCAGAAAAATAAAGGGCATAGACTTAAACGCAGGTATTAGTTTAAGTGGAAATGGTAGCTCATCATACAACTATATCAATCAGGATTTAAACAACACTAAAAACTACAGCTATAACCTGGGTATTAATTTGAATAAGTATGTAGAGAAAAAGTATAGTTTCTATATCAACAGCGGACCAACTTACAATGTATCAAGAGCTAGTATTGGCAGCTTTGGAAATAGCGACGGTTGGGGCTGGAATGGATATGCTTCCGGTAATGCTCAACTTCCGGCTAAATTCGAATTATCAAGTGATGCACAATACGAATACCGTGGAACCACACAAACTTTCAACGAAACCTTCTCTCGTTTTCTTTGGAATGCCTCAATAACTAAAAAGTTTTTCAAATCAGAAAATCTGAAACTGATGATGACGGTTAACGACATCCTGAATCAAAACGTTGGCTTCGACCGAACAGCTTACAATGGAAATATTACTCAGAGCAGCTACACCACCATCAGGCGTTACTTTTTATTCTCGGTAATTTGGGATTTCAACAAAATGGGCGGCGGTATTAAAACTCAAAAATAATCATCATGAAAACTACACTTAAATATATCACCTTATTTGCTGTTATTTTCATCAGCAAAACACTACACGCACAAAATGTGCATTTCGTACAAAACGGCATCATCGAATTTGAAAAAAGGTCGAACATGTATGCCTTAATCAAAAAGAAAATTAATAAGGATAATGAAACGTATCTGAATCCTGCCTTTGATCAATATAAAAAAAACAATCCCCAGTTTAAGGTAACGAAAAGCATACTGAATTTTAACAAAGATAAAAGCTTGTACAAATGGCCAACTGTTGATGAACCCATGAACAATAATTGGTTAAGTACAGATGTGCTTGCCGACTTAAAAAATACCGTTGCTACAAACTTTGATGCCCAGAGCAGCATCATTCAGAAAAATGTTTATGAGGATGTGTATCTGGTAAAAGATAGTGTACGTAAAATCAACTGGAAAATAACTGATGAGACACGTGACATCGCCGGTTACGAATGTCGCCGGGCAAATGCCATTATTATGGATTCTGTTTACGTTGTAGCTTATTATTCCAACCAAATAGCAGTTTCTGGTGGTCCTGAAACTTTTACAGGTTTGCCGGGGATGATTTTAGGTTTGGCTTTACCTCATGAAAACGTAACCTGGTTTGCCACAAAAGTTACTGAAACAACGGTGCCAGAAAAGGATTTAACTGCGCCAGTGAAGGGCAAACCTACAGATAACAAGGGCTTGAAAGCAATCTTACTTTCGGCAATGAAAAACTGGGGCGAATACGCACATCCTATTTTTAAAGCTTTTTCGTTATAGCTTTTGATCTATAATTATGTTTAATTTAGCATAATTGTATTCTCAAAATGTATAGCGCACTTTACAATCACATTAATAAATTTATCGATTTGAGTAGTGATGAACAAGAAATTCTTGCATCGCTACTCAAATCATTTTCGTTTAAAAAGAAAGCTTATTTACACGAAGTAGGTGATATTTGCCGGGCAAATTATTTTGTGGTAAAAGGTTGCTTAAGGCTTTATTTCGTTGACATTAAAGGCGCTGAACAAACTACTCAGTTCGCCATTGAAAACTGGTGGATTTCTGACCTTACCAGTTTCATCTTTCAAAAACCATCAGATTTTTATATTCAGGCTGCCGAACAAACGGAGGTAATTGCAATTGAACACCGGCATTATGATGAAATGTTAGCAAAAATACCCAAGCTGGAAAAATACTTCAGGTCGATTTATCAGAAACTACATCAGGCTTCGCAAATCCGCATCAAATACTTGTATAGCCAAACCGCTGAGGAACGTTATACCAACTTTAACAAGCTATTCCCCGAATTTGTACAACGGGCTCCGCAATATATGCTGGCCTCATATCTCGGCTTTACACCAGAGTTTTTAAGCAAGATCAGGGCTAAAAAATAGGTTTAACCAGAAAGGGCGCAAAAAGGTTACTGCACAGAAAACGTTAAGTTATTTGCAAGGCTGCACCCGGCTTTTCGTTTCGAAGCGAAAATGTTGTAAACTTTAGGGTAAAACTCATTTCTTAAACTACATTAAGTTTTTTGATGATCAGGATGTGGAACTTTACATCGTAATCAAAAAACAATAAGAATGGAAAATAGAATCAACATCCAAAAAGCAGATCCAGCAGCTTACCAAGCCATGTATGGTTTAGAGAAATATTTATCAGCCAGTAGCGTAGATCCTATCCTTTTAGAACTGATTAAAATGCGTGCTTCGCAAATAAATGGCTGCGCATTTTGCTTAAATATGCACGCAGCTGATGCCCGTAAAATCGGCGAAACAGAACAGCGTTTATATTTGCTAAATGCCTGGCGAGAAACCACTTTATTTACAAAAGAAGAAGAAGCCGTGCTGGCTTTAACCGAAGAAGTTACGTTAATAGGCAACCATGTTTCAGATGAAACCTATGCAAAAGCTGTTGGTTTTTTTGATGAAAAAACCTTATCGCAAATTATTATGGCCATTGTAACCATTAATGCCTGGAACAGGATTGCAATCACGTCTAAATTGACGGTTGGTTAATTACCCGTAATTTTTTCCTTCTGGTTGGCGGCCTACCAACCAAGGGGTCTTAATCATCATTTCTCCACCCTAAACCAATCATATTCGGCAATGCCTGAGTCATTGGTTTGGGTATCTCTTATCGCAAATATTCCTACTTTGGCACCGATCCATTGTCCGGCAGTTGCCTGAAACTCATCGCCAACATTGGTAAATTTAATGCCATCTTCACTATAACTGAACTGGCATTTTGCACCGTTGGAAACCCTCACCCTAAGTTGAACATTGCCTGATTTCAGCTTTGCCATTTCCTTCTCGTTTTCAGCCTTCCCTTTATCAGCATTTTGGCAAAGACCGAAAGTTAAGTACAAGCCATCTTTTTTACTTTTGATACTGATTTTAGCATAACTTCTGCCCATCACCACCAAACCGGTCTGCTCGTTCTCCAGTTTTAAATTGGGTTTAAAATTAACCTTTGTGGTCACCGAGAACTCATCAGCAGGAAACTTTTGCATCAACAAATGAGGAACATCCCAAAGATTTTTGGCTTCTTCAGGGATTTTAGCCGTGTAAAGTTTTAATACACCTTTGTTTGCATCTGTAAAAGCCCAGGTAGCTTGCGGATTAGCCTGCCATTGCCATTGCAAACCTAATTGAGCAGATCCAAATTCATCACTTTCCACAGGAGTTACAATTGGATAAATTTTACCAACATTTGGTTTTTTGTAAGTGGAAACGGGTTCACCAATACCATCTTTGTCTATTCCGATAACGGGCCAGTTATTCATCCATTTCATAGGTTGTAGATGAACCACTCTCCCATAAGCATCTTTATCCTGAAAATGCAGAAACCAATCTTCTCCCGTTTGGGTATTTATCCAGGCGCCCTGGTGCGGACCATTTACAGCAGATTTTTTCTGGTCCATAACCACTTTCCTTTCATAAGGCCCGTAAATATTTTTGCTTCGCAAAACCAGCTGCCATCCGGTAGAAACGCCTCCTGCCGGAGCAAACAAATAATAATATCCGTTTCGTTTATACACCTTAGGCCCTTCAATTGTGGGATCTAATTCATGTCCATCATAAACAATTCTTCCGGTTTCTGTCGCTTTTAAACCATCTGCCGATAATGGCATAATGGCCAAAACGCTTTTGATTCCGGCTCTGCTTCCTGCATAGGCATAAGCCAGATAAGCTTTTTCATCTTCATCCCAAAACGGACAAGGATCAATCAGACCTTTGCCTGCAGCAACCAATTTTGGAGCAGACCAATCTCCTGTGATTGTTTTCGTTTTGGTAACATAAATTCCAAAATCAGGGTCAGGATAATAGATGTAAAATTCGCCATTGCGGTAACGGATAGATGGTGCCCAAACACCATTTCCATGCTGCGTTTTTTCGAAATGCTCAAAAGGCGGTTGACGTTTCAAAGCATGGCCAATAATTTTCCAGTTCACTAAATCCTTTGAATGCAAAATCGGCAATCCTGGAATGGCATCGAAGCTGGAAGCGATCATGTAAAAATCATCTCCGACGCGAATGGCATCGGGATCAGAATAATCAGCGTTGATAACCGGATTTTTAAAGATTCCATTTCCTTGATCAGCAACCCAAACTTTTGAAACGTAATTAGGTTGAGGTGCTTGTGCCAAACAGCTTAGGCAAAGGCTAAAGGTGAAAATATAAGATAATAGAAATTTCATGATCAATCTTTATTGGTTAGAAAAGCGATCAAGATATTGTGCAGCACGATAACTTTTGCTTTATTAACAAGATTAAGCCTTTTTTAACTTTCGCCAAAATTTTAGTGTGCAATCGTTCCCGTGATGGTTTACGCGGTTCTGGCGCCATTTTTTCTCTGCTTCACTGTGGCTTGGTGCTTAAACTTGTTCATCAAATCATTTCCACTATAACTCCGTTTCGAAGTTTTATACTTTTATTTGGGCGATGTTAATTTAAGCCTAACCAGATTTATGAAAGCAATTATTTTATTTTTAACAATACTCTCGTTCACCGCAAATGCGTTTGAAACCAAAGCCGATTTTGTTGTAGCAGCCGATGGAAGCGGAAATTTCAAAACGGTGCAGGAGGCGATTAATGCGGTGCCTGATTTTAGAAATAAAATTACTTCGATTTTTATTAAAAAAGGGGTTTATAAAGAAAAGTTGATTCTTGCTGCGTCAAAAAAGAATGTGAAATTTATTGGGGAGAGTTTAAACGAAACCATTTTAACTTATGACGACTGGGCACAAAAGAAAAATACTTTCGGAGAAGAAAAAGGAACATCAGGATCATCAAGCTTTTACATTTATGGCGAAGGCTTTTCTGCTGAAAACATCACCTTTGAAAATTCATCTGGTCCGGTAGGGCAAGCGGTAGCCGTTTGGGCTGGTGGCGATAAATCAACCTTTACCAACTGCCGGTTTCTCGGTTTTCAGGATACGCTTTATACCTACGGCGCAAATAACCGTCAATATTTTAAAGACTGTTATATTGAAGGAACGGTTGATTTTATCTTCGGTGCTGCAACAGCATGGTTTGAAAATTGCATCCTTTTTTGCAAGAAACAAGGATATATTACTGCCGCTTCTACAGCCGATACCACCAAATACGGTTACGTTTTTAACAAGTGTAAAATTAAAGGTGAGGCTCCAATAAATAGTTTTTACCTTGGTCGCCCATGGAGACCTTTCGCCAAAGTTGTTTTTTTAAATTGTGAATTGCCAGATTTAATCCGCCCGGATGGCTGGAACAACTGGGGTAAGGAAAGCAATGAGCAAACGGCCTATTATGCTGAATACAATAGCAGCGGCAAGGGTGCAAATCCAAAAAACAGGGTTCCCTGGTCTCATCAACTTACTGAAAACGAGTATAAAAGTTACATTTTGGAAAACGTTTTCCGGGGATGGAATCCGGAAAGAAAATAATGAAGGCAACTCTTTGATTTACAATTGGTAAACGGCTGATTTACGATTCATTCCTGCTTAGTTTTCCGGCAACGTTTGCATAGATTTCTCTTCGCTTTTAGCGGCAAACAACGTACACTTGTTATTACGATAACCAAGTATAATTTAACAGCGCAAATAATGAAACATATTTCTGGTCATTTATACCGTTCTAAAATAGCCCTCGCATGTATTTTTTTGTTTTCGGCTGGTGCAGCAATGGCACAGCAGAAAACCAGTATGCCTGTTATAAAGCAGGTAAATATTAAAGCTGATACGACAAGTATTGTAAGCTTTGGTGCGAAAGGCGACGGCGTTTCATTGAATACCGAAAGTATTAACAAGGCAATTGCGGCAGTGAGCCAGAAAGGTGGCGGTGTGGTTTTAATTCCTGGTGGATTATGGTTAACTGGCCCGATTGAATTAAAAAGCAATGTAAATTTACATTTGAAACGCGATGCTTTGCTTCAGTTTACCGATGATTTTAATCAATATAAATTAGTAGAAGGAAACTGGGAAGGTCAGCCGGCATGGCGAAATCAAAGTCCTATTTCTGGTACTGATTTGCAAAATATAGCCATTACAGGATCAGGTATTATCGATGGAAATGGTGGTGCCTGGCGCATGGTTAAACGGGATAAACTAACCGAATCGCAGTGGAAAAAATTAACTTCATCTGGTGGTTTGGTAAGCGAAGACGGCAAAATGTGGTATCCATCAGAGAAAACTTTTAAAGGATCGAAAACCAAAAACGCTGGCGTGGTTGCGGCAGGACAAAGTGCTGCAGACTTACAAAGCATTAAAGATTTTCTTCGCCCGAATTTGTTGGTGTTAACCAACTGCAAACAGATTCTTTTAGAAGGCGTAACTTTTCAAAATTCACCTGCATGGAATTTGCACCCTTTACTTTGCGAAGATTTAACTTTGAGAAATCTACAGGTTAAAAATCCTTGGTTTGCACAAAACGGAGATGGGGTTGACGTAGAATCTTGCAAAAATGTATTAATTGAAGGCAGCACTTTTGATGTTGGTGATGATGGAATCTGCATTAAATCTGGCAGGGATGAAGCTGGTCGTAAACGTGGCAAGCCAACTGAAAATGTAATTATCAGAAATAATGTGGTTTACCATGCTCATGGTGGTTTCGTTGTGGGAAGTGAAATGAGTGGCGGCGCCAAAAATATTTGGGTTTACGATTGCTCATTCATTGGCACTGATATCGGCATCCGCTTTAAAACTACCCGCGGTCGTGGTGGTGTGGTGGAAGATATTTACATCAATAACATCAACATGATTGATATTCCGGGCGAGGCCATTTTGTTCGACATGTATTATGCTGCAGTTGATCCAATCGTTTTGGCGGGAGAAAAACGCGAAGCGATTAAAACAGTTGTAGTTCCTGTTACGGAGGCAACACCTCAGTTTAAAAACATCTATATCAAAGATGTGGTAGCCAATGGTGCTGAAAAAGCAATTTTCGTACGTGGATTGCCTGAAATGAATATTAAAGATATTTACTTAGAAAACGTTACCATTCAGGCAAAAAAAGGCGTTGAAATTATCGAGGGAACAGGTATTTATTTGAAAAACGTAAACGTGATTACCGATGATACCAATCCGGTTGTGAAAATCCAGAATGGAAACAACATCAACTTCAATGGTTTTAAATACAAAGAAGGTTCGGCATTATTGTTTGATATTACCGGTGAAAAAACCAAGGCTGTTAAAGTTTCAGGAACGAATGTTTCGCAAGCCAAAAAACAATCAAATATTGGTACTGAAGTAGCTAAAAACGCTTTGGAAATTTCAAAATAAGAACATGAAGAAATCACTTTTATATACAGCCGTTGCATTATTGGGTTTTTCCATTTCAGCTCAAAGTTTATTTGCACAAAAGAAACTTTCTGAGCAGTTAACACTTACTGCCATGGAAACTTTGTGGCAAGATACTACCGTTTTAAAAGGGCCAAAAGGCCCGAGGTGGTCGTACGATATGGGTGTGGTTTTGGAAGGTGCTGCAGCGGTTTGGCGCAATACCGGCGATGGTAAATACTTCAAGTACATTCAAAGTTCAATGGATGCTTATTTGGATAAGGAAGGAAACATCGCTACATACAAATTAGAAGATTTTAATATTGATAACATCAAAAATGGCCGTGCTTTATTATTGTTGTATAAAGTTACTGGTCAGCAAAAATATTTGTTAGCGGTTAATAAATTATACAACCAAATTAAAACCCAACCACGGACTAAAGAAGGTGGTTTTTGGCATAAGAAAATTTATCCTAACCAAATGTGGTTAGATGGATTATACATGGGGCAGCCTTTTTATGCAGAATATGCAAAGCTGATGAAAAAGGATGCTGATTTTGATGATATCGCCAATCAGTTTATCTGGATGGAAAAAAATGCCCGGGATGCCAAAACAGGTTTGCTCTACCATGGCTACGATGAAAGCAGGGAAGAGAAGTGGGCCGATAAAAAAACCGGTCTTTCACCGAATTTCTGGGGAAGAGCAATGGGCTGGTACATTATGGCTTTAGTTGATGTGTTGGATAATTTTCCGAAAGAACATCCTAAATATAAAGAGTTGTTAGCGATTTTAAACCGCACAGCAACAGCGACCGTAAAATACCAGGACTCAAAATCTGGCGTTTGGTGGGATATTTTAGATATGCCAACGCGACAAGGAAATTACCTGGAAAGTTCAGCATCAAGCATGTTTGTTTATGGCCTGGCAAAAGGTGTTCGCAATGGTTGGTTGCCACAATCTTTCATGGCTGCCGCAAATAAAGGTTATGCTGGCTTAAAAAAGGAATTTGTTGAAAAGGCGGGTAACGAACGCATCAACCTTACCAAAACGGTTTCAGTTTCTGGCTTGGGCGGAAAACCACGATACCGCGATGGAAGTTTTGAGTATTACATCAGCGAGAAAGTAATTACAAATGATCCGAAAGGAATGGGCGCATTTATTTGTGCAGCGGCCGAAATGGAAGTTGCGGCTTTGCCAAAACCGGGAAAAGGATTAACGGTAACCGTTGATAACTTCTTCAACAACGAATACATGAATGGCCCAACAGGCGATAAAATTCCATTCCACTATTTATGGGAGGAAGATGATAACAATGGTTTTTCCTTATTTGGCAAAGTGTTTAATGATGCTGGCGTAAAAACGGCTACCTTAAAATCAGCACCTACTACCGCAAACTTAAAAGGCAGCAACATTTATATCATCGTAGATCCTGATACGCAAAAAGAAACGGCTAACCCCAATTTCATGAATGCTGACCATGCCAAGCAAATTGCAGAATGGGTTAAAGCTGGTGGTGTTTTGGTACTCCTGTTAAATGATGCTGGCAATTGCGAGATTACCAAATTCAATACCTTGCCAGAACTGTTCGGAATTAAATTCAATGAGGATAGCCGTAACAAAGTTCAGGGTTCAAACTTTGAGCAGGGAGCGGTTAAAATCCCTGCTGGAAATGCCATTTTTAAAACAGCGAAAAAGGTTTACATCAAAGAGATATCGACCATAGTTGCCAAAAGTCCTGCGGTTTCCGCTTTAACAGATAATGGCGATGTGATTATCGCAACAGCAAAATATGGTAAAGGAACCGTTTTCGCGGTTGGCGATCCATGGTTTTACAATGAATATATCGATGGCAGAAAACTGCCTGAAGATTTGGAAAATTATAAAGCCACAAATGATTTGGTGAACTGGCTGATTAAGCAGGTTCCGGGAAAGAAATAAAAATAATCCGTTGGTTAAAACCAACGGCAATGTAAATAAATACTTGAATTCATTGCAGGCTGCTTTAGCTGCCTGTTCAAAAGATTTGGATATCGGCTTTAGCCAAAATTATGCTATCGACTTAAATTTTCGCCGATTCAAGGAATTTATATTGCTTTATAATAATAAGAGCTAACAAACATGACTAGAATAAAAATATTACTCACCATTGCCTGCAGCAGCTTGCTGATTTCTTGTTATGCCCAGCTCACAACGGATTCTACTGCAGAAAAAATGTTGGTGTATCAGTTAGGAAATGGCGGTTGGCCGAAGCAACTGGAAGACAAAAGCGTGGTGAATTACGGCGCCAGTTTAACACCAGAATTGCTTGCAAAAATTAAAGCAACCAAAGATCTGCATGCTACTTTCGACAACAAAGCAACCACCAGAGAAGTGGTTTACCTGGTGAAAGCTTATAAGAAAACACAAAACAAAGCATACTTAACAGCAGCAGAAAAAGGCCTGGATTATATTTTGGCTGCACAATATGCAAATGGTGGCTGGCCGCAATATTATCCTGATCAATCTTCATACCGTTCAGAAATCACTTACAATGATGATGCAATGATCAACGTTTTAGATATCCTTCATGACATCGCCACAAAGAAAAATGATTTTGAAGTAGTCAATCCGGAATACATTAAAAAGGCAGAAAAGGCGGTAGCAAAAGGCATCGATTGCATTTTGAAAACCCAGGTAAAGCAAAAAGGTGAATTAACCATCTGGGCAGCGCAATATGATAAAGATTCGATGTTGCCTGCAAAAGCGAGGGCATTTGAACCTGCATCTTTAGCTACAGGTGAATCCGCTGGCATTGTTCGCTTTTTGATGGGGATTAAAAATCCATCAGCAGATGTTAAAAAATCTGTTGCAGCAGCAGTAAAATGGTTCGATACTTATAAAATATCAGGTTTTCGTTTCGTAAGAGAAAAGGGGAAAACAGCATCCTTAATTGCTGATAATACCAGTATGGCTTGGGCCCGTTTTTACGATTTGGAGAAAAACGTTCCCATTTTTGGCGATCGTGATAACAGTATTAAATCGAAATTGGAAGAGCTCAGCGCAGAAAGACGGAATGGTTATGCCTGGTACGGTAACTGGGGGCAAAAAATTATAGAAAAAGAATATCCGAAGTGGTTAACCATAAACGGGAAGTAACATAAAGTATAACTCGTCATTGACGGAAATCTCAAGAACATGCTTTTAAACAAGGAAAATTTAAAAAATATCAGCGGAGAAAAGGTAATCAAACCAACTGCTGAAATGTTGGAGTTGCCAGAAAAGGTAATTCAGTTTGGTACCGGCGTTTTGCTACGCGGTTTGCCTGATTATTTTATCGATAAAGCGAATCATCAGGGTATTTTCAATGGCAGAATCGTGGTGGTAAAAACCACATCTAAAGCCGGAGTTGATGATTTTGCTGATCAGGATAATTTATATACGCTCAGTGTTAAAGGTATTGAAGATGGCGTTGAAGTGGAAGAAAACATGATCAACTCTTCAATCAGTCGTGTTTTATCGGCCACATCAGAGTGGGCAGAAATTTTGAAAACAGCACATCAGCCAGAACTGAAAGTGGTGATTTCAAACACCACAGAAGTTGGAATTGTGAAAAGCGAAGATAAAATTACGGATAGCCCGCCGCAATCTTTTCCAGGCAAACTGCTGGCTTTCTTACATGAAAGATATAAAGCATTCAATGGTTCTGAAGAAAGTGGAATGGTTATCGTGCCAACAGAATTGATTAGCGACAATGCCGATAAATTAAAGGAGATCGTTTTAGATTTAGCCGTTCAAAATAAATTGGGCTGGGATTTCGAAAACTGGTTGAGAACAGCAAATCATTTTTGCAAAACATTGGTGGATAGAATTGTTCCGGGACGACTTCCTGAGGCTTCACAAAAAGCACTTGAAGCTGAATTAGGTTATACCGATGGATTAATGATCATGGCTGAACCATTCAGACTTTGGGCCATCGAATCTGCCAGTGAGAAAGTGAAAGATGTATTATCATTCGCCTCGGCTGATAAAGGTGTTTTCATTGTTCCATCTATTGATAAATTCAAAGAACTTAAACTTCGCTTACTAAACGGTACACACACCATTAGCTGCGGATTAGCAATTTTAGCTGGCTTTCATACAGTTAAAGAGGCAATGGCCGATAAAGAATTCTCCAATCATGTTTTAAAATTGATGAAAGAAGAAATCGTTCCTGTTGTAGAAAGTGGCGATATCACGAAAGAAGAAGCCGAAGCGTTCGCAGAAAGCGTAATCGATCGTTTCAGTAATCCATCCTTGGCCCACCAATGGCATGCCATTACTTTGAACTATACGCAAAAATTGCAGATGCGTAATATGCCTTTGATCAGAAGATACTACGCCTTGAAAAATGAAGTTCCACAGTTAACCGCTTTAGGCGTGGCAGCATACATCGTTTTTATGAACGTTAAAAAAGAAGGCGATCAATACATTTCCCATGTAAATGGAAAAGCTTTCCCGGCACAAGATGAATTTGCCGATGTACTTTACAATTATTGGCAAACCCCTGAAACAGTTGTAGATAGCACTCTGGGTGACAGACGCTTGTGGGATAAGAACTTAAACAACTATCCAGGCTTCAACGCAGCGGTTAAATCGTATGTTGAATTATTACAAAATAAAGGTGCAAAAGAAACTTTGAGTACCTTGCATACAGAAGAAAGAACAAATTAAAATGGTTACGAGAATTTTAAAAATCCATCCGAACGATAACGTGCTTGTTGCCTTGCAAAACCTGGCAAAGGGCGAAACGATTATTCACGATGGTCATGAATATACTTTACAAGACGACATTCAAGCCAAGCATAAGTTTTTTATGCAAGACATGAATGCTGGCGATCACATCATCATGTATGGCGTGTTGGTAGGTAAGGCACAACATTTTATCCTCAAAGGTGGATTAATGGACACTGAAAATACCAAACATGCATCAGATCCTTATGAATTCCGTCCATACCACTACGAATGGCATGCGCCTGATGTATCGAAATTTGATGGCAGAACTTTCAATGGCTACCTCCGTAACGATGGTCGTGTAGGCACAGCAAATTACTGGCTTTTTATCCCGACCGTTTTTTGTGAAAACCGCAATTTGGATGTAATTCGTGAGGCTTTACACAATGAATTGGGTTATGCGGTGACGGATAAATATAAGTCTTACGCACATCAGTTAGTAGAAGCCTACAAAAACGGCGAAACTTTAGAAGAAGCTGATCCAAGTTCCATCGGAATGGCAAGCCCGGCGGCAAACCGCGTTTTCAAAAATGTGGATGGCATTAAATTTCTTAACCACCAGGGCGGATGCGGTGGAACACGTCAGGATGCTGCAGTGTTGAGTAAACTTTTGGCGGCTTATGCCGATCATCCAAATGTAGCAGGTGTTACCGTTTTGAGTTTGGGTTGCCAGAATTTACAGGTGAAAGATTTTGTTGATGACTTGAAACAGCGTTCTCCAAATTTTGATAAACCTTTATTTATTTTCGAGCAGCAACAATCGCAAAGCGAAGAACAATTGGTTAAAGAAGCCATTAGAAAAACATTTATCGGATTAACTGAAATCAATAAAATTGAGCGTCAGCCTGCACCAATAAGCAAATTGGTTTTAGGTGTAAAATGCGGTGGAAGCGATGGCTTTAGTGGCATCAGCGCAAACCCTGCGGTTGGTTATACTTCAGATTTATTGGTAGCATTGGGCGGAACTGTTCTTTTGGCAGAATTTCCAGAACTTTGTGGTGCTGAACAACAGTTAATCGACCGAACAAAAGATGAAACTGCGGCCCGTAAGTTCATTCAGTTAATGACGGCTTATAACCAGGCAGCAGAAAATGTAGGATCAGGGTTTTTCATGAATCCATCACCAGGAAATATTAAAGATGGTTTAATTACTGATGCCATTAAAAGTACCGGAGCCGCAAAAAAAGGAGGGACTTCACCGGTGGAAGATGTTTTGGATTACACTGAACCTGCTACAAAACCAGGATTGAATCTGGTTTGTACTCCAGGAAATGATGTGGAAGCCACTACAGGTAAGGCAGCTTCAGGAGCAACTTTAATTTTGTTCACCACTGGTTTAGGTACTCCAACTGGAAACCCGGTTTGTCCGACGATTAAAGTATCAACCAACAATGCTTTAACCAAACGCATGAGCGATATCATCGACATCAACTGCGGACCCGTAATTGAAGGCGAGAAAACCATCGAACAAATGGGCGAAGATATTTTGGAATATTGCATCAAAGCAGCGAGCGGCGAAGTAATTCCAAAAGCTGTTTTGCTTAATCAGGATGATTTTATTCCTTGGAAAAGAGGCGTAAGTCTTTAGCTGGGAGTGCAGAGTCAGGAGTCCGAAGTCTAGAGTCTAAAGTTCAAACCTCCTATTTGAAGTCCGTCATTGCGAGGAGGTACGACGAAGCAATCTTTATTACTGAATGAGATTGCTTCGTTTCTCGCAATGACGACAATACAATTAAAACAAAAAATCCATGGGCTGTGTCTTCACAACCTCATCAAAAAATATGATATAAAAGATTGGCGATTTGAAACATTTAAATCGCCCGTCTAATGTCTCAAACCTTAAAGAATGAAACCTTTTTTAGACGAAAATTTCCTTTTGCAAAACGAAACAGCTGAAAAGCTTTATCATGATTTTGCAAAATCGTTACCCATCATCGATTACCACAACCACCTAATTCCTGAGCAAATTGCAAACGATAAGCAATTTGAGAATATTACGCAGGTTTGGCTGGCGGGCGATCACTACAAATGGAGAGCCATGCGTGCCAACGGTGTGGATGAAAAATACATCACCGGCGATGCTTCTGATTTTGAAAAATTTGAGAAATGGGCAGAAACTGTGCCTTATACTTTGCGCAATCCATTATACCATTGGACACATTTAGAATTACAAAGATATTTCGGTATCACGGATATTTTATCTGGAAAAACGGCTCGCAAAATTTACGATGAGTGTTCTGCAAAGTTGCAAACGCCAGAATATTCGGTTCGTGGTTTATTAGCAAAAATGAATGTGGAGGCCGTTTGTACTACTGATGATCCATTGGATAGCTTAAACTTTCATCAACAGTTAGCTGCAGAAGGCGTGGCTTTAAAAATGTTGCCTGCTTTTCGTCCGGATAAGGCGATGAACAGCGACGATGTTGCTGGCTTGAATGAGTATATCGATAAATTAGAAGGCGTAGTAAACACCACTATAACCAATTTTCAGGATTATATTAACGCTTTAAAAAGCCGCCACGATTATTTCGCTGAAAATGGTTGCTCGGTTTCGGATCATGGCTTAGAGCAAATTTATGCTGAAGATTACACCGACGACGAGATTTCAACCATCTTCGATAAGATCCGCAGTAAAGAAAATATATCCTACGAGGAAAACCTGAAATTTAAATCAGCTATGCTGATTTATTTTGCAGAGTGGGATCACGAAAAAGGTTGGGTGCAGCAATATCACTTGGGCGCCTTGCGTAACAACAATGCCCGTATGTTACGCCAGTTAGGGCCGGATACAGGATGGGATTCTATTGGCGATTTTAGCCAGGCGAGAATGCTTTCTAAATTCTTAAATCGTTTGGATAACCAGGATAAGTTGGCGAAAACCATTATCTATAACCTTAATCCGGCAGATAATGAATTAATTGCTACAATGATCGGTAACTTCAATGATGGTTCGGTTGCGGGTAAAGTTCAATTTGGTTCTGCCTGGTGGTTTCTTGATCAAAAAGATGGTATGATTAAGCAACTGAATGCCTTATCAAACATGGGTCTTTTGAGCCGCCTGGTTGGTATGCTTACAGATTCACGTAGTTTCCTTTCATTTCCTCGCCACGAGTATTTCAGAAGGATTGTTTGTAACCTATTTGGAGAAGATGTTGAGAATGGGGAATTGCCCAATGATATCGAATGGGTGGGCAAGATAGTGCAGGATATTTCGTATTTTAACGCAAAAAATTACTTTACTTTTTAACCAAAATAGGGCTTTTTAAAGGAAATTGTTAGAATCCAATCGTTTCAATCGATTTCCTTAAATTTTCATTCAGTTAATGGAAATTAGATAATTAAGCCGTGCAAACAAAAATGAGTGACCAAATATCATCCTTAGCAAAACAAGGAGAAAAAGTTTTAAGTTTTGGAGAAATCCTGTTGCGCATTTGCCCGGATATGGATGGGCAATGGCTTAAGGAAAGTAAACTGCCGTTTTATGTAGGTGGAGCGGAGTTAAATGTGGCCACAGCTTTAGCACTTTGGAATGTTCCATCGGCTTATCTTTCAGCAATGCCCGATAATTCGGTAACCAGAGAAATTGAAGATTACTTAAAAGTCGGTAACATCGATACATCGCCAATGGTTTTTCATGGCGATCGTTTGGGTTTATATTATCTTCCGAAAGGAAAAGATTTAAAAAATGCAGGGGTAATTTACGATCGGGCAAATTCTTCTTACGCCGACTTAAAGGTGGGCCAAATTAACTGGGATGAAGTTTTCAATGGTGTAACCTGGTTTCATTTTAGTGCCATTTGCCCAGCCATCAATCAATCAATTGCTGATGTTTGCCTGGAAGCTTTAAAAGCGGCTAGCGAGCGTAATATTACCATATCACTTGATTTAAATTACCGTGCTAAACTTTGGAAATATGGTAAAGATCCAATTGATATTTTACCAGAACTCGCCAAATATTGCACATTGATTATGGGAAATGTGTGGGCGGCTAATAAAATGTTGGGTACGGCACTTCATGAAGATTTGCTACCAACAGAAGGTTATGCAAAGGAAACGTTACTGCAACAGGCAACAGATACGGCTAAAGAAATATTAAGTTTGTTTCCAGCATGTAAGGCTGTAGCCAACACTTTCCGTTTTGATTACGGGAAAGGCATCAGGTATTACACCGCAATTTATACTGAAGATCAGCTCACCGTATCTGAAGAATATGTTTCAGAAGAAATTTTAGATAAAGTTGGCAGTGGCGATTGTTTTATGGCAGGTTTAATTTATGGTTTTTACAATCATTTAACTGTTGAAGAAACATTGAACTTCGCAACCGCAGCTGCATATGATAAGTTATACATTCCAAGCGACGCGACAACCAGCACCGTAGCAGACATAGAAAAAAGAATTATACGCCATGATAAGTAACCAGCACAAGATTTTAGATGCCATTTTAGAGCAAGGAATGCTTCCACTTTTCTATCAGGATAGTGAGGCAGGAAGTATTGAAATATTACGCACCTTATACAATTCCGGCGTTCGCGTTTTTGAATATACCAACCGTGGAAAATCGGCTTTGCCAAACTTTAAAAAATTAAAGGAAATCCGCGATGCCGAAATGCCTGACCTTTATTTGGGAATTGGAACGATTAAAACAGCAGCTGATGCGAATGCATTTATCGAGGCCGGAACCGATTTCATCGTAGCACCAATCGTTAATCCTGAAGTTGCAGAAATTGCAAATAAAATTGGAATGCTCTGGATTCCGGGTTGTATGACACCCACAGAAATTAGCATTGCACAAGAGCACAAAGCCATGTTAATTAAAATTTTCCCGGCGAATATATTAGGTCCGGAGTTCATTTCATCCATTAAGGATCTTTTTGCCGGTCAATTATTTATGCCAACGGGAGGTGTCGAAATTAATCTGGATAACCTGAAAACCTGGTTTAAAGCCGGCGTTTGTGCAGTTGGTATGGGCAGTAAACTCATTAGCAAAGATGTAATGACGAAAGGCCTTTACGAGGAATTAGCCGAAAACACCAAACTAGCGCTTGATTTAATAAAGCAGAGTAAATAACCTAACATACCTAACCAAAATGAACCAACCCAAAGTAGGCAATTACAGATGGACAATATGTTTACTCCTGTTTCTTGCTACCACCATAAATTACTTAGATCGACAGGTACTTTCGTTAACATGGACAGATTTTATTAAACCAGAATTTCACTGGGATAATAACGACTATGGAAATATTACCGCCTTATTCTCTATATTCTATGCCGTATCTATGCTTTTTGCGGGGCGTTTGGTAGATAAATTAGATACCAAAAAAGGTTTTTTATGGGCAATTGGGGTATGGTCAGTGGGTGCTTGTTTACATGCCTATTGTGGCATTGCAACCGCTGGAATTATTACCGGCGATTGGTTTGTAGGTTTTGAAGGGGCTAAAGAAGTTATTGGACGGATAAATGATACCGGAATGGTAGTTTCGGTAAGTGTTACTTTATTCATCTTTGCAAGATTTGTATTAGCAGTTGGAGAGGCTGGAAATTTTCCTGCAGCCATCAAAGCAACTGCCGAATATTTTCCTAAAAAAGACCGGGCATTTGCGACCAGTATTTTCAATGCCGGTGCAACGGTGGGCGCATTAGCCGCTCCAATTACCATTCCATTTATAGCGAAAGCTTATGGATGGGAAATGGCTTTCATAATTATCGGTGCTTTAGGTTTTGTTTGGATGGGACTTTGGGTTTTTGTGTATAACAAACCTGAGTTGCATAAAAGAGTTAGTCCTGAAGAATTGGCTTACATTCAGCAAGATGTAATCAACGACAGAAAGTTGGCTGATTATGTGGAAGAAACCAAAGAAAAAGTATCTTTTATTGATTGCTTTAAATACAAACAAACCTGGGCATTTGCTTTTGGTAAGTTTATGACAGATGGTGTTTGGTGGTTCTTTTTATTCTGGACGCCAGCATACTTAAAATCTGTTTATGGAATGGATTCTACTCAAAGCGCACTGCCATTATTTGTGCTTTACATGATCACCTTACTTTCAATCATCGGCGGTTGGTTGCCAACCTATTTTGTTGATAAAAAAGGAATGAACCCTTATGAGGGAAGAATGAGAGCCATGTTAATTTTTGCCTTTTTCCCGCTTTTAGCTTTAGCAGCGCAGCCACTTGGTCACATTACTTATTGGATTCCTGTAATCATCATTGGTATCGCCGGTGCAGCACACCAGGCTTGGTCGGCCAATATTTTTTCTACCGTAGGTGATATGTTTCCTAAGAAAGCAATTGCTACCATCACCGGTATTGGTGGTATGGCTGGTGGTATTGGTTCATTCATTATCAATAAAGGCTCAGGTTTGCTGTTTGACTACACCGGCAAAAATGAAATTGTCTTTATGGGTTTCAAGGGTGAAGAAGCCGGTTATTTCATCATCTTTTCGATTTGTGCCGTGTGTTATCTTATCGGCTGGACGGTGATGAAAACACTGGTACCAAAATATAAAGTGATAGAACTAGCATAAAATACACTGAAGATCCGGGTTTAACTGGCTATGGATCTCCAGCTTTGAAATAAATCTATAGTTAAACTATGGATTAACACAATTATAAACCTAATAACCAACCAAATTGAGCACAACTTTAAATCTCGAAAGTATTTTCGTTGAAGAAAGCCAAATTCCGGAGGAATTTCGGCTCAAAGAAGAAATCAATCAAAAAGAGTTTCTCTCCAATGGAGAAATGAAAACGTGGACCGGGCCTTTCAATGAGGTCTTTTCTCCAGTTTGCGTGAAAACGCCTGAAGGCTATAAACGTAAACGGATTGGTAGTTTTCCGGTATGTACCGAAAAAGAATCAACTGAGGCATTGGATGCTGCTGTAGCGGCTTACGACAATGGTCGTGGACAATGGCCAACCATGAGTGTTGCAGATCGCATCACCTGTGTTGAAAATTTTACGCATAAGATGCTTGAACAAAAAGAAATTGTTGCCAAGCTAATTATGTGGGAAATCGGTAAGTCTTATGCCGATTCTATTAAAGAGTTCGATCGTACGGTAGAATACATCTATGCCACGATTGATGCTTTGAAAGATATTGACAGACAATCTTCACGTTTTGAAATTGAGCAGGGAATTGTAGCACAGGTTCGTCGTTCACCACTAGGGGTAGTACTTTGTATGGGCCCGTTTAATTATCCTTTAAATGAAACTTTTACAACGTTGATTCCTGCTTTGATTATGGGCAACACGCTTTTATTCAAACCACCGAAACATGGTACATTATTACATTACCCGTTATTGGAGGCTTTCCGTTCGAGCTTTCCAAAGGGTGTTGTAAATACGATTTACGGTCGTGGAAATACCATTGTTCCCGGCTTGATGAAATCTGGAAAAATTAATGTATTGACATTAATTGGCTCAAGCAAAGTAGCAAATGAGTTAAAAAAATTGCATCCAAAAGTAAACCGCTTAAGGGCAATTTTAGGCTTAGATGCTAAAAATGCGGCCATCATCACCAAAGATGCTGATTTGGATTTAGCTGTTTCAGAAACCGTTTTAGGCTCACTTTCTTTTAATGGTCAGCGTTGTACAGCTCTTAAAATTGTTTATGTACACCGCAGTTTGGCGCAAGAGTTTTTGAAACGCTTATCTGCTGAAGTAGAAAAGCTGAAATTCGGTATGCCATGGGAAAAAGGTGTAAACTTAACGCCGCTACCAGAATTGAACAAACCTGAATATTTGAAAGATTGTATCGACGATGCCATTTCACATGGCGCAAAAGTAGTGAACAAAAATGGTGGACAAACTTTCGAAACTTTCGTTTATCCGGCTATCGTTTACCCTGTAAACAGCAACATGAAATTATATCGTGAAGAGCAGTTTGGTCCGATTGTTCCGGTGGTTCCTTTTGATGATTTGGAAGAACCAATTGAATATTTGATTGGCTCACCTCACGGACAACAAGTGAGTATTTTTAGCAGCAACGCCAATGTTATTTCATCTTTAATTGATCCATTGGTGAATCAGGTAAGTCGTGTAAACATCAATTGCCAGTGCCAACGCGGTCCGGACGTTTTCCCTTTTACTGGCCGTAAAGATAGTGCGGAAGGAACACTTTCTGTAGTGGATGCTTTACGCTCATTCTCTATCCGTTCATTAGTGGCCACTAAATTTACAGATGACAATAAAAAGTTACTGAATGAAATTGTGAATGGAAACGATTCGAATTTCTTAAGTACAAAGTATATTTTCTAGAAGAGGAATGAATCAATAAAGCCGCAGATTTGCAGATCAAACCTGCGAATTTGCGGCTTTTTCTATAAATTGTGTTCGTCGAAACTCGGTTCAAGCTGCTCATCGAACTCGTACGCAAAGACGGCAACCTTTATTTCAAATGTTTCGCTAAACCTAATTTACTTTCTCTCATCCCCTGCACCGCAAGGCCGGCAATTTCTCTGGCACCATCCGGGCTTAAATGCGTATCATCTTTCTTCCCTTTAGGGTAATTTACGTGACCGGAATCAACATGAAGGAATAACTTAACGGAACCTTGATCGCCTAAGCGATTGAGCAGACTTTCAGTTTTCAACAGCATATCAATTAACGGGACTTTTAAAGAATCAGCAACTTTGCGTGTTACTGCTGGATAACCGCCATGAGAATCAACTAATATCCCGTTTTTGAAACTTCTTCTCGAGATAGGTGTAAGCAAAACTGGTATGGCCTTCTTACTTCGGGTTTCGTTTACATAGTTAACCAGGTTGATTTTGAAATCAGCTAGCGTAACGCCAACCGTTGGTTTATCAACCTTTTCGTCGTTGTGGCCAAACTCTATAAAAACATAATCGCCAGCATTTAGCTGATCAAGTATGGGCTGCCAACGATTTTCATTCCGGAAAGATTTTGTACTTCTGCCATTTAAAGCCCGGTTATCTACTTTTACATCATCCTTAAAAAAAGCTTGAAGCGCCATTCCCCAACCTGTTTCCGGGTAGGCTTTTTCAGATTTATTGGCTGCAGTTGAATCTCCTATGATGTAAAGTGTAGTCTGTTTTCGCGATAAAGTAAAGGCACTAAATATCGCTGCACCAAACAATAAAACGATGCAAAGTTTAAATTTCATATTAGTTGTTTTTTAATGGAGTCCATTGATCGGTGCCTCCAAGTATATTTTTCAGTGTATAGGTTTTCGCTTCTTTTTCCGATAACTGTTTCGTCCACGATAGCCGGGTTTTTGGAGAAGCACCAGGCCCGGAGCTCTTAAATTCAGCGTAAAAAGTAGTTTGTTCTTTGTCAGGAAACATTTTATCACCTTTCCATGGATTCCATCCTTCGGGAACAATATGCTTTCCTAAATCGCAGTTTAGAAAAACGGTTTTGGCATAAGGCCGCCAGGGTCGGCCGAGATAGGCCTTTCTTACAGCGCTGTCTGCAACAATTTTACAGTTAAAAAAAACGAAGCCATATGGCTGATTTTTCGAGGTGGAAGCTGCCGTAAGGTAAGAATCGCTCAGGTTTTTAACGGTGCAGTTTTGGAATACCGCTGTAGCCTTCCCGAAGATAAAATCCGTTGTCCCTTCAAGAAAACAATCCTGGTAAAACTGTCGGCTGTTTGCCGTGGCGGCATAAAGTGTATCCTGATTTCCGAGGATGTTGCAATGCTTTGCTACAAAACGATCGCCCTCTACATGTAACGCCACTGCCTGCCCAACCCGTCCTGCTGAGTTTACAATGCTTAAATTTTCGAGCGTAACATCATTGCCCTGAATTAATACCGTATATGAAGTGTAGGTAGACATTTTTGCCAGGCCAAACGCATCTAATCCGTTAGCAACAACCTTTCCCGAATAATCATTATTGGTAATGATGGTTTGATCTTTACTCTCCCCAATCAGTTTTATTTTTGTCTTCCAGGAAGGGATAATAATCTTCTCCCGATAAATTCCATTTTTGATATTAATGGTAACTTCTTTCTCACCTAAATCTCTGATCGAGTTTATGGCCTCCTGAATGGTTTTGTAATTTCCATTTCCTTGCTGTGATACCGTAATTTCTGAAGGGTATTTGGGATCCTGAGCGTTAACCTTACTAAATAATAATAGCAATAAAGTCAAAGCTGCATATTTAACTGAGTGGGATAGCATCATGTTATAAATGTAAAACCTACAATTTATATTTCAATAAAAAAGGGCAGATAAAATCTGCCCTTTAGAATATATAACGGGACTAATTTCTCCAACGGGGATCGCCGATTCCATTTGTTTTCAAATCTGACTGGCTAATGGTAAAATTACCCGCAGCTACATTTGTAAAACCAGGATTTAAAGTTGTGAAAGTACCTGTATCATACTTTGCACCAGCTGTTGCACTTCCGGAAATATATGTTGCCGAATTAAAATAGTTATTGCCTGTAAAGTTTGCCGGTACAATGATCGTTGAGGCTTGGTTAGTCAAGATTCCACCAGAATTGGCTACAATATTTTTCGAAAAATAAATTTCATGCTTAGCTAAACGCACATAAAATAGTCTGTTGGCCGCACCATTGGTTACACCGTTTAGTGTATTGGTGGCTACCGTAATGACTGATGTGAATGCCGGGAAGTTGGTAGAGCCTGTTGGATCCATCCGGAAAAAATCTCTAGCTATAACAGAGTTATAAACTGTGTTATTGGAGAAGTTTAGCGTTTTCGCTAATCCTGCCCTGAAATCAATAAAATCGCCACCGTTACATTCAATGTTGCTGATGAAGTTGCCCTTGATGGAAACCGATTCAATTAATGCTTTTACATTGACATAGATAAAACCTTTGGTGTAGTTTCTGATGTTACAATTTTCTATGGCCAGATTTCCGTAAGCAGCATCCAGGGCATCATCATATATAATTGTTTGGTTACCATTCAAAGCGCCTGTACCATCAATATCTAAATCTTTTAATGATAAACCGGCATTTGATTTCATTCTGAAAACCATCCCTTTTACAATGGGCTTATCTGTTGGCCTGGCTCCTTTAATCGAAATAGATTTGGAAACCAACACATCAGCATTTACACTATAAGTACCCGGGAAAAGTGCAAAAACATCACCAGCGTTTGCATTAGCAATTAATGTTGCCAGATTATCTGCTGGGGTGACCGCAATGGCACCTCCCAGATCAAGTAAGGTTGTAAAGGTAATGGATCCCCTAACTTTTGTCCCATTCAGTAATTTAGCCGTGTAGGAAGTTTCTCCGGTTAAACCTGTAATTACCGCCTCACCTGCTGCTACTTCGGCAGCGGTAACGTTGCGTGTAATATTGCCAGGCATTAGCGTAATGGTAGTTGCCGCTTGCCCGGCGGGCCAGTTAAGCACCGCTGAAGTTGCTGTTAATTTTGCCGTATTTACCGCCTGAAAAATTTGTTCGGCATCAGTTTTTGCCGTTGCGGTAACATATTTTGAATCTGTAACACCTTCACCTATTGCTTTAACCCGAATCGCGTATTGCGTATCGCCCGCAAGGCCAGTAACGGTATAAGGAACCTGTAAGAAGGTAATGTCACTGACGGTTTTTACAGGTGTACCTGAAAAATCAGGCGTTTCAAAAACCTCGATCGTATAGGTCTTGGCATTGTTTACCGCTTTCCATGTTAATCGGATTCCTGTTTTATCCACAACAGTAGCGGTTAAGCCTGTTGGCGAGAACGCCCTGTCAACCTGCAGCTTTGTAATTTCTTCAGTAATGTTATCCTTACAGCCAGAAAACCCGACTACAGTTAGCAGACAGAAAAATAGGGTATATAGATTATTTCTATTCATAGCACAATTCATTATAGATTCAGGTTTTTATTATTTAACAGTCCGTTTGATGAGTCGAGGAAAACCTGCCAAATCGGCCAAACTTGTTGTGCATTCGGATCTTTAACCGCTAAAGCATCCCAATAGGTTGAGGCATCACCTGAAGCAGCCAGCGACCAGGTTTTGTTTGAGGTATAACCGAGTGCCGCTCCCTGTGCATCGGTATCGCCATAATTCAAGCCATAAATTTCAACGGTTTCTCCATTGGCAGCCGTTTTGTAATAAATTTTCAAAGGTAATGCTGCATATTTGCCCTGCCTGTTTTCCAATTGCTGTAACTTTATTTTAGCCTCCGCAATTTTAGTATTTAATAAATTCCAGCGGATTAAATCACCCTTTCTTAACATTTCACCAGTAAATTCCAAGGCTCTTTCATTTACAATAGCATTAAAAAAAGCCTGCTTAGATGCCGTTGCAGCAGCCATGAATGTGGTTACCTTGGCAGCATTGCCCGGGAAAGCACGATCGCGGATCATTTTCAAATAAGGTGCCGCTGCCGCTGGACCATCCAATTCATTAATGGCTTCAGCAGCCATTAAAACTACATCAGCATAACGCATATACATCCAGTTTAAACCGTCATCATTTGTAGAAGTCACCCTTCTTTTCATCCACTCATAACGGTATTTACCGAAATATAAACGTCCTAAACTCGAAGGTACCTGATAGCCGCCAGTATCGCCGGTTCCACCATCCCATTCATACGGAACAACGGTAACATCTCTCCTCACATCGCCAGTTTCGTACTCGTAAAGCATAATTGGGTTTGGTCCGTTGGTACCACCTTTATTTTGTCCGGTATATTTATCGGTTTTTAAATGTTTAACACCTAAATCAAAAATTACCCGACCTCTTCCCTCGCTAAAAGGAATTTCCCAGATAGACTCCAGGCCTGCAGCACCTGCTTCTTCATTTAATTTTCTGAACACTTCCTCGAAACCCAGCAAGCGTAGTTTGCCACTGTTAATGATATCGACACATTCTTTTTTGGCAATGGCGTACATTTTATCTTTTGATAATTCCGCATCCGAGCTTAGGCGAACTGTTCCATCTAAGCGCTGAGCATAACCACCAGCGGCCAATGCCAAACGAGCTCTTAATCCTTTTGCGAAAGCCTTACTTACCCGCTCTACTTTGGCTGTTGTGGCGTTATCATTCGGCCACGGCAGGTAGCCTGCAGCCTCATCCAAATCCTTTAAAAGTTGTTTGTAAATTATATCTCTGTCGTTTCTGGCTAAATAAGTTGTTGCCGTTGTAATCGGCTCGAAACGGGCAGGTACATCGCCCCAACCTTTTATTAAGTCGTTGTACAAAACAGCACGGAGGGTTAAAATTTCACCTAAAATTTGTGCCATTTGCGGACTGCTTTCGATTTTGCCGTAGGTTCTAATTCCTCTGATGGCCAAATTTGCCCGCTCAATGCCTTCATAAAATTTCGCCCATGCATTATTATCGGTATTCATTTGCCCGTTGTTCACATTGGCATTGTAATTTGATAACCTCGATTTATCATCTGATGTCGCTTTTAAGGCATTGTTTACTTCAGTATCATTGTTTATCCCATAAAAAACAAGGAAACGACCACGGTAAGAATTGGTTTCGCCAAAAGACTGAATAATTCCGGCAACGGCCCCTTCTGCCAAACCAGGAGTGGCAAAAATAACCGATTCATCTAATGATGATTTGGTTGGCGCATCCAATGCTTTTTTGCAGCTGTTTAAAGTTGTAATCCCTGCAACCATGAACAGGATGTATATAATCTTTTTCATCTTCTTAATAATTAGAAATTAACATTCAATCCAAATACGAACGATTTGCTTTTCGGATAGGCAGAGTAATCTACGCCTGGTGTTAAATTAGTTCTGCGTCTGGTAGAAACCTCCGGATCAAATCCTGTATAATTGGTTAATAACCATAAATTGTAGGCGGACGCATAAACCCTTAGTTTTTTCATTTTCAGCTTTTCCGAAATTTTTAAAGGTAGGGTATAACCTAATGTTAAGGTTGATAAGCGTAAAAACGAGCCATCTTCAACCGCCCAATCGCTAAGTACAAAGGTTTTCATATATGGTGACCATAATGTGGTATTCGCATTCATCGCGGTCAACTCTGCCGGATCGTTGCTAATCGTTCCATCTGGGCGAAGGTTATTCCAGCGGCTGCCGCTTGCCATAGTAGAAATCATATTTCTCGAACTGTATTTGCTGGTTGAGGTATATTCGATTTTATTGGCATTGTAGATATCGTTTCCATAACTCCAGTTGAAATAAGCACCAATATCAAAACCATAGATGCGGGAGTTAACCGAAAAACCACCGGTATTTAACGGATTTGCATTTCCGATTACTGTACGATCTGATAAATCAATTTTACCATCACCCGAAAGATCTTCTATTTTCATTGATCCCGGACGAAGTGCGCCGATGAATGAAGTGGCATCAACAACGCCTGGTTTTAATGTCCAGGTGCCTGTTGTGGCATTATATCCTGAAAAATCAGAAACTTCATATCTTCCCGCATTGCGGTAACCATAAATTCTGCCTACTGAAGCGCCTTCTTCTACTAAATAATCTACACCAATTTCAGTAGATGCCCAGCCAGACTGGCCGTTGATGTTTTTGATTGAACCAAGTGACACAACTTTGTTCCTGTTAAAGTTAATGTTGGCGCTGAAACTTAAATCGAAATTGGTTTTTCTAATGGCATTCCAGTTTAGGGAGAACTCCAGTCCTTTGTTTTGGGTTTCTCCAATGTTGCGGTATTGGAAATCATAGCCAGTTCCCGCCACAGGGAATTGTAGTAGTAAATCTTTAGTCCTGTTCAGGTAAGCATCAACAGTACCCGTAACTTTCGAGTTGAATAACGAAAAATCTAATCCAACATTTTTAGTTACTGTAGTTTCCCATTTCAAATCTGGGTTAGCCATTGTTTTTGAAGCTGCCCAATAGTTGTTAAAACCATTAACCCAGGTGGTAACCGAGTTTTGGAAAGTTTGGTTCATTTGTCCCGGAGGAATATTGTTGTTACCTGCTGTACCATAACTTGCTCGCAATTTTAAATCAGTTAACCATGATTTAGTTCCTTTCATGAAGTCTTCCTGAGAAATTCTCCATGCTCCGGAAACAGACGGAAAGTAACCCCACTGATTTTCAGGAGAAAATTTCGATGAGCCATCGGCCCTAAAGGTAGCGCTCAACAAATATTTGCCCATAAAATCGTAATTCGCTCTTCCAAAAAATGAAAGTAGTTTGTCATCGGGAGAAAAGTTGTTATCAATAGCGTTGGCTTTTCCTTGCGTAGTTAAAACCCTGGCATCCTGAAAGCCAAATGATTTAGGAAAACCATGAACCACATTGGTTAAAATCCCCAGTTCTGTTTTGATAAATTCCTGCCCCAATAGCACATTTAAGTTATGATCTTTACCTAAAACCTTACTGAAATTGTAATTAAGGGTGTTTGTATTTCTGATGCTGTTTCTATTTGTATTGGTTAAAATCAAAGCAGGAAGATTTTGATTTTCAGCAGAAGGGACATTTCTAACATAATAGGTTGTTGTGCCATAAAAACGATCCATGTCATTTCTAAAGCCATCATAGCCAACTTCTGACCGCAATCTTAAATTCTCAATAATATCGTAACTGATTGCGCCATTGATATTGTATGTTTTGCGGTGAACATATTGATCATTATCTGAAATGGAGATCAATGGGTTGTAAAGGTTAAACTCATCATCAGTTTCTGTTGTAGTGGTTAAACCCGGCACCGGAAAAGATGGATATAACATCGCATTTTTTAAGCGTGAATCGGCTGAAGAAACTTCATTCTGTTCGTTAGCACCACCACCTTTAGTCTTGGTATCTGCATACCTCAAACCAAAATCGAGCGTAAGTCCTTTATACAATTTATGGTTGAGCTTAAAATTGATATTTTGTCTTTCAAACTCTGAAAGCTGCATTATTGCTTTATCTTTCACGAAGCTATGGCTCAGGCTGTATTTAGTTTTATCGCCACCGCCGCTGATGTTTAAATTTTGGTTAAAAGTAGTTCCTGTACGACCGAAAATAATCTCCTGCCAATCGTTCGCAGGCACATTTCCATACAAATCAATGTCTTGAAAATTGCCAAAATACTGCGTGTAATCATTTGGGGTTTTATCTAAAAGTGCCCGTTCATATTGCCAGGTTACGTAATCCAAAGGAGATAATACATCAAGCTTATTTGCCAGTTGCTTAATACCGGTGAATACATTATAGCTTACTGATGTTTTGCCATCTTTGCTGTTTTTGGTAGTGACTAAAATCACACCGTTTGCACCTCTTGAACCATAAATAGCAGTAGAAGAGGCGTCTTTTAATACATCGATGGTTTCAATATCCTGCGGAGCAATATCGGCTATAGATGCCACAGGGAAGCCATCAACGATATATAATGGTGAGTTATCGCCAGTGATCGAACCGCCTCCACGAACGCGAACCACTAAATCTGCATCTGGAGATCCTTCAGTTGAAGCAATGTTGATACCAGCTACACGACCTTGAATGGCCTCCAATGCTGATGATACTGGCGCTGCCGCTATCACATCGGCACCAACTGATGATACCGCACCGGTTAAATCCTTTTTACGCACTACACCATAACCAATATTTACAGTAACCTCTTGCAAGGTATTGGCATCCTCCTCTAGCGAAACATCGAGTTTGGTTTGCCCCGTAAGGGTGATGGTTCTGGTTTTGTAGCCAATATAAGTGAAGGTAACCACGCCACCATTTTGAGGGACAGTAATTTTGAACGTACCTTTTGCATCTGTGCTGGCACCTGTTTTGGAATCCTTAACGGTAACACTTACACCAACGAGTGGTTGTCCATCAGCCTTATCTTTTACCGTTCCTGTCAACTGCCTGGTTTGTGCCAGCGTTACGGAAAATCCAAAAAAAGATAGAAATGAAAAAACGAGTAAAACTCTGCTCATAAATTATGGGATTAAATAAAATATTTGGTTTTTAATAAATTGCGCAATCGCTCGCACATAGAATTTAATTCTATTTCAACAGATTATTATGGGTTTATATTTGGTTAGATTGGTATAACAATTTTACAAACTTAAAATCGATTGTAGCCGATTTTAGGCAAAAAACTGTGCAAACGTTCCCAAAAACGTTGTTTTAACGCTTATTAATAGGCCGTTTGGAACAGGCTTAAAAGATATTTTTTTGTAACTTGTACGCATTACCAGAAAATGAGATTTGAAACTTCTACCATAAAAGACATAGCCAAAGCACTTGGACTATCTACTTCGACTGTTTCAAGAGCTTTGAGGGATCGTTATGAAATTAGCGAAGAGACTAAAAAGCTTGTTTTAGCTTATGCGGAGAAGGTAAATTACCGGGCAAATCCAATTGCCCGCAGTTTAAAAGAAAGAAGAAGTTATTCCATCGGGATCATTGTAAGTGAAATTGCAAACAACTTTTTTTCGCAGGTAATTAATGGTATTGAATCAATTGCCTATGATCGCGGTTATCATGTCATTATATCTCAAACACACGAATCGTACAAGCAGGAAAAACTTAACGTAGAGCATTTGGCATCTCGTTCCATTGATGGTCTTCTGATCGCACTTTCATCTGAAACACAGGATATTAATTATCTACGCGAATTGTATGCAAAAGGTTTGCCTATTGTTTTCTTTGATCGGGTACCGGAAGATTTTGCAACCCATAAAGTAATTGCCAATAACTTCAAAGGTGCTTTTGATGCCACAGAACATCTGATCCTTTCGGGGAAAAGAACGGTAGCGCACCTCACCAATTCGGAAAATCTTTCCATCACGAGAGAGCGACTAAAAGGTTATAAAGCTGCGCTGGCAAAATATCATATCGAATTCAAACCTGAACTTGTTAAATACTGCCAGCATGGTGGCATGCACAGTGAGGAGCTGGAACAGGCTGTAAAGGAACTTTTGCCCTATAAGCCTGATGGCATCTTCATTTCAAGTGACAGGCTAACCACCGGTTGCATCATGGCCTTGAAAAAAACAAACCCAGAAATTGCACACAAAATCGCGATTGCAGGATTTACCAATTCCAATCTGGTAGAACTTTTTTCTCCATCGCTAACATCTGTTAAGCAACCGGCATTCGAAATGGGACAGGTAGCTACCGAACTATTAATTTCGATGATTGAAGCCAAAAGACCCGTTACAGAATTTGAAACCAAAATATTAGATACTGAATTGGTAAGAATGCAGAAAATCCTTGGAAACAGATTTCTGTAAACACTTTAACCGGCGTTTTTGCCTTGAGCTCTTTTGAAATGTAAATTCTTCACTGATCATCCCGGATTTTAATCGCTCAATTTTACACTCCAAACTAATTACTACCTTTGCAACATGGTAGAAATCGTATTAAAAAAGGGAAAAGAAAAAGCTGCATTACAAAGACATCCATGGGTATTTTCTGGCGCATTGGAAAAAGTAAAAGGAAAACCAGCAAATGGTGAGGTGGTTAAAGTTTTCGCTTCTGATCACGAATTTCTGGCCTACGGCTATTACAACAGCAATTCTCGTGTAGCTGTTCGCCTTTTGGAATGGGATGAAACCCAAATCATTGATAGAACATGGTATGAGAGCCGATTGAAACAAGCCATCGCATCACGCCAGTTTATCCTTTCTGAACAAACCAATACTTGCCGTTTAGTTTTTAGCGAAGCGGATTTTTTACCCGGATTAATCGTTGATAAATATGCTGATTTTCTTTCTTTACAGATTTTGAGTTCGGGCATCGAAAGTGTGAAAAATGATATTGTTGATATCTTAAAAGCGCAGCTTAAACCAAAAGGGATTTTTGATAAGAGCGACGCCACTGCCCGAACACACGAAGGTTTGCCTATTGAAAATGGCTTGCTTTGGGGCGAAAATCCACCTGAATTTTTAGAAGTTAAAGAGAATGGAATTGCCTACAACATCAACATTGCTGAAGGTCAAAAGTCTGGTTTCTATTGCGACCAACGTGACAACCGAAAAATTTTAGCCAGTTATACGAAAGGGAAAAGAGTACTGGACTGTTTCAGTTACAGTGGCGGATTTAGTTTGAACAGTTTGGCCAATGATGCGGCAGCTGTAACCAGTGTGGATAGCTCGGCACTGGCGGTAGAAACACTACAGCAAAATGTTGCCCTGAATAAATTCGATCCAAAGAAAGTAACAGCCATTCAATCTGACGTAAATAAACAACTTAGAGCATTTAAAGAGGCGGGAGAATTATTTGATGTGATTGTTCTTGATCCACCAAAATATGCACCGTCACGTTCTGCGTTAGATAGAGCAGCAAGAGCTTATAAAGATTTGAATAGATTAGGCATGCTGCTTTTAGAAAAGGGCGGATTATTGGCTACGTTTTCTTGCTCTGGCGCTGTAGATATTGAAACTTTTAAACAGATTATCGCCTGGGCTGCACTCGATGCAGGAAAAGAAGTTCAAATCATTAAACAGTTTTGCCAACCGGAAGATCATCCCGTTAGAATTTCATTTTCTGAAGGAGAATATTTAAAAGGATTGCTGTTAAGGGTTTTGTAAATGTCAAATATTGCCATGGAAGCTTGCTTTTAATTTTTCGTGATCTCGGTGTTTCCGCGGCAAATTCCATTTGTGCGAAAGCGATTCTAGTGTAAATGATTTGTGAAATACGAAAAGCTATTTACACGCTCGTTAGAAACGAGCGTGGGCTTCGGTATTAAGATTTGAAAAATTCCAATTATAGCCACGGAAGCACGGCAGTTATGGGAGCTCATTATTAATTTAGGTGTTAACCGCTTAACTTATATCTCCTCTGAGTTTTGAGGCAGGTGATCATACTCACCTCTCCAGGCGTAAAAGCCGAAAATCATCAATCCTAGACTAATTGGCAAGAAAATGAAAAGAATAATTCCCCACTGCAACATCGTGTTGGTTCTTTCAATATCAGTGTGGGTTAGTCCGACTTTTTCAACAGCTTGGATAAACAGAAAGGTCATCGCAACAGGCCCGAGAATCATCCAGATTAATCCTAAAAATTTCTTTATCGTGTTCATGTTTACAGTATTAATCGTTAATGCTTTCGTCCTTTTTGTTCGACAAATAAATTGTTCCAATAATTAAACTTAATGTTGCAATGCCAATTGGATACCACAAACCAGAAAGTGGTGTAGAGCCTGAAAAACTTGCAATTAATGTTGCAATAAAAGGCACCAATCCCCCGAACACGCCATTGCCAATATGATAAGGTAGCGACATAGAGGTATATCGTATTTTAGTTGGAAAAAGTTCCACTAAAAAGGCGGCAATTGGTCCATAAACCATAGTCACCAGTAAAATCTGGAAGAAAATTAAGCCTACAAATTTCCAGAATATAGGTGTTGGTAAAACTTTATCCTTCACTATTTCGGTACCGGAACGAATTCCTTGCTGAACCGAAACCGTATCAGTTTTCACCACACTGTACGACGCTCCATTTTTCAATTCAACTTTTGTAGTGATCGTTCTTAAACTATCGGCAGTATTTGCAATTAAAACAGCACTTGAAGGAGCCGTTTTAGCAGATAAAATATCGCTTTGTTCAACTTTGCTGAAATCTGTATCATCTAAAAACGCCTGATAGATTGGTCGGTAGAAAACAATGCCCAGCAACATCCCACTCAGCATGATCCACTTTCGGCCAACTTTGTCACTCCAGGCACCAAAAATCACAAAGAATGGTGTGGCGAATGCAATTCCCCAAAGTAAAATATACCTCGAGTCGTTGAAATCAAGTTTGCAGGTGTTTTCTAAAAAAGATTGGGCATAAAATTGCCCGGTGTACCAGATTACGCCCTGCCCCATAGTGGCGCCAAAAAGAGCGAGCAACACCATTTTAAAATTCGCCTTGTTATTAAAACTTTCTTTCAAAGGATTTTTAGATACATTGCCTTCAGCCTTTAATTTGGAAAACATCGGCGACTCATGCATTTTCATCCGGATATAAATGGAAACCACTACCAGTAAGATGGAAAGCAGAAAGGGAATTCTCCAGCCCCAATCGCCAAAGGTTTCTGCACCTAAAATGTTTTTGGTAATTACAATTACACCTAAAGAAAGAAATAACCCAAGTGTTGCGGTGGTTTGAATCCAACTGGTAAAAAAGCCTCTTTTGTTTTTAGGCGCATGTTCTGCCACATAAGTTGCAGCACCGCCATATTCTCCGCCAAGCGCTAAACCCTGCACCAAACGCAAAATCAAAACTAATACAGGTGCAGCATAACCAATACTTTTATATGAGGGGATGAGTCCGATTAAAAAAGTAGATCCACCCATTAAAACCAATGTTAAGAGGAACGTATATTTCCTTCCAATTAAATCACCTAAACGGCCAAAAACTAAAGCTCCGAATGGGCGAACAATAAAACCTGCTGCGAATATAGCCAGTGTATTGATTAACGCAGAAGCGCCTGCATCTTCAGGAAAGAGTTGATGACCAATAATAACGGCTAAACTTCCAAAGATGTAAAAGTCGTACCATTCAATTAGGGTTCCAAGTGATGATGCACCAATCACTTTAAAGATATTATTCTTCGGTAAAGTTTCGCTCATGAGATGTTAGGAATATTTGGTTTCCCAATATAAACATTTGCATGACAATCAGCAACCTGCACCGTCTGTGATTAAATTTGTTACGTTTGCAAACATTTCAGCCTCTGCTTTGTATTTTCATTTTCCAATAAACATATATGCTTTTAATACAAAACATTAGACTCAGTAGAATTTTACGAAATACCTGGCATGTTGATCTGATTATGATCGCCTCCTGTACTGCCGCCTACTTCATTAGGGAATATTTAATTGCACATCACTTTGTTATTCCGACTATTATCCCAACTGTGTTGGGTACTGCAATTGCATTTTTCATTGGTTTTAATAATAATCAGGCTTATGACCGGTGGTGGGAAGGCCGGAAAATTTGGGGAGCTATCGTAAATGATTCAAGATCATTCGCCAGGGCTTTGCTGAATTACATCGATGAGGATCCTGTTTCAGCTAAACGAATGATTTATCGCCACATTGCCTTTTTATATGCTTTGAAAGCAAGTTTAAGGGGGGCAGTTGACGAAATTTATATAAAGTATTTATCTGAGGAAGATTTAAAGGAAGTTGCGAAGCATACCAATGTTCATAACGCAATACTGAACATTCAATCGCGAGATTTACAAAAGCTTTCCAAAGCCAACCAAATTGACGGTTTCAGATTTATTGAAATTAATGAAATGCTGGTGAGGTTTTCTGACTCGATGGGTATGAGCGAACGAATTAAAAACACCATTTTCCCTACAACTTATACGTATCTGACGAAAGTATTTATCTGGCTGTTCGTAGTTACCTTTACGCTGGTAATTAGTCAGGATGCCGGACCTGCATCTATATTTCTTGGCTGGTTAATTGGTTTTGTGTTTGTCTCCACGCAAATTAATGGAATGAGTCTGGTTAATCCTTTTGAAAACAATTCGGCCGGCGTTCCTCTAAATCAAATTACCCGGACAATAGAAATCAATCTGTTGCAAATGCTGGAAGAAACGGATATTCCGGAGCCAATTAAACCCATTAACGAAGAATATATTCTTTAATGTTTAACTGTTTTCTTTCCAATCCAAATGAGTAGGATAGAAAGCGACCAGAAAAGCACTACACAAAAAAATGCATTCAGAACTGCTTTAGGATAGCCTAAGTTAACAACATTTATAAATGGGTAGGGATATAAATTAATCAGATAACCCCGGATTACAATAAACACAATATAGGCTATTGGGTAAATTAACCAGGTTAACGCATTTTTATAGGCTAACTTAGTTTTATCGACAAAGAAAATCCAGAAACCTAAAAAAATAAGCGGACTGGCAACGTGTAGAAGTTCATCGGCTATTCTGGCCCAGCCCGTGGGATGTAATAAACCACGTAACAAAACATTGTAGATCAGCCCGACCACTAAAATATATACTGTTAACGCCGTAAGGGTAGATGACTTGGGAAAAAAGACACCTAAATTTTTCTCTTTCGCCAACCAAAGGGATAGCAAACAGAATCCCAACAAAATGTTTGTGGTAACCGTAAAGAAGGAAAGAAATAACTTAAGCGTTTCTATGAAATGGAAATTAGCCTGCTGCAAACTCACATAAAACTGCAGTAGGATTGAAAACCAAATGATGACTGCGCCAAATGCGACATAAGTTTTTGAAGCGGGGGATGAAATCATGTTTAGAAATGTTGGAATACGCTAAGAAAACTAAGTTAAACATTTTATAAAAGCAGTTATTTAATTTCATTTAATAGTTTCTGTTCAAAAAGAATTGATTTTTCTTTAAACTCAGGATCGACCAATGAAAAATTTGCCATTGCCATTAAGATTTTACCATTTTTCCCGATTAGGATATTTGATGGAAAACCATGATTAATATTAAGTTTCGAGATGGCTGCTTTAGATAAACTTACAATTTCATATCGGTATCCATTTTTCTTTTGAAATCGTTTTGCCAATGTTGGTGAATCATGAGTAATTCCAACAAAACGTACACCTTTTTTAGCATATTTGTCAGCTAAATTATTGAGTTCAGGCATTTCTGAAATGCATGGTGGGCAGCTTTCAAACGAAAAATTAATCACAGTTATTTGGTTTATCAAATAAGATTTTAAGAACGCTTTTCGATTGGTTTTCAATCCTTTGAAATCAGGTAAATCTTTACCTGTCAAATCTTCAAAAAAAGTTTCCTGAGTAGCCCATTTAACTTCCTGTGCTGTTGCTGCCAAACTTAGAAGTAAAATGAAGATGGAAAGATAAATTTTCATTGCTGTTGATAAAGATAAAGCAAATTTAACAAGACCGTATAAAACAAAAAGCCTTACCGCAAAATTTGGTAAGACTTCCCATTTTTATCTTTTGACGATTTTCAGTGTGATTGGCTATTTAAAAGTTACAGATCCGTATTCTGTTTTCACACTTACATTAGCGGTGCCACCACTTCCAATTTTACCAGCATATTTTTTGTTTTCATCATCTTTACTAACCAAACTAGAGGTAACATTCGAACCATACTTGAATCCCGCATAAGAAGTTGAAACATTAAAGTTAGCATTAAAACGATCTGCAAAACCAATTCCGACACTCACATACTCACCCTCAAAAGTGAAGTTTTTACAGGCTGGCGTAATTTCACTCACGTTTAGTCTATTGTAATCCATATTGATGTTTGCATCACCGTTCAAAGTGCCCAGCGTAACATTTGAATACTCGGCATTCACGGCTAATTTTCCCGCTGATGCGATATTTAAATCGCCGTAAGCTTGTTTAACAACTGTATTTCCTTTCACCGTATTGATATTCACTTTGGCATATTCTGCACTTAATAACAGATTTCCGCCTATTGTTCCAACAGTTAAGCCCTTGCCATATTGTACCTTGATATCAGCTGATCTGCGAATGGTGTTGATATTCACACCCACATACTCGGCATCTAATTCCAGTGTACCTACAGATCCAATGGTTACCGGACCATTGTACTCATGTTTAACTACTGCAGCATTTAAATCCTGAATATCACATTTACCATACTGTACGTTGACGTAATTATTGGTATTACTTAAATTGCCCGCAATCAAATTTCCGTACTGAACTTTTAAAGAAGTTGGACCTGAGAAGTTGCCCAACTCTACATTTCCGTATTGTTGTAAAACAGATAGCGGATTAGCTGATGGCATATAAACAACGTAGTTGATTTTAACTTCCCTTCTCCAGGTAGTTACGCCATTCCTAACGCCTCTGCCCCAACGTCCACCACGATCAGCCAGATTGGTTTTAATAGTAACCACATCACCATTTTTGTTGGCATCGATATTTACACCATCTAATAACTTCTGAACATCATTGTCAGAGTTACTGAAAGCTTTGATATCAATATCAACTTTCACTTCTTTTCGATCCCAGGTTTTTATCGTGATAGAACCATACTGATTGTTCAGGTTTACTTTATCACTATTATCTACACTGAAGGTTTTCGAGAAAGATTTCGACCGTTCTGCATCAGCTCCTGATTCAACATCTTGATTGACGCTAACCGTACCTTTTACTGAAACTGCTGCATAAGTATCATTTGATGCGTTTACCACCACGCTTTGTTGGGCATTCGTTTTTACGGCGATAAGAGCCAAAAGGCCTAAAAATATTCTTATTGTTTTCATGTTTGTTAATTGTTAAACATTTACAAGCTAACCTGCCGACCGGTTTGCACTGAAATGTAATGAGCGTATTCTATGAGTAGTTAGTATTGAGTATCAGGCATTAAGATCTCAATCACTTGAACTTCAAACTTTTTACTTTATACTTTATACTTTTATACTTCCTGCTAAATCTGGTTGACTCTTTTATAATCATCTACCTGATTAATGATGAGAAGCTGTTGTTTTAATAATTGCAATTGAATTTCGCGGTTTTTTACCATTGCTTTTACCACAAATGTTTGGTTGGGCGATGTTGGAAGTTCTAACCGTAACCTTTCATATTCTTCATCAAGTTTGGCTAAATCAGCGGTAAACTTTTTATAAAGCTCAGGATTTGCCGAGGCGAAAATGGCCAGGCTATCTCTTTTTTCGGTTATTAATCCGGTAAAATGAACTTCTTTTTGTGCATAGGCTGCATTAACATCAGCGATTTCTAAATCTTTGTTTTGTAACCTTCCGGCGTACAACCAAACTATACCGAAAACCACTACGATACTTGCGGCCACACTCATCCATAAATACAGCTTTATCGGCTTTTTTTTATTTTGCACTTCCTGAGTTTTTTTGGCATCTAGCTCCAGCTCAATTTTTGCCCATAGGCCAGCTGGTGGTTCCATAATGTCAAAAGCCTTCCGGTTTTCCTTAACAAAAGTTTCTAATCTATTATTCATCTCTCATCCCTTTCTGTTCTAAAATACTTTTCAATTTTTTCTTCGCCCTCATGTATTGTGTGCGACTTGTGTTTTCACTAATTTTTAAAATATGTGCAATTTCTTCGTGGTCATAACCTTCTAACAAATACAAACTCAAAACCACTCTGTAACCATCTGGCAGTTCTGCAATCGCACTCCTCACTTCATCTGCCTGGAGTTTTACGTCATAGTCATCTGCCGATATTTCGTCTGGTAATTCGGCAATTTCATCTGTTCCAACAAATTCAAACTTGCGCTTACGCAGATAATTAATGGATTTGTTAATCACAATCTGTTTTAGCCAGAGTCCGAAGGTGGTTTCCTGTCTGAAATCTACAATTCGGGTAAATGCATCTAAAAAAGATTCCTGTAAAACATCTTCAGCTTCTTCTTCATAATTTAGAATTCGCAACGCGACATTATACATTGCCTTTGCATACAGTTTGTACAAATCAAACTGCGCTGCCCGGCTGCCCTGCATGCATGCTTTTACTAGCTCTAGGTTTTTATCTACGTAAACGGTCTCCAAAATTTTGAATATTCTGATTATAAGACATAAGGGATTTTAAAACGTTGCATCAAGGTAGAAAAAAAGTTAAAAGATATGTAGTTAGATTGGATAGCATAAAGATACCTAAAACTAATCATGCCGAAAGTATGGTATCTACATGAGAAATATTACATGAAATGCTATCATTTTTAATGTTGAGGGATTATATTTACAATAGTCGAATTATATCACTCTATCTAAATTATGAAACCTTATCTCATCCTGGCGCTGCTATTAGTATCGTGCAAAATTCATTCACAGTTTAAAATAAATGGAAGTTTTGAAGAATTGGATAAAAACCGAATGCCTCGAGGCTGGCTGTTTTCTTTCTTTGATGCACAGAAAAAGGCATATCCTGTAAGGCTGGACAGCACAACAAAATACGATGGAAAGTACAGCCTTTTACTTGAGAAAAACGGAACAGAAGCAGAATTTGGTGTGATTGATTATCCAATTACTCAAGTTTTTGAAGGAAAGACAATAGAGTTAAAAGCCTATATCAAAACAGAAAATGTAAGCAAAGGTTATGCTGGTTTGTGGTTAAGGATAGATGATAAGAACGTCAAATCGATTGCTTTTGATAATATGCAGGACCGAGGGGTTACAGGAACTACAGATTGGACACAGTATTCGATTAAATTGGATTACAATAGCGAAGACGTTAGAACCTTGCACATCGGTGGGTTGCTGGTAGGAGATGGAAAGGCCTGGTTTGATCATTTCGAAATCTTAATTGATGATAAACCCATCAGCAATGCTAAAGTGAAAAAAATAACGGTATCGAAAGCTGATCTTGATACGGCATTTGCAAAAAGCTCTGGCATAAAAGAAATCAATCTCACCAATCAATTAAGTACGAACTTAATTATTGCAGGTCAATTTTGGGGTTTTCTAAAATACCATCATCCTGCTATTGCAAAAGGAAACTATAATTGGGATGCAGAACTTTTCAGGCTATTACCATCCGTGATCAAAGCTCAAAATAATAAAGAGTTAAACACAGCACTCGAAACATTTTTAGATAAATTACCGCAACCGGCTGTATGTAAAGACTGTAAACTTATTGCCGCTGCTCACTATGAAATTAAGCCCGATTATGGATCGCTATTTAACGGTAATCTCATAGATGAATCACTGTTAAAAAAACTCGAATTTGTACGAGATAATCGAAATACAGCTTCAAATTATTATGTGGAGATGGCCCCGGGAATTGGTAATCCTCAGTTTAAAAATGAAAAACCATATTCAGCAATGACTTATCCTGATGCCGGTTATCGTTTATTATCGCTTTACCGTTATTGGGCAATGATTAATTATTTTTTCCCTTACAAAAATGTGATCGGTCAGGACTGGAATAATGTGTTAACAAGTTCGCTACCTGAATTTGTAAACGCTAAAAATGAAATGGATTACGGAAAGGCTGCTTTAAAATTAATTGCTTCAGTAAATGATACCCATGCAAACTTATGGAGCGGAAGCAAAGCGATTAACGATTTTAAAGGAAAATATGCTACACCATTTCAAACTACATTTATCGAAAAGAAATTAGTAATCACTGCTTTGTATAAAGACACGCTCGATGTAAAAAGTAAGTTAAAGGTGGGCGATGTGATTACAACAATTAATGGAAAAGAGGTTGATCTGCTCATCAAAGATTTCTTAGCGTTTACGCCAGCATCAAACTATGATACGCAATTGCGTGACCTGCCCTACCAATATTTGCTCCGCGGAAATGAAGTTAAGATGAATATTAAAGTAAACAGGGAAGGAAATCAGTTTAGCTACGATATACCCATGAGAGAGTATGGACGTGGAGGTAAAGATCCTGACTTCGAGAAAGCAGAACCTTTTAAGCTCATTAATGAAAATACAGGTTATGTCTTCCCTGGAAAATATAAAAATGCGATGCTCTTTGAGATTAAAAAACTTTTCGCCAATACCAAAGGCATCATTGTAGATATGCGTTGTTATCCATCAGAATTTATGCCTTTTACTTTTGGCAACTATATCAAAAACATGTCTACACCATTTGTTAAATTTACGTTGGGTAGTGTAGATTATCCAGGTGCATTTAAGTTTGGACCAACAATAACCAATGGAGTAACATCATCTGATAATTACAAAGGCAAGGTTGTGGTTATTGTAAATTCAACTTCGCAAAGTCAGGCAGAATATACTACAATGGCTTTTCAAAGTTCGCCTAACGTTAAAGTAATTGGAAGTACAACTGCCGGAGCAGATGGCAACGTATCGTACATTGTGCTACCTGGAGGCTTAAACACTATGATTTCAGGAATTGGTGTATTCTATCCTGATGGAAAACCCACGCAAAGAGTTGGGGTAAAAATCGATGAAGTCATTTATCCAACCATCAACGGCGTTAAGCAAGGGAAAGATGAATTGCTTGATAAAGCGATGGAAACTTTAAATAAAGGCTGGTAAAATTATTATTCAAATAAAAAGGGCGATGTTTCCATCGCCCTTGTGTTATTATTTACTCAAATACATTGATTTATCTTTGTAAAGCTTGCGGAAATAAGGATCTTCCAAATCTTTAATGAAACGGATCGCTTCACCGGTTGATTTCATTTCCGGACCTAACTCTTTAGTCACCTCCGGGAATTTCTCGTAAGAGAACACAGGCTCTTTGATCGCGTAACCTTTCAACTTACGTTCGATGGTGAAATCCTTCAACTTCGCAACACCTAACATAATTTTAGCCGCAATGTTAATGTAAGGAACATCATAAGCTTTCGCGATGAATGGAACCGTACGAGAAGCCCTTGGGTTTGCTTCAATTACGTAAACCTTTTCATCTTTAATCGCAAACTGAATATTCAATAAACCACGCACATCTAAAGCTTTCGCAATTTTGATGGAATATTCTTCCATGGCTTGCGTCACTTTATCTGATAAGCTGAACGTTGGCAATACCGCGAATGAATCTCCTGAGTGGATACCTGCAGGTTCAATGTGTTCCATCATACCTACAATGTGAACATCATCTCCGTCAGAAATCGAATCAGATTCTGCTTCTTCGGCTCTATCTAAAAAGTGATCGATCAATACGCGGTTGCCCGGAAGATCACCTAATAACTTTACAACGGCTTTTTCCAAATCTTCATCATTGATCACGATGCTCATGCCTTGTCCGCCCAAAACGTAACTCGGACGAACCAATACCGGATAACCAACTTCGTTTGCCACAACAATGGCTTCTTCGGCATTTTCAGCTACGCCATATTTAGGATAAGGAATATCAAGATCTTTCAACAAATCTGAGAAACGACCGCGGTCTTCAGCGATATCCATGTTCTCGAAAGATGTTCCAATGATTTTAATTCCTTTTTCCGTTAGCTTTTCGGCCATTTTTAAAGCGGTTTGACCACCCAACTGAACGATTACGCCAACTGGTTTTTCCAGTTCGATGATCTCGCGAACATGCTCCCAGAAAACCGGCTCAAAGTATAATTTATCAGCCATGTTAAAATCTGTAGAAACCGTTTCAGGGTTACAGTTCACCATGATGGCTTCAAAACCAGATTCTTTTGCGGCTAACAAACCGTGTACACATGAATAATCAAATTCAATTCCCTGTCCGATACGGTTCGGACCAGATCCTAAAACGATAACTTTTTTACGATCTGATGAAATTGATTCGTTCTCTTCATCAAAAGAAGAATAATAATATGGTGTTTGTGCCGGGAATTCCGCAGCGCAAGTATCTACCATTTTGTATACCCTGTTGATGCCTAGTTCTTTTCTACGGTCGTACACATCGTCTTCAGTAACGTTGCCCAACAACCAGGCAATTTGCACATCAGAGAAACCTTTTTGTTTTAAGGTGAAAAAGAAATCCTGAGGGATGTTATTTAGAGAATATCTTTTTAACTCAACCTCTAAAGCAACAAGCTCCTGAATTTGATTTAAGAACCATTTGTCGATTTTAGTCACCTTGCGGATAGATTCCAAAGGCACACCCATCGTCATGGCATCTTTTATTAAGAACAGACGGTTCCATGAAGCGTGCTCCAAACCATCCATAATTTCATTAATGTTGCGGTTTTGTCGACCATCAGCACCTAAACCTGCACGGCCAATTTCTAAACTCTGACAAGCTTTTTGCAAAGCTTCGATGAAAGTACGACCAATGGCCATCACTTCACCAACAGATTTCATTTGCAAGCCCAACTCTTTGTTGGCACCTTTAAATTTGTCGAAATTCCAGCGAGGAATTTTAACGATGACGTAATCTAAAGTAGGTTCGAAATATGCCGAAGTTGTTTTCGTAATCTGATTTTCGATTTCATCTAAGTTGTAGCCGATAGCCAGCTTAGCTGCAATTTTAGCGATAGGATAACCTGTTGCCTTACTTGCTAACGCTGATGAACGCGAAACACGTGGATTAATTTCGATGGCAATAATATCATCATTAGCTGGATTAACCGAGAACTGAACGTTACAACCACCTGCAAAAGTGCCGATGGCTCGCATCATTTTGATTGCCTGGTTACGCATTTCCTGGTAACAACGATCAGATAAGGTCATTGCCGGAGCAACCGTAATCGAATCTCCGGTGTGGATACCCATTGGGTCGAAATTTTCGATAGAACAAATGATAATGACGTTATCATTGCTATCTCTTAATAATTCCAATTCGTATTCTTTCCAACCTAAAACAGCTTGCTCTACTAATACTTCGTGAGTTGGAGAAGCCTCCAAACCGCGTTTAAGTGCGGCATCAAACTCTTCTTTTCTATGAACAAAACCACCACCAGAACCACCTAAGGTATATGATGGGCGAATTACCAATGGAAAACCAATTTCCTGAGCGGCTTCTTTACCTTCTAAAAATGAGTTTGCAATTTTAGATGGCGCTACACCGACACCAATATCAACCATTAACTGGCGGAAAGCCTCACGGTTCTCCGTTTTTTCAATAGCTGCTACATCAACCCCGATCACCTTAACGCCGTATTTTTCCCAAACCCCACGCTCAGAAGCCTCAACGCAAAGGTTTAATGCAGTTTGTCCACCCATTGTTGGCAATACTGCATCAATTTTAGGCAAATCTGGAGAATCGATATGCTCCTGTAAAATAACCTCGATTGAATCAACTGTTAAAGGGCGAAGATAAACATGATCGCCAATTACCTTATCCGTCATAATAGTTGCCGGATTAGAGTTGATGATGGAAACGGTAATTCCTTCTTCTTTCAAAGAAAGTGCCGATTGTGAACCAGAATAATCAAATTCGCAGGCTTGGCCAATAATAATTGGGCCTGATCCGATAATTAATACTGAGCGTATGGAAGTGTCTTTAGGCATGATAAAGCTTAATACAATAATTAAAATTCTAAAGTTTTTTACCCTTTTTAAGGATGAAGAAGCAAGAAGGTTTTCTGCTTTTTGATGAGGAAAATCCCAACTGTTCTGTCGGGATGCAAAGATAGGTTTTTACACTTGTTTTCCGATGAATAAATTAAAATAAATAAATCAGGCTTTAACCACTGCAGAAACGAAATATTTTTCGAAATCCAATCATAAAATATTTAGCCATTGTACTATAAAAATATCTTCGTAAACCGTGCTTCATCAATCCATTACGAATAATAAAAAATCACCAACGAATAATAAACGGTGGATAATTGAACCATCAAAAAATATTTATTTGTAACAGAAAAATAATTCAAAGCAGCTTATTAAGATTGCTGCCAGCTCATTACACAGTTCAAATAATCAAGAAATGGTTCACGGGTACTATTCAAAATTAATAAGTAAGCAGCCAATCAGTCAGCTGAAATGTCCAAAATGTGATGCTGAATATGATATGCAATTTGAAACTTTTTGCAAAATTCATCACATGCTGTTTATACCATTTCTTGCAGGCAAAAAGACACCTTATATCGGATGCGGTAAATGCGGCACTCATTACTATCCCACGGCGTTTCCAGCTTTTGAACAACAAGCCATTGAGTTTGCTAAACAAACCAAGAAACGATGGTATCATTTTTCAGGACTCATGCTGCTTTCCATTTTCGTTATTGGGGCAGTTACTTTGGTTTATAAGGGATCTCAGGAAAACAAAAAGCGAATGGATAACAATCTAGCCGCAATACAACCCAACTGCGTTATTTTCTATCACAAAGCAGAAGATGTAAATACCAGCATGCTCGTAAGCAGAGTAGTTGCCGATACTGTTTTTGTACATGAAAATTCACGATCTACCAACGGCAGTGCATATCAGATAGATGATTCTGATAACTATAAAGGACCCGAAACCTATTTTATGAAAAGTGAATTAAAAAAATGGCTTGCAGAAGGTAAAATCAATGACATCACCGAGCCTCAAACCTATGCAGAATAACTTTTAAACCTTAAGAAATGAATTTAGTTGACCAAATAAACGCTTCGAATAAAAGAAATAACAAAAAATTTATCCTGATTGGTGTTTTAATCTTTGTAGCACTAATTGCAGCAGCCATATTACCCTTTTTCATTAATCCGAAAGCATTTTATGATGAAAAAGACGGAAAAATTTATTTCGGAAGTAAAGAACTCACCTACATTAAAGCCAATGAGTTTAAACCGTTGGATTATAGTGTAGCGGTAGATTGTACAAAAGTTTATTACAACGGAAACCCTGTTGATTTTGTAGACCGTAAAACATTTAGAAATCTCGACAAAGGCTTTTACTTAGATAAAAACGGATTATATTATGAGAAAACCGCTTTCTACGCTAAAAACCGACTTGAGCCTTTAGAAGGAGATTATGATAAGGTAACCTTTCATTCTTTAGGATATCAAACCTCTTTGTTTGCTGATAAAACAAACTTATATGCCATTGAGGTTTTTACTGACCCACCATTAAAAAAGATCGAGGTTCCTGGTATGGATATCGCATCGGTAGAATCGTTACACAACAACTGGTTAAAAGATAAAAACAAAGTGTATTTCGATGATTGGGGTAATATAAAAGTCTGTCCAGAAATTGATGCAGCAAGTTTTGTGGTGCTGAATTACACTGTAGCTAAGGATAAAAACAAAGTGTATTATATTACCAGAGGATTGAAATCAGATCAAAAAGAAGCTACAGAAAAAGCTGATTATGCGGTACTGGATGGCGCTGATGCTGCAACCTTTGAAATGATCAATAGTAAAGAATACCGGGATAAGAATAGAACATGGACAATTGCCAGGGAAGGAGAAAAGGTAGAATATAATATGCCAGAAGGGCGCACTAAATAGCTGTTAATCTGTTGCTCAGATTAACAGCTGCAAATTTCAAGATCGAACCTATTGTTGGAGTTTGATTTCGCCTAAATCTGTTGTAGCGCTGTCTTTTACAGCAACTTTTTCAATTGTGGCATCCTTGTAAGGTGCATTGGCTTTTATCCAAACAGTATAAACACCTTCCTTCAAATTGGTGAAGGTGAACGCACCCTGACTAACCTGAGCTTGTAGTGTATCCGTGCCGGCAACCAATGAAACTCCTGCTATGGCATCAGTTGGCGTTACTCGTCCAACTATTCCACCTACTTTAATGTAACTAAACGCAACAAAGAAAATGGCTGAAACCATTAGTGCTGTTAAAAATAATCCTAGCTTTTTCATTTTATAATGATTAAATGGATGAATAATTTGGATAAACATGTGGCAAATTAAATTGTTTGTTGCAGAATTAGCACAGTATCTACAGGCTAATCAAATGGCTGTCTGAATTTTCATACAGCCAAATCTGACCTGCATTAAAATAGTAGCTTTAAGGTGTTAACAAAGCGTTAAAACCAGATTAGAATGTAACATTAGTATAGTGTTGATTGCACACGAAGTCATGCTTTCGTCACGAAAATGCTATACGCCAATTATTGGCAATAATGTTGTAATAAGCTGAACATATATGCGTTTTGTATATACTTTAGAAAAAGATCTAAAGCTTCCTCGCGGCTTAGTTACCCGCAATGAGGATTTCTTCATAAATAGTTTGTTTGGTTTATTATCCGGTTAGAGGAGCCCTCCTCAACCGGATTTTTTCTTTTAAGGGGTTTTTCTTTTACATTTGGCGCAATCGTTAATTAAGCATTGTGAATAAACCAGTCAAAAAAATAGCTATCGTCGGACCAGAAAGTACAGGCAAATCGACCATGTCTCAATTGTTGGCTAAACATTACAAAGTTTCATGGGTGCCAGAGTATGCCCGCTATTATTGCGAAAACCTTATCGCACCTTATACTTTGCAGGATGAAATAAATATGTACTATGGTCAGGTAGCTTTAGAAGATGCGATTTTAGTTACAACTGAAAACGATTTTATTATCTGCGACACCACCTTTGTGACTGTAAAAATCTGGAGTGATGAAATGTTGGGCGAAACGCCACAATTGGTTTTAGATGCTCTCCCAAAAAGACCATATGATCTCTACTTGCTAATGGATATTGACTTGCCCTGGCAGGATGATCCGCTAAGGGATTTTCCTAATCAACGCGAATATTTTATGGAGGTTTGGCACAAAGAACTAAAGGCTTTAAATGCCAATTATAAAGTAATAAGCGGATTGGGAGATCTTCGCATTCAACATGCTATTGAGGCAATTGATGAATTTTTAGCTTTATAATTTTGGAAAGCAATGGCAGCGGCTTTTAAGATATATTGTTCCCGCCCCCGCTTCTGCCACAATGAAAAATTGTGGGCATCTCGCTATGGTCGGGTTTAGGTGGCCACATCGCTGCACAAGTAAGTAAGCTAAACCTGATTAAAATGAAAATCCTTTTTATATTTTCAAACTTGCTAACCCCAATGGACAAAATGCTATTAGGGTTAGCAAACTAATATAAAAAGATTGTAATGTAAGCGGGGCGAAACTAACCGACAAGGGATAAAGATTGCTTTTCAAAAAAGATTATCTACCATTTTAGCACAATCTTCACATATTTTTCTACATTTGCGACATCATTAGGGGTGCCTTGTTTGTTATAAACACAAAAACGGGCTGAGATCATACCCATTTTGAAGCAGAAAGAGGAAAGCAAAAAGCCAAAAGCTCTGGTCAATAACCAAGCTTTATTCTTTAAGCTCTAAGCCTTAAGCTTTAAATGCACCTGATCCGGGTAATGCCGGCGTAGGGATTGGAGTTATGGAAGTTTAACTGAAATCGGGAGTACCCCTATTTCCGATGGGTTTAACTAAAGACAAAAACATTGAAAAATTTACTTTTTGCAGCACTTGTTGCAATGTTGCCTTTCTTTGCATGGGCACAAAACTCGGTTACAGGAAAAGTGACCGATAATGATCAGAATGCCTTGCCTGGCGCTACGATTAAAATTAAAAACCAAAAAACATCCGTAATCAGTGATGCCAACGGCAATTTCACCATAGGCAATTTGGCTAATGGGAATTACACTGTTCTGGTAAGTTACATAGGCTACAGGTCTCAAGAAAAATCCATCAATCTAACAGGAAATTCAACGCTAAACTTTGCTTTGGTACAGCAAAATTTCTTGGCTGACGAAGTGGTGGTAAGCGCCACACGGGCATCCAAAAATTCGGCAACCACGTTTCGAAACCTGGATAAAGCAGAACTGGCAAAAAATAACCTCGGCCAGGATTTGCCGTATTTGCTTAACCAAACACCTTCGGTTGTGGTTACATCCGATGCTGGTGCCGGAGTAGGTTACACCGGTTTACGGATTCGTGGCAGCGACGCCACCCGCATCAACGTTACGCTTAATGGCATTCCTTTAAACGATGCAGAAAGTCAGGGCAGTTTCTTTATCAACTTGCCCGATTTGGCTTCATCGGTCGATAACATTCAAATTCAACGTGGTGTAGGAACATCTACAAATGGTGCAGGTGCTTTTGGCGGGAGTTTAAACATTCAAACTACTACACGCCGTGATTCTGCTTATGCAGAATTAAATAATACTTACGGTTCGTACGACACCTGGAAAAACACCGTAAGCGTTGGTTCAGGTTTAATTGCAAACAAATTTACTTTCGATGGCCGTTTATCAAGAATCAAATCTGACGGTTACGTTGACCGTGCTTCGTCTAACTTAAAATCATTTTTTGTTTCTGGTGCCTATTACGGAAAGAAAGATATTCTTCGTGCCAACGTATTTAGCGGAACGGAAAAAACTTACCAGGCCTGGAACGGGATTAGCGAGGAAATGCTGGTTACCAACCGCAGACACAATGATTTTACTTACGATAACCAAACCGATAACTATCAGCAAGATCATTATCAATTATTCTATACCAGAAACATTACCAATCAGTTGGTAGCCAATGCGGCCCTACATTATACCTATGGAAGAGGTTACTACGAAGAATACAAAGAAGATCGCAAGTTATCTGATTATGGAATCCCGGCTGTGGTGCTTGGTGGGGTAACACAAAATACTTCTGATCTGGTGAGAAGGCTTTGGCTGGACAATGATTTTTATGGTGTTACCTATTCTTTAAACTACACGCCGCAAAATAATTTAAACTTTGTTTTAGGTGGTGCTTACAATGAATATAAAGGCCGCCACTTTGATGAAGTGATATGGGCCCAGTTTGCCAATTATGATGGCAGCGGCTCTATCCGTCATCGCTATGACGACAATGATGCTTTCAAAACCGATTTCAATATTTTCGGCAGGGCAAACTATCAGGTAGATCAATTTAACTTTTTTGCCGATTTGCAATATAGAAGAGTGTATTATTCATACTTCGGTATTGATCCAAACGGCAATCCCGGGCAACAAAATGCAAGCCTGGATTTTTTCAATCCAAAAGCAGGCGTCACTTATAACTTCAGTGATAAGAGTAACGTATATGCATCTGTTGCCGTAGGAAATAAGGAACCAAACAGAAGAGATTTTACGGATTCGAATATAAATAGCCGCCCGAAACCGGAAAATTTAACTGATGTAGAGGCGGGTTATCGTACGCAATTCTCGAATGTGAGTTTGGGCATAAATGGTTTTGCCATGTTTTACAAAGACCAACTGATTAATACTGGAAAGCTGAATGATGTGGGTGGACAAACCCGTCAGAATGTGCCAGATAGTTACCGAGCAGGTATTGAAATTGATGGAAGATGGCAGATTATTAAAAATCTATCGTGGGCTGCAACAGCCACTTTCAGTAGGAATAAAATTAAAGACTTTACTGAATTTATTTACGATGATGCTAACGGAGCTTTAACTACTTTTAACTACAACAACACGAACATCGCTTTTTCTCCATCAATCATTGCTTCAAGCGAGATCAATTACAATGTTTTGCCAAATGCCAGAGTAGCATTTTTAAGTAAATATGTAGGCAAACAAAATTTAGATAATACTTCTGCCGATACCAGAACGCTATCGAGTTTCTTTGTAAACGATATCCGTTTAAGTTATAACACACCGCTTGCCGGAATTAAAAATGTGGGTTTGAGCTTATTGATTAATAACGTTTTTAGCACATTATATGAAAGTAACGGTGGTACATATCCCTATTTATATGCTGGCGATTTAAGCCGATCTAACTATTATTATCCTCAGGCCACCCGCAACTTTCTACTGAGTTTGAATGTGAAGTTTTAGGGAGAGCATAAATTCACTACATTCGTCATTGCGAGGCACGAAGCGATCTACAAAGCAAATTAGATTGTTCCGTACCTCGCAATGACGATTTTGCATTTAACCACCATATGAAATACATTGAAAAACTTCAATACATTACCCATGATTTACCGCATCTTACTCACCTTGAGCAAACACAACTGGCCTGTGAAGCTGGTGCCAAATGGATCCAGTATCGGTGTTTAAGTAAAACCGATGAGGAACTTTTGGCAGACATTAATGCCATTGCCGAAATTTGTGATGACTGGGGAACAACACTTATTGTTACTGATCACATTCATTTAAATGGCAAAGCCGATATTCAAGGTTTTCATATTGAGGATATGGATGCCGATTTTGTTGCTTTGCGGAAAATGGTTGGCAATGATATAACCCTGGGCGGTTCAGCAAACAACGTTGAAAATTTAATCAGACTAGCCAGTGAAGGTGCGGACTACGCTGCTTTCGGACCGTATTCTACAACTGACACCAAACCAAATGATTTTCCACTTTTAGGCATTAGCAGTTATACGAATAGCATATCTCATTTAAAAGATTTAAATATCGAATTACCCATCATCGCCGTTGGAGGCATCAAAATAAGCGATGTGGAAAATTTGATGGAAACTGGTATTCATGGCATTACGGTTTCTAATGCTATTTACGCTGCCGATGATTTCATTGAGGCTTATCAGGATTTTTATGACGCAGTGAAAATTTAATCTTGTTACTTGATACTATCTACTTGATACTTTAATTTTTATCTTCGCAGTATGTCATCACATCACATTGTAAAAGAAAAACAGGAGCCAGCCTTGTATATCGATGAGCTTGGAAATTTCAATGAAGAATATTTAGGCCAGCTTTTGGAATGGAGTCCGACGCTGTTAGTGAATGGCGAAAACTATGAAAAAATCTTTTCTCTTGGTTTAAAAGTAGACGTTTTGGTGAATGGAAGCAACCAGGAAGTTCAGGAGGATACCAGAATAGTTCAAGGCCCGGTTGATGCTTTGATGGTGGCCATAAACTTTTTATACGAACAAAAATATCCTGCTGTAAATGTGATTACAAGGAAATTCGATCTGGAAAAGTTTGCCGGATTTGAAGATAAAATTAACATTGTGGTATTTACTGAAAGGGCTAAACACTATCCTATCAAATCGGGTTTTTCGGTATGGAAACCTGCCGGAAGTCAGTTTTTAATTCATGGCAACCGCTACCTCGAAGTTACCAATCTGATGCAAAATGAAGAGGAAGTTTTTGAAGTGGTGAATGATGGTTTTGTAGAATTTACTTTCTCTGGTCAACCAATATTTATTAGCGAACCCTTATGATTACCATTAGAAAAGCCAAAGAGCAAGATATAGAAATCATTAGAGATATTGCTGCGGCAACCTGGCCATCAACCTATCTTGACATTATTGGGCAAAATCAAATTGACTACATGCTCGACAAAATGTACAATAAAGGTGAATTGCTCAATCAGCTCATGGAAGGACATATCTTTTTGATTGCTGAAGACAATGAAAATCAATTTGGTTTCGCTGGTTATTCAGTTGTTAACCACGAGGAACGAGTTTACAAGCTGCATAAACTTTATGTTTTGCCTTCTGCTCATGGAAAAGGCGTGGGTAAAATACTGATTAATGAGGTGTTTAATCAGGTTAAAGATTCAGGTGCTTCTGCTTTACAGCTCAATGTAAACAAGCATAATAAAGCTAAAGATTTTTACCTAAAAGGAGGATTTACCATTAAAGAATCGGTAAAAATTGATATTGGTGAAGGTTATGTAATGGACGATTATGTAATGGAGTACCGATTTTAAATTTATAAGCAACAATATTAACACAATTGATAAATCCCTTTTCAGGCGTCAGCTAAATCGTTATACTTACATTCCTAACCATACGGAATGCATACTTATCCTACTAACCAAATTCAAACGAAACAACATTTTCTAATACTTGATGGATTGCGTGGCGTTGCAGCCATATCGGTAGTAGTTTATCATTTCATGGAGTTCGTGGTGCCCGATTATCACAAGAACTTTATTGCTCACGGACATTTAGCCGTCGACTTCTTCTTTTGTCTTTCCGGATTTGTTATTGCTTATGCTTATGATCACCGTATTGAACAAATTGGGATATCCAATTTTTTAAAACTGAGGTTTATACGCCTACATCCACTGGTCATCATTGGCGCTATTATTGGATTAATCACATTCATTTTTGATCCATTTAGCAACCTTTATTCACAATATGCTGGAAGCAAGACTTTACTCATGTTTGTAACCTCCTGTTTGTTAATCCCATTTCAAATGGTACCAGAACGTTATTTTAATTTCTTTCACTTAAATCCGCCAACATGGTCGTTGTTCTGGGAATATATTGCAAACATCTTTTATGTTCTCGTTCTATTCAAACTCAAAAATAAACTTATTTGGATTTTAGTTGCAGTTGCCGCCATTTTATTATGCTATGAAACATACCTTTCTGGTTATTTGGGTGTCGGTTGGGGTGGCGATAATTTCTGGGGCGGTGGAATCAGAATTTTTTACTCCTTTCTTGCAGGAATGCTTATTTACAGATCAAAATGGATTATAGCATCAAAACTTGGCTTTATCAGCATGAGCTGCCTATTGCTGCTGGCTTTCCTGATTCCATTTGCAGATCAGTCCAACTATTTTGCAGATCCAATTACGGTATTACTGTACTTCCCTTTATTAATTTCGCTTGGAGCAGGCGCAAGTTTATCTAAAGGTTTAACTAAAATTTGTAAATTCTTGGGCGATATTTCTTACCCGCTGTATATGATCCATTATCCGTTTATGTGGCTGTTTTTAAGTTATATCGAAGCGAACAAACCTACTATGCGTCAAATGGTTGTGGCCATCCCTGTGGGTACAATTTTATTAATTGGCCTTTCATATTTGGTGATGGTCTTTTTAGATGTTCCGATATGGAATTACCTGAAGGGAAAAATGTTAGGTAAAAAACTAACACATCAACAATAGGTCGATCGATATATAATACAACCATTGTTGATGTGTTTTTAATCTCACTACTTTAACTTCGGTATCCTTGTTGGTGTATCGGTTCCATTAACAATTGAAGTTGCGCTTTTGGCAATGGCCTTGATGGTCGATAAAATATTTTCTACATCTAAAGTGCTATACTCATCTTTTACCGTGTGATAAAACTTGTCTACATCAATCTGATCTGTACTGATTGTATGTGCTGGAACGCCCAGTGCGGCTAATGTTGCGTTATCGCTTCTATAGAATAAATTTTGTTCGGTATAAGGATCTGGGTGGAAAGTGAACTCTGTTCCAGCTAAGTTTTTCTGTAGAATTTTCCCAAAATCAGATTTTTCGTAACCAGTAATGAAAGCCGTGTTCTTTCCGAACTTAGAATCTTTTCCAATCATTTCGATGTTGAACATGGCCACTACTTCATCCGGATTTAGCTTACTCGAGAAATATTTTGCACCAAAGCCACCGATTTCTTCAGCTGTAAAAGCCACGAAAATTAATGTGCGTTCATTATTCTTTTGCGCTTTATAATATTTTGCCAAAGCAATCATCGCCGTTGTTCCGGAAGCATCGTCATCTGCTCCATTTGCAATGCTATCACCATTAACAGTTTTAATTACTCCTAAATGATCGTAATGACCGGAAAACACCACCAATTCTTTAGCTTTTGATTTTCCCGGAATCATTCCCGCAACATTAAACAAAGGCATTTTTGAAACTTTACCTTTTAAGGTTACAGTAAAATCATCGGCTTTAGTAGTACCCAACACAAAAACCTGAACCGCTGATTTTCCAGCGCCCAGGTCCTTTTCATCTAAAGTAGTGGGCTTATCGAAATAAGCTTTGTAGCGCTTAAAGTTCTCAGCTAACTTTTCATCCACCAAAATGATTTGGTTTTTGCCCGCTGAAAGCATTGATCTGAATTGATTTACAAAAGGCTTTTCTGGATCCATCATAACCACACTTGCATTGGATTTATCCAAGGTGATGTTTTCTTCATTTGCACCGGCCAGGATTACGTTTTCGGCAGCGATTTCTTTACCATCAATTTTAATGGTTTTACTTACGTTAGCCACCTGATATTTGTAAAAGGCCTGGCGGAAATTTTTCTCTCCGTTTAGCGGCTGTAATCCAATTTTTTTAAATTCCGATTCGATAAAAGTAGCGGCTTTATCAATTCCGGGAGAAAATGTCGCACGTCCCTGCATCTCATCGCCACTTAAAGTTTTGATCAGATGATCGGCATATTCTCTGGTAATAATTTTATCAATATTTTGAGCATTTACCTGTAAACCCGCCATCCCGACAAGTGTAACCAGCAATAATTTTTTCATTTTATGTTTATTAAGTTATTATTTAGATTTTACCTGCGAGTTTAACCAATTATCTCTGAAAGTTTGCATGGCCGGCGTTAAAGTTCCGCCGGTTTTTTCTATCGAAACAATTTCCAACACCGGATTCTCAGCAAAGGTTAACCTGGTTGATTTATTTTCTCCACGGTATTGGTATTTAATTTCTACAACATCGCCAGGTTTATGCGCCTTAGTCACCTGATCAATAACTGATGCATTTGTCGCTTCCTGCCCGTCAATACTCAAAATCACGTCGCCCACATCCAATCCGGCTTGATAGGCTGGCGTTCCTTTCGATGTTTGCAGTAAAGTCATTTTGCCATCTAATGTATTCAGATTGCCAAAGCCAGCATAAGCCTGCCCGGGATTTGCTTTGCGCAATACCAAACCTGCGTTTAGCAAAAGTTTGGCATAATCATTTTTCTCTTTTCCGTAAATGTATTTGGCAAAAAAGGCTTTTGCAAATGAAGGGTTTTTAGTTAATTCAGATAAGGTTTTTTCCAAATCTGGAACAGTATAAGCGATCTCTGGTTTGCCATAAGCTTTCCATAAAGCCCGCATGTAATCATCAAGCGTAAGCTTAAATTCAGATCGCAAAGTAAGATCTAAAGCCAAAGCAGTAGCAGCACCATAGGTATAATAAGATAGGAAAATATTGCCTTTATTGGTTTGATCGATGGCTACACCTGCATCAGCAAAAACAGCGTAATGGCTGGCTTCAATAGGTGAATAATTCTTTGCTCCCGGAGAATTTAAAACAGCGTTGACCATTCCGTTAAAGGCTTGAATGGAATTGTCAGCCGTTTTCAAACCTGCCCGGGTGAGCAATAAACCACCATAATATTGCGTAAAACCTTCAGCCAGCCAAAGTTCGTCACTGATATTGGAATGTTCAAAGTTAAAGGGCTCAAGTGTTTTCGGGCGTAAACGTTCTACGTTCCAGCTGTGAAAATATTCGTGGGAAAAGGTGCCCAGTAAATTGGATTCGTAACCTTCTATCTTTGGAGTGCGCTGCACAATAGAGGTTGAATTCCGATGTTCCATTCCATCGCCGGCATTGGCAGGGTAAACATCATTCAGAAAGTAATAATTTCCATAATCATACACCGGAAAATCTCTCCAAACCGCATAATGTTCATCAACCATTTTCTTTAACATGTCTGCATATTTGTCTACAGCCGTCTGAGTATCATTAGAATGTGCAATCAAATGAATGGTTTGTACTTTGCCATCATGGTTTTTAACCTCCCATTTTGCAGTTTTATAATTGGCAATCTCAATCGGACTATCCATAAAATACTGGAAATTTGGCGCATAGAAAGTGTTTTTACCCATAGGTTTTAATTGTGTGGCCACTTTCCAGTTTTGTTTTTCTGCATATTTAAATTCAACCAAACGTGGTCTTGCATCCATCCCTACCGGAAAAGCAAAAGTTGCAGGAATGTTCATGTGTGCATGTGTTTCATCAAAGCCTGCATAAGTTCCGTCAATCCAGTTGCCAAATAAAGTATACGTGATTTTTACGGCATTTCCATGTGAGGGAATTTCATAAACATCGCCAGCGGTTTGTTTAATAACCAATGCTTTTCCACTGGCCTCAAATGCTTTAAAATTATAAACGTTTTTGCCGAATTCATGCGTGGCATAACGCCCCGGAGATGACCTGCTCATTCTCACTTTTAAATTCCCTGCCGGAACATTCGGAATCTCCATCGCAATTTCTGCTTCATGATGGATGGCGTTTGGAAATGAAACTACATACCGGACTTCATTTTGAGCAAACGCACAAAATGATAATGCACTGCATAATACAGCACCTAAAATTTTCTTCATAAAAAAGGTTTGATGGGCTAATTTAACAAGAATGTAAGAGTATGATGTAAAAATGTATGAAGTAAGATGTAAAATGCTTGATGGATTGATCAGGAATCACTTTTCAGCTACTTCACACCATTTCGCTTCCAGTAGTTATCTCCTGTTATTCCTTGTCCCAATCGTATTTCTCCAAATCGCGGTAAGCTTTACCTTTTATAATTTCCTTTTGTTTAGATGATTCAGCATCAACCCGGGTTTCATGAACATTATCGGCCACTTCGAAATGAAAATCCTTATCTTTTTTGGATTGATAGATGGAAATTTCATCCGTATCAGCAGTAGCAAAATCGTAGGGACCACGAGCGCTCATCAGCTTCACAAAAACAGGCAAACATTCAAAGAAAATAAAAAGTAGACCGATAAAAGTAACGGCAATGGCTGTGTTATCATCTTTCGATCCATCGACATTAAACTTGAGTTGCCCCAAAGCCCAGTTCCGATCGGCAAATCCAGCGATATCGGCCAGACTGTCGAGTTGTTTTTTAGTGTACAATTTTTCGTTAAACAAGCCATCAAATTCCTTGCGTTTATCTACAAAAACTTCTGATTTATTGATATTAGCTTTTAACGAATCGAGCTCGGCTTCACGTTGTTTAATTTCTGCTTCCTTACGTTTCGCATAGGGTCCATAACCCATCACGCCGGAAGTTTCGGTAGTTTTATTGCCAAAAATTTCGAAGTTCAATTTTTGGCGATCGGCTTTAATCCCTTTTTCTAATGAATCGCGGGTTGCCTTTTGTTGGTTCAGGCGGCCAAACTCAACCTGATATTTTTTTTCAAAAGCCTTGTTTAAGGTATCAATTTTTGAACGTTGTCCATTAAGATAACTTACCTTCAAACGTTCTTTAATTTCTTTATCAAAGATTTTCAATTCAATTGGCCGGGAAATTACCATACCAATCATAATGGCCAATAAAATACGTGGCGTAGCCTGTAGAAGTTGTTTATTGGTACTGGCACTTTTATTAATGCTGGCCACAATGTATCTATCCATATTAAAAATGGCAGCTCCCCATAAAAAGCCAAAAATGATGGCGAAAATTAATGCTAAATCATCGCCTTTAAAAACGAAATACATGGCATATCCGCCAGAAAGTGCGGCAAATAAACCAGTAAAAAAAATGGTGGCACCAATGCCGGTATATTTATTTTGTTCTGTAGGATACTTTTCCAGTGTAGGGATATGTGCGCCAGAACAAAACCAGAAGAAACGATTCAGTTTGTCCATTGTAACTATTTATAATTAAACGCCTAAGGGTAACAGTTGTTACAGTTTTGATTAAAATATATGGCATTTTTTTGATGATGGGTGTAAAATTGAATTTCCTATATTTGCATAAACACAAAATTTCAAAATGAAAGAGATATCGGTACAAGAACTAAAAGAGAAAATCGACAATAAAGAAGATTTTCAATTAATCGATGTTCGTGAAACATTCGAATATGAAGTTTCTAACCTTAACGGAGAAAACATTCCATTGGGTGGAATTCTAATTGAAGCCGATAAGGTTTCTAAAGATAAACCAGTAATTGTTCAATGCCGCAGTGGCAAAAGAAGTGCAGCAGCAGTAATGCAGTTAGAAGCACAATACGGTTACGAAAATTTATACAATTTAAAAGGTGGTATTTTAGCTTGGCAAGAGGCTTTTGATCCGAATATGCCTGTATATTAAATTAGTGAATTAGTGAATAAGCGGATGAATGAGTTTTGAATGGTGAATGTAAGAACAGAGCGTTTATTCAAATTCAGCAGCAGTAATCAATATTATTCACTAATTCATTTCTTTACCAATTCACCCATTCAACCCCTCACTCATTCAATCAATTCCAATTGTGGGTAAAAAATTCGCACTAAATATCTTTTACAATCTCGCCATTATCCTTTCCATTTTAGGAATTGTATGGTGTTACAATAATCACAAACCACTTCCAGGTGGATTTTTAGTTGGCGTAGCGGCTTGCTTTGCTTATTTCAAGTACCAATTGATGAAAGATCTTCGCAAAAATTTTAAAGAAAAAGATCAGAAGTAACGCCTTCCAAGCCTAAACCTGGTTGGTTATTTAAAACATATTTCCCATCAACAAACTCAGGATCGGTAAAAGGGTTATTTGTGGTTAACCAGGGTCCGTCTAAATCTGCCCAGTTACAAAGTGGTGCTAATGCCGCAGCCGCCAGGGTAGCACAGCTGGTTTCACTCATGCAACCAATCAAAACTTTCATACCGAAAGAGCGGGCTTTCAAAATCATTTGATGGCCTTCATACATGCCGCAGCTTTTCATCAGTTTTACGTTAATACCATGGTAAGCACCTTTAAGTTTATCCATATCGGCCAAACGCTGAACGGCCTCATCAGCCAACAATGGAATCGGACTCCTTTCCGTCAACCAGGCATTCCCATCAAAATCTGTTTTATCCATGGGTTGCTCAATTAAAACAACGCCCTGATTGTGCAGCCAGTAAATTAAATCGATGGCTTTTATCCTGTCGCTCCATCCCTGGTTTGCATCTACATAAAGTGGCACATCAGTCATGCTGCGAATGGTTTCAATAATTTCGCGATCATTATCTCTGCCTAATTTCACTTTGATCACTTTAAAACCTGCGGCATCCTTCAATTTTTCGCGAATCACCTCAGGCGTATCAATCCCGATAGTGTACGAGGTAACAGGCATCTTTGATAAATCAGCACCATAAATTTGATAACAGGGTTGGTTTAAAATCTTTCCGTTAATATCATTCAATGCAATGTCAATAGCGGCTTTAATGGCTGGCTGGCCGACTGCAATACTATCGAGGTAAGCGATAATTTCTTCAAAATTAAATGGCGCCTTAAATGGAGATAAATCTACCTGCTTTAAAAATGCAGTGGCTGTTTCATAACTCTCACCCATATATGGCACCATGGAAGCTTCCCCATACCCAGTTACACCTTCATAATTAATTTCTAAAAGCATTAATGGGGTGCTTGTTCGGGTAAACTTTGAGATGGAAAAGGGATGTTTTAATTCTAATTCAAATTGCTTGCAACTAATCTTCATTATCAATCGTCTAAATAATTAAATAGGCCGAATTTATCGCCTTACAAAGTATATTTGTTTATTAACGCCAAATTATTCCTGCCATGAAAAACATTTCAAGATTACGGTATTTTATTTATTTATCCTTAATAATTTTAGGAGGATGTACCACAGGAAAAAATGCCTTACAGAAAGGCGATTACGATGCTTCAGTTGCTAAAGCAGTGAGCAGATTGCAAAACTCGCCAAAGAATAGCGAAGCCATGCAAGTGCTAAAAACGGCTTACGATTTAGCCCTACAGGATCATTTGCGAAAAATTAATGAAGCTAAACTTTCAAACGATTTATTCAGATGGGAATCGGTGATGTATGATTATCAAAAAATCAATCAATTGGCAGATGATATTAATAGCTGTCCGGCTTGTTTGGTACTGGTACCCAATCCTTCAAAATATGTGAAAGAGGTTGCTGAAAGCAAATTGAATGCAGCAGCGGCGAGGTACGAATCTGGATTAAGTTATCTTAATACCAACAATCGTTTATCGGCAAAGAAAGCTTATTACGAGTTTGAAAAAACACAAAATTTACAGCCCAACTATAAGGATGTTAAAAACAAAATGGAAGATGCTTACTGGGCTGCCGTAACTCGTGTGGTGGTTCAGCCGATCATTTTAAACAGAGGACCGTATAAATTAAGTGCCGATTATTTTCAACAACAAATCGATCAGTTTATCAGCAGCTATTCGAGAAATAAGTTTGTCATATTTTATGGAGAGGATCAAGCAACACAGCAAAAAATTGTTCCTGACCAGGTATTAAGTTTAAACTTTGATGATTTTGTGGTCGGACAAACCTATGTAAAAGAAAGGGTAGAAAAACTCAAACGCGATAGTGTGGTAATTGGCGAAACCCGAGAACGCAAACCCATTTACGGTACGGTAAGGGCTACGCTAAGCATTTTTGAAAAAAACATATCATCTTCAGGATTACTGGATATGAGTATCATGGATTGGCAAACGAAAAAAATTGTTCGTCAGCAAAAATTTCCGGGCACCTATGTTTGGAGGGATAGCTGGGCGAGTTACAAGGGTGATGACCGGGCATTGGATAAGCATCAATTGGCAATGACCAGAAGAAAAGAGATATTACCGCCGCCACCGAGTTCGTTGTTTCTGGAATTTACGAAGCCCATTTACAGTCAGCTGGTTGATAATATAAGTGGTTTTTACAATAATTATTAGTGCGCTAGTTCGGTCTGTGGAGACACAGAACGGCGTATGGTAAAGTGTTGTAATCCCAGAGTTAAAATAAAATATCCTTATCAAGGCCTAAAAATATAATGGCTAATATTGCAGCGATGAATACTGGCTTATATAATCCTTTCCAAGGTTTCGACTTTCTGTACAAAAAATGTTTCTTAAGTGGCAACACTTTTAACTCACCTGTATTGCAGGTTCCGTTGATTCCGAGATGGTTATTGGAGCAGGCGGGCTTGACTGGGGAGGAACAAATCCAGTTTTTGGATGAAAGTATCCGCTCCTACAATACCTTGGTGATCCCGGTAAACAGCGAAGTTAATGAGCAGTTCATTAATCCTTTGGAAGATAAAATTGAAAAAGCTTTTGCAAAAGGTTATGATGCAGTTTCACCCTTGCCCGAATTAGACCTATTCAATTGGATTGGGAAGTTTTTATATGGCTTTGTGTACATAGAAATGCATTCGGCTTTACGCAAGGAAATGACTGCCGATGGCCTGAACATGTCACAATCATTGATGATGAAGTTTGCTAACCTGAACTTCATGATGCAGAACTTATATACCAGCATCGAATTTGAAGATTTTACGCCCTGGTCGATTACAGTTGTTAAACTCGAAAACGAAGAAACGCCTTTTAGCTTCCGCGATGAAATTAATACATTAACGTTTTCATTAAAAATGAAAGACTTTGGTATTGTTGCCTGCCTGCAGGATAACGGAACCAACAAACGGTATCACCAGGAAATCATCAATGAAATAAGAGATAAAGCGTTAACGGCTGAACAGTTTGAAGAATTAACTGCCCGTTTTTATTATTCTGCCTATCTGTTTAACCGCTTGCCCGAATATACTTTTATGCCTGTGGAGGGTACCACTTACATTGAGGCGATGCCACTTCGAGGAAACATGACCAAGCCCCTGTTTGACGTATGGCAACATAAAATTTATGCCCAGGTACTTGAGAATTTCTGGAAACCCTGGGGTTATGTTAAATTCGAAATCATCAAAGATCCTGATCACCCGATGAGCTTTTTTGAAAAGCCATGCTTACCGCAAGCGGGATAAGCTACATGCCTAGTTTGGCGGCAATGATGGAGAAGAAGTTTTGCAATATCCCTGGTACGAAAATAATGGTAAAAATTAATCCGGTTAAGGCGCCAAAAAAGTGCGCATCATGATTAATGTTATCTCTCGAATTTTTTGAAGCATATACGCAATACACTAAATACAAACCGCCAAATATTACCGCCGGAATGCCAAATGGAATAAATAGAATGCCAATTTCAGCCATCGGATTGAATAGAATAAAGCTGAACAAAACAGCGCTTATTGCGCCAGAAGCGCCCAAACTGTTGTAATGAAAATCATCCTTATGCCTGAAAACAGTAGGCAAATCGCTTAAGATCAAAGCCAAGAAATACATTAGTCCAAATTGCCAGCTTCCCATCATTTGCTCTAAAGCAAAGCCAAAGGCATAGAAAGTAAACATATTAAAAAACAAGTGCATCCAATCGGCATGGATAAGCCCGCTTGTAATTAGCGTATAAACGTTTTGCCCTTTTGATACACTGTATGGATGTAGCATAAATTTGCCGTAAAGGCTTTGATCGTAAAAAGCGTAAAGGCTGGTTACAATGGTAAATACAAATATGATTGATGCTACTGGAGCAATGCTGAGGTATTCCATTTCCTTATTTTAAATCGAGCTTTACATCTGTTACCAAACGAGCCACCGGATATCTGTTGTGTGTTTTCTCGTAATAATCAGAATTTTTATACACAAAATCAAGTTGTGCGGCACCATTCTTCGCAAAGTCTGCATCCGCAGCCTTCTTAGCATCTAATTTATTTTTCAGTTCCGGATGATTCTTGAGTAATTCTGCTGCTGTATCTTCAAAAATATAGGCAGAGTAATGCTCCTTCATATCCAAAATAGAATCGAAAAAATTCCAGTTGAAGTATGAATCTGTTGCTTGTGGTTCCAGGGTTTCTACAATGAACCGGTTTGTTTTCTGATTTACATAAACCACAAAATCGCCAGCGTAGTATTGCAACGCATTTTGGACAGGATTTACAGTTACAGCAGAATGCAGGTAATGGCCTTCATACGGACGAGTGGCCGTTTTAAAATCGGTGATGTAATAACTTTCAACGCTAATTTTCGAATCTGATTTCAATTCTTCTACTTTAACATTGTTGAGTTTTAGCAAGGTAATTACTTTATCCCAGGCCTTCGGAATGATATAAGCAATAGGTTTTTTGATGGAAATTGCAGGTTCGTAGTTATTCCATTCTTTAATGGTTTTAGTGAATGGCTTATTTCGATCGTAAAACAGACGATCGGTACCGCTCACTGCACTTGGCTTTTTGCCCGATTCGAAACCTTTAAATGGCAAATCGTTTTCAACAGATTTGTTTAACTTCCAGGCCAAGGGAAATTCTTTTTGAACTGCTACAAATTCATCCGCTTTGCGTCTATTTTCCCCGATTATTTTAGCATCTCGTTGAACAACATCAATGTAAGTTTGCAAAAGCTTATAAGTGGCATCAACGCGTAAATCGTAGGATTTCAACATGTGCGTTTCAGGCATAAAACCTATCGTATTATGTAAAGTAGTGTAACCTGTAGAGTAACGTGGCGATTCGATGAACCCAGCTATCCCGCTTTCTGGTATTTCCCCGAAAGCGTTCACATAAGGAATCATCGGATAACCTTTTTTCTCCATACCTGAATATAAATCTGGAACAAGCGTTTTGGTTAAGTAGCTTGATAAAATAGAATTCAGCTTATCTTTTTGGGTAGGAATAAGCGTCATCACATATTGATAATCGGCTCCATTACTGGTATGCGTATCGACAAATATTTCCGGTTGCCAGGTATTAAAAATCAATTGAAAAGCAGCCGAATTTTTTGAATCCGTTTTAATGAAATCCCGGTTTAGATCAAGGTTTTTGCTATTTCCGCGAAAGCCATACGCCACCGGGCCGTTCTGGTTGGCTCTTGAGGTTCCTGTTCTGTTGAAACTGCCATCAATATTATAAACCGGGATGATGCATATTACCACATCTTTGGGTAGCTGATCGGCTTTTAAAAGATCTCTGGCCAACATCATTGAAGCATCAATTCCTTCAGGTTCGCCTGGGTGAATACCGTTGTTGATTAACAAAATACGTTTATTACTTTTTCTGATGGCAGCAGGATCAAAATTTTTATCTTTCGATAAAACTAAAAGATGCAGCGGCTTACCAAAATCAGTATTGCCATAGGTGATCAACTTTGCCTGGGGATAAGTTTTGGCAAGGTTTTCATAAAAAGTAATCGCCTGATTGTAGGTTGCCGTTTCGGTTTTACCACTAATTTCGAAAGGTGTTTTTTGTGCCATTGTTTTTAAAGTAATGAATAGGAAACACATGAAAAACAAATTTCTCATACAAAGTGATTTAAATAAAATGCAAAAAGAACTAGAAAAACTTACGGTATGCTTTAATATTTCCGAAGAAGTATTTTACGCCAAGGCTATAAACATTAAAAGTATCCGGATCGTAGTTTCTAAACTTCGTCGGCGGATCGTTATAGCCGTCTAAACCTTCGCCGAAAGTAAAATTACTTTGTGCGTTAAAGTTAATTACATAACGAACGTATCCGTAACCATCATTAATGTAATAGTTAAGACCAAGATTAATTGGAACAATAAGGTTTACACCTTTATCTACGCCAGGAAACGGGCCATAACCTGGGTCTACAGCTGCCCAATCTGGTTTATAGCGTACAATGTCTGTAATATTGTTATTAATTACGCCAACACCCAAGCCAAGGTAAGCGCCTTTTATGGCTTCCCAAAAAGGTCTTCTGTCGTAATTCACAAACTCACCAAGTTGTACTTTGAAGTTGGCCGTAACGCTGGTATATTTATTAACAAATTGTCTGTTATGCGGATCGGTTACAATATCACCACCCTGAACCATACCGTACTGCCCTTCCAGTCCAGCGGTAACAAATGGCGTAAAATGATAGTTGATTTCTCCTGCAGCTGTGTAACCCCAATTACCCTCAACTACATCAGTTTTTGAATAATTAGCGCCGCCACCTAATCCCCATGACCATTTAAAATAATTCGATTGAGCAAATGAAAATGTAACCAGGAATGAGAATAAAACAGTAAGTGATGTAGTCTTCAACGGGCTAAAGGTCATATCGTTTTTTTACAAAAATAATATGTTTATTGAATATCTATAACTTTTACCTTTGATTTATGAGCAAGTACACCAACTTTAACAAATCTTTGGAACAGAGATTTATCAAATATGCGAAGATAGATACACAATCAGATCCTGCTTCTCCAACTTGTCCTTCAACAGAAAAACAAAAGAACCTGGGTAAAAATCTGGTTCAGGAATTATTAGAAATCGGCATTTCTGACGCGGAAATGGACGAAAATGGTTATGTTTATGGAACCATTCCTGCAACTTCTGAGAAAAAATTGCCTGTAATTTTTTTCTGCTCACACATGGATACCTCACCAGATTGCAGCGGAGAAAACGTTAAGCCGATTATTCATGACAATTATCAAGGCCAGGATTTAATCTTACCAGATGACCCATCTATCGTGCTCAAAATGGCAGAGCATAAGGATCTAAAACACCAAATTGGCAACGATATCATCACAGCAAGTGGTACCACACTTTTGGGCGCCGACAACAAGGCTGGCCTGGCTGCAATTATGGAGGCAGCAAGTTTCCTGATGAAAAATCAAACGGTAAAACATGGTACCATCAAAATCCTATTTACCCCTGATGAAGAAATTGGAAGGGGTGTAGATAAGGTAAATCTTACAAAATTAGGCGCCGATTTCGGATATACCATTGATGGCGAAACGTTAGGATCAATTGAAGATGAAACTTTTTCAGCCGACGGCGCAGTATTATTGATCAATGGCGTGAGCACACACCCGGGTTTTGCCAAAGATAAAATGGAAAGCGCAATCAAAATAATGGCTGATATCATTGCCGCTTTGCCGAAAGAGACTTTGACACCTGAAGCCACCCATCAAAAAGAAGGTTTTATTCATCCTGTAAGTTTCAGCGGACAGGTAGAACAAGCTGAAGCCCACTTCATCATCAGAGATTTCACCGATGAGAAATTAGCCGAACATGGGAAATTTTTAGAGGAAACAGTAAAAACGATTATGCGCAATTATCCGAATTCAACTTACTTTTTAGAAATCAAAGCCCAGTATCGCAACATGAAGCAGGTATTGGATAAATATCCAAAAATAGTTGAATATGGGGTTGAAGCGATTGAAAGAGCTGGCATAGTTGCAAAACAGCAAAGTATTCGCGGCGGAACAGACGGCTCTCGTTTATCATACATGGGATTACCTTGCCCTAATATTTTTGCCGGCGAACATGCTTTCCACAGCAAACAGGAATGGGTAAGCGTTCAGGATATGGAAAAAGCAGTGCAAACTATTATCAATATCGCGATGATTTGGGAAGAAAAGGGCTAAGTTCGTATGAAGTCTTTAGTTCGGAGTCGTGAGGTGTTCGACTTCGTACTAAAGACTTCATATTTAAAAAGATGCCTGACCGATTTCCAAACGACTGATTTTCCCTTCTTTTCCTAATTGGAATTTGAAAAAGGTTTTAAAATCGCCCCATTGGTCTGAATGGAAATTCCCGTAAACGTCCAAGCCATTATTCTCTACCTTATCGATACTCGTAAAGCGCTCATGACCTAATGCTTTTTTAAAGAAATTATTAAACTGCATTTGGTTCCCATCATCATACAGCTGAACATCATCCGTAAACAACGTAAACCAGGTTTTTGCGTCACCATTTTGGAGCGCAGTGATGGCGGCTTTAACTTTCGGATGGGATAATTTAGATAGATCGACAGGCATAACAATGCTATTTTTTTGAGATAGACGCGACTCATTCCCAAAGTAATGAGCCCAAAATTTTAAAAGCAAAGCTAAAATTTTAAATGCAGCATGTTTGTTTAAGGGAATGAATCAAATTTAATAAAAATTGTTTCTAAACCACCACTATTTTGTTACTTTTAAAATGTAATGATAACCCTCGAAAACGATTATTTAAAAGTAAGCCTTAACGCTAAAGGAGCAGAACTTCAAGGCCTGTATAGTAAAGAAACTGAAATAGAATATTTGTGGAATGCCAACCCTAAATATTGGGCAAAACATAGCCCCGTTTTATTTCCCATTGTTGGATCGTTAAAAGATGACCATTTTAAGTATAAGGGTAAAAGCTACGAGCTGCCCCGGCATGGTTTTGCCCGCGATCATGTTTTCGAAATTGAAAAAACAAGCAGTGCTGAAGCCGTTTTTACCTTAACGCAGAGCGATGAAACCCTGAAAGTTTATCCATTTCATTTCAAACTGAAGCTGATTTATAAATTGATTGACAGGAAGCTGAACTTAACGTATGAAGTGATCAATACGGGAAATGAAACACTCTTATTTTCCATTGGTGCGCACCCGGCTTTCGCTGTTCCAAATACACCAAACACCAACTACGAGGATTATTATCTGGCTTTTAATACCGATGAGAAATTAACCTACTGGAAACTGGAGGATGGTTTAGTAGCCAATGAAACAGGAAACATTGAGCTGGATGGACATAAATTAAACCTTAAACATGAGCTGTTTTACAACGATGCGCTGGTTTTTAAAAACATGCAAAGCAGCTGTATCAGTTTGTTAAATAATAAAAACGATTACGGCTTACATTTTCATTTTGAAGATTTTCCGTTTTTCGGCATCTGGGCAGCAAAAGATGCACCATTTATTTGTCTTGAACCTTGGTGCGGCGTGGCCGATGGTGTAAACCATGACCATCAATTGCAACGCAAAGAAGGAATTACATCACTGGCACCTGGCAAAAACTGGGAACGCTTCTGGGAAGTAGAATGTTTTTAAAAACAAGAAAGGAGCAATGAAAATTGCTCCTTTCTTGTTTAAATCTTCACGTCCATCACTTTTCCGTTTTTCCTGCTTGCCTCTGCCATAAAACCCATAATGTGGCTTTCTATTGATTCATCAATGGTTGAGGTAAGTAAGGCTGGATTTTGTTGAGCCACCGCCTGTACAAAATCCCGTACCAGCAACCAATCGCCACCACCATGGCCGCTATTTTTATAGCCATCTACATCTTCGGCTTTAGGTATAAACTTTGTTTCCTGTCTGGTTTTAAAATCATGCACAACCAACTCTGTCATGTCGCCAACCATATCACCCATGGAGCCCATTATTCTGGTTCGGCGATCATGGTAGGACGTAAATGCCTCCATTGAAAAATTTGCAGTTACACTATCGCTAAATTGAATGCTTGTAACATAATGATCAGGCTGATCATTGTCCATTTTATATACACAACGCCCATAATTAGTTGTTTTTAGCTTTTCCAAAACTGCTGCTTTCCGATCAGATGTACCTTCGGGAATATCTAAAACCGCTGTTCTCGAATTTCTGTCAACATATTCTTTAATGGCAGAATAAGGACAAGTCCGTTCTACGGCACAGCCATCCGTGCATCTGGCTGTGCTGCCTTCAGGTGCATTTTCTTTTTTGAACCACTTTAAATCGCCCATGGCCACAATACGTTGCGCTTTTTTGTTGATTACCCATTTCATGATATCTAAATCATGGCAAGATTTGGCCAGGATAATAGGTGTAGTTTGCTTTGAATTATGCCAGTTCCCACGTACATAAGAGTGTGCCATGTGCGTATGCTCAATAGGCTCAAAATGCTGAATGCTGATGACCTCACCGATGGCGCCTTTAGCCAGCAGCTCTTTCATCTTTACAAAATAAGGAGCGTAACGCAACACATGGCAAACGGCCACAATTCTTCCCGTCTTTTTTGCCAGGGCTAAAATATCGCGACATTCCTGCTCTGTTGGTGCAATTGGCTTTTCCAAAAGCACATCGTAACCCATTTTTAAAGCCTGCATACAAGGCTCGTAATGTAAATTATCAGGCATCGAAATAATCACAGCATCGGCCATTTTGGGCTTTTTGAAAACATCTTCCCAGGTATTGAATCTGTTCGCATCGATAATATTATGCTTTTTAGCGTATCGTTCATTTCTAAAAGGAACAGGTTCCGCAACACCAACAACTTTAATCTGATCGGGAAACTTTGCTGCAAAATTACCATAAACCGTTCCCCGGTTTCCTGCGCCACAAGTTATCGCTGTAATGGGTTTATCCAAAGGCCGATGCAAGGGATGATCAGGAATGCGGTAACTGTAAGTGTTTTCAGCCAGCCGGGCCAGCACATCGGTACTTACCACTGTAGCGCCCAAACTTAGGCTTAAGGTTTTCAGTAAATTTCTACGATTCATATTTTAATTTGGTTAGTTCATGCTCTTACTTGTTCAACTGTAAAACCGCCAAAACAGGCAGATGATCAGATGCATAAGTTTCATTAATTACCAGGTGCGAAATCACTTTAAAGTTATTCCCTTTTTTATAAGCGATGTGATCAATGGTATGCCTTGGGTTCATTACCGGAATGGTAAAGCCGCAATTTTCGCAACTTCTTACAAATTGCTGATCAAAAATTTTGATGCTCTCCGAATTTGGATCAGCATTTAAATCCCCCGCCAGGATTAAAGGCAAACTTTCTTTTTCCGTTAACCTGTTAATCTCTTTCACTTGCATCATTCGGTTTTCCTCAGGCCTTTGTGCATCCAGATGTGTAGAGGCAAAACGAATCTTTCTGCCATCTGGCAAGCTGGCTGTTCCCATTCCCAGAATCCTTGGTTCGGCTTTTGGATCTTGATTACTTGGAAGGCGATAAGTCTGAGGATCAGTTAAAGGATACCTGGAGAGAATGGCCACACCATAGTCACCTCCATCATGATCAATAGCTTTAAAGAAGTAAAAATTCATCTTGAGTTTGGTTGCTAAAACAACCGCTTCATTTATATTCCCCGATCGTTTCGTGTTCACATCGACTTCCTGCAAAGCCACCAAATCTGGCGATTGAGAAGCGATTACCTTTGCGATGGCCTCAATATCTATCAAACCTTCTTTTGATTTTGAAGGTGGATTAGCATGGTGAATATTATAACTTAAAACCCTGATTTCATTTGGATTATTTTTGTTTATTGCCATTTTCGGAGAGCAGGCAACCAGTAATGCGAAGAGGAAAAAATGAAAATGGCGATAAGCTTTTCTATACATTGTGAAGTTGTTTATATCCTAAATTAATAAATAAAAGCATTTGAAATGATTTGTAATATGATTTTTATCAAAATAAAACAAAACGGAAGTTGAATATGGCTAATCAACCGATTTTAAAATTAGGGAAACAACATTAAATCTACCTTGTTTAATGATTAAATCTTCAACAAAAAAGATAAGAGATATGGATAATCAAGTAGAGAAAAACAAGGCAATTTGCAAGGTATTTTTTGATGAGCTTTTCAATAACGCAAATTTAGATGCAATAGATCAGTTCGTAGACAGTGGTGTAAAGGTTCACAAAACGTTTCCATGGCAACGGGAAGGTGCAAAAGCTTTTTATGATACGGTTGAGGTTTTCAAACTTGGTTTCCCTGATTTAAAAATAAGGTTTGATGATGTATTAGGTGACGGCGATAAAGTAGTGGCCAAATTCACTGTAACCGGAACCCATAAAGAAACTTTTCTAAACATTCCTGCAACAGGAAAAAAAGTTGAATATGAAGAAGTAAATATTGTGAGGTTTAGAGATGAAAAAATAATTGAGCATTGGGTGGTTGCAGATACCTATAGTTTAATGAAAACGCTTACAGGCGGTGAAGTTCATCAGTTAGTTTAAAATTTTCCCATGTTATCGGGATGTCGTCAAAAAACACCTCTTTTTTGTCTGAACTGCACCCATTAAACGATATTTGGCTTTCATAACTTAGCATAAACAATAATAAGTTATGAGAACCATGCACCCTTATTTAAACTTCGACGGCCAGGCTGAAGAAGCTTTTAATTTTTATAAATCTGTTTTAGGTGGAGAATTTGCCTTTTTTAAGAAAATGAGTGATGCGCCTGAATCGGATAAATTACCTGAAAATGAGCGGAACAGAGTGATGCACGTGGCCCTTCCGATAAATGAGCATACCATTTTAATGGCCTCTGATTGTGTTCCATCTGCCGGCCATGTGCTGAGAGAAGGCAATAACATGTATGTTCATCTGGCGGCTGAATGCAGGGAAGATGCAGACAAACTTTTTAATGGCCTGTCAGCTGGAGGAACCGTTGAAATGCCCATGGAAGATATGTTCTGGGGTGACTACTTCGGAAGCTTCAAAGATAAATTTGGCATCCAATGGATGATTAACTTTGGGAATTACTAAATAAATGCAGAAAAGGACTTTCACTAAACTGAAAGTCCTTTTATTTTAAACCGTCAAAAATCTGCGTAAGTTTTATTTGGCATAATGTGGCCATTTCTGTATCCTTGTTAATTATACCTCTCGCTCATTAGGAATCAGTAGCCAGCATCGCATGACCAACGTTAATCCAAGCCTTTTAAAAACGAAGCAGCATTTTAACATCCTTGATGGATTGAGGGGTGTCGCCGCTTTAGCAATTGTTGCATTCCACTTTATGGAAGTGGTTTTCGAATTTAGCAAAAACATACTTGGTCATGGTTTTTTAGCAGTCGATTTTTTCTTCTGTCTTTCGGGTTTTGTAATTGCCTATGCTTATGACGATCGGCTGGAAAAAATGGGCATCATGGAATTTTTTAAATCGAGGGTAATCCGACTACATCCATTGGTCATCTTCGGCTCGGTATTGGGGTTATTGACCTTCCTATTCGACCCATTTAGCGGAACGGCGGCACAATACAGCATTGGTAAAATCACTTTGTTATTCCTTACCTCTGCGTTATTAATTCCCTTTCCTACTATGGAAGATCGATATTTCAATAATTTTGGACTAAATGCACCCGCATGGTCATTGTTTTGGGAATATGTGGCCAATATTTTCTATGCTTTTGTACTTTATAAATTACCAAAAAAATACCTCATTATTTTGGCATGTACCGCTGCCGTGATTTTAATAGGCGTAGCCTATCATGCAGGTTCGCTTTTGGGCGGTTGGGCTGGTGAAAACTTTTGGGAAGGCGGAGCCAGAATATTTTATTCTTTCATTGCAGGTTTAATCATTTACCGATACAATTGGATTATAAAAAATAAACTGGGTTTTATCGGCTTATCTATTCTTTTGCTGCTGGCTTTTTTTATGCCCTACTCATCTTATAATTGGTTAACCGAAAGTTTTGTAGTGGTTATTTATTTCCCCTTACTGGTTTCACTTGGTGCAGGTACCGTGGCCACACAAGGCCTGCATAAATTGTGCATATTTTCAGGAAAAATATCCTATCCGCTTTACATGACACATTATATGGCCATCTGGATATTCGCCAACTACTACAATACTTACAAACCTGAAGGCTTAAAACTGGCACTGGTCATCAGCTGCGGAATAATTGCTTTGGTTTCACTGGCTTACTTAACCATGATTTTGTTTGATATTCCCATTCGGAAATACCTGTCAAAAAAACGCATCAAAGCCTAAAGTTTCTCCCGATTACATTTTTTAATTTTTTTTTTTAAATCTTAAAACAAAGCCATTGTTATCGTGTTTATGATATAGTTTGTTTGGTTTAGTTTTATCGGTGGATACTTATAAGACATTCAATATAGCCTCATAGAGATATGAGGCTTTCTCGTTTCTATAGCTTTTTATTCTCTTTGAAATTTTATGCTAAGAAGAATACTAAATTTTAAGTATTGACAATCAGTTCGTTATAAATTACCTTTAAAGTTATTACCCTATATACGCCGTTAAAATTCGTTCCCACCGTTACTCCTGATTATTAATTATCAAAATTAATAAAGCAAAGTGCATATATATTTAGTAAAACATCCCCTTGATTACTGTTTTTGGCAATAAATGGTTTTCATGAAATATCTAAATGATCTAAAAATGCGGTTCAGAAATTATGAATTTGTAAAGATAAACCCAATTTTTCGGGTACAAATTATCGCAACGCTTTCAATAATAAATCATTAATATGAAAAGAATTATTATTTGTTGCGATGGCACCTGGAACAGTCCGGGCGATAGTGAAGACGGTTTGCCTATTCGTACGAATGTTCAAAAAATGTTCGAAAGCATTTGCAATACCGACGATAAGGGTATTGAACAGATTAAATATTATACAGATGGCGTTGGCACTTCGGGGAGCAAGCTGCGCAGGTATTTAGATGGTGCCACGGGGTTTGGCTTAGACCACAACATTGTTAGTGCCTACAAATTTTTAGTTTGGAATTTTGTTAAGGGAGATGAAATCTATTTGTTTGGTTTTAGCAGAGGTGCCTACACTGCCCGCAGTCTGGCTGGAATGATCCGCAACTGCGGAATTATCAAAAACAATGATTTGAGTTTAATTGATCAGGCATACAATTACTATCGTAGACGAACAGAACTTGATTGGGCGCCCAGTGGCGAAAAAGCAATTGCATTTAGAGATCGTAATAGTTTTGAAAGCCGCATTAAATTTGTAGGTGTTTGGGATACCGTTGGGTCACTCGGCATCCCCCTTTCGCTATTCAGACCCTATAATGCATCGAAATATCAATTTCACGATACCACACTAAGCAGTTACATTGATTTTGCTTACCATGCCTTAGCCATTGATGAAAAAAGAAGCAGCTTTACGCCTACCCTTTGGATTCAGGATAAAAATGCGGCAGCAGATCAGGTCAATCCACAGGTTTTAGAACAGCGATGGTTTTGTGGTGTACATTCCAATATCGGTGGTGGATATCGAGAAACAGGGCTGAGCGACATTGCTTTTAGCTGGATGGTTGAAAAAGCAAAAGCTGCAGGTTTAGGATTTGAAGCCGACTTTTTAAAAAGATACGTAGCACCAAATGCCTACACGGGCAAACTCTACAATTCACTCATTTTTCCTTTTAACATCACTCCAAAGGCCCTCCGCGAAATTAAGTTTGATGATGAAACCAGACAAACGATAGATCAATCGGTATTGGAAAGGTATTATTATGATGCCAGCTACCGCCCGACTACACTTACCGAAATTATCAAAAGCATCGAAACTGATGGAGAAAAAAGTTACTGGTATCCTATACCCGCCAGTAACGGACCATTTCCACCAAAACTGGCGAGGTGACGTTAGGACAATTAGCGAGCTTATGAGCATGTGAACAGGAGCAATTCTAACATTTAAACTGATAAATTTTCCTTTTATTGCTAACTAATTTAGTATTTTGCGGTTTATTTTTATCAATCGCGAAAATGGAAAATAAGGTCAGCATCAACAATAATAGTGTAGAATTTTCAGGGATAACCCGTGATTACATGGAAGCCATTTCCGAACTGATCTGGAATGGTTTTGATGCAGGAGCCACAAAAATTGATCTGGTTTTTGATACCAATGAAATAGATTTTATTCCTGCTATCGAAATCATCGACAATGGGAGCGGCATTAACCTGAACAACCTGCACCAAACGTTTGGCGCCTTTTTAGATTCCTTGAAACGCGGCTCAGACCATCGGTCATCTTATGTTCGTGGAAAAAAAGGTAAAGGCCGTTTCTCTTTCATCGCCTTTGCGCAAAAAGCCATTTGGAACACCACATTTTTTGATGAGGTGGCAAATGAATACATTAACTATGATGTAAATATCAGCGCCAGCAACAAGGATTATTATACCGATGAAAACAAGCGGGTTACAGCTGATATGGAAACGGGAACACGGTTGAAACTTATTAACCTGTTTGGCGTAACTGCTTATTCTTTTACCAGTGAGGCTTTTATCAATTACCTGAAATCTGAATTCGGGTGGTTCTTACTGCTGAACAGCAAAAATGACTTTCAGTTATGTATAAATGGCGATAGAATTAAATACGAAGATCTTTTGGCTGATCATGAGGTTTTTGAGCGGGAGATTGTAGATGCCTCTACCTCCCGGTTTAATTTTACCATTACTTTTGTGCGCTGGAATGAAAAAATTGGCGATAAATTTTATTACTACTTCTTAAACAGTGAGAAAAAAGAGGTTTTCAAACAACTCACGTCCTTCAATAATAACGCCATTAACTTTTACCACAGTGTTTACGTTGAATCAGATTATTTCAATCTGTTTAATTTTACTGATACGGAAGAAACCACAAATATGTTTGGTTCCAATCCACAGAGCCCGATTTTTAAACAGCTCATTAAAGAGCTTCAAAAAATTGTCAATCAAAAACAAAAGGAATACGTAAAAGATGATGCCGTAAATGAACTGATTCGGAAATTCGAAAATGCACAGTCGATGCCTGATTTTGATGCGGCTGAACTGGAGCAAAAACAATTATTTATCGAACTGGTTAAAGCACTTTATTGTATCCAGCCCCGCCTGTTTAAGGGTTTAAATGAATCACAGGAGAAAATGATTTTATCGCTAATTAAATCGCAATTAGACGATAAAGAAAATCTCTTTAAATTGATTAGAAATATCTTACCGGTTAACGATGAGGAGAACCAACAGTTAAAGGCATTGCTCATTTCAAATCCAATCATCGCTGATTAAAACCTTTGACTTAAGCCATTGTTGTCTTACCAGAATTAAATTTGCAAAAGACATCATAATATGGAAAACCAGGGAAATACTTACAGTCAACTGTTAGAATTAGCGAACAGCGATTACAAATTAACGGCAGGAGAAGCTGATATTAAAGGTTGGACGGTTCAAAATGAAGCGGGAGCATCAATCGGGAAAGTAAGAGATTTACTGTTCGATCCGCAAAATAATGCTGTAAGGTATCTAATTATTGACCTCGATGATTTAGGTGTTGATCTGGAAAGCAAAGGTGTGCTCATTCCCATCGGCCTTGCGCATTTACATGATCATGATGACGTTGTGATTCTTCCAAACATCCACACCGATCAGTTTAAAGCACTTCCTTATTATGTTTCAGGAGAAGTGGACCAAAGTACAGAGGATGAAATCAGAGATGCCATTGGGAGTCCGGCAGCCTTGCGGATGGAAGAAACTATCATAGAAATGGATCAAAATTCGTTTTACAATCATCACCATTTTGATAGGGCAAAGTTTTACACACGTGGCAACAAATAAAATCTGAAAAATAAATTAGCGGCTGTAAATCAAATCAATACGAAAACCAAAAAACAAAAAAAGGCAAATCGTTATTATATCGGCATGGATGTAAGAAAGATGATTAGCCCTAAGCTAACAGGGTTGTTTTTAATGCTGATGCTTTTTGTTTCTGTTTTTCAGGCCTGTAAAAAAAGCAAATCGGATATTGGCGCTGCGCTGAGTAAAGAAACGGGCAATAAAGTTTTCAAAGAAATTACAGCAGAAACTTTAGGTGAGAAAATGAAGGCTGCAATTACGGCCAGGCAGCAGCTATTTCGTAATCCTGGTTTTATGTCATCCTTTTATGCGCAACATGATTATGAGCCAGTAATGGTGATGAAACATTTGCCGGATAGTGGCTTGATACAGGCCGTTGCAGTGTTTAATAAAGCACCGGAACATGGCTTATCTCCATCAGTTTTTAAAGCAGAGCAGCTCAATAAACTCGTTACTAAAATTTATAATAAAGCAGAAATTAAGACTGTTGACGATGCTTACGAGGCATTAATTAGTTTGGAACTTACGGCCGCAACAGCTCTGAGCGATTATAGCAATGCCATGCAATTTGGCTTAATCAGTCCGAGGAGGATATATGCGCAATATTACACAGCGACACAACGACCAGACTCAATTAGTTTCAGAAAGCCATTTGAAACGAAAAACATATCCGCTTTTTTAGATAGCATTCAGCCAAAAACAGAAAACTACAAATTATTACAGACCGCATTACGTGATCGCCTTACTGCACCAGGGTTGTCTGCTGAAGAAACCAACCGTATTTTATTGGTCAACCTCGAAAGATTACGCTGGAAAAATCTGCCTACCGAAAAGAAATATGTTTGGGTAAATATTCCTGATTATCAGTTACAGGTAGTAGAAAATGGAAAACCTACTTTACAAATGAAAGTTTGTGTGGGTGAGGGTAGAAATAACAATCAGGCAACATCCCTTACAGAATATGATGAGAATGATCTGAAAAAGGATCGTCCCTTTAACCGCGAAACACCACAGCTTAAAAGCATGATTCACAGTGTGCAGGTTAATCCGGTGTGGAATATACCAGAAAGTATTGCCACGAATGAAATCACAAAATATGCAGCTAAAGATCCCTACTACCTGGCCAATAACAATATAGATGTTTTTTACAACGGCAAGAAAATTGAAGATCCGGAAACGATTGATTTTGGAGCGTCAGGCACCGGGAAAACCTATACTTTTAAACAAAGACCAGGAGAGGATAACTCCCTAGGCAAAATCAAGTTTCTTTTCAATAATCAAAGCAGCGTATATCTACACGATACGCCAGCCAAAGCTGCGTTTAACCAACCTGTAAGGGCCGTTAGTCATGGTTGCGTTCGGGTTGAAAAACCGCTCGAACTTGCGCAGGCACTTTTTGGCACCGGAGCAAAGTTTGAGCAGATTAAGAAAGGTATGGACAGTGATGACCCTAAGGCTGAGGACATTGCATTGCCGGCAAAAATTCCGGTTTATCTAAGCTATTTTACCTGCTGGAAAGACAGTAACAGTGGCGGCCTTAAATTTGTTAAAGATGTTTATGGGCTTGATGCGGTTTTATACACCCATCTCACCCGAATTTAATCTTGATGAATGCTGGCTAAATCTGAATTTAGTAAACCTGGTACCTGTGCAAATGCCGCTGCGGTGCCTTCATTTAAATAAGCAGAATGGTATGCTGCAGTTGATTTATTAATGAATAACACACTGCCAGAACCAAGTGTGTTAATCACCTCGTTACAAAGCTCTGGCGCAACTGCAGGGCAACCCTGACTTCTACCTAATCGGCCTAAAGCTGCAATGGTTCCCTCACTTACATAAGGCGCACCATGAATAACAATTGACCGTAAGCGGGCATTATCATTAAACCCCGGATCCATTCCATCCAGTTTCAATGATCGGCCATGTGCACCCTGATATTCTTCACCCGTAACATAAAAACCAATGCTACTGGTAAAAGAATCATTTTGATTGGAAAAAGCAACTGCCTGATCTTCTCCACTTTTCTGTCCGTGAGCTACCCAGGTATTTAAAACCATACGCTCTTCAGCCAAATTAATGATGTACAATCTTTTCTTTGAACTGGCCTGATCAAAATCAGCAATGGTTAGCAAAGGGCTGTCAGAAACACGGCCCGATTTTTTGAGATTATAAAACCCAGTTAATGCTTTTTCAAATACAGTAAAAGCAAGACCGGATGCTTTTAAATGGGCTGAATCGTAAATATGTTCAGCATAATTTAAATAAGCATTTTTTAATGGCGTGATGTTGGCGTTGATTGTTTTTTCTTCTAACGTATTGCTTTTTTTCCAGGACGTAAAAACGAGCGAAAAAGCAATAAAACACAAACCTGAAACGCCTAAAATGTATCTTCTCATATTTAATAATTTGATGTGATCAATTTTAATTAGGTCTGGTTCTTTCTATAGGCTTATTCTGTTTGATTAACTTAAATATACGATTAATTACCCGAAATAGCAAATTTAATTCCTGTTTTAAGGGGGATGTTAAGCCTTAATTTATTTCAAATCCAATGTCATTTTGGCGAAGTAATCCTCCATTCTGGCGATCTGTTAAGCAACTGCTTAAACGAACTTTGGGTATAATTTAAGTAGAATGAAAACAATCATGATCACAGGAGCATCGTCAGGTTTAGGAAAAGCCACTGCTCAATTATTCCATAGCAAAGGATGGCGTGTAATTGCCACCATGCGCCACCCGGAAAAGGAAAACGAACTTACCAAGCTGAAGAATGTAATTTTGCTACCGCTCGATATCAGCAATGCCCAGCAAATCACAGAAACGACCAAGCAAATCACAGATCAATATTCGATAGATGTGGTATTAAATAATGCAGGTTATGGTTTAGTTGCGCCTCTCGAAGCTTTGACCGATGATCAAATTGTGAAACAGCTGAACACCAACCTGCTTGGCGTAATCAGGGTAACACAGGCATTTATAGCACATTTTCGCATGAAAAAGAGTGGTATGTTTATCAATATTACCTCCACATTCGGACTGATGGGTTTCCCTACCTGCTCCATTTATAGCGCTACTAAATTTGCTGTTGATGGATTTTCAGAAAGTTTAGCAATTGAACTGGCGCAGTTTGGTATTCAGGTGAAAGTAATTGCTCCCGGTGGCATTCAAACTGATTTCGCCAGCCGATCCATGGAATCTGCTCAGCATGATGCTTATGAAAAATTGGTTACAGCGGTGAGCAAAGGATATAGCGCAGAGCAAGTGGCCAATTATTCTAAAGTGGAAGATATTGCACAAGTCGTTTTCGAAGCTGCCAACGATGGCACTGGTCAGTTTAGGTACATTGCCGGCCGGGATGCTTTGGAATTGATTGCACAACGAACTAGCAAAGGCGCAGAAGCACAGGTACAGGAACTCAAGTCAGCATTTGCCTTTTAATATTTTGTATTTTAGCATTTAATTAACGCCTATCAGCAAAAAATGAAAGTAAGTCCGAAAATATTCAATTCATTATCGCAGTTGCATCAGGCAATGGGGCAACCTAAACCGCTACACCCACTCATCAGCATCATCAACTATGGAGATGCCGTTTTCAATGCCAAAGATTTTGAGGCAGGTATCATTCTAAATTTCTATAAGATCTCTTTTAAGACAAATTTTAAGGGCCAAATCAGATACGGACAAGGGTTTTATGATTTTGAGGAAGGCGGAATGTCGTTCGTCGCACCAGGCCAGCTCCTGCGCATGCAAGATGAAGAAGCCAATTACGAGGGCTTATCATTGCACATTCATCCCGATTTTATTCGTCAATATGCCTTGAATGATCAGATCAAACAATACGGCTTTTTTAGCTATGCTGCATCAGAAGCACTGTACCTTTCTGAAAAAGAGAAACAAACCATCTGGGGTATTTTCCAGCATATTCAGGCCGAGTTAGAAGAAAGGATCGATCATTTTAGTCAGGATGTAATGATTTCCCAAATCGAGCTCCTGCTCAATTACAGCAATCGTTTCTATAACCGGCAGTTTATTACCCGCAAAATCGTAAACCATGACGTATTAAGCAAACTTGAAAATTATATTGAAACTTATTTTAACGATGAAAAAGCATTGGCTACAGGCTTGCCCACCGTTGCTGCCGTAGCGGAAGAGTTAAATTTATCTGCAAGATACCTGAGTGACTTACTTCGAAATTTGACCGGGCAAAATACCCAACAATTCATCCATGATAAATTAATTGACAAAGCGAAAGCTTACCTCGCGAAAGATACATCGACCATTGCCGAGGTGGCTTACCAGTTGGGCTTTGAACACCCGCAATCTTTTACCAAATTATTTAAACATAAAACCAGTATTACACCCTTGCAGTATAAAAGTAGTCTGCAATAATAAATTTAACGATGGCATATTGTAATTATATCGCTGCTATAGCCGAACCGAGAAGGAGCCTTCATCAAAACTACCATGATAACCACTATGGTTTCGCCATTCATGACGACAATGAGTTGTTTAGACGATTGATCATGGAAATTAACCAGGCTGGCTTAAGTTGGGAAACCATATTAAAGAAAGAACAAACATTCAGGAAAGCTTACGATGATTTCGACATTGCAAAAGTTGCTGCTTACACCGAAAAAGACCGTGAACGTTTACTTCAGGATGCCGGAATCATCAGGAATAAACTTAAGGTAAACGCAGCAATTGAAAATGCCAAAACCATTCTCGTACTTCAAAAAGAATTTGGTTCATTTGAGAAATGGTTGCTACATCACCACCCGAAAACCAAAATGGAGTGGGTTAAGCTTTTTAAGAAAACATTCAAATTTACCGGAGGAGAAATTGTTGGTGAATTTTTGATGAGCATTGGTTATTTACCTGGCGCACATAGCGAGTCGTGTGCTGTTTATCACAAAATACTGCAACAAAAACCCATGTTCCTTAACCTTAAAAAATAGTATAATGGAAAATCTAAATCTTCAGAATATCAAAAACCGTTCAATGGCCATTCGTGAAAAATACACGGAGCTGGAATTACAGCACCATGGTACCGAATGGAATGTTGAGGAAGATGCGCTTGCTTTTCTTAGCGATGCCGGATTGGTAGGCCGTTTGGTGATGTCGCAACAAGGCAGATGGCCAAAAGCCAATACAGATGAAGAACTTAAACATAAACTTGGCGAATGCATTTGGTGGCTTACTGTACTGGCCGAACGCATGGGCATAGACATCAATGAAGCAACTGAGTATTTTTTAGATAAAACGGAGAATTTGCTGAAATCATAATTATTTATGATTAGGAAAATATTTATCTAAAATATATTGGGTCATTGGTAGTAATCGTTTAGTGCTGCCATTTTATGAGGTTTAGTAATACTTCAACTACCACTACACCGCCTGCTGGTTCCGGCACAACAGTGAACATCAATAGCAATGGAGAAGATCCTGGTGATACAGATCCCGGAGATCAGGATCCGGGCGATGATACAGGTGGCGAAACAGGATCAGTACCACCTAAAAAGCCATAATTTTCTAAAAAGAGCGATTTATGCAATCGCTCTTTTAATTATATTTGGGAAAACTTAGCCCCTTGAAAATTTACCGCCTGCTCCCGATTCTTTTTATATGCCTTTTCGCCTGTAAGAAACAGAAAGTTACCTCACATCCTCAGCAAGATATTAACCTCAAAAAAGCGGAACAGCTATTTGCAAACCAAAACGATTCAGCTTTTTATTACTTCAATATTGCTGCTACAACAAGTAAAGACAGTTTAACGATCGCAACCTCCTATAGTTTCATGGCTCAGATTCAAAATTCTGCAGGAGATTTTTTTGGTGCACAAGAAAGTGCTACCCGATCATTAAAACTCATTAATATCAAAAACCCAAAGCATGCCACCTGTTGGACATCGAGCTATAATGAATTGGGTAGAAGTAGCCTGGATTTAAAACAATACCAATTGGCTTTCTCCTATTTTAACATGGCCTTGAAACATGCTGATGATGATGCAAGACCTGTTATTTTAAGTAATAAAGCCATGGCGCTTCAAAAACTGAAGCAATATCCGCAATCTGCAAAAATCTACAATGAACTACTGCTTCAAAAAACCAAAAACAGTACGCAATACGCCCGGTTTCTCTCCAATGCCGCAAAAACCATGTGGATGGGGAATGCCGGTTATGATGCTGCACCACTGTTGTTAAAAGCTTTAAACATCCGTATTAAAAACAAGGACGATTGGGGATTGAATGCCAGTTACGCACATCTGGCCGATTATTATACTCCTTCCAGGCCCGATTCAGCATTACTGTATGCCAAGAATATGTATCAAATTGCACAGAAACTTAACAGTGCTGATGATCAACTTGAAGCCTTACAAAAATTAATTTCGCTGAGTCCTTCGGCAGCTGTAAAAAAGTATTTTGAAAGTTATCAACGTTTAAGCGACAGCTTGCAAACAGCCCGAAATGCCGCAAAAAATCAGTTCGCAATTGTTCGTTACGAATCGGAGAAAAGCAAGGCTGATAACTTAATCCTTCAAAAAGAGAATACAGAAAAACGTTATCAGATCATTAAGCGGGATGTTATTTTGGTTTTAGGCATTTTATCATTTATTGCCATTTCTGTTATTGCTTTTCTCTGGTTTAAAAAGCGACAGCAAAAAATGGAACTCGAAAAGCAACATGCCGTTCAGGAAAATCAGCTGAAAACCTCAAAAAAAGTACACGATGTGGTAGCCAATGGCTTATATCGAATTATGAGCGAAATGGAAAACCAGCCTGATATCGATCGTGAGCTGATTATTGATAAAATTGAGAATCTTTATGAAAAATCAAGAGATATTTCATACGATAAACCTGAATTACACCAGCAGCAGTTCAATGAAAAACTGTCGGTATTATTAACATCTTTTGCAACCAGCAAAACTAAAGTCATCATCGTGGGCAACAAAGCTTCGCTGTGGGAAGATGTGAATGCTAAGACTCAATATGAGCTGGAGCACATTTTGCAGGAGTTAATGGTAAATATGAAAAAGCATAGCGAGGCTGATACCGTAGTTATTAAATTCGAAGAGGAAAAAAGTAACATTCTTATTTCTTATACCGACAATGGTATTGGCATAGCTGACGACAAAAACTTTAATAATGGTTTGAATAATACGGTTTCCCGTATAGATACGATTGGTGGGACCGTTAACTTTGAAACTAAATTGGAGAAAGGATTAAAGGTTCACATTTCTTTTCCGGTTGCTTAATTCAAAACGATGTTCAAACGAGTATTAATAGCAGAAGACCACGAAAGCACCAGTATTTCAGTTAGAAAAACTTTGGAAGATTTTGGTATCTCCAATGCTGAATTCACTTACTACTGTGATGAGGCACTGATGCAGATAAGAAAAAGCCTGCATGATGATCAGCCATTCGACTTATTAATCACTGATCTTTCCTTCGAAGAAGACCATCGGAAACAACAGCTTGCGGGCGGTGTGGAATTGATTGAAGCGGTTAAGCAAATTCATCCCCAGCTTAAAGTGCTGGTGTTTTCTGCAGAAACAAACCCAGCTGTGATCGACAGTCTTTTCAAAGCTTCGCAAATTAATGCCTATGTACGCAAGGCCCGGCATGATGCGAAAGACCTGAGAAAAGCCATCGAATATATTGCACAGCACAAAACCTATTTATCTGAAAGTTTAAAGCCGGCCATCAAACAAAAAAATGCTTTTGAATTTTCAAGCTATGATGTCACGCTGATCTCGTTGCTATCGCAAGGAACTTTGCAAAAAGATATTCCTGCATACCTCCAGCAACATAACATTAAACCTTCAGGGTTGAGCAGTGTAGAAAAGCGTTTGGCCATCATGAGAGATTCACTTGAATTCACTAAAAACGAACAGTTGGTTGCCTATTGTAAAGATTACGGCATTATTTGATTTCATAGCCCAGAAACTTCATCAGCTCATTACAACTTATCCATTTCATGCCGGAGAGCGCCCATTACAATAATCTTAAAAAAAGATCTCTTCTCAATGGATGAAAATTGATCTCGCTGCTTTATTACCATAAATCATATTTCTGCCATTCTTACGGTTTCCCGTAAAGCAATATTCCCAAAAATTTGTAGGTTTGGCGCTACATATTTACAATTATTGCACATTTTCATGTAAAGTGTAAATATCATCCCTCTAAATCACATCCATTGCATGTATAGCCAAAAAAGCTATAGATGAAAAAATTTTTAACACCACTTATTTTCGCTTTCATGATTGGAAGTGCAAGCGCTCAAAAACAAAAGATGCAGGTTTTTCAGTTGATGGAACCTGGTTTTAATACCAAAGCGATCAAAGGGACTATTTCCGAAGTATACCAAACGCAAAGATTCGGCAATAAATTATGGTGGATTAAAATTGGTAATGATACGCTCATCCATGTTTGGGATAGACATTTCGATACGCCTAATATGAAGGTTGGCGACAAAAGGACATTTACTTCTATTAAGCGTTTAGACAGCAACTGGTGGATGAAAGAAAAATCGGAAGCAATGATCAAAACACCTGATCCTCAAAATATTTTAACCGTTCAGTAGTCCAAAAATCATTTTCTGCCGGATTCTAAACAAATAATTTTCGCTTTACGGTTTCCCGTAAAATTCTCTTCGCGTATACCATTATTTTTGAAAAACAAACTTCAGAAATAATACGTAATACAATTAACACTCAATATCTCTCACAAAATGCAGCAGATTGCTTCTAATCATTCTCGGGACGGAATAGGAAGCAATCTCGCATTTTTTACATCAGTTTAGCAAGAATACCGAAACTTGAAATCCCTATTCCTCTTCCTTCTGATCAACATTGCTTGCAGCGAAACCAAAACCGTTTACCTTTGCAACAGTTCGGGCGGAAAAAAATATCACTATAAATCGAGCTGCCGTGGATTAAGCAACTGCCAGCACAAGATTATAGAAACAACTTTAGAAAAAGCAAAGGGTCAGGGGAAAACTTTATGTGGATGGGAAAATTAAAGGTACTGATTTTATGGTTTTGGATACAGCCCATTTCTTACCTTGAAGTTCAGGTTCCAAATCTTAAACACCGCACCTTTAACGCCAAAGTGATCCGCATTATGGATGGCGACACCATGGAAGTTCTGTATCAGAAAACACCTGTTAAAATTCGACTGGCGCATATCGATTGCCCGGAGAAAAGACGATCACAGCCCTTCGGAAACAACGCGAAAACTGCTTTATCTAATTTATGTTTTGGGCAGCAGGTAACGGTTTATGGCGAAAATTACGATCGATACCACAGGCTGATTGCCGTTGTGGCAAATCATAAAAAGCAAATCGTAAATCAGGAAATGCTGAAAAAGGGAATGGCATGGCACTTTCGGAAATATTCGAAAAATCAACTGTATGCCCAGCTGGAAGCCGAAGCCAGAAAGAGCAAAATCGGTTTATGGAAAGACCCAAATCCTGTGGCGCCCTGGGATTGGCGTAAACCGCAAAAACGATCATTCCCAGCTAAATCATAATCCCCAAACTTTCAGAAGATTTTATTGTTGCTTTAACATACAGTTAAAACAAATAATATGATTACGCCGAAACCACTGCTTTCTGAAAATGTAAAAGATTTTATGGATTATGCCCTTGAGGTAATTCAATCAATGGACGGTGCGCCTGAACATAACGAAACAGAGAGATTACAGGTGAACGAAAACATCGCCAAATTAAGAAGCTATCTGGATGCTGTGGAGTTATCCTATCAGGAAACCATTCCTGTTATTTCCGATAGTCAGGTGAATGAAAGTCCGGCCAATTTTAGTGGAACAGGACATAGTTAAGGAAGATATTCACTCCAAACTAAATACTCTACACTCACCCAGCTTCCTGACCGCAGCAACCTAAGCTTTTCGCCATCCCACATCCAGGTAAAGCATCTGCATCTACTGCAAAGAAGCATTCCTAAATTTAAGAACAGGAATGTTTTTCCTGTATACTAATTTTCCCGGTCACATTTCATTCAACCCATCTGCTTGATGTTTCTGACATCTGCTATCGTCTTTTTTACTTTTTTCAAAAATAATTAGCAAATAGTGTAACACTTTTAAATAAGTTGCGACTAGAATATAGAAACGTAAAGAAAGATAAATTAAAAAGCTCCGCCATTGCCATCTGCAGATAAAATAACGGATAAGGAACTCATTGCATTGTGTCTCAACGGACAGGAGGGCGGTTATACCGGACTCTATAACCGATATGCCAGAAAAGTTTATAATTCAATTAGCAGAATTGTAAGCCACACTGCTGAGGCAGAAGATATTCTTCAGGATACATTTTGTGCTGTATTTACTGAAGTGGGCAAATTGGAGGGTGTTTTGAACATCGAAGCCTGGGTGAAAAGGGCCGCGATCAATCGTTCCATTTCTCATATCAGAAAAAGAAAAATATTGTTTTCTGATTTGGGAGACATGGACGTAGAGGATGAAGGAACGGATACGGAGCACATGGAGATTTTGGATTGTAAGGTAGACGATATGAAGAAAAGTATCGAATCGCTTCCCTCGGGATATAAAACAATTGTAAACCTCCATGTTTTTGAAAAATTTACACATGAAGAAATTGCGGTAATGCTCGACTTAACGCCAACTAATGTAAGAACCCAATACCATAGGGCAAAAAAGAAGATTTTATTATCATTAAAAGATAAATGTTATTATGAATGATCAGATAAAGGATTTTGTGGAGCAGAACAGGGCGGAATTCGATCATCTCGAAGCGCCTGCTTTTGATATGCAACGGTTTAAGCGAACAGTTGCGCCACAGGCTAAAAAGGTTTCGCTGTTTAACAGCAAAAAATGGTTGATCGCAGCATCTTTACTTGTTGCCCTGGCATCAACATGGATTTTTTTTTACCGCCAGCAGGAAACGAAAGTAAATTATACGCAAACCAAACCACTGGACGATAAACAGCTTCCAACAGTTATGAAGCCGGAGCCAATAAAGCCTGAAACAGCTACTGATAGCCTAAAGGCATCAACACCAGTGGCAATTCAGCAGACTGTAGCTAAAGAAGAGATAAAAAAACTACCGGCAAAAAAGGTTGTCACTGATTATAGAGCGCTGCAAGACAGCAGTTCAGCAAGCATCAGGTTATTGGCCATTCTGGAGATAGAGAAATCAGACCGAATCAATAACCAGGTTTTAAATATGCTTTCGCAAACGCTCAATCATGATGGCAATACCAATGTGCGTTTGGCAGCGCTAAGTGTATTAGAAAGACACCAATCGGATAGTTATGCCGCCTCGTTGCTCGTTAATTCATTAAATAAGCAGGATGACCCGATGGTTCAGCTCGGATTGGTCAGCTTACTTGGAAAAATGAAGAATGTTAAAATTGATGACCAACTACATGCTATCGTTAACAATCCGGAAACTTTTGTTGCGGTAAGAGATGAAGCTTATACCATATTATTAAATCAAGACAAATTATAGTACTTATAACCCATAAAATTATGAAAAAACAATTTATCGTTCTGGCTGCGCTGCTTTCAGTTGCCATTGGCGCTTCAGCACAGAAACAATACAAACTCAGCAAGTCATCCGGACAATTAAACTTAAATATTCCCGGCGCCATAGTAGAAGGTTACAGCGGTAACGAAATCATATTTTCACTTCCAAAAAATGAAAATGAAATTGTTGATGAACGGGCGAAAGGACTGCGTGTAATCACTGCTTCTGGTTTTGTAGATAATACCGGATTAGGAATAGATGTATCGGAAAAAGGCACTGAAATTAATGTAAATGCCGTGAATAAAAGGATTGATGGCATTATTTCAATCAAAGTTCCACAGAACATCAAAATCACTTTTTTAAATAAAAGTAACATCTATCAGGAAGAAATCATCCTTAAAAACCTGAAAAACGAAATTGAGGTATCAACCAGCTACAATAAAATCAAGCTGGAGAACAATACAGGGCCAATGAATATCAAATCACTTTATGGAACTATAGATGCTAGTTTTGCCGATGTGATTAAAGGGCCTGTTTCTATCGTATCGGTTTATGGCCATGTAGATGTTTCGCTTCCTGCAAATGTGAAAGCTAACGTAGACCTTTCGACCAGTTTTGGAAAAATTTATGCAGCTGACGAGCTTAAGATCGCGATTGATAAACAAGTGGCAGACGATAAAAGTGATGTAACGGGTATCGGGAGACCGGCAAACAGCCAGTTAACAGTTGCAGGTGTAAAGAGCGCCACCGGAACAATAAATACCGTCAGAGGCCTGGCCGTTTATGGCGGAAGAAGCTCAGAAGACATCAAAGGTAAAATTAATGGTGGTGGATCTGATTTTATTCTTAAATCAAACTACCAGAATGTATACCTCCGCGTAAAATAAATCCATTCATACCGTTCCAATAGGCAATCTCCTATTGGAACCCTTAAATCAAACCCATTATGAAATTAGTATTATGCTGGCTTTTTACAGCCTTAGTGCCGTATATTGCCTTATCTCAGGAAAAAATAGTGAAGCTTTATCCTGTTAAGAAAGGCCAAACAGTTGATTTTAAATTCGATTATCCTAAAATTATCCGTGTAAGCAACTGGGACAAAAATGAGATATCGGTAGAGGCATCGATAAAAGTGAACGGTGTAGCGGCGAATGATGTTTTTTCCTTGTCAAACAGTGAAGCAGATGGCAAGGTGTTGATTGAGAACAAAGTAAACATGGATAAAGTGCCTCAACGGTTTTACACGGTAGAAAATGGCGAGAAACAGATATTCGATAGCCGGGCACAAATGGAAGCCTTTATAAAGGAAAAAGGGAACGCCATCACTTCCAGTTACCAGACTAAAGACATCGAAATTTTAATCGACATTAAACTTCCGGCAAATGTGGTAACCAATGTAACAGCTACGTATGGTGTAGTTGAAGTTGCTGATTTTAACGGACCGATTACCATTGATGCTAAATTTGGCGGTATTGATGCCCGGCTAAGCCAGCAGCAGGTGGGTACACTTAAAATGACCAACCGCTTTGGTAAAATTTATACCAATTATAATTTTCAGCCCAACGAAGTAAAAGAACAAAGATTCTTCACTTCTATCGCCGCTCATCCTGGTAAAGGAGCCAGCTATGATTTTAATTCATCTTTCGGAAATATTTATTTAAGAAACCCTTAAGAAAATTCCGCCACCACAACCTGAGCAGCCCTTAGCAGCATAAAAGGCGAAAACTCATACAGCTTCGAGAATTTAGATGGAAACCTCGTTTACTAATTTGAACCTGTTTTGAAAGCACCAGCATTGGCAAAGGTTGTGGTGGCAATTTGTTGCATGGCTTCCTCAGTAAAGAAATGCTGATGGGATACCGGCCCATAGTAATTTTAATAAAAATCATATTTCTTTTGGAGACAGAGATTTGCTAATCACATGCTCCATTTCGTTCATCAATCTTTTTGATGATGTAAGAAAGTATTTTAGCGTATACTACGTAGGCTACAAACACGTAAAAACCAAGTTGCAGTGCCGAATTGTTTGCTGTTACCGTTTTCAGCACATCGTTTTCGATATTTAAGCCCGAGAGCTGACTTTTTAAGATCCCGTTTAACCCAATATAAGTCATCGCAATACCGACTACCATTACATCGGCCATATCCCATTTGCCTAAATCGAAAGCCATAAAACGCAAAACCTTCTGGCTCCCGAATAGGTGTGCACAGGAAACATGTAGGGCTCTGGCAATGATCCGCAGCAGTGGAAAAACAACCACGAAAATGAGCAGCAATACGCCAACCAATACCGCATCGGGTTTGGGTTGTTCAATCAATGTTCCGATAATACCCAATATACTTTTACTCTGGAAAAATAATACCTGATTAGTGAAGGCTAATTTATCACCCAATAAAGCAAACTCCATCGACTGGATGCGAGCATCCACCTCAATAATGGGCGATGTAACAGCCACAACCAGCAAAACCAGGGCGAACAGGAGCGACATTACAAATAATGGCACATGCAACCGTACCTGTTTACGCAGAAATAACCATAAAATGAGTGCTATGGAAACACAGCCTAAAAGACAAAGTCCGTTAAATGTGGTTTCTTTTTTAATGTGATTCAGTTTGGTTTTTACTACCTGATCAAAAGCATTGGCGTTATTGACGTGATATTTGTGGTAAATATTGCGTTCTACAGTGCTGATGGTGGTATCGGAGCGATCGTATGTTTGCTCTTCCAATTCATCCAGCTTGCTGTTCGCAATACCTTTGATGCGTTTCAGGCTGGAAGGACTCGTAATTTTGACAACGATGGTTCTGGCGAATGATGGAACCTGGGCATGAAGTTCATCAACATCTACAAAGGTATTGAAGGCCAGCTTTTTTAATTTGCCGGCCAAACCCTTTTGAGGCCTGGTAATTTCGGCTACCGCTTTGTTAATTAACCCGTGTAATTGTTTTTCTACGCCTTCCCGCATTTCGGTTTTCTGCTTGGCGGTTAACTTAAAGCCTTTTACTCTCCGGTCTACCACCGCCGAGATTTTTTCTCCCCACCGGTCTATCGAGAAAATACCAAAAGTAATGTTGTTTGATAAACTATAATCTTCCTTAATCGATTTTTGTTCGTAGGTAACTTGATGAAACTGGTAGCCAAAAAAAGCTGCGCCTATTAAAAGGATACTTAAAACGGCTATAAGCGCAAATGGAGCAAACTTGTTTGCTTTTGCAGGAATATCGGGAGTATTGGTTGTTGTTGCCATAAAATTAATCAAACCTGTTAATGGGCATCGTGTGGAGTAATGAACTTCAAAATGGTCGACAATATGAGTCCATAAAGTACAAAACTGATAAAAATGATATATCCTGGCTGTAATGCCGTATTATTGGTGGTTAAGATGGTCAGCGAATCATTTTTGATATTCAAAGCCTGTAACTGTCCTTCCAGCAAACCGTTCAGGCCAATATAAGCCATCAATATGGCGATTACAATGACGTCGGCCATGCTCCATTTACCAGATTGAAAGGCAAAATACTTGATCACGCCGTTTTCTGCCAGCTTTTTGTTTCCTAAAAGGTGAATACCGGTTGAGCTCAGTTTTACCACCGGAAACAGAATACTAAATACCAGAATCAGTACGCCCACCAAAATCGAATCTATACCGGATTGACTGATCAGCACCATCACTACATCCATAATACTCTTGCTCTGGAAAAACAACACCTGATCTTTGAAAGTAACATGCTCCCCCAGTAACACGAAATCGAGCGACCGGATTCGGGCATCAACCTCAATCATGGAGGCGGTCAACCCGACAGCCAACAGCATAAAAGCAAATAACAGCGACATTACAAATAGGGTAACATGCAAATCACGGCGTTTCCGTAAGCCCCACCAAAACGCCAGCACCACCGCTACACAACCCAGCATACCAAAAGAATAGCGATAAGTTTGGGTACGGATTTCGGCCAGTGCTGCCACCAGCTTTTCGTTAAGTGAAGGCGTTGATGAAACTTTGTAACGGGCATACATGGCTTCTACTTCCTTGCGTTTGGCCACAAAAGCACTGTCTTTCATCTCTTCGCTGGCCAGTTCGTTAAATTCGCCAATGGCCATTTTACTGAGTTGGCGTTTATTTTTAGGATCGTCCACTTCAGCAATAATCTTCCTGGCAAAACCCGGTACCTGTGCCCGGATGCTATCAGAATTCACGAAATTTTTGATGGCAAATTTTTGGATTTTTCCACTAATGGTTTTCTTTTTCTTGTTGACCAGTGCTTCTGCCTTATCAATAAGCGCCAACAGCACCTGCTCTACCTCCGTTTGCAGCACCTTCTTTTGCTTTTTCGTCATCTTCAGGTTACGAACCTGGTGATTGACAATTTTCGACACATTCTCTTTCCACTGTTGAACAGAGAAAAGTCCGAAAGTGATGTTATTAATGTTGGAGTAGTCTTCCTTAATGCGCTCCTGCTGATCGGAAAGTACATGCAACTTCCATCCGAAATAACCTTCGGCACCAAGCAACAAGGCAAGTGCGAGGATTAAAAGCAATTTAGGACGAAAGGAATTTCGTTGCTTTTGAGGGTTTTCTGATGTTTCCAAGCCTGTGGGTTTATAGGGTAATTTTGCTCCTTGTCCAAAACATCCATCATCTTTCCAGTGGTTAGATAGGGGATGATGTCAAATCTTTTGGTTAGTCGTTCGGCAGATAAAACCAATAATCCCTTAAAAAGGTTTTAAAAGGAAAGAAATTTTGTTTTGGTAAGATAGCGATGCCTCGATAGTTAATGCGGCAGTCTTATCACTTACGCCAAACAACCATTGGCGAATTGAACCAGATAGGCAATTCCTCCAACCGATCGGTCATCCCAAATCGATCGTCATTGCGAAGCCTGTTTTTCACAGGCTGTGGCAATCTCATCGTTTACGCCATAAAACCACTTTCAGCTTTAAGCCTTACACCTTAAGCTCAAATGTCATCAATGGCGATAAAAAACCATTGCTAATTAAACGTTTGCCGAAACTCAACTGGCGACATATTGGTTTTCTTCTTGAAAAGTGTGCTGAAAGATTGTGCATGTTCGAAGCCCAACGCATAGGCAATCTCACTTACAGATAAATTTGTAGTTGATAACCTTTCTTTGGCCTGATCAATCAATTTCTGATGAATATGCTGTTGCGTATTCTGCCCGGTGTGTATACGCAGTAAATCGCTGAGGTAATTCGGTGAAAGATTCATCAAATCTGCAACATATTGTACCGTTAAAAGTCCACGGTTTTCTGCTTGCTGTTCCTGAAAATAATCATCAACCAATTGATCAAATTTTGCCAATAACTGGTGATTATTATTTTTACGGGTAATGAACTGGCGCTCGTAAAAACGATTGGAATAGTTTAGTAAAAGTTCAATCTGAGAAAGGATAATTTCCTGTGTATGCCGGTCGATATGCACACATTCTTTATTGATTTTATCCAGAATGGTAATTAGATTTTCCTCTTCTTCAGCAGATAGATGCAAAGCTTCGTTTACGGAGTAAGAGAAAAAACCATATTGATGAATGCTGGTGGCCAGGCTGTGTTTCAACAAAAAATCAGGATGAAAAATCAGCAGATAACCAGAACCACATTCTGTAGCCTGCAAATCGAGGTGCTGCACCTGATTAGGCGCCGTAAAGCTCAGCACTCCTTTATCGTAATCGTAATGCTGCTGTCCATACCTGATTTTCCCGGTGGCTTCCCTTTTTAAGGCTACACAATAAAAGCGGTTTACAAAACCTTTCCAGATTTCATCCTCCAAAAAAATACAATGATCGAGATTGATGACGCTAACCAGAGGATGCAAGGGCTCAGGGAGCGACAAAAGCTGGTGGAACTGGGAAATTGATTTGATGGCATTCATGTTGTAATTTATGAAATATGCAAAAAAGAAAAGCGGTTGCATTGTAAAAAATGCAACCGCGGAAATTTAATTTAATCGATCAGGCCCATGCTAAATTCATCATATGGCTTACCCGTATCGGTTCCAATCGGCACAATGCTTTCCAGTCTGGAAAGATCGGCTTCACTTAAATGAATCAGTGTGGCGCCCAGGTTTTGCTCCAGGTATTTACGGCGTTTTGTTCCGGGAATGGGAACAATGCCTTTACTCATGATCCATGCCAGGGCAAGTTGGGATGATGTTACATTCTTTTCTGCCGCCAGTGCTTCTATGGCTTTTACCAGTTCAATATTCTGATGAAAGTGTGCTTCCTGAAAACGCGGAATTGCCCTGCGAAAATCATTCTCCGGAAGATCGTTGATACTTTTGATCTGGCCGGACAAAAACCCGCGACCAAGCGGGGAGTAAGCCACAAAGCCTACGCCCAGGTCGTTCAAAGTGCTTAACACACCCCGTTCTTCAACGGTGCGCTCAAATAAAGAATATTCACTTTGAACAGCGGTAATGGGATGGACGGCATGTGCTCGTTTAACGGTCTCTGATGAAACCTCAGATAAACCGATATAACCAATTTTGCCTTCTTTAACCAATTCGCTCATGGCGCCAACCGTTTCTTCAATTGGCGTATTTTTATCCAGGCGATGCATGTAGTACAGATCGATATAATCGGTATTGAGGTTTTTTAAGGAACGCTCAACAGATTTTTTCACGTAATTTTTTTGACCATTAATTGCCCAGGTTACCTGATGCTGATCATCAATCTCCCAGCCGAATTTGGTGGCAATGATGTACTCATTACGTTTCCTTGAAATGGCCTTCGCAATCAGTTGTTCGTTTTTAAAGGGTCCATATAAATCGGCTGTATCCAAAAAATTCCCGCCCAATTCCAGTGAGCGATGAATGGTAGCAATCGCTTCCTGCTCATCCGCAGGCCCATACATGTGGCCATCTTCAAAACCCGTCATGCCCATACAACCCAAACCCATATTCGGAACAACCAATCCCTGACTGCCCAATGCTATTTTTTTAATTTCCATAATCCTGATGTTTTAATGATTCAAAATTCGGCAACATCCTTTCGTCAACTGTATGCAAAACCACGAAATATGTTTGCAAAACGAGGGTAATAAAAAAAGGAAATCATATCGGCAACTTCCATTTAACACTTGTTTTATCAAAGCAAAATGTAAATTCGCAATGGATTGAATCATGTACGAAACATTACGAAAACATATAGAAAAGACTGTTAGCTTAAGCGATGAGGAATTTGCATGGGTACAAAGTCACTTTTCAATTAAAAAATACAAAAGGCACCAGTTTATCATTCAGGAAGGAGAAACGGTTGGCTACTCCTATTTTATCGTTTCTGGCTTAACAAAACTGGTTCACCATGATGTTTCAGGAAAGAGCCATATCATTGCCTTTGCGATGGAAGATTGGTGGGAGAGTGATTTCTTTGCCTACCTGACGCAAACAAGAGCAACCTTATCCCTGGAATGTATTGAGGATACGGAAGTGCTTTGCATCTCTTTGGCCAACTACCGTAAGCTCTGTGCTGATTTACAGAAAGTGGAAGCCTTTTTTCTGGAGAAAGCGCACTTTGGTAATATCGCAGCGCAACGGAGAATTTTATCGCTGCTTACTTCCAATGCAAAAGAACGCTATTTGCAATTGCTAAAACAATATCCACAATTGGTACAAAGGGTTCCGAAATCACTACTTGCAGCATACCTTGGTGTTTCCAGAGAAACGCTCAGCCGGTTTTCCAATTGATGTGACAAACCGCACATTGAAATCGTGATCAATGTCAACATGAGAATGTTTGCGATTCTTCAACTTTGTATCTCACAATTAAAAGATATACAATGGAAACAAGATCGATCAATCCATGGAAATGGCAGGACCAGAGAAATTACGTACAGGCAGTAGAAGTAAAGCAAGTAGCCGGAACCTTGTATTGTTCAGGGCAAACAGCCATCAGTGCAGATGGTATTTCGAGCGATGCGGATATGGACACTCAATTAACTGAAGCGATTAATAACCTGGAAAAACTAATTACTGAAGCAGGTTATGAATGTAAAAACACAGTGCGATTAAATGTTTACCATACCGATACAGCAGCGTTTTTTGAAAGCTTTCACATTTTGCAAGCATGGATCATGAAACATAATATCAAACAGGCTACCACAGTTTTAGAAGTTAACACCCTTTTTGAAACACTAAAAGTGGAGCTGGAGGCAACTGTTGTAAAATAGAGGAAAGTTATAATAACAACATAAAGCTTGCTTACCAATAGCAAAGCTGGGTCTTTGTTGGAAAGGTTTAAGCAACAACAGCTGCTGGTGAGGCAGCTGTTTTTTGCGATCTCAGATGATAAAATGTATCTCCTAGGCATCAAAAACCCCTTACGTCATAACGAGGAGGAACGACGCGGTTAGCTGCCAGTTACGAGACACGTCCAATTCGCATATTCCTCCAACCAATCTGTCATCCTGAGCTTGTCGAAGGACAAACCCTTCATCAATCCCCTCCGTCATTGCGAGGAGGAACGACGCGGCAATCTACCAGTTACGAGACACGTCCAATTCGCAAATCCCTCCAACTAATCTGTCATCCTGGGCTTGTCGAAGGACAAACCCTCCATCAAAATCCCCTCCGTCATTGCGAGGAGGAACGACGCGGCAATCTATCCATTTACGAGACGCATCCAATTCGCATATTCCTCCAACCAATCTGTCATCCTGAGCTCGTCGAAGGACAGACCCTCCATCAAAATCTACTCGTCATTACGAGGAGGAACGACGCGGCAATCTACCCGTTTACGAGACACGTCCAATTCCCATATTACCTGTCCTGAATACCAGGTTCGATTTTGTTTTCGCCTCATCGGAGGCAGCCCCCTTCTTTGTTCTTGATAACAAAGAAGCAAAAAATCAAGGACTGGATCTGATGTCGAATAAAATCATCAAAGCTTTTATAGCGGCATCACAAGTCCCGACGAAAAGTCGGGAAAAACGCGATGCCTTAGGCAGGATGATATGGAAGTTTCTGCGAAAGCTTTAATATTTTCTTCTTCCATCATTTCCGAAGCCGGAAGCTATTGCCAGAACCCTTTCGTCATTGCGAGGAGGAAAGATGCGGCAATCTACCCGTTTACGAGATAAGTCCAATTCGCAAATCCCTCCAACCATTCTGTCATCCTGAGCTTGTCGAAGGACAAACCCACCATCAAAACCTCACTCCGTCATGGCGAGGAGAAACGACGCGGCAATCCTTATCCGATAAGTAGCAAAAAAAAAGCTGCCATTAGGGAGGCAGCTTCAACATATCCAGGATCTGGATGAATTATTTTGCCAGGCTCATCGCAACTTTGTCTGCTGCAATCACTTCATCAGCGATGAACGATTCTGATTTGCGGCTGGCAAAATCGGCTAATTTCACGTTTTTCATATTGCTGGCAATCATCGTACTTTCTACTGCTGTACCGTTCAATTTCAATACCGCATCTTCTTTAACCACCGTGTACAAACTCGCAGTAGTCGTTTTGATTTTTGCCGTAGCATTTTGGTTCAAAAACAACTGAAGGTGTTTGACATCGAAATTATTGCTGGTTACGACGACCGATTGACCGTATGCTTCTACACGCTGCAAATCTTTTACCGTAATGTTCAGTGTTACCTGTTGCGATTCCATCGAGTTGATGTAAAGCGTTTGTCCATTGCTGATTACCGAAGTTTTAGTAGCATCATAATTTTCAGAACCTTTGATACTTTCCTGATCACCCTGGGTTAACACCACTTTTACGTTACCACTTACCCAAATGCGATTTACATTTTTAACGGATGAAGTTTTGGCCAGCGGAGCTGAATCAGCTGCAAAAGTGGTGGCTACTGAAGAAGCAAATAATACGGCTGTTAATGCTGTTGCGAATAATGTTTTGGCTAATGTTTTCATGACTTTATATTTTAAGTTTCTTAATGTTTTCTGATAATAAGACGACACCAAGCCCAAAACGTTGCAGTCAAAAACGCGGTATTATACCAGCAGCAAGAGCCTATAGACCAACGCCTGTAATTTCTCGACGAAAAAGTGTTGGTAAGGTCAACTCATTGCATCATAACCCTTCGTCATTGCGAGGAGGAACGACGCGGCAATCTACCCGTTTACGAGACGCATCCAACTCGCAAATCCCTCCAACCGATCTGTCATCCTGAGCTTGTCGAAGGACAAACCCACCATCAAAAACCGCCCGTCATTAAAAAAGTAATTTTAAACCTGCACAATAAGGATCGCAATTTGTCGTATAATATAGGAGAGCGTTAATTTAGATAAACGGGGATCGTCTGAAAAGATGGTTCCCGTTTTCATTTTTAACCGCTTGATACAACAAAGCCCTTTAATAATTTAAAGGGCTTTTGTTTAATCCGAAAAGTGGTCCCGACGAGAATCGAACTCATATCTAAAGTTTAGGAAACTTCTATTCTATCCGTTGAACTACGGGACCGTTTTGATGTGCGCAAATATAATAAAGCACAACATATTGATTAACAATAAATTAAAGCTTAACATCAGCCAATAAGCCTTGTTAATATTATTTTATTTGCTGCAAATATATCAATTTATATCAGAAGTTTCCTATCAATTTGGCTGATCTGATGCCTCAAAATACTGTCTTTAAACGATCTACAGCGCAACTGCAAATAGACCCATTGCCTCAAATTTATCAACCCTTATAAAACTACAATTTGAAGTAATATCTTTATTAACCAGCCTGCCACCAGATGTAAAACTTAATAACCTCACCGATGTTTATTTGGTTATTGGCGAAGTCCACAAGAATCATGGGATCATTTAGCCGGCAGAGAAGGTTACGTGGTTATAAGTAAATCAGAAAAACGACAGATCGACTTTATAATGACGACGGTCAGTTAATGGCATTCTAAACCTATTCCGCTCTCTAAAGGCGGCGTGAGTGAGGAAGGCTCATTTGATTAATAAGGGAGTCATAAGGGTAAAACTGTAACATTTGCTTTAGCCGTTGCTATACCAGTTTTAAAAAAAAGCCGAAGAGAATAACTAATTGATTCATTAGCAATCATTTTAAGGCAAAATAATGTTAAAGTTTCTCCGTCGAGCCTAAGCACATGATCGCGATTATTTGACTCATCAATCATTATTTTATAATCTAAATCTCTCATTGCATAATCCACACATGCTGTGTAGTATGTTTCGAACGTTGTTTTATAAGTCACCATATTAATTGTATTCTCCTCAAATCCTAACATCAACACTTCACCTATAGCACTATAAAGCAGTCCATTAATTTGTTTTTCCTTATAGTCGAATCCTAACTCATCAATAAAGCTTTCAACCTCACCAAATGACTGCATCATCATGCATTCCCATAAACATTGCGGTTGTTGTAATTTGCCATTCATAAGCTAAATCTACTTAATTTCTTTATCACAAAGGAATAAGCATCCTAATACTTCCCTTTCTCATTTGATGGCATACAGCGAGAAAGGGAGGTATTAGTTTTACCTTCTAAAGGAGCTATGACATTTAAGTAATAAGAAAAAATTTTATTTCGATAAACATGCAAGCTATTAACCAAATACGGGAACCCGTAATGACATCTGATAATAAATTGTTTTCTTCGCGACTAAATTTAAATTATTATCCAATTAAATGAGAAAGTCTTTAATTCTTATGCTCTCAGCATTAACAATGTCGGTTCTATCTTGTAAAAAAGGTGAATCACCCAATAGTGAAAAATTTCATGCTAAGACCCCAATGCATGAAATATTTGATTCTAAATACATTGATGATTCACTACCATATCTGTCTGTAAATTATAAAACGTCAAATCCCAACCAATTTTTAGACAAGAGAACCTATGAGGCTGCCCTTTTAACATTAAAAAGTTACGGATATGAACATGTTGGCATCAGAGGAAGTATTTTAGATATTTTATTCTCTCGTTTTTATGGAGCAATCCAGCAACCTAGCTACAGCATATCCCCACAAAGCGTTATAGAACAAAAGATTAGAGAAGTAAAGTCTTGCAGGGTAATATTAACAATTACAAACCTGAATAATGCAATATCGCAGACTGAGTTTGAAAAAGGTCTCAATATTCAACCTGAAGGTGCCAATATAGGGGATAAAGTTGATATTCTTGAAAAGAAATCTTCAGCAAACGAAACTATCATCGTTTTTGAAATGACAACAAGTTTATCTGATTCTAAAAAGGTAAATTTGAAAGGACAAAGTAAATTTCCATGTACAATGTCAATAAAGCATGATATCGAATATACTTTTAACAATGCATCTCGTCAAATCATCCCTTTTGATAGAGGCGCAGTTCCTCCTGATAATACTGAAGCTCGAGTAACCCGAGATCAAAGTGGTAATTACTACTTTACTGGATCAATTTCAAATTACGATGCTCATGAATCGCTTAGACAATACTTAGCCAAATACTATTGGACTACCAACGTTTTACCAATAATCAACTAATTATTATTCATTAAGCCATTAGCAAAGCGCCATTAACCCATTAAGCCAATCTGAATACGCCAACAGTATTAGATGGTGATTTAAAACATCTACACTAGCAGATAATAACTATCCTATTCCCAACTTTGCTGCCTACAGCGGGAATGGGATTGGTTTAGTCTGTAGGTTGCCTCATGAAAGCTTTCTCTATCTTTATCCAGGATTTTATTCGCTGCATCCTGAATAAATCTAATCGCATTCCACTTTTCAGCTCACCTGCGTAATCGAAAATGCTTCACGACCATCACGATATTTATTTAAATATCTCGCCAGTCGCTTGTGTTAAAACATAGATCGGATCCCGTTGCTCTGCAACTGCCGATCCTCACGCATTTTCTCAATTCGCAGGCGGTGAGCAAATTTCCATCATGGAAAAAATAACGGTAATGGTTAAAATGAGAAATCAATGCTCTTTGAATACTCTACCTATTAAACCAGATAATTTAATAGCAGCTTGTCTACCTTTCCTTCCTGGACAGATCCTTTCAAAATCGTTTGGAGCGTAAAAGTTTAACGGCTTGATTTCAGCTTTGCTTATCAGTAATATATAATATATATGCCTCCAGCATCATCAATCCTTACGTTCGATCCTTTAACCGTTGGGCATCCCGAACCTTCGATAGCATCATCTTTCATAAACCATAGTTTTAAACTAAGTATATCATTCCAAAGATTTCTTAAGGTATCGCCTGCAAAATCCTTTTCAACGAAATAACGGTTAATTGATACAGGTTCATTCATATATTCTGTTAAACCCTTATAATACATTGCTTTACGGATCGTCGAGGGCACTAAACCTTTGACTTTACGAATCTCTGGTCTTCTATATTCATAAGCGGTTATTGTATCTCCTGTCTTGCTTAAGAAAAGAAGAAAGGGCTCATGAGACCATACATTTGGATACTGTATAATTACCGTTGTATCTGATAGCTTTTGCATTGTCTTTGCAATATTACTATCGTTGAGTTGTGTTTGAGCATTTCCTAAAATATATGCTGACACCAACACGATGGTTATTAAGTATTGTTTCATGTTTTATAGATGCAAAAGATAGCGGAAATACATATCAATAACAATACCCTAAGCTTTATAGGCAGTATTTATTTATGAAAGAGATCACACAATGAACTTTAGTTCGGGGCCTCGTATTTAATTACATAAAACATGCGCTGCATCGTTCTGACGAACTATACTGTAACGACCATTGCTCCATACGCGTGTCGGTACGCATTCATATTAAAAATCTATCAGTTTACTCTTTTCAATTCCAACTTAATTAATACGTGATCTACTTCTACTTTGTTACCATTAACATAATATGGCGGACTCGTGGCATGGGTTATATCGCCAATTAAAGATATAGCATTTATTGATTCCTTTACGATATTCCAGTTGTTAACCATATATATGGCTTCGCTTCCAAAACCAACAGTGATGTCCTTTCCATGTTTATTTATATCATAAGCAATTTTTGTTATACTTTGGCTATATAAATTTGTTAAAGTTAGATTGGTTAGATTGAAGTTGAATTCAACGGGGTCATCAAAAGCAAATGTATAGGGACTAATTTGATGGTCTTTGACATCAAAATAAGCGAAACGGTAACCATCGACAGTCCATTTTCCTTGAAGAGTTTGATCCATCAACAGCCCTCTATCCTTTTTACAGCCTAAAAATAGAAAGGCTATTAGAATTATCGCGAGTGTATTTTTCATATTATATCATAAGCAGCAATTATACCAATCTCGCTAAACAAATTGTTCTATAATTTACAAATTAACAATTTGATAACACTTAAAATAAGTTCGTAAACTCGATGCAGAAATCTCACCAATCGCTTGTGTTAAAACATAGATCGGATCCCGTTGCATTGCAACTGCTGATCCTCACACATTTTCTCAGTTCGCAGGCGTTTAGCAAACCGAAATTGTGATGCTTAATTGAGGGTAAACTATTAGAAATTTTAATTTGGGATCATTTGATGATTATCAATGAAAATTATTACAGTTTTGCTGATGATGGAATGATGTAAAAATTATTAGCTTGGGTTAATCACCCGGCTAATTTACATACAATTGAAAAATGTTCCTCATAAAATTAAAAGAAATTTCTTGTTCCATTTTTATAAGGGCTGGCTTTACCATTCCTTATTATGGATTTTATATCCAAAAAATAATACTTCCCCTTAAATAAAGAAATAGGATTAATTGTTAGATATTTAGGTTTATAAACAGAAACTATGCCTAAAAAGACTTTCGATTTACCGTCTGTTTCAGCTATTGAAGGATTAATTTTCACTGGTAAATTTCCAGAAATTACTAATTTAAGTTACGACTTGACATCTTTAGAGATAAAACTGTTATTTGAATGGCAAAGTCAATTAAAGATAACTTTCAAAAATGTTATTGGCTTCAGAGTATTGGACGAAGGTAATTTATTAGAATTTTGGATTAGTGAAGTAAGAGTACCTGGTTGGTTATGGGATGTTCAAGCTGGTGGTTGGTTTGATTTGGAAAAGGAACGTGGTGGGTTTGTTGAAGGATATCATGATTATCCTGAACGTAAAGAATATTTGGTCATAGGAATAGACGATTGTGTGAGCATTCTTACTACTAGTGAGCCAGACTTCCTATCACTAGAAATTGATGAATGAAAAATACGCCAAGGGTGCATAAATATATTTATTTTCATTTCCTACAGCGGTGTAGCACACGTAGATTAAGCAAAATTATAAAGACAAAACAAAAACTGGTTTGAAAGTAGGTTAACATTAAATACTTGAATATTCCAAACCAGAAACCTTCAATTAAATATAAAAATTGATTAGTTTTTGGATGTTTTACTTTCGAATAAAATAATATCTTGCTCAATTAAATTAACCATTGATAATTGCAATCGTATTTCTTCCAGAATTTGAAAAGAAAATAATACAAATGACTTTTTTGTTTATTCTAAAAATGTATCGAATAAAGATATAATTGAAGATAGGAAAACATTCATTTTAGATTCAGGTTTTTTTGCCAAAAATATTTTCACTTTACAAGAAAATTGTAGGGCATTCTTTATACCTAAACCCAATGGTGAATATCTTAAAAATTATGGATCTGACTATTATTCAGAAGTAGTGAAATTCCTCAAAGAAAAATGAAAAAACCTTGGTGGCAAAAGGGAGCGGATCAAGAGCAAGGATAGAAACTAGTTGAACTTTAGTGTTTATATCGACCTCAGGCTGGAAAACAAAGTGATTTAGCTAGATGTTATTTATGATAATTTAACAAAATATTTCCCTGATGAACACTAAAATGATTTGGGCAAACCTGGCGGTGAAAGATCTGAAACGCACTGCGAAATTTTATACAAGTCTGGGCTTTAAGCCAAATGGTAAGTTTAATGATGATTTAGTAAGTTTCTTTTTTGGTCAGGATAACTTTATCATTCACTTTTTTGTGGAAAAGCAATTTAAGACTGCCGCAAAGCTGGAAAATTCGGAACTCTATACCGGTTCGGAGATTATCTTTAGTCTGTCTGCCGAAAGCCGTGAGGAGGTTGATGCCTGGATGGAAAAAGTGAAGGAAGCCGGGGCAACTATCTATGCCGATGCGGCAGATTTTGATAAAGGTTATACGTTTGGCTTTTCAGACCCTGACGGGCACAAATTTAATGTACTTTACTGGCCATCTTAAAAGACAGATAAGGTATACAGTTTTAATCTTATGGTATTACAACCGAAACAGCGGTGAGTGAATGCTTCCTGTTTCCAAATTTGTGCTTATATTGTGATGTGCATTTTTTTCTCTATTATTAAACAAAGGTTTGGAAGCATCATCAAACAGCGAAATGCCCGTGGGTTGAACGGGGCTGATCATCATTTTTATCCTGTACATGGGGATGTGTTTGATTTTGGCAAATTTTGGTAAATCAACAAAATTGGGATTCTGGGGTTCATTTGCAATTGTAATCCTGTTAACGCCATCATTTGGAGGAATGGTTGTAACGATCTTAAAAAACATAGATTTACATACAAAAAAAGACCAACCTTAGTAGCTAAGATGATTGGCTAAAAGTCATCTGCCGCAATATTAAAATTTATCATTGTACACAAAAGCACTGCAGCAATCGCATCAAGCGCAAAAAAAATCCGGCAAACTACTCAATTTGTAAAACAAATAAAGTAGCACACCGGATATCGGTTTTATCTATAATTGTTTTGTGATGTCTCAGTCAGGACACCACAATTAATTAGGCAATAAGGATACTTTCTATACCTTTTTCTAAGGCAGTATCTTTCACCACTGGTATGGAAGCCCCTTCAGCCCTGAAAACGGTTACATCCGTCATGCCCAAAAACCCAAGCACACCTTTAAGGTATGGCGTAGCAAAATCATAAGCCTGCATCGGTCCGTCAGAATAAATCCCGCCTGAAGCAACGGCGAGGTAAACTTTTTTACCGGTGATTAATCCTTGTGGCCCCTGTTCAGTATATTGGAAGGTAACGCCTGCCCGGGCAATGTGATCAACCCACGCTTTTAAGGTGGAAGGCACACCGAAATTATAGAAGGGCACACCGATTACAATGATATCTGCTTCCTGAAGCTCCGCAATGGCTTCATCAGAATGTTGGATGGCCGCTAAATTTTCAGCACTTCTGCTTTCGGCAGGGGTGAAAAACGCATTGAGGTGTACTTCTTCGAGGTGGGGGAATGGATGTTGCGCAAGATTTTTTTCTTTTACAATCGATTCAGGATAAGTTTCCTGAATTTTCGATACCACTGCATTACCTAATTGAATGCTCATGGAGGCACCACCCCGGGGACTTGAAACAATATGGAGGATTTTTTTCATGTTTTCTAAATTTTATGCCCCAAATTTAGAGATACCATTCCGGTGATTTTCATCACTATCTAAAAGGTTAGTGCTATCCTTTTGGATAGCGTCGATGCTACTCATCAATGCTTTCTAATGCTTTAAGTAAAGCGGTCAATCCCAGAAAAAAAAGAGATTGTATCAATATGAACAATCTCTTTTTTATTTTGAATATCACGTCCTCATTCCTCCGACAAGCTCAGGATGACAAACTCCTTTAATAAAAACTCCTTTAAAAAAGACCTATCTAATCACACTGCCTTCAGTAAAGCGATCAACAGGTGCTACAAAAGTGAGTTTACCTTCCGAATTTTCAGCCATTAAAATCATGCCTTGCGAAAGAATGCCTTTAATTTCACGAGGTGCCAGGTTAACAATCATGCTCACCTGTTTGCCAATGATCTCTTCTGGTTTGTAATGTTCGGCAATACCCGAAACCACAGTCCTTTCATCAATTCCGGTGTTCACCGTAAGCTTTAGTAACTTTTTAGTTTTTTCTACCTTTTCGGCTGCTACAATCGTCGCCACCCGAATATCCATGGCAGAGAAATCATCGAAATTGATATTTTCTTTTGCAGGTGTAGCGGTCGCATTGTTTACCGCATTAGCCGACTTACTCTGGTTTAATTTCTCGATCTGGAAATCAATTTCTGCATCTTCAATTTTTTCGAACAACAGCGTTGCTTCGCCAATTTGATGTCCACGTTTCAACAGGGCCACGCTTCCTGCATCATCCCAGTCGTGACCGCCATTTTGCAGCATTTTCATTAATTTCTCTGCTGTAAAAGGCAAAAACGGTTCAATTAAGATTTGAATATTCGCCGCAATCTGGAGCGCAACATGAAGAATGGTTCTTACCCGATCCTCATCCGTTTTGATTAATTTCCAGGGCTCGGTTTCGGCCAGGTATTTATTACCTAAACGGGCTACATTCATCACTTCCGATAGCGCCTCCCTAAAACGGTAGTTTTCAATAGAAGCTGATATTTTTTCAGGATAACCTGCCAATTCATCGATCACAGCCTGATCAACTGCTGTAATTTCCATACAGGTTGGCACCGCACCATTAAAATATTTATGCGTAAGCACCACCACACGGTTTACAAAATTACCTAGAATGGCTACCAACTCGTTGTTATTTCTGGCCTGGAAATCTTTCCAGGTGAAGTCGTTATCTTTTGTTTCTGGCGCTGTTGCAGTAAGCACGTAACGCAATACATCCTGTTTCCCTTCAAAGTCTCGCAGGTATTCGTTTAACCAAACTGCCCAGTTTTTAGAAGTAGAGATTTTCTGTCCTTCGAGATTCAGGAATTCATTTGCAGGCACGTTATCAGCCAAAGTATAATCACCATGGGCCATTAACATCGCCGGGAAAATAATGCAGTGGAAAACGATATTATCTTTACCAATAAAATGCACCAATTTGGTTTCGTCGCTTTTCCAGTATTCTTCCCAGCCACATTTATCGCTTTCGTAATTGTTAATGTAGTATTCTTCGGCTTTTGGATTCCAAACATCCAGTTTGGCGTAGTTGCAAAGCTCTTTTGTGGCGGAGATATAGCCTATCGGCGCATCAAACCACACGTATAATACTTTCCCTTCTGCATCACGAAGCGGTACACGCACACCCCAGTCTAAATCGCGGGTCATGGCACGTGGCTGCAAACCTGCATTTAACCAGCTCTGGCACTGGCCGTAAACGTTTGGCCGCCATTCTTTATGGCTTTCGATGTATTTCCTTAACCGTTCCTCATATTGATCTAAAGGTAAAAACCAGTTTTTGGTTTCCTTTAAGATAGGTTGATCACCAGAAAGGGTTGATTTCGGATGAATTAAATCAGTAGCATTTAGTGTAGAACCGCAATTTTCACATTGGTCGCCGTAAGCGTTTTCATTGCCACATTTAGGGCAGGTTCCGGTGATGTATCGGTCGGCTAAAAACTGCTTTGCCGTTGGATCATAGTATTGCTCCGTAACTTCTTCTGTAAATACCCCTTTATCATACAACGTTTTAAAAAAATCGGATGCGGTTTGATGATGTGTTTGCGAGGATGTACGGTGATAAATATCGAAAGAAACGCCAAATTCTTTAAAAGAATCACCAATGATTTTATGGTATTTATCTACCACTTCCTGCGGCGTAATGCCTTCACGTTTGGCCTTTAAAGTAATCGGCACACCGTTTTCATCAGAGCCACAAATAAACTTCACATCACGTTTGTTCGACCTGAGGTAACGGGCGTAAATATCAGCAGGAATGTAAACACCGGCAAGGTGCCCAATATGAACCGGTCCATTGGTATATGGTAGTGCTGCCGTTACGGTATATCTTTTTATTTTACTATTATCCAAAACAATTTTTATTAATTTGGCAAAGATAAGTGTTTTAAAGATGATTAAGCAGCCCCCGTATTTAAAAAAAGGAGATAAGATTGCCATAGTTTGCCCGGCGAAGAAATTACCCAAACCCATTGATCATGCCATTGGCATTTTAGAAAGCTGGGGACTGGAAGTGGTTATTGGTGAAAGTGTTTATGCCAGTCACCACCAGTTCGCCGGAACAGATCAGTTAAGAGCCCGGGATATTCAGCATTTCCTGGATGATGAATCTATTCGGGCAATCATTTGTGGCAGAGGTGGTTATGGTGCCATCCGCATTATTGATGAACTCGATTTTACTGCCTTTCATCAACACCCAAAGTGGTTTGTCGGGTTTAGTGATGTCACGGTTTTACTTTCGCACCTCACCGCACAATGCCAAACACAATGTTTGCATGCGCAAATGCCTTATACTTTTGATGAATCTACTCCTGAAGCCTTATCATCATTAAAAAAGGCCCTTTTTGGTGAGCAGCAAAGTTATGCGTACAGCAGTGCGTCTAAAAACCAAACTGGTGAAGCGAAAGGGATTTTAATTGGGGGCAATTTGACTTTACTAACCATGGTCCAGGGATCTGTTTCGGAGATGGATTTCGACAATAAAATTTTATTCCTGGAGGATGTGGGAGAACAAGAGTTTAGTATCGATAGGATGATGCGAATGTTGAAACGGGCTGGTAAGCTAAAAAACCTGAGGGCTTTGATTATTGGCGCTTTTAATGAGATTGAAGAAGAAAAGATTTCTTTCGGACAAACGGCAGATCAGGTGATTTGGGAGGTAGTGAAAGATTATGGTTATCCGGTTTGTTTCAACTTCCCGACAGGCCATATTGACAATAATTTAAGTATGATTTTAGGGGCAGAGGTTGAATTAAAAGTAGAAACAAACAACGTTCAATTTAAATATTTATAACATGGCAATTTTTGATGGTTTAGGAAAATACCGCAATACAGGCTTACTGATGCTTCGCATTGGTTTGGGCGTAATGTTCATCATTCATGGTTTTCCAAAGTTAGCGGGCGGACCAGATGGCTGGACCGGACTTGGGGGCAGTATGAAAGTTGTGGGAATAGATTTTCTCCCGGTATTTTGGGGATTTATGGCGGCAGTTGCAGAAACTTTTGGTGGATTCCTGTTGATTGTTGGACTATTTTATCGTCCGGCCTGCATGCTTTTAGTTTTCACGATGGTGATTGCAGCTTTGGTTCATCTGGGTAAAGGTGACGGATTAAAAGGTGCGAGTCATGCCATTGAATTGGGCATTGTATTTTTCAGTTTGATTTTTATTGGCCCCGGAAAATATAGTGTAGATAAAAAATAGAAGTAAATGATTATAAAAAGAAAAAGCCAGCGTTTGCTGGCTTTTTCTTTTTAAGCATATTTCGGTTAGTTTGGTACAATTAATTTGTTGTTTTGCACTTCCGTTGCTGAAATTGGCCAGATATATCCGGCGGTGTTAAATGGAATTGCTGGTGCAGTACCCTGAGGACCACTTTTTGCTGCAAAACCAAGCCCTAATCTCATCACATCAGGAGATCTGAAACCTTCCCCTAACAATTCAATTCTTCTTTCGGTAAGAATAGTATTTTTAAGGTTTGCAGGTAAAAGATCAGTAGCCGGAAATATATAAGTTGGGTTTGAGCGCTGTCTAACCGCGTTTAATAAAGCGATAGAACGGGTAGGATCACTCACTACAGTGGCCTCTGCCAGGTTTAATAATACTTCAGCATACCTGATTACCGGAATGTAATCTGTATATGGAGAAGGTCTTTTAAACTTAGTTAAATAAGTATTGGCACCTACTGCCTGGGTTAACCCTTTTCTGGCATCAGTTGATGCCGCAGCGAAGGCGGCATTCCCAAATATACCTGCTGTATTTAAGAAGTATTCCTGGTTCCCGCCGGCACTCTCTACATTATAATAGTAAGCCAGTTGATTTTGTGTTCCCGGCGCATCTAATTCTGTCATTGGAAACGACAGGAGTGCTTCAGGCCCAACATAACTTCCACCAAATACGCTAGCAATACTGGTTTCCAATCGGTTCGCCACACCAGTTGTTGCCGAGAATGGAGCTGTTGCAGTTACAATTTTGTTGGCTTCAGTAACCACCGAAGCTAAATTTCCCATTGATAGATACACACGCGTTTTTAATGCAATAGCGGTATTTCTTGATGCTCTGGTGGCTGTCAGCGTTAAAGCCAGATCAGGCTCTGCTTCATTCAAATCTTTTAATATTTGTGTATAAACCTCTGCAACGGTACTTCTCTTTAAATCGTTACCGGTTAAATCTTTCTCCGCTCTTAATCTTAACGGCACACCCAGGCTTGCGCCATTATCCGTAATGTATGGCTTAGCATAAAGCTGCAAAAGGCTATAATAGGAAAGTGCCCGCATTACTTTTGCTTCAGCAATATATTGTTTTGATAATGCAGGTGTTAAAATTGCTGCATTGGCCGTAATGCCTTCCATGACTAAATTGGCACGATTGATTGCGGCATAAATTGCGCCCCATAAGTTGGTCACCTCACTGGTATTTGATACCAGATTGAAACGCCAGGTTTCTAAGTTCGTTACCCCATTGGGTTTATTTACAATAAATTCTTCGCCACGGATGTCGTTATACACTAAATAACGTCCTCCATAAAAGTTGCCATTCTTTACCCCTGCATAAACGCCTCGAAGTTCAGAGAGGATACGATCCGGATTAGAAAATGCCTCTTCCGTTGGTAATGATGTTTGTGGTGCTGTTTCTAAAAAATCCTTTTTACAAGCGGTTGTAAATAGCAAGGGCGCTGCAACAAAAAGATATTTTATTCTATTATTTATATTAATTTTCATGATGTTCTAATTTTTAAAATCCAACATTAATACCAAAAGTGAACGTTCTTGCTGATGGCACGGAGTTTCTGTCAACACCCGGCGCTAAACTGCCGCTGTTGCCGGCTGCAGTAGAGTTACCATTTACCGAAACCTCAGGATCTGGACCTGGATAGTTCGAAATGATCCATAAGTTACTCGATTGTGCATAAACCCTCACATTTGAAATTCCATATTTATTTAAAAACGGTTTAGGGAGCGTATATCCCAAGGCCAGGTTACGCACCTTTAAAAAGTTACCTGAGAATACATTTTGCGATTGCGCAAAGGCCGAACCATTTGACACGTTGTCATTGTAAACCACACGAGGGATGTCGGTAACTTGACCTGGAGTAGTCCACCTGTCCATCATTCCGGCTTCATTATTCCAGAAACGTTGATCGCGTAGCCCTGCCAGTGATCCGTAATAAACCTTATTACCACCTGAGAAAGTTAAGCCAAGCACTAAATCGAATGCTTTGTAACGGAAGTTATTGTCTAAACCACCAAACCATTTTGGAATGGCCTGACCAGTGATGGTTGCGTCAAGGGCGGCATCAATTGCCGGAGCGTTTTGCCCTGCATTTGGTCCGTCTAAGTATTGGTAGCGGGCAGCTGCAGCTCTTTGGAAACTGAATCTCAATTTTTGACCAAATCTGTTCACAAAAATACGCTCGCCTGTAGCTGGATCAACACCTGCAGTTGGAACGGTATAAATGGAACCAATCGGATAACCTACACGCGTAATATTAGCTGTTTCCAACTGTGTAACACCAAATAAATCAGCATTGTTATTACCCAACGCCGTTACTTCATTTTTTAGTGTGCTTAAGGTAAAAGAAGTTGACCAAGAAAAGTCATCATTTTCGATATTTCTTGAGTTGATTGCAAACTCAAATCCTTTATTATACATTCTACCTACGTTTGTGGTAATTGTATTTCCAGGGATACCTTTAGAAGGAGCCTGAGGTGCGTTCTGAACCAGATTGTCGATATTGTTATGGTAATAATCAACATCTAATGAGAAGCGACCACCTAAAAACTCCAGGTTCACACCTACATCTGCTTTTTTACTGGTTTCCCAGGTTAAGTTCGGGTTACCTGCCTGGTTGAAAGATAAAGCTGCATCGCTACCGTACAAGCCTGGGCTGTATAAATACAATGCCGGATAATTTCCGATATTGATGTTACCCACCTCACCATAACTACCACGAATTTTAACGCGTGTTAATATTTTGCTGATTCCAGATTCTTTATAGAAATTTTCTTCAGAAAGTGCCCAACCTGCTGATGCACCACCGAAGTTACCGTATTTGTTTCCTGCAGATAGACCAGAGTAACCATCACGACGGAATGAACCAGTTAAATAATATTTCTTTTTGTAATCATAGTTTACGCTTCCAAAAAATGAACGGAAAGCATTATCAAACTGCACCAGGTTGGCTGGAGTAATTGTTCCGAATGAACCTTGATACACTTCGATAAATGGATCGATCACATTTTGGCGGGTTGCACCATAACCGTATGATTTGGTATACTGATCTTCAGCACCGATAAATGCACCAACGGTGTGATCGCCAAAAGTATTGGCATAATTTAAGGTATTAGCCCAGTTCCATCTGCTGTTTTTTACAAAGTTACTGGTTGCACCGCCGTTATATGCAAATCCATCACCCTGTAAACGGTTTACAAATACATTGTTATCCAGTTTCAAATTATCAATACTATAATTGGTTTTAAAAGTTAAACCCTTTAGGATCTGAACAGAAACATATCCGTTAGCAATTAAACGATCGCTTTCAGACGTATTTTTATCCGAATTAACCAGCACCGCCGCATTAGGATAATTTGATGCAATTAAGTTTGCACCCAAGCCAATTGCTGAACCAGCTACATTATAAGAACCATCTTCATTAAATGGAGAAACGTTCGGAGGCAATACAAATGCTAAACGACCTAAACCACCTGTATTAAAAGATGATCCTGGAAGTGAACCGGTATTGGGTGCACGATTCAGCGTATTGCTGTATGAGAAATTCGTTCCAATGGTTACATTTTTAAACAATTTATGATCTAAGTTCACGCGGCCATTTTTTCTTTCGAATGAGTTGTTAATAATGAAACCTTCCTGATTACTATAACCTAATGAAACAAAGTATGAAGTTTTTTCACTTGCGCCAGAGAAATTCAAGGCATGGTTATGAGAGGTTGCCGTTCTGTAAGCATAATCATACCAGTTGGTTTCTACCTGTGTACCATCAGAACGGGTTTGTAAAAAGAATGCAGGAGCCAAGCCAATGTTGGTTCTGGCCTCATTTTTAATTTGAACATATTCTGCGGCATTCAATAAAGGATTTAGATTTTGAGCTTTAGATGAACCCACCCATCCTTCATAATTTACCTTAGTAACACCTTGCTTACCTTTTTTAGTAGTAATTACCACTACACCATTTGCTGCTCTTGAACCATAGATGGCCGAAGAAGCTGCGTCTTTTAAGATATCAATAGATTCAATGTCAGCAGGGTTAATATCACCTAAAGCATTACCTGCAGCACTATTGCTTGACTGATCGCCTGTAAATACAGGAATACCATCCACAATAATTAATGGATAAGAACTTAAAGAGATCGAGTTTACACCACGAACCCTGAAAACAGGAGGATTATTTAACAAACCGTTTGGCTGAATAATATTCACCCCTGCTGCTTTACCTGCCAATGCCTGTTCAAAACTTTGCACCGGTTGGTTTTTCAATTTCTCACCACTTACACTGGCAATAGATCCGGTAACATCTCTTTTGGCCTGGGTGGTATAACCGGTTACAACTACATCAGATAAGGTTTTGGAATCGCCCGTTAATACTACATTAAGTACATTACCTGATCCAATCGGGCGTGTTTGCGTGGTGAATCCAATATAAGAGAATTCTAAAGCAGTAGCCTGCGAAGTGATTCTGAGTGAATATTTACCATCTGCAGTGGTTGTGGTTCCGCCAGCTGCACCTTTGATTTTTACACTTACACCAGGAAGCGGTAATCCATCTTCCTTCCCTGTAACTGTTCCAGTGATTGTTCTTTCCTGAGCCATAGCACTCCCGGCTATAAACAGTAAAATGAACAAACTTTGTAGAAGTTTTTTCATAAAAATTTATTGTTTAGTTAATTAATGATTTCCCGAATATAAAATTTAACATCGTGTAATGCAAATATTACAAAACGAAAAATGTAGTTAATTTTTGGAAAAGTGGGCTAAATATCATTTCATGCCAGAAAATCGATCATAAATTCATCTATCGAAAGCAAAAAACTCAATAAATCGAAATTGAAGGCTAGTTTTAATATGGCATGCTGCATTCTCTCAAAAAATTGTGTTTATTTTTTTTTACATCATGCAGAATTTAGAAAATATTCAGAAATAAAAGACTATAAATGAATATAGAGCGCCGTGAAGCTTACATTTTTTCTGCTTCTCTATATATTCTGACCATATTGAGCGAAGTATTGGAATTTAAACGCACAAAAAAAGAGGTTACCTTTCGGCAACCTCTTTTTGGTAATGTAAAAATGATGAAACTTAACTATAAAGGATTCTGTGTTACCACACCATTTCCAATGTTAATTTCATCTTGCGGAATTAAGAATTGCCATTGCTTATCTCCAGCAGGAATAGTTAGAACATTAGCATAAGAAACGTTATGGTTTGCACCAGTTCTATCTAATGATGAGTTTGTACGTTTCAAATCATAAAATCTAAATCCTTCACCCCAAAGCTCTACTCTTCTCTGATTCATAATCTCTGTAATTAAGGCTGCACCCGTGTTTGTTGATAAGGTATAAGAAGGGTTGCGGTTCACAGCTAAAGGCAATAACGCTTGAGCTGCTAAGACATCATTTCCTCTTCTGGCCTCTGCCTCAGCTTCAATTAAATACATTTCTGCAGCACGCATATAAGGAACATCGCCAATACTTAAAGAAACATCAGCAACTTTAAATTTGCGGCTCATGTATCTGTAACGGCTTGATGCTGAAGTTGGAATTGGAAATTCAGCTGTGTTTGTACCTGTTGGATCCCAAAGCTTTTTACGAACATCCGTTGCAGGAATCGAATTATAAAGCGCCGAGTTGATAGACTTAGGGCTTGTTCTGATTACTGTTGAGTTATAATTCGCAGACATGTAAGCAAAAAACGAATAAAAGTAGTTCGTTTGATCAGATGTTATTCTTGAAGCCCACATCCACTCAGTATTGCTGTAATCATTAAAACCAGCTTGATATACTGTGTTATTCATTAGTGTATAGCCAACCCTTGCTTCTTTCGCAAATTTTACGGCATCAGCCCAGTTTTGTTGCGTAAGTGCAATTCTTGCTTTTATGCCTTTCGCAACATCGATATTGAAGTGAGATTTATTGGTTCTGGTATAACCTGCGAACAAACCTATTGCATCATCGATATCTTTATTGGCTTGTGCGTAAACTTGCGCTACAGTGCTTCTTGGTGTTTTTTCATTGCTTGGCGTTAATACCAATGGTACAGCTAAACCGCCATTTGCCTGGCCAGCAACGTAACGCTCCCCGAACAATTGAACCATTTGGAAATATGCCCAGCCACGGTAAGTTAGTGCTTCTGCTTTAATAGCAGCTTTATCGGTAGCACTACCTTCAGCATTATCGATATTGGCGATAATCATGTTGGCATTGCTAATGATTACATAATAGAATTGGTAGTTATAAAACAACATACCACTGTTTGGATTACGGTGTGAAATCCATTTCCCTTCATTTAATAACCATGAACTAGATGCTGTATTGAACACCATATCTTCACCCATGATGTCCATATATAGCATATTTCCACTTTGTCCACCTTGTGCCTGAGAACCAAATATTTGGTTATACATTAATCTATGGATACCATTTACAGCAGTCCAGGCATTTTTGGTAGTACTGAAAAGCACATCTGTAGAAACTTGATCAGTTGGGTTAGTTTCAAGAAACCCCTTTTCACATGAGCTGAGTGTGGTTAACAAAGCTCCCACAATCATTATTTTACTTATAATTTTTTTCATAATGTTTTATACAACGAATTAAAAGCCTACACTAACACCTACTGAAAATACCTTACTAAAATAGTAATTGTTTCCAACAGTTCCATTGAAGGTACTAGAAACACCCATGCCTTTTCTGTGTGAGAATAAAGCTAAATTTTCTCCAGAAGCAAATACACTTGCTGTCTTAGCCTTGATCTCACTTAACCAACGTTTTGGCAATTGATAATTTAACGTAATGTTATTTAACTGTAAATAGCTGGCATTAGTTAACCATCTGGTACTCGCACCAGTAAAATCTGTAATGCGGTTATTGTCGAATCTTGGAACATCGGTAACGTCACCAGGATTTTGCCAACGGTTTAGTGCGTCAACATGCATAGCTGTACCGTAAGTACCACCATGCATTAAAGATTGATAAGCACTATCATAAACTCTTCCACCAAACTGGAAGGTAAATAAGAAACTTAGGCTTAAGTTTTTGTAACTGAAAGTATTATTCATTGAACCATATAAATCAGGAATTGAACTATTGCCTGTATATCTATAATTTGCTTCACCAATTACTTTCGTCACAGTATCAGTACCGTTCACAATTTTCGCATTTGTAGTTAAGCTATTTGTTCTATATAATGCCTCACCAGTTTGCGAATCTACACCATAAAACTCTCTTAAGTAGAAATCATAAATCGAATGCCCAACGCTATAAGCCTTAGTACCAGATTGAATCAATGGCTGATTATCCGGCATTTTAGTAATTTGATTCTTGAATTTGGTTAAATTAACCGTTGCTGTATATCTGAAATCTTTATTACGAACAACTTCACCTGTAATCTGTGCTTCCCAACCTCTGTTATATAAACTTCCGATGTTAGTAGGAATGGCGAAGTAATATGGACTTGTTGTTGATCCGCCGTTTGATAAAGGTTGTGGTACATCAAAAATCAAACCATCAGTAACTCTGTTGAAATACTCAACAGTACCTGTTAATCTGTTTTTGAACAAACCAAATTCCAATGCAACATCGAAGTTTTTAGCAGTTTCCCAAGTTAAATCTGGATTAGCCAACCTCGCCTGTCTAGATCCCGACTCAGCTTGGTTATTATTACCTAAGTTATATAATGCTTTGTAGGCATAATAATCGATACCAGCATCATTACCTAACTCACCGTAAGATGTTCTCAATTTTAATTGATCTACCCATTTTGCATTAAAGAAAGCTTCTTTATGGATATTCCAACCAGCACTTACACCATAAAAGTTATTCCAACGCACCAACGATGAGAATCTAGAGTTACCATCTCTACGGAAGTTAGCGCTTAACAAATACTTACCATCAAAATCATAATTAACACGAGCTAAATAACTTTCAATCGCGTAATTATCTTCGTATGAAGTAGTTCCTAATACCGTTGCAAAGTTTGATAACTCAGTAATGCCATCAAAACTTTGACCACTTCTGCTACCTGATAAATAATTGTATTTATAAGTATATGTTTCATGACCAGCTAATGCATTAATATTGTGCTTACCCAACTGTTTATTATACTCCAATAACTGGTTGAAAGTAATGTTTGTAGTGCGATATAAATATTGATATGCTCTACCTGCCGGGGCACCATCACCTACAATTGGGTTATCATAATTACGTTCGTGTGTATCCTGCAAATCGAAACTTACGTTAGCAGTACCTTTTAAATCTTTAGTAAAGTTAACGGTAGCATAGGTTCTTGCATTGATTACCCCTCTAGCTGATTTTTGAGAGTCGTTAAGGTTTTCGAAAATTGTGTGACGACCTTGTGAAAACGGGCGACCATTACCAAAATCATACACACGTTGACCGTTCGCATCTAACACATAATCTCCAGTAGCATTGTGTAAATAAACCGGATAAATCGGACCAATATAACGAGAGATATAGAATGGATTAATTACGCTTGATCCACCATCAGTAGGCACATTATCTAATAATGATTTTGTATAAGTACCTGTTAAGTTTAAACCTGTTTTAAACCATTTTAATGGATTTGAATTCACCGCCACACGACCGTTAAATCTTTTCAATCCGGAATTAATTAAGAAACCTTCTTCATTGGTATAACCAACTGACCCGAAGAAGTCAGATTTTTCGTTACCACCTGAATAGGTCATATTGTAATTTTGTCTTTTCTTACCGCCTTGGCTTGCAGCATCAGCCCAATCTAAATCATCACCGTATAAAAGTGATGCATTAGGATTCAACACTCCATCAGCAGATACAATCTGGTTATCAGCAACATTGTATGGATTGTATCCTAGTAGGGATTTAACTCCTGAGTAATTTGCGCCATTGTAACTGCTTAAAGTTCCGGCAGCAATTTGTCCTGCGATGTTACGAGGAACGGCTAAAGAACCATATTGTAAGGTATTTCTTTGAATTTCCCACTGTAAAGGATAGTATGTATTTGCATCTACACGTTCATATTCTGGTAGACCGCGATCCAACCATCCCACTGATGCTTTGAAAGTTAAATTATCAGAATTCTTCTTACCTTTTTTAGTAGTAATCATCACTACTCCATTTGCCGCTCTTGAGCCATATAATGCTGTTGTTGAAGCATCTTTCAAAATCGATACATTCTCAACATCATCAGGATTGATATTCGACATTGTTCCGTCATACACTACACCATCAACTACAATAAGCGCAGAATTTGAGGCAGAAATAGAACCAAATCCCCTTACTCGAATGGCAGCAGATGAACCTGGTGCACCACCTGCAAGGTTGGTCTGGATACCTGGAGCTGCACCGACAACTGCACTAAGAACGTTAGTAATCGGACGATCGGCGAACTCCTTTGCATTAATTTGAGCAGTAGAACCAGTGAAGGTTTCTTTTTTCGCAGTACCATATCCAACAACTAACACCTCCGTTAAAGATTGGGCATCTGTGGCAAGTTTTGCATTGATTACCGAACCATTGATTACTATCTCTCTTGTTGCAAAACCAATCGAAGAAATAATTAATGTTTTAGCACTTTGATTTACACGGATGGAATATTTACCGTCGTTTCCGGTTAACGTTCCTGAACCTGTAGTTTCTTTGATTTTTACGGATGCTCCCGGGATCGGAAGTCCATCTTCACTTGACGTTACTGTTCCAGTAATTGTTCGGTCTTGCGCCATTGCACTGAATGCAACAAACAGAAGCACGAACAAACTTTGTAAAAGTTTTTTCATGAATTTAAATTAGTTGTTTGATTTAATTACTTTAAGGCTCCTAATTTAAGGCATATCTCTTTGTAATTCAAATATTACATTGTGAAAATCGATCAACTATTGAGATATTTTTGGTTATGACATTAAGATTACCGTAGGATTAACGTCGCATTAAATTTCAATGTCTTATCTATATGCAATAGTCTAGACACGAAACGATTCAATCCTATAATTAAATATATATTTAAAATATTTATGAGGTAGCGGGGTTGACAGAAACGTTGCAAGCTATAGAATAATGCATAGCTTTTATATGGTTATCAGAAAAAATCAGTTAAAGTGAGATAAGTCCGGTAGGTTAGATAAATTGATGATTATAGTTGCAGAGCATTCAACATTGTCCGTTAAAAATTATGTCTTAGAGTCATCGAGCAAGAAGATTTTTAGGGATTCAATGGATTGTTTAGCCAGTTGAAACGTTTGTGATTGCCATCTTGTGAAGGACTATCAAGTCTTGTTTTTATAATAAACTCTGATGGATAAGCTTTCCCTTCGTAGGTAGATACAATCCAGTCAATTATAAATGGGTATTTATCCACAGTAATTTTATATTCTTTTTTGCTTCCCTTAATTTCGTAGTTAACAAAATAATCAGCGTGTCCGTCTATAGCTATTCTGGCAATTACATAAACAGAGTTTTTGTCTAATTTATAAGTATCACCTACAGGAACAGTTATTTGCGCTAATTTTGTAATTATTGGAAAATATTGCTCTAGCGAAATAAGCGGAAAACACACTGATGCCTTGCTATTAATATCATTATCACCTGACATAATATTAATGTTTGCTAAAGCCAACACTTTCTCATCTATAGACAGAAGCTTCTTTGCATCATAATTATATCGTGCAAATAAACTCTTATCTTTATTGAAAAGATACCAGTTTCCAACCCTTTTATCATCTACATAATTACCCCGCAAAACGTTTACTCCATCTTTATCTATTGAATAGAGGCCATTAAGCTTGCTATTAAGTGTTTGATATGTCAATTTGGAACCATCAGGAAGTTCCATTTTTTGTTGACGGATATTTTGGGCTTTAAGATTTGTTATCGCGAAGATCCCGCAGATTAACAGGGTATATAAATACTTCATGGCTAGAGGGTTATTAAATAAACAGACCAAATCTAATAAAATAGATTTGGTCTGTAAAATTGTTTTTAAAGAAAATTTATAGACAACTATGGTCTAGGGCCCTGATAAACAAAGGTCTCCTCAAATAATCTTGCACCTGCATTAGAAGTCCAACTTAAAGTAAAAGTTTTTGTAGCTGGATCGTATTTGCTTGAAGGATTTGTGGCAATTGGCAACAGAGTTGTCATAGCTACTGTTACTAAGTTAGTAGCAGGATCAACGGTGTAAACAACCTCATTAGTGTAGTTTGCAAGCAATCCCGGATCGATTCTAACGGAGTTAGCGCCAGTTGTAATCAACTTAACACCATTTAAGTTTCTGTTTGGGATAAGGGCTGTTGCAGCAGATGTTTTATAACCGTATAAACCATCATATTTGTTTTTAGCACTTACGTTTAACAATACTGTTCCGAAGTTTCTGCTCACGCCACCATAGTTAGTTGATGTAACTGAAATAGGCAATGCATATTTCTTGGTAAAATCAAAGTTAACTGTTTTGAAGGCTACTTTTACTGTAGCCGTTCTTTGTCCTGCTGGGATTGTTACTGTTGGTGTAGTGATAGTAAATAATTCAGCTGGTAAAACAACATATGGTACATAAGAAGATATAATCGACTTATCTGCATTCAATTCAGTTACTGCTGCACTTTTAGTGCCGATATTCACTACCACATCTTGTGGTGCTGGATCAGGTCCGGTTAATTGAATTGTATATGTTCCTTCCACACTTGCGCCTACTTCATAAGCCACTGGATAAACAGTGTATAATGAACCTTCAGGAGTTTCTGAAGATGGTGCAACAGGGTTTTTAAATTCTACTACAGATGTACTTCCATCAGGATTAGTATAGTCGAATTTATTTTTAAGGCATGACGACATCACCGATGTTACGATAGCCCCTGCGATTAATAATTTAAATATTTTCATTTCCTTGTAATTAATATAATTAACTATTTAGCATACCAGATTTTAGTGGTGTAAGGACTTACGCCTTTAGGTACATTTTCAGAATTAACCTGAAATTCTACCGCTGGATAAAGAATTCTTGTAGGTAATTTATCTACAGCTGGTGCACCTGATTTTAATGAAGCAAAAGTTGCTGTTGCAGCAGTAGCTCCAGCAGAGATGGTTGGATAACCTGTTCTCTTGTATTCGTTAAAACCTTCCTCGCTGGTAATCATGTTCACTGCAATATATTTTTGTGTAATGATTGCCTCCAGTTTAGCTGCGTCAGTAGTTGCTAATGTCCAGTTTACCAATGCACTCGTTGGATTAGCTGTTTTATAATTATCTTTTAAAGTAGCTGCAGCTGTAGTATTGAAATACGTGTTAGCAGCATTTTTATAAAGATAAGTAAATGATGCCGTAATACCATTTTCAAACAATGTTGATCCAGAACCGGCTAATGCAGGCAGGATGTTTACAGTTGCCAGTGAAGCCTCAGCTTGCAAGAAATATGACTCAGATGCCAACATTAATACTGTACCCATCGAAGCACCTTTCAACACTCCACCAACATCTGCAGCAGAATTTGCAGTTGTACCTGTAGGTCTTGACGCTCTGCCTACGCCACTGTACCAATAAGATCCGTTTTGGCCACGTCTTACTGGCTCTGTATCATAACCTAACTGGTTAGTTGCAGGACCTACAAAACTAATGGTATTACCATTAATTGATTGTGAAACGTTAGCGCCAAATGAAGCATAGATTGCAGTACCACGTACGTTATCTGTTAACTTAGTTCCGTTATAGAAAGATAAAATCCATGGGGTAGGTAAATTAGACAATCCACTTGTTGCCGCCACACCATTGATATCCCAGCCATAAGTTGACCATCTTGGGTTGAATTGACTTGCTGTTGAAGCAGAATAACCTGGTTGAACAATTGCATCATCATTTAAATAATCGGCAGAAGTTGTTGGCAATGATGGGATAGCAGCAGTTACGAAAGAAGCAAGGTCTGCAACGTTTTTCGCACGTACTACCATTTTTAATTTAATGGTATTAGCAAACTGTTTCCATCTTGTTAAACTGGCCGCACCGCTACCTCCAAAAAATGGATCTTGGGCTGCAGTTACTGTAGTTGTTACGTTTGGAACAGCAGCGGTATTCATAATTGCGATCGCTGCGTTTAACTCTGCAAAAGCTGCTCTGTAAACCTCTGTGTATCTATCATACTTAGGACTCAGATTCTCCAAGCCTTTTCCTGCATCAGAATATGGTACATCACCATATTGATCCACTAACTTAGCGTACAAAAAGCTCTTCATGATACGAGCCATGGCATTGTAATACTTTAATGGTCCATCAGCAGTTGTGTTGTTAATTACAAAATTTAACTGATTAATACCTGCAAAAGTATTGGTGTAAACACCTGCATAGTCATCAGTAGTGAAGTTGTACGTCCATACCGTACCCCATCCGCCATAACCACCTGCGTTGGCTTTATACCCACCTGTCCATGCGCCAAAGTTATCGTAAGAGTTCATGGCATTTGCAGAAGTTACAATCGCCTGTGGCAATACAATAGTTGGGCTCGATGATGTTGGACTATTGGGATTTTCATTGACATCAAGGAACTTTTTACAAGACGAGCTTGATAAAATGATTGTTCCTAAAATGAATATGTTAAATAATTTTCTCATGTTTTTACAATTAGAATGTTACTGAAACTGAACCACCAAAGAAACGAGTTGGCGGCGTAAAGCTTAATGTGCTAATACCAATCGCGTTGTTTCCTAAGATGAAATCAGGATCTGTATAAATGTTTTCTTTCGGTACAAATAAGAATAAGTTTCTTCCTTGCGCTGCAATGTTAATTCCTTTCACAACTTTCATATCACCTAACCATGATTTTGGTAAATCCCATGATAAGCTAACCTCACGGATTTTCCAATAAGCACCACTGTAAGTGTAGTTTGAAGCGATACCTGTATTGTAGGCTGATGAAGGCCAGAAACCAGCACCACCATCTCTAACTGTTACGCTCGTATTGGCAACATATTGATTTGTAACCGGATCTAAATAAGATGAGTTAGGAAATACGAAACGCTCTCTATTATAAGCAACAGTTCTTAAACCAGAACCAGAGAAGTCAAAACTTCCACCAGCACTTGAAGAGTTTACAATATAACCACCTCTATATTCTGCAACAGCAGCTAATCTTAATGATTTATATTTTACTGAAAGGTTAGCACCAAGGATATGTTTCGGACTAGAGTTACCTAATATCACACCAGATTCTGTAGCGGAAGGGTAACCTGTTCTAGCATCAACAATCACACGACCTTGAGCATCCCGTTTGTAATCTGTACCTCTTAACATTGGGTAAGTTTGACCAGCTTCAGCAACTACCTGAGCGTTACCGCCAGTTGATAGGTTTAATCTTGTAACTGCATCACTGATTGATTTTACCTTGTTATCATAATAACTATAGTTTACACCAACGCCAACTTCCCAATCTGTATTGCGGTAAGCCACAACATTTAATGTATTCTCAGAACCAAAGTTGGTTACTTCACCTGTGTTGGTTAAGTAAGTAGAGAAACCTGAAGCAGAAGAAATAGCAACAGGAACGATTTGATCAGTTGTACTTGTGTAATATAATGTACTGCTTAAGCTAATTCTGTTATCCCAGAATTCTGCATCGATACCACCCTCAACACCTTGAGTTTTCTCAGGTTTTAAGTTTGGATTAACAGTTTGTGAACCTATTGCATAACCAGGGTTATTGTTATACGGATAACCACCAGTTTGACCAAAAGTAGTTAACAACTGATAAGCACCTAAGTTAACGTTACCTACAGTAGTATAACCAGCCCTTAATTTTAATACATTAAGGAATTTGCTGTCTTTTAAAGCATCAATTGCATTGGTTGCAATGAATGATGCATCAACTGATGGATAGAATAATGATCTGTTTGCTGTTGGTAAAGTAGAAAACCAATCGTTACGAGCTGTTGCGTGTAAGTATAAGTAATCTTTGAAACTTAACCTCATATCTCCATAAACCGCTTGTTGATTTACTTTAGAGTTGCTTTCTGAACCAGTAATGTTCGCGGCTGTACGAGCAGCTATGTTAAATAAGCCCTGGAAAGTTAAACCAGAAGCTGCAACACCAATGTTTTTAGCAGTGTTACTTCTTAAACTTGCACCAACTGTGATATCTAATCTTAAATCTTCAGTTAATTTCTTATTAACGTTTGTTTGAAACTCTGTTAAAATTTGGTTAGAGAAAGATTCTCCGTCTGACACACTACCTGCGATATCATTGTTTTTCAATGATGATAATTGTAAAGATTTAGTATAAGCTGATCTTACAAATTTATCTACCCAGTTTTTGTTAGATGCGTTTTGAGAAGTGATGTTCACACGATATAAAAATCTCAACCAATCTAATGGTTTATATTTTAAATCAACATTACCAGTCAAATAATCATTTCTAACATTTTGACGTTGTGTATCTAACGTATAGTATGGATTTTGATAGTAAGCATTGTAATATCCATCTGGATTAGCAAATGGGTTGTTTTGCCAGTCTTTGTAATCTGTTACCACGATGTTACCAGGCGTCTGCATTAACTGATCGTAAATAGTGGCAGTCGCAGTCGTAATGTTATATCTATTTTGAACGTAGTTGGCGTTGAATGACATGCTTACTCCTTTACCGAAATCTCTGTCACCATTCAAACGCAATGTAAAACGATTAAAAGCATCTTTAGGAGTGGTTCCCGTTGCATCTAAATATTGCGCTGATAAAAATGTTAATGATTTCTCATCACCAGTTGACATATTAAAATCAGTCATGTTGGTAAGACCCGTTTCCCAGAACTTATACTTAGAATCATTGTAGGCATAAGGAACAGTTTGAATGGCGCCATTTTCTAAAGGATCACCAATTACTCTTGGAACACCATCAAATGCAGGACCATACTGTTGATTCTCATGAGCGGTATAAATTTGAATATCAGAATCTGCTCCTGAACCAAATCTATCCTGTAATTTAGGATAAAAACTTACCCACTCTGCATTTGTTGTTTGACCAACTTTATAAGTAGTAGTTCCTCTTTTACCCTTTTTAGTAGTAATGATCAATGCACCGTTAGATGCCTCAGAACCATAAAGCGCAGCAGCACCACCACCATTTAGTACCTGTAAATCTTCAATGTCATCAGGATTTAAGTTTCCTAAAATGGAACTAGGTACAATTACATTATCAACAACAACCAAAGCCTGGTTATTTCCTAATAACGAACGATTACCCCTTAATACCAAACGATATGATGGGTTAACACCACTACCAACAACATTTAGTTGTAAACCAGCAACCTTACCAGATAATGCGGCCGCTACGTTTGTAGGTTTAGCTTGTGTAAGTTGTTCTGCTTTTACTGTTGTTGAAGCAGTACCTAATTGTGCTTTAGTAGCAGATAGACCACCCGCAGTTACCACAACTTCGTTTAATGATTTTGTATCAGATTGTAAAGCAACAGATACGTTTGAAGATGAAATCGCAACTTCTTTAGTTGCATACCCTAAATAAGTAAATACAAGGGTTCTTCCATTTGATGGCACTCTAAGGGTGAACTTTCCGTCGCCGCTAGTTTGTGTACCGAGGTTAGATACCTCTTTAACTCTGACAGATACACCAGGAATTGGCAAGCCATCTTCCTGAGCTGTAACCGTACCAGTTACTGTTCTTTCCTGAGCCATTGCGCCGAACGCAACGAACATAAGAATGAACAAACTTTGTAGAAGTTTTTTCATAATTTGAAAATAGGTTAGTTAATGATTCGTAATAAAATGCTAAAATATAGTTAGTTGACTATACCACCAAATTTATTTTAACAATTTTTAACATTCTTTTCAAAATATGACAAAACCGCCTAATAAATGTTAATAAATACAACAAAGCCCTATGTTTGATTGACATAGGGCTTACATAATATTGGTTTTTTGTATGATTAATAACTACAAAACAGGATATTCCCAAAAAGAGTCTTTCCACCTTCCCAAAAATTTCTAAAAAGCGGGTCGTTAGCCAAATAAACTACTTGTCCTCTGCCAAAATCCTGTATACCGATCAACAATCCTGACTTTAATTCTTCACGTACCTTTTTGCCAACCACGCCAGCCATCAAACTTTTTTCATTAACCTGACCCACATTCCAGCCTTTGGCAAAAGGCTCATAAATCTTCCGGTCGGTTTTAAGCGTGTAATAGAATTTTCCTAATCCATACGATAAAGGGTGTGAATCATCTAGATTCACTTTATAAATTGCACCCGGGATAGCGAACTCAAAGTCATCGTTATCCTTGTTTTTAAACAGCAATTTGCTTGGCTCAGGTTTTTCATCTTTTTTAGCCACTATTTCTTTCTTTTTTAAATCGAAACCCTTTTTATCCAACACGCTTTCAATAGCATCTTCCATCAAAATCAATTTGCCACCCTTATTTAACCAGGAGGTAAGACCATCGCCTACAAAAGCACTATAACTTCCATCTGGAAGGATTAAAGTATTGACCTTATTAATATCCAGGTTATTGATATCCCTGGCATTGATAATACTTGGTGCGAGGTTTAAATCGTGCTCCAGATAAAACCAGGCTTCACCAAATGCCAGCGAAGAAACCTCAGCGCCAGAAACGATAGCAATTTTAGGTTGCTTTAATATCGGATATACGTTTGAACCAAAATCTTTGCCTTTTTCGACAAAGCCACTGGTAATTCCTCTGACCGGCTTATCAAATTTTCTGGCGATGGTAACTACCTTTTCTTTTAAACCTTTTACACTCTTTTCATTTTCTGCCCTTAAAACAATCAGTGTTCCGGCAGGATAGTCTTTGCCAGAAACCGTAAATGGCTGATTAGATTGCCTCACTTTGATATTTTCTTTCTGCAAATCGATTAATACCTGTACATTTTCTGCAGCACCCCATGCAAATAACCAGGCTAAAGGTTTATCAATATCATTTGATGTTTCATCGGCCACCGCCAAATCAGCATATTTACCTTTAAAACTTTCTTTACTGGCATAAGCTTTTAAACCATATACATAAGGTAATGCCCAGGCGGTAATGTCGTAAGTATTTGAATCTGCTACAAAAGTTTGCGGCTCCATTAATACATTTGCTAAAACTGCCCTGGGCTGCAATACATTAATAATCAAATCATTTCTGTCGACGGTAAAACTCTCTTCTTTCTGCGTATCGTAGTCGTAACCTCTTCCGTTTTTATCTGCACCATAAGCGAACTGAATCTTGTTTTTCGTAAGCAAATCTGCCAGTTTTTTTAATCTTGATAAATTACTGGCTTTTACAACATAGGTTTTGTAAATACCAGGAGCGGTGTTCATTTCCTGCTGAAAATACTTTTTATATTCTTCCAGCAATTTGCCTTGATTTTGAGAAGATACCTCAACCGTTGACATTCCTGTTGCGAAATGGTGTGCAATACGATCTTTTAACGTTAAGGTATCGCCATTGTTGGTTACCACTGATAAACCAGCCCTGATGCCACCTTGTTCATAGGTCATGCCGATGGCACCATTATATAAGGGATAAGTATCACCATAAGACGGGTAAAGTAAATCGAAACGCTCTTTTGTAAAATATTGCCAGCCTTCTGCATCAAAGTATCGGGCATTATTTTTTCCCACCACGACCTGAAAACTTCTTTGCCAAGGGGTAATATCCTGGTGAACAGGCTCGGCAGCTGGTGCGAAATAATATGGCTCATTATAGCTTTGTTCATGAAAATCGACATGTACCTGAGGCATCCAGTTATTATATAATGCCAATCTTTGCTTACTTTCCATTTGGGTTTGCCAGGCCCAATCGCGGTTCAAATCGAAATAGTAATGGTTAGGGCGACCGCCTGGCCAAGGCTCTATATGCTCACGCGAAGTAGGATCTGAATTTGGTGTTTTACCTACAACGCTGTTGAAATAGTTGACATAGCGGTCTCTACCATCAGGATTTAAACATGGGTCAATGACTACTACCGTATTTTTTAACCATTCATTGGCTTGTGTATTTTGACCTGAAGATAAGGCATACAGCATTTTCATCGAGGTTTCGGTAGAGTTGGCCTCATTACCATGAACATTATAGCTTAACCAAACCAACGCAGGCTGCGATTTAAGATCAACCGTATTATCCGATCCTGTCGCCAGTTTTAAGTTATTGGTGCGTATTTGCTCTAATCTTGAGATATTTTCTGCAGATGATATCGCTACAACAAGTAGTGGCCTTCCTTCATTGGTTTTGCCATATTCAATTAGTTTTATGTTTTTGGGTGAAGCTGCCGCTGTTTGTCTGAAATAATCTACTACCCTATAATGTGGTGTAAAGTGTGATCCAAGTTCGTAGCCTAAAAAATCATTAGGTGACTTTACTTGTGCAATTGCACCAAATGCTGTGATTACCAGGAGCAGGCAGAACGTTATGCTTTTCTTCATAAAACAATTAAATTTTATCTAATGTAGTAATTTTGCTTTTTGTTAATGCTAAACCTTAATTTTACAGCATATTTTTTACGAAGAACATGATTACAACCGCTCAACTCTACCTCCGTTTTCTTGAAAATCCTACCGTTTCCACTGATACCCGAAACATTACACCAGGCTGTATCTTTTTTGCACTTAAGGGCGATCATTTTAATGCAAATGAGTTTGCAGCGCAAGCATTGGAGAAAGGTGCATCGTTTGTTGTTATTGATGAGGAAAATTACGCCATTAATGAAAAATGTTTGCTGGTTGAAGATGTACTTACTGCCCTGCAGAATCTAGCCCGTTACCACCGCGAACAATTGAATATTCCTGTAATTGGACTTACGGGCAGCAATGGTAAAACGACCAGCAAAGAATTGGTAAATGCTGTTTTAACAGAGCGATTTAAAACATTTTCCACCTTTGGGAATCTCAATAATCATATTGGTGTGCCATTTTCAATTTTATCAATCACTCATGATGTTGAAATTGCGGTGATTGAGATGGGGGCCAATCACCAAAAGGAAATCGAGTTACTTTGTTCGATTGCTCAACCTACTCATGGCATCATTACCAATGTGGGCATGGCACACCTGGACGGATTTGGTGGGTTTGAAGGTGTAAAAAAGGGTAAAGCAGAACTTTATGCCTATCTGAAAGAAAACAATGGTTATACTTTTATTAATAGAGACAATGCTCATTTAATGGAAATAAGTGCTACCGCCGGATTAAATAAGCTGATATATTATGGTACTGAAAATGGAAACACCATAAAAGGCAATTTAAAAAGCAGTGATCCTTTTATTGAAGTAGAATGGACCAATCATGAGGTTTCTTCTGTTGTAAAAACAAATTTAACTGGCAGCTATAACTTTGAGAATATTCTAGCCGCTATATGCATTGGCGATTTCTTCGATATGAATCCTGAAGAAATTAACACTGGCTTGGCCAATTATCAACCCAAAAACAACCGTTCGCAGCTCACAAAGACGGATCACAATACAGTTATCTGCGATTTCTACAACGCTAACCCGAGTAGCATGACCGCGGCTTTAAACAATATTTTTGTTTTATCAGCAGATAAAAAATCGGCCATTTTAGGAGATATGTTTGAACTTGGTCCTGAATCTAACCTACAACATGAAATAATTGCAAAGCAAGCTTCTGATAGTGGATTAAACCAGCTTATTTTGATTGGAAAATATTTTTATGCTTTAAAGGATCAATTTAATGCATTGTTTTTTGAAACTCCTGCAGAAGCGGCAACATACATTCAGCAAAATCCAATCGAAAATCATCTGGTTTTACTAAAAGGGTCAAGAGGGATGAAACTGGAAAGTTTATTGCAGTATTTATAATTATATAACCGCAAAATACAGACTCAAAAAAAGCGCTGTAGATTTCATACAACGCTTCTTTCTTTATTATCTAATAATAAAAGCAAGTGCTAAGGTGACTTATTTCACTTCTTCTACTAATATTCCCACATCACTCACCTCCACTAAGGGATTATCACGCATGTTTTGTTCAATCTCAATTTCAAACTTGCCATTTCTGGGGAAGCGATGATTTTCAAGTAGAGGTAGCGTGTAGCTAAAAACATTTCCAGAACCGCTCCCGAGCCATTCGCCGTCATTCTTTGCCAGCTGAAACTCAAAACGTTGGTTAACTGTGTTTTTCCCGTCCTTAAAGTGAGCAAGAATAAAAATGTTCGAATACTTGTATTCTGCGGTATGCCTTAACTTAAAATAAACATTATAGGCTTTTGCATTGTCTTTGATTTCAAATGAGGTGATAATGTGGTTACGATAAGTCCACTTGCGATCTGGAATTTCCACATTGCTATCAATAACATTAGACGAACATCCCACAAAAAGAGATGCCACCAATAAAAAGCAAAATAAGAACGCTGTCTTTTTATTCAGAAGCAGGTTTATTTTCTGAGCCATTTTGATTTCGGCGGTTATTGTTTTTCCTACGGTTATTTCTGTTTTTATTTTTGCTTTGCTCAGGTTTTGCACCCTCAACATTTAACTCGCCATCTGCTTTAGCTACAGGTTTTTGCTGTTGAGGCTTCGGATTATTGCTTTGAGGTCTTGGTCCCTGAACGTGCTGTGGTTTTGGAACCGCCTGTTGCTGGGGCTTCTGATTGTTGCCTTGTGGCTTCGCTGCCGCATTTTGCTGTGGACGAGGTCCATTTTGCTGTGGCTTTCCTCCTTGTTGCGGCTTTTGTGCACCCTGTTGTTTATTACTCGATGATGCATTTTTATCGCCAGCAGGAACACGTTCCCTTCGGTTATCGTTTTTCTGATTGCGGTTCTTCTGATTGCGGTTTTGATTATTTCTACCTTTAGAACGTTCATCCAAACGGGTTAAACTATCCTGACCTACTACATTTTCATAATCAAAAGATTTTTCCACTACCACAGGTGCGGCAATTTGAACAGCTTCCTCTTTTAAATTAGGCGCTTTTTTGCCAGCCTTATTCATTGCCATGATTTCTTTCACACGGGCGGCTTTCACCGGAATCCAGTTTTCATCGCCCTGGTAACTGAACCACATGATTTTTTTGAAAATATCGGTTTTCTGATGACGGGCATATCCTGCTTCAGTATCTAAATTTTCAATACGATCCGGGATATCTTTCAGCGCATCTAAATAAGTATCAAGCTCATAGTTTAAACAACATTTTAACTTACCACACTGTCCGGCAAGCTTTAAAGTGTTCAATGAAAGATTTTGATAACGGGCCGCGGCTGTAGAAACGGTTTTGAAATTGGTTAACCAGGTAGAACAACATAATTCACGTCCGCATGAACCAATCCCGCCTAAGCGGCCAGCCTCCTGGCGCATACCAATCTGGCGCATTTCAATCCGGATCCGGAAACTTTCGGCCATTTTTTTAATCAGCTCACGAAAATCAACACGACCATCTGCAGTATAGAAAAATGTAGCTTTGGTTTTATCAGCCTGGTAATCCACGTCACTAATTTTCATTTGCAAACGAAGATCCAAGGCCAGTTTACGGGCTTTATGCATGGTTTCCCATTCCATTCCCTTAGCTGCATTCCATTTTTCTACATCAGCCTCTGTCGCTTTGCGATAAATTTTCTTGGTAACCTGATCCAAAGCCGTTTTGCGGCGTTTCATTTGGATACGCACCAGCTCACCTGTTAACGAAACATGCCCTACATCAAAACCTCCGGTTGGCCCTTCAACAGCAACCAACTCGCCAATTTCTAAATAAATATTATCGTTATTAAGGAAAAACTCTTTACGCGATCCTTTGAATTTTATTTCTGTAACCTGAAAAGGTTTATAATTTGAAGGCATATCCAGGTTGGATAGCCAATCGTGAACTTCCATTGTCTGACACCCACCGGTGCCACATGAGCCATTACTTTTGCATCCATTAGGGGTGCAACCACCACCTGTTGAACAACTTCCACATCCCATATCTAATTGTATATATATTGAGTCCCCGCAGGGAGCGTTTTAAACTTTATAATTTTTACCAACTGTAAAGATACATCTAAAAACAGAATTTTAGGGTTTGCATTCCTTTCGATGTGGTAATGTGCTTTTTCCAGTTCGCCAATAATGGCTTCGGCCATGGGCAAAGTAAGCACGTGGGTACTTAGCTTTTTTGCGGTTTCAAATGTTAAAGGGGGCAGTTTTACCAACGCTTCCGCACCACTTAAAATCAGGCAGCACTCCCGCAAATAATTTACACCATACTTTAAAAAATTCTTTTGATTTTCTCTTCCCCACTTCGCTGCATCATCTGTAAAATCGATCAAATCAGGCACTTTATTTCCGAATCCCATTCGCAGCCAGGCCGTAAAAGTTCCTGAGCTGTCGCTCTGCGTGTCGGCAGCCAGGGCTTTTGCTTCAATTAGATTTCCATCGGCAAGGAAAGCATAATCAATCGCCTGATGCGCTGTTAAACCGCTAGAATGCATCAAATAACTGGAAACTTCTTCACCGGTAAGCTTCGGAATTTTTACAATCTGCGTTCGCGATAAAATGGTAGTTAGAATCTGGTCCTGACTTTGCGCAATCAAAATAAACAGCGTATTGGCAGGCGGCTCCTCAATTAATTTTAACAAGGCGTTCCCTGCCTTATCCAAATATTCGGGCAACCACATTATCAAAACCTTTGTTTCAGCTTCAAATGCTTTGTAACTCAGTTTTTTTATAATATCGTGGCACTCTGCAATCGGAATATTGGCTTGTTTATTAGCAGCATCCAGCTTCGACCGCCAAATATCCATATCAAAATAAGCATCATGCAACAGCATGTTTCGCCAATCTTCCAGCACATCAATAGCTGTTTTGGTATTTGCAGATGCAAAAAATGGGTAAGAAAAATGCAAATCGGGATGAATCAAACGTTCATACTTTCTGCAGCTCGAGCATTCACCACAACTATCAGCCTCTTGCTTATCTAAGCAATTGATATACTGCGCATAAGCTATCGCCAACGGTACAGCACCCGAACCAGCCGGCGACAAAAAAAGCTGCGCATGGCTCACGCGGTTTTCTTTAACCGTTTGCACCAATTGTTGCTTAACCTTGCCTTGTCCGATGATTTCTTTAAACTGCATTTGGTGCAAAATAAGAAATAGATATGATATTCACCGCTTCATCGCAGTGAACTTGTTTCGGAACAGGCTAATTTTAAATTTTCAAGACAATAAATTTATTTGGAAAGGTACCCTTAGTAGTACTTTGGAGCAGTTCGGCCCCTCTTTCCGCTATATCTTTTATTGTGAATGATCCGACAGGCATTCAATAAGCTGCAACAATAAAAGGATGCCGCTGCAATAGGGTTTATTTACAACGGCCTTTTTTCCAAAACGGCAAACAGAAAAAAGGCCGCCCAAATTTGAGCAGCCAATTATAAATTAACTTAGTGATTAAAATCTGTAACCAATACCGATATTGGCACGAATACCCGCCCACGGGCCTTTAAAATCTACCACGGCACCATTAGCCGTTACTGTACTTGAAACATTTCCTACTGGTAAATCAATTTCATCTAACTCGCTTTTCAAATCTTTTTGCTCCTGTGCCGATAATGTTTTTGTTCCTGATAAATTTCCACGAGAAATTCCGTACTGAGGGCCAAAAATCGACCAGTCTAAATAAAACTTTTTGGCAATTTCCCATTGCGCACCAAATAAAACACCTGCCGTATAAGTATTTAATTTTCCACTCAATGGAATCATTTCTGTTCTGTTGTTAGAATCAAATTCGTAGTTAATAGAGGCATTATAGTTTGCATATTTTAAAAACGGAGCGATGTAAAAACCTTTAAACACACCCTTACCCATATAAAATTTAATCTCCGGTGTGATGGCAAAGTTTCCAATCTCTAAACTTCCCAATTGATCATCAATGCTATCGAAAGATGAACTAAAAGGCAAAGAACCTTTCGGCATCATTCTAACACCTAAGCCTACACTTGTTTTACCAAAAATGGCTCTTTCGTATTGAACATGAAGTGTTTTCAAGGCCAGTGACGGAAGATTTAACTTAACCAGGTTTTTCTCTGCATCATCGGCTTGATTTACCTTTTGCGCAAAACTGTTTAATGATAATAAGCCCATTGCAGCAATAAGGCTTAATGATTTTGTAAATTTTATTTTCATTATTTTTTTGTTTGATTCAGCTTTACTTTGCAAATCATCAGCCAGTTGTGCCAATGCCATTAGCAGTTACATACGCTGCTTATTGGCTGAATACCAACGCAAACAGTGTTGAAATAAGGGGAAAAGTCGCCACATTTTTGGTGTCAAAAACCCATTTCTTAAAAAACCTTACCTTTGGACTTTTAAATATTTTATGGCTAGAATTTTGGCTTTTGATTACGGAACAAAACGCATCGGCATTGCAGTAACCGATCCTTTGCAGATTATTGCAACCGGACTGGATACCGTTCACCCTAAAGATGCCATTGAGTACATTAAAAAATATTTACTTGCCGAGCAGGTAGAAGCCTTTGTTTTAGGCGATCCGAAACAAATGGATGGATCAGATTCTGATTCCAAACAACATGTTAAAGGATTTTCAACCTTGTTAAAGAAAGCTTTTCCAACTATACCGCAGCATTGGGTCGATGAACGTTTCACCTCGAAAATGGCACATCAGGCCATTATGCAAAGCGGCCTGAAAAAGACAGACAGACAGAATAAAGACCGGGTGGACACCGTTGCTGCGACGATCATTTTACAATATTTTATGGAAACCCACCGTTTATAACCCAATACATGAGCCTGATAAACGACGATTTACAACAACTACTACTTAACTATTGCGAACCCGAGAGCGAGTTGCTTCAACATATCGACCGCGAAACAAACTTAAAAGTTCTAATGCCAAGAATGCTTTCCGGCCATTATCAGGGCAGGGTTTTGAGTATGCTGAGCAAAATGGTTTCACCAAAAAGAATTCTGGAAATTGGCACCTTTACCGGTTATGCAACCCTTTGTTTAGCTGAAGGATTATCAGCGGATGGGCTTATCTACACACTTGATATCAATGCCGAACTGGAAGATATGGTACGGACTAATTTTGAAAAATCGCTATTGAACTCCAAAATCAAATACATTTTGGGCGATGCAAACGAAACCTTAAATCAACTGGAAGAAGTTTTCGATATCGTTTTCATTGATGCCGATAAAAAAAACAATGGCACTTATTACGATTTAGTTTTCGACCGCGTCCGTCCGGGCGGAATCCTCATTGTGGATAACGTACTATGGAGTGGAAAAGTACTTCAGGAAAAACAAGATAAAGACACCAGAAATATCACTAGTTTTAATGATAAAATAGCTGCAGATGAGCGGGTTGAAAAATTGATATTGCCCGTGAGAGATGGACTATTTGTAATTAGGAAAATTGGTTAACTGAACAAATATGAAACCGTTTAACTGAATTCGGTTAATATTAAACGTTTCCAACAGTTAAACATTTAACCAAAACAAAAACTCGTTATTACGAGATAAAAAGTAATCCACAGCATGAGATTGCTTCGTACCTCGCAATGACGGCAAGAGAAAACAAAATGAAAAATATACTTACTTTTTGCCTTTTACTTTTAAGTGTAATTATAGCCAAAGCACAAGACACAGAAGATTATATTGCAGAACATGTAGAAGTTGCTCAGGAATTAATGCGTGATCATAAAATTCCCGCCAGTATTATCCTGGCGGTTGCCATTCACGAATCTGCCGCCGGCAACAGCCGGATTGCGCAACATTTGAATAATCATTTCGGGGTTAAAGGTCCAAATAACAATGAGGAAATCCGCTCTGCTTACCGCGATTACGAAAGTGATGAAGAATCATACAATCATTTTGTAGAGCTGATGGAAACCAGAGCTCCGTTTAACAGCTTGTTCGATAAATATGATCAGTATGATTATAAAGGATGGGCCAGGGGTATTCAACGTTCGGGATATGCCCGCAGCCGCACCTGGGCCAGCCAGGTGATTGCCATGGTAAACAAATACAATCTTTATCAGTACGATGAACGCCCGGAAGATTATGTGGAACCGGTAACCAAGGCTCCGGTTTATCACCGCAAAAAAAGAACTACGTCACGAATATATACCGTAAAGGCGGGCGACAACTTAGGCGCTATCGCCAAAAAGAAAGGTACAACAGTTAAATCACTGATGAAAAGAAACGGGCTGAAAAAAGTAAACCTAAAGCCAGGGCAGAAGATCAAGTTTTAAATGATCCATAACACGTTTTAACTTGCCCCTTTAAATAATCAATTAACAATTTCAACAATTAACCATAAAATGCATTTATCTTATCGTTTATCTTTTCTGTTCATCATTTTAGCTTTTGCCAGTTCATGCAGTTCAAGAAAATTTTCGAAAAACAATAAACAGATTGAGAAGGCGGCCAATAAAGCCAATAACAACAGTTATAAAAGTTATAACACTTTAAGTTATATTGACGAATTTAAAGCAGTGGCGATAGAGGAGATGAATGCCTTTGGTATTCCGGCCAGTATTACGCTGGCGCAAGGAATTCTAGAATCAGGCAGTGGAAACAGCGATTTAGCAAAGTATGCAAACAACCACTTTGGCATTAAATGTACTTCTGACTGGAGAGGAAAAAACTATTTCCGTGATGATGATCAAAAAAATGATTGTTTCAGGGTATACAAAGATGCCCGTGAATCTTTCAAAGATCATTCTGAATTTTTGAAACGAAAACGCTATAGTTTTTTGTTCCAGCTGGATAAAAACGATTATAGAAGTTGGGCACAGGGTTTAAAAACCGCCGGTTACGCTACCAACCCAAAATATCCTGATTTACTGATTAATATGATTGAAAAGTATCAGCTTTATCAGTATGACCAATCAGAAAGCGAGAAACAAAAAATTGCCCGTGAAGACCTGGTTTTTTCTGAAATTAATCAAAACATCCCGCAGGAAAAAAAGAAGTTTACGCCTGTTGATACCCCTCCACCTGGGGCAAAGCCAATTTTAGCCGATGGCACTTATACTGTTATTAAAGGTGATACACTTTATAATATCGCAAAACGCTTTAACTTATCTGTTGATGAACTGAAAATGTTAAACGAAATGACCACTGATGGTATTAAACTTGGGCAGGTGCTTAAGGTTAAATAATGTTAATGGTAAACATTGCCTGCCAGATATTTGTAGTTTTGTAAACACATGAAACTTTTTGTTGCCTTTATTTTATCCTTCGGCCTGGCTACATCGCTTTTTGCACAAACAAAACCTGTGCAGGGAATCGTTATTGATAAGGAAACGAAGCAACGCCTGGCAAAAGTTTACATTTATAACATTAGAACAGGAGATGGGTTGTATAACAATACAAAAGGTGAATTTAGCACCTATGCCAATCCTGGAGATACCTTAGTAGCGGCGCTTGCTGGTTACGGCGTTGATACCATTGTTTTTAAAGGTCAAACTGCAGCTTATTTTCAGTTGAAATCACTGGGTATCAGGTTAAGGGATGTAGTGATTCAGCAAAAAAGATTAACGCCGCAACAGCAATATGAAAAATCGGTTAGCGAATACCGCTACCAAACCATGAAAGGTAGCAGCAAAGACCTACTGAATTTAGGAACCGGTGGCGTGGGATTAGGCATTGATGCAATTTATAATTTATTGAGCCGTCAGGGTAGAAATGCCCGCCACTTACAGAAAATTTTAGAGAAAGATTACCGCGAAGACCTGATTGATTACCGTTTTAATGCTTCATTGGTACAGCAGGTTTTAAACATTAAAGAGACTGAACTCACTGATTTCATGCAACAATACCGGCCAACCTATCAGTTTGTGCTCGATGCTGATGATTATGCTTTTAACGTATTTATCCGAAATGCGTACAGAAGCTATCGCATAAATCCAAAGGCATTGCAATTGCCTCCTTTGCCGAGACTAACAATTGAAAAATTGTGAAAGCGCCCATTATCATCGTTAAGAAATTGCCTGCCGCAGGGATGGCAATATTTCCATTTATTCTGTTAAAATCAGAAAGACTTAAGGCCGACAAGGAAATAATCAATCATGAAAAAATTCATTTAAGGCAACAGCTCGAATTGCTGATTATTCCATTTTATGTGTGTTATATTATCAATTATTTGATTAATTTGATAATTTACAAAAAACACCATCTGGCCTACCGTAAAATCATTTTTGAACAAGAAGCTTACCGATTTGAAGGCGACTTAAACTACCTGAGGAATAACAGCTGGTATGGCTGGGTTAAATCGATATAGTAGGCTGCATTCGGCACATTGGCAACTACAAATCAGATATTCATTTTGTTAAACCCTTTTTATCTATAGATTTTTTCTTTTTCTTTGTATCCAATGAAGAATTGTTTAGCTGCCCTTATCCTTATTCTAAGTATCTGCTCCACAAAGTTATATGCACAGGTAATTGACACCGTTCCGATCAATACAAAAGACCTGAATATAAAGCTTAAACGTAGTCCTTTACCGAGCAGGCAAGGGCCGTTAAATTTTGAGCCTGTAAAAATCCCTCCCTTTGTTGTAAACGCGAAGGTAAACTACTGGAAAACCAAAACTTCTATTGGCATTAACGTGAACCAGGCACAATTCAGTGATAACTGGAAGGGCGGTGGTGTTAATTCCGTTGCTGTTGGTGGCTTACTCAACTGGAAAGCAGAATACAACAAAGCCAGCTACAGTTATGTAAGTGAGGTGATCTTGCAATATGGTAAAATCAAAAATAAAGACCAGTTGCAAAAGAAAACGAACGATCGAATTTTCTGGGATAACAAAGCATCGTTTCAATTGTCAAAAAACTGGTTTTTTTTCGGATCTGTAAACTTTGAATCGCAGTTTGATAGTGGTTATCGTTATTTTAGAGATGGTAATGGTGAAGAACAGCAAGTCTTGATTTCCAGGTTCATGTCGCCAGGTTATTTAACTGAATCAATCGGTTTTGAATACAAGCCAAACAAATATTTCTCTACCCGAATTGGTACGGGTACTGCCCGCCAAACATTTGTTTTAGATACGGCGGTTTATGACAACAAAGCCAATGTATTTGGGGTTGATAAAGGCAAGCATTTTAGAAATGAGCTCGCTTTCCAGGTGGTGAGTGCCTTTGATAAAGATATTTTTAAAAACACCAACCTGAAAGCACGTTACGCTATGTTTATTCCTTATGAAGATATTGCCGTAAAACGAATCGATCATAGGCTGGATGTTGCCTTAACCGCAAAAATTAACCGTTTTATGAATACGAGTTTAACGGGTGTAATCCTGTATGATACCGATACTGACGCAAAGGTTCAAGCCAGTCAGACTTTGGCGTTGGGTTTCGCTTTTGTTTTCCCGCGGTAACGTCGGGGAGGTATATGGTGAATTTTAAACCCGCTTACGTTTCTTTTTTAAGTCAAGGTAATCGATAAAATACAGCACCTTTACTGATAGACTATTATTTTGTGGTGCTGATAAAATTCCGCTCAAATTGCGATTGTATCTTTCCATATAATAGGTTTGATAGGTCTCTGCTGCATCTTTGTAAGATAAGGTTAGCGTACTTCCAGGTGCGAATTGCCAGGTATAAATTAAATCGATATTGAAAACGTTATAGTTTCTATCAGTGCCAGTCGGCGTTGCGCCCTGATAATCTGCTAAATTTCCATCTGATTTCAGCAGATAGAACGCTTTGTTTCTCCTGTCGCTCCAGTAGTGGCGTAACACCACGGCAACGCCCATTAAATTTGTAAACGTATACTTGGCATCAAAAGAGTTTTCTACCGTTCGGCGGTCGTATTTAGAAAAAATTGACTGATTGCCCTGCATGGTGGTCCAGTTTACAAAATTGTAATTTGGATTAAAATTTAAATCCAGGCCGAATGCAACCTGATCATTTAACCTAAAATTTTGAAACAGATAGAAATTATACTCCTCTCCATTAAACAAGTTTTGCTTAAAATAACGAACGTTGCCACCAAAATTATAGGCTTTTGCACGATTGGGATTTACATATAAAGCGAGACCAAAATTACCAGGTGCATGATATACCTGTCCGTTACGGGATTCATAAAAATCGTTACCGTTAGCAGCCCAGCTTACATCAAATTCTGCTGACCATAAGTTTTTAAATTGCACCCAGTAACCAGAATTAAGAGAAAGTTTTTGATAAGCACTTGGCGTTGCCCTTCTCGAATAAACTAGATTTAACCAGCTTTCGAACTGGTTATACCATTTGCCTGGCTTATAGATGCTATAACCCATTCCTGCCGTTTGATCTAAAAAGTTGTTATTTGTAAAAAACCCCATATCAGACGGATCGAATCTATTATCAGCATAAACATGATTATAACGCCATGTGAAATTGCCACTTTGTTTTCCGAACCTTAAAATATAGCTGTATCCGGTTGATGTCTCGGTTCCACGCAGGTAACTCATCTTCCCGCCCCCGTTTACGAAATACTTATTGCCTTTGCTGCTCAGGTTAAACAAAAGCGCAGAAACGTTCGCATCGTACGCACTTCCCTGCCTTAAAACATTTGTATTTACAAAACTAGCGGAGCTGTTATTCTTTAATGATTGGTCGAAAACAAGGATATTGTAGTTAGTTAACGGTTGGGTTTCTACCTCCCGGAGATTTCCGTTAGCATCTTCCACCTCGGTTTGCATGCTACTGGTTATTGCATTAAAAATACCTATACCCAAACCTTTCGCCGTTCTGCCAGAAATTTTTGTTGCATTTAGCACTTTCGCTTCCGTTTGGTCTTTAATTATTTTATCAGTTGCACCAATTTCACTGTAATTAGAATAAGATGGAATGGAACCAATGCGTTTCGAATAAAACAAATCTCCTTTATTAAACAATTCAGTTCCTTCGGTAAAAAACTGCCTGTTCTCGTTAAATTTTACCTCAAATGGGGTAAGGTTTAAAATTCGGTTATCTGATTGCACCTGTCCAAAATCGGGCACCAGCGTCATATCTAACGTAAAACTGTTATTGATGCCATACTTAACATCCATACCGCCATTAAAACGGGCAGTGGTATTTTTAACTCCAGGTAAATTAGCAGGATAATGATTTACATAAGCCGAAAGATATGGAGAAAAAGAAAGCCTCACCGGAGGTTTAATATTGGTTAAGCCGGTCCACAAACCCTCCTGATTGATGAAACCATTAACCGTTGGGTTAACAAAATTCCAAAAAGTTTGTGTATTGCTTCTTTGTATTCTTCGGCTAAAATTTAAGCCCCAGTTTTGAACATCCTTGCCAGAAAATCGCAGAGCCGAATAAGGAATTTTCATTTCACAAGTCCAGCCTAAATCATCAATTTTTACGGCACTTTCCCAAACGGCATTCCAGTTGGGGTCTTCATCACCAACCTGAGAGTATTTGGCATCAAACTGGACACCGGCAGCCGTTACAAAGAAGCCATTACCGTTCATTTTATCGTAAAACGGATCGACAATGATGGAAATGAAATCGGCATTCCCGATGTTATCGCGGGAAACCAATTCGTGCGATACGCTATCCTTGTCATCATACATCCGGGCGTAAACATAAATGGCCACATCATCATAAAGCACCTTCATCTCCGTACGACGATCTTTTTTTTCTACCCTTCCCGGCACCGGTCTGATTTCAAAAAAATCTGTAGCGATGGGTACATTTATCCAGCAAGCATCATCTAAAACACCATCAATTTTAGGAGTTTCAATGGTTCTTACTGCTTGCAATTCCTTTTGTTTAGCAGGATCCTGGGCAAAAGCAAGGCTCATAGATAATACCAACAAAAAGGTTAGATAGAATTTCTTACGTTTGGTTTGGTAAGCATAAGACTATCAACTATTGTAAATGTTGCACATTTTAAAAATTATTTAGGTTTTTGAAGCGCAAATTACTGCATAAAACTCAACTGTTCCTGTGTTTAGCTTGTACGCTTCGCTTCGTCAGTACCTTCCTCGCTGCAGGGTACCGCTGCACCCAGGGCTAGTGGGCAAAAATGACGCGTTTTTTAACGGTTGCTGGCTGGCCATTGTACCTAAACCCGACAAAAGCGGAAATACTTTTTGTTGCAACACCGGTAAATACTCCCCTCATGCTGCTAAAAAGATTGTAGCGAATGGCGGGACTACAGGCTGCCAAAGGCTACTGTACATTCATTTTCTAAAAAAGATTTTTGACTTTGAGGTGCAGCGATTTACAACCAAAATTTGATACATTTGCCTTTTATTAAAAACATTGGCTTTTACCGTGGGTAAATAGCTTACAGCTTCAAAAAACATGTTTGATAATTTACAGGACAAGCTAGATAGAGCATTTAAAGTATTAAAAGGACAAGGCAGCATTACGGAGATTAACGTGGCAGAAACCATGAAAGAAATTCGTAAAGCGTTATTAGATGCCGACGTTAACTATAAAACAGCTAAATCATTTACGGATGAGGTTAGACAGAAAGCTTTAGGTCAAAACGTGCTAACAGCGGTTTCGCCGGGCCAATTGTTAACCAAAATAATGAACGATGAGCTTGCTGCCTTAATGGGTGGTGAGGTAACCGAACTTGAAACCAAAGCAAACCCAACGATTATTTTAATTGCAGGTTTAAACGGTGCGGGTAAAACTACTTTTGCAGGTAAATTAGCTTTGCACTTAAAAGGCAAGGGTAAAAAACCTTTATTGGTTGCTGGTGATATGTACCGCCCTGCAGCGGTAGATCAATTGGAGGTTTTAGGAACTTCAGTTGGTGTTTCGGTTTACGCGAACCGTGAATCGAACGATCCGGTTGGTATTGCTTTGGAAGGTATTGCGCATGGTAAACAAAACGGAAATAATGTAATTATTATTGATACCGCCGGTCGTTTAGCGATCGACGAATCTTTAATGAACGAGATTTCGGAAGTTAAAGCCAAAACACAACCACACGAAATTTTATTTGTAGTGGATTCGATGACTGGTCAGGATGCGGTAAATACGGCCAAAGTATTTAACGATCGCCTAGATTTTACCGGCGTTGTTTTAACCAAATTAGATGGTGATACCCGTGGTGGTGCTGCACTTTCGATTAAATCGGTAGTGAACAAGCCGATTAAGTTTATTGGTACTGGTGAAAAGATGGAAGCACTGGATGTGTTTTATCCAGACCGTATGGCATCGCGTATTTTGGGAATGGGTGATGTGGTTTCACTTGTTGAACGTGCTCAGATGCAGTTTGATGAGAAAGAAGCTGCAGAATTACAAAAGAAAATCCGCAAAAATAAATTCGATTTCAATGATTTTTATAGCCAGATTCAGCAGATTAAGAAAATGGGTAATATGAAGGATTTGATGGGCATGATTCCGGGCGTGGGTAAGATGATGAAGAATGTGGATATTCAGGATGATGCTTTTAAATCAATCGAAGCAATCATCAATTCGATGACGCCATTCGAAAAAGAAAATCCGGATGCGATTCAGCAAAGCCGCCGTTTACGTATTGCAAAAGGTTCGGGAAGTAAAGTTGAAGAGGTAACCAAGCTGATAAAACAATTTGAAGACATGCGTAAAATGATGAAGCAGTTTTCGAATCCTGCAGCCGCAGCAGCGATGATGAAAGGTATGCCGAAAATGCCTTTTGGAAAAAGATAGGTTTTGAACCAAAGGAAAGACTAGCGCTTAAAGCGAGAAGCATATTTTAAAAATTTGAAAATCCCAATCAGAAATGGTTGGGATTTTTTTGTATTGGTCTCGCTAGTTTAGGTTTCTTAAATCGCTAACTAAATTTTATATTTTGGCTAAAGCCTTGGTTGCACATTAAAGAACAGTCAGCTAAAGCAGACTGCAATGAAATCAAAGCGAAGCGTTAATGTTCATTCCCTATTTTTAACCTAGTCATGCCAAATCGTTTAACATTTCATTGCCGTTGGTTTCAACCACCGTATTTAAATATTTCTTTTTATATTAGAAAACCAAATATTCATCCCCGAATAACAATAACATTCCAATGCTTTATTGAAATTTAATGCTTGTAAAAACATACGGGAGTGCTGTTTATGGTGTGAATGCGCTAACGATAACAATCGAAGTAAGTATTAGCGCCGGCAATAAATACTACATGGTGGGTTTGCCAGACAATGCTGTTAAGGAAAGTTTACAGCGTGTGGAGAGTGCCATTCATGTAGCAGGCTTTAGAATGCCACGCCAAAAAATTGTGGTTAACCTGGCTCCGGCCGATATTAGAAAAGAAGGTTCTGCTTATGATTTACCTATTGCAATTGGCGTTTTAGCAGCATCCGGACAAATCCCCTCAGAAGACCTGGAAAACTATTTCATCATGGGGGAGCTATCGCTCGATGGCGCCATACAACCGATAAAAGGTGCTTTGCCAATTGCGATTCAGGCACAACAAGATGGATTTAAAGGTTTTATTTTACCAAAGCAAAATGTCCGCGAAGCGGCGATTGTTGATGGCTTGATTGCCTACGGTGTAGAAACATTGGCCCAGGTAATTGCTTTTTTTAACAAAAGCGAGCCTTTGGAACAGGTCAAAATTAATACCCGTGAAGAATTTCTGAAGAATATCAGCAATTACGAACATGATTTTGCTGACGTTAAAGGGCAGGAAAACATTAAACGTGCTTTGGAAATTGCTGCTGCAGGTGGACACAATGTGATTCTGATTGGTCCGCCGGGTGCCGGAAAAACCATGTTGGCCAAGCGTTTATCTACTATTTTGCCTCCTTTGAATTTATATGAGGCTTTGGAAACCACCAAGATCCATTCTGTTGCCGGGAAACTATCTGCAGCTGATGCGTTAATGACAGTCCGGCCATACCGATCTCCACACCATACAATTAGCGATGTGGCTTTGGTCGGTGGCGGAATGAATCCTGCGCCTGGAGAAATTTCTTTAGCACATAATGGTGTGCTCTTTTTAGATGAGTTGCCGGAGTTTAAACGAACCGTTTTGGAGGTGATGCGCCAACCGTTAGAAGATAGAAAGGTTTCCATTTCCCGTGCTCGATTTTCAGTAGAATACCCGGCGAGTTTTATGTTAGTGGCTTCAATGAACCCTTGCCCATGCGGGTTTTACAACCACCCGGAAAAGGAATGTGTTTGTGCACCTGGAGTTGTTCAAAAATACCTCAGTAAAATTTCAGGTCCGCTTTTAGATCGCATTGATTTACATGTTGAAGTTACACCGGTAAATTTTTCGGAACTGGCTTCATCCCGCGAAGCGGAAAAAAGCGAACGCATTAGGGCTCGTGTAATTAGAGCAAGAGAAATTCAAGATCGTCGGTTTGCCGATAAAGAGGATTTACATTACAACGCACAAATGAGCCCGAAAATGGTTCGTAAAGTTTGTGCAATCAGCGAAGCGGGAACAACACTTCTGAAATCGGCAATGGAGCGTTTGGGTTTATCGGCCCGAGCTTATGATCGAATTCTAAAAGTAGCCAGAACCATTGCAGACTTAGATGGAAGTGAAACCGTGGAACTTGAACATTTAGCAGAATCCATCAACTATAGAAGTTTAGATCGTGATGGATGGGCCGGCTAGGCAAAATTATTTGTGAAAACAGTAATTTTAAAGCCTGTGTAGTTAAAAATATAACATGGTTAAAAAACACCATTAAATGTTATTGTTGCAGCGAGAGAAATCCACAAAGCGGACTATTGGATAGCGTTGCCATGGATGCAGGAAACAGCATTAAAGTTGCAGCAAATAAACTTCCCAACAGAAATTTCGATGCCTGTTCCTTATAAAAAAATAGAGGTAGCGTCAAATTTAAGATGTGATCTGTCTACAGAAAACTGCTAAGCCGTGAAGTAAACGCCTCAAAAACCATCGCTCCTACTTTTGAAGCACAAACGTTAACTTACATGAAATTGATAGAAGCACCGCAAGGTTTAATTCTAAATTTCAATTGTGTTAATATTTTTAGTGAAGTACAAAAGAAATTTATTAATGATTTTACCGATTTTAGAAGATTAAACGCCCCGAATGATCAGAACGCTTATAATTGAAGATGAACCCGCCATCCGCAAAGAAATCGAATGGCTTTTACAAAAAGAAACGCAATTTAACCTTATTGGCTTCGCCACCAGCGTGGCAGAAAGCTTGGTGTTAATTAGAGCCACGAAACCTGAATTGATCTTAATGGATATTCAGCTGACTGATGGTACGGCTTTTGATATTCTGGATCAACTGGACGAAATTCCCTTTCGGATTATATTCATTACCGCTTACAACCATTTTGCTGTGAAAGCCATTAAGTTTGGTGCCCTTGATTATCTTTTGAAGCCCTTGGACGATGCAGAATTTAAATCAGCCTTATCTAAAATAATTACGGAAGACGAAAATCATCTGGAACAGCAAAAGCAACAGATCTCTATTTTAAAGTCTCAATCTAGTCATGGCGAAAGCGACTTAGATAGCCGCATTGTTTTACACACGTTAGAATTTTTGCAGGTGCTGCAACTGCGTGAGATTATCTATTGCCAAAGTGAGGGCGGTTATACGAACTTTTTTTTAACCGAGGGAAGAAGGATCATGATTTCAAAACCTTTGAAATTTTATGATGAATTGTTACCAGAAAAGTGGTTCCTACGTCCGCATCAATCTTATTTGGTTAACGTTTTATACGTAGATAAATTTTTAAAATCAGGAACCATCGTATTGAAGGATAAAACTGAAATCCCTGTCTCCGGGCGTAGGAAAGATTATATCCTCCAACACATCAATCACATTGAATAAGTATACCTCACCACTATCTCATGAACGTTAAATGGATAAAAATCCTTAGATGGACATTGGTTGTTTTTTTGTCGTTGGTTTTAATTATTGCGGTGGCTACATATTTCTATATGAAAAAGCCCTTGTTTGGAAAGGCTGCAGAAGGGGCAAGATTAGAACGCATGAAAAAATCGCCCCACTTTAAGGATGGTATTTTCCATAACCTCAACCATACACCTGAACTTACGGAAGGATACACGATAACTGGTGTGATTTACGACAAACTTTTTGGCGATCATCCGAGGTTAAGTCCTGTGGATAGTATTCCATCTCAAAAAGTAAACCTGCTCAACTTACCAATTGATACTAACGTTTTGGTTTGGTTTGGGCATTCATCTTATTTTATGCAACTAGATGGAAAACGAATACTCGTTGACCCAGTATTTAGTGGCAATGCTTCGCCAATTCCTGCAACGGTTACCGCTTTCAAAGGCACCGACCGCTATACAGTGGAGGATTTACCTGATATTGATTACCTTTTTATTTCACATGACCATTACGACCATGTGGATTATGAAACCTTAATAAAACTAAAGGCTAAGACTAAAAAGGTTTTTTGCGGATTAGGTGTAGGTGCTGATTTCGAAGCCTGGGGATATGACCTGGCCAATATTTATGAAAAGGACTGGAATGAAAGTATCGATTTAGGTAACGGATTTTTTGTTCACACTGCGCCAACCCGGCATTTCTCCGGACGAGGTTTTACAAGAAATAATACGCTTTGGATGTCGTATATTTTTCAAAGTCCAACCATGAAAATTTATATCGGTGGTGATAGTGGCTACGATACCCATTTTAAGCAGATTGGAAATAAATTTGGCCCGATTGATCTGGCTATCCTCGAAGATGGTCAATACGATGTGAAATGGAAATATATCCATTTACTGCCCGAACAGGTTTTGCAGGCAGCGAAAGATTTACAGGCAAAACGTCTCTTTCCGGTACATTCATCAAAGTTTGTATTGGCAAATCATCCCTGGGATGAGCCATTGGTTAAAATTACGGAATTAAACAAGGCAACAAAAATTCCTTTAGTTACGCCAATGATTGGCGAATTTGTTTACTTGAAAGATACTGATCAGGCATTTAAACAATGGTGGATTGGTGTGAAGTAATCTTAACGAATAATAACAAGTTCCCTACGTTTTTAGAGTTTTTACTCCATCGGATAATAATGCGTATAAACATTTTTAAAAGATATAGGTATCTTAAAAGAAATAGCTGTAAAATTTAAGTGTTTTGCAAAATTCTTGTTTTATGAATGTTAAACTGGTTACACTGATGATCATCATTGGTGCTTGTATACAAAATTTGTCGTTTGCTCAATCAAAAAGCCGATATGAGCTACATGCAGATTCACTGTTAAAAGTTGGAGCGCTTGATAAAATAATCCCATATCTGAATAAAGAATTAAAGCAGAACCCAAAGAGCGAGTCACTTTTGCGGCTGCTGGGGTTTTACCACCTTCAAAACAACAATCTGGTTGAAGGAGAAAAATATTATCGTAATGCTTTACTGATCAATGCAAAATGCGCTCGCTGTTATTTAAATATTGCCAGGATATACGGCGCCAAAAACAATGCAAAAGAAGCGACAGCCTACATAGATAAAGCTGTAATGACTGACCCGAAAGATGCATTGATTATTTCTAATCGTGGTAAATTAAAAGAACAGTTCGGCGATAAGTTCGGGGCATTAGCTGACCATAATAAAGCAATAGAAATGGAGCCTAGCACCGCAGAATATTATACCTCACGTGGGGCTTACAATGCAAATAATGGCTATGAGAATTTAGCAATCACTGATTTTAATAAAGCAATTTCGTTATCACCTGAGGCCTACGATGCATATTTCTATCGTGGCGGCGTATTTTACAGTCAGAACAGAACAGATGAAGCGCTAAACGATATCAATAGGGCAATTTCCCTGAATGATAAACAGGCTTACTTTTATAACGGCCGAGGTGCAATTTATGGCAATTTAGGTCAGTTTGATAAGGCACTTGCAGATTACACGCAATCAATAAGACTAGATGCCAGAGCAGTATCTGCATACCTTAACCGGGCGAAAGTTTATTATGAACTTGAAAATTTAGATGCCGCATGTAATGATTATCAAAAAGCCAGACAAATACTTTTTGGCCAAAAGCTAAATGATTCAACTGAACTAAAAACTATTGATGAAGCAATTGCCGACTTCTGCGACGAAAGTAAGCCTAGCTTTTATTACCAAAGAGGTATTGCGTTTTATAATTTAAAAGCATTTGATAAGGCTTTAATCCAATACGAGAAGGGCTTAGAAAAGTTTCCGAAAAATGCCATGATACTTTCCTTTAAAGGGAATGCGTATTTGGCTTTGATGAACTATAAAAATGCCTTCGAAAATTATTCTGCTGCATTAGAAAATAAGGAGAGCATCATGGCAGAGATCAAGAAAAATTCCCGATTTGTAAATGCCAGCGAAGCAGATATATTGTCTTATTACAATTCATCTCTTGCATCAATTTATTTTGGTATAGCTGAATGTCAACATTATAGTGAAGACTTTGAAAACGCATTAATCTCAATAAACAAAGCGATTTCACTGGCGCCAAATCTTAAAGAATTAAATATCGAAACTTACTATAACCGGCGTGGCCTGATTTATCTGGCAACACAAAAATATAATCTCGCTTTAAATGATTTTAATAAAAGTATCCAAATTAAACAGGACTACGCAATAGCTTATGTTAATAGGGCCGTAGCCCGCATGAGTATGGCGGATGGAGGTAAACAATCAGCATCCCGGTTAAGCATCAAATCACCAAATCTACCCGCTAACGTGGGCTGGGTGTTTGATCAAAAATCATCAATTAAAAAATCAGAAAATGAGTTTTTAGCGGCACTAGCCGACTGCAATAAAGCAGTGGAATTAGATAAAAATTTAGCTTATTCATACTATGTAAGGGGATGGATTAAACAAATTTTAGGTCAGAAAGACTATTGCATCGACATACTCACAGCAAAAAAAATGGGATTGGAAATTGATGACAGGATGCTTAAAAGTTGCAACCAATAATTGAAATGATGAGATATCTTGCTTTATTCTTTATTTTACTTTCGTTTGAAAGCATGGCTCAAACACTTCCTGATTTTATTCTTCCTGCCGGAAGAACCAAGGTGTTGGAAACTAAAGGTGATTTAGACAAGGATGGAATTGACGAGGTGATATTTGTTTACAACTCCAATAAGAGAGTCGATCGCACAGGATTTACAAGAGAATTGTATATCTGTAAAATGCTTAACGGCAAATTAAAACTCTGGAAAAAGAATACATCTGTTTTGTGGAACAGCGAAGATTGCGGATTCTGTACAGATAATGGCGTTGACTTATCCGTCATTATAAAAAACAACACATTTATCACGCAGCAAACGTTTTGGCACAATACAAGGCATACCAGCAAGCACAAAAACATTTATCGTTACCAAAATAATGATTGGTTTCTAATTGGCTCTACCTATAAAGACAGTTACAATTGTGGCTATCAACACACTTACGATATTAATTTTTCTACCAACCAGGTTCATGTTCGGTATGATGATGAAGATTGTGAGGATTCTGTTCAATCGCACCCTGCTACAGAAAAAAAATTCAAATATCCTTTCACATCCGTTCCAAAAATGGATGGATTTATACCCGGCAGGATAGAAATAAAAATCCCGAATTCCAATCAGTTCTTTTATTATTAACGTTACTTTAAAATCAAATAATTAGCAGTTGCGCACAAATAATTGTTAAATGTTAACGAATAATAAATGGCTCGAAATAGCTGAACAGCTTTATTTAGCTTAGTACCATAAATCAAAAATAACCTCTACCTATGAGGATCATTATTTGCGAATGCAATTTTTGTTTTGGTTTATATAGCTGTTGGTTTTAGAAAGTAACGTCTCTTAATTGATGAAAAAGGAAGTGTAAAACTTTGGTAGGTGTATCCAGCATTTACTGTGTTTTATGCTTCCACATCATTCGAAAATCACTTTAAGCATCATTCTTTAAGCATAAAACTTTATTTGTATCTTAAAACATTAAGCACGATGTGTGATGATTTGAAGAATATAGCAATACCACCGCAACATATAAATCTCATATCTGACTAATTTATACATGATCCTCTTCCTCCTTATCTTTATTCTGCCATTACCTCTGCTTATCTGGTTTTTCATTCGCAGCAAAACCCGAAAAGCCAAGTGGGTTATTGGTGTTTTAATGATTTTGTTTGTTGCATTTTTAAGCTTCATGAGTTTTGGTTTATGGGTTTTGGATATCGAAGATTTATATGGCGATAAACAAAAGATTTTTTGGGAGGGAAGTTCTGGCGATACCGTAAAGTTAGTCGACTACAACACTAAACAACTCCTGGCCACAGGTATCCTAAAAAAAACATGGCACAGAATTAATGTGCAAAGTAATAACACCGAGGCAGATATTTTAGGTTGGATTGAAAATGAAACGGGCGAATATTATATCGAAACCAGTCAGGAAATTAAAAATGGAGTGATTACTGTAGCGGTTTGGAGCACTGAAGACAAAGCGGATTTTATTGGTGCATATAACGACCCTCATACTTTGGATGTCAATTTTATAACCAACAACTTTTTGAAATACAAATTAACTGCATTGTGCGAACACCAGATACCAAATACCGACCAAGGTTTAGCAAAACTTCTGCAAGTAAAAAATGATACATTGGTTTATTAAAACAGTTTGATGGCAATAATTTAATCATCTCCGTTTGGGGAGAAAAAGGCTCTAGAAAAGCTAAAATATATAGAAAAGGTGATGGCAAAAAATCACAATTCGAAGATTTTAATTATGAGGGATTTTGGGAGAAATAAGATGAACAAAAAATTAAAAATCGGTATCACTTTCCTCATCGCAACCTGGCTTTTTACAGGCATTTATGCTGATGATGAATTTGGCGAACACGGCCCGTTCCTAAAATATCGTCCGAGTTTTCAGGTTTATTTCAAATCGCCTTTGGGCATGCAAGATATGCCTGCAAGTTATCCGGCAGAATTAGTAGTAGAAGAAGCTATTTATGATGATTCATCAACCAAAAACATTGGAGCGACAACGATTTTTTAGCGACCAGCGCTTGCGCTATTTTATATTTAGGAACGATTTATTTTTTGATTTCGGGCACCATTACACAATTTAAGCATGGAAAATAAACCAATCCTTCCTAAGGTTTACCTCTTCATTTCTGCCTTAATGGTGCTTAATGTAATACTTTATTGCTTTTGGCAAATGAGCTTTGCTGGATACTGGAGCGATAGGGTAATCTTTTGGATTTGGCTTTTGGCAACGCCAATTGTGGTTTTTCTTTTCTGGAAAAAGATAGCAACTAAAATATACTTCTGGTTGCTCATCGCTGGATTAATTTTAACCATTCTACCAATGGCATTGCCTTTTTTTGGCATTCTGTTGTCTGGTTCTGGTAGCGGTAGATTAAATCATTTCAACCTCGGGAATAACATTCGTGTACAAACTGTTAGTTATGGTGTAATGGGCAGGCCACGTTTGCAGATTGTAAAGGATGGTTTGCTGTTTGATAAAATTAAACTCGAAGATGGCGATGAGATTTTTACAAACGATACCACTTGGATCGAAGTTAAGGACCTTAATGATCCGAAAAATATCATTAAATCTCCGGAGCTAAAAACTTTAGAGATTAGAGATGCTAAAAACGTCAGGTTGATTAATGAAACCGATACCAGCATTGCCGTAAAGTATTTCTTTGAGAAAGATACTGTAGAAACCGTACACGTTTTCAAAGAGAAAACATCATTTAATTATTAATAAATTATGAAAGCACCAATAAAGGTTATTGTAATTTTAGGTGTGGCTTTAGTTTTATTTTCTGCCTGTCGAAACGAAGAAAAACCAAAGGCAAACCCAGCTGATACGATAGCACATCAACCCGATACGTTAAACACAAATAAACTGGAAACGCCTTTGCCTGCATTCCCCAATATTGCATATAAAGTCGAAAATCTCATCCCAAAAGATTACGAAATCGATTTGGAGGCCGATGGAGATTTGAATAATGATGGCGTAGCAGACAAAGTAATTGTGTTAATAAAAACTACCGACACCACAGCGCTTCGCCCAACGTTAGTATTGCTCAAAAAAGGAGAGGCTTATAGCGTTAACGCCATTTCTTATACCGCTTTCGACCCAAAATATCGTGAAGATGGCTTTAAAAATTATGATTTCGAAGACGTAAGCATTGATAGCGGAAAACTGGTAACAACTATGCAGGCAACTGGTCCTAACGGCAGTTTGGAAGGTACTTACAAATACATCAACGAAGAATTGATGCTCACTCACATTACCACTTTTAACATGGGAGCCGGTGGCCAAACCGAGCAAAAATTCGATTTGCTAAAAGGTATTTACGAGCAAACCGGACATCAATACAATGAAAGAAGATATGCCTAGCGAAACCACCACCAAAAAGTATAAAATACCAAAAGCAATTTTTAAAGATGCCGATCCAAGGGCAATTATGATTGAGGCCTTTAGAAAAGTTGGGCATTAATTTGAAAATGAAAGTGCAGGAGTTGATGGCGGTTTTCAGTCCCGCTATTGCCCATAGTCCTCGCTTCCCGAGAAATCGGGACAGGCTTAGCCCCGCTCCGGGCTATTTGGCGCTATCGGGTTTATGTACAGAGTTTGTGCAGGTAAAACCCACCCAAAAGCATAAAAAAGAAGTTATATAGCCCCGACATACGCGAATTCCGATTTATCGGAAGTAGCATTGGCGGGAACAAAGAGAAATAGTAGCAGAAGCTTTGCGCTTCAAAAAGGATAAAAAAAATGAAAAAACTTAACATCTTATTCGTCATTTTAATTTCAACATTAATTTCTTGCGCACAAGAAAAAACGGTTAATCAACCAAAAATAAAATCCGAAGAAGTAATCTTTTACAAAGTAGACGAAGGTGGCACCCGAACCATACGAGAAGGGGCAGGCATGGACGAATTGGTAGAATACAACTCCGATGGAAATATAGAAAAAGTATATGTAATTGAGTTCGATCAAGCGAAGAACAAAAACACTTACAACCTACACGAACGCTATTTTTATGAGGGTAAAGACCTGACCAAAAAAGAAAAAATAGGTTACCGAACTGGCGAGGTTTACGAAGAAATTTCGTGTAAATACCAACAAAATAAATTGCTTAGAAAAGATGTTAAAACTATAGAAAACGGTAAAGAAGTGCTCAAGAAAAACGGCAGTTTTTATTCTGAATATACTTACGAGCCTAACAAAGAAACAGGCAAAGTTTACGAATATGACGAAGAGAAAAAAACTTTCGTTTTAGCTTACGTTCAGCATAAATTTTTCGATGCTAAAAAAAATCTGATCCAAGAAAAACTGGAAGACAAGCACGGCGAAACCTATCAGCAAAATGATTTAACCTATAACTCTGAAAATAAGCTCATTAAAGATGCGCAATCAAAACGCTTTCCATCAACCGTAACTTACCAATATAATAAAGAGGGCGATATTGTAGAAAATAAATACGAAAGCGAGGGAACCATAATCACTACAAAATATGCCTTTAAATATGATATTAATGATAACTGGATTGAAAAGACGGAGACAAAAACGTCAAATAGCAAAAATTACATCCCTGACCCAACTTATATCATCAAACGGAAAATAGTTTATTATTAAATGAAATTCTGGACTAAAGCTTTAGCGGTTACGCTAGGTTTATTCGCCTTAGTTACGGTTTACTAAATTGAAGCAACTTGCTAGTTCTAATATTGTACTGATTATTTTAACGCTTTTTGGTTATGGCTTTATCAATATTTTAATTGCAGTAACACAATGTCAATTAATCAAATAATCAGTCTAACTACGCAAATATGGGCTATATAAACACGAATAACAGAATGCTGATTTTGATTGTTAAATAAGCGGTATCTTAATATCAAATGAAAAAATTAATCTTTCTTCTTTTGGTTTTAATTATTGGTCAATCGCTAAATGCCAGCGAATGTTATCACTATCATACTTCCACACAACATGCCATTATCAAGAATGAGCGTGGTTTATTCTATCAGCTGACAGAAAAAGACCCGAACGGTTTTAGCTATGTTCGACAAATTAATAAACCGATAAAGGGAATAGACCTGGCAACTTATAAAGCCATTGGCGAAGATGAAAGCACTTTTATGTTTAGTGATAAAAATGGCTTTTATCAGTTAGAAAAAGAACGTCAACATGAAAATCACTCAGCCATTTATTCGAAGATTTTAGGCGCAAATCCAAACCAAAAACATATCAACGGACGTTTGTTTTTAATTGATGGAAAGTGGAGCTACATTATTGCATGGGGAAAGGATACAAAAAAAATAATGCTGAATGAATTACCCCAAAATATTACAAATGTTAAATGCTTCAGTTCTGGCCTATATGTAAAAAGCGATAAACAGGTGTTTTCAGTTTATATCGATTTCTACACCCAAAAGGCAACCGTAAAAACTATCCCAAACTTAAACCCAGCGCAACTAGTTTATTACGCTTGTAATCCCCGAGAAAACGAAGATTTTATGCGGATGAACAGCACATTTTTTCCATCAGAAATGATGGCAGTTTTGAAGATATTACACCTCAATTTAGGGCATTAAAGGTTAACCGAAAATTCAATCAGCTAAAACTTGTCGATAACCCTACCGTAATGTGGTGGAGCGATAAAGTACTTAAAAAACGAGAGGGTCATTCGGTATCGAGCAGAGACCCCTTAACCGGCGAAGACATAGACGTCTATTTTAGCTATTATGCTTCTACACCTTTGCTACCAAAGTTTGGCAATAGCAGTTATGTTCGTTTCCAAAACAAAATCTATCCCATTTGGGACGACGATTTTAGCCAATCGTACGATATAAGAACTGATGTTTCTAAACTTGAAGCGATAGAGGGAAAATTATTTAAAGGCGATGATTTTTACTATTTCGAAGCCGATGACGATTATAAAATCATTAGCACAAAAATTTCTGCTGATGCAAAATTTTTTCCTGGTGTTTACAGCTACAGAGCCTATTTATCGAAAGCTTTGGTAGATGATGATTACATCCATTTTGTCGGCGATCGGTTTAACATCCACATGGATAACAAAAAGAAATTAACCAGTAAGGTTGTTAAACAACTGGGTATGTTTTATTTGTTCAATAACGCTTTATTTGATGGCGAAAAAAGTTACCCCATTACAGCAGATTACGAAACCTTAAGCGCTTTAGGTTCTTTCGTGGATGTCATCAATTCTTGTGCTGGCGATATGCCGAATACGCCTCCGGTTCAGGTGAAGTATCATCATTTTTTTAAAGATAAAAATGCAGTGTATTATTTAAATGAAAAAACGAAACAACTGCAAATTATACAAACTGCTGATCCGGAGGATTATAAAGCCGATGATTACGAAGCTTTGCAAGAATTATATAAAATTAAAGATGTAAAAGGGTCGATAAAAAAAAAGACTAATTCGGGTTTAAATTATTATGCGATCGGTGGCTTTGCGTTGGCGATTTTTGGTCTGGGATTTTATCTCATCAGAAGGAGATCATGATAAAATTCAGCAAGTTTATTATTTTTTATACAATCCCGGTGCTTTCTGTGTTGCTTATCTTCACACTAACTTCCCATGCTCAGAACCTCAAAATCTATAGTGTTAGAGATACTACCGAATTGTGGGACAAGAAATATAAAAGCGAAATTTACTGGGGTTTTTACAAAGTAGATGTGGATCAAAAAACCATTCAGCATAAAGGTTTTGCATTTAGAGGTGGCGATAAGGCGCCAGATTTAATGAACCTTTTTAAAGATGAACCTAAAGATTGGTTTGAGATTTTATCGCCCACAAAAATGAAGGTTAAAAGAGTAAAAGGCACACGTGTTAAAAGAGCTTGGAACGATTTCGCCACGCCTGGTAGAACTGGAGGTTCGCCATCATATACTATTTTTATTAATGTTGATACACTGCAAACTCAAGGCGGAAGATTAAAGTTTGTTTTAGATAAGGAATTAACAGAAAAATATAAGCAAGAAACGAATGAATAATAGATGCCAAAATTAGTAACAACGAAAAGAGTAATAGCACTCTTTTTGTCAATTGTATTGCCGTTGACAATTATTTTTTTTGGTATGATTACGCACTGGCGATACGTTAGTGTTGAAGATGGTACAAACGAATTTCTATATGGTTTTCCTTTGGCTTTTATGTGCAGAGGTTGGCATACCTCGCTTTCATTTCAAATATTTGTTTCAGAACTTGTGTTTAATTTCCTAGTTTACTTTACGTTTCTATTAACTGTAATTTGGTTGGTGGATAGCTATTTAAAGCCGATTATAGTTAATAAATATTTAAAAGTCGGACTGTACAGTATTGCAATTTTAACGATGTCGTTTTATGGATTTCTGTTCTCTAACCCAAACAACATTTTTAAAATTAAGCGAAATTTTAATTATAGCGAGATACGAAGCGGAGTTAAATTCTTTTGGCAAAAAGACAAAAGATAAAAAATAATTGCAAAATAAAATGATACAGGAAATTAAGCCTAAAAAACCAATATTAATCGCTGGAGCAGTAATTCTAATCATCAGTTTATGCGTCATCTTTCCGATAGAATATAGTAAGGCCAGCTTCGTTAGCGATTTAAAATTTACCTATTTTACTTTGGGCATTGCTATGCTCATCTTAATGTACGCCTTTATGGGTAGGAATACTTACAAGGGTTTACTTTTTCTTCTCTGCAGTTGCATTTTTAGCATTATTTGTTGGTTCGTCTTTCTTCCAGAGAGCGAATTATCTAAATCTAACTCTAAAGCTTTTGAGCTAACAATCGCAATTTTTTCTTTCTTCGAGAATTTTGCAAAGCTTTACATGGGTACCGTAACAGGGATAATTGCTGGGTTAATTTTTCTAATCGTAAACGCCCGACTTTTGAAAGATGAAAATCGCTACCAATTGTTCTTTAAAAGATTGGTTTCCTACCTGATCATTTTAGGCGTAGTGTCGTTTTTATTTGCCAAAGGTGGCGATTGGATTTTTGAAATTTCGGAGTATGTTAAAATGAAAAATTAACCTGTGAAAAAGAGAAAGTTACTCAGCCAAAGGCATCCTTTTTTATATTTTTTAGCAGTAAACGCAAGGCGGATAAAAAGACAATTGGAATGGGTTTTCGATGGTAAAAAATATGCAAAAACCAAAGCCAGTGACAAACTCGATTTCCGGATTAAAAAACATCAATCGGTTTTGCTTAAAAAACTTGGCGATAACAATGAGCAACTGCAAATTAACAAAGTAACCAATCTCAAAATCGCTTCGGCAAAAATAAACGGCATTATCATTAAACCAGGCGAAACGTTTTCGTTTTGCAAATTGGTAGGTTTGCCAACCAAAGAGAAAGGCTATTTATTAGGAATGGAACTTTCATTCGGCGAAGCAAAAGCAGGTATTGGCGGTGGCATTTGCCAAATTTCTAACCTCATTCATTGGCTGGTTATTCATAGTCCGTTAACAGTTATAGAACGATATCATCATTCATTTGATCCATTTCCAGATGACGGACGGGTTTTGCCTTTTGGCAGTGGTGCAACCGTTTTTTACAATTACCTCGACTATCAATTTACCAATAATACCGAGCATAAATTTCAAATTAACCTTTGGTTTACAGATAAATGTTTGGAAGGCGAATTACGCATCGATACCGAACTTAACTATGCCTACCATGTGAGCGAAAAAGAGCATCAGTTTTTAAAAATAGATCATCAGTTTTACCGAAAAAATGAAATCTGGAGAGATAAAATATTAAAATTTGAAGGTGGTAAAGTTGTAGCCACAGAACTGATCATGAAAAACTTCGCAAGGGTTACTTACACACCAGCTGAATTTTTAGATACAACGGAATAAGTAAAATCTCCCACCTTCCAACGAATAATAAATAATGCTCAGCAAATAATAATTTGCCCATTTAGTGCGCTGTAAAGCAATTATTTTTATTACGAGGATTTCTTTTAATCTGCCTTAAGTTAATTAGCCCCGATTGTAGCGGAAATCCGCCGATTTTACCGGCGATGAGAGCGGAAAGCGGGAGTAGCGTTAAAAAAAGCACCTCAATTGCGCTTCAAATAAATAATATTTAAAGTTAAACATGAAACTTAAACGGATCTTAATTTTATTGCTCACGAGTACGTTTTTATATGCTTGTAGTCAAACGCCAACTTCTCAGGCTCCTGAAGCAAAGAAATACATTGCCTCTTTAAAAGCGATGAAATACGACGAGCTCAAAAACCAGCTCAGAAAAGATACTGCGTTGCTAAACAAATTGATCAAAACGGCCACTTTCACCTTGCAGTTAACCTCACATTTTTCATCGGGCGAGAAAACTAAGGTTGATAAATCGGTTCCGGAATTTGAAATTAACCATGACGAAGCAACAATTAAGGCACTATTTGATGATTACTGCAAAAAATTGCTCTTTGAACAAAACTTTAATGATGGCTACGCCGACAGCACTTTTAGTCTTTACGGGCAGGATATGTTTTCATACGAAAGTAGGTTTAGCCTAACGGATGACAATCACATTTTGGAGAAAAAGGACAGTTTGTTTAAACCGTTTAAAGATGATGTGGTAACCCACGAAAAAGCTTACTTTTTTAGAGGTAAAAAAATAGCAAAAACTGATATCGGGTTAAAACGTATTGATAGTATTCAAGCGGAAATCAGTTTAAAATTCCCAACCGATTTTGAGCGTTTTTCTATCGATAAATCGGCCAAAACGCAAGATTATAAAGATGCTAAAATAGAAGTTGAAAGCCTAAAAGAAAATATGGCTCAGCTCAAAATTCCGATGGATTTGTATGCCGAAGTTATCGGTTATCAGGCCTATAATAATCAAAATTTGAGGATGAATAGCAGTGCATTAAGCGCTACACCCATGTTAGGTATTGATAAAAAGGTAAGCGAAAGTTTAAAAGAACTGCTCGATATTTTCGCTGAAGTATTGAAAGAAAACGAGGAGAAAAACGGAAAAGAAAAATTAGATAAAATCCGCCAGAATCAGGTTGATGCGAAAGAAAACATGACCGAATTTGATGCTTACCTGAACAAACTATTTGAGGATAAGGAGAAAATAAAAGAACTGGGTGATGTGGGTTTGTATAACGAAATTGCCAACGCAGGCAAAAAAGTAATTGGAGTGCAAACGCAATTTGTTATCGTAGAATTTCCGGATGATATCAAAAGCATTGATGTTTTCGTGGCGACAAAATCTGTTTCGTTGCAAAATAAAGCGATGGTAAAATATGGCAACCATTACTTAGACCCAAAATATTTTGATGAAGCTAAACCGAACATCGTTTTTTACAGTAAAAATAGTGATAGAAAATTTGGTATCTCAAACCGGGATGGCGAAACCATTATTGAGCCTAAATTTGATGAATTAAGACAGGTAGCGAATGAATATTTTGTAGGCGATGATAAATTATATTGGCTAAACGTAGCTGGCAAAAAGATGGTTCCGCTACCGCAATTTGTAAGTTATGTGCAGACTTTAAAACCAGGTTACGATGTTTTTGAAAAAAATGTAGGTAGCGAAGATAAATCTGGCGTAATGCTGAATAGAGAAAAACTATTTTGCCATTTGAATATTACCGTTTTGAAAAACACGGACAATTTATCATTGCCAGCAAAACCCACAATTTGGATGAACTGTACGATTTAAACTTCAAAAAAATTCCGAATAAAGGCATTCAAAAAATTCATCTGGTAGATGAGTTTATCGCTTCTGATATTAAATATCCAACGCTGTTTGAGGCAGAAGATGTGAACAAGAAAAAAGCTCTGGTTGACAAAAACCTCAACTTGTTAACGCCGTTTAAATACGAATTTATCAATCCCTTCTATGGTGTCAACAATTATTTTATGGCAGGAATTAGAACTGCCGATGGGAGCAGTTATTGGTACGGAATTGTAGATGATAAGGGCAAAGAAGTTACGCCGTTTATCTTCTGCCACATGAGCGAAGAGTTTGATAAAAACGGAAAGTTGAAATTCTGCTTAAAGGATAAAAGCCAGGCAATGGATTTTGCTTCGTTTATTAAAACCTATAAGAAATAATACCAATTCGAGAAGCTGTAGCCCGATTTACCAAGTTAAGCGTCGGCGGGGACGCCAACGCAGAAGTATTCTTATGTTGGCCTCCCCGCCAACGTTATAAACGAACATGTTATTTCCTTTAAGATTGCTTCGTGCCTCGCAACTACGCGTGGCGAAATAGGATTGATTTTTTGCTAAAAACGCCAGTCTGTTAACGAATAATAAAAAATAAACGGCGAATAATAATTCTGGATTTTGATGTGGGTTTAAGCTGGTATTTTTATGACTTAACCTAATCAAATGAAAAACTTAATCGTTACTTTATTAGTAACCGCAAGCGCCAGTTTCGGTTATGCGCAAAACCTCGAAGGGAGAGAAGAAATTAATCTGTCCGGTTTCGGCTATAAAATCTATACGAAGCAGACGAAGAGCGCTGTTGAAGATAAAACCGTTTATGTTATTCCTAACCAAACCGATACTATTTTTCATGATGCTTTAATAAAAGACTTAAAGGCTGACAAGGAATTATACCGAGGCATCTACGGGAAAAATGGACAGGAAATACACTTTTTGCAGTTCGATTTACAAAGCGATAAAATAAACCATAAAGTTTATGCGCCAAATAAAGAAGGCAGATTGGTGCTGATTAAAGAAAGCAAAAACCTCGACGCGTATCCGAAAGATTTTCCGCCAAAATTCAAGAATAACAAACCCATTCATCCAATTTATCCAGGCGAAAGTATGGCACTTTATAAATGGGTAGAAAGTAATGTGTACCCCATTTTAGCGCAAAAGCACAAAAGCGATGCAAAGGGCAATGCTGTTATGGTACTTGATATTGCGATAGACGGTTCGGCGAAATTAAGCGAGGTGAAAAACCTAAAGGCAAGCTCTGAAACTTTAAATAAGCTACGCGAGAAATTAAGCAAAATGCCCAAATGGGAAACTAAAATTCAGGGTTACGATGTTGCCGGAATAGTATTTATACCTGTAAATTTTTAAGCTAACATGAAGAACTCAACTAAAACAAAACTTATCAAAGTCACAATGGTAATTGCCATCTGCTTTGCGGTACATGTTTTAGTTGCACTAATTTCCAGCTTAATTGTAAACAAATTGATTTTAAATACGCGATTGGCAAATTTTACTGTTTATGATGGCTACGCAGATTTTAGCATTTTATTAGTTTACATTTTGGTATCGGCGTTGCTAATGTTTGATAAAATTAAAGGCAATGCTTTAGTTATTACAACGGTTTCTTTTTTTGCGTTTCTAACTGTAAAGGTTTTTGTAATCGATATCATTGCGCATTATTTTAGGTTTTATGTAAAAACAGCCCAAAATGGCGCCTATAGTTTCAACATGTTTATAAATCGATTGGCTAAAAACTGGCAAGAGTTGCGCTGGGAATTTAGCAATTTAGGCCAATTTTTATCCTTCATTGGTTGGGTTTTCATCGCGTTGCTTGGTATTTGTTATTTATCCCTTTGGGCAAAAAATAAGTTAAAAGGAAATACCAAAACTAGTCTGGTTTTTGGATTGCTTTTTTTAACGGCGTTTTCATCATGCGGAGATCACATTCAGCGAGAAAAAGATAAATACCCACAAATTCCAGCTTTTCCTGCCTTTGAAAAAAATGCATTGCTTTACAAAAAACTTGATGTTGCCACAATATCATTTAATGCGTATAAATCTGCCAAAGTAGACGGACATGATTTAGTAATTCACACAAAAGATTATTTCTTTTACGCAGTGGCGGATAGTTCTTTGTTCCTAATTACCGGCTATCGCGAAGCGATAAAACCTGGGATGGAATTTCCAGCAAAAAATTTTATAACACTAACCAGGTTGAGGAACAAGAAAATCGAAAAATTAGTTTGGACAGAGAGCTGTGATCAAGATTTGCCAGTTTTCGACGATGGCCAGACTTTGATAGTCGGTAGTCGGGTTTTTGAGGTGAAAGCACCACGATTAGCTTTTACAAAAGTTGATAAAACCAATGATGACTTGGTAAACAACAGCATGATGGCTTACACCTGGAATTTTAGTAATAAGTTAATCTCGGAAAACTATAAACCGTTTGATAGCACATTCGTAAAAGAATTAGACCGAATTACAATTGGTTCTGATGGAAACTTCACTGGAGGCTTAAACAACGGAATTAATTACTCCTATGATGCCGTTCCGATGATTTATTATGAGTTCAACGTAGGTGGAAAAGTGGGTAAAACGAAAATTAATTTCGATGAACAAAAAGTACCGCTATTGTTAAAAGTTGGAGATCACATTTATTGCATCACTTACAGCAGTGAGTTAAAGTGGAAGCGTGAAGTAAACCACTATGAGATTGGAGTGATAGAATGATAATCGTTTGCATAAAAATGTTGCCCTTAAAAGGCAATTTGAAAGAACAAATTGGGAACGCTGTAAGGTCGGCTTAAACGGATAACCTATGAGGAAAGTTGTTTTAATCATCGCAATGCTTTTTACCTGTGTTTTCGCTAAAGCACAAAAAGAACATAAACTATTTTATGATAATGGTTTCGTAAAAGAAGTTGGACAACTTAATGCAAACGGAAAGGAAACAGGCCAGTGGAAATACTATCATAAAAATGGGAAACTATGGCGAATTGGAAGTTTTGCAAATGGAACGTTATCGGGAGATGTAATGGTTTACCACGAAAATGGATTGTTATATGAATACGGAAACGTTCTAAATGGCGAGGAAAATGGCAGGTGGACTGCTTTTTACAACAATGGAAATTTTTGGAAAACTGGAAAATTCAAAGATGGAAAAGCCAGGGGTAAATGGAAATTTTACTATGAAGATAAAAATGCTTTACTAACCGATGTTGTACGGTATAAGAACGGAAAACGAGAAGGAAAATTGAAACGTTTCCACAGAAACGGAAAACTGCAAAATACGGGTAGATATAAGGATGGAAAACAAATTGGCAAATGGGTTGAATATTACGAACAGGGTGCGCTGGAAACCTTTGGCTTTTTCATCAACGGGCAACAAGAGGGCGAGTGGAAAAGATTTTACGAAGACGGCACACTAATGAGCCTCGGGATCTACAAGGAAAATTTTGAAACCGGTGAATGGAAATATTACCACAAAAATGGCAGGTTGAATGCCGTTGGCGAATATAAAAATGGAAAGTGCATCAATGAGTGGCTATACTATGATGACAAAGGAAATCTGTTGAAAAAAGTTAAATACTAAAAAAGATGAAAAAACTACTCATGCTTATGATCATGCTAGGGGCGTATATTTCAGTTTTTGGACAAGAAAAACTCGTAAAAGACCTCGACTTTGATGGCAAAAAAGATACGGTATACATCGACCAAAAGGCATTACAAATTGTTTGCAGGCTATCGACCCAAACCTTCAAAAAACTAAGAAGCAAGACAATCGAAATGTCAAGCGACAATACATACATCAAATCGACCAAAAACGGATTTGAACTAAGAAACAATTGGATGCGAGCAGGTTATGCCTGCCAGTTCAGGTACGAGAAAGGCGAGAAACGCATTCGCCTAATTGGGATTACCGAGTACGCTTTTGGCAACGCCGCTAACGATGGCAGTGGCGAGGCGAGTGCAAACTTACTCACCGGCGATTACATTGGCAATTGGCATTATTTCGACCATTTGGCAAATAACGAAAATGGCGAACTGGTTAAAATCCCCACCATTAAAACTAAGATGAAATTCAGCAAAATTTACCTGGAACAATTTAGTGAAGAAAGCTATTTTTCTTATCAAACCCAGTTAGAGGATATTGTTGAAAAGCATAAAACTGCAGAAAAGAACAGGCGAGCGAAAAAATAAACCAGATGAAAACACTAACTGCGTTTCTTTTATTTTTTGTATCGAACTTTTGCGTTGCGCAACAAGGTTGGATTAATATTGATCTTGAGGAAACCGCATACGTGTATGCAACCAACAAAACCTGTTTAAAGAAAACTGGTCAGCCTTTAAATGGTAAGTATGCCATCAGATTTAATCGTTACCAAACCAATTACGAAACTTTTTTAAACGGTTTAAAAAACGGCGAATTCAAGGTTTTTAGAAACAAAAAACTGGCAGAAAAGGGTGCTTACCAAAATAATTTACGAGAAGGCGAATGGCTTTATTACAATGAAGATGGCTCCATTAGGCGACGAAGTAGGTATGAAAATGGTTTGCAGGAAGGCTTAGAAACCGATTATGATCACGGACGAATTGAAAAAACCGCTACGTTTAGTAAAAATCACCTCGATGGTTGGCAATTAAGATATTCATCATCCGAACCAAATGAACCATTTGAAAAATCATTATATGCAAAGGGTCAAAAAGTTAAGTTTATCCGCTATAAAAATATCAACAATTTAAAATTTATCATTAGCGATAGCTTGGTTTATGATGACCACAAACGATTGATACTGAAAAAATCGTTTGCTAACGATAGCCTGTTATTAGAATATAAAATCAGTTACAATGTAGTTATTAATGATGCTTATCAGATTAACACCACAAAAATTGAAATAGCTGACGGATATAATTCTAACATCGCCTACCTGTTGCCAGAGCGAGATAAGTATGAAACAGAGATGAGAATTAATGAATTGCTAAATTACGAGTTTGCTTATTATACCGACGTGAAAAAGCCAAGATTGCTCGTAAGCAATTTAACCCGAAATCACTTTTATACCACTACTTTCTACAGGTTATATCCAGCAGAAAACCTTCAATCGGTAATCTATCACAAAGGCGGAGACGATACTTTACCTGGTTGGTATTATAGAGATGTAAATAGATAAATTGGTTTAATTAAAAAAATATGCTTCTACCTATTCCAATCATTTTATTTATCCTTTTGCTGGTATATTCAATTAAAAAAGCAAAGCAAAAAGCAGATGTCAACAAACATGTCATCATTAGATTAGGCGTGTTGATTGCTTTTATTGCGCTTACATTTTTAATCGTTTACCTCATTGAAGGCAGGTCTGGTACGCTAGGTTCATTTTACATCAGCGCCTATTTTTCTGCAACGTGGATTTTGTATTTAATCGTTGAAGCCATCAGCTTGTTTGTAGTAAAGCAAAATAAGCTGGCAAGAACAAACCTCATTATATTGTCCTTTATTGTTTTTTTGGGCGCTATGGTTACGATTACACTTTCTAATACTTAAAATGATTTGTTTAACTAACACGATATAAATTGAAAAGCTGTTTCTCCAACATATTAATTTGGGTGGTTATGCTGGCGTTGTCATCCGTTTTACTATTGGTTTTGTCCAGCCGATTTATTGTTCCTGCTGTGCCTATAATTTTAGCAGTTATTGTTGTTATAGTTACCAAAACACAACGAACGCTGATTAATAAAAAAGCTACAGCAATTTACGAATTAACGGAAGGTGTAGTTAAAATAGAGGGAACAATTAGCGCTCCAAAAACGTTTGAAACGCCCTATTTCAAACAACAATGTATTGCCTACACTTATAAAGAAGGAAACATTACCTACGATAGTGATACGGGTTCGGAACATGTAAATAGCACCTTTGAAAAAGAAGAATTTCAGGATTTTTATTTAAGTAACTCAACAGGAAGAATAAAGGTGATGATTACTAAATTAAATCTGGCACTTCTGCCTGCCAAAACTGACACATTACATAGCGTTAAATACGCAGTTGATGATATCCGTTACACGGAGAGAACCCTAAAAAACGGCGATTTGATAAGCGTTTTGGGTTATGCAATAAAAAATGCTCGTCACGAATTTGAGTTAAGGGAACAAGGCGATAAACCCTTGGTAATTGCTACGCCAGCTGTAGAAGACAAAACACGGAAAGCGTTTAAAGTTTTAAAAGACCTACTGCCTTATTTAATTTTAATGTACGTTGGCGTAAATTATTTTCTATTTGCACCAATCAAAATTCAAATATTGGAAAGCGAGATTTTCCCTTACTTCGCGATTTTTGGCATGCCAATTTTAGCTTTAATTTTAAGTGTTATTGGTAATCGAATGGATGGTTTTGCCAAATTATTCTTCACCCATTTAGCTGGAATTTGTTTCAGTGTACTATTCTTAAGCTTTCCTTTAATTTGTTTATTCTATTTGATTAAACTGGAATTTACTCGAATTTTTTGCATTTGGGTAATGATTTTTATATGCACCACCATTGCTTTCATAATGAACCACCGAAAACTGGATGGCTATTTCAGTAAAGAAGAGTTAACATAACCAAAACAACCTACAACAAACTTTATGAAAAAACGATTATTCAAGATATTTACTTTTTTATTTATTGCCATCATGGCGATAAGAGTGCAGGCGCAAGAACTTAAATTTCCGGAAAGTTTCCGCTCAAACTCTTCGCTTTTTAAGGGAATGGCAATTTCCGAAATTCCCAAAGACATTCAAACCAAATACGGTATTAACAAAAACCCAGGTTTAGTTACCGATATTGCAAAAGCCAAGGGCGCACTTTTTACCGCCAAAACGCCTGGCGTACAAGCCATTTACTTAGAAGTTTGGAAAGACCCTACAATAAAAAATAGTGATTGTGGTTACGAAGTGGCACAGTTTGCGTCGGTTTCGGAATTAGAAAAGGTACTGCCAAAATTCAACAGTTGGTTCTATGGTGCAATTTTAACAGTTCAAAATTATCTAATTGTTGTGAAATGCGTTTCCTCAAAAAATGCAGAACAAAACATTGATAAGATGATAGCCTATTTTCAGAAAAGATTAGGAGCGAAGCTTTTTCTCGATAGAAAAAAAGAGGTTGAAGTACAGGTTCCAGTTACCGAAAACTATGTTTCAAACTTACCTCCACCGCTACCACCAGAACCAAAAGAGAATTACACAAGCTTGGCCATTGGAGATTTGGACAGTCGCATTGCCAATAAAGATGGATTAGCCTACATGCGCACCAAAAAACGCGAAAAATTGGCGCCTGGAAAATATCGGGCAACTAGTATGGCTCCAGCTTTTGAAAGTTTAGTTTTTACGCTTGATCAAGATAGTTTGCTCCACGGAGATTACGAATATCATTATGCTGAAGATTACAGCAAATCGCCCTCAAAAGAAAGCAAATTAACTTACGACCATGGCGTTTTAACTTCGGAGATTGTTTACAAAGATGGTAAGCTTTTGGGCTCAACAACCTTTACGCCCTCTGTGGTTAAAGAACGAAATGATTATCTGATTACCATTAAAACAACTACTAAAAGCCCAAGTAATGGCGATAAAGAAGTGGTTACAGTCTTCCGTAATCGTAAACCTGTTTCCAAAACCACTACCAGATTTCGTATTTCGGTAATTAAAAAAGACTTCGAGAAAAAGGTGCTGGAACATTATAACAGCAAAGGCCAACTCACCGAATTTGAAAAACCTGGCTTAATTGAACGCTATGCGACTGACGGCAAAGTAAACTATAAAGATGAATGGATTAATGACGATCATTTTATTTATACAAATGGAAAATTGACAAAAAAAGAAATCGGCGTAAAAGGTAAACAACAATATTTAGTTACCGAATATGATGAGCAAGGAAAGGTAACGAGAGAATTTTCGAGAGGCATTGAAGATAGCATAGCTATTGCCAACCCTGATGAGTATGAAGGGGATTTAAGCGATGCGCTGTTTGAATATTACAAGAAAAAGGCAAAATGACATCAAGAGCTGAATTAGTTCAAAAAATACAAACAGCATTTAACAGCGTAAAGCTAGAAGATGGCATTGGTTTGTGGGAAGCAGAAGGTTTGGATAACTATGCTGATGAGGAAACGATGATCCAATTAAGGGCAAAAGATGAAAGAATGAATTGGGAAAATCTCAGCTATCAAGAGTTGGCAAAATGTGAAAGTGCTTTAGCGTTTTTTGATGCTAAAGGAATGAGGTTTTGCCTGCCTAAATTTTTAATATTCGATTTGTTAGAAACTGAAATTTTACAAGAGCAAAATCTGCCATCGCCAGAGGTAGTTTTTACGTTAACTCATGATTTGCATAGCGAATATCAGCTGAGTAGATTTTCGTTGTTTAACAGCAATCAAATAGAATGTATTATAGAATTTTTAAACTACAAATTGAAAAATGGAGCATCAAATGAAAACGATTATTTTGATAAACAGCTTAAAGATGGCCTAATATTTTGGAGCACTAAACTTGATAATTAGCGAAAAACGGTTTTGCCTTTTTGCACAGGCTTAACCATTCTAAACCCGACAGAAGCGAACACGAAGTGTAACGAAGTAAAGCGTATGGCGGGACTTTCGGAACCGATTGAAACAGAAACTTGTTTTTCAAAAAAAAGAGAAATCATGAAAAAAATACTCACATTAATAATCGCCACGATAAGCTTAAACTCATTTGCACAAAAAGGTCCACCACCTGCTACGGTAAGACTTGCTGGTACTTCAGATATTTTGAAAACTGATAAACGTTTGGCCGATTTTACCATTAAAAAAACAAAGTTTAATGTTTATCTGGGCTATCAAAAACCTAGTGAAATGCGCCAACAGAGCATGGAAGATACTTTGCAGGTGTACAAAATTACAAGAGATAAGCTCAATTTCAGTCACCTGGAGATTGTAAAATATGGCACAAAAAACGGAAAAATTATTCTCGAAGGAAGTTATAAACTGTTAAATGACACGCTGATAGTTATTGGAAATTTCTACGATTATATGGGTTCTTTCTGCATTACCACAAAATACATTACCGATAAATGGGGCTTGAAAAAAGTAAGCGATGATATGAAAAGTATCAAGCTGGAGAACTTAACCGAAAGACATTTGAAACCGGCAGAAATGAAAGCTCCACCACCCGCAAAAAATTAAAAAAATGACTAATTCATCCACATATTAATAGTTATGAAACAATATTTCTCGCTTCTGTTTTTGGTTTTTTGTTGCGCCATTAATTGCTTTGCACAACAAAAAAAAGCTGTTAAAAACTGCCCCTGCACCATCTCTACAGAAATTAGCGCTTGGACACCAGAACTGAAAAAAGGATACGACCAAAAAAGCATCGCTAACAATTTTGCTTATAGCGTTAACGGAATTTACCTAGCCGAAGACCGAGACACGGTTTACCAAATTAAAATTATTGTAGACCCAAAATCGTATGGCACTTTTGTGTATTACCAGCACCTTAGTTTTAGTAAGGCAAGACTGATCAACAAACAAGTAACTAATTGCGAAACCTTGCCGAATGTACACGATGGCGGTTGGGTTGGAAACAATATTCTTGAACCGAAAAATGCCATCAACAAACAATTTGTAGCCTCAGAATTCTTTGTTGGAGAAAATTATTTCAGAGTAGATAAAAGGCATTTTTATAGATTTTACAAATGCGATAAAGAAACCAAGTTTGGCATTCACGATGCAGATAGAGAAAGATTTTACCGTAAAGTTTATTGGGAAGTGGAAGGCGATTACCCTGAAATTTCAACCCGCAGTTTTACTCAAGTAGATGTAAAAAAGTACAACAAGCAACAACTGGCAGAAATGAAAAACACTGTTTATGCCCGTTACAATTATGCGTTTAAGGAAGATGGAAAGTGGTACCAGCATTTCAACAAAAAACCAGATTACCGATGGAACCATTTTAAAAATATAACGCCTTTTTTAACTCATGTTGAGAAAGAAAATATCAAATACATCACGGCTTTTGAAAGTGCCGATTATTACGACAATCAGTTTAAAAACGACTTTTTAGACTTTTGGGAGAAACTGAGGCTAACTACAAAAGATGCAAATCTAGAACGACTAGCCTCTTTGGTTCAGTTTCCATTTACCATTAATGGCGAGCACGATGATATGCCTGTTTTAAAAGTTAACAAACAACAGTTTGCTAAAATATGGCCACTTTTAATGCAACAAGAAAACTATGATATGAGAGACAATGGTAAGCTGGTTTCTTGGTATTCTAGAAGTATTTTTAGCAAAGCTGATGCTTTTGCAGAGCAGACCTTGCATACCAAATCAAACAGTATCGCAAATCTGGATTTCGAAAAACTAAATGGCGTGTGGAAACTGAATGGTGCTTACGCCGACTTGGAGTTATATCCGAAAATACAAAGTATGCTGATGTCGGATAAAGAGAAATTTCCAGTTAAAAAAAATTAAGAGAATGAATAAGTTAGTTAAAAAATATCTCTTCTTAATTATCTCTATTACATTGATATTTTTATTGGCTTGTAATTTGGGTGATGGTATTATGGAGCGTAACGAAGAGCCGTTAGCATTAGCTTACGCCAATTTTCAAGAACTAAATGAAAACTATCGTTCTACAGATTTTGAGGTGAAATTAATTTGCGAAGCACAAGGTTACCCTCATCCAATCCGTGTTTTTCCTTCTATAAACAAGCAGTGGATTATAGAAACTGATGCGGAAAAAAATGATGAGACCCAGGGCGATTATATTTTCTATAAACTTAACGGAGCCGGCAACATAACAGATACCTTGTATTTAACCTACAAAGGATATTGGGCCGAGCTCATAGATGATTTTATGGTTTTTACGAATTACGAAGAAGCCTACTATACAACTTGGCCATTGGACGGTGACACGACAAAACGAGGTTTTAAAGTTTTAAATGCCGACTTAAATTGGAGCGCTGTTAAAGTAAACCAGCATATTGAAAATGCCAAAGCAAACTCAAAATATTGGTTTTATAAATATATAACCAACAACGAAACCAGCTATCTGAAATTTTACTATTACCAAAACAAACAATGGCAAATTTTATGGCAGAAGGTTGAAGGTTTTCAAACCGTTCGCGACGAGGAAAGTGCGGGCCGATATAGCTTTGAAGTGATACGAACTGGTGAAACAGACCCTCATTTAGCAGAGAATATTACATACCTACATCACCATCGGCTAGAAAAACTATCTTACAGTCACAACATTGGGGGTGGAAATCCAGGATTTGATGTAACCAATTGGCGAGGTAAAGCCTTTTTTAAGACGAGCGTTGACGATAGGGATTTTCATTTTTTTGAGCCAAATATTGCCGTAGAAAATGAACAATCTGACGGAAATAAAAATAGATTTTATATTGTTTCAGAACCTAATGCCTCGGCAATCATTTTTACACCTCTGATCTATAAGGTGCCAAACAGCTTTGCTTTTTACACTTCAGATCGAAATAAATTGTATCTCATAAGAGAAAAAATTAGGTCTAAATAAAATAAATCAACAACCTACCAAATGAAAAACCTACTTTACCTATTACTCTTTGCATCGCAAATCAGCTTTGCGCAAAACATCGATTTTAAAAAATTTGAAGCCCAGGCTTTAAAAGTTGCTAAAACCAGCAAACATGCCGATTTAATAAAAAGCTTTATCGCCGATAATAAAGATACTGAACAAATCACGCAACTAGATTTAATAAAAGATTACGTGGGTTTTGGTATCGTTATTAACCCAAAAAATAACAGCACAAAACTACTGCCTGCAAAATATACTTTCGATATAAAAACACGGCTATCTGCAGTTGGCGTGGTAGATTTAGATAAACCGGAACTGACTGACAAACAGTTGGCTTATTTGTCGGCCTACACCAAAAACACCGCTGCTCTTGCCAAAGACGAATATCTTAGAGCATTTAAATACCACACTTTTACTAACGAAACAAAATTGGAAAAAGGTGATGATTTAATACTGAAAGACCAAAATTACACGACTTATTTCACTATAAAAAACAACTTAATTTATGCCATCGGCATGAATAAAACCAGCGATGAATTTATCTTTTACAAATTTGACACGAGGGTAATCCCAAACGACGATTATTTGCTCATCCAAATGGAGAAAAACAGAAAGGTAAAGTGGGCAGAGGAAAGCAAATTGAGAGATATTTTTCCGCTTTATCATGATGTTAGGATAGACGAAATTCGCACTGCGTTATATTATTTGCTCCGCGAAGAACCTTACAAAAGCGATAAAAAATTGATGGAGTATGCCCAGAACATGCGCCAAAAGCTAGACCGTTCCAATATCCGACAGTTTACCACAGAACTCGACTATTTTTTGGATTTAAAAATTGACGAAAAAGCCTGGAAATTTAAAAGTGACGAAGTTTTAAATCTAAAACACACTTCTGCCCACGCACTGGCAGATATTTATTTTGGAAGCGCCAGTTACAAGTTGGCAGAAAAGTTTTTCTTAAGGTCGTTGCTAGATTTTAAACTCTTTTCTGCAGGTGGAAGCAACGCCCAAAAAGACGCCAACAGAACAATTTACGATTTAAGTAAGGTTTACGAAAACCTTGGTAAAACCGATGAAATGATTGGTTATTTAATTCCGCTGTTAAATGGCAATGGAAGCATCAGCTCTGCAACAGAGTTGTTAAATACTTACATCGAGAAAAATAAAATCGATAAACAGAGCTTAAAAAAAGAGATAGATGCATCTTTTGAAACTTTAGATAATATCAGAGGCGATGGAACTTATACTTTCATCTTTAACGGAAAGGTAATTTTCTTTTATAGCGTTTTTTCTAAAACGGAAAGTAGTTTTAGGAAAGAAGTAACAGAAACAGATTTTTATAAATCGCTGTAAAACGCTAGTTTGAGCGTAAAATTCTCCATCTATCCCTAAAATTATATTTTGAGATTGCCTTTTTAACAGCATAAACAGGTATTTAAAAGAATTTAAAATGAGTTTTGATTTTTTACAAGAAAAATATCCCGATTTTTATTTGTTTCATTTCGAAACACTGGGCTTGTACCACGCTATAAATGATAACGATATCGAATACCTATTAAATCCAATAGGTGAGGTTATTTATACCAAACCAAAAAACGATAATGTTTTAGTTTATACCAATTTTACTTTTTTAAACTGGAGCAGAAAAGATTTAGAATTTAACAAGTATATCGAATTTTGGATAGAACATACGGCATTTAAGAACCTTAGCACCTGCAAAATTTTCACCTACAAAAACCAGGTAGTTCAACAATTGCTAAATGAACAAACAATTTTATCGGCAGAGCCAATTGGCCCTCGCAAGGTATTGTTGCAAACTGCTATAGATAAAAATAACCCGAATGAATTAACTCAAATTTACATATTCGATTTTGATCAAAATCACCTTCAAAAAGTTACAACAACCCGTTTTGTTAGTACACCGCACCAAACTTCACCATTAGTAGTGCATCAAATTTCGGGCACGGCCTATTTGTTTTCGGTACTTATCGATATTAAAAAAGAAGACGAATATCTTAACCACAAAATTTACAGAATGTATAAAAACAATGGAGAACAGTTACTCCCTTTTGATACCACCATTGGGCAAAATGGTGAAGAAACTTGGTTTGAGCAAAAAAAGCCAAATATGGGTATTACTTACCGCTTGCTAGATGAGCCCATTAACTTTTCATCTAGTTGGTATAATTCCGAATATTGGGCCTGCAACTCGTTAATAGATATTGAAGGTAATTTTTACGGCGACTTTTACTATATCTCGGGCCAAGTTCCCAGCGAGCTAGGTAAAACATCAACAAAACACCCGAAATATGTAGATAAAAACCTGTTGTGTTTATCATTACCACAACCAGGTGGTAACGTTCCTTTACTAACTATCGTTACCGAAAATAATCAACTCATACATACAAAATACGAATGCCCTTGGCTGTTTTTTTCTTATTCGCAAGCCGTTATAAAAGATAAAAAGCTGTTCGGTAAAACTGCCTTAGTCGTTTTAGATCAGGATAAATTTGTTCGATTGATAGACTTACAAGGCCAAGAGATAAAAAACGTAGTACCTATAAAATGCGAAACTTTATTTATCAACTACAACAAGTTATTTATTGAGCAAGCAAGCCTATAGTTTTAACCGATGTGCTACGCATACTTTCATCTTTAACGGAAAGGTAATTTTCTTTTATAGCGTTTTTACAAAAACAGAAAGTAGTTTTAGGAAGGAAGTAACAGAAACAGATTTTTATAAGTCGTTGTAAGGAATTGAAATGCGAATAATATTTAAAAGCTGGCGAATAGCAAGCTAAATACCACGCTTATAAAACTGGCTAAAATTTGAAAATTCTATTAATTAGTTTTAAGTAGTTAAAGCTGTAGCGCAAGCGCAGAAATGATTAAACCTAAAAAATAAAACCATGACAGTTACTTACATGATGTTGGCCTTCACCACGATCTATTTAGCGGCAACTTATTTCTATTACAGGCACACTGTAAAAAAAGGCACAGAATTTAGATACAAGCCGCTTTTCTTGTTAATTATCGGACTTTTATTTTTATTATCCCTTTACGGTAGCGTAACCAATCAGCCTTTTAACACCATTGTTCCATTTATAGGTTAAGCTCCGCTTGCTGATTTGACTAAAGATTTTATTTATTGCCCGAAGTTGACATCCAGTTGAAAAGGAAAAGAGTTTTATATTTTGCCATTACTAGCGTAGTTGTATGTTACGTTTTTATCTGGTGCAAATTTCATTTTTTTACAAAGGTTTATACCCAGGAAGAACTAGATCAGAAATTTGCGGCCTTGAAAATGGATGTCCCGCTTTATGACTCTGTGAATATTAGGGGCTATAGCATCAAGTACATTAGTAATAAGAAGAATTATAGCGTAAAAGGCGATGAGTTTGGAAAGAAAAAACCCTACTTGGTACTGCTACATAACAGCGATAAAAATGCTGGTTATTTCATAGATTATTTCAAAAACAAAACCCTTAATCAAAAATTCCATATCATCGCGATAGATCGAATCGGTTTCGGAAATAGTACATTCAAAAAACCCACTCAAAAAAATTCGCTGTTTCAACAAGAAGAAAAGGAATTTGGAAAGATGGCTGAGTATGCCAACGGAGTCGCAGTTAAAGAAATTTTAGATGCTGAAGGTCAGTATATGGAGGAAGTTCGAATTGTTGCTGATGGGAATGGCAGCATGGCTGGCTTACAAGCCTATTTGTATAAAAGCCTTTCATTTTCTAAAGTTTTTTTATTTGATCCGGAGATAAATGATCGATTTTTCTTAAGCAAAATTTGGAGTAAAATAATCATTAGCCCTGTTATTTCAGGGTTCTTCCCGCGGGCATTCATAAGCAAACAACACGACTTGCTATTGGCCGATAATCACAAAGGAAAAGAATTTGCAAAGCTGATCAAGAATGTTCAGTCTTCCGAAAATAGAGAAGCAACGGATAATTCATACATGTATCCCAAAGGTTTCAAATCGGTTTTTTTCTTCGGATTAAGCGATAAACAACAGCGCAGGATTACTGAAATTTCCGGAAAATCGAATTTCGTTTTTCAAGAGAATGATTTGAATATTTATTCCTCCCCAGAAAAAGTCTTCAGCACCATACTTGCCAATGATATTTATACCTTACCATTCAACAGAATACGCTGACGAGAACAATTTCCAATTATTCGAAACGGATAGCTAGGTATTTCACTATGCATTCTTTAGCAAACGCAAGTCTGGATAAAATTAAAATTGGGCTTCAATTAATTTTAATTTATGATATTAGCTTTACGTATTCTACCATTTGAAAAATGGTATGGTATTTCTAACGATTAAGCTCCACCTAATGAAATTGCCCATTTTATTTTTATTCCTCTCATTGCTCCTTGCTTATGCTTGCAAACATGATAATGGTACCAAGGCCGATCAGTTAAAAAAATATCAGGAAGCATTTGCAGCCTTATCAGACAAGCAGGCTACACCAGCTTCAAGCGATTCGATAATAAATGCCTGGAAGCGCTACAACGCTGATCCAATTGTGTTGGCCGATACCGATTTGAATGCAAGAACCAAATATAGCCTTGGCAAACTCTACGCCAGGAAAAATCCTGACTCTTCGAAAGTATATTTACAACAGGCTCTTGAACTGGTAGATGTGAACAAGCGTTACTTAGATATCAAGGCCCGTGTTTATAATGGGATGGGAAATCTGGCTAATGAGGAAGCACTGGAGCATCAAGCTAATTATTACTATAACAAAGCAGCAATTATTGTACTTACTGATTCAACAGTAAAACTTAAGCCTGCGGCGAAGGTTATTATGCTTTTATCAGCAGCACAGAGTAACAAAAGCCTGCAGCAATATAGTTTAGCTTATAAAATGAATATCGCGGCATTGCAGCTTATGCCTCAGTTGCCTCCAAATGCACCAAATCAACAGCGGGTGCTTACACAACTGATATCGTTAGTTTACACAGCCAGCTTACCAAAAGATGATGTGGCTTTTTACATCAAAAGATTAGAAAAACTGCATCTCACCTATCCTGACGATTTTAATCCCAGATATTTACACGATAGCAAGTTGCTTTATTTTGATAATCTCAACCAGGTAGATTCTGTTTTAAAATACTCATTGCTTAATGCGAAAATAGATGAGGAATTATACGAGGAAATGCCTTTATTGCCCACCACAACAGGTAACCTTTACACCACCTATACCAATATCCTAGCCAACTATACCAAACAAAAAGATTACCGTAATGCAAAAGTGTTTTTAACCAAAGCGGATGAACTACTGAACAAAAGCGGAAAACTTTTAGAATATGAAGATTTAATTAGAGGTGGTGAAGCTCGCTCAAATTATTATGCAGCCGTTGGCGACAAAAATAAGGCGCTAAAAGCAGCTAATGATGTAAACCAACTTCAAAAAGAAAATTATGAAGTAGAAAATACGCAGGCTGTGGCTGAAATGGGCGCATTGTATCAGATTCAAGCTAAAGATAATTCGATAGAGCGTTTAAATGAGGATATTAAATTGAACACACTAAAATTAGAACGCAACAAATTGACTTTGGTCATTACCGCACTCATCATTTTAATTCTGTTGATTGTGATATTTCTCTTTTATAGCATTTACAAGCAACGCAAGTTAAAACAAGAGAAAGAAAATGTACAGTTGCAACAACAGTTGTTGCGTACCCAGATGGAACCGCATTTTATATTTAACACCCTTTCGGCTTTACAAAGTTTTATCCGTTTAGATGAAAAAGATGAAGCCATTAAATACCTGAACCAGTTTAGCCGATTGTTGAGAAGCAGCCTGGAGCTTAGCCGGGAAAAGCTGGTTCCTTTGCCGCAAGAGATTGAAACGTTGGAAAACTATTTAAGTTTACAGCAAATGCGCTATAACAACATCTTCAGGTTCAGTATCGATGCGCCATTTACTGATGATCTGGACATGGTGATGCTGCCTCCAATGTTAATACAACCTTTCGTAGAAAATTCAATTCTCCATGGAATCAACCTGAATGATAAGCAAAGTTTTATCGAAGTGAATTTTACACTTCATGGTAAAATGCTTACCGTAACGATTATCGACAGCGGTAAAGCCATCAGCGAGAAGAAACCGCAGAATCATCAGTCACTTTCAGGAATTATCAGTAAGGAACGATTACAGTTATTGGGCAAAGAGCGAAATCAAACAGCAGGAATCACACAAAGTAAAGAGACTGGCGGCGGCACAAAAGTTACTTTAAACATTCCAGTAAGCCCAAATGAACGCATTGCCTGATTAGCTAAAAACACCGGTTTCTCAGCGAATAATAAATGAACACCTGCGAATGCTAATCAGAGCAAAAATTCAAAAAAATCTTATTTAAATTTAAATTGAGGGATGAAAAAAATATCTAATAGATGTTTTTCCTGCAGAAATCAGCGTTGAAAATAGTATAAATTTAAAAAATGAGATCTTATACGATGAGAATATTTTTGCTAATCTTTTTACTTAGCTCCAGCTACGGTTTTTCTCAGGAGAGAAACATCGAAAGCAGCGTGCTGGCAAAAAATATATTTGCGAAGTTAAAACTCAAACAAGGCGATGTTAATGAAGAACTTTATGTAGAAAAGGTTTTGCCTAACATGAAATCGCAAACGGTAATGGTTATACCGAAATATCGAAAAAATGAACCAGATGGCTATGGAAATTATTATTTAGAATTAGATGCCTACATTATTATTGCTGATAATACAAATGGCAAAATACTTTATAAATACTACGAAGAAAATGCGTGGACATCTGATGCAAGTAGGCTCAGCAGCATTACGATAAACACAGGACTTTTTAATTTGAACAGCGAAACCCGTGCTTTTGGCATCAATGTGAGTTATCAGGGAAGTAGTCAGCCAAACCCAAACCACCACACAGATTTATCGTTATTCGTTAAAAGCAATCAGTCGCTAAAAAAGGTATTGAGCAATTATACTACCGAAACTTTCGGGGGCGAATGGGACATGAAGTGTGTGGGCGAATTTGAACAGGTGAGTTCAACAATTATAGTCGATAAGAAGCGCAAAACCAAAAACTTTAATGATCTGATTATTAAGGACAAAATAACAAAAACCATAAACACACCTGTGAACGATGATTGCATAGAAAAAGAAACCGTAAGCAGCAAAACATTGAGGCTAAAATTTAACGGTACCGAATATAAATAGACTCATGAAATCTGCTTAAAATTTGAATCATTCATTTATGGGAAATCGTAATGCGCTTTTATACTTTTTTATCAGGTTGCTAATTTTTCTATTCATCTCCATCCTGATTTATTATTGTGCCTATTATTTCCTGCCAAAGATTATTCAAAATGATCAATTTTCTTTTGTCGCAGAGCTGGATATGGTTATCCGATTAATGCTCGGCTTTTCCATTCTATATAGTGGAATAATCTTTTGGGAATATCAAAATTTTAGAAAAAAGCAGCTCACCAAACTTAAAAATTCGGCTTTAACGATTTTTTGTATTTGTTTAATCATGATGTTTGCCGCAGCATTTTTAGTAATCAGGTTGTAAGTCAAAGTGATCTTTTTAAAGTTGAGGCACAGTTACCTAAATTTGGAATCGAAAAGTTTGATGACTCACCCATCTATCGTAACAATAAAAAATAGCCGCTACTTGTAACTTTCTAATTCAAGGCGTTACCAAACTCTCTAAATTAATAGCTGTTAATATTGTACAGTATCAAAGATTCTTTAAAATTTCACCCAACACCTCAAGACCTCCTTTTGAGCAGACTACTGTTTTTTCAAAAAAGACATATAAATAACTGAAATACAATATATTAAATTTTCAATTAGTTTATTTAAGATAGATATTTTGCTGGATTTTCGACTTCTATTTTTGTTTTGGCACAACCATTGTAATCTGGCTGTTACATTTTAACTAACCGATTTGTTGACTACCTCAGCAAATTCCTAATGAAAAACAAAACATGAAAAAGACAGTTCAAATTTTCAGCATGCTTTTAATAGCACTAACAGTGATGGTATCGTGTAAAAAAGATACAGATCCCGCAGATCGTGATCTTTTTGTAGGTACCTACAGAGGAACAGTTTCTTACAATCAGGGTGCCACTCAAATCACGAGCACAGATGGTAAAGTAACGGTAACTAAGGTTAATGACACTTATAGTTTCTTTTTTGGAAACAACATTCCTGATATTACAGGTGTTAAATTTCAGGAAAGCGGAAACACTTACGTTAGTGTAGGTACCGGTTTAATCGGTATTACAATTGATGCGAGTACTTTAAAAATTGGCGTATCGAACTCCAATGGCACTTGGACCGCAAATTGCACCAGGTAATTTAAAAACAAAAAATCCCGACATCGATCGGGATTTTTTGTTATAATTCGTCTTCTTCCTCATCCTCTTCTTCAGGCACATACGTTTCAATCGCCTGTCCAATAGCATTCACCTCCTCATCTTCTTCAAAAATCGGAAGTTCAGTTTTGTAATCCATTTTTAACCAAATGGATGAAGTATCTTTTTGTATCTGGATATATTCTTTGCCATCTTTAAAAATGGTGTACTGATCATTTCCTTCTGGAAAAACCGAATAATTTACTGGTCCAATTTCTATATCAAATGGTTCTTGCATGCTTGTTTTTCTTGGTAAAGATAGGGCTTTCACCGCAACCAAATTAAAATTTTAAATTATTTTGAAATGATTGGCAGCATACCTTGGCGGCTTTCCGTCCCACTTTTCACTACAATCTTTTTTATTGCTGTTATGCTCACTTTGCAGTTATCGCCAAGTGGAACAACGTAGCAACATTTTAGGTAAGTGCTGTAAAAAAGGATTTTCGTTGCAATTGGGTTTAGGTGGCTAAAATAGTTCTTCTATTGCCGCCACCTAAACCCGACCGAAGTGGAAAGCCCGCAAACCGAGGTACGAGGTGCGGACTTGTAACGGGGGCGGGACCAATCCAAACAAAAAAGCTACAGACATTGCTTTTCTAAATAAAATTTTAACACCTTGTTCAACATTTCATTAACTAAAAAATTACGCCATCTTGTTTAAAAATCGCATCATTTGTACTACTTTACGCCAAACAATTTACCGATAGATTAGAAGATGAAGTTAACGTTTTGGGGTGCAGCGCAACAGGTAACAGGAAGTATGCACCTGCTCGAAGTTGGGCATTATAAAATACTGATAGATTGTGGTTTGGATTATGAAAAGGAAACTTATCAGGAAGAAAATCAACAATTTCCTTTCGATCCGGCTGATATTAATCTCGTTATTTTAACACATGCACATATCGACCATTCGGGCAATTTACCCACGCTTGTACGCCTTGGATTCGATGGGCAAGTGCTCTGTACAGCGCCAACTGCCGATTTAACTTCTATTTTATTATTCGATTCTGTTGAACTTTTCTTGAGAAAACAAAGTCGCAAACCCCGTACAAAACGTGGCAATTTCAGCGGACCGAAACCCTTATACCTGCATAAGCATGTAATGGATACCATCGATCGTTTTGTAACGATCGCTTTCAACAAGCCCTTTAAAATTAATGGTGATATTAGCTTAACCTTTATTCCGGTTGGGCATTTATTGGGTGCTGCTGCTGCAGTTTTAACCATTAACGATAACGGCGAGGAAAAGAAAATAGCTTTTTCAGGAGATATTGGCCGGGAGCATTATCCGGTGCTGGTAAAGCCAGAACCCATACCCGAAGTAGATTATTTAGTTTGCGAAGCCACTTACGGTGGTCGTTACCATACAAAAAATCAAACTTTAGAAGAACGCCTGGTTCAGGAAATTACCGAAGCTTGCATTAAAACACCAGGGCGATTGATTATTCCGGCCTTTAGTATCGGCAGAACACAGTCGTTGGTTTTTGCATTAAATCAGATTTTTACCAAAAAACTCTTGCCTCCAGTTCAAATATTTGTTGATAGCCCAATGGCGATACAAGCCACTGATGTGTATCGAAAACACCATAATCTGGTTAATCAGGAAGCGAAAGATTTTTATAAAACCATGGGCGATGAGTTTGAATTTGAGCATTTGGCTTATGTGCAAACCATGAAAGAAAGTAAAGATGTTTCCAACTATTTCGATCCTTGTATCATCATATCTTCAGCCGGAATGTTAGAAGGTGGGCGTATTCAGGATCACCTTTACTACAATATTCAAAATTACTATTGCACCATTTTATTTATTGGTTACTGCGCCAAAGGAACGTTAGGATACAAGCTGTTAAGTGGAGCGCCAATTGTTCGCATTAAAGACCGCGAAATGATGGTTTATGCCACCATCCGCCAAACCGATTTATTGAGTGGCCATGGCGACCATGATGATCTGGTTCGAACGGTAAAGCAAACTGGCCAACCAAAAAAAGTTTTTCTCGTTCATGGAGAGGATAAAAGCTTGAAAAGTTTAACCGCAGCCTTGCAGGAAGACGGGTTTAATGTGGTAGCGCCAGAAAGGGGAGAGGTTTTCGAGATTTAGTTAGTTCAACGGTTCACTTGTGTTTTCGTCATTGCGAGGCACGAAGCAATCTTAAAATTTGATTATACCTTTCGTATTAAGATTGCTTCGTGCCTCGCAATGACGATGAGTCGCCTTTTTTACCCTCTCACTTGTCCATCGCCCCGAACCACCCATTTGTAACTCGTTAATTCTTCCAAACCCATAGGGCCACGGGCATGAAGTTTTTGAGTGCTTATACCAATTTCTGCGCCCAAACCAAACTGTGCACCATCGGTAAATCCTGTTGATGCATTGGCATAAACCGCAGCGGCATCAACTTCGTTTAAAAACCGCGTGATATTTTCGGCATCCTCAGAAATGATGGCTTCACTGTGCTTAGAACTGTACTCGGCAATGTGATTTAACGCAGCATCGAGATCTTCAACTACTTTCACCGCCATTTTTAACGATAGAAATTCTGTTCCGTAATGTTCGTCAGTTGCTTGATTTAGAAGTGGTGTTGGATAAGATGATTTTAAAATTTCGTAACTTTTTTCATCTGCAAAAAGTTCTACTTTTCCCTCTGCCAAAGGCGACAAAAGTTGTGCTGCATCATGTAAACGTTTTTTATTAATTAGTACGCAATCTAGCGAATTACAAACACTTACTCGTCTGGTTTTGGCATTGAATATAATCGCTTTACCTTTTTCCAGATCACCCGTTACATCAAAATAAGTATGCACGATTCCGGCTCCAGTTTCAATTACCGGGATCTTGCTATTTTCCCGAACATAGTTGATTAATGACTGGCTTCCGCGTGGAATTAATACATCAACAAAACCCCTGGCGTTCAACAAAGCTTCGGTGGCGGCTCGTTCTGCTGGTAATAAAGTCAATACGTTTGCATCGATATCATATTTATTCAAAACCTCGTGAATAACTTTTGTAATGGCCAGATTAGAAAATTCGGCATCGCTTCCCCCTTTTAAAACCGCAACATTACCTGTTTTGAAACAAAGTGAAAATACATCAGCAGTAACATTTGGCCTTGCTTCGTAAATTACACCCACTACGCCAAGTGGAACACGGACTTTCTGAATCTGCAGCTTATTTTCTAAAATTTTATCAGATAGGATTTCTCCTAACGGACTGGTTAAACTGACTACATTCTTGATATCACCTGCAATATCAGCGATGCGCTGAGCAGTTAATTTTAATCGATCATACTTCGGATCTTCAATGGGCATTTTAGCAAGATCTTTTTCATTCTCAGCCAAAATTTCTTCGGTACGCAAAACCAAAGCATCAGCTAATTCTGCGAGCACTTGATTAATAGTTTCTTTGCTCAAGCTAATCATGCTGCGACTTGCTTGTTGTGCCTTTTCGAAGTATATTGAGTAGTTCATTTTTTTTGTATCAGGTAGTGAGACTTACTTATCGTAAGTTAGCGGTATGCATTAAGATTGCTTCGCACCTCGCAATGACGATAGTATAAATACTTCCTCATGGCTTTGGTCTTTCTGCTTTAATCTTTCAGCCTAAATCGCTGAATAAAAATAATCATAATGTACCAGGGCCTTTTGTTTTTTCTGCCCGATTCTTTCTTTTGCTTTGTCCGAACCATATTCAGCAATGCCCAAACCTATTAGATGGTTGCTTTCATCTATAATTTTAATGATATCGCCTTTTAAAAAATCAGATTGTATTTCGATGATGCCAACAGGCAGCAAGCTTGTTGCTTTACCTGATGTTAATACATTTTTTGCTCCATCGTTTAGCTTTACAATTCCTGTTGCGGAAGTTTCTGAATGTGCGATCCACTTCTTTTTACCTGATTTAATTTTTTCCGGAACGAAACGTGTATGAATTAAATCTTTGTTTAGTAGCGAAATCAACACATTGTCTGTTGTTCCGTTTGCAATGTGAACCGTAATACCAAGTTTTGCCACTTTTTGCGCCATCGTCGATTTGGTTACCATCCCGCCACGCCCAAAGGATGATTTGCCTGTCTGAATAAAGGAAGCCAGGTTGTTAACAGAACCTGTAATTTCTTCAATTACGGCAGAACCCTCAATTTTTGGGTCGCCATTGTAAATGCCATTTACGTTCGATAAAATAATCAATGCATCTGCATTGAGCATGGAGGCAATTAATCCGGCCAGTTCATCATTATCGGTAAACATCAATTCAGTTACCGAAACCACATCGTTCTCGTTTACCACGGGAATTACCTCATTTTGCAACAAAATATGCATGCAGTTTTTCATGTTCAGGTAATGTGCCCGGTCACGAAAATCTTCTTTGGTTACCAGAACCTGTGCGCATTTAATTTGGTGTGGCTCGAAAAAATTCGAATAGGTATTGATCAGTTTAACCTGTCCGATTGCTGCTAAAAGTTGTCGCGTAGTCACTGCATCCTGTTTTTCTGAAACTTTAATCAGGCTTCTGCCTGAGGCTACGGCACCAGAAGAAACTAAAATAACTTCCATGCCTTGCTTTTTAATTTCAGCCAACTGATCAACTAAATGCTGAATGCGAGATTCATCAGGCAAGCCATTGGCCTGCGTAATGACGTTTGACCCAACTTTGACAACTATTTTTTTGTACCCCAGCTTCATTATGATGTAACAATTTTATAGCGGCAATTTAACATCATTTTTTATAATTAGGATAATTTGCCAAGGGCATTATAAATTTTTACGAATATGGTAATATAACCCTGACTATAGCCTGCCTTACGTTGTTCTTAAACCCGACAGCAGCGAAAATACTTTTTCTCAAACACATTAGGTTTCAGAAACCTAATGTGTTGAAAAAGATTGAAGCGAATGGCGGGACTGAAATCCACCATGGAAAACAGACCGCTCATTTTCAAATATATGACGTAAAATTTCATAAATTGCATTACCTCAAACAAACCACCATGAAACGTTTTTTACCCAGCTTGCTTTTACTCTCTGCGGTAACAGCTTGCAATAATCCTGAAAAGAAAGAAATGGAACCTATAAAATGGCCAGATGCAAAAGCGCCTGTGGCGGAGCGTATTCCGCATAAAAGAATAATCCACGGCGACACCGTTGTGGATAATTATTACTGGATGATTGATTACTTTAAAAAGGGGCCAGACAGTACAAAAGTTGTGGATTATTTAAAGGCCGAAAATGCCTACCTGGATACCATGATGAAGGGAACGGAAACGTTTCAGGCAGATTTGTTTAAGGAAATGAAAGGCCACATTAAGGAAAAAGATGAATCTGTGCCTGTTTTTAAAAATGGTTATTTTTATTACTCCCGCACTGAAGATGGACAACAATACTATAAATATTGTCGCAAAAAAGGAAGCTTAAGTGCTAAAGAAGAGGTTTTATTGGATGTTGATGCATTGGCGAAAGGGCATTCCTACTACAGCGCTACAGGTTTCAGTATTAGTCCTGATAATAAACTTTTAGCTTTTGGGGTGGATAAAGTTTCCCGCAGGCAGTATACCATTCAGATTAAAAACCTGGAAACCGGCGAAATTTACAAAGATGCAATCACCAATACCGAAGGCGGAGTGGCCTGGGCTAATGACAATAAAACTTTGTTCTATACCTCAAAGAACCCGGTGACTTTGTTGAGTGAGAAGATAAAAAAACATGTACTCGGAACGGATGCTAAAGCTGACGTAATTGTTTACGATGAAAAGGATAATACCAATTATATTGGTGTTGGCAAATCAAAGAATGGTCGATACATTTTAATTTCATCAGCAGGTACCTTAACCAATGAATTTAGAATGATTGATGCTGATCATCCGGAATCGGCTTTCAAAATTTTTACGCCACGATCTAAAGATGTTTTGTATGATGTTTTGCCTGTGGATGATAAATTCTATATCGTAACCAACTGGAACGCAAAAAACTTCCGCTTAATGGAATGTGCGTTAGATAAAACGGAAAAAGAGAATTGGAAAGAAGTGATTCCAAATCGCAAAGATGTTTTGTTGGAATATGGCGATGAATTTAAAGACTATTTGGTTTTATCTGAACGCAAAAATGGCTTAACCCAGCTTCGTGTTTTAAAGAAAGATGGAAGTGATTATTACATCAAATTCGATGAACCTGTTTATGCTGCGGGCATTGGTTCCAATCCTGAATATACCGGCAAAACCCTTCGCTACAATTATACTTCATTAACTACACCTAATTCTGTGTATGACTATGATTTGCTGAAAAAAGATAAAAAATTAATGAAGCAACAGGAAGTTGTAGGTGGTTATGACCCTAAAGATTATGTGACAGAACGTTTATTTGCCACTGCAAAAGACGGAACGAAAGTACCGATTGCGATCGTTTACAAAAAAGGCTTTGTCAAAAATGGAAAAGCACCCTTACTGCTTTATGCCTACGGCTCATACGGTTCCAGTACTGAAGCATCCTTTTCATCCCAGCGCTTAAGTTTGCTTAACCGTGGTTTTGCCTTTGCCATTACGAATATTCGTGGCGGACAAGAGATGGGCAGACAGTGGTATGAGGATGGAAAGCTGATGAAAAAGAAGAATACCTTTACTGATTTTATTGCTGCCGGAGAATACCTGGTTGAGAAGAACTATACCTCTAAAGCACATTTATATGCTAATGGAGGAAGTGCAGGCGGCTTATTGATGGGCGCAATTGTGAATATGGCGCCAGATTTATGGCATGGTGTAATTGCTGATGTTCCTTTTGTAGATGTGGTGAACACCATGCTTGATGAAAGCATTCCGCTCACCACCAATGAGTTTGATGAATGGGGAAATCCGAAGAAAAAAGATGCTTACGATTACATGAAAAGTTATTCTCCTTATGAAAATGTAGAGAAAAAAGCTTACCCAAATATGTTGGTAACCACAGGTTTGCATGATAGTCAGGTACAATATTTCGAACCTGCAAAATGGGTGGCAAAACTCCGGGCCACAAAAACCGACAATAACGTTCTGCTATTAAAAACGAATATGGATTTTGGTCATGGTGGTGCTTCAGGTCGTTTTGATTATTTGAAAGACGTTGCCTTGAGATGGGCATTTTTATTCACGCTGGAGGGAATTAAGAAATAATATACCTGTAAGGTGAGCTTATCGAAATCAGTTTTCGATAGGCTCAATTATAAATTTCAACCTTAAATTACTTAAATCAAATTAATGAATACCAAACTTAAAACCATACAAATGATTCACCTGGCGCTATGCTCAGCCGTTTTTCTTTTTGCATTAATTACCCTTTTCCTTAACCGGGAGATTATGTTTTTTGATGCGAATCCATCTACTACAGCGCCTTTTAATCCAATTTTTCCCATCATGGGTTTAATCACCATTTCGGCAAGTATTTTCTTTTTCAAAAATTTGATTTCAAAGATTGATAAAACAGCATCTTTCGATACAAAAATGAATCTTTATCAAAGTGCGTTCATCATTAGCTCTGCATTATTGGAAGGCGGTGCGCTGTTTAACCTGGTTGGATTTTTCATTACACACAATGCCTTCTTCCTGATATTTGCTGTGGCAAATTTTATCTTTTTAATCCTGAACCGCCCCACTAAAGATAAATTGATTTCATCTTTACAATTGCAATACCCTGATACGGAGGCTTTGTAAGCAATTAGCCGTATCTTTGCCCGTCAATGGAATACAATATTCATACTTTACCGAACGGCATACGTTTATTGCTTGTGCCCTCGGCTTCAACCATATCTCATGCCTGCATCATCATTAATACCGGTTCTCGTGATGAGCCAGAAGGAAAAGCAGGTTTAGCGCACTTTATCGAGCATTTGATTTTTAAACGCACCGAAAAGCGAAGCACCAATCAAATCTTAAACAGGCTGGAAAGCGTAGGCGCTGATTTGAATGCTTATACCACCAAAGAATATACCTGCGTTCATGCCTCCTTTTTAAATCCATATTTAGATAGAACGCTGGATCTTTTCAATGACATTATTTTCCATTCTACTTTTCCTGAAGAGGAAATGGACAAAGAAAAAAGTGTGATATTGGATGAAATTGCATCTTACCTCGATCAACCAGAAGAAGCCATTAATGATGACTTTGAGGATATGCTCTTTGCAGGAAATGCGTTAGGAAATAACATTTTAGGCACTACAGAAAGTGTTAGTAATTTTACCCGCGAGGATGTGCTTAATTTTCGCAGGGCAAATTATCGCACCAATGAAATTGTGATTGCCGTTTTAGGAAATTACAGCTTGAAAAATGTGGTAACAAAGGGCACCAAATACTTTGCTGATGTGAAAGAAAACGCTCCTTCGCAAAACCGGATTAGGCCTGCTAGTTTAAACCCTAAAACCACTACCATCTACAAGCCCATTATGCAGGCACACTGTATTTTAGGAACACAAACTTATTCCACTCATCATCAAAATAAGGCGGGGCTAATGTTGCTGAATAATTATTTTGGTGGCAATGGAATGAGTTCCGTTTTGAACCTTCAAATCAGGGAAAAATACGGAATTGCTTACACCATCGAATCCAACTTTTCGCCCTTAAGCGATACCGGAATTTTTTCAATTTATTTTGGAACTGATCAGGAAAAATATGTGAAAGCGCTTTCCTTAATCTTTAAGGAGATGAAAAGGCTTAAAGATAATCCACTAAACGAGTTGCAATTGCAAAAAGCGAAAAACAAATTTATTGGTCAGATTGCTTTGAGTGAGGAAAACAGAATTGGATTGATCATTTCAATGGCAAAGAGTTTGATTGATCATGGCAAAATCGATTCTCTTGAACAGGTTTTCGAAAAAATTAATAAGGTTACGACGAAGGAAATCGCTCAAATTGCCGACGAAGTATTGGCGCCAGAACAACTGAATATTTTTACTTTCAGTCCAATACTGGAATAATTGCTATTTTTGCAACATTAAGTTTTTAGTCTGTCACCCTGGATTGATCGCAGAACATACAGGAGGAAGAAGCCCTCGAAGGGCTAAGATTAATAAATCATTGAAATTAATATCCTCAGATTAATCATCTGAAAAATTTTTATATAATGAAATTACCCATAGTAGCTTACGGAGATCCTGTTTTAAAAAAGGTAGGCACCGATATTGATAAAGACTATCCTGAATTAAAAGAATTGATTGCAAACATGTTCGATACCATGTACTATGCAAATGGCGTTGGCTTGGCTGCGCCACAAATTGGCTTGCCTATTCGTTTGTTTATTGTTGATACTGGCGAAGAAGAGTATGGAACACCGGGTTACAAAAGGGTATTTATCAATGCACAAATTATAGAGGAAACTGGTGAGCCCTGGAGTTTTAATGAAGGCTGTTTAAGTATTCCTGACATCCGCGAAAATATTATGCGTAAGCCAAACATTAAAGTAAATTTCTTTGATGAAAACTGGGTAGAGCATACTGAAGATGTTGATGGTTTACCGGCCCGGGTCATTCAACATGAATATGACCACATTGAAGGAAAACTATTTACTGACAAAGTAAGTATTTTGCGTAAAACGATGCTTAAAAGTAAGCTTGATGCGATTTCAAAAGGAAATATTAAAACCGATTATAAGATGAGGTTTCCGAATAGAAGCAAAAAAAGATAGGTTTTTGATAAAAGATTTAAAAGGGAAAATGAAAACGTTTTCCCTTTTTTTATATCTATCTAATTGGTAAAATGAAAATTATATCATACACCAGCATTCGATTTTAACGTTTCTTGTTGTAATTTGGGTTAGGGCGTACGTAATAACGGAGTTAATTCAAATGAATAGAAAAGTACAGCCTTAATTTTCGTTTCTTTTCTTATCTCCGTCGAAGATTTGCTGCATCAGCTTGCCCCAGGCAAAAGGATTGAGCAGCGGATTAGTTTGAACCATATTCTTATTAATCATACGGTCGAAGTTGTAGCGATAATTCTGGCTGGAAATTTCCTGACCATCGCGAGGCAATGTTTGGATCAACCCATTAATTGATGATCTGGAAAGGTTTTTCTTGGCAATGGCCATATCATCATCTGCCAGTTTCATTGATAAAAATTCACGTGTAAATTCTTCGGTGGTTGCCCACGGAAAAACCCGAACCGAAGGCAAATCAATTACATTCGCTTTCAACTTCACCATAATCGTGTATTTACTATCGGGAGTACTTTCAGGAATTACGGTAGAGAATTTTTTATAACCAATAGCTGTAAAAAGAATCGTGTCGCCCGGATTTACAATGAAAGTAAAATAACCTCGGTAATCTGCGGCCACGCGTTTAGCATTGGCAGAGAGGTTGGTGATGGTAACATAAGGAATTACATTTGTGCTGTCGATATCGGTAATAATCCCAGAAAACTGAATAAGTTTTTCTTGCGCCGGCCTCTGTTGTGAAAAAGCAGCGGTAGAAAAAAGAAGACAAATCAGGGCAATACAATATCTCATTAAGACAAAAGTAATTTTAAAAATAAAACTTCCTTGTTAAATATTGTTAAAGCTATTCCTGCTCTGCCATGTTTACAGCAACAACCGAAGTGATGCTTGGAACAGCCTTCATAATCGCCTGCTCAATTCCTGATTTCATTGTCATGAAACTCATCGGGCATGAACCGCAATTGCCTAAAAGCTTAAGTTTTACTGTACCTTCAGATGTAATTTCTTCAACAGAAACATCCCCTCCATCGGCCTTTAGATAAGGTCTGATGGTTTCTAATGCCTGTTCTACTTGCTCTGTTAAATTCATTATGTGTATTTTAAAATATAAAAGTAGTAATTTTTTAGTAATTAGCCATTTGTGCGTTATTAATGGAAATTTGCTGGGCTATTTTACTGGCAATATCTCCAAAGATAACATCCAAAAGCGGATTTTGATTTAAAGCCACTGGTTTCCCGTTGTCGCCCGCCTCGGCAATGCCCTGAATAATTGGAATTTCTCCTAAAAATGGCACGTCAAATCGCTCTGCCAACACTGTTCCACCGCCTTTACCAAAGATATAATACTTATTTTCCGGCAGTTCAGCAGGTGTAAAATACGACATATTTTCAATCACCCCCAAAATTGGAATATTAATTCCCGGCATACGGAACATGGCCAATCCCTTATGTGTATCTGCCAAAGCTACTTGCTGTGGAGTGGTAACCACCACTGCTCCCGATATCGGAAAACTTTGGGTAATGGTAATGTGAATATCTCCGGTTCCCGGCGGAAGATCGACAATCAGATAATCCAATTCGCCCCAATTGGTATCATTAAACAATTGCTTTACGGCATTTGAAGCCATTGGCCCACGCCAAGGTACCGGCTGACCAGGATCTGCAAAAAAACCTAACGATAATAACTTAATTCCATATTTTTCAATCGGAATAATTTTCGTTTTGCCCTCTGCAGTTTCTACCGCACCCGGTTTGGCATCAACCAAATCAAACATGGTTGGCACCGACGGGCCATAAATGTCTGCATCAATTAAACCCACTTTAGCGCCGTCTTTGGCCAAAGTAACCGCTAAATTGCTCGCAACAGTAGATTTACCCACACCACCTTTTCCTGATGAAACCAAAATAATATTTTTGATGTTATCTAGTGAAGATGAATTGATTGGCTGGGTTACCCTCGAAGTGACATTAATGTTTACCTCTGCTTCTGCTGAAACGAAATGTTTAACTGCATTGGTGCAGGCATTTTTTAGCATGTCCTTCATCGGGCAAGCTGGAGTAGTAAGCTCTAATGTAAAACTAACTTGGTTATCGGCTATCTGTAAATCCTTAATCATGTTCAAGGTTACCAGATCTTTTTTCAGATCGGGATCTTCAACATTTTTCAAGGCATCTAAAACTTGTTGCGGGCTAATTGGCATTGTATTAATTTAAATTCAAAATTAACAAAACATAGCCACAAATACTTTTATTTAGGCTTTTAAACTGTAATTTTAACACGAAATAAACATTTAATTGTTACGTTTAAGCAATTAACCATTTTTACAACTATATGCGCATACCAAAAATTAAGATCCCTAAAAAATATTTAAAAATCGGAGCGTGGGTTTTAGGTGTTTTTTTAATTATTTGTATTGCCTTGGGTGCCGTTGCCTATAGTAAAAGGGAAGCGCTTTTAAAGAAAATGGTGGCCAAAGCGATATCTAAGGCTAATAAAGATTACGGGCTTGATGTCAAAATTGGTTCCGCAGGATTTACCGGCATGAGTACCGTAAAAATGACCAATATTTCTGTCGTTCCAAAAGATCGGGATACCTTATCTAACATCAGCGAATTAAGTGTTGGGGTGAAGCTATTTCCATTGATTTTTGGAAATGTAAAACTGGCTGAGGTAGAACTAAGTAATGGCTTTGTGCATGTGGTTTTCAGAGATTCAACCAGTAACATCGATTTTATCCTTAAAAGAAAGAAAAAAGATAGTACAGAAAATACCGGAAAAGCTAATCTCCCGGAAATTGCCAATAACCTTTTAAACCAGGTGTTATATAAAATCCCTGATGATATGGACATGAAAAACATGGTTTTCAGGTTCAACGATCATGACACTGCAAAATTAAGTTTTGCCACTACTGCTACTATAGACGATGGCGATTTAAAATCGACCATCAATGTAAATGAAGGTGAATCTACCTGGCATGTTGATGGACTGGTAGAGCCCGGCAAAAAGCAATTGAGTTTTATGGCCTATGCCGATGGAAAGAAGCTCGAACTTCCGTATCTCAATAACAAACTTCACGCTAAGCTAAGTTTCGATACCCTGCAAACCGAGTTGAAAGACGCTGGTTACAGTGGCGATGATTATAAAATATCCGGGTCATGGTCTGTTAAAAACATGTTGATTAATCAGGCCCGAATTGCAAGCAACGATATTATTGTTCAAAGCGCAAAACTGGATGCAGATGTTCTGGTGGGCTCAAACTATGTGGCTTTAGATAGTTCATCAACTGCCTATTTAAAAAATGCAGAGATTCATCCTTACATCAAATATACTTTAGGTAAAAACAAAATTTACGAACTTAAAATTAATGCCGATGAGCAAGATGCCCAGGCAATTTTGGATGGTTTTCCGCAAGGGTTATTTGAATCACTGGATGGTTTGAAAGTGCAGGGCAAAGTGAAATACAATTTAAACTTTTATTTAGACACTAAAATTCCTGATAGCGTACGTTTCAGTTCTACGCTTACCCCCGTAAATTTCAAAATTTTACAGTGGGGAAAAACCAATCTGCAAAAAATAAACAGTCCATTTGTGTATACGCCGTATGAATACGGCAAACCGATGCGTGACATTACGATTGGTCCGGAGAATCCAAATTTTACGCCTTTAAATGCAATTTCTAAAAACTTTATTAATGCGGTTTTAACAGCTGAAGACCCTTCTTTCTATACCCATAATGGCTTTGTAGAAGAATCGATCAGAAAATCGATTGCCGTAAATTTTAAAGAGAAAAAGTTTAAGCGTGGTGGCAGTACCATCAGCATGCAACTGGTAAAAAATATTTACCTGAGTCGCCAGAAAACTTTGGCCCGAAAAGCAGAAGAAATTCTGATCGTATGGCTAATTGAGCACAACCACCTGGTTAGTAAACAACGGATGCTTGAAGTTTACTTCAACATCATGGAGCTTGGCCGCAATATTTATGGAATTGGTGAAGCATCAAGATATTATTTTGGTAAACAGCCCGCCGATTTAACCATTGGTGATGGCTTGTTTCTGGCCAGCATTGTGCCTAAACCAAAAGCATCAATGTATAAGTTTATGGCGGATGGAAGTTTGAAACCATTTATGTTTAATTATTTCAGGTTCATGGGAAACATCATGGCCAGAAGAGGATTAACCCCTGGTGATACATCGGGTTATGGTTTCTATAATGTGCGCTTACGCGAAGGCCTTCGCCAATACCTGGCGCCAGATACCGCTGAAATAGACACAACGGCTTTTGATGATGACGATGAAGATGGAATGGCTCCAGTAATTATGCAGGATAAAAACAAAAATCTCTTCGACAGGATTTTTGGTGGTGCGAATAAAAAGGATTCCGCAATCGTTAAACCTGCTGATACCACAAAAAGCAAAAAGCAGTTAAGGCAGGAGCGAAGAGAACAGCGCCGCCGTGAAAGAGAACTCGAGAATGGTGGCTAAAACAATTTAATGTTGGCTACAACATTTCAACTGACAACATTAAACATTACAATAAAAACATGCACAAAATAAAAGTTGAGGATAAGGAATTCGAGATTTTTTTAGAAAATGAAACGTTAAACAAAAGAATTCGTTTACTGGGAATTCAAATGAATGTCGATTATGATGGAAAATGCCCATTATTTATTGGAATTTTGAACGGCAGTTTTTTATTCATGGCCGATTTAATAAAAGAAATTAATGTACCCTGTGAAGTTGCATTTATGCGTGTCGCCTCCTACGAAGGAACTTCCAGCAGCGGTAAAGTAAAAGAACTGATTGGCTTACCAGATGATATTGAAGGAAGAGACATTATTATTGTTGAAGACATTGTTGATACCGGTTTAACCTTAACGCATCTTATCAAGACACTCCAAGAAAAAAATCCTGCATCATTAAAAGTAAGCTCGCTTTTACTAAAACCCAGCGCTTTAAAATACGATATTAAAGAACTGGAATACGTTGGTTTTGAAATCCCTAATGAATTTGTTGTAGGTTATGGATTGGATTATAATGGCCTGGGCAGAAACCTGAAAGACATCTACAGAGCAACTGAAGGATAATTTTTAAACCCGATTAATTTATTTTTCGCACCTTTGTCGAATAATTTCTAACACAATGACCATACACAAAGAAGGCTACACCACGATAGCAATAACCATTTTACTAATTTTCGTTATCAACGCTGTTGTTGATTATAAATATTACGACATGACCTGGTTACGTTGGTTCATTTATATTTTCTCCGCTGCATTATTTATTATCGTTTTACAATTTTTCCGCAATCCAAGCCGTCAGTTTTCTGCTGGAGAAGAATTGGTTATTTGCCCTGCCGATGGAAAAGTTGTGGTGATTGAAGAAACTGAAGAAGGCGAATATTTTAAAGATAAACGCTTACAGGTTTCTATTTTCATGTCGCCGGTAAACGTTCATATTAACCGTAATCCAATCTCTGGTGTGGTTAAATTCTTCAAATATCATCCAGGTAAATATTTGGCAGCGTGGAATCCAAAATCATCTACAGAGAACGAACGTACCACTACAGTTGTGGAGCATGCTAATGGAACACCTGTATTATTCCGTCAAATTGCCGGAGCTTTAGCGCGGAGAATTGTTTGGTATGTTAAAGAAGGAGATCAGGTAAAGCAAACAGAGCAGTTCGGGTTTATTAAATTTGGCTCCAGGGTAGATGTTTTCCTTCCCATTGGAACGAGGGTTAACGTCGAACTTAACCAAGTTGTTAAGGGAGGAATAACAACGTTGGCAACATTAAGTTAACCGATAAAATATAAAACATTTAAAAAGCCGATTTAGAAGATTCTAAACCGGCTTTTTTTATTAGTTGATGATCTTGAGATACCAATTGGTATTATTTAATCAGTTGCATCATTTCCCACTTCCTTATCATGATCATCATTCAATGGACGATCGCTAATTAAACGTTGCGTTGGATAAGCGAAATCAGATTTATTTCTTACAATAATATCCATAATTTCCAGATTGATCTCCTGTCTGATTTTCAGGAATTGCGCATTATCTAAAATCGTAACAAAATAAGATATTTCGATATTCAAGCCTGAATCGCCAAAGCTTTTAAAAGACGCATTGCCATCGGCCGTTCCATCCCGCTGATTAATATAATCTTCAATTTCTGAAACGATCTTTTTTACTGATTCAGCATTGGTTTCATAGGTTAAACCGATGATAAAGGCAACTTTACGTAGATTGCGCAGGGAAAGATTTTCCAATACGCCATCAATCATGCCACGGTTTGGGATAGTAGCCATTGTTTTCTCTGACGTACGAATCCTGGTGCTTCTAAAGCCAACCTTTTCAATCGTTCCTTCCACACCATCTACCTTAACTAAATCGCCAACCACAAAGGGCTTATCTAAAAATATCGTGAATGAACCAATCAGGTTTTCTAAACTTTCTTTGGCCGCCAAAGCAATCGCGATACCTCCAATTCCTAAACCTGTAATTAATGTTAATACATTTACCTCAAAAACGAAGCCCAGTAAGGTAAAAAAGCCGATAAAAACAACAATGGTTTTAAATAACTCCTTTAAAAAAGGCACCAGCTGATCATCGGATTTATTATGTGTGAGTGAAGCTTTGAATAATAAAACATGACTGATAAAATCGATAATCCTTAAAATAATCCAGAAAACGGAGAGGATGATCATGAAGAGAAATATCCGATCAATACAATCGCCAATGCTTACCGGAATTGCTTCTTTCGTTTTTCCTACCAATTTACTGTAATGGAAAATTGCTACTTCTAAAGGATGTTTAAGTTGATTAATAGACAGGTATAACGTAGCAAGCAGGATAAACGTTTCTATAGGTTTTACCAGTAAAGCAACAAAGGCTTCATCGTGAGATTGTTGCGAGAAACTCTTAAATAGCTTAAATAAAAGTTTGCTTAAAAGCTTTGAAAAAATGCGTTTAAAAATTAAACCAAATAACAATATCCCACCAAAAAGGCAGTAATCTTTTACCGTATTCCCCCAAAATTCTTGGTCGAAAAATGCAGAATCAAACATATAGATAAAGGTATAAACAAAAAAACCTCCACGAAATTAATCGTGAAGGCTATATCTTATAATAAAGAATATTATTTTCTCAAAGATTTGATACGAGCAGCTTTACCAGTTAAAGCACGTAAGTAGAATAATTTTGCTCTACGAACTTTACCATAGCTATTCACTTCTACTTTCTCAATGTTTGGAGAATTAAAAGGGAAAATACGCTCAACACCAACACCGTTGCTAATTTTACGAACTGTGAAAGTTTCGTTAGCACCCGCACTGTTACGTTGGATTACAACACCTTGGTAAATTTGAACACGTTCTTTATTACCTTCGCGAATTTTATAGTGTACGCTCACTGTATCGCCAGACTTGAACGCAGGAAAATCTTTTTTCGCGATGGCCTGCTCTTCAACAAATTTTACTAAATCCATGATTTTAAGCTATTAAATCGATATTTCAACCCGTGAAATTCGGATTGCAATATTAGGGATTTTTTTTCAATTAAAAAAACTAATTTTATTTTTTCCACAATCTTTTAGAATTCCACATTAATAACGTGTAAATGCTTCTATTCCAAAAGATCAGGGCGACGGCTTTTGGTGCGTTCCAACGCCTGTTCATGCCGCCATTCATTCACCTTTGCTTCATGTCCGCTGAGCAAAACATCAGGCACTTTATGACCACGCCAATCGGCCGGCCGGGTATAAACCGGCGCATCTAAAAGCTCCCCCTGAAAGCTATCAGAAAGGGCAGAGGTTTCATCATTTAAAACACCGGGAATTAACCGAACCACCGCATCTACTACAATGGCAGCAGGTAGTTCTCCACCGCTTAAAACATAATCGCCTACAGAAATTTCACGGGTGACAAAAATATCGCGAATGCGTTGGTCGATTCCTTTATAATGACCGCAAAGAATAATGATATTTTTTTTAATAGATAACTCATTAGCAGTGCTTTGATTTAAGGTTACACCATCCGGACTCATAAAAATGATCTCGTCATATTCACGTTCGGCCTGCAGTTTTTCAATACAGGCAGCAAAAGGCTCAATGCTCATCACCATTCCACTGCCACCACCATACTGGTAATCATCCACACTTTTCTGTTTATTGGTTGCATAATCACGCAAATTATGCACAACAATTTCAGCAATTCCCTTTTTTTGGGCACGTTGTAAAATTGAGTGGGCAAAAGGACTTTCCAACAAAGCAGGAAGCACGGTTATAATATCGAAACGCATGTGCAAATATAAAGTTTTTCCCAAAGGGATGGCTACGATGCGGTTGGGAGTTTTAGACGGATTGCACTAAACCGTCCACTGGTCGTGAATTACTGCCACCAGAAAATAAGCATTTTCGTGCTTTTTAAATACAAACCTTAAACTTGTCCAGTCTAATCCTTTGTACTTCTCTTCAAAACCTTTAAAATAATATTCCGTGAAATGCAGTTGCGGATAACTTTCCTTTAAATTGTTAATGGTGTTACCCTGGCCGATAAATTCATTGTAACTCTTTTTCTCAGCATTTAAATAATCAGCATTATAGATAAACCGATCAATGTATGGCTTCACTTTCATTTTAATGGCTTCGCCACTTCCATCGAAATGGCCCCAGGTTAAGGTCCAGTTTTTATCAATGGCTTCTAAAAAATCTTTGGCTAAAACATGCTTGTGTGTCGGATCGATAAATCCATAGGGAGAAAACCGCACACCATCAACAGGATGAAAACAGGAAGCAAAACTTAAATAGTCTTTTTCTTTCAACGCCTTCAAGGCTTTTAAACCAACAGCCTCAATCGAATCTTTCTGGGTTTTCTTCGCAACGGGTTTTTCAGCAACAGCTTTTTGTTCTGATGGCTTGTTTTGATTACAACTTATAAACAGCAGTGCCGCAGCAAAAGCAATAAATAAACGTTTCATAAAAGCTTAACGAACAAACTTCAAAAAGGTTTATGCAAAGAATTACTTCTCTAAATAAACATCCAATAATCCTTCAGGCAAATCCAGGGTCAGAATTTTTTCTTCATCATCAATTTCAACAATGAAATCTTCATTTAGAGGAAAAAGAATTTCGGTTTCGTTGTATAAAACAGTTGCAATAAACTGTTGTGGGTATTCATTTACCTCCAGGATCTCGCCAAGCTCACCCAAAGTTTCATCTACAGCTGTAAAGCCCTTTAAATCGGTATAGAAAAACTCACTTTCATCACGTTCAGGCATCTGGCTTAACGGCAGATACAACTTCTTTTTTAACAAAGGCTGGGCTTTATCAATATGATCAACGTCATCGAAATTAAAATAACCTGTTTTATTGGCTTGAAGCTTTGATTCTGCCACAAAATAAGGCACTAACTTTCCGTTCATATCGGCGAAAACTACATCAAAATCCAACTGCTCATATTCATCAAATTCGAAAAATATCTGAACTTCTCCTTTTAAACCTCTGGTTTTGGTCACGTATCCTACGTAAAATGCTTCTTCGTGTTTCATGCCTTAAAGCGGTATGTATTTTAACTATTGTGAATCTGATTTTTCATCTGATGATTAATCTCATTCCGATATTAATTCCTTGATGAGGTTGCTTTGCGCCTTGCAATAAGGCTGCCGAATAAAAAATCTCTTTAAATAAAAATAGCGTTCCGAAATTCGGAACGCTATTTTTTGAAACAAAATAACTGAATTATTCTGCTCCTTCTTCTTTAGTAGCTTCTGCTGCAGGCGCTTCTTCAGTTGCTTCAGCATCAACAGCTGGAGCTTCTTCTTCAACAACTTCTTCTGCAACTGGTGCATTTTTAGCTGCGATTGCTGCTGCTCTGTCTTCTTTTTTCTTAGCTTCTGCCGCTAATGCTGCTTTACGCGCATCCGCTTTTGAAGTAGCCAAACCTTCTGTTTTACCAGAGATTTTACCAGCTTTAGCATCAACCCAAGCAGCGAATTTTTCGTCAGCTTGTTCTTGAGTTAAAGCACCTTTTTTAACACCACCTTCTAAGTGTTTTTTGTATAAAACTCCTTTGTAAGATAGAATAGCACGAGCTGTATCAGTTGGCTGTGCACCACTGTTTACCCAAGCTAAAGTTTTTTCGAAGTTAATTTCGATAGTAGCAGGATTGGTATTTGGGTTGTAAGAACCTAAACGCTCAATGAATTTACCATCACGTGGAGAGCGAGAATCTGCTACCACAACGTGGAAAAAAGGCTTTCCTTTTTTACCGAATCTTTGCAATCTGATTTTAGTTGCCATTTCTTTTCGTATTTATGTATTCAACATAGTTCCCGGAGCTACATGCTGCGGGGCTGCAAAGATAAGTAATGAATTGATACTTTGCAAATTGAAAAAGGATTAAAGAACAAACGGGTAAGACTTGTATAACAGGAAAGCTCGAACGCAGGTTTAATCTTTTATCCTTGATCCTTCATCCTTGTTCATTTATCTTTACCAGCATGAAAAGAATAGCCATTGATATGGATGAGGTGATCGCCGATGCCTTAGGGAAATTTATCAAACTTTATAACAGAGATTACAACGTTCCTTTAGATTTAAAAATTGATGCCGGAAACGAAATTTACCACCACGTTCCACAGGATGCAAATCAAAAATGGTTCGAATACATAAACGAACCTGGCTTCTTTCGCGATTTAGAAGTAATTGCCGATAGCCAACGTGTAATAAAAGCTTTGCAGGAAAAGTACGACGTTTATATTGTTTCAGCCGCAATGGAATTTAGAAATTCACTTGTTGATAAATACGACTGGATGGCCGAACATTTTCCTTTTATTGATTGGCAGCATATTATGTTTTGCGGAAATAAAATTGTAGATGTAGACATCATCATTGATGACCGCATTAAAAACTTCGTTAATTTTTCTGGCAGGCCTTTGTTATTTACCTCTCCTCACAATTTACTAATTACTGAATACGAACGTGTAAATACCTGGGAAGAGGTTGCCGGTTTATTGCTTTAATATTTGAAAGGGAGCGTAAGCGTTTCATCGGCTTTGTAGCCGGGCTTTTCGCTAAATCTTTTATGCTGCCCTTCGACTACGCTCAGGGCAACAGCATAAAAGGATATCGCTGCAATCCCGCTTAACAAAAACAGGCAGTTCAACAAACCCGCTCAACCGACCATTTAGCGTAACGAATGGCTCGAATTGTTCAACGATTTCGCGGCTTTTCTTAGAGGGAGATAACCAAAATCATCCACATCAGGCATAAGAAGAAACAAGCGAAATGGGCTTGTATGAATTTTAAGTGCCTTATGTGGATAATTTTATCACTTTCTAAAAATTAAACTCTCCAATCAAATTTCCGTTTCTATTATCAGCTGACATTGGCAATACAATTATTTTTCGCTGCTGTTTTCCGGTTGCATATCGGGTATAAATCTCGGCCGTTACAGTTGTTGGTCCACTAATGTTAATTTGCCTATCCCCAAAATAGTTTACTTCGATTTTATACTTTCCTTTCACCGCTTTTTTAATCATAAACTGTTCTGGACCATAGCCAGAGGTAAAATCATTGCTAATTCTACCACCGATTTTAGTTCTGTTATTGGAATAATAACCCTTTTCACCCGTTGGATCGGTTAACCATAAATCAATATCGGTATCATTTTTATTCCAGTTCAACACCACACGAACATCAACAGGCAGTGGCGTAATCAACCTCTTATCAATGCCACTGGTATTTAATTTAGCTCCGTGTTTTGTAATCAGATGATTAATCTCAGAAATGATAATTTCTTCTATACCCTGGTCACGATCTGCTATTTGCGAATTATAACTTTGGGTTAAAACCTTGTATAAATTATCCAGCGCTTTTTGGTATTGACCCGCATCGGCCAAAGCCAATGCATAATCACGGTAACTTTGCGCATCCATCGGGCGCCATTGCAAAACCTTTTGGGTAACAAAGATCTCCTCTGCATAATTTCCGGTTTGCTTTAATTTATAAGCCAAAGTTTTATACAGATCAGCATTTTCTAAATCCAGATCAGCAATGCTACTTAAAATGGTTAGCGCCCTTAAACTATCTTTTTGTTGATAAAACCAGTTGGCTACATCGAAATAAAACATCGGTGTGGTAATGTAACCTGGTCGCATTTTCAGATAGGCCTGGTAAGCACTGTCGGGTTTTCCGACCAGGTTTTTCATGTAATCTTTATCACTTTTAAATTCAGGGATAATGATGGCAGGTTGGGAGGCTACACTTTGAGCCCTACTTATATTTATTTCGCGTAATCCTGCTTTGTTTACACTTAAGCCCGCAACGCTCCCTTGTAATGCTGCGCTAGATCCCATCGCCTGAGACCGAACAACTGCAGAAGCACTCGCAGTTTCCATGCGTTTTGCTTGTGCCGCATTACCAATAACAACAACTTCATTTAAAGCCTGGCTTTCGTCTGCCTTGGCTTCCCGCTCCACTGCCAAAGGCGGGGGCATAACTCTTGGTGGCGATGCCTGGGTTGCTGCAGCAGCCTGGCGCCTCGGACCCGCAGGCGTAGCCACCACAACGTTTGCAATGGGGTCTCCACTTCCGGTTGTAGAAACCGGTATTGGGTACTCTTCTTTTGCTTTAACTGGTTCCTTGTAATAGAAATCCGTGTTCCACCAGGTTTTCAATTCCTTAGTCATCGCAACAGCTGCGTTCAGCAAATTGGTTTTACGCTCCTGAATATCTATTCTACGCTGCTTTAAAACTGCGTCGTACGCCTGACGCAATTCTGCAGGCGGCGCAATATCATACCGCAAATAATCTTCCAGGTTTTCCAAAACGATTAAACTGGTATTGCGGGTAACAATACCAAATTGCTTACTTAATAAACTGATGTCTTCTTTGTTTGCTTCATACTGGATGTCCATTTCGGAAATTTTCTTTTGTGCCCAAACCCGGCTAATATCGATACTACTTAAAGCATGCTCCGTTGCATTCAAGCGAACTGTTTGTTCCGCTACAACCGTGTTTCCAAATCCGAATTGTAGTATAAATTCGGTGTTTAAATCATTTAAGATCCCTGCAACTGATAAATGTCCGTTTACGTTTACACGCATCGATGGATAGGTTTGCCGAATATCAGTTCCATTTTTTATGCCCAAAAACTGCAGGTTTTCTACATCCATTTGCTGAAAAGCATTTTGAACAGAAGTATTATTGAGGTTGATAAACTGTCCGCCGTTTTTTGAAGTGATATACTTTAATGTGCTATAATCGGCTTTCAAAGATGTATTAATACAGTGAACGGGTTTATTAAGTGCAACAGCGCTGTTGCCAAAAGTTGATAATCCATCACTAAATAAAATATATTCTTCGGCAGGCAAAACCCTTGTATTGATTGCACTAAAATTTGTGCCACCATCATAAACTAAACTTTCGAGTTTTGCTTTTAACGCATTCCAGTTTCCATTGGTAATTTCAAAAGTTCCGGCATTTTTGAAACCATTGTTAAGTAGCCCTAACTGGATGGTAAGATTTCGTTTTTTCTCAACGATTAAACCTAATAACTCAATTTCCTTTTTGATATCTCGTTGTAAACCACTTAGTGATGTATCCCAAATTAAGCCAATTTGATTCGCCCATTGTTTCGGTCGGCTTTGCTGTTTCGGGAAAACATTTACCAGAAAATAATAGCCGCTTGATGCTTTTTGCATTTGTACTTCGGGTAAATCATTTCGTTTAGGCAGGTTGATGCTTAGCCCGTTTTTAGGCTGGTAATTACTTTTATTAATTTCGGCAACATAAGTATTTCCATTTGCTTTGAAATTAAATGTCCCATCTGGTTGTTCGCCCAGCTCAGGTTTTAATACACTCTCGTAAATGGTTGTTTTTAGCGAAAACTTCTCAATTGATTGGTTATAATCAAGTGGTAGGTGATACCAAAGCGCATTGCCCTTATTAAAGCCTAATTCTTCTTCATAACCTACAATAATGGTTCTGCTACCATTTGCAGGTAAGGGATAAATTCTGGTTCGAAAATTATTTCCTTCTACCTTTTCCAGTAAACCCGGGTCAACACGACGACGTTCGATACTTTCGAAAACTTCTGTTGCTTTGGCTTTTTCTACCGGAACAGCCTCACGCATTTTGCCATTAATATCTAAAGCGTACCGGCTAATGCTCACGCCTTCGGGCATTGGAAATGTAAGCTCTCCTTCTAAAATCCGATTGCTGCTATTGCGGAAAGTCATTGTCATTGTGGTAGTAGCAATGTTTCCTGTAATTTGCACATCAATATTCAGTTTGCTTAACTTCACAGCTGGCTTATCCTGATCATCGTTAGGTTGCTGGACTTTTAGCACCGGCATTTGTGCCTGAACAAAAAGGGAGATGAATAATAGAGGGAAGATAAGTAGGTGTTTAGCTATTTGCATGACTTCGATTTTTTAATAGTGATGCAAAATGATTTAAGATTACATAAATTTATTTTGAAGGCGCTTTGCGATGAAGCGAAAACAGAAGCATAATCCTGCGTTCAATCGCGTGGATAACAACACAAAATTGCGAGGTTGCTTTTTAATCAAAATGTAACAATTAAATAAACCTTGGTTCTAATTATAAAAAACTGAAACTATGTTATTAACTACAACGCCTTCGGTTGAGGGCAAAAAAATTGTAAAATATGTCGGTTTGGTTACCGGAGAAACAATTATTGGCGCAAATATTTTTAAAGATTTATTTGCCGGAATAACAGACATTGTTGGTGGCAGATCGAGCTCTTACGAACGCGTTTTGAGAGAAGGAAAAGACACAGCCTTAAATGAAATGCAACAATACGCAGCAGCCTTGGGTGCAAATGCAATTGTTGGAATTGATTTAGATTACGAAACCGTTGGTAGTGGCGGCAGCATGTTGATGGTTAGCGCAAATGGTACTGCGGTAATTTTAGAAGACATTTAAATAAAAAAGGGTTCCGGAAACCGGAACCCTTTTGTTTAGAATGAAAGAATATCTATCAGTTTTAGCCACTTTGAACTTACCTTTTCAGCATCAATGTGCTTAATGGCGTGATCAAATGGGGTGAAAACAATTTCGCGGTTTACCTGGCCGGCCATTACACAGCTTTCGCCATTAATTAAGCCTTCTACTGCCGCTACACCTAACTGGCTTGCTAGAACACGGTCCATACAGGTTGGTTTACCACCACGCTGGATGTGCCCTAAAACCGAAACCTTTGTATCGTAATGTGGGTATTTTTCCTGAAGAATTTCACCTACTTTAAATGCACCGCCGGTATCGTCTCCTTCTGCTACGATAATAATTTTTGAGGCTTTGTCTTTACGACTATGTTCGAGTTTATGCAGAATATCATCTGCATTCATGTTCGCTTCAGGAATCATGATGGCTTCTGCACCCACGCCAATACCACTTCTTAAAGCGATCAAACCAGAATCCCGTCCCATCACTTCTACAATAAAAAGTCTGTCATGAGATTCTGCCGTATCTCTGATCCGATCTACCGCATCAATTACGGTATTAATGGCAGAATCGTAACCGATGGTAAAATCTGTTCCGGCCAAATCATTATCTATCGTTCCGGGCAAACCAATAATCGGAAAATCAAACTCATGCGAGAAAACATTAGCCCCGGTAAACGTTCCATCCCCACCAATCACTACTAAAGCGTCAATATTTTTTGCCTTTAAGTTATTATATGCGGTTTGGCGTCCTTCTTTGGTTCTGAATGTTTCACTACGAGCTGTTTTTAAAATGGTTCCGCCACGTTGAATAATGTTTGCAACAGATTTACGATCCATTGCTATAAAATCATTATTAATTAAACCTTCGTAGCCACGGATAAAACCAGTTACCTCAATATCGTAATAAATGGAAGCCCTTACTACTGCTCTAATTGCGGCGTTCATGCCTGGCGAATCGCCACCAGAGGTTAAAACACCAATGTTCTTTATCTTGTTCATTTGATTATTTCTTTCCCTTGAAAATATCTAAGGCGCTTTGCAAATATAGTGCATATTCTTTTGCATCAAAGATTGCACCTTGAGGAGCAACTAAAGTATTCAAATCATGTCCTGCTAAAACATAAAATGGCTGAGAGTTAGAATTGTATTTTGTTGCCTGAAAATCAGCATTCCATGCACCTAAATCCTCGGTATTTTTACGTAAAATTTCCGAATAGTGAACCTGATTTGCCGGCACTTTGGCTGATCTTTCATCAACATATAATTGTATAAGCACAAATTCTTCTTTAATTAACCGTCCTACCTCCGGGTCAATCCAAATTTTATCTTCCATTTTTCTACAATTCACACAGGCATGTCCGGTAAAATCGATAATCATTGGTTTGTTTACTTTTTTAGCGTAAGCCAAACCCTCCTCCAAATCGAAAAAAGCGTTAAAACCGCGTGGTGGGTGTAAAACATCGCTGTATTTTACTTTAGCCGGAAATTCAGATGAGCTTGCAGCGGCCGGCCCATTTCCGCCAAGAATGAAATCCTGCGTATTCATTGGTGGTGCCAAACCACTTAAAACACTTACCGGAGCTCCCCATAATCCAGGCAGAATATACACCGCAAATGAAAATGATAAGATGGCCAAAAATAATCTCGGAACCGAAACATAAGGAAGATCACTATCATGAGAAAATTTCAGTTTTCCAAGGAGATAAATGCCCATCAAAACAAAAATCACGATCCATAAGCAAAGGAAGATTTCTCTATCAAACCATTCCCAGTGCCAAACTAGATCTGCTGCTGACAAAAACTTTAATGCTAAGGCTAACTCTAAAAATCCAAGACAAACCTTTACACTGTTTAGCCATCCTCCAGACTTCGGCATGCTATTTAAAAAGCCAGGAAAAATTGCTGATAAAGTGAACGGAAGCGCAAGCGCCAATGCAAAGCCAAACATACCTACCGCGGGACCAAGCACATTGCCTTTTGAGCTAGCCTCTACAAGTAAGGTCCCGATGATTGGTCCTGTGCATGAAAATGACACCAATGCCAAAGAAGCTGCCATAAAAAATATGCCGCCTAATCCTTTGCTGCTATCTGCTTTCTGATCAATCTTATTTACAAATGAACTCGGTAAAGTAATTTCAAATGCGCCAAAAAAAGAGATGGCAAACACAATGAGCAAAATAAAGAAAGCGAAGTTGAACCAACCGCTACTACTTAGTTCATTAAGTTTACTCGATCCGAATAATAAAGTAATTAATAAACCAAAAACTACATAGATCACAATGATAGAGATGCCGTAAATAATGGCCTGACCGATTCCTTTCTTTCTGCTTCCTGCCCTTTTTGTAAAATAACTGATTGTTAAAGGAACCATTGGAAAAATACATGGCATTAAAAAAGCAAGAAAACCGCCAAACAAGCCTTTAATGAAAGTTTGCCATAGCGTTAATTTTTCGGTTTCTGTTGTTTTTGAAATAGGTTTTGCAGCAGCTGTTGTGTCTTTCTTAACAGCTTGTGTTGTATCCTTAACAATCTTATTTGCGGCACTGTCTTGCGCTGAGCCTACCTCAGTAAAAACAATATCATCTGGCAAACTTGTGGATGTGGTGTCTTGCGCAAAAGCAGCATGACTTTTAACAGCAGGCAATGCCAGAAACATTGTTGCCATTAAAAATAATAATAGGAACTTTCTCATTTGTGTGTTTCGTGTGTTCGAGGCGTGAAATTAAGAATAATTTTATTAAGAGCTTATTGATAAGCCCTACACCATGCAGATTTTACTTTAAAAAGAAACAGTCCCGAAAAATTCCGGGACTGTTTCTAAATATTTAAAAATCAATTATTTAACAGGAATACTAAATGCAACCTCTTCTGGTGGCAAACACTGCCTGTCATTACAAACCATAAATTCTACTTTACCCTTCACGGTAGTAGCGGCTTTGTTTAATTTTACCTTTTGTTGAAAGACCACAGTTTTTTCGAAAAAACTTACATTCATTTTAAAGGTATCTTCATATTTGGTAATCGCTTTCGGCTCTGCCGTTTTACCAACTAAACTGAAATCTTTAGACGGAGAAAAGGCAAAAGTTGTTTTTACAGGGCCGCCATCTTTAACATTCTGTGAGTAAATATGCCACTTATCATCAATGGTTGCTTTTAAATATAAAACAGCTTCAGTTTTGCTAACTTTTTTTGCTGCATATGACCAGGTGACTGGTTTTTCAATTTGAGCAAATGCCGCAGCAACGGTAAACAATACCATTGACAGCGCCAGGGTGATTTTTTTCATTGTGTGTTTATTTTGTGTGTGTAAATTCAATTTCTTTAAAGTTAAATAACTTTTGAGTTCCGCCAACATTCATCAGCAATTGCCCATTTTCTTCAACTCCATCAATTATCCCTTCAAAAACCTCTCCACCTTGTTTATAAAATCCGTTTATGCCAAAATTATAAAGCCTTTCTAGGTAAATATTATGTAAAATACTAAATTTTCCTGATTTCAAAATTAAGTAGTATTTTTCCATAAAGACGAATAATTTCTCCATAATGACTTCTAACTGAACTTCCCTGTGTAAAATTCGAAATACAGAAGTTGCTTTATGACTGATATCTTCTGCAAAATCCTCTTGGTTGATATTCAGGCCAATGCCAATTACTGATGATTTGATCGACGAACCTGTCAGCGTATTTTCAATCAATATCCCACCTAGTTTTTTACTAAGATAATACATGTCATTCGGCCACTTTATCTTGATACCTTGCGGGATAAAGTGTGACAAGGCCTCGCTAACAGCCAAACTTACGGCCATATTGAGGTAGAACTGTTTGTTTAAGGCTAAAGCTGAAGGCTTAAGATAAATACTTGCACTAATGTTTTTGCCTACTTCTGTTTGCCAAACACTATTTTGCTGACCTCTCCCGGCAAACTGATTATCTGCCATAATTGCAGTGCCTTCCGGTAATGGCTCGGATTTTGACAGCAATTCTTTTAAATAATTATTAGTAGAATCAACTTCTTTTAATTTGATTAAATTTTGACCAACAAATAGTGTCGAAAAAGTGTTATTTTGCAAGTGTTGAATTTATAATATTGTAATTCCAAAATTAAAGCATTTTAATGGTAAAAAAGAAAATAGTAGCCCTTTCTACATACCTTTCTGAGTTAGCCGTTCATGGCATTCAGGAAAAAAAAGGAGAAGATATAGTGCGGTTAGATCTAACAAATATTCACACCTCTGTAGCTGATTATTTTATTATTGCTAGCGCCAATTCTGGCACACAAGTAAAAGCAATTGCCGATAGCGTAGAAAAGGAAATCTATAAAGCAACTCAAACCGACCCCAGACATAAGGAAGGTTTTGAATCTGCTGATTGGATTATTCTAGATTATTTCGATGTGGTTGTGCACATTTTTAAAACCGAGAAACGCCATTTTTATGGCATTGAAGAATTGTGGGGCGATGCTGAGAGCACAAATTACCAAAGCGCATAACCTACTGAAACCATTTTGAAAAAGACAAATGAACGATAATCAAAATACAAACGAGAACAAAAAACCGGGAAAAAGAATTCCTAATATCCCGAAAAAACCACAAAAGGGTCCTAAGTTTAATATCTTTTGGGTTTATGCAGCAATTATTGTTGCCATTATAGCTGCTCAAGTGCTTTTCTCTGGAGATGGCGGTAAAAAAATTGATTATCCAGAATTCGAAAGTAAAATGCTTTTGACTGGAGATGTTGAAAAATTAGTTGCTTACAAAAGCGAAGACCTCGTAAAAGTTGAAGTTTATATTAAAAAAGCTGCGCTTGATAAGCCAGAATATGAAAAGTATAAAAGCACCAGCAGATTTGCTACAGCCAACAGTGGCCCGATTGTATATTTCAATGCAGGCACGATGGATGGCTTGGATAAACAATTGGCCGACTCTCAAAAAGATCTTCCTGCAACGCAGCCAAGAATTTTAGCCGAGAAAGAAAGTCGCAGCAATCCGTTTTTGGGCTTATTGGTTAACATTGGTTTACCATTGCTTTTATTAATCGGTTTCTGGATTTTTATGATGCGCAGAATGGGCGGCGGTGGTGCCGGCGGTGGTCAGATCTTCAGCATCGGCAAATCAAAAGCTACCTTATTCGATAAGGAAAGCCAGGTAAACATCACCTTTAATGATGTTGCAGGATTAGAAGAAGCAAAACAAGAGGTAATGGAAATTGTCGATTTCCTTAAAAACCCAAAAAAATATACTAATCTGGGAGGTAAAATACCAAAAGGCGCTTTGCTTGTTGGTTCGCCAGGTACGGGTAAAACTTTATTGGCGAAAGCAGTAGCTGGTGAAGCTCAGGTTCCGTTTTTCTCTTTATCAGGATCTGATTTCGTGGAAATGTTTGTTGGGGTAGGTGCTTCACGTGTTCGAGATTTGTTCAAACAAGCTAAAGACAAAGCGCCATGTATCATCTTCATTGATGAGGTTGATGCCATTGGTCGTGCCCGTGGAAAAAACAGTGTAATGGGCGGGAACGACGAACGTGAAAATACGCTGAACCAGTTATTGGTAGAGATGGATGGTTTCGGAACAGACTCTGGTATCATCATTCTTGCTGCCACAAACCGTCCGGATGTATTGGACTCTGCTTTATTGCGTCCAGGTCGTTTCGATAGACAAATTTCAATTGATAAACCAGATTTAGTTGGCCGTGAGCATATTTTTAATGTTCACTTAAAACCAATTAAAACGGCTGAAGAAGTAGATGCCAAAAAATTATCAGCACAAACACCAGGTTTTGCCGGTGCTGAAATTGCGAATGTTTGTAATGAAGCTGCATTAATTGCCGCCCGCAGAAACAAAGAGCAGGTTGATATGCAAGATTTTCAAGATGCAATTGACCGCGTAATTGGTGGTTTAGAAAAGAAAAATAAAATTATCTCTCCTGAAGAGAAACGAATTGTTGCCTACCATGAGGCGGGTCATGCTATTGCAGGCTGGTTCTTAGAACATGCAGATCCATTAGTTAAAGTATCAATTGTTCCTCGTGGTGTTGCGGCATTAGGTTATGCGCAATATTTACCAAAAGAGCAGTTTTTATATACAACTGAGCAATTAATTGACGGTATGTGTATGACAATGGGTGGCCGTGTTGCTGAAGACATTACTTTTGGTAAAATCTCTACAGGTGCACAAAATGACTTAGAGCGTATTACTAAGTTATCATATGCAATGGTTAGCATTTATGGTATGAATGAAGCCGTTGGAAATGTTTCCTTCCATGATCCTCAAAACGAATACAATTTCAACAAACCATATTCTGATAAAACATCAGAATTAATTGATGTTGAAGTGCGTAAGCTCATTGGTGATGTCTATATCAAAACTAAACAGTTATTACTTGATAAACAGGATGGCTTAGAAAAATTGGCTCAAAAATTATTAGAAAAAGAAATCTTATTCCAGGCTGATTTAGAAGAAATTCTAGGTAAACGTCCTTTCGATACGCGTACCACTTATGACGAATTTGTAAACGGAACAGGCGATCAAACGCCGGCTGCTGAAGGTTTAGTTCATGATGGTGTAAGTGATACTGATATCAATAAAGAAGTAACCGGAATTAATCCTGCTTCTGATAAAGCATAAAATATGCTAATTGCATATAAAAACAATTATACATAAGTTTGAAACCTTGAACCTAAAAAATTCAAGGTTTCATTTTTTTATACAATGAAGGATAACACGACCGCGAAAGAACAAATACTGAAAAAGATAAGAAAGGCACTTTTAGAAAAACGTGAAAATCCTTATCCGAATCTTGAGGAAAGCCCTTTATATAAAAAAAATACAGAGGAGCTGGAAGTATTGTTTGCGGAACAGTTAACAGCAATATCAGGCAACTTTATTTTTTGTGAAGATGGGATCGATTTTTTCGAAAACATGCTTCAACTTGCAGATCGGTTTAAATGGCGGAAAATTTATTGCTGGGAACCAGAACTTCAGGCGTTTTTATCTAAATATGAATTTCCCTTTTACCAAACCGATAAAGATTTTGAGCAGGCAGAAGTAGGCATAACGCTATGCGAAGCCCTGATTGCGAGAAATGGGAGTGTGATGGTAAGTAATCAAAGTGCTGCTGGGAGACGCTTAAGTATTTTCCCTCACCATCACATCGTAATTGCCAGAACAAGCCAGTTAGTTTTGGATTTAAAAGATGGGTTCCAATTACTTAAAAATAAATATGGCAATCAAATCCCATCGATGATTAGTAACATCACCGGCCCAAGCCGAACCGCTGATATTGAAAAGACCTTAGTATTAGGCGCACATGGCCCTAAAGAACTTTTTGTTTTTTTGATAGATGATTTTAGTTAAAAAATTTCCTTATCTAATTTATTAACCATAGTTTTATACTACATACCGTTTTAGTATGCGGTATTATAATTATGAGCAAAGTAATAAATACGGTAATTACCGGCACAGGAAGTTACATTCCTGAAAATATAATTTCTGGTAACGAATTTTTAAACTCAACTTTTTTTGAGAATGGAACGCGTTTAGAAAAAGAGAACTCGGAGATTATCCACAAATTCTCTGAAATTACAGAAATCGTTGAAAGAAGATATGCTTGTCCGGAGCAATTGAGTAATCACATTGGTGCTTTAGCTGCTCAAAAAGCAATAGATAATGCAGGCATTGATAAAGAGACATTAGATTACATCATCTTTTGCCATAATTTTGGCGATATCCCTTTAGGAAGTAACCGCATAGACATTCTGCCTTCGCTGGCTGCAAAAGTTAAGCAACAACTGGGAATCGCAAATCCTGATTGCGTAGCTTATGATACCATTTTTGGTTGTCCGGGATGGGTTCAGGGATCAATTCAGGCTGACTATTATATTAAAAGTGGTGATGCCAAACGGGTAATGGTTATTGGAGCAGAAACCTTAAGCAGAATTATTGATCCGCATGATCGTGATAGCATGATTTTTTCTGATGGTGCAGGTGCTGTTATTTATGAAGCTAAGGAAGAAGAAGATCAAAAAAAGGGAATTCTGGCCCACAAAACCGAAACACATGCAGTAAATTACAGCAACCTTTTGGTGATGGGCAAAGGATCACACCCTGAAGAAACCAGCGGTAATTTTTATCTCAAAATGAATGGCAGAAAACTCTACGAGTTTGCTGTGGTTCAGGTTCCGCAAGTAATTAAGAAAGCCATAGATAAAGCTGGTTTAAGCGTGGAAGATGTTAACATCGTATTTGTTCATCAGGCCAACGGTAAAATGGACACTGCAATTATGAAGCGTTTATTCAAACTTTATGGCAAAGACACCGTTCCTGATAATTTAGTCCCGATGACGATTTCCTGGCTTGGAAACAGTTCGGTAGCTACTGTTCCAACGCTGCTAGACTTAGTGCTAAAAGAACAAGTGAAAGGCTACAAAGTAAAAACTGGTGATGTTGCTGTATTTGCATCTGTAGGTGCAGGGATGCATATTAACGCATTTGTCTATCGCTTTTAATTAAGTCTTTTTAATCCAGCTTTTGCCTGGCTTTCAATACTGCTTTCATACTCATGATTTTTCATTGATATGGCGGTATTGAAGGCCTCTTTTGCTTTAACTATATTTTTACGCTTTTCATAAACTTTACCCATTTGCAAAGCTGCATTTGCTGCAAAATAATATTTCAAGGTTTTACCCTGATTAATTGTAGCCTGATAAGCTGCTAAAGCCTGATCATCTTTTCCCTGATCATCATATATTCGGCCTAAACGATAGTTAAATTCAGTTTTATCCCGGTCACTGGAAAAATCACTTGTATTTTTGTCAGAAAGATACTGTAATGCCTTGGATAAGTACCCACCATCATATAGCAACCTCGCTTTCAACAAATCAATTGCTGGTGTAGCGGCGCTAGCTTCATTTCTAGCCTGCTTATCTTTTTCATTATAAGTATAGCCATTATTAATTACTTTTGACATGTAGCTTGTATAGCCATTTTTATCGCCTTTAAGCAACGCAATCCACCCCATCCGAAGGTTTGTATCCTTAATATAATTTACGCCTTTATTGGTTTGTAGAAAACGGTTAAAATAGGCAGTTGCATTCAAATCCAATTTGTTTAAATGAGCAATTCCCTCCAGATATTCCAAATAAGGGAAAGGCTGATACAAATTACCTTCCGGCTTTTTTGAAAGGATAGTGATGGCCTCATCGTTATGGGCATTTTTAATACAGACATAACTTTGTAAGTAACTTTTAAGTAAGCTGGTGTCTGCAATTCTTTCGGTGTACTTCATGGTTTTTGAATAGGCCGATGAACTGTGGGCTACATCAGTAAGCACGTAGGCATAATAGAAAATCACTTCTTCATAGAAGGGTTCGTAGGATGATTTTGGCAGGTTTTGCGCTAATTTTTCAAACATATCTAAACCACCTTGCATATTACCTTTAATGCCAAAGGTTGACAATGCAGTTTTTAAAGCGCCATCAGGCATATTCCCTAATACTACATTGATAAGGCCCAAGCCCTTTAAATTAAGATGGAAATTAGGGAATTTCTTTGCATTATCCTGTAACATACTATTCGCCCTTTTAATGCACATCGCCGCATTAAAATATTCTCCAAACCTGCCATGAATCAGCGCCCATTGTAAATTGATTTCGGCCTGAGCATAAAGGTAGTAAGGTGAAGCTTTATCATCATCACTAATTTGATCCAATCTGGCCGACTTGTTGCCTTTTAACCGATCAAAATCAGCTTTGCTTTCAGAAGTGATAATGGTGAAATAATCTACATAGTTTTCCAATAGCGGAATAATTGAATTTTTTGGATGTTGCTTTTTTTCTGTGGAGATATAAGCTTTAGCATTTCCTAATTTCAGTTCAAAAATGCTTCTATATGCATTTAAACAGTTAGCGTTAAAGTCAAAGTTTGCAAATAGAGCTAGCGGAAAAGAAAGTAATAGGGAGAACGTAACTAGGCGTAAAAATTTTATCATTAGAAGGGTATTCGTTTATACTGCCGAACGGTACAGAATTCACATTTCAAAATATCTACAATAAACGCAAAAAACTTATTCTTGTTTTGTGTATAAACAAAAAACGTCCCGATAAATATCGAGACGTTTTTTAAATAATTTCTTAAGCGATTATGCTTCTGCTACTTCGTGAGTTAAAGCCTCATCAACCAAAATACGACCGCAGTGTTCGCAAACGATAATTTTTTTACGTTGACGAATATCTAACTGACGTTGAGGTGGAATTTGGTTAAAACAACCTGAGCAAGAATCACGATCGATGGTTACCACAGCTAAACCGTTAACCGCATTTTTGCGCAGACGCTTGTAAGCTACCAATAAACGTTCTTCAATTTGAGGCTCTGCTTTATCAGCTTTCTTTTGTAAATCCTGCTCTTCTTTTTCAGTTTCAGCAGTAATTACATCTAGTTCGCCTTTTTTAACATCTAAATCCTTCTTTCTGCCATCTAACTCAGCTTTAGCAGCTTCATAAATTTCAGTTTTTGAAGTGATTTCGAAACCATGTTCTTTAATTTTTTTCTCAGAAACCTGGATATCTAAACCTTGAATCTCGATTTCTTTAGTTAAAGCATCGTATTCACGGTTATTTTTAACTTCTTTTAATTGAGAATCGTATCTTTTGATAGCTGCCTGAGCATCTTTGATCGTATTTTTACGGGTTACGATTGAATCCTCAAGATCATCAAGTTCGCCTTTGATTTTTGAAATTCTAGTTTCTAATCCTAAAACATCATCTTCTAAATCGGCAACTTCCATTGGTAATTCACCACGTACCTGGCGAATTTTATCAATTTTAGTGTGGATATTTTGTAATTCGTACAAAGCTTTTAGCTTTTGTTCTACGGTTTGTTCCATTAAAACAAGTAATTTATGGGGTTTGTATTTTGCTCCGTTAAACGGATTGCAAAGTTAGTAAATTTTTTCTGAATAATTTCAAGCAATAAATTTGATGTAAATTGTTCAGTTTCAAAGTGTCCGATGTCTGCAATGATGATTTTTTCCTCTGCATCGAAAAACTCATGATATTTAAAATCAGCAGTGATAAATGCATCTGCTCCTGCTGCAATTGCATCCTTTAAAAGAAAACTCCCTGATCCGCCACAAACGGCAACTTTTTTTATTCTTTTAGCGATAACATCTGTGTGCCTAACCACTTTGGCTTGCATCCTATCTTTTACCAAATGAAGAAAATCATAGCCGTCCATGTCATATTCTAACCAGCCTACCATACCAGAGCCCACAAGCTGGTGCTTATTTTCCAATTTATAAATGTCATAAGCTACTTCTTCGTAAGGATGATTTTCAAAAAGTGCTACCAAAATTTTTCTTTCTGCCTGGGTGGGGTAAACCACCTCAATGCGCACTTCTGATTCTCTGTGACGAATGCCCTTTTCTCCAACAAAAGGATCAGCATCTTCATTACCCTTAAATGTTCCAAAACCATCAGTGTTGAAACTACATTCGCTATAGTTGCCGATATTGCCAGCGCCAGCATAAAATAAAGCAGAGCGTAATTGTTCTGACTGGGCTTGCGGACAATAAGTAACCAATTTTTTAAGTAAACCTGGTTTTGGTGAAAGTACTTTGGTTCCGGTTAAACCCAATCGTTCGCATATCCGGGCATTTACACCAGTGTGAATAGCATCTAAATTGGTATGAATGGCATACAAGGCAATATTATTTTTGATGGCCTTTAACACTACACGCTCTACGTAATTTTTTCCGTTGAGCTTTTTCAGTCCTTTAAAAATGATGGGATGATGAGTAATTATTAGATTGCAACCTGTTGAAATGGCTTCATCCACAACTGATTCGATACAATCTAAAGCGACAAGCGCCGCCCGAATTTCCATTTTAGGATCGCCAACGATCAAACCAGAGTTGTCGTAATCTTCTTGATAATTCAGTGGGGCAATGCTTTCCAGATAATTCGTTAGTTCTGATAATCTCATGGCATAAAGATATATAATTTGATGTTTTTGTTAGGGTAGATTTTTAATCTAATATTTTTCGTTAATGGCAGATTAACCGTCATTTCGAACGAATCCAAGAAACATTTGAATAGATTGCAAGGTTTATAGATCTCGTTGCTTTACTATGCTTCAATCTAGATGAAAATCTATTGCATCGAGGTTAACAGTCAGGTGGGCAATGGGCTAACCCAAACCAAGCATGGCAGGTGTTGCAATCTAAACCCGACAGAAACAAAAAGCCCGCAACCCAATTTTTCATTGGGTGCGGACTTGAAGTGTATGGCGGGACCAACCTTAAAAAAGGCTTTTGTTTTTGCTTTCCAGATAATCAAAAATGTTTTATTGAAATCCGCCGCCCATTCTTACCATTTGCAAGCTCTCGAAAACCATTTTCTGGTTATATTCAAAAGCCAGGTTTTTGTGGTTAATTACATCTACGATGGTACCAATCATACATAAACCACCGGTAAAGAAATATAAAATACCCATTCCAATTTGTCCGATTACAAAGCGGTGGATTCCGGCGAACCCTAAAAATCCGATTAAGGCTAACAATAAAATTTCTGATGGTTGTTTTCTGCGGCTACCGTAAATCATTAAGAAATTACGCAACTGTTGTTCATTTAAACCTGTTGTAGCTTGTTGTAAATATGCATATTCTTCTGGCGTTATACCTGGTAACGACATTAAAGGCGATTGAAATATATCCATGGTTTCTATGTGTTTTTAGTTTGAATTTTAAATGTATTCTTATGTTTTATCAACGTATAAATTCTATAAATTATAATTAAAAGTGCCGGCAAACCAAACCAATGTTGAGAAAAGCTTTCGGTAAACTCGCCATGAAAAATATGACTGATCGACCTGCCCAACCCGCATCCCGGACACCAACCCTCGTAACCTAAATTGGCCAGCGGGCAAAGTGTAAAGTGATGCTCATGACTGTTTGCTGTTGCCAGTAACACTAAAGCTGTCACCCAGAACACAAGTTCTATTGGAAAGTTTTTTAAGTGTTTCATGCTTTCAATTTATATATTTTAGAGGATTTGAGCCAAGCTTTGTTACAAGGATAGACGTTTATTCGACGAACCATAAATTTAAACCGACGAATGAGGATTGGAACACGAGAAACTACGCACAAACTTAAAAAACCTTTAACAAAGTTTGCGGTTAAATATAAAAGATAAGCTTATTTTTGTGCCTTGAACATTCGCGATTTAATAAACAGATACAAAACCGACGATAGGGTAACCGAATTTACCAAGGCGTTGAACAGTACCAAGAACCCGAAGATACAATTAAAGGGATTGGTGGGTTCTGCCGATGCCATTGTTGCTCTTTCCTCTTATTTTTTACTGCATAAACCTTTGCTTTTTGTTCTTCCTGACCGGGAAGAGGCAGCTTATTTTCAATCTGACCTGGAAAGTGTGTTGGATAAGCAGGTTTTACTTTTCCCATCTTCTTACCGGAAGTCCTTTGATTTTACCCAGGTTGATACCGCTAACGTTTTGGCTCGTGCCGAGGTTTTAAATGAACTGAATCATGATTCGGAATATGGCAAAATTGTAGTTTCTTACCCGGAAGCCATTGCTGAAAAAGTGATCGATCGTTCTGCTTTAGAAAAAAACACCTTGGAGATTTCTTTAGGCGCTAAGCTGGGCATAGATTTTATTAATGAGTTTTTAATCGATTACGATTTTGACAGACGAGATTTTGTTTACGAACCCGGGCAATTTTCAATTCGTGGTGGTATTGTAGATATTTTTTCTTTTTCTTCTGATTTACCTTACCGCATCGAGTTTTTTGGAGATGAAGTAGAGAGTATTCGAAGTTTTGAAATCGAAAGTCAGCTTTCAGTAACTGATGTAAAATCGCTAACCATTGTGCCAAATGTACAGGCAAAATTTTTAACGGAAAGCAACATCAGCATTCTTGATTATATTGATCAGGATACACAACTCTGGTTCAAAGATGTAGAGTTTACTTTAGATATTGTAAAGGCTGGCTACAAAAAGGCAGTTGAACTGTGGAAAGCATTATCGCTGGATGATAAAAACAAAAATCCAGAGTGGATCGACCCCAAATTTGCTTTTAGTGATGAGAAATTATTAGGCGATCATTTGCATGATTTCCCTTTGGTGGAATTTGGCAAGCAGTTTTTCTACAAAACAGATCATCGCTTTGAGTTCGAAACAAAACCGCAGCCATCGTTCAATAAGGATTTCAACCTTTTAATCCACAATTTAAAAGAGAACGAAAAGGAGGGGATTGTAAATTTCATTTTTACGGATTCGCCAAAACAAATTGAGCGTCTATATGCCATTTTAGAGGATATCGATAAAACTGCAAAGTTTACCCCGATCAATAGCATGTTGCGTGAGGGTTTTGTTGATCCAAAAATTCAAACTGCTTTCTACACTGACCATCAAATTTTCGATCGTTACTATAAATACAAGCTTAAAAAGGGTTATCAGAAAAGTCAGGCCATTACCCTTAAAGATCTTCGTGAGCTAAAATCGGGAGATTATGTAACCCATATTGATCACGGTATTGGAAAATATGCCGGATTGGAAAAAGTTGAAGTGAATGGCAAAACCCAGGAAATGATTCGCTTGATTTATGCCGACAATGATTTGCTTTATGTGAACATTAACTCCTTAAATCGCATTGCGAAATATAGTGGTAAGGAAAGCGGCGTACCTAAAATGAATAAATTAGGTACCGACGCCTGGGATAAACTCAAGAAAACAACAAAAAAAAAAGTTAAAGACATTGCCCGGGATTTGATTAAGCTTTATGCGATACGTAAAACCCAGGCTGGCACTGCTTTTTCTCCTGACGGATATTTACAAGCTGAATTGGAGGCTTCTTTTATTTATGAGGATACTCCGGATCAGTTAAAAGCCACTCAGGATGTAAAAAAAGATATGGAATCGCCACATCCGATGGATCGATTGGTTTGTGGTGATGTGGGGTTCGGGAAGACAGAAATTGCCGTACGTGCAGCTTTTAAAGCTGTTGCAGAAGGCAAACAAGCCGCTGTTTTAGTTCCCACCACTATCCTGGCTTTACAACATTTCAAAACATTCTCTTCAAGGTTAAAAGATTTTCCGGTTACGGTAGATTATATCAACCGCTTTAAAACCAATAAACAGATTAAAGATACTTTAGCCGAGGCCGCAGCTGGCAAGGTTGATATTTTGATCGGCACCCACCGTTTGCTAAGCAAGGATGTGAAATTCAAGGATCTGGGTATTATGATTATTGATGAAGAGCAAAAATTCGGCGTGACTGCCAAAGAGAGATTAAAAGCTGTTCGTGTAAATGTAGATACCTTAACGCTTACCGCAACGCCAATTCCGAGAACATTACACTTTTCGTTGATGGGCGCCCGAGATTTATCTATCATCAGTACGCCACCACCGAATCGTCAGCCGGTTAGCACCGAGTTACATGTTTTCAATGATAAACTGATTCAGGAAGCGGTTCAATTTGAACTGGATCGTGGCGGACAGGTTTTCTTCATCCATAACCGGGTGAATGATTTGATGCAACTGGGCGGAATGATTCAAAAATTAGTGCCAAAAGCCAGGATTGGTATTGCTCACGGTCAGTTAGATGGCGACGCCCTGGAAGATGTGATGCTTGATTTTATCAACGGCGAAAAAGATGTTTTAGTTGCAACCACTATTATCGAAGCGGGTTTGGATATTCCGAATGCCAACACAATTATCATCAATCATGCGCATATGTTCGGCTTGAGCGATTTGCACCAAATGCGTGGTCGGGTGGGGCGGAGCAATAAAAAAGCTTTCTGCTATTTATTATCACCACCACTTTCAACTTTAACTTCTGAAGCCAGAAAACGTTTGAGTGCCATTGAAGAGTTTTCTGATTTGGGTAGTGGTTTCAACGTAGCGATGCGGGATCTAGATATCCGCGGCAGCGGAAACTTATTGGGTGCAGAGCAAAGTGGTTTCATTGCTGAAATTGGTTTTGAAATGTACCATAAAATTTTAGATGAGGCCATTCAGGAACTGAAAGAAGCTGAATTCAAAGGTTTGTTTGAAAATGAACCTGCTCGTCCGTTTGTTGGGTTTACACAAGTTGATACCGATTTGGAGCTTTACATACCTGATGCCTACATTACCAATATTACAGAGCGTTATAATTTATATACCGAGCTTTCTAAGCTTGATAATGAAACGGAGTTAGCGGTGTTTGAAAAACATTTAACCGATCGATTTGGTCCGGTTCCACCTCAGGTAAAAACCATGTTGAGTGTGGTCCGTTTGCAATGGCTGGGCAAAAAATTAGGCTTCGAGAAAATCAGTTTCAAGAAAAATAGTTTACGTGGTTATTTCTTAAGTGATAAGCAATCGGCTTACTTTGATTCCACTACTTTTACCAAGATTTTAACCTTTGCTCAAAATCATCCACGGATGTGTAATTTAAAGGAGGTTAAGAATACTTTACGTATCGCTTTTGATAATGTAAGCACGGTTGAAGAGGCTATTCAAACTTTAGCGCTAATCGATTAAAATGGATCCAACTTTACTGCTTGATTTGGTAAAAATGCAAATGCCCTATGGAAAATATAAGGGTTATTTGATTTGTAATATCCCGGAAAGTTATTTGCTTTGGTACAAGGATAAAGGTTTCCCCAAGGGTAAACTGGGCGATTTAATGGCCACAATGTTCGAGATCAGAGTTAACGGATTGGAGTATCTGTTAACGCCATTGAAGAATCAGAGCAGGTAGTTATTTGAGAAGTTGTCATTGCAAGGCACTAAGCAATCTCAATGCATGTGTATTATAGCAATTGTTTCAAGATTGCTTCGTGCCTCACAATGACGGAATGTTAAAAGTCAAAATGACTTATGGAGCGTAAAAACCAGCATTCGAATTAATCTGTTGGACACAAACTATATCTCACACCCATTTTCATCGCAAATGGCATCATCATTTTTATTTAACGAAGTTAGTATTGTTTTCGGCTGCGTTTCTTTCCACTCTTTAAAACTCTGGGTTAATGCCTCAGTAAAAGCTTCTACTGGTTGCGCACCAGAAACGCCATATTTCCTATCCATCACAAAATAAGGGACGCCGCGAATACCTAAATTCTGACTTTCATAAATATCATATCGTACGGCTTCAGCAAATTGATTGGCGTTTAAAACCTGTTCAGCTTCATTTTTATCTAAACCCATTTCACCAGCAATATCAATCAATACTTCTTTTTCACCAATATTTCTGCTATTCACAAAATGCGCTTCAAACAGTTTTTCTTCCGCTAAATCCTGTAAGCCATACTTTGAAGCTAAATGAATTAACCGGTGGGCATCAAACGTATTGGCAGGAACATTTGTATCAAAATTGATTGTTAGGCCAGCATTTTCAGCCATGTCTACCACTTGCCTGGTCATTTGTTTGGCCTGTTCAATTGGCATTCCTTTGCTTCTAGACAAGTAATCGTATATAGTTTCATTATTGGTGTTGTGGTATTCAGGATTAAGCTGATAACTCTTCCAATTCACAACAATTTCATCCTTAAAAGGTAATTTTTCAATGGCTTGCTCAAAATGACGCTTACCGATATAGCAAAACGGACACATGACATCCGACCAGATTTCTACTTTCATAACATAAAAGTAGGTACTTTAACCATAAAGCTTGGTAAGCATAAAGTAAAAAGGGCGCTATCTAAATGGATAGCGCCCCAGAGTTAGTTTTTCTAAATTTATTTATATAACTGATTGAAAATCAATTTGAATGTACCATGTGTTTGCGCCCTGAAAGCAATCTCCGGACCGAAAGCCAGTAATTTTCCTTTACCCACCTGAGCTTCAAAAGCGGTTACACCATCTTGCAGATAAGCCTGTCCCCATGCCCAGCCGCTGCGTAAAGGTTTTCCAGATGCAAACCACATTAAAGGTTTAATTTTCCCTGCGGAGATTGCATCGCCGGTTAACTTAAATACCGGACTGTTGTCAAAATAAACATCTGCCTCTTTTTCCATTCCCCATACGGCTGGTTGCTTCGTGTCAACATCAACGTTTAATACACTTCCCGGAACATAATATTTCTCTGCCGGAAGCCTTTTTTCTTCGCCATTCACAATCTCAACAACTGCATTGCGAACAGGAAGATTTAAATGATAGGCTAAACTAGTACTACTTCCAATAGTCACCACATTTCCGCCGGCTTCTAAAAACTTTTTCAACTCAGGGATAGATTTTTCTGCAGTAATTCTGCCTAAACGATTTCTAAATTCCTCGGGGATTTCCTCCGCCTTCGGACCAAAGTTTCTCGAACCAAAACCACCAGCCTGAACAGAAGGAATTGCTCCGCCAACGAAAATGATCACATCGTATTTCGATTTCAAATTTCCAGCGTCAATATCCTGAGGGTAAATCACTGTTGCGTTATAATGGTACTGTTCCATAATGAAACGCATCCAGCCTGAAGCCATTGAACCACCGTAATTATCCCATAAGGCTATTTTGGCAGCCGTAATCTTCATTTTATCTTTTGGTGCTGAAGCAGATTTTAATTTTACATTGGCTTTCTCCAGTATTGATTTTCCAGCAGATGATACATAAAAATCGCCATTCTCATTTGAACGGTAAACTTCTACTTTGTTTTTTAATAAGTCGTTAACCGCTGTGTAAGAGTCATTCTGAGCTGCACTTAAAACGAAGCTCGATCCTGCTACTTTATTTTCCGGAACCAGTAATTTTCCGTACGGATTGCGCTCAAACGGTCCATTGAAATCGTTCTGGATCCGGTCGAACTTCACATCCATTAAATAGGCTAGGGTCCATCCTGCAGCATCGTAAGGGGGAATAGGTGCACCACCTTCGTATTTAAAATCATTGGGGTGATCTTGCGGTTCAAACATATCCAAAACATGTGGACGGAAAGCCTGATCGGTTTTAACAACATAACTCCCTGCCGGATAATTTTTGCCTTCAACGGTAAATGGAGCCGTTGCCTTTTGCACGACAATACCAGTTCTAATTAACGCATTTAGAAATTTAATCGCCGAATTAAAATCTGCCTGATCAGTAGACAAAATATAACCCCTCGGATCTCTGTTTGCAGGCGCATTCATTACGGTATCGAAATATTTTACGCTCATTGCCCTTCTTGATCCAAATTCCGAATCACCAGCATCTGCTGAACCAGAACCGCCTTTTTTAGCCGCAGCGTTAATGGCTTCTATTTTCTTTGGTGAGAATGACCAGGTATCTTTTTTACCTCTATCAATCGAATTTTTACCCATTTGATAGATGTTAAAAAGCAACTCATCAGCATGGCGTTGGGCGTAATTTAACACCGCGTAATTCAATGAAACAGAATAATCAATAGAGTTTTTAAAATACCATTTTCTCGGGGTAACCGGGTTCGGTGAATCACTATTTGGCAACAATCGCGATGGCACCAGCGGAATTTCTGATGGGGTAGGACTACCCACAATTTCAGTTAGTAAACCGATCATATTGTGGAAATAAGTTGTCGTTCTCAAACCACCATTATACCAGGTAGAAAACACCGAGCCTCCACGTTGTGTATAACCAGGCTTGCTTTCCACATTGAGTCGGGTATGCATCGCTGCTCCTACAGCATCTAAACTGGTTAAAAGTGTCGCATCAAAAACATAGTTAAAAGGATCGCGATAAGGTGGCCCCGCAACAACTGTTCCTGCTGGACCAGCCTGGTGATGGTTGTACATAATCTGCGGAATCCATTCTACAAAAAGCTGGCGCCCCATATTTTGAGTCTCTTTTAAATTCAGCATGAAAAAATCACGGTTATTATCGTGTCCGGCGTATTTTTCATACAGCCTTGGCCAGCCAGAAAGCACTCGTTTTTTTGGATCTTTTTCCCTCATGTACCAGTTGCTTACCAACTCTTGTCCATCTGGATTGGCATGGGTAAACAAAATGATCACATTATCCAGTATTTTCATGGTTTCCGGATCTGTTTTAGAAGCAAATTCATAAGCAGTTTGAATCAATTGGTGTGCACCAACGGTTTCATTCGCATGCAAGCCTCCATCTATCCAAACCACTGCTTTCCCCTCTTGGGCTAAAGCCTTTGCCTGCTCAGGTGTAATTTCTGCATGAGCCAACTGCTGAGAAATTTCTTTATACCGGGTTAACTTCTGAATATTTTCAGGAGAGGAAACAACCAGCATATATTGACTTCTTCCCTCTTCAGTTTTTCCTATGTCTACTAACTTAACACGTTTTGAAGTTTCTGCAAGCTTTTTAAAATAAGCTTCCGTTTGGGTGTAAGTTGCCAATTGATAATCATCGCCGATTGCAAAACCAAAATGAGATTTAGGCGATGGCACTTCCTGTGCAATGGCGCTGCTACTTACGATTAGAAAAGCTAAGGATAGCTTTCTAAAGTGTCTTTTAATCATAATTTAGGGTGTTTGTTGGATATTCAAATATAATTAGAAAACGATCTATATTATTGCTGATGTAAATTTGTTACAGTGTTTAAGCCGCCAAATATTAGCAATGTTTAGCGGCTTCGGTTTGATAAATTCAGAATAAAATTTGCCAACCATTAAAATTCCTCCTTGTTATTCAATACATTTGTTTCGATGTAAGTTCTTAACTTTATTTTTCATCAACCGATAGAGGTTTCCGATGTAATATTGGAATTAAAAGGGAATCGTGTGCAAATCACGAGCTGTCGCGCAACTGTAAACGCTGTTCATCGAACAACTGTTTTATCATTCATGCCACTGTACTTTCAGGTATGGGAAGGCGATAAAACGGGGCGTAAGTCAGGAGACCTGCCAAATATCGAATTGACGGTGCTTTCGCGTAAAAAGAAACTGGTCAGGTCTGATAGGTACAATAAAATTAACCGTTTTATTAAATTTCTCTAAGCTTTTTGCTCAGACTGGATTTTCTGTGCCCTGACTTTTCCTTTTAATTTTGACAAGAAAACATTAAAAATATTGCTTTGAGGGCTTTTAACGATTTATTTACTTAATCTTTAAAAGAGATGCTAACGCAAAATCTAGGCTATCCGCGAATTGGTAGCCACCGCGAATTAAAGAAAATCTGCGAAAACTATTGGGCAGGTAAAACGGGGTACAAAAATGTACTTCAGGTAGGGAAAAACATCCGCCACGAAAATTGGAAACTTCAACAGGAAGCAGGAGTTGATATTATTCCTTCCAATGATTTTTCATTTTACGATCATGTTTTAGACCATTCATTAACTTTTGGCGCAATTCCGAAGCGATACAATGAGGTTATCCTCAAAAAAGGAAACTCCGAACTCGATTTGTACTTCGCAATGGCCAGAGGCTACCAAAAAGATGGCCTGGATGTAGTAGCCATGGAAATGACAAAATGGTTCGATACCAATTATCACTACATCGTTCCTGAATTCTACAAAGATCAGCCATTTAAGTTATTTTCAACTAAAATAATTGATGAGTTTTATGAGGCCAAGCAACTTGGCATCATCACCAAACCTGTTCTCATCGGCCCAATTTCATATCTTTTATTAGGCAAAGAAAAAGAAACTGGTTTTGAAAAAATTGATCTGATTAAAAATCTTCTTCCGGTTTACCTGGATATTTTAACAAGATTAGTCTCGCTCGACGTGGAATATGTGCAGTTTGATGAGCCATTTTTGACTTTAGATTTGTCTGAAAAAGAGCAAAAAGCCTACGAATATGCCTATAAAGAAATCAAAAAAGCATTTCCAAAGCTAAAAATTGTTCTGGCAACTTATTTTGAAGGGCTAGATAGCAACTTGGATTTGGTGGCATCGCTTCCCATGAATGTGCTACATATCGATTTGGTTCGTGCTGAGGGACAACTGGCAGAAGTTTTGCGCAGATTAAATGAAAAAACTATCCTATCGCTAGGTTTAGTTGATGGCCGGAATATCTGGAAAAACGATTACGACCATTCGCTATCACTTATTAACCATGCCCTACAAAAGTTGGGAGAAGATCGCGTTTGGATTGCACCGTCCTGCTCTCTAATTCATTGTCCGGTTGATCTCGAAAATGAAACCGATGATAAACATTTATCTCCAGAAATTAAACAATGGCTAGCCTACGCCAGGCAAAAAGTTGCTGAAGTGGTTACATTAAAAAAGCTGATTACGAACGAAAGCCCTGCATCTACCACGCAAAAACTTGAAGAGAATAAAAAAGCTTTAAGCAACAGAAAAACATCAAACTTAATTCATAACCCCATTGTTAAAGAACGTGTTGCAAACTTAGATGATAGCGATGCAGAAAGGTTGAGCCCATTTTCTTTGAGGAAAGTAAAGCAACAATCGCTGAATTTGCCTCGCTTTGCGACCACGACCATTGGATCTTTTCCGCAAACCACAGAAGTGAGAAGCTGGCGGGCAAAATTTAAAAATGGCACATACTCACAAAAGGAATATGATACCTTAATTGCCGAAGAAACCGCAAAAGCGGTAAAGTGGCAGGAAGACATTGACCTGGATGTATTGGTTCATGGTGAATTTGAGCGAAATGATATGGTTGAATACTTCGGTGAGCAATTGGATGGCTTTGCTTTCTCCAAAAATGGCTGGGTGCAGAGTTATGGATCACGTTGTGTGAAACCTCCAATTATTTATGGAGATGTTTCCCGCCCGCACCCTATGACTGTAAAATGGACTGCCTATGCGCAATCGCTAACTTCAAAATATATGAAAGGCATGTTAACAGGCCCGGTTACCATTTTACAATGGTCTTTTGTGCGTAACGATCAGCCTCGCTCGTTAACCTGTACACAAATCGCTTTAGCCATCCGTGATGAAGTTTCAGATTTAGAAAAAGCAGGAATCAAAATCATTCAAATCGATGAGCCTGCCATAAGAGAAGGTTTGCCTTTGCGCAAAGCAGAATGGCAGCACTATTTAAACTGGGCAGTAAAAGCCTTCAGAATCTCGGCCAGCAGCGTGAAAGATGAAACGCAAATCCACACCCATATGTGTTATTCAGAGTTTAATGATATCATTCAGAACATTGCTGATATGGACGCCGATGTGATTACGATTGAGACTTCGCGTTCGCAAATGGAGCTGCTGGATGCCTTTGCCAACTTCCAATATCCTAATGAAATTGGTCCGGGTGTTTATGATATCCACTCTCCCCGTGTACCTAAAAGGGAAGAAATGGTTCATCTGTTAAAGAAAGCAAAAGCGGTTATTCCGTCAGATCAGCTTTGGGTTAATCCAGACTGCGGGCTAAAAACTCGTGGCTGGGACGAAACCAAAAAAGCTTTAATCGAAATGGTTGAAGCGGCGAAAGAAATGCGCAAAACAGAAGAAGTTTTAGTTACCGAGCCTGAGATAAATTAATACTTTTGCCACGGAAGCGCGGAAATGATGGAAAAAGAAGATGTAAAAATTTTCATTTTGTATTCCTGTTTCCGTGGCAATATTTATAAAACCAATCATGACCCTAGAAGAAAGAATTGAATACTCTAAAACCAGCATTTTTAAAGCTGTGTTTCCAAATACTACCAATCATTATGATACGCTTTTTGGCGGTACTGCTATGCATTTGATGGATGAAGTTGCTTTTATCACTGCCACCCGTTTTAGTCGTCAAATTATGGTAACGGTGAGTAGCGACCGGATCGATTTTAAAAAGCCCATCCCGGCCGGAACCATTGTTGAGCTCATAGGTAAGGTAAACCATGTTGGAAATACAAGCTTAAAAGTAAATGTGGAGATTTATATCGAACAGATGTATGCCGAAGGAAGAGAGTTAGCGGTACACGGCGATTTTACTTTTGTTGCCATTGATGAAAACAAAAAACCTGTTCAGGTGATAAAATAATGTTGTAACCTTTCGTTAAAAAGTTATAAAAATTAATACCGTTTATTCTTTAGTTTTGGTTCATGCAGCATCAGTATTCTGAAGAAGATTTAAAAAATATCGCAAAACAACTCAGTCACCCGGAAGGCGAATATGGAATTAAAACTGGCGAAACCATGAATGCCAGTAATATTGGAATGACCAATGCCGCTATTGAGGCTTTGAATCTCCACGATGGAGATAACATTCTTGAAATTGGACATGGCAATGGCGGGCATATTGCAGATTTGTTGAGTAAGGCTGAAAATTTGAAATATTTTGGTGCAGATATTTCAGAAACCATTATCGCTGAAGCGAAGCGATTGAATCAAGACTTTTTAACCAATGAAACTGTAAACTTCCATTTAACCAATGGAACAGATTTGCCTTTTGCCGATAATCAGTTTGAAAAGATCTTTACAGTGAATACCATTTACTTTTGGTATCGTCCTCATCACTACATTCGTGAAATTGTTAGGGTATTAAAACCAGGTGGTAAGTTTGTGTTGTGCTTCGCTGATAAAACCTTCATGGAAAATCTACCTTTCACAAAATATGGCTTCACCCTATATGAGATAGAAGCTGTGATTGATTTATTAAAGAACGCTGGCTTTAGTAACGGTACATTCGAAAAGAAAACGGAACAGATAAAAAGTAATGCCGGATTGATGGTTGAAAGAGATTATTATATAGTGATTGCCTGTTAGGTAACTAACCTAAGTTATTAAACCCGATTGCAGCGGCATCCCCAAATTTTTTCTATTTGGGATATAGCGAAAAGCGGGACTAACGGTAGCTACGAGCATCAACCATTAATTTCCAAGAATTAATACAAAATCAAATACAAATAGGCGTAAACTACTGGTGCGGCTAATAACAATCCATCAAAACGATCGAGCAGGCCACCATGTCCGGGAAGTAAACCTCCGCTGTCTTTGGTATCCAAACTGCGTTTTAACATCGATTCTACTAAATCGCCTAAAGTACCGAAACAAGCAATTAAAACCGCCATTCCTGCCCAAACCCACGCCTGGTTTTCTGTAAATAAAAATGATAAACCGAAAGACACTAAAACGGCAGTGAATACGCCACCAAAAAAACCTTCCCAGCTCTTCTTCGGCGAATGACGTTCGAAAAGTTTGCGTTTACCATATTTTACTCCGAAGAGATAAGCGCCTGTGTCATTTGCCCAAAGCATTAATAAAAATGCCAGTGGAAAGTGGAAGTTATATTCGTGCCAGTTCTTTAAAAATCCCAGTGCATGAAAAAAGCAAAACGGAATGGTTACATACACAAAGCCAACAAATGTGTATGAAATATTGGCAAAGGGAATTTTATTCTTTTTATATAACTCAGTGATAAAAACCGAAAAGATTAAGGGAATACAAAGCAAGAGGTATTTAACATCGTATTGCAAATAATGTAAACCCGCTGCCATGAAAAATATTAACGCTCCCGCTGCCAAACCGATGTTTCTATGCGGGCGAATGCCAGAGTTTTTAATTAGTTTATAAAATTCGAATAGCGATAATACGCTTAAAATAAGGTAAAATATGGTAAAGGTGTAGCTCCCCAAAAAGATGGAACCCAACATCACGATGGTAAAAAAGAAAGCGGTTATTGCTCTGGTTTTCATTAAGGTTTGAGGTAAAAGGTGTAGGGTTTAAGGTGACGATGCTCCTTACTCAATTTCGTTTTCAACGATGTATTCTATGGCTTTATCGAAATCTGACTTGTTCACTAAAACATTTATCTCACCAATATTATAAGCCGATAGTTGTTTATTAATCGTCACGGCAGGAATCCCCGCTTCCGTTAATCCCTGCTTTAATACCTCAGCAGCGAAGGTGTTGCTTGTGGTATATACTTTAATCCAGTTTTCGCTCACGTTCTGCGTTATCTTTAAAAAATTTAAACAAAGCTATGGTAATTATTGCACTAATTAAATAGCCATACCAGGGAAAACCAATCGGTTCATCTGCTTTATTTAATGGCATGTTATGTTTTTGCATGTAAAAGGCCGCACAAACTGCATAAGCATTATTAATAAAGTGTGCAATCATGGCGTACCAAAGGCTTCCGCTATAAAAATACAAATAACCAAAACCAGCGCCCAAAAGCATGCGGGGAATAAAGCCATAAAACTGAACATGAATGGCGCTGAAAATAATCGCTGTTAACCATATTGCTAAATGCGGACTGTTAAATGCTTTGGTTAGCGAACGTTGAACGCCTCCACGAAACATCAGTTCTTCGCCGATAGCAGGCAGAAGAGCAATCATCACCAGGTTGACCACTAAATCAAGGTTACTCCGAACAGTAATCAGCGCTATAGTAAGCTTCATTGCAGCTTCCTCTTTTTCCTTCATCCATTGTTCAACACCTTTTAAAAAATCTGGAAGAACCATTTTCTGATTTATCAGCAACGTCCATTCCATAAATGGCATGCTTGCAATCATAATGATGACAACCAAAGCAACCAGCAGAAACCGAGGTTTACGAAAACTATAAAATACATTTACTTTCCTGCGTTCTGTCCACGCCAGTGCTAAAGGCGGTAGTATAAAAGTGCCTATTGAACTGAGTATTTGAATAATTTTTAACCCATCAATATATTTTGGATCTCCAGACATGAGCAGGTCGAGATTACTCACCATGCCTAGGCCATAAATCATTAAAACGATTACAACTGCCAATAAACCAAATACAAAAGCTCCCGCTACTGCGTAAAATAAAAGTAAAAGTAATTGTAAGAAAGGATTGATTTCCTCCTTGTTAGGTGTTACAAAATTCATTATTTGTACCTTTGTATGTTTTTATTAATTGTTGAAGATAGAGAATGTCTGTAAAGATAGGAAATATAGATTTAGGCGAGTTCCCATTATTGCTTGCGCCAATGGAGGATGTAAGTGATCCGCCTTTCCGTTATGTGTGTAAACAAAACGGGGCAGATTTGATGTATACGGAATTTATTTCATCGGAGGGCTTGATTCGTGATGCCGCAAAAAGCTTGCAGAAACTAGATATTTTCGAATATGAAAGGCCAATTGGCATCCAGATTTTTGGTGGCGATATCGAGCACATGCGTGAAGCTTCTGAAATTGCATCAGCTGCAGGGCCAGATTTAGTGGACATTAATTATGGCTGTCCCGTTAAAAATGTAGTTTGTAAGGGTGCCGGTTCTAGCTTACTTCGCGACATTGATAAAATGGTTAAAATGACTGAAGCTGTGGTTAAAGCTTCGCATTTACCTGTTACGGTAAAAACCCGTTTAGGTTGGGATGATGATAGTAAAAACGTTTATGAAGTTGCCGAGCGTTTACAGGATGTTGGCATTCAGGCGCTCACCATCCATGGCAGAACAAGAGCACAATTATACAAAGGGGAGGCCGACTGGAGTTTGATTCGCGAAATCAAACGCAATCCCCGTATTAAGATTCCAATTTTCGGAAATGGTGATGTTGATAGTCCGGAAAAGGCGGCGAACTGGCGCATGGAATATGAAGTTGATGGCATCATGATTGGCAGGGCCGCCATTGGTTACCCCTGGATTTTTCGTGAAGTAAAACACTTCTTTAAAACTGGCGAACATTTACCTGGACCAACTATTGAAGAACGAATTGACGTTTGCCGTACCCATTTGGATAAGTCATTGGAATGGAAAGGGCCAAAAACCGGAATTTTTGAAATGAGAAGGCATTATGCTAACTATTTTAAGGGTTTGCCTGATTTTAAACCATATCGCATGCGCCTGGTTGCAGAACCAGATATCAATAACATTTACAGTATTTTAGAAGAAGTGGCAGAGAAGTTTGCCAACTATGACGCCACAAAAGTACTGGCGTGATTTTTGAATTGATTTTTTTACATTCGTTACAACCATGGTTACAGCAATTACAGACGGTGTTAAAGTTTCGGTAGAAACTGTTTACCAACCAGAATACTCCAATCCGGTTAATGAACATTTTATGTTTGCTTATCGTGTAGAAATTTCAAATTTATCTGACTATGCTGTTCAGCTGATGCGTCGCCAATGGTTTATTTTCGATTCTAACAGTAGCCGGAGAGAAGTAGAGGGAGAGGGCGTTGTTGGTCTTCAACCTATCATTCAGCCAGGAGAAACACATGTTTACGTTTCAGGATGTAACCTAAAGACAGATATGGGTAGCATGAGAGGAATGTATTTAATGAAACGTTTGATGGATGAATCGGAGTTTGATGTAGATATTCCGGAGTTTCAGTTGGTGGCGCCGTATAAATTAAATTAATTCCTTTCCTCATTTATAATTTCTTACTGATTGCCTCAGATAAGACACGTAGATCAAAATGATTTCTATCGTTTAAAATCGATCTTGAAAAAGAATTAATAAACTTCGAATCCTCATTTTGATACAAGCAGAAAATTAAAGATAGTTCAACAAAAAAGCGGCTAGGAATTTCCTAAACCGCTTTCGTTTTTCATAGATAATATTTTAATTTAATCTCTGCCTCTTCCAAAAAGCATCGAAGCATAATAAAGTAAGTTTGCCAAAGCACCAACAGCAGCAACTACATAAGTCATCGCAGCCCACCATAGGGCGTCTTTTGCTTGAGAATTCTCCTCTTGCGTTTGCATCACACCTGGATTGTTCTTTAACCAAGCCAGTGCTCTATTACTCGCATCAAACTCAACTGGTAAGGTGATGATGCTAAATATGGTAACCAAGGCTAATCCCACAACACCAATAGCCAAAACAATTGGCGTTACAGAGAAAACCAATAACATTACCCCTAACAGCAATACCCACTGCAACAGGTTTGATGATATGCTTACTACAGGTACCATTGTACTACGTAGGTTGAGCCACGAATAAGATTTCGCATGTTGTACGGCATGCCCACACTCATGTGCGGCAACTGCGGCAGCGGCTACACTGCGACTGTAATAAACGTCGGTACTTAAATTTACGGTTCTATCTGATGGATTGTAGTGATCAGTTAATTGTCCTTCGGTGCTCATCACTTTCACATCGTATATTCCGTTGTCATGTAGCATTCTTTCTGCTACCTCTTTGCCCGATAAACCTGAGCTGAGTTGCATTTCTGCATATCTAGAAAACTTGTTTCTAAAACGCCACTGCACAAACATGCTCAGCAATAATACCGGGATGATTATGACTAAATAAACTCCCATTTCTTTTCTGTATGTTTTTCAATTTGACTTATATCAAAAAGCGTTCCCATAATATTTGGTGTTCATTTTATCTTACATTTATAGCATGGATAATAATATTTCTTATTGGGAGAAAAGCAGTTTTTTCAATTATGATGTTATTGTGGTGGGCAGCGGCATTGTTGGTCTAAATGCTGCTATTCACCTAAGAAAGCCTTTTCAAATTTGAATGTTGCCATTTTGGAAAGTGGATTTTTACCTTCGGGCGCCAGCACTAAAAATGCGGGTTTTGCATGCTTTGGCAGCGTTTCTGAACTGATCGAACAGGAAAAAAACACCAATCCAGATGGCCTATATCGCATCATTGAAAGGCGCTGGCGAGGCCTACTTAAACTCCGGAAACTGCTAGGCGATAAGACTATAGATTATCAGCCTTTAGGAGGATATGAATTATTTAAGAATGAGGATGTTGATCTACTTAATCTTTGTGTATCGAAAATTGAACATTTCAATTATCTGATTAAAAATATTGTAGGTGAAGATGCCTTTTCTTTAAGTAATGATAAAATTAATTTGTTTGGTTTTGGAAGGATTAACCACATGATCTCCAACCAATACGAAGCACAGATTGATACCGGAAAGATGATGTTTGCCTTAATTCGATATGCGCAATCGATAGGGACTACTATTCTAAACAACTGCTCCGTAAACCATATAAACCGGTCAAACCAAATTACTGTATCCACCAATCAAGGTCAGTTCACTTGCAAAAAGTTAATTTTAGCAACAAATGCTTTCATCAAAAAATTAATTCCATCTATTCATATTGAACCCGGAAGAGGGCAGGTTATCATCACAAAACCTATTAAGAACCTAAAAGCCGTAGGTACTTTCCATTACGATAAGGGCTACTATTATTTTAGAAACATCAATAACCGAATTTTATTAGGTGGAGGAAGAAATATCGATTTTGAGGTAGAAAAAACTACCGAATTCGGCCAGACTGCATCTGTTCAGTCGGCTTTAGAAAATTTACTTAAAACCGTGATTTTGCCAAACCAAAAATTCGAGATCGATTTGAGATGGAGCGGTATTATGGCCTTTGGTAATACACTAGAACCATTAATTGCTGAAGTGGAGCATGATATTTTCTGTGCTACCAGGTGCAATGGCATGGGGATAGCAATAGGTTCGCAAAGTGGAGAAGATGTTGCAGAACTCGTTATTAAATCCGGCCTTTAATTAAGTGCAGTGCTCATCTTTTTAACTTTCTCCGAATAACTTTCATTTGGTACGATCCAGCGGGTAACCTCATTTTCCCATTGTTTCAGTTTTTCCTTGTTCATTAGTTTATAATACTGAAAGGCAATATTAAAAGCCATATCTGCCTTTGCAGTTTCATCAATGCATTCTTTGATGGCATAATAATACATTTCTTCTGCTTGTTTTAACTGGTTTGAATTGGTTTGCTTAAACACAAGCGACTTATACAATTCACAATTGGTTTGTCTTCCCTCAGAAACATCAGCCAATGCTTCTCCTAAATATAAGTTGGCCAATACTTCTTGTTTCTGACCATTATAGGCCCAGAAGAACTCCCGATCTAAGCCCGGATAGTTACGGTCCTTGCTTCGAGCTTGTTTCAAAAACTTTAGCGCTTTTTTGGCATCTCCCCACCTATTGTAAGTGCTGCCCCACCTAAATAAGCGATCTGCATTTTGATCATCTGTCCGGAATCGGCTAAGCCATTCTGGTTTTGCCTGTACTTTTAATTCTGCTAGCCGGCTAGCGGGAATTTCTGCCACCACAACTTTATTAGGTGCCAACCTTAACTTCATATTCTTATTCTTTCTAGCTATGTACCTGGATAGACTATCAATTCGAAAAGTACCCTCCAGGTTAAATGTCAAGCCTGCAGAATTATCAAGGTAAATGAAACCAAAGTAGTAATGTATTGAATCTTCAGCCTTTACCGCGACCCACTTATCTTCACAATCAATTAAAAGTTTATCAAATTTTAGGTCAGTTTGGGCCTTTACTCCAATTGAGCAGAGCACAAGAAGGCAAAATAGCAGTTTCATAAAAGGAAATTTGTGTGTTACTTAAAGATAACAGTTTTATTTCCACTAACAAAAACCCGATCTTCAAAAATTAACTCCAATGCTTCTAAAAGCACCTTTTTTTCAATTTCTTTTCCTGCTCTAACCATTTCTTTCACGCCAAAATTATGATCAATGTGTGTAGTATGCTGGGTAATAATAGGCCCTTCATCTAAATGATCTGTAACAAAATGGGCCGTTGCGCCGATGATTTTCACGCCTCTTTCAAATGCCTGGCGGTAAGGATTTGCACCAATAAATGCGGGCAAGAATGAATGATGGATATTAATTACCTTACCATCGTAATCTTTAACAAATTCTGCAGATAGAATGCGCATAAATTTGGCGAGCACAAGGTAATTTAAATCAAACTGATTCAATATTGCTTTAATTTCTTTTTCAAATTGAGTTTTATCCTTGCCGTTATGATCGACGTAAAAATAAGGAATGCCCAGTTTTTCAGTAAAATCGCGAAGCGATTCATAGTTGCCAATTACGCATTTAACATTTGCACCAAGCGTTTTAAATTGGTTTTTAATTAGAATCTCTGCCAGGCAATGGTATTCTTTAGTAACCAAAACCGCAATTTGTTTTTCTTGCTGACCAATTACGTTCACCTCCGCTTCGGGTGGTAACGATTCTAGAAGTTTCTGCTCCAGACGGATTTTATTCTCTAAATTACCGGTACAGGCTATGCGGGTAAAAAATGCTTTGTTTGCTTCATCAACAAATTCTCGCATGGCTATAATATTCAGTTGATGAGCCGCTAATACGCTGGTGATGTTAGTTACAAGGCCAACTTGATCCGGACAGGAAATGAGGATGGTTAATTCGTTCATTAATCATAATTTATACCCAATGATAAGAAATTCATCGGCAGAAATTTTATCAGCGTATAATATTTATTAACTGATGAGCCATTTTTACTTCTGAAACTCATCGTAAAAATCAAAAATTATAAACAGCTGTTGTCATGATAAAATTAATCATAGCAAAATATTTTGGTAAAGCTGTTTTAAATTTCGATTTTTACTAAAATTTTTATCATTATGGAAATTGCCGCAATTGGGCTTCTCGTTATCATACTATTGGTTTTAGTTCTCTTATTCCTCAAAAAACCGCAGACTTCCATAAATATTATTTCTATTGATGAATTTGAAAGAATTAAAGCAGATAACGATGCGTTGAAAATAGCTTTGGCCAAAGCTGATGAACGCGTTTCCAATCTCGGTACAGAAAAAGATCATATCACCATCCTATTAAAACAAGAACAGCAACGTTTAATTGATGAGTTGCAGGCTGAACGCGATCGTTTGGCTGATGCTAACCGCGAATTGGAAAGTACGCGGTCTTTTTACCTGGCCGAAAAGGAAAAACTCGCGGAACAAAAACTGAGCTACGAACAATCTCAAGAGAAACTTAATAAAGATTTCGAACTGATTGCCAATAAAATACTCGAAGAAAAATCGTCGAAATTTATCGAACAGAATAGAACCAACCTCGATATTATTCTGAATCCCTTAAAGGAAAACATCAAAGCTTTTGAAGATAAGGTAGAAAAGGTTTACAAGGCAGAATCTGATGAGCGCAACATATTGAAAGGGGTAATCTCTGAATTACAGATCCAAAGTAAAATGATTCAGGAAGATGCTAATAACTTAACCAAAGCTTTGAAAGGCGACAATAAACGTCAGGGAAACTGGGGCGAAGTGATTTTAGAAAAGGTTTTAGAACGGTCTGGCCTGGTTAAAGATCAGGAGTATCGCATTCAGGCTTCGCATACATCCGCCGAAGGCGGGCGATACCAGCCGGATGTAGTTATCGATTTACCAGATGATAAACATCTTGTGGTTGATGCAAAGGTGAGTTTGGTTGCCTATGAGCGATCTGTATCTGCAGAGACAGAAGAAGAGCGTGAAGGCTACGTAAAAGCGCATTTGGCGTCTATTAAAAATCATATTCAGGAGCTGTCTTCAAAAAATTACCAGGATTTATATAAAATCAATTCCCCAGACTTTGTTTTGTTGTTCGTTCCAATTGAGTCTTCTTTTAGTATTGCGGTGCAGAAAGATGCAGAGTTATTTAATTTTGCATGGGATAGGCGGGTAGTGATTGTGAGTCCTTCGACTTTGTTGGCAACATTACGCACCATTGCCAGCATGTGGAAACAGGAAAGGCAAAATAGAAATGTAATGGAAATTGCCCGTTTAAGCGGTGCGATGTACGATAAATTTGTGGGTTTTGTGGCCGATATGGAAAACATCGGCAAGCATATTAAAAATGGGCAGGATGCTTATGATAAAGCCCTAAATAAATTGTCTGTTGGTTCAGGCAATCTGACCAATACTTCAGAGAAAATTAAAAGGTTAGGTGCCAAAGCTACCAAGCAAATTGATATGAAATATTTGGATGGAGAATAGAGTATTATCGGTTAGTTAGGAAACCCATCGATAGCGAAAGGATAAATTTCGTCATTTCGAGGCACGAAACAATCCTACAACGATGGATTATAATACCCAGGTATTAAGATTGCTTCGTGCCTCGCAATGACGCATACACTTATATCTACTTATTGAAAGCGTTCCATCCTTGTGCTTTCAATTCATGAACATTATTAGATTTGGAAACCATTTTACAGCCGGAATTTTTATCTGTTACATGGCCAATGACGGTAATATCCACATCATGCTTTAGCTTCTTGTAATCATCCTGGCTGATGGTAAACAATAATTCATAATCCTCGCCACCACTTAAGGCACAAACCGTTGGATCTATTCCTAATTCACGGGCGGTTTCATAAGTCATTGGATCTAAAGGAATCTTCTCTTCATAAATGGTAATTCCTTTATCAGATTGTTCGGCCAGATGCAAAATTTCAGAAGCTAAACCATCAGAAACATCAATCATTGAAGTAGGTTTGATGTCCATTTCTTCGAGCAGTGCCACAATGTCCATGCGTGCTTCAGGCTTCAATTGCCTTTCGATGATGTAATCTTTACCCTCTAAATCAGGCTGGATTTGTGGATTTTCAAGATAGATTAACTTTTCTCTTTCCAGAATCTGTAGACCAACATAGGCACCACCTAAATCGCCGGATACGCACAGTAAATCATGTTCTTGCGCACCATTCCTGTAAGTTACTTTATCAGCATCAGCGTAACCAATACTGGTGATGCTAATTACTAAACCTTGTTTGCTGGATGATGTATCGCCGCCAATTAAATCGATATTGAATTTATTACATGCCAACTCAATTCCTTTATAAATCTCTTCAACAGCTTCTAACGGAAATTTGCTGGATAAACCCAATGAAACCGTAATCTGGCTCGCTTTTCCATTCATGGCATAAATATCACTCAGATTCACCTGAACCGCCTTATAACCTAAATGCATTAGAGGTACATACGCCAAATCAAAATGGATACCTTCTAAAAGTAAATCAGTTGAAATTAGGGTTTGTTTGCCTTTTGCATCCAAAACCGCTGCATCGTCACCAACACCTTTTACCGAGTAATCATTCCTGATTTTAAAATTAGATGTCAGGTGTTTGATTAATCCAAATTCACCTAATTCGTTGATATTTGTACGCTCTTTATTTTCAAACATATGCTTATTTCTTTTTGTAATAAAGGGGCGAAGCCCCGATTTTTTTTAATTTATCTTCTCATTCTGAGGACCAAAGAATCTACTCTTTAAAAAGCACTAGCCGTTCATTTTTTGCAGATTCCTATTTCATCAGGATGACAAAATCTTACTTTCCATCCAATTTTTACCTTCAGTAAAACGGGCAATCAACATCGCCGCAACATTATCGCCAGTAGCATTTAAAAGCGTCGCCATTGGGTCAACCAATGTACCAATGATCATGGCTGGCGGTAGTGCTTCTGGTGGTAACTGATACGCAGAAATCATTAATAATTCGCCAATATATCCACCATTTGGTATTCCGCCCTCCACAATGCTTACTAAAACTGTAATTCCTAAAGCGAGGATAATCGTATCAACATGCACCAAATCTTTTCCAAAAATAGCAAATACAACCGCTATCTTAATAATTGAACTGATACTTGAACCATCTTTATGCAATGTTGATCCTAATGGAATGGTAACGTTGGTAATATAGGCCGGAACGCCCATTTTCAATGTTCCCTCTAAATTTGCAGGAATAGTAGCAATGCTACTACACGTTCCTATTGATGTTAAAGATGGAACAATATTATTTTTCCAGAATACTTTTATGGCTTTAAAGCCACCTGCTATAAAGGCATATAAGGTAAAAAATACAATGAAGTAGAAGGCTCCAACTCCGTAATATAAGCCTAATGCTTTGGCATAAGTTCCAAATAATTGCGGGCCAAAAACACCAACCTGGTAAGCGAAATAAGCACCTAAACCAATCGGACCAAGTTTCATAATTAAGATGATGAGCTTTTTCATCACTTCATTACCCGAAACCAAAAAATTCTTAAATCCATCTCCTTCTTTATTTGAATATAAAGTAGAAAATCCGACCAGCACAGAGAAAATAATTAGCGCAAGCATATTTTTTCTGCTCCCAATTTCAAAGAATTCCCCAACTGTCAAAAGATGCGTCATTTGTTCTCCAAACGATTGAATTTTTTCAGTTTCTGTAGGGATAGGATTATTGCCAAGCGCCTGATGAATAGGGAAAAGCCAGGTAGCAACCAGCGTTAATACCGCAGAAATTAATACAGTAGAAAGAAAAACTAAAACCATTATTGTCAATAGTCTTCCTAGTTTTTTCGTTCGATCGATATTTGCAATAGCAGAAGAAACTGCAAAGAATACCAATGGAATTACTGCTGTAAACAATAAATTTAGAAAAATATCGCCTAGAGGCTTAATACTTTCCACACGCTTTCCAAAAATTAAACCTACAATGCTACCTGCCGTAATACCTGCCAATAGCCAAAGTAAACCGGAATAATTTTTAAGAATGCTGTTTTTCATTGTCTTAAATTTTAGCCATTTCCATTATTCAAAATCCAGTCAATTTCTCTATCGCAACCCGTGATTTTATCGTTTAAAGATGACGTGATTTCCACATCAGGAAAAATTCCTCTACCCACAACATCACTTTTAGCATTAGGCGACATTTTATATAAGCCAAATCGTATAGCCAATTTTGAATTTTTAAGCTTTACCACAGGTAAATTACCAGCTACACATTGATTAAAACCACCACCTGTTTCTTCTCCAATAAACGTTGCCCTATTAATTCCTTTTAAATTTGCACTTAATAACGAAGCTGCAGAAAAGGTATATCCATCAATTAAAACATAAAGTCTACCTTTAAAATTTTTAGGGTTTGCCGAAAGCGGATAAATTCCTTTCATAAACGAATAAAGATTGCCGTTTTTATCCTGCCTTACATAATCTCTATCATCATGTCCGTTGATGAAATACATAAACCTCTGCCATTTATTCCCATATTTACGGTAATCATATTGTCCGTTGGTTAACGATTTTTGTAAATAAACAAAATCTTTATCTGTTAAATAGGAAAAAAGATTTCTGCTATGTTCCAGTGATCCTCCACCATTGCCACGTAAATCGATAACTAAATGATCAGTGCCTACTTTTGCTATACTATCAAATACTTGTTTATAAAAACGACTATAATCAGCACCAACAATGGAGAAACTTTGAATTTTTAGATAACCATAGTTACGTTTTTCATCCAAAAACCTAAAATCCATTTGTGCTTTTCCGTCTTTATATTGGCCTACATATTTTGGATATCTTGCTTGCTTAGACTTAATCTGATTTTTTGAGGTATCTGCTTTACTCTTCTTTAATGTAGTAATATAAGTTTCTCCTATACTGTCTTTTGCAGTTCTGAACTGAAAGTTTACGCTATCTTTTATTTGATAATAAATTTTAAAATATTGAGCAAAATTTCTTTCCAGAGATCTGCTATTATGGGTGGTATTATACCCGTCAGAACTGATTAATTTATAGAAATCATTCAAGATTGACTGTGTGTTAATGCCTTCTATTGCTACAATTTCAGTTCCTGGCCTGATAGATTTATTCTCGCTTTTGCTCTCCAATACATAAAGTTTACCGTTGTTAACGCTATAGGTGAATTGATTTATAGGAAATATTTTTTTACTCAAATCCTTCAATTCCTCTTTCTTGTATTGAATAGCGGGAAACTTTACAGACGTATGCCCACATTTTATTGCAGCTACAACCGGCGTTAATTTTTTATAAAATTCTGCACTGGTTAAAGGCTCAACAATCGAATTTTTTAAACTGTCGAACTTGTAATCTAATTTTTGTTTAGAGATATACCAATACAAACCTGGATGGCCATCTTTAAGCAGCGTATGAGTAAAGTCAACATCCTTTTTTAAATCAGCAACAGCATGTTTATCCGTTGTGATTGAAGCATTATACTTACTTATTTTATCGACTGACTTACAGGCAAAACAAAAAGTAATAATGGAGAGAAAAAATATTTTTTTAAGCACGTTAATTTTGTTGTTTACAGTCCTAGTTCTGCTGAAATATCAAGCATTCTTTGAATTGGTTTACGAGCCTGCTCTATAATATGCTCAGGAACAGTTACTTCAGGCAATCCATTTTTAAGACATAAATATAGTTTTTCTAAAGTATTTCGCTTCATGTACGGACAATCGTTACAAGCGCAACTGTTATTTGGAGGTGCCGGAATAAAAGTTTTATCCGGACAGGCTTTCTCCATTTGATGAATAATTCCACTTTCAGTGGCTACAATAAATTCTGTGGCAGGATTGGAGATAGAATATTTCAATAAACCAGTTGTAGACCCGATATAATCCGCCATTTGAAGTACTGCCTCTTCACATTCAGGGTGAGCGATAAACTTCGCATTAGGATGGCGTTCTTTCAATTTGGTAATTTTCTCTTTCGAAAAAATCTCATGAACCATACAGGCACCATTCCACAGCACCAAATCTCTACCTGTTTTTTTTGCCACCCAGGCTCCCAGGTTTCTATCCGGACCGAAAATTATTTTCTGGTCCTTTGGTAAACTCTCCACAATTTGTACGGCATTTGTTGAGGTACAAACAATATCACTTAAAGCCTTCAATTCGGCTGTGCAATTCACATAAGTGATTACCAAATGATCTGGATATTTTTCTTTAAACTTTTTGAACAAATGAGGCGGACAACTATCAGCTAATGAACAACCTGCTTTTACATCTGGTAATAAAACCTTTTTTGAAGGCGATAAAATCTTTGCGGTTTCAGCCATAAAATGCACACCTGCAAATACAATTACTTCAGCATCAGTTTTTGCAGCCTCTTGAGATAAACCTAAACTGTCACCAATATAGTCTGCAATATCTTGAATATCAGGTTCTTGATAGTAATGCGCCAATATGATCGCATTCTTTTCTTTTTTTAATTTTTCAATTTCATCAAACAGATCCAATGTAGGATCTATCTCTTCATCCACGAAACCTTTTTTATTGATTTCTTCTAATACATCTATGTTCATTTTTAAATTTTCCTTTTTTGAATTTTGACGTTGGCCAAAGATAAAGCTTTCCACGTCTCAATAATTAATAAGTTATTTTAAATAAATAAATCTTGTTTGTTTATTAGTGTGTTAGTATTGTTGGCAAGTTTCGAAAAAAAGTTCTTTAATCTAAGTTGTTAATCGTTTACTAACATTTGGATTACATTTTTGTAATATGATAATATTGATTTTCAGCACTATCGAAAAGTGACTTAAATTTTATCAATATTGGAATGTTAATTGTTTATAAGTGTGTGAAAAGTTAATTACTTGTACAAATGTGCTTAAAAATTGGGTAAAAGATTGTGGCAAATTGTCTTTTTAGAGTAGCTTTAAACATTCAAATTTATTTGTTAGTCTTATTTCTACATAAAGCTAACAGTTGTTCTATAGTTATCAACAGCGTTGATAAAGTAAATGTTTTTTAGATGAGAAAAGTAGATTTTCTGGTAATAGGTTCAGGTATAGCGGGTTTGAGTTTTGCATTGAAGGCTGCCAAATTTGGTAAGGTTTTAATCGTAACGAAGTCAAATGAAGATGAATCGAATACAAAATACGCACAAGGTGGTGTTGCCGTTGTGGTGGATAAGGATGATTCTTTTGAGAAACATATTCAGGATACGCTCATTGCCGGTGACGGATTATGCGATGAAAAAATTGTGGAAATCGTTGTAAAAGAGGGACCTCAGCGAATCCAGGAGATCATTGACTACGGTATAAATTTCGATAAAGACAACTCTGGATTTTACGATTTAGCAAAAGAGGGTGGCCATTCTGAACACCGTGTTTTGCATTATAAAGACATCACAGGTTATGAGATTGAGCGTGTACTTTTAAAGGAAATTCACGAGAATCCGAACATAGAGATATTAACACACTACTTTGCACTCGAGTTAATTACACAACATCACCTGGGTGAGTTTGTGGATAAACGCACTGAAGATATCAACTGTTATGGGATATATGCCTTTAACACAGAGCTTAACGATGTGGAAAAGATTGTGGCAAACGTTACGGTTATGGCTTCTGGCGGTGCCGGACATGTGTATTCTGCTACAACAAACCCTGTAATTGCAACAGGAGATGGAATGGCAATGGTTTATCGTGCTAAGGGAAAAGTTAGAAATATGGAGTTTATTCAGTTCCATCCAACCGCTTTATACCATCCTGGAGAGTATCCCTCGTTCTTAATCTCGGAAGCAGTTAGAGGTTTTGGCGGTGTTCTTCGTCGTAAAAATGGCGAGGAATTTATGCATGAATACGATGAGCGTAAGTCGTTAGCACCTCGTGACATTGTAGCCAGAGCGGTAGATAACGAAATGAAAAAATCTGGTGATGATTTTGTTTATCTGGACATCACCATGCGTAAGAAAGCTGATATTTTGAAACATTTTCCTAATATATATGCGAAGTGTCTATCCATTGGTATTGATATGACTAAAGATTATATACCGGTTACGCCAGCTTCCCATTACATGTGTGGAGGTATTATGGTTGATGAATATGGTCGGTCATCGATTAAAAATTTGTATGCCTGTGGTGAGGTTTCTTCGACAGGCTTACATGGTGCCAATCGTTTGGCGTCCAACTCTTTATTAGAAGCTACCGTGTTCGCTCATCGCATTTATCAGGATGCAATTGAAAACTTTAAGAACAATGTAATTCCTGATAATATTCCTGAATGGAACGCTAAAGGTGTAACACAAAGTAATGAAGATGTTCTGGTAACACATAATCTACGTGAATTGCAAAAAGTTATGGGTGATTATGTTGGAATTGTTCGTTCTGATTTCAGATTGGAAAGAGCACACAGAAGATTATTTTTAATCTATCAGGAAACGGAAGAATTTTATAAAAATAATAAGGTTTCTGTTAAACTTTGTGAGTTACGTAACGTGATTCAAACCGCCTATTTAGTCATTAAATCAGCTATGCAACGTAAGGAAAGCAGAGGATTGCATTTCACTACTGATTACCCTGATCATGCAAAAGAATTGATTGATACTGTATTTTAGTTTGTTAGTTTTTAGAATAGTTAATCAATCTTAATAGGACAACAAAAAATAATTATAATATGCCTTTAATACTTCCAGTTCAAGATAAAGTTCCTCAAATAGGTACAGATAATTTTATTGCAGAAAATGCTACTATTGTAGGCGATGTGGTATTAGGTAACAATTGCTCCGTCTGGTTTAATGCGGTAATTAGAGGCGATGTAAACGCGATTACGATTGGAAATGAATCTAATATACAAGATGGTGCCGTAATTCATGCTACTTATTTAAAAGCATCAACACATATTGGTAATCGAGTTTCAGTTGGTCATAATGCTATTGTACATGGTTGCACTGTTCAGGATAACGTTTTAATCGGTATGGGCGCTATTGTAATGGATCACGCTGTTGTAGAAGAATACTGTATCATCGCAGCTGGTGCAGTCGTGTTGGAAAATACAGTATGCGAAACAGGATTTCTTTATGCCGGAACTCCTGCAAAAAAGATAAAGCCCATTACCGATGAGCAAAGGGCTTTATTAAATAAATTACCAGATAATTATATCATGTATTCAGGGTGGTTCACTAACCCATAGTTATTCATTGGGAGGTGGAGGTATCGCTAATGGATCTTCCCGTTCCCAGTTTGGTTTAAGATCTAGTAATGCCTTCAGGTACCACACTTTTTCTGGTTGCGTACCCAGTTTAACATTTCCAGTATCCCAAATTTCGTTTCTATTCTCGTCATAAATTACACGGATCATATATTTTCCGGCAGGATAGTTTGCAAAACGTAATTTCGTATTTCCTTTAATCGGGAACGATTTTATGATATCTTTTTTCTCGGATAGAAATTGGACAATGTAATTTTTACTGGAATCTGGTACACTTACATTATACACTAGTGTGGTGTAACTGTCAGTAGTTTCAAGTTTAAAAGTTTTGTTTATTTCTTTGTTTTTAGCATTAAATATTGCGGTAAAGGTTCCCGCGGCAAACTTGATGTCGTATGTTCTTTTCTGCTTCCAGGGATATCGTAGATAATACTTTAAAAAATCAGTGCTATCTTTTACCAGCTGGAATGTCGTTCTCTTTACTGAATCTTCTAATAGTGTGATTTTAGTCGCATCTGCTGAAGTGATTGGAAAGGGGAAGGTTAATGTATAGGTTTGAAAAGGATTTAACTTTCCGCTTCCTGCATTATCTGTAATGGTAACATCGCGTACATAAGTGTCCTTTCTACCTCGGTTAAAATTCAGGGTTTGTAAAATCTTTCCGTCCGATTGGATAGCTACCTTAACAGAGTCAAATCCGAAGTCTGTAAGCCACACTTTCGCCGTGTCATTCGTTTTGCTGAAATGTACATACTTGCCTACATCAACTTTGGGAGGATCGGTTACTGTAATTTTCGGATTTTTAAGTTGTTGATTGGATATTATTGTGATGATACCATCATTAGCCAATTTACGATCAAGAACCCTAAAATCTGAAGCAACTTCCTTAAAAACTTGCAGATTGATATTTTCAAGATTCTTATCTACTTTAATAGGATCCTTTAGAAAACCAATCTCATCTGATACCTGCTGATAGATTTTATCACCTCCACCACTACTTTCTTTAATTGCATAAATTTTGTACGAGCCTGCACGAAGATTATTTAACTTATAATTTCCGGAGCTATCTGTTAAGGTATAAATTGATGGTCGTTTCTTTCCAAAAAGTGTGTCCCGTTCAATAGGAAAAATAAGTACCGTAACATCCTTTTCCGCTTCATCATTAAGGGAGCTTTTAACATTTCCACTTATTGATAAAGAGTCAATTTCGTTACCGGTTGAAAAGACGTATGAAAGATTTTTAACGACATTGCTTTCATTGATGTCTGCAACAGCCTTACCAAAATTTAACGTATATGTTGTATTTTTTTCCAGTGAATCCTGAAGTTCAATTTCCAGGCGTTTTGACCTCACCTTTAAAATAGGTGCTCGCTCTTGTTCCGGAGAAATACTAAACTCTTTGGATTCGTCTACAAGTTTAAAATATTCGTCAAATTCTATCGTGATCTTTTTTGCATTAAAATTACGTGTTTGATTTTTTGGCGTCATGCTCAAAATTTTTGGTGGAGTAGTATCCTTCGGTCCACCTTGTGGCGTTTGCATACTTGCACAGCCAGAAAATAGGAGTGAAGTAACGACAACCAATAAATTTCTAAGGTCGAAATACTGAGCTTTTAAATTTGGCATATTTTAAGCGTTCTGACGAATTTTTAGTGTTTTTGGAGATATAATATTAAAAAATGTTTTTTTGAGCTTATAACGCTTTATTTTAATCTACATATTTTTTATTTAAAATATTGATTATCAATTACTTAGATATATAAACCATCAAAACGGAAATATCAGAAGGAGAAACACCAGAAATTCTCGATGCCTGACCTAAAGTTCGAGGTTTTATCTTGAATAATTTTTCACGAGCTTCTTTTGATATAGAAACAATTTTATTATAGTCAAAATCAGGCTTAATTTCTTTGTCTTCCATTTTTAACATTTTGGCTACAATCTCATTTTCCTTTTCAAAATAGCTTTCATACTTAATCTTAATTTCGGCTTGTTCTATCGTTTCACTATCTAAACTAACAGTTGCATTAGCTAACGGCTTACTTACTTTGATAATATCTTGCAAGCCTACATGCGGTCTACCCACCAAACTATGAATCTTAACATTTTGATTTAATACACTAGATCCCAAGCTTTCAAGCATTGGGTTAGCATCTGCCATTTCTATACCTTGAGACTTAGTAAATTTTACTAATGCATCTGCAGCTGAAACTTTTTGATTAACTTTCGCTAGACGTTCATCAGATATCAAACCTAACTGATGACCAATAGGAGATAGGCGGATATCTGCGTTGTCCTGTCTTAATAATAAACGGTGTTCTGCCCTGGAAGTAAACATACGATAAGGTTCTTCTGTTCCTTTGGTTACCAAATCATCAATCAAAACACCAATATAACTGTCTGATCGTTTCATAATCAGCTCATGTTTTTGATTGATTTTTTGATGCGCATTAATCCCAGCCATAAAGCCTTGGCATGCTGCCTCTTCATATCCTGTAGTACCATTAATCTGTCCGGCTAAAAATAAATTGCTTATCAGTTTTGTTTCTAATGTTAACGATAATTGGGTAGGTGGGAAGAAATCATACTCAATTGCATATCCCGGTCTGAACATTTTCGCATTTTCAAAACCAGGTATTAATCTTAAGGCTTTAAATTGTACATCTTCCGGAAGAGAAGTTGAAAATCCATTTACGTAGATTTCACAAGTATTCCATCCTTCAGGTTCAACGAAAATCTGGTGACGATCACGCTCCGCAAAGCGATTTATTTTATCTTCGATTGACGGACAATAGCGAGGACCTAAACCTTTAATTCGGCCAGTGAACATTGGCGATTTCTCAAAGCCTTCCTTCAGAGTTTCGTGAACATCACGGTTTGTATAAGTAATCCAGCAGCAACGTTGATCTGTTGAAACTTCCGTATCTGTATAAGAGAATTTACCCGGATTTTCATCTCCCCATTGTTCTTCCATTTTGGTATAGTCAAGACTTCTACCATCTACACGGGGTGGGGTACCGGTCTTCATTCTACCTGCTTCCATTCCGAGTTCCACCAACTGCTCCGTAATACCCGTTGATGCTCTTTCTGCTGTTCTGCCTCCGCCAAATTTCTTTTCTCCAATGTGCATGATGCCATTCAGGAAGGTACCGTTTGTTAATACAACGGCTGTGCTTTCAATCTCAATACCTAATGAAGTTTTTACGCCATAAACTGTATTATCTTTCACTAATAATCCAACTACACTGTCTTGCCAGATATCTAAATTAGGTGTTCGCTCCAAAGCCAAACGCCACTCTTCTGCAAAACGCATTCGATCTATTTGCGCTCTTGGGCTCCACATCGCAGGGCCTTTAGATTTATTTAGCATTCTAAACTGAATGGTTGATTTATCAGATATGATACCTGAATAACCACCCATTGCATCCACCTCACGAACGATCTGTCCTTTTGCTACACCACCCATCGCCGGGTTACAACTCATCTGGGCAATGGTGCCCATGTTCATTGTAATTAATAAAACAGATGATCCTAAATTGGCAGCAGCTGCAGCAGCTTCACATCCCGCATGGCCTGCACCAACAACAATCAAATCGTATTTTGAAAACATTTTATCTATTTCTAATAACGTTCCACGTGGAACATTTGGTAACTTGTAATACTTCGTGGTTTTCAAGATTGCTCATACCTAATGCAAATCTAGGTCTACGATCTTGAACGTTCCACGTGAAACATAACGGTTAAAACTGAATGAAATTACTCGGAAAGTTCTAACCAACGCATGGTGAATTCATCCAGTTTTAGTTTCAGTTTTTCAATTGCACTTGAAACTTCCTGGATTTTGATATAATCTGAAGTATCAATTTTAAGTAAGTTTTCTGTCAACTCAGCGATTTTATTTTCAGTATCGGCCATTCCTTTTTCGCTATCATCAAGTTCTTTTTGTTCTTTAAAACTTAATTTTTTTGCAGTTTTAACTGATACTTGTTCTGCTGGAATTTCGGCTACCTTTTTAGTCTCATTCTTTGTCTTTGGTTGTTCCAGACTCAGGCGATATTCTGAATAATTACCGTTGTAAATCTTAACTACACCTTCACCTTCCATGATAAAAAGTTGATCACTCATCTTATCTAAAAGATATCGATCATGTGAAACCAACATTAATATACCTGGGAAATTTTCTAAAAATTCTTCAAGCACATTTAGCGTATCAATATCTAAATCGTTTGTTGGCTCATCTAATATCAGGAAGTTTGGATTCTGCATTAAAACTTTCATCAGATTCAAACGCTTCTTTTCTCCACCACTTAACTTCTCTACCATGCCATGTTGTTTCTTTGGTGGGAAGAGAAAAAGTGTTAATAGGGCAGAAGCAGTAATCACGGAACCGTCGGCCATTTTAATATATTCCGCATCTGACTTTACAATATCAATCACTCTTTCTTTAGGATCGAATGTCAAGCCACCTTGTTTGTAATAACCAAAAACTGTAGTTTCTCCGGTATCAACCGTTCCAGAATCAGGCGTTAGCTGACTTGTTATAATATTTAGTAATGTTGATTTGCCTGTACCATTTTTACCGGCTAAACCAATGCGGTCTCCCTTTTTAAAAGTATAGCTGAAATCGTTAATGATGGCCCGTCCATCAAACGATTTCGCGATGTGATCAAGTTCAATAATTTTGCCTCCTTGACGAGACATCTTCATTTGGAGGTTAATAGTCTGATTATCAGACTTTTTCTTTGTTTTTTCCTCCAATTCGTAAAAAGCATTGATCCTGGCGTTAGATTTAGTTGCACGAGCCTGTGGCATACGCCTCATCCACTCTAATTCTTTCTTTAGTAGCTGCTGATTCTTATGTTGAACAGTCGCGTCTAAAGCTTCTCTTTCAGATTTCTTTTCCAGAAAATAAGCATAATTTCCGTTGTAATTGAAAATCTTGCCTCGATCCAGTTCTACTATTGTATTGCAAACGTTATCTAAAAAATATCGATCATGTGTAACCAATAGGATGGTTTTTTGTCCGGTAGTCAACAATTTTTCAAGCCACTCAATGGTATCAATGTCCAAATGATTCGTTGGCTCATCCAACACTAAAATTTCAGGATCTTCAATTAAAAGTTTAGCCAAAGCTAACCTCTTCTTTTGTCCACCAGAGAGCGTAGCAATTTTTTGTTGCAAATGAGTAATGCCCATTCTGTTTAAAATGGTTTTGATCTCATGCTCATATTCCCAGGCGTTATGCTCACTTAATTCTTCGTATAAACGATTGAGCGTTTTTTCATCCGGGTTAGGATTTTCAATTAGTTCTTCATATTCTTTAATCAACTGTTGTTGCTTATTCTCCAAAGAGAAAATATGATCGCTGATTGAAAAACCCTCCGTAAACTGAGGTTCCTGATCTAAGAAGCCAATCTTAACAGCTTTATTTTTAACAATCTTACCTTCGAGTGGAGGAAATCTTTCTGCCAGTAATTTCAAAAGTGTACTCTTACCAGCGCCATTAATGCCGACCAACGCTACACGCTGACCAGAGTTAATACCCAAAGTTAAATTTTTAAATAGCCATTCGTCATGATAACCATGACCCAGACCTTCTGCCGCAATTAGTGTGCTCAAATTTTTTGTATTTCGGATTTATAAAAGAAAATTAGTGCAAAAGTACGGATAAAATAATTGGTTGACTAAAATGTTATTGCAAAGCTGCCTTATGAGGGTAAAAATGGCAGAGTGCTGATTTTTTAAAGGTAGCTACTTGTTAACCAGGAAGAAATTAAAAGAAAACAGCGGCTGGAATCGCTCCGCCGCCGCTTCAATCATTAACTAAAACTAAACTTTATCTTCATGAGGCTAACAACTAGTTTTGTAAACCGCTCATATTATCTTGTGCTTTCCTATATGACTGCAATAAGCGATAAATGTTGCACAAGACATGGGTGGAATATACCAGCATAGCTAAATAATCGACCAACGTGTTAAACTGTTAGACGAACAGGGAAGTTAATACATTGAAAACGGACTCTTGAATGACAAGAAGATGTAGAGAAAATCTATATTAAGTTAAATTACCATGGTAGAACAAGCATGGCAATAGCGGGCTTTACATCACTTAATGATCAATATTGCTTTGGCGATTCTTTTAGGGAAGTAAAGGGTTAAATCAGTTCAACTAAACTTCTATAACTTAAATATTCATCTTCTTTTTGAGTCATTAGGGTTTTCGCTGCTTTGCCTTTATCCTTGTAGCCAAGCAAGTGCAAGGTTCCATGAATCATAATGCGGCAAACTTCATCAAACTCATTTGTTTTGAAAGTTTTTGCGTTTTCTTTAACACGCTCAATGCTGATGAAAATGTCGCTAACAATCTGCGTTTCTACGTCCGAATTATCGAAAGTAATAATATCGGTGTAGGTATCATGATTTAAATACTGTTGATTGATGCCCAGCAAATATTCATCGCTGCAGAAAATGAAATTTAGTTCCTGCAGTTCGAAACCCTCTTTTTCAATGGTCGCTTTAATCCATTTTTTAACCTTTAACTTTTGTGGAAGATTGTAACGAACAGACTCAGTAAAAAATGAAATCGCAGGCATATTGATGAGGTTTAAAGCCGCAAATTTAAGAAATATTTGTCGTCTTTGTCATTCAATAGACAGCGAAGAATTTTATAGCGATCGAACCTACCTGACAGTATTCAATGATTTCAAATACTCAGCAATTTTATTTTTATAGTAATAATTTAAACTAGGAGGTAATTTTTGTAGCATATCATTTCCATTTTGCTGCTGTTTTTTAAAATCATCTAACATTTTCTGGTATGATGGCGGAAACTCTTTTGCCGCTTTACTTTCGCGTTTGGAATCTTCTTCCTGATCACGTTCTGCTTTTTCGGCTTCTAATAGCTTGGTTAATAATTCTTTTTGGCGATTTAATGTTTCCTGCTGCAAACGCTTGTTAACCAGGTCGCTTTCCGTTTGTTTCATCTCCTTAATGGCCTCGTTGAGATTACCCATTTTGCCAGAACCATCTTTATTTTCTTCCCGGTTTATTTTTTCCAAAGCCTGGCGAATCATTTGCTGCTGTTGTGCCATCTTTCCAAACTCCTGACTCATTTGTCCTTTACCAACAGTTCCCTGGTTGCCGCCAGATTTTTGCATCTGCTCACGAGCCTTCTGCATACTTTTATTCAGCTGTTCCTGCATTTGCGAAAGCTGTTTCATTCCTTGTTTTTGCTTTTTACCACTACCAGGTTTCGAATTTTTTTGCATATTCTGCAACTGATTTAATGCCTCACTCAGCATTAAACTTAAATTATTAATTGAAGTCATGGTAAACTGCTGATAACGATTGGCTTCAGGTGTTCTTCTTTCGCCAAGGCTTTCTAAGCTCTTGTCAAGATTGAAGTTTATTTTATTCATTTCCTCATTAACGGTAGATTCTATCTGAGGAACACGTTTACTCAAAGCATACAAACTATCCGCAATGGTTTTTAGATTATCTTTAATACTTCTTTGTTTTTGAACATTGGTTACGTATGAAGGATCTGCGGCGGTCATTTTCTTCAAGGTCAGCATTACCTTTTCCTGTTCAAAAGAGGTGTTGAGAAGATTCTCTAATAGTTTACGCAACTCTCTGGCATTCAGATTGTTTTCCATTTCTTCGCCTTGCTGCTGCATTTCACTCATTTTTTTCGAAAGTTTTTCCATTTGCTCGCCAGCTTTTTGCTGTTTCTGACTTGCACTTTTCGAGTCTTTTTTATCTAAAGCATCTTTACTTTCTTGTTGTTCTTTTTGAATATCCTGCACATCTTTTTCTGGATTTTCAAATGGATTAGGTTTTTCCAAAGCCTGATTTTTCTCTTCGAGCTTCTTTAAATCATCCTTTAAATCTTTCATTTCCTTATTCAAGGCATCCTGCTTTTGTTTTAGTGATTCATTATCCTGCTTTTTACCGCCGGTTTCCTTGCTAAGCTCTTTTTGGTCCTTAGCCAATTCATTTAAACGATCGATATCATTTTGCAGGTTCTGCTCAAATTCAAGCTGTTTGTAGAGTTCTAAAATCCTGTCTAATTCATTTTTGAGCGTTTTATTATCCAGTTGCATTTTCGACAATTCGTTTTGCGTTTGGTCTTTATTCTTCTCGTTCATCAGATTTTGCAACTTCTGCAAAAGCTCCTTGGTCTTTTCATCCAGCACATTATCAAACAAATCCTTAATCTGTTTTTGTTTTTCTAAGAGCTCTTCCGTCTGCTTTTGGTCTTCCTGCTGCTGAATATTTTTATCGTTTTGCGCCTTAATTTCTTTTACGGCCTCGTCCAACTGCTTTTGCTTATCTAACAAAGCCTCAATCTGTTTTTTATCCTCAAACGAAATTTGTTTTTTATCAATCAGGCTTTCGGCAACTTTTTTACCTTCCTTTTCTATGGTGTTGGCTAAGCGTATAGCAGACTGTACTTTTTGCTTTAACACCTGGCTGTTAGCACTTACCTGTTCTGCAGTTTCCTTTTTTGTAGGTTGTTTAAATGTTTTTATTTCAGAACGGGTAATTTTAGAACCATTAACATCGTCATTATCAGCAACTTCAAAATAATATTCAATTTCTTGTCCTGGTCTGGCTGCCTCTGCTTTTAAATCCCAGAAATAGAAAAATGTATTTTCTGTTGAATTTGGTTTAATGCTGATGTTCTTACTTACCGTATTGACTATCTTGTTGTTTTCCTTGATGTTGTACTTAAAAGTCAATCTGCTGAAACCATAATCATCTGAAACCTGTCCGCTGAAGTAAAGCGCTTTGTTACTTATAGAATCCGGTTTTTCTTCAACATGGATAGTAGGGGCCTGATCTTTAATTACCGAAATTTGGTGCGAAAGAGAATCGCTAAGTGTTACAAAATCATTTTTGGGCGTGATGCTGTATTTAGAATGATTGCGAATTGTTGCATGAAAGGCCGCTTCATTATCTTCAATTTTTAGCATATTTTCCTTTCCATTCAAATTAAACAAGAGCGCATTGCTTTGGCCAGTTTTAAAGTTCCAGGTCACTCGTGTGCCCTCGGGTAAAAGAATATCGCCAACGTTGGCAATCACTTCTGGTTTTTTACCCAGGTAAGACGGATAATTTAAAGTTGCAGTGGCACTCAATAATTCCGGACGAGGTTTAACGCTTACCGTAAAAGCCGATGAATTAAATCCGCCACCTTTAAAGATCAGTTTTTTATCGCTTTGAATATTTTTAATGTTATAATGAAAGCGGCTGATGTTTTCTTTTTCCAGTTTGTAGGTATTTTTTCCATCCTCTACATAAATTTCGGCGGGTAACTCATCACCAGTTAATTTTAAGTTAATGGTTAAGTCATCGCCTTGCGTAACCGTTAACTTTTTATTCAGCACTGTAAAACTAAAAGGCGCTTTCGGAGCGATATATTCGTCATATTTAAAGAAACTATTGGTTCCCTCACGTAAAATGGTAGGCGCAATAATGGCAATCAGCACAATGATAGAAAGCGGAATAAACAGATATTTTAAATATTTTCGATTATCATTAATCCTAACCGCGGTGTAAAAGGGAACGGGCTTCAGCTCCAGAATCTTTTGGTCAATACTGGCTAGAATCAGCCGGTTATTTTCTGGCAGATTTTCAGAAAGCTGATGCAGTTGAAGGGTGTTTAAAAGCTTATCCTTAATATCAGTAAAGTGGTTGCCTATAATAACCGAAGCCTCATCAAAAGACAAATGTTTGCCCAGTTTCAACATCGAAAGTAAAGGTTTGATAATTAAGAAACCGATTAACAATAAACCCAGCAGCAAATAAGCAAAGAAGATAAAGGTTTTAAATCCGGCTGTTGGGTTCAAATAGTACAAACCTAAAAATACAAGCAAATATAGCGCAAGCAGTATCGCGGCAGCATAAATGGCACCCCGCAAAATCTTATTTAAATAAAATTTACGGATAAACTCATCTATCTTCCTCAACAAATCGTTGTAATTATTGCTCACCATATCAACGTAAATGTAAAAATTGTTCTCAGCAATTTAAAGAAACCTCCTTAAGGTAACGTGTTTATTTCAAATAGTTTATTCAAAAGCGAAAATTATAACCTGGAAAACAATGTTTGGTATTCCATGGCGGTTTTCAGTCCCGCTTTTTGCTACAACAAAAGCAGAAAAAGCTTTTGTTTCCGCTACAATCAGGTTTATTAAACTAAGATTGTTGCATTTGGCTAAAGTCTGAATTTTCCAACATAATACAGGCAACTAAAGTAACCTTGAAAGAATAAACTTCACCATTAATTCATTGCCGTTTGGCTTCGGTGAACTAGTTCTTTTATAGCTCCAGGCAATAACACCTATATTAATTTAAAAATCTTTACCTTGTTATTATTAATACAAAGGTTACATAAATTTTAAGCGAGTATTCTCCTAAAAATCTACTTTTGACTTTTTGTACAATCATACCAAATATGAAACAAGCACTTATTTTAACCTGTATGGTATTCGTTTTTACCAGCTCATTTGCCCAAAAGTTTAACTGGAATAAAAACCAGGTCATTGCCCATCGCGGTGCATGGAAAAAAAATAAATTCCCAGAAAATTCAATTGCATCACTAAATGAAGCAGTGCGTTTAGGTTGCTACGGCTCTGAATTCGATGTTTGGATGACGGCAGACAAAGTTTTAGTGGTAAACCATGATGCCGAATTTCAAGGTTTAACAATTGAGAAAGTTAAGTATGAAGAGTTGCTTACCAAAACCATGAGCAATGGTGAAAAAATACCAACGTTAGAAGCCTATTTAACAGCAGGTAAAAAGCAAAGAACAACCAAACTCATCTTAGAGATAAAACCATCGCTCATTAGCAAAGAACGCGGTATTGAACTTACCAATGCCTGTATCGATATGGTTAAAAAGGTGGGTGTTTTAGATTGGACAGAATATATCAGCTTTGATTATGATTACTGTAAACGCATTTTACAAGTTTTACCAAAAGCTAAAGTTGCTTATTTACGGGGTGAAATTAGCGCAGCGCAATTGAAAGCTGATAAATTAACGGGTGTAGATTATCATTACAGCGTTTATCAAAAAGATGGTTGGATTGAAAATGCACATCAGTTAGGTTTAACAGTTAACGCCTGGACGGTAAACACCGCCCCGGAAATGCAGTGGCTTTTGGCCCATAATGTAGATTACATCACCACCAATGAGCCAGAGCTTACTTTCGAAGAGTTAAAGAAAACGCCCGTTAAAAGTGGATGGAAATTAAAATGGGCCGACGAATTTGATGATAAAGGTTTGCCACTGAGCAAAAATTGGGGTTACGATGTTGGTGGAAAAGGATGGGGCAATAATGAATTACAATATTATACCGAGGCAGATACTACAAATGCGAAAATTGTTAAAGGAAATTTAAATATCACAGCAGTTAAAGCAAACAAAGAAAATAGTAAATACACTTCAGCCCGGTTAGTAACAAAGAATAAATTCGATTTTAAGTACGGAAGGGTAGAAGTGAGGGCTATGTTGCCCAAAGGCAGGGGATTATGGCCAGCAATTTGGGCACTTCCAACCGATTGGAAATACGGAGATTGGCCAAAAAGTGGTGAAATTGATATTATGGAACATGTAGGTTACGAACCCGATAGCGTTTACGGAACTGTTCACACCGAAAAGTTTAATCACGTATTGAAAACACAGGTGGGTAAGGGTGTTAAAATTAATCCTTATAATGCTTACCACATTTATGCTGTGGAATGGTTTAAAGATCGAATTGATTTCTTTGTAGATGATCAAAAATACCTGACTTTTAAAAATACCGGCAAAGGCGCCGCCGACTGGCCTTTCGATCAAAACTTTCATGTCATTTTAAACCTGGCAGTTGGTGGAAACTGGGGTGGAAAAAATGGAGTTGACGATGCAATCTTTCCTGCAACGATGAAGGTAGATTATGTGAGGGTTTTTCAAAAGTAATCATCATTAGAGCTTAACATGGATTCACGCAGAGAATTTCTGAAAAAAGCAGCTTTGTTTACAGGCGCCACAGGCCTGGCCAATACCTTGCCTGGTTCTGTTTTAAAAGCAATGGCAATTGATGCCGAACCCGGAACTACTTTTTACGATGCAGAACATATTGTATTCCTAATGCAGGAAAACCGATCGTTTGACCACATGTTCGGCAAAATGAAAGGTGTTCGTGGCTTTAATGATCCCCATCCTCACATTCAACCCGACGGAAATAAAGTTTGGTTGCAGAAAGATGGTCAGGGGTATACCTACGCACCGTTTCATGTTGATATCAACAAAACTAAAATTACTTGGCAAGGTGGTTTGCCACACTCCTGGAATGATCAGGTTGCAGCCAGAAATGGAGGCAAATATGATAAATGGTTGCCTGCCAAAGCACCAATGACTTTATCTTATTATGATCGGAATGATGTGCCTTTCTATTACGCCTTAGCCGATGCATTTACCGTTTGCGACCAACATTTCTGCTCTTCATTAACCGGAACTACACCAAATCGATTATTCTTTTTTACCGGAACAGTAAGGGGTGAAAAAAGCCTGAACAAAGTTGCCGTGGTAAATAACGACCAGGCAGAATCTCAAAATAATGTTTTTGTAGATTGGCCAACTTTTCAGGAAACGCTCGAAGATAATGGCATTGACTGGCGCATTTATCAGAATGAACTGTGGACATCAAAACTTCCTGAAGGGGAAATTGATGACTGGTTAGGCAACTATGGCGACAATCCTGTTGAATATGTAACCAGGCACAATGTTAAGCTTTCTGCTTACTTTAGGAAGAATGGTGATCATACTGTAAAACCGGCTTTGACTTCTTCCGAAGTTCAGGCGAAATATAATCAGTTATCCCAACGGGAAAAAAACCTCATTGATAAAGCTTTTCAAACGAATATTAGTCAAAAGGACTATTTAGAACTGGCTCCATATACATTCACCAACGATCAGGGAAAATCAGAGACCATCAATATTCCTAAAGGTGATATTTTTCATCAGTTCCGAAAGGATGTAGATGAAGGTAAACTTCCCACTGTTTCATGGTTGGTGGCACCACAACGATTTTCAGATCATACCAGCTCTCCATTGTACGGAACCTGGTATGTAAGTGAAGCTTTGGATATTTTAACTCAAAACCCGGAAGTTTGGAAAAAAACAATTTTCGTATTAACCTACGATGAAAACGATGGGTATTTTGATCATCAACCTCCATTTGTGGTACCAAACCCTGAAGATCCTTCAAGTGGAAAGGTTTCTACGGGAATAAATTTTACTACTGATTTTGAAAGCAGGAAAGGTAGTCCGATCGGCTTAGGTTACCGTGTGCCAATGGTTATTGCCTCACCATGGAGTAAAGGGGGCTTTGTGAATTCACAGGTTTTCGACCACACTTCTTCATTAATGTTTATGGAGAAATGGTTGAGTAAGAAAACTGGAAAAACGATTAGGAGCAACAACATCAGCGATTGGAGAAGAAATTTTTGCGGCGATTTAACATCAGCATTCAGACCATATAATGGCGAAGAGATAAAATCTCTCGAGTTTTTGAAACGCGAAACCGTTGTAACCAATATTGGAAATGCAAAGAACAAACCCGCTCAGGTAAATCCAACGGCCTTAAATAAAACAGAAGTTGCGAAAATTAATAGATTCGAGGCTTTCTCTCCAGAAACATCAGTGCATGCACCAACGCAGGAGAAAGGAACTAAACCTGCTTGCGCCTTACCTTATCAACTTGAGGTAGATGCAGCTGTTGTTGGTAATGAAATTGAACTCTCTTTCACTTCTTTTAAAACGCTTTTTGGAAGTGAAACTGAAACCGTTGGTGCACCTTTTACCATGAATACCCTTGCCAGTTTTAAAGGTGTTAAAGGCAAAGTTTGGGCTTATGGCGTTAAAGCTGGTGAAACTCTGGTTGATAAAGTTAATATTGAAGATTTTGATGATGAGATTTACGATTTTAGGATTGCTGGCCCGAACGGATTTTACAGACAATTTGTTGGAAGTAACAAAAATCACATCAATATAAAAGCAAAGGCAGAACAAAGTGGGCTGCTTACCAAAAAGTTAACTGGGAATTTAATTTTCTCAATAGAGAATAGAAGTTCCTCGCCAGTAAATATTCAGATCGTAGACAACAAGTTTAAAGCAGCCGCTCAACTTTTGAGCCTCAAACCAAAACAGCTAACCAAAGTAGCAGTAAAACTTTCAAAAAATGCAAACTGGTATGATTTCAGCATCACCGAAGCCGGAAATTCAATTTTCAAACACCGCTACGCCGGAAAGGTAGAAACTGGAGAGGTTACGACTTCAGATCCGTTTATGGGAAATGTTGTTTAAATAAAAAGGCTTCAGATTTAGTTCTGAAGCCTCCAATTTTTTTATATTTAAAAAGAAATCGGTAATTCTACCTGGGTTTTATCCCACCCAATAATCAGGTTTGCGCCACTCTCTTTTGCGGTAAAGGTTAAGGAGAAGTACTCTAGCGGTTTCAATAATGCTTTAACAGGAACATTAACCCGGGCAACATCCATTGTCTGATCGTAACTAAAAGCTCCCCATTTATCAGTCTGCTTATTCACAATAATTGTCCACACATCCTTATTTGGAATGGCAAACAAACTATAAGTTCCGGCTTTGATTTTCTTACCACCAATACTTACCTTTTTAAAGAAACGAACTTCTGTATTTTCGTTAGCGCCAAAACGCCAAACCTTTCCGTATTGCTCTAAAACGCCGAAAATTTCACGGCCTTTGCGCTGTGGGCGAGAATAAACAATTTTAATGATAGGTTTAGTTGCATCTTTAGCCTTAGGTGCATTTAACGGAAAATAAACAATATCTGCCGGACTTGGATCTGCAACAGGAAACTTAACCTCACTAGATGACGTTTCCTGAGCCTTTACGCTAAAACACAAAAGAGCGAAAACAACAATGAAGATATTTTTCATTTGCTGTGGTATAATTAAAATGTCCTTAAAAAGGGATGTCTTATTACAGGGATAGATTAGTATTTTCTTCCTTTAACGATAGCATTTAAAAATAAGCCTGCAGTTAACAAACCTAAAACGCCACCTAAAAGTGCAAATATGTAATTTTGTGTAATGATTGCTCCAGTTAAAACTCCGAAGAATAAACCTAAGGCATAATATAACCAGTTAAAATTATTGTTGCTGTTTTCTTGTACACTCATGTTTTTGTTATTTGGAGGCAAAGTTAGTATTTATTTTAAATTTTAATTTGTGAATGCCTCTCAATATTCTAATTAATTATCAATTCTTTCTAATTTATATCTATCTTTTTTGAGATAACGGATCAACTCTGGTAACCGATCATAAAACTTATCCTTTCGTTTTGGATCAGTGCCTATATGCAATAACAAGTAAAATCCATTCAGGCCATTATTTTTCTGTGTATTAAAATTGGTTATTGATTTAAAAATCTCCTCGCTGGAGCGATAACTTTTGCCCATTTCAGGAAAGGTATAATCTGCATTTGAACGGGTTCCTGGTGTAAAATTGATTAGCGTTAATCCTTGCTTGGCTGTCCAATTAGCTATGATTTCATTATACCATTCGTATGGCGGCAAAAAATATTTCGCGTCTCTCTTTTCAACACCAAAATTCGACATCGCCGCATAATTAGCATTTAGATCATCGCTGAATTGTTTTTGGGTAAGTAACAAGCTGTCGCGATTTTTCCAATCGCAATAAAGCAAGTGTTTATCAGAATGGGCACCAAGATAATGCCCGGCTGCTTTTATTTTTTTTATTAACGATTTGAAATTGGCGTTTCGATAAAAGTTACCTGTTAAGAAAAAGGATGCTTTTACATTTTCTTCCTGCAGTGTTTTTAATATTTTCTGTCCGCCATCCGCAAATTCATCGCCAGTAAAAATTAATGAAATCTTTTTAACGGTAGAATCACCCCTGGTGTTCGCACCTAAGCTGTAGGTTTTATGCTGAATTGATTTGCCCTGATGTTCTTTTGCCGCCAGGAGATAAATGAGTGATGCCGTTCCATCCATGGTAGGCTCGTTGGTGCTGTAATCGCCATAATCATCGTGGTAAACCGCCAAGTCACTTTGAAATTCAGCATATTCATCTGCATCAGATAGTTTGATTCCAATCAAGTTGTTGTAGATATTCGTATAAACAGGACCATCAACCAACCCACCATCAATTGGGTAATTTTTTAAATGCGTAAAGGCCGAATGCGGATCGATAGGGGTATCGCCCCAGCTTGGTAAACCGTAAACCATGCTTGTTCCCCATGGGTTACAGCCGAAAAGCCAATCGAAATTAGCCTGCTCAAGTTCCATGAAACTTTTATCGCCAGTTAAATCTGCATACCACGAACATTGAATGGCAAACGAAGCCGTTAAATTATTGCTGCACCAAATAAATGGAATACCACGATAGAAAGCATTTTGTTTTGCCCGGTTCCATACTTCATTTATTCCGGCTTTATAATAATCTGTTATTTTGAGTTTTTCCTCACCGTCTAACTGTTTTGCAAGTTCATAATGTCCAATATTGATAAATGGGTAATATTGATAATGTGCTGCGGTATCTTTTGCCATCCAGGGCGTAATTTTTTCTCTTTCTGCAAAGTTTATAGCGGCTAACAAATTATTTTTAACTGGTTTGGGTTTATTGAAGTTTGATGCTACAGCGGCAAGTTCAATATCATCAACCCAATTGTCTTCTGCATAGATATAAGGCGATTTTACGGAGACAGTTTGTGTAACCCCGGGCCTTTTCATTGCAAATCGCATTGCTGTACCAGCTTTGTCACTAAGTCGTTTTGAATACTTAACATCAATTTTATTAAATAAAAATGCGCCAAGGTTAAAGGTACTGCTAAATTTTGCCGCCGTGGAACTTGTACCAGTGGTGTTATTTAAAAATTTTCCACGTTGCTGCGGTTCTCCGGAAATGAAGTATAATGGCCTTTCAAAACCTTTGCCATATTGATTATCTTCTTTTGGGATACGCATGCTAATGTGATCCCGGTCATCAGCCAATTGGTTAAACATAATATTTTTTTTAGGGTGCATTTTGAGCAACCAATCCAATCCCCATTTGGCTTCATCCAAAACATCTGCAATATTATTCTTGCCATCAAGTCCGTTTGCTTGTTTCTCATCGCTAAAAACCTGAGGAAAATCCCGATAAGCCATCAATAAATGATAGGCTGCATTTGCTGATGTGGTAGCATATTGAAGATAATCACTGGCATCATGCCAACCACCCGAAGCATCGAAGTGGGTACTATCCTTTATTCCAGCTTTTGCGCCATACAATGCAAATCCATCATGAGTATGGCAGCTGTCTTTCAAATAAGGATTAAATCCGCTACGTTGCTGCCGCATGTAGCGAAGACAAAAATCTGCAGTGCCTTTGTATACCCCGTCATTGATGATAACTATTGGTGATAAAACACCATCGGCTTTAATGTAAAATCTTCCAGATCCTTTAAAGCCTGAAAAGTTTATTCTTGCTGTTTGTTTAAATGGTCCGTAAGCACCAAATGGCTTAATATTAAGTAAGGTGTAAACGACCTTTTTAGTCTGCTCATCTATAAGTTCAAAAAGTACAGGTACTTTATCCACCTTGCTTGCCCAAACGGCCACTTTCGATCCGTGAGCAGGATAGCCAAGCAAATTAATTCTTATCCAGCTTTGCTGTTGCTCATTTTCGAACGACTTCAATGAGCCGAAAAGGCAAGCTAAAGAAATCAGTAAAATACTTAAAAGATGTTTTACCATAGGTAAGTTTTTAATATAAAATTAATCTTTTATCAATATAATGTAAAAGAAGTATAAATACATTTGGAAGTTAATCAAACGATTGATTAATTTTGTGCCATCAAATAGAAATGAAGACAGAAAAAGTAGATAAAAAACAAGCCATTTTAGAAGCTGCTGAGAAGTTGTTTTGTGAAACGGGTTATGAGGGAACTTCAACCCGACAGATTTCGAAAGAATCGGGTGCCAACATGGCCATGATTAATTATTACTTCGGCTCGAAAGAGGGCGTATTTATTGAGATTATGAATAATCGCATCGCGGGATTCGCATCTCAGTTGAAAATTATTAATGAAGATAAAATCTCTTCACTTGAGAAATTACACAAGGTTATTGAAGGCTATGCAAACAGAATTTTCTCCAACATCGCTTTTCATAAAATGATGCATCGTGAGCTTTCCCTTACACAAAGGCCCGAAATGTATGATAAAATCAAAAATGCGATGAGCCACAACATGGCAATCCTGGATAGAATTATCATAGATGGAATTGAAGACGGTAGTTTCAGCAATGTGGATGTTAGAATGGTAATTTCTACCATTATGGGTACACTAACCAATGTTGTAATTGCGCCACATAAAATTTCTCAGGGAGAGGTTATCGATTTAAGCAACCCGAAGGATAACAAACTTATTAAAGAGCGAGCCATTGCTCATTTACAAAACCTTGTAACCGTTTATTTAACATCAAAAAAATGATACCCAAATCGATTAGATTAATGCTTGTGGCATCATTAGTTCCAGCGGCTTTATTTGCGCAAAGCACTAAAGAACTAAATATCAATCAGGCAATAGAACTTGGCATAGCCAATAGTAAAAATTTAAAACTATCTCAGAATAAAATACAGCAAGCTGAGGCGCAGTTAGCAGTGGTAAAAGATAATGTACTGCCAACGGCAAATGCAAGCTTTATGTATAACCACGCAGAAATACCAACCAGTACATTTACGTTACCGGGCGGTGGTTCGTCTTTACAATTACCACGCAGAGCTGATGCTTTTGTAGGTACAGCAGCAGTGCAGGAATTGGTTTACGGTGGCGGAAAATTAAAATATGCAAAAGAGTCGACCAAGTTATTAGCCGATGTTGCCCGTTTAGATGCAGACAAAAACAAAGAAGAAATTACTTACGCGGTAATTAGTACGTATTATGCTTTGTATAAGGTAGAGCAAAGTAAAAAAGTAGTTGGCCAGAATTTAGAATCAATTGCTGCTCAAATTAAGCAAGCGCAACGTTTCTTTGAGCAAGGCATAGTAACTAAAAACGATGTGTTGCGCTTTCAATTGCAACAGGCAAATGTTACGCTTACGCAGCTAGACATTGAGAGTAACCGCAAGATTATAAATTACAATCTTGACATCCTTTTAGGTTTGCCAGAAGATACCGAAGTTAAAATCAGCGATCCGAACGCAGGTTTAAAAGCAGCCAGTTCATTAAACGAATATATTGGCCTGGCAATGGCAAACCGCCAGGAATTGAAACAACTTGATGCGCAGAATAAAGTTGCTGATTACAATATCAAAACCATAAGAGCGAATACTTTGCCAACGGTTGGCGTGGGTGCAAACTTATATTACATTAACCCAAGCGGTAACTTTATTCCGCCAGTAAACCAATACTTAATGCCTATAACTCTAGGTGCAACAGTAAGCTGGAATATTGGCAGTATTTGGAACAATAGAAATAAAGTACAGGAAGCTAAAATTCAGCAAAGCGAAATCAGCATCCAAAAAGATATTTTATCTGATAATGTAAAAACAGATATCAACAAAAACTTTCAAAATTACCAGGTAGCAATGAATAAGATTCAGGTTTTAGAAACTTCCATTGCCCAGGCTACCGAGAATGATAAGTTACTGGCATCAAAATATAAAAACAACGTAGCGTCTGTTACGGATAGAATTGATGCTGAAACTTTATTGTATCAGGCAAAAATAAATTTAGAAATAGCTAAAGCTGATGCAGGTTTGGCTTACTACACATTACTAAAATCAACAGGAAAAATAACGCAATAAATACAACAATGACAACTGAAAATAAAAAGAAGAGCAAAGTAGTACCCATCATTTTAGGTGTTTTACTAATCATTGGTATCGTTTTCGGTATCACCGAGTGGAATTATTTTAGCAAACACGTAGATACGGATGATGCTCAGATTGATGGTGACATCAGTCCGGTTGTTGCCCGTGTTAGTGGTTATGTTAAAGACATTAATTTCGAAGAGAATACCCACGTAACTGAAGGTGAAATTTTAGTTAAACTGGATGATGCTGATTTCAAAATTAAACTAGAGCAAACTCAAGCTGGTCAAAAAGGTGCTAACGCTGGTGTAGGTGTTGCGCAATCGCAAATTGTGGCCACACAAGCCAATACAAGCACGGCTAAAGCAAATGTAGAATCGGCCAGAGCAAATGTACAGGCAGCAAATGTTAAAGTTAATTTAGCACAAAAGGATTACGCTCGTTATGCAAACCTTGTAAAAGACGGTTCGATTACACAACAGGCTTTCGACCAGGCAAAAGCAAATAAAGAATCAGCAGAAGCAGCCAGGCAGTCTGCACAGGCCGCATTTCAGGCAGCGCAAGACCAATACAACGCCGCCGTTAAACAGGTTGGAACAACACAATCGCAACTGGCAGTAAGCAGTAATGTGATTAGCCAACGCCAAAGCGATATCGATTTCGCGAAACTTCAATTGTCTTATACTGATATTAAATCGCCGGCTACAGGTATTGTTTCTAAAAAGAATGTGCAAAAAGGGCAATTGGTGCAAGCCGGTCAATCTTTATTTTCTGTAGTGAATGATGGTAGCATTTACGTAACTGCTAACTTCAAAGAAACCCAATTGGAGAAAATCAAAACGGGTTCGAAAGTAGAAATTGAGGTTGATGCTTATCCTGAAGAAAAGATTCAGGGCGAAGTTTACAATTTCTCTCCGATTACTGGTGCAAAAGGTTCTTTGCTACCTCCAGATAATGCTACAGGTAACTTTGTTAAAGTTGTACAACGTATTCCTGTAAAAATTAAAATTCATCCATCAAAAGAATTGTTAGCAAAATTACGCCCTGGAATGAGCGTAAAAGCTTCAGTTTCTACAAACTAATAGTCAAATGGCCGAAGTAGGTTTAAAAAAGTGGATTATTACTTTTACGGTAATCACAGCTTCTTTATTGGAGTTGATTGATACGACCATCGTAAACGTAGCAATCCCTCAAATACAGGGAAACCTGGGTGCTACCCTCGAGGATATCGCCTGGTTATCTACTGGATATGCCGTTGCGAACGTTATCATCCTTCCTATGTCGGGTTGGTTAGGTAGTCGTTTCGGGCGTAAAAATTATTTCTTAACCTCCATTATCGTTTTCACCCTGGTTTCCTTTTTATGTGGTAACGCAACCTCCTTAAATGAGCTGATTTTGTTCAGGATTTTGCAGGGTGTTGCTGGTGGTGGTTTAATTTCAACGGCACAGGCAATTTTAATTGAAACCTGGCCACGTGAAGATGTAGGTATTGCAACCGCTTTATTCGGTTTGGGTGCCGTTGTTGGTCCTACAGTTGGTCCAACTATTGGTGGCTATATTCTGGAAATTGCCGATTGGCCATGGATTTTTTACGTGAATATTCCCGTCGGAATCCTCGCCGCCTACTGTACATACACCTTTATTCGGGAAACGCCCAAGGATGGACAGGGTAAACCTGTAGATTGGTGGGGAATTGCACTCTTGGCTATCGCTGTAGGTAGTTTACAAACCGTGTTGGAGAAAGGGGAGAGCGAAGACTGGTTTTCTACACCATATATCACGGCTTTAGCAGTGGTTTCTGTTTTTGGATTATTATTATTCATTTGGAGAGAGACCGCAACAGACCACCCCATTGTGAATCTTCGCATTATGAAGAAGAGAAGTTTCTCAATCGGAATGTTTACTTCCTTTATTTTAGGATTTGGGTTATACGGTTCGGTATTCGTTTTCCCGGTTTTTGCACAAAACTTGCTAGGTTTTACACCATTACAAACCGGAAAATTATTTATCGCAGGTGGAATTTGTACCATTGCCATGATGCCATTCATCGGTATTATGCTTAAAAAAGGTGTTCCTGCCCAATTTATGGCCACCGGAGGCATGTTTTTGTTCTTCGTTTTCTGTTGGATGTTAAGTAACTCTACATTAGCTTCCGGAACTGGAGATTTCTTCTGGCCGTTGGTAATTAGAGGTTTTGGTATGGCTTTATTGTTTGTGCCGTTAACCACCCTTGCGATGCAGGATTTATCTGGAGCAGAGATTGGCCAGGGTTCTGGTTTAAATAACATGAGCAGACAGCTGGGTGGCTCTTTTGGTATTGCTGCTTTAACTACCTTAATCCATGTTCGTTCGGGCTTTCATAGAAGTAGTTTGCTTGCAAATATCAACGAATATAACCCTGCATTTATTCAAAAATTAAATGCACTAACAAGCGGGTTTATGGCCAAAGGTTCATCGTTTATTGATGCTAAGCTGATGGCGATGAAAGCCATAGAAGGAAGCGTAATTAAACAAACCATGTTATTAACTTACAACGATGCATATTGGGTGGCAGGGTTAATTATGTTATTCTCTATTCCACTACTATATCTTCAGAAATTTAAGAAAAATGCAAACATTGTAACTGATGCGCATTAAAATTGGCAAGAAATTAGCCTGAAAAATATCATAAAATAAAAACAGCCGGTGTATTTTATTACATCGGCTGTTTTAACCCAAAAAATTAACAATCAATGCAATGCCCTTAAACATTGCAAATGTTCTTACTAAGCTAGCTAGTAGCCAAATAAGATTCTAAAATTAAAAATTATTCTATAATTTTCCAAATTGTAAGCCCTAGAATTTTAATACCTTACGCATTTTTTGTAGTATTACGATATACAAAACTATTGCTTAAGCTATGCCTAAACTTCGTTTAACAACACAACGGGAATCTATTTTTAACAATGAGGTAATCTCAAAATTCGAGCTCTTTAACAGTCTTTTTTTAACCCTTCCTTTCTATAAAATTAAAGATACCGGAACACTGCTGCCACTATTCTTTAAAAGTTGTGAAGATGGCATTGCTAACGGACAAAAACCTGCTCAAATAATAGAAGAGTTTTTTGCAAAGTTTACAAGCTACACCGATAGGAAAGATATTACCGATTTACTCTTTCGTTTCATTCAATACATAGAGCGTCAGGTTGTGCTTTTTGATGCGGTTGAGGATGCTTCATTCACTAAGTTAAACACTACTGATGAGCAAAGTACGTTAGCTTTTATCCTAAAAAAGAATGCTGATAATAAGCCTATGCTGGCTAAAATAGAAAAGTTAATTGATGAACTTTCTCTACGTTTGGTTTTAACAGCACACCCTACTCAGTTTTATCCGGGAAGTGTTTTGGCGATTATTACAGATTTAACAAAAGCCATTAGAGATAATGATATCACTTCTATGAACGCCCTGTTGCAGCAGTTGGGTAAAACGCCATTTTTCAACAAAAAATCGCCGACGCCTGTCGATGAAGCATTGAACCTGGCCTGGTTTTTAGAAAATACATTTTACTTCGCTGCGGCAAACATTCAGGAAGAAATTGACCAGAATCTAGATGAGTATAATTTGGAAACCAAAAAGATTTTAGAGCTGGGTTTCTGGCCGGGTGGCGATAGAGATGGAAATCCGAATATCCATGCCGATACCACTTTGGAGGTTTCTAAAATGTTGCGCCAAATTCTCTTCCGTTGTTACTATCGTGATTTTAGGGTAATTAAACGCCGCATAACGTTTAGAGGTGTGGAAGAAAATATCTCCAAACTTCAAGATGTGCTTTACAAAAATGCCTTCGACCAATCTTGTGAAATTCATGATATTTCTGATGAATTGAGAGAAAACCTCAATCAGATTAAAGAAACACTTTTAAAGGAGCATGAGGGTCTGTTTGTTGATTTAGTGAACGATTTAATCCGTAAAATTGATTTGTACGGCAATTATTTTGCTTCTTTAGATATCCGTCAGGATAGCCGCGTATTAAGAAGTGTGCATGCTTATTGTCGCCAGAATAAGCCGATTTCATCTTTATATCCAGAAAATTATGATAAACTTTCAGAAGCGGAGAAACTGAAACTGATTTCATTTAAAGAGGCAACACCTGTTTATGTTACAGAAGCTGATGCTTTGATTGAGGATACCATTCAAACGATTAAAGAAATTAAAGGCATTCAACAACGAAACGGCGAGAAAGCATGCCATCGTTTCATCATCAGTAATTGCCAGCAGGCCAGCGATATCCTGCAACTGATAGAACTTTTCCTTTGGAATGGCTGGAGTAAAGATGCTTTAACCATTGATTTTGTGCCGCTTTTCGAAACCGTTAACGACTTAAAAGGAGCTGGGGCGATTATGGATACGCTTTATAGCAATCCGTTTTATAAAGCACATTTGGCTACTCGTGGCAATAAACAAGATATTATGCTGGGATACTCCGATAGTACAAAAGACGGAGGTTATTTAATGGCCAACTGGTCTATTTTTAATGGTAAAACATCACTCTCAGAAATTTCTAAAAAGCATAATATTCAACTGGCATTCTTTGATGGCAGAGGCGGTCCGCCAGCTCGCGGTGGAGGTAAAACCCATCGTTTTTATGCCTCAATGGGTAAAGAAATTGCGAATAAAAATATTCAATTAACGGTTCAGGGACAAACCATTAGTTCTCAATATGGTTCAGTGGAAAGTGCTGAATTTAATATTGAACAATTAATTAATGCTGGTATTTCATCTGGATTAAAAGAAAAACATAATGTGCTTCTAGACCGTGAAAATAAAGCGCTGCTTGATGAAATGGCAGAAGATGGTTACAAAGCTTTTGTTGATTTACGCGAACACCCGCTTTTTGTAAGTTATCTGGAAAAGCTTTCTCCATTGAAATTACTTTCTCAGGCAAATATCAGCAGTCGACCGGTAAAACGAAACGGCGGCGGAGAAATGAAATTGGAAGATTTGCGGGCGATTAGTTTCGTTACAGCCTGGAGCATGCTGAAACAAAATGTTCCAGGGTTTTATGGAATGGGAACTGCTATGAAGAATCAGGAAAAAGCCGGTAATTGGGATAAGGTTGTAAAGGCTTATGAAGATTCTGATTATTTAAAAACCATTGTAGATAATTGTATGATGAGCATGAGCAAATCAGACTTTGTGATTACAGCTCATTTAGCCAACGACAAGGAGTTTGGTGCCTTTTGGACCCAGTTACACGATGAGTTTGAATTAACTAAAACAATGCTTCTAAAACTATCAGGACAGGAAGTTTTAATGGCTAATTATCCGGTTGATAAAAAATCTATCGCTACCCGTGAGAAGATTATTTTGCCGTTAGTTTTAATTCAGCATTTCGCTTTAGAAAAACTTCAGCACGACCAAAGCGAAAAAGACCAAGCCGCTTTAGAAAAATTAGCTGTTAGAACAGTTTTTGGTATTGTAAATGCAGGCAGGAATTTAGCTTAAGGTTTAGTCACGGTTTAATTTACCATATAACATTTAAGGAAATATAAGTTTTAAAGCGTTTATAGGTCTGTGTTTTCACAGACCTTTTTTGTAACTAGCCATGATCGGTCGTCATTGCGAGGTACGAAGCAATCCTAAAACGTCTGCTGCATTAAGATTGCTTCGTGCTTCACAATGACGTGGTGGCTATTTACGTTGCCAATACGAGATGCCTAAAAAACAAAAACCCCTCTGCATTCCTGCAAAGGGGTTGTTTTTTAAAGAGCCTGATTAAAGAAAATTATCTATCAATCGAACCCATTACTTTTTGGCCGAAAGCGTTAAGTGCATCTTTTTCAGCAGCACCTTCGCTTACCATTTGATGCACCTCAAGCGCACCGCAAATATTGGTAATCATTTCGCCAGCAACATCAACTTCATGTTCGCTAACGCCTCTGAATTCGCAGAAAGCCTCTAACACTTCTAAAGTTGTCTCCAATTGAGCAGGAGTGGTGTTTTGAAATAATTGTCTTATAACCGGAATCTTCATTACTTTATCTTGTTAAAAAGTTCAATTAAACCTTCTGCTTTGTTGGTTTGAACCTGGTCTACCAAATTACCACCTTCAAAAGCTGCGAAAGTTGGTAAATTATCAACGTTAGCAAATTTGCGTGAGTTTGGAAGTTTCTCGGCATCAACAATTAAGAAAGCTACATCTTCATTTTCAGCAGCCAGCTTTTTAAACTTGGGTTTCATGATTCTGCAGTTACCGCACCATGATGCAGCGTACTGAACCATAACTTTCGAGTTATCGGCTAAATACTGTTGAAGATTATCTTCTGTTAATTCTAAAAACATGATGTTTTATTTAATTAGTTAGCAGCTAAATATTCAGCAACGCCAGTTCTGTTTGCGTTCATTGCTTCTTTTCCTTCTTCCCAGTTTGCAGGGCAAACTTCGCCATGTTTTTGAACGTGAGCATAAGCATCAATTAAACGTAAATATTCTTTAACGTTTCTGCCAACAGGCATGTCATTAACACTTTCGTGGAAAACTTTACCAGTTTCGTCAATTAAATATGTTGCTCTGAAAGAAACATTTGAACCCGAGAATGATTCGTTTCCTTCTTCATCATAATTAACTTCTTGATCTAAAATATCTAAAATTCCAGATAACTGTCTGTGCGTATCAGCTAAAATTGGGTAAGTAACACCTTCAATTCCGCCGTTATCTTTTGGTGTGTTTAACCAAGCAAAGTGAACTTCGTTAGTATCGCAAGATGCACCAATTACAATTGTATTTCTTTGTTCAAATTCAGGTAAAGCAGCTTGGAAAGCATGTAATTCTGTAGGGCAAACGAAAGTGAAATCTTTTGGATACCAGAATAAAATAACTTTTTTGTTTTTACTAACAGCTTCTTCAAATACGTTGATTTTCAAGTCATCACCCATGTCTGACATTGCATCAATACTAACACTCGGGAATTTTTTACCTACTATTGCCATAATTTTTTGTCTTTAATTTTGTGCCACAAAGGTACGGCGAAAAGAACTCCGAATCAACCCGGATTTATTAATTATTCATCGTATTTATTGATAACGATATAGTCAAAAACTATATTCATTTTGAAATGTATAATTTGTTGCTATTTAATTATTTGAAAATGAACGGATGATGCTTTTGGCAGTTTGCAGTCCCGCTATTCGTTACAATCTTTTTGGCTTCTATTGTACACTAGGATCGTCATTGCGAGGAGGAACGACGTGGCAATCTATTTTATTTATACTACAAAAAGTATTTTCACTTCTATCGGGTTTATTAATAAATTATGGTAATTCTTAGGGTAATTTAAAAGCAAGTCTTTCGGTTAAAGCCAGCACTATTATTATCACTCATTCCGTGGGTTGAAACCAACGGCAAAGAATCCCAAAAGCTTATAAGGTACATGGTTTTATTTCATTGCTGTCTGGCTTCAGCCGACAGAAGACAAAAAAACCCTCTTAATTAAGATTAAGAGGGTTTCGAAATTCTATTTCTTCAATGTATTTTCATACAATTTAAATATCCTTTTGTATTCATCCGTCCAGCTGCTAGGTTCGATAAAACCATGGTCTTCTACGGGGTAAACAGCTAGTTCCCAATTATTTTTTCCCAGCTCGATAAAACGTTGGGTAATGCGAACGATATCCTGAAAATGAACATTCACATCAACCATTCCGTGCGCCATTAATAAGTTTCCTTTCAGCTTATCAGCGAAATAAATAGGAGAACTTTTCTTGTAGGCAACCGGGTCGTTGAAAGGGTCGTTTAAAATATTCGAAGTATAACCATGGTTGTAATGTGCCCAATCTGTAACAGAACGCAAGGCGGCACCACTGGCAAAAACATCTGATTCATTAAACATGGCCATTAAGGTGATAAAACCTCCGTACGACCCACCATACAAGCCAACATGTTTAGGATTAACGCCATACTTGTCCACCAAAAATTTAACCCCGTCAACCTGGTCAGTTAAATCTTTTCCACCCATGTGCCGATAAATCCCGGTTCTGTGGTCTCTGCCATAACCTGAACTTGCGGTATAGTCAATATCAATTACCGTGTAACCATTATCAGCCAGTAAATTATTAAACATAAACTCACGGAAATAAGTGCTCCAGCCAAAATGTACATTTTGAAGATAGCCCGCACCGTGAACAAAAACTACAGCAGGATGATTAGGATGAGGCTTTTCAGATTTATAAACCCTTGCATAAACATCAGCACCGAAACGGTTTTTAAATGAAACCATATCGGGCTCACGCCATTTGTAAGAATTGAATTCTACGGAAGTAGACTCTGTAATTTTCACCGCTTTTGCACCGGCTTTATTGGGTTGCAGATACAATTCACCGGGTTTATTCAGATAAGAATAATTTATGGCTATGTATTTTTCATCTGGAGAAAGTGTAAGGTCATTTAAACCTTTCATGGTTGTAATTTGAACAAGTTCTCCGCCGTTTACGCTAATTTTGAAGAGATTGGTAATTCCTGGATGCTCTTTATTTGCTTTTAAGTAAAAGGTACTGTTATCTTTTGATAGTTGAACAGATTGAACTTCCCATTTACCAGAAGTCAACTGTTTTTTATTTCCGGTTGAAACATTTGCAACATATAAATGCGAATAGCCAGTAGCCTCACTCTGGTAATAAAAACGATTGTTGTCAATCCACCCTGTGCTTCCCTGATAGAATCCACTAATACCGGGGCCTCCAATCCACGCCTCATCATGCTGGCGGTCGATTAAATCGAATTTTCCTGTTGATGCATCTAATTTTAAAATCCAGCGGTCTTTATTATCAGCTGATGTAGCAACCATAATTCCGGTACTGCCGCTTTCATTCCAAATCGGCCCAAAGAAATTAACAGGCCTGTCAGCGTTTTTCTTTTTCAGGGAGTCTAATTGCTTAGGATAGTCCTTGTAGAAATCCGGAATGTCTTTAATGCCGGGAATAGTTGCCGTTTGTATGGCATAAACAGTATCTCTTTGTGTGTCAAAAATAAATCCCTGAGAGATATTCTCATTTTCGCCAACCTTTGTTCTTCCAGGAATATCTTCCGTATAACCAGAAGCTGTAACATAGTTTGGTACGATGGTGCTGTGATTGTTTTGAGCCGGCGTAGTCAATTTGTAAGTTACAAATCTACCATCCGGGCTAATCACTACTCCATTAAGAAACTTGTCATCTGTATAAAGTGATTTTAAAGATTTGGTTTCACTAGATGATGAACCAAAACGACCTCTTCCTCCACGAGCACCGCCATTACGCGTTTCAGCATTTCTTTTCTTGATGATATCAAATAATTCAGTTTGCTGAGCCTTTAGCCAGCTATCTTGTTCAGTAGTAGGTTTTGCTGGTGTTCTTCCCGCTGCTTTTCCCTTAACAAAATTGGTTATTTGTTTGGTTTCGGCAGTTTTCATATTCAACTGGAAAATATTGTCGCCCAATTGATAAGCAACATCACCATTGGTTAAAAAAACAGGGTTGCTTTCCCTGTCCATCGTATTGGTTAAACGAGTTTCTTTCTTGGTTTTGAAGTTCTGAAGATAGATATCGCCACTTTTTTCTACTAAACCTAACGATTTATCCTTATTATAAATGTAATTTAAGCCTAACAATTTCTCATCTTCTTTCTCAGCAGCTTTTACAGGTTTTGTTGATGAGTTTGAAATTTTAAACAACTCTTCTTTAGCCTTATTATCTGGATTCCAATTGAAGTATAATGTTTTGCTATCTGCTGTCCAGCGGAAGTTAGTAGGGGAGGTTCCCATCCATTTTGGGTCTCGCATTATTTTTTCGACTGTTAATGGGGTTATTTGTTGCGCAAAAGTATATTCTCCTGTACACAACAGTAGGAAAAGTAAATATTTCTTCATGAATTTAGTTTGGATGCTGCAAGTTAGATAATGCAGGTGCTAAATCTATAAGGAAATGGAAATGTTACAACACTTCTCCCTATGAAAGGTTGAGGTATTATAGTAAAAGCTGCTCAATCCCTCTCCTTGGGGAGAGAAAAACAAAGGACAAAAGTAGATTCATCAAAAATTGGGGGGGAGGTTTTACCCAATAGTTTATTTTTAAAGAAAAATGCCACGGAAACACAAATTTAGACGGAATTGGCCGAATAAATTTCCATGTGTTCCGGGTGCAAAAAACTATGATGGCTTACCTTATTACTCTTCCGGTTCTATCCACATTCACCATATCAAATGGTTTCAGATATTCATTAATAATTACTGAAAATTCTCTCCGTGTTAAAACTTTTTTCAAGTCGTATTTTGAGGAAAATTTATAGTTTTTGTTCCATTTCTTTTCTATTTCGGCTTTGGTGGCATCAACAGCTTTATTTCCCACGTAACAAACCATCGAAATGGTATTTTCCAGATTTATTGGAATATTTTGATGGTCATCAAACCAGATTTGCGCTTTGTAATAATAATCTTTTATGGGCTGCTTAATCTCATCATAAGAAACCTCTTTTTCCGGATTGAAATAAACTTTTCCATTTTTGATGTCAGCTTTCAAAATTCCTGTAATACCGATTTTTTGTATGGCCATCCAATTTGAATCGGCTATTTTTACATCTTCAAAAGGCATTAAAGAAAGTTTGTAGCTCAGTAATTCACCCTGTATTCTTTTTAAATTTGATAAGCTGGTTTTGGTTTGGAAAAATGCCGCATAAGCTGCGGTTGCACCAGCGGCTTGACCAATTTCTAAATTATCGGGTTTTATGTAAAGAATATTTTCCTGATTTGGAATGAGCAAATTGTAAAGCGATAGGAAATCTGTTGTTTTATTTATCCCGCCAATTGTAGTTCGATATAAGTTTTCCGAATAATTTAAGTTAGTCGCCTCCGCTACATTTAAGCTAGTGATTTTTAATGCAGGAAGAATTTTCTGAATATCATCGGCAACAATTAAAACCTTTGCCTTTATGCTCTTTTCTTTGGTGAGTTTTGCTTCCCAACCACTTCCCGAACGTTTTAACTCGAAGTAAGTTGTGTTGTTGGTCACATCCAAAAGCTTAGAGCTATCTGACCAGTTTTTAATTACAGCATTTAAAATTTGATTGGTTATTTCGGGTAATGCAATACTATCTGCAATTTTTAAAGATTTTCTCGCTCTTTTTTCGAATGCTTTGGTTATACCTGTTTGAGGTATTTTGTTGAATTCGCTAAGTTTAAATCCATCACTTTGTGTTAAAATAATAGTGTTAACACCCGATTCTGATGCTTGAATACCCGCTGCAAAGGCTGCATTTGAATTGCCTAAAACCAATACATCAGTTTTGATGGTTTGTGCCTGGCTAAGCAAGGGAATTAAGTATATGAAAAGGAAAAATAACTTCTTCATTGCTGGTGTTTAAAATTATTTGCAATATGCTTTAAATGAATGAGCTTTTGATGAAATGAATTGATTTTAACTAAATTTAACTAGGAAATAATGATGTCAGTTTGTGTTTATCGAAGACCTCTCATTATCTTCCGACAAGCTCAAGATGTCAGATAATTCAATGGAACAAAAAATAAACTCAGTTTTTGATTTACAACAAAAATACAAATTTGAGTTGCGTAAAACGGATGCAAAAACCCGAATTGCGAAGCTAAAGGTACTTAAGCAGGCTTTGCAAAATGCTGAAGAGGAAATTTATGTTGCCTTGGAGAAAGATTTACGCAAAAGTAGATTTGAAACTGCTGTAACGGAATTATTTTTTACTTATGCTGAGATAGACCATGCGGTTAAGAAATTGAGCAGTTGGATGAAACCAAAATCGGTTAGTAAAACCATGAGCAATCTTTTTGCAGCCAATAAGATTTACTATGAGCCGAAAGGAGTTTGTTTAATTATTGCGCCATGGAATTATCCGCTACAATTGATGATGAGTCCATTGATTTCTGCAATTGCGGCAGGAAATTGTGCCATCTTAAAACCATCTGAATTAAGCGCCTACACCGCGAAAATTATTAATAAAATCATTGAAAAAACTTTTGATAGGCAAGAAATAGCTTGTTTCGAGGGCGATGCTGAAGTTTCTACTGAATTATTAAAACTCCCGTTCGACCATATATTTTTTACCGGAAGCACAACAATTGGAAAAGTGGTAATGGCGGCGGCAGCAAAAAATCTAACATCGGTTACTTTAGAATTGGGCGGAAAATCTCCGGTAATAATTGATGATTCTTGTGATTTGAAAAAAGCCGCAGAAAAAATAGCCTGGGGAAAGTTGGTTAATGCCGGACAAACCTGTATCGCTCCAGATTACGTTCTAATTAACGAAAAACAGGAATCGGAATTTGTAAATTATTATAAAGTTGCCGCAAAGAAAATGTTCTTCGCAGATAACGCAATTAACATAGCTGTTTATGGAAAAATCATCAACCAGAAACAATTTGATAGATTAAATGGCTTGATAAATGCCGCAATAGATGAGGGTGCAAAATTAGCGTTCGGGGGAGAGGCAAATGCCGAGTCTTTAACGATTAATCCAACTGTTTTAACTTCGGTAGGTGCAGAAAACAGTATTATGCAATCAGAGATATTTGGGCCGATTTTACCCATTTTGAAATACAAAAATTTGCAGCAAGCTATCGATTTTGTGAACGGAAAAGATAAACCTTTAGCGCTCTATATTTTTTCAGATGATTCTAAAAATCAAGAAAAAATCATCAATGAAACCAGTTCTGGAGGTACCTGTGTAAATGATGTGTTGGTTCACATCAGCAATCCAAATTTACCCTTTGGAGGAGTCAACAGCAGCGGAATAGGAAGTTGTCATGGCATTTTTGGTTTTAAAAATTTCTCTCATGAAAGAGCAGTTGTTTTTCAATCCAAATTTGGAATGACCAAAATGATTTATCCTCCTTACAACATAAGCTTATTAAAATGGTTGAAAAAGCTTCTATGAGATGCCACGGAAACACGGATCGATACGGAATAAAATTGATTATTTCCGAGGTTTCTGTGCTTCCATGGCAAAAAATCTGCTCGTGCAGATTGATTACATCAGTATTAGCATGGCGGCGCTCATCGCAATCATAATCGCATCTTCTACAATGGTAACGGTACTCATTGGCAGATTAAAAACTGCACCCAGGCAAGCACATTGAATCTTTTTCTTATTCAAAACGCTTTCTAAAACGCCGATAATACTCAACAACATTACAACCAGGGTAATCCAATTTACAACAACCGGCGATAAATTCAGTGCAAAACTTAAGCCTAAGCCAAGTTCGATAAAAGCATAAATGTAACCCCAGGCACTGAATTTTTTTGCCACGATATCGTACATCGCGTAGCTTTCTGCAAAAGCTTTCAGGTTCAACATTTTGAAAAAAGAGAAAGTCAAAAAAAATCCGGCCATGAAAATACGCATAAAAGTCATGAAGTTGATGTTGCCATCTTGCCAGGAAACCAATAACGAAATCGCGGTAACGTAACCAAAAATCAATAGGATTGGTTTATAAGTTTCAGTCCATGATTTTGTTTCCTCCGCCAATTCGCTGTGGTTATTAGCCGTAATCTGATATTTACTTTCTGCTCCGCCCAAAGCCTGCTGCAAAGCAGCTAAGCCGATATGTTTATCCATACTGATGGTTGCAGAATTTGTATCTTTCGAAACCTCAACAGCGGTTACTTCAGGCAAAATTAAAAGATTGTTTTTTACTTTATTTTCGCAACCACCACAAGTCATTCCGGTAAGTTGATAGGTATGTGTCATAACTTAAATTTTAAACAAATTTACCCATCTTGGGGATGAGAAGCGTTACAGAATAATCATAAAATGTTATAGAATTTTTAATTAGAGGTTTTCAGTCGGTCGTCATTGCGAGGCATGAAGCAATCTATTCAGCTACAAGTATATCTTTACGGAGATTGCTTCTCCGAAGAGAAATCGGATCGAAATGACGGAGAGCAGAGCATTAACGGCATGAAAGAATATTTGCGCTCAGCATCTCTTTACTGTTAAAACTATCCAACCAAAACCGAGGTCATTGTTAATGAACCCCCAACGGCTTTGTCATTAAAAAACGAAACTTCTTCACTTTCATTCATCAAACCCAACGTGTAAATCAATGGCAAATAATGCTCTGGAGTTGGGATGGCCAGCATCGCATCACTTCCTAAATTGCGATAATTGATTAGTGGTTTATGGTCGCCATTAGCAATAAGGCTTTTGAATTTGTAGTTCATTTCATTCGCCCAATCATAACCACCTCCGTTAATCATTTCCCAGCTAATCATTCGAAGATTGTGCACCATATTTCCACTTCCAATAACTAAAACGCCTTTTTTCCGGAGCGCATAAATTTCTCTAGCAATTTCATAATGGTTTTCTGGCGATTTTGTGTAATCGATACTCAATTGGAGAACAGGAATGTTGGCTTCTGGATACATGTGTTTTACCACCGTCCATGTTCCGTGGTCTAAGCCCCAATCGTGGTCTAACCCAACATGCGTAGAGTGTACCAGGCCTGGTAGTTCGGCCGCCAATTCTACATCGCCGGGAGCAGGATACTGAGCATTAAACAACGCTTGTGGAAATCCTCCAAAATCGTGAATGGTTGATGGAAAATCCATTGCGGTAACAAAAGTACCATGTGTGTACCAATGCGCAGAAACCACCAGTACTGCTTTAGGTAACGGAATGTTTTTTGCCAACTCGGCCCAACTTTGGCTAAACTCATTATTTTCAATCCCATTCATCGGAGAACCATGGCCAATAAACATCGTGGGCATTAAATCCGTTTGTGGTAAACGTTGGTTAAAACTTCTGAATTGCGATAAGCTTGACATGCTGTTGAATTTTAATGTAAAGGTACAGCATCGTCATTTTTAGGGGCTTGATTTATGTTAAGAAAACGATAAGAATTCCATCGTCCATTTTACGTCTTTCATGAATCATCAAATCTCATCCAAGGTTTTCCTTTTGTCAAATGTTTGCTTTTTATAAGCTGACGGTGTTAAGTCTGTCACTTTTTTAAACTGAGCAGAAAGATGCGCAACACTGCTATAATTAAGTTGATAGGCAATTTCGCTTAGCGTGAGTTCGCCATAGGTGAGCATTTCTTTTGCCTTTTCGATTTTCTGAGCGATAAAATACTTTTCAATGGTTTGATTCTCTGCTTCAGAAAAAATGGCGCTTAACTGATTATATTCGTGATTAATTTGATGACTTAAGTAAGTAGAAAGATTAATTTTTAAAGGCTCTCTTGAGTAATGAACCAGGTTGATGATTGCCGTTTTTATTTGCTCGGCAATTTGAGTTTTTCTATCCTCTAATAATTCGAAACCAAAATGATTTAACTTTTCAGCGATTTTTAATTTATCATCAACAGAAATGTTTTCCGATAATAAAACTTCGCCAAGCTCAACCGAAATAGGGTTAAAGCCAAGCTTTTCCAGCTCAGCTTTAACCACCATTTTACAACGGTTGCATACCATATTTTTGATATGCAGATTCATTATTTCGATTTTATGGTTTCGGTAACATCACCACAATCAAACATCATGCTTCCATAATAGGGGTTTTCGATGTTTTCTTTTTCGTTTAACCAACTCGCTTTAGCCATTGGGCAATGCTGAACGTAAATTGTTGCATTATTGAATTTAATGTTTCTTACCGTTTTTATCATGGCATAAGATATTCCCTCGAAAGATTTTCTTTGTGTTTTGATGTCTTTTCCGGCAGCTAATTCTGTTGCTTTTGCTTTAATTATTTTGGCCTGCTCCATCCAAGTTGTATGTTGTGTAGCTGGCAAATCTTTGTGTGGAATGGCATCAACTTTAGCCGATAAAACTTTTACTTTTTCTTTCGCTACATCTTTTTTATCAGCTGCCAAAGCATTTTTAACATCGTAATAGGCAGTTAATAACTGATTAAAAGCTACGTCTGTTTTACTTTGTGCGAAAGTTAATTTTGTAGTTGCGATGGCAATTATAACCATCATTATCATGATTTTTTTCATTTTGTATTTTATTTTAAAACATTAAAAAAGTTAAATTCTGCCCTTAGCAGATACATGTTTTTAAGATATCGGTTTGCCATATTTCCGGTGGCCTGGAAACGATAACCTAAATCTATCCGGGTGCTGCTGTTTAAAATTACCTGAACGGCTGGAGCCAAATCTAGATAGGATTCGCCTGAGGCTGGGTCGGTTTTTCCTAGTATTTCGAAATAGACATTGAAATTCGGCTCTTTATAATTCTTGTAAACAAAAGGAAGCACAAGGTAGCCTGACGATAAACTATAGGAGAACATATTGTTAGGTCTTGGCATTCCAGCAATTTGCCTGTCACTGTTATTAAATGAATGTGCATAACCTAAAGTTGCCGAAAGGGCGAGTTTATGTAAAAGTTGGGTGAAAATTAACCCAGCCTGAGCTCCACTATTATCTCCCTCCAGATTAATATCTCTGGTAAAAGTTGGGCGTTTACTTGTGCTAATTCTACCAAAAGCTGCGGCCCTGAAATGACTTTGAGCTTCATCAATAGATAAAAAACGATATTTAGCATATAAACTTCCGCCCTCTAGCCGATATTTCCCATCCATATCTGATAGGAACGCTTGCGCATGTGCCATTAAGTTTTTATTAAAGCCAAACATTACCTCAGGAATTGTTCTGCTTACAAAACCAGGATTGTTAAACATCCCCTCGTTGGTTAAACGGACTCCAATTGATTTGGTGGGCATATTACTTGCCGGCTCGGTAAAAACGTATAGCTCTTGTGCGAATGAGTTTATGTTGGCGCCAATGAAAACCAGCGCCATAATAAGAATCTTCCTCATTTTTAAGAAAGAACTAAGTGATAAACACGCGTTTTCTTTCCATTTACAACTGCTGTTCCATTTGCATAAGCATCAGAATTAAGCGTGGTTGCTTGTTTCTTAAATGCAGAACCTGAAATGAAATTTTTATCGACTACTGATGCTTTTACCGTTCCATTTAAAGTTTTGCTTTTTGCGTTAACGAAACGATAAACGTTACCATCAACAATCGCCTGACCTTTATCATCAACCTTAACCTGATTGAATGTAAAATCAGCTGTTAAGCCACCTACAGAAAAACCAGCATCCTGAACTTTTTTACGTATTAAATCGATGTTAATGTCAGCGCCTTTTTTGAAAGTTAAAACGAAGATGTTTTTATTTAAATCTGGTTTTACGGAATTAATAAAACCTAAAGTTTCCAGTGATTTTTGTGTTGCATTTGAACACATGGAGCAGGTTAATCCTGTCACTTTTAAATCTGCTGTTGAAATTTGTTGAGCCGAAACGTTTACGGCAAAAAGGAGCATAATGATGCTGAATATTTTTATTGTTCTCATGATTTTTGAAATTAGAATTTAAGAAATGTCACATTGAGCCCTTGGAAATGCTTAAGCACCGAAAGGCAAACGATTAATCCTAATTCCTAAAAATACAATTGAAAACATGCAAGGCAACCCGCGAGGAAAGCGGCGGGGCTTTGTTGCTAATTTTGCTGAAAAAAGCTGGAGTAACGTTGGTGAGAAATTCTAAAACCGGTGGGTGCAGAAAAAGCTGGATAGAAAACAACTTTGGCATTTCTACTTTTGCCGCAGTTTGATGACTATCTTTTACTTTCACCGTTACCTGAGTGTTCTTGCAACAGCCATCGTCTTTAATCTTTTCAGCCGGAATATCCTTGCAGAGTTTACAAGCAAGCTCATTGCTGAACAGTTGCACATTTGCCAGTTTACCACCACAGAAATGCAAACTTAAAGCCAAACCCATAACACTAACCGCATACAATACGGCCAAAGAAAGTGCTATTTTTTGTTTTAACTTCATTACTACAAAGTTAAGGCAAAAAAAACCGAATATTAAACTGCTTTATTTATTGAATTTCATTTTTTAGCTTAAATTAGCCCCAAACACCTTTCAAATGAAGAAATTATTATTATTCATCTGCACCTTTTCTGTGCTTTCGACTTTTGCAGCAAAGCCAAAAAATCAATATATCCGAATTAAAACAGAGTTTGGCGAGTGCATCGTGAAACTATATAATGAAACGCCATTACATCGTGATAACTTTTTAAAACTTACAAAGGAAGGTTATTATAATGGCACTTTATTTCACAGGGTGATTAAAGATTTTATGATTCAGGGCGGCGACCCGGATTCCAAAACTGCAAAGCCAGATTCTATACTGGGTGAGGGTGGTCCAAAATACACCATCCCGGCAGAATTTAGAGATAGCCTGTTTCACAAAAAAGGGGTTTTGGCTGCCGCTAGAGACAATAATCCTGAAAAGGCATCGAGCGGAAGTCAGTTTTATTTAGTGCAGGGAAAAGTTTTTACGGAGGAACAATTGAACAGCCTCGAAGAGAAGAGATTAAAATTTAAAATCCCGGAATGGCAAAGACAGGTTTACAAAACCATTGGTGGTACACCGCACTTAGATAGAAATTATACCGTTTACGGAGAGATAATTTCTGGGTTAGATATGGTCGATAAAATTGCTGTTTTAACAACCGATAAAAATAACCGTCCTAAAAGTGATGTTAAAATGGATATCACGATTTTGAAAAGGAGAGAGGCGAAAAAGTTGGAGAAGCAGCTGTTAAATGCTTCATTAAAGGATAAAATAATAATGAAGTCCTGATGAAAATCATTTCCTATAACGTTAATGGCATTCGGGCGGCAAGTACGAAAAACTTTTTCGGTTGGTTGCAGGCTACAAATGCCGAGATGATTTGCCTGCAGGAAGTAAAAGCATTACCCGTTCAAATTCCTGAGATTATTGCTTTGGTAGAGCAGCTGGGCTATCATCATTATTGGTTTCCGGCAGAAAAAAAAGGATATAGTGGCGTAGCCATCTTAACTAAAATTAAACCTAATCATGTTGAATATGGCTGCGGCGAAGAATGGATTGATCAAGAGGGAAGAATTGTAAGGGCCGATTTTAATGATTTTTCTTTGATGAGTTTGTACATGCCATCGGGTTCGAGCGGAGATGAAAGGCAGTTGAAAAAATATGCTTTCATGAGGTTTTTTGATGTTTATATCGATGAACTGCGTAGAGAAATTCCGAACTTGATTGTGAGTGGAGATTATAACATTTGCCATACCTCAATTGATATTCACAACCCAAAATCGAATGCAAATTCATCGGGCTTTTTACCAGAAGAACGCGAATGGATGCAGCTATTTTTAGATAATGGTTTTATAGATGCTTTCCGCCATTTTAACAAAGACCCACATCATTACACCTGGTGGAGTTATCGGGCGGGCTCAAGGGGTAAAAATTTGGGTTGGCGAATCGATTATCACTTGGTTACAAAACCAATGGAAAGCCGATTAAAAAACGTAAGAATTTTACCTGATGCGATACATTCAGACCATTGTCCGGTTTTGTTAGAGATAGAATGACGTGATTAAGCGGTTAATCTATTTGTGGTTAACTGTTTGCAAACCCGATTAACCATTTAAACAATTAATCAATAATACCGCTAACCAGATGCTCATCACAAATATAAAAGGCCTTGTAGGCGTGCATCCAAAAGATAAGTTGCTTCTTCGCGGAAGTGAAATGAACAACTTACCCATTTTGGAAAATGCATGGCTTTTAATAGAAGATGGTTTGATTAAAGATTTTGGTGAGATGAGCGAAATTCCTACTCAAATCTTAAATCTCTCATCTCAAATTTCAGTTAAAGGTAAATTTGTTTTTCCATCCTGGTGCGATAGCCATACACATATAGTTTTTGCGGCTTCGCGGGAAGAAGAATTCACCATGAAGATTCAAGGTAAAACTTATGAAGAGATTGCAGCTGCAGGCGGTGGGATTTTGAATTCTGCCGATAAACTTCAACATGTATCAGAAAACGAGTTGTTCGAAAGCGCATCCATTCGTTTAAAAAACATGATTGTGCAAGGCACAGGTGCCGTTGAAATTAAAAGTGGCTATGGCTTAACGGTGCAGAGCGAGATTAAAATGCTGCGGGTAATCCAGCGCTTAAAAGCGAACTTTCCAATTCCAATTAAGGCTACTTTTTTAGCGGCGCATGCTTATCCAAAGGAATTTAAAGATAATCATCAAGGCTACATTGATTTAATTATCCATGAAATGCTGCCTCAAATCGCAGAAGAAAAATTAGCTGATTATATTGATGTTTTTTGTGAAAAGGGATTTTTCTCCGTTGAAGAAACAGACCAAATCCTAAAAGCGGGTGCAAAATTTGGCTTAAAAGCTAAAATTCATGCCAATCAACTTTCTGCATCTGGAGCAGTTGAAGTTGGTGTAAAAAATTACGCCGTGTCGGTTGACCATCTTGAAGAAACCAATCAGCATACCATAAATAGTTTAAAAACATCAAATACCATTGCAACACTTTTGCCTTCTTGTTCGTTTTATTTGGGAATTCCTTTTGCTGATGCTAAAGGTTTAATTACCGAAAATGTTCCGGTTGCGTTAGCAAGCGATTATAATCCCGGTTCAACGCCATCGGGAAACATGAATTTTGTGGTTTCATTAGGGTGTATAAAGCTTAAAATGCAACCAAAGCAGGCCATAAATGCCGCTACATTAAACGGTGCAGCCGCGATGGAAATCAGTAGCGAATATGGAAGCATTTCAATTGGTAAGAAAGCAAACTTATTTATCACCAAACCGATGCCCTCAATGGCCTATCTGCCTTACAGTTTTGGTGAAACACAAGTAGAAACCATCATTTTAAACGGTGAAATTTATAATGGATAGCCTTAAAATATATTCGCAGAGCGATATCAATAACCTGATCATTTACCGGAATGGCGAAACCAAACTTGGTGAAAGGATACAAACCATTTCTTCTCTTGATGCGCTGCAATCGTCAACGGCAAAATTTGTGCTTTTAGGTATTCCGGAAGATATTGGTGTTCGGGCAAACTCAGGTATTGCGGGCGCTTCTACCACCTGGCGACCAGCGTTAATGGCATTCTTAAACATTCAAAGCAACCGGTTTTTGTCAGGCGAAGAAATTTTAGTGCTGGGGCATTTCGAAATTGAAGAACCTAAAGATTCTACCATCGATGGCTTAAGAAAAAAGGTAAGTGAAATCGATGATTTGGTTTATCCGGTAATTGAAAAAATTGTTGCTGCGGGTAAAATTCCAATTGTGATTGGCGGCGGACATAACAACGCTTATCCAATAATTAAAGGAACATCGCTGGCCAAAAAGCAGTCGATTGATGTTTTAAATGTAGATGCACATGCGGATTTAAGGGAGCCCGAAGGAAGACATAGCGGAAACGGATTTACTTATGCGCTAGCCGGGAAATATCTGGATAATTATTTCATGTACGGTTTGCATCAAAACTATAATAACGAGGCTATTCTAAGTCAAATTGAGGCAAACCCAAAGCTGAAGCCGATATTTTTTGATGATATTTTAAAAGGCGTAGAAGACGAAAATTTCCTTTCTGCTATTGGTTCCGTTGCAGGTTTAGAGATAGATTTAGATTGCATTCAAAATGTACTTGCAAGCGCCGAAACGCCGTCAGGTTTCGCTGTAAATGATATTCGAAAATTAATTTTAACGAATGAGAAAAAGTTTTCTTATCTGCACATCAGCGAAGGCGCAACAAGGTTGCTTGATGGTAGGGTTAGTAAGTTAACCTCTAAATTAATTGCTTACTTAGTTAGTGATTTTATTAAGGCGCAAGCTTAAATTGTTTCGTAAGATTTGGTAATGCGAAAATCTGTGTAATCAGCAAGATAATATAGAACTAAGTTCTACAAATGCTCTGCTTCGTATTTTTCTCCAGCTTTTAGCATCAGCTCAATTTGTTTTAAATCTTCAGCAGTAAGCTCTTCTTTTTCCTGCAATTCAAATACAGCAATCATGTTGTCTTCGTATTGTTTCTCAGTTTTAATAACGATTTCCTGTGCCATGATTGTAAGCTTAAAATTTAATGGTTTCTGTAGGTGTAATGCAATAATCCAGCCTGATGTCGTGTTCATTTACGTCGTCAATGCGATCAATTGCAGGCGACAAAGATAAGCCTATTTTTTGAGCATTTATATTCTCGAGAAAACGGTCGTAAAAACCCTTGCCATAACCAACCCGGTAACCCATTTTATCGAAAGCTAATAGCGGAATCAAAACCATATCAATTTCTCCATCGTGTATGTTTCCCTTTTGCGGTTCCAGGATGTTGTAAAGGTTCTTTTGCAAATCATTTATGCCTAAATATTCATGATGAGTCATCAAAGCCGTTTCAAAATCAGCCTTAGGGACTATGATTTTAATGTGAGGATGATTTTCAGCTAGCCATTCGATTAATAGAAAGGTGTTTGGTTCTTTTTTTTCAACTATCGGCAGAAATATATGAATGGTTGTGATATCACTAAAATCCAATGCTTGAAATCGTTTCAGCAACATTTTATTAAGTTTCTGATACTCATCATCATGATAAGATAATCTTTCTTTTAATGCCTGCTTCCTAATTTCTGACTTAAACATATTGCGAATTTAGGTAAATATAATAATTTGGATTGTGGCTGTTATCGGCGATTAGCAACGGAACCTATTTGCAAAAATGAGGTACGTAAACCCGATAGGCGTGGAAATACTTTTTTTATTACAGATGCCTTTGTGCCTCAGCATCACAACTTGCGTAAAAAAAAGATTGGAACAGATAGAGGGGCTGCTTCTTCCGAAGAACTTTCTATAATCATTTTCAAAAACTATTGCCTGGAAAAATAGATCTTCATGAGAAATATTTCGAACTGATTTGCATGATTCTGTGGCAAATTTTTAAACAAAAAAGCCCCTGAATTTATATTTTCAGGGGCTTCATTATTTTTTGATAAACTATTTTACACGTTCTACATATTCTCCTGTACGCGTATCAATTTTAATCTTATCACCTTGGTTTACAAACATTGGCACTTTAACTTCAACACCATTTTCAAGCGTTGCAGCCTTTAATGCATTTGTAGAAGTATCTCCTTTAACCGCTGGCTCTGAATAAGTAATTTCAAATTCTGCGAAGTTTGGCAGCTGCCCCATAATGGCTTCATCGCTCTCCATTGAAACGATTACGCTCATGCCTTCTTTTAAAAATTTAATGGCCGAGCCAAATAACGATTTCTCTACGTTATATTGTTCGTAAGTGTTGTTATCCATCACCACCAAATAATCGCCATCTTCGTATAAATATTGATAATCATTTGTTTCTACGCGGCAAATTTCTACTGCCTCGTCAGTATTCATACGGGCTTCTACGATTCTGCCCGATTTAATGTTACGAAATTTGCCAGTGTAAAAAGCGCCGCCTTTACCTGGTGTACGGTGATTCCACTCATCAACGGTAACCAATTCGTTGTTTACACGCAGGATGTTACCTGTTTTAATTTCTGATGCTTTTGCCATATGATGTGATCCTATTTGGATTTATATTTCAGTTTTTTGTGACGGCAAAGGTAAAATTATTTTAACAAAAACCTACAATGGTTTAGGGCTTTAAGGTTTAGTGAATAAGGAGTTATTGCCTACTTCACACGCTCCATGTAGTCGCCGGTTTTGGTATCTACTTTTACTTTGTCGCCCTGGTTAATAAACAATGGCACCCTTATTTCGGCTCCGGTTTCTACAGTTGCATATTTCTGTGCACTGGTAGAGGTATCGCCTTTTACTGCGGGTTCGGTATAAGTAATTTCAAGCTCGACACTGTTAGGGAGCTGTGCAACAATCGGTTCATCACTTTCAAAAGCAACAGTTACATTCATGCCCTCTTTAAGAAATTTAATCGCACTGCCGAACAGTAATTTAGGGATATTATATTGCTCAAATGTATTGTTGTCCATCACCACTAAATAATCCCCGTCTTCATATAAATACTGATAATCATTGGTTTCAACGCGGCAAATGGTAACCTCTTCATCTGTCCGGAAACGATATTCGACAATTTTGCCTGTTTTTACGTTGCGCATGCGGGATTGATAAAATGCCCTTAAATTGCCTGGCGTACGGTGGATATATTCTTCTACACTTACCAACTCTCCGTTAAAACGAAGCACATTTCCGCTTTTTACTTCTGATGCCTTTGCCATTTATAATGATGTTTTGTTTTTTGAATATCAAAGTTAAATAAAGGTTTTTTGATTTGGAAAGCAAAGCCTGGAATAAATCGGTTATTGTAGTCCCGCTTTTACTTCAATCTTTTTTGTAAAAATAAACCTCTTAGGTTTATCAAAAAAGTATTTCCGTGGCAATCGGGTTTAGAATAGCTGGGTTCGCGTAAGAAATAAAAACCAGCTCCTACAACGCCATTTTCTTTGTTGATAGGAATTAAGAAACCTTATGGCTACGGGTGTTCATGATCAAGTGCTCTGGGATTACGTTATGTCTCGCAATGCTGATTTTTCTAAAAAAACAGCGTATAAAAGAAATGCCTTTGGGAACCACTCCAAAGGCATAATCAACCTAAACCTCAAACTAAACTATGAAAAAATTTTTTGCTTTTTACAGCTATATTTTGTTTCCGTAGAACGGAGAATATTAATGTTTTCCCTTCAGAGATTTTATTAATAATTGTTTCTCTTTTTGGTGGTGCAAAGGTAAGAACTATTTTTCAATTGCAAAATATTTTTTTAAAAAAATAAATATAATACAAATTGATGACAAATCAATCAGCCATCTATTCTTAAGATCAGGGGTTAAGCTATTTGAAATCAGCTATTTGTAGGTGATTTTGACAAAAATCGTATTCGTGAATTTGATTAGAACCAATTATCGTCAACCGATCTTTCGCAAAATTTTCGATCAATTCATGATACCAGTCTATTCCCTGAACGTCTAAATTGCTGGTAGGTTCATCTAAAAATAAAATTGGAGAATCGGAACAACAAGCCAATGCAAGTTTGGTTCTTTGTTTCATTCCAGATGAAAAGTATTTAATTTCTTTGTTTGCGGATTTTTCAAGGCCGAGAATTCCAATTAGCGATTGCGCATCGACACCAGCGCCAAAATTCTTAAATTTGAAATGGAAATTGATAATCTCTTTTAAGGTAAAAGTTTCTACCAACTCTAAATATGGTGCGGCTAAACTGATGTATTTATAAATATCTTCAACCGGAATATCGGAGCCATCAGCAAACGAAATATCGCCTTCTGAAGGGGTTAAACTTCCCGTTAAAATACTTAGTAAAGTAGACTTGCCTGATCCATTCGGTCCTAAAATCGCATAACTGTTGCCTGAACTAAACTTGGTGTTCAAGTTTCGGAAAATCCATTCCTTGTTAAATCTTCGGCCAACATTGTTTAAAGCGATCTTCATTTATTCAGTTTCAAGAATTATTATCCTGTAGGAGATTGGATAGTGGTTTAGCCATGCAAACGCTATTTTCTACACCTACGTATTGGCCATAATTTGGCGTTACTTGATAACCAACCTTTTGATATAAAGCAATTGCCTCGGGCTGTTTCTTGCCGGTTTCTAACACACATTCACTATATCCTAATTCTTTGGCCCACTGCTCCAGCTCAGCTAAAATTTTAATGGCAATGCCTTGCTTTCTGTAATCAGGATGAACGAACATCCGTTTAACTTCAGCTGCGGTTTCTGAAAACGCTTTTATAGCTCCGCAGGCCACAGGAAATTCATTTTTGTAAGCAACAATAACCTCTTTTATGGCATCAACCTTATTGAATTGAGCATAAAAGCTGTGTTCAGCACCATCTCTAATTGCTAATTCCTGATCCAATAAAGCCACCAACTGCATGAAATCAGTAAGTGCTGAATGGGTTCTGATTAGCTTAAAATCACTCATGGATATTGCTATAAGCTTCTGTTTTTTTGCCTTGAGCTTAACTGCCCATTCCGAAACCCTTCATCACGCCACGGTTAGAATTTCGAATAAAATCTACGATTTCATCACGAATCTCTGTTGGTTTGAATTCAGCCTCAATCATGTCTAAAGCTTTGGTAACGTTATTGTGTTTAACGAAAAGTACACGGTAAATTTCCTGAATTTCGTCAATTTGCTCATTGGTAAAACCTCTTCTGCGCAAGCCTACCGAGTTAATTCCGGCGTAAGAAAGCGGCTCGCGGGCAGCTTTAACATAAGGTGGCACATCTTTACGAACCAACGAACCACCGGTTACGAAAGCATAAGAACCAACTTTTACAAATTGGTGAATAGCCACTAAACCAGCCAAAACAACATTGTTACCAATAGTGATGTGGCCAGCTAAAGTAGTACTGTTTGAGAAAATACAGTTATTTCCTACCTCACAATCATGAGCGATGTGTGAATAAGCCTGTATTAAGCAATTACTGCCAATAACTGTTTTCCATTTATCTTTCGTGCCACGGTTAATGGTTACGCATTCGCGAATGGTGGTGTTATCGCCAATTTCGGCAGTGGTAACTTCACCGGCGAATTTTAAATCCTGAGGTTCTCCTGAAATTACTGCGCCAGGGAAAATCCTGCAGTTCTTGCCGATACGGGCGCCATCCATGATGGTTACGTTTGATCCGATCCAGGTTCCTTCACCAATTACAACATCTTTATGTATCACTACAAAAGGTTCAATCACTACGTTTTCGGCAATTTTTGCCTGTGGGTGTATGTATGCTAAAGGTTGTATCATTATTGGGCAGGTTCTGGTTGTTTAACTTTTGAAATTTGGGCCATCATTTCGGCTTCGACAACGATTTTCTCGCCAACCATACCCACACCCTTCATTTGAGCAATTCCTCGTCTGATCGGTTCAAGTAAGTCGCAGCGGAAAACAATAGTATCGCCTGGAAGAACCTGAGCCCTGAAACGAACGTTGTCTATCTTTAAGAAATAAGTGAGGTAATTGCTTGGGTCGGGAACGGTACTTAACACTAAAATGCCACCCACCTGTGCCATGGCCTCAATTTGAATTACACCAGGAAATACTGGTGCACCAGGAAAATGGCCTTTAAAAAACTCTTCGTTCATGGTTACGTTTTTAACGCCCACAACGTGATTTTTCGAAAGTTCTAAAATTTTATCTACAAACAAAAATGGTTGACGATGAGGCAAAATGTCCATAATCTGAACAACGTCGTATAATGGCTTAGCGCTTGGATCGTACACTTTTTGTATTTTTTTATTTTTCTCTTTTTTAATCGCGGCTTTAATTTTTTTGGCAAAAGCAACGTTAGCGGCATGGCCTGGACGAGCAGCCATAATATGACCTTTCAGGTGCATCCCTACCAAAGCCAAATCGCCAATCATATCTAATAACTTATGACGGGCTGGTTCGTTTTGATAACGCAACTCCATATTATTTAAAATTCCCTGCGGCGCTACATCGATATCAGCACGATTAAATAATTTGGCAAGATGGCTCAACTCATCTTTTGTAACTTCCTTATCCACAATAACAATAGCGTTATTTAAATCGCCACCTTTAATTAAATTGTGCGAAAGTTGATATTCTAGCTCATGTAAAAAACAGAAAGTACGGCAAGAAGCAATTTCTTTTTTGAACTCAGCAATGGTATTGATGCCCGCATGCTGGCTACCTAAAACCGGAGAATTATAATCAATCATACAGGTAAAACGATAATCATCTAATGGCATGGCCACGATTTCTACCTTTCTGTCTTCTTCTGTATAGGTAATATTATGTGGAATGGTAAAGTATTCACGATCTGCATTTTGCTCAATCGATCCTGCTTCTTCCAATAAATCAATAAACTGGATAGAACTGCCATCCATTATCGGTGTTTCCGGACCATCAAGTTTAATTAAAACGTTGTCTAAGTCCATACCAATTAACGAGGCCATTACATGTTCAACAGTGCTAACGCTTGCGCCATTTTGAGTAATGGTTGTTCCACGGGAAGTATCGGTTACATTGTCGGCATCCGCATCAATGATCGGGTGTCCTTCTAAATCAATACGTTGAAATTTAAAACCGTGATTTTCAGGCGCAGGGCAAAATGTAAGGGTAACATTAGCGCCGGTATGTAAACCAACACCCGCTGCTGATATTTCTTTTTTAATCGTTTTTTGTCTAACGTTCATTGTGTATTGTATTCTTTTCCAATTCGGCAGTAAGCCTTTTCAATTCTTCTTCTAAGGCGTTAATTCTTTTTTCAACTTCTGGCAAATGCTTAAAAATTACAGAAGCACGCATCCAGTTGCGCAAAGGTTGCGCAGGGCTGCCATGCCATTGTTTATTTTCTTCGGTGATATTAAAATTGATTCCGGCTTGTGCACCTATTTGAGTGCCTTTCGCCAAGGTGAGGTGACCAGCAATACCAACCTGACCGCCAACAACACTGTTAGGGCCAATTTTAGTGCTTCCGGAAATGCCAGATTGCGCAGCTAAAACAGTGTTTTCCCCGATTTCAACATTGTGAGCAATTTGAATGAGGTTATCAATTTTTGCCCCTTTTTTTACAATTGTTGAGCCCATGGTTGCACGGTCAACAGTAGTATTGGCACCAATTTCCACATCATCCTCAATCACTACATTTCCAATTTGTGGAATTTTGTTGTAGGTACCGTCTTTTTGCGGAGCGAAACCAAAACCATCACTTCCAATTACCGTATTTGCATGAATAATTACCCGATTGCCGATAACGGAATTATGATAGATTTTTACACCAGGAAAAAAGGTACTGTTTGCGCCAATTTTCGAGTTTGCGCCAATAAAGGTTTGTGCATTTAACTTACATCCATCGGCAATAACAACATTTTCTGAAACGTAAGCAAAAGCATCAATAAAAACATCTTTACCAATTTTTGCTGAAGGATGAACAAAGGCCAATTTATCAATTCCAGATTGAGCCACCTGTGCATTTACAGCTTCGTTGTATTTATCTAACAGAATTGTAAATGAGCTATACGGATTATCTACACGTATTAATGTACTGGTATAAGGCTGCGTTGGAGCAAAATCTTGTGAAACGATGACTACAGAAGCCTGAGTAGAATACAAGAAGTTTTCGTACTTAGGATTTGAAAGAAAAGACAATGAGCCTTCTTTACCATCTTCTATTTTAGAAAGTTCGGTAACGGCTACATCAGGGTTACCATCAATGGAACCGTTTAAAAACTCGCTTATCTGCTTTGCAGTAAATTGCATCGTACAAAGGTATATGTTAAATTGATATGAACAAAAAAACCTGTAAAGGTTAAACTGTGTATATTTTACACAATAGTAAGACTTAAAACGGCAGTAAAAGTTAAATATTTTGTTAATTAATCTTAAATCCCCCGCGGGTAGCAAAGAATATATTTTTCAACCGTTTTTTGCAGCGACTCCAGGTTGGACAGATCTGAAGCTTTAGCGATATCAACAATATCGTTATTTTTCATCAAAATTTTAATATTTCCAACGCCAGCATTGTAAGCCCTGTTTTGAATGGCATCGGTAAAAACAAAGTACCTGGCTTCCTCTGGTTTAATATTCAGTAAATCTATTGTTGCATTTTTCAGAAAATCAACGCGATCCTTTAGTGCCATCTCATTTCCCATTTCTACCTTATATAAATTTCGGGCGGTAAGCATTTGGCAAAGTTTGGATAAGATTTTATCAGGGTGTTTTACCCAAACTTTTACTGCGGCGTAAATATCCTGATCATCGAGATTGGTAAAATGCTCCAGATTTTCATGTTGCTCGAAAAAGTTGGTTTCACTGATATCATTTTTTAAAAAGTAATTTAAGGATGGCGAGGCAAATAGATCTTCGCCAGCTGCAGCTAACTCTTTTGCTCGTTCCAGAAGCTTCACCAAAATCATTTCGCCAGAAATTACAGTTTTATGCAGGTAAACCTGCCAATACATTAAACGGCGGGCGATTAAAAATTTCTCGATAGAATAAATACCCTTTTCTTCGATAACCAAATCATCATCGAAAACGTTAAACATTTTGATAATCCGGTCGAAACTGATGACACCTTCACTTACACCGGTAAAGAAACTATCACGATTCAGATAATCCATGCGGTCTAAATCAAGCTGGCCAGAAATTAATTGGTGAAGAAATCTTTTTGGATAAGTACCATTAAAAACTTCAATGGCATGGCTTAACTTCCCATCGAAATGATCATTCAGATCTTGCATCAGCTTGGATGAAATATCTTCATGTTTAATGCCTGTAACCAATGAATGTTCCAGGGCATGCGAAAACGGACCGTGCCCAATATCGTGTAGTAAAATAGCCAGTGTGGCAGCTTCCTCTTCGCCTTCAGTAATGGTATGGCCTTTACTTCTTAGTACTTCAATTGCCAGACCCATTAAATGCATCGCACCCAGTGCATGGTGAAATCGCGTATGTAAAGCCCCCGGGTAAACCAGGTGAGTCATTCCCAGTTGTTTGATGTAGCGCAAACGTTGGAAATACGGATGTGAAATAACATCGTAAACCAATTCGGATGGAATGCTTATAAATCCGTAAACGGGATCATTGATTATTTTCTTCTTATTCAATCGTTAAAAATAGTTAAATAGCTAGATACGGTACAAAAATTGCTATTTTTATTTATAGATTGATTTACCTGCCGAAATAAAAAGGCATTACATACCTATTTTTACAAAAACATGCAAGAAACTAAAATATTGTGGGCCGATGACGAAATCGACTTATTAAAACCTCATATATTATTGTTGAATGATAAAGGTTATGATGTAACTACTTTCACCAATGGAAACGATGCCCTCGAAGCATTTGGAAAAGCACATTTCGACCTTGTTTTTTTAGATGAAAACATGCCCGGCATGAGTGGAATTGAAACACTATCTGCCATTAAAAACCTAAACCCCGATGTACCCGTAGTATTAATTACCAAAAGTGAGGAAGAAAACCTGATGGAAGATGCTATTGGAAGTAAAATTGATGATTATTTAATCAAGCCGGTTAACCCGAAACAGGTTTTGCTAACCATTAAAAAGTTAATCGATAACAAACGTTTAGTAAGTGAAAAAACCTCAATGGCTTATCAGCAAGATTTCCGTCGTTTAGGCATGACGTTAAGCGATCGGTTGAATTACGAAGAATGGATTGAGGTATACAAAAAAATTGTTTTCTGGGAGTTAGAGTTAGAAAAACTGGATGATCCTCAAATGCATGAAATTTTAACCATGCAGAAACAGGAAGCCAACACGCAGTTTTCAAAATTTATAGAAGAGAATTATCTTGATTGGGTACAGAATAAAGATAAATCACCATTGTTATCAAATGAGCTGTTAAAGAAAAAAGCTTTTCCGCATATAAATGATACGACACCGGTTTTTTTCATCCTGATTGATAATTTGCGGTATGATCAGTGGAAAATTATTAATCCTTTGATTTCTGAATATTTTAGGATAGATGAGGAAGATATGTATACCAGTATTCTTCCAACGGCGACGCAGTACGCCCGTAATGCTATTTTTTCTGGATTGATGCCTTTAGATATGGAAAAGCGTTTCCCTCAACTATGGCAAAATGATGATGATGAAGGCGGGAAAAATATGCACGAGGAAGCGTTTTTGGCCGATAACATCAAGCGGAGCTTAAGAAAAGATTGCAAATTTAGCTACAATAAAATTTTAACTTTTGAGCAGGGGAAAGATTTGGTTGAACAAACCAATAATTTATTGCAGAACGATTTCAATGCGATTGTTTTCAACTTTGTAGATATGCTGAGTCACGCCCGTACCGATATGCAAATGATCCGGGAACTGGCAAATGACGATGCAGCTTACCGCTCTTTAACCTTATCATGGTTTGAGCATTCACCGCTTTGGGATTTATTAAAGAAAATTGCGCAAAAACAGGTGAAAGTAATCATCACCACCGATCATGGAACCATTCGGGTGAAGAAACCCGTTAAAGTTATTGGAGACCGGGCAACAAATACTAACCTAAGGTATAAACAGGGAAGAAATCTAAACTTCAATGCGAAAGAGGTGTTTCTGATTAAAAACCCTCACGACGCTTTATTGCCTAAAATTAATATCAGCAGCAGCTATATTTTTGCCCGTGAGGATAGTTATTTCGTTTATCCGAACAACTATAACCAGTTTGTAAACTATTATAACGAAACGTTTCAGCATGGTGGAATTTCTCTTGAAGAAATGATCATTCCTGTGGTAACTTATTCGCCAAGATAACGTTTGGCTCCTGAAGGGGAGTGAAAAGGCAAAAGCAATGCAATTATGTATTACTTTTGCCTTTATTTGTTTACCATGGAAATAGCAGTAAAAGATTTATCCGATTTACCTCAGGTTGCCAGTGAGCTTCTTGAATTTGCCTCGAAAGAAAGGATATTCATTTTCGAAGGAGAAATGGGTGCTGGAAAAACCACATTCATTAAAAGCTTTTGTAAAACACTCGGTGTAGAAGATGTAGTTTCGAGTCCTACATATTCTATCGTAAATGAATATGAAAGCCAAAACGGACCAGTTTTTCATTTCGATTTCTATCGGATTAAAACCATCCAGGAAGCTTACGATTTGGGTTATGAGGAATACTTTTATGGTGGCGGGATTTGCCTAATTGAGTGGCCTGAAAGAGTGGCAGAGTTATTGCCTGATCATTTTGTAAAGGTTGAAATTTTTGTTAGCGAGGGGAACGAAAGAATTTTCAGCTTATCGAAGGTGTAACAATTAGTTTTCAATTAATTAACAGAATTTCCTTATCTTGAACAACCTAAAACTAATACATTTTTAAACATCATGGCTACAGGATTACGCGAAGGAATGGCCGACATTGCTCGCCAGGGTTTATTGCAAACTCAAGAGGCGACACTAGAAACCAGAAACAGGAAAAATAGCCTGAATATTGGAATACCAAAAGAAATTTCATTTCAAGAAAATAGAATTGCGCTAACCCCACTTTCGGTAGCATTACTGGTTAACAACGGCCATAGAGTGGTTTTGGAAAGTGGTGCAGGAATAGCTGCTAACTTTTCCGATTCAGAGTATGCAGAGCAAGGTGCTAAAATCGCTTATGACAAAAAAGAAGTTTTCGATTCAGACATTCTGGTAAAAATAGCACCACCAATGCTGGAAGAAATTGAGTTGATGCATAAAGGCCAAACCTTAATTTCTTCACTTCAAACCGGAACATTGAAGCAAGATTATCTAAAAGCTTTGATGCAGAAAAAAATCAATGCTTTATGCTTTGAAAATCTGCGTGATGAAGGTAATGTGCTAAGTGTGGTGCGGGCAATGAGCGAAATTGTAGGTTCTACATCGATTCTGATTGCGGCAGAATATTTAAGTAATGTGACTGGTGGAAAAGGGTTAATGTTAGGTGGCTTCACCGGTGTACCGCCTACAGAAATTGTAATTTTAGGAGCCGGAACAGTAGGAGAGTACGCTGCCAGAACCGCTTTGGCTCTGGGCGCTGAAGTAAAAGTTTTTGATAGCTCCATTTATCGTTTACGTCGTTTACAAAACAACCTGGGCAGCAGGGTTTTTACCTCAGTAATGCAGCCCATTGTTTTAAATAAAGCCATTGTTACCTGCGATGTAGTAATTGGTGCCATTCGTGCCAGCCATGGGCGTAGCCCATGTGTGGTGATGGAAGAAACTGTTGCTCGGATGAAACCGCATTCAGTGGTGATTGATGTGAGCATTGATCAGGGCGGTTGCTTCGAAACCTCAGAAGTAACCAATCATACCAACCCCATTTTTAGAAAATACGATGTAATACATTATTGTGTGCCAAATATTGCATCTCGTGTTCCACGCACTGCATCTTATGCTTTGACCAATATTTTTGCACCTATTTTGCTAGATATTGGTGAATTTGGTGGTTTGATGAATATGGTTTGGAATAATCCAGGCATTCGTGAAGCCCTTTATATTTATCAAGGTAACTGTACCAATAAAGATCTGGCTGATATGTTTAATTTGCCATTTAAGGATTTGGAGTTATTAGTGGTTTCGAACCAGTAACGATATAGCCGTCATTGCGATGCACGAAGCAATCTCACGAGCAAATAGATTGCTTCCTGCCTCGCCATGACAACCTAACTATAATATCCTCCGAGATGAAAATAAAATTTCTCCTATTCTTACTATCCCTGTCTTTTTCTGCGCTAGCACAAAGCAACTCAGCATCAAAACTGGTTGTTATTAACTCTTATAACCAATATTTGGCTTCAGTAAAAACCAATCCGAATAATGAATTGGTGGAAATTAAGAAGGAAATTCCAAATATCAAGCTGGATATTCGCTACGCCACCAAGAATAATTTTATGAAACAGGTGATGTATAAACAGGCCAGGGCGTTTGCCCGCCGTCCGGTAGTTGAATCACTGAAAAAAATTCAAAAGGAATTAAACAAAAAAGGCTACGGACTGAAGATTTTTGATGGTTATCGACCGTATGCCATTACCGTAGAATTTTATAAAAAAGCAAGCGACAAAAATTTCGTGGCTAATCCGGCAAAAGGTTCTAAACACAATCGCGGTTGTGCGGTTGATTTGACATTGATTAATCTAAAAACTGGAAAAGAAGTAGCGATGGCTACACCGTACGATAGTTTTTCTGCTGCGGCTGCCGCCAACTATGAGCCGGTAACTCCGGAGATTAAAAAAAATCGTGAATTTTTAATCGCCACGATGAAAAAGTATAAAATGAATGTCCTTGATAATGAATGGTGGCATTATGATTTTTCTGGCTGGCAAAGTTACGATTTGATGGATATTCCGTTTGAAAAACTATAATGTAGTTGGTTGGTTTTTGGATAATCGCCATTCATACAACAGGATGAGTTAATTAGCTTTTATCTAAACTAAAGATGGTGTGGTCTGCCAAACTGATCCTTTTTCACTTTCGCTTTATCATCTTTTACCGTCAATCGAAAAATATAATCGTAATCATCATCGGTAAGCATTTCCATTGGGCGTTTTCCGCCAAAAGCCTCAATAATTTCTAATACGGTATTAGAGTGGCCGGCAACAATTATGGTTTTACCAACGTAATTTTTCTTCACAGAATCAACCAACGATTTTGGGTCTTTGTAGTTAATTACTTTAGGAATGATGAGTGAATCTAGCGTTTGGTGTGTTCGTTTGTATGGCGTACTAAAGCCCACATCGAATTTTACTTTCTTTAAATAGATTGCTAAATCGGCAGCTCTGATTCTTCCTTCATCAGAAAGATTTGGATCTTTATCTTCAGGGTTTGTTTTGTCTTTCTCGGCGTGGCGAACCACCCAAACTTCAGTGTTTTGTGCAAATACTGCAGTTGAGATTAAAAAACTTAGCGAAAAGAATAAAATCAGTCGTTTCATTTTGTAAAGATTAAAAAAAATATTGTTAAACGAAGCTAAAACTTAGGCAAAAGAAAACCGGTATCGTTTTTACACGACACCGGTTAAGTTTTAATTTGCGCTTGCTTAATATCCTGTATTTTGCCAGCCAGATTTATTGTTTACGTTATCAATCTCCGCTTGTGGCACCGGGTAAATCGCTCTAAAAGCGGGGATGCCTGGAAAGATTGTCGGCATTTGACCAGTCCTTACAATATCAAACCACCGATCAGCTTCCAGCGCCAGTTCTAACCGGCGCTCCAAATAAACTGCAGTTCTAAATTCAGCCTGGGTTGTTAAGGTTGCCGCCGTTTTGTTTGTTGCTGCAGCATTGGTCCGTACTGCATTCAATGCTCTAAATGCCTCCGTGTTTCCGTAAGCAACTTCATTTAATGCTTCAGCATACATTAGCAAAACATCCGCACAACGAATTATCGGGAAGTCGCCACTGATCTCAGTTGAATTGGAAACCGGGCTATTAAACTTTCCTGGGCGAGCGCCTGTACCTGTTGTGGCTACCAACGCCCTGCGGTTATCTGTAGTTTCAAAAATAGCCTGAGGAATACTGATGGTGTTGGTATTATTATTATTTCTATAACGGTTATCCTGGTTTACAGCCTCTTTAACTCCTCCATTTAAATATTGAACAGCGAAAATAACATCTTTACTGGTTTTCATGCCGCTTGGGAAGGTTGTGGTTTGCGGAACAACAGAAAGTACCGTGCCGGCATAAATAGCAGTTGCAAGCGGTTGTAAGGTAGAAACTACTAGGTCATATCGCTTTTGGTATAAATAAACCTTCGCCAATAATGCAGATGCGGCATAACTGGTTGCCCTTCCACGTTGCGCATCGGCCCATGAAACAGGTAACTTACTAACTGCATCAGTTAAATCGTTGATGATTTGCTGATAGACCTGTGCTGAAGTTGCCCGAACATTCTCTCTGGCTTCAGCTGTTTTTTGAACCGTTAAAACCAAAGGAACATTGCCCCACAAACGCGTTAAATTAAAGTAACTCAAAGCACGTATAAATTTCGCCTGACCAATGATCTGATTTTTTGTCGCATCGGCCATACTGATGCCCGGAGCTCTATCAAGTACAATATTGCTGCGGTAAATGGCTTTATAATGTCCTTGCCAGGATGCTGCCAAAATGTTGTTGGCTGAAGTTTCTGAAAACACTTCGATGGAGTTACGAACACCAGCTCCGGATCCCGGATCGTTGTCGGTAACATTATCTCCCCGGATTTCGCCTAAGGTAAGCAGGTTGTTTCCGTACAAACTATCTGTCTGCAAAGCATCATAACAGCTAACCAGGCCGCCTTGTAAGCCTTTTTCATCCACATAAAATGTATTTTCAGTGTACGAATCAAGAGGCTTTAAATCTAAAAACTTTTTACAGGATGTAGCTGAAATAATTAAGCCGCCTGCTATGATTGGTATGATATATTTATTCATGATCTTCATTTTATAAGGTGATATTTAAACCGATTGAAGTTGTTTTAGCCGTTGGGTAAACGCCATAGTCTTCACCATTTGTAGTCGCGGCAGAGCGATTGGTAACCTCTGGATTGTAACCGGTATATTTGGTAAACGTAAATGGGTTTTGCATAGAAACATATAATCTCACTTTGCTTAAAGATAGCTTTTTGATTAAATCTGTTGGGAAAGTGTAGCCTAATGCAATGTTGCGGATACGTAAATAAGAACCATCTTCTACATGCCAGGTTGAAGTTGTTCCGTTACTTCCTTTGGCTACACGATTTGCCCTCACATCTTGTCCGCTGCCAGGATTGCTTTCAGAAACCCATCTATCCAAAGAGCTGATCATGTTATTCATGTTACCTTCTTTGTTGGCAAAATACCTGCGGGAAAGATTAAGGATTTTGTTTCCGTAAACACCTTGCATCGAAACATTCAAATCAATGCCTTTATATTCTGCAGAAGTTGCAAAACCATAAGTGAATTTTGGCAGGTAATTACCAACAATTTCGCGATCCTTGGTCAAATCAATTACGCCATCTCCATCAACATCTTTAAATTTAAAATCACCCGGTTTCGAAGTATTTAAATCATAGTTACCCTGAGTATCCAAATAATGAGGATAAGCATTTACTTCTGCCTGATTAGCAAAAACCCCCAAAACAACAGGTAGGTAATATGATCCAATTGGCTCCCCAACTCTGGTTAAAAAGTATGCATTGGCAACCGAACCCGTACTGATAATATCTGCATTTCCAGGTCCTAACTCAACAACTTTATTTTTGTTTTTAGAGAAGTTGGCACTTGCAGTCCATTTTACAGCTCCAAATTGTTGTTGCGTACCGAGGTTAATATCGATACCACGGTTATTTACCTTACCAATGTTTTTCAATTCAGTAGAGAAACCTGTGGTTAAAGGCACCGGTACATTTAACAATAAATCAGTGGTGTTACTGTTATAAGCATCAACCGATAAAGTTAATTTATTGTTGAAGAACGCTGCATCGAAACCAACATTCAATTGAGTTGTTTTCTCCCAGCTTAAATCATCATTTGGCTGCGCAAAAGGGGCTGCTCCATTGACAACGCCCGGCGTTCCACCGCCGAAAATGTACCCATAATTGGTCATGGCACCTTGAGCCAGGTAATTCGGAATATTAAAGTTACCGGTTTGACCTAAACTCGCCCTGATTTTTAAATCAGAAATTGCTTTAGCATTTTTCAAGAATTCTTCTTCTGATAATCTCCAACCCACAGAAGCTGATGGGAAATAACCCCATTTGTTGTTTGACCCAAACCTCGAAGATCCATCGGCCCTTACCGAACCGGTGAATAAATATTTGCTTTTATAGCTGTACTGAACTCTGGCAATACCCGAAGCTAAAGACCATTGTTGTCTGGTTGAAGTTCCATTCGTTACTAAACCAGCACTTAAGTATTCAATCTGATCACTGATAAAACCTCTGGTTGCGACGGCATAATTTCCACTCAAATCATCTTTCTGGTTTGACCAACCTAATAAAGCGCTTAAATTATGATCGCCGAAAGTTTTGGTGTAATTTAAAGTATGTTCTAATAACCAGTTGGTTTCTCTTATTGTTCTTGAACTTGCTTGTGCATCAGATAGTGGATTTCCGGCTGTATTTGATAATGGAATAATTGATGGTCTGAATGTATCTTCCGCACTGCTGAAAATATCGACACCCAACTGAATTTTGTATTTCAGATCTTTGATGATTTCAACCTCTACGAAGGTACTTCCTGTTAATCTGTTGGAGCCAACATCATCTTTTTGCAACATGGCCAAAGCAACCGGGTTCCAGGCCTGTGTTTCACCATTACCTGTAATTGTCGAACCGTTTGGCAAAGTGGTTACTTGTCCAGGGCTCCAAGAGTTTTGTGCAAAACTGTAGCTTCCATCGGCATTGTAAACTGGCCAAAGTGGTGAATAATGTAGTGCTGACGCCACAATACCACCGGTGTTTAAGCCATTGGCATTTCCTGCGTTATACGCACCGTTTGCATTTAACCTTTTTTCTTTAATTAAAGATGGCGTAATATTCACGCCATATCTGAAAATTCCTTTTTTACCATCCAGGTTAAGTCGGCCGCTGTATCGTTTAAAACCACTGTTTAAAATGATACCATCCTGATCAAAATATTCAAGTGAAGCATAATATTTCATTGTTTCGCTTCCGCCTGCGGCAGAAATAGAATGGTTTTGAATTTTTGCTGTTCTGAAAATTTCATCTTGCCAATCAGTATTCGTTAAACCTTGCTGGCCATTTAAATAAGGAAGAATTTCTGTTGGTATCACGGCACTCGTATTGTTTCCAGAATTGACCAAACGCTGTGCGTTACTATCATTAATGTTGTAATTAATGCGTGGTAAACCTGTTGCCGCGTTTCTTCTGTTAATCGCGTCCATTGCATCAGCATAGGTGTTGTTTCTTGATTCAAGGGTCATTTGTGCGTACTGATAGGCATCCATCATATCAATTTTGTGCGCAAGGCTCTGCCAGCCGGTGTAACTGTTTACACTGATGGCGGCCACCCCTGTTTTACCTTGCTTGGTGGTAATCAAAACCACCCCATTTGATCCACGGGAACCATAAATGGCAGCTGATGATGCATCTTTCAGAACCTCAATGGAGGCAATGTCATTGGTGTTAATAGTATTGATGTTATCATTCGAGATCGGAACACCATCGATTACATACAGTGGATTCGAACCGGCAGTAATGGTACCAACGCCGCGTACTTTAATTGACAATGCACCTCCAGGGGTTCCTGATCCCTGCGAAACCTGAACACCGGCCATTTTACCGACCATCGCTTCTGCAGCATTATTTATTGGCTGGTTTTCTAAATCAGAAGCCTTAATACTGGCAATTGCCGTGGTTACGTCTTTCTTTTTCTGACTACCATAACCCACCACCACAACATCTGTTAAAGATGATGCTGCCGGGTTAAGCTGAATCAGCAAAGTAGCTTGTTCGCCGGCTTTAAGTAAGTAATTTTCAATGCTTTTAGTGGTATAGCCAATAAAAGAAGCACTAATATTGTAGGGTACACCTGCAGATAATCCGGTAATTTGGAATTTTCCATCGGGATTGACCATAATCCCTTTCTTCTCATTGGTTTTGGTATTAAGTAAAACGATGGAGGCACCAATTAGCGGGGCGCCGGTTTCATCTTTTACAATCCCTGTAATCTCTGATGTTTGAGCCCAGGCCGTTGCAGTTACTGATACAATCAGCAAACAAAGCAACAAGTGTTTTGTAAAGTTTCTAAGCATAGTACAATGATTAATTTGTTTGTTTTAGGCAATAGATTCCCCATACTACGTTTAATGGCAGCATAGTTCTTCAGGTAATGTTTGTTTGTTTTTATCTTTTAATTAAGTAACCCTCTGCTACTCTTTCCTTTGTTAGTTTGTTTAGTTCTGTTAGCTCGGTAAGTATTTGGTTTATAGTTTGGTTTAAGTTTAGTGTTCCGGTAAAAGACATTGCTGAAAGATCATCGGCATTGAATATAATTTTGGTTTTGTAATGTTGTTCTAGTTTCACAAATACTGCTACAAGCGGAGCCTGGCTAAAAATTAATTCTGATTTGACTTCTTTCTCCGAGTGAATCTGATTCAAGGTTTCTACATTCAATTTGTTGTCCACCCTGTTAAACACCAAAGCATTCCCTGGAAGCAGGATTTTGCTGAACATTGAATTTCTCCCTGCTGAATCAACATCTTTAACCCACACTTTTCCGGTATGGAGTTTTACGGTGATGATTTTGCTTTTTTCATCGGCAACTATAGTAAACGATGTACCTAAGGCGGTTGTAGAAACACCCTTTGCATAAACCACAAAAGGATGCTTTTTATCTTTCTGCACATGAAAATAACTGGTGCCAGATAAAAACACCTCACGTTTTGCTGCTACAAAAGGAAGAGCATACGTTAGTTCTCCACCAGGAGAAATTTTAACAGTAGATTGATCAGGAAGGGTAAACTTTTGAATTTTATCAGTGAAATTGTTAATCGATTTAAAACTGATCTGGTTGACTTTGCTGACCTTCTTTGGTATGAGCTTAGCAACCTTTTCTTTAAAATCCGGCGTTTGAGAGGCATAAAAAATAGTACTTAAAACCACCAGAACTGCCGCCGCGATTGAGCAAACGGTAAGCCATAAGTGTTTGTGTTTTTTGCGCAACGTTTGTTTTTTAATAGCCTGAAACATTAAATCACTTCGCTCGTACGACATGGGGAAATCTTCTGCATCATCCCACTCTTCTTTTTGCACAAACTGATCTGGCAACTCCTCAATTTCCCGCAAATAATTTTCCACCACCAGCTTTTCTTCAGGGGTACATTTATTCTTGAAATATTTATCTAACAGTTGATCAGAAACATTCATATTAAGTAATACGATTGATTTGACCAAAAACCCGTAATGAAGAAAAAATAAATTTGATTTATTTCAAAAATCCCAAAAGGATAAAGAAATAGGCGATACCGGCATAGCCGCTAAGTTGCTTTGTAGCTAAAGAAATGTGTTTTTCTACCGTTCGCGGAGATATGGAAAGTTTTTCTGCAATTTCTTTATATGAATAACCATGTAAGCGATTAAGCACAAAAACTTGTTTCCTGGTAGGAGGCAAACAACTCAAAACCATATCCAGTTCTTGTTTTGCTTCGTAAAGTTTTGATTCTGCTGCCGACGTTTCCAGCAAGTCCCGGTGATAAATTTGAAGATTCCGGTTATCGTTTGCGATCTTTTTAAAATAATCAAGCAGGGTGCTTTTAGCAATTTTAAAAAGCTGCACATCCAACGGAAAATCTTCTGATAAGGTATGTTTAAACCGCCAAAGCTTGATAAATGCCAATTGGGTAAGTTCTTCAGCCTGGTTTTCGCAAGCTGTTTTCTTGAAAAAATAAGCGTAAACTTTCCTGTGCCATAGTTTAAAAACTATTTCAAAAGACAAATGATCTCCTTCTATTATATTTTGGATATAGTTTGACACAATGGCTCAAAACTACCTGGTTAGTGTTAGCTGGAAATAAATATAGTGTTAATTTATTCATTTGCTAATATTTTATTTTAACACTGAGATCAATTGATCAATATCTTCCGGCTGATGCCAGCTGCTCAAAATAATCCGATTGATGGGCTTGCTGTCTGCATTTGGGTAAGGAAAGGATGAGATCAAAATATGATGTTTCAAAAGATCTTTAGCTAAATTTGGATAATTGATCAAATAAGCAGGAAAGCCCTGTTCAAACTTCCATGTCAAATTAATTGCATCACTGAAATGATCGATGTTTTGCTGTAACTGTTCCCAAGCGGTTTGGTATAAATCTTTTGCATGCATGAATGCATAGAGCGCTGCTGCTGCAGGCGGCGAAGCGCCAACAAAAATGTTTGAGACTTTAAGCTGTTGAATGATTTCTTTTGATCCCAATACCAGGCCAGCATCAACCCCTAATGCTTTAGCCATCGATGCCACAACAACAGTTTCTACGTTTTTGAGCTTAGGCAATTCGCTAAAAGCGCCTAACCCATTATTGTTTACGCCGATTCCGTGTGAGTCATCAACAATAAGTACAATGTTTTTGTCAGGGTTAATTTCTTCCAGGAAATCGAAATCATAAATTTCAGGAAAAAGATTATTCATCGAGTTGCTGATCAGCACATAATTTCGCTCCTCTGATGAATTTATAGCTTCAATGGTATGATGTTTCCATTGGCTAAATGAATCAGTGAAGGTATCGGGTGCTGCATTTAACCAGAGCGCCGGATGTGTTGCGGGCGCATAGATCACTTTTCCAAATGCGGACAATGATTTAACAGTGAGTTGTGCTGCCAAATACCCGCTTGACGTAATCAATGCATCATCGGCTAAGAATCTTTTTGCCGCTTCTTGTTCGGCTGCATCATAAATACCTAGCTGAATATTATTGCTTCGGCTGGTGCCATTATTTAGGCCAAATTTCTTTATGCCTTCAAGGTATAAATCAATAAACGCCTCATTCTGAGGAATGCCTAAATAGGCTGTTCCGCCAAAATAGAGGTAAGTTTTTCCATTAACGACAACGGTATTTGAAAAAGGTTGATTAATCGATTTAAAATCGGTGTTCATTTGTTAGTTGTAATTTCTGCCCAACTCGTCATTTGCCGCCCTGATGATTGATTTGCTGCCATTATCATCGTGGTAAAATTCCCAGAACATGATTCCATTGGCCGTTTCTTTTGCAAGTTTAGCTTTTTTCTTCGTGGTTAAAATACCATTAAAATAATATTGAACGCCATCAATGGAAGCATAATCCAGATTCACATCGGCATTTGCTGCAACAAAATCGCGGTAGGCCTTCGATGCATTTGCCGCATTTTTACCATATGCAGGAATTCCCAATACAGCTTTCTGTTTAGGCATACCGCGGGTACCTATCCAATAATTTAGGCTGGCAACCGCCATGTTATAGGAAGCATGTTGAATTGGTTCATCTTTGTCCCAGCCAATGCCATCGTAAACCATAATGTTAAAAAAATCAACTGAAGGAAAAACTTCAGATTTTAAACCATCACGAATACTGCCAGCATATACGCCCGGGGTAATGGCGGCACTTAAAAACTTATTGTATTTGTGCAGCGAATCAGATAGTTCTTTCATCAATAAAACATAATTGTCTGCAGAACCATCAGCTGTACTAGGATATTCCCAATCCATATCCACACCGTCTAAATTATTGGTTCGGGCGAAGCCTAGCACATTTTTAATAAATAATTTTCTTGCCGATGCTGAGGCCACCATTTCAACAAAAATACTGCGTGTACCCGAAACTGAAATGCCTGTTTTAACACCATTAGCCCTCGCTTTTTGCATTACAGCCGCAAAGCGGGATGGCTGTTCTAAATTAGCCAATGAACCGTCGGTATTTGGATTTAAAAAAGCATAAAACAAATGGCTGATCATCTTAAATTTTGCATCAGCAACGCCATTCGGATCGCGATAGCTCGGAAAGTAGGCTACAACTTTGAAACTATTGTCTGCTACATATGGTTTCGGTGGTTCAACCGGTGTAGGTGGATCAGTGATGCCATCGTTTTTTTTACAGGAAGAAATTCCAATTACCAAAATCGCGGTGAACAAAAAGTAGATTTTTTTCATAGGATTAGGTGTTACAGTATAGGTTTACATAATATCGCTAACAAGATTTTTACTAGAAATTATCGTGAATATAAGTCATAATTCTAACCATTTCAGCCCTAACTTCTGCTGTAGGTTTGTTAAAGTTATTATTCATGAAAGAATAAATATAAGTTTTGCCTTTTCTAGTCAGCACATAGCCACTCTGATTGTGAACGCCACCTAATGAGCCGGTTTTACCATAAACAAAAGGTTGATCAGTTTTTGGGTAAGCATTTCTTAAGGTTCCACTTTTCCCGCCTGCCGGTAACATATCAAATAATTTCTCGCGGTTATTAACCAGGTGGTAAATAGAATCCAAAAGGTAAATATTATCCCTCGGTGTAAATAAATTCTGGCGAGATAAACCCGAACCATCTGCCCACTTTACCTTGTCAGGCAAAAATGAAAGATAGGTTTTAGTGATATGCTGAATGGCTTTGGTCGTGCTCAACGTGTCACCCAGCTGGTCGGAACAAACCAATAGCAAATGCTCAGCAATAAAATTATCGCTTGGCAACATCATGTGTTTCAAAACCGAATCGCGTTTAGCGCCTGGAAGCGTTTTAGCATTAGAAGGAATTTTCATTTTTACCACACCAACGGATTTATGAAGCGTATCAGATAGTACTTCAACTGTGGTTTGGATGCTGGTTTTATATGGATTTTGTTGGTTATAGCCAGGTTTTACATCAACCAATGGATACTTGAAATGGTTAGTTAAAAAATCTCTTGTTACCTGAAAGCCTCCTTTGGTTTTGCTGGAATCAACTTCAAAACAGTGCTCAAAAACTTTTGGCGAAATGTTAATTTTTCGTGGCCCTAGGTAGGTCGACGTTATCATGTTATCCATAATTGGCATTTCGGTAATTTCTGGTTGATAATAGTAATCGTAATCATCCCAGCTCCAGCCATCACCAAAAAAAGTACCTGAATATCTGCCGGGGGCAAAAAACAATTTCTTATTTGATGCCTGGAGGAAATTATAAGCCGATTTATCCTTTACTGCAAACTGTAGAAACGATGGGTCGCCTGTTCCCCAAAAAATTAACGAATCATTACGTTCCACATATTTTAAAGCTGGCATTTGCTCTGGCAACATTTTTAAACTGGCGAAAAAAGTATAGAGTTTGGTGTTTGAGGCCGGTGTGAAATACTTTTCTGCATCTTTCTCAAAAATCATCTTTTTATCTTCCATGTTATAAAGCGCAAAACCTACCTGATATTGTTTGATCACCGATGAATTTTTAAATTCTTTCGATACTTTTTTAGCAATCATCTTATTTGTAGAGCAGCCGGATAAACTGAATAATCCGATAACGAAAAGGGCAAAGAATGGAAGCTGAAATTTATTAAGGAACATGTTAATGAATTAGAAATGATAATGATCAACTAATTTATTAAATTTAATTTAATGTTAACCAAATATGCTTTTGTTATCCAATTGAGTATCCACAAAATTACCATTTGTGTGGGGCTGCTATTAATTGGTTTACATTCGGTAGGGCAGGAGTTCAGGTTTTCAGGTAAAAAACAAAAGCAGTCTATCCAGTTTAAATGTGTTAAAAATCTAATTATTATTCCGGTTTACGTTAATGAGAAAGGACCGTACAATTTTGTTTTGGATACCGGTGTCGGACCGATGATTATCACTGATCCTTCCATTATTGATACATTAAATTTCAGTTTAATGCGTAAGATTAAACTTTCAGGGCTTGGTTTGGAAGTAGTTGATGCTTACGTTTCTCAGAATGTTTCTGCACAAATTGGCCGTGCAAAAATTAACTACATTCCTACTGCCGTTTTAAAAGAAGATTTGTTTAATCTGTCAGGGCATTTGGGCGTTAAAATTTACGGGCTGATTGGCTATAGTTTTTTCAATAGTTTTATTGTAGATATTCGCTACAGCGAAAGCAGAATCATTTTTTGTGATGTAGATAGCAAGATCAAATATAGAGGCGATAAAATTCCGATCATTATTGAAAATTTAAAACCCTATGTAGATGTTGAAGTAGATATGTATGAGGGCAATAAGGTGGGCACAAGGCTGTTGATGGATACCGGCGCCAGCCATGCACTATCAATGGAAATGTTAAAAGGTGAAGCTTTTCCGCTTCCGGAAAAAAAAATTAAAGCCAATTTAGGGATGAGCTTAAGCGGACAGATTAAAGGGTATGTTGGCCGGGTGGAAGCTTTTCATTTAGGTAAATATACCTTTAAAGATGTGGTTTCAGGATTTCCCGATTTTAATTCTATATCACAAAAAATCGATTTAAGTTTTCGCAACGGCAATTTGGGAGCCGAAATGATCCGTAAATTTGATGTTCAATTAAACTATCAGGAAAAGTTTATGTACCTGAAGCCAAATAGTTATGCAAATGTGCCTTTTCAATATGATATGATTGGCATGGTGATTTACCTCGATCAGGATAAATATAAACGATTAATTGTGGGCGAAATTGATGAAGGCTCTCCGGCAGAAAAAGCGGGTTTGTGCCCTTATGATGAAATAATTGGCGTAAATTTTAAGCCCATAGAAACCTACACTTTAAATGATTTATCGGAAATGTTTAAATCAAAAGCAGATAGAACCGTTATTTTTGAGATGGTGAGAGACAATAAAGTTTTTTTTAAAGTGGTTCGGCTCGAAAAGCGAATTTAACTGATTGGTAATTTTATGGTTACAAAATGTTTATAAGGTAACAAGGCTATAACTTCGGGCTCTTATTATCATAAAAACCATATAAACATTATAAATGAAGAAACAAGTTAAGGTACTTGCGTTAGCGGGTATTATGGTGCTTGGTTTGGCTGGAACAGATTCAGTAAACGCACAAAAAAAATCAAAAAAGGGTTCAACTACCCCAGCAACTCCTTCAGCAGCGCCTGCTGCAGCAGCAAAAAAAGAAGGAATTAAACCATTTTCGGAAGTTATTACCGCCAAAGCAAGAACTACAAATGGTTTGTTCAAAACTCACAAAGTTGATGATAAGTGGTACTTTGAAATTCCAGATTCCATCATTAACCGCGAAATGTTGGTGGTTACCCGCTTGGCAAAAGCACCCGTAGGTATTAAAGTAGGCAATCAACAATATGGTGGTGAGGAATTAAACGAGCAGGTTTGGAAATGGGAAAAAAGAGGTAAACAGGTTTATATCCGTGTACCAAGTTATGCAACCAAGGCAGATCCAAAAAGTGATATGTTCGAGTCAGTGCAAAACTCAAACCTTGCACAGATTTTGGCAAGCTTCGAAATTAAAGCTTACAACAAAGATACAACCGGCGTAGTAATCGATGTTACCGATTTCTATAATGGCGATATCATGGCAATTGGTGCAACGGATCAAATCCGCAAGGCTTATAAAGTAATTGCGTATGATGCAACACGTTCCTATATCGATACAGTAAAAACTTTTCCAATTAACATCGAGGTTAAAACGGCAAAAACTTATCGTGCGGCCGAATCGCCCACAGATAACAGTAATGGTGCAGTGACGTTGGAATTTAATACTTCAATGTTATTGTTGCCGAAAACACCCGTAAAAGCGAGAATTATGGATAGCCGCGTAGGCTACTTCGGTCAATCGCAGATTGATTATGGCACAGATGCTCAAAAAGCAGAACGTACGGCATACATCCACCGATGGAATTTAGTTCCGAAAGATACGGCTGCTTACATGAGAGGCGAATTAGTGGAACCGGTAAAACCGATTATCATTTATATCGATCCGGCTACGCCGAAAAAATGGGTTCCATTTTTAATTCAGGGAATTAACGACTGGCAAGTGGCGTTCCAGGCTGCGGGTTTCAAGAATGCTATTTTTGGCAAACAGGCGCCAACACCTCAGGAAGATCCTCAGTTTAGTGTAGAAGATTCAAGATATTCTGTAGTGCGTTATTTTGCTTCTGATATTCCTAACGCTTACGGCCCACATGTAAGTGATCCACGTACGGGTCAGATTTTAGAAACACACATTGGCTGGTACCACAACGTGATGAATTTGTTGCGCAACTGGTATTTTGTACAAACTGCGGCCGTTAACCCGGAAGTGCGTAAAGCTAAATTTACCGATGCACAAATGGGCGAATTGATTCGTTTCGTTTCCTCTCACGAGATTGGCCACACTCTAGGTTTGCCACATAACTTCGGTTCCAGCTATGCCTATCCGGTTGATTCTTTGCGTTCAAAATCTTTTACTGATACCCACGGAACGGCACCTTCAATTATGGATTATGCCCGTTTCAATTATATTGCTCAACCGGGTGATGGCGTAACGAAGCTTCACCCACAAATTGGTGAGTATGATAAATGGTCAATCAAATGGGGTTATTCATGGATTCCGGGCAACAAAACTGCAGAGCAGGAGAAAGAGGTGTTAAACCAATGGACTTTAAAAAATGCTGGTAACCCACTTTATTTCTATGGCCGCCAGGGAACTACTTTAGATCCTCGTTTACAAAGTGAAGATTTGGGCGATAATGCCATGAAAGCCAGTAACTATGGTATCGCAAACTTAAAACGTATTCTTCCGAACGTAGAAAAATGGACTTACCAAAAAGGTAAGGACTATAGCGATTTGAAAGAGATTTATACTGAAATAGTTGGTCAGTATAATCGTTACATGGGCCACGTGCTTACGAATGTTGGTGGTATGAGCGAAAACTTCAAAACTTACGATCAATCAGGTCCGGTTTACAGTTATTTATCAAAAGCAAAACAAAGGGAGGCCGTTTCGTTCTTTAACCAGCAATTGTTTACGACACCGCTTTGGTTAATCAATAACGATCAGTTAAGTAAATTTGATAATGGTACACTTCTGAACAGAATTAAGGCAGTGCAGGCCAATACTTTGGTTAACCTTTTAGCGGCACCGAGAATTGCCCGCTTATTGGATAATGAAGCTAAAAACGGAACAGCGAAAGCTTATACATTGCCTGAGTTATTCAAGGATATTAAAACTTCTGTTTTTGTGGCAGGTAGGGCCGATGCATTCAAACGTAACCTGCAAAGAGCTTATGTAGATCGTTTAGGGTATCTAATGACAACAGAATCAGAATTGCCTCCAGGTTTTCCGGCAGAATATGCTGCTAGCTACGGTTTAACGCCAATCAATGTGAGCCTATCAGATATTCGTCCATTGGTTAGAGCTGAATTGAAAGCGTTATCTGCTACAACCAAAGCTCGCTCTGCTGCAGGTGATGCAATTACGAAAGCGCATTACGACGATCTGAGTGTAAGAATTAAAAACATTTTAGATCCGAAGAAATAGTTTTCAAGTTAAATGTTGAAACTGATCAACCAGAACATTCAATCATTTAAACAATCTATCATTCCATCATTTAATAAAAACGGAGTAAGCCTTTTCATTGGTTTACTCCGTTTTTTTTTAATTTTAGATCAAATCATCAACCCATGTTAAAAAGAATATTTATTTATACACTGATTTCATTTACAAGTTCCATTAGTTTCGCACAAAATATCGATTCGATAACAGTAGTTAAAACCAAATGGGAAAGAACCAGAATTGCGAAGCAGGTGAAACTTTACCGCCATCATTTTAATCAGAAAAATTTGTTTGCAGCAAATGAGAATATTTCTTTTCTGGAGATAAAAAATACGGGTAGGAGAGCCATTTTTGCTTTGGGCGCTGAAGAAAAAGAACTGATTACTACCAGTAATTTCGGTATTCGTGATACGGCGATTGCGGCTTTAAATGGTAATTTCTTTGATGTAAAAAATGGAGGATCGGTTGATTTTGTTCGGGTAAATGGAAAAGTGATCAATACCAACCGCCTGGATAAAAACGGTGAACGGGCAAGGCATCAACAGGCTGCGGTTGTGATCGATAATGGAAAAATCATGGTTAAAAAATGGGATGGAAGCACTGATTGGGAAACGAAACTTAGCGAACAAAACATCATGCTCAACGGACCGTTATTAACTTACAACACAAACGATGAATTGCTGGATACTACCTCGTTCACCCGTTTGCGTCATCCGAGAACCTGTTTAGGAATAAAACCTAACGGGAAAATTTTGTTGTTAGCTGTTGATGGGCGAAATGAAAATTCGGCGGGCATGAGTTTACACGAGTTAACAAAGTTGATGAAATGGCTGGGATGCACAACCAGTATCAATTTTGACGGAGGTGGCTCCACCACTTTGTGGGTAAACGGAATGCCCAATGGCGGGGTAGTCAATTGCCCAACTGATAATAAAAAATGGGACCACGAGGGTCAACGTAAAGTTGCCAATGTAATTTTGGTAAAAAAGAAATAGTTATTTTAGCAGCTAGATGATCAAAAATATAATACAAATCTTTCTTTTAAGTCTGATGCTTTCTGCCTGTAGTTCAAAGAATAAAAAAAACGATGCTACACAGAGAGATTTTCAATTTGAGCCCGTAAAAGGGATTCGTTATGAAGAAGTAAAACGCCGTTTTAGTAACGGATTATCTTTTAACGAGCAGGGTTTTATGCAAAAACCATCATGGATTATTGAGGTGGTTTCTGAAGATACGATGTCTGCCTGGAGTCCACAGAAGCAGCGCATGCAGAATTTTTACCTTCAATACGATCATGGGAATGTGTACAACTTTGCAGAAGAATTTTTTAAGGTTAAACACATCAGTAAAGACAGTTTGGTTTTTCAACGCATTCAGGTTGATGGAAGAGTGATAGCTGATGATATCCGCTCCGATGTGAACATGACTTTCTACGCTCAGCATTATATTAAAAATAAACTCAAAACAACAGCCGAAACTTTGCAGCATCCTACAAAGGCCGATACCGCGTATATCGAAAAACGAGTTGCTGAAGTGAACCGCACCGATACCACCGCTTTTGCTGCTACAGAACCGGTTCAGTTCCTGCCAAAAAGTAAAATTGTAAAGGTTAAGAAATTTAGCAGTGCAGATAAACTGACTAAACGTACATCGGCTTACGATTATATTTTCCCCCGGTACCGAATAGAAATTGAGCGGGCATATAAAGATTTTGCTTATGAATGCCTGGCGGTGGTAGATTATACCGGAAATATTAAAATTTTAAGCGTAAATGGAGTACTTCCGGAAACTGCTGAAGGCAAGAAAAAGATGATGCAGGGCGTGGCAGATATCTACATTAGAAATCTGTTTGACGTAGCTCCCGGAACCACACTAAGCATTCCTCATAACAGCGAAATTACAGTGATGATTGTGGGTAAGGCAATTAAAAAGCCTTAGTAATCTGCTGTTTACAAAGTTTTAACGTTAAAAAAATGTTAAAATTTATTTTGATTTTAAAAATTAAAACTTACCTTGCAGACTTAATTTTAATATTTAATACAATGCAAGAAGGCACAGTAAAATTCTTCAATGTAACTAAAGGTTTTGGCTTTATCATCCCTGCGAATGGCGATAGCGAAATTTTTGTTCATTCAACAGGTCTTATCGACGAAATCCGTGAAAACGACAAAGTACAGTACGAAGTTGCTAACGGTAAAAAAGGCTTAAACGCCGTTAATGTGAAAGTAATCTAATTATTATCATATTTACACTGAAGCCCTGATTGCATAAATCGGGGCTTTTTTGTTTTTGAAAATCCTGAATATAATATTGAGCCCCACCATTCTTCTGAGTTTCAATTTATGTAGCAAAATCGAATCTAGTTGATGGTTTGGGGTTTTCGCCATTGCAAGGGAGTATTTCACGACCGCTTAACAATCATTTCTTCGGATGAGATTGACTCAATCGATAATAAATTGATTCGCAACGACGAAAATAAAAACTGCGATTTAAGTTTAAATTAAGATTTTTTAGCTGTAGAAATCTATTGATAATCTCTTTGCCAGTATTAGTGCACCGTTTTTTTCCTCAACAAATAATCTAGAAAAACCAACCCTAAAACTAAATCAGCAAATAAGAAACTGTAAAGCATGGTTGGCGTCATGTATTTGTTCAAGTTAAAATTGGCATTTATTTTAAAATCAAGATCTGAAAATTTGATGTCAGCATTAAAAAGCGCATAACTAAAAAGCGCTACTAAAGACATGATAAAAAAGCCACCAATCCCATAAATAATATTGGTGTTAACTTTCGTTTTCATGGCAACTGGAGCAGGCTCCAATGCTACACTTTCCATCACATTTCTGGTAAACGACATCGAAGGTTCATCCAATTCTATCTTGTCAAAAGCTAAATTTAAACTTAAGAATGCTTCATACTGAAGTTTAACTTCGGCATCTGAATGAATTTTCTCTTCAATGGCTCTTACTTCGGTTGCGCCTAAATTCCCGTCGATGTAATCCCAAAGCTGTTGTTCTATTGTGTTCATAGTAACTCCTTTACTTCATCTTGTAACAAATATTGTAATTTTTCTTTAAGCCTGTGCCTTGCCCGGTGTAGTTTCACTTTGATGGTATTTGGCTCCACATTCAGCATTTCACCTATTTCTTCCAAACTCTGTTCGCCCTGATAAAACAGGGTGATGATGGTGGCATCGTCAGGCATGAGCATTTGAATAGCCTGATTTAAATATTTGTGGCTGTCTTGCCTTTCGTAACCATTCGCATTAAAACCTGAGATATGATTTTCCAGTTGTAAAAATGTTTCTTCATCATTAATGGATGATGTTTCTAATCGTTTCCTACGTAGAAAAGTCATGGCAGTAGTATAAGTAATGGTATACAGCCAGGTGCTAAATTTTGCAGTCTGTTTAAAAGTTCCTAAAGCTTTGTAGGCCTTAATGAAGCAATCCTGAGCAATTTCTTCGGCATCTTCTCTATTTTTAGCGAACCTTAAAGCAAGCGTAAAAACAAATCGCTGGTGGCGTTTAACCAACAAAGCATATTGAGCGGAATCTCCGTTCAATACATTTTGAATCAGCATTAAATCTGTAAATTTTTGCTCCATGCTTACCTCTAAGACTACATTAGCGATCGGCAGGTTACAGGGTTGCTTTAAAAAAGTTGAAGGTTACTGGTATGGATGCTGGTGTAAAGTACAAAGTTAAATGTTATAAGTTACGGGTTACGGGTTTGGATGCTTACTTAAAGTTTAAAGTTAAAAGTATAAAGTTGCTGGCTGGTGTCAGAACAGTATTAATTGCCCTAGCCATGTAACCCGCAACATTTACCCCACTAATGCGAGGCGAAAAACTTCAAACCAGCAATTGATCCAATTAAAGTGCAGATGAAAAATATTCGCCAAAAGGTAGCAGGCTCATTAAAATATGCAATACCAATAATTACCGTCCCCACAGCGCCAATGCCCGTCCATACGGCGTAAGCGGTACCCATTGGCAATGTTTGGGTAGCTTTATTCAGCAGTAAAAAGCTCAAAATAATACATATAAAAAAGCCCGTACTCCATTTGATATTGGAGAAATTGTTTGATAGTTTGAGGCAAGTAGTAAAGCCAACTTCAAAAAGCCCGGCGATGATCAGAATAATCCAGTTCATAGTGTAAATGTTTGCACAAAGGTATTACCATTGATTTGTGCTACATTTTACAAATGTTAAAAAATGAACTTATTTATCACTCGCCCTGATTCTGCTTAAAGTAACTTGCGTAACACTTAAGTAGGAAGCAATATGTTTCAGCGCAACTCTTTTAATTAATTCAGGTTGCTGGTTCACAAATTCCCGATATCGCTGCGTTGCATCCTTGAACGATCGGTCGATTAGCCTCCTTTCTGTAGCTATTAGCTCCCGCTCGGCAATTTTTCTGCCCCAGTTTGCCAGGGCTAAATGCTGGTTGTATAACTTAAATAGGTCAAGCAGTTTAATCCTGAACAATGATGAATCTTCTAAAAGCTCAATGTTTTCATATCCAGGTTTATTATTGATATAACTGTTATAAGATAGTAAAACATCACCTGCCTGTCCAAACCAGAAAGTAATTTGTTGATTTTCTCCATCAGAATAGGCCCTTGCAATCCCGCTTTCTAAAATATAAAAATAAGGCTCAACTTTATCGGCGTGTATCAAAACAGTACCTTTTCTATGATTAACCAACTTGCAATGCCTAGCCAATAAGCTTAACGAGTCATTGTTTAGCGAACTGAATATTTCGATATTTTTTAATTTTTCCTGCAAAACTGATGTTTATGGAATAAAGCTATAAATTTTTTTAGCAAGCCTGTAACCTGATTAAAAACCTTGTAGTCATAATACACAGAACACGGTTCAATACACAGAAAACAAAATTCACATTTTAAAATATTAACATCATGCAAGGTATATTAGTTCCAATCTCACTTTTTTTAGGCGCATTCGCAATGGTATTTGGAATCCGCTATTTATCGAATAAAGAAAAAATGGCCATGATCGAGAGAGGAATCGATCCGGGATTGAGCAAATCTACACCCAAACCATTTCTAAGTTTAAAATTCGGATTGCTTTTAGTTGGCTTTGGTTTGGGCTTGTTGGTTGCGCTATTTACGGTAAGGGGTTTATTTGGCAGCGACATGAACCATACAGAAGAAAGCCAATCTGTAGCCATTTATTTCGGATGCATCGGCATCTTCGGGGGCTTAGGTTTAATTGTTTCCTATGTAATCGAAAAGAAGTGGCTAGATCGTGAAACCCTAAAATAGTGTGGTTATTGCTCATGCTCGTTGGAAATGAGCGTGAGCAATACTGATCGTTTTTACAATTTAATCGTAATGCTACTATTGCACTTACAAACGAGCGTAGGAGACAGGATATTTTATAATGTCGGTTTATTAATTACCGCTACCGTTAACCTGCTGATGCAACTCATCTTGCCGCGATCATTATAAATTTTGATATCCCAGATATGCGTTTTGGCACCAATATGAATTGGTGTACAAACACCTTTAACCAAACCGCTTTTCACAGGACGCAAATGGTTAGCATTTACTTCCAATCCAACGGCAACATATTTTTCCGGATCAATAAGCATATAAGATGCAATACTGCCTAAAGTTTCGGCTAAAACCACAGAAGCGCCGCCATGCAAAATACCTGCAGGCTGATGTGTACGTTCATCAACTGGCATGGTGCCGGTTATAAAATTGTCGCCGATTTCGGTAAACTGGATATCCAGCAAAGCACCGATATGGTTTTTAGGCCGTCCATTCAAATCTTCAATGGTAAAATCTTTAAACCACATGATAACGTTCTTTTAATACACCAACGTGATGAATAATGTGCCCTGCAGCAATAAATAAGATAGACTTTACATTGATCTCCCGTTCTGAAGCGACACCTTTTCTTGCTAATTCTGCTTCATTCAAACTTTTAAAAAAGTAAAGATTGGCTTTTCGCAACGCCGAAAACTCCTCAATCATATCTTCATAATTTCGCTCACTAAAACGAGCATTTAATACATACTCATCTTCATCAAAACCCGGCAAATGCTGCTGTTCATTTCTGGCAAATGCGGTCATTCGGTAAACAAAAATTCGTTCACAATCTATAATGTGCCCCAGCATTTCTTTCAGCGTCCATTTGCCTTCTGCGTAAGCAAAGTTTTCTTTGTCTTTGTTCAATTCGAAAAGCGCCGGAATGCTGAAAACCTGTTCTTCCAAAATTTCTATAATGTCGCCATCAACTTTGCTGATGTAGGTTTCGCCCCAAGCCGGATACTCGTTAGGTTGTGGTCGGTTCATATCTTAAACTGCTTTTTAAAATGATTCTGAAGGTTGTTCCTTTGCCGAGTTCTGATTCTTTTACGAAAATTTCACCGCTGTGATAGTTTTCTACAATACGTTTGGTTAAAGATAAACCCAGACCCCAGCCACGTTTTCGCGTCGTATATCCTGGCTGAAATACCGCATCAAATTTCGATCTTGGAATTCCTTTTCCACTATCGGTTACATCAATAAATACCTGTTCTTTTGCTAAATTTTCAATGATATTTACCGAAATAGACCCTTCATTTTCGATGGCATTGGCTGCGTTTTTTAACAGGTTTTCAATCACCCAATCAAATAAAGGTACGTTTAGTAAGGCCCGAACCTGCTCATCACCCGTAATGCTGAACTTCACTTTATCTGAGGTACGCACCTTGAAATACCTGATAAAATCGCTGATTACAATATAAACCGTATGGTCTTCCAGGATAGGTTTGGAGCCAATTTTAGAAAAACGATCAGTAATAATTTCCAAACGTTTTATATCGTTTTCCATTTCGGCGATCAATGGATCGTCTTCTGCATCAAATTTTGATTTCATCAGCTCTGTCCAGGCCATGAGCGAAGATATTGGAGTGCCAAGTTGATGTGCGGTTTCTTTCGCCAAGCCCACCCAAACATGATCTTGTTCATCCCTCCGGGCAGAACTGAAAGCGGTATAGGCGGTTAAAAGGAAAAGAAAAATTACGCCCATTTGAATGTAGGGGAAGTACCTAAGCTGGGTAAGGATAAACGAATCTTTATAATAGGCAAGGTAATTTGTACCAAGAATATTCATCGTTAAAGGTCGATGTTGAGATTTCATTTGCCTAAGTTCATGAACAAAATATAAACTGTCAAAAACCAATGCGGTATCTGTTGAATAGTTTGTTTTGGTTGAATCTAATCCGAAATAAGTCGTAATGTTTTTAGATGAGTCTACCACAATAACCGGTGTTTTAGTGTTTTTTCTAACACTTTCAACTACTTCCCTAAAATTATCATTGTCCATCAAAAGCATAGAACGTTCCTGCACTTTTACCCATAATTGGAATTGATTTGCCTCTTCCCGTTCCATTTTTTTCACAAAGGTATCTGTGTAAAAAACTGATGCTATGCCGATTAGGATCGCAAATATGAGTAGGAAAAACTTCCAGCGGCGCTTCTTTTGATAAGGGTTCATGCTTTAGGTAGGCAAATTACAATAACAAAACGATAAAAAAAGAAAACCATTATGATTTTTAATAATCCATAAATAAGTCATTTCAACCATAATTGCTTCATAACAGATGGGAACAGTATAAAATAAATGAAAAACATATCTTTGTGCTGAGCATAGTGCATAGCGCTTTAGGCATGGATTACACCATAGCTTTCGCCCTTAACTCCCTGCTCTTTGCTTCATTATGGATAAAAAAGTTAGAGTAAGATTTGCCCCAAGCCCAACCGGAGGACTGCATTTAGGCGGTGTTCGTACGGCGTTGTTTAATTATTTGTTCGCCAAAAAAAATAACGGAACTTTTGTTTTGCGTGTAGAAGATACCGATCAAAATCGTTTTGTAGAAGGTGCAGAGCAATATATTGTAGATTGTTTAAACTGGTGCGGCATTGCGCCGGATGAAAGTCCAAACAAGCCTAGCGCCTACGGACCTTACCGCCAGAGCGAACGCAAACCGAGTTATGGCAAATTTGCAGAACAACTGATTAGTGATGGTTACGCTTATTATGCCTTTGATACCCCGGAAGAGTTGGAAGCGAAACGTAAAGAAATTCCAAATTTTCAGTACGGGCAGGCCACACGTATGCAAATGCGTAACTCTTTAACGCTTACTTTGAGTGAGGTAGAAGAGCTTTTGGCTGCTAAAACGCCGCATGTGGTAAGGATAAAAGTTCCTGAAGATGAAATTGTTCATTTCAACGACTTAATCCGTGGCGATGTAAGTTTTGAAACTTCACTGGTTGATGATAAAGTTTTATTGAAAGCGGATGGAATGCCAACTTATCATTTAGCTGTTGTGGTTGATGATAAGGCTATGGAAATTTCTCATGCTTTCCGCGGCGAAGAATGGTTACCATCAGCACCTATTCACATCTTATTGTGGAAATATTTAGGTTGGGAAAGCGATATGCCGCAATGGGCACACCTGCCGTTAATTTTAAAGCCTGATGGACACGGAAAATTAAGCAAACGTGATGGCGATCGTTTAGGTTTCCCGGTTTACGCCATGAACTGGACAGATCCAAAAACCAGTGATGTGACCAAAGGTTTCAAAGAAATGGGTTTTCTTCCAGAGGCTTTCATTAACATGTTGGCTTTATTAGGGTGGAATGATGGAACCGATCAGGAATTGTTCTCATTGAAAGAACTGGAAGATAAATTCTCCATTGAAAGAATCAGTAAAGCCGGAGCAAAGTTCGATTTTGAAAAAGCTAAATGGTATAACCACGAATGGATCAAATCGGAAAACGCAGAGCATTTAGCCCCAAGCGTAAAAATAGAATTGCAAAAGGCGGGAATTGAAGTTAAAGATGAAACGTTCTTAAACACTGTAATCGATTTGATAAAAGACCGCTGTACTTTGCTGCCAGATTTCGTAGCACAAAGCGGATACTTTTTCACTTCCCCTGCTGAATATGATGTAAACTCCGTAAAGCCAAAATGGAGCGCTGAAAAAGCAGATTTCTTTAACGCTTTTGCTGAAAAATTAACTTTAACTGATGCTGCCACTGAGGAAATAAATTTCAAAGCATTAGCAGAAGAAAAAGGATTTAAACCCGGAGAATTAATGCTGCCGTTTAGGATTATGTTGGTTGGCGGCAAGTTTGGTCCAGGAGTTTTTGATATTGCTGTACTTTTAGGCGTGGATGAAACAAAAGCAAGGATAGCGAAAGCAGTAAACTTGTTTAACAGTTGATCAGAAAAGCAAATAGAATCAAGCCAGGAAGAAATTTCTGGCTTTTTTATTGCTTCAAAACCTAAAAGAATAAATCGGGAAATAATTTCTAATTTAGTCTAACAATTGTCCCAACATTTAGGTTATCCATTAAATTAAAAAATTAAAATTATGCAGTGGTTTGGTAAAGGCAGTAACAATGTAGAAGATGGCAGAAGCGGGGGCGGTGGTAAAACCATTTTAGGTGGTGGAATCGGGATTATAGTTGTGGTATTGGGTTTAATTTTCGGGAAAGATTTAACCGGTGTAGTGGGGCAGCTTCCTACTTCGCAGGGAACAGAAGAAGTCAAGCAAGGTGTGCCCGCAAACGATCCGCAAGCGGTTTTCGTTTCTGGTGTTTTGGAGTCAACGGAGCAAGTTTGGGACAAAGAATTTCAGGCCATGGGCAAACAATATGAACATCCAAAATTAAGACTTTTTAGAGATGGCGTTCAAACAGCTTGTGGCAATGCAAGTTCAAATGTTGGCCCTTTTTATTGCCCGGGCGATCATAAAGTTTACATCGATTTATCATTTTATGATGATTTAAAAAACCGTTTTGGTGCTGCCGGCGACTTTGCCCAGGCTTATGTAATTGCCCACGAAGTTGGTCACCATGTTCAGAACATATTAGGAATTTCAGAAAAATTAGATCAGGCCCGTGGGCAGGTAAGTGAAAAGGAATACAATCGCTTATCGGTTAAGTTAGAGTTGCAAGCCGACTTCTTTGCAGGCTTATGGGCACATCACGCACAAAACCTAAAAGATTTTAAGCTGGAAGAGGGCGATATTGAAGAAGCTTTAACTGCGGCCAATGCCATTGGTGATGATAAACTGCAAAAGCAGGCAACAGGAGATGTGCAGCCAGATTCTTTTACGCATGGAACTTCTCAGCAACGCATGTACTGGTTTAAAAAAGGATTTGATACCGGAGATATTAAACAGGGTGATACGTTTAACTCGAATAATTTGTAAACATTAAAACATTTTCAAAACATAATTGTTGGTACCTAGTTAATGAGAGTTTTATCTCCAAACCAAACATAATTATCCAAGCGCCCTAGTTGTATAATAAAAATGATCCTGATAGTTGATGACAGACCCGAAAACCTTATTTCATTACAGAAAGTTTTACAAGCACATAATTTTGAGGTTGAAACAGCATCATCTGGAGAGGAAGCACTAAAAAAAGTTTTAAAAAATAACTATGTGCTGATCATTTTAGATGTGCAGATGCCTGATATGGATGGTTTTGAAGTAGCCGAAGCCATCTCCGGTTTCAGTAAAGCTAAAGATACTGCCATTATTTTCTTATCTGCTGTAAATACCGAGCTGAAATTTATTACGAAAGGATATTTGAGTGGGGGCTTAGATTATATTACTAAACCGGTTGACATTAATGTCCTGCTTCTAAAAATCAAGACTTTTTACCGCATATACGAGCAAAGCAGAAAACTGAATGAGGTTCAGGAAAAGCTGCTGGAGGAAATTGAATTTAGAAAACAGGCTGAGCACAAAAAAGATGAGTTCATCAGTATTGCCAGCCATGAGCTTAAAACACCTTTAACAAGTGTAAAGGGTTATATACAATTGCTACAACGCAGTTTGAGCAGGGATAATAAGGAAATGGCTCAAAACCATCTGGAAAAGGCCAGTGTTCAGCTCGAAAAGTTAAATGAATTAATTGTTGATCTGCTGGATATTTCAAAGATCGAAAGTGGAAAAATGAAATTCAATATGCAGCATTTTTGCGCCGATAGCATGGTTAACAATGCGATTGAAATGCTGCAACAATCAAATCCCGATTTCAGAATTAACAAAATAGGTACCACCAATGAGCATATTTTTGGTGATGAAATGCGATTGGAACAGGTAGTGATCAACTTCATTACCAATGCTATAAAATATGCTCCTGGCACCAACCAGGTTAATGTAACCATCAATATCCGTGATGGGAAACTCTATCTCGCCGTAAAAGATTTTGGTATAGGCATTTCTGCTGAGCAGCAAGATAAAATATTCGACAAATTTTATCGGGTGGAAGAAAACAGCCATCGCTTTAATGGTTTAGGTATTGGCCTTTACATCTGTGCAGAAATTATCAAACGTCATGGCGGTACAATTGGTGTAAATAGCGTTCCTGATGAAGGCTCAGAATTTTATTTCATTGTCCCCACCACCGAGGAAGAAATCCTGCAAAATCAACTCTAGTCATCTCCAAAATATAGAATGAAAACTACTCTTAAAAATAATTTACGTTTAGGCCTGGGCTTGTCGCTTATTATTCTTTTTATCAGCTCACTGGCCTCATATATAAGCATTAGTAACCTGATTAAAAGCACAGAACTGGTAAAACATAGCGATCAGGTCATCCTCGATTCTGAAAACATCATCTCCTATTTAAAAGATGCTGAAACCGGGCAGCGGGGTTTTTTATTAACCGGAAATAAGGTTTTCCTTTCACCATATTATGGAGCGAGTGATTCGGCAGCGGCTATTTTAAAAAAAGTTGAAGTGGCTACCAAAGATAATCCTGTGCAGCAGAAAAATGTGGCTGCACTTCGTAACATCCTCACTAAAAGGATGGGCATTATTAAATCGACCATCGAAATTAAGGAACTTGGTGGCGCAGTAGATCCTACGGTTTTGTTTCAGGGCAAGGTTTATATGGATGAAGCACGAGAAACCGTAAATGCTTTGGTGAAGGAAGAAAAACGTTTGCTGGAGTGGAGAACCGCAGAGCTTAATAAACTTACCGCTTACACACCAATACTGATATTGATCGCGGCTGCTTTGGCCATTTTGATTACGCTGTTTTTTTATAGAAAGGTATCAATAGATTTTGATGAGCGTGTGAAATTGCAGGAAGAAATCGAAAGCAAAAAATACGAAATGGAAAAACGTATTGCAGCGATTAAAGAAATTGCCTATCAAATATCCAATGGAAATTATGGCGTAAAACTAGATAGTCAAAGCCAGGATGATATCGGTGAACTGTCAGAATCTTTAAATACGATGTCGTTTTCGTTAAAGAAATCGTTCGATACCTTGGCAGAAAATGAATGGTTACAAACCGGGGTGGCCAACTTAAATGTAAAAATGGTTGGAGAAAAAGATGTTTTTCATCTAGCTGATGATATCATCGACTTTTTGGTTACCTACACCAAAAGCCAGATTGGAGCCATTTATTTATTTAAAGACGATGGTTACCTTCATTTGAAAGGAAAGTATGCATTGGAAGGACAAAATCTTCTCCCTGTAATTGAACTTGGTCAGGGATTGATTGGCCAGGCGGTAAAAACCGGTAAAAATATTTTATTGGAAGATGTTCCTCAAAATGAATTGACCATCACACACGCAACAGGAAACATAAAGCCAGCACAATTATTGGTTTTGCCAATCATCAGAAACGGAATTTCGATTGGAGGTTTGGAAATTGGTACTATTACTGCATTTACTGATTTACAAATGCATTTCTTAAACTTGGTGCTATCCGATGTAGGCACGGCATTATTGGGTGCACAAAACAGGCAGAAACTACAACAATTGCTGGAGGAAACGCAGGCACAATCTGAAGAACTGCAAGTGCAGCATTCTGAATTAGAAGGCATGAATGCTGAACTGGAGGCGCAGGCGCAAAAGCTTCAGGCTTCGGAAGAAGAATTGAGGGTGCAGCAGGAAGAGTTGCTTCAAAGCAACCAGGAACTTGAAGAAAGAAGCAGTTTACTGGAAGAGAAAAATGAGTTGATTGAAGAACGCAATATCGAAATTCAGCAGAAAGCAGAAGCTTTAGAATTAAGTACAAGATACAAATCAGAGTTTTTGGCAAACATGTCTCATGAGTTGCGTACACCATTAAATTCTATCTTATTATTATCAAGGTTGATGGCTGAAAACGAAGCCATGGATCGAGAACACCAGGAATATGCTGAAGTAATTCAAAGTTCAGGTCAAGGTTTATTGAGTTTAATTGATGAGATTCTGGATTTATCAAAAATCGAAGCTGGTAAAATGGAGCTCGACCGATCGAATGTTAAGGTAGATGATATTGCCTCAAACATGCGCTCTTTATTTAATCCTTTGGCTAATGAGAAGGCTTTGGCACTGGTTATCGATAAAGCCGACGATGTGCCGGAATATTTCCATACGGATAAAATGCGTTTGGAGCAGATCCTGAAAAACCTGTTATCCAATGCGATTAAATTTACATCAGCGGGATCAGTGAAGTTAAATATCGAAAAGAATGAAAAGCTAAATGCCCTGGTATTTAAAGTTACCGACACCGGTGTTGGTATAGCGCCAGAAAAACAGGGGATGGTGTTCGAAGCTTTTCAACAGGCAGATGGATCAACCCGTCGTAAATTTGGAGGAACAGGACTAGGTTTATCCATTAGTAGGGAGCTTGCAAAGCTATTAGGAGGTTACATCGATTTAAAAAGTAAGGAAAATGAAGGCAGTATATTCATTTTAACATTGCCGATTGATAAAAATAAAGGTTTTGATGATGTGAAAGGTCAGGTAGAAAAGCCCGCCCTGGTAGCAGTTGAACCTTTTAAAATAAGTCATTTAACGGTGAGCAACATTCCGCAGGAAATTGAAGATGACCGCGATAATATTCAGCCCGATGATAAAGTAATTCTGATTGTAGAAGACGATACCCCTTTCGCGAAAACCTTGCTTGATTTTACAAGAAAACGCAGCTATAAAGCTTTGGTGGCCGTTCGAGGTGATGTAGGTATTGAAATGGCAAAAGCCTACAAACCTTTGGCAATTTTATTAGATATACAGTTGCCAATTAAAGATGGGTGGCAGGTAATGGAAGAACTGAAATCTGATCCTGCAACAAGGCCTATTCCGGTTCACATCATGTCATCATTACAGGTTAAAAAAGAAAGTTTGCTTAAAGGAGCGGTAGATTTTATTAATAAACCATTTGCTTTCGAGCACATGCAGGAAATTTTTTCTAAGCTTGAACATGCCTTAAGCAGACATCCGAAAAAGGTTCTGATTGTGGAGGAAAACGAACAGCATGCCAAAGCGTTAAGTTATTTTCTGAGCAACTTCAACATTCAAACCGAAATTGTAAACCAGGTAAATGAAGGCGTTTCTGCTTTGCACAAACCAGATGTAAACTGTGTTATTCTTGATATGGGAATTCCAGATAAGCATGCTTACGAAACATTGGAGGTGGTGAAGAAAACTCCGGGTTTAGAGAATTTACCTATTATTATTTTTACAGGTAAAAATCTTTCAAAAGGGGAGGAGAACAGGATCAAGCAATATGCAGATTCGATTGTGGTAAAAACAGCACATTCCTATCAACGTATTTTAGATGAAGCCGGTTTGTTTTTACACCTTGTGGAGGAGAAAAGCCGTGAAAAGACCAAAGCGCCAAAAGGATTTTCTGAGCTTCAGGATGTTTTGAAGAACAAAACTGTTTTGGTTGCTGATGATGATGTTCGAAATATCTTCTCGCTGACCAAAATGCTCGAGCAACATCAAATGAAAGTACTTGCCGCTACCGATGGTAAGGAAGCCCTGAAACTGCTAAATGAAAACCCACAGGTAGATGTGGTTTTAATGGACATGATGATGCCTGAGTTGGATGGTTACGAAACGACAACGGCCATCAGGCAGGATGTTAAATATCGTGATTTGCCTATCTTAGCAGTCACCGCAAAAGCGATGATGGGCGACCGGGAGAAGTGTATTGCTGCCGGCGCTTCTGATTATATCAGCAAACCGGTTGATATGGATCAGCTCGTTTCATTATTGCGTGTTTGGTTGTACGAAAATCATTACAAAGCTTAAACCATTTAAATAAAATATGCCTCAAAAATTAATTCTCATTATTGATGATGATAATAGAAACATTTTCGCCTTAAAAGCTGTTCTAAAGGCCAAGGGCTTCGATTGTGTGTCTGCAATCAGTGCCCGTGAGGGTTTTTCGATCATGGAAGAAAATGAAAATGTTGCCGTTGTGCTAATGGATATGATGATGCCGGATATGGACGGTTATCAGGCCATTGCCGCAATGAAAAAATCAGAGAAAATGCAAAATATTCCTGTGCTTGCGGTTACCGCACAAGCCATGGTGGGCGATAAAGAAAGATGTCTTTCTGCAGGAGCTTCGGGTTATATATCAAAGCCTATAAATGTTGATGAGTTATTGGTACAAATTGAAGAAGTAACAAATAAGTGATAAGTGAGGCGATAGATAATGAGCAGGTTGACGCATTACTAAGTGATGTACTGGAAGTTCATGGCTATGATTTTCTGGAATATTCGCATGCATCAATTAAACGCAGAATAACCCGACTGTATACGTTAGATAACTTTGTAAGCTTCGCGGAGTTTAGGTATGCCGTTAAAAATGATAAACAGTATTTTAAACGCTTTCTAGAAGAAATTACTGTAAATGTTACCGAAATGTTTCGCGATCCGGGTTTTTACCAATCACTCAGAAATGATGTTTTACCGGTATTAGGCACATACCCTTTCATCAGGGTGTGGGTGGCAGGTTGCTCTACAGGCGAAGAAGCGTATTCATTGGCCATTTTATTAAGGGAATTAAATCTACTACAGAAGTCGCTGATCTATGCCACTGATATTAATCCATCTGTTTTGGAGAAAGCCAAAAAGGGGATTTTCCCATTAAATTACCTTAAAGGATATTCTGAAAATTACGTTAACTCAGGCGGTGTTAAAGATTTTTCTTCCTATTATACTGCAAATTATTCATTGGCAAAATTTGATGAGTCATTAAGCAGCAAAATGATTTTCTCTACGCATAATCTGGTTTCTGATCATTCATTCAATGAATTTCAACTTATTTTATGTAGAAATGTGCTTATCTATTTTGATAAGGAATTGCAGCATAAAGTGTTTCAGTTATTTGATAACAGTTTAGAAAAACTTGGTTATTTGGCATTAGGAAGTAAGGAGAGTCTTGATTTTTGGCCGGGAGCAAAGCAATTTAAGCGGATAAAATTAGAAAAGATATGGCGGAAGCTCTAATACCCACCAAGTGCAGTGCATTGGTGATTGGTGGATCTGCCGGGAGTTTGGATGTACTGTTAGAAATTTTTCCATTGCTGGAAACAGGAATTAACTTCCCTATAATTTTGGTTACACACCGAAAATCGGGAAATGATTCTTTACTTGCCGATTTATTACAAAGCAGAACCGGACTGAAAGTTAAAGAGGCTGAAGAAAAAGAACCTGTTTTGGCGGGATATGTTTACATCACACCAGCTGATTATCATCTTCTCATTGAACGCAATAAAACAATTTCTCTGGATTATTCAGAAAAAATAAACTACTCAAGGCCTTCAATTGATGTTACTTTCCAGTCTGCCGCGGAAGTATTCAAAGAAGGCTTGGTATGTATATTGCTATCAGGTTCCAATGCTGATGGTGTAGAAGGATTAAAAATTGTAAACAATTTGGGCGGTTTGGTGGTTATTCAAAATCCTAATACAGCAATTATGCCCTATATGCCACAACAAGCAGTTAATAATGTGAAAAGGCACATTATTTTAGATAGCTTTGCAATGGCTGAGTTCATAAACAAGTTAAATAGATAAATAGAGAATAGATTGCCTTTTGAGAGATAAATGTATGGCTGAAGCAAAAAAAGTATTTGTTTTTGATGATAATAGGGATATTTTAGACTTGTGTACTTTCATATTGGAAGATGCAGGTTACGAAATTAAAACTTCGGAAACCGCAAACGAGATCGAAAGTCAGGTTGCCGCTTACATGCCCGACATTATTTTTATGGATAACTGGCTGCCGGATTTAGGTGGAATACAAGCAACAAAAGCAATTAAAAGTAATCCGGAACTCAAACATATTCCTGTAATTTATTTTTCTGCGAACAATGATATTTCAGCACTTGCTGATGAAGCTGGTGCAGATAGTTATTTATCAAAACCTTTTGATATTGAAGCACTGGAAAGCATCGTAAGGAAGCACTTAAGTTAGCATAAATTAATTCTTCCCCCAGATTCGGGTGTTAAGATCTAATTCTTTCACAATATCATACATAAACTTTATTGCCGTAATATCCTCGTTAAGCAACTCCGGGTTAAGCAACGATTTAAATATTGGAGCTTCGAAATAGTTTCTGTTTAGCGGAAAGGCGATATACATTCTCGATTCGATAAAGGATAATGAAATTGAGTACTTTGAGTTGCTATTCAACTTTAAGATACGCTCCATCATGGCGGGAGTAAGTAAATAACGTGATTCCACCTGGTCTGTTCCGTAAGTTATAAATGCCTTATCGAAATCAATATTCTCTAGCTTAATCACATCTTTATTATTGAAAGAAAATAAATTTTTTGAAAACCAGGCGCCTATTGCACTGCCAAAATCTTTCGGACGAACAATCGTTACCCCATTAAAATTCTTATTGAAATCTGCCACAAAAATAATCCCTTTAAAAATGTCATGCCATTCGGTTCTGGTACCGTTTTTAGTTTGTGTAACAGTTTTGTATTCGGCATGTACTTCAGCGAAATAAAAACCGGTTTTATCTGCTTTTCCGCAAACTAAATCCTCAGTTTTATACCGGTCCGGATCTGTCGAAAAAAGCTGTGAGTAAATAAATTCCTGGGCCAGAATTCCTCTGTAAGGATCAATAGTTAAGCTTGCATCTAAAAAACGAAGCGCTTCGCCAATTACATCCCTTTTGTAAGCTTTTTTATAAGCTTGTAACTCATCACCAATTTTGTAAAATAGAACTCCGCCATAAATTATCGGAATTAAACCAACAACAATAGCAGGTCCGATTAAGCCCATCAAAATGCCTGTGATTGCTAAAATGATACCACCGCCAATAAAGAAATAACCTTTTTTTTGTGTTGAAGCAATTTTTTGACGCTCCACTTCCATTCTGGACAATACATTTTGTAAAGCCAAATTTCCTTCCAGACTAAAAAACTGCATTAGTTATTAAAGAGCTCTTTTGCACTGATATTCCTGCGTTCCTCTGCTGCGGTTTCTAAGACTGGAACAGGGTGGAAATTTAGCGCTCCGGCAAATAAATTTCCGGGAAACATCATAATGGAATTATTGTAATCAGTTACGGCTGCATTGTAGGTGCGTCTGGCTGCAGCAATCTGTTCCTCGCTTTCCGTCCAGGTGGTTTGCAAGTTGATGAAATTGGTGTTGGCTTTTAAATCAGGGTAATTCTCAACATTAACCATCAAACCCTTAACACTGCTACTTAACTGACTGTCGATTTGTGCTTTCTCCGCATCACTGATATTTCCTGCAGCAACTTTTGTTCTGAGCTCAACGATTTTTGATAGCGTTTCAGACTCATAATTGGTGTATTGTTTAACTACTTCAACCAGGTTAGGAATTAAGTCGAAACGTTTTTTCAGCATCACATCAATTGCTGAAAAAGCGTTGGTTACCTGGTTTTTCTTGCCAACCAGCGAATTGTAGAAGAAAATTCCAAAAAGGAAAATGGCGATGAGAATAATTGCGATAATCATAGTTTAGTTTATGTTTAGATATTAAAGATAGGAAAACGTTACAAAATAGGAATTCAGCGTTTTTCGTTTCTGGTTTGTTCCCTTTCCCGTTGCTGTCTTCGCTCTAATCTTTTTTGTTTTCTAAGGCGATGATTTTCCTGCATCTCTTTGAAGTTTTTAATATGCTTTCTGATTTCCTGTTGCTTCTCATCAGTGATGCCTACACTATTTTTAATACCTACAAATAAGCTCCTCCAAATCAGATTGAAAAAAGAAGTATTTTCAATACGGCTATAATTTACTGAAGCCGATGTGAATTTTCCATCTCTGCCCGGATTTTCAGCATTAATGATTAATGCGTTGGCCAGTATAGAAAGCAAGCCGCGGGTCACCAGGTGATCTTTATCCGGATCATTCTTCATTAGCGCAACCGAAAGGTCGTAGTAGTAGAAATCAACCTTGCCTTTTGCCCCATCATTATTTGCCTTAAAATTAAAGCGAAGTTTATCTATAATGCCTCTGTTAATACGCACCAAACCTAAAGGTTTAGTAATTTGATTTAAAACCCTTGCATTGAAAGTATGAAGCTGGCCTTTGTAAGCAAATCCACCATTTTTATCCAGCAGGTCGAAATTAAAATTCAAATCCAACTCTCCCTGCCCCAGTAAGTAAGTTTTCAAATCAACTTCCATTACAGGATTTATTGCCTTGATTTTGGTTAAATTGGTTACGTTTTTAAAAACACATGAAGTGTGCTCAAAAGATATTTTTCCTCTTTGCTGGCTTTCAGGATTATAAACGGCGTAGCTTACATCAACATCTTTGAGTTTGATTTTCTGAATCAGCACCGGAGCACTGATGTTCTGTAACAACTGATGCGGAAATCGACGGACTCTATTTTCCAAACTATCTGAAGGGTCGTAATTTTTCCCCAGGCTATTATCATTGAATACAGAAATAAATCCATTGGCAATAGCCATTTCTTTTGCCCTGAATTCTTGTTTGCTAATGTAAAGTGGAAGATCGATTCCGTTTAACAAAATGTCGCTCATTTGTATGTGAAAGCGATCTTTTGCATAACCCGCAACTTTGCCAAACTTCATCTCATCATACAGTGGTTCTACCTGGAATTTGTTGATCCGCAGATTACCTGTAGAGGCTTTGAAATCGAGCTGGTTAAGCTTAATGTTGTACATCTTATCAGGGGTGGGATAGGTGTAGTCCTTTAAGTTGATGATAACATCTTTAAGTAAATAGAACCGATCCGGGTCTTCAGCAGAGGTAGAATCAACCAGTAAATCTTTTAAGGTAATATTTAAATCATCGATAGCGAAAGGCGTGGCGTTAAGCACATTTTTATTGATGTACTTGAAACTCGCATCCCTAAAGAGAATATTATTGATGCTAAACTCTTTTAGATTTTGAGAAATCATCGCATAGGGCGATTTTATAGGTCGGGGTGGCCGGTTCTCATTAAATGCAAATTGTCTGTTCATCATTACCACTTCTGGTCTATCAAAAATTACCTCTTCTAATTGAAGTTTTTGATGTCGGTAAAGCGTGAGCGGATGAAAGTGTTTCACCTGCAACTTCTTTAGCGATACAGTATAAAGGTTATTAGGCGCTCTCTTTAATGTGATCAGTTCGTTAAATCTGTTAGTATCTGGAATGATTTTTACATTGTATAATGTTGCACTTCCAGTTAAAATATTGGTAGATACTTTTGAGAAACTGATGGTATACAAACTATCAGTTGATTTATACAACAACGTTTTAATGCGGTTACTAAGTATCGGTTGCGATTTTACATTTAAAAACCAAGCTAATCCTGCAAGTAATGCGAAGACGATTAAAGTTATTGATGCAATCCACTTAATAATTTTGTGTTTTTTTCTTTTGGTATCGGGCATTTAACGGCGGGAATGGTTTTCAAAGCAATATACATTTATAATTTTAATGTAAAAATAGACTTTAGCTTTTCTCTCTCTTTGCTTTGCGGGCTTCTTTGCGATCCTCTCGTTTCTGCTCTCTTATTTTCTTCGCAATTACCTTTTGTTGCTTAACAGGATTTTTTTCAGGCACAACACCTACACCTACAATATCTTTTATGCCAACAAATAATGTCTTCCACATGAGGTTAAAAAAGGAGGCCGAGTTTATCCTTGTATTGGTCATTGTTGCTGTTCGGGGTGGATCGCCTTTGCTTGGATTTTCATCTTTAACTAATATTGTGTTTGCTAAGAATGATAAAAATCCCTTTTCTTTAGTTCCTTCGCCATCAATGTTATCAGAAAGTAACTTTACCTTCAGGTTATTATAAAGCATATTCATTGAGCCAGATGCTGTGCGTAAATTTCCATTTGCTTTAAAATCAATATGTTGAACATTCCCGCTTTCAATTTCTATCAGACCTAAATTTTTAGATAAGGAATTAAGATTCTTAAAATCAAATTTGCCTAAACTTCCGCTGTAACTGAAGGCCCCGTTTTGATCTGTCAGATTAAAATCGAGCTTTACGTTTAGCTTTCCGGTGCCCATTAGCAACGAATTTAAATTGGCCACAGCATGATTATTTTTAGCCAGACGTAAGCTATCATTGGTTACATTCAAAATGTTTCCTGTTAGGGTTTTAAATGTTACTGATCCCGTTTTTTTACTAGCGGGATTATATTCTGAATATTTTACATCGATGTTCCTTAACTTTACAGTATCAATCGCTACAGGCATATTTAGCCTTTTTAAAGCCATGTGAGGATAATTTTTTCCCTTGTCGAATCCTGGGGGAGGTGGCAACTCTCTGCTCATAAAAACCTCTACTTTTGCCGGACCGATTTTCACAGATTTTGCTTCAAGTTTGCCGTCGGTGTTCAGTTTAATAAAATCGACTCCGTTAAACTCCACTGTAGTAAAGCTTAAATCGTAACGATCTTTTTGAACTTTATATTTACGTGCAAACTCGAGTTCGGGATAAAGCGGTTTTAAGATCAAACCTTTAATGCTGATTTTTCTGGAAGAATAGGAGCCTTTAATGGTATCTACCTTCATGCTGTACATCTTGTCTTTCGTGGTCGATTTGTAACCTGCCACCTGAAACGAAATGTCTTTTGTATAATAAAATCGCGTCGTGTCTCTACCGGAAAGAGAATCGAGCAGAAAATCATTGACGTCGATATCCAGATGCTTGATGCTGTTTTTAGTTTTAACAGCTGTACTTTTATTAATGTAATCAAAATCTGCATCAACAATTTTAATGTGATGCACCCTGGCCGATTTAAAGGTCTTAGAAATCTGTTCATATAGTGATTTTTTAGCCTTCGCGGTATCAGTTTTCTTCGGCACCTTATTAAAAATCACATTGATTGATGGGCGATCGAGCAAGATTTCATTAATATCCAACCGCTTTCTAAAATAGGCAGTTAAGATGCCGGTTCGCGTAATCTGAAGCTTTTTAAGTTTGATTTCAAAAGTATGTGCGGGAGCAAGATTCTGTTTTTTTAAAGTATCGAAAACCAGCGTGTCTGGTTTAAGCGTAACATCACGAATGGCCATACTACCCGTAATTACATTTAAATTAATGCTTTTGAAATCGATGCTATAAAGATGATTTGAGCCATTATAAACCCCCTCTTTTATTTTTTCAGTAAGAATAGGTTTCCAGCGGGCGCTGATAAACATGGCACCGAAGGCTAAAATTAAAATCAATCCGCCCAGTATACTGCCAATCCAAATCCAAAGTCTGTTTCTATTTTGAGCTGTCATGTTTATGGTCTGTCGATATAGAACAGATAGTTCACAGAAAGGTTTGCTTTGACAATTTCGCCATTTCGAACAGGCTTATGTAGATAAACCTGATATTAGCGAACACGGATCCCGATATTTCATCGGGAGGAGTAAAGCGTTTAGCTCGATGGAGTTCCTTTGGAACAGGGCTGATGTTACCGATAAGCTAAATACTTTCATTTCCAAATTCTTTCAATCTAACTCCGTAGCTTTTAAATGTTTATTAAGGGAAAAGATTAGCAAACAATTTCTTAATATAATTAATGAATTAACATTAACTTAACATTGGGCTTGTAGCTTTGCAACATATTAGAAATTAACATGAACAATATTTTTAAGTTCTTTACACCTCAAGATAGAAAATTTCACCCTCTTTTTGAGCAGGCTGGTAGCAACGCGTTGAAAATTGCTGAAGCGCTTTTAGAAATGGTTAGCACTGCTGATGCTGAAAGCAGAAAAACAATTTTTAAAGAAATTGAGCGCCTGGAGCACGTTGGAGATGATATTACGCATTCAATTTTCTTAGAGCTGAGCAGGAACTTCATCACACCATTTGACAGGGAAGACATTCACCAATTGGCTACTGCAGTTGATGATGTTGCCGACTATATTTATGGTACAGCAAACCGCATGCAAATGTACAATATGAATACCATTAGCGAGCCAATTGTGAAAATTGCAGAACTTTTGGTAGAAATGTGCACCGATATTGATAAAGCGATTAAAGAATTACGCAGTTTCAAGAACATTCGTGTAATTGCTGATGCTTGTATCCGTATTAACAGTGGCGAAAATCAGGCTGATTATGTGTTTACGTTAGCGGTAGCCCGTTTATTTGAATACGAAACCAATGCGATTGAATTAATTAAACAAAAAGAGGTTTTACAAACGATAGAGAAAGCGACAGATAAATGTGAAGATGTGGCGAATGTGCTTGAAACTATCTTAGTTAAAAACGCTTAATATTAAACAAAAATGGTAACTACCTTATTGGTTGTTGTTGTAATTCTAGCTATTGCTTTCGATTACATTAATGGCTTTCACGATGCCGCTAACTCGATTGCAACAGTTGTTTCTACAAAAGTTCTTACGCCTTTTCAGGCGGTTTTGTGGGCTGCGCTTTTCAATTTTGCAGCTTACTTTTATTTTACCGATCATAAAGTAGCCAATACGGTTGCTAAAACGGTTATTGAAAATTATATTACACTAGAAGTTATCCTTGCCGGTTTAGTGGCCGCTATTATCTGGAACTTATTAACCTGGTGGTATGGTATTCCTTCCAGTTCTTCGCATACCTTAATTGGTGGTTTTGCCGGTGCAGGTATGACGCATGCTTTGTTGACAGGTGCCAGTCCGATGGACGCTGTAAACATGGGTTACGTAGTTAAAATCGTTTCCTTTATTGTATTGGCACCAATTATTGGTTTGGTAATTTCTGTTGTTTTAACATTGATCATCATCAACATTTGCCGCTATGCAAAACCAGCAACAGCTGAAAAATGGTTTAAACGATTGCAGTTGTTATCTTCTGCAGCCTTAAGTTTCTTTCACGGTGGTAACGATGCACAAAAGGTAATGGGTATTATTGCTACGGCGCTAATTGCAGCTAAAGTCATTCCTGATTTTGATTCCATGCCATCCTGGGTTCCAATTGCCTGTTATTCGGCGATTTCATTAGGTACCATGAGTGGTGGCTGGAAAATTGTGAAAACCATGGGTTCGAAAATCACTAAAGTGACCGCACTGGAAGGTGTTGCTGCCGAAGGTGCAGGCGCCATTACTTTGGGAATCACAGAGCATTTTGGTATTCCGGTTTCTACAACGCATACCATTACAGGTTCGATTGTGGGTGTAGGTGTGGTGAAAAGCGTTTCTGCTGTACGTTGGGGGGTAACCATCAACTTAATTTGGGCGTGGATTTTAACCATCCCAGTATCAGCAACCTTAGCCGCCATTATTTACGGCGCAATTTATTATTTCAAATAAAACAAAATCCATCATCCATATTTAAGACTAAGGCAAATCGCTTTAGTCTTTTTTGTTTTTAGCAAGAGAGACAGCGCATTTATGTTTACTCGGTAGAGCTGCCAAACAAATGGCATTAGGGGAGAATAATTTCAGTTGATTTTAAACAATCACATCAGTTTTTAGCGCTTGCAGAAGGTTAACCAAGCTTTTCGATATTTCCGAAATATCTATATGTTTCCAGAACTGGAGATAAGCAATACCTTCATAACCATGCTATATTTCTTCGTGGTAAAAGATCGTTTTAAAACCTAGAACTTGACACTCAACTCCACCAGGTCATTTCCATTTTTAGGCAGCACCCAGTCTGGTCCGTTTTGAACAAGCCGTTTGGCTTCCGAATTGGCTTTGCTGTTTAATGATTTGATAACTTTAATATTTGCCGGGCGACCGTTTTTCTTAACCTTAAAACTTAAAATGACAAATTGTTCCGGCCCTTTAGGATTGTACAGTTTATTATTATTTTCCAGATATTGGCTATAATTAATTGTTGAAACAGGAATTGGTTTGGTGATCTCTCCAATAGATTTTCCATTCAGGTTCTGCTCAGCCCGAAGCATAATTTTAGGCGCAGGAATATTTTCCTTTTTACGACCGTTTGAACCTACGATTACCGCAATTTCATTTAAAGATTTATCGCCGCTCATGGCGTTTCTAATTGCATTCGGATCTGCAACATTCGTAATCGGCCGTTCTCTAAACCCAATGGCATTAATTAACAAATCTTTATCTTTAGCGTTGCTATCAGCTGGTAAAGCAAAATAGCCATTCGCATCTGTAGCAGTCACTTTATTCGATCCTGATAACTTAACCACCGCACCTTCCACTGGTTTTCCATTGCTTTCATTTACTACATTGCCACTAAATACCACACGGTTTGAAGCAAGGGCAGGTGCGGCAGCCATCAAGGCATCGTTATCCCCGGAGGCCTTCATTTTTGCAGCGCTGTTTAAAGTAGCAGCCTCTGCTTTTGCCTCACTCAACTCCTGCGATTTGGTTGCCTCTACCTGTGGCAACCTGCTTGCCGATTTTACAACTGGTGCCTTGCTGGTGTTTTTAGCCAAATCGCCCATTTTGGCATCAGTAATTGCTTGGTCTATTAATGCAGATTTCGTAAGCGCCGGAGAAGTATCAGCTTTTGTTGGTTTTGTATTAGCCAAAGCCGCAGTTGTATCTAAATTAACTACAACACCTTCCTGCCTTCTTGCGGCAGTTTCAGCATTTTTACGATTGGTTTCACGCATAAAAAACAAAATGCTCACCGCAATAAAAGCAACCGTAGCGGTTGCAGCAATACTTAACCGATGTGTGGTAATACCCCACATTTTCCGCTTAATTGGTTTTTCCGAAATGCGGTCGTAAAGCTGTTTTTGTAAAATAGAAAGGGTTTGTTTCCGTTTGGGCGATTGTTTTAATCCTTCCAAAGCTTCGGCCACGAAAGGATCTTCCAACGCCTGTCGCTCAACAAAGTGCATCGCTTTAGCATCAAGCTTACCATCAAGGTAATCTTCCAGAACGTCAATATCTAACCAATCGTTATTCACTACTATTTTTCTCTATACAAATCTTTAAATTCCGCTTTCCATTTTGGATATAGCTCTTCACCTTAAGCATGTCATAGCCCGTAATATCGGCCACTTCCTTATAACATTTCTCCTGCAGATAGAATAAATCTACGCTTTTCCGCTGTTCTTCGGGCAAGGTTTCCATGCACTTTTCCATTATGGTAAGCTGCGTTTCTTTTGTGTCGTCAATATCCAGATGCACAAATTCGCTGTTTTCCACAAAAGTATCATCAATAGAAACGTTATTTTGCTTCGAAGATTTCCTGAGCGCCATTAAACAATGGTTCCGCGTTAAAACATGCAGCCAGCTCTTAAAATTCTGCACTTCATGTATTTTAAGTTTTTTAACCAGTTCCTCAAAAATCTGCATCACAGCATCTTTGCTCAACTCCTCATCCTTGAAATAATTCAGGCAAACCCCAAAAACCAGGTGCATATATTTATTATAAAGCGTACCCAATGCGTCTAAATCGCCTGTGCTTTTATACTCGGCAATTAAATCGGCATCATCTTTCTGGTTAATTCCAGCTATGTTTTTTATAAACTTCAAAAAATTGGGTCGCTATGATAAATATCCTCAAGTATAAAAAATATTTTTCAGTAACGAACGGATCTGAGCGAAATTGGTTTTTAATACCGGGAGAATATATTTTTTTGAAGCGCAAGGGTATTGCTAAAATTAGCGTTTGCTCCCGTTTTTCGCTTTTACGCTTCGCTCGTCATACTTCCTCGCTGCAGGGTAACGCTGCAACCGGGGCTAAAACCAAACTTTGATGCTTTTTTTAACGGTTTACAAATCAGAAGCTCAACAATAAGTTTGTAACTAATTAATGCATTCAAATGTTTAACGAGTCCACCGAAGTGCTCATGACCAGTCTGCTAGCCGCCAAATGCTGAGAACTTTAGATTTTAGCTTAAATATTGACGATTAGCACAGGCTATTTTACAATTATAAATTCATGATGGGTTGGCGCTTGCTATTCGCCGTAATTTGAGGTACTTTTGTTAAAATACATAAACACAACAGATTGAATTTTAACGACTTTAATTTTAACCCCGATTTACATGAAGGCCTGATGGCTATGGGGTATAAAAGCGCTACTCCAATACAAGAACAAGCTATTCCTGTAATCTTAAATAACCACGATCTTATTGCCTGTGCGCAAACCGGCACCGGAAAAACAGCAAGTTACCTATTGCCAGTGATGGAAAAGATCAGTCGTGCTCAAGACAGGCATAACAATACCTTGATTTTAGCGCCAACACGGGAGCTTGCGCAGCAGATAGATTTACAAGTAGAAGCTTTAGCTTATTTCACCAACATCAGTTCCCTGGCCGTTTACGGCGGTGGCGATGGTATCGCATATGAGCAGCAAAAACGTTCCATGCGTGATGGTGTAGATATTATCATCGCAACACCTGGCCGCTTAATGGCACATTTATCTTCAGGTGTTTTAAAGCTGGAACATTTGCAGCACCTCATTTTGGATGAAGCCGACCGTATGCTTGACATGGGTTTTTATGATGACATTATGCGCATTGTAAGTTATCTGCCTAAGAAACGACAAACGCTGCTTTTCTCAGCCACCATGGCGCCAAAAATTAGGAAGATGGCAGGAAGTATTTTACATGAGCCGGAGCAGATCACCATTTCTATTGCAAAGCCGGCTGAAGGAATCGACCAGCAAGCTTACAATATCCATGATCAACAGAAACAAGCTTTATTAACAGATATTTTTAAAGATGAAACATATAAAAGTGCCATTATCTTCGCTTCAACCAAAGAGAAGGTAAAAGCTTTATACAAAACTTTTAAATCTTTAAAAATTAAGGCAGAAGCTTTCCACTCTGATTTGGGTCAGAAAGAACGTGAAGATATCTTGTTGGCTTTCAAAAATCGACGCTTACCGATTATCATTGGGACGGATGTTTTATCGCGTGGTATTGATGTAGAAGGTGTTGATTTGGTGATAAATTACGATGTTCCCGGCGATCCGGCAGATTATGTACACCGTATTGGTAGAACGGCAAGAGCCGCCACTAAAGGAACAGCAATTACGTTGGTTAACGGAAGAGATAAACGCAAGTTTGATAACATTGAGAAACTGATTGAAAAGGCGGTACCTAGAATGACTTTGCCTGAGCATATTGCTACGATGGAAATCACCCAGGTTGAAGAAAAGCGACCTCAACATCCAAAAAATAATGGCAAGAAAAAAGTTTGGCACAAGAAAAAACCTAAGCCAAGTAGCCCCACCTCATAAATTTTAAAAACGCCGATTTATTAATTGGCGTTTTCTTTTATCAATATTTTTGCACCCAACATGGCAAATTTCATTCTTATTGGTTTATGTATTATCGCAGGTATTCTTTTCAGAAAGAGCAAAACGCTACCAAAAGATGCACACAAAGGCATTAATGCCTGGATTATTTACATTGCACTTCCGGCTACCTCGTTCAAATATTTACCTCACATTAGCTGGTCGAATGAATTGTTATTCCCTGCCTTGGCGCCAATTTGTGTGTGGTTGTTAGGATGGCTTGTCATTACCCTTTATGCAAAATACAGTAAAATTAGCCGGGCCACTTCCGGAGGATTGAAGCTGGTTAGTTCGTTAAGCAATACTTCATTTATTGGTTTTCCACTGATCATTGCTTATTTCAGCGAAAAAGAAATTGCAACGGCTATTATTTGTGATCAGGTTACCTTCACTTTATTATCAACCATTGGAATTGTGGTTGCCATTCGTTCTTCTCAACAACAAAAATTAAGTGCAAAGTTGGTGTTTAAAAAAGTAGCGACTTTTCCGCCTTTGCTGGGTTGTATTTTAGCATTAATCTTACCGCGATTTATTAACCTTTCACCTCTTGATGTTTTGTTCGATAAACTTTCTGGAACAGTTGGTCCGCTGGCATTATTCTCAATCGGTTTGCAACTAAAATTTGGTGGTTGGTTTAGCGAAATCAAACACATCAGCTTTGCGCTTTTATACAAGCTGATTTTAGCGCCGCTTTCCATTTTAATTATCGCTTTAGTTTTAGGCATGAATGGCATGATTACCAAAATAACGATATTTGAAATGGCGATGCCGACACTATTAACCGCCGGAGTGGTTGCAGATCAGTATAATTTAAATCCAAAAGTTTCCAACTTGGTAGTAGGCGTGGGCATTTTACTATCCTTCATTACCACTTTTTTCTGGTGGCTGCTTTTAACTCAAACGAACCTATTGTAACGTTTTTTTAGGAACGAGTATTTTTATGCTTTTGGGTGGCATATAATCATGCTAACATTTTAAGTTCTCACTTTGCTGCGGGCTTTTCATTTCTATCAGGTTTAGGCACAGAGGCACCTGCAAGGGAACCCATCCGAAGAACCACTGGTTCTGCCTTCTAGCCCCGACATACGCGGAAATACTTTTGGGCGCATTTACCTTCATAACCGCAAAACCATAACCAAAAGATTGCAGCATTGGCGGGAAAAATGTTTCCCGAAGAAGCACAAAATTGCGCTTCAAATTATAGAATCATCTTGTTAATTCAACATTCCGGCAAACTAATTGGGATATTTGTAGCTAAACCACCATCAGATGTTTCTTTGTACTTGGCGTTCATATCCAAAGCGGTTTCCCACATCGTATTTACTACGGCGTCTAAACTTACTTTAGCCTTATCAGGATTACTTTGCAGCGCCAGTTGACTAGCAGTTATGGCTTTAATTGCCCCCATGGTATTTCTTTCGATGCATGGAATTTGTACCAAGCCGCCAATCGGATCGCAGGTTAAGCCCAAATGATGTTCCATGGCGATTTCTGCAGCCATTAAAACCTGTCGCTGAGAACCACCCAAACACTCAGTTAGTGCAGCCGCAGCCATTGCTGATGAAACGCCAATTTCTGCCTGACAGCCGCCCATTGCTGCCGAAATGGTAGCGCCTTTTTTGAAAATGCTTCCTATTTCTGATGCACAGGCAATAAACTGGATGATTTTTTCTTCTGAATAACCATCACAAAAGGTGATAAAGTATTGCAGTACCGCAGGAATAACCCCAGCAGCACCGTTTGTAGGTGCGGTAACCACCCGACCAAAAGAAGCATTCTCTTCATTAACAGCAAGCGCAAAACAACTTACCCAATCTAAAATATAATTGAATCCGTTTCCGCCTTTGCGAATGGCTTCCACCCATGAATTATAATCGCTGTATTCCGCTTTTCCAATCAGGCGTTTATTTAAGGGGAAAGCTCTTCGAGCCACATCCAATCCACCCGGCAGAAACCCGGTGGTATGGCAGCCACGATAGATGCAATCACGCATGACGGCAAAATGTTGAAGAATTCCCTCCTTGGTTACTGCCTCAGGGCGCCAAGCCAGTTCGTTCTCCATTACAATTTCACTCACTTTCAAGCCTGTAGATAAACACCAATGTAAAAGTTCTTTCGCTTTCTCTACCGGAAAAGGCAAATCGACCTGAACTTTTTGGCTGTTATCTTCTCCTTCTTTTACTACAAAACCACCACCAATAGAATAATAGGTTTCAGAAAACGCTTTGCCGTTTTTCATAAAAGCCTGGAAGGTAACTGCATTGGGGTGAAAGGGGAGGCTTTCGGCAAATAGAAACAGTAAATCGTTGTTGTAATCGAAATCAATAATCAGGTTTCCTGCCAGATTTAATTTTTTATCTTTTTGGATACTTTCAAAAGTTGGAGTAACAGCATCAACATCAAATGTAACCGGATCTGCACCTGTTAGTCCCAATAAAATGGCAACATCAGTTCCGTGGCCTTTGCCGGTTTTGGCAAGTGATCCATAGAGTAATATTTTCACCATTTCCACTTCAGCAAGCAACCCTTGCTGATTAAGAGAAGCGGTAAACTGTTGCGCAGCCCGCCAAGGGCCAAGTGTATGAGAACTTGATGGACCGATGCCTATTTTAAAAATATCGAAAACTGAAATCTGTTCCTTAATCATGATAAGTTAGTTACACAAAGCTATGATTTGTTTTTATAATTTGCCCTTTTATCACAATATGTTCGTTACAAAAATGTAATGCAACTTAGTTAGTTTGTACATTGATTCTCATTAAATTTACAATATGAAATTACGCTTACTCTTATTCTTTTTATTGGCAACTTATACTTTTGCTCAAGCTCAGAAGAAGAAAAATATTTATTATTTAAAAGAAAACGGTAAAGAAGTGCCTACCAGAGCAGAAGCAGACTTTATCAGGATAATTGAAGAGCCAGATTCGGGAGATAATCGCTTCCAGTTGTTGGAGTTATATAAAAACGGCAAGCGTAAATCTCAGGGATATATCAGTGCTTTTGAACCTAGATTAATTTTCGAAGGGCCAGTGATGAGTTTTGATAGCACAGGCAAAAGAACCCAGGTAATGAACTACCTGAATGGCACCCTTTCTGGCGTATCTATCTTTTATCATAAAAACGGTAAGGAAAGAAGAAGAGCTGAATATGTTAAGGCGAAACCAGTAAGCGACCAAATGATTGGGATGAATTCCTCACTGACCGATTTTATTTTTAATACCAATGCAAAAATCATTTATGATGCAGATTCGAACGGGAAAGTAAACATCGCAGATGGAAACGGACATTTAGTAGAAATAACAAAATCTGGAGATGGAGCGCTTACAGAAGAGGGTGATTATGTGAATGGTTTTAAGCATGGGAATTGGAGTGGAAAGTATTCTAATAAGAGCGATACATTTACAGAATTGTATGAAAACGGGGAGCTCAAATCAGGCGAAAGCATTAAAGACGGAAACACCTATCCCTATATAGCTACCATGGAAGCACCATCCTATCCTGGCGGTCAGCAAGCCTGGAATAAATATCTTGGATCCTCAACAAAATATCCGGCAGAGGCTTACAAGAATGGCATAAGAGGCAGAGTTTTTTTAAATTTTGTGATTGATCAAAAGGGCAACCTGACTGAAATTAAAATAGATAAGCCTGTGGATCGGTTACTAGATCAGGAAGCCATTAGGGTACTCAGTTCTGCACCTCGATGGAAGCCTGCCAAACAAAGAGGTGTACCGGTTAGGGTAAGATACAATCAGAATATTAACTTCAATTTTTGATATCCTAAAAATCAAACTCGATAATATCATTATCCTTTAGCATCTGTTCCACAAATTTTTGGTGATTTTTGGGTGTTCCTGTCGCAGTCCAGTTTCCGGTGATGACATTATTTACCAGCTGGTGTTTTCCACGTTGTGGTTTAAGTTTATTTTCACTGAAAACCTGCTCGTAACTTTCTAAGTCGCCATGTGTATGCTGCTTTTTAACAATGCGATAAACTCTTTTGGTAAAGCGGCGATCGCCAACTTCTTCTAAAAACGGAAATATAATCAAGGCGAGCAAAACCACCCCGGTAACGCCAATTGCCTGTTCGTAATATCCACTGCCAATCGCCATCCCGATAGCTGCAACAATCCAGATGATGCAGGCTGTGGTTAAGCCTTTCACCCGGTTTTCTTCTTTAAAAATTACACCAGCGCCTAAAAAACCGATTCCGGTTACAATATTAGAAGCAATACGATCCTGACTGGTTAACCCTATTTTAATGGAGAGGATGGTGAACAAGGTTGAACCTAAGCCAATCATCATCATGGTTTTTAAACCAGCTGATTTACTTCTGTACTCTCTTTCAGCGCCAATTAAACCACAAAGCAATGTGGCCAGTAAAAACTTATTGACTTCACTCTGTGTGATGAAATGGCTGTTATCTAAAATATCGTTCATTGCCTCGAATATTAGCAAGGCAAATTAATAAAAATCATAACATCTTAAACCATTTGCACGACCACCATTTGAACTATTCTGAAAATACTTTTCATAACCCACTCCAATTTCTGATGTTCCTCCGGTATTGGTGTAATTTATTTTGGAAGAAGTGGCATCGTGGCTAATACCCACCCGAAACTTCTCTCCATTCGTTTTGCGGTTAAAAATATCGAAGATGACTGAAAATACGATCGCATCGTTTCCACCGGCATTGCTTCCACCACGGTACCAAATGCCTGCGTTTATACTGGCATATTTATATTGCATACCTGCACTATATGATGTTATATTCTGTTGTTTATAAACGACCAACGAAGGAATTAGATAACTTCCATCGCGATCATACTGATCAGGAATTAAAGTAACTTTATAGCTCATGTTTCCGGAAATACGCATGGGAAGTTTGGCCTGGAAGCCAGATAAAGATTCATCCGGGCGATTGATGTGGTGTGCTGCAACACCTAACATAAATTTACCATACACCAGGTTGGTTCCTGCGTTGGCATCCAGGTAAAACCGGCTGTCGATACTTGGCCTTTCCGCACCGGAAATACTACCCGGAATATAACCCGTTCCTATTCCGATCTGATCGCCAAAAACCAGTTTATCCCAGTTTAATTTTTGATTGGTGATTCCTGCCTGTAATCCAAAAGACAGGGCGAAATCATCTCCTCCAATAATGTATGAATAGCTGGCAGCGATATTATTTTTTACCAGATACGCCGTTCCTTCGGTACTTCTGTTAAAAATTAAACCTACGCCGCTATTAATGCGGTCGAGATTTAAATCGCCTGATGCGCTCATGTAGGAGTAATCACTCGCCAAGCCCGACCATTGATTGCGGTATAAGGCATTAAATCTGAAATCGCCTTCGAACTGGCCGGTTAATGCCGGATTTAAGTAAATCGGCGAATTGTAAAATTGCGAATAAATATGGTCTTGAGCCAATGAAAGGAATGGCAACACCATCGCAAGCACCAATAATCTTATCTTTCTCCCCATCATCTGATTAAATATATTACGCCTGTTTTTTTTGCCGGAGATGAATCGTATGTCATCCCTTTCCAGTCGCTACCATTTATAAATTTGACATCTATTTTCCAGTAGTAAACGCCCTGTGGCTGATCTTGTCCTTGAAAAGTTCCATCCCATCCCTCCAGCGGTGCGCCATCATCAAGTTGTGTCGTTTCCCAAAGTAGTTGTCCCCACTTATTGAAAACACTCATCTTCCAGTCTTTGATGCCCTGTCCCTTAGCTTTGAAAGTTCTCAACTCATTCTTAGCACTAGCAGGCATGAACGAATTGGGCAGATTAAGGTTTCCAGGCACACCAATAATCCTGACTGATTGCGTCGTTGTGGCTGAACACCCTTCTTTATTCAATACTTTTAAGGTTACAGAATACACACCATCCTCAGCATAGGTACGGTTAGGATTCTGAAGTGTAGATCTCGATCCATCGCCGAATGTCCATTCCCAGCTTATGGCTCCTGTGCTCAGATCCTTGAAACCAAACGTATAATTTGGAATAGATAATTCATTTCCCGGGCTAACCGAAAATGTTGCCACCGGCGGATTTACCGTATTGATATAATTTGGAATGCTTATGGTATTTGTGCAGCCTAATGTGTTGGTGGCTGTTAAGGTTATTGTAAAACTTTTTCCCGACCCCGTGAAAGTGTGCGTGGGCTCAATTGCGTTGGAAGTGGTTCCATCGCCAAAATCCCAAACATAGCCGATGGCATTTTGACTGTTGTTCTTAAACTTCACCACCATGCCTTCACAGCCGCTGGTTTTATCAGCAGTAAAACTGACAAGCGGTTGTTCCAGTACTTCAATTTCTTCTGTTGTGGATGCATTTGAACAGCCATTGGAAGCATGTAAGGTAATGGTATATTTTCCAGCTTTTGTAAAAGTATGCGTAACTACTTCGGGTGCAGTGTTGGTTATTTTGGTGCTGCCATCGCCGAAATCGTAAACAAAAGTACTGGCTCCTTTGGTGTTATTGTAGAAATCTACTTTCATCGGTGCACATCCCCTCAGTTGGTTGCTGTTCACGACCAACTCTGGTACAATAGAATTTGGTGAAACACGGATTGTGTATTGAGATTCCATGGATCCACATTCATTTGTGGCGATCATTTTAACAACATAATCTCTAACTGCAATTGTATTGTATGTATGCGAAACACTATTTTTATCCTTTACGGTTAAGGTTTCTCCATCACCGAAATCATAAGTATAACTGCTTGAATTTCCAGGTGATGTATTGCTAAAAGTCACTTTGAATGGCGAGCATCCCGCTGTTTTATCAGGAGAAAATATAGATACAGGTTTAGCTTTCACTAAAACCTCTGAAGTTTGAGTAGTCGTTCCGCAAGGGGTTGTCGCAGTTAATGTAATGGTATAGTTAAGGTCTTTTCCTGTAGGATCGGGCTGGTAAGTTACCGCGGCAGGCTGTGCTAAATTCGAAATAGTTCCATTTCCGAAATCCCACTTAAAAGTAGCTGCTGTTAGCGAGTTCGACGTATTGGTAAAAGTCACATTTAATGGTCCGCAGCCATTGGTTGTGCTTTGAGTGTAGGCCACTTTTACATCCTGCTGGGTTGCAAAAGTATGTTCGATTTCGTCGTTTTTGCAGCCGAGGCTACTTGTTACCGCAAGTTTGATCACCACACTTTGATTTTGGTTTGCCAGCGTATAACCTGGAAAAACTGCTCCAGTACCAATTTGTGTTCCATCTGCAAACCAGGTATAGGTTGCATTTCTGTCAGGGAATAATGTTGCCGTTACATTTGCATTTGTAAGTTGAAATGGCGCACAACCCTTATCCTGGGTGTAAGTTATTTCTGCTTTTGCTGGAGGGTTTACCGTTAATTTTACCTGATTGCTAATGTTTATTGAACAAGATCCGCTGCTTACTGAACGACGGTAGAAAATTGTTGCAGCAGGATTCGGTGGCGTAAAACTAATTGCCGTTGCACCCAATACATCACTCCATGTTGTTCCATCGATACTTGATTGCCATTGATAGCGAAAGTTTCCATCACCACCAGCAGGGGTTGATCCGTTAAGTATTGCAGCTGCTGAGCCCGAACAAATTTGCTGATCTGATGAAATGGAATTATTCGTTAAATCTGGCAGTACATTTAGCTGTACAGAGTTGCTTAGCGATGTACAGATTGCACTGTTCACCAATCGTCGGAAAGCTGTTGATGCTGTCGGTTTAACGGTTAAATCTTGAGCAACAGCCGAAGGAATATTTACCCAGGTACTCCCATCAATACTGCTTTGCCATTGATAACTGAAACTACCTGAACCTCCTGTTGGAACATTGCCCGCTATTGTAATACTCTGCCCTGAACAAATGGTAGAAGAAGTACTGCTGATGCTATTTGTAATTGGAGAGAAATAAGTTATGGTAACATCTGATGATGATGGTGGACATCCCGTGAAACCTGAGATCGTCCATCTGAATTTATAGATTTCACCAGGTATTAGACCAGTAACATTTGTGTTGTGTAATGTTGGGTCGGCAAATGTAATTCCCGTCTGGCCAGATATCAATGTCCATAATCCATTATTTGGGGCAGGATTATTCCCGTTCAATGTAATACCGTTGCCACTGCACAAGTTTTGATCGGCACCTGCATTTGCAGTCACTGTTAAAGGGTTCACGGTTACCACTGAAACAGATGATATCGCTTCCGCACAACTCCCGCTCTGAACAATTGCCCTATATTGCGTGGTTACAGTTAAGTTTGCATAAGCAAGCGGATTGGCGGTAGAACTAATGGTAGACCAGGTTTGTCCATTATCAATGGAACGTTCCCATCTTGTAATATTTCCAATATTTCCTGATAGTGTAATGTTACCGCCATTGGAAGCAGCACAAACTGAATTGCTTCCGGCTGTTGTTCCACCTACGCTTTGAGGGTTGACTGAGATCTCCACTTCATCGCTTGATGTTGAACATCCCGCATCGCTAATCGTCCATTTTAAAACATATTTATTTCCCGGTTGCAGTCCCGAAACAACTGTATTAGGTTTTGTATCATCAGTCAAAGTGATAGTTGTCGGTGAAGAAACGATCGTCCATTTTCCCGAACCAACCAGAGCTTCATTTGCTTTTAAAATATAAGTATTGGCATTGCAAATGGCATCATCAGCACCTGCATTGGCTAAAGTTGCACTTGGGTTTACAGTTATCGTAATTAAGGTAGGAATACCGGCACAGTTCCCTGCCGAAACAGGAATGATGGTGTAAGTCACGGTTCCAGGAGTGGTTCCGCTATTAATTAAAATGTCGTTGATTGAGCTCCCTGAAGATGCAACCGCCCTATTTGTGTTTCCGGTAATTTCTCCCGTAATAACACTGGTGTAGGTATAATTCAGGCCATTCATCGCAGAGGCCAGTGTAATGGCAGAACTGGTTTTACTGCAAACAATTAAATTTGGAGCTGTTGCGGTAACTGTAGGATTTGGATTTACCGTAACTACAAAATTAAAGGGGGTACCAACACACCCATCTTGGCTTGGCGTAATAACATAAGTTACTGTAGCATTATTAGAAGGATCTGTATTGGTGAGCACATCATTTATATTGCCATTTCCGTTTGAACTAAAACCTGTTGCATTCGATGATCCGGTAGCCGTCCAGCTAAAGGTGGTCCCTGCTGGTGCAGATGTTGGCGTATAAGCTACATTTGCGCCGGTACAAATCACTTTACTGGCTGCACTGGTTAAACTAATATTGGGTTTTATAGTTAGAATTACGTCATCATCTATCTGATTACACGGAGCTGCAAGAGATGTTGTAGTCCTCAACCTTAATGTTACGGTTCCACTATTTTTCTCTGCTGTTGTAGGCGTATAAACCGCATTTAATGTATTTCTATCAGGCGTAAATATACCTGCACCACCAATCCATGCCTGTGATGTTGTTGTACCTGTGATCGAGGCAGCCAATGCAAAACTGGGATCATTAAAACAGATACTTTGATCAGCACCTGCACTTACTACCGGCGCTGTAGAGAATGTAAGTTTTTGACTTTTGGTTACTGAGCCGCAGTTATTTTTGTGGATAACCGTAATCGTATACTCATCGTAATTATTAAACTTTATGGATGGATATTTTGAGTTTGCTGTGGTTCCACCAGAAAAGTCATACGTTCCGGAGCCAGCGGCTGAAACGCTCCAGGTATAGGTATCACTTAAATCTTTCGATGTACCTGCTATGGTTGTTTTCGTTGGCCCTAATGTAGTGTTATTAAAATCATATGTTGCCAGGTTGCACAGCGTGATGTCTGGAGAAAGTGTAGCTGTTGGCGATGCATTAACAATTACCGTTTGCGGGTCAGATGAAATCATCCCACACGATGGTGTAGAAATTCTTAAAACCACTGTATAAACTCCAGCATTGCTAAATATAAACTCAGGCTCCTTACTTGATGCGTTTGTGCCATTGGCATAACTAACCGCTGGTGTTACGCTCCATGAATATGTATTTGCTGCATTACAAATGTTATCAAGCACAGAGTTATCGCTTGCTTTTAATGTGCTTCCAGAACAGATCGTTGTATTTGGAAGCGTGAAAATAGGTTTTGGAGGATCTTGAATACAAATTTTCATCTCCACAGGATCTGCTTCGCATGAGCCAGAGCTATTAGATTCTAAACGTATAGTATGTTCCCCATGGGTTAAAAATTTAGTAACCAAATTATATGAACGAGGTTTATTAACCTCTACAGGTACTCCGTCTACAAACCAGTTGTAAGTTACTACGTTTGGCGTACACCCCGGTGTATTGGTATTTGGGTTTTCACCTAATACTGATGTATTGGTAAAAGTTATGTTTGTATTGGTACAACCCGGATTGGTATAGCTAAATGCGTTAAGCGGCTTCACCACAACTTTTGCCGAAGAAGAAACCGGTGTTCCGACGTTGCCGCAAAAAGCATTGGATACATTGATACTTACATCAAAAGCATTGTAAATTGTTCCGGCGCTTGATACCGAAGTACTTCCACAAGAGGATCTGATATAGGTATGTTTAACTTTTCCTGCCAGGGCTTTTATTTCACACAGGGTATAAACCGAGGTGGTGTTGTCTCCCCACGTAATGGTATAAAGGTCTCCTGGAAAGTTGTTTTGTATTCCCTCTGGCGATGTAATATCAACGTTAAATTCGAGCGCACCCAAAGGCAAACAAACGATGTTGTTTCCCGAAGTCCCGAAAGCTGTAATGGCTTTGTTGTTAATTAACAGGTAAGCTTTTGTGCCGACCGTACCATCAGCATTTACAGCCTTTGCCAATATTGTATAGTGAACCTGATCAGCAATAAAGGTTTGTATTTTCGTTGGAAAACTCAAATTCGTAGCGCTTCCACTTACTTCGTTAGTTACTTTTGCGGTAACAGTAGTATTGGAGGTTGACTCATTTGTGATAAAAAATGAGTTATTTGCTCTGCTAATACAGGTTCCAAAAGTTTCAGTGTTGGTTGTATTGAGGTAATTAGCAGTAAGCTTAGCTTGTGTAGGTTGACCTGCTTTGATTTCAAATGCATTTGATTCCACACTTACAGCGGCAGGACTTGTAGTTTTAATTCTAAGCTTGTAGCCCGTACCTGGAGTAATCCCCGTAGTAGGAATACTACCATTAATATAAGTGCTATAAAAACCGGTATAAGTTCCTATAAGCTTTTCTGCTGCGAAATTTCCATTCTCATCAGATAAATACAACTGAAAAACATTGCCTCTGTCGATACATCCATTCGGGATGGTAAGCGGCGCAGCAATAGTACTTCCAGGCGTAAATGGCCCTGGATCAATTGTTCCAATGGTAATTTGGGCAGAAGATGTTTTAGTAATCAATAATATCCCTAAAATAAGGGTATATAAAAGCCATTTCCTTTTCAAACAGGTCTACATTAAAAATCTCTAACACTAAGGAATGATTTACGTTCGTTTTAAATCAGTGTTTGTTTGGGGGCTGATCTAGTATACTTACAATTGTGTAATAAGTAAACCTACGCTTTCATAAATATTCAGTTACAAAGTACGTAATTTTTATGTTGCACTTTCAAATATTTACACCAACTCGAACAAAATGAACAGTTTAAGAATGACGAAATGGGCTCTGTAATGAAATATAAGCATAAAAAAACCCTCAAGGAGATTAAACCTTGAGGGTATATTTTTACACGAAATTTTTTCCGTGATTTTTAGCGATTTGGATTACATCATGCCACCCATACCGCCGCCGCCCATTGGAGGCATTGGCGCACCACCTTCTTCAGGCTCGTCTGCCAAAACAACTTCAGTTGTTAATAACATCGCCGCGATAGAAGCTGCATTTTCTAATGCTACACGAGAAACTTTAGTTGGATCGATAACACCAGCACCAATTAAGTTTTCGTAAACATCAGTACGGGCATTATAACCGTAATCTGCTGTTCCTTCTTTAACTTTTTGAACTACGATAGAACCTTCGATACCTGCGTTTTCGCAAATTTGACGTAATGGCTCTTCGATCGCACGACGAATGATTTGAATACCAGTATTCTCATCTTCATTAGCACCTTTTAAATCAGCAATTGAAGCAACTGCACGGATGAAAGCAACACCACCACCAGCAACAATACCTTCTTCTACAGCTGCACGAGTTGCATGTAAAGCATCATCAACGCGGTCTTTTTTCTCTTTCATTTCAACCTCACTAGCTGCGCCTACGTAAAGAACTGCAACACCGCCAGCTAATTTAGCTAAACGCTCTTGTAATTTTTCTTTATCGTAATCAGAAGTAGTAGTTTCAATTTGAGCTTTGATTTGGCTTACACGAGATTTAATATCTTCAGAGTTACCAGCGCCATTAATTACTGTAGTGTTGTCTTTATCAACAACAACTTTCTCAGCAGAACCTAAATAAGTTAAATCAGCATTTTCTAATTTGTAACCTCTTTCTTCTGATACCACAATACCGCCAGTTAAGATTGCGATGTCTTCTAACATTGCTTTTCTTCTATCACCGAAACCTGGTGCTTTAACAGCCACAACTTTCAATGAACCACGGATTTTATTAACCACTAAAGTAGCTAAAGCTTCACCATCTAAATCTTCAGAAATGATTACTAATGGCTTACCAGTTTGAACAGTTTTTTCTAAAACAGGCAACAATTCTTTCATGTTGCTGATTTTTTTGTCGTAGATTAAAATGTAAGGACTATCTAATTCAGCTTCCATTTTATCTGCATTGGTAACGAAATATGGAGATAAGTAACCTCTGTCAAACTGCATACCTTCTACTGTTTTAACTTCAGTTTCAGTACCTTTTGCTTCTTCAACAGTAATTACACCATCTTTACCAACTTTACCCATTGCCTCAGCAATTAAAGCGCCGATCACCTCATCATTATTTGCGGAGATAGAAGCAACTTGTTTGATTTTGTTGTTGTCTTCGCCAACCGTTTGAGATTGTTCTCTTAAATTAGCCACAACAGCAGCAACAGCTTTATCAATACCGCGTTTCAAATCCATTGGATTTGCACCAGCAGCAACGTTTTTAATACCTGTAGTAATGATTGCCTGAGCTAAAACCGTAGCAGTAGTTGTTCCATCACCAGCAATATCAGCTGTTTTTGAAGCTACTTCTTTAACCATTTGAGCACCCATGTTTTCAACCGCATCTTTCAATTCGATTTCTTTAGCAACGGTAACACCATCTTTAGTGATCGCTGGCGATCCGAATTTTTTATCGATGATTACGTTACGGCCTTTCGGACCTAAAGTTACTTTTACTGCATTTGCTAAGATATCTACACCGCGTTTCAGGGCGTCACGTGCATCTACGTTATATTTTACTTGTTTTGACATTTTGATTTAAGATTTTTAGAATTACGATTTACGATTTTTTAAATCGCATCATCTTATAACTTTTAACTTTCTACTTTTAACTTATAATTACCCTACAACAGCGTAAATATCAGTTTCACGCATGATTAAGTAGTCTTTACCTTCGTAAGGGAACTCGGTGCCACCGTATTTACCATAAATAACAACATCGCCTACTTTTACGCTTGCTTTTTTACCTTCAGCATCTTCTTCAGAAACTGAAACTACAGTTCCTTTAGATGGTTTTTCTTTAGCGGTATCAGGGATATACAAACCCGATGCAGTTTTCTCTTCTGCGGCAGCTGGTTCTACAATTACTCTGTTCGAACTGCCAGCAATTGGTTTAAGGTTTAACGCCATAACTTTTATTATTTTTTATTTTGATTTAAGTTTTTTAACTAAGCTTACAATTAACACTTTTTATGCCAAGAGGTTTTCAGGGACAAAATTACACCTGTCCTGTCAAAATACAAACAAATCAAGAATATTAGGTGTCAGCTTGGCAGAGAAGATTTAGAGGTATTGCCAAAGTAAAGGCTTATAAATGCATATGAACTACTTTAGGGCTGCTGTAGGATCTGTTCCCTTATCTACAATGGTTTTAATATTGCCTTTTAAGTCCGAAACATAAATTCGGCTTTGCGTAAATGGTTTTTCAGCTGCGCTGAAGAAAATCCGGTCATCGGCAGCAACAAAAAGATTCGACACATTCATCTCAGGGGCGGAAATTTGTTTTATCGCTTTAGATGCCACATCCATTGAAAAAACAGCATTGGCTTTACCATGTAATTCGGGTATGGCGTTACCAGAATAAGCACTGAAAATAATTTTATTACCCTTATCGGCATAGAAGAAACGATTATCGCTGGCAATATTGTAGGTCGTCCCAATCAAATCTTTTAAAGGCTTCGTATAGATGATTTTTCCTGAAGTATTAAAAGTGTATAGATTATTCAAATCGTGGGCAACAATTTCAGTCGCCGATTTCCAGGTTGGTGAACTCACATTAATATTCGATTGGCCATCAAGGATTACAAAGCTGGTATTATCGTTTTTGATCAGGCCAACTTTCCAGATGCTCTTCTCGTTTAACACGCTAAAAACAATATGAATACCATCTTCAGACCATACTGCGCCATAATAATTTTTACTGTCTGCATGCAACTGCAACTGGCTTTTATTCTCCAAATCTGCTATCCAAACGCTCCTGTTTCCGGCACTATCGCTAACAGTATAAGCCAATTTATTTCCATCAGGAGAAATGGATGGGTCAGTAGCGCCACCAAATGAAATTTGTTTCATCGTATCAATACTGGTAGCTACAATTTTTTGCCCATCCTGATAAGCCAAAGCAAAGTTTTTCCCGCTTAAAGAAACGGTATCCAATATCGCTGTTGATTTAGATTGATCATTACTGTTGGATGTGCAAGAAGCAAACATAGCCAGGCATGAAACGATTGCCAGTACGAAACGAGAATACAATTTAGTCATGCGCAATTTTACGAATTGTTTTTAAACAAAGAAGATCCAGGCTTTTTAAAACCCAGATCTTCTAATTTTATGATTTTATTCAGACTTAACTTTTTTTCTTATCTGCATAACCAAACACTTTTTGAAGCAGGGTGGTACTTCGAGCGTTGAAATTCCCTCTGATTTTCAATTCTTCTTTAGCCACCTCAATAAATAATCCATCAATTGCCTTTTGCGTTACATATTCCGTAAGATTTGTATTTACGGGTTTTACTAAAGGCAAACGGTTATACTGCGAAGTTAAATCGCTGTAATATTTCGTTGCGTTCACTTTATTCAGGCTGGTGGTTACTATCGGACTGAATTTTTGCATTAACTCAGAGGTAGTTACCCGTTTAAAATAAGCTGTTGCCGCATCATTGTTTCCTAGCAGGATATTGGTTGCATCAGCCAGTGTCATCTGTTTAATTGCCGAGATGAAAATTGGTTTTGCTTCAGTAGCCGCATCTTCCGCAGCACGGTTTAAACTGGTAATCACATTATCGCAAAGTTTATTCAACCCTATACCCCGTAGCGTTTTTTCCACTTTTTGTGCTTCGGGAGGCATTAAAATTTTAACAGCTAAATTACCCAAAAAACCATCTTTTACTGATAAGCGGTCGGCACCTGCAGAAACGCCGAGTTGCAAAGCCTCTTTGATACCCTGCCCGATTTCGAAAGTGGTTGGGGTGCCGGTGGCAGTAGTAGTACTTTGCTTCTCCGTTACTTTCTTAAAAATATCGCTCAGTTTAATTTGAGCATTCGCGTTCAGGTTTGCAAATAATATTAATGCCAGGGATGACGTTAAAATATTTATTTTTTTCATTTTATGTGTGTTTAGCTTCTTTAAGCAAAAGAACTGCCACAAATTTAGTAGCCTGCTTTGCCACAAAGATAAAGCTTCAATGAAAACGTAAATGTTAAATTTTAATTGGCTGGAGATAGCTAAAAAATAAGCCCCAATTGTACAAACAATCAGGGCCGTTGAAATTATAATAGACGAAACTTAGTTTACCGCGATATCTTTTGCGGGCACATTGGTTTCGGGATTTTTAGGAAGTGTTATTTTCAAAATTCCATCAGCATATTTCGCTGAAATGTTTTCGGTAAGCACTTTTCCATTTAAGGCAAAGGCTCTTTCAAAAGCACCGTTAGTATATTCTCTTCTGCTGAATTTCTGTGTCGCTTCTTGCTCTTCATTCGGAGTATAGGATATGCTGAGCACATCATCTTTGGTTGTTACCTTTAAAAATTCCTTTTCTAAAGCTGGGGCAAAAAGTTGGATAATATAATTTTCATCACTCTCTTCGATGTTTGCAGGAACACGTCTGAAACCTTTTCCAAACATTTCATGCGCATGGTAGGCGAACCGGCCGTGGTGATGTCTTCCAAATCGTCCTCCTTTTTGACCGCAGTTGTGATTCATTTTGCCTGTATGGCATCTATTTTCGTTATACATTTTGTAATATTTAATTGTTAATTCGAGATCATTTGCTGGGTTCTCGAAATACCCAGTAATTGTGTGATGATGCTGGCATACGGATAAGAGGGAGAAAAAACGGCATAGTCAAATTTCAAACCTCTAATCTGAACCACGATATCATCAATAAACTTCATTGGTTCCAGTAGCGCACTTATTAATCCCGATTTTGGTTTATCATCCTGCTCATCCACTTTAAAAATGTTCAAATCCTGATTATACGCTTTAAAATCGGCGCCGATGTTTTGGATCGATGTTTTGAATTTATCTGAACTAAAGAAAGTAACTTTCTCTCCCTGAGTGATTAATTCACTTGCAAATCCTAAAATCGGATCAACATCTTGTGAAGAAGGACTGCTTAAAACTAAAACCTGTGACATGTGCTTATTTGTTTAAACTATCTACTGGATTGATTACGGTATCAATTGGTTTGTTGTTGTGATGACTAAAACCATGATTTCGATGATGTGATTGACAGTTTCCTTCGTGATAATGTTTATTTTTAAAGTCGAGTCTGTCTGGATATCCATTTCTCATAGCCAGTACGTTTAGGCTGTAAAAAGTTGCGCCTGCAACTGCTAAAGCCAGTAAAATTCTGAATGCTCTCATCGCTTAATAATTAATATTGATGTTATTAATCTGTCCATTACTTTGCACTGATGGTTTATACCATTGATTGTCAATCGGAACTATTGGCGAATAATTCGAATCGAAGCTTTCGAAGCGATTGACAAAATGCCGACGACGACCTTTGAAAATCATTCCGAACGTAAACCCAATTACCATTAAGGCTAGTATAAACTTGAATATAAAGGGCACAAAGAATACCGCCGTACCGAGTACAATTCCAAATGCTATAGTTTTTAATATCTGTTTCATTTATTATTTCTTATAATTTAATAGGGTAGACGGAACAGATTTATTTTTACTTTAAAAAAAAATGAAATATTTATAATTGAATTTCAATAGAAGATTGTTCCCTGATCAATATCTTGAAACGAGCGAAAGCTAAATGCATTCGTCATTGAGCGTCCTGATTGTTTTCATTGGAACGTGGAAAAGGCGGGAGAGATAAAAAAAAAGCCGGCATTTCTGCCGGCTCTAAATTATTCCTTATTTCTGTGTCCCCATCCGCCACATCTGCGTCTGTATTCTTCTTTGAACTTCGCTCTTTCTTCTTCATTCATGCCATCCCATTTGGAACGCATTTCTCTTGCTTTTTCCCGAAAGCGATTATGACCACCACCCTTGTTAAAATTTCCGAACAGCAAACGGCAAAGCACCAGCAAACCCAAGGCTTGCCAAAAGTTTAATTTACCGGTACCAACAACCTCTGGTAAAATCCAGTTCCACAAAAACATCACAATGTAGCCTAAGGCCGCTGCAATTGCGGCGACTACAGGTATAAAGAAAATGAATTTCTTGCCTTTACTAAATTTCCTGTTTCTCATTTCCTATTCAATTAATAGTTAATAAATTCTTGATATAAATTTTGCAAGCGACTACGCAGATGTTTTACCGCATAACCCTTTCTTGATATTAACGTTTTTATATTTTCGCCGGTTTCATCCGCCAGTTCCTGGAATGTTCTTTCTTCCAGTTCATTTTGAATAAAAACATAACGTTGATTCTCCGGCAATTCTTCCAGGGCTAAAAACAACTGATCCCAAAAAAGCTTTTTCAAGCCTTCCTGTTCCGGTGAATACGCATCGGCTAACAAAATTTCCTTAAAGTTGATTTCCCCGTCTTCCCCTTCAAAAGTAAAATCCTCCAAGTGCTCTTCTTTTTGTTTTCTATACTTGTCGGTAATTTTATTTCTCGCAACGCGATAAAGCCATCCGCTAATCTGCTCAATAGCGCCCGCTTCCGGCTGATTACTCAGCTGATACCACACATCCTGCAAAATATCTTCCGCGTCCTCATCTGTATTCACTCGCCCCCGAATGAAACTGAAAAGGCGCTTTCCATAACTGGAAACGGTTGAAATAATATTTTGGGGTTCGTTTGTCGGCACTTATTTATTGGGATATAAGTCAGTAAACGGATGAGATATAATTTTACTTTAAATTATTTTAATTTTTTATAAAATCTGTTCATCATTGCGAAATATCAGATACAAAAAAAGCTTTCCCTTTTGAGGAAAGCTTTAATTATGCTAAAAAGCATCAATTATTTTTTAGTGGTATCAGTAGTTGCAGGCTTAGCCGGAGCAGTATTATTTAACGATCCGCCAAGTGGAGATGGAGAAGGTGTTTTATCTAAACGCTCTTGAATAGCTGAGTTTCCAACAGCTGTAGCGCCACCACCGTTTTTGGTGATTGTAGTAATACCTAGGGTTAAAACAACAATTGCAGCCAATAAAACCCACGATCCTTTTTCTAAAACGTCGCCCGTACGTTGAACACCAAACATATTGCTTGTGCCACCGCCTGTTGCTAAACCACCACCTTTAGGGTTTTGTATCAATACAAATAAGCCTAAAGCTATACACACAACAATTAATAAAATGATTAAAAAGGTTACCATCGTAATATTATATTTTAAAATTTCTTTTCTATGGATTGGATAAGGTCGGCAAAGTAACCACTTTTTTCTGGATATTTCAAACTTAATTTTTTATAAGTATCTATGGCTTTGTGATAAAGCATTTGCTCGATGTAAATTTTAGCTAAGGTTTCCGAAACAAGGTCATAATGATCTTCTGCACTCTTTTTGGCTTTATTTTCGGTGTCAATTTGCTCCGGTTTCGGCGGCTTAATCGTTGGGTCTTCTTTTAAGAATTTCTCGATAATTTCTGCACCTTTTGCATCTTTTACCTCCGGAGCAGGATATTCTGCCAAATGATCTGCTACCTCAAAAGGGGTTTGAATGTGGAAAATATGCTCTACATACTGTTGCTGAAAGGCTGCGCCATCTTGTTGTTTGCTAACTTCCTGTTGTTGTTTAGCTAAATTCGGCCTCGGCTGCGCATAAGGCTGAAATATTTGTTCATGTTCTTTTCTGGTTTTAGCCAGCCACCACAAGAAAGTGTAAGGCAACTGATCATCGTCATATTTAGAAACACGGTGAATTTCTGGCTCATCAGGAATAACGGTTTCGATGTGTGGTGCTTCCGGAACAACATCAGTACTTAATTTCTTTTCAAACGCAAAAAAATCTACCGCTGCAACGCTTTCGATAAAATTATTTTCATCGGCAGGTAAATCCAAAAGTTGATCTGCTCCCGGCAAATGGATGGGTGTTTCCACTTCAGCAGGTTCAACTTTATGCTCTGGTTCCGTTTCTTGTAAAAGTTCGTTACCTAAATCAGTTTCAACTGAAAATGTATCCTCTGTTTCAGTATCTTCTGGTGCAGCTTCTACAGCGACAATATTTAAAATATGAAACAAGGTGTTTCCTTGTGTATAAAGTGCTGCTTTTGGAATTAATGACGATTCAGCTTTTGCCAGCAACAAATGAATCGGCTGAGCATAAGGAAATTGTTCGGCCAGCTCCTTCAACATGGGTACATTTGCAGCCTCAACCTTTCCGGGTTGTGCAAGTAAATCTGCAAGTAGCTGTTTATAATCCATGTTTGAGGTTTGTCGCTAAGTTAAAAATTGTCGGCGGTTTTTGAGAAAAGATTGTAATGTGTAATTAGATATTTACCACTGTGCAAAGGCTCTGTTGAAGATGTCTTCCGTTAACTGCTTATTAATTTGATCTAGTGCATTTGGTAATGCCGCCTGAATGGAAGCTCCATTTAGTGGGAAATCAAAAAATTTGGTAAAACTTTCATCAAAGCTTTCTTTCTCTTTTCCCGCAACATTATTAGTGTATTTAATCGAAACTGTAATGGTTAACCGGTTTGCGCCTGCAGTTGGTGTGGCGCTAGATTGCAATGCAACTGGTTTAATATCGTAACCTGTAATCCTGCCTTCGAAAACTGCATCTGCTTCAGTAGTAGATACGCTTAAATTGGTTTGATTACGAATCCTCGTTTTTAATGCCTCGGTAAGCTGATTGTTTAAGTTCGGAACCACTAATGGCGCATTGTTTTCAAATGTACGCACAATTACAGTTTTCAAACCTTCGGTTGATGCACCACTAAACTTGTATGAACAAGAAGTAAGCGCAGCAATCAGTATAAGTGCTAATATTTTGATTTTCATTAACTGAATATTTTGGCAATATTATAAGTTCAATTCCTTGATTTTTCTGTAAAGGGTTCGTTCTGAAATGCCTAATTCCTGAGCAGCAAACTTGCGTTTGCCTTTATGTTTTTTCAGGGCTTTTTTAATCAAATCAGATTCCTTATCTACCAGCGATAATGATTCTTCAACTTCTTCCGCTTCATGGGCGAAGTAATCGCCGTTATTGCCGTTGTTGTTACTGCTTGGTGCGGGCTGCTGAATAGTGAAAGCATGCTCGTGACCCGAAGGTAGCTCCACATCTCTATATAGCTGGTTAATGTATTGGGGATTATCAGCTAAAACAGTAGCGGTATTTCCGCCGTGTTGAATAATTTCCGCTACTAATTTTTTAAGCTCAACCATATCTTTTTTCATATCAAAAAGTACCTTATACAAGATATCTCTTTCTGTGAAATCTTCTTTTGATTGCGCATTAATTGCCATAGGCAAATTGCTTCCGGCTTCGTTAGGAATGTAATTTAAAATGGCCTGACCGGAAACATTTCTATCTTTCTCTAGTACACAAATTTGCTCCGCAATATTTTTCAATTGACGAACATTTCCTGGCCAACTATAATTTGTTAGAATATTTACGGCATCTGGCTCTAAATGTAATGCCGGGCTACGGTATTTATCACTAAAATCGGCGGCAAATTTTCTAAATAATAAAAAGATGTCTTCCTTACGCTCTTGCAATGCAGGGATGCGCAAAGGAACCGTGTTTAATCTATAATATAAGTCTTCGCGAAATTTTCCATTTTTAACTCGGTTATATACATCAACATTGGTGGCTGCAATAATACGAACATCCGTTTTCTGAACTTTTGATGAACCAACACGAAGATATTCGCCACTTTCTAAAATCCTCAACAACCTGGCCTGAGTGCCTAGCGGCAGTTCGGCAACTTCATCAAGGAAAATTGTTCCGCCATTGGCCACTTCAAAATAACCTTTGCGGGCTTCATGCGCACCGGTAAATGAGCCTTTCTCATGCCCGAATAGTTCTGAATCTATCGTTCCTTCCGGGATAGCACCACAGTTTACAGCGATAAAGGCGCCATGTTTACGGGCGCTCATCTGGTGAATGATTTGAGAAAAAACTTCCTTACCACTTCCGCTTTCACCCGTAATAAGCACCGACATATCTGTTGGTGCCACCTGGCTCGCAATATCTATAGCCCGATTAAGCAAAGGCGAATTGCCAATAATTCCGAATCGTTGTTTAATATTTTGTGTATCCATTTTTTAATGGTTGAAAGTTAAAGGTTAAAAGTTGAAGGTCATGCTTTATAACATGTTTCTTATGATTTAATCGTTAACTTTTATTGTAATATGTTTGTTCAATTTCGGCGTATTGAATTTGGCATTCAGCCATGTAACCCGGAACCGATAACATGTAACTATTATCAAACTATTCTTCCAATCAAGGTTGCTGAGGTACATCTTTCGATATACACATTAGCGTATTCGCCCGGTTTAACGCCATCAATAGCAGGAAAAATAGCCATTGCGCCACTATCACCACGTCCACAGTAATCCAAATCAGATTTTTTCGAAGTGCCTTCAATCAATACACGAACCGTTTTACCCACCCATTCCTGCAATCGCATCAACGAATGTGCTTGTTGTTTAGCTAAAATTTCTGCCAAACGACGTTTCTTTACATCCTCAGGAATGTCGTCAGCCAGTTTACGGGCAGCTAAAGTTCCAGGTCTTTCCGAATAGGTGAAGTTATAAGCAAAATCATACTGCACATAATCCATCATGCTCAGTGTTTCCTCATGTTCTTCCTCTGTTTCAGTACAGAAACCAGCAATAATATCAGTTGAAATGGCACAACCTGGAATAATGTTTCTAATCGCATCAATGCGGTTAATGTACCACTCACGGGTATAAGTTCTGTTCATTAACTCCAACACACGGGTATTGCCAGATTGAACTGGTAAGTGAATGTAGTTACAGATATTATCGTATTTGGCGATGGTATGTAGAACTTCATCGGTAATATCTTTAGGGTGCGACGTAGAAAAACGAACCCTTAAATCTGGATTAACCAATGCCGTTTGTTCTAATAACTGCGCAAAATTAACAGTTTCCGTTCCATCTTCTGAAGTCCAGGTGTACGAATCTACATTTTGACCCAGCAGCGTTACTTCCCTGTAACCAGCTTCGAAAAGTGTTTTTGCTTCTTCGATGATGGAGTGTGCATCGCGACTACGCTCACGACCGCGGGTAAAAGGCACTACACAGAATGAGCACATGTTGTTACATCCGCGGGTAATCGAAATAAAGGCCGTAATGCCATTACTGTTTAACCTTACCGGACTAATGTCTGCATAAGTTTCCTCACGGGATAACAGTACATTCACTGCTTTGTGCCCGCTTTCAACCTGCTCAATCAAATTAGGTAAATCGCGGTAAGCATCTGGGCCAACTACTACATCAACCAAGCGTTCTTCTTCTAAAAACTTAGATTTTAAACGTTCAGCCATACAACCTAACACCCCAACAATTAATTTAGGATTGCGGCGCTTTTCAACACCAAATTGAGATAAACGATTTCGCACTCTGGTTTCGGCGTTTTCACGGATAGAACAAGTATTGATGAAAATTACATCGGCCTGGTGATAATCGCCAGTGGTTTCGAAACCGGTTTCAGATAGGATAGAGGCAACAATTTCGCTATCAGCGAAGTTCATTGCACAGCCGTAACTTTCGATGTATAATTTGCGGGCATCGGCTTTAACAGGCGTATCTAAAATCAACGCTTCGCCTTGTCTCGTCTCGTCATGCGTTTTATCCTGTACTTGTAAATCAATCATTCTTAAAAAGATTTTGGGGATTGCAAAAATACACAAATAAAATTAAAAGTGACAAATTGGCACGTTTTGTTTCAATGTTTACAATTGAATTGAAAAACCTGCTAGGGAAGTCTGTGGGCAATTCACTTTAAGCCTGTAGGTTGCTAACCAATTTTTTGAAGCGTAAAGGCGAAAGTTGTACCAATACCTGGGGTGCTTCTCACCGAAATAGTTTGCTGGTGCGCTTCCAAAATGTGCTTTACAATGGCCAAACCCAAACCAGTTCCCCCTACCTCTCTTGCCCTGTGGGTATCAATGCGATAGAAACGCTCAAATAAACGCAGTAAATGTTTCTCCTCGATACCGATTCCATTATCAGTTACCTCGACCAGGAATTGATCATGAAGTTCGAAAATTTTAATGGCTGTTTCACCGTGTTCGATGCCATATTTAATGCTATTCACGATCAGATTAATTAACACCTGCCGGATTTTTTCGCGGTCGGCATTAACCATGGTTACCGCAGTATATTTATCTTTAAAAAAAAGTTTGATGTGCTTGGCTTTCGCCCTATCCTCCAGATTTTCCATTACCTCTTTGGCAAGTGTAACGAAATCAAATTTCTGATAATGAATAGGCGCTTCACCTGTTTCCAGTTTCGAAATGGCATCTAAATCATTGATCAGATAGCTCAAACGCTCCACATTGTTTTCTGCTTTTTTCAGAAATTTTACCGCCATATCCGGATCATCAACAATACAATCCTGCAAAGTTTCGATATAACCCTGGATGGCAAAAAGCGGTGTTTTAAACTCGTGAGACACATTAGATAAAAATTCTCGACGAAATTGTTCCTGCTTTTTCAGCAAATCAATCTCTCGTTTTTTAGCACCAGCCCATTCTTTAACTTCTTGTTCAACGTCATTAATCGGATCGGAACTTACATATTCTCCAAGCGCATCTTTCAAATCTTTTCCAAGCTTGAGATTATGAATGAGCTTATAAATCAGTTTAATTTTATTGTAAATGTATTTTTCCAGCAGATAGTAGAAAACCAAAAAGCTGCACAGAAAGGAAACACCGAATGAAATTCCAAAATAATACCAGCTGCGCTCAAAATAAAAGTTCACCATCCCGATGGAGAGTGCAACAGCCAAAGCTGTAATTAAAACCAGCACACTTAATTTCATGGTGCAATTTAAAGCTTTTTATGTTAATGGAATGTTAACCCAATTGCTTTTCAGTTAAATATTTCCAATATCTTTTGGGTACATGTTTTACATGGAGCTTGGTGTTTTTTCGGGCAACAATATTGGCGCTTTTGAAGTAATCCTTCCAAAGTAAAGAATACAATTCTTCCTTTTCATCCATTAATAGTAACCCAGGATTTTTCTGATTTACTTCTGATGCAAAATCGATCGTGATTTCCTCAACTGTTTTTAAGTTATAATGCAAACCATATTTTCTTTTCAAATCATAAATTATCCATTCCTGATCTGCATATCGGTTTTTAAAATGATTGCTGATTAAAGGCAGAACGTTAAAATCCGGATCAACTGAGGTATAAAACATGCCGTCGCCAGTTTTTTGAAAGCGAATAAATGCTTCCATGCGATGTTTTTCGCGTTCTACACTTTTTGCATATTTCGATAAGGCCATCACATGATCATTACCATAATTGGACGCCGCACCGGTTTCATTTTGAAAAATATAGATGGTGAACTGAAATAAGTGATCGTAAGCCTCTGGAATTTCGGATAAATAGGTGCAGTAAAATTTTCGGAGCCAATCTTTTTTCAATTTTTTTTGAAGTCCAACCCAAACACGGTCGGCTTTCTCCTGGTCAGTTGCAACTATCAGGTTTTCACGGAAAGCCTCCGGTTGATAAAGCATCATCGATTTTAAAGACGTAGATCCAGGTTTCCTTTCAAACCATTCAAATACCGCAGTTAATAAGCCGGTTAAAGTTCCATCGAAAATGTAAATCATTTAAAATAAAATCAATTGATTGCTATCGGTTTTTAAATATTTGCTTTGGCTTTCGGCTAAAATAAAGGCTTTGATTTGGGTTCCCTGATAATCTTTCAATTGATAAGGACTATCTAAGCAGGTAATAAAATGTTTCGCCCGGTTATAAGCCACACCAATCTTTTTCAACTGATCAATTCTCAATTTCCCAAATTTGCGGGCCTGGACAATTTTCTGGGCCGACATTACGCCGATACCAGGAATGCGCAAAATCATTTTGTAATCAGCTTTATTAATATCCACAGGGAAATGTTGCATATTTCTAATTGCCCAGCTTAATTTAGGATCGATATCGATATCAAGATTTGGATTGGCATCATTTAAAATCTCCTGAACCTTAAAACCATAAAAACGCATAAGCCAATCCGTTTGATAAAGGCGGTTTTCTCGCAAAAGCGGTGGCTGGGTTCCTAAAACCGGCATTCTGGTGTCATCGCTAATAGGAACATATCCAGAATAATAAACCCTTTTTAGCGAAAAATTCTTGTAAAAAGCATTTGCAGTGTACATAATCTCTTTGTCGCTTTCTGGCGTGGCTCCAATAACCATTTGTGTACTTTGCCCTGCCGGAACAAATTTTGGCACATGTTTAATCAGTTTCTTATCTGCAGAAAACTGTGCAATATTTTTCTGAACAAAATCTAGTGGTTTAATCACATCTGCGTGGTTTTTCTCTGGTGCTAAAAGTTTTAAACCTGCTTCAGTTGGCATTTCCAAATTGATGCTCATTCGATCAGCATAAAGTCCTGCTTCTTTTATTAATTCATCACTTGCTCCGGGAATAGTTTTTAAGTGAATATAACCATTGTAGTTTTGCTCTAACCGCAGTTTTTTACAAACCAAAAGCAATCGCTCCATGGTAAAATCGGCATTCTTGAAAATACCAGAACTCAAAAATAATCCCTCAATATAATTTCTGCGGTAAAAATTCATGGTGAGTTCCACGACCTCATCTACGGTAAAAGCTGCCCGCTTCACATCATTGCTTTTTCTCGAAACGCAAAAAAGGCAATCATAAATGCAGTGGTTAGTTAGCAGTATTTTAAGTAAGGAAACACAACGACCATCTTCGGTGTAGGTATGGCAAATGCCTGAAGAATGACTATCTCCAAGGCCTTTATTATCGTTTTTCCTGGTGCCACCGCTTGATGAACATGAAACATCATATTTAGCAGCGTCAGCAAGAATATTTAATTTTTCACGAATTCGATCGAATGACATAAGCAGTTATTTACTAACAAATATAGTTTTAAAACTAAATAAATTAGTAAATTTAATGCTTAAGTTTACTCTTTTGTGGAATAGCCTAATTGGTTGCTAAAATGTTATTGCCGTTAATTTTGTAATGCTTTGGAAAGTGACTTTCTGATTGGTTTTGATTTTCCTGAAGTTGTCTGAGCTGTTTAAAAAATGCTTCAGCTTCTGCTTCATGCTGTTCTTTGATACTGAAATTTGCACTGAAAGAAGGTTCACTAAATTTTACGGCATAATAATAATCGCCATTTTGATTGCTGAATTTTTCTTCAATGGAATAGATGTTCTTCCATGAAAAATGTAGGGTTTTTTTCGAATAAAATAAGGTGTTATGTTTGATTGCAAATTTTATCCCGTTTTTATCTAACTCAACATCACACGCAACAAATATCTGGGTTTTGATAACCCATTGTAGCGCTACAATCTTCAGCGCTAAAAAAAATAAAATAAGAATTGAAATGACCCAAACTGGCGTATCAAGCGGCAAGCAAAATAGAATGACCAGCATCAGCAAGGCACCAATAAGCGGTATGCCAATAAACGCGGCAACAAGTACCCTGCATTTATGATATTGTAATTGAAAAGAGTTCATGACGTTAATCTGCTACTAATTTAAGCGCAGATCAAACTCCATGAAATACTTACTTCTAAGTATTTTATACGGTGAAATTACGGTATTTACACTGTTTTGACTTCAATTTCCTTCCCATTCGCGGTAAAAATGCGTCAGGTAAAGTTCCATAAACTGATGCCTTTCCTCCGCGATAGCTTTGCCGGCTTCGGTGTTCATCATATCTTTAAGCAGCAACAGCTTTTCATAAAAATGATTAATGGTTGGGGCGGTGGTATTTTTATAACTCTCTTTGTCTAAATGCTGTTGTGGTTGAATTGCAGGATCGTATAACACTCGATTTTTAAACCCGCCATAGGTAAAAGCCCTTGCAATCCCTATTGCACCAATGGCATCTAACCGATCGGCGTCCTGAACAATTTGCATTTCTTTGGATGTAAAGGAGCTTTGTTCAAAACTGTTCTTAAATGACATATTTTGAATAATCAGTTTTACGTGATTAATTATTTCTTCATCAATGGATATAGACTGGAGAAAGGCAGCAGCCATATTCGGGCCTAAGGTTTCATCTCCATTGTTAAATTTTGGATCAGCAATATCATGCAACAGTGCAGCAAAGGCTACTACAAGTTCATTCCCATTTTCCTTTTGATTAATATTTTGAGCGGTTTTGAAAACACGCTCGATATGAAACCAGTCATGGCCTGCTTCGGCATGGGCTAAAGTTTCTTTAACAAAATCAATGGTTTTTTGGATAGACGACTGCATAATTAATTTTTCTCAAATATATTGGAATTTTATGCAGGGCAGAAAAAATGTTATCAGCAGCGGAGAGTTAATTAACTCGCCGCTGCTGTTCTACTTTCATCTTCAGCAATAATTTTAATTAAATCATTGTGATTTAAAGTAAGTAAATGTGTTACCTCAACCTCTAAAATTGCGGCGATTTGAAATAAACGATCAATAGTCAATTTACTATAGCCTAACTCAATTTTACTGTAAGCATTTTGAGAGATTTTTAATTTCGCTGCCAGATAATCTTGAGTATAGTCTCTGTATTCTCTAATTTTCCTAATATTCCCGGCAACGTTCTTCGTCTTTAAAGCTAATACATCTTCCATAAAAAGGGATAATTTTATATGTTTCTATAATTTACGAAATTCTTAAAGGCTTAGATTTTATAGGAATGATTCGCTAGCTCTAAGGTATCACGTGAACGGGTAAACACGGTAATTATTACCAACAATGAAACAACTCAAAAGTTTAATGTATTCTATTTTGTTGTTGCTAATCAGGCAGTTGTAAAAACTATTGATGGGTGAGTATCGTTTCTTAAATAACCTCGCAGTTAAATGCGATTATAAAAAGGAGTAGCCGAAAACCTCAAACAGAGTAGGCATTATTAAAATTAGAACGTTATGAAACTTCAAGAGTTAAATTTAAACGAAATGAAAGAAATCAACGGTGGTGGTTTATTTGGTGGTAATGATTCATCGAATTCAGGTGGATTATTAGGATCAATTGGAATTGGTAATTTACTATCATTTTCAAACGAAACCCAAGACGGAGATGAATCGAGTAAAACCTCGTTCTCTTTAGGGAATAACATCGGTGGAAGTTTGGAAGGATTATTCCAAAGCTTAACCAGCTAATTTGATTAACACTCAATTTATAGAAAGGGGTTCTGAAAAGAATCCCTTTTTTTCTCTAACAAAATACTGAAATAATGGAAAATTTATCAGCACAAGAACTTTTAGAAATTGGAGGTGGGGGTATTTTTGGAAATACACAGCAAGCCTCCGGCATATCAATCAGTGCTACATCTGACAGTTTATTAAGTATTACATTTATTACCACAAACGGCGATAGACGAAATGAAACGACCATTTCTGTTGGCAATGATATTGCCCTGGATTTAGGTTTAATTGGCAACAGGCAATAATTTGTTGTTAAATATAAGTAATGAAAGACCAAGAGATTTGGTCTTTTTTTATGGTCTTAAAACCTAAAATAGCAAAAATGCGTATGTCAATATAGATATGGATAGTGACAAATACATATTTCCGAAAGAGATTATTGAAAATACAGCCGAGTATCATTTTCATTCTCATAACTCTTACACCAAAGTAATTTACCAGGTTATTTTGGTTGTACTCATTGCTGCTTTTCTGGCATTATTTCTTATTAAGGTTGATGTAAATGTAAAAAGTACTGGTTTATTCAGGCCTACTGCAGAGCGGAATGAAATTAAACCACTTATAGCCGGACGCATTGATTCTTTATTTATAAAGGAAAATATGCATGTGAAGGCCGGTCAGGTGTTGCTGACGATTAAAAAAGAAAATATCGAAAGTCAGGATGCCTTGAATCAGTTTCAGCAAACCGATGTTAAGGATCAGCTTCACGATTTAGGCTTACTCATCAATGCTTACAGAAGGAACGATTGGTCGAAAAAGTTGCCGCTTAAATCTGGCGTATATGGCCAGCAATACAGTTTCTTTATGCAAAGGGTAACCGAGGCAAAAGCAAGATATCAGCTGGCTTATAAAAATTATGAACGTTACGCCTATCTTTTTAAAAGAAAAGCGGTTTCTGCATTAGAATATGATGAAATGAAACTCAGAAAGGATAACGTATTCAACGAGCTAAGTTTAATTGGAGAGGAGCAGGGGAATAAGTGGCAAACGGAATTGAATCAGCTCAATATCCAAAATCAACAACTTGATACCAGAGATCGGCAATACGAAGAAGAGAAAGAGTTTTACACCATAAAAGCACCTTTAACCGGAACAGTACAGCAATTAAAGGGAATACAACCCGGAAGTTCTATTTCGGCAAATGAAATTTTGGGTGAAATTTCGCCCGATTCAGGCTTGATTGCAGAAACCTATGTTCAACCTAAAGATATCGGTTTGCTAAAAGTTGGCACCAAAGCCCGGTTTCAAATTGATGCCTATAATTATAATGAATGGGGCATGGCAACCGGTAAAGTAATATCCATCTCAAGTGACGTATTTATGGAAAATGGATCACAACCCTTTTTCAAAGTTCGCTGTTTATTGGATAAAAACAATTTAAAGTTAAGGAACGGATACCAGGGTAAAATAAAAAAGGGTATGACGCTACAGGCCCGTTTCTTTGTAACAAGAAGAACACTATTTCAATTGCTGTACGATAAGGCTGATGATTGGTTAAATCCAAATGTAATTCCTGAAAGTAAAGAAAATCAAGTAAGCAGCCGATGAAAAATTTAAACCAATTCTTCCAGGCTTTTAAAGAGAACATTGCTTTAAAAAAGAAAGCTAAACGCACCGTTATCAAACAGCATGACGTTACCGACTGTGGTGCTACATGCCTGGCCTCTATCTCTATTCACTATGGTTTAGATTTACCAATTGCCAGAATACGGCAATATGCTGGTACCGATAAAAAGGGAACCAACGTACTGGGCTTAATTGAGGCTTCTGCCAGGTTAGGATTTTCTGCAAAAGGCGTTAAAGCCAGTTTTGATAACCTCTTTACCATCCCAACGCCAGTTATTGCCCATGTGAATCATAATAATCTCGCTCACTACATTGTTATCTATAAGGTAACCGAAGATTATGTAGAGGTGATGGATCCTGCTTACGGAGAAATGCAGCGGCTAACGCCGGATGAGTTCAGGCAGAAATGGACTGGTGTATTGATTATGCTTTTACCCGGAGATGATTTCACTGCCGGAACCGAGCGAATATCATTAGAGAAAAGATTTCTCTATCTGCTGATGCCACATAAGTCAATTCTAATTCAGGTATTAATTGGTGCCATATTTTACACCATCTTAGGTTTATCAACTTCCATTTTTCTTCAAAAAATAGTAGATAATGTACTTCCAGAGGGCAATACGAATTTATTAAACCTGATGGGAACGGTGATGATTATCATCATCCTGCTGCAAATATTTATCAATTACGCTAAAACATTATTAACCATAAAAACCGGACAGCAAATTGATGCGAGGTTAATCCTGGGTTATTATAAACATCTTTTAAAGTTACCTCAGGCTTTTTTCGATACCATGCGTGTGGGAGAAATCATCTCACGGATGAATGATGCGGTAAAAATCAGGGCTTTTATCAATGATGTATTGGTTGGTTTCGCGGTCAATGTCTTCATCTTGATTTTTTCTTTTGCACTGATGTTTACCTACTATTGGAAACTGGCTTTGATTATGTTAACTGTTGTGCCTTTGTACGCCTTAGTTTATTATATATCAAATCGCCTGAACAAAACCACACAAAGGCAATTGATGGAAAAAAGTGCTGAACTGGAAAATCAATTGGTAGAATCAGTTAATTCAGTTAGTACCATAAAACGATTTGGATTGGAGAATTTCTCTAACCTGAAAACAGAAATCAGATTTATTAATTTACTGAAAACGGTTTACACCTCCGGAACAAATTCACTATTAGTAGGTAACGCTAGTGGTTTTATTTCGAGCACATTTGCTGTTATTTTATTATGGGCAGGGGCAAGTTTTGTACTTCAAAACCTGATCACTCCCGGAGAATTGTTATCATTTTATGCAATTATCGGATATTTCACAGGGCCTGTAATTAGTTTAATTGGCATGAATAAGGTTTTTCAAGATGCCCGGATAGCCGCCGACAGACTTTTTGAAATCATGGATTTAGAGCGGGAGAAAACAGAGAACAAAACTGACATTACACCGGATATGATTGGAGATATCGAATTTCGGAAAGTGAATTTCAGGTACGGGACCAGGGTTACGGTTTTTGATGGCTTTGATCTTCATGTTCCGAAAGGGAAAATCACAGCTGTAGTGGGAGAGAGTGGCTCAGGGAAAACTACATTACTTTCGCTACTTCAAAATATTTATCCGTTGCAGTCGGGAAATATTATGATCGGCGAATTCGACATCAATTACATTACTAACGAAAGTTTGAGGAAACTGGTAGCGGTAGTGCCACAAGATGTGCATCTGTTTGCCGGAAATGTGATTGAAAATATTGCTGTTGGAGAGATGGAACCTGATATGAAAAAAATTGTGCGTATCTGTGCCCAATTGCATATTATGGATTTTATTGAACGTTTGCCAAACGGATTTGATACCTATTTGGGAGAAAACGCTACCAATTTATCTGGCGGGCAAAGGCAGCGGCTGGCCATTGCAAGGGCGCTGTATCGTGATCCGGAAATATTAATTTTGGATGAGGCCACCTCTTCGTTAGATTCCTCATCAGAAGAACATATCCATCACGCTATTTCTTTACTTCGCGAACAAGGCAAAACCATTATTTTAATCGCTCACCGATTAAGCACAGTTGTAAATGCGGATAAAATTGTGGTGTTAAAAGAGGGAAAACTTATTGAAGAAGGTACACATGCCGAGCTGGTTGAAATAAATGGGATGTACACCAGCATGTGGCACAAACAATTTCCGTCAATTACAGATTCAATAAAGAAAAAGCGGGTAAAGAAAGTAGGTAATCAGGAACCCAAAAGCTAGTGCATTTTAAATTCCTGATAACTTATATAGTTATGCTTGTACTTGATTTTCAATCAGTGGTGCTCTCCTTGAACCATCGTAAAGCTCGTACTCTAGCATTCTGCAATCTAGTTTTCCGTTATAGAATTCAATTTTTCTTGATGCCTTTAAGCCGATTTTTTTGGCAAGGTCGGGATTTCCGGTAAAAATATAACCTGAATAACCTTTACATTTGGTTTTCATGAAATCGCCCATGCGCTTGTAGGTGAGTTCCAGTTTGCTGTGTACGCCTAAACGTTCCCCGTATTCCGGATTGAAAACCACCACACCTTTTCCGCCTTCCGGAACAGGTGTAAGTTCGAAATCACAAACTTCGAATTCAATAAAAGTATCTACTCCAGCGGTTTTGGCATTTCTACGCGTAACCTCAACGGCATCTTCAGAAATATCAGAAGCAATGATTTTAAGATCTGTGTTTTTAATGACCTGATCTTTCAAAATTCTTCTTTCAGCAAAAAATTCCTGCTCATCATAACCTAAAATGTGCATAAAGCCATAATTCATGCGATACAAGCCTGGAGCACGATTGGTTGCGATTAATGCTGCTTCGATAGCCAAAGTTCCTGAACCACACATCGGATTAATAAAAGGCGATTTTTTATCCCAATTGGTGGCATAAATGGCACCTGAAGCTAAGGCTTCGAGCATCGGTGCTTTTCCCGGAATTTTACGATAACCATGTTTAGCCAATGTTTCGCCTGAAGTATCCATAAATACATCGGCATCGGCATCTTTCCAGTATAAATGTACTACTGCTTTGTTGGCATCAGAGCCAGAGTTCGGACGTATCCCTTTTTTCTCTTTCATTCTGTCAACAATCGCATCTTTAACCTTTAAATTGGCAAAAAGTGGGGTGGTAATGTTCGGATTATCCACATTGGAGGTTACAGAGAAATAGCCTGCAAAATCAATCAGTTCCTCCCATTCAATCGCTTTGATTTCGTTGTACAAATCATCAGGCGTAACTGCTTTGAAACTTTTTATGGCGTACAAAATCTGACTGGCGCAACGCAAGTTCAAATTTAGCTTAATACACTCTGTAAGGGTGATATTTAGCTCAACACCAGTTGGGAAAGCCCTTTCAATTTTATATCCTAAGGCCGTAACTTCATCTTGCAAATACGGAGAAAGGCGCTTATTGCAGGTAATAATTACCTTGCTTTTATTGTGGAAAACTTGCATCATAATATATGCGAAGTTATCAATAAAATTATAGAGATTTGATGTTTATAGTACATTAAGTAGTATTAGATATGGAAATTAAAGGAAAAGTACACGAAGTAGGTGCAACGCAGCAAGTGAGTGAAACGTTTAAAAAACGTGATTTAATAGTAGAATACGCAGAAAATCCAACATACCCAGAATATATCCGTTTTGAGGCTTTACAAGATAAAACTGCATTATTAGATACATTTAAAGCGGGTGATGAAGTTGAGGTTTTCTTTAACTTACGTGGTCGCCCTTGGACAGATAAAACAGGAAAAACATCATATTTTAACAGCCTTGTAATTTGGAGAATCAATGCTATTGCAGCGGGTGCTCCGGCAGCAGCTACTCCAGCTTATGCAGCTCCGGTTGATGTGAGTAACACACCAGGTGAAGATGATGATTTACCATTCTAAATAAAGATTCTTTTTAAGCAAACAATTTTGAACCATGCCGGGGCTTTTGCCCCGGCATTTTTTTGTTAAAAATTTCTTTGAATATTCATTTCCAGCTAAATAAGCCATGTTAAAATATGTTAAAAACATTCCTTTAACTTAGCTATTGAGTATTTTTGATATCAGTTAGGTTGTAAAAAGTATTGTAAATACTTTCAGCAGAAGATCACATCAATGAAAAAAAGGAGTTTTTGGTTTATTACTGTTTTAATGACGGTGGCTTTGCTGGGCGTTTTTGTGATGCAGTTGTATTACATCAAAGAAGCCTACAACCTAAAATCTCAGCTTTTCGATGAACAGGTTAATCAGACTTTAGCAACAGTAGTTAAAAAAGTAGAGCGATTAAATGTGGCCAATCACATTAACAGGAAAGATGCCGAAAATAAATTGAGGCGACTTCAGGATGCCCGGCAAAGAGCGCTCGATATTAAAGATTTAAGGCAACAATATGTGCAGGAAAATGAGTTGCGGCAAGCTGAGCGTGAAAATCAAATCGAGAATTACTTAAATCAACAGGATACCCTAATAAGAATGTCCTTTCGAGCACCTAATGTAATTTCTGAGCGGGAATTTGTTTCTATATCATCACAAAATGGTAAAAGCATTGATTTGCAAATGGATGCAATTGTGGATATGCGTAGCTTGGTTTTAAAGAGTTACAATATGCGTACAAAACCTTATGCTCCAGCGCCTAAAACATTTGAGTTTAAAAGTTTGCAAAGCCTGCCTGATACATTAAGATATTTGGTATACGATCCTATAAACGCCAAACCTTTAACCGTTAGTTTGCCAAAAATTTCTGATGATTTGGAGAAGAAATTTAAGCGTGAAGATGAAATTGCCCGTAAAAAACTCGAAGTAAAGATTGCGGCTCTGGGTAAAGATACGTTGCCTTACACCCGAATGAATCTGGTTGAAGATGTATCCAAAGAGCTTGAAGATGCTAAAATTCCGATTTACAAGCGAATTAATTTCAGGGCACTTGGTGATATTCTGATGTCAGAATTATCTACACACAACATTACCCTTAAACCATCGTATAAAGTTTCGCTGGCAAAAAAAGATTCAGTGCTTTTTATGGTGGCTTCCAATACTAAAGGGGAGTTTTTACCAGAGAATACCTATAAAACGCCACTTTTTGGTAACGACCTATTTCGCGATCCGGGAACTTTGATTGTTACTTTCCCAAACAAAAATTCTGCTATCTTAACCAATCTGGGTTTCACGCTGGCATCGTCGGTAGGCTTGTTGCTGGTGCTGGTTTTTATCTTTTCGTATACGCTTTATGCCATTTTAAAACAGAAAAAAATCTCTGAGATGAAAACTGATTTCATCAATAATATGACGCATGAGTTTAAAACACCGGTAGCCACGATAATGATTGCCAGTGAAGCACTAAAGGATCCGGAAGTTACGGAAGATAAGACCCGCCTGAAACGTTTGGCAAATATCATTTATGATGAAAATGTGCGTTTGGGCAGCCATATTGAACGCGTGTTAAGTATTGCCAGACTGGAAAAAGGTGAATTAAAGATGGATAACACAGCGGTTGACATGAATGACCTGATTGTGATTGTGCTGGATAGTATGGGGCTTCAGCTTCAAAAAAGAAGTGCAGTTTTAAATATCAATACAGATGCTGAAAAATCGACTGTTTATGGCGATGAGTTGCACCTTTCGAATGTGCTTTATAATTTGATAGACAATGCCAATAAATACAGTGCAGAGGTACCAGAAATTACAATATATACCAGGAACACGCATAAGAATCTAATTATTGAGATTGCGGATAAAGGTATTGGGATGACCAAAGACCAGTCGAAGCGAATTTTTGATCAGTTTTATCGTGTACCGACAGGTAACCTGCATGATGTTAAGGGCTTTGGTTTGGGGCTAAATTACGTTCAGGATATTATTAAACAAGCAAATGGCAGCATCAAAGTAAGCAGCGAGAAAGATAAAGGAACAACATTTGAAATATCGTTACCTTTATACGAAGGCTAAATGTCGGCACAAAAGCTGAATTGGTCGATACATTACCTAAATGCAGCCAAACATTACTTAACATAGCGGTGAATTTATTTTATATCACAAGTAAATTTAAACCGTTATGCAAACACACAATCAAACCCTTACGGTAGGTAATGCTACCTACGGGAACAAAATAAAAACAATGAAAAAGATACTTCTGGTTGAGGACGATCCAAATTTAGGTTTATTACTTCAAGATTATTTGCAGTTGAAAGGCAAGTTTGATGTGGTGCTTTGCACAGATGGCGAGGAAGGTTTACGTGCCTTCAATAAGCAAAACTTCGATTTGTGTATTCTCGACGTGATGATGCCTAAAAAGGATGGATTTACTTTAGGAAAAGATATTCGTAAAATAAACGCACAGATACCTATTATTTTTGCCACTGCTAAGACCATGTTGGAAGATAAATCTGCAGCTTATGATTTAGGCGGGGATGACTACATTACAAAACCGTTTCGTATTGAGGAACTGCTGTTGCGCATTAACGCCATGTTCAAGCGAATTTTGAGCAAAACGGATGGGATAGAAGAAGCGCCTGAAACTCAGTTTAGCATTGGTGATTATACTTTTGATTATACCACACAAATTATTACCAACGCCGACCAGCAACAAAAGCTATCTACTAAAGAAGCAGAATTACTTCGTTTATTGTGTTTGAAAAAGAACACGGTATTAACCCGTGAAGAAGCATTGTTAAGTATCTGGCATGACGATAACTATTTCAACGGGCGCAGCATGGATGTGTTCTTAAGTAAGCTGCGCAAATATTTAAGAGGCGATTCAAACGTGGAGATTATTAACGTTCATGGTAAGGGCTATAAGTTGCTGGTAAGTTAGATGTAGATGGCTTGGTTAAGACACCAACCATCAGAAGATCGTGGCTTTATCGTAAATCACTTATCTCTAAATGTAGTCACACCAAGCCTGCCGAAAACACTATTCAGGATGTCATCCGATATTTATGATACCGTCCTACTTACAAGTATAAATTTTCCTTTATTGCCGGAATAATGTTCCGCTCCTGAGCAAGGGTGAACAGGGTATCCACAGCTTTTCTGCCTTCTTCGCCAAGGTTAATACTGTATTTATTTACATATAATTCGATGTGTTTGTACATCACCGCCTCATCCATTGCCTGTGCATGTTCGCGTATAAAATCGATGCCCGATTTTGGGTGAGCGAAGGCAAACTCAACCGATTGACGAATCAAGCGGTTTACTTTAAGCTGAACCTCACGATCCAAATTCCTGTTGATTACAATTCCACCCAAAGGAATGGCGCAACCTGTTAATTTTTCCCAATAATCTCCTAAATCAACAATTTTAGTTAAGCCTTTATCCTGGTAAGTAAATCTATTTTCATGGATAATCAGGCCCAGGTCAATCTGGTCTTCCAGCAAAGCTGATTCAATTTCAGAGAAAACCATTTCCTGTTTATGTTTTAACTGAGGGAATGCAATGCCCAGTAGAAAATTTGCTGTAGTGTATTTGCCCGGGATTCCAACTTTCAGTTCACTCGTTCCGGATTTCAATAATTCTTCAAGCGCTTCTGGTGTGTGCTTATGGCTGATTAGCAACGGACCAACACCGAAACCCAGTGCACTTCCTGCATCGAGCAAAGCATATTGGTTCGCCACGTAGGCAAAGGCATGGAAACTTAGTTTCGTAATATCTAACTGCCCCTTTAAAGCCTTTTGATTCAATGTTTCCACATCATCATAAGTTACTTCAAACTCAAGGCCTTCGGTATCAATTTTATGGTGAATAAGAGCGTCAAAAATAAAGGTGTCATTCGGGCAGGGCGAAAAACCAAGTGTAAGTTTCATAAATCAAAATTAACCACTGCAATACACTAAAACGTCATAATCAGTTCATTTCTGAGATAAAAGAAATCATCCACTCATTCAGGTTTCTAATTGCTAAACCAATCTCCCAGTTTTCTTTGTTTCTGGGCTCAACATAGTTTGAAACACTTCTGATTTGCAAACAATCGATATTTTGGCGTTTGCAGGCGTAAAAAACGGCGGCACCTTCCATGCTTTCTGTTGTCGGATTAATTCGCTCCTTTAAGTTTCTAATACTTTTTTCACTTCCGGTAACGCAATTAACGGTGATACTTTTTACAGATGGCAAATCAATAATTTTTTTGCTTTTAGCTTTGAATTGGTTTTCGCCAAATCCTAAATCCGTTATCGTTAAAAAATCATCACCGTTTTCGGCGCCCAGTTCTGCAAAAATATCTTCACTAATATTCAACAGGCTGCCCAGTTTAATGTTGCGGTCAAAACATCCTGCTATGCCCACGTTAATCACTAAATTATATTTATTTGGGGTGAGATATTGCCCTAAAGAAAATGCTGTTGCCACCATGCCCACGCCGGTAATCAATAAATCAAAATTTTTGCTTTCAATAAAATCTCCCTCAGGTAAGTTAAAGTGCTGATAGAAGAAGGCAACCTCGGCTTTTGTGGCTGCTACAACCAGTGTTTTCATAAAGTAAAGTTAGGGGATTACCACTATAATCATTCAATTTCCATCTTACATTTTCCTTATCATCTCTTAAGGCTTTATCCGTATATTTGACCCTTTATTGTAAAGTAATGATTTATATAACGAGAAAAGCATCATTTAACGCAGCCCACAAGCTGGCCCGAACCGATTGGGATGATGATAAAAATGCAGAGGTTTACGGCAAATGTGCTAATCCAAACTGGCATGGGCATAATTATTGGCTTTATGTAACGGTTAAAGGAGAAGTTAATCCTGAAACAGGATTTCTTGTAGATTTGAAATGGTTAAAAGACATCATGAATGATTACGTGGTAGATAAAGTTGACCATAAAAACTTAAATCTGGATGTAGATTTTATGAAAGGCAAACTGGCTTCTACGGAAAACCTGGCCATTGAGATTTGGAAACAGCTTGAAGCCCCTATTGCAGAAGGCGGAGCCACATTGCATTGTGTGAAAATCTACGAAACCGAAAATAATTTTGTTGAATACTTTGGTTAAAAACCACCTATATTAATGAGCACTAAAGACGTATTAAAAGGCGAATCAAGAGACGGCTATGTAAAAATAGATCGTTATAACGATGAAAAAATTGAAGCTGTTGCTACGCATTACAAAGATATTCTTGGTCAGCTGGGCGAAGATCCTGAACGTGAAGGTTTAATTAAAACTCCTGAACGTGTAGCAAAAGCCTTGCAGTATTTAACGCATGGTTATGATTTGAAACCGGATGAAATTCTGAAATCGGCAATGTTTGAGGAGGATTATAGTCAAATGGTGGTGGTTAAAGATATTGAAGTTTATTCCATGTGTGAACATCATATGCTACCTTTCTTTGGTAAAGCGCATATTGCTTACATTCCAAACGGCCATATCGTGGGCTTAAGTAAAATCCCTCGTGTGGTAGATGCCTTCGCCCGTCGTTTACAGGTGCAGGAACGTTTAACCAACGAAATCAGAGATTGTATTCAAAATACTTTAAACCCAATGGGTGTAGCAGTGGTAATGGAATGCAGGCACTTGTGTATGGCCATGCGTGGCGTACAGAAGCAGAATTCAGTAACTACAACATCGGCCTTTACCGGAACGTTTTTAAGTAACGATAAAACAAGGGCTGAGTTTCTGAGATTAATTACAGCCAGTTTAGATTAAAGTTAGAACCAAGTAATAAGTATCAGGTATCAAGATTAGCCACTTTAAAACGCTTTTCAGAAAACCTGTAAATAAAAGACATTAAATGAAAGCATATATTTTTCCTGGACAGGGAGCGCAATTTGTAGGCATGGGTAAAGATCTTTACGAGAACCCAAAAGCTGCAGAATTATTTGAAAAGGCAAATGAAATTATTGGTTTTCGCATTAGCGATATTATGTTCGGTGGAACAGATGAAGAACTAAAACAAACCAATGTTACACAACCGGCTATCTTTTTACATTCAGTAATTTTGGCGAAGGTTTTAGGTGATGATTTTAAACCCGATATGGTAGCAGGTCACTCATTAGGCGAATTTTCTTCTCTGGTGGCAGCGAATGCTTTGAGTTTTGAAGATGGATTGAGGTTGGTAATTGCCCGTGCAAATGCCATGCAAAAAGCCTGCGAAGCACAACCATCTACCATGGCTGCGATTTTAGGCTTAGCTGATGATGTAGTTGAGAAAATTTGTGCCGAAGTTGATGCTGTTGTTGTTCCTGCAAATTACAATTGCCCAGGGCAACTGGTTATTTCCGGAAGCATTGAAGGTATTGATTTGGCTTGCGCTAAACTAACAGAAGCTGGTGCTAAACGGGCTTTGAAACTAAACGTGGGTGGTGCATTTCATTCTCCTTTAATGGAGCCTGCAAAAATTGAATTACAGGCTGCTATAGAAGCAACAAATATTTCGGCTCCAATTTGCCCGGTTTATCAGAATGTTGATGCAAAACCATATACAGATCCTGCTCAAATTAAAGAAAACCTAATCAGACAATTAACAGGCGCTGTACGTTGGACTCAAACCGTATCAAATATGCTTGCAGATGGTGCAACAGAATTTGTTGAAGTGGGGCCAGGCAACGTATTGCAAGGTTTGGTGAAAAAAGTAAGTCGCGAGGTACAAACCAGTAGTGCTGTTGTAGCGTAACTTTCGCACACATAACAATATTTTTCGACGCCATAAACAAACCGTTTATGGCGTTGTTTTTTATCAATATTTAATATCTTTATCGAAATAGATGAAACTGAGCTTTGGTGTAAAAATTAGATTTCTGCTGCTTGTTTTAGGTTGTTGCCTCATTGTCACTTCAATTTCTTTGAGCAGATTTACCACCAAAAATGAGTTACTGGAACGTGATGCAAAAGAAGTTCAACAAAACTTACTCGTTAAAGAAAGAGATGTTGCTGCCTTTTTAGGCAATAAAAATGAAGTTAAAAAATCGAAGGAGCTCCATGTTAACCCGAAGGAGGCTATTGAATTTTTAGACGTCTACCGGAAAGTAAAGGGAATTAACTTACTCACCTTCCAAAACAATCAGTTAAAATTCTGGAGTACCTATCGCGTAACCGATATCGATCCCCGTAACATAAAAGAAGGAAGCTCTGTTTTATTTTTCTCCAATGGCTGGTATGAGGTAATCAAAAGTACACAGGGAGATTTCAGCTTAATCTTTCTGATTTCTATCCAATCACAATACCCGTTTAAGGAAACGAAATACTTCAAAAATGATCTCGATCCGCTGCTGTCAAGTTCACAGCTTTTAACTTTAGCATCGTTCACAGATAAAGATGTTTATAGCATCAAAAGCATCGAAAATAAGTTTCTTTTTGGTTTAAAGGTAAAGCCGGGTTATGTTGATGATTATTACTCTGTCATCCAGCTATGGCTCTTTATAGCCGGGATGCTGAGCATTTGCATGTTCTTTAACTCATTAAGTTCGTTAATTGCAAGGAAGGGACATATTGTTTGGGGAACACTATTGCTGCTGGTTTTCTTCTTGTCGTTCAGGCTTTCTGATTTATACTTCGGATGGTTTAACCACCGTTTTCCGCTCGATCTTTTTGACCCCAGGATCTATTCTGAAAGTTTCCTGATGCCGTCACTGGGCGATTTTCTGCTGAATGTATTTACCTTAACATGGTTACTGCTATTTATGTACAACCATAAGGAGCAATATAAATTTGGTAACTGGATCAGGAAAAGTAAAGTGTTGGGGATTATTATCCATGGTCTGTTTTTAGGCCTTATAGGTACAATAGCTTATTTCAGTGATGAGGTTTTTTTCGGGTTGATTTATAACTCCAAAATCAATTTCGAGATTATTAATATTTTAAAGTTAAGCGGTACAAGTTGGGTAAGTATCGTAATTCTTTGCCTGGTATGGTTTCAGATTTATCTAATCACCGTAATTTCGGCTACGGTGAGTAAACAATTAAATGTAACCAACAAAGAGCGGTTAGTTATTTTTTTGGTTGGTTTTGCTACCGTTTTTATCTACAGGCTTGCCACTGATTTTACTGCCTTTTTTATTGTTTTTGCACTTATTCTTTTCATTGTTTGCAGAAGTATTTACGATGAAAAAGCAAAGTTTTCTGTTGGACTGTTTGCCATCGTTTTCTTTTGCCTGGCCTTTAACACATCGATTAAATATATCAAATATAAAGACATTACAGAGCGTAGCTTAAGACAGCCTCTAGCCCGTAAAGTACAATCGTCAGAAGATCCAAATGCAATTGTAGCCCTAGGAAGTCTGGAAGGACAGTTGTTAAAGGATGAGTTTCTAATCCGATATTTTAATCAGAATGGTAAATCGAATTATGCAGTACTCAAAAACCACATTAAAAACTATTTAGATGGTTACTTGAGTCGATACGATTATCAAATCTATCCGTATGATAAATCGGGATTAGATATCAGCAACCCTAATGGGCAACCTTTCAAAAAATACAAAGGATTAGTTGAATCTGGATCGGTCAAAATTGATGGTGCGAATTACTTTTACCAGGTAAATAATACATTTGGCTACCAGGATTATTTTGGGATTATTTCTGTGGTAAATAAGGGCAATTTACTGGGTTCACTGGTTATTGAACTTAGATCAAAACCCTATAACTACAACAACCGTTTACCCGATCTGCTTGGCGACCAAAAACTCATCCGAGATGAGGATTTCAGGGGTTATTCAATTGCACTCTACAGCAACAACAAATTATTAAATCAGTCAGGGAATTATACCTATCCGCTCGACGGACATATTTTCAAAGGGAAAAAAGATGATTTCGTGACCAGTAGCGATGCGGTTCAGGATTACAGTCACTTAGTTTACAAGCCAACAAATAGCAAAATGGTGGTAATCAGTAAACAAAAAGTTGATTATGTGGAGCGATTGGCTGCATTATCTTTCTTCTTTTTAGTATTCATCATTTTCTCCCTGGTTCTTTACGGATTAATTTGGTTAATCAAAAATCTTGATGATGAACGTGTCGGCTGGTTTAGTATCAACCGGTCACTGATGATTAACGCAAACAAGATTTTGTACAAAACCCGAATTCAACTCTCAATTGTGCTATCGGTTGTGGCTACTTTATTAATTGTAGGTTGGGTAACCTATTACTACATGGATCGGGAATACCGTGGGCAGCAAACTGCTTCCATAAAAGATAAAATCAGGAAGGTCCAGCAGAACTATGAGAAGCAGGTGTTTAGTAACGGGATTACCAATGACGAAGATGCTGTAGCCGATTTTAATAATTTTGCCGATATCAACAATGCCGATTTAAACTTGTACGATACGCAGGGCAACTTGTTGATGACAACTTATCCAAAATTGTACAGTTCGAAAGTAATCGGGAGAAAGATGGGGCCATTGGCTTATGCTTATCTAGATAAATTAAAACGATCTGAATATATCAACCCTTTTGAAAAAATAGGAAGTTTAACTTATGCTGCGGCTTATGCACCCATCCGAAATGCTCAAAATAAAACCATCGCCTATATTGGATTACCTAATTACTCAAATGAAGAAGAATATTCAGACAAAATCGCCCTTTTCGTAAGTAATCTGATTAATATTTATGCCCTCGTTTTCGTCGCTGTAGGGGTTTTAGCGGTGTTTCTGGCCAACCAAATTACCAGTCCGCTTACTTTTATTCAGGAGAGCATCAGCAGAACCCGAATCGGACAAAGAAACGAGCCCATTGTTTGGCGCAGACATGATGAAATTGGCTCATTAATAAAAGAATATAACAGCATGATTGCTGCCCTTGAGGCCAGTGCCGTTAAACTTGCCCGTTCCGAGCGTGAAAGTGCCTGGCGTGAAATGGCAAAACAAGTAGCACATGAAATTAAAAATCCTTTAACCCCGTTAAAACTTGGTGTTCAGCTTTTGGAAAAATCGTGGAAAGAAAACGATCCGAATTTTGAAAACAAATTCAACAAATTCAGCAAATCTTTTATTGAACAAATTGAAAGTCTTTCGAAAATTGCCTCTGAATTTTCAAATTTTGCCCGGATGCCGGATACAAACCTGGAAAAACTAGATGTAATGCCGGTAATTGAACAGGCTCGTCAGGTGTATAAAAACAGCGACAATGTCGAAATTAATGTCTTAAACAAATCTGACAGGTATGTTCGCATTCTGGCAGATCATGACCAATTGCTGAGAACATTTAATAACTTGTTTAAAAATGCCATAGAAGCTATTGATGATGAATCGCATTGCTGCATTACTGCGGTAATTTATAATGATGAGGCAAATGCTTACATCGAAATAAAAGATAATGGGAAAGGTATCCCGGCAATGTTACATGATAAGATTTTTGTGCCAAACTTTACTACTAAATCTTCAGGAACGGGATTAGGCTTAGCCTTTGTTAAGCAGGCTGTTGAAAATGCCGGTGGAACGATTACGTTTACTTCCGTAATTGATCTTGGAACAACTTTTTATTTAACGTTTCCTTTAGCTTAAATCAATTTTTGATAGAAATTATCGAAGATCAACCTGGGCTTTGCCCATCGTGTTTCCATCTGCATACAGGATCACCGTGTAAATACCTTTAATAAAAGCTTTAGGGTTTTTCCAGTCGATAACATAGGTGCTGTCATCATTATTGTAATTGATATAAATAGAATGGCTGTATTGCATTTCCTGGCCATCGGCTTCAAAACGGTTACCTTCATCTGCTAATAAATTTCCGGCCGGATCAAATACCCTCAGGTAAATATTATGATGACCCTTTTCTGCAAGTTCATTCGGAATAATATTAAACCGAACACTTAGTTTTTCTGCGCTTGATGATTTGGTGACTTCTATTTTTTTACCGCTCGATTTTGTTCTGAATGCTACAATTTCTGCAGTTTGAAGCTTCAAGGCTGATGCTGTTTTTACTTTTGCATTTAAGGTTGAGTTTTCACTTTCCAGATTTGAAGTTTTGCTGTTCAGGTTTCTTAACGTGTTTTCTAAACTGTCACGGCTGTTCTTTAGAAAAATATTATCCTTTTGTAACTGGATAATCTGGTCATTATAATTTTTTACAAAAGTTTTTAATTCATTGATCTGGCTGTTTGCTTTATCGAGTTCGCCTTGTGTAATCTCGCCTTTTTCTAAAGCAAGCTTCAATTCAGCAATTTTTTCTCTAGCCAATTTCTGCTCTTCAACAAGTTTTTCATTTAGATCCAGATTTAAAGCTTCAACTTTATCCAATTCTACCTCAATCTTTTCTACTTCTAAGCGTAATTTATCTTTCTCGGTACTTACCGTAACAAATCTCTCGCTTTGCTGTCGATCTTTAAAAAACAAATAGGCATTTGTTCCAATAAGGGCGGCTATTACAATAACCAGAAAGTAAATTTTGTTCCTATCGCCTTTATTAGTCTTCTGTGGTTCCATTTTAAATAATGCTGTATCTTCTTAAATTAATATACTTTTGTGGTTCCATAGGTAAATGGAGTATACAATTAATTTTAGCAGGGCGCAAATTATAATTTTTAATAAACTTATAAGAGTTTTTAAAAAAAATCGTTTAATTGCTAATGTTGATTTGTATTAAAATTAACACAAATACGCATCCTGAATAAAAAACAAGACATAATAATGCTTAAAAATTTCCTATACGCACTTTTATCCTTTATTGTAATACCATATATATTAAATGCACAACCTTTAACAAAAATTGCACCAAAAAGAGAGTTTAGAGGCGTTTGGGTGGCTACAGTGACCAATATTGATTGGCCATCCCGGCCGGGTTTGACTGTTGACCAACAGAAACAGGAACTGATTGGAATTATGGAAAGGCATAAAGCCCAGGGAATGAATGCCATTATTTTACAGGTTCGGCCAGCCGGTGATGCTTTTTATGCCAAATCAAGAGAACCCTGGAGCCAATGGTTAATGGGCAGGCAAGGATTGGCGCCAGCTGCGGGATATGATCCATTGGCTTTTGCTATTAAGGAAGCACATTTTAGGGGGATGGAATTACATGCCTGGTTTAATCCATACCGTGCAAGTATGAGCAGCAGTAGCGTTTTACATGAAGATCATGCTTTCCGGAAACATCCGGATTGGTTTTTTACCTACGGCGGGAAAAAACAGTTTGATCCGGGTATTCCTGATGTACGAGAATATATTGTGCAGGTAATTTTAGATGTTGTGAAGGGGTATGATGTGGATGGAATTCATTTCGATGATTATTTCTATCCGTATAAAATTGAAGGACAAACCATTAATGATGCTGCTACCTTTAACAAGTTCTCGAATAATTTTACTGATATCAGAGATTGGCGCAGAAACAATGTAGATATGCTGATCAAACAGCTGGATGACAGTATTCATCATTATAAAAAATGGGTGAAGTTTGGCGTGAGTCCATTTGGTATCTGGCGGAACAAATATGAAGACCCGGAGGGTTCTGCCACAAGTGGTTTATCGAATTATGCAGAACTTTTTGCCGATAGCCGTAAATGGGTTAAAGAAGGTTGGGTAGATTACATTAACCCACAGATATATTTTACATTTACCAGAAGAGTGGCGCCTTTTGGAACCTTGGTAGATTGGTGGAGCAATAATAGTTATGGCAGGCATGTTTACATTGGTCAGGGTGCTTACCTGGTAAATTCAAGAGCAGAAGCCGCCTGGAAAAATTTATCTGAAGTGCCAAGGCAAGTACGCTATCTCCGGGAGAGTAACCGCATTCAGGGCAGTGTGTATTTTAGTTCCAAATCACTAAGTACTGTAGCCAGATCGGTTGCGGATTCGCTTAGAAATGATTTGTATAAATATCAGGCTTTGCCTCCACAAATGCCTTGGTTAGATGAAGTTCCACCAAATGAGCCGCAGGCCTTAACTGTAGATGCATTAAAAGACGGAGTGCATTTGAAATGGCAAAACCCATTAAAAGCGAAGGACGGTGAAACAGCTTCAGGGTTTGTAATTTACCGTTTTGCAGAAGGTGAGAAAATATCTACCCTTGATCCGAAAAATATCTTAAAAATCAGCTTCGAAGATTATCTGTCATTTATAGATACTACCGTTGAAGCAGGAAAAAGATATAGCTATCTGGTTACGGCCCTTGATCGGTTGAAAAACGAAAGCGAACCTAGCGGTTCTGTTGGTGTAGAAATTCCGTTGGCTAAAGAATAGGTTGGTTTAGAATTATCGTGATTAATTTCACTTTATAAACGCAAAGCTTTAATTTAGTTTGATCAACCAAACTAGCAATCATGACCGAATCTAAACAACGATTACTCTCTCTTGATTTTTTTAGAGGATTAACAGTCGCTGCCATGATTTTGGTTAACAACCCGGGGAGTTGGGGGCATATTTATGCGCCACTGGAACACGCCGAATGGAATGGTTGCACGCCAACAGATCTAATTTTTCCATTTTTTCTTTGGATTGTAGGCGTGTCAATTGCTTTTGCAATGAGCACAAGCAAGTCAGATCCGGCAATGCACAGTAAAACCATTGTTAAAGCATTAAAGCGTGGAATTATTTTGTATCTACTGGGATTTTTCCTTGCTATTTTTGGAAAGCTTATGGGGGTCATTTTCGATGGTAAAAGTTTAATCGAAGCTTTTCAAACCGTTCGCCTATTAGGTGTTTTGCAGCGTATTGGTATTGTATTCATCATCAGTAGTATTATCTTTCTCAAGTTTTCAAACAAAGCAATTTTCAGAATATTTATCTCAATTCTAGCAATTTATTGGGCATTGATGACTTTTGTTCCGGTTCCTGGAATCGGTTATGCCAATATGGAAAAGGAAACCAACTTGGCTGCATGGATAGATAGAGCCATCCTAACAGAATCTCATACCTGGGCATCTGCGAAAACATGGGATCCTGAAGGTGTTTTAAGTACGCTTCCGGCAATTGGAACCTGTTTATTTGGGATATTGGTAGGGGTGTGGATGAGGAGAAAAGATATAGACAATGCAACAAAAGTAGCCTGGCTATTTACGGCGGGAATTGCCGCGATTATTTTGGGCTTGCTTTGGGATCTTCAGTTTCCTATAAATAAATCACTTTGGACGAGTTCTTACGTGCTATATGCAGGAGGACTGGCTTCCGTAGGACTGGCACTGTGTTTTTGGCTGATAGATGTACAGGGCTACAAAAAAATCACGACTCCATTTGTTGTTTATGGGATAAATGCGATAACTGTTTTTTTTCTTGCCGGGTTAATGCCCCGCGTTTTAAATTTGATAAAAATCAATAACACTGATGGTACCAAAACCGCATTATTAGAAAAGTTATATACCACATTTTACACGCCATATTTTTCACCTGTCAATGCTTCGTTAGTTTGGGCCATTACTTATGTGCTTGGTTTTTATGTGCTGTTGTACATTATGTATAAAAAGAATATCATCATTAAAGTATAATTCCTACATTACTTGGCCGGTTTCATATGGTAAACGGGTACTTAAATACTTTAATAATTGAATAAAAAGACAACCATATACGATATTGCTCAAGCACTTAATATTACGGTATCAACGGTATCAAGGGCTTTGAGCGGTTTTCCTGCAATAAGCGAAGCAACTAAAAAAGCGGTAACTGAAACAGCGAAAAGGCTTAACTACAGTCCAAACAAACTTGCTTCGGCATTAAAATCAGGGAAAACACATACCGTTGGTATAATCGTACCAAGTGTACAGGCTCAATTCTTTGCTTCCATTATTCATTATATCGAAGATGTTTTAAAAGAATATGGGTATCGCGTAATTATTTACCAGTCAAACGAATCAGTTGATAATGAAATTAATGGTGTTAGAACATTGCTCGAAGCACAAGTTGATGGAATTATTGCTTCAATGTCGTTGGAAACCGTTAATGTTGATCACTTTGAAGAAGTCATTAATCAAAACAAACCACTGATACTTTTCGATCGTATTCATGATGCATTGAATGTTCCGACAATCACATTAAATGACTTTGAAGCGGGATATGCAGCCACACAACATTTAATGGAGATGGGCTATAAGAAGATTGCCTTTATTACGACTGTTCATCAAATTAAAATTTTCAACAATCGGTTGCAGGGATACAAGGCGGCATTAGCTGATCTTCAGTTGCCAGTTTTGGAAGAACATATCATCTATGGGGGATTATCTGTTGTAGATGGTGAACTGGGGGCTGAGAAATTGCTTCAGATGGATAATCGGCCAGACGCAATCGTTGCAGGTGATGATTTTACAGCGTTAGGTGTAATTAACAAACTGAAAGAAGCTGGTAAAACACCGCCAGAAGTTGGTGTGATTGGTTTTGCTAACGAAGTTTTCTCGGAATACATTACACCGAATTTGTCTACAATAGATCAACACCCGGCGCAAATGGGAAAGGAGTGCGCAAAAATGTTTTTAAATATGATTAAAAAGGAAAACTTTTACCAGAACGTTGAACACGTTGTTTTGAATCCAACAGTTATCGAAAGGCAGTCAACGAGGAAGATCTAAAGCACAAAATTTGTGTTAAAAAAAAATCCCCGCTTTTTTGTAAGACGGGGATTGTATTGTTACGATTTAATCCTGGAATTTCCACCGAACGAAAGCTTCCATTGCTTCATATTCTGCTAACCCTAAATCGTCATAAGCTTTTGCTGTTTCACGGTTACGGTCTTCAGCACGTTGCCAAAATTCTCTCGAATCATCGCCAGGAAATACTGCCCTGTCTTTCTGGCTCTGGTGCTTGAAAATTGCATTTCTCTTGCGCTCTAATTCCTGAGGAGAAATTGGAACAGCCATCTCGATTTCATGAGTTTCAAATTCATGCCATGCGCCACGGTACATCCACAACCAGCAATCCTGCGCCCATGCTTTGGTTTTACGCAAACGCGTTAATGCCTCCAAAATAATGTTAAAACAAACAATGTGTGTCCCATGTGGGTCTTCAAAATCACCAGCCGCAAAAACCTGTTCAGGTTTTACTTGTTGTAAAAGCTCCATGGTCAGTTCAATATCGGCATCAGTAACCGGATTTTTCTGGTTTTTTCCGCTTTCGTAAAATGGCAATGCTTGAAAGTGAATGTGATCATCTTCCAGGCCACAATAGCGGGCCCCTGCAATTGCCTCTCCTTTTCTGATTAGACCTTTTACAGTTTGAATCTCTGGCGTATCTACCTGATTAGGTTTTTTGTGGTCGATAAATTCACGCATTCGGTTATAAAGATCTTTCAAATGCGTATTGTCTAGACCCATCTTTTCCGTGAAATCTACATTGAACTCTACGAAGCGTAATGCATCATCATCCCAAACTGCAGTGTTGCCTGAGGTTTGATAAGCTACGTGAACATCATGTTTTTGATCAACCAGACGGATGAATGTACCCCCCATCGAAATCACATCATCATCCGGGTGTGGGGAGAAAATAATTACCCTTTTTTTAGCAGGTTCAGCTCTTTCCGGGCGCTGAGAATCATCAGCATTTGGTTTTCCTCCCGGCCAGCCGGTAATGGTGTGTTGTAATTTATTGAAGATATGAATATTGATGTTATAAACCGGACCTTTTTCGGTAGCCAGTTGCGCCATACCATTATTGTTATAATCGTCTTCCGTTAATTTTAGTATCGGTTTTTTGAGCGTGTTGGCTAACCAGATTACTGCCTTGCGAATTAAGTCATCGGTCCAAACACAATCTTTAACCAGCCAGGGCGTATCAAAACGGGTCAGGTCTGCAGCGGCTGGGGTATCTAAAATAAACTCAACATGATCCGAAAGTTGCAAATACGTTGCCGGAACGTCGCCCGAAATCTCGCCTTCCACAGCTTTTTTAATGATAGAAGCTTTTTTACGGCTCCAGGCCATTAAAATGATTTCCCTTGCTTTGAAGATGGTACCGATACCCATCGTGATGGCTTTGGTTGGCACAAAAGCTTTTCCACCGAAGTCACGGGCCGCATCACGGCGGGTTAAATCATCAAGCGTAACCAAGCGTGTTCCTGAATTTGGTGCAGAGCCTGGCTCATTGAAGCCAATGTGACCTGTACGACCAATACCTAAAATTTGAATATCCAGGCCGCCAAGATCTCCTATTTTTTTCTCATAATCTAAACAGAAAGCCGGAATCTCCTCTAAAGGAAGCGTTCCATCCGGAATGTGAACGTTGTTCTTATCGATATCAATATGATCGAAAAGGTTTTCGTTCATAAACGTAACATAACTTTGCGCTGCTGTTGGCTGCATTGGATAATATTCATCCAAATTAAAAGTAATCACATTTTTAAAACTTAAACCCTCTTCTTTGTGCAGTCTTACCAGTTCGGCATAAACTGCAATTGGGGTAACACCTGTTGCTAAGCCCAGTACTGCAGGTGCGTTGTTTGCTTGTTTTGATTTAATGAGGTTGGCAATTCTATGCGCCACATTAACGGAAGCAATTTTTGGATTTTCGAACACGCTCACAGGGAGTTTCTCGAAACGTGTCTCCTCCAGTAGATTTAATCTAGCCATTTTATTTATGGATTTTAATGTACGGAGCAGTAAATATAGAGAGTTATGCTCGTATTTCATCAAAGGTTATTTACTTTTATTGCGATTATATATGTAAAATTCACCTGAAGCGGCAAACAAACGTTTGATCATTTTTTTAAATAATTATGAATATCCAGATACAAAATCTTTATGCCAAAGCTCAAAAGGAGCAGCGATTAATTATCGGGCTAATGAGTGGAACATCAATGGATGGTTTAGATATAGCACTTTGTGCGGTCAGTGGAAGTGGTGCCGAAACCGACATTAAAATCCTGGAATTTAAAACCGGTGGTTATACAGATGATTTCAGGGCTAAAATTAAAGTCATTTTTTCCAAAAAACAGGTTGATTTGGAGTTGGTTTGCGTGATGAATGAACACATTGCCAGTATCCATGCCGATTTGATTAACCAGGCTCTAGCGGAATGGGGCTATAAAAATGAGGAGATTGATTTTATTGCAAGCCATGGGCAAACCATTTTTCATGCGCCAAAATCACTTCATCAATTAACTGATTATCCAAATGGAACATTGCAGATTGGTGATGGCGATCATATTGCGGTTAAAACCGGAATTATCACCTTGTCTGATTTCAGGCAGAAACATTTAGCCGCAGGTGGTGAGGGGGCTCCATTAGCGGTTTATGGTGATTATTTAATTTTTTCTGAAAAAGATGAAGATCGGGTAATGCTCAATATTGGGGGCATCGCAAACTTTACCTATCTGCCAGGAAACCTTCAGGCATCCGAAATTTTTTCAACTGATGTGGGGCCAGGAAATACTTTGATGGATCAGTTTATGCAACAGCATTATGACCAGTTTTACGATAAAGACGGAGAGGTTGCAAAATCTGGAAATATGAACGCAGCATTGCTGAATGAATTATTGAAATGCGATTTTTTTGACATTGCTTTTCCAAAAACCACTGGACCAGAGCTTTTTAACCTGGATTATTTAAAAAAAGCTCAAAACCAATCGTCTACTCAAAATATAAGCACAGCTGATGTAATGACCACGCTTTGCCACTTTTCGGCAGAAACGATTTCAGCGGCCATAAAAAAATGTTTTGGTGATAAGGCAAAAGCTCAAATTTTTATGAGTGGCGGCGGCATGCATAATCCGCTGCTGGTACAGTTGTTAAAAAAGAACCTGCCACATTCAGATTTCTTTACTACAGATGATTTAGCCATCAACCCTGATGCGAAAGAAGCTGTTTTATTTGCCGTTTTAGCCAATGAAACCCTGTGTGGACAACCCATTGATTTTGGTAACCGACAGGGTGTGCCATCAGTTTGCATGGGAAAAATAAGTTTACCGGCTTAATACTTTGTTATTATTTTGTAAAGTGCTTTGCTGCGAATTAAAATTTGCTTTGTTGGGTATTTTACTAAATTTGTTGAAATTCTAATATTAATTAACAAAACCAAATTTTATGGAAAAAAGTTACCTAAAATGGTCAACAAGATTTTTTGCAATTTTGATGATCCCATTTCTGCTGCTTTTATTTACAGGGATGGCCCAGGCACAAACCAAGCGCTATACCATTGGCGGTAAAGTTACCGATGCCACGAACAACGATCCGATTCCTGGCGTTGTGGTTAAAATCTTAAATACAAACTTAGCAACCAGTACAAATGCAAACGGCGCCTATTCATTTTCTGTTGATTTAAGCGCCGGCAATTATCAGCTTCAGTTCTCGTTTGTGGGTTATAAAAGTAAAACGCAGCCAATTACATTAGGCACAAGTGATCAGGTACAATCGAGTGCAACCTTAAGTGCTGATGCAGTAGGACTTGATGAAGTGATCGTAACCGGAACTTCGCAAGGAACAACGAGAAAACAATTAGGTAGTTACGTAAGCACTGTAAAAGGAGATGATTTGAATAAAGCACCAAGTGGAAATGCTTTAGCCTCCCTTCAAGGGAAAACGCCAGGTGCACAAATCAGCCAAAACTCCGGAGATCCGGCAGGAGGAATTTCAGTAAGATTAAGAGGGGTAAGTTCGGTAAACTCATCATCTGAACCTTTGTATATTATTGATGGCGTAATTGTAAATAACTCTACCACCAGGGTAACCAATACTTCAGCCAATTATGATGGTGGAAACTTTGTGGGAAGTATTGGCCAAAACAGAATGGTGGATATTAGTCCTGCAGATATTGATCGCATTGAGGTTTTGAACGGTGCAGCTGCAGCGGCCATTTATGGCTCAAGAGCTAATGCCGGTGTAATTCAGATTTTTACCAAAAGAGGTAAAACCGGTGTGCCACAGGTAAGTTTTAATACGAGTTTGACCATAAGTGAACTGCGTAAACAAATTGAGGTGAATCAATCGCCAACAAAATTTGGTGGCTCGGTTGATTTAGTTACCCAAGATGTTTTAACGCCGACGTTAACAACTACCACGCCTGTAACCAGATATAATTATCAGGATTATATTTTTAGAACCGGTATAGGAACAGATAATTCAGTATCAGTTTCTGGAGGGAATGATAATACGAAATTCTACACTTCAGCCGGTTATTTCTCTAATCAGGGGATTATTAAAAATACTGATTTCAGAAGAATGAATTTCAGGGCAAACCTGGATCAAACCATAAACAAATGGGCAAAATTAACTGCTGGTTTTAATTATGTACATAGTGATGCTAATGAAAAACCAGATGGTAACTCATTCTTTTCACCAATGAACTCTGTAACCATTATCGGAAATTTCCATGATATTTTCGCAAGAGATGCTTTGGGTAATCTAAAAGCTGTAGGCGAGCGTGGTCGTGTTAATCCTGTTTCTGTAATCGAAGATATTAAGCAACGTCAGTTTACCAATCGCATTATCGCAAATACAGGTTTAAAATTAACACCGGTTAAAAATTTAACCATCGATTACACCATGGGTGTTGACAATTCGATCCAAAATGGAACAACGTATATACCACCATTTGCTTACAACGTAAGTACAGGTTTTTATGGCGGTGGACCAACACTTGACCCATCATTAAACGGTTATGCAAGTGCAGCGAATGCAACCACTACTTTATTTAACAACGAGTTGAATTTTACCTATGATACAAAGATCACAGAATTGTTGAGTTCAACCACACAATTGGGCGGTTCTTATCAGTATCAAAAAGACCTTTTCAGTTTACTTAACGGACGCGGTTTAGCACCTTTTGTTCAGGTGGTAAATGGTGCGAGTACCATTTTGCCAAACAGCGATAGTCGTTCAGAGTTTTCAATTAGCGGTGCTTATTTGCAACAAAACTTTAAGTATAAAGATCATTTATTCGTAACTGGAGCAATCAGAGTCGATCAGTCGACGGTGTTTGGCGAGGCAAACAGAACACAATACTATCCAAAAGCAAATGTGAGTTATGTACTTTCATCTGCAGATTATTGGAAAGATTTTGGTGTTTCTTCCTGGTGGAATGCGTTTAAATTAAGAGCAGCTTACGGCCAATCAGGTAACTTAACTGGTATTGGCGCTTACGATCGCTTTAATGTGTATTCGCCAAGTGCGTTAAATAGCAAAACATCATTAACATCTTTAACTACATTGGCAAATACCAATGTAAAACCAGAGCGTCAGCAAGAGCTTGAGGTGGGTACAGATATGTCGTTTTTTAATAACAGATTAGGTTTAACCTTTAGCTATTATGATAAAACAGTTAAAGATTTATTATTAGGCGTAGTAATTGCGCCAACAACTGGTTACTCAAGTTTGCTGGATAACATTGGAGGTAAGTTAAAAAATAAAGGTTTCGAATTGATGCTAACAGGTGTTCCATTGAAAAGTGATGATTTCTCATGGACCTCAACAGTGATTTTCAACAGAAACAGAAATAAAATTGTGGGTTCAGGTGCGCAAAGGTTAATTGCGACTAACGCAGGGGCACCGGTATCTATTACAGATGGTTATCCGGTAGGCGTATTCTACGGAACATTTTTCGCCCGTAATCCTGACGGAAGTTTGTTGTTAAATGCTCAGGGTATTCCACAAACAGAAAGAGGAACTCAAACATCAGCTACAACTTATGAAACTTCAAGAGCTGGAGGCCAACCTACAGGAACCGTTCTGCGTAAGGTGATTGGTGATCCAAATCCAGATTATACAGGATCATTTGTAAACGACTTTACGTATAAAAAATTAAGCCTACACATTCAATTGGATGCTGTTCAAGGTGGTGATGTTTGGAATGCCGATTGGAGAACTCGTCAGGGTGTAGGAAATGGAAAAGTTGCAGAAGCAGAACAAACTGGTCAATTACCAAGAGGTTACGTTGCTGGCGCATACAATGTTGAAGAATGGCGTATTGATGATGGATCATTTGTTAAACTAAGAGAAATTTCCTTAAGCTATAATATTGGCCAGGTTAAATTTATTAAAAGCTTAACCGTTAACTTAAGTGGCAGAAACCTGATTTCGTGGGATAATTACAAAGGTTACGATCCGGAGTTGAATTCTGGTGGTCAATCTACAATTTTAAGAAATATCGATTTCGGTTCTGTGCCGATTCCACGTACTTACTCATTAGGTTTACAAGCGAGGTTCTAAATAAAAAAACTTATTATGAAAAATTTAAAATCAAGATATATAGGTTATGCATTTCTGCTTACAACTGTTGCTTTTTCAAGTGCTTGTAAGAAAGAATACTTAAACCCCAATGCAGCAACCGCTGATGATGTACTAACCTCTGCTAAGGGATTAACAGGCGTTACAGTAGGGTTGCAAAAAACTTTTTCCACTACCAGAGCAGGAGTTTTATATGCCTCAATTACTTTGAATGGATTAACAACCAATGAATTGATCTCTATTAACACCGGTAATACAAATGAAGAACGACTGGTTGCCGGAGGTGTTCAGGTGGATGGAACCAATTCGGTTTTGTTGAGTGTTTGGGCAGGGTCGAATAAAATTATTTTCGATGCTGATAATGTGATCAACAATGCAGTTAATCTGCCTGATAAAAATTATGCTGCTGGTTTAATCGCACATGCCAGTATTTTTAAAGCTTTGGCTTTAGGGAATTTATCTGAGTATTGGGAAAAAGTTCCGGCTTCTACCGGACAGAATGTTGCTTTTATTAGCAGGGTTGATGGATTTAATAAAGCTATTGCCACTATTGATAATGCGTTAGCGGTAATTGCTGCGAATCCAATCAGCAGTTCTTTTAGCGGAAACATTCCGGCAGGTATAGATATTCCAAATACCTTAAATGCTTTGAAAGCACGTTACGCTTTATTTGCCGGTAATTATACCTTGGCATTAACTGCAGCTAACGCTGTTGATTTGACTAAGAGATCTGCCTTTACTTACGATGCGTTGAACTTAAACCCGATTTTTGAGATTGCTACCTCAACAAATAATGTGATCCAACCGAAAAATTTAAGCCTAGGTCAAACAGGTACAAACGTACCTGATGCTGCCGATCAACGAATCCCATTTTACACTGTCGTAAATACAACGGTTCGGATTAACGGTTTCGGAGCAGGTACTTTCACACAAATCCCTGTTTATTTACCTGGAGAAATTACCTTGATCAAAGCAGAAGCATATGCACGTCAGGCTACACCGAATTTATCAAGTGCTTTAACGGAACTTAATAAAGTGGTAACCAAAACTGCGGCGACAGATCCTTTCGGTCTAGGAGCAAATTTGCCTGCCTTAACCGGAACTTATACGCAGCAACAGCTGCTGGATTTAATTTACAAACACCGTAGTATTGAACTTTTTATGTCGGGCTTGAAACTCGAAGATATGAGAAGATTTAATCAGCCGCTAGCAGATCGAAAACGTAATTTCTTTCCTTATCCTTTTCAGGAGAGAGACAATAACACAAATACCCCTGCAGATCCTGCTTTTTAAAATAAACGAGCAGGGTTCCGAAATTCCGGAACCCTGCTCGTTTTATAAAATATTAAGGTGTTTTACCCGATAATTGGCAAGCGCATCATTCTGCTCATCTAGTTCAGTTACTAAATAGCTAATGCTTTCTATGGGGCAAACTTTTAATCTTAAAGAAATATCTAACTTTTCAGAGATACACAGTACCGCAGTCTTTTTGGAACAGGCAATCATTGCCTTTTTCAATTGGTTAATTTCCCAGTAAGTATCTGTAAGCCCATCTGTAGGATGTATGGCACTTGTTCCCATCAAACATAAGTCGGCCTTTATTTCCGATAATTGTGTAATCACATGTCCTCCGTAAGTTACTTGTGAATTTTTAGAGAACAACCCTCCTATGAGCACAACCTCAATGTTGTCATACTTTGCCAATTCAACTGCTACCAGCGGGCTTATGGTAAAAAAGGTAGCTTCAATATTTTGAGGCAACTGTTTAACAAATTCTAAAATTGTCGTTCCGCCGCCCGTTAGTACAACCATCCCATCTTTAATTAATGAAATAGCTTTTTTAGCAATTCCAATTTTGCTGTCTCTGGCATAAACGGTGCTATCATCGAATGAACTATGATAAGATTTAGACAGTGCACCGCCATGAACTTTAAATAATTTTCCTTCATCCACAAGCTCCTGGAGGTCTCGCCTGATGGTATCCTCTGAAACATTTAGCAACTGAACCAAATCGGAAGTGAGCACACGGTTGTGCAAATTGATTTGGCGCATAATAAAATCATGGCGTTCTTTTTTAAGCATTTTAGGTCTGGTTTGCACGAAAATAAAAATACTTTTCAATAATTTGCGTGTTTATGCGTTTTTGTGCAATTAAATATGGCTACTTCACACTTAATAGTTTTTATAATTGTTTTTTATATAAAAAACATTCATCATATTTACATAACTATTATTAAGCATGCGGTAATCTGCATGTTTGATAAGCCGGAACAAACAACAACCCTATAAATCAACTTTCTTACTAACTAATTATGAAGAAAAAACTACTCTTTAGTTTTATCGGTATGGTTATGCTCATTGCTCAAGTATTTGCGCAGCAGGCAACCATCACCGGCAAGGTCAGCTCAGGCGATGGCCCAATTCCTGGCGTATCCATACGCGTAAAGGGAACCTCAATAGTGTCGCAAACCAATAGTGATGGGAATTTTACCATTAAGGCATTAAAAACAGATGTACTTTCTTTTTCTTATGTCGGCTACAAAACAGTAGAGCGAACAATAGGAAACAGTACTGTAGTCAATGTCACCTTGCAGGCAGACGCCAGTACCCTTAATGAAGTTGTAGTTACAGCGTATGGGATTGACCGTGATGTAAAATCTTTAGGCTATTCAACGCCAAAAGTATCGGGAGATGAAGCTGCAGCGACTCAGAGGAATGATTTTTTTGGCTCGCTACAAGGACGTGTGCCAGGCTTATCTATTAACAGTACAAATGGAAATCCGGGGTCTTCAGCTCAAATTGTTTTAAGAGGCTTTGTTTCTATTAGCGGTGATAACAATGCCCTTATTGTTGTGGATGGTGTGCCGATTAACAACAGCACACTTAATCAAACCAGAGAGCTGGTTTCTGGTGCGGCAAATCGGGATCAGGATTATTCAAATAGAGGAATGGATATTAATCCAAATGATATTGATAGCTATGTAATTATGAAGGGACCTGAGGCGACAGCGCTGTATGGAAGTGCTGGTGCGAGTGGGGCAATTTTAATTACTACAAAAAAGGGAAAAGCCGGCAGAGGAAGTATCAACTATAACAACTCTTTCAGAGTAGAAGAATTAAACAAGTTTCCTGAAATTCAGACCAAGTATAATACAGGTGTTTCAAATGGGGTGTACAATAGCGGAACATCTAACTTTTTTGGTCCGGCTTATTTACCAACTACGCCGCTTTATGATAATATGCACAACTTCTTTGAAACAGGTTTTACCCAAAAGCACAATTTATCATTTGAAGGTGGGACAGATAAATTCTCTTATCGTTGGTCTAACGAATATACGGATTCGAAGGGTACAATTCCAACAACTAGTTACACCAGGATATCATCGAGGGTTACAGCAGTTGGTACGATATCGCCGATATTGAAACTAACCACAACTTTTAATTATATCAATTCAAACAATGATAAGGCTAACAAAGGCGCAAACGGATCTTTACTTCAGTTAATGCGTTTCAGCTCAGCTTACGACGTGAGGGATTATCAGGATGCAAATGGCAACAGAATTTTGCATCATGCCAGTATCTATGCTGAATTCGATAATCCACTTTGGGATGTGGTAAAGAACGTGAATAACGATAAGGATAACCGCTTTATTGCCAATACTAATATTGAGTTGACACCAACGAAATGGCTTAGGGTAAATGGTATAATTGGAGCCGATATTGCCAATACAAAAGGACTTTCAGTTTACCATGCGCAATCTTACAGGGGTTCAGGGTCTGCTGCGACACCAACCGGCGGAACGGTAATGACTTACGATAAACTTGCCAAAGTTTTTAGTGGGTCACTAACTGCTTCAGCAAAACATAAGTTCGGAGATTTTAATAATACATATGTAATTGGTACATCATTTTATGATTTTAACGCGGTGACAGATTCGCAGCGTGGAACGAACATGTATGATCCGAATTTTTATAGTATTAATAATACCTTACCCACTACACAAAGAACGCTTACTTATGTGAACCGTTACCGCACCGTAGGCGCATTTGCACAAGCGATTTTAGGTTACAAAACCTTGTTATATTTAACTTTGTCGGGACGGGTTGATGGTGCCTCCAGGTTAATGCCAAACAATCCTTATTTTGCGTATCCAAGTGCCAGTTTAGCCTTCAACTTTACCGATTTGGAAAAAGTTAAAGCTAATCTGCCGTGGATGGATAGCGGTAAATTACGAGCATCTTTTGCTTTAACGGGTAAAGAGCCTTGGAGAGAATATTCTACTGGAACAAATTATGAAGCCAAAAGAACTACCGGTGGTGGTTATGCTTATTCTTATTATGGTGGTAATCCAAACCTTAAGCCTGAAGTATCACAAAATTTCGAGATCGGAACAGAAATGCAGTTCTTGAAAAATAGAATTGGGCTTGACTTTAACTTTTATAATCTGTTAAGTAAAGACCAGATTATCAATCCTCGTTTAAGTTATGGAACTGGATTTGTGCTTGAGATGATGAATGGTGGAACGGTGAGAAACCGTGGTATTGAAGTTCAACTTACTGGTAACCCAATTAAAGGAAAAGATTTTAGCTGGAATACTACCTTTAACTTTACCCGCAACCGAGGTGTGGTATTATCATTAGCAAATGAGCTTCCTGAACTTTACGAATCTGATACCTGGGTAATTGGCGAGATTAGGAGTGCTGTACACCCGGGTTATAGTACTGGAGCGATCAGCGGAACCAGATTTGATCGAAACATCAATGGAGATATTTTAATTAACGTATCATCTGGTTTACCTACGAGCTCTGATACGCAGTATTATCCAATTGGCGACAGAAATCCTAAATTTACCCTCGGTTTCGTAAACAGATTTAGTTACAAGAGCTTTAACCTTTCTTTCTTATGGGATTTAAGATATGGCGGAGATGTTGTGAATGGTACAGAGTATGCATCTTACATTAAGGGTATCAGTCTTAAAACGCTAGACAGGGAGTTGCCTAGAGTAATTACCGGTGTGTTAGCCGATGGATTGCAGAATACGGCCAATCCAACACCAAATACGATTGCAGTAGCACCTTATTACGCATCGAACTATTATTCATTAAATGTTTCGCCGGAAATGTTTGTAGAAAGAAACATTAAAACATTGAGGTTAAGAGATGTTACCCTGGGTTACGATTTTCCTCCATCTTTAGTTAAGCGTATCAAATTTATTCAAAGTTTTGGAGCGTTTTTAACAGTTACTGATTCAGTCTTGCTTACGAATTACTCTGGCGGCGATCCTGAAAGTAATGCCAACTCACCAGGTGTTGGAGGTATCGGAGGCTTCGGAATTGATTATGGTAACGTTGGAAAGCCAATCGGTTTCAACGTAGGATTTAGGGTTAAATTATAGTGAAAGACATGAAGAAATTATTTAAAATATATATTGCTGCGGCAATATTACTATTCATGGGGGGCTGCAAAAAATATTTGGATATCAATACCAATCCAGCTGTTCCTCAAACCAGCAAAGCAGAACTATTGCTTCCGCCTATCCTTTTCCAGATGACAAACGGAACCTCGCAGGATTATCGTTTTATTTGGAAAATTACGCAAAATCTTATTGGTGCTTCTACTGATGATGCCTCTATGGCTTTTGAGAAGCATACTTTTGTGCGTTCAAGTGATAATGGTGGTGTTATCTGGAGAATGACATATGTTGATCTTGGAATGAATTTAGAAAATTTGATCAATGATGCGGTAACCAATCAAAAGTTTGAATATGCAGCAATTGGTTACGCTATTAAAGCTTGGGCTTATCAACAAACAACGGATTTATACGGGCCAATTATTCTTGATGAAGCGTTTACACCGGGATTGCTGAAATTTCCTTACAAAGATCAACCTGACGTTTACGCTAAAGTTAGGTATTATTGCCAGCAGTCAATCAAATATTCTAACATGAAAAGTCCGTTAAATTATGCCACCCAACTGGCAAGTGTTACGGGAGATGGAATTTACAAAGGCGATATGGCCAAGTGGCGGAAATTTGTGTACGCTATATATGCTCTACAGTATAGTCATTTGATAAACAAACCGGAGTTTAAAACACAATACGCAGATAGTGTAGTGAAATATACCAATCTTTCCTTCGCCAATGAATCAGAATCAGCAACCGTTTATTTTTCTGCTGCCAGCACAGATGATACCAATCCGTTTGGCCCAACTTTAGGTTATATTAATACAGCTGGTACCACCTCAACTTATTATGGTCGTATATCAACTACCATTTTAAACTATTTGGTTGGGGGCGTGAGAGGTACACCAACTACAAACCCAACAAGTTCCACTGACCCAAGATTAAGCAGAATGTTGCCTGCTAGTACCGCAACGGCTACATTGGGTCGCTATATCGCTGGGGTTCCAACTCAGGGAAGCAGTACATCGGGCTTACCGATAGTATTTGGCTCTATCCCTGCCGGAGCAATCACTTACAATGGTAAATATATTTATGCTGATGCAGCGAGGTATCCGCTGATGACTTATTCTCAACTGCAGTTTACCAAAGCTGAAGCATTATTTCTGCAAGGAAAAACAGCTGAAGCCTATACGGCGTACAGAGCGGGTATATCGGGTCATATGGATTTTTGCAATACATACGGAAGAGCGTCCAAAACGCCTGACCCACTAATAACTACTGCTGAAATTAATGCTTACTTAGCCTCATCTGAAGTTGCCCAAAGTGCCGCAACACTTACAATAGCCGATATCATGGGGCAAAAATATATTGCACAATGGGGCTGGGCAGGTTTAGAGCAATGGTCAGACATTAGGAAGTATCATTATGATCCTACTGTTTTTCGTCAGTTTTACCAGATCCCCACAGCAGACCTTGCTTTGGGTGGAAAATATGCCTACCGCTTCAGGCCACGCTATAATTCTGAGTATGTATGGAACCCCGAAGAGTTGGCGAAATGGGGTGGTTTAGACGTCAATTATATGACTAAAGAAACCTGGTTCAGTCAGCCGTAAATTTTACATTAAAGATTATTAACATGAAGATATTTTCTAATTTATTTGTAGCAGTACTTGCTCTTGCAACATTATCTGGTTGTACCAAAAATGTTTTAGATTATGGCGAAGTTGAAAAACTGAACGGTGATCAAGCTTTATTAAAGGTAAATTATGCCTCTTATTATTATAATAACCGTGCAATAGCAATAAAGATAAATGATAAACGTGTGAGTAGTGTGATTACCGCCCGTACGCCATTCCCTGGAGGTGGATACAATACAGGTGGAAGTTCAACTGCCGATTTCCTGGCGGTAACACCAGGAAACCTAAAAATTTCCATCGTTCTTCCTAAAAAGAAAGATGATGGAACAGATTCGCTGGTCCTTTATTCCACATCATTTGAGATTCTGCCGGGCAGAAACTATGTGGCTCACATTACAGACACCGCCGCAACTACTAAAAGCGTTTTAACAGAAGAAAGCTTCGTAAGGCCTGATACTGCATATTGCAGATATAAGTTTATCAACCTAATGCCAAATGTACCTGCTGTAGATTTATATTACGGTACCAGCGCAACAGACAACACCAAAGATTCTCTTCTAGCCGGAAATGTAAGCTATTTAAACACAACTGATGAAATTAGACTAAGAGCTGCACAATCTAAAACCTGGAAGATCAGACCCGCTGGAGCAGCAATTACTACTGCGACAGTATTGGCTAACTACACAAGTGCAAGCACCTTTTTAAATCAAAGGGTTTACACCATTTTTGCAAGCGGGTATAGTGGGATAGCTACGGCACCAAGACGGCCTTATGTTTCCTTCTTTTTGATCAGATAACTATTCGCGAAATAATATCAAGGCCAACCCTCAAAGGTTGGCCTTTTTTGTTTTACTGATTGAATATCATATATAATTCCTGTTACCTAAAGTTCTCATAGTCAATATTTATGCGCTTTTCTGCGTTTTTGTGCGGTAATAAAAATTTTGTATACCGAAATTTACAATTTTAAAAAAATATTTAGTGATATTTACTTGAAATATTGCTGTTTTATGCGGTATTAAAAAACTAATCATTCTAACAACATTCTAAACTTACGTTTATGAGAAAAAAATTACTATTTATTTTTCTTGGTACGTTTTTGCTGCTGGCTCACGCTATAGCGCAACAGGTAACTATTACCGGCAAGGTTACATCAGATGATGGACCTATTCCCGGTGTTTCTATTCGAGTTAAGGGAGCTGCTGCGGTTGCACAAACCAATGCCGATGGTAGCTATTCCATTAAAGCATCAACTGGCGATGTACTGGTTTTTTCCTACATTGGCTATGTAACACTGGAAAGAACCGTAGGAACGGGCACAACAGTAAATGTAAGCCTTAAAACGGATGCGCAAGGTTTGGACGATGTAGTGGTGGTAGGTTATGGTACCCAGCGTAAGGGTAACTTAACAGGGGCTGTCTCTACAATCGATGTTAAAAAAACTTTGGAAGGCAGGCCAATTGCCGATGTAGGAAGAGCATTACAAGGTGCAGCTTCGGGTTTAAGCGTTACCGTACCAAGCGGCGAAATTGGATCTGACCCTGTCATCAAAATCCGTGGCCAGCTGGCTTCTTTTGCCGGAGGTAGTTCGCCTTTAATTTTGGTTGACAATGTTGAGATTCCAAGTATACAGCTCGTAAATCCCAACGACATTGCATCAATCACTATTCTAAAGGATGCCGCGGCCGCTTCTATCTATGGTGCCAAAGCTGCTTTTGGTGTGGTATTGATTACTACCAAACAAGGTTCAGGAAGTGATAAGCCGTCTATTAATTATTCAAACAACTTTTCTTTTCAAAATGTATGGAAAGATTTAAAGATGGCAGATGTAAATGGTTTAAAATACACTGTTGATGCTTCTGAAAGGGTAGGAATAACAACACCAACTGGTGCGTTTTATTACGTTGACAGAGCAAGTTATGAAAAAGCTGTAGCCTGGAAAGAAAAGTACGGCAACACAATTGGTCCGGACGACCCAACAGTATTCGGAAGAGATTGGTATGTGCAAGGTGCAAATCAAAAAATGGGTGTTAGAACATATGATCCTTATGATTATATGATAAAAGAATGGGCACCGACACAACAACACAATTTATCCGTTGGTGGAACTACAGGGAAAACCTCATACAATTTAGGTTTAGCTTTGTTAGATCAAAGCGGGATGCTAAAACCAGCTAAAGAGGATCGCTTTACCCGATACAATGCGTCACTAAAAATCTCGAGTGAGATTAATAAGTATTTAACCATTCGCGGGGGGGCATTGTATTCCAGAAGAAATAAGCAATATGCTTACTCAACTAATTCCACAACAGCCGATCCTTGGTTATATTTATACCGTTGGAGTTCATTGTATCCACTTGGAAAAGATGAAAATGGCGATGCAATTCGTAGTCCTGAAAGTGAGGTTGCTGCGGCAAACACGGCAAACATCCTGCTAAATTATGCAAATGTGAATTTGGGAACTACTGTAAACATCATGAAGAACTGGAAAGTTGATTTTGATTATACCTTCACCAATCAAAATGAAGATTGGAAACGCCCAGGGACAAGATTTACGGCCAGAAATTCATGGGTGGCGCCGAAAGCCCGTTTAGATGCAAACGGTGCGCCAATTTACGTAAACGATATGGGGCAAGTTGTATCCAGTACTACTGCTGGCGCTATCGCTGCTTATGATTTATCGCTCGACATGTACACCACACCAGGCTCAAGTCCGGATCATTTCGCCAGAACAGCGACTAATTTCTTTATGCATACGATCAATGCATTCACAACTTATAACTGGAATATCAAACAGGATCACGATTTCAAATTTATACTGGGTTTAAACCGTGTTGCTTCCACTACAGAATCTCAGTTCGGCATGATTACCAACTTGGCCGATATTATTAATCCACAGTTCAAATTTGGAACAGGGGTACAAACGGTTATACCAGCCACAACGGCAATGGGTTTAATACCAGGTGGAGTAAGTATTCCGGGTTCTGATAAGAGATGGGAAGCGCAGCTAGGTTATTTCGGCCGCGTGAATTATGCATTCAAAAATAAATATTTAATAGAGGGTAACCTGCGTTACGATGGCTCTTCGAAATTTCCAACAGACTTGCAATGGAGATGGTTCCCATCATTCTCGGCGGGTTGGGTAGCCAGTGAAGAAAGCTTCATGTCATGGACTAAGCCTGTTTTAGATCAATTAAAATTCAGAGGTTCGTGGGGTTCTATCGGTGATCAAACTGTTCCTAATGGTTTATATATCGCAACTATGCCAAGCGGTCAATCAACCTGGATTGGTGCAAACGGTGCAAAAGTAAATTTTGTGGGTACACCAGCAGCAGTTGCTGCAGATATTCAGTGGCAAGACATTGTAACAACGAACGTGGGTGTTGATGCAACCTTACTAAAAAATAAGTTAAATGTGTCATTTGATGTTTTCCAAAGAAGTACAAACAATATGATTGTGCCTGCAGAGGGTATACCATTAACATTTGGAGCCGGAGCACCTCAGGGAAATTACGGATCGTTAAAAACGAGAGGTTGGGAGTTAACAGTTGATTTTAATCATAGATTCAAAAATGGTTTAGGAATTAACTTTAAAGGAAACATTTCTGATGCTAAAACAAGGTTAACTGCCTACGGTTCTGGTACCCAAGTTACTGGTAACTATAATGGAAAAGATATTGGTGAAATTTGGGGATACCGTACAGACAGGTTATACCAAATGAGTGATTTTGAACTTGATGGAAGTGGAAAGCCTATTTTGATTACTTTAACTGCTGCAGAAAGCAGATTAAATGCAGGAAAGCAGGCTTATAAATTAAAAGCTGGGCCTAATGGCGAAAAACCCGTGTACCAGCCGTTTTTACAAAATTCAGCCAACTTCCGTTTTGGGCCGGGTGATGTAAAATTCCTGGATGTGAACGGTGATGGCGAAATCAGCAACGGCGATGGAACCCTGGCTAATCACGGCGATCTGGAAGTAATTGGTAACTCAAATCCTAGTTATGAATATGGATTTAGATTGGGTGCCGATTTTAAAGGTGTTGATATTAGCGCCTTCTTCCAGGGGGTTGGAAGTCGCAAGATTTGGGGAGCTGGATTTTTAGCCATCCCAGGCTTCAACTCTGCAGATGGCGCAATGCCGGAGGCAATTGCAGGTAACTATTGGACACCGCAAACACCTGACGCGTTTTATCCGGCAGCATACAACAATGCCGCAAGTAGCACTACCAATAACATGCAGGTGCAAGACAGGTACTTATTAAATATGGCTTATTTAAGGCTCAAAAATTTAACCCTTGGCTATACTTTCCCTCAATTATTAACAAAAAAAGTTGGAATCAGTTCGCTGAGAGTTTATACGGCCTTGGAGAATTTCTTTACCTGGGATCATTTAGGTGATTTGCCAATTGATCCGGAAAGTGTAAGTGGTTATTCGCTTTGGGATCAATCTAATTACAATAGCGGTCGTACCGGAACTGGAATTCCAGCTTTCAAAAGTGTTTCTTTTGGTTTACAGTTAACTTTTTAAAATAATGAAGATGAAATATTTCAAATATATATATGGTTTACCGATGATGGTATGCCTGTTTATGGCTTCTTGTAAAAAGGATGTTTTAGATCGTCCACCTTTAACAGATTATGTAGATGGACAATATTGGCGTGGGGAAGATGATATCCGGATGTATGCAAATGCTTACTATCCAAACTATTTTAATGGCTATAATTCTGGCTTTACTGCTGATTACACTCCGGTAAGGGGTTATACTTTCTCCGATGATTTAACAGGAAAAAATGTACAGGCTAATTTTGAAAGCAGTATACCTACATCTAGAGGCTCGGCTGCAGAAGGCGCAGAATGGCTGGCAACTTATGCCGGACCAACCTGGAACTTTTCATGGGTACGAAAATCTAATGTGATGATTAATCGTTTGGATAATGTAGCAAAACCTAAAATTTCAACTGAAGCGTATAATCATTGGTCGGCTGTTGCACGATTTTTTAGAGGTTTTGAGTATAGCAGATTAGTAAGTGTTTTCGGTGATGTACCTTATTTTGATAAGGAAGTTGCAGATACTGATTTAGCTACCTTATACAAAGATAGAGATGCAAGAGGTGTGGTGATGGATAAGGTTTATGACGATTTTAAATTCGTAATGGCTAATATGCGTGAAAATGATGGTGCACAATACTTAAACAAATATATTGCGGCCGCATTTATCTCGAGATTTATGCTTTTTGAAGGTACTTATGAACATTATCATGGCTTAGATGCTGCAAGAGCTAAAAAATACTTAGAGTTTGCGGTAGAGGCAGGAGATTATGTGATCAATAGCAATAAATACAACTTTACCCGCGATTTTAAATCTATCTTTTCAAGTGATAACCTGGCTGGTCATCCAGAAGTACTGCTTTACAGAACTTATGATGCGGCTTTAGCCGTTACCCACAGTATTGGCTCGTACCAAAACGGAACCGAGGTTGTAGGTGTGGATGGGAACTTGGTTTTGATCAAATCATTCCTATTAAATGATGGAAAAGTTTGGCAAAATTCTGCTGTAACAGGTGCAAACTCCTTTACTATCGCTGATTTAGTAAAAACCAGAGATCCACGCTTCGAGGCTTCATTCTATGATAAAGCTTTGGTACCTTCTGCTACTTTATTATATGGCTTCAAATTTGCATCGAGAGATGCCCTTACTTATATCGGTAAAACTTATCCGGCAGCCTGGGGAAGTAATACCAATACCAGTGATGCGCCAGTAATTCGTTTAGCTGAGGTGGTTTTAAACTGGGTAGAAGCAAAAGCAGTATTGGCTCAGTATTTTGGTGCGACAGCGGTTACGCAGGCAGATTTAAATAAATCTGTAAATGCAATCAGAAATCGTCCGTTGGATGCTGCTGCCATAGCAAAAGGCGTTTTAAAAACCGCACCTTTAACCATTGGTTCACTTCCGGTCGATCCTGCCCGTGACGCTGATGTTCCTGATTTAATTTGGGAAATCCGTAGAGAAAGACGTATGGAATTCGTTTTCGAGCATACCAGGTTACTGGATTTAAAACGTTGGAAAAAACTGAATAATATGAATTTTAGTACCAATCCGGATTATTTTCTGGGTCCGTGGGTAAATGTACAAACAGAAGCTCCAGCCTACTTAACTCCTGCCAATGCAACAGCTGGAAACGTTAAAGTAAAAAAGGCAGATGGAACCATTGTTACGTATAACGGAACAAACGCAGCTGCTATGGTAGGCTATTGGATGGTGACCAATGCAACAAACAGAAATGCGTTTACCGATCGAGCTTATTTAGCACCAGTTGGACAGGCGCAAATTATTCAATACCAGGAAAAAGGGTATAAACTTACACAAACCACAGGCTGGTAACAGCTCAAAAATGTATTACACAAAAGAGCCCTCGTTTAGAGGGCTCTTTTGTTATGCAGGCATTTCGAAAGGATCACTTTTTTACATTCAGCCAAACTACTTTTCCGTCCATGGTGCTGACCACTAGATTTTTCCCATCAACAACATTTACCGTGTTAATCATCGAGTTATCTATTTTATGAGCCCAGGTTGTTGTTTGGTTTTTTGGGTTAACAGCATATACTACACCATTTTTTGTACCAAAGAAAATATTGCCATCTTTTTCAATCAACATTGATGGTACATGTTCATAACCAAAGCCAGCGTTGTATCTCCAAAGCACACCTGGATCTTGAGACTGTGCCTGATAGGCAACAATTTCATCTTGCATGGTTTTGCCATAAATGGTTGTACTATCAGTTGATAAACCAATTGATTCACGAACCGTAGCTTCTTTGTTTCTCCAGAGGGTACTGCCGTTATTTGCGTCGATCGCAGTTAAGTATCTATCGGGAGCGGCAATGTATACAATGCCTTTAGCAGCCACGGGAGTTACCATTGCCGGAGAAAACATTCTGTTTGCCTGGCCATTGTTCCATTTCCATATAAGATTTCCGTTGTTTATATCCAATGCGTATAAATGTCTTCCCCAGGAGCCAAAAATAATTTTGCCCTGATAGATAAGCGGCTTGCCTACAATTGTACCTTCAACTTCTTTAAATGCCCATACTTCTTTTCCGGTTTTTGCCTCTAGGGCTCTGAAAGTATTGTCACTTCCTCCGATATAAATATATTTACCACTTACAACTGGCGAACCCAAAACAGAATTTGCTGTTTGCATTTTCCAGCTGATTTTTCCTGTCTTTTCATTTAATGCGTAAATAAACCCATCGCCAGAACCTAAAATAACTAGATTGTCTACCACGACCGGAGAAGAGTAGATTGCACCCCCAGTATGAAAAACCCAAACTCTTTTACCTGTTTTTTTGTTCAGCGCTTCTATTAAACCCAGGCTGTTTCCAAAAATGACATGATTACTGGAATAAGCAGGCGTGTTTACTACATTGGCAGTTGAATGATAGGACCATACTTCCTTTGTATTGGCGTATTTTGTATTGATATTAAAATCGGGGCGAAGATATTTCTTCTGATTATCTTCAAAAGTTTTTAAGGCAATTTTTCTCCAGGCAGCACCAATAGCTTGAGTGGGCTTTTTCGTTTGAAAGAAGACCGTATCCTTTGTCATGCTAACAATGTTGTAACCGCCGATACTGTCTTTGGCCCGCAAGTTAGAGCGACCCATCGTAGCTTCAATTCCTTCGAAATTATAGGGGTGGTTATTATGCCCATGACCACATATAGCATATTGAATATTATATCTCTTTAATCGATCCGTTGCTTCGTACCAATTATCTAAACTGTTATCAAGCGGATAGTGATTTGCAAAAATGATGGGCATATTTTTTGGAGTTGCTTTTAATACGCTATCCAGCCAAACAGTAGCATCTCTCGGGATGTGTCCATCACTCATCCTAACATAGGGGCCTGATGCACAGGCAATAAAACGATAGCCATTATGATCGAAAGTAAATTTATCACCACCAAATTCGGTAATGAATTTTACCCCTCCCGATTCCGACCAGCCCGTGTCATGATTTCCGGGAATAATGTGGTAGGGGTTTTTAAGTCCGGATAGGATCTGTTTTGCCAAAGTCAGTTCATTATTGGTACCCATCTCTGTAATGTCGCCGGTAATAATAATAAAATCAATGTCGGGCAGTTCATTAATGTCGGCGACTGTTCTTCGAAGATCTTCTTCTCCTGTCGACGATCCGACATGCGTGTCGGTAACAAATGCGTATTTAAAGTCTTGCGCCCAAAGTCCGGAAGATATTATCAGGGCAAGTAAGAGAAGAAAAAGGGTTTTCATTTTAGTCGGATTAAAGAATACAGATATAAAAATCGTATTTTTTTAAGCTATCCAACTGCTGTAATGCCAATTTTACAGATGCAGATTTTAACCAAAAGCAAGCGCCAAAAAACTAATTTCTGGCGCCTGAATTTCTTATAAAATTTTAAATCCTAAACTCAACTGAAATAAGTTAGGCTTTTGGGTATATTTTTCACTTTTGCTGATGTTTGAAAGGCCAGCCTCATAACGCAAATCAACTGAGATTGCGCCAACATCTACACCTGCGCCCGCCTGGATGCCGAATGCCTGGTCTTTGTAGTTTTTAAAATCAGTGGCCTGATCATAAGCACTGCTAAAGCTGGAGTTTTCATCTAACACGAAGGAAACAACTGGCCCGGCCATTAATCTGAAGTTAAGATTATTGGCTCCAAACTTGGTTCCGAGTAAAACCGGAATATCTAAAGTGGTAAATTTCACCTTTCCTTCTGCGGCTATTTCAGTATTGTTGTTGTTGGTGAAGCTGATGAACTTATTTCCTTTGCTTCCGATATAAGCCTCAGGCTGCACATAGAAGCTAGCGCCGCCGATGCGGGCCCAGGCACCAACCTGGTAGCCTAAACGATTTTCTTCGCTGGCAAAATCGGCATTTAGTTTAGATAAGTTTACACCTGCTTTAACCCCCAGGTTAAAAGTTTGCGCTTGAGATGTCGCCCAACCGATCGTTAGGAAAACAATAGAAAGGATGATTTTTTTCATGTTTTAAAGTTTTAAATTTTTGCGTGTTTGTTTTAATTAGATTGTATAACGGTGTTTTAACACTATTATGGTGTAAAGATATTCCCTAAAACTCTATTTTTTTAACACCCGAAACAAAAAAGTAATAACCTGAGCAAATATTTTTTACTTTTGCCTCAAATAAAATCTGCTATGGCTAATTTTCAACTTACTTCAGAAACTGCATTTAAGGTAAAAACAAAGTTCTTAAGGAAATACCGTGATTTGGCTAATGAGCCTTTGGAATTTACTCCAGGTAAAGAAGATCAATTGGTTGAAGATTTAATGCGCTTGGTAAAACGCGATCGTACCTACATCGAATTTACTATCCAGAAAGCTCTGGCCGATACTAAAGGCAACAGACTTTAAAAGCCTAACACCCTCCCGGTAACATATACATTCTCTTATCTGCCAAATATCTTCTTTTAATATTTGCACCTTTTCGTACATTTACCTTTATAGAAAATAATCATCCCAACAGTTCAGGCTGTGCTGGATTATAAATAAAAAGGTATGAAGAAACTAAAATATTATGTTTTAGCGGCAGGTGTTTGCTTGGCTGTGATCTCTTTTTCTTTCAAAGAAGATTTATTTCTTATATCAAAAAACCTCGATATTTTCGCATCACTATACAAGGAGATTAACATTAATTATGTGGATGATACCAATGCACCACAACTAATGAAAACCGGGATTGATGCCATGCTCGAGAGCCTCGATCCTTACACGGAATATGTTCCTGAATCAGAAATAGAAGACTATAAGTTAAAATATGTAAGTACGCAATATGGTGGAATTGGTGCTGCCACCGTGTTAATAGACGGTAAACTATTTATAAACGATGTGAGCGAAGGCTATCCGGCCAATAAAAGCGATGTGAAACCTGGTGATCAGGTTTTGAAGATAAATGGTATTGAAGTTAAGGGAAAAGAAAGAAGCCAGATCAGTCAGTTGTTACGCGGCCCAAAAGGAACCGTTGTTGATTTAACCTTAGTTAGAGATGGTAAGGAAATCCTTAAGAAATTAAACCGCGAAGAAATTAAACAACCCAATGTTTCTTACTCCGGTATGGTCGGCGATGGTATCGGCTATATCAAGTTGGATAAATTTTTGGAAAATTCCGGGCAAGAGGTAAAAGACGCATTGCTGGGCATCAACAAAGAAAATCCTAAAGGAATTGTTTTGGATTTAAGGAATAATGGTGGCGGCATTTTACAGGAAGCCGTTAAAATTGTAAACCTTTTTGTAGATAAAGATCAGTTGGTGGTAATTCAGAAAGGGAAAAATGCAGAAAAAACCATTACCTACAAAACGATGGCTGCGCCGGTTTCTACCTCTGTTCCGCTGGTGGTTTTAGTTAATGCAAATTCCGCTTCAGCTTCAGAAATTGTTGCCGGATCACTACAGGATTTAGACAGGGCAATTGTTATCGGACAGCGCAGTTATGGCAAAGGTTTAGTACAACAAACCTTTAATCTGCCCTATAATAGCCTGGTAAAAGTTACGGTAGCCAAATACTATACACCATCAGGCAGATGCATTCAAAAACTCGATTATGCACACAAAGATGCCAATGGAATTGCAGAGCGCTTCGCAGATTCAACAATCGCAATGTTCCAAACCAAAGCAGGTAGGAATGTGTATAGTGGTAATGGTGTTTACCCAGATGTAGTGGTAAATGCGGCCAAGTTAAGCCCGGTAACCATCACGATGATAAATAAAAGTTTGTTTTTTAATTATGCCAATGCCTATTGGAAGAAAAACCCAAAACTGGAATCGGCTAAAGTTTTTCAAATATCGGATGCAGACTATACAGCTTTTGTAAATACCTTGGCCGATAAAGATTTAACCTATCAAAGCCGGACAGAACGCTTACTTTCCGACCTGCGGGCAGAAGCTGAAAAAGAAAACAAATCTGCTGAGGTAAAGGCGGATTTGGAGAACCTGAAATATATATTGACCTCCTCAAAAAAGAACGATTTAGCAACACACAAATCAGAAATCAAACGTGTATTGGAAACGCAAATCATCAGCAGATATTTTTTTGAAAAAGGTCGGATTGAGCAAAGCTTTCAGTATGATAAAGAGCTAGCTGCTGCGAAGTCGCTTTTTACCAATCAACCACAAATGTTAGCTATTTTAAAAGGCGATGGAAACTACAAAGTAATCGGTAAGCCTGTTAAAGAAGTTGCCAGTATAGATTAACCCTAAATTCAGTCAACCCAAATAATATTTATAACAAAATCATTTACTCAGGTAAAACGATTTAACAAAATCATATCTCCTATTATATCCATGAAATTAAAAAGCTTTAAACCGTTCTTTTTTTGCGCCTCACTTTTTTTATCTCTTCACGTTCAGGCACAGAAAAGTGCTAAGCTAACTTCCTTTGTTGATCCGATAATTGGTTCGGCTAAACACGGGCATGTTTTTGTAGGTGCCAATGTTCCATTTGGTGCGGTGCAACTGGGGCCTAATAATATAATGGAAGGCTGGGATTGGTGCAGTGGTTACAATTATGTGAGCAACACCATCACCGGGTTTTCGCATACACATTTAAGCGGAACGGGCATCGGTGATTTAGGGGATATTTCAATTATGCCCGTTACCGGAGCAACCGTTTTAGAAAAGGGTAAAAAGGGAGCTGAAGAAAAAGGTTATCTTTCAACATTCACCCACGAAAATGAAATTGCAAAGGCCGGGTATTATAGTGTTTTGCTGGATAAATATAAAATCAGAGCTGAGCTCACTACAACTGATCGGGTTGGCTTTCATCAGTATAGCTTTCCAAGAAATTCCGCAACGCCACACATTGTGATTGATTTGGTAGAAGGCATTGGCTGGGATGCGCCCACCAATGTGTCTTTTAAGCAGGTTGACGCAACGACCGTAGTTGGCAACAGAAATTCAAAAGGCTGGGCAAATGATCAGCGTTTATATTTCGTTATTAAGTTTTCTCAACCTATAAACAGTTTCGATATTTATGATGATGATCAGCTGAAAAAAGGTAAAGAAATTAGTGGTAAAAAGTTAAAGGCAATAGCCAATTTCTCATCGATCAATAACAATAAGCTTCAAATCAAAGTGGCTTTATCTCCCGTTAGCATAGAAAATGCAATTCTTAACCTTCAAACTGAATTGCCGGGTTGGGATTTCGCATCGACAGTAAAAAATGCGGATGCGAAATGGGAGCGGGAGTTATCAAAGGTTAAAATCGATGCAAGCGTTAATACTAAAAAAATATTTTATACGGCCTTATATCACACTATGGTTGCGCCGTCAATATTTAATGATGTGAATAAAGATTATCTGGGTACAGATAAAAAGGTTTACAGGGCTGCAAACTTCACTAATTATACTACTTTTTCTTTATGGGATACCTATCGGGCAGCAAATCCATTATATACCATCATCCATCAGGATCGCGTAAACGATGTGGTAAATACGATGTTGGCTATTTACAAAGAGCAAGGGAAACTCCCGGTATGGCATTTAATGGGTAATGAAACCAACACCATGGTAGGTTATCATGCCGTACCTGTCGTAGTGGATGCTTATTTAAAAGGTTATCGTGGTTATGATATTAATCTTGCATACGAAGCCGTAAAACAATCCGCCATGCAGAAAACCGATGGCATAGGGTACATTCAACAACTAAAGTATATCCCGGCAGAAAAAGTAAATGAATCAGTAGCAAAAGCCCTGGAATATGCCATTGATGATTACTGTATTGCCATGTTTGCAAAGGCATTGAATAAAACTGAAGATTATCAATACTTCAGTAAAAGGGCACAGCTCTACAGGGAATATTTTGATCAGGATGTTCAGTTTATGCGTGGTAAAATGGCAGATGGGAAGTGGCGTACACCGTTTAGTCCGGTTAAGGCTAAACATCGCGAAGATGATTATACGGAAGGAAATGCCTGGCAATATACCTGGCTCGTTCCTCAGGATGTGGAAGGCCTAATACATCTTTTTGGTGGCGATAAACCATTTGTGAATAAACTGGATTCATTATTTATCGTTCCTGCAGATTTAGGCGAAAACAGCTCACCTGATATTTCCGGATTGATTGGCAATTATGCTCAGGGAAATGAGCCAGGTCATCATATTCCATATCTTTATGCCTACGCCGGCCAACCCTGGAAAACGGCCGATTTAATCAGAAAGATTGATAATGATTTCTTCACTGCTAAACCTGATGGTTTGTGTGGCAATGAGGATGTGGGTCAAATGAGTGCCTGGTATGTTTTTACGGCGATGGGCTTCTACCCGGTTAATCCTGCCAACGGGGCTTATGTCTTCGGGACGCCTCTGGTTAATTCGGCTACGATTGCTTTGCCTGAAAATAAGAAGTTTGATATCAGGGTAATTGGCAACAGCGTTGCGAATAAGTACATCCAAAAAATTCTGATCAATGGCAAGCCATATAATAAAGGATTCATTTTGCATAAAACCATTTCCGATGGTGGTACAATGCAGATTTATATGGACAATCAGCCTTCAAAAACATGGGGTGTAAATCCGGCAGATCGACCTGTTTCTACCAAATAGGAATTGATAGCAACCATTTAAACCAAACTTTTAAAAATCAATGAAAAAAATATTTTTGTTTTGTGTGCTGCTTTTAAATCTGAAAGCCTTTTCGCAACAGCGTTATGAACTAAACTCAGGTTGGTTGTGTGTAAATGTGAAGGATGCTAGCGCCAGCGGATCTCAGATCTCAACTTTAGGCTTTAATACCAGTGGCTGGATGCCTGCCACTGTTCCCGGAACGGTTTTAACTACCTTGCTAAATAATAAAAAAGTTCCTGATCCTTTTTATGGGATGAACAATGAGAAAATTGCAGATGTCTACAATGTTGGGAAAGAACATTATACCTATTGGTTTGTAAAGGATTTTAATGAAAGAGCAGCTGGAAATGACCAGGTTTGGTTACAGTTTCGGGGGATCAATTACAAAGCTGAGATTTTCTTAAACGGAAAAAAGGTTAATCAGAAAACCCATGAGGGTATGCACTTAAGGGCGAAATACAATATTACCAAACTCCTTTCATCAACTGGTAAAAATCGCCTGGCAGTAATCGTTTATCCTCCTGATTTTCCGGGTAACCCGAATGGCGGCCAGGGTGGGGATGGAACTATAGCAAAAGGTTTGACTACACAATACACTGCCGGTTGGGATTGGATTCAACCTACCCGCGATCGCAATACAGGTATCTGGGATAAAGTTACCATTGAAAAAACCAAAGGTATCAATATTCAAAATCCTCATGTTGTCACCTTGGTTCCTGGAAAAAGATTGCCAGGTGTTAAACAAGCGCCCGCAATTATCAAAGTATCTGTAGAGGTCGAAAATCCGACAGGGAAAGCCATTTCAGGAATTTTACAATATGAAATAGCCGGTAAACTGGTTAAAAAAAATGTTACTGTTTCCGCTGCATCATCAGAAATTAAGTTTCCGGATTTAACCCTGGAAAACCCCAGACTGTGGTGGCCAAGCGGTTACGGTAAACAAGATTTATATCCTGTGAATATTCGGTTTATCAGCGCCAACCAGGTTTTAGATCAGGAAAATTTAACTGTAGGAATCAGGCAGATTGACAACATATGGAATGAGCATACTAAAAGTATGGGTGCTTATGTAAACGGACAAAAGATTTTTATCAAAGGTGGAAACTGGATCATATCTGATGCGATGTTACGTTTTAGTGATGCCCGTTACGACGCTGAAGTAAGGTATCATAAAGATATGAATCTGAATCTCATTAGAATTTGGGGTGGTGCGATTTTAGAGCGCCCTGAGTTTTACAATGCCTGCGATAAATATGGCCTGTTGGTTTTTCAGGATTTTTGGTTTAGCGGCGATTGTAATGGCCGATGGGTTGATCCATTGAAAAAAGAAGATCAATGGACCAGAAGGAACTATCCTGATAATCATCCATTAGTGTTAACGGCTATTGAAGATCAGGTGAAAATGATTCGCAACCATGCTTCATTAGCTTTTTGGTGTGGTGGAAATGAGATTACTCCTCCGGAAGATATTTTGAATCCCATTAAAAACGACATTCTGCCTCGGTTAGATGGTACGAGAAAATTCTTTGATTTTTCCAATAGCGATGAAATGTCGTACAATGCAATTGGCGGCAATGGTGATGGACCGTATGGTATTCAGGATCCGATAAGTTTTTGGGCCGTAAAAACTTTCCCGTATAACTCGGAAGTAGGTTCTGTTGGGGTGGGAGATTATGAATCGCTGGAGCGTTTTATTCCGAAGGAAAACATGATTGCACCGCAATTTAAAAACAAACCCGATTCCGTTTGGGATTATCATAAATATATCGGCTACGATCAATACATCAATCCATACGGGAAAGCTAAAGATGCCAAAGATTTTGCCATGAAGGCGCAGTTGGTAAATTACGATCAATACCGGGCGTTAATGGAAGGTTTTTCCAATAAAATGTGGGACTGGTATACCGGCTCAATTATCTGGAAAACACAAAACCCATGGACAGCGCTGCGTGGGCAGATGTATGACTATTATTTAGATCCAAACGCCTGTTTATATGGCTTAAGGAAAGGAAGCGAGCCGTTGCATATCATGATGAATCCCTTAGACAGTATGGTAACCGTGGTTAACAATGGCCTAACAGATCGTAATAATTTGATGGTTCAAGCTAAAGTATATGATATGGCCGGAAAGGATTATTTCTACTCCCAGGTTTTCAATTCTATTGGAGCATCATCGGTTCGCCGGTTTTTTCCACTGAATGATTTCCTGAAGAAAATGGATCAGAAAGATGGCGTATTTGTTTCCTTAAAATTATTGAATGAAAAGCAGGAGGTTTTGAGTGAAAACATTTATTGGTTAGCCGATAAAAATGGAAGCTATAAAGGGTTACAGGAACTCAAGTCAGCAAATTTAAGGGTTTCAGCAAACCGAACGTCAAAAAATAAAATAGCCATAACTTTGAGCAATCCTGTCGGAAATCCGGTAGCATTTTTTAACCGGGTAGCATTAATTAACCGTGAAACTGGAAAACGAGTCCTTCCGGCTTTCTACGATGATAATTACCTAAGTGTGCTCCCTGGCGAAACCAGAGTTGTTACCATAGAATTTCCTGATGGAGAAAGTAACCTGGCTGTTGAAGTATATGGTTGGAATGTGGAGCGTCAGAAGATAAACATTCAATAATGTTCTTGCTGCGAGGGTACTCACGCTCAGTTTCGTTATTGCAAGGTATGAAGCAATCTAGTGTAGAATAGAATTGTTTTATGCCTTTCAATGGCCAATAACAGATAAAAAAAGGCGACACTGTTTTCAGTATCGCCTTTTTTATATTTTATATTTTCAGCTTAGCTTACACCGTGAAGTTTCACTTTTAAACCATCCATGTTATTATTTAACTGCAGCTGGCAGGCCAAACGAGAATTTGGCAATAAGTCAGGCAAAGTATCTAACATGGCGTACTCATCATCGGTCATTTCATTTAGCTTTTCTTCGCCTTCTAAGACATCTACGCAACAGGTAGCACACAATGCCATTCCGCCGCAAGTAGCTAATATATCATACTCAGATGCTTTCAAAAACTCCATCAAACTTAGGCCCATATCAGTTGGGGCTTCATGTGGTGTAACAGAACCATCCGGTTCCTGCATATATATTGTAATGTTGTTTTCCATTTTGCTCGCTTATAAGCGCAAACTTAACTAAAATAGTTTTTTATTGAAACAATATTAACGCAAAGCTTAAAATTCTGAAACGCCGTTTACTGTTGTGTACTTCATGGTATATTTAACTCCAGGATTCATGTAAGAATAAGCGCTATGACTCATTAACGCCGCCTCGTGAAAACCACAAAGAATTAACTTTAATTTATTTGTGTAAGTATTGATATCGCCAATTGCATAAATACCCGGAATGTTGGTAGAATAATCTTCAGTATTTACTTCGATAGCACTTTTGCTGATGTTTAAATTCCAGGCTTCAATTGGGCCTAATTTAGGGCTCAGCCCAAATAAAGGAATTAAATGATCTGCAGCTACAACCGTTTTTTCCATTGTACGGTTTTGTACAATTTCAACCTGCTCTAATTTATCATTACCATGAACGGCCTGTAAATTGCTGTTTAAGACAAGATTGATTTTTCCGCTTTCAGCCAGTGCCATTACTTTGGCAACAGAATCTGGAGCACCACGGAAACTTTCGCTTCTGTGCACTAAAGTCAGCTCAGAACAAACATCTGCCAAATAAATAGTCCAGTCTAAAGCAGAGTCGCCACCACCAGCAATAACCATCTTTTGATCACGGTATTTCTCTGGATCAAGGATCATGTAGTTAACACCTTTTCCGTTCTCGAAATTTTCAAGGTTTTCCACAGCAGGTTTGCGAGGTTCGAAACAACCCAAACCACCAGCAATTACTACCACTTTGGCTTCAATTACCGTACCCATGTTTGTTGTAAGTACAAAATCAGCTTCGCCGCGTTTTTCTAACCCTTCGATACGTTCGCCTAGCGTAAAGGTTGGATGGAAAGGTTTTGCCTGTTCCATCAAATTATCAATAAGTTCTTGCGCCAATACCGATGGATAACCAGGAATATCATAGATCGGTTTCTTAGGGTAAATTTCAGATAGCTGACCACCAACCTGAGGAAGGTAATCAATTAAGTGGCAACGCATTTTTAATAAACCGGCTTCAAAAATGGCAAACAAACCAACCGGACCAGCGCCTATTACGGCTATATCAGTAGAGATCATTCAAAAAAATTTGATGCAAAGTTACAAAATAAACTTTTATCAATTTCTCTATTTAGAAATATTCTAGATAATTTTGCAATGTGTTTTTAGTCAGTATTTTGTGTGTTCTAAATAGCCTTAAAACAAAAGATCATGAATTTTAAGAATGCTACACAAACTATAATTTGTCTAGGGATTTAATAGAGTTCATTGGGTATTGTCTGGCTTGTAAATAATTTCTATGTTTAAAGCCTTAAATAATAATAAATGATTATGGGTCTAGGTATTCTTTTGCCGATTTTGGGATTAGCATTTGTGATTTGGGCCGCGATATTTATCATTTATGGCGAAACTTGGCAACTTCCAAGTGCATTTATGCCATTAGGGCTTGGTGCATACATTTATTTTGGTGTTCAGCCGTGGAATTGGATATTGCTGATGCCTTTATTTTCGATCTTCGTTTTTAATGTTAGTGCCGTGTTAAGTAATCCAAAATTTAGTGGATGGGTTAGCTACCTCAATTACTTCCTGATATTGCCAGTTGTTGTCATATACTTTTTAAACTTTCGCAGAATCTTTGCAGATGATAGCCTGTTGAGGACCATTCTCTGTGGTATTTTTTTCCTCTTCATGTTGATATATGTCTCAAAATTTTGGCTTTCGGATGTAATATTGTTATTGGTAAATAAGTTTTACAGTCGTAAAATTGATAATTTAGAAACAGAGGTTACGCACAGATTTATTAAGGGTACCGGCAAAACGAGAACATTTCACGTTACCATCACAACGTTAGGTGCAATTGAAACCTCGGGATTTTTCTATTGGTATATTGGTTTTAAAAAAATTAATCCTCACGATAAAGTAATGATAAAATTAAAAACCGGTTGCCTGGGTACAACCTATATATCGGGTTTCCCAAAATTGGTTTCCTGAGGCACCACTGTCGATAAGTACCAATAAGTAATCTGATGAGGTTTGTGGCTCATCAGATTAACGGTTTCTTACCAGCTCATTCCTAAGTTCTGAAATACAAAACTCCAAACATCGCTTGCCTCTTCAATCATTTTAGTAGTTGGCTTTCCTGCGCCGTGGCCAGCTTTAGTTTCAATGCGGATTAAGATGGGATTTTCACCTTTATACTTTTCCTGCAACGTCGCCGCGAACTTAAAAGAATGCGCCGGCACCACGCGGTCATCATGATCTGCTGTAGTAATTAGTGTTGCAGGATAATTTACACCCGCTTTGATATTGTGAAGTGGCGAATATTTGATCAGGTAATCAAAGTCTTCTTTTTTATCACTGGTGCCGTATTCAACTGCCCATCCCCAACCAACTGTAAATTTATGATAGCGCAACATGTCTAAGACACCAACTGCAGGCAAAGCAACTTTGAAAAGTTCTGGTCTTTGCGTCATGCATGCGCCCACTAACAAGCCACCATTTGATCCACCAGAGATAGCGATTTTTGACGCGTTAGTATATTTCTCCTGAATCAAATATTCTGCAGCGGCGATAAAATCATCAAATACATTTTGCTTTTTACCCAGCATTCCACCTTTATGCCAGGCTTCTCCATACTCACTACCGCCACGCAAACTTGGCTGTACATAAATGCCACCTTTTTCTAAAAATAACATTCTCGATAAGCTAAAGCCTGGTGTTAAACTTACCTGAAAACCACCGTATGCATATAAATATACGGGATTGTTGCCGTCCAGTTTTATTCCCTTTTTGTGAACAATAAACATGGGTACCTTAGTTCCATCCTTAGAAGTATAAAATACCTGCTTGGTTTCGTAATTGTCGGTATTAAATTTTAATTCAGATTTTTTGTAAAGTGTAGATTCAGCTTTTGCAATATCGTATCGATAAATTGTCCCTGGAGTGGTGAAATTTGAAAAGCTGTAGAAAAATTCTTTGTCCTCTTTAAAAGCACTAAAACCATCAGCTGTACCTAAAGCAGGTAATTTAACTGCTCTAAGTTTTTTTCCGGTTATGTCAAATTGAACAATATTGGTGCTGGCATCTTTCAAATAGGAAGCCCACAAATAGCCGCCACCCGTCGAAACACCTTCTAATGCAAGTTGCGATTCGGGTATAATGGTTTGCCATTGGGCTGGATCAGCATTTTTAGGATCAACCAGAACTACCTTTTTGTTTTCTGCACCCAAATCTGTATTTACCAGCAGTTTGTCGTCAACGTTTTCAATTACACTGTGATTATGGTCATATCCTTTCACCAAAAGCGAAATTTTGCTGCCAGGTTCCTTTAAATCCTGATAGTGAAGCGCATTGCCTGAAGTTCCGGCACTTGCATAGATAATTAAGAACCGTTCGTCTTCAGTTACACCAGCGCCAAAATAAAGATTCGGATTCGTTTTGTCCTCGAAAATCAATTGATCTTCTTTTTGTTGATCGCCCAGTTTATGGTAATAGATTTTTTGAAATTTATTCGCTGCTGATAAATCCATGCCTTTGGCAGGTTCATCAAATTTGCTGTAATAGAAACCGTCGCCTTTCCAGGCTGCACCCGAAAACTTTGTCCATTTCAGTTCGTCACCCAATTTCATTTTCGTGGCGATATCCATCACATAAATATTGCTCCAGTCTGAGCCTGCCTGAGCAACAGAGTAAGCTACGTACTTTTTGTTATGAGAAAAGCCGATCAGTGAAACGGCAGCCGTTCCATCTGCTGTAAGCTTATTGGGATCAAGAAAAACTTCTTCAATACCATTTAAACCCTTTTTAATAAACCATACACTTTGATTTTGCAAACCATTATTTTTGGTGAAAAAGTAATATTCTCCAACTTTAAAAGGTGTGCCGTCTTTTGGATAGTTCCAGATTTCGGTTAATCTTCGCTTAATATCATCCCGGTAAGGAATCTGCGATAGGTAATTTTGCGTTACTTTATTTTCAGCATTTACCCAGGCCGCGGTTTCTGCCGAAGTATCGTTTTCCAGCCAGCGATAAGGATCAGCGATGCTGGTGCCAAAATAGTTATCTGTCGTGCTGTCTTTTTTAGTTTCCGGATATTTCATTATTGTAATTTTTTCAGCTGGTTTTTTACCTTCATTACAGGCAAAAAGACTTATCGCAAATAAGCCTAAAGCAATTTGTTTTTTCATGCTCATAAAGATTTGTTTACTAATATATGTTTTTTCCCCGTTTCAATTTTCCATTGATTTGATTTTGCAGCCATTAAAATTTTGTTGATTTTACTTCAGGCTTCTAACTTCCGACTTCGGACTTTTTCCCCTACCTTTGAAGCCGAACATGTCAAAAAACATCTATTTCGCTTCCGATTTCCACTTAGGTACGCCGAATTACAACGAAAGTCGCGGCCGCGAAGAGCGTATTGTAAATTGGTTAAATTTTATAGAGCCTACTTGCAGCGAATTGTTTTTAATGGGCGATATTTTCGATTTTTGGTTTGAATACGCTAAAGTAATCCCCAAAGGGTTTATCCGTTTGCAAGGTAAACTGGCCACCATGGCCGATGCTGGAATCAAAATTTATTTCTTCAAAGGAAATCATGATATGTGGGTTCGCGATTATTTTACGCAAGAAATTGGGATGGAAATCATTAGCGATGAAAAGATAATTGAGCGAAACGGTAAGAGGTTTTACCTTCATCATGGCGATGGTTTGGGGCCGGGAGATGCGAAGTACAAATTTTTACGAAAGATTTTCAGAAGTAAACTTTGCCAGTGGTTATTTGCCCGTTTGCATCCAAATTTCGGCATTGGCATTGCAAATGCATGGAGCCAGGGGAGTAGGGCAGCGCAAACCGAAAAAGAAGTTTTTTTGGGGGAAGATAAAGAATGGCTCGCCATTTATGCCAAAGAGCAGTTGCAAAAACAGCATTTTGATTACTTCATTTTTGGCCACAGGCATTTGCCATTGGATATTGATTTGGGCAATGGAAGCCGTTATGTAAACATCGGCGAGTGGTTAAATTACAATTCGTATGGTGTTTTTGATGGGGTTGATTTGAAGTTGGAATACTTTCAATAAAATTTTTGAAAGTCGTCATCTCGCCTGTAGTGTAGACATCTTTGTGTGTTGATTGTTTGGAAAGCAAATCTGGGGTCAAGGTTAATGCAAGTCGGGCTTTGCATTATAGTCCCGATGAAAAATCGGGAGCTGCCATTTCAATCCCGTTTATTCACTCGGTTTCTTGCTGCTATTCTAGTTTGCCATGCTTACAATATTTTCAAACTGGTATTTAACCTTTGTTCCTAAACCCGATATAAGTGTAAAGCGCCCGATTTTTCTTCGGGACTTGAAACGTTAGCGGGGCTGTCGGCTGCCATATTTCAGCACCTTTCATTTCCAAAACGTTTTAATCTGTATAAGCCTGTTTCAAACAAATTCAGCTTTTTTCCTTATTTTCGCATTTCCTTAAATTTTAGCTACCGCTAGATGCAGGGAAGTTCAATACAAAAAATAATATGTTAGATAAATTAGAAGCTATAAAACTACGCTGGGAAGATGTAGAAGAATCGTTGAGTAATCCGGATGTAATTCAGGATATGAAGCGTTTCGCGGCTTTAAACAAAGAATATAAAGACTTGGGCAAAATTGTAGACGAATATAAAATCTACAAAAATGTGATGAGTAATATTGACGCCAACAAAGAAATTTTAGCGGTTGAAAAAGATCCTGAAATGCGTGAGATGGCAAAAGAAGAACTGGATATATTGCTGAAGCAACAGGAAGAAATGGAAAGCAATATCCGTTTAATGTTAATTCCAAAAGATCCCGAAGACGCTAAAAATGCTGTTTTTGAAATCCGTGGCGGTACAGGTGGAGATGAGGCTGCTCTGTTTGCAGGCGATTTATACCGCATGTACACCCGCTATTTTGAAACCAAAGGCTGGAGAGTGGAAACGGTTGATGTTACGGAAGGAACTGCTGGTGGTTACAAAGAAGTAATTTTGAAAGTTAGCGGCGATGACGTTTATGGTCAATTGAAATATGAAAGTGGTGTGCACCGTGTTCAACGTGTTCCTGATACCGAAACGCAGGGTCGTGTACATACCTCGGCAGCTTCAGTTGCGGTTTTACCAGAGGCTGAGGAGATTGACTTGTATATCAACCCAGCTGATATTGAATTGCAGACTTCACGGTCTGGTGGTGCGGGTGGACAGAACGTAAATAAGGTAGAAACTAAAGTACAGTTAACCCACAAACCATCCGGAATAGTAGTGGTTTGTCAGCAGGAGCGTTCGCAATTGGGTAACCGTGTAATTGCAATGGAAATGTTGCGCAGTAAATTATATGATATTGAGTTGCAGAAAAAAAATGGCGATATTGCTGCTAAACGTAAAACAATGGTATCTACAGGAGATCGTTCGGCAAAAATCAGAACCTACAATTATCCGCAAGGGCGTGTTACCGAACATCGTATTGGGTTAACGATGTATAATCTTCCAACCATCATGGATGGAGAAATTCAGGAAATTATAGATGCACTTCAGTTTGCTGAAAATGCAGAGAAGATGCAAGAAGGCGCTGGTAGTTAATTGGTTATAATTATTTTAAAATAAAATTTGCAAATAAAGATATTGTCTCTATATTTGCAACCTCGAAAGAGGAAAGAGGTTCAAACTTAAAAGGGAACAAAAGGAGTGGTAGTTCAGCTGGTTAGAATGCCTGCCTGTCACGCAGGAGGTCGCGGGTTCGAGTCCCGTCCATTCCGCAACAAAAGCCTTAACTTGTATAAGTTGAGGCTTTTTTGTTTTCTACCGATTGATGTCATCGTGCTTACTTCATTCAAATCCTTCGAGTAAAAAATATTTTAAATGGTATTCAGGTAGTTACGTGTTTGAAAAAGAAATACTCGCTTTAGATAAGGATAAACTAAATATAGTGGCTATATTTGCAACCTCGAAAGAGGAAAGAGGTTCAAACTTTAAAGGGAACAAAAGGAGTGGTAGTTCAGCTGGTTAGAATGCCTGCCTGTCACGCAGGAGGTCGCGGGTTCGAGTCCCGTCCATTCCGCAAACGAAGCCTTAACTTAGAAAAGTTAAGGCTTTTTTGTTTTTCGGAGCTATTGGTTTAAATATTGCCCTTTCTTGAAGATTACGCTTTAGATCTCTTTGCCGTTATTGCTGAGCCAGCTGAGGCAATTACAACGCAGGCAACAGCAATGCATTCGGTTAATGATAAGTACTCTTGCAAAAATACAAATGCAGCCAATGCAGCCATGGCAGGTTCGAGACTCATCAGGATGCTAAATGTTCTGGCTGGAAGTTGTTTCAGTGCATTTATTTCCAAAGTAAAAGGAATGGCGCTTGATAAAAGGGCAAGCGATGCACCTAAACCTAAGAGTTTTAGAGACAACTGATTTAATCCTCCGCTGAAGATACCAAAGGGAAGAATCAGAAGGGTAGCAAATAACATACCCACGGCTACTGCTTCACCACCTTTCATAATTTTAGATATTCTCCCACCCAAGATGATATAAGCTGCCCAAAATCCTCCGGCCAATAAAGCCAGTAAAACACCCGTCAGGTTTAATCCATTGCTTGTCCAGGGTGCAATAAGGGCGATACCTATTGCAGCCAGAACTATCCAGATAAAATCAATCGCTTTTTTAGAACTGAAGATGGCCAGCAACAGGGGGCCTACAAACTCAAGTGTTACGCCAAGCCCGATCGGAATTCGTTCGATTGCCATGTAGAAAACCATGTTCATGGCGCCTAGTGATAAGCCGTAAAGTATTACATATTTCCACTGCTTAGCATTAAGCTTGGTTAAGTTAGGACGAAAGGCCGCCAACAGTATGATTGCAGATAAACCTATTCGTAGTGATGCGGTAGCAGCAGCACCTATTTCGGGGAAAAGACCTTTTGCAATTGCCGCTCCACACTGCACACTTATAATAGATAATAAAACGGCTGGAACAGGTGGTAGGTTTATTTTGATCTTCATGCAGTTGGGAGATATCACAAAACTACATATTCTGAGGCGAGAAAATGTTACTAAATTATTAAAGCAAAAGAGGCCCGGAATTTCCCGGGCCTCTTTAAATGTATTTAAGATTTCTTAGCAAAATAGCTCTTGTTCATCCCTGTTTTCAGTTGGGATTTTTTTAAGAAAATCATCAAATCCCGAACCTAGATTGTCAGAATAAATGCCGTAAGCATCCAGAATGTATCCTATATTTTTATCTTTATCTTCTACCAGGTAAAGAACCGAGTTGTCTGCAGGATCAGAATCACCTTCAAATCTATAAGTTTTTACAATTGTTAAATCTTCAGGTTTGTAAATGTTGCCTAAGGATTTACTTTGCATTTTGCCGTGATCTGACATCTTTAATTCATTATCTTTTCCTTTCAGCCTCAATTTCTCCAAAATTTGACTCAAAGTGTTCATTGCAATTGGCTGTTCCATAGTTATATGATTTTATACTATTTAAACAAGCTGTTTCTTAAATGGTTTTAATGTGCCCATTATAAAATCAAACCAAATGATTGTCAATGTGTTTCTTGTTAAACTAAATTTAAGATGATGAAAAAATATTTTTTAGGATTAGCTATTGCTAGTGTTGCATTTTTAAGTGCTTGTGGTCAAAAGGAAAGTAAACTTGCTACGGCAAACTTGGCCGAAACTGCGGATCAATCGAAAAGCATTGGAACCGCTACATTTTATGGATTAAGTGATGGAAAAATTAAAATGGATCTGGAATTAAAATTTGCATCAAGAGCAGATAGTAATGTTGCAGTTCATTTTCATGAACATGGCGACTGTGGCGATATGGGTGAAAATACACATGGCCATTGGAATCCAACAAATGAAGACCATGGTAAATGGGATTCTGGGGCATACCATAGCGGTGATATCGGTAATATTAAGTTAGATTCGAAAGGTGAGGCAAAAATTTCAATCACTACAGATCGATGGAGTGTACAGGATGGTGATGTTAAAAATATAATTGGAAGAGGAATTATTGTACATGGAGGTACCGATGACTATAAAACACAACCTACTGGGAATTCTGGTCCGAGAGTTGGTTGTGGTGTGATCGAAGCTGTAAAATAGATTTTTAACCCATTAAGTCAGGCGATTAAATTTTAATCGCCTTTTTTTATGCAATTTATTTAATGCTTTCATCATGATTAAAAAACCTAAATCATATGGCAACTTTAAATGAATCGCAGCGTGGCAAGACCACAAAAGGAAGAATGAACAAAACCGCTCCACGGGTAGATTTAACCGCAATGGTTGATCTGATGTTCTTACTTACCACATTTTTCATGCTCACCACCTCGCTTGGTACCTTAAATGCAGCAGACATTGCCAAACCCGATCAATGTGATCATTGTACCATGGATTACCCTGCCTCCAGAACCATGACGGTTTTACTTGGAAAGAATAATAAGGCGGTGAGTTATCTGGGTACAACTGAAAATGCGAAAATGCAGACTACAACCATTACAAATCTTCCAGCAGAAATCGCAGCTAATAAAATCCGTGTAGAAAAGGCACACGGAAACAATCCTTCAAAATACATGATGGTAATTATCAAACCAACAGAAACAGCTAAATTTCAAAACTTTGTGGATGTAATTGATGAAATGAAAATTGCTGGCATAAAATCATATAGTATTGATGATCAAAATATTTCATCATCAGAAAAAGATTTTATGAAGGCAAGAGGTTTATAACTGTTTTAATCGCAAACTAAAAAAGCTTCCTGTTTATAGTCAGGAAGCTTTTTACTCGTATAGAAAAAATTAAATTCCGAAAGCAGATTTTACCTGATCTACATAATCCAGTTTCTCCCAGGTAAACAGCTCAACACTTACTGTTTTCTCTTCACCGTAAGGGTTTTTGAAAGTTTTGTTTACAGTTTCAGGTGTTCTGCCCATGTGGCCATAAGCAGCAGTTTCGCTATAAATTGGGTTTCTTAACTTTAATCTCTGTTCGATGAAGTAAGGGCGCATATCAAAAATTGATTCAACTTTTTTACTGATTTCGCCGTCTGTTAGATTTACTTTCGAAGTTCCATAAGTTACAACATTAATTGATGTTGGTTTAGCAACCCCAATTGCATAAGAAACCTGAACCAAAACTTCATCGCATAAGCCAGCTGCAACCAGGTTTTTAGCAATATGACGTGTTGCATAAGCAGCACTTCTATCCACCTTACTTGGATCTTTACCAGAAAAAGCGCCACCACCATGTGCACCTTTACCGCCATAGGTATCAACAATAATTTTTCTTCCGGTTAAACCAGTATCGCCATGCGGACCACCGATCACAAATACCCCAGTTGGATTGATGTGATAAGTGATGTCATCGTTAAATAAATGTGCATACTGCGGATATTTCGCTTTAACCCTTGGAATTAAAATCGAAACTAAATCACTTTTAATTTTGGTTAACATTTCATCATTTGCAGCGTCTTTATCTGCTCTCGAATCAGATGCAGGCTTAATAAAATCATCGTGTTGCGTTGAAATTACAATTGCATCAATGCGTTGTGGCTGATTATCATCAGAATATTCCAGAGTAACCTGAGATTTTGCATCCGGACGTAAGTAGCTTATTTCTGCATTTTCTCTTCTTAAAGTAGCCAGTTCTCTAAGCAAAGCATGAGATAAATCAAGCGCCAGTGGCATATAATTTTCAGTTTCGTTTGTTGCATAACCAAACATCATACCCTGGTCGCCGGCACCTTGCTCCTCTTTATTACTTTTATCTACACCTTGGTTAATATCTTGAGATTGCTCGTGAATGGCTGATAGTATACCACAAGAATTTGCTTCAAACATATATTCGCTTTTGGTGTAACCAATTTTCTTGATTACATCACGAGCAATTTGTTGAACATCTAAGTAAGTTTTTGACTTTACTTCTCCAGCCAAAATTACTTGTCCGGTGGTTACTAAAGTTTCACAAGCTACTTTGGAGTCTGCGTCAAAAGCTAAAAAGTTATCAATTAATGCATCCGAAATTTGATCGGCAATTTTATCTGGATGGCCTTCAGATACAGATTCTGATGTAAATAAATACGACATTTATTAAATATTAGTGATAAATAAATAAGGTAATCATTGCCAAACCCTTTGAACAGGTTTTAATTTGATGGAAAGAGGTATTAGCAATTTTTTTAAGTGGTTGCAATCCGGTCCCGATGATCGGGATAGCAAATCAATCCACTTTTAATGCTTGCAAAATTAGCATATTTTCTTTATTTCAAAAATTATAGATTATTTTGTGCTTTCATTCTTACACTTTGCACACAAAGACTAATATTCTCTTCATTATTAACCCCATTTCAGGCGGTAGGGGTAAATTGCGTATTCCCGATTTTATCGATAAATATTTAGATAAGGAAAAGTTCAATGCCAATTTTGTTTTCACCGAATATGTGGGGCACGCTTCCGAATTGGCAGATGAGGCTGCCTCAAAAAATTTTGATGTAATTGTGGCCGCTGGTGGCGATGGAACCATCAATGAAGTGGCTACAAAAGTTTTAAAGCACAACATTGTATTGGGTGTGTTGCCGCTTGGCTCTGGGAATGGATTAGCGAGATTTTTGAATATACCCAAAAACCTTCGTCACGCCATATTAGCGATCAATGCCTTCAAAGTTGACCGCATAGATACTGCTGAATTTAACAACAAGTGCTTTTTTAACTTGGCTGGTATGGGTTTCGATGCGCATCTAAGTTCCGCATTTTCAAAAGATAAAAAGCGTGGGTTGGCCGGTTATGTTAAATTGGGTTTTCAGGAAGTTTTCAATTACAAAGCAGAGCAATATCTGATTCATATTGATGGTATAGACTATAAAAGAAAAGCTTTTGCAGTTAGTGTTGCAAACTCTTCGCAGTATGGCAATGATGTTTATATCTCACCTAATGCTTCTGTAAAAGATGGTTTGCTCGATGTTTGTATTATTAAGCCGTTTTCCATTTTGAAATTGCCCGTTTTGAGTTACATCATGTTAAAGGGTACAGCAGAAACCTCTGATATGATCGAAATCATAAGGGGTAAAAATATAAAAATCCAGAGGGAACACGCTGGTCCGGTTCATGTTGACGGTGAACCCCTTCAAATGGGCGCAGAAATTGAAATCAATGTCAGTCCACTTTCACTTAAAGTTATTGTTCCTTAATTTCGTTTCCTCAGTTTACCTCAATAACTTTGTATTATGAAGCCGAAGAAAAACAGCCTTAGTGATTTGGGTGGAATCATGTATTCTACAAATCCGGAATTTGAATATCATGAAGAGGTTGATGAGACTACAACGCCCCCAAATAATCAGCAAGATCTGAGGGTAATGCTCGATAAAAAAAACAGGGGAGGTAAAGCCGTTACACTCATAACAGGTTTTAAAGGAAAACAGGATGACCTTGATATTCTGGGTAAAATGCTAAAAACGAAATGTGGCGTTGGTGGATCAGTTAAAGATGGAGAGATTATGATTCAGGGCGATGTGAGAGACAAAGTATTGGGCATCCTTCAAAAAGACGGTTACAAAGTAAAAAAGGCTGGGGGTTAATGAGATTGAGGTATGCTGTTATGGCTAATAATATCACATTACGGCATGATTCAGATTTTATCTTAGTGTAATTTTTTAATTTTTTTTACCCTGTAAAAACCCTTGTAAGTATCTGTAAATAAATAATTTACATATTAGTGTAATTGCTACAATATGTAAATTATTACGTCTTAATGCTAGTTTTTTTCGTTTAGATCTCTTTACCTTTGCTTTACTAACTAACTTATTGTTATGAGCAAAAAAAAACTGCATGTACCAGATTTGGGCTATCTGAATCTGGGTGAAAACAATGCCGTAATGTACCAATTGTCTCCAATGGAGTTAATTGATGAAGCCTTATTAAATAAAGAAGGCACATTGGCATCTTCAGGCGCTTTAGCTGTAGATACTGGTAAATTTACAGGGCGTTCTCCAAAAGACAGATTTATCGTTAACGATGAAGTAACTGAGCGAACCGTTTGGTGGGGCGATGTGAACATCAAAATAAGTCCTGCCCATTTCGATCAGTTATTTACGAAGATGACAAACTATCTTAAGGATAAGAAAATTTATGTTCGTGATGCCACTGCCTGTGCAGATCCTGACTATTCCATTTCGATAAGAGTAGTTACTGAAACCGCCTATCAAAACCTTTTTGCCAATAACCTTTTTATTCGGAAAGATAGCGATAGCCTAGGTGCTAAGCCCGAATGGACCATTATTGCTGCACCTGGCTTTTTAGCAGACCCTTTGATAGACGGTACCCGTCAGGAAAACTTTTCGATCCTCAATTTCACAAAAAAAATGATTTTAGTTGGCGGAACAGGTTATACAGGCGAAATTAAGAAAGGAATTTTTTCTGTGCTTAACTTTATTCTACCTACTTACAGAAATACACTTTCAATGCATTGCGCTGCCAATGTTGGAAAAGACGGGGATACAGCCATATTTTTTGGTTTGTCAGGAACGGGCAAAACAACATTATCAGCAGACCCTAACCGGAGTTTAATTGGTGATGATGAGCATGGCTGGGGAACAGATTCAGTTTTTAATTTTGAAGGAGGGTGTTATGCAAAATGTGTTGATCTAACGGCAGAAAAAGAACCACAAATACATAAAGCTATTAAATTTGGCGCACTTTTGGAGAATATCAACTTTCATAAAGGAACTAAAGATGTAGATTACTCCAATATTAAAAAGACAGAAAATACAAGAGTTGCTTATCCAATAGACTATATTGATAATGCCATAATCCCTTCTGTAGCTTCAGTTCCGAAAAATATTTTCTTTTTAACTGCTGATGCTTTCGGAGTACTTCCTCCAATTTCGAAATTAAACGTAGAACAGGCCATATTTCATTTCATGAGTGGCTACACAGCCAAAGTTGCGGGTACCGAGGCGGGCATCACTGAACCACAACTCACCTTTTCGGCTTGTTTTGGAAAAGCTTTTTTGCCATTGCATCCCTCCAATTACGCAGAATTATTAGGTGAAAAGATGAAAGCGCATCAGGTTAACGTTTGGTTAGTAAATACCGGTTGGAGCGGAGGCGCCTATGGTGTTGGAAAACGCATGAAATTGAGTTATACCAGAGCCATGATTACTGCAGCTTTAAATGGCGATTTAGATCATAATCACTATAAAATGCACCATGTATTTAAGTTAATGATTCCTTTACATTGCCCTAACGTACCGGATGAAATTCTAGACCCCTCAAAAACATGGAGCAACCAGGAAGAGTATTTTATTAAGGCATATGAGTTAGCCAATGCCTTTGCAGAAAATTTTAAACAATTCGAACAACCGAAAGTGTCAAAAATACACCAAGAAGAGTTAAAATTGTGTTAAATCAGGTTTAAAATGCATTTTTTGAGCAAAAAATTTGCAATTAGATTTTTTTTTAGTTTTTATTGTGAAAGAATTGCCTCCTGCTGAGGCAATTCTTTTGTTATACACCCTTTATGGTTACCGTAAACTAAATCTTAAGTAACGATTTGATTGTTTATTGATTTATTAATTTGTAATTTAAAATCAATTTATAAATTTGTTTTTCGCAACAAAATCAGATAACAATCGTTGTGTGTAGTACAAAAGTAAAAACAGCTAAAAATTAAAAACAAGAACTAAAACTAAAAATTAAAAAAAATGGCAAACGCACCAAAACCAACAACTGTTAAAAAAGAGAGCTCTTCAAGTGCTTCAAATGTTTTTGCAACATTAGTAATTCCTATTTGTATTGTAATCGGCTTTATCATTTGGAGATTTGTATTAGGAGATCCAGCAAACTTTATCGACAACAACAACGAAAATTTACCATTACCAAACAACTATCCAGGTACAGCTTACAAAGGAGGTCCAATTGTTGCGATTTTGATCGGGTTGTTATTAACTACAATTGTATTCTCTATTGAGCGTTTAATCGTTATTGGTAAAGCAAGTGGTAAATCAAGCTTAGATACTTTTATCATTAAAGTAAAAGGTTTATTAAACGCTGGTAATATCGAAGCTGCTAAAGCGGAGTGTGACAAACAACAAGGATCTGTTGCTAACGTAATCAAATCTGGTTTGAAAAAATATAGCGAAGTTGAAGCTGATACTAACTTAGACGTAGAGCAATCAATCGTTGCCATTCAAAAAGAAGTTGAAGAAGCTACTGCTTTAGAAATGCCAATGTTAGAGCAAAATTTAACAATCATTGCAACATTAGTATCAATCGGTACTTTGATCGGTTTATTAGGTACAGTAACAGGTATGATCCGTGCATTCGCCGGTTTAGCAAACTCTGGTGCTCCAGATCAATCAGCATTAGCGGTAGGTATCTCTGAGGCCTTGATCAACACGATGACTGGTATCGGTGTATCTACTTTAGCAATTATCATGTATAACGTGTTAACTTCTAAAATCGACAAGTTAACTTACGCAATTGATGAGGCTGGATTCAGCATCGTTCAAACTTACGCTAGTTCGCATAAATAATATTTTGAAAATATTTTTACCGGCTTTATGGAAAACCGGAAAAAAGATCATCATTATTAAAAAGTTAAAATATTATGCCTAGAATTAAAGTTAAAAGAACCAGTACCGTAACAGATATGACCGCCATGTGCGACGTAGCTGCACTGTTACTGACGTTCTTCATATTAACTGCTACGGCGAAACAACCTGAGCCTCTGGCGGTATCTACTCCTTCATCAACGTATGAATTTAAGGTGCCGGTAGAAAACAATGCAATTTTAACCATTGGTCAGGGTAAAGTTTTTTTCGAAGTGGCAGGCCAAAAAGTAAAGGCTAGAACCTTAGAGTTAATCGGACAGCAGTATAACATCAGCTTTACGCCAGAGGAAGTTAAAAAATTCTCATTAGTGGCTTCGTTTGGTGTTCCTGTTTCAGGCTTAAAATCGTTCTTAGCATTAGATGGAGGTGAGCGTATGAAACCAGGAGTTCAAACTGGTATTCCTACTGATTCTACTGATAATCAGTTAAACTCATGGGTTTTACAAGCTCGTACCGCTACAGCTGAGGTTAATTCACAGCCAATGCGTGTAAGTATTAAAGGAGATTCAAAAGAAGAATATCCGGTAGTGAAAAAAATTATTGATGTACTGCAGAAGCAAAAAGTAAACAAATTTTTATTGGTTACTAATGCAGAAGCTAGAAGAAAATAAGAAATGGCAGAATTAAACACAGGCGGGAAGAAAGCCACGCCAAGAGTCGATATGACGCCGATGGTAGATTTAATGTTCCTTTTGGTAACATTCTTTATCTTAACTACATCAATTTCAACGCCTCAGGCAATGGATATTGTGAAGCCAGATAAAGATGATAACAATAAAGACAATAGATTGGAACTGAAAGCTTCTAAAACGATGACTATTTTATTAGGTAAAAACGATAAGGTAGCATGGTACATGGGAGAAGCTGGTGCAACAGCTCCAACTTATGAAAATTTATCACAAGTTGAAAAATCGATCATCGAAAATAGAAAAGTTGCAGATGCATCTGGTGTGAAGGGCGAGTTCGTGGTGTTGGTGAAGCCAACAAGCGGTTCTAACTTCAAAAACTTTGTTGATATTATGGATGAATTGGAGATATTAAAGGTTAAAGTTCGTCAGATTGATGATGACAACATCCTTGATAGCGAAAAGGAATCAATGAAATCACAAGGTATTTTATAAAATGTTAAATCAGTAACCATGTCAAAGTTAGATATATTAAGAAGACAGTGGATTGAAGTGGTTTTTGAAGGTAAAAACAAAAACTACGGTGCCTACCAGTTGCGTAAAACCAACGGGGCCAATACCTCTCGGGCATTAATTATTGGTTCGATCGTCTTTCTTGCATTTTTCTTTGCTCCTAAAATCTATGGCCTTATTAAAGGATCAATGGATACAGAAGAAGTAGTAGAAAAGGCAAAAGAGGTTGTGATTGCTCCACCGCCCCCAGTTAATCCAGAAACACCACCTCCACCACCAGTGGAGCCACCGCCACCAAAAGTGGATCAGGTAAAAATGCCACCTCCAATCGTAAAGCCAGATGAGCAGGTACGTGATGAGGAGCCACCAACCGTTGAAAAGCTGAAAGAAGCTGATCCAGGTCAGCGTGATATCAAAGGTGATCCAACTGCTGATATCAGAATTGCAGAGCCGGTTGGCGAAGGGCCTAAGCAAGAAGCAGTTGTTGCTGTAGATGATAACAAAGTTTATGACTTCGTTAGTATTGAAAAGCAACCTGAATACCCAGGTGGTATTGCAAAGTTCTACAAGTACCTAGGTGGAGCAATTAAATACCCGCCAATGGCACAGGAAAATAACGTTCAGGGTAAAGTATTTTTATCTTTCGTTGTTGAAAAGGATGGTAAATTAACAGATATCCAGGTTACCCGCGGTTTGGGTAGCGGAACTGATGAAGAAGCAATCCGTGTATTGAAAGCTAGTCCACGTTGGAACCCAGGTATCCAAAATGGTAAGCCAGTAAGGGTAAAATATAACATCAACGTTAACTTTACATTGAACTAATAGTAAATGTTAAATTTTGATATTTTTAAGCAAAAATCGCCTAAACAGCGGTTTTTGCTCATTTTAGGCCTAGTCATGTTTGTGCTTTATGTGGCAATGGGGCTTGCATTCATCTTCTGGGCACCATTAGCTTCCAGGTTTAATTTCATTCCGGCATGGGGCCGCATTGCAATCGGAATCTTTTTAATTTTTTATGCTTTCATCAGATTACTCAGTCTTGGAAGGCGAGACTAAAAACTTATAATGAGAAACTATCTTTATATATTCATTCTAATCGCCTTTGTTGCTTGCAAAAGAAAAGAGAAATCCGGTAAAGTAGAAGAAACACGTACGAGCGGTACTCTGAAGATTTTGATCGATGAAAGCGTAAGCCCCATTGTTCAGGAGCAGATAGATATCTTTAGTTTGGATTATCCTAAAGCAAAGTTTGAAACTACAGTTAAGCCTGAGGAAAAAATTACACCTGCATTTTTAAATGATAGCGTTCGTGTAATTGTAATGCCACGCCTTTTAACTAAAGCAGAAGAAAAATATTATACGCAAAGAGGAATCAGAATAAACTCAACCCGTTTTGCTGTTGATGGAATTGCATTAATTACCAATAAAGACAATATTGATAGCACGATTACCGTTAAAGAAGTTATCGATATATTACAAGGGAAAAACTCAGGAAAGAAATTGGTTTTTGATAACGCTTATTCAAGTACCTTCCAATATCTTAAGCAATTGGCAAATATCAGTCAGTTCCCAGCTCAAGGTGTTTATTCTAAAAATTCGAGTTCAGAAGTTATTAAATTTATAGCAGAAGATAAAAATTTTATTGGTATTTTGGGCGTAGATTGGGTTTCTGACAGAAATACAAAACTAGTTGAATACCTCTCGAAGGTTAAAATGCTAGGCGTAAAAAACTTGAAAGGTAAGGTTGGCGATGATAAATTTTATCTTCCAACTCAAGATAATTTAATCAATGGAGTCTATCCGTTCTTAAGAAACGTAAATATTATTGATTGCGAAGGTAGAGACGGTTTAGGCACAGGATTTGCAACATGGTTAAGGAGTCAGCGAGGGCAATTGATTGTACTTAAATCTGGACTAGGTCCACACAAGTTGATGCCAAGGCAAATTAACCTGACAAAAGAGTAATAAATAACAAATTATAAATTGAACCACGAAGTAATCTAAAAGACACTTCATTTAATTAAAAAAAAACAGAATATCCGATGAAAATTTCAAAGAAAGCAATAACCTTAAATGTAGGTTTGGTGTTGATGGGTTCTGCAGTTTTTGCTCAAAATTTAAATGACGCGAAAAAAGCCATTGACGCTGAACAGTATCAAAAAGCATCATCAATGCTTAAATCATTGGTAAGCTCACAAGCTTCAAATGGCGATAATTTTTATAATCTTGGTTTGGTTTATTTAAAAACGGGTTATATCGATTCAGCTCGTGCTGTGTTCACCCGCGGTATAGCTGCTGATGCTAAAAATAATCTTAACTTAATTGGTTTAGGTGAGGCTGATATGTTGTCTAACAATCCAACTTCAGCAAAAACTAATTTCGATAAGGCTATCGAGATGGATAAAAAGAATTACAAAACTTATCTGGAAATCGGTAAGGCATATTTAGCTCAAGATAAACCAAGTGATGATGTTTCAAAACCAGATTTCACTAATGCTTTAGCCAATATTAATAAAGCTGATGAATTAGATTCTAAAGATAAAGACGCAGAAGTATTTTTAGCTTTAGGAGATGCTTATGCATTACAGAAAAAAAATTCCGAAGCATTAGGCCCATATATGCGTGTAAATGATGTTGATCCAAACAATCGCAGAGCAAAAACGCAAATTGGTAAAATGTATAAAGAATCTAGAGCATTTGCTGAAGGTGAAAAAGAGTTGCTAGACGTAATTGCTGCCGATGCAAACTATGGTCCGGCTTATCGTGAGCTAGGCGAGCTTTATTTACAATGGAGTAGTTTTGGTACCGACCAGGCAAAAGCGAAAAAAGCAATTGAGAACTATAAAAAATATATGGATTTGACTGACAAGTCATTAGAATCTCAATTACGCTACGCTCAATTTTTATTCTACGCTAAAGATTATCCAAGCTTAGAACAAGTAGCATCAAGTATTCAAGCGCCTGCAAATGATCCAAAAAATGCAGTAGTGTCTAGAATGAAAGGCTGGGCTGCTTATGAAAATAAAAACTATCCGGTAGCGCTATCAAGCATGAACGAGTTCTTTGCTAAAGAAAAAGATCCAAATAGAATTATTGCACTAGATTATTTATATTTAGGTAAAGCGCAATTAAAATCAGGACAAGATAGTTTAGCTTTAACCAATATAACTAAAGCTGTAGAAAAAGATTCAACTAATACTGATGCTTTAGCAGAGGTTGCTAAAACCTACTTTGACGCTAAGAAATATGCTCAATCAGCAAAAATCTACGATAAAGTAATTGCAGCAAATCCAAATGCAAAAGGTGTTTTATACAGTTACTTTTATGATGGATTAGCTTATTACTTTGATTATGCAACACAGTATTCAGCTAAGAAAAATCCTTCGAAAGATCTTTTGGTGAAAGCAGATTCTGCTATCGCAAAGGTAGCTCAGCTTGCTCCAGAAACTACAGATGCTTACCTATACAGAGCTCGTGTAAACAGCTTGCTTGATGATGAGAAAGCACCAAAAGGTTTGATGGTTCCTCACTTCGAAACATTTATTGAAAAAGTAACAGCAAAACCTGAATTGGTAACACCAAACGCTAAAAAGTTATCTGAAGCATATGATAATTTAGGTGGATATTATTTCAATACTGATAAGGCAAAGGCTAAAGAATATTTTGATAAAAGTGTAGCGGTTTATCCAACCGGAACTTTCGCTGCAGCTAAATTAAAAGAATTATCAGCGCCAGCTCCAAAAGGAAAAGGTAAATAGTGATCACAGTTAAATAATTTAGAAAAGGCAGAGTTTGGTTACTCTGCCTTTTTCTTTTACTTTTGCATCAGAAAATTAAAATTATGCAAGCGCAAAGTACCTCAATAGATTTTTTACCAATAATATTTCAAGTAATTGTTGCCTTAGGTTTTGTAGTAACCACTTTGGTTGCAACACACTTTTTAGGGCCAAAACGTAAAACAAGTGATAAGCTTGAGGTCTTTGAAGCTGGTGTTAAAAGTGTTGGTAATGCCCGTCAGCCATTTTCAATTAAATATTTCGTTGTAGCCATTCTTTTTGTGCTATTTGATATCGAGGTAATTTTCATGTATCCATGGGCTGTTAACTTTAGAGCGCTTAAAATGGATGGAATGATTGAAATGTTCATTTTTATGGGAACATTGTTGCTAGGTTTCATTTATGTAATCAAGAAAAAAGTTTTAGATTGGAACTAAAAGCGTAGCGTGTACCATCTACACTTAGTTAAGCTGTTTTATTTATTTAGAAAGGTTCTAAATCGAGTTAAGCTAGTTTAATTGCCTTTAAAATATTGTAAATTTGTTGCTCATTCTGCAAAGGGATGAGCATTTTTTGTTTATAAACATGAGTGAAATTAATATAGTTGATGCGCCTCCAGGAACAGAAGGGCCTGGGTACTTTGCCACTTCGTTGGATAAGGTGATAGGTTTGGCTCGTTCAAATTCATTATGGCCGCTACCATTTGCAACATCTTGTTGTGGAATTGAGTTTATGGCAACCATGGGTTCTCATTACGATTTAGGTCGATTTGGTGCGGAGCGCTTAAGTTTTTCTCCTCGTCAGGCTGATGTTTTAATGGTTATGGGTACCATCGCTAAAAAGATGGCTCCTGTTTTAAAGCAGGTTTATATTCAAATGGCTGAGCCGCGTTGGGTAATGGCTGTTGGAGCTTGTGCAAGTAGTGGTGGTATTTTCGATACTTACTCTGTATTACAAGGTATTGATGAAGTTATTCCGGTTGATGTTTATGTTCCGGGTTGCCCGCCAAGACCAGAAGCTATTTTAGATGGTTTTCAACGCATTCAGGATTTAGTGAAGAACGAATCTGGCAGAAGAAGAAACTCTGATTATTACAAAGAACTTTTAGGTCAATACGGCATTAAATAATGGAAGAAACGACACTAAATAACAACATCCACGTTAAGCTTACTGAAAAGTTTGGCGAAAAAGTTACCGCCGTTTCTGAGCCTTATGGTTTATTAACGTTTGTGACTTACAAAGATGTTATCATCAATGTGCTTTCACATCTTAAAGAAGAATTAAAATTCAATTTCCTTACTGATATTACGGCGGTTCATTATCCTGGTAAAGACCATGGTATTGCTGTGGTTTACCATTTACATAATATGGTAGAAAAGGTTAGGGTTCGAATTAAAGTATTTATTTCAGAGCAAAATCCAACGATTCCGACTGCAACAACTGTTTGGAAAGGTGCTAACTGGATGGAGCGTGAAACCTATGATTTGTTTGGGGTTAAATTTGAAGGTCACCCTGACTTACGCCGTATCTTAAATATGGATGATTTAGGCGTTCACCCAATGTTGAAGCAATATCCATTGGAAGACCCAAATAGAGTAGATAAAAAAGACGAATTTTTTGGAAGGTAATTTATATGAATCATAACCATCCGGTATTTACAGATAACGACCCGCAAAGTGAGCTGGTAACCTTAAACTTAGGTCCAACACACCCTGCAACCCATGGCGTTTTCCAAAACGTTTTGCAATTAGATGGCGAGCGTATTGTAAGCGGCGTTTCTACAATCGGGTATATTCACCGTGCTTTCGAAAAGATTGCCGAGCATCGCCCGTTTTATCAAATTACACCTTTAACCGATCGCTTAAATTATTGTTCATCGCCAATCAATAACATGGGCTGGCACATGACGGTTGAAAAGTTATTGAACATCCAGATGCCAAAACGTGTAGATTATCTTCGCGTAATCATCATGGAGCTTTCCCGTATTGCCGATCATATCATTTGTAATACGATCATCGGTCAGGACACCGGAGCAACAACGACTTTCCTTTACCTTTTCCAATTTCGTGAACACATTTACGAAATTTTTGAAGAGGTTTGCGGCGCTCGTTTAACGACTAATATTGGCCGTATTGGTGGTTTTGAAAGAGATTTTAATGAAATCGCATTTGCAAAAATTAATAAATTCTTAAAAGAGTTCCCGGTTGCATTAAAGGAGTTTGAAAACCTTTTAACCCGTAACCGTATCTTTATTGATAGAACGGCTGGTGTTGCTGAGGTTACTCAGGAAACTGCATTAGAATATAGCTGGACTGGTCCACTTTTACGTGCGACAGGTGTCGATTACGATGTTCGTGTTAGCGACCCATATTCTTCTTATCAGGATTTTGATTTTGAAGTTCCGGTTGGCACAAGCGGAGATATTTACGACAGATATTTAGTGCGTAATGAAGAAATGTGGCAAAGTGTTCGCATTATCGAGCAAGCCCTTGTAAAGCTAAAAACGGAAGAAAAAGGCATTTTTCATGCTGATGTTCCTGAATTTTATCTTCCTCCTAAACAAGAGGTTTACAACAACATGGAAGCTTTAATCTATCACTTTAAGATTGTGATGGGGGAAATTGATGCACCAAAAGCAGAAGTTTATCATGCTGTAGAAGGCGGAAATGGTGAGCTGGGTTTCTATTTAATTAATGATGGCGGCCGTACACCATATCGTTTACACTTCCGCAGACCAAGTTTTATAAATTACCAAATGTTTGCACCAATGAGCGAAGGCATGTTATTGTCTGATGCCATTATCAACATGAGTAGTATGAATATTATTGCAGGAGAATTAGATGCTTAAAGTAGAAGAACAAACACCTGTACAATTTTCGTCAGAATTGCTTGCCAAATTTGATGAAGTTAAAAGCCGTTATCCTGAAGGGAAACATAAATCAGCTCTGTTACCATTATTACATTTGGTACAAGCGGAGTTTCTTTGGGTGCCTACATCTGCAATGGATCAGGTTGCTGAATATTTAAACATTCAGCCGATTGAAGTTTACGAAGTAGCAACATTTTATACCATGTACTTTCTAAAACCACAAGGTAAATATGCTTTGGAGGTTTGTCGTACTGGCCCTTGCTGCCTGGTAGGTGCAGAAAAAATATTAGACCACTTGGAGAATAAGTTAGGTGTTAAAGAAGGCGAAGTTACGGCAGATGGCTTATTCAGCTTTAGAGGAGTTGAATGTTTAGCGGCATGTGGCTTCGGTCCGGTGTTGCAAATTAGCCCGGAATATACTTTTTATGAAAACCTGACTACCGAAAGTGTAGATAAACTGATTGAAGATTTAAAAAATAAATAACCCCCCGGCCCCCTGAAGGGGGGAGTTTGACAACGAGGGGAAAAGTCCCCTTTAGGGGATTTAGGGGTATAAAAAATGAGTCGCAAATTATTACTTGAGCATATAAACGTACCAGGCATCAATACACTTGAGGTCTATCGCCAAAAAGGTGGGTACCGTGCCGTGGAAAAGGCCCTTAAAACTTTAACACCTGAAGAGATTGTTGAAGAAGTTAAGAAATCAGGCTTACGCGGTCGTGGTGGTGCGGGTTTCCCTACCGGGATGAAATGGAGCTTTTTGGCAAAACCAGAAGGAGTTGCACGCTATTTAGTTTGCAACGCTGATGAGTCGGAGCCAGGAACTTTCAAAGACCGCTACCTGATGACTTACATTCCTCATGCTTTAATTGAGGGAATGATTGTTTCGAGTTTTGCTTTGGGCGCAAAGGTTTCCTACATCTACGTTCGGGGAGAAATGATGCCTCAAATCCGCATTCTGGAAAAAGCAATTGCTGAAGCGAAAGCTGCCGGATGGTTGGGTAAAAACATTTTAGGAACAGGTTACGATTTAGAATTATATGTTCAACCGGGAGGTGGTGCTTACATTTGTGGTGAAGAAACTGCTTTGTTAGAATCACTTGAAGGTAAAAGAGGTAATCCAAGAATTAAACCACCATTTCCAGCTATTGCAGGTTTATATGGTTGCCCAACGGTAGTAAATAACGTAGAGTCGATTGCTGCAGTGGTGCCAATTATTAATGATGGTGGCGATGAATATGCAAAAATTGGTATCGGTAGAAGTACAGGTACAAAGTTAATATCAGCATCTGGAAACTTAGTAAAACCAGGTGTTTATGAAATTGAGTTAGGCTTACCGGTTGAAGAGTTTATCTATTCTGATGAATACTGCGGTGGTATTGCGAATGGCAAAAAGTTGAAAGCAACGGTTGCAGGTGGTTCATCTGTTCCGGTTTTGCCCGCTAATTTAACTTTGAAGTTAGCCAATGGCGAACCTCGCTTAATGAGTTACGAATCATTATCTGAAGGTGGTTTTGCTACCGGAACCATGATGGGCTCTGGTGGTTTTATTGCTTTTGATGAAGACCAGTGTATTGTCCGAAATACCTGGAATTTCTCTCGCTTTTATCATCACGAGAGTTGCGGACAATGTTCACCATGCCGTGAAGGTACCGGATGGATGGAAAAAGTATTGCACAAAATTGAGCATGGGCATGGTTCAATGGATGATGTAGATTTGCTTTGGGATATTCAGCGTAAAATTGAAGGGAATACCATTTGTCCATTAGGCGATGCTGCAGCATGGCCGGTTGCAAGTGCAATTCGCCATTTTAGAGATGAATTTGAATGGCACATTAAAGAGCCAGTTAAGAGTCAACAACAAAATTATGGTTTAGCAAATTACGCTACGCCGATAGAAAAAGCTCCAGTAACAGAGGAAAAATAGTTTAACAAACCATGGTCTGTGAGGACACATCCCGTGGGAATGCAAATTGGTTCGTGAACATACCAACCAGGGTGAGCGTTTAAACACCACGTCATTGCGAGGAATGAAGCAGTCCTAATGCAATAGATGAATTAAGAAAATTAGATTGCTTCTTGCCTCGCAATGACGGCAAAAAGCATAAAAAATAAGATTATCATTAACCATGAGTGAAAAAGTTAAGGTTACGATAGACGGAATAACAGTAGAGGTTGATAACGGAACCACTATCCTAAATGCTGCAAGGCAAATTGGTGGTGACATCGTTCCGCCAGCTATGTGCTATTATTCTAAGTTAGAAGGCAGTGGTGGTAAATGCCGTACCTGTATTGTTAAAGTAACGAAAGGTTCGGAAAAAGACCCACGCCCGATGCCAAAATTGGTTGCATCTTGCCGTACAACTGTAATGGATGGAATGGAAGTACTAAACATTACTTCGCCAGAAGTTTTGGAAGCACGTGCGGGTGTAGTGGAAATTCTATTAATTAATCACCCATTGGATTGTCCGGTTTGCGACCAGGCTGGTGAATGCGATTTGCAAAACTTAGGTTATGAGCATGGTTTGCAAAAAACTCGTTATGAGTTTGAGCGCCGTACTTTCGAACGTATAGATATTGGTGATAAAATTCAGTTACACATGAATCGTTGTATTCTGTGTTACCGTTGTGTTTTCACTGCCGACCAGATTACAAACAAGCGTGTTCATGGTATTTTAAACCGTGGCGACCACTCCGAAATTTCTACCTATATCCAACAAGCTGTCGATAACGATTTCTCAGGAAATGTGATTGATGTTTGCCCGGTTGGTGCTTTAACGGATAAAACTTTCCGTTTCAAAAATCGTGTTTGGTTTACCAAGCCAGTTGATGCACATCGCAATTGCGACCACGAAAAATGCAATGGTAAAGTAACGCTTTGGTATAAAGGAGAAGATGTTTTACGTGTTACCGCCCGTAAAGACCAGTTTGGTGAGGTAGAAGAATTTATCTGTAATACCTGTCGCTTTGATAAAAAGGCAACTTCAGATTGGGTAATCGAACAGCCAACCCACATTGATGATACATCTGTTATCGCTTCTAACCATTACGAAACATTAAAACCTTTGCATGTGATTCAGCCTAATCAGGCTTTACAGGCTGCAAATGAAATTGAGTTACATAAAACAGTTAAATACTAATGGATACAGGTTTTATCATAGAAAAATTTATTCTGGTAGCGGTAATTTTCGGTATCAGTTTGGTAATTGCCATGTATTCTACCTATGCTGAGCGTAAGGTAGCAGCTTATCTTCAAGACCGTTTAGGTCCGGATAGAGCTGGTCCTTTTGGTATTTTACAACCACTTGCCGATGGCGTGAAAATGTTCATGAAAGAGGAGATTATTCCTAGCACATCAAACAAATGGTTATTTATTGTCGGACCCGGCTTGGCTTTACTTTGTGCTTGTATTGGTACGGCAGTTATTCCCTGGGGAAGCCCGATGGAAATTGGCGGTAAAGTTGTTCCGCTTCAGGTTGCTGATATCAACGTTGGTGTACTCTACATCTTTGGTGTAGTTTCGTTAGGTGTTTATGGCGTAATGATTGGAGGCTGGGCATCAAATAATAAATATTCATTATTGAGTGCTATCCGTGCTGCTTCGCAAAATATCAGTTATGAAATTGCAATGGGTTTGTCTATCATCGCTTTGCTTTTAATGACTAATACTTTAAGCTTAAAAGAAATTGTAGATCAACAACATGGGTGGAGATGGAACGTATTGTATCAGCCATTAGGATTTTTAATTTTTATGGTTTGTTCTTTTGCCGAAACTAATAGAGCACCATTCGATTTACCTGAGTGTGAAACCGAGTTAATCGGAGGTTACCATACAGAATATTCTTCAATGAAGTTAGGCTTTTACCTTTTCGCTGAGTATATCAATATGTTTGTTTCATCAGCAGTAATGGCAACATTATATTTTGGTGGTTACAATTACCCGGGTATGGATTATATGGCAACATTGCTTGGCCCAACCTGGGCGCCTCTTTTTGGTGTTGGAGTATTTTTTGTGAAAATCGTTTTCTTTATCTTTTTCTTCATGTGGGTACGTTGGACAATCCCTCGTTTCCGTTACGACCAATTGATGAATTTGGGTTGGAAAGGTTTAATACCTTTGGCTATTGCCAACATTATAATAACTGGAATTGTGATTGCGATTATTGAGAAGTTTTAATTATGGAATCATTAAGTAATAAGAAAAAAGTACTGGAACAAAAGCCCTTGAGCTTTATGGAACGCATGTATCTACCTGCTATTGCAAAAGGTATGGGCATTACCATCAGCCACTTATTCAAAAAAGAGGCTACAGTAAGATATCCGGAAGTAGAACGTGAATTTTCTGCAAACTTTAGGGGGATGCACTCACTTAAACGTGATGAGAATGGAAAGGAACGTTGTACAGCTTGCGGTTTATGTGCTTTATCTTGCCCTGCTGAAGCAATTACCATGATTGCAGCAGAACGTAAGCCGGAAGAAAAACATCTATATCGTGAAGAAAAATATGCAGCAACTTACGAGATTAATATGTTGCGTTGCATTTTCTGCGGATTATGTGAAGAAGCTTGTCCGAAAGAAGCAATTTACTTAGATGGACCAATTGTACCGGCAGATTATCTACGTAAGGATTTCATTTACGGAAAAGATAAATTGGTTGAGGCTCCATTGGAGATGAAAAAATAAGATACCAATCCGCCTCCCGATTAATCGGGACCTAAGCGATGACAATAAAAATGAGATTGCTTCGTGCCTCGCAGTGTTGAACGAAGAAACAAATAAACAAATAACAAATTAATGAGTACACAAGTATTCTATTTCGTAGCCACATTAAGTATCATCTTTTCGCTGATGGTGATTTTTGCAAAAAATCCAATCCACAGCGTTTTGTACTTAATCCTTACCTTTTTCACATTCACAGTACATTACGTATTGTTGAATGCGCAGTTTTTAGCGGTTGTAAACTTCATTGTTTACATGGGAGCCATTATGGTATTATTCTTATTCGTACTGATGCTCCTCAATTTAAACAAGGAAACCGAACCAGTAAAATCACCACTAATTAAGATTGTAGGTGTGATTGCCGGATGTTGTTTAGTCGTAACTTTAGTAGGTTCTTTTAAAGCGGCAAGCATTAACAGTCCTTTGATTCTGAAAAACCCAGGATTAGGTTTAGTTGAAAACTTAGGTAAGGAGCTTTTTGGCCCATTCTTATTACCATTCGAATTATCATCTCTATTACTATTGGCAGCAATGGTTGGAGCCGTTTTATTATCTAAAAGAGATGAGGTAGAAGCATAATGGAAAATTTAACTACACAAATGGCAGGCGTTCCGCTAAATCACTACATCTATTTATGTGCAATTATTTTCACGATTGGTGTAATTGGCGTGTTAACCCGTAGAAATGCAATCGTAATTTTTATGTCGGTTGAGTTGATGTTAAATGCAGTTAACTTGTTATTGACAGCTTTCTCAGTGCATAGCAACGACCCATCCGGACAGGTTTTCGTATTCTTTATTATGGCGCTTGCTGCTGCTGAGGTTGCAGTTGGTTTGGCGATCATCGTAATGGTTTACAGAAATACGAAGTCGATAGATATTAATGTTTTAAATCGCCTTAAGTGGTAAATATATAGTAAGAATGACAATAGAACAATTGATTTGGTTAGTTCCTTTACTTCCTTTTTTAGGGTTTGTAATTAACGGACTGGGCAGAAAATCTTTATCTAAAGGACTTGTTGGCATCATTGGAAGTGGCGTAATCTTGGCTTCTTTCATCATCAGCGTAGTTATTTTCTTTAGTTTACAAAGCGATACACAAAAATCTCACGAAGTATTTTTATTCGATTGGATTAGCGCAGGAACATTGCATATTCCACTTTCATTTCTGGTTGACCCACTAAGTTCAATCATGCTTTTGATTATAACTGGAATAGGTTTCTTAATCCATTTATATTCTACCAGCTACATGCACGATGATGAGGGCTTCGGAAAATTTTTCTCCTACCTTAACCTGTTTGTGTTCTTCATGCTATTATTAGTATTGGGTTCAAACTATATCGTGATGTTTATCGGTTGGGAGGGTGTAGGTTTATGCTCATACCTTTTAATCGGTTTCTGGTACACAAACAGTGCTTATGCTTCGGCAGCTAAAAAAGCATTTGTAATGAACCGTATTGGAGATTTAGGCTTTTTATTAGGGGTGTTCTTAATCTTTACTACTTTCGGCAGTGTAGAATTTGCAAAAGTTTTCCCTCAGGCGGCGAATATGTTGCCTGGTAACAATATCTTGTTTTTAATTACTGTGCTCTTGTTTATTGGTGCTTGTGGTAAATCAGCTCAGTTGCCACTATTTACCTGGTTGCCTGATGCGATGGCTGGTCCAACACCAGTTTCGGCATTAATCCACGCAGCAACGATGGTAACTGCAGGTATTTATATGATTGCCCGCTCGAGTGTGTTGTTCGATTTAGCACCGCTTACACAAAATATCATTGCCATTGTTGGTATTACTACCGCTTTAGTAGCAGCAATAATTGCTTTAACACAAACAGATATTAAAAAGGTATTGGCTTATTCAACGGTATCTCAATTGGGATATATGTTCTTAGGCTTGGGAGTTGGTGCCTACACAGGTTCATTCTTCCACGTGTTAACGCATGCATTCTTTAAAGCCTTATTATTTTTAGGTGCTGGTTCGGTTATTCATGCGATGCACCATGAACAAGATATGCGCCACATGGGTGGATTAAGGAAAAAACTTCCCGTTACGTTCTTAACCATGATGATTGGAACCATCGCAATTGCAGGTTTACCGCCTTTTTCAGGTTTCTTCTCTAAAGATGAAATTTTAGCAAATGCATACCAGGCAAGTCCAATTCTTTGGGGTGTAGGTGTGTTAACGGCATTCTTAACTTCGTTTTATATGTTCAGAATGATGTTCCTTACTTTCTCAGGAAAATACAGAGGTACACATCACGAAGAAAGCCATGTCCATGAATCGCCAAAGGCAATGACGATTCCATTAATCATATTGGCAATTTTAGCTGCTATTGGTGGGGCCATCAACATTCCTCACGTTTTCGGTGGAAATGAGTGGCTGGCACATTGGTTAAGCGGTGCTGGCGTTGCACAACATGAATTAGAACTAAGTCATTCAACGGAATTTACGTTAATGGGTGTATCTGTGGTAGCGGCAATTGTAGCTTTATTGTATGCTTATACCAGATATGTAAAAGGTGCTCGTGTTCCTGTTGCGGATGAGGCCCCACGTTCAGCACTGGCAAAATTATCGTACAATAAATTCTATTTAGACGAGATTTACGATTTCATCATTACAAAACCATTAGATGCTTTCTCAAGATTTTTCTACAGAATTATCGACACGAAATTCATCGATGGAATTGTAAATGGTTTAGGCTGGAGTACAAACGAGGCGAGTAAAGGTGTTCGTTTGTTACAGAGTGGAAATGTAGGTTTCTACATATTTATGATGGTCGCTGGTATCATTGCATTGCTTGCTTATACATTTTATTACATATAAAAAGGGTTCAAAAATAAATAATGGAACAACTTTTACTACTTATATTTCTTCCGCTTGCAGGTGCTATTATTACGGCGTTTGCAGGTAAGTCGGCTAAAATAGTCTCTACCGTAATTTCGGTGGTTTCTTTAGGCCTGGCTTTGTTCATCGCCTGTAACTTCATTCCAAATGCAACTACGCAGTTTGAAGCAAACCTGCCATGGATTTCAGATTTGGGCATTCGTTTTCATGCCGGTATCGATGGTATTAGCATGCTGGTCGTATTGCTTACAAATTTGTTAATTCCGATTATCATTTTATCAAGTTATAAACACGATTATAAAAATCCTGCTGCTTTTTATGCATTGATTTTGTTCATGCAGACTGGCTTATTGTTGGTGTTTACCGCAATGGATGCTTTCTTGTTTTACATTGGATGGGAAGCGGCGTTGATTCCAATTTATTTCATCTGCGCATTCTGGGGCGGAAAAGATAGAATTCGCATTAACATGAAATTCTTCGTTTACACGATTGCAGGTTCATTGTTTATGCTGATGGGGATTATTTATCTCTATTTACAAAACCCTGCAAACAATTTCGAAATTCAAGCATTTTATGCCCTGAATTTAGATAGTGCACAACAAGGTTGGATTTTCTGGGCTTTCTTCATTGCATTTGCCATTAAGATGCCGATTTTCCCTTTCCATACCTGGCAGCCTGATACATATACCGCAGCGCCGACTCAAGGAACTATGTTACTTTCGGGTATTATGCTGAAAATGGGTATTTATGGCGTAATCAGATGGTTATTGCCAATTGTTCCCGCTGGTGTCCAGGATTGGTCTTGCTTAGCGATGATTCTGTCTATCATTGGAATAGTTTATGCATCGCTGATTGCTTTTACGCAGAAAGATGCAAAACGTTTAGTGGCTTATTCTTCTATTGCTCACGTTGGTTTAATTTCGGCAGGTATTTTTGCCTTAAATCAGCAAGGTTTGCAAGGAGCGATGGTTCAAATGTTAAGTCACGGAATTAATGTGGTTGGTTTGTTCTTTGTATTAGATATTATCTTTTCTCGTACCAAAACCAATAAAATTGAAGAGTTGGGAGGCATTGCAAAAGCGGCACCTCAATTGGCAATTGTTTTCTTAATCATCGTTTTAGGAACGGTAGCTTTACCAGGAACAAATGGTTTTATCGGAGAATTCTTATTGTTAATGGGCGTTTACAATTATGGAATCTGGGCTGCAGCTATTGCAGGATTAACCATCATTTTCGGAGCGGTTTACATGTTACGGATGTACCAAAATGTGATGCTCGGAAAAACCAACGAATTAACCATCACCTTTACCGACATTCAGGGAACTGAGAAATTGGTTCTTTATATCATCTGTGCTTTAATCATTGTTCTGGGGGTTTACCCGAAACCATTATTGCACTTAACAGAGGCATCTGTACAACATTTATTAGAACAGGTAAATCAAAAATTAACATCAGTAAAATAAGCAATGAATATTATTATAACCATTAGTATAACCGCTTTTATTGTTCTTTATGCAGGTTTGTTTAAAGCAAAAAAAGCATTATTACCGCTTACTGTTGTTGGCTTACTTACTGCTTTGGGCTTTACTGCCGCTGCGTGGAATGGCAATGCTGTACACTTCGGCATGATGCAGACTGATAATTTTGCCTTGGCATTTTCAGGCGTTTGTATTGTTGGAACGTTATTGATTTTCCTATTGACACAAAATTATTTTCACGCCAAAAGCGATAACGTAGCCGAATATTATACCTTAATTCTTTTTGCCCTTGCGGGGATGATTATGATGGTATCATACAAAAACATGGCAATGTTATTTGTAGGGCTGGAAATCATGTCGGTAAGTTTATATATTCTTGCGGGTATTCGTAAAAAAGATTTTGCTTCAAATGAGGCATCATTGAAATATTTCCTGATGGGAGCTTTTTCGACTGGCTTCTTGTTATTCGGTATCACATTAATTTACGGTGCATCTGGTTCATTCGATTTAGATAAAATTCAAGCTTATTTAGTAGATAATAGCAAAGCAATCTCACCAATTTTTTATCCAGGAGTGATCCTGATGATGATTGGCTTGTGCTTTAAAGTTGGTGCAGCACCTTTCCATTTCTGGACACCAGATGTTTACGAGGGTTCGCCAACATTGATTACAACTTTCATGAGTACTGTTGTTAAAACAGCTGGTTTTGCCGCTTTTTTAAGATTATTTGCTGATGCATTTGCACCACTTCACGATTTCTGGGTTGCACCATTAATTGTAATCGTTTGTATCACTTTGTTTATTGGCAACGTTACGGCTTTGTTCCAAAAGAACTTCAAAAGAATGTTAGCCTATTCAAGTATATCTCATGCAGGTTACTTATTATTTTCATTAGTAGTAATTGGTGCCAATTCTCAGAACAGTGTTTTGGTTTATGCCGCAGCTTACACATTCGCTTCAATCATCGCATTTGCGGTATTAATTCTTGTTAAACAAAAAACAGGAAGCGATAGCTTTGAAAGCTTCAATGGCTTAGGAAAGAAGAATCCTCTGGTTGCCTTATCGCTTACTGTTGCGATGCTTTCATTAGCAGGTATTCCCTTAACGGCAGGTTTTATTGGTAAATATTTGATGTTCCTGAACGTAATGGGAGAATACAAAATGCTATTGGTTGCTTTTGCAATCTTAAATGCTTTAGTTGGTTTCTACTATTATTTCAAGGTTATCGTTGCGGTTTGGTTTAAAGATGGGGCAGAAGTTGAATTGTCAACCCCGTCTCAATACAAAGTGGTTTTGGCTGTTTCGGTGGCTATTACACTAATTTTGGGTATTTATCCGGCAATCATTTTAAACCTAATATAGGTATACACTTGTTAGATAATTATTTGTAGTTTTACGAATAATTGAAATATGCAGGATTTCTGGACTAACCTACAACATTTAATTGACCCCGAAAAATTATTGAGGGAGGGCGGTTTCTATCTTGTTCTGTTTGTGATCTACGCAGAAACAGGTCTGTTTTTCGGTTTCTTCCTTCCAGGCGATTATTTATTGTTTCTAGCAGGCATGTTTGTAGCCACGGGAAAACTAGATGTAAACATTGCCGTTTTACTTGCAGGTTTATGTATTGCTGCAATATCTGGTAATTTCACAGGTTATTGGTTTGGTCGTCGGACTGGGCCTTTATTGTATACCCGAAAAGATAGTTTTTTTTTCAAAAAAAAATATTTGAAAGCTGCTGAGGCTTATTACAACAAACAAGGAGCTTTTGCATTAATTATGGGGCGATTTGTTCCAATCGTAAGAACCTTTGCTCCAATTTTTGCAGGCGTAGTAAAATTAGATTTCAAACGATTTGCTTTTTATAATGTTGTTGGTGCAATACTATGGATTTGCTCGCTCACTTTATTGGGTTATTTTTTGGGCAGAAGATTTGAAAAAGAAATTAACGATTACTTATTATATATTATTATTGGCTTTATCGCTATCACAACTATCCCTTTATTGATTACCTTTGTGAAAAGTAAAGTGAATAGCTCTGAAGAGGAAAAGACAGATTTAAATTAAAAATGGCAAAAGAAGAAAACCACGCATGGCATAGCGTATCTCCAGGAAGTAACCTTCCAGAAACAGTTAACGCAATCATTGAAATTCCAAAAGGCTCAAAAGCCAAATATGAAATAGATAAAGAATCAGGACTAATTAAATTAGACAGGGTTCTTTTTTCATCAGTAATGTACCCTGCTAACTATGGCTTTATCCCTCAAACATATTGTGATGATAAAGATCCATTAGATATTTTAGTACTTTGTTCTGTTGATGTTTATCCAATGACATTAATTGAAGCGAAGGTTGTTGGTGTAATGCATATGGTAGATAATGGCGAGCAGGATGATAAAATCATTGCAGTTGCTGCACATGATATGTCTGTAAATTATATCAATGATTTAGATCAGTTACCTCCACACCAGATGAAAGAGATTGTTCGCTTCTTTCAGGATTATAAAGCTTTAGAAGGTAAAAACGTAACCATCGAACATTTATTAGGAGTTCGTTACGCACATAAGGTAATTAAAGAAAGTATAGAACTTTACAATACAACATTTAGAGAATTAGCATAATGGATTTACCCACGGCCTGCTTGTTTTTAAATACAGAGTTAAGTGCAATATTGCCTACCAATTTAATCTTGGTTGCGTTAGAAGAACCAGATACTACTTCAGTAGGTTGGCGATTATTTCTAGCATTATTTTTAGTGCTACTGAATGGATTTTTCGTTGCGGCAGAGTTCGCTATTGTGAAAGTTCGTGCATCTCAAATCGAAATTAAAGCAAAAACAGGAAGCCGCGTTGGTAAAATGGCTAAAACGATCATTCATAATCTGGATGGTTATTTAGCGGCTACACAGCTTGGTATTACACTTGCATCACTTGGCCTGGGTTGGGTTGGTGAAGGTGTAATGCATACCATCTTTAAAAATTTATTTGATAGCCTTGAATGGGGCTTCAGCGATGCAACCATCCATACTGCATCTACTATCGTTGCCTTCTCATTAATTACCGTAATGCATATTGTATTTGGTGAGCTGGCTCCTAAATCTTTCGCCATTCAAAGGCCGGTTGCCACAACATTATTTGTTTCTGTTCCATTACAAATCTTTTATGTTGTGTTTAGGCCGTTCATCTGGACTTTAAACAGTCTTGCTGCTGTTATTTTAAAGCCTTTTGGCATCGATACTTCAGCTGGTCACGAATCGCTTCACAGTACTGAAGAATTACAGTATCTATTGGATCAGGGAAAGGAAAGTGGTGCATTGGATAACAATGAGCACGAGTTAATCAAAAACGTTTTTGATTTTAATGAACGTGTGGTGAAAAATATTATGGTTCCGCGAACCAAAATATCCGGCATCGAACTTACATCGGTAAAAGAAGAAGTTGTTGATAAAATCATTAAAGAAGGTTATTCCCGTTTGCCGGTTTATGATGAGATTATGGATAAGATTGTAGGGATTATCCATGCAAAAGATATCTTACCGCTGGTAGCATCAGGTAATCAGCACTGGACGCTTAATGATATCATTCGTAAACCATATTTTGTAACGGAGACGAAAAAGATAAACGATTTGATGAGTGAGTTGCAAAGCAATCGCATTCAAATTGCTATTGTTTTAGATGAATTCGGTGGAACGGCAGGTATGGTTACGCTGGAAGATATTGTGGAAGAATTAGTTGGTGAGATACAGGATGAATATGATGAGGAAAAACCATTGGTAGAAAAGGTTTCTGACAATGAATTTATCGTTAACGCATTTGCTACCGTATATGACGTGAACGAATATTTGCCACATGATTTACCTGAAGACGAGGACTTTGATACCATTGGAGGTTTAGTTTCGCATATTTTTGAACGTATTCCTGAGGTGGGAGAGAGCAACATGTCATACGGTTACCTGTTCACCATTCTTAAAAAAACAGAACAAAACATCGAAACCATTAAATTAGAATTGGTTCTTAATAAAGAAGATCAGGTTGACATTCACTAATCTCAACAATGCATATTTTTTATACGCCAGATATCACTCAAAATACTTACACACTTAACGAAGAGGAGAGTAAACATTGTGTAAGGGTACTGAGGTTGCCTGTAGGCGCTTTAGTTAATCTGGTTGATGGAAGAGGCGGTTTTTACACCGCAGAGATTACATCAGATAACCCAAAGAAGGTAAGTCTGAACATTCTTAAGGTAGAAACAGAATTCCATAAGCGAAATCATTACCTGCATATCGCGGTAGCACCTACAAAAAATATCGACCGAATTGAATGGTTTCTAGAAAAGGCAACAGAACTTGGAATTGACGAAATTACGCCGATTATTACCGATCGTTCTGAAAGGAGAGTAGTGAAAGAAGATCGTTTGAACAAAGTAATCACCTCTGCAGTTAAACAGTCTATTAAAGCTTATCACCCCATATTAAATGAATCAGTTCCATTTAATAAATTTCTAAACTCTTCTATCGAAGGAGAAAAGTTAATTGCGCATTGTATTGACAATCAGGAAAAAAAGTATATCTCTGAACTTGTCATGCCTCATCAAAAATATTTAGTACTTATCGGCCCCGAAGGAGATTTCACACCTGAAGAAGTTAATTTGGCTTTGAACAAAGGCTTTAAACCATTAACTTTAGGAGATAACAGATTGCGCACCGAAACCGCTGCATTGTCTGTTTGTTTTGAAATCAATTACCTTAACCGATGAAAAGAGTTGAACGTTATAAGTTGAAAGTTTTAGGTTCATTATTGGTAAAACGACTGCGTTCATTGTCGGTTTTCTTTGTTCCTTGTTCCTTACTCCTTATTCTTATTTCATTTACCGTTCCCTCTTACCGCATGGCGAAACTAAAGTATAATGGAGGTGGAGACTGGTACGCTGACCGAACAGCGCTGCCTAACCTGATTGCTTTCTGCAATTCCAATTTAAAAACCAATTTTTATCCAGAGGAAAGCATTGTTGAAGTTGGATCAAAGGAACTGTTTAATTATCCTTTTGTTTACATGACCGGGCATGGAAATGTGGTTTTCAGCGATCAGGATGTGAAAAATTTAAGACAATATCTAATTGGCGGAGGGTTTCTGCATATTGATGACAATTACGGTTTAGACAAATTTATCAGGCCGCAAATGAAAAAGGTTTTTCCAGAACTAAACTTCGTCGAGTTGCCTGCCAATCATGCCATCTATAATCAAAAATTTAAGTTTCCAGGCGGTTTACCTAAAATTCATGAACACGACAACAAGCGACCTCAAGGTTTTGCATTGATTTTTAAAGGTAGAGTTGTGTGCTACTACACCTTTGAGTGCGATTTAGGGAATGGCTGGGAAGACTTTGGTACCTATCCTGAGGATACGCAGGAAACACGCAGCAAAGCGCTTAGAATGGGTGCGAATTTGGTACAATACGCTTTAACACAATAGTTATGTATAAAGTAAAAGTTAACGAGCAGTTTCAATTCGATATTGAGATTGAAAAAAACAATTTGAAGGTAAACGGCGAAGATATTTTTATTGATTCAGCTGCGCTGAACAATGGCACTGCTCATTTGCTTTATAAACATCAATCGTATAATACTGAAGTAATCTCCATTGATAAAGCTGCGAAAACTTGCCAAGTTAAGGTCAACGGTACGGTGTATGCCGTTAATGTTGAAGATCAATACGATCAGCTTCTGCAGCAACTTGGCTTAGATACTTTAGCCAGCAATAAAATCACTGAAATAAAGGCTCCTATGCCGGGATTGGTTTTAAACGTAATGGTTGCTGAAGATGCTGAAGTAAAGAAAGGAGATAGCCTGTTAATATTGGAAGCAATGAAAATGGAGAATATCCTAAAATCGTCGACCGATGGAATTGTGAAGAAGATAGCGGTTGTAAAAGGTGATAAGGTGGAGAAGAATCAAATTTTGATACAGTTTAAATAATTCTTTTCTACAAATACCATTGCAAAAAAAAAAGTCCCAATTCTCTCGAACTGGGACTTTTTTATTTATTTACCTCTGCTCACTCGGTATGGTCTTGGAGGAGGAGTTTTGAAACTTCTTTTGCCACCGGTACTAATTTCTGGCGCACCTAACATGGTCATGGCACAACGGAAACCAATTTCTGCTGATGATTCATCTTGTGACAGGAAACGTCTCGTGGCAGGATTTAACCAATAAGCCATATCATTCCATGAGCCACCTTTATATACTCGTGATTTATCGTTGATCAGGGTAACGCCTTCTTCATTTAACAGAAGATTTTGTCTGTCTCTGTAACCTCTCTGATCGGCTTGATAAGTAGTTGATGCTGCTGCAGTTTGTGGATCTGTAGATCTTGAAATTGAATCAGCACGTTTAGCTTGTGCTTGCTTTTCGGCCCAGGTTTGTTTTCTGCCTGAATAAGCATTTTCTTTAATCGGATTGCCGTATTTATCTAAGGCAATTTTCCCTGATTGTGCGTTATCGAGTTTCTTATTTTCGAAATAGTTACCACGATAAGGGTTAAAGGCATCAGCATCCGTAAATGTTCCTGTTCTGTAAACATCATTTACCCACTCATTCACATTGCCAGCCATGTTATATAAACCAAAATCATTTGGCGTATATTGAATCACCGGAACGGTTAAATCACCTTTATCATTCAATGACCCGCCAACACCCATGTAATCTCCAGGCGCTCTTTTGAAGTTGGCTTGAATTAAACCTCTTGTTTTTTTACTTGCTGAACTAACACCTAAACCATTCCAAGGGTAAATTTTATTCTGGTTGATATTTTCATATTCGGTGTTGCCAATTAAGCCTAATGCAGCATATTCCCATTCTGCTTCTGTTGGTAAGCGATATGGCTGCATAATTACCCCATCCTCCAAAGTAGCGGTTCTCCTTGGTTGGTTATTGCCTCTTCCACCAGCAGTAGCACCTGCAGTACCTGTCGCTGCACCAGCCTTGGTATTGTAATCGATTGGAGCATTTCTACCCTTGTCATCATACTGACCATTCAAATAAGCATCTGTATTAAAGGGCTTATCAGGTCTTGGCGTTGCAGCAGCAGTTGCTGCGTTGTTATTGCGGCCTGTATTTCCACCGGCTAATGTTCTGTAATCTGTTAAGATACCTTTTTCACGTAAAATAAATTCATTCGCCCGCGATGTTCTCCATTGGCAGTAGCGAGATGCCTGCTCCCAGGAAACACCTACCACAGGGTAATCACGGTAAGCCGGATGACGTAAATAGTTATCAACGTATGGCTCATTGTATGAAAGCGCACTTCTCCAAACTAAAGTGTCAGGTAACTCATTGTAATAAAACTCCTGATCTTCGGGAAAGTTATATCTAATCCAGTGTAAGTATTCTAACCAATCTGTATTTGATACTTCAGTTTCATCCATATAAAAAGATGGAACTGTTACCTGTCTCTTGTAATTGTAAATGTTTGGTTCTACACCAGGAACTTCGATTGCGCTTCCGCCTACAACCAAAACCCCACCTTCAATCGCCACTAGTCCTGGTCCCGGTGCTCTTTTATACTGCGTAGCAACGGCAAAAGCTCCCGATTGGTTGTTCCTGCTCTTTCTATCCGCATAAGGTACGCCTGTTTTGCTGGAGCTGTTTCCGCCTTTTGAGCTACAAGCGGTAAGCAGTGCAGCTAAAGACAAACAAGTAAAAGAATATAGTATAAGTTTTTTCATATATGATACTAAAGAAAGTCGCCCAATGACTATTCAACCGATAAAATTAAACAAATTTAAATGAATATATAAATATTGTGACAATAAAATACTGATTATATTTTTATCCCTTAACGTATTATTTTATGACGTATTGTGTCTTTTAAACTTTTAATACATTTTTTAGTTAAAATCTTAAAAACAAGCATGATATAATTGGTTCATTAATTGTAAGTAATGGGTACCAAACATTATCATCTTTAAAGATTTTATCATGCTTAAAAAAATTTCTCTAACTGTTGCCGCTATTGTTTTAATACTTTTAGCTGGCGCTGTTGCCGTTCCGCTGTTTTTCAAAAAGGAAATTGATGCCAAACTCAAATCAACCATAAATAATAATGTTAAAGCCAAGGTAGATTTTACTGATTTTGACTTAAGCCTGCTGAGTTCTTTCCCCAATCTGGGGATAAAAATCAACAACCTAACCATTGTAGGGATTGACAGTTTTGCTAAAGATACATTGGCAAATGTTAAACAATTGCAGCTAAATGTTAATTTATTAAGCGTAATTAAGGGAGAAACCTATCAAATTAAATCTATTGATTTGAGTGAGCCCATAATTTACGCGAAGGTTTTAAAAACCGGACAGGCCAATTGGGACATTATGAAAAAAGATTCAAGTTCAACCTCTGCCGATACTGCTAAAACCACTTTCAAAGCTGCGCTTCAAAAATACGCGATCGAAAAAGGAAACATCACTTACGATGATGCAGCACTTAATTTCTTTATGGAATTAAAAAATGTAAATCACACTGGCAAAGGTGATTTTACGCAAGAATTATTTACCCTGAAAACCCAGTCGGACATTGAAAAGTTAACAGTTAAATATGGAGGCATTCCCTATTTAAATCAGGTTACACTTGATGCAGACTTACCGCTTGATATCGACATGAAGAAGATGAAATTCACTTTTTCAGAAAATAAAATTCAATTGAATGAATTGATCTTATCAGCCGTTGGTTACCTCGCAATGCCTAATGCAAGCGATATGGTGATGGATTTGAAGTTTGATGCCAAACAATCAGAACTTAAAAATTTTCTTTCGCTAATTCCCGCTATTTATGCTTCTAATTTTAAGGATATGCAAGCTACAGGTAAATTTGCAATGAACGGAACTGCCAAAGGAACTTATAATGAGAACTCACTTCCGGCATTCGATGTAAACCTTTCAATCGAAAATGGCAAAATAAAATATCCTTCTCTGCCATCTGCCATCAACAACATTCAAGTCAAATCGAATATAAATAACCCTGATGGAGTAATTGATCATACGGTTGTTAATGTTCCGGCATTCCATCTGGAATTTGGTGCGGTTCCGGTAGATGGCAGACTACTCTTAAAAAATCCAACCACAGATCCTTTCGTTGATATGGCATTGAAAGGCAAACTTGATTTGAAACAGTTAACCAGCATCTTTCCGATGAAAGATATGACCTTAACAGGAATTTTAGATGCTGATGTTCAGGCTGCTGGTCGAAAATCATCTATAGATAAAGGTCAATATGAAGCATTTAAAGCCTCAGGACAAATGATTGCAAATAATTTCACCTATGCCGGTAAAAATGTGCCCATGCCAGTGAATATCCCTACAGCAAAAATGAGCTTTAGTCCTAAAAACATTACGCTAAGTAACTTAATCGCAAAAGTGGGGAAGAGTGATTTTTCAGCAAATGGATCGGTTAACAATTATTTGAGCTACTTTTTTAAAAAGAACCAGGCATTACAGGGAGATTTTAACCTTTCCGCTAGTTTAATTGATGTGAATGAATTGATGGGGCCAAAAGCAGCTTCAAAAAATGAAGATGCAAAGAAACCTGATTCGAAACTTTCTGTATTTGAAGTTCCGGGCAATATTGATTTTAAAGTAGCCGCAAAGGCAGACCGGGTAATTTACGATAACTACGATATTACTAATGCCAAAGGTGCTTTATTGGTAAAAAATAAAACCATCACTTTCAAAGATATGGGCATGAATATGTTGGGTGGCGAAGTGAACATGAACGGTTTTTATGCAACGACCGACCCTAAGAAGCCTAAAGTTGACGTCAACTTCGGGATTGAGAAAATGGATATTCAAAAGGCTTTTGGTGCTTTTAATACGGTAAAACTTTTGGCTCCGGTTGCCAGATTCACTAAAGGAACCTTTTCTACCAACCTTAAGTTCAATTCAGATCTTAATCAAAACATGATGCCTGTTTACTCTTCTATTAATGCGGAGGGATTGGCTAATATAATCCAGGCAGTGGTAGATGGATTTGAGCCACTTCAAAAGCTGGCATCGGCCCTAAGTTCTGATAAATTTAAAAAACTCGAGTTGAACAATGTGATGACCAAGTTCAAAATAAAAGATGGCCGACTGAATGTTTCTCCATTTGATATTAAAAAAGATGGAATCGTTATGAATGTTCAAGGTTCAAATGGCCTCGATCAAACCATGGCTTATGATTTAGCACTAAATGTTCCCCGGGCGATGTTAGGTGCAAAGGCGAATGAAACTGCCAATGCTATGATTGCGAAATTGAACAGTAAAGCAGGTACAAACGTTGCGTTAAGTGAAACCATCAAAGTTAATGCTGTTTTGGGCGGCACCATTTTGAAACCAACTATAGGGTTAAAATATGGTGCTGGTGATGCTAAGGCAACAGCAAAAGACGCCGTAAATGCGGTGATTGCTGAGAAAAAAGCTGAACTACAAACCAAAGCCCAGGCAAAAATCGATACTGTAAAGGCAAAAGCTACTGAAAAAGTTAAAGACGCCATTGCCGATAAACTGAACGGCCTGTTCAAAAGAAAAAATTAGTTAAAAAAGATTAACGTCTTTTTTGATATATAAGTAATTAATCCATTAATAGTTACGATTTTTATGGTTTCATCAAACTGTAAAAATCGTAGCTTTAATTAGTAAATAGTCACATAATTCGTAATTTGGTGAAATATAATTTTTGGTTTTGCGTTATCAAGCTAGTCTCCAAATAACAATATCCCGAAGATCTAAAATTACGTACCTTTAAAGGATGAATTTCAAGTACATCAGTAAACTTGCTTTTTCTGCACTCTCTTTGGCCTTGGTATTTGGTAAAACAAATGCTCAAGTTACTATAGGTAATACTCAAACCAATGGTAGTGAATCGAATAATATTGTTACTGCAGTACCATTTTTATTGATTACGCCCGATGCACGTTCTGGTGCGATGGGGGATGCGGGCGTTGCTGTTGCTGGTGATGTAAACTCTGCCAGTATCAATGCATCCAAACTGGCTTTTATTGATAAACCTTATGGTTTTGCCGTTTCTTATAGTCCGTGGCTAAAAAGTTTGGTTCCTGATATCAACCTGGCCTACCTAAGTGGTTTTTACAAGCTTGATGATCGGAATACCATTGGCGCATCACTTCGTTATTTCTCTTTAGGATCTATTCAGTTAACCGATATCAATCAACAGGATTTAGGTATTGCTAACCCTAATGAACTGGCTTTTGACGTTTCATTTGCCCGAAGTTTCGGTGAAGAATTTTCGTTAGGTTCTTCGTTAAGATATATTTACTCCAATTTAGCTTCAGGACAGTTGTCATCATCAGGCCAAGTGAGAGGTGGCAAAGCCGTTGCAGTTGATGTATCTGGATTGTATAAAACTTCTGCCACCATGTTTGGCAAGCCAGCAATATTATCAGCTGGAGCTAATATATCGAATATTGGCACCAAAATGAGCTATTCAGACGGTGGCGAAAACTTTTTCCTGCCAACCAATTTTAAGCTTGGCGGTGCTTCAACAATAGCAGTTGATGATTATAGCACCGTTACATTTGCAGTCGATTTTAACAAGTTACTCGTTCCAACGCAACCTATTTACGATTTGGATAATAATATCGTAAGCGGTAAAGATCCAAATCGCTCAGTTCCTGCAGGTATTTTTGGCTCCTTCTCGGATGCACCTGGAGGCTTTAGCGAAGAATTGAAAGAGGTTGGTATTTCTACAGGTTTAGAGTACTGGTACAATCAGCAGTTTGCATTAAGGGCTGGTTATAATTATCAAAGTCCTATGAAAGGCGATAGCCGATATTTCACGCTGGGTTTGGGATTAAAATACAATGTCTTCAATATCGATTTCTCTTATTTATTGGCCAATGCACAAACAAGTCCATTAGCCAATACCTTACGTTTTGGCCTTTTGTTTAACTTTGGCGATAAGAAAATCATTAAATAGAATTTTGATTTCCTTCAAAAGAAACATTTTTTCCATCATTAAACTTTTAAAATGAAAATTAGAGTAGGCTTTGGCTTTGACGTACATCAACTAAAAGATCAACATCCTTTTGTAGTTGGTGGCGTAACCCTGGAACATCATAAAGGGGCTTTTGGCCATTCTGATGCCGATGTGCTGCTTCATGCCATTTGCGATGCCTTGTTAGGTGCCGCAAACCTGCGTGACATTGGTTTTCATTTTAAAAACACTGATGACCGTTGGAAAGGAATTAGCAGTGTTATTTTGCTCCAAGAAACGGTAAAGTTATTGGCTGATAAAGGCTGGCAGGTGGGCAATATTGATGCGATGCTTTGCCTGGAAGCGCCAAAAATTAATCCGCATATTCCCGCCATGCAAGAAAACATCGCCAATGCAATCGGAATTTCTACCGATGAAATTTCAATCAAAGCCACAACCAACGAAACGATGGGTTTTGTAGGTAGAGAAGAAGGTGTGGTAGCCTATGCAGTATGTTTAATCGAGAAGGCTTAAATCATTAAATGTTTTGAAGCGCAAAAGCAGCATAAGGAATTAACTGTCTTCCCGTTTTTTGCTTTTACGTTTCGCTCGTCATACTTCCTCGCTGCAGGGTAACGCTACAACCGGGGCTATAAATCAAAAACAGTATGTCCTGGCCAAAATAGTCATTCTAAATTGTTCGAATAAAAAAGCCGGCAATTTTTGCAAAAGGCCGGCTCAAAAATATAAATTATTAACCTGTATTATTCTTCTATATAACCAAACCTGCCTTGATTATAATCTTCAATAGCCTGAGTGATTTCAGCTTGTGTATTCATCAAAAACGCCCCGTATTGAGCGATTGGCTCATTAATGGGTTCGCCGCTTAAAATCAAAACAATGCTTTTGGATAAAGCTTCAAGTACAATATGTTCGCCTGTGTTTCCAAAATAAACGAAATGATCAGCTGAAGCGATTTCACGATCACCAATTTTCACTTTCCCCTCTATTACCATAAAGCCAGTATTGTATTTCTCAGGAAAATTAAATGTTGCTTTTCCACCTTCATTTAATCTGGCATTATATAACTCTATTGGTGTAAAGGTACTGGCGCTGCCGGCTATACCATTATATTTACCTGCAATCACTTCAATCTTTCCACCTTGATCCGTCAAATCGAAATGAGCCATTTCACTTTGTTTTATAGCCTGATATTTAGGCTTGCTCATTTTATCCTTTGCGGGTAAATTAACCCAAAGTTGTACCATTTGAAACGGACCACCTTTCAAGCTGTAAGATTCTTCATGATATTCTTTATGCAGAATTCCACTTGCCGCCGTCATCCATTGTACATCACCAGGATAAATAACGCCGCTATTTCCGGTGCTATCATGATGTGCAACAGACCCATGATACGCTATGGTTACGGTTTCAAAGCCGCGATGCGGATGAACACCGACACCACGAGGTTCTTTTCTTGCAGAAAATTCAATCTTGGAGCCATAATCCATTAAAAAAAATGGACTCATGTCGATTTCGTATCCGCCAGGAAAAAAATTGTGAACCCTAAAGCCATCGCCAACCATGTGTGGAGCCGGGGCTTTTAATATTTTGGCTATTTGTTTTGTTTCCATCACCTTATTAAATAACTGAGGCATGGGGCTATGGGCATAGTGATTGCTATGCCCGAAGCTCAAAGCTCTGCACTTAGACTATGCTTGTTTTACAAACTGTAATTCTCCTAAAAGACGCACCTCCTCACTTACCATTACGCCGCCAGTTTCCAATGCTGCATTCCAGGTTAAGCCGAAATCAGAACGGTTAATTTTTCCACTTAAAGTAAACCCTGCTTTTGTATTTCCCCAAGGATCGGTAGCAATGCCACCAAATTCTGCGGTTAACTTTACAGGTTTAGTTTCGCCTTTGATGGTTAAGTCGCCTTTAACAATATAGTCGCTGCCATCTTTTTCTACTGATGAAGATTTGAACTCGATGTGAGCAAATTTTTCAGCGTCGAAGAAATCAGCGCTTTTTAAGTGATTATCGCGATCGGTATTTCCGGTGTCAATAGAATCAATATCTCCCTTGAAAGAAATCTCAGCATTTTCGAATTCGTCGCCTTCTGAGGTTAATTCTGCTGAGAAAGATTTTAAGCTACCCGTTACGGTAGTAATCATTAAGTGTTTTACTTTGAATTGTAATTCGCTGTGGGTTGGATCTAATGCCCATTTAGTAGTTGCCATATCTTTTTGTTTTTGAGATGTTTAATATTTACAACACAAAAGTACAGCAAGGATTTTGGCTTGAAATTGATGTATGGTAATTAAAATTAGTGGATGAGAGAATAGGATTTCGATTAGTCATTCAATCATTCAAAATTCACTGATTTAAATTTACGAAGGCCTGAAGTGTTTATTGGCTAACTCTTTTCTTACCCGGCTAAGCGATTCTGGTGTAATACCTAAATAAGAAGCGATCATCCACTGCGGAACCCGTAAGGTGAGGTTTGGATATAACTTGATGAAATCGAGATAACGTTCCTCGGCAGTTGCACTTAAAAGCATGTTAATCCTCTTCTGCATGAAGCGGATAGAATTATTTAGCAATCTGGTGTGCATGGGCTGTAAACACGGAACCTGTATGGCTGCCTGTTCCATAAAATCATTTGGCATAATGATGACTTCTGTAGCTTCGATGGCATCGATAAAAAATACGGATGCTTCATTATTCATACTATTCCGATCGGAAATTAGCCAGTTTTCTGGGGCAAACTGTAATATGTGTTCTTTGCCTTTTGAATCAATAGAATATGCCCGGAGTAAACCCTTACAAACAAAGAAACCGTGTTTAGTAATGTCGCCCGTATATTGAATGATTTCGTTTTTATCAAACTTCTTTATCTTTAAACCCGCAGAAATGCTGTCGAATTGTTCATCAGTTATTTGTATTTTTTCTTTAAGGTAATTTTTAAACTGATCAATCATAAAAGAGAACGATTACTTTTTAGTAGGCTTAATATCAGAGAAATCGACGCCACATTTGCAATTGCCACTGCAGCCATCTTTTTTAACCTGTAGAGATTTGTAAACCAAACGGCCAACATATACCAATGCAACCGCAAAAAGTAAAAAGACTAAAATCGTTTGCGTATCCATGAAACAAATATAAGCTGATTTTGCGGTTTTGAATTCAGCATAATGTAAAAAGGTTATTCCTCCATAAAGCCAACCGTTCCACCTACCCAATCAAAATCTGCATTATAACGAACACCTATCATTTTTCCCCGACTTAATCTTGCTAAATTGATACAAAGCTGCGGTTCGCCGCCATCTGGCCACAAATACATCATCCTGATTTCCGCCTTGACACCACCATCGGGCGATTGTACTGCCGGTTCGTAGTTTACTTTTCGCTGTAAAATCCAGTTTTCAGGATCAGGAATTTTATTGATATCTGCTTCAGTAACATCAATAATTACGCCCATACCAGCAAAGGAGAAAAGTGGTTTCAAAACATAGTTTTCCAAATCTGCAGGAACACTTTCAACCTGATCTAGAAAGCGGGTTTCCGGAACGAATTCACTGTTTAAAAATGGCATGGTGTATTTGCTGATTCGGTAAAACCAGTTGGGATGGGTGACCCATTCAATATCTAATTCTTCCCGCGGATCGAAGCTGTCTTTAAAAATGTCACTATTTCCAGCAACTTCATCAAAAATTAAACGATTATAAATCCGCTTCAATTGAATCTGCTGGCCATCTTCTTCATAGAATAATTGTTTGCCAACTTTCTTTATGTCTTCAAGCGCCAGAATTTTAATGCCCAGCATTTTTTGCGTGACAAAAAAGTCGATAGCTGTTTTCTGATTTGGGGCATCAACATCCATCAAAGCCACTTCATGCGGCTGATGTTTACCTATAATAACTTCTTTAAATAGTTTGATGTATTGCTCCTCGTCAAAACCATTTAAGAAATGATTGGTTAAATGATCAATCTCAAAACACTTCCTGAAAGTATTCGATAGATGAATCTGGAAGCCATAAAGTGAGGGAAAACCCTGCATTTCGATAAGCATTGGGGTTAACTCACCTGCTTCATTTTTGCAAATGCCGAAATCGAAGGTTAAAAAATGTGGTTGCTCATTCTCGCTTGGTACATTCCAGTCAGCTGGAATTGATTTTTGTGTCAATTCCTTGAAATTTGGCTGTTTAATTAAGTTTATGATTTCTTCGCCCGCCGCAATCAGTTTTTCCTTCAGTGCTATTGGTACAAACACAGGTGTTTCTGCTACGCGAAAAGGAATTTCAGGATATCCTTTTTCAAGCTCAAGCATGAAATTTTCATACTTTTCCTGGGTAAATTGCTGGTTATATTTTTGACGTTGAGCGGGTATCATAATTTGAATATTTTGTTGAACAGCAAAGTCATTGATTGGTATGAAGCAATTTTTACACTATAAGTTGATTAGCTTTAAGATTGCTTCGTGCGTCGCAATGACAGCTGATTAGTGATTATGCCTCCTGCAAATTTCCTATCGCTTTGCTTAAAAAATTGGGAAGAATAACACTTTGCGTTAATACAATTCTTGCCGGATCATCTAAACTATTGAGCATATCTAAATATTTCTGCTCTCCATGTAAATCGACAATGGCTTTCTTTTTTTCATCCTGAAGCAAATACATTTTCATGCCAACAGGATCGGCTTCCGGGTGAAACTGTGTGCCGATAATTTCATTAGAGAAACGGATAGACATCATACACCTTTCTAAATTAACATGCTTGCGCTCTTTTTCTATAGCTAAAAGTTTAGCGCCTTTCGCATCGAACGCAGCAAAATCAGGCTCTATTACCTGCCAGTCTCTGCTATCAACAGAGAAAAATGGATTAGTGATGCCGCTAAAAATTTCATCCTTTTCGCCATCATCCGTTAAGGTGATCGGGAAAATGCCAAACGCATTTGAGCGCCTTTCGGTAACATTTCCTAAAGCATATTTTCTACAAGCCAGCTGAAATGAATGGCAAATTAAAAATGCATATTTCTTTTGATCGCTGTTTGCACTATTGAAGGCCTCAATCTGATCCAATAAATTAAAAAAATCATTCTCCCACTTTTCTCCCTCACTTTCAACCGGGCTGCCTGGGCCGCCGCTCGAGATATAGGCATCGTACTCAATGCCAGGTATTTCGCCTTTTTGCCTTAGATCGAAAATATCGAAAGAAAGGTTGATGTTATTGTCGTTTTTAAACCGGGATAAAATTTCCTGAATTCCCCGCATACCCTGATTAGGTGCGCCGTTATTCATATCAATAACGGCGACCTTTAAACCTCTTTTATCCATGATAAAAATTACTTTGCGCCTATAAGTGTTTGAGTAGTAATGTAGTCTACTACCGATTCAAAGTTACCAGTTTGTTGGTAAACTGCCAACTGTCTGTCTGCACCGGTGCCATGCTCCAATATCTTATGGACGTAATTTAAATCGTTTCGGCAACCCAAATCATCAACAACATCATCCACGAAATCAAGTAATTCTAAAATCAGGTTTCTGCAATTCACTTCCATTTCTTTTCCGAAATCGATTAAATTTCCATCAATTCCGTATCGGGCAGCACGCCATTTGTTTTCATTAATTAAGGCTCTGGAATAACTGATGAATTCCATATTTTGCAAACGAAGTTTATATAATTTTGCACACAGCGCCTGGAATAGTGCTGTAAAAGCCATGGTTTCATCAATTAACATTGGGCAATCGCAAATGCGGAACTCAACGGTGTCGAAGAAGGGGTGTACGCGAATATCCCACCAAATTTTCTTTGCATTATCCATGCAATTGGTTTTGATGAGCAATTTTACATAGTTGTCGTAATCTTCAATGCTATTAAAAATGTCAGGGATTCCAGTACGTGGAAACTTATCAAAAATCTTGGTTCTGAAAGATTTATAGCCTGTGTTTCGCGATTCCCAGAAAGGAGAATTGGTTGATAAGGCAAATACGTGTGGCAAGAAATACCTAACCTGATTGGCGATGTGTATGGCCAATTCACGTGATTGGAAGCCTACATGTACGTGCAAGCCGAAAATTAAGTTTGAACGAGCTGCCTCCTGCAACTCATTTACAATTTCATTATAACGGGGATGTTCTGTAATTAACTGTTTTTCCCAATGTGAAAATGGGTGTGTTCCGGCTGCGCCGATTCTTAAACCTTGCTCTCCTGCAAGCTGAGAAACCGTATATCTCAACTGAGAAATTTCTTTACGGGCCTCTTCTGTGGTTTTGCAAATGCCTGTACCTACCTCTACAACGGCCTGGTGCATCTCTGCTTTAACCTGGTCTTTATGGATTTTTTGTGCGGCCTCTACAATTTTTTGGTCATGCGAGGTAAGTTCCCTGGTAACGGGATCAATTACCATGTACTCTTCCTCTATGCCAAGCGTAAATTCATTCATTCTAGTAATATTTGGTTATTATCCCTTTTTTATTTTATTGGCTTTTTCTTCGCAACTGGTTTGGTTTCTGTTTTCGGTTCAGCTTTTGGTTTTGCAGGTGCTTTTTCAACTTTTGCTTTAGGCGCCTCTACCTTAGGTGCTGCCTTTGGAGCGGTTGGCGCCGTGGTTTTTGCGATGAGTGGTTTACCTGCAACTGATGCTTTAATGTATTCTCCCCAGGTTAAATTATCCTGACCTGGCTTTTGAGCTTTTGCCCTTTCGATGGCATAGTTTGCTGTTGTTTCCACTACCCAATCGAAATTTTCCTGACCAACACTTTTAATATCAGCATCGGGGGCAGGGTTGCAGAAATCAATGGCGATAGGCACACCATCCCGCACTGCAAATTCAACTGTATTGAAATCATAACCCAGGTACTGGCATAGTTTCAATGTATATTCTTCAACCGTTTTTAACAATTTAGGGTCTGGCGTTTTGCCGTCAACCGCATAACGCAAATGGTGCGGATTGCGTGGCTCATATTGCATAATACGAACATGTTTTCCACCGATACAGTAACATCTGAAATATTCATCAAAAATTATTTCTTCCTGCAAAAGCATCACCAGTTGTTCCGTTCCACTATGTTTATCAAAGAAATCTTCCTTATCATGTAATTTATATACATCTCTCCATCCTCCGCCATCGTAAGGTTTCATATAAGCTGGGAAACCCACATAATCAAAAATCGCATCCCAATTTAATGGCATGGTTAAGTTTGAAAAAGATTCGCCAGTGGTTCCTGTTGGATGTTGACGTGATGGAATTAAAGCGGTTTTAGGAACCGGAACCCCAATTTGTTCAGCCAATGCATTGTTAAAAAACTTTTCATCAGCACTCCACCAAAATGGATTGTTAATTACCGCTGTTCCGGTAATGGCAGCATTTTTTAATGATGCACGGTAAAAAGGTACATCCTGTGAAATACGGTCGATGATTACCGCGTAATCTAATGGACTGTTTTGAAGTATCTTCTCTATCTTTACTGCTTCAGCGCTAATGCCTTTCTCTGCTTTCTGATTAATTCTCTCTACAACGGCTTCAGGAAAAGAGCGCTCCTGGCCAAATAAAATCCCTATTTTTTTCATTGGTACTATTTAAGTTTTATTGTAAAATTCATCAACCGTTTAATCGGTTAATTGTATAAGTAGTTTAGTAGTTAATTGTTTTACTGTAAACTGGTAATTTATAGCTGGGCGATATAATTAGGAAACATTTCCCGCCAAATCGGCCAATCGTGATCGGCATTTTGACGAATATCCAGCCAATGATTAATACCTTTCTGGGCCAAAATACCCGATAAACGCTCGTTGTCAGGTCTGCACATGTCTCTATCGGTTGTACCAAGTACAATTTTCATATAATGAAGTTCCGGATTGCTGTTATTCATCAGGTTATCAACAGGATTATTGAAGTAAACATCATCATTATAAAAACCGTCTAACTGCCCTGAAATGTCAAATGCCCCACTCATGCTAAACATATGGCTCACCAACCAGGGGTGCCTGAAGGCAAAATTGGCAGCATGGTATCCACCGAAACTGCAGCCAGCAGTAATAATTTTGCTGTGCCCGGTTTCGTGTCTGGCTAAAGGTGCAACTTCCTCCAGTAGATACCTGTCGTACCAAATGTGATTTTTTACTCTATCTGCGGGATGTATGCTTTTGTTGTACCAGCTTAATTTATCAATGCCATCCGGACAATAAATCTTGATCTTTCCTTCATTAATAAATCCCTCTACAGAATCTATTAATTTGAAGTCTTTGTTTTCGAAATATCGTCCCATACTCGTTGGGAACAGCAGAATAGGGATACCGCCGTGACCAAAGATGAGCATGTCGATTTCAGCACTTAAATTCGGGCTGTACCACTTTTTATGTTCTTCTTTAACCATATATAAAATTGAATGCTTTAAGATAGATATTAAATTGAATAAAAAGAATCTAATCCTCCTAAAATGTCTCATCATGCAAAAATCTGCTGCTGATAATTAATAGTTTATCAAGATTTGTACCTTTGCAAAAATTTTGAGGCTGTGGCGAGCGATATGAGGATTTGAACATGATTTACACTACAATTTTATCAGTTAACATTAACACCAGCAATTTTAGAATACCTTCTGCTTATTTAAAGCGTGAGGTTGAAATAGATATTTATGCACCTGAAGGCATTTTAGGTAATGAAAAAATAGAACTTCTTCTTTTAAATGATGGACAAGATGTAGCCAAAATGGATTTTGCTAAAATCCTTCAGAATGCGCATCACAATAAGAGAAACCACCGGTTAATTGTTGTTGCCATTAAAGCATCAGAAGATCGGTTGATGGAATACGGTGTAGCGGGTGCTCTTGATTTTAAAGGCAGGGGAGCCAAAGCAAATTTGTATACTGATTTTGTGATTAAAGAACTGTTGCCTTTTGTAAAAAAGAAAATCGCGATGCCAATCACTGGTAAAGTAGCATTTGCTGGTTTCTCATTAGGTGGGTTATCTGCCTTTGATATCGCCTGGAATAATCCTTCTGTTTTTGATGCAATAGGAGTCTTCTCTGGTGCTTTTTGGTGGCGGAAAAAAGATTTAGCTGATGGCTATACTGATGCAGATCGCATTATGCATGCCTTGATCGATTCTACTTCAACGAAATCAGACATGAAATTCTGGTTGATGACGGGTACTGAAGATGAAAAGGCAGATCGCAATAAAAACCTGATCATTGATTCAATTGATGATACAATTGATGTGGTTAAATCACTGCTAAAAAAAGGTTATAAGCGCCCTGAACACGTTTTTTATTATGAAAGAGTTGGTGGAAAGCATGATGTGCCAACCTGGGAAAGTGTAATGCCTGCGTTTTTAGATTGGGCATTTGAAGTTTAGATTGATTGGAGCCAACTTCTCAACTTTAACGAAAGTTTTTTTGCGCCGATTTCATTTAAATGGTCGCCGTCATAAAAATCACTTTTATGAAAAGAAGTGTCTTGAAGCAAATTAATATACCTGGTTTTTGGATGATGTTTGCTCATTGAGCGGGCAATTGCCAATGTTTTATTCAATTGAATCTTGTTTAAATGAGAAACATATGAACTGTAGGCAGGACTTGTAAATAAAATTACCCGGATATTTCGCTGCGTTGCGAATGAAATCATTTCGTTTAGAAGGGCTATATTTTCTGCTAGATGTGCATCGCTTTTAACGCTATGTCTTGCCGCGGCCAGGCTTCCACTTTTTTCCAGGTCGCGAAGTATCTTCGAACTGTAATCTACACCCCAGCCCAATTGATTACAATGGATATCGTTTTGATTTTTGAGATAATGACTATACAATCTTCTTAGGTTTACCTCGAGCTTATTGGTTAATAGCTCTGCATGGTTAAAAAGCTGATTATCGCGATACACATCATAATAAATTTTATAGTTTTTTGCCCGCCAGGAGTCAGATCCGTTTTCCAATCGAATGTAAAGCGAAAAGTAATCAATAGGAATTACGATGTATTGGAGATTTACCCAGCTATCTTTATACTTTTTTAAGATCTCGAAGTCATAATCTAAAGATTGCGAAACATGACCTGCGTTAAAACTTGATTGAATGTAGCTCGGGTTTATACCATAATAGGCATGGGAGCTACCCAGGAAAAGGACTTTAATCTCTTTAGCATGTTGATCGAGATAGTTTTTTTATAGTTGTAATCATTAGGAATTTTGCGGATCAGGATTTCCGTTAGCACGCCAATAAATACAATTGGAAAAAGAAATAAGGCTAAAAATGCTGTGAATTTTTTCATCGTCAAAATTGGAAATAAATAAATTGCTGTTCTGCTCCTGCGTAAAAGAAAATGGCTAGTATGATAGTGTAATAAAGTCCCCATCGAATGGGTTTTGGCCATTTGAAGGCAAAATTAGCGATGGCATATTGCTGCGTTCGGCCATTCCATTCTATTAAAATAAACAGAAGAAGCAACAAAAACAGTTGCAAAGGTAAAACCGCAGGCATCGTAAATAACGATGTGGAAACGATGGAAGAGATAAACTCAAATGCATGTTGAACTGAAGTTGCACGGAAGAATATCCACGCTAAAACTGTTAGTCCAAACGTTAACAGCATCGCACAAAAATCCTTAAAAGAGGGTAAGGCTTTACCCTCTGCTACTGTACCCAGGTTCGATCTGTTGGTATTAAATACAATGGCAGGCATAATGTATAAGGCATTCAGAAGTCCCCAGATGATGAATGTCCAGTTGGCGCCATGCCAAAAACCGCTTAATAAAAAGATGACAAATGTATTTCGAACTTTTATCCAGTTGCCGCCCTTGCTGCCGCCCAGGGGAATATATAGGTAATCTCTAAACCAGGACGAAAGCGAAATATGCCACCTCCGCCAAAATTCAGCAATGTCTCTTGAAAAATATGGATAGGAAAAATTTCTAAGTAATTCTATGCCGAATAGTCTCGCGGTACCTAAGGCAATATCTGAATAACCAGAAAAATCACCATAAATTTGAAAGGCAAACAAAACAGCACCAAGCAATAATGTACTGCCATCATAGTTGCCAGAATGATTAAAAATGTCGTTAGCGTAAAAAGCACATTGATCGGCAATGACAATTTTTTTGAACAAACCCCATAATATTTGCCTTAAACCATCAATTGCTTTGCTGTAATCAAATGATCGGGTTGTTTTAATTTGTGGCAGAAGATGTGTTGCCCGTTCAATTGGACCAGCCACCAGGAGCGGGAAAAAACTTACAAAAAGCGAATAATCAATAAAATTTCGTTCCGCTTTAATTCTACTTTTATAAATATCAATTACATAAGATAATCCGTGGAAAGTATAAAAAGAAATACCAACAGGTAAAATAACTTTTAATGTCCATGGATTAATTTGAAAACCAAAGTTAGCCACGGCCTGCCCAAACGACTCTGCAAAAAAATTGTAATATTTAAAAATACCTAAAAAGCCCAGATTAACAGTGATGCTTAGCCAAAACCAAAATTTCTTCATTCGCTGATTTTGGCTATCAAACATTTTTAATCCGGTAAAATAATCAAGCAAGGTTGAAAATATTAATAGAAACAAAAACCGCCAATCCCAGCAGGCATAAAAAAAGTAGCTTGCGCAAAGCAAAAGTATATTTTGAAGTTTGAGACGTTCTTTTCCAATAAGCCAATATAAAACGAATACTATTGGAAGAAATATGGCAAAATTGAACGAATTAAAGAGCATGTTGGTTTGCTTTAATTATGAATCATTATATGGCTGATTAAATTTAATGCTTTATGCGCTCTGATACGATACAAAACCGAAGTTGTACATCGAATTGGATAGTTTGTGAAGATCGGGTAAACAACAACAACGCTTTTACTTATATTTCAGAAAAATCGGCGTATCGAAAATGGTCCAAAAGCAAGCCTTTTGGTTACTGGCTTTTAGTCCATTATTGGCCCAGGTGTTGCAGGTTTTAAGTATACTATAGCTGCCTATCGCTTCATAGAAAGCATCTGTTTGGTCGTAATGAATACTGGTTTTAATATGGATGAAATGTCCGTTTTGATCTTTGCTAAAACTCGCAGAAATATATTCAACCAGTTGCTGGTATTGTGCTTTACTTATGTGTAGTTTTTTACAATGCTGATCTTCTACAACGGTTTTGTAAAACGTTGTATGCATTGCAGATTGGCTTAAACCAGAAATTGACCGCAACGCTGTGCTGATTTTTAAATCTGAAAATTCTGGAGTTTCCAGATAAAATTTTTTATCTCCCCAACCAAAAGCTAAATAATTATAACTGCTATCTGCTGCTAAGGTATGGCTATATTTTATTTCACAGGTCCAATCTTGCAGTGAGTTTTTTGACGGTACCACAATATCTGTGTGGATACCGTTGGTAATGATATAAATAGTTATATCTTTTGAATTGCTGGCTTTGTTGTTAACTGAAATCCGCGACAAAGTAAAAGCAAGCAGAAAATAGAAGGTGATTAAAGATAGCAACCCTGTTGTAAATCTTGCTGTATATCTTAAAAACCTTTTGCTCATCGATATTAATACTGAAACACCAGTTAGGGTAACCCATAAATATGAATCGATTTTTTTGATGCCCAGATCGAGAAAGATGATTTTTTATAACTTTTGTAATGCCATAACTTCACAGCATGATTAAAGGATTATTTGAAACACATTTATATGTTGCAGATTTAGAAGATCAATAGATTTTTATACAAATACGCTTGGCTTAACGCAGTGTTATTATGAAGAAGGCCGGCGAGCTGCATTTTTCTGGGTGGGCAAACCAAAAGAATACATGCTGGGCATTTGGGAGAAATCCAAAGAAGAGGTTGAGATTAGACATTTTGCCTTCCGATGTGAATTGGGGGATATTCTTGATCAATCGGTTAGCTTTCTTAAATCGAAAGGATTAAAACCTTATAATTTTCTGAAAGATGGTAGCGATCAACCGATGGTTTTTGCATGGATGCCAGCATTAGCTATTTACTTTCATGATCCTGATGGCCATGTTTTAGAATTTATTGCCATTTTAGATGGAGAAGCAAAGCCAGAATTGGGTGTTACTTCATACGAAGATTGGTTAAAGTCTCAATGAAGTTATTAGAGTTTGGTTAAAAACTTCGATAGTATGATTGTATAATGGTATAAACCCGATGGCAATGGCAGCCCCGAATCTTTTAATGGGCTAAAATGTACAGCGGGGCATAACCAAGCCGAAAAGATTCAGCGCTTGCTTTTCAACTTAAAAATGAGATAATTGCAACATTATCATAGCATTAATTAGTGAAACGTATAGTAGAAAATCCATTTGTAAACACTATCTTTGCGCCAAATTTGAGGCGCATTTTATGCAAAAGATTAGAAATATAGCTATTATAGCACACGTTGACCACGGTAAAACCACTTTGGTTGATAAGATTTTACACTCTTGTTCTATTTTTCGTGACAACGAACAAACAGGAGAGTTGATATTGGATAACAACGATTTAGAGCGTGAGCGTGGTATCACAATCGTATCTAAAAACGTTTCTGTTCAGTACAAAGACGTAAAAATTAACATTATCGATACACCTGGTCACGCGGATTTTGGCGGTGAGGTAGAGCGTGTATTAAAAATGGCCGATGGTGTACTTTTACTTTGCGATGCTTTTGAAGGTGCAATGCCTCAAACGCGTTTCGTAACGCAAAAAGCTTTGGCTTTAGGTTTAAAACCTATCGTAGTTGTAAACAAAGTTGATAAAGAAAACTGTCGCCCGGAAGAGGTTTACGAGCAAATTTTCGAATTATTCTTTAACCTTGAAGCCACTGAGGAACAATTGGATTTCCCGGTAATTTACGGTTCATCTAAACAAGGATGGATGAGTACTGACTGGCAAAAACCAACTACTGATATTTTTGCTTTGTTAGATGCTGTGGTAGAAAATATTCCTGCGGCACCAATTAACGATGGTACTTTACAAATGCAAATCACTTCGTTAGATTATTCATCTTTCGTAGGTCGTATTGCAATTGGTCGTGTTCACCGTGGTACAATTAAAGAAAACCAACCCGTTACTTTAATTAAACGTGATGGCAAAATTGTTAAATCAAGAGTAAAAGAACTTTATACTTTCGAAGGTTTGGGTAAAGTTAAAGCCACTGAAGTAAGTTCTGGCGATATTTGTGCCGTTGTAGGTATTGATGGTTTTGATATTGGTGATACCATTGCTGATTTCGATGCACCAGAGCAGTTACCAGTAATCAGTATTGATGAGCCAACAATGAACATGTTGTTTACCATCAATAACTCACCTTTCTTTGGTAAAGAAGGTAAATTGGTAACTTCTCAACGTATTAAAGACCGTTTGATTAAAGAAATGGAGAAAAACCTGGCGTTAAAAGTAGTTGAAACTGCTTCTCCAGATTCATGGCTGGTTTATGGCCGTGGTATTCTTCACTTATCAGTTTTAATTGAAACCATGCGTCGTGAAGGTTATGAGTTACAAGTAGGTCAGCCACAGGTTATCGTTAAAGAAATCGATGGTAAAAAACATGAGCCGATTGAAACTCTAATTGTAGATGTACCTGCTGAAGTTTCTGGTAAAGTAATTGAATTGGTAACTCAACGTAAAGGTGAGTTGTTAATTATGGAACCAAAAGGCGATTTACAACACCTGGAATTCGAAATTCCTTCTCGTGGAATTATCGGTTTACGTAATAACGTTTTAACTGCAACAGCAGGTGAGGCGATTATGGCACACCGTTTCAAAGCTTATGAGCCTTGGAAAGGCACAATTCCTGGTCGTTTAAATGGTGTATTAATCTCTATGGATAAAGGTACCACTACTGCTTATTCAATCGATAAATTACAAGACAGAGGTCGTTTCTTTGTTGATCCGGGAGTTGATATTTACGAAGGACAAATTCTTGGTGAGCACATCCGCGATAACGATTTAGTGATTAACGTTGTTAAAGGTAAAGCCTTAACCAACATGCGTGCTTCTGGTACTGATGATAACACGCGTATTGCACCTGCAATTAAATTCTCTTTAGAAGAATCTATGGAATACATCCAGGCCGATGAGTATATCGAGGTTACACCTGCAAGTATGCGTTTACGTAAAATCTTCTTAACAGAACAAGAACGTAAAGTTAAAGGCAAAAACTTCGCTTAAAGCTTACAACTCTATCCAGCAGGAAGAATTTTAAATAACATAAGCCCATTTCTTAAAGAGATGGGCTTTTTTTTATTGGGCAAAATCATAGCGCTTCAATTTTTCTGATACAGAGAGGCGCCTGTGTGATATCAGAAATACTTCTGCTACTCTATAAGAAAAGCAGTTTCCGGTTTGATTTTTAACGTCAGTCCTTCTTCTCGCTATATCTTTTCGGCTTAAAACTTACCAAGCTAAATTCAGTTTCTGCGGAACTGCAAAAGTTTTTAGCCAAAAAGTATACCGCTGCAATAAGGTTTAAAGCACCTGTAATAATGCAATTAATCAGGTTGCTGGCAAAACTGTTTAAATTAATCAAGAGCATAATTTTCTGTCAGTAAAATTTCAAACCATCGCTGTCAATAAAAATCTAACATTTTGATGGCATAAGTTTTTTCGCTCATTTTTAGCTTTGCAAAACAACTAATCTGGTATGATTAAAAAGGGCATTTCCCACTTGGGAATATTTTTTTTAGGCGTATTATCCTTACTACCGTTATCTATTTTATACGTTTTAGCTGATGGAGTTTATGTGTTAATCTATTATGTTTTCGGTTATCGTAAAAAGGTAGTTCGAGAAAATTTGCTGCGGGCTTTGCCTGAAAAATCCCTCCCTGAAATAGAAGCCATCGAAAAAAAATTTTTCAAGTACTTAACTTCGCTCATTTTCGAAATTTTGAAAATGAATCATATCTCAAAAAAGGAAATAGAAAAAAGGTATGTGTTCAGGAATAAAGAATTTTTACAAGCTTATTTAGACAGGGGTGAAAGTGTATTGGTTTGTTCGGCACACTATGGCAACTGGGAATGGGGTACTATGGGCATCGGACTTAATTTCCAGGGCGATCATTATCCAATTTACAAGCCATTAACTAACCCTGTTTTTGATGATTGGTTTAAAAAAATAAGGAGCCGTTTCGGAAACAAGATGATTGCCATGCGACAAACTATGAGGGCATTGGCAGCGAGTAAAGGGAAGCCTAGCATTTTCAGTTTTGGAAACGATCAGGCACCATCAAAGGATGAATCTCATTACTGGACTACCTTTTTGCATCAACAGGCATCTATTCAGCTTGGCATTGAAAAAATCGCGAAGAAAACCAATAGACCGATATTTTATTTCAAAGTTAAGGTGCTTAAGCGAGGTTACTACGAAGTAGACTGTGTGCCACTTTGCTTAAATCCGGCAGAAACACAGGAGTTCGAAATTACAGAGATGCATACCCGCTTTCTCGAAGAAATTATCAGGCAAGAACCCGAATATTGGTTATGGAGTCACCGCCGCTGGAAATATCAGCCCAGAACTAAAACAAGTGTTTTTCCCAAAAAGCAAGATCATCAAGAGGTCTAATATTTTATATTTGTCGGTATAATCAATACCCGATGAAAATTTTTAAAAGAGCAATCACCTGTGTTTTCCTATCTATTGTTTTGCTCTTCGCAGGTTTATTCATCTGGCATCCCTACCTGACACGGGTTTTCTGGTATCGTACGCCTGACGCAACTACTTATAAGGCATTTCCGCAGGAAAACGTAAATAAAAGTGATTCTGCCTTCCACTTCTCTCGCACTTCCAAAATGAGAAATGACCTAGATGCGCTGAAAGTTCGTGATGCCGACAAGAAATTGATTTCTTTTTCTGATTATTTTGAACAGGGAAGGTTAAATGCTTTCATCGTGATTCGCAATGATACTGTTTTATATGAGAAATATCGTATCGGTTATTCAGACAGTACATTAACAACTATATTTTCCGGTGCAAAAAGCATGGTTTCGATTATGTTGGGGCAAGCTTTAGCAGCCGGAAAGATCAGAAGTTTAAATGATAGAGTAACAGCTTATCTTCCTGAATTAAAATCTAATCCTGCTTTTGAAAACATAACGTTGAAACATCTTCTGGAAATGAAATCGGGTTTGGATTTTCAAGATGCATTGGGTGGTGTTGTTAAAGCTTTTTTTTCAGATGAGGCCAAATATTATTACACACATGATATGAAAGCTGAGTTGATGAAAGTTAAGTTGGTGAATCAACCCGGCACCGTATGGAAATATAAAAGCATTGATCCGATAGTGTTGGGCTGGGTTTTGGAAAAGGCCTGTGGCAAATCAGTTGCGCATAATTTTGAAGAAAATATCTGGCGGAAAATTGGTGCAGAGCACCCTGCATCTTTTGGTCTGGACCATCCAGGTGGTCTAGCCAACACCGCAAGCAGATTTCAGGTTACTGCCATTGATCTCGCTAAAATCGGTCGCTTGTATCTTCATCATGGAAAATATAATAACAATCAAATTGTTCCGGCAGATTGGGTAAAACAGTCTGTTAACATTGGTAATGAAAAACCGGCTTCGGCTAAGGGTTGGCAGAAATCGGCCCATCATTACCTCTGGTGGATTCCTCAGGAAGGCGATAATGGAGATTACGCTGCGGAGGGGATGTTAGGCCAGAGGCTGTATGTAGACCCGAAAACAAATACGATTATTGTTCAATTTGCCGACCACGGTGCAGGCGATTATCCGTACAGACAAATAAGCCGATACTTGGCAGGATTGCCTTTCAGTTATCCGAGAACCTGATTTTAATCGCAAAGAACGCAAAGAAATATTCGAAAGGACGCAAAGTTTAACGTTTAGCTTAGCGCTCTTTGCACTTGCTTTTAATTTCTTTGCGGTTAACTTTTTAAAATGCTACATTGCTTTTCCATGGAAAACGAAGACGTAAAAATCCTGAAAAAGAAACCGATTTTTCCGGTTACGCCAGCGCTGCAGAAATATTTGCGTACTTACCAGCGTGAGGCGAAGTTACCTATCGGTTATAACGATTTAATGCAGTTCAATGAAGCTTTTCCTTTGATGGATAAGTTTGGAAAGGATTCGCTTTGGGAAGGACCAATTTATGCGCAAGATCTGATCGAAACCGTTCACAATGGCTTAAAGGAAATCTATGCGAACTTAAAGGCTTCTGGAAACCTTCGTATCGTTGAACATAAATACATCGATAAAATTGAATATTGTACGTTTGGAAACACACACCCTTTTCGCATTCGTATTGTAAACCGATTAAATGATGTTTACGATTATTTCTACATCAAAAAAGCTGACGCCTCCCGTATTTACGGTTTAGAAATGGAAGAGATTTTATCGCCAAATCAGGTAAATTATTTAGTTGATGGCGATACTTTGGTAGAAGAACATATTGCCGGAATACCTGGCGATGTATTTACAAAGGGACAATTGTATACACCAGAATTTAATCCCACACGTATTGCCAAAGAATTTGTAAAATTTAACGAACGCTGCATAATTATGCTTTTAGGCGATATGCGGGCGTATAATTTCGTGGTTCAGATCACACCTGATTTTGATGATATTCAATTTCGCATCCGGGCAATAGATTTTGATCAGCAATTTTATGAAGGAAACCTAAAAGTTTATTTGCCGCAATTTTTTAAGGAAAATTTGCCTTACGTAAAAATGAGCATGGAACAGCTCACCGAGAAAACTGTTCTTCAATATCAACAGGAAGAGCGTTCATCAATTGTTCATCGGGTTCGGAGTGAGCGGCATCGTTTAACTGATCTTAGGGATGTATCGAACAAAGAGGAATTAACCACGCCCGAGAATATCGCCATTTTGAAAAAAAGTATGAGCGAATATTTTAAGGATACGAACTATTTAAGGTGCAAAAACATGACTGATATTATCGAACTGAATATCAAAAATATCATTCGCCAGGTTAAGCTATAAATGAAAACGGTTGACAAAATTGCCAACCGTTTCTTTGAGTGAATTTAGAAAGAGCGTCCAAAACGTTTAGGCGTGTTGTCCCTCGTGTACACCTTCTGCAAATTCCTCAACAATTTTATCATTAAAGGCAGGTAAATCCTTTGGTGTTCGGCTGGTTACCAAACCCTGATCTACCACCACTTCTTCATCACTCCAAATTGCACCTGCATTAATTAAATCTTGCGAAATGTTCTTTACCGATGTGAGTTTTCTGCCCTCAACAACTTCAGCATTAATTAATGTTTGCGGTCCGTGGCAAATCGCGGCAACAGGTTTTCCATCACTAAAAAATGATTTTACAAATGCAATAGCATCTTCATTTACGCGTAGCTGATCCGGATTAATCACGCCTCCTGGAAGAAGTAATCCATTATAGTCGTCAGCATTTGCTTCTGAAATGGTTTTATCTACATCAACTTCTATCGACCAATGGTCGTGATCCCAAGCTTTAATTTTTCCACTTTTTGAGGAGATGATGTGAACGGTTGCACCCTCTTCTTTTAACCTTTTTACTGGTTCGGTTAATTCTACTTCTTCAAATCCGCTTTCTGAAAGAACAGCAATAGTGCGGTTACTTAATTGTCCCATAATCTTTTTCTGTTTTTAATAAGTATATATTAAAGACAGAATTTACGGAAAATTTGTTTTTAGAAATTTGATTGAATAACGAGTGTTGTTTCTGTATCTAATTCATTTCTATAAAATACGTCGTAAATTACTCTGCTTACAATAGTTTTAACAGGTTGTGCATCTTTAAAAGATGTCAGAGAAAACTTTAACTGAAAATATTCTTTTGTTTTATTTCTTTTGAAGCCTAATGATTTCAGCAATCTCTTTTTATCCTTTGGAAAAAACATTTCATTTCCAATTTGCTCATCTGGTGTAATTGAAATAATAAGATTATTCTTCTTGCATTTAAATTTAAGATAAAGATTTGAGCTCTTTTTAAGATGGAACACAAAGGATAAAATTTTACCATAAGCCAAATCAAATATGGCGTCATCAAATTCTTGTCCATCATAAAATGGAACTACCTTCTGATTACTCACTATGTTTAACCTGACTTTAGTTTTCGCTATTTGCTCATCAGCATACCCCGAAATCAGCGGTCTCAATGTTTTAAGTCTATCATAATATCTGATCATATTCTCCAACTCTGTTTTTTCTGGGTAAGATGGATCTTTTATTGAATTGAGAATCAGTAGTTGATGATCTGCCATCGCAATGCCTTGTTGAAATTTATGAGCCCCTAAGTAATCAAAATCTTCTAGGCATTCATTTAGGCGCTTTGTTAATTCTTCTCTTTCATCTTCATAAGCTGCAATTAGTTCGTTAAGTTCCTCATTCATAACTTAGTCATTCGTTCTTTGATGTTTAACGAAATAGAAAGCCAAATTAACTGCAATAATAATGTGATTGATAATATTTGGAATTAAACCATAGTATTTGGTGAAGATGTTAAACCGTTCTTTGAGGCTTTCACGGTGTTTTTTCTTACTCATTCCGCCAACCAGGTATTTAGCAACATACCGGTGAACGTTTACAATACTCGATGCTTTTTTTGCGGCTTTAATAATCCAATCAATGTCTGAACTATATTTATAGCTCAAATCGTAAGGCGCAATGATACTTCTTTTAATGTAAATGGCTTGGTGACTAATGCTCATTCCGTATTTAAAGCTTTTCCAGTCAAATTGTTCTGGTGCTTCGTGTCGTCTTCGACCCAGGCTCTGCCAAGCATCATTATACATTTCGGTTTCTCCATAATAAATGTCAGCACCGGGAGCAGAATCAAAAATATCCTGTACCGTATGCTCGTCAAAAATTTCATCGCCCGAATTCATGAATAACACATAATCGCCCGTGGCTAGCGCTAAACCCTTATTCATGGCATCGTAAATTCCTTTATCAGGTTCTGATACGATTTTAGAAACCTTGCTTCTGTATTTTTCGATAATAGCTAAAGTGCCATCAGTCGATTTTCCATCGATAATAATGTACTCAATTTTTGGATACGTTTGGTTGAGCACAGAATTAATCGTTCGTTCAATATCCCGAACGTTATTGTAAACGATAGTGATGACAGTTAGTTTAGGCAAGGTTAGATCTTTTGAGTCGCTATAAATTTAATAAAGATTGCCTGATATTTAATAGCTGGAATAAAAGGAAATGTGAAATTTGTTTATTGTAACTATTCCAGCCCAAATGTAATAGCCTGTAAACTAATTATATTTAATTATTACTTCGGCTGTAAATCAATCAAGGTTTCGTACAAATGAATGTGTTCGGCAGCAATAACTTCCTCCGAGAAATCGGTTAAAATACTTAATCTTGCTGCTTTTTGCACATCCTCTTTATTTGGACGATGATACAACCATTCAATTCCGTTCGCCAAATCTGCAGCATTTTCATATTCAGCCAGATAACCGTTTTGCATGTGCTTCACCATATCAGGAATTCCGCCAGTAGTAAAAGCAATAACCGGCGTGGCGCAGGCTAAACTTTCCATTACCGTGTTGGGTAAATTATCTTCTAACGATGGAGTAATGAACGCATCGGCAGCTGAGTAGCATTTCGCTAAATGATCATCTTTATTAATGGTTCCTAAAAAAGTGGTTTTGAACGGAAACTCCGGCATTTCAGCATTTTCTTTATTACCAAAAATAACGAGTTCGATATTTTCTTTTTTTAATCCAGGTCTGCGGGATAAAATTTCCAGCGCTTCGATTAAGTACGGCGTTCCTTTATGTTTGTCGTTTTTCGAGGGCATAAAACCACTCATCAGCACAAAATGATCAGGGTTGATCTTGAGTATTCTCTTCGCCTCCGCTTTGACGTAAGGTTTAAAAATTTTGGTTTCAATGGTATTTGGAATAACAGTGGTTTTTCGGGTGCCCAATAAGCTGCTAAATTTAACAGATTTTGCCATCCAGTTACTTGGCGCCACAATGTGAAAGTTTAATGCGCCATAGGCTTTTTGTTTGCGCAACCAGGTTTTATGGGAAATATCGTTATCACTGCTAAATTTTAGAATCGGGCAGTTTCCACATTGCTGATGAAAATTTTCGCAGCCATAACGTACATGGCAGCCGCCGGTAAAGGCATTGCTATCATGAAAAGTCCATACGATTGGCTTCTCCAGTTCATCTAACTCTGCTAAAAATTTAGGGGTAAGAAAACCATGATTCACCCAATGAAGATGAATAATATCTGCACTTTTAACCTCTGGGTGATTTTTGATTGATCGGCCAAACCATTGCAAGCTAAAAGGCGTCTTTACCGATTTACTTAACCATTTGGCATAATACCGTTCTGATAGAATGTTAAAAACTGCAGCCCCTTTTTGAATCGGCGATTTGCTAAAAGTATCAATATCAGGATTTTGTCCAAACTTGTAATACACCAAAACTTTTGAATCAATGCCACTTGCTTTTAGGGCATCACTTAAGCGCAAACAGGCTCGTCCTGCTCCGCCATTGCCATCATAGGTATTTAGGTGTACTACTTTCAAATCAATCAAAAATACATTTATTGTTACGAATATAAAATCTGTTGTGTAAATTCAGCTTTCCAAAGCCAAACAAACAGAAATCATGATTAAATCCCTGCTAAAATCGCTTACAGCAATGGCTTTTTTGTTGCCAAGCTATTCTTTCGCCCAAAATCAAACTTATTTTGCATCGTATCCAGCTCTAACGCCCGATGCACAAACAATAGTATTCAGTTACGACGGCGATATCTGGAAAGTTCCGGTTAAAGGCGGTGTCGCATCGCGGATTACCGCCATGCAGGGGGAGGAAATCAATCCAAAAGTTTCTCCGGACGGTAAATGGCTGGCTTTCTCAGCAAACCAGTTTGGAAATCATGATGTATACATTATGCCAATTAACGGCGGCGATATTAAACAGCTCACTTTCAATGATGCTTCTGATGAGGTAGATAACTGGGGCTGGGATTCGAAAACGATTTATTTCACATCTGGCAGATACAATTCTTTCTCAAGTTATAAAGTTGGAATTAGCGGCGGAACGGCAACCCGTTTGTTTGATAATTATTTTAATACCACCCACCACATCGCCGAATCGCCAACGGGAGAATTATTTTTTAATGATACCTGGGAAAGTTATCGCTTCACCAATCGCAAGCATTACAAAGGCGCCTACAATCCTGATATTCAATCTTACAATCCTAAAACCAAGGCTTATAAGCGTTATACCGATTATATTGGAAAAGATTTCTGGACGAGCGTCGATCAGAAAGGTAATGTGTTTTTTGTTTCAGATGAAGGTAACGACGAGTATAATCTTTATACTTTCCTTGCCGGGAAAAAAACAGGTCTAACCAAATTCGAAACTTCTATTAAACGTCCTTTTGTTGCAGCAAACGGAACAACAGTAGTTTTTGAGAAAGATTATCAATTGTATACTTATGATGTAGCCTCAAAAAAAACTGAGAAAGTAAACATCAGCACTTCAAGAAATCAGGTGCTAAGTAAAGAACAAGAATACGATGTTCGTTCAAATATTTCCGCTTTTGATGCCTCAACTGATGGCAAAAAGATAGCCTTTATTTCCCGTGGGGAAGTTTTTGTAAGTGATGCTGATGGAAAATTTATCCGCAAAATTACCAATAGCGGCGAAAGAGCAATGGAATGCAAATGGCTTGCCGATAATAAAACGATATTGTTTAGTCAGACCTCAAACGGTTTTCAAAATTGGTTTACCATTACCGGAGATGGGAAGGGAACGGTTAAACAACTCACCAAAGATAAAGCCAACAACCGGGATATTACCCTGAATAAAACCAAAACAATGGCAGTTTATTTAAGTGGAAGAAATGAGTTGAAATTGATGGATCTCAAAACTTTCGACAGTAAAACTTTAGTAACTGATGAGTTCTGGGCCTTTCAAAACTCAGCACCAAGTTTCTCTCCAAATGATGAATATGTGTTGTTCACGGTTTACAGAAATTTTGAGCAAGATTTGGTTGTACATAACATTAAAGGCAATAAAACCATCAATTTAACCAATACCGGTGTAACCGAAACTGGTCCGGCATGGTCGCCAGATGGGAAATATATTTTCTTTACCAGCGCCCGTACCAAGCCATCCTATCCAACGGGAATGAACAGTGCACATATTTATCGCATGGCGTTAAACAATTATGATGAGCCTTATCGCTCTGATAAATTTGATGATTTATTTAAGGAAACTAAGCCAACGGATGTAAAGCCAGTTGTGGTGATCACTAAAGATAAAAATGGAAAGGCAGACACGACTAAAAAGAAAATGGAAGTTAAGCCAACGCCAAAGCCTGCCAATATAATAACCATTAATACACAGGATATTTTGGATCGTATTGAACTGGTAGGCCCGAGTTTTGGTGGACAGTTCGGCACAGACGTGTTTGCCAAGGGCGATAAAACTTATGTTTTTTATTCTTCAAACCATGATGGTGGAGCGCCGGCACTTTACCGTACAACCATTGAACCTTTCGAAGCCAATAAAACAGAAAAAGTTGCTGATGGAGGCGATTATTCCATTATTCAGGCTGGTGATAAGTATTACGTACTTTCTCGTGGAGTGATTAACAAATACACCTTGGAAGCAAATAAGCTTGATAAAATTGACCATGGTTACAAGTTTACCAGAAATCTTAATGCCGAATTTAATCAGATGTTTTACGAAACCTGGGTGGGTTTGGATGAGAATTTTTATGATGAGAAATTCCATGGTGTAGATTGGGATAAAATGAGAACACGTTACGCAGCTTACCTGCCTTACGTAAACAACCGTAGCGATTTAAGGATTTTATTGAATGATATGCTTGGCGAACTAAATTCTTCGCACATGGGCTTTAATAGTTTTGGCGCAGAGGAAAAGAAAAATCTTACTTACATCACCAACGAAACCGGAATCATCTTCGATAACGAAAATCCTTTAAAAGTAGAGCGTATCGCGGCAAAAAGCAACGCGTCTCGTATAGGAACCAATATTTTGGCTGGAGATATTTTAACCGAAGTAAACGGGATTAAGGTTGATGAAAATATCGACCGCGATTATTATTTTAGTAAGCCATCATTAGATAAAGAAATGACCTTGACTTTCGAGCGGAAAGGGAAGCAGGTGTATGTTAATATTCATCCTGAAAGTGCAGCAACCTTACGCGGAAATCTTTACGACGAATGGATTGCCAATAACCGTAAAAACGTTGATAAATGGGGGAATAATCGCATTGCCTATTCCTACATGAAAAATATGGGAGGTGGGGAATTGGAAGTTTTCTTGTTGGATATGGTGGCTCAGGAAGAAAATAAAGATGCCATTATTCTTGATTTGCGTTATAATACCGGTGGAAATGTTCATGATGATGTATTGAAATTCTTGTCTCAGCGACCGTATTTACAATGGAAATATCGTGGTGGTAAATTGGCACCGCAAAGTAATTTCGGCCCTGCGGCGAAACCAATTGTCTTGTTAATTAACGAGCAATCGCTGAGTGATGCGGAAATGACCGCAGCTGGTTTCAAACAATTGAAACTGGGGAAAATTATCGGAACAGAAACCTACCGCTGGATTATTTTTACTTCTGCAAAGGGTTTGGTTGATGGCTCATCTTACCGTTTACCTTCGTGGGGATGTTATACTATGGATGGTAAAAACCTGGAGAGCGAAGGGGTTAAGCCTGATATTTTCGTAAAGAACACTTTCGAAGATCGATTAGCAGATAGAGATCCTCAACTGGAAAAAGCGGTTGCCGAGATTTTGAAAGACTTAAAATAGGGTTAACTGATAAGTTGTTTGAATTGGTTAATTGTAGGATAGCCGAACTGTCTGCAATTAACCAATTTTGCGTTTATAGCTTCAGCTATTTTTGAATTACACAATTAATCAATTTACACAGTTAACCAAATTTTCCGTTTCTTTGGCTTTGGAATTATTTTAAAAATGGCAAATTTATTAACCGACAGGGCTTTTTGGGTAAATTATTGGGAAAGTAAAAAAGGACTTGCGGTACAACTCCCTCCTGATTATGTTTTTCATGGCCAACTAACAGATATTGTACATCAAAATCAAGTTCAAACTGCAATTGAATTGGGTGGCTTTCCTGGCTATTATGCGGTGTTTTTAAAAAAATATCTTAAGCTCGATGTTACCCTTTTAGATTATTTTGTGCATCCACCCGTGGTAAACGAACTGCTGGAAAAGAATGGATTACAAGCGCAGGATATTCATATTATCGAAACCGATTTATTTAGTTACCAACCGGAGAAAAAATACGATTTAGTGCTGAGCTGTGGTTTAATTGAGCATTTTAATGATACAGCTGATATCATTAACCGCCACATTGCATTTGTAAAACCTGGCGGAACGTTATTTATTACCTTGCCAAACTTTAAAGCCGTAAATGGCTGGTTTCAGAAAAATTTCGATAAAGAAAACTATGATAAACACAATATCGATAGCATGAACCCAGCGTTATTGAAATCGATTTGTGAAACAGCTGGTTTACAAGAAGTGAAAGCAGGATATTTTGGCCGTTTCAGTGTATGGTTGGAAAATGAAAGTCAAAAATCTGCAGGCGTTCGTTTATTTAAAAAAGCGGTTTGGTTAACCGGCAAGATACTTACCCGACTGGTGCCTGTAGAAAGTAAATCCTTATCTCCTTACATTGTTGTACAAGCTAAAAAACCTTTATAAACTTTTCTTATACAAGCCAACTTCGCTCAGTGTAATACAAACCGGAGATTTAGTAATGCTGATTTTTACTTTATTGGTTGTTACAGGTTGGTCCAGTTTAATTAATCGCTTTGCGCCAATACTGGAACCTTCATAAATTTTTTTCCAGCTATTATTTTCCAATATCTCAATCGTGTAAGCTTCAATTCTTTGCCCCAGTGGGATATATTCCTGGAGACTGATGATGTCGAAACTTTTAGGTGCTTTTAAGTCAATATCGAGGCTTGCGTTAGAAGTGTCATCTGCCGTAGCCCAATACGTTTGTTTGTTTCCATCTAAAGCCAATGCCGGATTAAATTTTTTGCCCCTTGAATGGCTTGAGCTGATGGTTGCTCCTTTAGCGAGATTGTTAGAAAAGGTATTTTTTACTATTCTTCCGAAAGCTTTAAGGGCGGCAACATCATCAGCATGAAGCTGTCCACGGGTATCAGGTGCTAAACCTAAATCAAGTCCTGCTCCACGGCCCACACTCTTCAGGTATAAATCGAAAAGCATTTCGGGTGTTTTTGGTTTTTCTATTTCATGATAAAACCAGCCTTTACGAAGCGGAACATCGCATTCTGCAGGCATCCAAAATTTACCATTTCTAATTCCACCAGGGCTTTGCGGATAATTTGCCTGACCCGGAACCGCCGCATTTTTTCCATCCGGTGCCATTGGAGTGAAGGTTGCCCATGAGGTTTCCGCAGCATGGCCATCTTCATTGCCCACCCAGCGAATATCTAGACCAATATCGCTAAAAATGTTGGCCATAGGCTGCATTTTTCTGGTGATGCCCCAGGTGTTGGTCCAATCGTAATATGTGGTATTATCTATAGAACGTTTTTCTCTCGCACCACCGTAATAGCCGTCGCCACCATTTGCACCATCATGCCAGCTCATAAAAAGTTCGCCATAGTCGCTGTAAAGTTCTTTTAGTTGCGCCTGATAAACTGAAAGATATTTATTGGTGCCATATAGCGGATTATTACGATCCCATGGGGAACAATATACACCAAATTTTAAACCGTTTTTGCGGGCAGCCTGTTCTACTTCTTTCACTAAATTGCCTTTCCCGTTTCTAAAAGGGCTTTTGGTAATATTATAGTCGGTGGTTTTAGTTGGCCAAAGGGCAAAACCATCGTGGTGTTTGGCGACAAGAATGATGCCTTTTAAACCACCTGCTTTAGCCGCCTGAATGATTTGTTCTGCATTGAAATCAGTGGGGTTAAATGTTTTTGGATCAGCATCTCCAAAACCCCATTCTTTGTTTTCAAAAGTAGTAGGGGTGAAATGTATTAAACCATAAACTTCCAGATCATGCCAGGCTAATTGTCTTTTAGACGGTACTGCACCATAAGGTTTGGGTGCGGTTTGTGCAATAACTTTTGAGGAAATCAGTAATAAAAGGATGAAAAACGGCTTCATATCTTATAGCTTGGGATAAGCCAAAATACAAAGAATTTCGATACTACTTCGAGAAATACTGTGCTAATTTCTCTCGTACAAAGCGCTTGATTCTGGCAGCCATATTTCCTTTTCTGCTGGCAAGGAATTTTTTGATAGTCTGATAAACTTTTTTATCCTCTTCAATTACGTCAGGAAATTTCGTGATTGGTTTTGGATTAATCACTACATTATAAATATCATTAATTCCAGAGTGAACCCCGGTACCATCATGGCCGATGTTATTGACTAAAGATTGTGACGGGTTTAACGTTAAACCACCTTTAAGAAAGATGGAGGCATACCAGCGAATTGCCCAGCTATTGTTTTTTCCTTTCTTAAATTCCTGCATTTGCTTCCAGAAATTCATCTTGTTCTCAATAGAAAAGGCAGCTCTTTTCTTTTTGTCGAACTGTTTCATTAAGGTATCAATGTTTGGCTCAAAGTTTTTCCATGCACGTCCCCAGGTTGCCCAACCCCAGCTTGTAGCCGCTCTATAAAAGAATGTTTGCGGCAAGTTTTCATCTATCAATGGATACATGTATGCACCGATGTGCATGACTTTTTGATCATTGCGATAACGGTTAAGGGCATCGTTAAAATAGGTTAAAGTATGTGGAGAGCTAATCAGGTCATCTTCAAAAACAATCACCTGTTCATAATCGTCAACGAGCTTTGTAACCCCTTCAATCACAGAATTGGCAAGACCGGCATTGGTTTTACGCTCAAAAACCTTTACAGATTTGAATCCATCAACGTTATTAATAATTGCCCTTACTTTAGCTACTTTATCTTCATCTGCTGGCGATTTTGCTCCGTCTGAGAAAATAAATAATCTGGATTCAGTGGCCAGATCATTTTGCTGCAAAAACTTAATTGTTCGCTCGGTATGTTGTGGGCGATTGTAAACGAAAAGGGCTATAGGAGCGAGGTTTTGCATTGTTGATGTTATTTTACCACTTAAATAATGTAGGTTTGATTTAAGCCATAGCCTTGAAAAAATCGTTCATATAATTCGTTATTATAGATTTTCTGACCTTTACACTTCAATCGCCGCAGCGTTTATTTTGTAACCTAAATCTTTCCTCGTTAAAAACATATATCGCTATTTAAATGCTAACGGATGTATTTTTAAAAGGGAAATTTAACCTTTCTGATTTAAAAGAGCTTATATTTCTTTAAATTCTTATAGGGCAATTTTTTAAAATATATGTAGATTTTGATCTGATTTCTTAGTTAATACGGTATAGGCATTTGCGAACTGTTCCTGTTTCTTCCTGCCTAGCAAGTTACCCAAGGTTTTTTTGATTTTGTATTCCAGTTCAATCTTCAGGGTTTTTGTAAAAGTTTTTGGTGCTTTCTTGTTTACAAATTCGTTAAATTTTACTGTCTCCGGAGCGGTCATCGAAACCTTATCTTCAAGGATGTCCAGTCCTTCACTTTGTAATAAAAACCTCAATGAGGTTGGCGTATACATGTTGATATGCCCATAATCCAGGAAATGCTTCATCCGTGTATCTACACCAAAACGGTAATCTTTTGGTACCTCAACCACAATATATTTGGACACTCTTTTTAATTCACGGAGCAAAATGCGTTCATGCTCCACATGTTCGAGCACATGCGCAAGAACTACCAGATCGAAGCTGTCATCAGCATAAGGAATTTTATAACCATCAAAAGTTTGTGCTTCCTTAAGTCTGGCAAGTTTTCTGCCGTTAATAATATCTACTCCGCTTTGAGCTATTTCAATGGCGTAGAGTTCAGGTGCAAAATTCCACTCATTTAAAAAATGTAAAATACTTCCATCACCGGCGCCAACTTCTAAAACTTTTCCAGGTTTCAAGGCTTTACACACATCAACAATATTTTGCGCCTTATATTTAGCGCCAAGCATGCGCCAGGCTACATCGCTATTGGTATAAAAGTTATCGTAGGCTGTTTTTACTTCTTCGCTTAACATCATTTCTGAAATTAAATTCCTAAACAGTTATCTGCCTTGTAAAAAACAGAAGTAGCTTTCTCATAGAACAAACCTGGAGAAATTCCGCTGAAACTAATTTCCTTAAAGCCTTGTTCTTTCAAAAATATTCGGGCTGGATCATAAACTTCACGTTCACTATCATCTAGCACAATAACACCATTTTTAGAAAGTGCTTCCAGGCTGTATTTACAACATCTTACTCTGTCTCGCCCGTCTACAATGATGATATCGAATTTCTTGCCAATTAATGCGGCTTTTTTCGAATACTCTCCATCGCGTTGCAGCTCGCAGTATATCATTTCTGCATTTGAAGGGCTGCTGCCTTTAACCTTGTCAAACCAATTTTTATCATGTTCTACTGAAGTTACTGATCCTGCTTTTTCAGCATAGAAAATGGTAGAATTTCCAGAACCGTATTCGAAAATATGCTGTGTGTTATTGATTCTTTCTTTGATGAAATCGATAAAGGAATAAGTCACCCACGGAAGCGCCTTGCCATTTCCATCAACAGCTTGTTGTTGATCAAAAGCTGTAAACCAGCCAATGCTATTTAAATAACCTTTGTGTCCGTATGATAATAGTGCCTTTAACCTGTTAGGTTTCGAAAGTAGTGTGGCTAATGCTTTAAGTGTGCTCAACGTTTAAGTATTTTTTGAAATGCTGTGACCAAAAATAATGATTTTAACATCATTATTCCTTGCTGCCGGGTTTTTGGAATTAATAAGATGAAAAATGTTGAAATAAAACAAGCGATGAGTGTCGCGATAGAAGCGCCAATTCCCGCGTATTTAGGAATCAGCCAAAGATTAAGTAAAATATTTGCTACAGCTCCAGCCGTAGTTCGGTAAAAGGCAATTTTTGTATATCCTTCAGCAATCAGATATTGTGAGCTGGCACTTCCTAAAAATACAAATATCCCAGACCAAATATGAATAGAAAGCATTGTTCCGGCGCCTTCATATTCATTTGAATACAATAAATGGATAATGAAGTTTGCAGTAAAACTGATGAAAATACCTACTGGAAGACAGATGTAAACAAGTAAATCGTACAGGTTTCCTAACCTTTTATGGTAACGTTCCAGATCAGTTTTTCTTGCATTGATAAGTGCCGGGAAAACAGAAGTTACGATTGCAACCGGTATAAAATACCAGGCCTCACTTAAATTAGCTGCTGCGCCATAAATTCCAACCGCTTTACTTCCTACTTCTTTAAGCATCACCACATCTATCTTCATGTAAATGGAAACCATCACTGCAGACAGAATAAGTGGAGATGACTGTTTCAGTAGTGATTTTGCTCTGCTGAAATCAAAATTCCAATCAAAAATATTAAAACCTCGCTTTTGATATACAATGACCAAACCCAGCGCCAAAATAAATCCATCAAATACTAAAGCAAGAACAATGTAAATCAAAGGAAACCCTAGATAAATTAGTATCAACTTAACAATGGCTGAGATTATTAAGCAAATATTTTGAACCTGAACTACATATTTCGACTGAACTTGAGATTGAAAATAGGCATCAATCACATTAAATGATTTGAAAAATGAGGCTAGTGCAAGCAATCCCACTATAATCGTCAAGGGCTCACCTGGATTTTTAGATATTTTATGGCTGATGTAGTAAATCGCCATTGCAACAGGAATAGCTGCGGCATTTGTAATGAGCCTTAACCATAATGAAGTTCCTAAAATTTCATCTTTTTTGGAAGGCTCTTTTATAATTTCTCTGATGATGAAGGTATCTAGTCCTAAAGCACCTATTGCAGCTAAAATTGCTACCAATGAAAGGCCGAAGGTAAGATCGCCGAAAAGATCGGGTCCCAAATATCGGGCAATAAATAAGCCAACTACTAAACTTAATATCTTGCCAAACATTAACCAACCCGTATTTTTTAAATACTTGTTAAATGCCTCCTCATCAAAACCTTTTATGGTTGGTAATTTCATTAGCGCAAAGATGTAAAAAAATGTGCGTTAATTATGTGAGCGGTGCACCAACTGCAATATCGCATCTGTGGCCAGGTTCCCCATGTTTTGGATTTAACTTTGCGCCGGCCTGGCCTTCGGGTGCTTTAGCTTCATTTGGAAAAATTAAGGGTGCTTTAGTTTCTGCTTTATTTATCGTTTGCGCAGGTGTGGAACTTGCAGCTTGTACAGGTTTTGAGTTTAACGGCGCACCAACAGCAATGTCACATCTATGGTTAGGCTGCCCATGTGGCGGATTCATTCCTTTGGCAACTTTTGTATTAACGGTTTGCGCAACCACTGGCTGTGTCGTGCTGGTTTGAACACCTTGTACTGGTTTTGAAGATAAAGGCGCACCAACTGCGATATCGCATCGGTGACCCGGTTCGCCATGTTTAGGATTTAGCTTTTCATTCCCCGTATCGGTATTTACTGGAATGCTTGCAGCTGCAGGTTGTTCCTGAGTTATATTTTGTTGTGGCTGAGCCACCCCATTTTGGTTTAAAGGTGCTCCCTCTGCCAAAGCACACGTATGACCTGGCTGACCATGTTTTGGATTAAAAATTAGCGTTTTAGTAGAGGTTTGTGCCGCTGCAACAGTTGATGTATTAGTTTTTTGAAGTCCTTCCAACCCTGCCGGTGTAGTGATAACAGTTTGGTTCGCATCTTTTTGTTCACTGTTACATGAAAAAAACACGAAGATTGCCGGGAGGTAAAGGAGATTTTTCATAAAGCGCTGTGGTTTACCCAAAGATGATAAAATAATTTTAACGCTGAAAACTATCTTCGATCCTAATGAGCTGTTTTAAATGATGTTTCAAATGTATTTCAATAAAACGAAGCCATTGCCTCGAGTTTAAATAGCCCAAACGGGGATGTTTGGTTTTAACGCTCTGATCTGCACCGGCGACTGATGGATAAATATGCAACAATGAAGACTCAAATTCTAAAATAAAATCAAGTGCTTCGGCTTTGGTTATTTTCTTCACCCGGTCTGCCATGCGTTTTGGCACTTTATATTTTTGTGCCGGTGGAAATGCGCCTAAAAACAAAATCACTTTAACGATAAAGTGTGTGGGCTGATCTTCGCCTTTGCCTTTAATGCAGTTTTCCAATGCAATTAATGAGAGTAAACTTGCATCAAAAATATGCGAATACACCTCGCTGTAGCTCCATCCGTTAATGGGTGGCGTCACCTGAAAAATTTCCTCGTCGTATTGAGAGAGTTTGGCTTTATAAGCGTCGACTATTTTATGTATAGATGCATTTACTTTTGCAGGTGTCATTTCATAAAGATAGGATACAATTAGAATAACTGTAGTAATTCTTTCAGGTGAGTGATTTGATTTTTCACATCTGCAGGTTTATCTTTCTCCAATGGATTGAAGAAAATTGCCTCCATTCCGAAATTAAGCGCTCCATAAATATCGGCTTCCAAACTATCGCCAATCATAATACTTTCTTCTTTTGAGGCTTTTGCTTTATCCAGTGCGTATTCAAAAATAATCGGGTTGGGTTTATTTACACCAACATCTTCAGAAATAATCACATTTTCGAAGTATGGATTTAAATTGGATAGATTCATTTTAGTTAAAGTGGTTTCCTTAAATCCATTGGAGATAATGTGTAGTGTATATTTTTGCTGGAGATAAGCCAACACATCTTCTGCAGCTTCAAATAAATTTGTTTTCGTTGGCGATATGCTTACGTAATCATCTTCAAACTGATGCGGCACAGCATCAGGATGGATTCCCAACTCAATAAAAGTTTTGCTAAACCGCTCGGCCCGCAAAAAATCTTTTGTAATTTTTCCTAAATGATAATCTGCCCAAAGCTGGTGGTTATTTTCAGTATATTTCAAAATGAAATCTGCACAAGAATTTAAGCCTATCTCATTTAATTTGTAGGTGTGATAAAGTTCATTCAGTGTTTCTTCGGCATTACGATCAAAATCCCAAATGGTATGATCGAGGTCGAAAAAAATGTGTTTTTTCATTGGAAATGATTTTTACAAAGTTAGGCTAATGTTCCAGATTTATAAATAGTCGTGGGTTTTCAAATTCAGTTCCTCGATAAGTTCTTTGTCCATATATTGGTATTCATCTGGAATATCCATAATTACAATTTTCTTGTCTACAATTTCTTCACTGAACTTTTCTTCAATCCTTTGTTTGTGCTTTTTTTCCATCACAAAAATAAGGTCTGCCCAAATAACATGATTTGCATTGAGTTTAATTCTTGCCGAGGGCTCAGTGCCTGCCGACCGTACCTGGTGCTCGGGGTGGTTTTTGTAGATGGTTTCTGCGGTAGCACTTCGCCATTTATTCCTGCTGCAAACAAAGAGAATATTCATTTATTGCAATTATACTTTTTCTCCATAAGCCAAATCTCCGGCATCGCCTAAACCAGGAACGATGTATGATTTGCTGGTCATTTCTTCATCAATGGCACCAAGCCACAGCTTTGCCTTCGGTAGGTTTGCTCGAACATGCGCTACGCCCTCTGTACTCGCTATTGCTGCCACAATATGAAGTTCGGCTATTTTATACCTGTTCAATAATTCTTTGCAACACATTACCATGCTTTGGCCTGTAGCCAGCATAGGGTCGGCCATAATCGATACTTTTCCATCTAAATCGGGCGAGGAGATGTAATCCATTTGAATCACAAAATCGCCGCTTTTTTTAACCTTACGGTATGCAGAAATAAAACAACATTCAGATTTATCAAATATGTTCAGCAATCCCTGCTGCAAGGGTAAACCCGCCCTTAAAATGGTAGCTAGAACAGGTTGCTGCACCAACACCTCACAAGGCGAAACCCCTAATGGCGTGGTTACCTCTCGGGTGGTGTATGGTAAAGATTTACTGATTTCATATGCGAAAAACTCCCCGACACGTTCCAAATTTTTTCTAAAACGCATGGAATCCTTTTGGATGTTTTCATCTCTCATTTCAGAAATAAAAGTATTGGCGATGGATTTAATTTTACTCAGGTCGAAAATCATGATGTTTTATTGTTTTGGTCAGGCCAGGCCTGATGGTCTAAATTACTGTTTTGGGTTGAGAGTAAGTAACAACTTTATGGATATTTATGGTAGGCTAAATATATTATCTACTTTAGTTTTGATTCAGCTAAATCGTATTAGTTGCCAACTAACCAAATATAAATCTTGTTTTTACCATGAGCTACGCTAAGTTTATCAAAGCCATATGCCTAAATTGCTTTATAGCGGTTATGGCTTCTACGATCGCTTCTGCACAAAAAAGTAGTGTTAACGTTACATCAGAATTGGAATCGATGACAACCATTTCGAATCTTCCAAAGTATACTGACGCTGTGGTAAAGCAGTTTTCTTCCTATGATACAACAGGGAATAACGATGATGGTTTTAGTGGGAAGTATTCTTTTATCAGAAAAAATCCAGATAGCAGTCTGGTCATTTTTGAAGATAAAGGCGCAGGCGTGATCAATCGGATCTGGACACCGACACCGACAAGTGATACGCTTGATTTTTATTTTGATGGCAGTAAGAAACCCTCTTATTCGATAAAATTTTCAGACTTGTTTTCAGGCAAAATATACCCCTTTAACCTGCCACTTTGCGGCAATCAGGTTGGTGGATATTTTTGTTATTTCCCTATCCCATATAAAAATGGATGCAAAGTTGTTTTCAGGGGTAAGAAATTAGAATTCTATCAAATCCAGTATCGTAATTTTGGAAAAAACGCCAATGTTAAAACATTTAACCCCAATTTATCAGCATCAGAAAAAGCAGCGTTCGAAAAGCTAAGCTCATCGTGGACAGCCATTAAGGAAAACATTCTTTCATCTCCCGGAATAGAAACAATTGCGGTTGATAAAATCCTGTCACCTGGCCAAAGTTTATCACTGGTTAGCTTATCAAAGCCCGGCCGTTTTTTAGGTTTCGAAATCGAGAATGCCAAACAGTTTGAAGGATTAGAAAAGTTAATCGATATTAAAATAACCTGGGACGATGAAGGCCAGCCATCAGCTTACCTTCCCCTGGCTGATTTTTTTGGCTATGCTTTTAGTAAAATTTCCATGCAAAGTTTGCTAAGCGGCACCGCGAATAACATCAATTACAATTACTTCCCGATGCCGTTTGAAAAAAACGCAAAAGTAGAATTGATTTATCGTAAAGGCATTTCGAATAGACATGCAGAGCCATTAACAATAAAGGCAAGATGGTATTTTTCGCCATTACCGCATGATCCGGAAACAGAAGGAAAGTTTTACACTTTTTGGAACAGTGATAAGAATGCCGCGTTGGGTAAACCACACGTTTTTTTACAAGGAGCAGGTAGAGGACATTACGTGGGTACAATTTTGCAGGCTCAGGGACTAAATCCTGGCATGACTTTGTTTTTTGAAGGCGATGATTACACCGCAATTGATGGCAAAATGACCATGCATGGAACCGGATCTGAAGATTATTTTAATGGCGGCTGGTATGCCTTGCTCGATCGTTGGGACCGTAAAATGAGTTTGCCGCTGCATGGTTCATTGGATTATTCACTTCCATTCAGCCGAACCGGAGGTTATCGGTTGTTTTTAGCGGATAAAATGCCTTTTCAGAAAAGTATTTTACATACCATTGAACATGGGCCGGAGCAAAATAATAAACCCGCCGACTATACTTCGGTGGCTTTCTACTATGCTGAAAGAGCGATTTCAACATCCCCATTACCAGATGTTAAGAATACTACGGTTTTTGTTCCTGATACCATGATGATTTATCCGCAGCTCATGAATTTGAGTTTTAATGGTCAGGCTAATATTGATGGAAATAACTTCATCGGAAAAAATGGTGCGCAAATTCGCGTCGACTTACAGGAAATTCCAAACGGAAAGTATAAGCTTTATGCTGATTTAGAAACAGCTGCCGATGGTGCAGAAATTACCTTCTGGCAGCGCCAAACTAAAATTAGTGAACCCATCTCATTCTATAGCACACAAAAAGAGGTCAAAAAGAAAATGTTTCTGTGTGATCTTGATATCAATGAGTTTAGGAACACCGTTACCTTACATTTTAAAAACGACAAAGCTAAAAATCGTGTGAATATTGGGCGGTTGATCCTGGTTAAAAGTAAACCTTAGTTTCCTGCGTAATTATTCATTTCAATAAAGGCAAGCTTTAGTTTTTTGTATTTTAAATGATCTGAAAGGCTGCGGAGTTGCCAGTTACTCAGAAAATAACCGTTTACAAATTTAACTGCATCTACATATTCTTTTATCGAATTAAAAATGGTTCCGTTAGAAAGATGCTGAAGTGTAGTGTCGTTCAGGCAATACGAATAAACAAGCAAAGGTGTTACTTTTTCCAGCTGAAGATCGTACCAGTTAAATGGGGTGCAGGTTCCAGCACGAAAACCGGCCCGGTTAGGATAACCCATCGAATAGTCGGTTGTGATGCCCGAGTTCAATAAATTTAAATAGCAGATCGGAAATTTTAAAATTTCCAGCTGCTGACTGCTCACATTAATTTGGTCTGGCAGTATTTTTTTAAGTTTTGCTAAGCCGGTTTTAATTTCATCGATTTTCTCCTTATCGCTGGCGCATGGCCTTAGTAAACCTACATTTTTCGATGATAGATTTTTTGAAATACCATTTGCTTTAATGTAATCATCAGGAACATTTGGAAAGTTGATGAAAAATATCGGATCCGTTTGCTTTTTCTCCAATACCAAATTTAAATCGCTTAGTACAGCCTCGCTACTTACACCAATACCAGTGAGCTGATCGAATTTTGAGCTTAAAAAGTTATTTTCTTTATTGAAAACCGAGCTGAATAAAAATTTCGTCCGGCCTAAGAAACCATCGGGTATGTTTGGGGTAATGTTAAAATTAATGCTTGGCTGATTAATAAAACGTTTCTCGTAAAACTTAAATTCCGGATGTTTTTTGCGGATCATATTTTTGATCAACATTGCCCATTCATCAATAATTGGCCTTTCTAAAATTTTCCATTTAAACTGATAGCTCTTTTTCGCTTCGAAATCTTCGTCTGTTTTTTTCTGATGAAGATATTCCTCATAACGGGTTACAATAAAAAATGAAGCTGCAAATACATCAAATGGAAACAAAGAATTTTCTACCGGAAAGGGAACCTGATATTCTCCAAATAACGTTGTTTTGATATTAATGTCATCGAGTTTGTTGGAAAAAAGAATAGGGCTGCTTTTGAAGAAAAGTTCATCATTTAAGGCTTTTTCGCCATAACTGATTTTAACCTGCTTGCTTTGTGCAAAATATTCTGCATTTCCGGTAAACTCTATTTCGGTCTTGAGAATTTCTTTAAAAATAAAATTGAAGATATATTTTATTCTTGGAGTTAAAACAGAGGAGAAAATAATTAAATGCATAACTTATTTAAACAGTAGGTAATGTATAACTAAGATTATTAACAATTTTCCCGGTAATTGATCTTTTTGTTAACGGGATATTAAAACTAGCAGTATTTTAACACCAATTTAATATCTAATACAAAAATTACATTTAAAAGTTTGTGGCAAACTTCTTATCAGGATATAGGATTTTAGTGCTTTTACGTGTTTGCGCTTTCACCAGATGCACGATACTCATCTGATCATCAAACAGATCGTAAAGAATGGTATTCGTAACTTCCACCGCTTTTAAACTCGAAATTTTTTCTACTTCGAGATAAATGTTCGTGGCTTCATGATCTATTTCAAAGCCGATGTATTTCATTGCAACAGCTTTGCCGTTTGCTTTAATCTGCAGATGGGAATTGATGTATTTTTTCACCATCTCATCCATCGCATTCTTCATTGCAGGATTAGAAAGATCCGTTTTTTGTTTATAGTTCTTTGCTAAAATAGATTCAAAATCGTCTGAGAAAATTCGACAACTGATTTCCAAAGTTTTATCCTTTTGATTAAAACTTACTTCAGTAGTGCTTACATGCAAAGGATGTTTTATTCCTGCTGAAACAGTAAAGCAAATGCAGAAAAGTAACCCTATTAAAAATTTTACTTTTTTCATCAGATATTTATTGAATTGGAGGCATCAACAAACAAAGCTACGATTTAATTTTCTACAATATTTTCATAACACCTCAAGCTCCACTCAATTTGACCAAACTGAAGAACAATATTTGATTTTTCGGCTGCACGCTTCCGGAAAAACAGTAACATTTTGAGTAAATTGAATGATCTTAGCGTTAAATTATCGGTTTTTGAAATTATTAATTTAATTTTAAGCATTAAAAATCACATCCCGTTTTTATTTTACCGTATTTCATGCCGTTACAGGATTTTATTTTCTACTTTAAGCTGGGCTGGGAGCATATTATCAGTACCAATGCTCTAGATCATCAATTGTTTATTTTGGCACTGGTAGCAATATACAGCTACACCAATTTAAGGCAGGTGTTGATTTTGGTAACTGCTTTTACTATTGGGCATTCCTTAACGTTGCTTTTAAGTGTGCTGGATGTCATTAGGTTTGATAGTAAATGGGTGGAATTTTTTATTCCCTGTACAATTGTAATTACCGCCGTGAGTAATTTGTTTAGAAGAAATTTCTCCATGAAATCAGTCAAGGTAAATTACTTTTTGGCTTTAGGTTTTGGATTAATCCATGGAATGGGTTTTGCAAATTCCATTAGGATGATGCTGGCAAAAGATCAAAACATTGGTTGGGGTTTATTTGGCTTCAATGTGGGGTTAGAAGCCGGGCAGGTTTTTATGGTTTTAATTATTTTGATTATCACTTTTATTATTTTTAATTATACCCGAATAAAACGCCTGAGCTGGGTGTTGTTTATTTCGGCAGCCGTATTTAGCCTGGCTTTAAAAATGGCTATAGAACGAATTCCTTTTTAAAGAATAAGAACAATGAATAAACTGTTTACATTAACCGGCTTAATACTTTTTTCAGGTGGTTTAGTCATGGCACAAAACATTCAGAATAATCCTGGAAGCAACCATGGGAACAAGTTTGAGCAATTGGGTACCATTTTACCTACGCCAAACGAGCAACGTACAGCAAGCGGTGCGCCGGGTGTAAAATACTGGCAGCAACGTGCTGATTACAATATCAAATGCGAACTGGATGAGAAAAATTTATTGTTAACAGGTTCGGAAACGGTTACCTATACCAATAACTCCCCAGACCCGCTTACTTATATTTGGTTGCAGCTGGATGAGAATGAGCACAGTACCAGTAAAAATGCAAACTATCAGGATGCTACTAAAATGCCTGCTGGTGGAACCACCCAAAACTTAGATCAATTAAGCGTTAAAACTGATAATGGCCTGGGGATCAACATTACCAAACTGACTGATGCAGCCGGTAAAAACTTAAAGTATACCGTAAACAAAACCATGATGCGTGTTGATTTGCCTGTAGCCTTAAGAACTGGCCAAAAGTTCATCTTCAACATCAACTGGAACTATAAAATTTCTGATCGGATGAGTATTGGTGGTCGTGGTGGTTATGAATTTTTCCCTGCAGATGGGAACTACCTGTTCACGATGACGCAATGGTATCCGCGGTTATGTGTGTACAGCGATTTTCAAGGCTGGCAAAATCATCAGTTTACCGGTAGGGGAGAGTTCGCGTTAACGTTTGGCGATTTCAAAGTGCAAATGACTGTTCCCGCTGATCACTTAGTAGGTTCAACAGGAGAGTGCATCAATTATAGCGCTGTATTAACACCAACGCAAATGAGCAGATACAATGCTGCAAAAACAGCTACTGCACCTGTAGAAATTCAAACATTGGCCGAAGCAACTGCCGCTGAAGGAAAGAAATCAACCGCTAAAAAAACCTGGGTTTTCAATGCAAACAATGTTCGAGATTTCGCCTGGACTTCTTCCCGTAAATTTATTTGGGATGCCATGCCGCAAAAGATACAAGCCAATAACAATACGGTGATGTGTATGAGTTTTTATGGTAAAGAAGCCTATCATTTATACAGCAAATTTTCTACGCGTGCGGTAGCGCATACCATCAAAACTTATTCAGATTTCACTATCCCTTATCCATATCCGGTAGCGCAAAGTATCGAGGCGGCAAACGGTATGGAATACCCGATGATTTGTTTCAATTATGGCCGTACAGATGCTGATGGAACTTATAGCGAAAGCACTAAAAACGGAATGTTGGGCGTAATCATTCACGAGGTGGGGCACAACTTTTTCCCGATGATTGTGAATAGCGATGAGCGCCAGTGGACCTGGATGGATGAAGGTTTAAATTCTTTCGTAGAGTACTTAACCGAGGAACTTTGGGATAATAAATTTCCAAGCAAAAAAGGGCCAGCTTATACCATTGTTGATTACATGAAATTGCCAAAAGATGAGTTGGAACCTATTATGACTAACTCTGAGAATATTGCTCGTTTTGGTCCGAATGCTTATTCTAAACCCGCAACAGGTTTAAATATTCTCCGTGAAACCATTATGGGAAGAGAGCTTTTTGATTATGCATTTAAAGAATATTCAAGAAGATGGGCTTTCAAACACCCTGAACCGGCAGATTTATTCCGCACCATGGAAGATGCCAGCGGCGAGGATTTAGACTGGTTTTGGAGAGGCTGGTTTTATGGAACCGATCCTTGTGATATTGCATTAGATAGCGTGAAATTTGCGAAAGCTGATTTCCCTAAAGATGTACCGGCGGCCAGATCAAGAATGGTAAAAGTTGATAAACCTGCGTTAAATGCTTTTGATGATATTTCGAAAATCAGAAACCGTGAAGACAAGAAAATCAGTTTCTATGTAGATAAAAACACAGCGGCTCAGGATTTTTATTACAAATACGACAGAGGATTGGTAACTGTTGATACGACTAAAACAACAAAAACAGAAATGTCTATGCCGTATGAAGTGGTGCCGGAAACTGATCAGGGTAAATACGCCAATAAATTCCTTTACGAATTAAGCTTTAGTAACAGAGGTGGTTTAGTGATGCCGATTATTGTAGAGTTTACCTACAAAGATGGTACTAAAGAAATTGATCGTATTCCTGCTCAAATCTGGAGACATAACGAATTAAAAACTTCTAAATTCTATGTGAAAGATAAAGAAGTTGAATCTATTCTGGTCGATCCATTACGCGAAACCGCTGATATCGATACCAGCAATAACGGATGGGGCGGAAAAGCAAAAGAGAGCAAGTTTAAGGTTTACAAAATGAAAATGGCTTCAGCAGTTAGGGGACAGTCGGTTGGCTCAAACCCAATGAAAGTGGCTGGAAGTAAATAGTTAGATTAGCCATATCTGATTGTCAGTTTCGCATTGGCAATCATTAAAATTATTTAATCCTCGTTGAAATCTCAGCGAGGATTTTTTGTTCCAACTTTCCTGACTTTCTCCTGTTTACTCTTTAAACCCTAAACTCGTATATTTGATTAACGATGAAATTCAAAATCACTTCAGAATACAAACCAACCGGCGATCAGCCATCTGCCATAAAACAATTGGTTGATGGTGTAAATGCCAATGAACATTACCAAACATTGCTAGGGGTTACCGGATCAGGGAAAACCTTTACCGTTGCCAACGTTATCGAGCAAACACAAAAGCCAACCTTAATCCTGAGTCACAATAAGACTTTGGCGGCTCAGCTATACGGAGAATTTAAAAATTTCTTTCCCGAAAATTCGGTTAATTATTTTGTTTCTTATTACGATTATTACCAGCCCGAAGCTTTCATCGCTTCAAGCAATACTTATATCGAAAAGGATTTAAGCATTAACGAAGAAATTGAAAAGCTTCGTTTACGCACCACTTCATCGCTAATGAGTGGTCGGAGAGATATCATTGTGGTTTCGTCCATTTCTTGTATTTATGGTATGGGAAATCCTGAAGATTTTTCAAGGATGGTTTTTCGTTTTGGCGTAGGTTTGAGGATTTCAAGAAATGCTTTTCTACATAGTTTGGTAGAAATTCTGTATTCCCGTACCACAACTGAATTTAAACGCGGAACTTTTAGGGTGAAGGGTGATACGGTTGATATTTATCCTGCCTACTTAGACCATGCTTACCGCATTTCTTTTTTTGGCGATGACATCGAAGAGCTTTCAGCCATTGACCCAGTTTCAGGCAAAACTTTGGAGAAATTAGAAGATATGGCCATTTATCCGGCTAATCTTTTCGTTACGCCTAAAGATCGTTTCAATCAATCTATCTGGGGCATTCAGGAAGAATTAGAGATTCGGAAAAATCAACTGATTGCCGACAGGCATCTGCTGGAAGCAAAAAGGTTAGAAGAACGAACCAATTTCGATATCGAGATGATGAAAGAATTAGGTTATTGTTCTGGTATTGAGAACTACTCCCGTTTCTTTGATGGCAGGCAGCCTGGAATGCGTCCATTCTGTTTGCTGGATTATTTTCCCGATGATTATCTAATGGTAATTGATGAAAGCCATGTAACCGTTCCGCAGATTCGGGCGATGTATGGCGGGGATAGATCGCGAAAATTATCACTGGTAGAATATGGTTTCCGTTTGCCAGCTGCGCTGGATAACAGGCCATTGAATTTTAATGAGTTTGAAGCTTTGGCGCCACAAACCATTTATGTTAGTGCAACACCTGCAGAATATGAACTCGAAAAGTCAGAAGGTGTAGTGGTTGAACAGGTAATTCGTCCAACAGGTTTACTTGATCCGATTATTGAAATTAGGCCAGCCATTAACCAGGTGGATGATTTGTTGGATGAAATAGATTTAACCATCAAAGATGGCGGTCGTATCCTGGTTACAACTTTAACCAAACGAATGGCTGAAGAGTTAACAAAATATCTTGATCGGTTAAATATCAAAACGAGATACATTCACTCTGAAATCAAAACGCTGGAACGGGTGGAGATTCTCCGCGGTTTAAGGCTTGGAGAATTTGATGTTTTGGTGGGAATTAATTTGTTGCGTGAAGGATTGGATTTACCCGAGGTAACCTTAGTAGCGATTCTGGATGCTGATAAAGAAGGTTTCCTACGATCAGAAAAATCATTGATTCAAACTATTGGGCGTGCTGCCCGTAATGATCGCGGCCGTGTAATCATGTATGCTGATGGCATTACTGAAAGTATGGAAAAAACCATTTCTGAAACCAACCGTCGTCGCGATATACAAATCGCTTACAATTTGGAAAATGGCATCGTACCAAAAACGGTAGGAAAATCTCGCGAAGCCATTTTAGAGCAAACTTCGGTATTGGATTTCTCACAGAAAGCGACTGATAATAAGGCCAGAGCATACATTGAAAATGCAGAGATCAGCATTGCTGCAGATCCGATTGTTCAGTACATGGGCAAAGCAGAATTGCAGAAGGCGATTGATAACACCAAGAAAGATATGCAGAAAGCGGCGAAAGAAATGGATTTCTTGCAAGCTGCAAAATTGCGTGACGAGATGTTTGCTTTAGAGAAAATGTTTAACGAGAAGTTTGCGAAGTAGCCTTTTTAGATTCATCTTACCTAAATTGAAAATTTATTCGGAGTTTTGAAGCTCAAAAAATAATCATGAACGGTCAAAACAGAAAAGATATTTATCCAGGGTTAGAAGTTGGAATCATCCTTAAAAAAGATCAGCGATCTGGTAATATTACTTATGGTGTGGTGCAAAATTTACTTACATCTGCTGCCTTTCATTCGCGTGGAATAAAAGTAAGGCTTGAAGATGGACAGGTTGGAAGGGTAGCTGAAATCGTTGAAGAATAAAACTTTATAAGGTCTTTTAGCGTAATATAAATGTAATAACAATGCAATTAAAGGCGAAAAAAGTAACAAAATAAATTTTGGGACGTCTATATTTGTAACAACAGTAATTAAAGAATGGCATTTATTAAATTCATTTTCATTGCAATATTAGTCCTCTGGATCATCAGAATGTTGATTCGATTAATATTGCCTATGCTGTTTAATAACCTGGCCAGCAAAATGCAACAGCAGGCAACCGGACAGGGGCAACAGCAACAAAGACGATCAAAACCGGAAGGCGCTATTTCTATAGATTACATGCCTCCAAAACCCGATCAAAGCAAAACGGATAAACTTGGCGACTTCGTAGATTACGAAGAAGTTAAATAAAAAAAGCAAAGCCCTGACGAATGTCGGGGCTTTTTTTTAGCAATATATATTTTATTTAGGTTAATATTTATTTGCCTCCTCTTGAATCGTCTTATTGCGGTTCAGTTACAGTCTTTTCATGTAGCCTTTCAAAAATATTTTTTCCACGATTAATCCAAGCCAAGCAAAAGGAGCACTGAATTCAAAAATGTCTGTCATTTCTGTTTTCTGGCCTTTTGGTGCAAATATATGTTGATGATGAAGCCTTTTTAACGGACCTTTCACCATTTCATCGATAAAATAAACTGGTATTTTCATCTCCGATATCCTGCTCGTCATGGTGAAATAAAATCCAAGGTGTTTTGCTTTCCATGTAACGGTTTCATTGATGCCAATCAGTCCGGAAGTACATCCAGCTATTGCTTCCTCATTTTCATTTTTCATGGAATGCATATGCAAATCAATACTTCGGGCTAAATCAAAGCATTGCGCAATGGGTGCATTTACTAATGTTTTTAAAATAATGACTGACATCTTATCTATTGTTCAAGCAATACAAACTAAAATTATTCATGGTATTAAATTCATCAGGCTAAATGCTTAGGCTGATGATATCATGAATCGCATGCTCAATTTTACCATATTGAAACTCAAATCCACTTTCCAATAAAACTGCTGGTTTAACCCATCTGCTTTTTAAAATTAATTCCGTCTCGGTTCCGATAATCATTGCATCAATGCTCAAAAGCCAGGCGGGTGTTGGTAATCCAAATGGTATCCCGTAAATTTTCCTGATGTTGTCCATTAAAACTTCATTGGTTACTGCATTTGGGGCGATACAATTTACAATGCCATCAATCTTTTCGTTTTTTAAAAGCCACTCTATCGTTCTAATTGCATCTTGCTCGTGCACCCAGTTTACATACTGCTTGCCGTCGCCTTGCTTTCCACCTAAGCCAAACTTTACTAAATTCAGTAATCTTGGAAACGCACCATCATTTTTCCCAAGTATGATACCCATCCTTAAGGCAATTTTCCTCGTTTTAGGTGTGTCATTTTCAAAAAATGTATTTTCCCAAACTTTACAAACATCTATAGAAAAGCCATAACCAATTTCTCCGGTATATTCATCCTGTGGCTGATCTTCCGCATGGCGGTAAATGGTTGCAGAGGTAATGTTGATCCATAATTTTGGAGGCGCTATAAGCTTTTTAATGATGTTAGCCAGCAGTTTTGTTGGAACAACTCTGGAGTTGATGATCTCTTCCCGGTTCTTTTTGGTATACCTGCAGTTTACATTTTTACCGCAGAGATTTACCAGTAAATCAGCATCTTCTAATTCTTTTACCCATATATCTTCAGTTTTTCCGTTCCATAAAATGGTTTTAATATTTCCTTTTACTGGCTGCGGTTTTCTGGCAAGAATGACCACTTCTTTTGCCAATGCTGAAAAATGTTTTGCCAGTATTCCACCTAAATATCCGTTTCCTCCTGCGAGTATAATTTTTTTGTAAGCCATGATTTCTATGCAGTAAAGATTAAAGCCAAAACAACTAACCGGTAAAGTACCCAGGTAATACTCATCAACCAGCCCAATTTTAGTATTTTACTTCTGCGGATATGCTCCAGGAACATCAGCCCGGCAACCATTAAAAAGTATAGTATGTAAAAAATTGGATTTAAGTTAAAGAGTTGATTAATCACTAACCCAGCGATAAGCATCAGCGAGCCTGCAAATGAAATCGTCATCATATGTCCCAGGTAATCCCAGAGTTTTTCTTTTTTGTAAATGTTGATGAGAAAACCCTGGAAAACAATCTGTCCGCCGCAAATAAAGTACTCTCTGTAATTTCCACCCAATGGAACGAAATCGGTAAGTAGGTATGCATATTTCGTTAGCATGAAAGCCGTTAGAAACCAGGTGAATAACAGGTAAGCAATGCGGTAATTTAACTTAAAGCTGGGCTGAACGGCATTCGGTTTGGTAACTGCAGGGATGATTACTTTCCTGTTGTAAGATATGAACGCATAGATTTTAGTCATCAGCCAAATAAATGGCCTAAATGCAAAGAGCGGTTTAAAAAAAGGAATAGCGTGGCCTATAATTTTGAACAAACTTTTAATGCCGTAGGTAACTTCTCCACTTTCTGTATTTACCAAAGCAATTTCATTGGCAGCTCGTTGCTGATCAACTAGTGGGCAAATTTGAGCTGGCGTATGTTGATAAGATTCCCTTCCGTTTACAGCTAACATGCCGGTTTGAACAAATGCTTTTGTATACACTTCACACATTGGGCATTCCTCATCGTACAGGATAACATGGTTGTTTAGCGTTTTCATTTTATTTAAATATTTATACTTTCAGTAAAATATGAAAGTTAGCTTTAAAAAATTAAGCCGGTTAAGGCTTAGGTAAAGGTATTTGGTTCATGGATGAGTCATCCATACTACTTAAACACTTTCAGCACTGATCCCCAAAACCAGCTCTCTTCAGCTTTTAACATTGTTTCTAATGTTTTATCAACATTACCCGCCAATTTATTAATGTCTGCAACAGATTTTTTAAAAGTTTTAAATGCTGGATCTTTTTCATCTCCGGTTACGGTAGAAAGCTCATTGAGAACCTTTAATACGGGTTCAAGCTCTCGTTTTTTCCGTTCTTTGGCTACCTGCCTGGCGATATTCCAAACGTCTTTATCAGCAAAAAAATATTCTTTTCTTTCTCCTGCCTTATGTTGTTTTTCAATTAAACCCCAACCAATCAGATCGCGAAGGGTCATGTTAGCATTCCCCCTGGAAATGCTTAAGGTTTCCATAATTTCTTCGGTAGTTAAAGCCTCAGGAGAAATCAATAACAAAGCATGAACCTGAGCCATGGTTCGGTTAATTCCCCACTCAGAACCTAACTTGCCCCACGCTTCAATAAATTTAAGTTTTGCTGCTGCTAATTCCATAAACAAATATAACAACATTTTTAAACTTTCAAAAATTATTGAAAGTTTATTTTATTTGGAAGTTTAGTTGAATGGTTGGTATTCGTTTTAAGTAAGAATTACATCTTAAATGAGTTAAGTTTAGATGAACCAAGCTTCAATCTAATTTTTATTCGTCTCACATTTAATTTATTCCTTTTTTATACCGCCCAATTTTTTATTTTTGACGTTCGTTTAAACTTAAACAAACCTTAATGAATAACTGGTTTAATAAAAATGGCATCCACCTGGCCATTATTGCATTTTTTGTAGTCATTACTTTTGCCTACTTCAGTCCTGTTTTGCAGGGTAAAGCGCCACAGCAAGGCGATGTTTTGCAGGCAAAAGCCATGCAGAAAGAAATTATGGATGTAAAGGCCGCCACTGGAAAAGGTCCGCTTTGGACTAACCAGATGTTTGGCGGGATGCCGGCTTATCAAATCTGGGTGCAATATCCATTAAACATCACTACCTACGGAATCGATGTAATTAAAGGTATTTTTCCTGATCCGGTTGGTACGGTAATTCTGTATTTAATAGGTGCCTATTTACTATTTTGTGTGCTAAAAATCAATCCGTGGCTGGCTGCTGCGGGTGCAATTGCATTTGCATTTACCTCATATAACTTTATCATCATCGCCGCTGGGCATAGTAATAAAGCATTGGCTATTGGTTTCTTTGCGCCAATTTTAGCCTCAATCATTTTAGTCTTAAGAGGAAGATATCTGGTTGGAGCAAGTTTACTTGCTTTATTTATGGCTTTAGAAATCAGATCGAACCATATTCAAATGACCTACTATTTGTTTATCGCTCTGTTTATTTTAGCCTGTATTGAATTTTACCATGCTTTTAAAGCTAAACAACTGAGTGTTTTTGGTAAATCTATTGCATATGTTGTTGCGGGTATTGTATTGGCCGTTTTAGTAAACGCAGGTACGCTATGGACAACCTATGAATACGGTAAGGAAACCATTCGCGGAAAATCAAATTTAACAACTGATAAGGCAGAACCTGCAAATGGTCTTGATAAAGAATATGCGTACCAATGGAGCCAGGGTGTTGGAGAAAGTTTTACTTTCTTAATTCCGAATTTATATGGTGGTGCGAGCAGTATCGATGAAATGATTAAGCCAGAAAGCAATACCTATAAAGCGGTTGAGAAAAACCTTCAGGGTGTCGATCCAAGACAAGCTATTGGATATGTGGCTCAAAATTTAGGTACAAATCAATACTGGGGAAATAAACCAGGTACTTCAGGACCATATTATTTTGGTGCAATCATTTGTTTGCTTTTTGTATTCGGATTATTCATTGTGCAGCATCGCTGGAAATGGTGGATTCTGGGCAGTAGTGTGTTGTTGTTATTTCTTTCGTTCGGGCAAAACCTACCGCTGATATCTGATATTTTCTTTGATTACCTTCCAATGTATAACAAATTTAGAGCAGTTGAATCTATTTTAGCTGTGGTTGGTTTGCTAGTGCCTTTGTTAGCTATTTTGGCCATTAAGGAAGCTCAGGAAGGAAAATACGATCAGAAATATCTGGTGAAGAGATTAACATGGTCTGCAGGTATTACCGGTGGTTTATCTTTAATTGTGGCCATCATGCCAACTGCATTCTTCAGCTTTACACAATCCAACCAGCCACAGGTTTTAGATGCTCTTGCACAAACGTTACAAAATAACAGAGGCGCTGCTATCGAAATTATTAATGGTGTGGTTGCCGATCGCGTGGCACTTGCACGTGCTGATGCATGGCGTACGGTACTTTTTATTGCTATTGGTTTTGGCTTAACGTGGGCATTCATCACTAAAAAAATGAATATGCAATTGGCCTTTGGCTTATTGGCTTTGTTTATTTTAGTAGATTTATGGCAGGTTGATCGCCGTTATTTAAACAACCAGAACTTTGTGAGTAAATCTGATTTGGCGAGTCATTATCAGCCAAGAGACGTAGACAATTTCATTTCTGCAGATAAAGATCCAAACTTCAGGGTTTTCGATTTATCATTAGGAGATCCTTTCAAAAGCGCAGAAACATCTTTTTTCCATAAAACTGTTGGTGGTTTCCACTCGGCAAGGTTAAAGCGCTTTCAGGAGCTGGTTGATCATCAGTTAACTAAAAGCATTAATCAGGATGTGCTGGACATGTTAAATACGAAATATATCATTACACAAGACCCTCAAAATGGCTCTTATAAAATGCAACGCAATGCTACTGCTGCAGGTAATGCCTGGTTTGTCCAAAGTGTTCAATATGCTAAAAACGCGGATGAGGAAATGAAAGCCATCAGTAGTTTCGATGCAAAGAAGGAAGCTATTGTTGATGAGCAATACAAATCATTAATTGATACCAAACGATTGGGTACTGGTGTGGAAGGCTTTATTAAGTTAACCAATTATACACCTGATCATTTAACCTATGAGTATTCTTCAGCCAAAGATGTGATTGCTGTTTTCTCAGAGGTCTATTACAACAAGGGCTGGAAAATGTATATCGATGGTGTTGAGAAACCATATTTTAGAGCGGATTACATTTTACGTGCTGCTCAGCTGGAAGGTGGTAACCATAAACTGGAATTTATCTTCCACCCAACATCATACTATGCTGGAGAAAAAATCTCGCTGGCCGGTTCAATTTTATTGTTAGCTGGATTAGGTTTCGGCTTTTATTCAGAAAATAAGAAAAAAAAGAAAGCTGTTAAAGCTTAATTTGCTTAACTTTTATAAGCCAAAAATATAAAGTCATTCGATGAAGGTGGGCAATGTTCCAGTTCATTGAATGACTTTTTGGTTTCTGATTATTTCAATTTTTCGATCCGACTGAAGTAATATACGGTCAAACCTTCAATTTAACATCCTTTATCATTTGGCAGAATAATTTAACAGTGCCGTAACATTTGTTTGATAAACAGTGTCTTACCTTTGTTAGGTAAAATCAGATGATATGTTAGAGACATTCTTCGCCGTATGTTTATTAATTGTGGTACTTTATTTCTTTAGTCCTTTTGAGGTTAAACTCGATGAGGAAGAAGAGTGGTAAAATAATTTTTAATTCTTCTAAACTGCTTTCATTAAGCGGTAACATATTCTTTCCCCCTAAATTTCCCGGTTATGGACAAAAGAAACATTGATGTAGTGGTAATCTCCGACGTACACTTGGGCACCTATGGCTGCCACGCTAAAGAACTGCTAAAATATCTCAAAAGTATTCGGCCTAAAACATTGATTTTGAATGGCGATATTATTGACATCTGGCAATTTAGCAAGAGTTACTGGCCTGATTCGCACATGAAAGTGATCCGTAAGTTGATGAAGTTTGTTTCTGAAGGTGTTCAGGTTTATTATCTCACAGGCAATCATGACGAAATGCTCCGGAAATTCGATGGAATGGAAATGGGAAGTTTTCATCTCCAAAACAAATTAATTCTGGAATTAGATGGAAAAAAAGCCTGGTTTTTTCATGGAGATATTTTCGATGTAACCATGCAGCATTCCAAATGGCTGGCCAAAATGGGTGCTGTCGGTTACGACACGCTAATCCTGATAAATAGTTTTGTAAACTGGGTTTTAACTGCCTTTGGTAAAGAGAAAATGAGTTTTTCGAAAAAGATAAAAGCTAAATTTAAAGATGCAGTAAAATTTATCAATAGTTTCGAACAAACTGCCGGAGAACTGGCTATCGAAAAAGGTTACCACTATGTAGTCTGTGGCCATATCCACCAGGCGGAAAAACGCCAGATTACTTCAGATGAAGGACAGGTAACTTATCTGAATAGCGGCGATTGGGTAGAAAGTTTAACCGCTTTGGAATATCAAGATCAAAGTTGGTCGGTTTTTAAATATGATCATCTCGATTTTATTAAAGATGAGTTGGATGAAGGAATCCTTTCTGATGCTGAAGATTTGAAAAGCAAGCTTGATGTAAACATACTTTTACAGCACATTAAGTATGAAATTGCTCAATAATTTTTGGATATTCGGCACAAAATGAAAATACTGTACGCAATTCAGGGGACCGGAAATGGTCATATTAGCAGAGCTCGTGAAATTATTCCTTTACTTCAAAAATATGGCGAACTCGATATTTTAGTTAGTGGTACGCAGGCTGATGTAAAACTAAGCCAACCGGTGAAATATCAATTACATGGCTTCAGCTTTATTTTTGGAAAAAAGGGTGGGGTGGATCATTTTAAAACCTGGCTGAGCATGAATCTTTTCCGTTTCAGAAAAGATATGAAACAACTCGACCTAAAACAATATAACCTTATTGTAAATGATTTTGAGCCGGTAAGTGCATGGGCTTGTAAATTACAGGGTATTGAATGTGTGTCGTTAAGTCACCAGGCTGCTTTTAAATCAAAAAAAGTTCCAAGACCAAGAACATTGGATTGGGGAAAGCTAATTTTGAGTCGCTATGCACCAACGAAACATCATATTGGTTTTCATTTTGATCGGTACGATACTTTTATCCATACACCGGTGATCAGGGCTGAGATTAGATCGCTAAGAAGCGAAAATCTCGGTCATTATACTGTTTATCTCCCAGCAGTTGATGATAAAAGGCTGGTGAAGTTGCTTTCCCAAATTCCCGAAATTAAGTGGCAGGTATTTTCTAAGCACAGTAAAGAAGCTTACGTCTATGAAAATGTATTTGTGGAGCCCGTAAACAACGAGAAGTTTAATAAAAGTTTAGCTACTTGCGAAGGTTTATTTACCGGCGGTGGCTTTGAAGGTCCGGCAGAAGCACTTTATTTAAAGAAAAAATTATTGGTTGCACCAATGCGTTTTCAGTTTGAACAGCAATGTAATGCCTACGCACTCAAACAATTTGGCCTCCCGGTAATATGGGGAAGTACAAAAAACTGGTTACCGATTGTAAAAGAGTGGGTTAATAATCCCCAAAAGCATGAGTTCGACTTTCCTGATGAAACAGCAAAGATTATCGATGACATGGTAAAAAAATACGCCAGGCCTTAAGCGTAATTAGCTAAATTTTATAGACTATGTAGCAATTTAGTTCATATTGTTGCTGCATAAGTCTTTGCTCCTTGTTCTTTGTTCCTTATTCTTTGCTCCTTCATCCTTGCTCTTTGTTCTTTATTCCTTGCTCTTTCACCATTATCTGCTGTTCTTTGGCCTAGGCTTTTTTTCTTTCAGGTTTTTATCTTTACTTTGCCTACACTTTAAAAAAGCATGATTAATCAGTTTCGACAGCTAAATCCAATTAACTTACTGTTCCTCTTAGCTTACACATTTTTCATGCGTATAGCGATTTTTCACGAAACACCTGCGCAACTTAACTTCGATTTCTTAGAGCCATTTGCCCGATTGCTGATCAATATTGATTTGGATAATGCTTTTACAGCTGCTACAAACATATTTCTGGCTGCAGTGGTCGTTTTTGCACAGGCTTTGATTTTTAATAACATCATCAACAATCATAATTTACTGGCCAAGCCAAGCTTCCTGCCTGCATTGATGTACATCACCGGGATGAGCCTGTTCATGCCTTTTATGATTTTGAGTCCGGCATTAATTTGTAACTTTTTGCTAATTTGGGTAATTGATAAATTCCTAAAACTTGGTAAAAGTGCCAATTCCATTACTACCGTATTTGATATTGGAATGATCATTGGTGTGGGTACGCTCATTTACTTCCCGTTTATGGCGATGCTATTGATGATTTTTTTAGCTTTATTATTATTCAGGTCGTTCGACTGGAGGGAATGGATTGCAGGATTAGTTGGCTTTATTACAGTTTTCTTCTTCCTGGCTGTGTTTTACTATTGGAACGATAATTTATCTTCGTTCTACCAAATATGGAAACCACTTGGCAACAAGTTTCCATCCGTTTTCAAAGTAAACTATAATGATTATCTGGTACTTATTCCGGTTGCCATCATTATCGTGCTGGCCTCATTGCAGTTGAGGGAAAACTTTTTCAGAAGTTTCATCAGCACCCGCAAAGGATTTCAATTGTTGTTTTTCATGTTCATTATAGCAGGGGCCAGTTTTTACCTTAAACCCAACTTTAGAACCTGGCATTTTTTGCTCTGCGTACCCCCCGGGTCGGTATTGTTGGCTTATTATTTCAGCAATGCGAAAAAACGTTGGTTTTATGAAACACTGTTCGTATTGTTTGTATTATCTATCCAATACTTTCTTTTTGTTTAACCTTTTTTAACAAAATACTAGAACAATACTTAACAAAGATTAATAGCTTTGTGGCTGGGTTTTGCGACGAATGCTTTTTTTAATTGATATGTTGCATCACCAGGATAGGAAGTATATCAAACAAATTTGTTTTGCGTTAAATAACATAAATGCACAGTTTAAGCATTGATATTGGTAACTCTTCGGCAAAGGTAGCTGTTTTTGCGGGGAGGGAAGTTGTTCATCATCAACGGTTAGCCAAGGTAGGTATATTGGATTTGGCGCAGTTAGTTGAAAAATTTTCTCCGAAAAGATCAATTATCAGTAGCGTAAACCAGGAAATAAATCAACTGGAAGAATACTTAAAAAAACATACCCAATATACCCGTTTTACTGCCGCATTAACTAAAAGCGTTGAAAACAAATATAAAACACCAGCTACATTGGGTTTAGACCGTTGGGCCGGTATTTTAGGTGCAAATAGTCTGTTTCCAAAAAATGCATGTTTGGTAATTGATGCCGGAACCTGTATCACTTATGATTTGCTCACCGGCAAACAAATATATTTTGGAGGGAGTATTAGTCCCGGAATTGCGATGCGGTTTAAAGCGGTGCATGAGTTTACCGGAAGGTTGCCTCTGGTAGAATGGAATCCGGGCGAGGCTATACCTGATGGGGAAGATACGCAGACCGCCATTAAAAACGGCGTTTTACGCGGGATCGTAAATGAAATTGAAGGCTTTATCGCCATAAATAATACAAAAGAAAGTGCCTTAAAGGTGATTATAACAGGTGGTGATGCTAAATTTTTGTTTAAGCAATTACAAAACAGCATCTTTGCCCCTCAAATTATACAAGATCCCTATATCGTATTAAAAGGATTAAATGAAGCTATTGCAGATTAAAATGTACAGAAGAATAAATTATATTGCAGCCATACTCGTTCTAGTTTGTGGTTTAGGTGCTCAGGCACAAGTGACCACTTCCTCTCCATATTCAAGATTTGGACTTGGAAATATAAAAGGCTCTTTGCTACCACAATTTAGGGCAATGGGCGGTATATCTACAGCCGTAAATTCAGTAACCGGATTCAATAATATTAACATGCAAAATCCGGCATCCTACTCAGCAGTTACATTAACCACTATTGATGTAGGGATGAGTGCGGGTTTAACCAGTTTATCAAAAAACAACTTAACTGAAACGAGCTTCAACTCTACTTTCAGTCACCTGGCCTTTGCCGTACCTGTTAGCAGAAGATCGGCTTTAAGTTTTGGTATTCTTCCTTATTCTGATCTAGGCTACACCTATAGAAATACAGTTAAAATTGATACTACAAATGTAGATCAGCTGTATGAAGGAGAAGGCGGTTTATCAAAAGCGTATATTGGCTATGGTTATCGCATTGGCGATCATTTAAGAATTGGTGCAAATGCGGAGTATATCTTTGGAAATCTGTTAACTACCAGAGCTACTGAGTATGCTTCTGCCGGTGCCATCAATGCAAAACTGCAAAATAAAAATAGTGTAGGTGGACTAAATTATTCATACGGTATTCAGTATGATTTCAATATTGGCAAGAAAACTTCCATGACCCTGGGTTATTCAGGAAGCAATTCTGGTAAGCTGAACTCGACACAAACTTTCTATGCCACTCAATATAGCAGAGATGCAAACGGAAACGAAAACACTGCGCTTGATACGTTGAGCTCCGTTGATAATGGTAAATCGAATTTAACTTTGCCTTTAACGCATAATTTTGGTATCTCCATTAAACAAAGTGATAAATGGTTAATTGGTGCTGATTTTAGAATGAGCAAATGGGCTGCAACCAGCATCAACAATATCAATTCAGGTTTGCAGGATAGCTGGGGAGCATCATTAGGTGGACAATGGACGCCAGACGCCACCTCGTACAACAGTTATATGAAACGTGTTGACTATCGTTTGGGCTTCAGCTACGATAAAACTTATATTCAGATCAATAATCAGGATATTAAACAAATGGGTGCTTCACTAGGTTTTGGTTTCCCATTGCCAAGTGCAAATGCCGGATCAGCGTTTTATAAAATTAACTTCACTACCGAGGTAGGCCAAAGGGGAACGTTAAACAATAACCTGGTAAAAGAACAATACATTAACTTTCATTTAGGGTTTACACTGAATGATACCTGGTTCCGTAAATACAGGGTAGATTAATGAAACTGAAGACTTTTTTATATGGTTCGATGCTCGGGTGGTCAATCTTTTTGACATCCTGTGGAGATGATGACCTAAAAAAAGCAAATTCAGTAGCCATTAATAAAATTACCTTTACCAGAGATCGAACAATTGGTGTAGAAGTTATCTACAGCGATTCTGCCCGGGTAAAAGCAAAAGGTAATGCACCCATTATGGATAAGATCACACCATCAGAAGGTGCGGTGTATCAGGAAATGCCAAAGGGCGTGAATATCGATTTCTTTAACCCTAACGGAACCATCGATGGTAATCTGGTGTGCGATTACGCCATCCGCAAGGATCAGGATAAAAAAACGGAGTTCAGGAAAAACGTTGTTGTTAAAAATAGCAAAGGCGATACTTTCTCCTCCCAGGAATTGATATGGGATGAGATCAAAAAAATCTTTTATTCCACCCAAAGGGTTTATGTAAAAGGAGCTGATGGTAGCGTGGGGGAGGGAATCAACTTCGAAGCGCCGCAAGATTTTAGCACTTACACCATGGAAAGCGGTAACGCCGACTTAAATATGAAAGAAGGCATTGCTCCTTAATTGGTATTGAATTTTGAATGATCGCCTGTGCGTTAGTATCTCTGCATTTCGTTCGCCATTTGCTCATTCTATCCTCCGCTTAAACGCTAATTTAAGCAGTTCTATTTACTTAAAAATTAAACACTTGATAAATAAAATTTTGTGTTTTCTTTTTTGTAGCAAATTTGTATCTTGCGCCCTCTTAAAAAAAACTAAATAAATTTAAAGTACAATATGGGATTAATGACATTTTTGCGTAACCGTGCTGGCTATATCTTGGTCTTTGCAATCGGTTTTGCAATTGTTGCATTTTTAGTAGGCGATGCAATTAACGTGGGTAAGCCTTTTTGGTCGGCCAATCAAAAGGTAGTGGGTACGGTTGATGGAAATGATATCAGTATTGATGATTTTCAACCAAAAGTAGATCAAAGTTTAAACCAGTATAAACAACAATTCGGCGGAAGCTTAAATCCTCAAATGACAGCAATGGCGGTAGACCAGGCCTGGAATGCTGAATTGGCTGGTGTATTATTAAATAAGGAATATGAGCGTTTGGGCTTAACCGTTTCTGAAGATGAGTTGTTTGATTTATTACAAGGTCAAAACCCAAGTCCATTAATCAAACAATACTTTTCAAATCCGCAAACGGGACAAGTAGACCGTGCTACTTTGATGAACTTCTTAAAATCAAAAGATGCGCAGGCTTTGCAACAGTCAAACATGTTGCAACAAGAGATTAAAAACCAATCGTTACAATCTAAATATTCAAACTTAATCCGTAACTCGGTTTATGTAACTTCATTAGAGGCTACAGATGAATATAACAATCGTAATAAACTGGCGAACTTCAAATATGTTGGTTTAGATTACAGCACTGTTGCTGATGCTTCGGTAAAATTAACTGACGCAGATTATTCGGCTTATTATGATGAAAATAAAGCTCGTTTTAATAACCCTCAGGAATCACGTTCTTTTGATTACGTGTCATTCAGCATTCGCCCAACTGTTGCAGATTCGGCGGCTGTTAAAGCGCAAATTGAAAAAATTGCAGCTGATTTCCAAGTTTCTAAAAACGATTCACTTTTCGCAGTCATCAATTCTGATGTGAAAGTTCCTTATACTTATTTATCAAAAGGTAAACTAGGTGATCCGGCTTTAGACTCAGCAGTTTTTGCTTTGCCAGCTGGAAGTTTTTACGGTCCGAAATTAACCGGAAACTCTTATAAATTAATTAAAGTTATTGATACCCGTTTTTCTCCAGATTCAGTTAAAGTGAAACACATTTTAATTGATCCAGCTAAAGTTGGTGGAGACGATAAAGCAGCTAAATTAGCTGACTCTTTAAGAGGCTTGATTTCAAAAGGTGGCAACTTTGCGGAGCTTGCTAAAACTTACAGTGTTGATGGATCAAAAGACCAAGGTGGTTCACTACCATCATTCACACGTGGTCAAATGGTTCCTGAATTCGAAAATGCTGCTTTCAATGGAAAAGCAGGAGATTTGAAAGTAGTGAAATCTCAGTTCGGATACCATATCATGAGCATCGAAAGACAGATGGGTAATTCGAAAGTTGCAAAACTTGCTTATATCGAGAAAGCATTGGGTGCAAGCAGCAAAACACAACAAGCAGCTTATAAAGCCGCAAGTAATTTCCTAAACGAAGTTAAAGGCAAAGATTTCGCCAAGTACGCTCAGGAAAAAGGATTAAAAGTTTCAGTTGCCGATAAGATTGGTGCAACTCAAGGTTTTGCGGCAGGATTAGATAATCCTCGTAAGTTAATTCAGGATGCCTATGCTGCAGATCAAGGTGATGTATTGCCTGAAATCTATACCATGACGAATGAATATGTAGTGGCTCGTTTAACTGCTGTTAATCCAAAAGGTGTTTTACCTTTAGAAGCTGTGAAAAAAGAAATTCAACCATTGGTTCTTAATGCTGTTAAAGCAAAATTATTAAAGGATAAATTAAATGGTGCTGGCAAAGGAAGTTTAGATCAAATTGCATCTAAAGTTGGTGCTCCGGTTAATCCAGTTCAAAATATTGTTTTTGCTAACCCGGTAATTCCAGGTGTGGCACAAGAAAATAAATTGGTGGGTAGCGTATTTGGTGCGCAGCCAGGTAAAGTTTCTGCACCAGTAGCAGGTGAGCGTGGCGTGTATGTTTTCTCTGTTGATGGATTTACTAATCCGGCACCAATTGCAAATATGTTCAAACAAAAAGAGAGCATGTTGTTAAGCTTAGGTCAGCGTTCAGGTCAGGCTGCTTTCCAGGCATTGATTGATAATGCTACTATAAAAGACAATCGTGTGAAATTCTATTAATCAGAAATTCCGTAAATTTGCAACCGTTCCGATGTTTAACCGGAACGGTTTTTTTATTTATAGCCATGGAGATTCAGGAAAATATCATCAATAAAGTAGCGAATAGTGGTTTAATCACTTTAAACCTGGAGGATTTTTATCATAAAGGAGAAAGAGTGCTTTATGATATTAAGAATAATCTTTTCCACGGACTGATGTTGCGGGAAAAAGATTTCAGGGCATTTATCAAGGAGCACGACTGGGCTCAATATCAGGGTAAAAACGTAGCCATTACGTGCTCGGCGGATGCAATTGTTCCCACCTGGGCCTACATGCTCCTGGCAAATAAATTACAGCCTGTGGCGAACGAAGTAGTATTCGGTGATTTAGCTACACTTGATGCGGTGATGTTCACCAAAGCATTGGCAAAAATAAATCCACAAGATTATGCAGATGAGCGTGTGGTGGTGAAGGGTTGTGGCGATATTGATATTCCTGTTTCTGCTTATGTAGAAGTGACTAATTTACTTACGCCAGTGGTGAAAAGTATTATGTTTGGCGAGCCATGTTCCACTGTTCCTGTATATAAAAGGAAAGATTAAATGTTGCAGTCGTGGCCGGCAATTTTTGTATTTAAGTATGTGTGTTGGCAATGTTGTGCTTCCCCAAAAATTTGTTAGGCCGGATTAGCGTAAAACGGGGCGTTTATACTTTGGCTTAGCTATTTGCCAAAGTAAATGCTTATTTAATCTTGATATAAGGTCAGTGAATTTTGAATATTGGTTTGCTTTTTGCATATATTTCGTGAGGTTATATGACGTTGAAGCTATTTATTCGTTATAGTTTCCGTACACAAACGAAACACACAAACAAATGAAAAAATTAATTCTATTATTTATCCTGACCATCGGTGTAATTGGCATTCATGCTCAGGAATTGCCGCTCAAGAAAGATCCGGTTTTTCAGGAAGGGGAGACTTTACAATATAAGTTAAGGTATGGATTTATCACCGCCGCGGAGGCAACAATCAAAGTAACCAATTCTGATCTTGTATTTGATAATAAACCCACCTATAAGTTAACTGTTGATGCGCAAACTTCAGGCACTTTCGATGTCTTTTATAAAATCAGAGATCACTACGATTCCTATATCGACAAGAAAGATTTATTGCCTTATTTTTATCAGGAGAACATACGGGAAGCCAGTTATAAAAGACAGGATAAAGCCCGTTTTAACCAGGACGCTAAGAAAATTGTTTCTAACCGGGGCAACTTTAATACTCCAACCAATCAGACATTTGATTTAGTATCTGCTTATTATTTTGCCCGGAGTTTAGACATATCAAAACTCAAAGTTGGGGATAGCTTTAAATTGAATTATTTTCTCCAGGATGAGGTTTCGGCGTTGGAAATTGAATACGTAGGAAAAGAAACCATCAAAAGTAAATTGGGAAATATCCGGTGCTTAAAATTCAGTCCGTCCATTAAACCAGGTCGTATTTTTAAAAAGGATAGTCGTTTGTATCTTTGGGTGACAGATGATGGAAACCGTGTGCCGGTAAAAGCACAGGTTGAAATCTTGGTGGGTGCGGTAACCATGGAGTTAAAATCAGCCGCAGGCTTAAAATATGCGTTAGCAAAAGAATAATGATGATAGAAGTGGAACAAGTGCTCGTGCACGAAGATGTTTTAAAAGAGAACTTTGTATGTAATTTAAGCAAATGCAAAGGAATCTGTTGTGTGGAGGGTGATTCGGGTGCGCCATTGGATCATGATGAAACTGCGGTGTTGGAAGAAATCTATCCAAAGATCAAACATTTGCTTCACGAAAAGGGCATTAAGGCTATTGAGGAACAAGGGGTTTACGTGGTAGACGAAGATGGTGACCTAACAACTCCTTGCGTAGATAAAAATAAAGAATGTGCTTACGTACTTTTTGAAGGCGGCATTACCAAATGTGCGATTGAAAAAGCATATGAGCAGGGAATTGTAGACTGGCAAAAACCAATCTCCTGCCATTTGTATCCTATACGGATAACCAAATATCCTGAATTTGAGGTGTTGAATTATGATCGCTGGCACATCTGCCACGATGCATGTACCTTTGGAAGAGAATTAAAAGTTCCGGTATATAGTTTCTTAAAAGGACCGCTGATCAGAAAGTATGGTGAAGACTGGTATAGAGAATTGGAAAGTTCTGTAGCAGCGATGTAGACTAAGTATTTCATCATGGTGATCCATGGCTATCCCTTTTTTAAGATCATTTATTTAAAAAGTACGAATCCATTGGCGTTTTTCATCAAGTTACACATGCCTTAAAATGCCTTCATCATGCCTTAGACTATGACGTTGATATGGATAGGAGAGCGGCATACTGTGACAGCGTTTCCTCCAATTCGTAATGCTTATTTAAAAAAGGTTTAGATGTCTATAAAAATAAACAGGATCGGTCTGGCGTTTTTGAATAGGTATATTATCGAAACAGAAGGTACATCACAAATGCAAAGCAAATGATTCCTCCTATCATCACTATCAGGCAGCCTAATCTTCTCATTAAATATCGGGACGATTTTAAGTTTTTGCTAAACTAACTAATTATTCCGCTTTTTAAAATTTCTTATTATTACTTTATATAAATAATTCAGTGTAAGCCCCTGTTTCACCAAATGGGCATTGGTATTGTCCATTCAAAACGCTGAAATGAAGAGCTACGTTAGTCTATAGCGTCATTTAGTTGTTTGTTTACGCAAACTATCTTATTTTAGCCGACTGAAAATCATTTAATGACTGTGAAAAAAATTCTAATTACTGGTGGGGCAGGCTTTATTGGCTCTCACGTAGTCCGCCGCTTTGTAAACCAATACCCAAATTATGAAATCGTTAACCTCGATGCTTTAACCTATGCAGGTAATCTGGCAAACTTAACGGATATCGAAAATAAACCAAACTATAAGTTTGTTAAAGAAGATATCACTGACGCGGTTGCAATCATGGAATTATTTAAAAGTGAAAACTTTGATGCAGTAATTCATTTGGCAGCAGAAAGTCATGTAGATCGCTCCATTGCTGATCCTACAGCTTTCGTGATGACCAACGTCATTGGAACAGTAAATTTATTAAATGCTGCACGCGAATACTGGAAAGGTAGTTATGATCAAAAACGTTTCTATCACGTAAGTACCGATGAGGTATATGGTGCTTTAGGCGAAGAAGGAATGTTTACGGAAACCACTTCTTATGATCCACATAGTCCATATTCTGCATCAAAGGCAAGTTCTGATCATTTTGTAAGGGCATATCACGATACTTATGGAATGGATTGTGTGATTTCGAACTGTTCTAACAATTATGGCTCTCATCACTTTCCAGAGAAACTGATCCCGTTAGCCATCAATAATATTAAAAATAATAAACCTGTGCCTGTTTATGGTAAGGGCGAAAATGTACGCGATTGGTTATGGGTGGAAGACCATGCCCGTGCGATCGATGTAATTTTTCATAACTCGAAAACTGGTGACACCTATAACATCGGTGGACACAATGAGTGGAAAAACATTGATTTGATCAATTTATTGTGCACCATCATGGACCAGAAATTGAGCCGTGAAGCAGGCGAATCAGCTAAATTAATCACTTATGTTACTGATCGTGCCGGTCATGATTTACGTTACGCTATTGATTCTTCTAAGCTGCAAAATCAATTGGATTGGGTGCCAAGTTTACAGTTTGAAGAAGGTTTAGCCAAAACGGTTGACTGGTATCTTCAGAATGAAGATTGGTTAAACAATGTAACTTCAGGTAATTATCAGTCTTATTACGAAAAACAATACAGCAATAAATAATGGAAATCGAACAGACGGGTTTAAAAGACTGTATTATCATCAAACCGAGAGTTTTTGAAGATCCAAGAGGATATTTTTTTGAAAGCTTCAATAAACGAACTTTCGAAGAGAAAACAGGATTGTCAGGTGATTTTGTTCAGGATAACCAATCCTATTCTTCCTATGGTGTCATCAGAGGTTTACATGCACAAACGGGCGCATTTGCTCAAGCAAAGTTAGTCCGTGTAACTAAAGGGGAAGTTTTGGATGTAGCCGTAGACGCCCGTCCTGGCTCACCTACCTTTGGCAAACATATAGCTGTGCGATTAAGTGCAGAAAACAAACTTCAATTATACATTCCAAGAGGATTTGTGCATGGCTTTTCGGTGTTAAGTGAAACTGCAGAGTTTCTTTATAAATGCGACAACTTCTTTAATAAGGCCTCAGAAACGGGTGTGATTTATAATGATGCTGATTTGAATATCGACTGGTTAATTCCCGCGGATAAAGCGTCTGTTTCCGACAAAGATCTTTTATTAAAACCTTTCGCTGAATTACAACATGGGTAAAATATTAATTATTGGTGCCGGCGGTCAGTTGGGGCAATGCCTTAAGATCGTAGCAGAGCGAAGAGCGATTACCGATATTGTCTTTCCTGCAGAAGCTGAGGCCAATATTTTGGATCAGCCTGGTTTAGAATCTTTATTACAAAAGGAGCAACCAGCTTTCGTCATCAACTGTGCTGCTTACACTGCGGTAGATAAAGCAGAAGATGAAGTTGAACTGGCTACGGCAGTGAATGAAACAGGGGCGGCGAACCTTGCCCTGGCTTGTGCATCAAATCAAGCTACTTTGGTTCACGTTTCTACAGATTTTGTGTTTGAAGGCAATCTCGTAAAGCTATTAACGGAAAATGATGAGGCCAAGCCAATTAACGTTTATGGCCAAACTAAATTAGATGGGGAGAAAGCTGTTATTGCTTTATTGAAGGAACACTTCATTATTCGCACCAGCTGGTTATATTCTGAATATGCCAATAATTTTGTGAAGACCATGCTCAAGCTTGGCGCTGAAAGAGATGAGCTCAATATCATCGCTGATCAGGTGGGTACACCAACTTATGCCATTGATTTGGCCAACGCAATTTTTGATATTATTGAATCAGATTCAGAAGCATATGGCACTTATCATTACAGCAACGAAGGCGTAACCTCATGGTTTGATTTCGCTCAGGCCATATTCGATATCAGTGCTACGGAGGTAAAAGCAAACCCAATTCCGGGATCAGCGTATCCCACAAAAGCTATTCGGCCTGCATTTTCGGTGATGGATAAATCAAAAATTAAAAATACATTTGGGTTGGCTATTCCATACTGGAGAGATAGCTTAGTTCAGTGTATTGAGAAGCTGAAAGAAAATTAATTAACGACAAAACCGGTGATAGATCTTGAAAATCTTAAATCTAACATCTCAAATTGAAATCTAAATGAAAGGTATAATATTAGCCGGAGGAAGTGGAACACGTTTACATCCATTAACACTTGCTTGCAGCAAACAAATGATGCCGGTTTATGATAAACCGATGATTTATTATCCGCTTTCGACATTGATGTTGGCGGGGATTAAAGAAATCTTAATTATTTCGACACCTCACGATCTTCCTAACTTCGAAAAATTATTGGGTGACGGTAGTTCGCTGGGATGTAAATTTACTTATGCGGTACAGGCGGAACCAAATGGTTTGGCACAAGCCTTTGTAATTGGTGAGGAATTTATTGGGAAAGATAAGGTAGCTTTAGTTTTAGGCGATAACATTTTCCACGGAGACGGAATGGCGAAACTTTTACAAGCCAGTGCTGATCCTGAAGGCGGCGTTGTATTTGCTTATCAGGTTGCTGATCCGGAACGTTACGGTGTAGTAGAATTTGATGAGCATAAAAATGCCATCTCTATTGAAGAAAAGCCAACACAGCCTAAATCAGATTACGCGGTTCCTGGATTATATTTCTATGATAACGAAGTGGTTGAAATCGCTAAAAATATCAAACCATCTCCACGGGGCGAATACGAAATTACAGATATCAATAAAGTTTACCTGGAAAGAGGAACTTTAAAAGTTGGTGTGTTGAGTCGTGGTACAGCCTGGTTAGATACAGGTACCTTTGCTTCGCTGATGCAAGCTGGAGAGTTTGTTCAAATCATCGAAGAACGCCAGGGATTAAAAATTGGTTGTATAGAAGAGATTGCTTATCGGATGGGTTTTATTACTGCCGAACAACTACGTGCGATTGCCACGCCACTTGTTAAGAGTGGTTATGGTAGTTATCTGTTGAAGCTGATTAAATAAAATATGAAATCCCGATGAAAGTCGGGATTTTTTTTTGAAAGTATATTAAGATCATAGCTTTGCGTCATTTCTAAATGAGCTTTATAAATCTTTTGCTTTGAAATTTTCCTCCTTTCGTAATAAAAATAGTATTGTTGGATGGGATTTTTTTGCGCCTCATCGGCGGAGGCCTAGTCCTTTTGGCTTGGCCCAAAAAGGACCAAAAACCCAAGGCTTGGACCTGATGTTGGGTTAGCGAGTCGAAACTTAATTACAACAGCGGACGAGGTCGGATGAAAAATCCGAATGCCGCTGGTTTGGTTATCAGTACAGGGAATGTTTGTATAAAAGTTTCAACTGCTTTCCCTTCCATCATTTCCTAGGCCGCATAACAAAGTGCAAACCAATCTAAAGCGAAAAAATTTATATGCCGTTTCGTCATTTCGACATAAGCTTCATGGTTTGTGAGAATCTTTCCTCTGAAAAACTATTGGATTAAACCTCTTCTCAACCAGGGAAATGGTATTATTTGATTGTATTTCTCAGCACCTCATCGGCGGCGGCCTAGTCCTTTTGGCTTAGCCCAAAAAGAACCAAACCTTATCGTAGCGAAAGTATGTAAACAATAGAAGGTATAAAAAAGCTAGCATAACATATAGTATTGGACCTGATGTTGGGTAAGCGAGTCGAATCTTTATTGACAATATCGGGAGAGGTCGGATGAAAATCCGACTTGTTGAGATAACAAGGTGGCTATAGCAAGTCGTAGGTTATACCAGAGTTAAGATTTTTTGCCGGGCTCACCATATGGGTTCATATTGCAGATTGCGATTTTTTTAATTTCTATATCTTTGCCGGCACAACATCATATCATGAATGAAAATAAAATAATTGCGGTAATCGGTTTGGGCTATGTCGGGTTACCCTTAGCCATTGAGTTTGCAAAGAAATATAAAGTAATTGGGTATGATATCAAGGCAACACGTGTAGCCGCTTTAAATAACCTGCATGATGGAACAAATGAGGCCAACCTGGATGATCTGAAAATAGTGCTTCATTCAAAAGGTATGAATGGTCTAAAATTGAGTGCAGATTTAAGTGATATTAAAAATGCGCAAGTCTTTATCGTAACTGTTCCTACGCCAATAGATCAGCTGAAAAGACCCGACCTGGAACCTCTGCTTGCTGCAAGCAGGATGTTGGGGGAGGTGATCAAAAATGGAGATATCGTCATTTATGAGTCAACAGTATATCCTGGTTGTACGGAGGAGGATTGCGTTCCAGTTCTTGAAAAATATTCAGGCTTAAAATATAACATTGATTTCTTTTGTGGCTATTCTCCGGAACGTATTAACCCGGGAGATAAGGTCAATACCTTAACTAAAATTAAGAAAGTGACATCAGGTTCTAACCCGCAGGTTTCCTTGGAAATCGATCGCTTGTATGCATCAATTATAACCGCAGGTACACATTTGGCACCAAGCATTAAAGTGGCTGAAGCGTCAAAGGCCATTGAAAATGCGCAGCGAGATGTCAATATCTCCTTTGTTAATGAGCTGGCCCTGATCTTTGACAAAATGAGTATTGATACTTCCGACGTGTTGGCTGCCGCTTCAACCAAATGGAATTTTCTCAATTACAAACCTGGGCTCGTGGGTGGGCATTGTATTGGGGTTGATCCTTATTATCTGGCGCATAAATCTGAAGCTTTAGGCTATAAGCCTGAAGTGATCCTTTCTGGAAGACGGGTTAATGATAACATGGGCATGTTTGTGGCCAATAAGGTGATCAAAATGATTGTGGCTAAAAACGGTATCCTGAACGAGGCAAGAGTATTAATTTTAGGATTTGCTTTTAAGGAAAATTGTCCGGATACCCGAAATACCAGGGTTGTAGATATTATTGACGAACTAAAGGCTTTTAACATTGAGGTAGATGTGCACGATCCCTGGGCCGATCGCCATCAGGTTAAGCAGGACTATGGTATCGATCTCATTGGAACAGAAGAATTTTCCCACTACCATGCCGTGATATTGGCGGTTGCTCATCAGAAATTTTTAGCAATCGATTTTGACAGATTTAGACAGCAGGGTGCTATAATTTTTGACACGAAATCGTTCATCAGCCGCGATTTGGTAGATGCCAGACTTTAAATAAAGAATAGTGAAGGTGCCCTACCCTGCTACGTATGGCGAAATAATACAAAAATTATCCATTTTCCCTTTTTTCTGCTTAAAAATAATGAAAATGCCAGGACTGGAGATGGCTTCATTAGCAGGAGATGCTTGTTTAATCTTAAGTCTTTTGTTTATCAAATAAATTATTCTGTATGTTTGCAAATCAAATTTTAGGATAGTTTATGAAAGTTGCTTTGATTACGGGTGTGACCGGACAGGATGGTGCATATCTGGCAGAATTTTTATTAAAAAAAGGATATTTTGTTCATGGTTTAAAGCGTCGTGCGTCCTCATTTAATACAGATCGGATTGATCATCTTTATCAAGATCAACATGAAAGCAATGTTAAATTTAAACTGCATTATGGTGATTTAACTGATTCAACAAACTTAATTAGAATTATCCAGGAGGTGCAGCCAGATGAAATTTACAACCTGGCAGCAATGAGCCATGTGCAGGTCAGTTTCGAAATGCCGGAGTATACTGCAAATGCCGACGGAATAGGGACGTTAAGACTTTTAGAAGCGGTTAGAATATTGGGCTTGTCGCAAAAAACGAAAGTTTATCAAGCATCTACCTCAGAATTATATGGTTTGGTTCAGGCCGTGCCACAAAGTGAAACTACACCGTTTTACCCCCGTTCGCCATATGCTGCAGCTAAAATGTATGCCTATTGGATTACAGTAAACTACCGCGAAGCCTACGATATGTTTGCCTGTAATGGAATACTTTTTAATCACGAAAGCCCTTTACGTGGAGAAACATTTGTCACAAGAAAAATTACAAGGGCAGCGACAAAAATCGCGTTAGGCTTACAAAGTTGTCTTTATTTAGGTAACCTCTCTGCACAGCGAGACTGGGGTCATGCAAAAGATTATATTGAAGCCATGTGGTTAATTTTACAGCAAGAAAAACCGGAAGATTTTGTCATCGCAACAGGAATCACTACAACAGTACGTGATTTTGTTAGAATGAGTTTTGCTGAATTAGGCATAGCAATGGAGTTTAGTGGCAAAGATCAAAATGAGAAAGGCGTTATCATTGACGTTGATCAGGATATTGTTTCACAATTAGGCTTAAAAACGGAAAACCTTAAACCAGGCCAAACTGTGGTTAGGGTTGATGAAAAATACTTCAGGCCGACTGAAGTTGATTTATTACTGGGAGATCCTACTAAATCTAAAACGCAGTTGGGATGGGAACCTAAATATGACCTGCCATTGTTGGTTAAAGACATGATCTTATCTGATTTAAACCTGATGAAAAAGGATGAGTATTTAAAACAAGGTGGTTATAAAACATTGAACTATTTTGAGTAATCCAGCGTTATTCAAATTTTAAATGTGTATCACCAACATTTCTAACCGCTAACATTGATGTTTAATTTTTTTAAAAAACGGAATAAAATCACAGATATCTCCTGGTTAGGGATTGATATGCATTCGCATATTCTACCTGGGATTGATGATGGCTCTCCCGATATAGCTACCAGTCTAAGATTTGTGAAGTCATTAGCAGCGCTGGGCTTCAATCACTCTATTGCCACGCCACATATCTATAAAGAACTTTATCCTAACAATTTTGAAAGCATCTCTACTGGAAGACAATCACTACAATCTGCTATTGATGATGCCGCAATATCTTTTAAGTTAGAGTCGGCAGCAGAATATATGGTTGACCAGGATTTTAATTTGGATTCAAAACTGTGCTCACTTCAGGATAAATTTCTCTTAATTGAGATGTCTTATTTAAATGAAAGTCCAAATATTGTTCAGCAGATTTTTAACGTAGAGATTAAGGGTTATAAACCAATTTTAGCTCATCCTGAACGATACATATTTTATTTTAAAGATCAATCAAAGCTAAAACTTTTCAAAGAAAAAGGTTGTTTGTTCCAGCTGAATTTGCTTTCTATCGTCGGATACTATGGGAAGGAAGTTAAACAGCTAGCTGAATACTTGCTTAAAGAAAAGATGTATGATTTAGCTGGAACAGACTTGCATCATGATAAACACCTGGGTACATTACAAAGTGCAGTTGAATCCGGCAAACTTCATGAACTAATTGGTTCTTATCCTTTCAAAAATAAAGAACTATTTGTTTAAGTCGATTCCCATGTTTTGTTTAACGACAGATTATTAAATCTTAATCGCTAATCTAAGCTGTTCACCTGTCCAATGAAATAATTTTGTATTTTAGCAGTTTATACAACCAAAATAATGAATGATTTGTCGCTTTGATCTGCCAATTGGCGCAATTTTCATAAACTACCTACACATGAAGTTTAAAAATCCACTTAAGATAACGCTGTTTTTTTTCATTTTAATCATCACCGCAGCTTCTCTACACGCTCAAACCAATTATGCCGATGTAAAGGTTGATGAATTGAGCGATGCAAAAATAAGGGAATTGATGCAACGTGCTGAATCGATTGGTTATAATGACGCACAGTTGGAACAATTGGCACTGGCACAGGGGATGAAGCAATCTGAAATTGAAAAACTGAGGGTTAGGGTCGAGAAAATCAGGAAACAGGATGGCACAGAGAATAACAATTCCGGATCTGAACCAACCTTAACGAAGCCGTTCACTGATATTAACCGCTCAAGGGTAAATAATTCACAGAGTAAAATTGATTCGCTAAAACGGATTAACTCGGTATTATCGACAAAAGCGCTGGCCAATACCGTTACCCCAAGTAAGCTAAAAGTGTTTGGGGAAGAACTTTTTGGGTTAAGCACTCAGACTTTTGAACCCAATTTAAGAATGGCTACTCCCAAAGGCTATATCGTAGGTCCAGATGATGAATTATTAATTGATATTACTGGCGACAATGAGGTTAGCTACAAATCGAAGGTTAGTCCTGATGGCACTATCAGGGTACAATATGTTGGTCTAATTTCTGTAGCGGGTTTAAGCATTGACCAAGCAACTTCCAAAATTAGATCAGCGCTATCTTCCACATATCCGGCTTTGAGATCTGGAAAAACTTCAGTTTCCGTTACACTTGGTAACATCAGAAGTATTACAGTTACAGTTGTGGGTGAGGCCGTAAAACCGGGTTCATATACGGTATCTTCACTTTCGTCTTTGTTTAATGTATTGAGTACGGCAGGGGGCCCAAATACCAACGGTACTTACCGTAACATCCAAATTATCAGAGGAAACAAAGTGATTAACACTGTGGATATTTACGATTTTCTTTTAAACGGAATACAAAAAGGAAACATCAGACTTCAAGACCAGGATGTTGTCAATATTCCTGTTTATAAGACCAGGATCGAGTTATCAGGCGAAGTCAAAAGGACTGCTTTTTTTGAAATTAAAGATTCGGAAACCCTTTCTGATGCGTTGCGGTTTGCCGGTGGCTTTTCAAGTGATGCCTATTCAGCGCAAATCAAAGTATTGCAAAACACGAGCCGTGAGCGTAAAATCACTGATATTCCCAGTGCTGAATTTTCAACCTACCAGCCCAGAAATGGCGACAGCTTTGTAGTCGAAAAAATTCTTGACCGTTTTGCTAATCGTGTAGAGATTTCTGGCGCAGTTTTCCGTCCAGGGCAATATGAACTGGATGAGCAGCTCACGCTCAAAAGTTTGATTTTAAAGGCCGATGGTGTAAAGGAAGATGCATTTTTAAATCGAGGATATATTACGCGTTTAAATGCGGATAATAGCCTTGCGTTACTTTCATTCGATTTGGGGAAAATTTTGGCAGGTACTGAAGCTGATATTAAGTTGCAACGTGAAGATCGGGTGGTAATCAAATCTATATTTGAACTGCGGGAAGAGTTTAGGGTAACTATTCAGGGCGAAGTAAGACAGCCAGGCACTTTTGAGTACGCTGATGGAATGAGTTTAGAATCGCTGATTCAGCTTTCCGGAGGGTTCAAAGAAGGCGCAACACCCAACCGCATCGAAATTTCAAGGAGAATAAAAAACAGTGATGCTACCTCAGCGTCTGCACAAACAGCCGAAGTTTTTACGGTGAATGTAGATCCGGATCTTAAACTACAACAAGGTGGATTCACCTTAAAGCCTTTCGATATCGTCTCCATCCGGGGATCGGAAAGTTATCACGTTCAACGCCAGATTAGAATTGAAGGTGAAGTTTTATACCCGGGTGTATATACGATCATCAAAAAAGACGAACGTATTTCTGATGTCATTAAAAGAGCAGGAGGATTAAGTCCGTTAGCTTATCCGGATGGTGCCTCTTTACGCAGAAATGGACGAGATTTAAGATTAGACAGTTTGGAAAGTGTAAGAGAAGACCGTGAAAAGCTGATGAATTTACAACGTTTGAAGCAATCGGGTGCCCGCGATACGACCAGTCTTGATAAAGATCTTCAGGTATTAAGGAGTGATTTAGTTGGGATTGATCTTAAAAAAATTATGGCTAAACCACAATCCCGGTATGATTTAATTGTAGAGAATGATGATGTGATCAGGGTGCCAAAAGAGCTTCAAACCATTCGGGTAACCGGAGAAGTGTTGAAACCAAATAGCATTGTTTACACCAAAGGTAAAAGTTTTACTGCCTACATCAGTGGTTCAGGTGGGTTTAGTTATAATGCTTACAAGAAAGGTGCATTTATTGTTTATTCCAATGGATCCGTGGCTGCAAACCGAAAATTTTTATTCTTTAATAATTTTCCTCAGGTAAAACCAGGATCGGAAATTTTTGTTCCAAAACGAGCAGAACGTGAAAAATTAAATGCTACTGCATTTATTGGAATATCAACAGCTGTGGCTTCATTAGCGGCTATTATTGTTACTTTGTTACGGTAAGTTATGTCTGATACAATTAGCAGAGAAATTACATTAAAGGAACTCGCCATTAAGGTTACTGAATGGCTATCTTATCTGAAGTCTAAATGGTTGATCATCCTGATCGGTTGCGTATTGGGTATAGCCTTAGGCTACTTATATGCATCCTATAAAAAGCCTAAATATGTTGCGGTGAGTACTTTCGCATTAGAGGATGCGAATAGTGGAACTGGTTTAGGCCAGATGGCTGGATTAGCATCAATGGTAGGTATTGATATTGGAGGCGGAGGTAATGGAGGCGTATTTCAAGGCGATAATTTAATCGAACTCTATAAATCTCGAACGATGATTCAGCAGACTTTATTAACTGAAGTTGCTATTGATCATAAAAAACAATTGCTTATTGACCGTTATGTTGATTTTAACGGATTAAGAGCCAAATGGGCAACGCACCCTATTTTAAAAAACATCGATTTCAAAGTGTATAAAGATGATCGCTTAATCCGAGCTCAGGATAGCGTACTCGGTGAAGTGGTGAAAGAAATTAGCAGAAGCAACCTGGTTGTAACCAAACCCGATAAAAAACTTAGCATTTTAAAAGTTCAGGTCACCTCAAAAGACGAAGCATTCTCTAAAGCATTCAATGATGAGATGGTTAAGAAAGTAAATGAGTTTTATTTGCTTACCAAAACAAAAAAGTCGGTTCAAAATGTAGAAATTTTGCAACATCAAACCGATTCTGTTAAAAGAGAATTAAATGGTGCACTTGCAGGGATGGCCAGACTAACTGATGCCAATCCAAATGCTAATCCGGCCCGTCAAATATTAAAAGTACCATCGCAAAGAAGACAAGTGGACGCACAGGCGAATACAGCTATTCTTACAGAGTTGGTTAAGAACCTGGAAATGTCAAAAGTTTCGCAGCGAAAGGAGATGCCGCTCATCCAAATGATAGATTCGCCTATTTTGCCTTTGAACAAAGTAGTCACTACTAAAACGCAGGGGATGGTTGCAGGCTTTTTTCTGGCAGGCTTTTTAATGTCAATTTTTTTGTTGGTGAGAAGAGGTTTTTTATCCATGATCAGATAAAGCATGTCCACCCTCAGGAAAAATATTGCTTTTAATACCTTACTGTCTGTTTCTCAAATATTATTTCCGCTTGTTACCTTTCCCTACGCTTCGCGGGTTTTAGGGCCGGAAGGTATGGGAACGGTTAGTTTTGCCGATAATTTCATCACCTATTTTCTGATTTTTTCTGCATTGGGGATCCCCCTATACGGCGTTCGGGAAATTGCAAAAGTAAAAGATGACCATATTGCCTTGAGTAAAGTTTTTTCCGAACTGATTTTAATACACCTCATCACTTCAATTTTATCTGTAGGCATTTTGCTGGTGATTAGTTTATCCATTGCCAGGCTACTTAATAATTTTGGGCTTTACCAAATCGGGATGGGCATTTTGCTAGGGAATGTATTCATTGCAGAATGGTTTTTTCAAGGTATTGGAAAATTTAAATATATCGCTCTAAGAACGGTATTGATCAGGCTTTTTACCATTGCCCTTCTATTTTTCCTGGTTCAATCACCAGCCGATAAAAATATTTACTATGCCTTAAATCTTATTGCAACTATCATTGCTGCCCTGGCCAATATTTATGCCGTTAGCAAGTTAATTGGCATTTCGTTTTATAATTTATCACTTAGAAAACACCTCAAGCCACTTTTCATCATTTTTTCTAATAGTATTATCACCACCATTTATTTGGTTTTTGATACCATTATTTTGGGCTTTTTAACAAATGATGTACATGTTGGTTATTATGCTGCATCCATGCGGATTAGTAAAATCTCACTTGCCGTAATCGGGGTGTTATCTGCCGTTTTATTGCCAAGATTAACCGTTGCTTTCAGGGATAAGAACTGGGATGAGGCAAAATCGCTGTTGCTTAAATCGATGAGTTTTGTTGTTTTTCTAAGTATTCCTATCTCCATTGGTACGCTTTGTCTGTCCGAAGAAATTATTATGCTTTTCGCCGGAGCGAAATATCTGCCTGCGGTTACCTCATTGCAGATCCTGTGTTTTATTGTTTGTTTTGTAGGCATGGCACAGGTGTTCGCCCATCAGATTTTACTTCCCCTGCATCAGGAAAGGAAAATATTATACGCTTCACTTTTTGGTGTGGTAGTAAGCCTGGGCTTAAACTTTATGCTTATCCCTACTTTAAAACAAAACGGTGCTGCAATCAGTTCGTTAGCTACTGAGGCAAGTGTTACGCTGGTTTTATTTTATTTCTCTTTTAAGTTGTTCAAATTAACATTTCCCGTAATTCAACTGGTACAGGCGGTGATAAGCTCCCTGCTATTTTTTATAGTTAAATTCCTGGTGTTAAAATTAGTTGAAATTCCGGTTCTTATTATTCTTCTTACTGTATTGATTTCTGGTGTGGTTTATGCCATAATGCAATTATTCGTATGGAGAAATAAAACAATTATCGACGCATTAAGTGGATTTGGCCCATTAAAGTTCCTGCAAAAAGTTTAGTATGAAAGTTTGTATAGTCATTCCGATATATTCCGATGTAATCAGCTCTTTTGAGCAAGTTGCAATGGATCAATGCTTTCGCATTCTTGGAAGTCACGCCATTTATTTCGTGTTACCTAAAGGTTTAGAAAACTTCATATCGAAGCATCCATATGTTATTCGTGGACAAGCAAAATATAAAACTTTTGATGATCAGTTTTTTACTGATATTATGGCATATAACAGGTTGATGAAGTATACTGGCTTTTACCAAAGCTTTATTAATTATGATTTTATGCTCATCCATCAGTTAGATGCTTTCGTATTTAAAGATGAACTACTTTATTGGTGTAAGCAGGGATACGATACCATTGGTGCGCCTCTTTTTGAGGGACATACCGATGCTAGTGCTCAAAGTGGAATGGTAAGTCAGGGCAACGGGGGGTTTTGTTTAAGGAATGTACTCAAATGCTATGATATTGTAAACAAATTTAAAAAACTGCAATATACCCGCACTTTTGAAGATGTCAACCGGCCATTTTACATTAATTTTTATCGATACATTAAACATCAACTGGTCTTCACCTATTCTGGTTACCCATATCAACCGATTATTAATGAAGATTTGTTTTGGGCTGAAGTTATTCCTAATAATTTTCCTGACTTTAAAGTTCCCAGACCTACAGAAGCCTTGAAGTTTAGTTTTGAAGTAAACCCGGAAATTTTATATCAATTGAATAATGAGCAGTTGCCATTTGGATGCCATGCCTGGTGGAAATACAACTTAAATTTTTGGCTTCCGCACATAAATAATTTTGGCTACGATATAAAGGTTGGTTAAATTTTATAAAATTGTGCACATTTGTAATCTATGGGAGTAAAACTTCGCTTACTGCAATCTAAAGATGAAGAATATTTTCTTGATTGTATTGATGAACTTTACGCTACAATAGAAGATAACAGCAGTGGTTTTGAAGTCCAACGCATATTCATTAAACATTCTCGTTTTAAATCTTTCCTGGTTCGGAAACTAACTGGCATTCCAGCGTTATTTAAGTTAAGGCCAAAGCTTAAAAATCACGGTGGGGTTAATTTTGTTTCGATGATTAGCGGTGACTTTAGGTTTCTTATTCCCCATGCCTTTACCTCAAGGTTAAATTTTATATACATGTATGATGTTTGGCCGAGGTTTCATCGCTGGATATTTCCTTTGCTTGATTTTTTCAATATTAAATGTATTTTTTTTTCCTCAAAACAGGTTTACGAAATATTTAATGAACAATACAAACACATCAAATGTAAAGCTATATGGATCCCAGAGGCGCTTCAAATCGATGATTATAAATTTAATGCTTACCACGAAAGAAATATTGATGTACTCGAGTTCGGCAGGATGTATGATGAATATCATGAACTGATAAAGGGTGCATTGGCAGATCAAGGTAAAAATCATATTTTTCGTACACCGGATAAGTATTTTCTGTTTGCAGACAAACCTGCTTTTACCCAGGCGCTGGCTTCTTCAAAAATTGTAATTTGTGTGCCATCCAACATTACCAATCCCGAGCGATCTGAATACATTTCTTCCATGACTTTAAGATATCTCCAGGCTATGGCTTCTAAATGTTTAATTGTAGGCTTATTGCCTACAGATATGGAAGAATTGTTTGGCTACAATCCCATTGTTGCTATTGATATGCCAAGGGCTGATACACAAATTCTGGAAATTCTAGAAAACTATGCGCAATATCAACCTCTTATCGAAAAAAACTATCAGGCGGTTATTGCAAATCATCAATGGAAAAACCGCTGGATAATCATGAAGCAGAAAATTGAGGAAATGATATGAGCGGATTGGTAAGCATCATTATACCATCTTTTAATTACGGGCATCTGATTAATGAAACTTTACAAAGTGTGATCAAGCAAACGTACCGAAATTGGGAATGTATCATTGTTGATGATGGCTCAACAGACAATACTACAGAATTAGTTAATCAATTCATTAAGGAAAACCCTCAATATCAGTTTAAATATCATTATGTTAAAAATGGGGGTACTTCAGCAGCAAAGAATACAGGAATCGAATTAGCCAGCGGCGAATATGTTCAATTTTTAGATGCAGATGATCTGTTAAGTGAGGATAAACTGGCTGTTCAAGTGCATATCGCAGAAAAAATGGAAGCAGATCTTGTTTTTTCAAAATCGATATTTTTTAGTGGCACTTTTCCTCTGGTACAGTATGTAGAAAAATATCCCAACAATTTTTTGGCAGAAGAAAGCTTAAATGGTAATCAATTATGGCAGCGCTTAATCCAAAATAATATCCTAACCATTAGCAGTCCTATTGTTAAAAGAGCGTTGCTTGTTCGGGCTGGAATGTTTAATCCGGCACTGCACAATAACGAAGATTGGTTATTGTGGTTTAATATTGCCATGTTAAGCCCGAATTTTTTATATGATAAAGATGAACGATCTTTCGTTTTGATCCGTGTGCACCCTACCAGCGCAATGACTAATCATCAAAAAATGTTTGAGGGCGAGGTGGTGGTTCGTCAATACATGGAACAGGCACTTAATCAATCGGATGTGGCTGATCAGCTCATAGATTTGAAAGCGTTAAACCTGAATCTTTTGGCGCTTCATCAAATCAGATCACTTAATGCATTTACCGGGTTAAGTTATATTTTAAGTAAATTTGTAAAAAATCCGGTTAAAGCTTCGCCATTATTGGGCAAGGGTATATTTAAGCTGGGTACCCGCTTATATAAAAGTGTTCGGTAAATGATTAATAAACCTTATGTTCTCATACTGATTGTCGGCGCATTGCTCTTTTTAGATGCCTTCCTGGTTTACCGATACCTTTCCTGGGGAAGTGCAATGGATGAAATTTTGCCTTTTACAGGATTTCTGCTACTGGCTGAAACCATCACAGTCTTTTCAATTATTCGCTTCAACCAGATTATCAATCCATTTACGCTCTATAGTTTATTCATTTATATTACAGGTTTTTCATTCTTAATCATTTCTGACAGGCAAATTGATTACGATTATCATTACATTCTGATCATTGTGCTGAGTATTGCTTTCTTCATCGCAGGAGGCTTGGTGGCGATGAAAACATTTACCTTCAGTTTCAAAAGTTACCTCCCACCGTTGAGCCAACGGTTGAGTTTGGCTTTTTTACTCCTGGTTTTTGTAGCAGGAATAGGCGTTTTTATTTTAGAGGTCGGGCAACTCGGCTATCTTCCGGTTTTTAACCTGGCCAATGCCGAAGTTTATCAAGAACTTAATGAAAATGAAGTAACGCCCTTACACAATTTTATCATTGTCAATTCGGTTTTGCCGGCCATGTTTTACATTCTTTTCAAAAGAAAAACGCTTCGGTTCTGGCAGTTCTTGTTACTCACTGCGGTTTGTGGCTTTATCATTCTTAATTTTTTTAGCAGACAAATCATTGTATTGTTTTTCTTTTCTATGCTTATCGCCTATAGCTATTATAAAACCATTCCATTGCTTAAGTTTTTTTCCATTGGCGTTTTGTGTACCGTTATTTTTATCGTTCTAGGTCAATTAAGGGGAGGCTCCTCCGAAGAATCTAATTCCATGTCGGTTAATGACTTTTTAAGAGATTATGGTGATATCACCAAACCAACCAATATCATCGAAACCTACCTTTCGCTATATGGTGCCGTTAACTTAACATCAGGTAATGGTATTGTGAGTGATGCTTTGCGAGATGACTATGTATCGTATGGCTTATATAGTGCAAGACCAGTGTTAACGATCATACCAGTTGACAAAAATGCGATTTATCCTCCTTTGTACAGTTCTTACACAAAACTTGGCACCTATCTTGTAGACCCATTTTTAGATTTCAGGTGGATTGGGGTTATTGGTTTGAACTTTATGTATGGTCTGTTTGCGATGAATTCTTTCAAAAATTACCTAGCAAAAAATGGGGAATATTATATTGTAGAGTGGTCACTGTTTATCTTTTGTATTTTCATGTGTGCCTTTACCAATTTCTTCCACATGTTTTTTGTCGCCTTCTTTTTTATCATTAATCGCATTGCCATAAAGTAATATGCAGGACCAAGTCGTTTTAACCATTTTAATGGCAACATATAATGGTGCAGCATATTTGGAAAGTCAAATAAATAGCATCATCGGGCAGAGCTATCCATATTGGGAACTGATCATCAGAGATGATGGATCAACTGATGGGACACTTGAAATGATTCAGGATTTTTGCAGCCGTGATGCCCGCATCACCTTAATTCACTACGGCAACATCCACGGTTCGGCTTGTCGCAATTTTTCACAGCTTTTTGACTGGGCTTTTGAAAATAAGAAAGATTATGTTTTGTTTGCCGATCAAGATGACATATGGCTGGAAAAAAAGCTGGAACGGTCTTATGAGGTGATGTTGGAAAAGGAAAAAATATTTGGCGCTAAAATGCCGTTGCTTTTATATTCGAATTTAAGCTTCATCGATGCCAATGATCAACCCATCAATGTAAATTTGCCTTTGCCTGCAACTTTAAATTTGCCTTTGCTAATCAATGAGAATTACGCCTGGGGCTGCACCATCATGCTCAACCCGGCTGCTGTGCAAAGAGTGAAACACATTCCTGCATCATCTGTAAACCACGATTATTATATTGCTTTGGTCATTTCCGCCTTTGGCAAAAATATTCTGCTTAATGAAAACCTGATATTATATCGGCAGCATCAAAATAACGTCAGTGGCAACGTAAACAAAATGACTTTTGCCAGTCGGTTTAACCGATATTTTAAGCACAGCGATGCGATGCTCAAACCATTGACAGACAACTATAATTTAGTAAATTCTTTCTTTTGTCGATACAGAAAAGCGCTTAACCAACAGCAGTATCATATGGTTTATGATTTTTTGGAGAGTTACCGGCGTGGGTTTTTAGCGCTAGTTAGCAAAATGATTCAGCACAAAATTTTTAAAATAGGCCTTGGGAAAAACCTGATCTATTTTTATACCTTATATTTGTTGAGAAGCCGTGTGGTAGAAAGCTTTAATGAAGGGAAGGCGGAATGAAAATCCATTATGATAATATTATTTACAGTCTGCAAAATGCCGGAGGAATCTCTTCTTACTGGACATCACTGATCTCCAGATTTTTAAGAGATAATTTTGATATTAGTTTTACGGAATATACCAATCAGAATATTTCGAGGTTGGAGTTGAATATTCCATCAGAAAAATTGATTGTACAGCGTAAGAAGCTCGTTTTAGTGGAGCGATTTAAAAAGCTTTTCCTCAAAAATCATCATGAGCCTTTTATTTTTCATTCCAGCTACAACCGCTTCACCAACCACCCCCAGGCAAAATCTGTAGTCACGATTCATGATTTTGTGCATGAACGGTTTTATGGTGGATTAAGGAGATATTTACATGTATTACAAAAAAACAAAGCAATTGAGGCTGCCGATCAAATCATTGTAGTGTCTGAAAATACCAGGAGAGATCTGTTAAAATTCCATCCTTCCCTAAAAGAAGAGCGCATCACTGTAATTTACAACGGCGTTTCTGACGCGTTTTTCCCGGTTGCAGCGCAATCTTCTACGCAAAGACCATACCTTCTGTTTATAGGCTCAAGGGCTCATTATAAAAATTTTAATTTTGCCGTTCTACTATTACAAACATTGCCGGAATTCGATTTGTACATCGTGGGGGCTGCATTATCAAAATCAGAAGGACAATCACTTAACCACAAGCTCAGTGGCCGATGGAAAGTTTTTACTAATATCGAAAATCAAGAATTAAACCTGCTCTATAACCAGTCTTTTGCTTTAGTTTATCCTTCCTCTTACGAGGGATTTGGTATACCTTTGCTTGAAGTAATGAAAACCGGAACACCCTTTGTGGCATTAAATCGATCGTCGATACCAGAAGTTGCTGGCGATGCCGGTTTATTAGTAAATGAGTTGGATATTGATGCTTTCAGGCAAGCGATTTACAGCATTTCCGGAAATGAAGCATTACTGCAGGAAAAGGGCTTGGAGCAATCTAAAAAATTTTCCTGGGAACAATGTTATCAGGAGACGTTGCAGGTATATCAAGCTTTAGTACCATGAAAATCTCCATTATCACAGTAGTATTTAATAATCGAAATACGGTAAGGAGCGCAATTGAATCTGTTTTAGCGCAACTTTACCAGAACATCGAGTATATTATAATAGATGGTGCATCTACAGATGGAACACTGGATATCATAAAGGAATATGGTTCTGCCATTCATCAGGTGGTTTCTGAACAGGATGCTGGGATTTATGATGCCATGAATAAAGGAATTAAATTGTGCACTGGTGATGTAATCGGCATTTTAAATTCAGATGATGTCTATGAAAATAACCAGGTTGTTTCTACGGTAATCGAAGCTTTTTCAAGTGATCTTGATTTAGCACTCGTTTACGGCGATTTGGTTTACGTGAAAAGTGACGATTTAAATCAGGTGGTTCGTAAATGGACTTCAGAAAGCTACTATTCTGATTTTTTTGAAGATGGTCATGTACCACCACATCCATCATTGTTTATTAAAAAGACGGTTTACCAGGAGGTTGGTCTTTTTGATTTAAACATGCGTTTGGCTGCAGATTATGAATTTATGTTGCGTTTGTTCAAACTGCACCAATTTAAAAGCAAATACATCAACCGTTTGTTTGTACGTATGCGCTTAGGTGGTGCAACCAATGTGAGTATGAAAAATATCATCAATGGAAATCTGGAGATACTCGCTGCCTGGAAAAAAAATCATTTAAAGGCACCCTATTTGTTAATGCCCAAAAGAATTATTAAAAGATTAACGCAGTTTCTAAAATGAGGATAATCTTAACAGGTGCTTTTGGTTTTCTGGGAAAAGCAATTTCCAACTATTTTGCCCAATACCAATTAATAAAGTTAGGCAGATCAGCTGGTGATGTTGTTGCCGACCTTGCAATGGAGATCCCCGTACTGCCAGTTTGCGAGCTGGTTATTCATGCAGCGGGAAAGGCACATGTAGTGCCCGAAACAGAAGCAGAGAAAGCTGTGTTTAACCAGGTAAATGTAACTGGTACAATGAATTTACTCGCCGGGCTCGAAAAACGTGGCTTGCCAAAATATTTTGTGTTTATCAGCTCTGTTTCCGTTTACGGTTTAGACGAAGGTCTTCTTATCAATGAGGATTTTCCCTTATTGGCACAAGACCCTTACGGTAAAAGTAAAATAGCTGCCGAAGAATTAATTAGGGCGTGGTGCAAGAAGAACAAGGTCATCTGCACCATCTTACGCCTGCCCTTATTAGCTGGTCAAAACCCACCCGGAAATCTTCGCAGTATGATCAAGGCCATAAAAAAAGGGTATTACTTTAACATTGGTAATGGTGAAGCGCAAAGGAGCATGGTTATGGTAGATGATGTGGCGAAATTTATTGAGCAGATTTTTACCATTGGAGGTGTTTACAACCTTACAGACGGTGTGCATCCCAGTTTCAGCGCTTTATCATCAGCCATATCGCAACAAATTAATAAAAGAAGTTCGCTAAGTTTGCCTTATGGTTTTGTTAAAACGTTTGCGCTGTTCGGAGATCTTTTCGGAGGGAATTTTCCCATCACTAGTAAAAAGCTAAGTAAAATGACTAAAACCTTGACTTTTTCCAATCATAGAGCCAGACATCAAATTGACTGGAACCCAAAGTCGGTAGTTGATAATCTGATTATATGATTTATATCTCCATTGTTTTTTTTACCATTTTGCTTTTTGGAATTATGTACCTCTATCTCCAAACAGCAGATCGATATAATATCATTGATGCACCAAATGAGAGAAGCTCTCATGCAGAACATACGATTAGGGGTGGCGGAATTATATTTCCAATTGCGCTACTACTCGAATTTGCGTTTTCTGGCTATCAGTATGCCTGGTTTATGACTGGCTTGCTTTTCATCAGCGCCATCAGTTTTCTCGATGATCTGAAAAATCAGGATTTTAGGTTGCGATTCTCCATCCATTTATTAGCGGTGGCATTACTTTTTTATCAGTTAAACCTTTATATTTTTCCATGGTATATTGTAGGCCTTGCGCTCCTGTTTGTAATAGGAGGGATCAATGCCATCAATTTTATGGACGGAATTAACGGGATAACTGGTGGATATAGTTTGTTAACCTTGCTGTCACTCTTGTATATCAACATCAATCATTTTCATTTTATAGATAACATGATTGTCATTGCTACCATTGCAGCGGTTTTAGTATTTAACTTTTTTAACTTCAGAAGATTGGCAAGATGTTTTGCAGGTGATGTAGGTAGTGTAAGTATAGCATTTATCATTCTGTTTTTTATCTTAAAACTCATCATATTTAGCAATAACCTAAACTATATTTTATTGCTTATGGTGTACGGTTTAGACGTAGTGAGTACCATGTTTTTCAGGATTTTAAGGAAGGAAAATATTTTTGAGGCACATCGTACTCATTTTTACCAATTTTTAGCAAACGAGCGAAATATTTCACATTTACAGGTTACGGTTTATTATTGTTTGATTCAATTGGCAATTAACCTTTGTTTAATTTTCCTCAATATTAACAAAATATCCTATCTTGCACTAATTTTAACAATTACAGGTACGTTTTTTGTTGCTTTTCGATTAGTTGTTCAGGGTAAGACAGAACTGGTTAAGGGTTTGCACAAAGGTAATAATTGAAAATTCGGTGTTTAGTAAAATCAATATAGTGCCCCGTTGGCTAATTTTTATTATCGATTTGATGATATGCACCATTTCTCTGGGAATAGCCTATTTTATCAGATATAACTTCGATATTACCGATCTTAATCTAATTTTCTTTAGCCGCACCGCATTGGTGATTGCTATTATCAATGTAATCGTATTTTTTAATGTAAAATCTTACACCGGAATCATTCGGTACACCAGCGCTCAGGATACTTTTCGAATATTATTTGCTGTGGTACTCAGTGCTGCAGCTGGCTTCGTGATCAATATCTCGATTACCGCATTCTGGAACTACCAGCTCACGTCAAACATCATCGTGGTGATTTATGGTCTGGTTAGTTTTGTATTGCTCATTACCTATCGCATTTTAGTGAAGTATTTTTTCACTTATGTTAAAAACCTGAATCTCGATAAGATGCGGGTGATTATTTATGGGGCAGGAGAAGCAGGTATTGCTACAAAGAGAACCTTTGATCACGATAACAGGATTAACAAAAATATCATTGCTTTTGTGGATGATGACCTTAGAAAAGTTGGTAAAACCATTGATGGGGTAAGGATATTAGATGCCAGGGAATTAAAAAGCCTTATTGCTAAAAAAGAAGTTGATGAATTGATTTTTGGGTCTTTCAGTATTCCGATAGAGGTAAAAAATGACATTGTTGATGCTTGTTTAGAGCATGATGTAGTCGTACTCAATATTCCACCTTCTAACGTTTGGATTGATGGCAAACTGCAATCGTCGCAAATACAGAATTTAAACATAGAGGATTTACTCAACAGGAAAACGATTGAGATCGATGTAGAAGGAATCAAAAGCCAGATTAAAAATAAAAGAATTTTAATTACAGGTGCTGCCGGTTCAATAGGAAGTGAAATTGTGCGTCAGCTGCTTAAATTTGAACCGAGCTTGATTATCCTTAACGATCAATCTGAAACAGCTTTACACGATCTTTACCTGGAGTTAGAAGAATCGAGCCAGAATTACAATTACCATGCGGCCGTAGGCGATGTTCGCGACATCAGGCGAATGGAACATATTTTCGAAACCTACAAACCTCATTTTGTCTATCATGCCGCAGCCTATAAACATGTACCATTAATGGAAGATAACCCCTGCGAAGCCATTAAAACCAATGTGCTGGGTACCAAAGTTATCGCAGATTTATCAATTAAATTCGGTGTACGTAAATTTGTGATGATTTCTACTGATAAGGCAGTTAACCCCACAAATATCATGGGAGCTTCCAAGCGCATTGCCGAAATATATGTCCAATCGCTCAACAATACCTTAAGTAATCCAAGCTATATTTTCAGTAATGGCTTAAGTTATATCAACGATTTAAATATAAAACCGATTACCAAGTTTATTACCACCCGGTTTGGAAATGTTTTGGGCTCCAATGGCTCGGTTATTCCACGGTTTAAGCAACAAATTGAGAAAGGAGGCCCGGTTACGGTTACCCATCCTGAAATTACCCGGTATTTCATGACCATTCCTGAAGCCTGCAGGTTAGTGCTGGAGGCGGGAAACATGGGAAAGGGTGGGGAGATCTTTATCTTTGACATGGGTAAATCTGTTAAAATTGTGGAGCTCGCAAAGAAAATGATTCGTTTAGCCGGATTAATTCCTAATCAGGATATTAAGATTCAGTATAGCGGATTACGGCCAGGGGAAAAATTGTTTGAAGAACTCTTAAATGACAATGAAAACACGATGCCAACTCATCACCACAAAATTATGATAGGGAAGGTGCGTGAGTATATCTTCAATGATGTGGAACAACACATTTACAAATTAATAAACTGTGCTAAAGCCAACGACAACAGGCAGGTAGTGGTGTTGATGAAGGAGCTGGTACAGGAATACAAAAGCAATAATTCTATTTATGAAGAACTCGACAATGCAGATGAAGAAAAACAATATCCGGTTTAAGATTTTATTTGCACTTAGCTTAACTTTCTTTTCAACAGGAGCGGCACTTTCCCAAACGCCAAACCAAAACATCCCTTATTCTTTTCAGTTTTATCAAAAATTAAATCATTCGGTATATGATCAAAATTCCCGTTTTCACAGTTCGATAAAAGGTTATTATGCAGATGACAGCGTATTAGTTAAGCGCTACCAAGGTTTAATGCAACTGGGTGTTGACTCACTCAATAAAAGAAGTTGGGTTCGACGAAAATTAACAGATGAGCACCTGATTAACCTTAAGGGCGAGGATTACAAGGTATATATCGACTTTTTACCAGATTTTCAAATTGGGAGGGAAACCACTGAGCGTAAAACCACTTGGTTAAATACACGTGGTTTTCAAATCGGCGGTGATGTAGGCGAAAAATTTTCATTCTATGCCAGTGCGTATGAAAATCAGGGCGTTTTTGCCAATTACGTCACTGATTTTATCAATACCAACGAAGTGGTGCCTAGTGAAATGACGGGTAAGTTGGGCGATAAGACAAAAGATTGGTCGTACGCTACCGCGTTGCTGTCTTACACCGCAAATAAACACCTGAACATCGCTTTAGGATACGATAAAAACTTTATCGGAGATGGTTATCGCTCGATGTTGCTTTCTGATGTGGCTGCCAATTATTCATTTCTTCGGTTAAGGGCTTCCCTAGGCAATGTTCAATATCAAACCATTTTTGCCTACATGCTTGATCCAGGTGCGGAGAAATTTACCACCGATCGCCGTTTAGGAGACCGGGGAAAATGGATGGCCGCACATTATTTAGATTGGAACGTTACGAAACGCTTTTCTGCCGGCTTTTTTCAGGCTGTTACCTGGGCTGATGCACAGGTGGAGGGAAAACGAGGTTTCGACTTCAATTATATTCATCCGTTCATCTTCCTGCGCTCGGTTGAAAGTGCCAATACCAGTTCACCAGATAAAATGCGTTTGGGTATTAATTTAAAATATGAGGTGCTGGATAAAACCGCACTTTATGGTCAGTTTATGTTCGATGAGTTTACCGCAAAAGAGTTTTTTTCTAACAACGGCTACTGGGCTAACAAGTGGGCAGTTCAGCTTGGTTTTCGCGGATCAGATTTGTTTAAAGTGCCTGGTTTAAACTATCTGGCAGAGTTTAACACCGCCCGTCCGTACACCTATGCACATTTCGATCGTGTTTCCAATTATGCTGCGATGAACCAGCCGTTGGCACACCCCTTTGGTGCAAACTTCAGGGAATTTTTAGGTTTATTGAACTATAGCTACAAACGTTTCGATTTCCAGGGGCAAATGATATATGCCAATTATGGTTTAGATCCTGCTGGTTTAAATTATGGTAAAAATATTTTCCTCGATTACAGCACTCATGTCGCCAATTACGGAAATTTTATCGGTCAGGGCATCAAAACAAATTTGTTTTTTACAGAAGCCAAAGTTTCGTATCTCATCAATCCAAAGTATAACCTAAGGGCAGAAATTGGTGGGATTATCAGAAAAGAATCTTCATCAGTAGCTACACAAAACACCGGAATGATCAGCTTTGGTTTGAGAAGTACCTTCAGAAATCTTTACCGTGATTTTTAAGCTATCACTCTTTCAAAAAAGCAAACAGATTAATTCAATACATCCTTTATCATAAAACTATGGTTACCGCAGAAAAAATTTTTTACTACATCAAACAACGATTATTCAGAAAGTTCTTGTACCGCTTTGGAATCGGAAGCCCGGTGGGTAGAGGCGTTTGGGAAGAGCAATTTAAAAATGGCGCCTGGGATTACCTTTACTCAGAAACAGAATCCTTACACTATAAAAGTATTGTAAAGTTCTATAAGCAATATGGAGGTGGTAGCGTGTTAGATGCAGGTTGCGGGCAAGGGGTGCTATTTCACTATCTAAAATCAGAAATTAAAGGTCCGGATGATTACCTCGGTTTTGATATTTCTGAAAATGCGGTAGCCGAAGCCCGAAGAACATTTCCACCATTCCGTTTCGAGCAAATGGACTTTAACCAAAGCACGCCGAAAGAACAATTTGACGTGGTAATCTTCAACGAGTGTGTTTATTATTTCAAAAAACCTGTTGAGCAGCTGGATGCTTATCTCAAAAGCACTTTAAAGCCGGGTGGACATGCCATCATCTCTATGTTTTATTTTGAAGAGCATGCGCAGCTTTGGAAACGATATGCTGATAAGTATAATTTCCTGGATTGGGAGGAAGTAACCAATGAAAATGGACAAAAATGGCGGATTTGCATATTTAAACCCTAAAATTTGGGTCATTTCGATTCGAATGTTAGCCACTTGGAGATGCGCATAAGTATTGAACTACGCTTATTGTGGCGCATCACAAATCTGTTATTACGAACATAGCAATAGGAGAGATGACACTGCAACAGCATGTTGTTCTTAAATCCATCACTTTATCTTTTTACTTGACTGCGGAAGCGGCCTTTTCTCCGCCTCCGCAGCCTTAACTTTATGCTGTAGATTTGTTCAATATCAAATTTCTAGCATTAGATCTCTCCAACATGAAATGTTGTTCTCTACGAAAACTTACGAACAAATCCCTTATATTTATGACTATTCCAATTTTGCCGTTCGACTAGAAAATTTCAAAAAGCTTTACCTAAAAAGTTTATTAAACAACAGGAATAAAGGGTCATATAAAAAACGCATCATTTGATACCTTTTGCTTAATTTTAGGTTAATGGCATTGCGATCATCACCCTCGTTGATGGCAAATCTACGTAGGGTGAAATTACTTTCTAAAGATGTATAGATAGATAAACCAAATTTATAACCTGCTTTTTTTAGCATTTGCTCGTGTTGCATTGGCACCTTGCCATAAGGATAAGCAAAAGAATAACTAGGATGTTCTAATAATTTTTCTAAGGTATATTTTGAGTTAACAATATCTTCATAAGCAACATTGTAGGTTACCGTATCTAATTTGATATGTTTCTCTCCATGGCTACCCACTTCCATACCAGATGCGACCAGGCCTTTGAGTTGTGCGGTATTCATTAATTTTACGCTAACCATATTGTACTCTTCAATATCCCAACTGTTAACGCCATCAATGAATTCAGTCGGCATATAAAATACAGCCTTCATGCCTCTTTTGATCAATTCGGGGATGGCAAAGTCGAAAAGAGCTGCCGGGCAATCATCAAAACTAATGATTACTTTGTTGGCTAAATCGCTTCTATTTAATTTCCGCTCAACAATCTCCTGAAAGGTAGTGGTTTGTAAGCCCTTTTGTTCGATGCAGTTTAATAATTCGAGAAATTTTTCATGACTTATACACCATTTCTCCAAACTCGAGTGAGGTTGATTGGCAATATGATGCAACATGATAATGGGGGTATTCACCTTTAATCTGCTCAAGCTTGGTATGCAATTTCTGATTTTACGCCAAATAAACAGAATATATCGCTCAAAACCTCAAATTTTGCGAGTTTTATTTATTGGGAGCTTAAAATTTTAATAATTAAATGTTATGGAAAAAATATTATTATATTCCATAAGGTTATGAAGAAAAGCGTACAAAAATTGAAAAAATTTTCCCCACAGCAAAAACTTTGCATACCTTCGGGAACTTTTTAACGTTTGTATCTCTTTACTTATATCACATACTTTATGAAGGTTGTCTACCTTTCCCTGTTATTGCTCTCTCTGAATTTTTGTGCTTTAGCGCAAACTCTACCCGTTGGTTTATTGGAAAATGTGGAAGATGCCTACCGCCGGCAGCAGCTTTTAGGGAAAGACAGTTCCAACACTTCTTATATGATTAGGCCTATGTTTATGTCTGACCGGAATAATCTGGCGCTAGATCCTGATACCAATTACTCGCTTTTGAAGTTTCGTAAGTTATTATATAATAATCCAAAACTCCACACACAGATTTATGCGCTACCTGTTTCCTGGCAACAGCAATTTAATTCGCATCACCCCTATGGTATGAATGACGGCTCCATGGTGCAGGCCAGGGGTTATCAAACCCAGCTTTCAGCGGGTATTTATGCCAAAATTGGTCCTCTGAGCATTCAGTTTCGTCCAGAATATGTTTTCGCAGAAAATAAAGGTTTTCAGCGTTTAGCGGATGTGCCAAATGGAGTGTATTGGAATACACCATTTACATCTACCTATTACAATAGGATCGATCTTCCGGATCGTTTTGAAGATGGAACTTACAGTAAATTCAGCCTGGGTCAGAGTAGTGTACGCTTAAATATTGGCCCTGTGTCAGCAGGTTTTTCAAATGACAACTTATGGTGGGGACCCGGTGTTCGCAACTCTTTACTAATGAGCAATAATGCCTCTGGCTTCAGGCATCTAACCTTAAATACAACAAAGCCAATCAAAACGTATATCGGCTCTTTTGAGGCACAGGTGATTGGCGGTCGATTGGAGCAATCAGGTGTTGACTTAAAAACTGATCCCACTGTTCCATTGGCCATTAGAAATGAATTGCTGGAGAAACCGCGTGACTGGCGATACATTTCTGGGATAGTACTCATATATCAGCCAAAATGGGTGCCAGGTTTATTCTTCGGTTTTGACCGTAGCTTTATCGTTAATCGCTCGAAAATGGGCAGAAGTTTTGGCGATTACTTTCCAATCTTTTCAAAAGTGGATAAGGTAGGCTATGTTACGCCGGAAGGTACGTATAGCGAGGATGCGGCGGAACGGGACCAGTATATATCATTTTTTACTAAGTATGTGTTTACCGAGAGTAAAGCAGAAGTGTATTTTCAATATGGGCGTAATGACCATTCCTACGATTTGCGAGACCTTGCTGTTGAACCGGAACACACTAGGGCCTATATAGTGGGGGTGAGAAAATTATTACCCCTCAAAAAGCAGGAGGAATATATTCAGATTGGTTTGGAGCTGACGCAATTAGAAAGAAGCACAACTGTGCAACTAAGAGATTATCCGACATGGTATGCTCACAGCCAGGTATTGGATGGCTATACAAATAAAGGCCAGGTATTAGGTGCAGGAATAGGACCAGGTAGTAATTTGCAAACGCTTGATGTCAGCTGGGTTAAGGGACTAAAAAGAATTGGCATTCAGTTCGAGCGCAAAGTAAATAATAATGATCTATTCTATGATTTCTCATTTGCATCCGCTGATAAACGTCAATACATTAATCGACATTGGGTTGATTTGTCCATTGGAACTAACCTATCTTGGAATTATAAACATTTTATTGTAAATGGGCAGTTAACTTACATTAAGTCATTAAATTACCAATATCAATGGCAGGACAGTACGCCTCCTGGAGATTATTGGAACTGGAATAAACAAGATGTTAATAATTTACATGGAAAGATTGGTCTGATTTACATTTTTAATTAAAGTCAACAGTTGAATGCTATTTCATTTCTTCAATCTGTCTTTTTTATATCACAATTAAATCATTAAGTTTGCACATTACAAAAAATGCTAATTTACTTGAAAGTTGTGGATAAAGAAAGTATCAGACGTTCCAACCTCTCAACTCTCTTTTTTAAAACCTATGAATAAAAATAAATTTGTTAGTACTAAAGTCCTGAATTACATTCTAATTGTGATTTTAGTGCACCTATCTGGTTGTGTAAGTAATAAAAAAATTGCCTATTTTCAAGATATTCAAACTATAGATCAGGCTAGTTTGGAAAATGCAGCAAGTTTTATCGAACCTCAAATACAATCGGATGATATTTTGAGCATAAATGTTTTTACGCTTAATCCTCAAAGTGGTGTTGTAATTAATCAAGCCGCTAATACTCCTGCACTTGGGGGTAATACTAACAATAGTATTACTACGCAAAACACCGGTTTTCTTGTTGATAAAAATGGTGAGATTGAACTTTCGTTGATTGGTAAAATTAAAGTTTCGGGACTCACAACATTTCAGGCAAGAGAATTGATCAGAGATAAGGTAAGTGTTTATTATAAAGATCCTAACGTTCAAATTAGGTTCGCAAATTTTAAGGTAAGTGTTTTGGGGGAAGTAAATGCACCATCTGCTTATACCTTACCCAATGAGAAAGTAAGTATACTTGATGCTTTAAGCCTGGCTGGAGATCTCACCATTTATGGAAAGAGGGAAAATGTTATGGTTATAAGAGATGTGAATGGTAAAAAAGAATTCGCTAGACTGGATCTTAATTCTTCTAACATTTTTAGCAGCCCTTTTTATTACCTTAAGCAGAATGACGTCATTTATGTAGAACCAAATAAAAGGAAGGTTGCAGCCACGAATTCAGCACAGATTCAAACTGTTAGTGTGATAGCATCGATACTTTCGGTTTTGGTAGTCGCAATAACAAGTTTCAAATAACGTCCAAGTCAATATAGATTAAATGTCAACAAATGATACAATGATAGCTAAGGATGATGCTATAGATTTAAAAAAAATTTTAACTAAATTGTTAGATAAATGGTTATGGTTTGTGATCAGCATAGCAATTTGTTTAACAATTGCTGTTATTTACAGCAGATACACTGCGCCAAATTATCAAATAAATGCTAAGTTATTAGTAAACGACGACGAAAAAGGAGGAGGGCTTGGAAAAGATGTAGGTGCGTTAATGGATCTTGGTGGTATAATGGGTAGTAAAAACTCTGTCGACAACGAAGTGGAGATTTTGAAAACCAGATTTCTTATGGAACAGGTTGTCCGTGAGTTAAAGCTAAATATTATTTATAGCCGAAAATCAAACTTAGTGAGCAGGGAATTGTATAAGGCTCCTTTTCAGGTAAATATCTTGAAGAGTTTGGATACAATTCAATTTGTTAAGCTTGATGTAAAAAAAGTTACAGCATCACAATTGAAGGTAACGACAAAAAATTTTGAAAAGGTTGTTAGTTTCGATCAATCCATTGATGTTAAGGGAATTGGACGTATTTCAATTTCCAACCTATCAGGTATGGAAATGGACGAGAATGACTATTTTGTAACTATCAACTCAATAGATGATCGTGTTAATGAAATGATGGACTTATTGTCGGTTGGAGTTTCAAATAAGCAAGTTTCAATAATTGATCTCGGTTTAAAATATACCTTGCCTGCCAAAGGTGAAGACATTTTGAAAACGTTAATTAGGAAATATACACAATCAAATCTTGCTGATAAGAATGCCATAGCAGATAGTACTTATCGTTTCATTAAAGAAAGATTAAGTGTTATTGCCTCTGAATTGGGAGACGTGGAAACTAAAGTTGAAAATTTTAAGCAGCAAAATCAACTTGCTGATATGACTGAACAAGGTAAGCAATTGGTTCAGAATACAAGTGAATTCGCAACTGAATTGGCTAAAGCAGAAACGCAAGTGAACATTTTAGCTGAGCTCGAGAAATACCTTAGAGATGGCGGCAGCGCCAAGCGTGTTTTTCCTTCTTCGCTATTACCACAAGATGTTGTTTTTTCTAATCTGATGGGACAGTACAATTCATTACTTTTGGAGCGTGAAAAGCAACTTTTAAGTGTAACTGAAGAAAGTCCATTTATAAAAAATATTGATAAACAAATTGTTGGTTTGAAAGGCGACATTTTATCTAATATTGCCACCAGTAAAAACACCTCTATTCTTACCCGTAATAAACTAAGAGGTCAACTTTCATCTGCAGAAGGAAAGATATCGGGAGTACCCCAAATTGAGAAAAATTATTTAAGGTTAGCAAGGAATCAGCAAATTAAGCAAGAATTGTACATTTTTTTAATGCAGAAAGCTGAAGAAACTGCTATATCAAAAACATCGAATATTTCTGTGGCAAAGGTGATTGATCCTCCCAAATCTCAGGTATATCCTGTAAGCCCCAAAAAGAAAGTTATTTATTTTGTAGGGTTTTTAATTGGCATAATCCTTCCAGTTATTATAAGTCTTGTTCAAGAGGGTTTAAATACAACAATTAGGACCCGAGAAGAAATATCTGCCTTAATAAGTGTACCAGTTGTTGGTGAAATTAGCCATAATAGAAGTGATGATAATCTAATTGTTGCTAACCAAAGCAGATCAGCAATATCAGAACAGTTTAGGGCATTAAGAACAAATTTAGGTTTTTACCTTAAAAATACTGATGAGAATGTTATTCTAATGACTTCTAGCATGAGTGGTGAAGGAAAGTCATTCACAGCGATCAATTTAGGTAATATACTAGCCCTTAGTGGTAAAAAAGTTTTGTTGATGGAACTGGACTTACGTAAACCAGGCTTATCCGCTAAACTAAATATTCAAAATGAGATGGGATTTAGTAATTATACAATTTCATCAGAAATCAAAATTTCTGATATCATTAAGCCTTTAGCCATAAATAAAAATATGTTTATCATCTCTTCAGGACCATTACCACCGAACCCTGCTGAAACGTTAATGTCGGAACATATGCCAGCATTGGTAAGGGAGCTAAAAAAACAATTTGATTATATTATTATGGACGCCCCACCTATAGGGATTATAGCCGATGCACAATTATTAGCTCAGTATGCTGACGTCACATTGTACTTGGTTAGACAAAAGGTCACTCAAAAAAATCAGCTATCTATCGTCGAAGAACTCTACCGAGGTGGGAAGATGAAAAATTTAGGAATAGTTGTAAATGATATCTCTAGCAAATACTATGGTTATGGATATGGATACGGAAATTATGATGAAGAAAACGATGAAAGCATCTTAAGCAAGATAAAAAATACTTTTAAAAAACGAGGATAAAATAGCAACAATATGAAAGTAGCATTAATTACAGGTATTACAGGTCAGGATGGATCTTATTTAGCTGAATTATTATTAGAAAAAGGTTACATGGTGCATGGGATTAAAAGGAGAAGCTCTCTTTTTAACACTGATCGCATCGATCATTTGTATCAAGATCCTCATGATAAAAATGTTAGATTTAAATTGCATTATGGAGATCTTTCTGATTCGACAAATTTAATCAGAATTGTGCAGGAGGTTCAACCAGATGAAATTTACAATTTGGGCGCTATGAGCCATGTTAAGGTTAGTTTTGATTCTCCAGAATATGTAGCCAATGTTGATGGCATCGGAACTCTAAGAATTTTAGAGGCAGTAAGAATACTAGGTTTAGAAAAAAAGACTAGAATTTATCAGGCCTCAACTTCTGAATTATATGGTGGTTTAGCAGAAAATAAAAATGAAAAAGGTTTTTATGATGAAAGTTCACCATTTTATCCGCGTTCTCCATACGGTGTAGCTAAAATTTACGGTTTTTGGATAACTAAGAATTATCGTGAGGCTTACGGAATGTTTGCTTGTAATGGAATTTTGTTTAATCATGAGAGTCCACTTCGTGGTGAAACTTTCGTTACTCGTAAAATTACAAGGGCAGTTGCTAAGATAGCTCAAGGATTACAGTCTAAATTATATTTAGGTAATTTAGAAGCAGAACGCGATTGGGGGCATGCTAAAGATTATGTAGAAGCCATGTGGCGAATTTTACAGCAAGATAAACCTGAAGATTTTGTAATTGCAACGGGAGTAACTACTCGTGTTCGTGAGTTTGTTCGGATGGCTTTTTCCGAAGTTGGGATAACATTAGAATTTAAAGGATCAGGGGTAGAAGAAAAAGGTTTCGTAGTGAATTGCTCAAACCCCGAATTTCAGATTGCTATTGGTACTGAAGTTGTTGGTGTAGACCCCGGTTATTTCCGCCCAACAGAAGTGGACATATTAATTGGGGATCCAACTAAGTCTAAGACTAAATTAGGATGGGTGCCTAAATATGATTTGGCAGCTTTAGTTAAAGAAATGGTTGCAGCAGATGTGGACCATTTCAGAAAAGAAGCTTTGCTTAAATCTCACGGTTATATCATCAAAAATCAATACGAATAAATGCCAGATTTAAATTTACAGCATAAAAGCGCTAAAATTTATATTGCTGGACACAATGGTATGGTGGGCTCGGCAATTTGGCGAACACTTTTAGCTAAAGGATATACCAATTTGATTGGAGCGTCTAGCGATAAGTTGGATTTAAGAAATCAAGTAGCTGTTAAAGAGTATTTGCTTCAGGAAAAACCAGACGTAATTATAGATGCGGCTGCAAAAGTTGGAGGAATTTTAGCCAATAATGATTATCCATATCAGTTTATTATGGAAAACATGCAAATCCAAAACAATCTTATTGATTCGGCGATGCAAACTGGAATAGAGAAATTTATTTTCTTGGGAAGTTCTTGTATTTATCCAAAATTAGCATCACAACCTTTGAAAGAAGAATGTTTGCTCACTGGAGATTTGGAGCCAACAAATGAATGGTATGCTATTGCAAAAATCACGGGTGTTAAAGCTTGTCAAGCCATTCGAAAACAATTTGGAAAAGATTATGTGAGTTTAATGCCAACTAATTTATATGGGACATACGATAATTTCGATTTGAATACTTCTCATGTATTGCCAGCGATGATACGAAAATTCCATATTGCAAAAGAGAATAATCATGAACCAGTTACGCTCTGGGGAAGTGGAACACCTATGCGTGAGTTTTTATTTGTAGATGATATGGCAGCGGCAGTTGTTTTTGCTCTAGAAAATAAACTTCCAGATTATTTATATAATGTGGGAACAGGAGTAGATTTAACTATAAAAGAATTGGCAGAAACAATCCAAAAAATCACAGGGCACCAGGGAGAGATTATTTGGGACGCTACAAAACCTGATGGAACACCTAGAAAATTAATGGATGTAACCAAAATGCATAATTTAGGTTGGAAACACCAGGTTGATTTAGAAGAAGGTATTCAGAAAACTTACAACTGGTTCTTGGAAAATGTAAATAAAATTAAAGAAGTGAAGATGTAATTTGTATCAGAATTTTCTGTTAACCTCCACCTAGAGGAAGTTAAAATTTGAGTTTAAAATAATGGAATCACATTTTTTGTTGAAGACTATGAATTTGAAGTGGTTTTTAAAGCAGATAATAAGTTTTCCACAGTTTTGTAATCAAAATTGCGGAATAATAAATATAAAATAAATGGAAATAATATCTCATAGAGGATATTGGAAATCTTCTGATGAAAAAAACACAAATGTAGCATTCGACAGATCATTTATTGGTCAGTTTGGAACAGAAACAGATATTCGGGATTTCAATGGTGATCTGGTTATTTCGCATGATATAGCTGATTCGAATTCTATTAGTGTTGAAGAGTTCTTAAAATGTTATAACAAATACAATTGTTCAGGTACTTTAGCTTTAAACGTTAAAGCAGATGGACTGCAAGAAAAGATAAAGAAACAGCTTGAGGCTCATGAAATCAAAAATTATTTTTTCTTCGATATGTCTATTCCGGATACAATTGGTTACATGAATGCTAATCTTAATTTTTTTTCACGTCAAAGTGAATACGAATCAATCCCAGCGTTTTATGAAAAATGTAACGGAATTTGGCTAGATGCTTTCATAGATATATGGTTTGACGAAACGTTGATAACAAAGCACCTTACTAATGGAAAAATAGTAGCATTAGTATCTCCGGAGTTGCACAAAAGAGATCAAATTAGTTTCTGGAAAATGTTAAAGGATGCTGAACTTCATTTGAAAGAGAACATAATACTTTGTACAGATCTTCCTGAACATGCAACAAAATTCTTTGATTAATATGAGCAAGATAAAAGCAGTAATTTTTGATATGGACGGTGTGCTAATTGATGCCAGAGATTGGCATTATGACTCACTTAATGCCGCCCTAAATATTTTTGGGACGCAAATCAGTCGATATGACCATTTAGTAACATTTGATGGTTTACCTACTAAGCGCAAACTAGAAATGCTGAGCATTGAAGGTGGGTTCCCATATGGGCTACATGGCTTTGTAAATGAGCTTAAGCAACAGCATACGCTGGAAATTGTATATGCGAAGTGCAAACCTGTTTTCCAACATCAATATGCGCTGTCCAAACTTAAATCGGAAGGCTATAAATTAGCTGTTTGTTCCAATTCGGTGAGGAAATCGATTGAGATTATGATGGAGAAATCGGGATTGAGCCAATATTTAGATTTTTTTCTCTCAAATCAAGATGTGGTTAAAGGTAAACCTGATCCAGAAATTTATACAAAAGCTATGTCCAGAATGGGTCTAAATCCAGAAGAATGTCTGATTGTGGAGGATAATGAAAATGGAATAAAGGCTGCCTTGGCTTCTGGGGCTCATTTGCTTAAAGTAGAGAATCCAGATGATGTACATTATTTTAATATTTTTAACAAAATAAAAAAAATTGAGCATGCTTAAGATTATTATTCCTTTAGCTGGTTCGTCTGAACTATTTACTAAATCAGGATATACCTACCCGAAACCAATTATTGAGATAGGTGGAAAGCTCATGATACAATGGGTAATTGAGAAAACAGCATCTATCCCTGAACCTAGCCAAATTATTTTTTTAATCAGAGAAGAAGATGCGATTAAATTTCATCTTGATAATACTCTCAAATTATTATCACCAACAGCAAAAATAATTAAGCTAAAAAGTGAAACTCGTGGTGCGCTCTGTAGTATTCTAATGGCTATTGACGCAATAGACAGTGACGATAATCTTATTATATTAAACGGAGATCAAATTATTGAAGCTAATTTTAACGATATTTATAATCATTGGAAGAAGGAAGACGCTGCTGCAGGTGTGATCACCTTCAAATCAGTTCATCCCAGATGGTCTTATGCACGAATTGAAAATAATCTCGTTGTTCAAACAGCAGAAAAAAACCCAATTAGTCAAGATGCAATCGCTGGATATTATTATTTCAAGAAGGCTACAGATTTCTTTAAAAATGCTTTCCAGGTAATTTTGAAAGATGTTCAACTTGATGGTAATTTTTTTATTTCTCCGGTTATGAACGAATACGTTTTAAACAATAAAAAGGTTTCCAATTTTGAAATTCCAACCAAGAATTATCATTCTTTTTATTCTCCACAGCTCATTAAAGATTTCGAAGCAAATTTAAAGTAATATTATGAAGGATAAAGAGTTAGAAGTTTTTAAGCTTATGGATATGATCAGAGGTTGGTTTGTTGGAAACTTTGAACCCAGTCTTTTTCGCACAAATGATGTGGAAATCGGTATACAAAGGTATGCTGCTGGAGATTATGAATTAAGTCATCATCATAAAATAGCAACAGAAATTACAGTTGTTTTAAATGGTAAAGCAGAAATGAATGGTAAGGTTTACTCAGATGGCGATATGATCAAGATAAACCCAGGAGTTTCAACAGATTTTAGAGCAATAACAGATGTTACTACAGTTGTTGTCAAAATTCCCGGAGCTAATAACGATAAATACATAGACTAAATGAATATTATAATACCAATGGCTGGACTTGGTAGCCGATTCGCTAAAGTAGGTTACGAAAAGCCAAAGCCTTTTATTGATGTTAATGGAAAGCCAATGATTTCCCGAGTATTAGATAATCTTGCATATCCAAATGCAAAATTTTATTTAATTGCAAGAAAAGAACATATTGATTCCAACAAAGACTTAGTTGAAGAAATAGAACAAAATTATAATGCCGAGTTTATAGGGATTGATAAATTAACAGAAGGAACGGCATGTACTGTTTTATATGCACACAAAAAAGTTAACAATGAAACGCCACTATTAATTGCAAATTCTGATCAAATTGTAGATCTTTCGATAAAAGATTACATAGATGATTGTTTAAAAAGGAATCTTGAGGGCTCGATTCTAACATTTTCTGATGAAGAACGAGATCCTAAATGGTCATTCGCTAAAATTGACGAACTTGGATATGTCACTGAAGTGCAGGAAAAAAATGCAATATCTGAATATGCAACTGTTGGTATATATTTTTTCAGCAAAGGAAAATATTATGTAGATGCTGCAATAGATATGATAATACGCAATGATCGTGTCAATAATGAGTTTTATACTTGTCCAGTCTACAATTATCTAATAAAAGATGGTTCAAAGATTGGAATTTATAATATTGAATTTAGTCAGATGCATGGGATTGGAACGCCTGAGGATTTAAAAGCATATTTAAAATGTCTTAATTAAGAATCATAATGTTTTAATAACAATTCAAAATCCTGAAAATATTATAAACAAATTATTGACCATGCCTTGGTTAGTTTTTGTGAAACTCCACAAGAATATTCGGATTATTTAAATAATAAGTAATCGTTTTATATGGACGTTTAAACATACATCATAATTAGTTTTACCAAAAGAAATAGTGTAATTACGGGTAAATTTATTCAATACATCCATTGTTTTAGATTTAGGATATGATTTGCTAGTATTATATGAATTATAATATAATATTTCTTTGTTTTGGACAGCTTAAAGGTATATTGTAGCAATAAATAAATCAATTCAATTAAACTCTTATATGTCTGTTTCAATAAAATCAAATTATATATTTAATTTAATCAATACATTAACACTTACTTTATTTCCTTTAATAACGTTTCCATATGCAACTCGAATTATGCAAGCAGATGGAATAGGTATTGTAAATTTTTATAATTCGATAATTATATACATAACAATAATTGTAGGCTTAGGAATTCCATTATATGCGGTAAGACAAATAGCAAGAGTAAGAAATAATAAAAAAGAAGTTGATCAAACTACAGTAGAAATATTTTTTCTACATTCTATATTAACAATACTGGGTTATTTAGTTGTTTTTATTTTATGTTTAACGGTTCCAAAAATATATTCTAATACTTATTTGTTTCTCCTTTTAAGCTTGTCGATAGCTTTTACTACAATTGGTTGTGAATGGTATTATCAAGGAATGGAGGATTACAAGTATATTACAATTAGAGCAATTATTATAAGGATACTATGTGTTTTAATGTTATTTCTCTTTGTTCGTTCTAAGGAGGATGTTTTGTTGTATGGAACTTTTGTTGTATTTGGTACAGTTGGCAATAATATTTTTAATTTCATTAAGCTTACAAGATTGATTAATGTCAAAAATATCCAAATTAAAAGATTAAATCCATTTAAGCATTTGAAATCTGTATCTAAAGTGTTTATGTTGACTGTTATATCTACGATGTATATATCACTTAATTCTATTTTTCTTGGCTTTGTTGACAGTGATTCGGCTGTAGGTTATTACACTACAGGTATTAAGATATTTTCTATAATTTTTGGAATCATTGGAGCATTAACTGCAGTAATGCTCCCACATTTTTCTAATTTATTTGCTGAAAAAAAAGAAGAGGAATTTAAAACTTTAGCACGAAAAAGTTATAGATTCGTAATAAGCATAACTCTTCCACTTACAGCTGGGTTAATAATTGCAAGTCCGTATGCTGTAGTATTGTTAAGTGGAAAATCATTTGAGCCAGCTATACTTGTTTCACAGATAATTGCACCACTTTTGCTTATTGTTGGTTTGTCCAATGTTTTTGGTATGCAAATTTTATATCCGATTGGACGCATAGATATTATAATTAGGGCTGCTATTTATGCGAGTATTGTTGACATATTAATCTTGATACTAACAACAAAGCACTCTCTACTTGGAGCGGCATTGGCGTATTTATGTGCTGAAATAGTAGCAACGGTAAGCATGTATATACTTGGGAAAAGACATATTCCAATAAAAGTATTTGATAAATCACTTATTAATTATATTGTAGCTGTTGTGTTTATGACTGTAGTACTCTTAATCATAAGATTATTAAATGTGTCAAATCTAACTATGATATTAATTATGTCAATTACTGGGGCGCTTAGTTATTCTATCATATTAATTTTACTTAAAGATTCTCTTTATATTGAGTTTATCAAAAAAATCAAAAATGGAATCTTTAAAAAATTGGATTATAATGGTCATTAAGAAAATTATTACTCAAGTTCTAATTGTAATAACTCGATTTTTAATGTTTTGTATTAGTCGTGTAGATAAGAAAGGTAATTTGGTGTTGCCATTATTGTTTAATGGATATGAAAGGTATTCTGAAAACTTTTGCAACTTTAAATTATATCCAAAGAAAGCAGATTATTTTATTCCATCAAACATCAAGACAGTAACAAAGCCAGGAGAATTTGCAATCGTATTACAAGGTCTAATTGAAATACGTGATAATTTTACGATAGAAACAGTAAAACTATACAAAAAAATATTCCCAGGTGCAATAATTATTATCAGTACATGGGATTATACCGACAAAGATTTATTAGACGAATTTAAGAATCTTGGATGCGAAATTGTTCTTAGTAAAGATTTCAAGCCTTGTGGCTTTGGTAACGTGAATTATCAAATTTGTACATCACTTGCAGGAATTAAAAGAGCAAAGGAACTAGGGGCTATATATACATTGAAAAACCGTAGTGATTTAAGAATATACAAAGAATTCGCATTTGAATACCTCAAGAGTCTTTTAACTTTATTTCCAGTTGATAAAGATAACCTTTTTCAACTTAAAGGCAGGATAATCTCTCCTGCTGGTAATTCCGGACAAATGTTTATGCCTTTGTGGCTACAGGATTTTTATTATTTTGGATATACTGAAGATTTGATTAATTTTTTTAATATTCCATACGATTCTCTACAGGTACATTCCGCTCAAAAATATCTGAAAGAAAAATATGGTAAATTTGATGGAGAGATTATGTGCAATATTCCGGTGCCGGAAATATATATCACTAAAACTTTTATCGAAAAATATATGAAAGCGGAGATGAAAGTGATAAATCACTGGAATCTGATAAGGAAGTATTTCATTATGGTTGATCATGAAGCACTTAATTCTTATTGGCCTAAATATAAATTATATAACCTTAGTTCATTTTATTGTGAATATGATGGTAAACATAACTTTATTGATCCGTATAAACATATCAGCTCTTTAGATTTTTTAAATCTTTATAACAAACAGTATGAATATGAGGATTGGATGGAAGGAATTCGCAAAAAAAATATTTATTAGAATTATGAATCAATATAAATAACATGAAATACATAATAATTGGAGGTGGAATATCTGGATTGTCAATAGCCAATCTATTGAATAAAGAGAATGAAGTTATCGTTCTTGAAGGAGATAGCAGACCAGGAGGAATGATAAAATGTGATGTCATAGATGGTTCTTTATATCATCGTACAGGTGGTCATGTATTCAATAGTAAACGTAAAGACGTTATGGATTGGTTCTGGTCCTTTTTCTCGAAAGATGAAGATTTTACAAAAGCATTAAGGAATTCAACTGTTTTTATGCCAGATGGTAATGTCATTCCATATCCTATTGAGAATCATATTCATATGCTGGATAAAGTTAATGGTGAGAAAATTGTAAATGACTTGGTACAGATAGCAAAAGATTCTGATCATGAGCCTAATAATTTTGATGAATTCCTAAAAGGTCGATTTGGTAAAACACTATATGATTTATACTTTCAGCCCTATAATTATAAAGTTTGGCGCAGAGATCTAACTAATGTGCCTTTGTTTTGGCTTGCTGGGAAATTGCCAATGCCTACAGTTGAAGAAATCATTTTCAATAATTTATATCATGTTGATGAAAGATCTTTTGTACATAGCTCATTTTATTATCCCCAAAAAGGCGGTTCTCAATTTATTGTAGATTCAATGGCAAAAGGTCTAAATATTATTTGTAACTCTAGGGTAGATAGTATAAAGCGCAATGGGGCTAAATGGATTGTAAATAATATTGAATGCGATAAAATTGTCTTTTGTGGAAATCTAAAACAAATTCCTACGCTGTTCGATGAACATTTTGATTTATCAGGTTATGATAAGAGAATTGAGGAGTTAGAATTTCATGGAACAACATCTGTCTTCTGTGAAATAGAAGAAAATCCATTTAGTTGGATATATATGCCAAGTCGTGAGTATGAGTCTCACCGAATCATTTGTACAGGTAATTTCTCCATTAACAATAATGCTCCTGGTAAGATGACAGGAACCATAGAGTTTACAGATTATATATCAAAAGACGATATTATTGATAATTTACTAAGAATACCTCTTTCACCAAAGTATATTTCTCACCATTATGAAAAATATTCATACCCTATTCAGAGTACAGATACCCGAAAAATGATTGAAGATCTAAAATTTGATTTGGAGAAAAATAATATTTATTTATGCGGTCGTGCAGCTGAATGGGAGTATTATAATATGGATGCAGCCATGGGAGCTGCGTTAGATTTGTATAACAATAAATTAAAATAAATATGGTATCGGTATGTTTACAAGCCGGATTGGCAAATCAAATGTTTTGTTATGCTTTTGCAAGAGGCTTAAAAGCTAAAGGGTTGGATGTCTATATAGACCAAAGTAATTTTAAACCAAGAAAGGAATGGGCTTTTGAATTTGTGAGATTGCAAGATGCGTTTCCAGATATCGATATAAAGTCGACTAACGAACATAAATTTAAGTATAGCTGCATTACTGGCGTAAAAGGATTTCTTTTGCGGAAATTGTCAAATATCTTTGGTAAAGAAAAGTACATAAAGGAGCCAGTTTTTGGTTATGTGCCTGATACGGAAAAAATGGCTACTAAAGATTGTAATTTTATTGGCTTGTGGCAAACAGAGAAATACTTTGAAGATTGCAAAGAAGATGTGAGAAAGAATTTTACTTTTCTACCTTTTGATGAACCTAAAAATATTGAAATTTGCGAGAAAATGAGTAGTGAGAATTCAATTGCAATTCACGTTCGCAAGGGTGCAGATTATCAGAAATTTAATTTATATCAGGGTATTTGTTCAAAGGAGTATTATGATAGATCAATTGCATACATGAAGGAATATGTGGCTGATCCAGTATTCTACGTGTTCACAGATAATCATGATTGGGTGAAGGAAAATATCAAAGATATAGAATATACTTTAGTGGATTGGAATCCGACAAGTAATAAGAGAAATTTCCGCGATATGCAATTGATGTCGTGTGCCAAACATAATATTATTGCGAATAGTACTTATAGTTGGTGGGGAGCATGGCTTAATAGAAATATTGACAAAATTGTAATTGCTCCAGAGCCTTGGTTTAATCCTGAGGAGGAATTTTATAAATATAACAATGTAGCTTCAGATCTATGGGTAAAGATTGATAGTGTTACAAATAAATGATTTAGACAATAAAAGAAGATGATTTAATAATTTGTTAGGTTTATCAATATTTGTATCCGTGCTCAGAATATAGTCTATTATTATCTATTGGTATTTGGTATAAAATCTGTTGGCAAGAAATTTCATATCAAATATCCAGCTCGAATTTATGGGGAGAGCTTATAAACATTGGCAAAAAATTGAATTCTTTAGATTATAAGCTTACAAGAAAAGGCGATAATATTTCGATAAATTTGATTGTCACATTGGATGTATAAATCAGATATTAATTGGTCATAATGTACTTATCGCTAGTAGGGGCTTTACTACAGATCATTTTCATGAAAGCACTGTTTTTAAACTAATAAAACATTAGGAACTTGATAAATCGTGCCTGCCATTAGTACCTATAATATTTTCATTCAAAAGACTTGCTAATATTATAGATATTTAGATGATGATTAAGAACATTAGAATCTTTAGAAAATTTAGTCATAATTTAATGATACCATCCGAGGATAAATTTGTTAATTACCAAAAGAAATGTTTTTCAAATTATTAAATATAATAAGGCTACTTCAGAATCATTTATTCTCAATGTTTCTCAAACTAGGCTTTAAAAAAACCGGTAAAAATTTTTTAATTGAATATCCAATCCGGGTAGTTGGTGGTAATTACATTGAGATTGGAAGTAATTTCAATTCTTTTGGTAGATTGAGAATTGAAGCATACGCAAGTCATTTAGGAAATACTTACAGTCCAAATATTATCATTGGTAATAATGTGTCATTAAACTTTGATTGTCATATCGGCTGTGTTAACCAAATTGTAATAGGTGATAATGTTTTAATTGCCAGTCGGGTGTTTATTACAGACCACTACCATGGGAGTTCAACAGCTGAGTCAATACAAATTCCGCCTTCTAAAAGAAAAGTAGAGTCTCCAGGACCAGTTATCATTCAAGATAACGTATGGATAGGTGAGGGAGTTTGCATAATGCCAAATATTACCATAGGAGAAAACTCTATAATTGGCTCAAATTCGGTAGTTACTAAGAGTTTTCCGGCGAATTCCGTTATCGGTGGTGTTCCTGCGAGATTAATTAAAATAATAAATGAGTGAAATGAATAAAAATATAGTTTTTAGTATTGTTGCGAAAAATTATCTGCCTCTGGCATTTGCTTTGGGTGAAAGCGTTCTCAGGTTGAACAACGATGTTGATTTCTGCATTTTGTTAGCTGATAGTGCAGATGACTTAATTTTAGAAGAACAGCCATACAAAGTTTACCTCATGGATAATTTAATATTATCGCCCGAGCAACTGGTGGACATGGAATTTAAATACAATGTTACAGAGTTTTGTACCTCTGTTAAACCTTATTTTTTCGATTTTGTATTTAGTCTTGGTTATGAGAGAGCCATTTATTTTGATCCTGATATATTAACTTTCAAATCCGTGCAGCCGATTTTTGATGAGTTGAATGATAAGAGTATAGTTGTAACGCCACATTACTTAACACCTGAAATTACTTATACCGGATTAACAACGGAATCATTAATATTACATGGGGGGGCATTCAATTTTGGCTTTATCGCTGTGGCTAATACCTTTGCTGGTGGGCAGTTCGTAAAATGGTGGATGAATAGATTATTTGATAAATGTTATCAGGATAAGATAGAATCCTTACATACAGATCAAAAATGGGGAGATTTAATTCCATCCTTATTCACAAAAGATTTGCTGATTTCTCAAGACATGGGACGAAATATGGCTTTTTGGAATTTACATGAACGTAACCTTTCAACAGAAAACGATGAATATGTTATTTCTAATAGAATTACCAAAGCGCCACAAACTACTCCATTGATGTTCTTTCATTTTGCTGGCTACGATATAAGTGCTTCTACAGGGCGTGTCCATAAAAACCATCCTGAATACTCACTAGCGGAATTCCCTGAATTGAATACGCTTTATGTCCATTATGGAAAAGCGCTAAAACGTAATGGTTATGATCGATATGTTAAATTCAGATATGGGTTTGATTTTTATGCAAATGGAGAACTGATCCAACCTTACCAGCGAAGACTATATAGAAGGCTAGGGATTGATGGTATGAATTTTACAAAACCCTTTAATGTTGGTGCGCAATCATTCTACAGTTTAATGAAGCGGAATGGTTTATTAGGCAATAAGAGTAATAAAAATATCGGGAAAAGCAACGAATTTAATATGGCCGGCTTTGAAAGTAAGTTAACTAAATTAAACTTTTTAATGAGTTGGGCCAAAAAAATTCTGGGTGCTGATAAATATTTCCTTTTGCTCAAATTTATGCAGAGGTATGCCCGAGCGGAAAATCAAAGTTTCTTAATTAAAGAAGCAAAAGATTCTTATTATTTTATTAACGAAAATAGAGATTATTCAAGATTGAATTAATGAATCTAATTATTAAATATTATGAAAATTAATAAAGCCTGGCTTGCAAAAAATACATTTTTACTGATGTATTGGTTTGTGGTGCTTTATAATTTCCATCGTTACATTTTCAAATATAATTCAGAGGGCACATCTCCCACTTATGCAAATACCCCATTGATCTGGCAAATTGGCAAGTACCTTATTTTATTCGTTTTATTGCCAATATTTTATTCCTGTTTACACTACCGGAAAAAACTTTACAAAGAATATGCTGTGATATATTTTTGGATTTTTTTTGTAGTGTTAATTAATATCCTGAATTTTTTTGCTTGGGGAAGTATTTTTGTTGATGAGATTGAATACTGTATCTGGTTTGTTGCATTTTTGCCCTATTGCTTCGCTGTACAAGATTTGAATTCGCTTGGGATAGATTTCGAAAAGATATTAAAATGGACTGCAATTATCTTGTTTATAAGTAACCTGATTGCTGTAGCCAATTTTTATCTTTTTGGGCGGCTTCCTGCTTTAGCGTATGAAGGTGGATTGGTTCGATTTGGAAGTTTTTGGGACGATCCAAATTCATTTGGGATCATTTGTGTATTCTTTGCCTTTTATTTTCTCGACAGAGGGAAACTAATACTATCGATGGCGTCGTTCGCGAATATTTTAATTACTGTATCGTTCGCCTCTTATTTACTTTGTGTTGCTGCCGTTGCTTTCTGGACTTTTAGAAATTACAAATCCATCGATAAAAAATGGTTATTAATTGGTTTAGGCTTAATGTTTATACTTATTATCTCTGTAATTATTTATTTTGATAAGTTATACGATCTCTATCTCATTAAGGAAGATTCTGTAATGGCACATTTGGTTGATAATTTGGTGTTTAGCTTTTATCCTCTGCAAAATTCGGGATTACAATTCAGTGAAAATTGGTACGTAAGTGTATTCTACAACTATTTTCCCTTTAGCATCATATTATGGCTAATTACATTTTATTTTTTTATAAATTTATTTGTAACAATATCCAATAGAGAGATTAAATTCTTTTTCTTTCTCATGTTATTAAGCATGTTCTTTTTCTCTACCCTATATTCGTTCCCATTAAATGTCGTTTTTGCAATTATTTTATTAGATTATTTTAAAGTGCAGCTACAGATACCAAAAAAGGCGGAAAAGAATTTAATATAATATGAAAAATATTCTAATTATCAAGATAGGCGCAATTGGTGACATCATCATGGCTTTACCAACTTTGAGTTCCATCAAACAAAATCATCCAAACTGTAAAGTCACCTGGGTATGCGGTGCAATAGTGGAGCCTATTCTGAAATGTATGCCTGATCTAGATCGTATTATTTCAATCGATGAAAAAAAAATATTTAGTAAAAATAAGGTTAGTGTATTAAAAGCTTTAACACATTACTATCGAACTGTGGGTTTAGAGCGGTTTGATCTGGTGCTTAATTTTCATCATGATGCAAGATATTCAGCTTTGCATCGGCTGGTTAGAAAGGATAGATTACAAGTTCTTACCAGAAATGGAGACAGACCAAAATTAATCCCTGCCCGTAGTAGATCATTTGAACATTTGAGGCTTTATAAAGACTTTGATCATGAGTATGACGAATACCTTAAGTTCCCCAGGTATAATTTGCCGGAATTCAATATTGAGGCTTTTATTAAAATCAATTCTGAACAGAAACTGATTACACTTGCTCCAGGAGGGGCTAATAATATGCTCAATGAGCAAGCATTACGCAGATGGCCAATTATTAATTATAGGGAAATTATTAAATACTTTAGTTCTGCCGGTACCATTGTTTGTGTTACTGGTGCACCTTCGGATGGTTGGGTAGCAGATGAATTGAAAGATCTAACCTATATCAATTTAATAGGTAAACTTAGTCTCGTTCAGCTGATAAGTTTGTTTAAGAAATCGGATATTGTATTGACGCACGACAGCGGACCATTTCATCTTGCTATATTTGCAGAGAAACCGAAAGTTATAGGTTTGTTTGGACCTACAAATCCAAGGGAGTTTAATTACAAACTTGAAAATAATCACGTAAATGTAATCTGGGGCGGAAAGGATTTGCAGTGTGCACCATGTTATTTTGGTAAAAATTTTTCGCTGGGTTGTACAAATAATATTTGTATGCAACAAATAGCGCCAAAAATGGTTATCGATGAAATAGAAAGACTCATAGAAGTTATATAGTGAAAAGAATATAAAAAGATAAAAATATGGAATTTCGACCTGTTAAAATTTTGGTCATTGGCGACTTAATGATTGACCATTACATATACGGAGATTGTACTAGAATTTCACCTGAAGCACCTGTTCCAGTTGTTGAAGTTGAAAGGGAAGATCATACTTTGGGAGGCGCAGGTAATGTATTAAAAAATATAATTGCTTTTGATTGTTATGGAGATATCGTTTCTATTGTTGGTGATGATAAAAACGCTGAATTGATTTCAAAAGAACTTTCTGAATATGGACTTTTAGGAAATGGAATTGTTAAAGATGCAACCAGGTGTACCACGATAAAGTCGCGGGTTCTAGCTGTAAAACACCAACTGATTCGGTTAGACAGAGAGAACTCATCGCCCATATCTGTGGAACAGGAAAATAATGTCATGCGTGTATTTGACTCCAAAGTTGGCTTATTTGATATTGTGTTAATATCTGACTACAATAAAGGCTTGCTAACAAAAAGTTTGTTAAAAAGAATTTTTGATAGTGCAATAAAACATGGGGTAAAAACGGTGCTGGATCCCAAAGGAATTGATTTTTCTAAATACAAAGGTGTTAATGTAATTAAGCCTAATAAAAAGGAAGCCATAATAGCCACTGGAATTACAATAAAGGATGATAAAAGCCTAAGAATGGCCTGTGAAAAATTAAAAGAAATTACAGGTGCTGATGACATTATCATCACCCTTTCAGAAGACGGAATAGCAAACTATTCAGATGGTAAACTAACAATTATACCTACAAAAGCTTTGGATGTAGTGGATGTTACCGGTGCTGGCGATACAGTTTTGGCATCACTAGGCTTGGCACTAGGTGCGGGAAAAACTATTATTGAGGCCTGTGAATTTGCAAATCATGCAGCTGCAATAGTGGTTAATAAAGTGGGCAGTGCCATAGCTACTTTGGCTGAAATAAATGAAAAATTCGCATAACAATGAAAAATAAAGATTCAGTTATAGTTATAACAGGTGCTGCGGGCTTCATAAGCTCATGTGTTGTACAATATTTTAATGATCAGGGTTTAAACAATCTGATATTAGTCGATCATTTTGGTTCAGCAGATAAAGAACCTAATTGGAAAAATAAGAAATATAACGAAGTTATTGAAAGAGATTCGTTCTTTTCATGGCTCGAACAAACCAATATCAAAATTGATTGTTTAATTCATCTTGGTGCACGAACGGATACAACGGAATTTGATTATTCGATTCATGAAGAATTAAATGTAAAGTATTCTCAAGATATTTGGAATTATTGTGTTGAAAATAAAACGCCATTGGTATATGCCTCTTCTGCTGCTACCTATGGTAATGGAGAAAATGGATACGATGATAACCATAATATTATCGAAAAACTTCAACCGCTAAACCCATATGGTATAAGTAAGAATGAATTTGATAAATGGGTAATCGCTCAAGAAAACACACCACCAAGCTGGACCGGATTGAAATTCTTTAATATCTATGGACCTAATGAGTTTCATAAAGGTAGAATGGCCAGTGTAATTTGGCATGCATTTAATCAAATTACTCAAAATGGAGAAATGAAATTGTTTAAAAGTCATAATCCAGATTATAAAGATGGGGAACAGTTAAGAGATTTTTTTTATGTAAAGGACTTAGTAAAAATCATTTATTGGATGACGGAAGAAATGATTGATTCTAACTGGACGATTGATAAAAATGGAATTTATAATTTAGGTACCGGTAAAGCAAGAAGTTTCTACGATTTAGTGTTAGCTACCTTTAAAGGGATGGATATTGAGCCCAACATATCATTTATAGACATGCCTATTGATATCAGAGACAAATATCAATACTTTACTGAGGCCAACATGCGTAAATTACGTGAAGCAGGTTTTACTGATGAGTTTCACACATTGGAAAGTGGGGTGGATGACTATGTTAGGGGCTATTTATCAGAAAACAAATATTATTAATAATGAGAAATCAAATAGAGAATATTTTTGAGGAGCATATCAAAGTGGCTCAAATGTCGCTTGCTGAATTAGTGCCTAATATTGAAAGGGTTTGTCAGGAAGTTACTAATTGCATTAAAAACGGTAATAAGGTATTACTTTTCGGAAATGGAGGCAGCGCAGGTGACGCACAGCATATCGCTGCCGAATTTACAGGTCGTTTCGTTAAGGAAAGAAAATCTTTGCCCGCAATTGCATTAACAACAGATACATCCGCGTTAACAGCCATAGGAAATGATTATGGGTATGATCGAGTGTTCGAGCGACAAGCTGATGGCTTATCAGTACAAGGAGATGTTTTAATCGGGATTTCAACCAGTGGCAATAGTGAAAATGTTTTAAAGGCCTTTCAGTTGGGAAGAGAGCGTGGTTGCATTAATATTGGCCTTTCGGGTCGTGATGGAGGAAAAATGAATGATATTTGCGATGTTAACATTGTTGTTCCATCTAACATTACAGCTCACATACAGGAAATGCATATTCTTCTTGGACATATTATCTGTACAGCTGTAGATAACAATTATTAACGAACCTATGATAGATAATATCGAAACTTTGAGTATTACAAAAGTATTTTTGCAGGATGATATTTCGGCAAAAATTGATGCCTGGAAAAAAAATGGTGATAAAATTGTTTTTACGAATGGATGCTTTGATTTGCTTCATTTGGGTCATTTAAGTTATATGTTAAAGGCCGCATCATTAGGTACTAAACTGATTATTGGCCTTAATTCTGATTCATCTGTGAAAAGACTGAAAGGAGATAGCCGACCGATTAATAAGGAGAATAGCAGGGCAATAATGCTGGCATCTTTGTTTTTCGTTGATGCAGTTGGTATTTTTAGTTCAGATACCCCACTGGAATTAATTCAAATTGTAAAGCCTGATGTTTTGGTAAAGGGGGGAGATTACCAAATTGAGAATATTGTAGGAGCGGTTGAAGTGCTTGCAAACGGTGGAATTGTACAAACAATTGATTTTATTAATGGATATAGTTCAACAAATTTGATTAACAAAATTAAAGACAATAATCTTGAAACAAAATAAAGCGCTTTTTCTTGATCGTGACGGCGTTATAAATGAAGATAAGGGCTATGTTTATAAGATAGAAGATTTCATTTTTACTGATCATATTTTTGAGGTTGCCGCCTATTATCAAGCTATGGGGTATCTCATTATAGTTGTCACTAATCAATCCGGAATTGCAAGAGGTTATTATGCTGAGGAAGATTTTAAGCTATTGACCGATTGGATGATGGAACAGTTTTTGAAAAGGAAGATCAGAATTACACATGTTTATCATTGCCCTCATCATCCGGATTTTAATTTAACCTGTGACTGCAGAAAACCTGAGCCTGGAATGTTAATGGAAGCAGCAAAAGATTATAATGTTGATTTAAGTGAAAGTATCCTAATTGGTGATAGTGAAAGTGATATGGAAGCGGGTAGACGTGCCGGATTAGCAAGAAATTTACATGTAACCGAGAATCTATTTATATAAATAATGAAAGTAGCAATCATACAGGAATGGCTAACTACCATGGGCGGATCAGAAAAAGTTGTTCAAGTTATTGCAGATATATTCCCGCAGGCAGATATTTTTACTTTAGTTGCAGATAAAAAGTTAGTTAAAGAACTTGGATTTGAAAACAGAAAAGTTACTTCTTCACTTATTCAACGTCTGCCTTTCGGTTTAAAAAAATATAAGACTTATTTGCCTTTATTTCCTTTCGCTATTGAACAATTCGACTTAAGTGAATACGATCTCATCATATCCTCAAATCACGCTGTTTCAAAGGGCGTTCTAACAACAACTGACCAACTCCATATTACCTATTGTCATTCTCCCATCCGCTATGCATGGGATTTGCATCATCAGTATTTGAAAGAAGAGGGATTAAGCTTTGGTTTCAAAGGCTTGCTGGCAAGGTATTTTCTTCATCGAATTAGAATTTGGGATTTTGTGTCATCGGTTAGACCAGATTTTTATATCAGTAATTCGAATTTTATAGCCAAACGCATACAGAAAGTTTACAATAAGGCTGCAACAACAATTTATCCACCAATTGAGATTGACGACTTCATTCTTGAAACCGTTAAAGACAGCTACTACGTAACATCTTCGAGAATGGTACCTTACAAAAAAATAGATTTAATTGTAGAGTCCTTTTCAAAGATGCCTGATAAGAAACTGATTGTAATTGGTGATGGACCAGACTATAAAAAAATTAAAAGTAAGGCATCATCAAATGTGGAATTCACAGGATACTTGTCATTTAACAAATTGATACTAAAACTACAAAAAGCGAAAGCATTTGTATTTGCCGCTGTAGAAGATTTTGGAATGCTACCCGTAGAGGCACAAGCCTGTGGAACGCCAGTAATCGCATTGGGCAAGGGTGGTAGCTTAGAAACGGTTAAAGATGGAATTACAGGCGTATTGTTTCCAGAACAGACCGTAGAATCATTGATGGCAGGGGTTTCACGATTTGAAACTTTAAAATTTGACCCTCAGATAATTCGAGCCCATGCGGAAACCTTTAGCAAAGATGTTTTCAAAACTAGCTTCAAGAAATTTGTAGAGAAAAAGATTATTGAAGAGAATTATAAGTTCTAATCGCCTTATTCAAATAAAAACTTAAATTAATGAAAAATTACAATAATACCTACGTTCTAATCATGGCCGGAGGTGTGGGATCTCGTTTTTGGCCCAGGAGCCGAAATCAATTTCCTAAACAATTTATCGACATACTTGGTATTGGAAAATCCTTACTTCAATTAACCTATGAGCGTTTTGAAAAAATTGCCCCCAAGGAAAATATCTATGTACTTACCAATGATAGTTATGCAGATATTGTAGAAGACCAGCTTCCAAAAGTAATTTCAGACAACATTTTACTGGAACCGAGTAGAAACAATACTGCGCCATGTATTGCTTATGCCGCTTATAAAATTGGCAAAATCAATCCGGAGGCAAATCTGGTGGTAGCACCTTCTGATCACCTTATTTTAAAGGAAAATATTTTCTTAAATAAAATAGCAATGGCACTTGATTTCAGTGCTGCGCATGATGCGCTGCTTACCCTTGGCATTACACCCACCCGGCCGGATACGGGTTATGGATATATAGAATTTGCCGATGAGCAGGGAGCAGAAAATAAGGAGCTAGGATTAGGGACTGAGATCAAGAAAGTAAGTGCGTTTAAAGAAAAACCAGCACTCGAAAAAGCTAAAGCATATTTAGCAAGTGGCGATTATGTATGGAATGCCGGTATTTTTATTTGGTCGGTAAAGTCGCTGATCAAAGCTTTTGAATTACATGCCACTAACATTGCTGCGTTATTTGCCAAAGGATTACCTGTATTTAACACTGACGAAGAGGCGGACTTTATTAAGGTGCAATATCCAAAAAGTGAGAACATCTCGATTGACTACGCCATCCTGGAAAGAGCAGACAATGTTTATACCATTCCTGCAGATATTGGTTGGTCTGACTTGGGCACTTGGGCATCATTACATGAGGTGATTGAAAAAGATGAAAAGAATAATGCCATCAACTGTGAAAAAATTAATTTAAAGGAAAGTTCTGATTGCATTATCCATCTTCCACTGGGAAAAGCAGCGGTAATCAGAGGTTTAAATAATTTTATTGTTGTTGATGATGGAAAGGCTTTATTGATTTATCCAAAAAGCAATGAACAGGAAATAAAGTCGGAAGTGACAGCATTGGTAAACTTATTTGGGAAAGATTTATCGTAAATAACTTTTTTTGCTATTAGAGGTAAAAAGTTAAATGTCTAAGGCTTAGGATAATTTTTTTGTACTTTTATACAAATTTAACATAAATTAAACTTTTAGGCACTACTTTTGCTTACTGGGAAAGAAAATTGTCTATTTCGCTCTGGTAATTCTTCGCTTATGAAACACCGCTACTCTAAACACCTCACACCAACTGTCTATCTTGGTGATTTTTTAATCCTGAATTTTTCGTTGATTATTACAAGTTTGTATCATCTGGGTACGGATTTTAGAAATTATAGCTATGCAGGGGTATTTTTTTTAGTGGCCAATATTAGCTGGCTGATCCTATCTGCATTAACCAAAGTTAGTGTAATCCATCGACCTTTGGTTTTGTCTAATAATATCAACAGGTTCCTAATGACTGTGATTTATTATCTAGCGGCATTGTTTTGTATACTGTACATTTCTGGAATATTTGATGTATCTCGTTTTGTATTAATTGCACATTTTATTGTTTTTGTGGTATTAGTTATTGCCTTTCGGTCAATTATCTTTTTGGTACTGGACTATATCCGAAAGAAAGGTTACAATCACCGTAAAGTTCTCATCATAGGAGATAAAGTTGTAGCACAAAGGCTGAAACAATCCTTCGCCAAACATCCTGAATATGGTTATGACATTTGTGGTTACATATCAGAATCGGGAATTCTAGGTTATAGTTTAGGTGATGTAGAAATGCTGATTGCCAGGCGAAAAGTAGATGAAATCTACATCTGCAACCTCAATGCCTTAAAAAACCGTTTAGATGTTTTGCAATTCTTAAAGGATCACGAAATCACCGTGAAAATTGTTTCCGATCTGGACTTGAATGTTCAGGAAACGGTAGTAGAAAACTATGAAGAATTTCCGGTATTTAGAATGTTGCCCCATCGGGTGGAAAGTTTAAAGATTCGTTTATTAAAACGAGGCTTTGATTTGGGTTTTGCTTCGGTTGTGATGTTTTGTGGTGCGCCGGTTTTTGCTTTGATTACCGTAATCACTAAAGCTTCGTCAAAGGGACCAGTATTCTACAAGCAACAGCGTATAGGTCGTAATGGAAAACCCTTTTTCATCTACAAGTTTAGAAGTATGTATATTGATGCGGAAAGCATGGGGCCACAGCTTTCGAAGGATAATGATCCGAGAATTACAAAATGGGGCTTAATTATGCGTAAGACACGTTTGGATGAATTACCCCAGTTTTATAATGTTTTTAAAGGTGATATGTCGGTAGTTGGTCCAAGACCAGAGCGGCAACATTTTATCGAACAGATTATCGAACGTGCTCCTCAATATAATCATCTATTGAGTATCAAACCGGGCATTACTTCCATTGGCCAGGTTCGTTATGGTTATGCAGAGAATGTTGATCAGATGATTGAAAGGATGGAGTTTGACCTGATCTATTTGGGTAAATTAAAATTACGTACGGATATGGGCGTAATCATGGAAACGGTTAAAGTGATGGTTGCAGGAAAAGGTAAATAACCATGATATAAAACTTTAATAAAATTATATGCAAAAGAATATTGGGTCGCAGATAGAGTTACACTAATTGAACGCTATTTACATTTAGATTCGACAAAAACCTATTCAAGACAATATATTTAGCCCGTACATTTTTGTATGGGCTTTTTATTTAACATTTATATCGCAGAAACAATTTTATGATGGACAAGCAGGGGTGTAGCTGTCTTGCCTGGTAGCTTTTACCCAGCGCTTAGTAGTTGGATCTTGATAAGATTTTGTCACCTAAATTCCTCAACAAAGCTAGTCTTTAAGGGCTATTGATGCAGCACAAATGTTGAGATAATTTTATAGTATTAAATTTTAGCATGTTATATGTTAAATAGTGATTTAAAAATCGAAATTATTCAAGCCGTAATCAGATGAAGATTGTAATTGTAGGTACAAGGGGGATACCTGACTTTTACCGGGGATTCGAGAAGGGGGCTCAACTTGTTGCTCGGGGATTAGCAGATAGGGGGCATGATGTAACCATATATTGTGCACACAATCACCCTTATCAAAAATCTCACTGGCGGGGAATCGAATTAATTCATGTTTACGACCCTGAATATAAACTGGGCTCTGTTAGCAACTTTTTTTATGATTATTTTTGTTTTAAAGATCTTAGAAATAGACCTTGTGATCTAGTTATCCAGTACGGTCCTTCCAGCGGAATTTGGTCCTGGATGCTTCCTAAAAATGTGCTGTTGGTCTCTAATATTTCGACCATTGAGTGGAGAAATAAAAAATACAATAAGTTAACTTCGAAATTTCTCGAATTGGCTGAAAAATTGGCCGTTCGTTATAGCCATTCTATAATTTCAGATTCTAACCTCAGCTGCTCGTATCTCAGAAGCAGATATAAAAAGCGGGTGAAGTTTATTCCTCCGGGAGTGGACACCCTAAGTTTAGAGGAGAAAGCCAGTTTAGATAAACATTATCTTCAACCCTATTCCTATAGCTTATATATTGGTAGCCTAGAGAAACAAGATCACATTGAAATGATACTAGATGGCTTCGTGATGTCATCTTCTGGAAATAGGTTCCTTGTAGTGGGTAATCATACTACACGTTTTGGTAGTTACTTGCAAGAAAAATACAGGGATTGCGCTGTTATCGAATTTCTCGGTAGCATTTATGACAAACATGTCCTCAATCGATTGCGTTATTTTTCAGACATCTGCTATTATGGGCGGGATGAGCCTACCTACTTGCTATATGATGCGATGGCTGCAAACTGTATACCTTCTGCTTATGGAAGCAGTGCCAATCGTGATGTTTTGGGTAATGATGCGTTCTATTTTACAAGTTCGTCGGACGTTTCAAAGCAATTGTCGTTAGTAACAGATAAAATAATAGATTATAGAAAGGTTATAGAAAGTAATAATAGAAAAACGGCAGACATTTATCATTGTCCTATTGTTATTGATCAGTATGCCGATCACCTAAATTATATTCTTTCATCTCGGTGCACCCTCTATTCAAATATTAACACAGTAAATGCACAATTTTTCGGGTAAATGACCATTAAAAGCAATAATATTTTCCAGGATTGGCGAAGTAACCATCATAACGCTAAAGGTAAAGCGATTATGACTTTTTTCAGGTGTGCGTCTCTTATCGAGCAGCATCTGTTTTTAAAAATTTTGTTCTTTTGGTATCTTTTACTGTATAAATTTATAATTGGTTGGATTTTTAATATCGAAATCAGCTCGAAAGTAAACATTGGGAAAGGACTTAAACTGGTTTACGGGCATGGTTCAGTGATCAATGGTATGGCGAATATTGGAGAAAACTGCACCTTACGCCATCTTACCACCATTGGGTGTAAAATTTTGGAAGATGGCTCATCTGGACCATCGCCGATAATCGGCAACAATGTTGATATTGGCGTAAACGCCACTATATTAGGTGATATTAGAATTGGTGATCATGTAGTTATCGGTGCAGGATCTGTGGTTACCAAAGATGTTGAGAGCTATTGCGTTATCGGAGGAAACCCAGCAGTCATTCTGAAAATGATTTATAGATATCCAATAACCGAGTGTGGCGAACCAGATGGCTCAACACCTGCAAATTAATTCATTCTCCACCATTTTGTTGGTTTATTTATTTCCCCATTACTAACCTCTTTGTAAAAATTATTCAATATCGGGATGCTTACTGATATTTTGGTGCCTTTGTAATTTTCAATTGTCAAGGTGCCATTCAATCGCTTTACACGCGTGTTAATATTTTTGAGCCCCATGCCAACATTTCCGACCTTTAATGGATCGAAACCATTCCCGTTATCTTTAATTACGATAGTGATATTTTCTTTGAAAATGGAAATATTCAAAGATATTATATCAGCTTCTGAATGTTTTAGTGCATTATGTGCTATTTCCTTAGCTAATAAGTATAAATCACGTCTGCTTTCGCTTTTAGTTTTTAATTGAGGGATATATTCAGGGAGTGCTGAACTGAATTTGATATCTGAATATCGAAATAGTTTTGATAATTGTTCCTGAATGAAGAAAATTACGCTATCTAATTGATCATTTTCGGTACTTGTTGTCCAAATTATGTCATTAATTTTTGTAGAAATATCTTTTATCATCTCATTTAGTTCCCTAAACTCATGAATTTCGCTTCTTTTTTTACTGGCCAATTCAGAATATAATTTTATCGCTGATAAACCAGATCCAAGTTCGTCATGCAGTTCGCTACTAATTCTTTGTCTTTCTAGTTTGATCGCCTTACTCTGTTCGATATACTCATTTTTCTCTATCTGTTTCAATCGCTGATTGATGTAAATCATCCGCAAGGCATAGGCCATTAATAAAACTAATGCAAATAATGAAATCCATAGCGCATGACGGTAGTCGTTGTAGTCAAATAGAATTAAGTGTGATTTATGAATTAAATAGTGTAATTTGAGTCTCATTATTTATTATGAATTTGTAGTTTAATTATTACAATTTAATATTTATTTATACATTAATTTGTATTATTATTTTTCGCTTATTTAGTCTGTTTAATATTTAATCTCATGTATTTATAGAACACTAAAATGGTGATTTAAAAGGACATAACAGAATTTAATATCATTTAATAACCTTTGTATATTAGCATTGTTGTAAGGGCAGTCCCGGAGTCCTAAGATAAAGTTGTCTCTATTATTCGTTTACGTTGGCCAAGTTGAATATTTAGCCTATTAATTAACGCTAACATATAATAGAGTTTAGTTGTTTATTAATTACTCCCTATTAATGTTTTTATGATTTCAGTTTCCATTGTTGAAGATCACGAACAATATCGTAATCTTCTAGTTAAAGTTATTAAAGTAAATCCTTTATTTACGCTGAAGGGTGTTTATGCTTCCGCTGAGGAAGCGCTTCAAAAAATGCACTTGGACAAGCCAGACATAGCACTTGTTGATATCAAGTTGCATAAGCTATCCGGAATTGATTTTGTAAGGCAATCAAAGCCTTATCTAGCTTTCACTCAGTTCCTGATGTGTACAAGTTACCAGAATGATGAAAATGTTTTTAATGCACTTAAATCAGGTGCATCAGGTTATATCCTGAAAGGCTCAAGTTTGGAAGAAATTCATGCCGCTATTATTGATCTCTCTGAGGGTGGAGCGCCAATGAGTCCATACATCGCAAAAAGAGTTATTGGGTTACTTAGCGGAAAACAACATGAGAAGCAAGGTAAACTGGGCCTAACCGAGCGTGAACTTGAAGTATTATCTTTATTGAGTAAAGGCTTGCTGTATAAAGAAATCTCTGATCAACTCGCTATTAGCCCAAACACAGTAAAAAATCATTGCAAAAATATCTATAAGCGGTTGCACGTTCAGAATAAAGTTGAAGCGCTCAACAAGTTCAACCATTATAACATGAATACTTCGGTTTATACTTTTACCTAATACATTACGTATAGTGGTCTCTATTTAGGTTGTAGTCCTTTGGGGCTATTGATTGTCAGGCATAAAATCTGTCAATTTATGTTCCGTTCCAAAGTTACCTTAAAATTATTTTTAAGGTTCAATACACATTATACAGGTCCAGATATTATGAAAAGTCGTCATGTTTTTATACTAATTTCTTTATTGGTTATAATAGATGCTTTGGCAATTAACAGTTCCTTTGCATTCTTTTATTTTTCAGGATTTTTAAAACAAACTGATATAGGTGGGGCTGCACAATTCTTAGTGATCATTAACCTGTCATGGTTGACGGGGGCAATAGTAAACAGCACTTATACTTTCAAAAATGTTCAAAAACAGCAGCTGCTCTACCGAAAAGTTTTTCTCACTTTTTTAATGCAGGTTATGCTACTTTCAGTAGTAGTTAATCACCTAACGCCTACAGTGTACATCACATGGCGAATACTTTTGATTTTTGGAGTGGAGATTTTTGTACTTGTAGCAATACGTTTAGCCACCCATATTTTCGAAAGGTATTATGTAAAGATGAATCTTTTCAAAAAAAACATTGCCATCATTGGTCAAAATGATTTAGGAAGCCGACTTGAAAAGTTCTTTTTAACCAACCCTTTGACCGTAAACTTTACAGGGTCATATCATTACCAACGTGACCAATTTGCAAATAGCGCATTCGATGAAGCATCATCACGCGATTCGATAAAATATGCGATTGTTAATCATTTGGATGAAGTGTACATTACTGAGTTTCCGGAACAGGATAGTGCTCTGGACGAAATTGTTGAATTAGCAGATCAGCATTGCGTTCGTGTAAGATTCGTTACTTCTTTTATGAACTACCAAAGGGAGCAAATATCCCTGAGGATGTCAAATTACAAATTGAAAAATTACTACGATGGAATACCTATACTAATAAACAGAAAAGAGCCATTAAGCAGGCTAAGAAATAGAATTGTTAAAAGATGCTTTGATATAGTTTTCAGCTTGGCAGTAATATTGTTTATTCTTTCCTGGTTATTTCCAGTACTGATGATTTTGATTTTAATGGAATCCAGGGGAAATCCAATCTTTAAACAACTGCGTTCGGGACGAGATAATGAGCCTTTTTATTGTTTTAAATTTAGAAGCATGCGGGTTAATTTGAACAGTGATATTAAACAGGCAGAACGTAACGACCCAAGAGTTACGAAAATTGGGGCTTTTATGAGAAAAACCAGTATTGATGAGCTACCACAGTTTTTTAATGTTTTGTTTGGCGATATGAGTGTGGTAGGGCCCCGGCCTCATATGCTCAAACATACTGAAGAATATCGGCAGGTTGTAGATAAATATATGGTGAGGCAGTTTTTAAAACCCGGAATTACGGGGCAAGCGCAGGTGAACGGTTTCAGAGGCGAAACAAAAGAACACGCTCAAATGATAGGACGTGTTAAACATGACATTTCTTATATGGAAAACTGGACCTTAATTAAAGATGTACAAATTATCATCAAAACTGTAACAAATGCACTTGGTGGAGAAGAAAATGCATTTTAATCATTGCGTGGCAACAGAATATCAAAATAGTATATGTCTTTCTGCAAATTGCTTTGGATATTTTTCCCTGAAGATTTCTGCTTCCTTAAATGATTGATGTTTGATGAAGTAGTACAATTTATTTAGAAGTATAAACTTGACATTTGTTGAGAATTGTACACAAAATTTTTTAACATGAAGTGATTTATCTAATGAATTTCCCAAATTAATTATGGCTTTTTAAGTTACAGCCAGTTGATTTTGATATGGGATTTCTCGATTTTAATAATACATAAATGTTAAATTATAATTATAATAAGATAATGAGTGGGTTAGGAAAAACCATTGGGTCAATAAAAACGTAAATACAATATATGAGTTGTGTAGAGAAATTTATATATTATTGATCTTAAATTATGGGTAATTATTTTAGTCAATCTCGTAAAGGCATGAATTACAATTTGTATACCGGAACGTTGAATGAGTTATCGCTTGAATCGAAAACAGTCATCAATACTATAAATCAATATTCTTACTGCGTGGCAAACGAAGATAAAGAGTTCCGGAATGCCCTTGTGGAATCTGATATATTATTACCTGATGGAGAGGGTGTTGTACTTGCAGAGCGAATTCTTAGCGGCAGAAAAATCAATAAAATTTCTGGGGCTGATCTTCATCAGCATATTTTAACTTCTTTAAATCATAAAAATGGTCGGTGCTTTTACTTAGGTGCTATAAATGAAACACTTGAAAAAATAAAGGCTCGTATTCAACATGAATATCCAAATGTAGTTGTAGGGTATTATTCGCCGCCATTTAAGAGTGTTTTTAATGAAGAAGACAATAATAAAATGATTGCTGCCATAAATGATTTTGGTGCTGATGCTTTGTTTATTGGATTAACAGCACCTAAACAAGAAAAGTGGTCGTGGCAATTTAAATCTCAAATAGATGCGAAGGTGATATGTGCGATTGGTGCTGTATTCGATTTTTACTCACAAACCGTTAAACGTCCGAGCGATTTTTTTATTCGTTATAAGTTAGAATGGCTGGGCCGTTTGCTAAGTAACCCCAGAAAGATGTGGAGAAGGTATCTTTATTATGGTCCCATTTATGTTTACCACATATTTAAGCTTAAATTTGCCGCTTAGTACTACTACGACTGTTCGATAATAAAAAGCTATTTAGCTTAAGTATTTTTGCTGGCCAGCGTATCAGAATAGATATGAATCAGTTGTTTCAGATTAACTTCAGGAGCATAATATTGATGATAGGAAAATAGTGCCCCTGCTGCTAAGTTTTGTTTAGCCTGGCTATCCATGTTTTCAAACTCATATAGCTTTCTTTGTAGTTCAAGCACATTCCCCGGAGAAAAGGTAAGGCCGTTTACTTGATCTTTAACAATTGATGGAATGTTACCAAGATCTGCGGCAATTACTGGTTTTGCCAAAGAGAACGCTTCAATCATTACCATTCCAAAGGTTTCATACCATTCTGAAGGGAAAATAAGTGCCTTGGACCCAACAAGCATTTCCTCAATTTCAGTTTTTGAAAGATGATCGAGGTATTCGACATTAACAAAATGTGTTCCAGCTTCCGAAACAAAATCTCTTAAGGGGCCTGTTCCTGCAATTTTTAACACTTCCGGGCAATGTTCAAATGCCTTCAACAGCGTTTTAATACCTTTTTCTTCACTTAGACGACCGATGAATAGATAGTATTCTCCTGCGCTATTTACCGCTGCGGATTTTTTTTGGTTGGTAAAATTTGGCTTCAGAAATGTTTTGGTACTTGCATGTATTAAACCACTCAGTTCAAAAATTTTTCCGCTATGCTCACCTAAAAAGATCATGGCATTTACCAACCTCCAGGTACCTATTTTTCGATGCAAATAATTCGAAATAGCCAGCCAGAAGGTTATAACTTTCGATTGCTGGTATACACCCTCCCGAACAGCAGACCATGGAAAGGATTCATCCAATGATTTCAAAAATAATTTATTTTTAAAAAACAGGCTTCCAGAAGGACACAATAGACGGTAGTTATGAATAGTCATGACGATGGGTACCTGCATTTTTTTTGCTGCATATAATACAGATGGAGTTGCGGCATAATGGAGATTGTGAACGTGAACAATATCAGGCTTAAAAGACTTAATTTTTTTAAGCATCGTAAAATAAGAATATGGGTTAAATGGCATAAGCAATACCTTTAATAAAGTAGCTGATGCGTTACTGAAATCAATAAGTTCTACTTTGTGGCCATCGTTTTGGAGCAGTGCCATTTCATTTTGAACAACAGCATCTTCCCCTCCATGCTGTTTGTAATAGGTATGGACGATTAATATCCTCATTAGTCTGCCTTTCGTATATTATTGGTGAACTTAAGGAAATCATTCTTTAATTTACGAATTACCAAAGTAGAGAAATCATAAGGGCTTTTGATCTGTGCCTGAAGTTTCGGGCTAATAATGTTTGGAGGGCAAAATTTAAAATCACGATTGCTGCCGTCATCAATCGGGGTAATCAGGTAATTGACTCCAGAAGTATTTGTCGATTCTTCATCAAACCCAATGTTAGATACTTTTGATAATGTTGGATAAATTACTTTTAGTCGGTTTTCCGCTACATGTGTTTGCATCTGGATGTCCCAAGTTGAGATTTTGCCAGATATTTGTTTACGAAGCATCCGTATCAGATCGGCCCCCTCGGCATTAAGGCGCTTTTTGAATCCCGGGGAGGTATTCATTAGTATTTCGAGTGCCTGGTTATCCCAGATCACATCTGGAAAACGGTTGGCCCATCCGCCCCATCCGTAAGAACAGAACCGTTTATATACAATGCTGTCGTAATGATATTCACCCTTTTTAATGGGGAAAACATAAGCGGTTACACAAAATACAGTGTGATCATTTTTATAAAATTCTAATGCATCAGTTAGATATTTGATATAATTTGGGCTAACAATGAGGTCATCTTCCACAATAATAAAGCGCTCATAGTTTTCACTTAAAAAAGTTAGTCCGGTTCTGAAGTTTGGGCCGGTACTGTAATTATATTCTCTATAATGCTTAATGACCGATTTAAAGCCTTTTAGTTGATCTATATAATCTCTTACTTCTTTAATCGATTTTTGACCTGATGCATCTTTTGCCCCATCACTGAAAAAGATAATATCCAAATTGGCACACTCCGGATTTTTGAGTAAGGCTTCAATGCACCTTTTAAGTTTTGATACTCTGTTGTAGCAAAATACGCCAATGATTAAAGAATTTTCCATTTTGTAAAGTTTATGTTCAATGAAACCCTGATAAATTTTATTCTGCTCTTTCCAACAGAGATGGCAGGCCTAACCTATAGAATTAGATCATGGCTATTACAATCAGGCGCAGATCATTTTTTTTAATTTTTTCTTTGCAGCCCTATAATAACTTACCGCATAATATTTAGTAAATTTTGAAATAGTGAGTTTGGGGATACCTAATGTGCTCCTTAACATGGTGGTAAATTGTGCCTCAGAGAGACTTAAACCATAATTATTTTGGTTTAAAATCAGCAACTTGTACAAATCAGCCAATCCGAATGTTTTTTCAGATGGAAGATGCCAAATGGCAACTTCCGTGTCCTGCTCTCCCACATTCCGATAAAATACTGGATTGGTCCAGAATCGTTTCAGAAGGTCTTTACGTGGGCTGGCCATAAAGTTATTTTTATAGTAAATGTAGCTTAGTGTTTGTGCTTCCTCATTAAACTTTGGTAATCCAGCCTCATGTCTTCGTAGCAGTTCCGGCCATAAAGCCTTAAAATCATTAAATATGGTATTGACGTTTTTAACATTGGCCAGAAAAAATTCGCCGTAGTGATAACCTGGGATTTCGTCGACTTTTTTATCTGATAGTTCCTGGTAAAGTTCTTTCATGTCTTTCCTGCTCAAACCATGAATAACCAGATCAGTGCTGCAATCGTCTTCAAAAGAAATAAAGCCATTTGGGGATGCAATTTCAAAAAGCTCATCAATATTTTTTGAAAAAACGCAATCTGAATCTAATATTAAATACTGATCATTAGGGTTAATATTGTTTTTGGTAATGTATTCAAGTATGGAAAACTCGAAAAACTGGTTTTGAAACATATTAAAATATCCCTTAGGCGTTTTATAGTTAAATTCGGTATAAATGATTTCAACACCTAGCTCCTGCAATGACGCCCTGATTTCTTTTCCATCTACTACAGGAAAAACATGAGTATTGCTAAAAAGAATATGTTTTTGAGTTTTGTTAAATCGTTTGCTTGTAGCAAAAAACAGGAGTATACAACGCCAGTAAATATTTTGATGTTTTAAACCGGATGATTTTTCGCCTGTTTGGGGATAGATGCTTTCTTCTCCAATGGCATCGACACAAATCCAAGTACATATAAAATTCATATTTTTCTTTAATTATGATTAATCAATTCGATTGTTTTTTGATCTGGTTTTGGTGTTATATTAATTTGAATATTTTGAGCATTTTTTGTTTGTAAAGAAAGTTCCGTTCTTTCAAGATAGTACAGGCAAATGCCAACAACTCCCCAAAAAATTAATGGTAGCACATAGCTGAATGAGAAAATTAAACCAGCAAGCGTAAAAGCAATTAAGATCCCCGACTTTTCATCAAGGTTGCGAAAGAACGCTTTAAACCCCAAGTAAAGTAGATAAAAGTACTTTAAGATTAAACCTAAAAAACCATGGTAGAATAACATCTCCATAAAACCTTCATGAAAGTGTTGTCCCGTTTTCTCTGGCCACCAGTCTACTAAAGGATTTTTCATTTCAAAGCCTTCGAATGTCCATCCAAAAAATGGACGTTCTAAAACCATTGGGAAATACACCCTTCTTTGATCTGCCCTGAATTTCCCGGTTCCATCTTCCCGGGTAGGATCCAGTATTTCACTAAATCTTTCACCAAAGAACGTTAACATATCCGGAAACAATTGGGATATCACAAAAGCTAGCAACAGAATTGCTAAAGCTGCAGAGAAAAATATTTTCAGGGTTTTTGATAAAGAGATAATTCGATTTCTTACCACAATAAAAAAATAAATTCCAAGCGAGAAAAGACTGCTTGCCCAAACAGATCTATGCTGGTGAATAACGATGACAATGACGCAAAAAAGAAACCATAAAAGTGCGCTTGTAGCTCTTTCTTTTAAATATTTGTTCAAGAACCACAATAATGGCAAAATCATCATAAAGATACTACGGGCATGAATAATGCGGCTATCACCGGAAAATGGGCCGTAATCATCCATTTCTACACTATTTAAGCTAAAAGAAAAACCACGTCCGTAGATGATCATGAAAATCACGTAAACCGCCAGATAGAATTTTGCCAGGAATTCAAGTATATCAAGGTCGTATGAACGGCATAAAGCCCGTACAAACACAATGAATATTGCAGGGAACAATATCGTATATAGCGTTAATTGTTGAAATATAGTGCCATAATCGAGCAAAGATTCAAATACTAATCTAACAACGAAAAAGCTTATGACGCCCAAATAGATTTGCTCACTTTTTCTGAGTTTATGAAAACTGACCAAAAGAAGCGCATAAATTAATAAACTCATTATTTTTTCGTACAGCAAAATGATTACTGAATTAGGTAAAACCAACCACGAAAAAATATTTTCCATCAGAAAAAAAGAAAAAAACAGCAAAAAAAGTTCTTTTACTTCAAATTCATAGTTAAATATCCTTATTACGTAACCCATTAAAATGCACTTTTTATCTTTCGAATTACTTTAGGAATGATATGGGTCATTTGAAGCATATTAAGTACTTGATTAAGCATAACCGTTTTTACATGGTGTCTCTCGTCAATCCACTTGATAGGCCTTTCGCCTTTTAAGTACATGCTTTGAAAGATATCTTCTTTTTCGGGAATAATTTGCCTGTAAATATCTGCTTTTTTATCTACCAGCTCTTTGTTAATATAGCCAAGATGCTTTAGCCTGAAATTAGTATTGTATTTTAGCCCTTTAATTCCTTTCACATTTGGTGAATCGATAATAAGATTTTGAAAATACCCGCTAGGGTTTTCACGCCACATAATCCTATCATGCCCTGCCGAATAATTTAGACGATATAATGATCCTGCAAAATGCTCACGATCCATGAAATGAAAGCGACGGAACGCGAATTTTGTGAAGACTTTACTGTTCATCAACTCATCAAAATGTGCCCTGGTAAGTTCGGGTTCGAATATTTCATCAATATCGATCCAAAGACACCAATCAGGTTTTCTTAACCTTACTCTTTGATATAAAAGGTTTTTATCACGTCCTTCATTGTATCCTTCTGTTTGAATGATATCTACAACTTTAGGATGGGATTTTAACTTCTCATATGTACCATCAGTTGAACCGTTGTCCAATACCACAATCTCATCTGCGATTTTTTCAAAGCATGCCAGCCATTCTTCTGCGAAAAACATGCCGTCCTTTACCCGTAACATGACTACAAATTTTGCCATTCTCTTAAGTTTTAATTGTAATTTTCTCCGTTGAAACTTTTTTAGTTATTCTTATTGGAAATAGGTTCCATAATTGTTCACGCATTTCTGAATCTTTGATGAGCACTAATACCAGATAAAAAATTGTAAAACCAAGGCCATTAACCAACAGGCTGATCAACTTCATCTCTGCCGGAATGAAAAGCATCGTTAATTCATTAATTAACCACCCGACTACTATGGAAACCGGAATAATTACAACCCAATTTTTTAAAATCTTCGCAATCAAATGCTTGCTCAAATATCCGAGTTTGTTTAGCCGATAAGAAAAGAAGGTAAAATCAACCATTATACTTACCATAAGCATTACGGCTATTAAACCAATAATGCCATAAAATTTACCGGCGAAATAGAATAGGATGCCAGAAATTATGCCTTTACAAATATTGATATAGCTATTCATCTTAATGTCTCCTAAGGCATAACCCATGTTGGCCATAAAATAACCGATTTGGGCAAAGAAAAAATTTCCGATTAATAAAAAGATAATTTTATCTCCGATGTACTTGTCGTGTCCTGTCCATAAGGTAATTAGCGTATGATAATTGATGCAGAATACTAGTCCGATAAATATTGCAGCATAATAGTAATATTTAAACTGGGTGCTGATCAATGATTTTATTTGTGTATCGTCTCCTTTACCTTTAGCATGCGAGATAAGGGGCATGAGGGCAACCGAATGTCTTCCAATTAACGTTTGCGACATTTGTATTGGCCTTTTATTGATTTCAAAAAGCGTTATCATTGTTGGCGCAACAAACCGAGCCAGCACAATCATATCTAAAGAGGCAGAAAATCCGCCTATAATGCGTGAAATTGATGTAAATGAAAATATCTTTACAAATTTTTTGAGATGGCTAACGTCAAAGTCTATAAAAAGCTGAAGCTTGTTTAATATAATTTTTAAAGCTGTGTAATTATAGATGTTGATATATAGTGCCCTCAGCATGTTTGCAATTGCTATTGAAATCACACCATAGCCCAGGAATAAAAATAGGATATTTGTAGCGAGGAAAACAATGTTGCCTGAGATTGATGCGATTGCAACGTGAACAGGGTTTTGAAGTCCTTGGTTAATCCCCGAAAGGCTGAAAGACAGTAATGATAAGCCTGTAGCAATTATTGATACCATTAATGCTACTTGTAAACCGTCATATTTCGATACATCTTTATTTATGATCGTGCCAATTAACAAGTAAAATACAATACCTGCAATTATGGAAAGTGCAAAAATAGCGGAAGAAGTTAATATGCCTGATCCAATAGTCTTATTTACTTCTCCATGCATGTTTTGCCCGTAAAGCTGGGCTATTTTTTGCTGGAGAACATCACCTACACCCGGATCGGCAAGCGTCATCCATGCCAGTATGTTGCCAGTAGCCAGCCAAAGTCCAAGGGTTCCACTATCTATTTTATGTAGATATATTGGCAATAAAATGAATGCATTGATGATATTCGTTATTACGTAACCATACTGAAAGATGAAATTCCACTTTAGTATTTTCTTGTTCATTTAATCGTTATTCTATTAATTTTTGATCATAACTTCCGCCATAAACCATTCCCGTTCCATAGCCATAACCATAGTTGTTTTTACCGTAACCACGTTGAGATACTGCATTAAATACAATTGCTGGATTTGGTAGGTTATTTAATTTAATATTATCGTCAATACGTTCAATGAAGACTTTTGGTGTATATGCATGACGTATCACAAAAAGGGTGGCATCACACATTGGGGCAATAGAGTACGCATCAGAAACAGGACCGATAGGAGGAACATCAATAATAAGATAATCAAACTGCTCCGCTAGGTTTGAGAACAGTTCTTCTACCTTCCCATTTAAAATCAATTCTGCAGGGTCAACCGGTAGTTTTCCTGTAAGAAAAAGGGAAAGATTTTCATTGACAATTGAATTGCTGAAAATATCTTCCATTGATGCCTTACCTTGTAAATATTCTGAAATTCCAGTACGCTGTTTAACGCCAAATTTATGGTGAAGTGATGGGTTGTTCAAGTCGAAATCCAATAAGGCAACTCTTTTGCCTGTCATGGCCAAGGATACAGCTAAGTTAGATGCTACAAAACTTTTACCTTCCCCTGAAATAGCAGACGTAATCATTAATCTTTTGTTTTGCTTGCCCATACCAATATAGTGCAAGGTAGTTCTAAGGCTCCTGAACTGTTCAGCAATTAAAGTACGTTGGTTACTGCCAATAACAATTTGCTTTGCAGATGAATTGGTACTAATCTCAGCAATAACCGGTAGTTTTGTTAATGATTGTATTTCATGCTGGAACATCACATTTCGTCTCATTTTGTCTTTTGCAGTCACAAAAGCAATTCCTAATATACCCGCCCCAAAGATGGCTGCAAGGTAGATCATTTTTCTCTTCGGGCTTACCGGAAACTCTGATGATTCTGCCTGGCTAACAATTTGGCTGTCAGAGCCATTGGCGATATAGGATAGTGCTGTTTCTTCTTTTTTCTGAAGCAGAAAAGTATAAATGCCACTTTTAATCTGTTGTTGCCTTTGGATATCTACTAAATTGCGCTCCGTTTCCGGCATGGATTGTAAGGCTGAAGAATACGTGCTTGTGGTACCTGAAAGATTATTTCTGCTGGCAGAAAGACTATTTCGCTGATTACGGAGGTTTTGTAGGATTTGAGGTTTAATTTTATTAATTTGATCATTATACGCTACCATTGCAGGATTATTTTCGCCTGTTGTTTTTCTTAAACTTTCCGCATTTAACTGTAGCTCGTAGATGTCCTTGACCATTTGAGTAAGTCCCGGATCATTTATACCGGCCGTTGAAGGAACAATTCCACCAGTGAGATCTCTCGAACGGACATAATTTTCTACTTGATCGAGTACAGATAATTGCATGTTGATTTCGCCAATTTTTTGATCGTTTATACTTACATTTTCCAAGTATAACTTACCTTGTGTACCTACATCGATTGCTCCGTTATTGGATTTATATTTTTGCAATTTATTTTCAATATCAAGCAATTCCTTTTCAACGGTCATTAACCGACTATTGATAAAATTTTGCGTGTTCGCCGCAAGAAGATTGTATTGATCAATGGCGTGTTTGTTGTAAACCAACAATACCCCATTCAAAATATCCTCGGCACGTTTAGGGTTTTCATCTAAAATTGATACCACCAAAATTGTAGAAAGTTTGTTGGCCTCTGCCACTTTTAGTCCGCCAGCTATTTTAGATGCAACTTTAGATGGCGAGGTCAGTGTAAAAGCAAACTTGGATTGATCAGATGGTCTGGCATTAATATTTTTACGAAACATTAAAGTTCCATATGGCAGCTGATGCCACTTATCGAAGGCAAATGTTTTATGATCTATCAGGATCCCTGAATGGGAGTAAGTAAATTCAATTTTTGATTTGGTCGGTTTAATTCCTTTGGGATCAAGCGCTGCTATTTTTACCGGAGCATCTTCGTACATTATTCTACTTGCAAGAAAACTATTTTGGTATACGCTGGCATATAGCGATAAATCGGCCACCACCTGATTAATGATTGGGCTAGATACGATTACTTCCCTTTCATTGTCAACACTTTTCTTTTTAGAAAGGGTTGATGACATTGGATCTTGAATACTAGTTTCTTCTGCGCCCTTTCTTTCATTAATGAGAATTTTCGCTTCAGCACTGAACAGTTGTGGTGTGACTTGAAGATATACCCAGGCGCTTGCTAACGACACCACCAGCAATAATAAAAACAAGGGCCAGTACGGAAGTAACCTAAATATGAAATGCCCTCCAGCATCTTTATTGCCTGAAGTTTCATCTGTTTTTCTAATAATGTTCATAATTATCTTGCTATACGATCAATAATAATTGCTCCAAATGATAGAGCACTTAATAAAATAGGGATAAGAGTAGAGCTGCGGGTAGAACTGGAAACTTTTGCTTTGTTCGCTTCCACATAAACAATATCATTTGATTTAAGATAATAATAGTCAGAGCTAAAAATTTCGCTAGAATTAAGATTTATTCTTTTAATTTTTTTGATACCATCTTCTTCTCTTACTATCATTACATTATCTTTCCTTCCATAAATGGTAATGTCTCCAGCTTGCCCAAGGGCTTCAAGAAGCGAAATTTTTTCATTTGGAACATTCACTACAGATGGTCTGGCTACTTCTCCTAAAACAGATACTTTGAAGTTTAGTTGGCGGACTATTACGATAGGATCTACAAGTAGTTTTTTATCTACTAATTCCTTTGTAATTTTTTCGCGAATCTCATTTGTAGAGAGGCCACTGATTTTCATCTGGCCTAAAATTGGAAACTGGATATTCCCATCATTATTTACTAAATATCCAGGAGATTGAAGTGTTGCTCCGTTTACGCCTGAAGTACTTACAAAGGAATTGTTTGGTTTGTTAAAAACCTCTGTAGCAGCAGGGTTAAGACTGGTTACAGCAATGCTGAGAATATCATTTGGTTGTACTAAGTTTTTTGATGACAGATTGCTTGCTTTTAGCACTGCATCCTGTTGATCAATAAAATAAACTGTTTTTTTTGAGCTTGCGCATGAACTCAAGTATAAGGTCACAAATAATAGTAATATCCTAAATAAGATATTACTAACTCCGAAAATTTTTCCTGTCATTTTACTAAATTTTTAATTAATAATTTGTTTAAAATCAAATACTTAGAAAAAAGTCGTAACTTTAATCTAGGGATTTAACAAATTAAATGACGGGACATGTATAATGGTATACGTTCTTTTTACTGAGTTAGTTTTCCCACGCAAAAATATATCGTTCCATTTCTCAATTTGCTCTTAAACAAATTGTTCATAAAGTTAATAAAAATATGTCCCGGATTTTTATAATTTTTTGGTTCGGCTTGTGCCTATTGAATTGCACAAAACCAGAATTGCATCCTCAAGAGACCTTAAAAATAGGTTCTAAGACGCTAGAGGATAGATTTCAGTCTTATGGTCTCAATGGCGATGGGCTAAGCGATGATACAAAAGGGCTACAGAAATTAGTCAATGATTCAGCAGTGATTTATCTGAAGGCAGGCATTTATCTGATTTCCGAAACCATCATATTACCTTCAAGAGTACAGCTTATTGGTCAGGAAGGCACCATTATTATTGCCAGCCGGGCCATGCGGAATACGCTTCTTTATAATGGCCGCTTTTTCTCTGCTTCATCAAGTGATCATGTTCTGATCAAAAATGTGCAGTTCAAAAGTGAAAGTCTTGATTTTAAATTCAGTAAGTGGAACAACGCATGCATATTTATCTTAAATAGTAAAGATGTTGTGGTAGAGAATTGTTTCTTTAATTTTAAATTACCATATTCCGTTATTGGAATGGAAGCTGTCTGGGTAAGCGGTGGTCAGTCAAAACGAAACATTATCCGAAAAAACAATATCTATTCTTTGGGTATTAAATATGCGGAAAATGGTGCAGATTCTACCATTGTGGAACAAAACATCATTAATCATTCTTATTCAAATGCAATAACCGGTAATGGTAATAATAGTGAAGACGAAATTCTAGGTGCTCAAATTACGAATAATTTAATTTCAGAAGCTGGAAGAATGGGAATTGAAGACTGGGGCAATACCGTAGGAACGATCATTGATGGAAACCAATTGGCCGGCACAGGAATAGATGTTGCTCAGGCACTTGAAGGAATTGGAATTTCTGCTGTTGGAGTCAATACTGTGGTTAAGAATAATGAAGTTACGGATAGCAGAGTTTATGCCATCGAAGTCAGAGGAAATTATGGTGTTGAAGTGTCGAATAATGTTTTACGCAATAATCCTTTGGCTACAGGAATCATCTTGAATTTCACCTTTGATGCGCCTAAAATAAACTTAGCCGCCGCTAACGTGGATAAAAATTTAATTGAAAATTGTGAGAAAGGTATTCATATTTTTGGTGATTACCAAAGCAAGGTTTCTATTAACAACAATAAATTTCATGATATTATTTCAAAGGCCATTTCCCTAGAATCCGGAGCCCTATATTACGAAATCCGAATCTCCTTTAACCAGTTTATCTTCGATAAGAAGACCGCTATTGACCGATTCGCATTTTTTAGTTATACAAAATACAAATCAGGAGAAGCTAAACAAATGGTCTGGACTTCTGATAATCGTATTGAATATGGAGCGGGTACAGCTAATGGAACTGGAATGGACTTCGGATTTATTATTCGGACAGATAATACTACAATTAACAAGTTATTTGTAAAGGGAAACAATAATCGGAATGTTGCAGATAGGAAGATCTTAGCCATAAGTGATCTGGGTGGTAGGCCCGATCGCTGTATTATCACAAATAATGAAATTTATGGTGCTATAACGGAATTGAGTGGTTTTACAAATCTTATTCAATATAACAATACTATTAAAGAATAGTAGAAATATTCCATATTGTTTACACATTTTGTTATTAGGTTTACAACATCACAACTGTTAGTGCTAAATGAAACTTTATCATTATCAAATAGTTAGATTTATCTACAATAAATTCAATTATTATGAAAAAGAAATTCTTTGGTACTCTGATTATGCTGTTTTTATTTGTCAGCGTTAATGCAGATGGAGACATTAGCAAAGCTAAAAACAAAAACAAATATGACGCTAAAACATTAGCCGAATTAACTAGAAATCTGGAATATGATTTTGATAAGCCTGCAGTAAGATCTGCCTATTTCAAAAAGCTTGATGATTTAGCAAGTGCGGTAAAGAGTGAAAACTATGTTGTTTCTTTGAGAGGACATGCTGACGGCATTGGTGCCTATAAATACAACTGGGTGCTTTCTGACAAACGTGCTTTAAGTGTTAAAGATTATCTAGTAAGTAAAGGTGTTAAATCTGATCGTATTGTTACCACGCCCTTTGGGAGTACAGTACCAATAGCGTCCAATAAAACGGAATCTGGAAGACAAAAAAACAGAAGGGTTGAAATTTCACTTAAAAAAGTTTCATAGGCTTTTTTATATGATGTATGCTTTAAATCCACTAGAGTAATTGTTTAGGTTTGAAAAGCCTATATTGCCTTAGTGGATTTTTAAAACCATTCTGATTTAAGCTATTGGACTAAGTTGATATGTACTGTCAATTGCAGAAATTGCTTTTAGACTGATTTACAATAACCATATCTAAGGATCAATAGATGACTTTCTTAAAAGATCACTATCAATTTTGTCAAGAATTAAACTATCAATCGTATCATCAAATTTTCTGGCAAATAAATGTTTTGAGACTGCTATTTTTTCAAAATCGGCAATGCTGAATAGTTTCGGATGAGCACTTTCAGGTGTTTCCCAAATCATAAAATGCTGGTTAGCATTGCTTATCCTGGAATGAAGTGTTTCATTTTTTGAATTGCCAATAATCATATGTATAAATACTTCATCGGCAACAAAAGTATCTTTGTGAAATTTTAAATACTCCGGGTGGTTTTCATGAAAGTTTAAAATATATTTTGCGGCCTCCATATCCAAAACCATCCAGGCTGAACCGGCGTAGCCAATCATTTGCAATGGCTTTTTTCTTCTAAAAACTTTAACATAGCTGGCCATTAAATTGAGTGCTCTTGATGATATTCTCTCGTGCCACCTATCACCGAAATAGTATTTATCTATTCTATAAAGTCCTCCGCGATCTGCTCCTGGCCACCGTTCAAAGTCTGGAAGAGGGGTAAAATCAATATATATCGAACTTGGTGATTCAGATAATACTTTATTAATCGTCTTATTACTTTTGATGGGATAATCTTGTCCGCTCAGAACAATAATTCTATCAAATAAAAAATCATGTGTTTGGGTTTTTTTTAATCCGGCTAAAAGTGGCATTACAATTCCATATCTACCCCAACGAGCATTGTACCGCTGTAGATAAGTTAAGTTATCAAGGTTGTTGAGTTCTTCAAAAGTGCTTAGGTCAGCTTTACTATCGATGTGAATAAAAAAGTGTGATGATCCATCGTTTAATCTTGTGACTAATCTAAACAGCTGCCTTGGGTTTTTGTGGGCCATTATTAAGTAGGCTTTCGTCATAAAGGAGTATCAGCTATGATGTAATTAGATTCGGAATTTGTCTATTAATTTTGTCTCAATTTTAACTAATAACAGCTCGGTTTGCAGTAAATACATTTTCGAGAACTATTCTTATTACTGCTGTAAGCCTTTTAGTATTACTTATTATTCACACCCCCGTTATTTGGCTATCCATCAACACCGGTTCTTCTAAATCTATGGTCGTGTTAATTGAAATAATGTGCTTTAATAAGGATAAGCCGCGTTCGTTACTCGTCTTCAGCTTATCCATCACTTTTATACCTGTTTTTAAAAATTAGATTGAATTCACAACTACATCTGTCTGTATTGCACTCATTTTTGAGGCAATATTAAAAAACTCCACTTGTTCTTTTCGCAACTGATCAATCAATCGACCTTCTGGAAGAATAACATCATCGTACGTTAATACCTGGTCTTTGGTTATATTGCGTTTTAGGATACAGTTTTCTGCAATTCCTATCGGCAGTAAATTTTCCATCTGGGTAATATCGGCATTCTCACAGAGGCCATATGTCATAAATTCACCAATGCCGTCTAATATCTCGCCCGCTTTTAAATCAATTTTGGCTGTTGCTACCACTTCCACGTATGGTTTATCTAATGGCGTTAATGCTGCATCGTTAAACAGTACTGCTCTCGCTACAGTTTGCGGAACTTCAAAATGGCAAAGATGGTACGGAGTGTAAAAAAGATAGAGCGGACCTTCTCCCAGTTTGTAGAGGTTCAGATAATGCTGCTGAATAGGATCGTCATGCGTTCCCAGAACGAAAACTCCTGGAGAAGGCTCAGCACCAACAATGTAATCAACAACACCTGGGCCATTTGTAAGTTCTTCAAGAGGATATTTTTCTAAAACATCTTTAAGAAGTGTTCCGGAAGGTACGGTGGGTCCAATCATGCCCCGTTTAGCAACACGCATACCTGTACCATTAGCTACAATTGCCTGTTCAAATGAAATCTTACTTCCATCTGCAAAAGAAGTTACCATTACTGGATTTTGACCCCATTTTTCGGCAAAGCCTTTTTGGGTTTCAGGGTTACGATATGGATCATGTAATCCCTTTATGTTTCCGATTAATACTGGTTTAACACCAAGGGTTTTAACAAATCGAAATAAATTCATCATCACTCCTGGTTGATCTCCATCTGCATTTGTTACAATGACACCTGCCTTGTCTGCATATACTTTTAAAATCGGGCCAACTGTGCCATCCAATTCAGCGTCCATTAAAATAATATGTTTTTTATTTTCTATAGCGCACATGGCTACTTTTGCAGCATATTCAACGGCTCCGGTAACCTCAATTATTGCATCTATTCCAGCTGCTTTACAAAGTAAGGTAGGGTCTGTAGTTACACTGTATAATCCGTTCAGGATATTTTTATCCAGTTGCGCTGTAGATACTACCTCTTGGCTTTCTTCAATTCCTGCTTGATTGTATGCAAACTTTGCCTTATCCAGGTTACGGTTTGCTATGGCAACTAATTCCATGCCTGGTACATATTTGCATATTTGCAACGCTATGCCCTTACCCATGAAGCCAGCTCCTACTAAGCCAACTTTAATGGATTTATTTTGAGCCGCTAGCTTTGCCAGGGCATTATCAACAATGATCATATTGAGTTATTTAGATTTGATTTATCCGTTTTTGGGTTCATTTATACCTTCACTCATCAGTGCGTGGGATTGGTCTTTGGCCGATATCACTTGCGGTTCAATTGGCCAATGAATGTCAAAAGCCGAGTCATCCCAACGAAAACACTGCTCGAATCCCGGTGTATAAAACTGAGTTACTTGATAAGTCACATCAGTATGATCTTCCAAAGTTATAAAGCCATGTGCAAACCCTTCAGGTACATAGAGCATTCGATAGTTGTCGGCAGTAAGATCAACTCCAATCCATTGTTTATAAGTTTCAGAGTTTTCACGCATATCAACAATTACATCATAGATAGCGCCACGCGTACATCTTACTAATTTTGTTTCTTCGAAGGGTGCTTTTTGCATATGCAATCCCCTCAGCGTACCCTTCTTAATGTTGTAGCTGATGTTAGTTTGTACTGCATTGGTATTAAGGTTGAATGCTTTGAATTCGTCGCTACAATATGATCTTGAAAAAAAGCCTCTATCATCCTGCATCGGGCTTATATCGATAATATAGGCTCCTTTTAATTTAGTTTCGGTAAAGTTCATTATGAGATTACTATTAATTAATTGATTCAGTTTCTTCAACCTGAGCGAACTTAAAGGTCCATTCTAAGTCTTCATTGAGGAGATTTTTTTCCTGCAGGGCATTGAGAATCCTCAATCGCATGAATGGAGAATTATGGAAGTTAATGTTGTCAAATTCCATCCCAATCAAGCCATTGTAAAGTTCTTTTATAGTGTCGTTAAGATTGCAAACTGGCTGAGCATCTGGAGCAAGCGATTCGAATAATGAAAAGTCTACCTTGTAAGATCGTTCATCAGGAGTAGCATTTTCATTGAGATCAATTTTTACACCTGGAATAGCTAACGATACTGCTTTTGCTAAGTCAATTACTTGATAATTCCAACGACTACTTCCAGCATTAATGGCCAAAAATTGGTTGCCGCCTAATGCTTTCCTGGAAATAGCCCAATTGATTGCTCTTGCCATATCTTTGATATGAATTAAAGGTCTCCAAGGGCTTCCATCACTTAGTATTTTAATTTTTCCACTACTTACTGCGCCGGCCACAAAATCATTTAAAACCAGATCGAGGCGAAGGCGGGTACTCATACCACATGCAGTGGCAAATCTCAAACAGGTTATGGTAAAGTATTCGTTGGCAAGCTCTTCAAGGTCGCGTTCGGCGTAAACTTTTGATTTAGCATAAGCCGTTAGTGGATTGAGCCGAGATTGTTCGGTTTTTGCTTCACCATCGGCTTTTCCATACATGCTGCAGCTTGAAGCAAATACAAAAGACTTTGCTCCTGCTTTTTTTGCCAATTGTGCAATATTGATCGCAGCTTTATAATTGATATCATAGGTTACCTGCTCATAACGATTGCCCATAGCGTCATTCGAAATAGCGGCCAGATAAATCACTTTATCTACACCATTAAGAACTTCCGGGTCAAAAAACCTTACATCTCCAAATATTTGCTGATTGAGTTGGTTTTCCGGAAGAAATGGACTGTGTGTGAGTGAAGAAGCAAAATAACCCATGTCATAGCCAATCAGTGTAGCTTGGGGATGGTTTCTACGAAGATTTGCGGTAACTTCCGGGCCTATGTACCCCATGTTTCCTGTGATTAGTATTTTCATCAACGAATGTGATTTATTAAGAGCGATTAAAAGATAATTTTGTTTATTGCGATATTGTGCATCAACGATTCCCAATGCCATGGCGCATTTCCCTGTTGCCAAAGATCTTCTAAATAGGTCTTATCTCTTAGGGTATCCATTGGTTGCCAAAAGCCCGTATGTTTATATGCGTTCAATTGACCATCTTTAGCCAGATTTTCCATTGCTTCTTTCTCCCATACCGAATTATCATCTTCGATATAATTGAATACTTCAGGCTCGAGAATAAAAAAACCACCATTTATCCAGGGCATTTCAGATCCATCAGGTTTTTCTTGAAATGAATGTACCGTATTTTCGCCTTCACCAAGATTAAAAACACCAAATCGGCCTGGTTGCTGAACGGCAGTTAAGGTTGCATGTTTTCCGCTTGCCTGGTGAGCGGCAATGCATTTTGTAATGTCTACGTCGCTTAAACCATCACCGTATGTCATACAAAATGTTTCATTATCAAGATACTTTTCAACTCTTTTTAATCTTCCTCCCGTCATGGAGTTATGACCAGTATTTACCAGTGTAACGTTCCAAGGCTCGGTTTCATTCTTATGAATTTCCATGGAATTTGTTTTCATATTGAACGTTACATCAGAATTGTTTAAACAATAATTGGCAAAATATTCTTTGATTACATGTCCCTTATAACCACAGCAAACAACAAAATCATTAATTCCGTGGCATGAGTAGATTTTCATAATGTGCCATAGAATTGGTTTACCACCAATTTCAACCATAGGCTTTGGCCTAATGCCACTTTCTTCGCTGATTCGGGTTCCTAACCCACCAGCCATAATAACTGCTTTCATAAATTTATTTTTCTTAATTCTTAGTTAATCGCTCTCACGCTAAACTTACCAAATGGGCAAACAGTGCAGCAATGCTTATTTTCAAATTGTTATGCTGCGCTGAGAAATCGGCTTATTATATCATTAGTTAGAACCACCTTTTTTAACAGATAATAAGAAAGGATAAATGAGTGATACTGACTGGCTTCGTGAACATTAGAGCGCAGCACTAAATTATCCTATATCTGAGGGTAGGACAATAGCCCTTTTAGACTATCTCATCAAGATTGATAAATGTTCAGGGGTAAATACACCTTTTCTGCCAATGTACGATGTGGGATGTTTAGGCATATCAAAGCAATTTGCTGTAGGCTTTTATAGCAAAAGGAAGGATTATATTATTAACCGTTAGAATTTGTTTCTAAAACTTAAGTAATATGTTACGCTAGGGGTTCGTAATATTTAAATTAACATTTCTTTTGGCCACATCATTTAGGCATTTGGCAACTGTATAAGATAATATGTCTGAGTTGCATTTCTCATCAATAAATATTCGTGCCTTTTTTCCCATTTCATGGCAAATTTCCGGATTTTGTGAAATGAAATCAACAGCTTTTTTCCATGCGTTTGAGTTGCCATAGGGAACTTTGATACCTATGCCTTCTTTCTCTACATCAATTGGGAAATAAGGGTTGTCGGAAGTAATTACTGCTTTTCCTAAGGCCATGGCTTCTAATAAAGAGGTAAGCCCAACGGTATAATTATGTTCATGGCAGGAAATTACGGCACACTTGCTTTTATATACTTCCTGAGATAAAAATCGGTTAAGGTTGGGTGTATTTTCGATAATATAAACCTCTACATTTTTATACTTATCTCCATAATCCAGTAAAAGTTTTTCGTTGTTCATTTTGCCATGTTGCTTGGTAGTATAAATTCTAAGCATACTATTTTCTAATTCTGCAAAACCCTGAATTAACGTAGGAAAATCTCTGTTTTCTCTGCCAGTAGAGCAGAAGTAATGACTTTTGTTATCAATATTGGTTTCAGCAATAATTCGGTCGAAGTATTTTGTATCAGGACCCCAATGCATCTGTACCAACTTATTTTTTGAGGTACTTTTATGAGACAGTGTTTTTTGAATGTGGAGTTCGCTGAACATAATAAATTTATCAAATCCGCTATAATAGAATTTAAGAAACAAACTTTTGATCGGATTAGTGGAAGCTTTTAAGGCTCGATGTTGCCAGACTACAATAGGTTTGTTAAATAAGCATAATGCCCTCAGGAACACTAGTAATTCCAGTCCATGTGGCGTAGATCCGTAAATGATATCATATGATTCATCTAAGAATAGTATTCTAAAAGCAAGTTTAATAGCAAGAAATATGCGATTTCCTATAGTGGCATCTTCAATGAAGGATACATTAATATCGAATTTTTCAAGATCCAGTACTCCATAAAAAAAGTGTCGAGGTACTGCGGCAGCATCTGTACGTTTCAGAAAACGATGGTAGAATAGCACATTCATAGTTTAAACTTAACTTTCAACATTAGTCGTATTAACATTCAATTATCAATTTCTAATTGATACTCATTTAAAGGAAATCTCTTTAATTCTACTTAAAATGATAGTACAATTAATTAAGATTCCTGCTCTCATAGATCGCCGCTATAAGTCTTTCTAATCATTCTTGATGAAGTTGTGCCAGCTAAATACTTGTATGTAAAACAATCTTAAATCATAGCTTAATCCATATTAATTTGTAAAACTTACAGGTCATAGATAATGATACCCTAGAAGCCCGGAAAAATAGATCGATCGTAGTTTTAAAGGATAGGGGAATTAAATCAATGGAGCTGCGTTCTTAACATTAAAATTAGATAAGACAAATATATGTTAAAACCCGACGCTGCAAAAATATATTTTCTTCTTTCTCCTGTATGAGAACGAATTGAAATTTTTAGCTGTGAAGAATTATAATCATCCAAATTTACAATATTTTCATCACCTAGTCGGAAATCGAATTCTGATAATCATTATTTAAACGTTAATAAAAGCAATTAGAATGGTGTTTTATTAACTTCTTAAAGTTTTTATTGTCAGCCTTTCAATCATACTAATATTAAAATAAAATTGGCATATGGTGTTAATTTTGTATTATATATAATACATTTTAACTGTTGAATATTAGGCATAGCCCTATGGGGCTATTGCTTTAAAATAGGGAATACAGCATTTTCGTATCGTTAATTTAAACCCTCAGTGTCATTACCTGTATTTATCTCAAAACCACAATGAATAAGAATTATTATTTTTTGATTGCCAGTTTATTAATATTGAACTCGTGTGGTTCATATAAGAATATCCCGTATTATCAAGACCTCGATCGTAGTAAGCCGATAATCGAAGATGTTAAAAACTTTTCTCCTTTAACCATCAGGCCTACAGATATTTTAGCCATCAAGGTAAGTAGTAGAACACCAGAATCTTCCTCGATATTTAGTTATGAGCCTAACAATCAGCAAAATGCAATTCCTGGTTATCAGGTTGATACTAAAGGGAATGTTCACTTACCTGTAATTGGTAGTGTAAAGGTTGAGGGATTGACCACTACTGAACTTCAGGAAAAGTTAAATGTGATGCTTTTGAAATACTATAATGACCCTGTTGTTAATGTGAGAATACTCAATTTTAAAGTAAGTGTATATGGAGATGTAGAGCGTCCGAATGTATATAGTTTGCAAAACGAACGCACAACAATTACCCAAGCATTAAGTATGGCCGGCGATTTAAATATTACAGCCATGCGTAAAACGGTTATTTTGGTTAGAGAAGAAGACGGTAAACGACAGTTTATTCCTATTGACCTCACCTCAAAGAAAATATTTGAATCGCCATATTACTACGTTCGCAATAATGATGAAATATATGTGCAGCCAGATCGTACTAAATACGCCACAGTAGATCGTGGCTATAGAACTGCGACACTAGTATTATCTGGCCTATCAATTATAGCTATTGTTCTCTCAAATATTTATAGATAAACCCTATGAGTACTCAACAGGCACAGTTTACAACCTATATAATAGGAGAAACAAAAAAGAGTGATGAAAACTGGAAAGAAATTTTGGGAAGGTATTTGTTTCACTGGCCATTATTTCTAATTGCATTAGTATTTACTATTGCCTTAGCGTTCGTTTATTTAAAACGTTACAAGCCAGTTTACGATATTAAGGCGACATTAATTGTCAAAGATGATAGCAAGTCGACAAATTCGAAGGGACAACCACTTGATGATATAGGATTAACCAATAATGCCCAATTAATAGATAATGAAATTAAAGTCTTAAAGTCAAGACAATTGGTAAATGAAATTGTGAATGATTTAGGACTCTGGGTAACATATTACAGAAAGGATGGCTTATTTAGTAGCAGTGATGGCTTAGCCACTCTTGATATGTACAAAGACGCTCCTGTTAAATTTGTACTTCTAAAGAAAACTGGAAAATTAGATAATGAAGGTGTAAAGATTAGGATAATAGATGCCAAATCATTTACCCTTTACCTACCAGATAAATCTACCAAGATTGCAAGTTTTAACGAGGTTTTTACAAACTCGTTTGGTACATGGAAGCTGATTCCATCACGAAATATCCTTCAATCGAAAGATAAGATTTTATTTATGGCTATTTCTGAACCAGAAACAAAAACTTTAGAACTCCAGCAATCCATAGATGCAAGTTTGTCAAGCAAGTTAGGAACTGCTATCGATTTAACCGTTTCTGATATCAATGATAAACGGGGAAGAGATATTTTGAATGGTTTGATTTCAGGCTATTATGCTTCTTCATCTGATGAGAAAAACAGAGAGTTAAAAAATACTTTAGACTTTCTCGATCAACGGCTTGCCTCTTTAAATGGCGATCTGTCAACGGCAGAATCTGGTATCGAAAACTTTAAAAGTAGTAAAGGATTAACCGACATCAGTTCTCAAACAAAAATCAGTTTGGAGAATTTGCAGGCAAATGATGCCAAACTTAACGAAGCGAATCTACAGTTAAGTGTCATTAATGGAATTGAAAGTTACGTTAATTCAGGAGCGAACAGTAATAAAATTCCATCTGCGATTGGTATCAGTGATGCTGCTTTATCCAGTTCAATCGAAAAATTAGCAAACCTGCAATTAACTCATGATAAAATGGCTGCAGACATGCCTGAAAGTAATCCCGAGTTTGATCCAATTAACAGACAGATTAAGACAACAAGGGCCATGATTAAGGAAAGTGTTAAAAATATCAAAAGTAATTTGCTTGATACCCGAAATAAACTACAATCCTATAACAACAAATTTGAATCTTCTATCAGAGACATTCCGACTGATGAACGCCAGTTTGTAAACATTAAGAGGCAGCAATCCAGTAAGGAAAATACGTATACCTATCTTCTTCAAAAAAGAGAAGAGGTTGCAGTTAAATACGCCTCGAATTTATCAAATAATCGAATAGTGGATAATGCTTATTCTGAAGAACCAAAAGACCCTAAAGCATTAACTTATGTCATAGCGTTTGTTTTTGGTTTAGGTTTACCTATTGGCGTTATTTATGGAAGAGGTGCTTTATCAACAAAAATAATCTCGGCTCAGGATATTTCTGATGTAGTGGAGATTCCGGTTGTAGGTGAACTTCCATACGAGAAGTCAGCAGAATCGACAACGATTAGTTCTAATAAACAAAATGCCATAAGTGAAGAATTACGGGCTTTAAGAATAAAACTTCACTATCTACATGGTAAAAGAGAAACCGGAAGAGTCACATTGGTAACTTCAAGTGTATCGAAAGAAGGGAAAAGTTTTATCAGCGCTAACATTAGCAAGGCCTTGTCTTTAGCTTTTAAAAAGACAGTAATACTTGAGTTAGATATGAGAAAACCTAAAGTTGCTGAATATTTTGGTCTTAGCGCTACGCACAAGGGTTTAAGCGAATACTTAAACGGTAAAGCAAACATCGCTGATATTATTCAGCAGGTTGATAAAAATAGTAATCTCAGTTTAATTAGCTGCGGTAGTATTGTCGATAATCCTTCCGAATTACTTGAAAAACGAGAACTTGCCAAATTGATTGATAAGTTAAAAGAGGATTTTGACGATATTATTATTGATAGTCCACCCGCACACTTGGTGCCTGATGCCATCATATTGTCTAGATTAAGTGACTTGACACTATATGTGGTAAGACAGGGCTATACAGATAAAAAGGAGCTTCAGTTTCTAAAGCAATTACAAAATCAAAGCCAGATAAACAATATAGGTATTGTTTTTAATTCTTTACAGCGGGTAAAATACGGATATGGTTATCAGTATGATGATTCATATTATAGTAACAATAGCTCTAGCTTCCTGAAGCCAGTTTTTGGTGATTTCAAAAGTAGATTTTAGATAGATTAAAATGCATAGCAATTCAAGGTAGTGAGATTAACATGAAATACTTGATACTAGAACCCCTTGGTGGAATAGCAAATAGAATGCGTGCAATAGAATCGGCTGTAAATTACAGCAAATTCCATAATAGAAAATTAATAATTATATGGGAAAAAAATGTTTTTCTTAATGCAGATTTTTTCGATTGCTTTCGTCCAATTAGTAGTGTAAAGGTTATTCAATTGGATTATCAGGGAACAGGTTTTATCTCGAAATTTAAAAGGCGCATTTTGAATGGGTTTAAATATTGGCTTAAAATATATCACCAAGCTAGATATTTTTTCGATACTGAAATGGAGATGCTTTTGAATCAACATAAAAATAATTTAATTAAGGTTGGGTTTTCGTTGGATGCTATTGCTGAAAGTGCCAATGGAATTTATATTAAATCCTGTTATGAATTTTATCCTAACCTGACAAATTTTATGATTGAAATTGATTCTGAAGTGCAAAAGCTTGGCAATAAAATTATAGATGATCACCAATGTGATATTGGAATTCATATTAGAAGAACAGACCATGTGGATGCGATTAGTAATTCACCCATTCATCTTTTTATAACTAAAATTAATGAAAGACTAAATTCATATCCAAACGCCAAATTTTACCTGTCAACTGATGCCAAAGATGTTGTTAACTATCTGCAAGAACATTTTAATTCTCATATTATTACAGGAATAACAAATCGTGATAGAAATTCAGCTGAAGGAATTAGATCTGCGCTAATAGATCTACACTGCCTTGGACGTTGTAGTGAAATTTGGGGTTCGGATCAAAGTAGTTTTTCTGATAGGGCTGGGAGAATGAACAAATCTAAACTAGAAATATTGTCTCTTAAAAATACTTCAGCTTAGGATGGATATTATGATTCGTAAATTTGTAGCATTGAAGGCTTTGACCACAAAGAATCAGCTTTGGGTTAAAATGAGGTCTACAGGCTTATATCTACTGGTTCCTATAATAAATTTCAGTGTTTCTATATTTACTTCGCCAATTTTTGCAAGACATTTATCTGCTCAAGAATTTGGATATTTTGGATACTTCAATTCCCTATCAACATTTATATTGTGTTTTTACGGTTTGTTGTTTCAGACCTATTATATGTCTATTTACTTTAGGGAAACCGAAGAACGAAGGAAAGAGATATTATCTACACTCACTTTATTCAATATATTGTGGAACGTACTTTTCTTTCCAATATCATATTTAGGTTTATATTTATATTTTCAATTATCACATTCACAAATCCCTTTTTATCCTTTTGCAATATTAAGCCTCGCTGGAGGCGTTTTCGGGACCTACAAAGGGTTTATACAAGTTAATTACCGCTTATCTAATCGACCTATAGCATTTGTGTTTCTGGTAGCCGGTTACCGAGTTTTATCTACTTTTGCTTCCATTTATTTTGTAGTGTATGCCCAAATGGGACTTACTGGCAGGTTTTTGGGAGCGTTTATTATTGAATTGTTGTTTTTTGCCGTATCTCTTCATATCATTTTAAAAGGGCAAAGAATTAAAATTGAATGGGGGGTGCTTAAGAAAGCTTTTAAAATCATTTTACCATTATTTCCTGCCTCTTTTTTACTATTACCGCTAGGGAGTTTTGACAATATGGTTTTAGAAAGTATGAACAATAGTGCAGAAATGGGTTTGTACAACATTGGAAAAGGTATAGCAAGTTACCTGTATGTTGGGCTTTTTCCTTTTTACCAAACATTTGAACCAAATATTTATAAAAATACTGTACAAGGTAATTTTAGATCGCTTAAAATTACTGCTATAAGTTTAATTAGCTTAATCATAATAAGTTTTATTGCGTTTTGGATAGTTTCTCCATATATAATAAAATATTTAACAGCTGGTAAATACCTTAATGCTGTGAAATATGCTAATGTACTTGCTTTAACCAGTGGTTTAATGATTATATTTTCGTTCTTAGATGCAATTATAAATGCGCTCCAAGAAACTAAAAAACATTTATACATTAATTCTGTCACTGCCTGTTTCTGTATCATCACTTACATAATCTGTGGAAAATATTTTAATCAGCTTGGGGTTGCCTTCGCTACAATTATCACATATGTATTCCTGGTCGTTCTACAATCAATCGTTGTTATTAGAGTAATCAAACTGCGACCAAATTTATCAATTTAAAATAACCAAGATGTCAACACCCATATTGCTTATAACTTTTAACCGGCCTGAAACTACAAAATTAGTTTTGGAGGCCATTGTAAAATACAATCCTGAGAAATTGTTTGTGTTTTCTGATGGTCCGAGGGAAAGTAATGAAATGGATGATAATAAATTGATTATGGAAACCAGAAACATGGTGAAATCAATAAATTGGGAAGGCAGTTTGTACACAAGATTTATGGAAACTAATCAAGGCTGCGGGCTTGGAGTTTCAGGTGCCATAAGCTGGGCATTTGAAACTGAAGAGCAACTCATTATCCTAGAGGATGATTGCGTGCCATCACAGTCGTTTTTTGGGTTTTGCAACAAACTTCTTTACAAATATGCTTTGGACACACGAGTAATGCATATTGCAGGTACACGTTGGAATAAAGAGTTTGAAGTTAACCACGAGAGTTACTTTTTTAGCAGATATGCTCATATATGGGGTTGGGCAACATGGAAAAGATCATGGGAGAAATATGATTTTATGATGAAAGATTGGCCAGATTTCAAAAAAACAGGCCTGTTAAATAATCTTGTAGAAAACTATTTTCCTCTTTACAAGAGATGGGAATATATGTTTCGTAGTGTTTACAGTCAGTCGAGAAAGCATACCTGGGATTATCAATGGCAATATGCCATTTTTAAGAACAATGGTTTGTGTATTACTCCAATAAAAAATTTAGTCACCAACATTGGGGATGTAGGTGTACACTTTAAGGAAAAAACCTCAGCTCATCACCGTGATCGTGAGGAGGTTGAAGAATTATTGATTGATCCACTATTTTTTCATTGTGATTACCAATTTGACCGTTATCATGGGCGCACATTTTATCTTAACGGACGTAGCAGGCTAAAACTTTTATATGATTCAACGATCTCGAAAATGATATTTAGATTAACACGCGGTACTCCGGCATAATGGCTTTAAAGATTTTACATATTACTTTTTCTGATAGCGGGGGCGCAGGCACCGCGGCGTTGAGATTGCATAAGGGGCTTAATGGTATTGGTTTGCAAAGTAAAATTTTAGTGCTTGAAAAGAGAACTCAAACTACTGGCGTTTTCGAGTACCCCAAGAAAAATAGGTATTTTATTTTGTTTTTGAGAGTGCTAAAAAAAATGCGATTGCCGCAAACGCTTGAGCATAGAAATGATAATTTATATAAAAGCTTTGATGGTGAATTTGAATATTTTTCCTTTGCCAGAACCTCATTCATTAATTTAGCCGAACATCCTCTTGTTAAAGAATGCGATGTTGTTAATTTACATTGGATTCCGAATTTTGTTGACTATCCTACTTTTTTCGAAAAATTGGAGAAACCAATTGTATGGACGCAGCATGATATGAATGCTTTCCAAGGCGGATTTCACTATAGAGAGGATAATATAAGAAATCCACACCTTTTTGCAATCAATCATGTACAATACTTATGCAAACTCGGTTCGATAACAAATTTGCCTTCATCGAAGATGATTGTGGTATCACCCTCAAAATGGCTCATGAATGAGGCCCGATCTTCTGAGATTTTAAGGGGTTTTAGACATTTTCATATCCCTAATGGCTTAGATAGCAGTGTTTTCAACTTCAAAAAGCAACAGCCCTTAAAAGCTAAATTTAAATTAGATACAAATAAAATCACGGTTTTATTTATTTCAGAAACCGTAAAAAGCATACGTAAAGGTTTTAAGCATATTCTTGAACTTATCGAGGATGATGAAGTTTCTTCAAGATTTCAATTTGTAGCTGTAGGGCATATTAAGAAATCTCAAAGAAATAAAAAGGTTTTATATCTGGGGAGCATTCATTCGGAAGAGGAAATTAGTGAAATATATAGTGCAGCAGATATCTATCTTTTACCGAGCAGAGAAGATAATTTCCCAAATGTTATGCTCGAAAGTCTGGCTTCAGGAACACCTGTGGTAGGTTTTAATATTGGTGGACTAAAAGATTTGATTGTGAATGGACAAAATGGTTATCTCTCCGATGAAATGTCAACCAAAGGGTTAAAAGAATCACTTTTATGTTGTGCCAATGAACTTAATATGTTTAATAGAAAACAGATTGCACAAACTATTGGAAACAATTATAATATACAGGTACAGGCAAAAGCTTATACCCAGATGTATCAAGAAATTACAATTTAAATAAACTGATTATGGAAACTAAAAATTCATCTGTGTCCTCCATTTTGCTGAAAATAGTCGCTCTCGCAGTTATTGGCCAGTTTACCTATTCAAAATTTCCCATTCCTGTTGTTTTACTTGCATTATTTTTAATTACCCTAATTTTTTTTATCACGCTATATAAAAAAGATTTCTTTGGTTTCTTAATGCAACTGTTCATCTGTAATCATTATACTTATGGATATGAAATTGGCGGCACATTTAACTTTGTAGCGTCCATTGCATTGGTTGGTTACCTATTGCGGTATGGAAATGAGTTTTTTACCGGAGTAATGCTTAAAAAGAGTACTATTTTTTTATTTATAGCACTGGTTATTATCCAGGTTCTAAGTTTAATTAGCGGGAGCATACCAACTGGTTTAAAAATCTTTTCCACCATTTGCTTTCTAAATTTTTTCTTTCTGTTTTATTACTGTTCTAAAGTTAATCTAGATGCCCAAAAATATATACAGTTTATATATATAACAGGGATATTCTTTTTATATATGTTCGTTAATGCAATTAATCAACGCTATGATTACTTTGTCTCTCCAGTTGACTTTTTTCCTAACGTTGGGCCAAATGCGGAATGGGAATTAGGCATACCGAGGGCTGCTGGAACGTTGGGTAATTTTGAGTATTATGCTGAATATTCAATTTCAATCATCGCAATTTGCTTACCAGGAGTTATGAGTGGTTCGTTTAGAGCGGTGAGTAAAAGATTTTTTCTTTTCTCAATAGGTTTATGTGGCTTAGGGGCACTAGCTATTGTTTTATCTGGTACACGATCATCAATGTTGCTATTGCCATTCCTTGTTTTGCTTACAATGCTTTTTCTCTATCGAAGGCTCAGCATCAAAATTGTGCTGATCGGGGCATCAGTTGCAGCTTTGTTTTTTGTTATCAATTCAGTTCACACCATTGTTGATTTTTCCATTTTTACCAAGAGAAGTGAGGAAGTTGATATGAAGCACGTATCGCTGAAAAGTATATTGAGTGGTAAGGACATGAATCGTGGCGAGATTTTCGAATATGGATTTAAAAAAATTGAAAAGACTAGCGGATTACTTGGAAGTGGTTACTTTACAAATAGAAGGATGTATACGATATCTCATTTTGATAAAATTAGACCAGATGAAATCCCGGATTATCACAATCTTTACATGAGTGCAATAGTATTATGGGGATATTTGGGGGCACTCATGCTTCTGTTATTGTTTTTCTTCAGCATGTATCGTGGCTTTAAGCTCTATTTTAAGCTAAAAAAACACCAATTCTTCCTTATAGATTTTTTACTTGGATTTAACCTCCTTTTTATGTTTTTTATGATTAATCAATTCAAAATTCAATTTATAAGAGATGCGAATTATTTTATGCTCATCCTGATTTTACTCTCAATTTATAATTCCTTAATATACCTATTATCTCAAAAAATTGTTGTCATACCAACTGAAAATTTAAAAGCATATGAAAATAGCAGTATTACTCGCCACATTTAATCGAAAAGAGAAAACAATCGCCTGTATCAAAAGCCTGCTAGCGCAAGAGATTAAGAGCAACGTTCAGTTTGAAATTTTCTTAACAGACGATTGTTCATCAGATGGAACTGCAGAGGCGGTGGCAGAAATCTGGCCATATGCACACATTCTACATGGAAATGGAAAATTATTTTGGGCAGGAGGTATGCGCAACTCCTGGAGTGAAGCTTTGAAAAAGGGAGCTGATTTCTATCTTCTTTTAAATGATGATACTGTTCTAAATGTAAATGCTATACAAGTTTTATTAGATAGTTATAACAAAATTTATGCTAACGAGAACCTCCATTCAATTTTAATTGGTAGCACCTCTGAATTTGAAAATAATTCCATCTCATACGGTGGGAAAAAACTTATCTCGAAGTATAAAATTAAATATGCAGATGTATTTAGTGAAAAAGAGATATTAGCTTGCGACCTAGGAAATGCAAATATTATGCTCGTTCCAGATAAAATAGTTAAAAGCATTGGCATACTCTCTCAGGCGTACAGTCATGGAATTGCTGATTTTGACTATACACTATACGCTAAGCGAAAAGGTTTTGGAGTACATGTGGCTCCAGGAGTGCTAGGCATTTGTACAGATGATCATGGCAATAATTGGAAATCACAAAAAACAACGCTATCTGAACGGATCAAGTATTTAAAAAGTCCGAAAGGCTTAGCTTATAAAGAATATCTTCATCTTACAAGAAAATTTTTTCCTATTTCATTACCGGAAACATTTGTTAAACTGTGGCTTAAAACATTTTTCCCCGTAATTTGGGACAAGTTCAAAGTCTAACCTATTTATATAGATGAAAAAATCGAAAATTCATGTTTCGTATTTAACGCAGGTTCCTGGCCCCTACCGAGAAAGAATGCATGAGTTGGTGCATGAATTGGCAGATTTTACCTACGATGTTATTTATTGTGCCAAGTTAGAGCCAAACCGCAACTGGAAGCTCTCCTACGGCAATTATGCCATGTATTTTTTAGCCGAGGTAGCGAAAACTTTCAGGCATAATAATACTAATGTTTGGAAATTGTTAAATAAAACAAAACCCTCGGTATTAATTATCACAGCATTTAAACCCACTATGCTTTATGGTGTATTATGGTGTATTCTTAATGGCAGAAAACTTATTGTATATAATGATGGTACCTATGATTCGGAATTACATTTATCATTTGTTCAGAAATTAATCAGAAAATTTGTCTATAAGCTTACTAGCTCATTTATGGCCCCGGGAAATGGCACGGTTGCACTCTATAAAAGTTATGGCGTAAGGAGTGAAAAGATTTTTCGAAGTTGTTTATGTGTTGATAACTCCAAACTTAAATACCAGCCACTACAGGAGAGGGAGTTTCATATCATGTACTCTGGACAGATAACAGAGCGAAAATTGCCGCTTTTTTTTGCTGATGTGGCCATTGCTTTAAATAAACTTTTTCCGAAATTGAGAGTACTTGTTGTAGGCGACGGTATATTAAAAGATCAACTTTTGACTAAACTTGAGAATAATCATGTAGATTTTCACTTTGCAGGTTTTCTTGATCAAAATACTCTGTTCGAATATTATGCAAAATCCAAATTGTTTTTATTTACCACCATGGATGATGTTTGGGGGATTGTTGCGAATGAAGCATGTGCGAGTGGTACGCCGGTTATTACAAGTAAGGATGCAGGGGTAGCAGGAGAACTGGTTGTTCATAATAGAAATGGCTATGTGCTTCCTTATGATGTAAGTATTTGGGTCAGTCATATTTTAAATTTACTTCATGATCAGCAACTTTTAAGTAACTTCTCCAATCAGTCCATTAACCTTGTTAAACAATATAATCATCAACAAGCTGCTGATGGGCTTATTGATGCTGTAAATTATGCTATAGGCGATAAAAACAGATTACCACAAGATAACCCTATAATTTCTTGAAAATGTTAGTTACTGAATCTAAAAAACTTAACGTTTTATTTATTTTGCATTTACCTCCACCAATACACGGAGCCTCAATCGCCAATACATATATCAAAGAGAGTAAAATTATTAACAGTGAACATAATACCGATTACATTAGCTTAGCTACAAATACAGTTTTATCTCAAACTGGAAAGGGGAGTATTAGAAAAGCATTTAAGTTTTTATCTATTCTTGGGAAAATACTTAAACTTATTTCTACTAAAAATTATGATTTATGCTATCTTTCCCTTACTGCAAGTGGGCCAGCTTTTTACAAAGATTTAATAGTTGTTGCACTACTTAAACTTGCAAATAAAAAAATTCTATACCATTTCCATAATAAAGGTGTCGCACTAGCTAAGCAAAATAAAGTTAATGATGCTTTATACCGATTTGCTTTTAAAGGTACCAAGTCTATATTATTGTCAAAATATTTATATTCGGATATTCAAAGGTTTGTTAAGGAGACCGATGTTTTTTATTGCCCATACGGAATTCCTGTAAGCACTGTATGTACACAGAAAAAGCCTAAAGAAAAATCTTCCATTAATGCCATTTCACTATTGTATCTATCAAATATGATGATAGAAAAAGGTGTTTACGATTTATTGCATGCTTGCGTATTATTAAAGAATCGAAATATTCCGTTTGTATGTAATTTTGTGGGGGGCTGGACCGATATCACTCCTGAAGAGTTCGACAAGTTTGTTGAAGAAAATGATCTTTCGATGCAAGTATTTGCTCATGGCCCAAAATACGCAACAGAGAAACTTAACTTTTTTAATCATGCCGATGTTTTTATTTTTCCAACATTTTATCATTATGAAACATTTGGTCTGGTTAATCTGGAAGCTATGCAACATAGCTTGCCAATTATCTCAACCCATGAGGGCGGCATACCTGATGTAATCTCAGACGGAAATACCGGGTTTTTAGTTCCCAAAAATACACCTGAAGCTATTGCTGAAAAAATTGTGTTTTTTGCTGAACACCCGGAACATGCCGAAGCGATGGGGCTAAAGGGTAAGCTACGGTTTGAAGAATATTTTACGATTGACAAATTCGAGCAAAATATATCTCAAGTGATCGGTTTTGCTGCTAAACAATCTTTTCAAATTTAGTTATAATTGTATTATTTTAAATACAATTCCTAAAAGGTGTTGTGTAATTTACAATAAATCAAGCGGTTATTATTAATAATGTCACTTATGTCATTGTATTGTATTATTTCGAGGTTTCTAAAACAATTTTTGTATCTAATGCAATAAATTCCCATAAGTGTCTGTTCATAAGGTTAATTTTTATTAGTTTTAGCTAAATCAAACAATTTAACCTTTATAAATGATTAATCGTCCCGTAAATCATTTTGTAAATTTCTGTACTCTCAAATTATTTTTCCTAAGAACTTTTTTAGGTGCGGTGTTTGTGCTGTCTTATCATTTTTGTTTTGCAGATACTTACTATTTTTCATCCGTTTCAGGAGATGACCGCAGGTCTGCTGTCGAAGCCCAAAACCCCAATACTCCCTGGAAAAGTATTGAAAAATTAAATGTTTTTTTTCCCAGTTTAAAGGCAGGCGATGCAGTAATGTTTAAGAGAGGAGAAACGTTTTATGGTTCCATTATTGTAAATGGCCATGGATCGGCAGGCAACCCAATTATCTTCTCTGCATTTGGTGTCGGAAATAATCCCATCATTACCGCATTTGTTACGCTTACAGAGTGGCAACCTGTTGGAAATGGAGTTTATGAAAGTCAGAACAATTTGTTAGGTAGCAATGTGAATGTTTTGGTTCTTAATAATCAAGCCCAGGAGATGGGCCGATACCCTAATGCATCAGCAACGAATAAAGGGTGGCTAACAATTAAATCACACAATAATAATTCCATAACAGATCCTAATAATACTTCAGGGATTAACTGGAAAGGTGCAGAAATTGTGATGAGGAAAAATCACTGGATAATTGATAGGCACATTATAAGTAATCAATCAGGAAATACAATTACATACATACAGACTAATGATACACACTATTATCCAACAGATGGATATGGATATTTTATTCAGAATGATTTGCGTACGCTTGATGCAATGGGTGAATGGTATTATAACCCAGCTACCAAGAAAATGTATATTTATTTTGGAACAAATTTACCTTCTTCTTTCGTAGTGCAGGCAAGCACAATTGATAATATCGTTTATGCTAATAAAGCTAATGGACAAAACGGTTATCTTACTTTTGAAAATTTAACCTTCAGTGGCGCAAATGCCCATGCTTTTTCTTTAAGCTATGGAAGCAATATAGTCATTCGAAACTGTAATCTTGAATCTTCAGGCAATAGCGCAATCAGTGCATACCAATCCACATACACAACGGTTGAGAAATGTATAATCAAAGGCGCTCAGAACAATGGAGTATACCTGAATGAAAAATGCCACAACTCAAAAGTTTCAAATAATACCATCTCTAATACAATGAATTTTCCTGGATTAGGACAGAATGGGGATCATAAAGGGCTGGGCGTATATGTTGGCGGAGATAATATGCTTGTGGAATATAATAATGTATTAAATACTGGTTACACAGGTATATATTTTGCCGGAGAATCCATTACTGTAAAAAATAATTTAGTTGACAATTTTTGTTTATTAAAAGATGATGGCAGTGGTATATATACATTTACGGGTAGCGCAAATACTAAATATTCAAACAGAAAAGTTATTGGGAACATTATTTTAAATGGTATTGGAGCACGAGAGGGGAGTGACGTCGCTATTGATTCAAAATCTGCACCGGCAAAGGGATTTTATGCTGATGATAACGCTACAGGAATTTTACTGGAAAGCAATACGATCTCGAAAATCAGCGACCATGGAATTTTCATCCATAATGGGAGGGATATCAATTTACGTGCGAACACTGTCTTTAATAATACTGTTCAACTTGCTTTAGCACATGATGAACTAGGCGAAGCAATTACCAATGTTTCCTCTACAGAAAATATTTTCTTTTCAAAAACATCCGATCAGCTTATAGGTAAATTTTCAAACAAAGATGCAGATATTGCAGGCATGGGTAAGTTTGACAATAACTTTTATGTTCGTCCTTTCGATCAAGGGAATATTATCCAAACTGAACAATTTGCGCAATCATCATCTTATACTTCCAAACTCTATGATCTTGATAGCTGGAAATATAGCTTTAAGCAGGATGGTGCAACTAGTCCGAGTCCTGTTATTTTGCCTCAGTTTAAATTAAATAATTATGTTGGTGGCAATAAGCTTGAAAACGGTAATTTCGATACTAATGCTAACGGGGTTATGTTTTATGCTTCATCGGGATCACCAACATCAGGATGGGATAATACAAATAAGTTAGGTAGTGGAGGTTCTCTGAAGTTGACTAGCCCAAGTCCATCTTTTCTTTTAATAAATTTTGGGGCGGTTGACGTATCTAAAAAATACATTCTCCGATTTAAAGTTGTTGGGAATAAAGAAGTAAACATCTCTGCATTTATCCGACAATTTAATAGTCCACATGCTGAAATTTCGAGTGTAAGTACAGTAAAAGTACACACTACATCAAAAACATATGAGTGTTTATTTTCTTTTCCTAAAACTGAAGCAAATGCTTGTATCACTTTTAGTTCGCAAAATAATGACTTTACTTATTGGCTTGATAATATTGAATTTTACGAAGCAAGCGTAACAAGCCACAACCCGGATGACTATATTTTATTTGAATACAATGCAACGCCAACTACCAAAAGCGTTAATTTATCCGGTTCGTATATAGATCATAAAAATAGAGTCTATTCGGGATCTGTTAGCATTCCATCATATTCATCTATTGTGTTAATTAAGACTTCTCCAACCTCAACACCTTCACCTCCGGTGGTAACTGGCGATAATGATAGGAAAACTTTAATCAGTACGCATGGTCAATTCCAGTCAGAAATAGTTTACAGTGAAAATGGTGGTGGGTTTAAAGCCTATACTGATACAATAAAGGTAGGTGAGGTTGCTAGAGCAGCAGGCTATTGGAAGTTTAAAATAAAGGCAGCGAAGGAAAGAAACGAAAGTGATGAAGTGGGAAGCCCCGCATTTACGATCACCACTATAGTTACTCCTACGACCCCGATTTTAAACGCTGACGATATTGCCAACACCCTTACTGCCACCCACGACCAATATTCATCTGAGATTGTATTTAGTGAGAACGACGGAAGCTATCAAAGCTACGCCGGAACAATCAATGTGGGTAATGTTTCCAGAGCGGCAGGCTATTGGAAATTTAAGGTAAAGTCTGGCGCTAACCGAGCTGAAAGTGCCGTAGTCTTCAGTCCGGCTTTTACAGCGGTTATTACACCGAGTGTTCCTGTTCTTTCCGCTGATGATGTTGCCAATACCTTATCAGCCAGTCATGATACCTATGCAGGGGATATTGTGGTAAGCGAAAATGGCGGGAGTTACCAATTGTACTCGGGAACAATTCAAGTGGGCAATGTCGCCAGGCCAGAAGGGTATTGGAAATTCAAACTCCGAACGGGTACGAACCATGGTGAAAGTGCCGTGGTTCCAAGTCCAGCCTTTAGCGTTACCGGGACACCAACATCTCCAAAGATTACCGCTGACGATATTGCCAATACCCTTACTGCCACCCACGACCAATATTCATCTGAGATTGTATTTAGTGAGAACGACGGAAGCTATCAAAGCTACACCGGAATAATCAGTGTGGGTAATGTTTCCAGAGCGGCAGGCTATTGGAAATTTAAGGTAAAGTCTGGCGCTAACCGAGCAGAAAGTGCCGTAGTCTCCAGTCCGGCTTTTACAGCGGTTATTACACCGAGTGTTCCTGTTCTTTCCGCTGATGATGTTGCCAATACCTTATCAGCCAGTCATGATACCTATGCAGGGGATATCGTGGTAAGCGAAAATGGCGAGAGTTACCAATTGTACTCGGGAACAATTCAAGTGGGCAATGTCGCCCGGCCAGAAGGGTATTGGAAATTTAAACTCCGAACGGGTACGAACCATGGTGAAAGTGCCGTGGTTCCAAGTCCAGCCTTTAGCGTTACCGGGACACCAACATCTCCAAAGATTACCGCTGACGATATTGCCAACACCCTTACTGCCACCCACGACCAATATCCATCTGAGATTGTATTTAGTGAGAACGACGGAAGCTATCAAAGCTACACCGGAACAATCAGTGTGGGTAATGTTTCCAGAGCGGCAGGCTATTGGAAATTTAAGGTAAAGTCTGGCGCTAACCGAGCAGAAAGTGCCGTAGTCTCCAGTCCGGCTTTTACAGCGGTTATTACACCGAGTGTTCCTGTTCTTTCCGCTGATGATGTTGCCAATACCTTATCAGCCAGTCATGATACCTATGCAGGGGATATTGTGGTAAGCGAAAATGGCGGGAGTTACCAATTGTACTCGGGAACAATTCAAGTGGGCAATGTCGCCCGGCCAGAAGGGTATTGGAAATTTAAGATACGGGCAGGGGATTATAGAATTGAAAGTAGTGTAGTAAAGAGTCCTAACTTTTATCCAACCGAATTGGTTACTTCACCAGATCTTTTTGCCGATGATGTTGCCAATACTTTAATAGCCAGTCATGCAACCTATCCAACTAAAATAGTGGTGAGTGAAAATAACGGCAGCTATCAGCCTTACACAGGTACAATTAATGTTGGGAACATTTATAGGACTCAAGGTTACTGGAAATTTAAAATAAGTGCTTCGGCAACTAATGTAGAAAGCCCTATTGTAAGTAGTCCGGTTTTCACTATTCCTGATAAGCCAAGCGTACCTAAACTTTTGGCTAATGATATTTTAAATACCCTGGTGGCAACTCATGACCTTTATAACAATGATATTTTAGTGAGTGAAAATGGCGGAAATTATAAAAGCTACACCGGCGTGATAAACGTTGGAGATATAAACAGGGCTGAAGGATACTGGAAGTTTAAAATTCAGGCTTCAATAAACAGGTTGGAAAGCGATATAGTATCCAGTCCAGCTTTTACATTAACTAAGGAAACACTGCCGCCAGTAATTGTTACCGACAATATTGCAAATACCCTTACTGCCACCCATGACCTATTTCCAGAAAACATAGTGTATAGTGAAAATTATGGTGATTTCATACCATATACTTCTCCAATTAGTGTGGGCAAATTGCAAAGACCAAGTGGTTATTGGCGTTTTAAGATAGTGGCTGAAGTAAATAGGAAAGAGAGTACTATTGTAAATAGTCCTCAATTTAATGGGATTTCATTAAATTTATCAAAAGATTTAGTTTTATATCCAAATCCAGTGCAAAGTATGCTGCATGTAAAGCATCCAGAAGTAACTACGGTTGGGGTAATCATTATAATATCTGTAAGCGGACAAAAATTAAAATCTATTATCGTTAATAAGGGAATATTAGAAACAGAAATAGATATAATTAATTTACCACCAGGAACATTTATCTTGCTTTTTAACGAGGGAACAATTAAATTAGCTAAAACATTTATTAAAATAGAATAACGCTCAATGTATTTCCCCGTAATCATGTTGCATTATGTGCTAGATGACCCTCATGAGAGCATTGCTAAGTGGTCTATAACACCTCGAAAATTTGTTGAAATGCTTGATTGCATTGATAAAATGCATTTGGAGGTTACTACATTTGAAGAAATCGTTACCAGAGGATTATCTGACAGGCAATTGAGAAATAAGGTTGTAATTACGTTTGATGATTGCCCCAAATCACTTTTCGATTTTGCGATTCCAGAATTACTCAAAAGAGGTATGAAGGCAGTATTTTATGTGCCAACTGCATATATTGGTGAATATAATTTATGGGATGTTGAAGAACATGGCACTATAAAAACACCAATTATGGACGTATCGGAGATAAAAACACTTATGGATTTGGGAATGGAAATTGGAAGCCACAGTCATCACCATGTTTTGTTGTCTAAAATAAGTGGAGAGAATGGATTTGATGAAATTAGTCAGTCAAAAAAAATTCTAGAAAGGATTTTGTCAAAGCCTGTTTATTCGATAGCTTATCCTTATGGAGAGATTCCTAAAAGGTTTAAATCTTCCTTGAAGAAGGCAGGTTACAAGTTTGGACTGTCTATTTATTCACCATCACAACATGAATTCTCATTAAGAAGAATTGGTATTTATCAAACTGATTCTAAAAAATCTATATTATTTAAGCTATCTAAGTCCTATCATTTATTACGGGAAATTGGATCACCGATTAAAAAGATAAAACGATTAGTAACAACAAAAGGGCAATAGCCCTTTTGTTGTTACTAAAACGAATGAATTATATGCTAATTAGCTAGCCATGGCAGTTGTTAGATGTTTTTCATCAAATTTGTTTATGTAAGAAACTGTACTTTCAATATTTCTTTTAGAAGAGGCCCCAAAAAGTACTGATTCTATGTTCGGCAGGCTACATATATATTCTATCGCTTCTTCAGGTGGAATGGCACCACCGGCTAAAACCTGCATAGCAATAAACCTTCCCCTTTTAGTCCGGAGAATTTCTTCATATGCTTCAACTTTTCCTGACATCCTAAATCCGACTTTGTTGATAGATGAACATATAATTGGATTTTCAACTCCATTTCGCTCTAGGATTTCATAGAGTTTTGGCATATTCATAGTAATAAAGCCTGGTTCAGCGTTATGTTTTTTCCTAACATGATTGTAGAAGGCCATCAGAATCTCATCGGCTTTAAGACCAATTAATAAATCGGTGATAACATTTTGAAGGAAAATTACCGGTGTTTTAATGCCCTTAAACATTTTCATTTCTGCATCAATCATTAGTTCGATAAGAGAGATATAATCCTTTGATAAGACAGCCATGCCTCCTTTAAATAAAGATCCAAACAAATTACCAGGAACATATTGTTTAATCGTTCCGGTGATTCCTAATTCAGTTACGGCATTGGCATACTTATGGGCATATGGCATGCAAGGGAAAATTTTATAGTTTTCGTATTTTATCGGATTTTTCCTTATTACATCACATACACTACTAATTCTATCGTGTGTGGTACACATAAATGTATTTAATCCAGCTTCGCGAGCATGATCTAACGTTTTTAAAATGGCATCATCATTTTTAAATTGAATCGATTGTGCACGTGATTTTTCATCTGAAATGTGGTTGACTGCGAAAAACTGGTTGTCTCCAAATAATATTCTATCTATCATGTTATTTATGTCGTTTAAGTAATTCGATCACTTTATCGGTTTCCCATGCTTGTTGGAATGTATTGATTGTATTAGGTTTTCTATTCATGACTGCATCTACGAAATAATCTATCTGCGCAGAATATTCTTCTCCTCTTAAATTGAAGTTTACCTGTTCCGTTAAGTCAGTGATGTATTTTACATTCCACCCCTTTGTGTAGTCTTCTTTATTCTCATCTTTTAGATATAGTTTTAACTCATTGGCATCAGAAATGATCTTCCCTTTTGATCCAAGGATAGTCACTGTGGTGGACATCTTTCTATAGGTTTCTTCGCTCCAGTTAACTGATAAGATTCCGCTTACATTGCTAGTGGTACTCATTACTGAATACACTGCGTCCTCAACTGTATTTGAGTAAATAGATTTAAGTGTTGCTCCCTTAACCTCGGTAATAGGTGCTACAATATCATTTACCAAATCAATTACGTGTGAAGCATAATCCATTAAGCAACCGCCACCCTCTTCTGGTTTAGATCTCCAGGAACTTTGTTTAGGTTTCGTAACTACAGGGCCATAAGATTCTGCAACAAAGTGAAATACTTCCCCAATCATACCCAACTTGATAACCCTTTTAACTTCCTTGAAAGTTCCAACAAATTTATTGTGATAACCAACTTGGTTAACTAGTTTGTTTTTGGCTGCCAGCGAGATTAATTCACGTCCTTCAGTGGTATTGAGGCAAAATGGTTTCTCAGCAAAAACATGGATGTTTTTTTCCATAGCCATTTTAATTAGTTGATAATGGAACTTTGTAGGAACCGCTATGAAAACCGCATCGGGTTTAACTTGGTCAAGCATTTTTCCAAAGTCACTATAACAATCAAGTTTAGAATAACGCTCTAAGAAGTTGGTAACAATCTTGGATGTATCGCATACCCCAACAATTTCTACATCTGGATGAGCGCCAAGAATTGATAAGTGAGATACACCCATTTTTCCTGCACCAACTAAGGCAACTTTTATCATTTTTATATTCTTTTTAGTTTTAAAAAAATCATTAGTACGTCACCGAAAAAGGTCATTTGATTTCTAATGTTTCGGCGGAAAATTTCTGGTCGCTGGAAAATCCTTACCAGCCAGCCGATTCTGATCTTAAACCAAAAAGGGTGAATTGGCTTTTGTGTACCCGCAAACCAATCAAATACATTTCCAATACTAATAACCAAGCCTGAATTAATTCTATCTCTAAACTGGGTAGCCCATTTTTCCTGTTTTGGACAAGTCATGCCAATGAACAAGACTTCAGGGCTAAAAGAGTTAATTGCATCAAGCATAGCCCGATTATCTTCATCATTGAAATGGTCTTTGAATGGTGGTGAATAACTTTTTGATTCAATATTTATATAATCAGTTTTCACACGCTGCTCCATCTTTTGGAGAGTTTCAAGACTTGATCCCAAAAAGAAAATTTTACCTCCTTTTTTATTCATGCGTTCCATGAAATGGTAAAATACATCAGGCCCCTGATTTTTTTTTATGTTCCTGCCTTTTAGCATTAAAGATGCGAATGCAAAGTATACACCATCAAGAACCAAAAAGTCTGTGTTTTTAAGTGCTACTTCGAATGTACTGTCTTTTAGCGACAGGCCATAAGAGTTAGGACTAATAGTATTGATCGTTCGACATTTCTCACCTTCTATAGGAATAGCATTTAAGTCATCAGAAAAAACTTTAAAATCTAAGACGTCTACAAATAGCGGCGTATCCATTTTTTATTTCAGGGTTTAACTTGTTTTGGGAGGCATGTGTGAATACTATTACCTTAGTACTAAAGTCTTTATTATTGTGCGGCACTACAATAGCCCCATAGGGCTATGATATATAATTGAATATAATTTGTAAATCTATTATGTTGATTATTAATTATTTGCGATATATTATTGGTTCTATTCTAAATCTTGGGTTGTGTGTTTAACGAAAGATTTTTTTAAAAAAAAAGCCTGACTTTTAAGCAGGCTTCAATAGATTTAGTTTTTTACCGATTATAAATTGCGAAATCTTTATGTTCGACTTTGGCCAGTTCTTCATTGGCTAAGGATCTAAAATAATTGTAGGTTATCTTTAAACCAGTCGCCCGATCAACTTTAGGTTCCCAATCCAGAATGGCTTTTGCTTTGGTAATATCAGGCCTGCGTTGCTTTGGATCATCTATTGGCAAATCTTTGTAAATAATTTTTTGAGAAGTTCCAGTAAGTTTAATTATCTCCTCGCAGAATTGTTTAATGGTGATTTCATCTGGGTTGCCAATATTCATTGGTTGAACATAATCACTCATTAACAGACGATAAATTCCTTCAATGAGATCATCAACGTAGCAAAATGATCTTGTTTGACTTCCGTCTCCAAAAACTGTGAGATCTTCTCCACGTAAAGCCTGACCAATAAATGCTGGAAGAACTCGGCCATCATTTAACCTCATACGAGGACCGTACGTATTGAATATGCGGACTATTCTAGTCTCAACACCGTGAAAGGTATGATAGGCCATTGTAATTGCTTCCTGGAAACGTTTAGCTTCATCATAAACGCCTCTCGGACCCACGGGATTTACATTTCCCCAATATTCTTCAGGTTGCGGATTCACATTTGGATCACCATATACTTCAGATGTAGAAGCAATTAACATTTTAGCACCTTTGCTTCTAGCCAGGCCTAATAAATTGTGTGTTCCTAACGATCCAACTTTCAGCGTTTGGATTGGGATCTTTAAATAATCGATAGGACTAGCGGGAGAAGCGAAATGCAAAATGTAATCTAAATTTCCGGAGATATGTACAAACTTGCTAACATCATGCTGATAAAATTCAAAATTTTCCAATTTGAACAGATGTTCAATATTCGCCAAGCTTCCCGTAATAAGATTATCCATCCCAATGACGTGATAATCCTCTTTAACGAAACGATCGCATAGATGGGATCCCAGAAAACCTGCAGCTCCTGTTATCAATATTCTTTTTGGATTCATATTAATTTATTAGTTTTCTTCCAACGCTATTGTAATAATATCCCATATCAATCATTTTTTGCAAGTCATAAAGATTTCTACCATCAAAAATTACCTTTGAAATAAGTTTTTCTTCCATGCGGCTGAAATCGGGTGTACGGAATAAGGACCATTCGGTAGCAATAAGCAATGCATCTGCGTTTTCAAGCGCTTCATATTGGCCTTTTGCATAGCTAACCTTATCCCCAATAATATTATTGATGTTATCCATTGCTTCAGGGTCGAAAACAGTTACGGTGGCCCCCTTTTTTATTAGTTCATCAATGATGTATAAGGCAGGAGCTTCACGTATATCATCAGTTTCTGGCTTAAATGCGAGGCCCCATATAGCGAAATGTTTACCGTTAATGTCTTGATTATAATATTTCAGTAATTTGCTTACCAAGAGTAGTTTTTGTTCCTGGTTAACCGTCATTACTGACTTAAGTATCTTAAAATCGTAGTTAACCTCACTAGCAGCCATAGATAGTGCTTGAACATCTTTTGGAAAGCAAGAACCACCATATCCTATACCAGGGAAAAGAAAACGCTTTCCAATCCGCTCATCCGCTCCTATTCCTCTTCTTACCGAGTCAACATCTGCCCCTACTAATTCACAAAGATTTGCGATCTCGTTCATGAAAGTTATTTTAGTTGCCAAAAATGAATTTGCCGCATATTTAGTAAGCTCTGATGATCTTTCATCCATGAATAGGATTGGGTTACCTTGTCGAACATATGGATTATAAAGTTCTGTCATCAATGCCTTTGCTCTTTCGCTTTTTGTACCTAGCACGATACGATCGGGTTTCATGAAGTCATCAACTGCAACTCCCTCTCGCAAAAATTCCGGATTTGAAACAACATCTACATTCACGTTAGAATTATTTTCAAATACAGCTTTTACTTTATCTGCTGTACCAACTGGAACGGTAGATTTATTAACGATTACTTTATAATCTTCAATGATGTTTGCGATGTCTTTTGCCGCTCCCAGTATGTAGGAGAGGTCAGCAGCACCATCGCCACCAGGAGGAGTGGGCAAAGCCATGAAAATAATTTCAGAAGCTTTAATAGCTGCAGCGAGGTCTGTTGAAAAATGAAGTCGGCCTTGTTCAATATTTCTATGAAATAACAGATCTAAACCAGGTTCATAAATAGGAATTTCTCCATTTTGCATTTTTTTAACCTTTTCGGTATTGATATCAATACATATCACATCATTTCCGGTTTCAGCAAGACATGTTCCGGTGACTAGACCAACATATCCTGTTCCAATAACAGCTATTTTCACTTCGTAATTTTAAGTTATATAATAATTAATTTGTGATGACTAGGCAGATTTCATCATCGCGATATGCGATAGATAATCCGAATACGTCAATTGTAAACCAGATCTTAAATCAATCTGGTGTTTCCAGCCTAAACTATGTAATTTGCTTACATCCATTAATTTGCGAGGGGTACCATCAGGCTTAGCGGTGTTAAATTTTATATCGCCATTAAAGCCTATTGTATTTTTGATTGTTAAAGCTAGTTCCCTAATCGTTAAATCTTCGCCGGTACCAATATTTACTAATCCAGCTTCATTGTAATTTTCCATTAAAAAGAAACAGGCATCTGCTAAATCATCTGCAAAGAGAAATTCTCTCATTGGCATGCCTGAACCCCAAATTTCTACCACATCCAGGTTATTATTTTTTGCTTCATGAAATTTTCTGATCAGGGCAGGAAGTACGTGTGAGTTTTCAGGATGATAATTATCATTGTATCCGTAAAGATTAGTTGGCATTGCTGAGATAAAATTGCAACCGTATTGTGAGCGATAAGCTTCACACATTTTTATGCCTGCAATTTTAGCTATTGCGTAAGGTTCATTGGTTTCTTCTAATAAGCCTGTCAACAAATATTCCTCTTTTAATGGTTGAGGCGCTAGTTTCGGGTAAATGCAACTTGAACCCAAAAACATCAGCTTGTTAACATTGCTTAGATAAGATTGATGGATGATGTTGTTTTGAATGGCAAGATTTTCATAAAGGAAATCTGCCCTATAGGTGTTGTTTGCTACAATTCCTCCAACTTTAGCAGCGGCTAAAAATACATATTCTGGTTTTTCCTGCTCGAAAAATTCCACAACCGATAGTTGATTACGCAAATCGAGTTCCTGAGATGTTTTAGTAATAATATTATTAAATCCCTCTCTTTCGAGTTTTCGGTAGATAGCGGACCCAACCATTCCGCGGTGACCGGCAATATATATTTTTGCGTTCTTTTTCAAAGTGATACAGTTATAGTTTCTATTCGAATTGATTTTTTACTTGATATCCTGCATCTTTCAACATAAGTTCTTTTTGAAAATGCTCAACGTCTGAAGCCATCATCTCTTTCACTAATGCCGAAAGATCATATTTAGGTTCCCAACCTAGTTTAGTTTTGGATTTTGTAGGATCTCCAATTAAAAGATCTACTTCAGTGGGACGGAAATACGCCGCATCAACAGCAACAACCTCTTTACCTATCTCAATCTGGAAATCTACATTTGTACAAGAAATAATAAAGGCTTTTTCATCTGCACCCTCTCCAACAAATTTAAGTTCTATCCCAACTTCCTGAAACGACATTTTCACAAAATCACGAACCGTAGTGGTTACACCTGTTGCAATGACATAATCTTCAGCAACATCTTGTTGTAAAATGCGCCACATGGCTTCCACATAGTCTTTTGCATGCCCCCAGTCTCTTTGTGCATCTAAATTTCCTAGGAATAATTTATCCTGAAGACCTAATGCTATCTTGGATACGGCTCTGGTAATTTTACGCGTTACAAATGTTTCTCCCCTCAATGGACTTTCATGATTAAAAAGGATTCCATTACAGGCAAACATTCCGTAAGCTTCACGGTAGTTCACCGTAATCCAATAGGCATACATTTTTGCAACAGCATATGGGGAACGTGGGTAAAATGGTGTGGTCTCACTTTGTGGAACAGCCTGAACTAAACCATATAGTTCAGATGTCGAAGCCTGGTAAATACGCGTCTTTTTTTCTAAACCAAGTATACGCAATGCTTCCAATAGTCGTAAAGTTCCTATTCCGTCGGCATTAGCAGTGTATTCAGGAGTATCAAAACTCACTTTTACGTGGCTCATCGCACCCAGGTTATAAATTTCATCTGGCTGAACTTCCTGAACAATACGAATTAGGTTAGTTGAATCACTAAGATCTCCATAATGGAGTTTGAATCGGATATCTTTATCATGAGGATCCTGGTAGAGGTGATCAATACGATCGGTATTAAACATAGAACTTCTACGTTTGATACCATGTACTTCATAACCTTTTTCAAGCAATAACTCTGCTAAATATGCCCCGTCTTGGCCAGTGATTCCCGTTATAAGCGCTTTTTTCATATTTTACTAATAGTTTTATTTGATCGATTTGGATCTGTGATACCGTTTACTAAATTATTTATAGTTCAAAATTGAAACAATAGCCCTTTATTACCATGTATTTTGGAACCAATTAATGATGGTTTTACTGGTACTCTGCTCCAAACTGTTCAACCACAGAATTTGATACTTTTTTAATTTCCTGCTCGAGTGGTTTAGGATATATTAGTAATACGTCGCCATCATCAACCACTATGAAATTACTTAGGCCTTTTACTACAGCAATTTTATTGCTGGGCAATTGGATAATGCAATTTTGTGTATCTTTTAGCAGTGATGCCTTCCCATTAAAGGTATTGCTGTCGATATCTTTCTCCATTACATCATGTAGGGATGCCCATGTTCCCAAATCCGACCATCCAAAATCTCCGGTAATAGTGTACACATTATCGGCCTTTTCCATAATGGCATAATCAATGGATATATCATTTGATAGTGGATAATTATCTGAAATAAATTTTGTTTCACTTTCTGTATTGTATACGTCTGCCTGATTAAAAATTGAAAACAGTTGCGTTGCATGTTTTTCAATTGCTGTAAGTATTGACTTAACGTTCCAGATAAATATGCCTGCATTCCAAACATAATCACCACTTTTTAGAAATGCTGTAGCCTTATCAAGGGATGGTTTTTCTAGAAATTCTGTAACCTTGTAAATCTTTGTACCAGAGGACTCAAACTTAATATAGCCATAACCAGTATCTGGTCTAGTTGGTGTGATACCCAAGGTAATCAAAGCATCGTGATGAGTAGCAAAATCAAGAGCTTCCGTTAAACTTGAAATGAATGCCTCTTCATTTAAAATTAAATGATCTGAAGGTGCAATGATGATATTCGCATTCGGATTGAGCGAGGCGATTTTGAAGGTGGCATAAGCGATACAGGGTGCTGTGTTTCTTCTGCAGGGTTCAGCTATAATGTTTTTTTTAGCTTGGGCACCAATTTGAAGTTCAATGATGTCGGTGTAAATCTCGTTGGTTAAAATGTAGATATTTTCCGCTGCACAAACTTTAAGAAATCTTTGATATGTTAATTGCAATAACGATTTTCCACTACCCAGAATATCGATAAATTGTTTTGGAAAACTGTTTCTGCTTTTTGGCCAGAATCTACTGCCAACACCACCGGCCATGATTAAAACGTATGTGTTATTATCCCTACTGTGCATCTGCTTATATTAATGGATTATATTGTCTGGAGTAAAATAAATCTAAATTAGATATTGGTGAAAAAATGAATTTAGAGTATTGAATACTTTACTGCAAATAACCACTTAAATAGCAAGCCCAACAATGGCCCTTTACGGCTAGGTTATCTTTCGGCATAACAAAAAAAGGCAATAACGGTTAAGTTATTGCCTTTATATTAATCAGGTGAAATTAATTACCCCACCATACTATCCGTTACTCTTTTGAATCCAACTTTCCTCACAGCATTAACAATAGCATTTTTATCATAGCCGCATTCTGCCCAAAGTTCTGGTTGTTCGCCATGTTCCACAAACTGATCAGGAATACCCAATCGGATCACATTTGAAGTATAGCCATGATCGGCCATAAATTCTAAAACAGCTGAACCAATGCCACCTGGAAGTGATCCATCTTCTACAGTGATCACATGTTTATATTTTGAGAATACCTCATGGAGCATCTCTTCATCTAAAGGCTTAACAAATCTAAGGTCGTAGTGCGCCGGGTAGATACCTTCACTATTTAGTTCTGAACGTGCTTCAACAGCAAAATTGCCCACATGACCAATGGTTAGTAATGCTACATCTTCGCCATCACAAATCTTGCGGCCCTTGCCGATTTCCAAAGTTTTAAATGGCCTTTTCCAGTCGGGCATCACACCGTTTCCACGAGGATAACGAATCACGAACGGCCCCATGTTTTCTTGTTGGGCGGTATACATAAGGTTGCGCAATTCTTCTTCGTTCATTGGCGAAGAAATGATCAGATTTGGTATACAACGCATGTAGGCAATATCATAAGCGCCATGATGCGTAGCGCCATCAGCACCAGCTAATCCTGCTCTATCCAGACAAAAGACAACATTTAATTTTTGTATAGCCACATCATGAATGACCTGATCATAGGCCCTTTGCATGAAACTTGAGTAGATGTTACAAAATGGAACCAATCCTTGTGCAGCTAATCCAGCTGAAAAAGTAACCGCATGTTGTTCCGCTATACCCACATCAAAAGCTCGCTTGGGCATGGCTTTCATCATAATATTTAATGATGAGCCGGAAGGCATTGCGGGAGTTATTCCAACAATTTTATCATTCGCTTCTGCGAGTTCGACCATCGTATGTCCAAAAACATCCTGATATTTTGGAGGTTGTGGTTTATCTGGAACGCTCTTTTTGATCTCACCAGTAATTTTATCGAACAAACCTGGGGCATGCCATATGGTTTGATCTTTTTCTGCCAATGCAAATCCTTTACCCTTAACTGTAATACAGTGTAATAATTTAGGGCCCGGAATAGCAGATAAATCTTTAATCGTTTGCGCTAAACGTTTAACATCATGGCCGTCAACAGGTCCAAAATATCTGAAATTTAACGCCTCAAATAAGTTGCTTTGTCTTAATAACGTACCCTTAATACTTTTTTCTATTTTCTTTACGTACTTATGTGCATTTGGCCCTAGTTTAGAAAGGCCAGCCAGCACACTCGATATATCATCGCGGAAGCGATTATAAGATTTTGATATGGTAATACTTGTTAAATACTCCTTTAGGGCACCAACATTGGGGTCGATTGACATGCAGTTATCATTTAAGATAACCAGTACGTTGCTGTTTTCGATTCCCGCATGATTCAAACCTTCAAAAGCTAAACCAGCAGTCATTGCGCCATCTCCAATAACTGCAACATGCTGTCGGTTCGATTCTCCCTTCAACTGTGAAGCAACTGCCATGCCTAAGGCCGCAGAGATCGAAGTAGAGGAGTGGCCAACCCCAAAAGTATCATATTCACTTTCCGAAATTTTAGGGAATCCACTTATTCCTTTATATATGCGGTTGGTATGAAATAATTCTCTTCTGCCCGTGAGTATTTTATGGCCATAAGCCTGATGACCTACATCCCAAACAAGCTTATCGTAAGGGGTGTTCAAAGCATAGTGAAGTGCTACAGTGAGTTCCACAACACCTAAACTTGAGCCAAAATGGCCACCATTTACGCTCACTACATCAATAATATATTGACGTAATTCTTGGCTTATTTGTTCTAAGTCAGATTCGCTATATTGCTTTAAGTCAGCAGGATAGTTGATTTTAGATAATAGGGGGCCAGCTTTAACTTGCATGCAGTAGTTGGGTAAAAAACAAGATACAAAGTAAGGTATTTTTGTTTTAATACAGAAGAAAAATCGCATCCCTTCCTGATTATCTTCAATTAAGCAGAATTATTATTCGGATCTTTAATACGATATACACAGTGAGTGTCTAAATGTGTAGTATTAAAACTACTTTATAGAAGTTTATGTATATACTTTATCTATATTTGCGGCATCATTTTCTACCATATTAATGAGTTGGTCGACTTGTGTTCGCGATAGATAAAAAAAGTACCACATTAGTAAAAAAAACATCCCATGCTAAATTTAACACACTCAACCCCTGTAAACAAACTTAACAAAGTTAAGATTGGTGATGAAATAGTTGATGAGTACAACTCTCAAGGTAAAGTTGTTAAAATCAGGAAATCTGTAGTAAATGATGCCAGAGAATTCCTTTTTCATTTAGATTCCAGACAAACCATCTACATCCTGAGTAATGGAATTTAATTTCTGCTTTTAATTCGTAGACATGCCGATTACGTCTCGCTGTTATTTATTATTTTTGTTTAAATGCAGTCTGAGAATTTTGAAATCAAACTTCCTGTTTTTGAAGGCCCCTTCGATTTACTTTTGTTTTTCATCGAACGAGATGAGCTAAACATTCAGGATATCGAGATTGCGAAAATCACTAATGATTTCCTGGCTTATATTCACCAGCTTTTGGCCCTAAATGTCGAAGTTGCCAGCGAATTTATCCTCGTGGCAGCAACTTTAATGCGGATCAAATCCAAAATGCTGCTGCCTCGCATTGAGGTTGATGAATCAGGTGTTGAACTTAACCCCGAACAAGACTTAATTGCCAGGCTTATCGCCTACAAACAATTTAAATCTGCTGCTGAAGAATTGAAGGTTTTTGAAGAAACCAGAATGCAGCAAGAGCGAAGAGGTAACATTGAATATGATTTATCACTTGCTGCGGAATCCTCTTCTCATCAGGACGAATTGCTATCGCTTGATTTATACAAGTTGTTAACTATATACCACCGCACCATGCAAAAGTATGAGTTGCGTAGCGAAGAGGTTAAACATACCGTTGTACAATATCCTTACACTATTGAACAGCAAAAACATTTCATCTCCAACTTACTAAACATCAATAAGCAGATTGATTTTGCTTTAGTACTCAAGAATTCAGAGAACAAGGTTCATTTCGTATACAACTTCTTAGCGATCTTAGAAATGCTGCAGCAACAGATTATTGAAATTACTATCGGAAGCGGCTTTAATAATTTCAAGGTGAAATCATTAACAGAATAGGATTGCAAACATAATGTTCTGAAATTTTGAAAGTGTTTCGTTTTACGCTCACTGTTAACTCAAAAAGGCAAACTTTTCGGGCAGCAATTTAACTCCTATTCAACCGCTTCATTAACGATTAATTTCTTACTTTTGCACAAAAAATACAAACCTATATAAGGATGAAACGCGACACCCAAATTTTTGAACTTATTGATAACGAATTAAACCGCCAAGAGCACGGTTTAGAACTTATCGCATCAGAAAACTTTGTAAGCAAGCAGGTAATGGAAGCTGCTGGTTCTGTACTGACAAATAAATATGCAGAAGGATTGCCAGGAAAACGTTACTATGGTGGTTGCCAGGTGGTAGATGTTGTAGAACAAATTGCGATAGACAGAGCTAAGGAATTATTTGGCGCTGCCTGGGTTAACGTTCAGCCTCACTCAGGTGCTCAGGCAAATGCGGCTGTTATGCTGGCTATTCTTCAGCCGGGCGATAAAATTTTAGGGTTCGACCTTTCTCATGGAGGCCACTTAACGCATGGTTCGCCGGTAAATTTCTCCGGTAAATTGTACCAGCCTTTATTTTATGGCGTAGAGAAAGAAACTGGTTTAATTGATTATAAAAAACTGGAAGAAGTTGCTTTAGCTGAAAAACCAAAATTAATTATCTGCGGTGCGTCAGCGTACTCACGTGAGTGGGATTACGCTTTTATTCGCTCAGTAGCCGATAAAATCGGGGCTTTGGTATTGGCAGATATATCACATCCAGCAGGCTTGATAGCAAAAGGTTTATTGGCAAACCCACTTCCACACTGCCATATCGTAACCACTACTACACATAAAACATTGCGTGGCCCTCGTGGCGGAATGATTATGATGGGTAAAGATTTTGAAAATCCTTGGGGCTTGAAAACACCAAAAGGTGAAACTCGAATGATGAGTAATTTATTAGATATGGCTGTTTTCCCAGGAACTCAGGGTGGTCCGCTTGAGCACATCATTGCTGCGAAAGCAATTGCTTTCGGAGAAGCTTTGACAGAGGAATATGGTGCTTATATCAAACAGGTAGCGGCAAACGCACAGGCCATGGCGAAAGCATTCGTGGCGAAAGGTTATGGTATCATTTCTGGCGGTACAGATAACCATTTAATGTTAATCGACCTTCGAAATAAAAATATCACAGGTAAAGTGGCAGAGAATGCATTGGAAAGAGCTGAAATCACTGTAAACAAAAATATGGTTCCTTTTGATGATAAGTCACCTTTTGTTACATCCGGAATTCGCGTAGGTACTGCCGCCATCACCACTCGTGGTTTAAAGGAAGCAGAGATGGAAAAAATTGTTGATTTAATTGATCAGGTACTAACCAATCCTGAAGATGAAGCCAATATCAATGCAGTTAAAGCTGAGGTAATTAACCTGGTAAGTGCGTTCCCGCTTTATAAATAACTTATAATCGCATTTAGTTTCAGAAAGCAACTTCATTTATTTGTAGTTGCTTTTTGTTTTAAGCGTCTTTTCAAAAATTTAAAACTGTTAGGATCCAGTTTAGCTATTCATTATTCATGCTAAATGACTTGGATGAGATAAAAAGTAAAGGGCCGATATCCTTAGTAGAAATATCGACCCTTACCATCTAAATTAACGCTCTCAATTATATAAACGGGAGCAATGAGAAATTGTTTTAACGACTTTAAAAAAAGTTAGTTTTTTTCGAAACAACCTAATGTGGATGGAAAAAATCTTGCTTTATATCTCAGATCATGGTTCAGGTAGTCATTAAAATAAAGGTCATTACTGAGGTTGTAGCCTTTTTTCAACGCGGAACTGTTATTAGCTAATTCGAAGTTTCCAAGTGTAGTATTGATAAATCCTGGATCTGAGTTGATTAAATTATCATTATTCGCAAAAGCGGTAGCGTTAGTTTTAATTAAATTATTCCAGATCCTACTCTCAATTACTGCTGTTGTTTTCTTTTGGATATCCAGTTCATTATTAAGTTGTCCCCAAATGATGTTATTGATCAAATTTAAATTTAACCTGTTATAGGCTTTAACAGATAAATAATCAGAAAAGGTTAATGCTGCGGTTTTACGCGGAAAATTGGGATTGTAACCTGCAAACGTATTTTGTTTCAAATTATAATTTCCTCCACCAACTGCATATAACAGATAGTTACCGCAGTTGTAAAACAAACTGTTAAAAGCAATAAGTTCAGAATGATTTCCAATATAAGCTGCCACTTGCATATTCTTAATCACAGCGTTGCTTAAGATCAGCTTCGGAGTGGCGTTTTTTGAAAGTGAATCTGAGGTGATGCCAACAGAAGCATTTTTAATCGTCGCATACGCAATAGTTGCGTTGGCTGTCGGTTTTATAAATATGCCCTTCCATTGTCCCGGCTCATCGGTGTAAGCATTTTCTAACCGGTCACTACAAAACATAATGGGCTTATCAGCTGTACCTCTTGCGCTTAAAGTGCCTTCTATATTTAAGCTTGCATCCTTATGGAAATAAAGCTTTGCCCCAGGCTTAATTGTTAAGGTGGTGTTATTTCTAACGGTTAATGCACCAGTGATGACGTACGGAAGTGCTGATGACCAGGTAATGTCTGAGTTAATCGTTGATTTATTTACAAATACTGCATTTTGCCCATATGCCATAAAGTTTACTGCCTGTTGGTTTCCATTCGTTGAGAATAAAATCGAATCCTGAACGATAAAAGGCAATTGTTTATCATCAGGGTTGATGTTCACCTTAACAAAAATATTTACAGAATCGCCAGCGCTAATTACCAGATTTTTTCTGTTGGTGATGCTTTCCCCATTAATATTAATACTGAACGAAGACAAACCTCCACCAGCCAGTTTAATTTCTGAAATGCTAATCGCAGAAGTATTTTTATTCAGAACCTTAAAACGTTTGGTAACAGAACCAACTGAGGTGAATACGGTATCAAATAGAACACTATCTGTAGAGAAATCAAGTCTAGCGTCAGGATCAGTGCTGATACGATCTTCTTTCCTGCATCCGAAAACGATACAAGTAAAAATCAACGCAAGAAAAATAAGGCCACGCATAAATCAAACTTAAATAATTTTCGATTTAAAGCAATACATAATTTCATAGCCAACCTATTCAGCGTAAGCCAGCGCAGCAATGCTTACCTTCGCTACACCATTTTTAATCAGCTCGTTCGCACAAGCTTCCAACGTTGCGCCAGTTGTAATTACATCATCAACGAGTAATATATGCTTGCCGCTCAACAACTTTGGATCAGCCACTTTAAATACATCCTGCATATTTTCATACCTGTTGTATCTGCTTTTTTTAGTTTGGCTTTCTGTTTCGGTCGATCTGATTAAATCAGTTTCACTAAAAGGGATTTCCATTACACTTGAAATCCCATGGCAATGAAGCTGCTTTGGTTATAGCCCCGCTTTCTTAATTTTTTATGATGCAATGGTACCGGGATAATTAAGTCAATATTTTCAAACAACGAACTCATATTGAGTCTTTCTCCAAGTTTGCTTCCTAAAAAGATACCAATTTCAGTTTTAGCATTGTATTTTAAGTTATGAATCAGATTCTGGACCTTGGCTCCCTTCCTGAAATATAACATAGCCATTGCTGCATTTAACTCAAGTCTGCCCCACAATTGCTTTGCAACTCTATTTTCCGCATGAATATGGTAATCGGTAAAAGGCAAATCATACAGGCATTTGGTACAAATCAAATATTCACTGTAATATAAAGGAGTGCCACAAGCGTTGCATGGGTTTGGAAACAACAACCCAATTAAATCATATCCCCAACGTTTTAGCGCTAACATAGATCTAATTTATTAAATTATTGTTTAATAAGTTGCTGTTTTTTGGAAAGCACTTTCATTACTACTATATAAGTATCGTCCCGCCCTTTGTTCCAAATCCTCGCTCGTACCTCGCTGCGGGTTTTCCACTGCGGTCGGGTTTAGGTGGCGCAGCCGTTGCCCCGGAACAAATGGCTGATCTTCTGGCATAAACAAGACAATTACCTCAACCTATTGTACTATATAGAGATATGGTTCACGCAATAATGTAGACAATCTGCTCATCTGAAAAACTCTCAACACCCAGATCCAGCCCAGGCAACGTGATAAAACCAATAAAGACTTCAAAAAGTTTTGCCCCTTTAACATTTTTTTCTCTTTGATAAACAGCATTTTACCCAGGGCTGAGGAATAAAAGGCATTACGCTATTTGTGTATTGTGGAATTTTTTCTACTTTTGCAACCCGCTCCGGAGGAGGGGGTTGTGAATGAAAGTATGGGTCTGTGGGATGTGAGAGGGGAAAAGCCAATAATTTATTTCAAATTAAATTTGCGGGGATGAAAAAGATCGTTACCTTTGCAGCCCGGTTCGGAAGAACGGGAAGCTGGTTGAAGCCGGTGGTATTGAAAAGCGGGGAAGGAAAAAAGAGAAACGAAAAAATAAAATTTATTTTATTTGGAAGTTAGAAAAAGATCCTTACCTTTGCACTCCCAACTGAAAGGAAGGGGAAACAAAAAAGATCAGGTGGCGGATGCCACAGCGATTAACAAACAAAAAGATTGAAACTGGTGAAAACACAGGATGGACGACAAAGACCATCTGAAACCAAAACCAGAAGATATATAAAAGGCGACCGTGAGGTTTTAAGCCGATTAAGTTCTTACAAGAGATGTCAATGATGCGTAGTGGGGTAATGAAGTACGAATTCAAGTACAGAGTTCCTTATTACATTTTAAAGTCAATGTCTAACAGACAAATTAAAAAGAAGACTAT